>Ga0209573_1000006_pt1 | contig 1137187 bp, 1069 predicted proteins | sample TNRBio252014_DNA_FD_185870 | JGI IMG/M metagenome (GOLD analysis project Ga0209573, IMG submission 185870) | Wastewater treatment Type I Accumulibacter community from EBPR Bioreactor in Madison, WI, USA - TNR Reactor_6/25/2014_ DNA (SPAdes)... | ecosystem: Engineered > Bioreactor > EBPR >... | reverse complement strand
CTGCCCTGACTATAATTCATTATCTATCCTTATAGTTTCTCAACTATATCTCTATTCCGGAACTAGTCTTTCAACTAGCCGGGGTCCGCTATCAATTAACCATTTATTTCAAAGAACGTAGTCGAGATCATGGTTTTCGTCAATTTGAACGAACCGTGAAATCCGCCAACACTAACACTTCTAAAACCATTCTCTCAATGTGAAACTTTCTAAGTAACTAACTTCTAAAGCCTTAATACCTGGTGAATCCTACCGATTCAACAATAGTCCCCTGAAAAGGGAGTGCAAAGGTAATATATGCCAATTGCTTCTGCAACCTCAATCAAAAACTTTTTGACTTATTTAATCGAGAGGTTTTTGCGCAAAAGGGCTCCAAAAGTAGCGGTTGGATGCAGATTAGCAAAGGGTTTAGGCGCCTTTTTATCCACAATCAAATATCCTCAATCTGGGTTCTATTTGCCTTTCCGCTTATACAGCGGGACTGTGCTACATGCCTCACCAAACATTAGGCTGGAAACCAAAGGTTGTAATTGGGCAACTGCCCATACGTATACCGAGGTGGGTACATTGACCTTACTGCATCCCTTCACTACTACTTTTGCGTCTCGATATTGCTCCCAGTTTACTCCTGAAAGAGTTTGTTGGAAAAGCTTTTCCTCAAGTTGGTCGAGCGTACCAAACTCGATCGCCTTGGCAAATGGTCTTAGTGATATTGCCACCAGCATATATGCCCATGTAGGAATAATCGCATCCACCGAACAGGTGATTGCTACAAACTTGTTTTGATAAATTGACCAATCCTGATTTTTAATAAACTCGCGAAATTCCTTTTCCCGCAGTATCAATCCTTCGTAAAGTTGATCTTTAATGTCAATCAATATCCGATCACCAAATTGATAGTACTGCTCTAAGTCAAATGTGACTAAAGAACTTTCGGATACCCGATTAACAATCTCCTTTTCCTCTTGCATACTCTATCACAAAAATGATTGGCTAAAAATTCAGTCCCTGGCAGCACTCACTTTGATCATAAACTCTTTTAGATAATGCGGCTCCACATTCACTAAATCTTCAATCTCATTTTTCTTAAATTTCTCAAAAGCCAACAGCCCCAAGTGCGAAGCCCTGGGATAAACGCCATCTATAAAAAAAGCGTTCGGATGACGGATGACATTTTTACATTTTTCTGAACCATCACCGAAGAAAAGAATAGTTGACTTATCCAGGTAGTTACTAAAACTTAATTCATCCACAATTTTTGCTTCCACGGGTTGTAGGGGTTTTAGTGAAGCATCTGTTACCATACAATACACTTCCATTCTGCGCGCATCAATCATAGGACATAACAAAGCCTCCTGGTAATTAATATCCTTCATCTGAAAGGACAACAGATCAAGTGAGCCTACGGCTATCAGCGGAATGTCTAATGAGAAACAAAGTCCTTTCGCTGTAGAGGTGCCAATTCTCAACCCCGTATAGGATCCGGGGCCTGATGAAATCGCTACAGCTTTTAATTGACTGAATTCAATACCCGAAAGCTTCCTAACCTCATCAATGAGTACAGCAAGTTTTGAAGCATGGGATTGTTCAATGTGCAGCTCGGAAGTTGCCAATAGTTTAGTATCATCATGAATGGCTACGGAGCATACCTTCCCTGATGTTTCCAAACTTAGAATCAGGCTCATCAGCGAGGGGAAAGAATGTTCTTGTACTTATTTTGATCTGTCAAAACTCGTTGAGCCTCAAGCACGGCATTATCATGCGGAAGTGAAACAATCGCCTGTCCTTCAGCCAGCGCATAATGAAAAGCAATTTGTTGTTCCAGTATTTCGGTGATTTCCTTTTTAAATCTTACCAGATCTGTCGCCTTATTAGCTTCTATTTTTTTCTTCAAGTCTGTTAATTGGCTCTCCAACTCGCTGTAATAACGCTCTTGCTTGGCGGCCTCCATTAACTCTTCCGTACTGTTTTCAAGCGCAGTAGCATAGGTAAATTTCTGAGTCTTAATCCAATCCAGAAACTTTGCATACTCCGCATCTGAAAGCTTAAAGGACTTAAGATCAGGCATAATTGGATGTTCTCCGCAATACTTTGAAGCAAAATCAAAAATGAAACGATCCTGAAGCAGTGCAACCGTTACGGTTCCTAAATACTCGTCCTCCACAATAACATCGGGGTCAATACCATTTCCATCATAAACCTTCCGCCCATTCTTTGTTTTAAATTCGGACCTCAGTGAATCTGCAACTTTATCCACGGTACCATCTTCATTACGGTTAGCGTAATCTAATGCCTGAATGCATCTGCCGCTGGGAATATAATATTTCGCTGTGGTGACTTTCAGTTGAGAGTTATAGGATAGTTGTCGTGTTGTTTGCACCAATCCCTTCCCAAACGTTTTCTTACCAATCAATACCGCGCGATCATAGTCTTGAAGTGAACCTGCTACAATTTCTGATGCTGAGGCGCTTCCTTCACTGATTAATACGGCAATGGGTATTTCGGTATCTAATGGATTATTTAAGGTGGAATAAGTTTTATTCCATTCGGGTACTTTTCCTTTTGTTGACACAACCTCCTTATCTCTTGGCACAAACAAGTTTACAATGTTGATAGCCTCATGCATAAGGCCACCAGGGTTGTCGCGCAGATCAAGGATAAGTTGTTTTGCACCCTGGCTTTTTAATTTCTCCAACGCATCGCCAACTTCTTTTGCAGCGCCAGGTGTAAAGTCATCCAGTTTAATGTAGGCCGTATTCGATCCAACCATTCCGTAATACGCAAGATTACTAATGGTTATTTTTTCGCGCCTTATTTTTAACACTAAGTCATTGGGTTGACCCATCCTTCTAAGCTTTAACTCTACTTCCGTTTTAGCAGGACCTTTTAATAATGTACTTACTTCAGATGTAGTCTTACCCTGAACATTTTTTCCATCGATGGCAAGGATTTCGTCACCCACCCTAATTCCTGCTTTGTTGGCCGGAAAGTTTTTGTAAGGGTGTGTAATGATTGTTTTGTTATTGATCTCACCAATCACTGCCCCGATGCCTGCATATTGACCGGTGGTGGTTACTCTAAAATTTTCAAGTTCATCTTCCGGGATATAATCGGTGTATGGATCTAATGACTCCAGCATGCTATCAATGCTTCTGCGGATTAGTTTTTGCGGATCCACATCGTCCACATAGTAGGCATTCACTTCTTTGAAAAGGGTAGCAAAAATGTCAAGGCTCTTGGCAATTTCGAAATACCGCTCGTCTGATCGAAAGGCCACCACCGCGGATGCCAGCGTAATAACGAAGAACAATCCAACAACTCTTTTTCTCTTCATAGCTTCTGAAGTCGCTTAAATGAAAGCACTGTTTTTTCCTGAATTTGATCGAATGATAATATCTCTTTTGCTGTATAAATATACGCCATTTGCAGTTTTGAAGCTCCTGGAACCCCTGCCTTATTGAGTCTAAAAGCCTCACGCATACGCCTTTTAATCAGGTTTCGGTCTACTGCTCTTTTAAAATTCCGCTTGGAAACTGAGAAAATTACCTGATGGGCATTCTGCTCAGAAGACTGCTGGAAGTACACCCGAAAGGGGTATATATAAAAAGAGGAACCCTTGTCGAAGAGTTCCTGTATTGCTTTTTTCTTATAAAGTCTTTCAGATTTTGGAAAACTGAACGATCCCATGAGGTGAAATTAATGAATTCCCTCCCGGGTAACGGCTCCCTTGGGGGTATTACTTCTTCTTGAAAGTTTTTTCGTCAGAAACAGTCAGCTTCTTTCTTCCCTTTTTTCTACGGGATGAAATCACTCTGCGACCATTGGCAGAAGCCATTCTTTCGCGGAAACCGTGTTTATTCTTTCTCTTTCTTTTCGAAGGTTGATACGTGCGCTTCATCGTTCTATTCAGTTTATCCTAAAAGGGGTGCAAAAATGATCAGGATTTACCGGATTTACAAGATTTAAATGATTGATTTTAACAGATTTATCCTATCAAATCAGCCAAAACGCGTTTTGCCTGATTAGGCTCAAGGCGTGGGCCATACTGCGAAACAACTCTGGAAGAAGCCAATGAGGCTATTTTTCCCGCTTCTGCATAGCTGTGATTATGAGTGATGCCAAACAAAAATGCTCCGGAAAACATGTCGCCAGCACCATTGGTATCGATGGCTTTGACTTTATAGGGCTCTATCTGAATAAAGGTGTCTCCATCAAAAATCATCGCTCCGTTTGCCCCTAACGTGATTGCAAACCGCTTGGCTACTTGTTTTAGTTTTTCACGTGCTTCTGATAAAGAATTTGTGCCTGTGAATGTCATCGCTTCTTCTTCATTGCAGAAGAGGAGATCAACACTTGCTCCAACAATCTCTTCCATCTGCTTTGAAAAATATTTTACCATGCTGTTATCCGAGAAGGTTAAGGCGGTATGAACGTTATTTCGCTCTGCAATTTTCTTCGCTTCTTTCATAGCTTCCAATCCTTTTGGACTTGCCACCAAATAGCCTTCGAGGTATACATATGAAGAGTTAATGATTGCTTTTTCATCCAAATGTTCAGGTGACAAAAAAGAACTTACACCCAAGAAAGTATTCATAGTACGTTCGGCATCAGGGCTGGTCATCACCAGGCATTTTCCTGTAATACCTTCGGGACAGTTCTCATGCTTCAGGTTTGTATCAACCCCATTGCGCTTCAAGTCCTCTAAAAAGAATTTACCCAATTCATCTTTAGCTACCAGGCAGGAATAAAAACTATGACCACCAAATTGATTCACTGCCACCACGGTATTACCTGCCGAACCCCCACCTGACATTCGGCTGCGCTTCATGTCAATGGCCTTCATCAAGTGATGCTGACGCTTTTCGTCCACCAGGGTCATCACGCCCTTTTCGATTTCATTCCTCTCAAAGAAATCATGCTCAACTTCTGTAACAATATCTACAATGGCATTACCGATACCATAGACATCGTACCGCGATAGTTTGGAGGTGTTCATAGTAAAGGCTGACATATTTGTGCAATGATAAAAAGAATCACTCAATAATTATTCCCAATCTACTTTCAGTAAAGATGGTATCAATCACAATATCTAAGTTCTTTCTAAAATTAAACTTCATGGTATTCAATAATTATTCGACAGATTTAATGCTATAGCCCTATTTTTCAACTAACGGGCTTCCTATATTTCGAAAAAAAGCAGATCATGACGTCTTCCGCTTCATTACCCTATAAACTTGCTTCGGACTTAGTACTTATTGATGGTGCAATTCCGTTAACCTGGTGGACTGTTACTAAAAACTTTGGGGATTTACTTTCTCCTTACTTAATCGAAAAATTGACAGGAAAACCTGTAACCCTGGTTCAACTCGGTTCACCTATACATCGTAGAGTTTTTAGTTTGCGCAAATCTCGGTTTTCATACCTGGCCATCGGGTCAATTATTGGCAGGGCTAAAGCTGGATCTGTTGTTTGGGGATCTGGTGCTTTCGGAACTGAAACAGAAAAACACTTAAGCAAACTGGCTAAATACCTGGCCGTAAGGGGTCCTTTAACTCGCAACCTCTTGCGGATATATGGTATACAATGTCCAGAGGTTTATGGAGACCCCGGGTTGCTGATCCCTACTGTATTTAATCCTGTGGTAGAGAAGAAATACAAGGTAGGTGTCATCCTGAGATGGTCAGAGCAGGATTGGAATAATGTCGAATCAGAGGGAGATATTAAGAAAATCTATCTGGGAACGGATGACATCGAGGGAACGCTGACCGATATCCTTTCTTGCGAAAAAATTGTTTCATCCTCACTTCATGGAATTATTCTTGCCGATGCTTATGGGATACCTTCCGCGTGGTTAAGCTCCACTACTCCTAAAGGATTAGAGTTTAAATTTTACGACTACTTTATTTCCGTCAATAAAATTCAAAAACCTCAAAGCTTTAATTTTTCTGTAGAGAGAATTACGCTCAACGACCTTGAAAGTCAACTTCACTTTGATGATCGGCTAATTGAATTTGATAAGAAGAAATTACTAGACGCCTGTCCATTTATTCAGTCAAGCTGAGCCAGTTTTATGGGTAAGCTAAAAGACCTTCAGAAATCCATTGAGCAAAAACTCTTACCTGGTCATGATCCTGACTTTATGATCATTGGTGCGCAGAAATCCGCCACCACCACTTTGTTTTATTATTTAAATCGCCATCCAAAATTGGCAGGGTCATGGCCGAAAGAAATGCATTTCTTTTCCAGACACATGTATCAAGGGAAAAATTTGGAGTGGTATCGAAAACATTTTACTTCTCTCAAGAAAAATCCATTATTCTTTGAAGCCTCGCCCAACTACATGTACCTCGAAAGTGTTGCGCAAGAATTAAAGAGAAACTATCCTGCTATAAAACTGATATTAATTCTCCGGAATCCTATCAGCCGGGCATTTTCGGCTTGGAATATGTACCGAGAACATTTTAACAAGGGTAATCTTTACAAAAGACTGCCGCCCCTTTATCCGAATGGCGTGAATTTAATGTACAAAAACTTAACCGATGGAAGAACCAGTTTTCCAACATTTAGCGAGTGTATTAAGATGGAGTGCGATTTAATAAATCAAGGTGAACTTTCAGGGGTCAATTTTTTGAGGAGAGGTCTCTACTATGATCAGATTAGCACCTATCTAAAATACTTTAATCAAGATCAACTCTTCATTCTTGGAATGAAGGATCTAGTCATTGACCCAAAAAAATCTATTCAAAATATTCTTACATTCTTACATGTAGATACATCAAAGAAGTGGGAACCTCCCGCTTTAAAGGCAAAGAATAAAAGAAGCTATAGCATGAAAATTGATGATGCGGATCATGACGTTTTAAAAGATTTTTATCGGGTTCCCAATCAAAAGTTAATAGAACTGCTGGGTCGCCAAATTAATTGGTAGGATCAATCGTTAACTATTGTTGATTCATCCGTAGCACAGTCCCAATCTTTCACTGTAACACTCCAGTCGCCATATTTCTGAGTTAGAAACTCACGATAATGATTGGGCACCTTCAACAAATGATCTCTGTATTGAACTGTTTCAAACGTTTCGTAGTATTTATTTTCCACGCGCATCACTTTATCCTTTGCCTGCCAATAGGTGAATGCTTCATCTTTCGCCTTCACAAAAATATCCATGACTACAAACTGTTTATTATAGTTGGGTATAAACCAGTATACCATATAGGCGAGTAGGGGTTTTATTTTAAAGATTGAATAATTACCTATTTTTATTGGACCAGTATTTTTAAGGCTTCTCCGAACAGAGATTTTATATCCTTGCTTTAAAAGCGGTATCCTCAGCTTGGGAATTTCATCAGCAAATTCTAAAGGAATTGAAATGTCAACATCATGATCCCAGGGTAACAAATCATGATCTCGAACGATGCCTAATAGCGTTCCGCCTTCCAGGTGATACGGAATACCCTTGTTGTCCAGCAAATCAGTAATTGTAAAAAGTAATTTACGGGCATCTGAGAGATTTTCTTTTGTAAGACTTGGTTCACCTTTTCCCATAAATGGTATCTTCCCGAAAGATAGTTAACATACCCTTGAAAAATCTCTTTACGTCTGGATTAAAAAAATTAATGCCTGGCAATGATCCTGATTTTTTGATTATCGGAGCCCAGAAGTCAGGCACTTCATCACTCCATTACTACCTCAACCAACATTTGAATTTGGTGGGTTCAAAACCAAAAGAAGTCCATTATTTTGAGAGGTATATTAACTATCCCAACAAGAATTTAAATTGGTATAAAAACCATTTCAAAGCCTTAAGCAGCAAGGATAAGCTATTTTTTGAAGCGTCTCCAAACTACATTTATCATGAGGCTGCTGCGATACGCATTAAAGAAAATTACCCGGATATAAAACTCATTCTTATTCTCCGAGATCCTGTGCATAGGGCTTTTTCAGCATGGAACATGTACCATGATTACTATAAAACAGGAGTGGCAAAAAAGAAGTTGCGGGATGGTCGATACCCCAATACAGAGAATGAGGTTTACCTTCATTTGTTTAAGGGTAGGTCCGTTTTTCCAACCTTTAGAGAAACCGTAAATCTGGAATTAAAGTTGATGCAGGATGGAGTTTACAAGGAGCCCTCTATTTTAAGAAGAGGCCTTTATCTCGAGCAGATAAAAAATTATCTGAAATACTTTAAGAGGTCGCAATTACTGATCCTGGGATTCCGCGAATTAGTTAGGGAGCCGCTACTGGTATGTAATACTGTACTCGATTTTATTGACTTGAAAGGAAGGAACATGCAACACCTTACCTTGGAGATAAAAAACAAGAGGAGCTATGATTTCCAGCTTCAAGAGGAGGACAAAAAATTTTTATCAGAATTTTACGCAGAAGCAAATCTTCAATTGTTTACTTTTTTAAAAAGGGATTTGGATTGGTAGAATTGAATACCTTTGCTCTCAGGAAATTCGTTTAATCCAGCTCATAAAACATGAAGACAGTAATACTGGCAGCCGGCATAGGTTCTCGTTTGGGGAATCCATTACCCAAACCACTCACGGTTCTGAAAAACGGCAAAACCATTATGCGGCAGCAGATCGACAATCTATCTCAGTATTTCGATATTGATTCTATCAACATTGTTGTGGGCTTTAAAAAAGAACTGATCCTGGAAAGTTTCCCGGATATGACCTTTATCTACAATCAGTTTTTTGATCAAACCAATACATCCAAAAGCCTTCTTAAGGCCTTGAAAAAAAATCATCGCGACTCGATCCTCTGGCTGAACGGTGATGTGGTGTTTGATGCTGATATTCTAAAAGTATTAACTCCACTCATTGTTGCCAACAAATCCTTTGTGTGTGTGAATAATCAGGAGGTTGGAGAGGAGGAAGTGAAGTATACGCTGGATAACACGGGCTATATTAAAGAGCTTTCTAAAAAAGTTATAAATGGCGTAGGTGAAGCAGTAGGAATAAATTTTGTAAGCAGCAAAGATATCAATACCCTCATTGCGCGATTAGAGGAGTGCGGTCCTAATGACTATTTCGAACGCGGTATTGAAATGGCAATTGAAAAAGATAATTTAAGGGTTACCGCCTTTGATATCTCCAGCTTCCGTTGTATGGAAATTGATTTTCAGGATGACCTGGATAATGCTAATAAGCTTTTCTAAAGACAATGGGTTAGGTTAGCTACTTTCCACTGCTCTTTGTGTTTCCATTTCGCTTTATTCCTAATCCCATTTCGGCAGCGCGATTCGGATAATCCGTGATGATGCCATCCACACCCCAACTTTTTAATCGCTTCATATCTTCTTTTTCATTTACCGTCCAGGGGATTATCCGTATCTTTTTTTTATGCATCAGATCAATTGTCGCTTTATCAACCAGTACATAATCCGGGCTATAGATCGATGGGGCAAATCCTAATGTATTGAGTGCATCTCTGGCCGCTTTGGGGTTGGGTCGTTTCTCTACCAGGGCCGCCAGCCGAACATGAGGATACTTTTTATTCCAATACTTCAAAACCCTAAAATCAAATGATTGAATCACTACCCTTTCCCACGGAAGGTATTGATCAATTAATTGATACACGAAGTCGGAATATTCTTCAGGCGAAGGGTGGAATTTATTATCGCCTGTTTTTGCTGATTTGATTTCAATATTGTAATCCACTTCATACTGTGAGTAACTTTTAATATGATTTTCAATCGCTACAATAGCATCTCTTAACAAGGGTTTGTGTGCCACTGACCTTTCCTGCTCCGGGAATCTCGGATTTCCTTTTGACCCGCAATCAAACAAAAGAATATCGCTGTACAGCATTTGATAGATATTGAAGGTCTTCTCCTCCTTCACTCCAATAGCCGTACTATCCGGCTTTAAGCAAATCTCTGCTGACATCCAGGGTTCGTGTGAAAGTATAAGCTGATTATCTTTCGTTATCACGACATCCATTTCCAGTGTGGTGACACCGTAATTAAGAGCCGTAATAAATGAGGGAATAGTATTTTCAGGTTTTAACCCTCGCGCCCCGCGATGACCCTGCAGGTCGAACTTTGGAATATATTGAGCAGATGCCGTAAATGTCATCATGAGTAACGTAAAAAGTTTTATCCCTGACCTCATCGATCAAAGATAAAACTTTGAATGACTATCCATCAAATGATTACTGCCGGATCATCATGCGCATTCCGCCACCGCCTCTTCGGCCGCCCATTGGATTGAGGTGCTTATTGATAGCATAGGTAAAACTCACCATATAGTATCTTCCCAGGTTGTTGGTGGTTTCCTGCTGTAAGTAGTTGTCGGATGCTGTTTGAGTAACGCTCAGGCTTTTATCCAGTAAATTGTTTACTCCTATTTTTATCTCCCCGCTATTGTTCTTCAGAATGAAACGCGACAACGACAAATTCAACAGCGGAATGATTTGATTATAGTCTGTTGTTTCACTGTTGTAAATCAGATATTCAAATACTCCATTGAATTGATAATGCTTTAAGAAGTTAAGATTTGTCTCTGCTGTATATGTTTTATTAAAATAAACCTGATCGGGAGTACTGAAATCATACAGTGTTTGTTGATGACTCAGGTTAGCACTCAAGTCAACCGTTAAAATTTCCTTGAGGGAGTAATTGTATCGCACAGAACCACCCAACGTACGCTTGTGAATGTTGTTTTCTTCACCCTGCAGAATACTGATGCCATCTGAAAATGTTACCGTTGGTCCGATGTTAAACCGACTGTTTATTTTCTTGATAGGAAACCCAAAATTTATATTTCCATTTAGACTTTGGGCATAATCCACATTCACCGGTTGAGTAATACGTGCAAACGTTGCTTCGTCTACCGTTTGAGCGTTGGCAATTGCATTTTTTGTATACGTAGCAGTAATGAAGGCGAAAAAGCTTACAAACTTCGCAGGATCAAATGTTGTAAAGTTCAGGTTTATCCGATGGTTGTAAGCCGGCTCAAGGTTAGGATTACCCAGTGAAATGTTGAAAGGATCAGTGTTATCCACAACAGGTTGTAACTGTTGTATGGATGGTTCTTGCATAGAAGTTTCATAATCTAAACGCAAATGCTTAAAGCTGGTGAAATCATAGTTGAAATGCGTAACTGGAAGTACATTTTCAAATCTGCGATCAATTTCCGCTTCCTGGGTAATCAACTCTCCTTCCAGCGATGTCATCTGATAACTTGCTCCCACGGTCAGGCTGAACTTCTGACGGTTAATTCTAAAATTCAAACCTGGCCGATTATAGAAATAGTTACTGGTGTACTCATTACTCAACGTAGTATTGGGAACTTCTATGCCATTTTCGATATCGTAAACCTCCCGGTTTACGGCATTACGGTTGTTTCGGAAATTATAATTTGCCTCCAGGTATTTGCGACCTCCCAAAGGCTCAGTGTATGATACTGTACCCCCGTAAGACAAACTCTCATTGTCCTGCGTGTTTGTTTGAAGAATATCAATCTCTTCGGGTATCCCGGTATAAATTTGATTTTCCGATTGTTGATTCCCTTCACTGTCCACCTGACTGAGTCCTAATGTTACGGTAGTCGAAAGTGTTCTACCCTTCTTATTGAAACGATGGCGCCACAAAAGCGAAGAATTAAAATTAGTGCTTGTTTGTGCAGCATAATTGAGTCGGTTGCTTTCGTTTTGCAACCCGCCATCTTCTGTTGTCGTCTCACTCTTAGTTTCAGAGTCCATTTCAGAATCTGAATACGTCAGACTGTTCACAAACTTCAGGGAGTTTGCCGAATCAATTTTATGATCGAGCGTAAGGTTGACCCGATGATTGTCGTTCGTGCTTAACTGACGACTCACCTGAGTAAAGTTATAGCTGCTATCGGGCGGTAAATAATTTACCCGATCGGTAAGCTTTGAAATATTCTGATCCAGGCGGTTGTAGAAGTAACTTGATGTAAGTTGTGTTTTCTTACTGAGGTCTTTATTATAATTCACGCCACCGGCATAACTTGTCATAATACCGCTTTGACGACCTCCAAAATTCAAGGGCACACCGGAGCTGTTGTCAGCGTTAAATGTAAGTCGCACGGAACCTCCACCTCCGCCCATCATTTGTTGCGAGCCCCCTGTGAAATTCATGTAATCACCAATAGAAAACCCTTGTTCGTTAATGTTGTTGCCCATCCCAAGAAACGATAACTGCTCTCCTTTTCTGAATCGATTTAGATTTCCCTTGAACTGGAATCGGTCTTCTGTACCAGCACCTGCCATCACGTTGCCAAACATTCCGTTTCGCTTCTCTTCCTTTAGTTCAAGGTTGATTGTCTTTTCACGTTGACCATCTTCAATTCCTGTGAATTCCGCCTGATCAGATTTTTTATCAAACACCTGAACTTTATCTACTGCATCTGCTGGTAGGTTTCGCGTAGCTAGCTTGGGATCTCTTCCAAAGAACTCCCTTCCATCCACCAACACTTTTTGAACTTGCTCACCCTGGGCACGAACGGTTCCATCGGTTTCTACTTCAACCCCCGGGAGTTTTTTCAGAAGATCCTCCACATTGGCATTAGCTTTTGTTTTGAACGAGGCTGCGTTAAACTCTATCGTATCTCGTTTCACCGTAACCGGGGCTGCATCTGCCTTCACGACAAGCTCATCAAGCTGTTTAGATTGTGGTTCTAACTTAATCTTTCCAATTTCAATTGTTGGATTTTCCCCGATAGCACTTACCCGTTTTGAATATGGAGCATATCCTAAAAAAGTAATCTTCACATCATATTCACCTTTGCTTACATTCTTGATTTCAAAAAATCCCTTTGTATCACTTACGGCAAAATTGATAAGCGATGAGTCCTTGGGGTTTAAGAGCATAATCGTTGCTGAGGGCAATGCATTTGAAAGCGTATCCGCGACCTGGCCTTTTATTGAGAATTTTTGGGCTGTGGCCAGCTGAACGCTAAGAACTAAAGTGAAGAGAATGTATAATTTTTTCATAATCCGACTGATCAATTCATTGCAATAAATAAATTGGTTTACTCTACCCTTTAATTTCTGATAATTACCCCTCCGCCACCGCTGTTCATGTGCTGCATTTGTTCCTGAACCATTTTTTGATACTCTGCTTGTGTTGTCTTTTGTCCCTTATCCGGAATTTTCAATTCATTTTTCTTCAGAGGTCTCAATTCAATTTTTTGCGCCACAATAACACGCTCTCCATTATTAATATCGATGGCAAGTACAGCCCCCGGCAGGGTATTGTATCGTTCAGGTCCTAAAAACTGACGAATTTGATCGGTGTACCACGCAGTTATTTCTTGCGTTACCATTCGTTTCTCAGGCGTTGGCGGTCCTGAGCCGGTTATCCGCATGGTTTGCTCTTCGGTAGTGCGTGTAAAGTAGGCTTGTTTACAGGTATATCCCTGAATAACCTTGGTCTCCTCACCAAATTTCCATGGCGATAATTTCAAGGTATCCTCAATCAGGTAATCCTTTCCCATAAATTCCTGCTTAGAAATAATTTTTTGCTCCCCCGGCCTTACATATAATTCTGTATTGGGTTGACGCATCACCATCCGCATTCCCCCTCCTCCACTGGTAAATTCCTGCTCTTCCTCATCCTCTATTAAAGGTTTGTACATAGATTCTTCCGCATTAAAAAAAAGCTGCTCTTTAGTCGTGCGGAATTCCGGGATCATGGATTTCATCTCTGCACGTTCAGGAGGTAATCTGCGGTGAAGATTCACCTTTACTTCATAGGTGATCACACCTTCAGGTGTCTGTGCCAGTACAACCTGGACAATAGCCAGTGAGGCCAATATGCCCACAATCAATAATATTTTTCTCATGGTTTCAGTAAGTTTCATTTCGTGTAAACTTACGGCTAATGATGGCATGGCGTGGTTAATAGTTCTGAAAGGAATGTTAATTAAGGTTAAAGGCCGCACCGGCTGAGCTACCGACTCGTTACCTTTACTGTATGAAGCTGACCAAAAACACAATAACCGTTACGCTGGTGGCGAGCAGTATTTTATTATTGCTGGTGCTCCAACTCTTTTGGCTTCAGAATTCCTATGAAAAGGCATACTTCGATTTACGCAGGGATACAAATTTCCTGTTTCGAAACGCGCTATTTTCACTTCGAGACTCCATCATCGCTCGAAATATTCAGCCTCTTCCATCCGACCCCTCAGAAATTAAGGCCTTAGAATTAACCAAAGGTGTTCATGGCGACAGCATGCGATTCACCATGAAATCTTCAACAGTTCAAGTGTTTGTTAATGCCACGGGTTCTCACGATTCCATTGTTAAAGCACTTGGGCCCATGGCTCAAACCCTTCAACAAAAGGGACAAGACGGAAGGAGCTTTATTATTCGACTTGCTCCCGACACCGTAAGTTTAGATACCCTAAAACTTGCGTTTGACAAGGCCCTTCAAGAAGCCGGACGACCATTAAAATTTGTGGTCAGACATGAAGCCATCAATGGAGAAAGAACAATCACCTTTAGAAGTAGGTTTGACTTTCCCGGTCAATTCGGAGAGAATGAACTTAACCATCGCGTGTTCGGAGATACCATCTATCTTGATCCGGTTCGACTAAATCCAGCTACACGCTATCATGCCTCATTGGTGGATATACGCGGGGTGCTATTAAAAGAAATTACCCCTCAGATTTTATTCTCGCTTTTCCTAACCGGACTTACACTATTGGCGTTTGTAGTGCTGTATAAAAATTTGCGCACTCAACAACGGCTAATGGAACAAAAAAATGATTTCATCAGCAATGTAACTCACGAATTAAAAACTCCGGTAGCCACCGTGAGCGTGGCCCTGGAGGCCTTGAAGAATTTTCATGGCCTTGATGATCCTAAACGAACGCAGGAATATCTTGAAATTGCACAAAACGAATTGAATCGGCTTACACTCATGACAGATAAGATTCTGAAAGCTGCGGCTTTTGAAAACAAAGGTGTGGTCATCCAAAAAGAATCGGTTGATCTGAAAGAGTTAGTTGAGCAAATTGTTGACTCCATGAAACTGGTCTTTGAAAAAAATCAGGCACAGGTCTCTTTTCAACACGATGGAAACAATTTTTTAATGGATGGGAGTTTAACCCACTTAACGAATGTAATTTATAACCTGTTGGACAATGCGCTCAAGTATAGTCCAAATCAACTTCAGCTAACGATAACATTAAAAGAAAGTATAAACCAGGTAGTCCTTTCTGTACAGGACAATGGGATCGGAATTCCTGAGGAATATAAAAAGAAGATTTTTGAAAAATTTTTCCGGATACCTACCGGTGACATTCACACCGTAAAGGGTTATGGGTTGGGCTTGAGTTATGTAGCCAGTGTAGTTCATGAACACGGTGGAACGATAGAAGTAGATAGTGAACCTGGGAAAGGAAGTACTTTTACAATTCATTTGCCGAGGAACACATGAGTAAAATCAAGATTCTATACGTTGAAGATGAACCGTTTTTGGGAAGAATTGTAAAAGAGAGTCTTGAGAGCAGGGACTACGAAGTGGTGATGATTACCGATGGGAAAATGGCTCAAAGTGCTTTTGAAAAAAACAGACCAGATATCTGCGTGCTCGATATCATGCTCCCTACAAAAGACGGATACACCATTGCAAAAGATATTCGGAAGGTTAATCCAGGCACTCCGATTATTTTTGTTACCGCAAAAAATCAAACTGAAGATGTGTTAAAGGGATTTGAAGTGGGGGGCAATGACTACCTGCGCAAGCCTTTTAGCATGGAAGAGCTAATTGTGAGAGTCAATAACCTGCTGCAGCTCTCACAAAGAACAACAAAGGCTTTACCTGAAAATATTGTTATGGGTAAATACGAATTTAACCCCATGCGATATGAGTTAAAGATCGCAAGCACAGTAAAAAAGCTTTCGCACCGAGAGGCCAGTCTGCTTCAGATTTTAGCCGAAAACAAAAATTCAACGATACAGCGAAAAGACATTTTGATGAAACTCTGGGGAGATGATTCCTTTTTCAATTCCAGAAACCTAGACGTTTACATTACCAAATTACGTGATTACCTCAAGGAAGATCCCTCCATTGAAATTATTACTATTAAGGGCGTGGGGTATCATTTTGTGGTAGCGTAATCAGTCGGTGAACAGCACTACTCCAACCATGAAATTAATTCCTGAAAGATTGTCCACCTCAAAATATTCACTTTTGTTTGCCGCATACTCATAGCTCAACGATGTCTTGAGGGCCCAACTTGAGTATTCTTTTATTCTAAACAGTGTGCCTACTTCCGGCCGTACCACGAAACTCTGCCGGCTGTCGGTATCCTCATACACATTGTAATAAATCCGGTATTCACTAAACGCAATACCCATTCCCAGGGAAGCGTACGGAATAAATTTTTCGCCTTGCCTAAAATAGTATTGCATATTACCCATGATGGTAAAATAGTAGAGATAATTGTACACGTCCGTAGTGATGGCTCCACCCGGAAACTCATAGGTGGTGCGGGGTACATAGTCATCTAGCGTATTGTAACTCCCTTCCAGTCCAAAGCCCAGCCGGTCATTGAAAGCCTTAGTAAACCCAATGCGAATCCCGGCTGTGCTAGTCTTGCTGGTAAATTCCTTATCGGTTAAGGGTACCATTGTATTCCACCCCACATGGAATGCACTCGAGTGAAGTTGAGCTTGCGTGACAAGTGTCATGAAACTAAAAAGTGCAAATAATACAGAACGTATCATTACTTAATTCTTGTTTATGTATGGAGATTGTTCAAATGCCTGGGCTACCGCTTCAAGCGTCTTTCCGGTAAGGTCTGTTGTGGCGTTCAGATCGCCAATGTAGGCACTCCAGATTATTGGATACTCATTACTTCCATTCGGGTTTTTCGCATCCACCACTTGAATTAGCAGCGTTACATAATTTGAATAATAGGTGCTTACTACCGGATAATAATACCCATAATAACTATAGTACGATCCAGGATATCCATAACCATAATTGATGGACTGATAGTAATTGAAATTCTGCAGCACGATTACATTCACCGCGAAGTCAGGATCATCGTCTGTTGTGACTTGTTGATAACCCGATGCTATAAATCCATCCCGAATGGAGTCGACCACAGGTATTACAAAACCAGGCACATCACTTTCGAGAAGATATTCCTCCTCGCTGAGTGAAGAAACGAATCCCATGGTGTCTTCCCGGATCACAAAGGTTGAATAGGTATCGAACACATTTTCACTATCACTAATAAAATCCTGATTATACTCGGTTTGTGTTACCATGTATCGAATCAGATCAATGCTTTCCGGCTCTGGCATACAGCCTGAGGCCACCAGTATGCCTCCAATAATAAATAACCATTTGCGAACCATACTTTTCATAACGTAAAATCGGACTTCAAAGTGCCTTTTGCTTAGACACACTTTCAGGCGAAAAAGTTTAAAGTCAATTGTTCCAAAATTACAAACAATTCTTTTGGATGTTGAGGTGCTCGTCTCGTTGGGGCTTAAATCATCAACTTTAATATAAATTATTCAACAAACGTGGATGATTTTTAAATCGTCTTTATCTTAACATTCTAACTAACCTCTTTATGTTTATTCATCGCAGTATAAATTTAGGTGTCATCCTTCGGTTTGCGTGGAAGATGCAGCTGGCCTCCTTTCTGTTGAGTCTGGTGGTTTATCTCATGTATGAGATACTTAACTTCTCCTTCATTGCCATTCCCTTTTTGCCGGTGGCCACCATTGGTACAGCAGTTGCCTTTTATGTGGGCTTTAAAAATAATTCTGCCTACGACCGCCTTTGGGAAGCTCGTAAAATTTGGGGAAGTATAACGAATGCCAGTCGTATGTGGGGCGCTACGGTAATGGATTTAGTAGGATCGAGAAGTCAGGAAGAAATAAGTGAGCTTAAAAAGGGACTGATTTACCGTCACATTGCCTGGATGAACGTGCTGCGTCTGCAGCTGAGAAGATTTCCGGTGTTTGATTCAAGAGAATATACTTCCTCAGCACAACTAAAAATAATAGAGAAAGCACTGGGTAAGCATTCGTTTGAGCATCACATCGATGATACGTTGAAAAAATTTCTTTCTCCGGAAGAACGAAAAATTACGGAGCAGAAAAAAAATATGGCCAGCTACCTGCTCAAGCGACAGAATGAAGTACTCATTGAATTGAAAAATAAAAAGCTTCTGGACGACTTTGAGCACTCTGATATGAGTAAGCTCATTCTTGAATTTTACAATCAGCAAGGAGCGGCCGAGCGAATTAAAAGTTTCCCTTTTCCGAGACAGTATGCCAACTTTAGCTTTGTGTTTGTTTACATTTTTGTTGTCCTGCTTCCCTTCTCATTGGTTGGTGAATTCGCCCGACTTGGTAATTCGCTTACCTGGCTGGTCATTCCTTTCACCATGCTGATTGCCTGGGTGTTTAATGTTATGGAACAGGTGGGTGACGCCAGTGAAAATCCATTTGACAATGGGATTAATGATGTGCCGATGACCACCATTTGCAGGAATATAGAAATTGATTTGCGCGAGATGCTGGGAGAAACGGAACTACCTCCAAAAATTCAGCCGGTAGAGGGAATTGTAATGTAGACGAGTCTATCCCTGAAAATTTATCTTCCTGTGTGTACCATCACAAAATGGTTTGTTTTGCGATCCACCACAGCGACAAAAAGCAGTGGCGTTATTTTTCTTCGTAATGTTTCCCTGCTTATCCTTAATGGAAACATTTCCGTACACCATCAATGGCCCGTTGGGCGCTGGCTCTACAATGGTTTCTGCCTCCACTTTAACTTCACCCTCACCCGCATCACGATTGAGATAATAACTTAACGCACCTGAAGGACACTTTTTTACCTGTGCGATAATCTTTTCAGTGGTTGAACCTTCAGGGGTAATCCAGGGACGCTTCTGCGGGTCAAACACTTCCCCTAATCCCTTGAAGCACATAGTGGAGTGAATGCATTCATTCGGTTTCCAAACAATGGTTACCTCTCCGTTGGTATATTTTTTTGTAATGTCTTTCATAAAAAGTCCGCAGTAAAGGTGATCAGTTGAGGGTGGTTAACGTTGTTTCAATTTCAATCGGGTTTGTCAATACTTTATGTACCGGGCAAAGCTTAGCAATCTGGAGCATGCGTTGCCGTTGCGTCTCATCTAACGTACCGCTTATTTCAATATTGGTGTGAAGAATTGTTTTTCCAACACCCTCTTCCGTAGATACCGTCACCTGAATTTGTTTTACCTCAAAATTTTTACGGTTAGCGTACATGCGAAGCGTAATGGCAGTACACGAAGCAAGTGACATTCGATAAAAGTCGCCAGGTCTGGGGCCCAGGTCCTTGCCACCCACATCTTCCGGTTCATCGGCAATCACGCGATGCTTCCGTGCCTTTAACTCGGTTCGGTATACATCGTTACCGATGGTGGCAACAGCAACTTTCTCATCTTCCATGCTAAAATGATTTATTCATGACAAACTCCTCTTGTAAAAATCTAACTCGAGGGGCAAGTTCGCGTTGCTTTAAAGCTTCGGGTAATAATTCAGGATCCCCGGGATACCCAATAGCCATAACAACCCCCACTTCAAAAGTATCAGGAATATTAAGATTTGTTCTAAGTGCCTGGGCATCAAAACCACCCATCTGATGGACATTCAACCCAAGTTCTACCGCTTGTAGTGAAAGTAAAGCATTCGCTGCACCTAAGTCATATTTTGCTGATGTGTTCAGTCGGCCATTGCGCGTAAAGTTTTTTCGAGCCAAACTAACAACCAGTACTGGGGCATCCTTTACCCATGTTCGGTTGTTTTCATTTAATGTCTCAAAAATCTTTGTCCAAAGTTCAGGCTGATCGTGGGTAGCATAAATATATGACCAAGGTTGTTCATTCACGCTGGAAGGCGCCCATCGTGCTGCTTCAAATAATGACTTAATTTTTTCCGGCTCAACCGTCCGGTGGGAATATGCCCGGCTGCTTCTTCGATTGACAATGGTTTCCATAACCGGAGCTTCAATCGCGGATGATGTTTGCTTGGTTTCTAATACAATTTCCATGATGAATTATCTTTCCAAAGGTTTCTTTAATAACAATAAAATCATGATACGGTTCTACTATCTACCACTATAGTTAGTGTTCAATCAACACGCCCATTTTCCCCATTTGGTAATCACGCATGGCTTCCATGATCTGAGTTTGTGTATTCATTACAAAAGGACCATATGACACTACCTTTTCGTTTAGGGGCTCTCCACTTAAGAGCAACATGCGAGTGTCCTCTTTGGCTTCAAGAGAAATTCCATCCCCATCTTGCTTCAAAACCGCTGCATGTAATCCCTCTACTAAACCATATCCATCAAGTGTGATAGCGCCATCGAGTAAATACAATAAGACATTATGGTTCGCAGGCAATGGTATTGAAATTTTTCCATCCTTCCTGGCGATCAATGTGGCCGCATTAATTGCGCTCAGCGTTGGGGTATTACTTTTTATCCCCAGTAAATCCCCGGCAAAAATATTTACTGCAATTAACCCATCGGGGGAAGTGGTCGTGGGGACTTCATTGGCTTGAAGGGGAAAATAAAAGGGCTGATCCATCTTGTGTTGAGCAGGAGTATTGATCCACAATTGAATAATTTCCTGTCTGCCTCCCCGTTCTTGAATATCATCCGGTGGTCGCTCACTGTGGATAATGCCCATACCGGCATTCATCCATTGCATTCCACCGGCATACACTATACTGTCGTTACCTCTGCTATCGCGATGGTGCACACCCCCCTGAAAAATAAACGTTACCGGTGAAAACCCACGATGCGGATGTGGCCCAACGCCTGCATCATCCGGATGAATATGGGACGGAGCTTTAATATTGGCATGATGCAGTAACAAAAATGGATCAACCTGTTGCACATTTTGTGTAGGCAACGGTTGCCGAATGGGCATTCCACCCATGTCCATTTCATGAGCATAAAGTAAATGAGAGACTGTTCTTGATTTCATCTTTAATCGTTGTTAGTTGATCGTTGATAGTTGTTGGCATTCCTTTGGTTCCAACAACGAATAACCAAAAACGATAAACAATTTTAGTTCATGGGAATTTCCATTAATAATACTTCGGCATCGCTATCGGCCAGGATGGTAAGTTTTTCAACATCCCATACACCAAATCCATCCCGCCTGTTTAATTGTTGACCATTGATGGTCACATCACCCTCGATCACAAAAGCATAAACACCATTGGTATTTTTATTTACGGTATAGCCGATGGAGAATCCTTTTGCCAGTTTGCCCAATGAAAACCAGGCATCCTGATTGATCCATAAGCTTCCATTATTTTTTTCAGGTGAGACCACCGTTTGAAACTTGTTTAATCGCTCTTCCGATGGAAATAACCTTTGGTCATACCGGGGCTGAATATTTTTTTCCTTGGGGAAAACCCATACCTGGAGAAAGTTTACTTCATCAGTCTTCGAAGCATTCTTCTCGCTATGGGCGATCCCTGAACCGGCACTCATGATCTGCACTTCTCCGGATTTAATGATTCCATGACCTCCGGTGTTATCGCCATGCTCCAGTGAGCCACGTAATGGAATTGAAATGATCTCCATGTTATCATGCGGGTGCTGACCGAATCCTGCTCCTCCTTTTACGATATCATCATTCAATACGCGCAGCGCACCAAAATGTACCCGGGCCGGGTCATAATATCCGGCAAAGCTGAAGGTGTGATGAGAATCCAACCAGCCATGATTCGCATGACCACGCGTGTTGGCTTTGTGTACTACAGTTTTCATATGTTCAGTTGTTTTGTTCAAGTCGATAGCGGCCTGGCCATAAGCTTGTAAACAAGCGCTCAAGAGCATGGTTTCAAGAAAAAGGCCATATTTTAGGCTATTCTGCATCATTAGGGGTTGATTCTAATTAAAGTTACAACAATTATTGTATATACAATAATTGAACTAAAAAAATTCACTCCCTACCAGGGAATCACCTTCCGGTCGCGATAGAAATTACCACTTCCAACTTTTTCAGTGGTTGCCAGCCAAACAGCGGTGTCTGCTCCTTCTTCAACGCTGCGGGGTGCAGACTTTCCACCCATATCTGTCTTCACCCATCCGGGGCAAAACGCATTTACAGGTATCTTTCTGTGCGAAAGTTCACTCGCCAGATGTCGGGTAATCGCGTTCAGGAGTGATTTTGAAATACAATAGGCTGGAGACCATCCTCCCACAGGGTCAGTCATACTACCTCCTTCGCTGGAGGTCATAATGATTCGACCTCCGTCCGGAATCAACGACTGAAATGCACGGGTAACTTGGAGTTGAGCGATTGAGTTGACACTCACGGTTTCCTCGATAAGTGAAAAATCATTTCTTAACAATGACTGGTCCTGCTTAAAAAGAATTGCAGCATTGTTAATTAGTACATCCAATTTTCCAAAATTGGATTTTATTGAATTTAAGGCTTGCTGGATACTATGCTCAACGGCAATATCTAACTCAATAAAATGGACAGAAAGATTTTCTGATTTAAGTTTCGTTATGGCTTCCAATCCCTTCTTCGAGTCTCGAGCAGTAAGGATAACGTCATGACCAAGTGCACAGAGCTGACGTACAATTTCAAAACCAATGCCCTTATTGGAACCTGTGACAAGAATAATCTTTCTGTCCATCAGGAAGTAATTTAACTCACAATCTTGAAATTAAAAGCACCATTTTGTGTTGCACCCCAAACGCGTAACCAAATAGGCAATACGGCTTCGGTGCCGCGTGCATTGGTAATGTCACCCAGATCGAGGAGATTTTCATTTTTCCAACCAAACTCATTCAGCAATGATTTTACTTTTGCTTTTGCTTCAGCATCGTTACCACATATAAAATTGGTATGATTTCCTCCACCAATCATGTTGGGATTAACCATTAGCCCGCACCACATCGTATTAAGAGTTTTTACCACCTTCGTTATAGGAAATGTCCTTTGAATTTCTTCGCCTAACGAATTTGTATTGGAAAGTGAAGGAATAAGACTAGGAGGCATGCCCTTACTAAAATCCAATGGATTAGAAATATCAATGATAATCTTCCCATGGATATTTTCTCCGGCTAACGTCAATGCCGCGATAGCACTATCCCCTTTTGTACAATTGAAAACTAATTCCCCAAATTTAGCAGCATCCGAAAATGTACCAGCGCTTGCATTTGATTTATGCTTTGCTGCAAAAGCAATTGCCTTTTCGTTTGATGCGGTGCGTGAACCCATCATTACCTGATGACCTAATTCTACAAGGCGTGAACCAATGGTATCGCCTACAGTACCTGTTCCAAAGACAGCTATTTTCATAATTTATTATTTTAGTTATTTACTATCAAAAGTATAGTTTTGTTTAGGGTATAGCAATCCGATGTCGGACCGGAAAGGTACTATCAACTTTGACCGAATTGAGAAATTAAGATTAGAACCGCCAAAAAATTCAAAAAATATAGTATGAAAATTAATGACGAACAGTTCAAATTCATCATTGACGGGACTGATTACCATTGTGCCCTGGATATCACATCGGCTTTTATTGGCGGAAAATGGAAAACAGTTGTGCTATGGTACCTGCGCAATACCAAAAGAAGGTTTAGTGAACTTAAAGAAGTTATCCCTGACATCACCGATAAAATGTTGTCGTTGCAATTACGGGCATTAGAGGAGGATGGACTTGTTAAACGCACAATTTTTCCGGAAGTACCACCTCGCGTGGAGTATGAACTAACCAAAGAAGGAAAGTCACTGCTCCCGGTGTTGGAAGCCATGGCCACCTGGGGGCGCAGCAAAGCCCAGAAAGATGGAAAGTTGGTTAAAGTGTCCACTAAATAGCAATCACTCAACTCTGAACTTACAGAGTGAGTTGCAGTAAATGGTTTTATGGAGCAGTTTTTACTTCCCTTTGTCTTGTTATAAAGAACAAAACAAAAGCAATCAATCCTTCGCCAAACGGAACCAACAATTGAATAATAAAATTTACTTTTAGTATGGCCAGTAACACGATACTACTCATCATAATGAAACTTAGCCATACCCAGTAAGGCTTATCCAATACAGTATAAGAAGTGTGTTTCACGTGTACATCGTCCTGAATAAGAAATAGAAAAGAACGAACGTCCCATACTAACAAGTAGGTAGTGGCCAATAACATAAGACTAGTAACAATGGGTGTGCCTTTAAATTCATATGAAATAGTAATCACAAAAATGTTCAGAATCATACCAAAGAACATCAATGCTCCCAGTTTAGCAAAGCGCTGAGACATGAGCAGAACACCAGCAACAATCTGGGTCCATCCAATAAATTTCCAGTACAATCCCGATTCTGACATTACCCTAAAAAATTGTTGAATAGGTTCCAGGTCCTGAATTGGCGTGCTCATGGAATTAAGCAAGTTTGAGGATCCATTTAATTTACCCATACCAATAGCGGCTATAATAAAGGCCCCACCGATCAGGTACCGCAGGTAGATCGTAAAAACCTGCAAAAATTCCCTTTGCCTCCATGCATCGATAAACGTTAGCATATTACCTTTTTGGACGGAGGACGCAAGACATTTAGAAATGTTACACTGTGCAGCCGGGGTTAACCAGCCTTCAGAAATTAACCACGTAACTTATCCAGGATTCGGTTTAATTCCTGGGCTTCACTCTTGCTGATATTTTTTAAGATAGCCATCCACTCTTCTGAGCCCTTATCAATTTTGGAAAGCAGCGTCAGGCCTTTCTCGGTGATCATGATGTCTACCTGCCTGCGATTATTCTCACAGATTTCACGCTTCACAAACCCTTTTAAACGAAGCTTCTCCACTAACCGTGTTGCATTACTGTTTTTGTCAATCATACGACAGGATATTTCTGCGAGCATCATTGCCTTAGGGTGGGAGCCCCTTAAAATGCGAAGTACATTAAATTGCTCGGGGGTTATACCGTATTGTTTAAGACGTGCAGCATTGCCATTGTGAAGCCACCCTGCCGTAAATAAAATATTTACAGCAGCTTTATGGTGCTCACTTTCAAATTTCTCCTGCTTAATATCACTTTCGAGAGACATTGCTTTGCCTGTTGGATTATTTAACTATGCAAAGTAACGACAATTGTTGTAGATACAACTTTATACGTTCCAATATCCCAGCAATCGCTTAATTTAGCAGGACATGATTTCGTTTACCACCACGCTCCAAAAGTTCGATAAGAAAGGCGAAAAAACCGGTTGGACCTATATAGAAATCAGTGCAAGCCAGGCCAATAAACTCAAACCCAATACAAAGGTTGCCTTTCGGGTGAAGGGCACGCTAGACTCTCATGCAATTTCACAAGTAGCCACCATTCCCATGGGGGAAGGTAATTTTATTTTAGCTATCAATGGCGTCATGCGCAAAGCCCTGGGGAAAAAACAGGGTGATAAAATCAAAGTAACATTAGAAGCCGATGATAGTAAAATTGTTTTATCACCTGACTTGATGACCTGCCTGAAGGATGATCCGTTGGCATTGGCTGCATTCAAAAAACTTCCCGGTTCCCATCAAAAATATTTTAGTCGGTGGGTAGAGAGTGCTAAAACCTCGACAACAAAAACGAAAAGGATTGTGATGACATTAACTGCTCTTTCTAAAAAAATGGATTTTGGGGTTATGCTTCGTGCCAGCAGAAACAATACCTTTTAATTCTTCTTTGGCCTTTCAATGCATCCATCATAAAACACATTTAGCTTTTGCACCTCGGCATTAAATAGTTTGTTAGCTACAGCGTGATCGGAAAAAACAATTTCCTTAGCCGCTGACAATGATGGGGCTGAAAGAAAGATGATTCCCTTCTCACCATATCTAGCCCCTGCTTTGATCACACCTTCTTTTCGGAGTTTACCCAGATGGGCAGAGTGATCCATAAAATAGGTTTGTTCATTCGGAGCCTTGGCGGTATCCCAGGATGGACCTGTGGTATAGGTTACAATGTAAAGACTGTCTACAGGCGGATCTACTTGGGCTGTAGCTGAACCAATAACGACTAAGACAAGTGTCGTCAAAAGGAGTGCTTTCATGCTAATTTGTTTATGAAAGCTAAGTTGAAAGAATCCGGGGTAGTTAAAAACAAAAAGCCTCAGAAACTGAGGCCTTTTGTGGGAGTTGAGGGATTCGAACCCCCGACCCTCTGCTTGTAAGGCAGATGCTCTGAACCAGCTGAGCTAAACTCCCATGTTTTGGGAGTGCAAATGTAAAACAGATTTTTAATTGGGCAAAAAAACTTTTTTCGTGGCTGCAGAGCTAATGCCATTCGAAAAATAAGGGAGAGACAAGTCTCTCCCAATATTTTAAGTTTAAACGCACTGTTCTATACTTTTTGCCTTCCATTTGAATGGTATACTTCTACCATTTCCTCCGGCACCATCTTTACCGTTTTGATAATTCGTGCCGCTACTTTATAGGGATCGGCTGAGGAGTTAGGTCTGCGGTCCTCCAGCCATCCTCTCCATCCTCCTTCCACTGTGGCAATCGGTATTCGGATGGATGCTCCCCGATCGGAAACACCATACGAAAATTTATCGATGGATTGTGTTTCATGTTTGCCGGTTAGGCGCAGGTGATTGTCTGCCCCGTACACTTCAATGTGTTCTTTCACGAATGGCGCAAATGCCAGGCACACCTGATCGTAAATATCTTTTGAACCACATTCACGCAACAATGAATTAGAGAAATTCGCATGCATGCCAGAACCATTCCAATCGGTATTGCCCAAAGGTTTGCAATGCCAGTTTATTGCAACACCATACTTCTCGGCTGTTCGTTCAAGCAGGTAGCGTGCCACCCAAACCTGGTCACCTGCCTCTTTTGCACCTTTCGCGAAAATCTGGAACTCCCACTGACCGGTAGCCACTTCAGAATTAATTCCTTCTACGTTAATGCCAGCAGCCAAGCATAAATCGAGATGCTCTTCAACAATATTTCGACCAAAAGCATTTTTTGCTCCCACGGAACAATAGTATGGTCCCTGCGGTGCAGGGTATCCATTTTCCGGAAAACCAATAGGTTTGTTTGTTGCAGGATTCCAAAGAAAATATTCTTGTTCAAAACCAAACCAAAAATCGCGGTCATCATCCTCGATTGTTGCTCTACCATTGGACTCATGAGGAGTACCATCAGGATTGAGAACTTCATTCATCACGATGTAGGCATCCTTTCTTCCCGGGTCGGCAAAAAGTGCAACGGGTTTCAACAAGCAATCCGATGAGCGACCGGTAGCTTGTTCTGTAGAACTGCCATCGAATGACCAGATCGGGCAACTCTCGAGGGTAGCATCAAAGTTTTTAACAATTTTTGTTTTGCTGCGCAAACTTTGGGTGGGCGTGTATCCATCCAACCAAACGTATTCAAGTTTTACTTTTTTCATAAGATTTACTTTGTAGTGGTTTATTCAAATTGTTAGAATTTATAAACAGCTGCTAAGTTGATGGATGGCAATAGGCTCTTGGCTTCACCATCATTGACAAAAGAATCCTCTGAGGTTTTATCGATTCGGAATTCGGGAATAAAGGTGAGTCCACCGGTTTTGTAGTTTGCCGATAACGTAAACTCTATCACATCGCCATCGCCATCAGCATCCAACCCGATTATAGGTGAAGCAAAGTGGTTGTTCTTCGTAGAGAAATACTCTGCTCGTAAACCAATGGCAAAATTTTCGGATAGCGTTACTTTGGGATAGATGGCAAATCCTAGGAATGAACTACCGTCACCGGAGGTATTTACAATATCTCCATTCGTATCAACTTCTTCACCAGTGGCTACACTTTGCATGGAAGCATTAAATCCCAGATAAAATTTTTCAGTCAGGCTATACCCGAGGGTGATATCACCTTGAAGGAGATTGCCTGCCGAGACCTCCAGGGGATCAGCATTGCTTGCGTCCAATGTTCCATCCTGATCTCCAAAAAGAAAATTCAACCAGATGCCACCCTTATCAGAAACCTTACCGACCTGACCACCCAGAGTATAGGTATTTACTGGATTAAACTCAACGATGTCAGTTGGATTCATTACTGCCAACTTAGCCACGATGCCGTTTTCAAAGGCAAAATCTAACCGGGCGCCTGTATGATTGAATGGACCCCAGGAAAACAAGTAGGAAGTGGAGTAATGAAAGTTAACGGTAGGAGAAATTACTTCATAGCCAACAAACGTGTTGAACTGGCCCATGTTGAGCGTCACCTTATCTGAAAATTTATAAAACGCAAAAGCCTGATTGATGATGGCTTGTCCGGAAGCTGTTCCAAAAACTGCCGCCTGACCTCTGGGGCCAAATACCAAGTCTGCTGTAAAGCCGGCCTTTTCGCCTGAATAAGTAGCAATCAGATTAACCATACCCAATCCAAATCCTTTTTGATCGGCAAAAGATGTAGAGGGGGCACTGGCATCGCCATAATAATAGTTTGTCGTTTTAAACGTACTGTGGAAGTAAGTATCCACAGAACCCGATAATGTAAAGGTTGGTTTAACTTCCTCTTCTTTCTCTGCCTCCTTAATAACCTCTCCGGTTAGGGGTAGAGGTGGTAGTGATACAGGTTTTTTTACAGGTGTAGAAGATGCCAGAATTTCTTCTGTTTGCTGACTATTCGCCTGTACCGATACAAGTGTGAAAAGGCATAAAAAGTAAAAAGTTGTGTTTAGATTTTTCATAATTTTGAATGTGTTTTAATTAACAATAAGCTAAGCTTTGTCCCGGCAGGGTATCTCACACCCTCCGGGACGCTTAGTGATTCTTTTAGACTGCTTCGCGCATGGCTTTCAGGTCAAACACCTGAACATTTTCACCATGCTGACTAACATCCTGTCCGATTTCTTTGTCTTCAGCGCTCACCCTTAAATTGGAAATCAGATCAACAAATTTCAGAATGATGAAAGAACCGGCCAGCGTATATCCGATAACGATACCCAATGCCTTCATGTGAACAATGAACAAGGCAGTATCACCAAAGAAAAGTCCATTACCTGTAGTGTTAGCACCGTTCACGGCTGTGTTTGCCAATAGTGCTGTCATGACCATACCTACTGCACCTCCTACACCATGGCAGGGAAATACATCAAGTGTATCTTCAAGAGAAGTTTTGGATTTCCAATGAACAACTACATTACTGATAATACTGGCGAATGTTCCTATGAATAAGCTGGAAGGAATGGTTACAAAACCCGCTGCAGGCGTAATGGCCACAAGGCCTACTACGGAACCGATACAGAAGCCAACCGCAGAAGGCTTTTTACCACGGGCGGCATCAAATAGAATCCAAGCAAGACCAGCAGCCGCTGCAGCCGTATTAGTTGTGGCAAAAGCAGAAGCGGCTAAGGCTCCCGCACTTAAAGCACTTCCGGCATTGAAACCAAACCAACCAAACCAAAGCAAACCAGTACCCAGCAATACAAATGGAACATTGGCAGGAGAAATTACACTCTTGGCCTCTGACTTATTCCTCAAATACATGGAGGCGGCCAACGCAGCAAAACCTGCCGACATGTGTACCACAGTCCCTCCGGCAAAATCCAACACACCCCATTTAAAAAGAAAGCCATCAGGGTGCCAGGTCCAGTGAGCTAATGGTGCATAGATGAACAGTGAGAATAAAACCAGGAATAAGATATAGGATCTAAATTTTATACGCTCGGCAAATGTGCCGGTGATCAAAGCCGGGGTAATAATCGCAAACTTCAATTGAAAAAAAGCAAACAGCACTAACGGTACTGTTGGTGCAAGTGACCACGGGTTGCCATCCAGGACATTGTTAAACATGAAAAAAGTTGCCGGGTTTCCAATTAGGCCCCCGATCGAATCGCCAAATGCCAAACTAAAACCCACCACAATCCACAACACACTTATTACCCCCATGGCAATAAAACTTTGCAGCATGGTGGATATGATATTTTTGGTGTCAATCATGCCTCCATAGAAGTAAGCCAAGCCGGGCGTCATTAAAAGAACCAGGGCAGTGGCAGCCAACATCCAGGCTGTATCGCCTGAATTAATGCCTTCCGTCACAATAGTGGTTGGCACGGCTGGCAGGAACAGGGCCAGCACACTGATGGCAATGAGCAAACCCAAATAGATAACTGATTTTTTCATAGGTAAACAGGTTAGTTAATGGTTGAAATTTTTCGAATCGATATTATAAAGATTTGAATATTAGGTTAATTTTTTACTCAAATTTTAATAAATATTACCGAATTCGATTGAAATAGGTTAAAATTTAAACCTATTTTCAGAAAATCTAATATATTTTTGATCTTAGTGGGTATTTTTTTAACCTAGTGTTTAGAATTTCTCCACATTTCCCTTCTTCCTATAATCCGCCAGATTTTCCTTTTTTTGGTCATGGATTACCCACGCACAGGTCTCTTGTTTTGGCTTTTTCTAATGCAACCAGTACTTAGCCATTCACAAGAACTCTCACAGTATGACCGATTTCAGCTTTATGGGGGAGAATTGTACTGGCAATACAACTATAAATGCCTGGGCAAAGCCGACAGTGTTCGTCAGGCCGTTGAGCACATGCTTACATCCAGAAGTTTTACCTTCAATGTTGTTCGCAGCAATCATGAGTACAGCGGGACACTGAATCATTATCGTGTAAACCCGAAACAGTATGGCCGTACCTACTTAAACACCCCCAAAATGTATTGGGATGGAGAATGGAGCGGTAAATTTGTTGTTGAGATAGGGGATGGTTACTATTCTGTGACCGTTTATGACCTACAGCATAAAACTAAAACACAAAGTGTAGGGCATTATAAGCCTGAAAAAATAAGAACCGGACAATTTGTTGATGACGTTACAGTTCATAACAGGCAGGGTCTTCTCAAAAGTGAGTTTATCAATTTGAGCCTGATGAGTTTGAGCCTGAAAGATAATTTCGATATGAATATCATGACTCTTCAGGATGACCAAAAGTAACTCTGGTTTGGTATTTGTCTGGTATCTTTGCAAAACCATTTTTCCAACTTGAAAGTCTTTCGAAAAGTACTCCTTTACCTGCTGCTGGCTTTCGCAGTTTTTACCGTTTCACTGGTGATTTCGGCTTTTCTGTTTAAAGAGCAAATTATCAAGCGTTTCATTGTCGCGGCCAATGAGAAATTAAGCACCCCGGTAAAAATCGGAAGTATTGATATTTCTACCTTTCAACATTTTCCACAACTCTCTATTGTATTCAACGATGTATATGTAGAGGATAGTCACACCGGGCAATATCCACTATTGACGGCTACCCGAGTTTCTTTTCAACTAAACCCCATCGAAGTATACCGCGGCATATATACGATTCGTGGTCTCGAAATCCACGACAGTGAAACCAATCTCAAAATCAACGGTGCAGGAGAAAATAACTATACGGTAATTAAGGAGTCTGACCCTGGTGAAGCATCATCCTCCATAGGATTCGAACTTAAGAATGTAAAGCTCATCAATTCAAAAGTTCGCTATCTGAATATACCCAACCATCAGGATCTGCAGTTTAGTAGTGACCAACTTGTAGCCTCTATTCAATCCGTAAATAATATTTATACCATCAATGCCACCGGAGAACTTACCACAGAGAAACTTCGCATTGAGAAAAACTCATTATTAGATGGGAAATCCTTTTCCATTCAAACCCAACTAATTTACAACGATCCCGCGCGACTGCTGACGATTGCGCCTTCCATTTTAGAATTAAAAGAATCTGAATTCACAGTGAAAGGATCGTATCAGTGGAAACAATCTCCTTTAATCGACCTTTCAGTAGAAGGAGCTAATACAACGTTACAAACACTTTTATCCTTGCTGCCCGAACATGTGTTTAACCGGTTTGAGAAATATCAAAGTCGGGGTGATGCTTACTTTTCTGCCAAACTCAAGGGGTTAATCACCTCCACCAAAAGTCCATCTCTTTCGGTTACGTTTGGTCTTAAAAATGCCACCATTCAACATCCTGATACACACGTGCAGCTTACGCAAGCCAACATAGACGGTTCCTTTGCCAGCAGTGACGTTACGGACTTGCATCAAGCCATATTATCCTTAAAAAATATAACCGGATCGCTCAACAATGAGATCTTTCAGGCGGACCTGATCGTGCAGGACTTTATAGACTCTGATGTAATTTTCAATTTCAAGGGAATGATCGATGCGGGTTCTCTCATTGGGTTTTACCCCATAAAAGAAGTCAATGCCTTGAGCGGAAAACTTCAAACCGATATTTCCTTTGAAGGCAGGCTTTCGTGGCTGAAAAATAAGGCCACTGCCCAGAAGGCCTCTACCAGCGGGACAATGGAAATGCAGAACCTGAATTTTGAATATGGCTCTACCCATCTCCCAATAAAAAATCTGAGTGGTTCACTACAGTTTAACAACAATGATCTGGCTTTGAGCAATGTCTCTGTTCAGGCAGGCAACAGCGACTTTATATTCAACGGGTTTTTTAAAAACATTGTCACTTTTCTACTGTTCGAAAATCAACCCATCGGCATTGAGGCAGATCTAAAATCAAATTTCCTGGACATGGATCAGCTCTTTGCCATTGGATTTGGGACGAATGACAATAAAACTCATGAATATGAATTCAGCATTTCTCCTAATGTGCACTTAAACTTTAATTGCGATGTGCAGTCGCTGCGGTACAAACGCTTTACTGCCCGAAAGCTCAAAGGTGATTTACTGGTAAAAAATGAGGTGGCGGTCTCCAGAAACATCAACTTGAAAACCATGGGAGGGGACCTCTCTCTTTCCGGAATTGTTGATGCCAAGAATCACAAGGCCATTGACATTATGACTAACGCCAAATTAAATGGCATTCATGTGGATAGTGTGTTTTACGTTTTTAAGAATTTTAATCAGGATTTTATTGAAGATAAGCACCTGAAAGGTCAAACTACTGCAGACGTTACCTTTGAACTAACCTTAAATGAAAAATTAAAACTTTTCCCGGAAACCCTGACGGCAGATATCAGCACCGTTATTAAAAATGGAGAACTCAATGGTTTCGAACCGATTCAAAAACTAAATAAATACCTGGATGACGAGGGCTTGGATAAGCTTCGTTTTGCGGATTTGAAAAATGACATTCACATTGAAAAGAAGACTATTTACATCCCCCAAATGGAAATCCGTAGCAATGTTACTACACTCCAAATTAGCGGAACGCACACCTTTGATCAACATATTGATTACCGCATCATCACCCCCCTTCGAAACAAAAACAAGGTAAATGCATCCGAAGCGGCAGGCGCTATGGAGGAGCAAGGCGGCCAAATAAAACTCTATTTGAAAATTACCGGTACCACGGATGACTACCGCGTGCAATACGATACAGAAGCTGTTAAGAAAAAAATTGTTAGTGATCTCAAAAAAGAGGTACAGGAATTAAAAGATGCATTCAAGAATAAGGGTAAGAAGAAGCAGAAAGAACTTGAATTGTCAACGGAAGAGTTTGATTGGGATAATTAATCTTTTGCATTCAGTCAGGTAGTTTTTAGGATGAGCAATTACCCGCTAAATTTATTTCATTAATCTTAAAAGCAGTTATGAAAATTATACCTGTGCTTCTCTTTGCTGCTTTACACGCCTTCTTTACGTCTGCATCGTGTCAAACACACGCTCCTGATACAGTGACAGCATATTTGGCATCAACTTCTGGGATCAAAAAGGCGGAAGCATACTACAATGTTATTTTTCGGTGCTTGCGAAACGACCATGCAGTGGCAAAGCTTTATATTAAAGAATATGAATTATTTGCTAAGGAAGAGAGTGATCCGGTTTTAGTTGCCTATGTACATTTACATTATGGTCTTTATTATTCCGTAACTGGAAATTTAGATAGCGCAGTATACCATCTTGAAGAGGCCAAACACATCGGTAAAGAAAAGAATAGTCCCTTATTGATACGAGCCGAAAGCAGTTTAGGAAAAGTTTACATCAGTCAGGGGAAACCTGAAAAAGGACTGGAAAATTTATTTGACGCCTTACATCTGCTTCAGACGAATCCTGATAGCGAGTCTGAAATTAAAGTCAGAATAAATATTATGTGGGCATACTTAGAGCTTAAACGTTACAAAGACTGTATCCAATTTGGAAAAAATGCATTGAGTTATGTTTCACCAAAGTTCACCTGGCTACTCCCTTACATTTACAACAATCTTGCCGTTAGCTATGGGGCAGAAAAGCAAATTGATTCTGCAAGATTTTATATAGAGAAAAGTATTCCTATTGCCATAGCTAATAATGACAATAACATGTTAGCCAATGCTCATTTTATATTGGGCACCATCTATTCAAATACCGGGGATTACACACTCGCCATTGAACAGTATGAAAAGGCGAAACCGTATCGGGAAATGGTTGGGAATCCATTTTTTATGGTTGCTGATCAATATACGTTATCAGATTTGTATGCGAAGATTGGCAATTATAATAATGGGATTGCAGCGGGTTTAGAGGGCTTACGTATTGCAGAGCAACACAACCTCATGCTTAAGTTTGAGGGCGTATACGAATCGCTAGCTAAAAACTATGAAGGTGTACATGATTACAAAAATGCGAGTTACTACTATAACTTGTGGGCCCATGCAAAAGATAGCATTTATAAAATTGCTACGGCCAATGCCATAGCCGAAATGCAAACGAAGTATGAAACCGAAAAAAAAGAACATCAAATTCAAGAACAACAATTAAAGCTTGAGAGAAATCAGGCCATCACCATTGGACTTATTGTACTGCTTATTTTAATTATTATTGTCATCATTCTATGGCGAAAACAATTGAGTCTGCGAGAACAGAAAAACCTGGAGCAACAACAACGTGAAAATCAGGAGAGGCTGACAAAAACTGTTATTACTCTTCAAGAGAAAGAACGGAGTCGTTTTGCGCAAGACCTTCATGATGGATTTGGTCAACTCATTACAGCATTAAAGATGCAATTTGAAAAAGCAGGACAGCGTAGTGATACGATATCTGAACTCATCCAACATATGCATGATGAAATTCGAAATGTTTCCTTTGCCCTTTCTCCTCAAGTGTTGGTTCGCGATGGATTGATAATGGCATTGAAAGAATTAAGCTTTCGGATTAACCGCTCAAAGGCGATTGTCATGAATGTGCAATCTACCTTTACGGATCGTTTGCCGGGTGATTTTGAAATTACACTCTATCGGGTGAGCCAGGAGTGGATTAACAATGTATTAAAATACAGTGGTAGTACTAAAATCGATATCCAGTTAATTGACCATAGCGATGAGATTGTACTGATGATAGAAGATAATGGTAAAGGCTTTTCACCTTTGGTACTGGAGAACGCTACTGGTAATGGCTGGAAAAATATTCAATCGCGCATTCAAATCTTAGAGGGCCGGGTCGAGGTCGATTCTCATCCAGAAAGACCTGGGACCACATTTACGGTTAGCATCCCCAAACAACTCGTTTTGGCTTAGCCCCTCCGTACCAGCCCGTAGCGATATACCCATCTGTAGGTATTGAGAATGTTCTGCTTCATGCTCATTTTGAAACGCTATGAAGTACACTTTTAATAACCATCCGGATAGAAATTCCATTGAGGTAGAGTTGAATAGTTTCCAACTCATTATTCGTGAACACAGCCAGGAGCGGATGATACCCTATTCAGCCATTACTGATGTTCGGCTGGAACGCAGAAAGGATCATTACTTTATGAACATTCAATCATTGGATTTTGGATCCATACAAATTAGTAATCGATTATACTCAAGTTCCCGTCAATGGCAGGATCAATCGCGTCAATACCAAACCTTTGTGCGAGTGCTCCATCTTCATTTGTCAAAAGCCCAGTGTGTAGCCGAATTCTTTGCTGGCTTTAAACCCAATAGTATAGTAATCAAACTTATTCTTCTTACCGTTTTATCCTTTTTAGTGTATTTCATTGAAGACTATCTCAATGTACTGTCCATTCATCCTTTGCTTGCAGCCTCGATTACCCTGGGTGTAGGTGCCTTTTTACTTCTGGCGCCCTACCTTCGAAACTTTCCAAAGAGTTACAACCCCTCCGATATCCCATTGAACATGTTACCCCCAACCGGTTGAGCTTTGGGGAGGCAAAATATTTATCTTACTTTTCATCCGGTACCGAATTTTTCAGCATGCCGGCAATACGTCTTATTCTTGTAGATGATCATCAAATTGTTCTGGATGGCCTTCGTTCCTTATTAGATAAGGACCCCTCCTTTGATGTGATGGGGGCATTTAGCGATCCGGAAAAAGCGCTGGCGTACCTTTCTGTACAGACCCCTGATATTCTACTTACGGATTATTCCATGCCTCGCATGAGCGGATTGGATCTTATCCGCAAGGCCAAAGCATTACACCCAGCAATAAAGTCGGTATTGCTAAGCATGCACGATGAGCCATCCGTGGTAAAGGAAGCCATGAAACAAGGCATCAATGGATTTTTGCTAAAAAACATACAACAAGTTGAGCTCAAAGAAGCATTGAGGAAAATTTATTCGGGCCTCATGTACATCAGCGCTGAAATTACCACACAGTTACTACACCATCACCTGGTAGACGAAAGTGAATCAACCCTAACCGAACGTGAACTTGAGATTCTTAAACTTATCACGAAAGAATTTTCCAATAAAAAAATTGCGGATGAGCTCCATATCAGTGAGCGTACCGTTGAAACCCATCGAAAAAATATTTTTAGAAAAACAGGCACATCGTCCCTGGTTGGCCTCATAAAATATGCCTATGCAAACAAAATCGTTGAGGACTAAGGCTCGTTTTCTTTAAGCGATAGCTTCTTTCAAAAAATCATTAAGGGGTTTAATGACTTTGCAAACCTCAGCCACATGCTTAGCAAAATTTTTATCCTTTACTTCAGCATCTGAAAAATTGTGCGAGGAGATGTAACTTTTATTTTTTAAAATCTCAATCTGAGGATGATCCTTGGGGTAGCCTTTCGGAGCAGTCTTTACTCGATCAAAATCATCAAGACCATCAAAATACTTTTTAAACTTCTTATCATTGAGGATCTTCAAAAAATCCTTTGCGCTATAATCAATCTCCTGCCTGATCTTGGCAAGGTTTGCTGAGTCAGGCATATACAACCCTGCGGCCACAAAACTTTTTCCGGGTTCAAAGTGAATATAATATCCAGGCTCCTGCATCATTTTTCCTCCGGGAGAAAACCCAGCACCCATATTTACTTTGTAGGGTCGTTTGTCTTTGCTAAATCGAACATCGCGATAAATGCGGAATCCAAGTTTTCGAGGGTTAAGGCCTGCCAGTCCTTCATCGAACTTCAGCAATTCTTTGTGAAACGCTTCTAAAAAATTCTCGAACTCAACTTTTGCTTCCAGATACGTTGGCTTATGCTTTTCAAACCAATCACGATTGTTATTCTTTGCCAACTCTTTAAGGAATTTCAAAATCAAATTGAAGTTCATACCGTATTGTTTTTGTATATAACGTACAGACCCTCTTATTCCGGACAATAAATTTAAGTAAAAAGAAACGGTCAGGGAATCCCTGACCGTTTCTCAAAAAAAATACCTTATCCTTAAAATTCGAGGATAATAAATTCAGTTCTGCGGTTTGCTTTTCTCCCCTCCTCATTATCATTGGTTGCCACGGGATTAGTCTCCCCATATCCTTTGGATTGCACACGTGATGATGCAATGCCCCCGGTAACCAAATAATCTCTTACCGTTTTAGCCCGATCATGTGAAAGTTTCATATTAAACGCATCATCCCCAACGTTATCAGTGTGACCGCCTACTTCAATCACCATGGTAGGATTTTCATTTAATAAATCAATAGCCTTCTCTAGCTCCACCTTACTTTGAGATGTTAATGTTGCCTTCCCGGTCTCAAAGAATATGTTATTCAACACAATTTTAGTCCCCTTTTCAATGGGCTTCAGGGGAATGTCCTTCTTCAACGTTTCGAATTTAGAATCAGAAGGAACATCAAATCGCTCGGAATGGAAAAAGAATGATTCCTTATTTGCGGACACACTAAAGGATTTCCCGGAAGGAAGCACCACTAAATATCTGCCCGATACACTGTTGCTTTTTACAATGGCAATGATCTCTCCAGAATTTAAATCCTCTACGATCACATGCGCTGCCACACGCTCACCGGTTTTAGCATTGGAGACAATACCCTCCACTACCACGGTAGCCTGAGGCCTCAAACTTTCCGGTATTTCGATTGCATACAGATCATCACTGGCACCTTCCCGATTAGACGAAAAGTATCCCACTTCCCCGGCCCCCCCAATGGTAAAGTATCGATCATCGCCCGTTGTATTTAAGGGTCTGCCCATGTTTACGGGAGTTGTCCACTTTCCGTTCTCAAAAGTTGTTCTGAAAATATCAAGGCCTCCGAAACCCGGGTGGCCATCGGATGAGAAATAGAGCGTTTTACCATCCTGACTAAAAAAGGGAGACTTGTCACTGAATGGAGTATTGATGACGGGGCCTAAATTCATTGCGGGACCCCACTCTCCAAAAGGATTTTTTTCAATCATGTATAAATCCTCTATGCCATAACTACCGGCCCGGCCTGAGCAAAAAATTATTTTACTACCATCATTTGATATCGTGGGTTGCGCCTCCCAGTCATTCGTGTTCACTACATTACCCAGGTTTTGAGGTGTACTCCATGTGTTTCCTTCCAAATAGGAAATATAAAGATCGCAACTCCCCACACCATCGTCACGGCTGCATCCTGCATAAATCATCGTTTGCCCATCGGCAGAAAAAGCAGCTGCCCCGTCATTTCCTGCGGTGTTGATTGGCTCCGGTAATAGTTTGGGGGCACTCCATTGCTCGTTTATCTTTTCTATGTAATAAAGATCCTCGTCTCCTTCCTTTGAGCTCGCATCATCAAATTTAAGTCCCCCTTTTCGTGTTGACGTAAAATAAAGCTTCGTTCCTTTTGCATCGAGCATAGGCATATAATCGCCCGCCTCACTGTTTACCACTGCAGAGAGCTTTACCGGTTCCTTCATGGTTACTTTTGTGCCTTGCAGTGCGGTTCGCTCTTTAGCATAATGCAATTTGTATTGAGCCTGATGCTTCTCCAATGTCTTGTTGGCATCAGATGGATATGTTTTTAAAAATTTCTCCTGCATTTGTGCTCCCTTTTCAAATTGTCCGGCTTCTGAATACATTCCTCCTAATTCGTAATAGAGCTTGGGGGAATAATCAGGATTCAGTATTTCTAATTTTTGAAATTGCTCCAACGCTTTTTCTATTTGGTTTGTCATCTTATAAGACCATCCCAAAAGATAAAGGGCATCCTCATTCTTATCATTCGCTTTTAATGATTCAATAAAGTAAGGTATAGCATCGGAATATTTTCCCTTTTCATAGGCTTCTTTGCCCTGATCATAGTAAAGCACTGAGGCATCTCCCACTACTACCTGGTTCTTGTTCTTCTTTTGAGAAAAGCTAACCGCAGCAGCCAGAATGAAAATTAAACTAAGCACAAAGTATTTCATACATAAAATTTAGGTCATCCATAGAAAACCCTTCGGAAGGTTATCCGAAGGGTCAATGATTATCGAAGTGAATCCGGATTCACAACAAGAAATCAATTGCCTACACTCAATCTTGTAAACTTTGATTTCCTGATCAAACTGCCCGATTCAAATACATATAAGTAAGAACCATCGCTGCTGATGTAGGCACTTGCTCCTTTGCGTGCATCAAATCGCTTATACTTCACCGATTTTAAATCATACACAGCAAAGTCGCTTCCTTTTGTGAACAGGGCCATGCGGTCACCATAGATATATTTGCCGTTGTAGGACAACGGGTTGGACTTTTTAAATTTACTGGAGTTTGTAAGTTTAGCGTCAGCCTTATCTCGGAGACTCACCCCTTTCTCACCGATAATGACCACCTTATCATTATAGTCGAGAATAATATCTGCCAACCCAATATTATCTTCCTTTAATTCTATTTCATAGTTTTCTTTACCGTTATCAATGTCCATGGAGTACAATGCCTTACCGGAACAAACGATTACATTATTTCCGGATGGAAAGAGGTTCGTTAAGCCCTTTTTCATTTTATCCGATTCCCACAATTGCTCTCCTGTTACCGCATTAAAACTCTGCACATTCATGGGTTTTACATTTTCAAACTCAATTACTTTCTCGATCACCCATGTATCCCCTTCGCGTCTTCTCGTAATATATTGTAATTCAACCTGGCCACCTACCTGCAATACTACCCGGTCACCCACCACATAAATGCCGGGAATAGCCCGTGCTTCCTTAATCTCGGCTGATCGCCAAACCATTTTTCCGGTTTTCAATGAAATCTTCTTTAAGTACTGATTGCGTTTATTCTCCATATCCAAAACATAGATATACTCACCTACAACAACCGGTTTTGCTACTACCCCGTAGGCACCAAAAGCCTGCGCAAAGGGTGGTTTCTTATTTTTTACCACATCGGAAGGAGTCATATCATACACGGCCGACCAAAGTGGCTTTCCATCGGCCAGGTCAAATACCTGGATACCATTCATGTACAAAAAGACTTTTCCCTCCTCTACCGTGATATCAACAATCTTCTCTTTTGTTAGGATTTTCTTTTCCACCACACCACGATAGGTTTGATCCCACATGACATCTCCATTCTTTACATTAATTCGTACGATCTGATTTTTTAGACCAGAAAAAAGTGATCCGATTAATGTGGGCTTCATATTGATCAGAATCAGGGAGCCATCCGGAGCAAAGGCGGCATCACCTACCACTCCTTTGAACTTCGTTGTGGCCCAAAGCTCTTCACCTGTACGTGCTTTTATCAATGTCAGGTTTGCTTTTGTAGCCACTGCAAAGGCATCAAGTTCATCGATATAATAAATATTATCTGCTCCTTCAACATCTTGATACTTGGCAGAAACCCACAATAAATCTCCTGTGTGGGCATCAATACAGGCCATTTTATCCTTACCCATCTTACGATCAAACACGAAAATTGCACCCGATCCATCCATCGAAATGATATCATCCACTTTAGATAATTCCCTGGTGAGGTCGCTGTATTTTTTATTCCACTTCAATTTACCGGACGGTAACTCAAACACAGTGATCTCCTTGGCGCTGGAAGCATAGCAATACTCATCACCAACTTTCTGTGTTAAGTCAAAAGTATGTTCGATCTCCATCACGAAATCCTCTTTCATTTCTTCTTGTGCGGTCAAATAAAAGCTTGCCATCATCAAGCCCATTAGTACTACAAATTGTTTCATAAGTTTTAGGTTAAAAGGTTAAAGTCTGTCTGAACTTTATGCGTTCATTTTTTGGAATCTTTATGTTTTCGAATTTAATTTCTGTGAGTTTGGCTTTAAGGAGATTTTGGTGCTTAATTTCTTCCACGCTGCTGGACACCATATAAACAGTAAGCACTTTCCCCTTTAACTGGAGGGTAATGTCCACGACAAATTCACCGGTTAAACTTTTTTCTTTACAAAAATTATACAAGTCACCCCCTTCGGAAGCCATAACTTCCAATTGCTTTTTGGCTTCACCAACGATTTGCTCTTTATCAAAAATTGCATCTTTTTGACAGATTGCTCCATGGGACTGCAATACGAATAGGAGCCATGCCAACATCCAAACCTTCTTTAAACTGCTCATTAGACAAACTGTGATTTTTGTCGAAAGTTGATAGTACCCCAAAAAAGGTACAATACCACGATTCGGGTATTATGGGTAAGTGCCAATACGGATAAGGGATTGAGCAGGATCTTAGTACTGTGCTGCTACTTCTTACCATTTTAGTAGAAGTGGATTTCCCGGAGTGATATTACAACACCTCCACTACCGTTTCCAGTCCAATTCCGCGGGAGGCTTTTATCAGGATGGTAGAGTTTGAAGGTGGTTTTTGCTGAAGAGATTTCAGTAAGTCTGCCTTATGCTCAAAATAGTGGGCCGATGGAATTTCTATGGCTGCAGCCTTCATGAAGGCTCCACATAAATAAACGGTATCAAATTTTTTTTCAGCCAGCAACTTGCCAATGGCTGCGTGCTCTGCCTCAGCTTCTCCCTCCAACTCAAACATATCCCCTAGAATAACTGTCTTATGTCCTGCTCTCATATCATCCAAATTTTCAATAGCGGCCACCATTGAGCTGGGGTTAGCATTGTAAGCATCCAGAATAATTTTGTTAGTTCCCTTTTCCAGAATTTGTGAGCGCATGTTGCCGGGAACATAGGAAGCAATTGCATGATTGGCTTGTGAAGGTTCAACTTTAAAATATTTTCCGATACAAAGCGCAGCAGCAATATTTTCAAAATTGTAGGAACCGATCAACTGGGTAGTTATTTCCTTACCGGATTCAACCTTAATCTTAATGAATGGATCAGCGCTTAAAAACTCACAGTGATAATAATCACCATCAGCCGGATAGAACAACGGGTTTTTAAAACGCTTGGCCATATTGGCCAAAATGGGATTTTGGGAATTGATGAATACAACACCGTTTTGTTGAAGCAAGTGCTGATACAGTTCCGATTTCCCCCGGATAATATTCTCAAAACCCCCAAATGTTCCGATGTGTGCTTTGCCAATGTTCGTGATGAACCCGTGCGAAGGATTCGCGATCGAACACAACAATGCAATCTCACCCAGGTGATTGGCGCCCATTTCAATCACAGCAATCTGCATCGTAGAATCAATGGAAAGAAGCGATAACGGAACACCAATGTGATTATTGAGATTGCCTTTTGTCGAAAACGTTTTATACTTTGTGCTTAACACACTATTAAGCAATTCTTTGCTCGTAGTCTTTCCGTTCGATCCTGTGAGCCCGATAATCGGTATGGTCAATTGATCACGGTGATAGCGCGCTAGTTTTTGTAGGGTTTCTAACACATTTTCGACCATGATAAACCGCTCGTCTGCAGCGAACTTTGCTTCATCGATAACCGCATAACTCGCTCCTTTGAACAAAGCTTCCTTAGCAAACTCATTGGCGTTAAATTTATCTCCTTTTAGTGCGAAGAATACCGAGCCTGGGGTGATCTGGCGTGTATCAGTCGAAACCTTACCCGACTCTCTGTATTTTTGATATAAATTCTGGATATCCATCATTATCTTGCTCACCAAGATAACAGCTAAGTGTCGGTCATCGTTAAGAGAGATAAAAATAATTTAATGCGTTTCGGAGTCCTCATCCTGGTGCTGCTCTCTCAAACAGCGATAGCTCAATTCACCTATGTGATGGATCAGACTATCCCGGTGGTTCTTGAAAATGATGAAACGCTCTCCATGCCATGGGCGGGAGGCCTGAATGCCACGCAATTCAATACCCTTGACTTAAATGGAGACGGGAAAGATGACCTTGCTATCTTTGATCGAACTGCTGAAAGAGTGATAACATTTCTGCAGGAAAATAATCAGTACCGTTATGCGCCAGAGTTTGAGATATTTTTCCCGAAGAAGATTAACAATTGGATGTTACTCCGGGATTACAATGGCGATGGAAGAAAGGATATTTTTGCCGGAGGGGAGAATCTCGAAATAATGGTGTTCAAAAACATCACTGTTCCTGGTGAAAATTTGCAATGGGAAATTTTTTTATTTAATGGAAATCCGGGTTCAGAAAAATCAGAGACATTATTAACCACGGGGTTTACTGGAAAAACAAATTTACCACTTAACCTAGATGACTTACCAGCCATTAGCGATGCGGAAGGTGATGGTGATGTTGATCTTTTTGTAATCAGATTTTCTAATTCGACCATAGAATTTCATAAAAACCTAAGTGTTGAAAATAATGAACCATTGGATTCTCTTGATTTTGCACGAACACCTTTGGCCATCCAGCCCTGGGGTGGTGTAAAAGATTGCGGATGTGGAGCATTCTCCTTCAACAACGAACCCTGTAATGCTGGAGGACGCCTGCAACACGCAGGAGGTAAAAGTCTTTTCGCTTTTGACGCTGATGATGATGGTGATCAGGACCTCTTGTTTTCCGAATCACAGTGCAGTGAATTATACTTATTACGCAATGATGGAGATGATACCAATCCTGTAGTTACCACCGCGACAACCTATCCGCCATCGTCTCCTGTGTTTATTGTTAACTATCCTGCTGCATTCTATGAAGACGTGGATTTCGACAATAAGAAAGATTTAATCGTCACGCCCAATATCTTCGCGCGTCAATACCTGCAAACCAATTTCAGGCAGTCAGTGTGGATGTACAAAAACACCGGTTCCACTGCTCTCCCAACATTTTCTGCGCCTAATCATAGTTTCCTTCAGGAAAATATGATTGATGTAGGTGATAACTCCGTGCCTGCTTTTTTTGATGCGGATGCCGATGGTGATTTGGATTTGTTTGTGGGGTGTTATACAAATAATTTTTCAGGCTCGATATTCTATTTTGAGAATATCGGAACTCCATCAGCCCCGGATTTCAAACGCATTACCGATGATTACATTGGATTATCGTTCCTAAACCTGATCAATATCAAACCTTCCTTTGCGGATATGAATGGCGACAGCAAGACCGACCTGGTATTTACGGCTTCGCCTCAATTCGGTGGCGGCACACAACTATTCTACCTTCCCAATTCCAGTAGTACGGGAGCAAATTTTGTTACCGATCCTGTTACTGTCATTTTTTCAACAATTGATGGCTCTCCTCCTGAACTCCTGAATTCATTAGAAAACATTTGTATAGCCGATGTTAACAGCGATGGTAAAAATGATCTGCTGGTGGGTAGGTTTGATGGTCGATTACAATATTGGCAAAATATGGGCACTGCAAATAGTCCACGCTACATACTTGAAGACGACTCCTACCTCGGATTAGGAGTAAGCGCATTGCGAAGAAGTCCTGCCTGTGCAACAGCCGATCTAAATGCTGATGGGAAAACCGACCTGATTATTGGAGATCAGGCTGTTGGAGGCGATGAGACCGGAAGATTATTCATTATTAGTGATTATCGGAATGCTGACGATGCCTCCGGAAGCATTACAGAGATTATATATAATGCGCAGAAAGAAACGTATACCTCACAAAACCTGGGTGGTAGAATCTGGCCGGCAGTCGCCAACATTTTTAAATCAGACAAGCCAACATTGGTGATTGGCAATACGCTTGGCGGATTGCACGTATTAAAGCATGACGAAACCAACCCCCTGCCAAAAATACCCTCCATAGATGTATATCCAAACCCCTATTTTAAAGATAAATCTGCTGTACTCACCATTAAAGTCGATCGTCCGGCTATATTGCAAACCATCACCATGCTTGGGCAGGAGGTAGGCCAACCGATGGTAATTCAGGCCTTTCAGGAATACAGTTTTATCCCACCGGACCTTTCAAAGGGGATTTACATTCTACGCTTTTACATCGAGGGCAAGTCATACTCCAGAAGATTAGCCATTCAATAGTCCTGAAAACCTCATTTTCAAATCTCTGGAGGACTTCTGAGCGTTTCAGATGGAGATCAGGCTATTTTCAAATTGAATTTGGAATATTGGGGGGCAATTCCCGATATTTGCAGTCCCTTTTTTGAGGGGTAAACCGAATAAAGCAATGGCCAGAGTTTGTCAAATTACAGGAAAAAAGCCTCAAACGGGGAATAATGTTTCGCACGCTAACAATAAAACCAAGCGTAGATTCTATCCAAATCTGCAGAAAAAGCGCTTTTTTATCCCTGAGGAAGATCGTTGGGTGACCTTGAAAGTGTCAACCAAAGCAATCAAAACAATTAATAAAGTTGGTATTTCAGCGGTGTTAAAAGAGGCTAAAGCCAAAGGACACCTTGCTTTAGCATAAACAATAGGAATCATGGCAAGAAGTAAAAATCGGGTTCAGGTGATTTTAGAGTGCACAGAGCACAAAACAACAGGTATGCCTGGCATGAGCCGGTACATCACCACGAAGAACCGCAAAAACACCACCGAGCGGGTTGAACTCAAGAAGTACAATCCCATTTTGAAGAAGTATACCGTTCACAAAGAAATTAAATAATCATGGCAAAGAAAGTTGTTGCATCCCTAAAGAAAACTGACGGAAAAAGCTTTGCAAAAGTAATCCGTGCCGTGAAATCTGAAAAGACCGGTGCGTATACCTTTAAAGAAGAAATTGTACCTGCCGACCTGGTAAAAGAGGTATTGGCGAAGAAATAATTCTCTCCAACAGAATAGTAAAAGTCCCTTACGGGACTTTTTTGTTTTATAGCACATCACCTCCATTATTTTCACTAAGTTGTACCCATGGCATTTTTAGGCGGATTGTTTTCAAAAGAAAACCTGCCTGACCGGCAGGCAGGAAAAGAAACACTCGACAGGGGATTGCAAAAAACCAATGAGAGCTTCTTTGGTAAGTTGAGCAAGGCACTGGTAGGCAAATCAACGGTAGATGAAGAGGTGCTCGACAATCTGGAAGAAGTGTTAGTTTCTTCAGATGTCGGTGTAAACACTACCTTAAAAATTATTGACCGCATTCAACAACGTGTTGCCCGCGACAAATATCTTGGCGCCTCTGAACTTGACAGGATTCTGAAAGAAGAAATAGCAGCTCTCCTGTCAGAGAACCATTCGGAAGATCTACTTGATTTTCAAACCCCAGAGGGTAAAAAGCCTTATGTGATTATGGTGGTAGGGGTAAATGGTGTTGGTAAAACAACAACCATTGGTAAGCTTTCCGCTCAATTTAAGAAAGCAGGCAAGCAGGTATTGTTAGGCGCAGGCGATACCTTTCGTGCAGCCGCTGTTGATCAACTCAAATTATGGGGTGAACGTGTTGGTGTACCAGTAGTAAGCCGGGGAATGAATACTGATCCTTCGGCAGTTGCTTTCGATGCGGTGAAAGAAGGAGTGGATCAGGGTGTCGATGTGATCATCATCGATACAGCCGGAAGACTACACACCAAAGTAAATTTGATGGCGGAGCTTTCGAAGATTCAACGCGTGGTTCAAAAAGTAATTTCAGATGCTCCCCACGAAGTATTATTGGTGCTGGATGGCAGCACCGGACAAAATGCCGTGATACAGGCTCGTGAGTTTACCAAAGCCACAGAAGTAACCGCACTGGCCATTACAAAACTGGATGGTACCGCAAAAGGTGGTGTGGTAATCGGCATTTCAGATGAGTTTAAAATCCCGGTAAAATATATTGGCGTTGGTGAACGAGTGGATGATTTACAGGTATTCAATAAAACTGAGTTTGTGGACTCTCTTTTTAAAAAGAGCTAACGTCTACTTCTGTTTTCGAATGGGAATCCTAAATAATAACTGGTAATTAAATCCCCAGGTGGACGGGTTAGCGGTTTTTCCGTAGCCCGGTACATCATACGAAACAAAACCACGAGGTTCATTGGTATTCAACCCGAATTTATAGCGAGCGGTGTATCCCATCCAGAAAAATTTCAACATTTTAACCCGTAATCCTGTGGTGAGCTCAAACCATCCAGCCTTTATATCAGTATTGGTATAGTTGATCGTATTTGTTCCCCAAACCGGATCGACCGTTGTTACAGAGAAGTTCTCGGAATACGTACCCCACCCATACCGAGCGCCAAAAAAGAACATATTCTTATCAGGATCTTTCTTTAAAAAATTGACATCAACACCTATTCGGGCATAGTTGCCACTGTTCCTATAGTCCTCTTCTTCGGTCTGAAATTTCCGCTCCCAAAGACCCGCCTCCACCGCCAAATAGTATCGGTAAAAGTCAACATCGGCATTTACTTCATAGCCCGAGAAACTATCATCCGTTTGGGTACGAATCAGACTTATAATATCAGTCCCTACCCGAATACCGGTTGGTATAAATTTATTCTTTACCGTATCAGCTTTCTGGGCAAAGCTAATACAGGTGACCAGTGTCAATACGATGCTAATTATAAATTTCAATGTTCGTTGTTCTGCTTGTACTTAATCGTGTATTGACGACCCTGACGGAATCAAACTCCGTCTCTAAAATTTTGAGGGCGTACTGAATTTGTTCGCTACCACATTCCTCCGAAATAAATTTGATTTCGTTTTTATAACCCACCTTCAATATTTTATCTTCAGTTTCAAAAACAAATGAAAACGCGGTTTCATTAGCAAAAGGGTTTACCGCCAACAGCGCTGAGCCCTCCAGGGTATCAAGTTTATCTGTCTCTGTTGAATACTTATAAAAAACACTGTCGGCCCCGTCCCCCTCCACTCGGTATAGAATTATGGTATCAGGCTTATGGTCAGAAAGCCGTATAAAGCTAATCACCAGTGCAGTGTCTCCGGTCCGTAAACAATCCGGCTCATCCAGACACGAACTCACGATGATCAACACAAAAATTATCCAGCACCAGTTTTTCACAATCGTAAAGATAGTTTTTGAGCAGTAAGCCGAAACCCGCAGGCCGTTTATTTTTAGTAATTTTGCCAGCCTTAAGGAAGGACGAAGTGAAAACCAAGGGAAACACCAAGACTAAAGTCAATATCGTAACATTGGGCTGCTCAAAAAACCTGGTGGACTCAGAGGTGTTGCTCACGCAATTGCGCGGAAACGGCATTGATGCGGTTCATGAATCAGCACAGGATGATGCCAATGTAGTGGTGATTAATACCTGCGGGTTTATTGATAATGCCAAGCAAGAATCGGTAGACACCATTCTGCGTTATGTAGATGCCAAGGAAGTGGGGATTGTTGATAAAGTATACGTAACCGGATGCCTTTCACAACGCTACAAAGATGATTTGGAGAAGGAAATTCCTGAAGTAGACGCTTGGTTTGGTACGCGTGATCTCTCACGGTTGTTAAAGGTTTTCAAGGCGGATTACAAACATGAGCTGGTAGGAGAAAGAATTCTCACCAGCCCCAGTCACTACGCCTATCTAAAAATTTCAGAAGGATGTGACAGACCTTGTTCGTTCTGTGCTATTCCATTGATGCGGGGCAAACACATCTCACGCCCAATGGAAGAACTTGTTTTAGAGGCTAAGAATCTGGCTAAAGCAGGAACAAAAGAATTATTGCTCATTGCGCAAGACTCAACCTATTACGGTCTTGACCTTTATAAAAAGAGAAACCTTGCCGATTTATTGAAACATCTTTCAGATGTTGAAGGTATTGAGTGGATCCGCTTGCACTATGCTTTCCCAACCGGTTTCCCGATGGATGCTTTGGATGTGATGGCAGAACGCCCGAACATTTGCAAATACCTTGATATCCCCTTGCAGCATGGCTCTACCAACATGCTCAAGATTATGCGCAGGGGAACCACACGCGAAAAAACAGAAGAGCTGTTACAAACCATCCGCGAAAAGGTACCCTGTATTGCCATTCGCACCACCATGATTGCCGGCCACCCCGGAGAAACGGAAAAGGAATTTCAGGAGATGATGACCTTCATTGAAAAATCAAGGTTTGAACGGTTAGGGGTTTTTGCGTATTCACACGAAGAAAATACGCATGCTTTTTCCATGGCTGACGATGTCCCGTCTGAGGTAAAACAACAACGCACCGATGCAGTCATGGAGTTGCAACAAAGTATTTCACTCGAGCTTAATCAACAGAAAATAGGGAGTGTTCAGAAAATCCTGATCGACCGGAAGGAAGGCGGATATTTTATTGGTCGCACAGAGTTTGACTCACCCGAAGTAGACAACGAAGTGATTATCGATGGTAAAGAAAACTACCTCCGGATTGGTGATTTTGTAAACGCCACGATTACCCAGGCCACTGAATTTGATCTCACGGGAGAGGTTGTGTAATTTCCGGAACTTAAATGCAGGAATAGCGTTATTCGACTTATGCTTTCTTACCCAACTTGTTGATGTTAACATGGAGCTTCAGAAGATTTCATTAGCTGAAACGAACGCGTTTACCCCCTTCTTCCTCGATTATATTCAACAAAATCATCGGCTAACGAAATTCTACAATCGATTCCCCGAGGTCAAAAATTTCAAAGCGCAACTCCAGGAAAAATCAACTTCGTTTTCACAACAAAACCGGGAGTTGCTGGTTCAGACACTCCAGGAACAATACAAGAACTATACGATAAGTGAAGCTGTAAAAAGCAATATCGCCTTACTCAGCGATAAAAAAACATTTACCATTACCACCGGTCATCAACTCAATATTTTTACCGGACCACTTTATTTTCTTTATAAAATTGTCACGGTCATTAACACCTGTAAAAAATTAAAAGAAGCTTATCCTGAATACAATTTTGTGCCGGTGTACTGGATGGCCTCCGAAGATCATGATTTTGAAGAAATAAAATATTTTCGATTGCAGGGGAAGAAATATGTTTGGGAAACTTCACAAAAGGGAGCTGTCGGCAGATTTAATCCCAAAGAACTTGCTACGCTACTCCATGAAATTCCAGGAGATCTTTCTCTCTTTAAAGAGGCATACCTGAAGCATTCGACCCTCAGTGATGCCGTTCGATACTATGTCAATGGCCTTTTCGGAAAGGAAGGGCTTGTAGTAGTGGATGCTGATTCGAAAACGTTGAAGCGGCTCTTTAGCGCGGTTATCAAGGATGATGTACTCAATCACACACCGAAAAAGTTAATTGAAAAAACCGATCAGGACCTGGAGCAACTTGGCTACAAACCACAACTCTATTGTCGCGATGTGAATTTCTTTTACCTGGACAACGGTCTAAGAGAGCGCATAGAAAAAACAGGTGATCGCTACACAGTAGTAAATTCTGAAATTTCATTCAGCTCCGATCAGATCAAGACGTTTATTGAGAACTCACCTGAAAAATTTAGTCCGAATGTAATTTTAAGACCGCTATATCAGGAAGTTATTTTACCTAACCTCGCCTACGTGGGGGGGCCGGCTGAAGTGGTGTACTGGCTTCAATTAAAAGAAGTATTCAAGCATTACAATAGACCTTTCCCTGTGTTAATGCCACGCAATTTTGCCATGGTGTTGGATGGGCCAACGCAACGAAAGTTTGAAAAAACTGGACTGGAGTTAGCTGAACTTTTCTATGAGAAAAACTACCTGTTTAATCACTTCACGGTAAAATTCTCGCGCAACAAAATTAAGCTCAATGGCGAAAAAGAAGCCATAGAGAAATATTTTCAAACCATCCGCGAACATGCGGAGGCGCTTGACAAAACCTTAGGGCCTTTGGTTGGTGCGGAAAAACAGCGAGCCGTAAAAAGTCTGGAAAAGATTGAACAAAAACTTCTTAAGGCGGAAAAGCGCACACAATCAGATAAATTAAAACAGGTGGAGGCGGTGAAAGATGCTCTTTTTCCGAGTGGCGGATTGCAGGAACGCACGGATAACTTCCTGAATTTCTATCTTCAGGACAAGAACTTCATTGAAAAACTTATCACGCATCTCGATCCGTTTGATTTCCGGTTCAACGTGCTTCAGTACCATGACTAAGCAGGAACTCAGGAAACTTTACCTACAAAAACGTCAGGCGTTATCGGAAGCCGAATATGCTCAGCTCAATTTTCAGTTTTATCAACATTTCTTCTCTACCATTGACCTGTCGTTTGCAAAAGTATTGCACACGTTTCTTCCCATTCGCTCAAAAAAGGAAGTGGATACCTGGTTGATTATTGATCGCATCCGGAGAGAATACTCACACATCAGAATTTCAATTCCGAAAGTCAATAATAAAACGGGGGAGCTTGAAAATTTTTATTTCGAGGGACTTCATCAATTGGCCACCAATGAATGGGGCATACAAGAGCCTAAGCAAGGTATTCCCACGGAATCAGAAAAAATTGATTTAGTGCTGGTGCCGTTATTAGCCTTCGATCAATCAGGGCATCGGGTTGGGTATGGAAAAGGTTACTACGATAAACTTTTAAAAACGTGTAAACCAACCTGTAAAAAAATAGGGTTGTCCCTGTTCACTGCTGAAGAGAACATTGCGGATACAAATAATTCAGACATTGCACTGGATCAATGCATCACTCCAGTTCAACTCATCAATTTTAAAGATTAAACTTCAGGCTCTTGTTGACTGAGGCAGTGAAATGAACCGAGCCCCCAGATAATATCGGTGGAGTCAATCCCCATCACGGTGCGATAGGGAAAACATTTTTGAAGGACATCCATTGCCCTGTCATCCTGCTTGGAGCGGAATGTTGGAACAACAACATACTTATTGGCGATATAAAAATTTGCGTATGAGGCCGGTAAGCGTTGATCCTCATACATTACAGGCGATGGCATAGGCAACTCCACAATATTCAACGGCTTGCCATTTTCAAGTCGAAGCGTTTTTAACTCTTTCAGATTCTCCTGAAGAATGTCGTAGTTCTCATCCTGCTTATTCTCCTCTATCACCGTGACCACGGTATCTTCATTCACAAAGCGTGTAAGATCATCAATGTGTCCGTCCGTGTCATCCCCAATAATTCCATCCCCCAGCCAAAGAATATGGTTTACTCCGTAATAATCTGTCAAGTATTTTTCAATCTGATTTTGATTAAGCTGTGGATTTCTGTTTGGGTTCAGTAAACACGCCCGTGTAGTCAATAATGTTCCTTTTCCATTAAACTCTACCGATCCTCCTTCCATTACAATTCCCGGATACACTACGGGAATATTGTAATACTTGGCAATCAGGGTTGGAATGACATCATCCAAATCAAACGGAGGATATTTTCCGCCCCAGGCATTATAGCCCCAATCCACAATCATTTTCTTTTTCTCAACAGGATTGATTAAAAATGCCGGCCCATGATCACGGCACCATGCATCGTTAGTGGGATGAATGAAGAACTGAACATTTTTTAAGTCTGCACCGGCTTTCGTGATATGACGAAGCGCTTTTTGCTTCATCGCTTCATCCACGACATTGATGTTCACTTTTTCTCCCTCGGCAACAAATTTTATGAACTCAGCATAACGAGGATAAATCGTTTCAATTTTTCCGGGCCACGAAGCTTCCTTGTGAGGCCAGCTCAACCAGGTAGCGGTGTGCTTGGCAAATTCTGCGGGGAAATGAAACCCGAGTTGTTTTGGCGTCATTCCTCGTCAATAAATCGTTTAGTAATCGGCTGATACGAATCAATTCTTCTGTCGCGAAGGAAGGGCCAGTGTGTTCTGTAGCTATCCGTTTTTGATAAATCTAACTCCTGCACATGCACTTCTTCATTTTCGTGCGATGCTTTGTATAAAATTGTTCCGAAAGGGTTTGTGATAAACGATCCACCCCAAAACTTCATCGCCCCATTTTGCTCGAACCCAACACGGTTCACACTCACGACATGAAGTCCGTTGGCTACAGAGTGGCTGCGTTGAATCGTTTGCCAGGCATTGTATTGTTCGGTATTGGTAGCCTCATCTTGCGCGGTAGCCCAACCAATGGCGGTGGGGTAAAATAAAATTTCTGCGCCCATTAATGAAGTTATCCGTGAAGCTTCCGGGTACCACTGATCCCAACAAATCAACACACCAATCTTGGCAAATTTTGTTTTGAACACTTTGTAGCCAAGATCTCCGGGTGTGAAATAAAATTTCTCATAATAAGCTGGGTCATCGGGGATGTGCATTTTACGGTACTTGCCCAGGTAGGTTCCATCAGCATCCAGCACAGCCGTGGTGTTGTGATAAATCCCTTCGGTACGCTTTTCAAAAAGTGAAGCAATGATTACTACCCCCAATTCTTTGGCCACTTTCGAAAGTGAATCCGTAGAAGGTCCTGGAATGGCTTCTGCCAGTTTAAAATTTTCGTAATCTTCTACATCGCAGAAATACAATGATGTAAAAAGTTCCTGAAGACAAACGATTTGTGCACCTTTAGCAGCAGCTTCACGCACTTTTTCAATTGCCTTTTTGATATTTTCCTTTGGGTCTTTTGTGCAGCTCATCTGCACGGTACCAACCTTTACGAGTTTACCAGCCACGTCAATAAATTTAGACCGTAAAATTAGCTTGAAAAGTTGGGAAGTCCGAAGGTTGGTAAATCTCGTTTCTGCTACTCGTTAATCTTGACAAACGAGGCATCCTTCGTCTCAAGTTTAGAACTCCCCATGAGCCACTCATCGGCAGCGCGTGCAGCTTCACGACCCTCCGAAATTGCCCACACCACCAGCGATTGACCTCTCCGCATATCGCCTGCCGCGAAGATTCCTCTTTTAGAAGTCATGTAATTGTGTGTTTTCAAATTCCCGCGGTCATCTAGGGTGAGTTTCATTTCTTCCACCAATCCTTTTTTCTCAGCGCCAACAAATCCGATCGCCAGCAAGGCAAGTTCACAGGGCAGAATTCTTTCTGTTCCGGCAATTTCTTCAAACCCCATTTTGCCCTGATCATTCACACTCCATTTGATCTCCACAATCTTTAACCCCGTAAGGTTGCCACGATCATCACGCAAAAATTCTTTGGTGAGTATCGACCATTGGCGAGTTACGCCTTCCTCATGCGAGGAAGAAGTCATCAATACCATTGGCCATAGGGGCCATGGATTATTTTCACTTCGTGTGAGTGGTGGCTGTGTCAGTAATTCAATCTGTGTGACTGATTTTGCCCCTTGTCGGTTCGAGGTTCCTACACAATCCGATCCTGTATCGCCTCCACCAATAACGATTACATTTTTACCGGTAGCTAAAATATTTTCGGTAAGCTGATCACCCGCTACCCGTTTATTTTGCTGAGGTAAGAACTCCATCGCAAAATGAACTCCTTGACCCTCTCTTCCCGGAATCGGCAGATCGCGCGGGGCAGAAGCACCGCCACATACCACCACGGCATCGTATTCGGTTTTTAATTGTTTCGCACTCAGGTTTACGCCCACATGGGTATTGACCTGAAAAACAATTCCCTCTTTTTTCATGAGGTCAATTCTGCGGTCAAGAATATTCTTTTCTAATTTGAAATCCGGAATGCCGTACCGCAGCAACCCCCCAATACGATCACTTCGTTCGAATACGGTAACCCAATGACCAGCCTTGTTCAATTGAGCGGCTGCAGCTAAACCAGCAGGGCCCGAACCCACAACGGCCACACGCTTTCCCGTTCTGTTTTGTGGAGGACTTGGCTTGATGTATCCCTTTTCGAAAGCCGTTTCTGCAATTGTCTTTTCGATATATTCAATGGTGACAGGTTTGTTATTGATACCCAGCACACAACTCGCTTCACAGGGCGCAGGACAAATTCTACCGGTAAACTCCGGGAAATTATTGGTAGTGCTTAGTATTTGAATTGCCTCCTCCCATTTGCCCTGATAGACCGCATCATTAAAATCAGGAATGTTGTTGCCTAGCGGGCAGCCATGGTGGCAAAACGGAACGCCACAATCCATGCACCGCGCGCTTTGCTCTTTCACTTTCTCCTTCGGCAATGGGGTATACACTTCCTTATAATCCTTAATTCTCTCCTTCGGATTTCGTGACGTTGGTAACTCACGATCAAACTTCATAAATCCATCTACTTGACCCATGCTAATGCTATTTAAGAACAGTTACTTCTTTTGATTTCATTGACTTTTGCTTGATCAAGACTGCCTTGTAATCTTTTGGCATTACTTTTACAAAGAGGTGAGCGGCATTATTCCAGTTTTCTAAAATCCATTCGGCAGGATCGCTTCCGGTGTACTTAAAATGCTTTTCGATCATTACCCTGACTTCCGCCAAGTCCTCCTCTGCCATAGACTCAAGTTCAACCATGTCTTTATTTACCAGTCGTTCGAGGTTGTGCTCGGGATCAAACACAAAGGCAATCCCTCCGCTCATACCCGCGGCAAAGTTTCTACCTGTTTTACCTAATATCACTACTCTTCCGCCAGTCATGTATTCACAGGCATGATCACCCACACCTTCTACCACAGCTTGCACACCGGAGTTACGAACACAAAAACGTTCACCCGCTTGTCCACGGATGTACGCATCACCTGAGGTAGCCCCATAAAAGGCAACATTTCCGATAATGATATTGTCTTCTGCTTTGAAGGAGGCTTCTTTATCAGGATGTACAATCAACTTTCCTCCGGATAATCCCTTTCCAAAATAATCGTTAGCCTCACCCTCTAACGTGAAGGTTACACCAGGCGCAACAAAGGCTCCGAAACTTTGTCCGGCCGAACCTTTGAAATCATATTGAATCGTATCTTCAGGTAATCCTTTGCCTTTATATTTTTTCGATATCTCGTTCGATAACAATGCACCGGTAGATCGATCAGTATTACAGATATTGAATTTTCTTTCCACCTTTTCTCCATCATCCAGGGCTGGACGGGCAAACTCGAGAAGTTTCCAGTCCAATACTTTTTCCAATTCAAAATCCTGCTCTATCTGCTTAAACAACCCAACGCCATCTTGTGCATTCTCCCGATACAGGATTGGTGACAGGTCAAGTTTTTTGATTTTCCAATGATCCACATCCTGCCGTACACGCAACACATCAGACCGGCCTACCATTTCATTAATCGTTCGAAAACCAAGACTCGCCATCACTTCGCGTAAATCCTGAGCGAGGAAAGTAAAGAAGTTCACCACATGATCGGGGTCTCCTGTAAATAGTTTTCGGAGTTCACTATCCTGTGTAGCAATTCCCACCGGGCAGGTATTGAGATGGCACTTGCGCATCATAATGCAACCCTCAACAACAAGCGCAGCCGTAGCAACACCCCATTCTTCTGCGCCCAACAGGGTAGCTATGGCAATATCTTTACCGGTACGAATCTGTCCATCGGTTTGCAGGGTAACCCGGCTTCGTAAATTGTTCTTGACTAACGTTTGATGAGCTTCCGCTAATCCTAACTCCCACGGTAATCCGGCATGACGAACTGAACTAATGGGAGATGCACCTGTTCCGCCATCGCCACCTGAAATTAATATGGCATCAGCTTTTGCCTTGGCTACACCTGCCGCGACCGTTCCTACCCCCGCTTGCGAAACCAATTTTACATTGATACGCGCCTGACGATTGGCATTTTTTAAATCGTAAATAAGTTGAGCCAGGTCTTCAATGGAGTAAATATCGTGGTGGGGTGGTGGAGAAATTAATCCAACACCGGGTGTCGAATGACGCACCCGCCCAATCCACTCATCAACCTTATGCCCGGGCAGCTGACCACCTTCACCGGGCTTTGCTCCCTGAGCCATTTTAATTTGAAGTTCATCCGCATTGGAGAGATAATAGCTCGTTACACCAAAACGTCCGGAAGCGACTTGTTTGATGGCCGACCGTTCCCAATCTCCATTTTCTTTTTTCTCAAAACGAATCTCATCCTCGCCACCCTCACCGCTGTTGCTCTTCCCTCCGATACGATTCATAGCAATAGCCAACGTGGAATGTGCCTCATGCGAAATTGATCCAAAAGACATCGCACCTGTGGCAAATCGTTTAAAAATTTCTTCCACCGGTTCAACTTCATCAATCGGAATGGGATTTCTCTTCTTAAATTCAAACAATCCACGAAAAGTCAACGTATCATTCGCCTGATCATTTATCTTTTCACTGTATTTTTTATAGAGATTGAAGTTATTCGACCTGGTAGCGTATTGAAGCAAATGAATTATTTCCGGACTAAACAAGTGTTTCTCACCTGTTCTTCTCCATTGGTAAATGCCCCCTTGTGGTAAACTCTTGTTTTTATTTTTGAAGGCTAATTGATGACGAACCAAAACTTCTTTGGCAATGTCATCGAACGACAAGCCTTCAACCCGACTGGTGGTACCCCGAAAACACTTTTCAATTACATCACTTCCTATTCCTAGGGCCTCAAAAATTTGAGAGGATTGATACGATTGCAAGGTGCTAATGCCCATCTTCGACATTACTTTCAACAAGCCGTTTCCGATAGCTTTCTGATAGTTCGTAAACGCCTCATCATCAGTCATGGATTTATTAAATGCATTCTGTTCATTCAGAGAATGAATCGTTTCAAATGCCATGTATGGATTAATGGCGCTGGCGCCATAGCCAATGATGGTAGCAAAGTGATGCACTTCCCAAACATCACCGGCCTCTACTAAAAGTCCGGTCAACGTACGCACCCTCCTATCAATTAAATAATGGTGCACGGCCCCAATAGCCATCATAGAGGGTATGGGCGCATACTCGGCACTAATACTTTTATCAGAAATAACAATAATCTTTTTGCCCGCCTGGACAGCTTTTTCTGCTTCAGCACAAATCTTTTTTAATCCCTCTTCCAACCGGCCCGGTTTACCATCCGCTTTGAATACCGATTTGATCACCGCATACTCAAACCCATGAGCCGGAAGATGCTTTAATTTTTCAAGATCGGTATTCAACAATACGGGTTGGGAGATATGAATTTGATTTGTGTGCTGCGGAGTTTCTTCCAACACATTCAAGCTGACGCCAATACGCGTAAACAATGACATGACCAACCGTTCACGTATGGGATCAATCGGTGGATTACTGACCTGTGCAAAATGTTGTTTGAAATAATTGGAGAGGTGGCGACTTTCTTTGGAAAGAACCGCGTGAGGGGTATCATCGCCCATGGATCCAATGGCCTCATAGCCTGTGGCCGCCATGGGAGTGATGATTGTTTTTATATCCTCAGCCGTAAATCCAAAAGCGTTTTGTCGCTGCGCCAATGTTTCTTCATCATAGCTGTATTGAAAAGAAGTTTGTTCCAGTTCTAATCGAAGCTTGAGTCGATTTTCAATGATCCAGTTATAATACGGTTTGCCTTCATACACCGTACGCTTTACTACATCATCTCCCAGCACTTTTCCCTTTACCAAATCAACCATCAGCATTTTACCGGGGGTGATTCTTCCCTTCTCCAAAATTTCTTTCGGGTTGATTTGAAGTGCTCCCGCTTCAGATGCAGCAATCACCCGACCCGTTCGGGTGATGCAATAACGAAGCGGACGGAGTCCATTGCGATCGAGTGTTGCCCCGATGCGACAGCCATCGGTAAACACCAGGGCGGCCGGACCATCCCAGGGTTCCATCATGGATGCATGATATTTATAAAATGCCTTTCGATGAGGATCCATTAATTTATTATCCTGCCAGGCTTCGGGCACCAACATCATCAACACATGCGCCAGTGAGCGGCCTGAAAGAACCAGCATCTCCACCAGGGCATCCAGGTTAGCAGAGTCTGATCCCTCCGGATTAGTAATCGGCAAAAGCATTTTCAGTTCCTCTTCCGTAAAAAGTGTAGACTTGAACAATGCTTCCTTCGATTTCATCTTATTCACATTGCCCCGGATAGTATTGATCTCACCGTTGTGCGCGATGTATCGAAAGGGTTGTGCTAATTTCCAATTCGGAAATGTATTGGTAGAGAACCGTGAGTGAACTAATGCTAAGGCAGTTTTGAGTCTCTCATCCTGAAGATCTTCAAAATATTGTCGCAACTGCTCGGTTCGGAGTTGACCCTTATAAATAATGGTGCGTGCAGAAAAACTTGGAATATAGAATTCCTGATTGCTTCCCTTGATATCGCGAGCAATAACATGCGATGTATAATTTCGCAGAACAAAAAGTTTTCGCTCTAATGCATCTCCCTCTAAGGTTTCATCTTTTGCTCTTACAAAAACCTGTTCAATAATGGGTTCTACCTCTGCTGCACCAGGTCCTGGCACCGTATGATCCACCGGCACTACACGATATCCCAGTAATTCAAATCCAAGTTCTTTAATATTCTTCCGAAGTAATTCGCGACAAGCGCTCATCACTTTTTTATTGCGTGGGAAGAATATCATACCAACGCCATATTTCCCAAGTGCAGGCAATGCAAAACCTAATCGGGATGACTCCTCCATAAAAAAATCGTGAGGAAGCTGCATTAACACTCCGGCACCGTCACCCGTTTTCGGACTACTGCCTTTGCCACCACGATGCTCCATGTTTTCGAGCATCGTTATAGCATCTGATAAAACTTGATTGGTTTTTACGCCATTGATGTTGGCGATAAATCCGATTCCGCAGGAGTCATGCTCAAATGTTGAGCGATATAACCCCCGGTTTTCCTCTCTTGTGGTTGCTGACATTATACCGAAGCCTAAAAAATTTTATTATGCTCCCATAAAAATAGTCAAATGAATATTTTGTATTAAGTCAAAAACATAAAATTATCTATTGATTTTTACCGAATTAGTGTTTCAATCGTTTGTGCTAACTGCTGTTAGCCAAATTATTTTTGTGCGCGAACCATTTCACGCTTGCCCGGAGGACCGGGCAGGGATTCTACGGTAAGTTGCAGGCTGTGCAAATCGCGTTTGACCTGGCCCTTCGCGCAATACGTTACAAACACTCCCTTGGACTTCATGGCATCTACAACTTTTTTGAGCATAGGGACTTCCCACATTTCAGGTTGTTTACTTGGCGCAAAGGCATCAAAATAAACTAGATCAAAATTACTTTGCTCCAGGACTGCCTCTTGAAGTGTAAATTTCAGTTTCCTGATTTGAAATTCAGGTGAGATACTCATCCACTTATCCCAGGTAGCATGATGTAACTTCTCGAACCATATTCTAGAATCAGGTGATTCCGTATAATTCAACTTTGACCACACGGCTTCCTCCACCGGAAATGCCTCTACCGTGGTGTAACGAATAGCAAATTTATGGCTATGAGCGAATTGTAATGTTAATAATGCATTGAGACCGGTGCCAAATCCAATTTCAAGAAGATTAATCGTGGAGGCATTACCATGCTGCTTAACAAAATCTAATCCATGCTTAATAAACACATGATTCGATTCCTGAACGGCACCGTGAATGGAGTGATAGGTTTCGTTTAGTTGTTCATGTAACAAAGAATGTGATCCGTCATGGGTAGTAATAATTTTCAGGGAACTCATGAAGCTGGAAACGGGCCTTGTTTGTGGATGAGCGCGACTGCATAGGCACACACACCCTCTTCTCTTCCTACATACCCAAGTTTTTCGTTGGTGGTGGCTTTGATGGAAATGTCATCGGTCATGATGTTCATCAAAGGAGCCAGCACAGATTTCATTTCCGGTATATGTGGATTGACTTTCGGATTTTCTAAACAAATCGTACAGTCTACATTTCCAATTTTCCAGTTCTTCTCCGTCAACATGCGCGTGACTTCCTTCAAAAAGACTTTGCTGTCCATTCCTTTCCAGCGATCATCTTTGTTGGAAAAGTGAAATCCAATGTCACGAAGATTCGCTGCCCCAAGCAGTGCATCACAAATAGCATGGATCAGTACATCCGCGTCTGAATGCCCAGTGGCTCCTTTTGTGGAGGGTAGCTTGATGCCGCCCATCCAAAAGTCACGACCTTCCTCAAGTTCGTGCACATCGAAACCCATGCCTATACGAATGTTCATTTGTAAATTGTTAGAAACAACTAATTCACTGCTTTATAATACAACACACTTGAATTCTGCTCGGTTAAAATAGTTTTTGCCACCCGCTTAATGTCTGATATAGTAACCTCATCTATTTTCTCTTTCTCCTTATTCACTAAGCTAACATCTCCCGAAAGTGCAGAAAACGCCAGATTCATAGCTCGGTTCATCACCTCTACCTCTCCAAACTCCAGTGTAGATTCAGCTTGATTTTTTACTTTCTCTAATTCAGCTTCAGTCACTCCCTCTTGAATAACCTCCTGAATAATGGAACCTACTTCCATTTCTGCTTCTTCCAGTTTAATACCATCTTTTACTCTTCCGCTAATCACTAATTGTCCTGGATCGATAGTACCCATAACGAACGAAGAGATATTTGTGAAGATTTCTTTTTCCTTCACCAGTTTGTTATAGAGTCGACTGGAGTGCCCCCGACTCAAAATATCGCTCAATAAATCGGCCGCATGATAGTCGTCATGAAAACGTCCTTGCATGTGATATGTTTTGTATAATGCGTTGGCCGGCACTTTTGCTTCAATGGCTAATGTGCGTTTAGATTGCTGCGATGGTTCAGTCGGCAAACTTCGCACTGGTTTTTTACCGGAAGGAATCGGTCCAAACCATTTTTCTGCAAGTTGCTTTACCTGATCTACAGTAACATTTCCGGCAACTACCAATATGGCATTACTGGGGATGTAATAACGAAAAAAGAAATCTTTAACATCGTCCATGGTAGCATTTTCAATGTGACTTATTTCCTTACCTATCGTTGCCCATTTATAAGGATGTACCTGATACGACAAAGGGCGAAGTTTCAACCAGACATCACCATAAGGCTGATTCAGATAACGTTGTTTAAATTCCTCTATTACCACTTTGCGCTGTACCTCTAATACTTTCGGATCAAACGATAAACTCAGCATGCGATCACTCTCCAGCCAAAAACCTGTTTCAAGATTTGAAGTGGGAACCGTTAAGTAATAGTTAGTGATGTCAGTATTGGTGAACGCATTATTTTCACCACCTACCTGCTGAAGCGGTTCATCGTAGCTCGGAATATTCACCGATCCTCCAAACATCAAGTGTTCAAAAAGATGAGCAAATCCGGTTTTACTCTCTTGCTCATCCCTTGAGCCCACATCATACAAAATATTCATCACCGCAATTTGTACCGTGGGGTCTTCATGCACAATCACGTGTAAGCCATTATCTAATTTGAATTCGCTGAATGAAATCATAGAACTCAAAAATAACAATTAAAGTGGTGCAATGGAGTAACCTCATATAGGACTGCAAGCCTAAAGATTTTAACTTGCCCCCAATTGAATACCCGTATGAATTTCAACCGCCAATCCTACTCCGATACAGTTCTCAAGGACCTATACCAAGGCCTGCTTTTTCCCAGAATGATTGAAGAAAAGATGCTGATTCTGCTTCGTCAGAATAAAATCAGCAAGTGGTTTAGTGGCATTGGTCAGGAAGCAATTGCAGTAGGGTTAGCTATGGCATTGGAGGAGGATGAATACATTCTTCCCATGCACCGCAACCTGGGTGTATTCACTTCCCGTAAGATGCCGTTTGATCGGTTGTTTGCGCAATGGCAAGGCACGATGATGGGCTATACAAAAGGCCGCGACCGTTCATTTCATTTTGGAACCAATGAGCATCACATTGTTGGAATGATTTCTCACCTGGGCCCGCAAAACGGAGTGGCTGATGGAATTGCTCTCGCCAGTTTATTGAAAAAAGAGAATAAGGTAACAGCCGTTTTCAATGGTGATGGGGGAACCAGTGAAGGTGATTTTCATGAAGCCATCAATGTGGCAGCGGTATGGGATTTACCTGTAATTTTTGTAATCGAAAATAATGGCTATGGACTTTCAACCCCCAGCGTTGAACAGTTTCGTTGTAAAAGTTTTGTTGACAAGGCCATCGGCTATGGTATCGAGGGCATTCAGGTGGATGGAAATAATATTCTTGAGGTATATGATACGGTAACTTCACTGGCAAACTCCATGCGGAAAAATCCCAGACCGGTTTTGTTAGAGTGCATCACCTTCCGGATGCGCGGACATGAAGAAGCTTCAGGAACTAAATATGTTCCAAAAGAACTCATGGATACCTGGGCCAAGAAAGATCCGGTTGAAAATTATGAACGATTCTTAATCGATGCAGGAATTATTGATCAGAAATATATTGAAACCGTTCGTAAGAAAATTAAGAAACAGATTGATGATGGATTAGCTGTTGCGTTTGAGGAAACTCATCCTGCTGCAAGTACCGCGTTAGAATTGTCGGACATGTATGCTCCATTCACACAAAAAATTATTGACCCTGTTTCAGAAAAAAAATCTGAGAAACGTTTCATTGATGCCATCAGCGATGGCTTGCGTCAAAGCATGGAGCGCTATGGCAATCTTGTGTTGATGGGCCAGGATATTGCCGAATATGGCGGTGCCTTTAAAATCACGGATGGCTTTGTAGGAAAATTCGGAAAAGAGAGAGTTCGCAATACACCCATCTGTGAAGCCGCTATTGTAGGTGCGGGATTAGGTTTATCCATTAAGGGGATGAAGGCAATGGTAGAAATGCAGTTTGCTGATTTTGTTACCGAAGGGTTCAATCAAATTATTAATAATCTTGCGAAGTCACATTGGCGCTGGGGACAACATTCGGATGTGGTGGTACGCATGCCTACCGGGGCCGGGACTGCCGCAGGACCATTTCACTCGCAAAGCAACGAAGCGTGGTTCTTCCATACTCCCGGATTGAAAATTGTTTATCCGTCAAACCCTTACGATGCAAAAGGATTGCTATGTGCTTCACTGGAAGATCCAAATCCTTATTTATTTTTTGAACACAAAGTATTATACCGCTCTGTAAAAGATGTGATCCCTGATGATTACTACACGGTGGAAGTTGGTAAGGCTAAATTAATTTCAGAAGGAAATGATCTCTCCATCATCACCTATGGCATGGGGGTTCATTGGGCAAAAGAAATTCTGGATACGATGCCCAACGTTAAAGCCGATGTGCTTGACCTGCGCACACTTTTACCCTGGGACAAAGATGCCGTTGAGCAAACAGTAAAAAAGACAAACCGTATTTTGATTCTTCATGAGGATACCTTGACCGGTGGAATTGGCGGGGAGATTGCCGCCTGGGTAAGCGAACACTGCTTTCAAAACCTGGATACACCGGTCATGCGGGTGGCCAGTTTAGATACGGCTATTCCCTTTGCCCCTACCCTGGAACAAAATTTCTTACCAAAGGGCAGATTGAAGATTAAGATTGAAGAATTATTGGCGTTCTAATAGACACCAGGAAGAAGGATACCAAATGCTGAATGTCTGATTTTTAGCTATCTTAGCCTGTTTCACAACCATTTTTTGGCTGTACCGCAACGATATTACACTTCTGTGAGCAGGATCTTGAAACGTCTGGGTCTTGTTGCAATTCTTTTATTCCTTCTTATCCCGGTGTCCGTTGCTCAAAATACCAAAGGTGACCGGCCGGAAGTTCGAAGTGGAGGAAAACGGGAAAGCAAATTCCGTGGATCTCCCAAAAAGAAATCCAAATCAAAAAAACCATACAATAGAGTTCAATCCAGAAGATCGTCTCCTGCCAATACCGCTCGCGCATCTAAACCCGGAAAACCCACCAAAAATATTTACCCGCAAAAAGGCAAGTTTGTAAACAACCAATCACGTACAGCGAAAATTTCAAAACAAAATCAACGATCATCACCCTCACGGGTAAACGCTCGGTCCGCCACAGGCAGAACCAGAAATATTTACCCTCAACGGGGTCGTTATGTAAATAACCCATCTCGAAAACCAAGAACGGTTGAACGTTCGGTTTCTAACCGTACGCAATTGGCAAGAGTAAAAAGATATAGCACACCACAAACTCATCCAGGGAAAAAGAAAAGAGTGGTGCCTGCCTCTGCCTCACGTCCTTATGTTACCCGAAGAAGCATCAATGCTTTTGCTGGTTTCTGGAATCAAAAGCCAAAAGGAGAGAAGGCCTATACAAGAGGTGACATTGCAGGAAGAAAAATTCGTGGAAAAAACTTTGAAACAAAACGACAAAAGGTAATCAAGCCCACAACCACACCGTATTATGGAAGAAAGCGTGTCGGTGACAGGCCCTATAAAGGTCCTGCGGGCGGAGGTTATGTTTCCGCTACACGACCTGGAAAAGCCTGGAGGGGCGATATCGCTGGAAGAAAAATTCGGGGAAGAAATTACTCCAGTAAAACAACTATAGAAGGTAAACCAATTTTTCCACCCAGAAAATCGCGAGCAAGAGTTGGAGACAGGCCATACAAAGGAACAGTGCCTGGAGGAGGTTATAAATCTGTAACCGGTAAGATTCGTGGTGGCGGTAAGGGCCCTATTCCTGTTAGAACTCCTGGCATTGGAGCCAAGGGCGTGGACACTTATCAGGGAAATATTCGAGGAGGAAAAGTATTCAGCCCACAAGGAGTTGACTATGCTGGTAATTTGAAAGCAAGAAAACCGTTGAAGGGTGGTGGAAGTGTGAGTGGAAGCTGGAATAACAAGGGAAGAGCGATTGTGGGTAGATATCAAGGTAGAAATGCAGAAATAGGTGCTTTCTCTGGCAATATAAAAGCAAGAAAACCTCTTAAAGGTGGTGGAAGTATCAGCGGGAAACAGTGGAATAACCAAGGAAGAGCCATTCAGGGTAAGTCACCTGGTATTGGTGCAAACAAGATCGACACCTATCAAGGAAATATCAAAGGAAGAAAAACTTTTTCTCCACAGGGTGAAGACTATTCCGGTAACATTAAGGCACGCAAACCTGTAAAAGGTGGCGGAAGTATCAGTGGTAAGATGTGGAATAATCAGGGAAGAGCTATTCAAGGAAAGTCACCCGGTATTGGTGCTGACAAAATCGACACGTATCAAGGAAATATCAAAGGAGGTAGAAAAGTTTTTGACACACAAGGGGCTGATTATACCGGAAATATTAAAGCTAAAAAGCCTGTAAAGGGCGGTGGAAGCATTAGTGGAAAGCTATGGAATAATCGAGAACAACCTATTCCGGGAAAAACACCAGGCCGGGTGGCTGATAAAATTGACACCTATCAAGGCAATATTAAAGTAACAAAAAAAGAACCTAGTAAAGATGTTGGAGGATTTCCAGGAAAGCATCATGAATTTGATTTTCATCCCTCGATGCAAAATCAGGGTGAAGAGTTTACCGGTTATATTCGTTTGCCAAGATTCAAAAAGCAGTACGTTAAAAACCCGAATGCTGCTGATGAAGCTCTGAAAAAAACACGTCCTGATAAATCAACTTATCAGGTGGATGGGTTACAGGTAAAAGTCAAGCAAAAAGATTATCAAAAGAAACCCAATGCGGCAGAGGGAGCGATGATGGGTATAGCCCCCGGAAAAAATTCAATTAAAGCCAGCGAGTATTCAAAGGCCATTCGGTTGAAGTGGGATTACAAACATAACCCCAACAGCGCTGAGGAGGCCCTCAAAACAAGGGAACCGGGTAAGGCTTTTGCCCGCGCAACAGATTACCAGGGCAACATTAAAATGAAGTCATTTAAGCTCTTTAAGAACAAGGAACTTCATCCCGATGCCCAATTCGTAAAAACGAATAAGAACAATACCGATGAAGAAAGAGGTATGTTGACGAACTTTAAACTATGGTGGGCGCGTTTGTTCAAGAAAAGCGATACACAGCCTGATCACCTCAAAGAAAAAATACGGAAACCCCGTTATGATAAAGGTGAGCAGGGTATGTGGTATGACTAAACCTGTATATGAATTGGAATACACTGCAAAACGCTGATCAACTTACTGACCTTATTCATGAATCTAACGAAAAAGATGTGCTGATCTTTAAACACAGCACACGCTGTTCCATTAGTAAAACAACTCTTGATCGGTTGGAGAGGAATTGGAAGGAATCTGAAATACCCAATGTAAAGCCCTACTTTCTTGATTTGCTGACTTTTCGTGAATTATCAAATATCATCGCTACCCGATTCGGGGTCGAACATCAATCCCCCCAGATACTAATTATCAGTAAAGGTCAATCCAGGTATGACCGTTCACATTTTGATATCGATTATCATCAAATCAAAGCTGTTACTAAAAATTGAATATAACAGTTTGTTTCACAGTGTCATGAAGACTGAGTGCAACCGGACATGTTAGCGCTGCATTTTTAAGTTTTTGTTTTTGAATCTCTGTGGCTTGAAGCGCTGAGTGAGAGAGTGTAATCTGAATTTCAGAAATCTTGCGAGGCGAAGGATTCATAATCTTAATCACCTCAGTCTTTAGGCCTTCTAACATGATGTTTTCGCGTGCAGCTAAAATTCCCATGGTGGTAAGCATACAACTACTCAGTGCCGTGCAAACAAGATCTGTCGGACTAAAGGCTTCTCCCTTGCCCTGGTTATCCACCGGAGCATCGGTAATAACCATGCTCCCTGACCGGGTATGTATATTTTCGGTGCGTAATGAACCTTTATATAGGGTAGTTAGTGTAGTCATGGAAATAACTTATGTCAAAATTTTGCGTTACCTTAGAAACCTGAATTTATCGTAAAGTTACCTGAAGGATGAAGCGGTTCCAGAAAATTTTTACGGTTTTAGCAATTTTGCTATCCATGTCCATCGAAAGCTGGACGCAGACCTTGGATAGTTATGAATACCAGTCAGAGTTTATTTGGGGTATCAATAAGAATACTGCTGGAGGTCTTATTGGCGGTTTTGTGTTCAAAAAGTCACGAAAACTTAGCGAACGAACACTGGAAACCTTTGGCCTGGAGATTATGAACGTAAAGCACCCCCAGGAATCAAGAAGGAACTCGTATAGCGGTAATTTTTATACATACGGCAAGAACAATTACTTGTATTCGTTTCGATTTCAGTATGGTCGCGATTTTATTCTCTTTAAGAAAGCTCCTCAACAAGGTGTTGAAATAAAAGCTGTATTTGCGGTTGGCCCCAGTATTGGAATTGTAGCCCCATATTATGTGGAATATGCTCCCGATGGGGGAAACGGATTTTATACCATTCGTGAGCAATGGAATCCCAGTATCCCGGCAGAAAGTATTCTTGGTCCCGGACGACTATTTGAGGGGTTAGGAGAATCAAGCTTTGCTTTTGGGGGAAATCTTAAAGCTGCTATAAATTTTGAGTTAGGAACCTTCAAAAGCCAGGTAACAGGTTTTGAAGGGGGTATATTACTGGATGCGTATACCAAGGAAATTGAAATGGTACCTACAGCCAAAAATTATTGGGCATACCCCACCCTTTTCATTACATTCTTTTACGGTACCCGTAAATAGCCTTGTTTTTTTATTTCCAAAACTGTGACTTTTTATATCTTTGGCGTTCTATTGCCAAATACTGAACCTATATGGAACCTAAAAAGACAGAAAAGGCCGATTTAACTAAAAAAACAAGCTTATTTTTTAGCATCGGTCTGGTGTTGACTATGACCATCATCGTCATGGCGTTTGAGTACAAAACCTACGATGATACCGATGTAAAGGACCTGGGTAAACAAACCAACAATATGGAGGAAATCTTAGAGGTACCCCCTACTGAGCAGCCCCCTCCACCACCACCAAAAATTCAGCAGCCCCAAATTATAGAGGTACCCGATGAGGAGGAAATTAAAGAAGAAATCAAGGTAGAATTTGATGCCGAAATCACTGAGGATACCAAAGTTGAGGCTATCACTATTGTTGAAGAGCAGCCCAAAGAAGATGTGGATGAAGTTTTCTTAGTGGTAGAAGAATCAGCAGCACCTCAGGGTGGTATGCAGGCATTCTATGAATACGTTGGTAAGAAACTTAAGTATCCTGCTCAAGCCAGAAGAATGGGTATTGAAGGAAAGGTATTCGTTGAGTTTGTTATTAATCGTGATGGTTCTATTCAGGATGTTAAAGCAATCAAGGGAATTGGAGCAGGTTGCGATGAAGAAGCAGTTCGCGTTATTCAAAGTGCCCCATCCTGGAAACCTGGTAAGCAACGTGGTAAGCCCGTACGTCAGCGGATGGTGCTGCCGATTACATTTAAACTCGGATAAACTATATTTAGATAATTCTAAACCCCTGATATCCTCAGGGGTTTTTTATTTTTATAGCAGGAAGCCAAGTAGCAATCCTCCCAGAATTATAAACGGTGATGGAATTCGCGTGAAGGACAGTATGCAAAATGTTCCAATGGTAAACCCAAAATTTAAAAACGTATTATCGAGAGGCTGAAATAATATAACCGCTGCCGCAGCCACCAAGCCTGCACTAGCGGCAGTTATTCCTTCAAGAGAGGCTCTAACTGCTCGGTACTTTTTGAGGCTATCCCAAATTCTAATCACAAAGAATATCAGGAACGTGCCCGGTAAAAAAATTCCTGCGGCAGACATAAAGGCACCTGCTATCTCGCCAAGTGTTCCATATTCACGCATTGACAATGAACCAATAAAAGCACTAAAAGCAAATACTGGTCCCGGCAAAGTTTGAACAATGGCATATCCGGTAAGAAACTCATCGTGCTGCAAAAATTCCTTTTTCTTGAATTCCACTGGTCGTATGGCTGTTTCAAAAGAATCTTTTTTAACAAATTCGGTATAGAGCATGGGAGTCAATACCTGACCGCCACCAAAGACGAGACTACCGTTACGGTAAAAATTTTCAAATAAACGTATAGGTCTGGTAACCTCTGGAATACTTCGTGTTGCCCACCCCAGCAAAGCCGAAAATATCAATACGCCTGCCCATAATAAAAAATTATTCCACTGTATGGCTATTTTATCCTTCTCTCTTTTGGGTTGTGACTTAAACTTAAATGCGGTAACAATGCCCGCTACAAATAGAATGACAGGAAAAATAAAAGGAGTTTGAATAAAGTACGAGGTAATGGCTGCAGCCACCATCAAGAATACGCCAGTCTTTGTGTTTACCGTTTTTAAACTGATGGTGTAAGCCGCATAACTAACAAAGCCTACTGCCATGGGTTGTATAAAGCGGGTAAACTCCATCGAAAAATTGCTTTGCTGAATATCAAACAGCGAAATGGCTATGATGGTCATAAAAATGACGGACGGCAACGTCCAAACCAATAATGTTAGATAGGCTAGATTGGGGCCACCGATTTTAAAGCCAACACCAATTAACGTTTGTGTTGAACTTGGTCCGGGTAAAACCTGGCATAATGAATTAAGCTCCATCAGATCCGCTTCCGAAAGATATCTGCGTTGTGTTACCAGTACCTTTTGAAAATGTGCAAGATGTGCCTGGGGTCCGCCAAACGTGGTCAGTGCCAGTCTGAGAACATCCTTTAGAAAAAGATAATATCGGACGCGTTGAAACAAAGCTTGCTGAAAATAGTACTACTTCTTCTTGAGTCCAATCTCCGCCAGTCGCTGATCAAGAAATTCACCTGCTGTAATGTTCTCAAATAATTTTGGATGGGATGCATCAATGCAATTATCAAGGCAGGTAAGGTCCATTTCAGAACGAGGGTGCATGAAGAAAGGAATAGAGTAGCGTGGAGTATTCATTCTCTCCCGTGGGGGATTTACCACACGATGAATAGTAGATTTTAATTTCTTATTCGTGAGTCGCTCCAGCATATCACCTACATTCACAACCAATTGGTCCGGAAGGGCAGTGATGGGAATCCATTTACCATCTCTGCGCAATACTTGCAGACCATCGGCACTGGCGCCCATCAATAGCGTAATCAAATTAATATCACCATGCTCTGCCGCACGAACTGCATCGGCCGGTACTGAATCAGGATTTTCAATCGGGAAATAGTGAATTGGTCGCAGTATACTATTGCCGTGCTTCACTTTGGCATCAAAAAAGTTCTCGGGTAACCCCAGGTACAGTGCAATGGCTCTCAACATATGCACTCCTGTTTTTTCAAGCCGTTGATATACCTCAAGGGCAATACTCTTAAACTCAGCAATTTCTGCAGGCCAAACATTATCAGGATACTCACGCTTAATCGGATCGTCATCAGTAACTTCCTGACCAACATGGTAAAATTCTTTTAAATCTCCCGTATTGCGACCTTTCGCATGTTCCTTTCCTTTACCGATATATCCTCTTTGGCCTGCCAAACCAGGTATTTCATATTTCTGTTTTATCTCATCCGGAAGGGCAAAAAATTTCTTGATCGTGCTATAGAGCTTTGCCGAAAGTTCATCTGTTAGATAATGGTTTCGGATGGCCACAAAGCCAATGGTATTATACGCTGCGCCTAAATCAGCAACAAATTTATTTTTCTTTGCAGCATCTCCGCTGTAAAAATCTGCCAGATCAAGCGAAGGGATCTCGTTATACAATACATCGCTCATAATGCATTTCCTTTGGTTACTGCAAGCTAATTATTTTTAGGTAAATTTAACCTTACTCATTACCCACATTCCATCTGTGAGCGCAGTTCAAAAATTCAATTTTATGAAAACAACACGAAGAAAATTTATGAGTGATTCACTCAAAGTGACGTTGGCTACCACGGTAGGGGCATCCTTCCTGGCAGAAGCCGCATGCGCCTCCGCAACACCCGTATCGGCCATGGTTCCCATGAGCAGTGTTGCATTTCAATTTTCGCAAATTCCATTGCCTTATGACAAGGCTGCCCTCGAACCCCATATTGATGCCATGACGATGGACATTCATTACACCAAGCATCATGCTGCCTATCTTAAAAATATCAATGATGCCATTGCCACTGAAAATATTCCTTACCAAACAGAAATTGAATTTTTTAACAACGCCTCAAAACTTTCGGCCAAGGCACGCAACAATAGCGGGGGTGTATGGAATCACAATTTCTTCTGGACGGTGATGAAACCGAATGGCGGTGGCGCGCCTTCCGGTAAAATTGCTGATGCTATTCATGGATCGTTCGAATCATTTGAAAAATTCAAAGAGCAGTTTACGCAAGCGGCTATGACACGCTTCGGTTCAGGGTGGGCTTGGCTGGTCATGGATAACGGAAAACTAAAAATTGGATCAACGCCAAATCAGGACAATCCCATGATGGATCTATCGGACTTTAAAGGAACCCCCCTGTTAGGAATTGATGTTTGGGAGCATGCCTACTATCTCAAGTATCAAAACAAACGCAACGAGTATATCACAAACTGGTGGAACGTTATAAACTGGGATGAGGTAGCGAAACGGATGGTTTAAAGCTTTTCAAACTTAGCTTGAAAGAATCGCAAATACTTTGGTTCGTATTTCATCTTTAGCCCATTGATTTTATTTCTTCTTTCAAAAACTGCCGCTGTGGCTTCCGCCACTACATCCATGTGTGCTTGCGTGTACACTCTTCGTGGAATAGTGAACCGAACCAATTCCAGTTTTGGATAATAATTTTCACCGTTTGCTTTTCGGCCTGCAGAAACAATGCCTCGCTCCATGGTACGTACACCGGATTCAATAAATACTTCAGCCGCCAATGTTTGTGCAGGGAACTCATCCTGGGTAAGGTGCGGGAGAAATGCTTTGGCATCCACGAAAATACCATGACCTCCAATGGGTTTCACAATGGGTATTCCATACGATTCCATTTGATGCCCCAGGTATTCAACCTGGCCTACACGAGCATGTTGATGGTGATCATCAAGGCTTTCCTCAATCCCCACGGCAATGGCCTCCATATCACGACCGGCAAGCCCCCCATAAGTGTGTAGACCCTCGTACACTACAACCAGGTTTCGGGCTTCCTCATACACATCCCACTCATTAGTTGCCATAAAGCCCCCAATATTCACAAGCGCATCTTTTTTAGCACTCATGGTAGCGCCATCCGTATACGAGCAAATTTCAAAAACAATTTCCTTAATGCTTTTCGTGTTATACCCCTTCTCACGCTGCTGAATAAAATATGCATTCTCTGCCACACGTGTCATATCATGAATGACTCGTATACCATGCTTTTTTGTAAACGCCCTAAGCTCCTTGAGGTTTTTCATGCTGATGGGTTGTCCCCCGGCCATGTTTACATTGGTGGCAATGCTGATGTAGGGAATTTTCTTAGCACCATACTTTTTAACCAAGGCTTCCAGTTTAGTTAAATCCACATTGCCCTTAAATGGATATTCATTGGTTGAATCGTGGGCTTCATCAATAATGATGTCTTCAAATTTTCCACCGGCCAATTCCTGATGTAATCGCGTAGTGGTGAAGTACATGTTGCCCGGAATAATGTCCCCTTTTTTGATCAGGATCTGAGAGAGAATATTCTCTGCACCTCTTCCCTGGTGTGTGGGGATAATGTATTTGTACCCGTAATACTTTTGGATTGCCCGCTCCATGTTATAAAAACTTTTGCTTCCGGCATATGCCTCATCTCCTAGCATGAATGCAGACCATTGACGATCACTCATCGCATTGGTACCACTGTCGGTGAGTAAATCAATATATACATCTTCGGATTTCAGGAGGAAGGTATTATATCCGGCCTCCTTCATTGCTTTTACACGCTGAGCTCGGGTGGTCATTTTCAATAATTCCACCATTTTCATTTTATAAGGCTCAGCCCAAGAGCGTTTTTTAATCGATTTAGTTTTCATAAAGAGATATTCAATGCATTAAGAGGCGTAATCAGTCAAATATTCAAAGTTCTCTGTCAGATGGCCATCTTTCGTGATTTTAGCACGCTTAATCACACCATCCACATCTTTTATAATTAATGCCGGCAATATTTTATCAATCAGATCGCGCCCGAATTCTTCGGATGCGCTTCTTGGGAGCTCGCAGGGTAGATTGTCCACAGCCATTACCGTAATATATTTTTCATCACTGAGTGCGGGTTTATCTGATTCAGAAATTGGATCATAGTCATACAAGGGATCAACAATGGTGCTCGCCCGAATAGTAGAAGGCACCGATCCGTTAATATCACAGGTTATATCAGCAATTACCTTGATTTTAAATTCGGGTTGTCGCATATCAGCCTTGGTGAACAACACGGGAGCTTTTGGATTCCAATAGGCTCCGGCTAAAAGGACATCGGTAACTTTTGTAAAGGGCCCAAAAGTTGAATCATACAATTCAGGATGTTGGTGAAACTCTTCGCGATTAAAATGTCCTCCCTCCTTTCGGGTGTGATACTCTGCACTGCTTAACTGCGTATACACAGCTACCTCAAAATTCTTATGGAGGAAATCCTCGGCCGAAACCTTGCGGATACCTGCCGTATCCAGGGTCTCCATGGCACCCTTCGCCACACGACCTGCACCGGTAAGTACAATTTTCAATGGTGGCAATTGAACTTTACGCAGTTCAATCTTCAAATCATTTATATCAAAACATTCATGCGCTCTACGAATAGCAAATATATTATAACGTTTGCCATAGGTCATCAATCCATTGTAGGCACCAACAATGCCTGCAAAACGACCAAACGCTACGAGCCTGTTTCCTAATTTGTCTTTCAGCGTTTCATAGTCGATCAACTGAATTTTTTTCTTGATTACTTCCTGGAGCAGCTTCTTGTTGTAGGGTTGCTTTTTAATGGTGTGCGAAAAAAATAAGTATGTTTTGCCAGAGATAAGATCTGGTATTTGTACTTCTTTAATGCCCATGAGAATATCGCAGTCCTGCAAATTCTCTCTCACTTCAAGATCAAGCTTCGCATATTCATTATCCTCAAAACAGCGTACGTTGCTGGGCTGAACAATTACTTTGACATGTGGATAGCGTTGTTCAATTTCCTCGGCTTGCAAAGGAGTAAACGGAACGCGTTTATCAGGTGGAACCTTCCCTTCACGAAGAATGCCGAGCTTGATTGTATTCATACCTTGAAAATTAATCCCTCAAGGTAATTGTATTGTACTAAAAATTAAATGACTTATGTTAGGCTACTTTCTTTTCTTTTTCCCCTTCTTAACCTCCTCATAATCATCACGTTCGGCAAGTTTTTTATCGTCAACATTTTTGTCTAGAAACTCATTGATCTTTTCAATATCCATATTGGAGTTTAGCTCCCCAAATTGGTTGATGGATACCTCAAACCCCTGGAGGTCTTTGTGCACACGGGGTTTCTTTTTCTTTCCACCTTCTGATTTAGCCATGTCGCAGGGATTAAATAACCTTCACTTTTAACGTTTGCAAGGCATATGAAATTCGATTGATTACTTCTTCTTTCCCAAGAATTTCCAAGGTAATCATTAAGTCAGGACCAGAGGCGCCCCCCGTAATACAAGCCCTGAATGCTTGCATAATTTTTCCCGATTGAACACCCACATGGTTCGCAACGTCCTCTAACGTTGATTTTGCATTGGAGGCATTGAGGACACTCAGATTAGTGAGAGCGGTTTTGTATGCTGACAGTACTTTAACAACATCATCATTCCATTTTTTACCCACTACAGCCTCATCAAAAGAAACGGGTGCAATAAAGAAGAACCTACCTTGCTCCCAAAAATCCTGCGGAAAAGTAACCCGCTCTTTCATAATGGAGCAAATCTTTAGTGCCTTCTCCCGTGTACAGGAAATACTTTCCTTGCTTAATGATTCAAATAAGTAGGATGTCAATAGTTCATCGGACTGAACACGCAAATACTGCTGATTGAACCATTGAGCTTTATGGATATCAAATTTGGCTCCAGCTTTCCCAATGCGCTCTATGGAGAAAGAATGAATCAATTCCTTCATTGAAAATATTTCCTGCGTGGTACCGGGGTTCCATCCCAGGAATGCCAGGAAATTAATTAAAGCTTCGGGCAAATAACCGCTCTCCTTAAACCCTTTAGCCACTTCACCCGTCTGAGGATCTTTCCAGGTCAATGGAAAAATGGGGAAGCCCATTTGATCTGCTGCACGCTTACTCAATTTACCATTACCATCAGGTTTCAAGAGCAAGGGTAAGTGTGCAAACTGTGGCATTTCTTTTTCCCATCCCAAATATCTGTACAACAACACATGAAGTGGAGCAGAGGGCAACCACTCTTCCCCACGAATGACATGTGATATCTTCATGAGGTAATCATCTACTACATTAGCCAAATGATACGTGGGCATTCCATCCGACTTCATCAGCACTTTATCATCAATTTGGGATGATTCCACCACCACTTCTCCACGAATCAAATCGTTCACGGTTATTTGTTCACCAGGCGGTACCTTCAGTCGAATAACGTAGGGTGCACCTGAATCCAACAATTCCTTTACTCCTTCATAAGAAAGTGTCAATGAGTTGCGCATCTGCAAACGAGTACCACTGCTGTACTGCTGGTTATCCCCTCCAGCCTTCTGCAAGCGTTCGCGCATAGCTTCTAATTCTGCCTCCGTATCAAAAGCGTAATAGGCATTGCCTTGGTCAATAAGTTGTTGGGCATATTGCTTATACAGCGGCTTCCGCTCAGATTGCCGGTAAGGCGCGTATGGCCCTCCTGCACCTACCCCTTCATCAATTTCTATTCCTACCCATTCCAGCGATTTTAAAATATACTCCTCAGCTCCCGGCACATACCGGTTTTGGTCGGTATCCTCAATGCGCAAAATCATGGTGCCTTTGCTTTGGCGCGCCAGCAAATAGTTATACAAGGCGGTTCTAATACCGCCTATATGTAAGGCTCCGGTAGGGCTGGGTGCAAAGCGTACTCGAACGTCTCTCATCTTTCTGAATTCTCTTTGCAAAGGTAAGCTATGATTTAGATTAAAGCCTGTTCCAAGGTAATAAAGCTGTAAGACGAGGGCTTAAAATTCCTGCAAATCCAAAAGGCTTTATACCTTTACACCTTGCAAAAAGGAGAAGTCAATGGCGGAAGATAAAAACTTAAATTTTCTCGAAGAGATTGTTGAAAACGACCTCAAGTCGGGTAAGTATACCAACATTATAACCCGGTTTCCCCCGGAACCCAACGGCTACCTGCACATTGGCCATGCAAAAAGTATCTGCCTAAACTTTGGTTTGGCCCTAAAGTATGGGGGCAAAACTAATTTGAGGTTTGATGATACAAATCCCGTTACAGAAGAAACAGAGTATGTAGACAGTATCAAAAGTGATATTCAATGGCTAGGATTCAAATGGTCTCAGGAATTATATGCATCCGACTATTTTGAAAATTTATATGAGTTCGCTGTTAAGCTGATTAAAAAAGGATTGGCTTATGTCGATGATAGTACCAGCGAAGAAATAGCCAAACAAAAAGGAACACCCACACAACCCGGAATCAACAGTCCCTTTCGGAGTCGCAGTATCGATGAAAACATTAAGCTGTTTGAAGAAATGCGTGCCGGTAAATACAAGGACGGGGAAAAAGTATTACGCGCAAAAGTAGACATGGGTCATACCAATATGCACATGCGCGATCCGATCATGTACCGGATTAAACATGCCCACCACCATCGTACGGGAGATGCCTGGTGCATTTACCCCATGTATGACTTTGCGCACGGGCAATGCGATGCTATTGAAGCCATTACCCATAGTATTTGCACGCTGGAATTTATTCCCCACCGGGAACTGTACAATTGGTTTATCGAAAAACTGGAAATCTATCCATCACAGCAATATGAGTTTGCCAGACTCAACATGACTTACACCATTATGAGCAAGCGCAGATTACTTCAGTTAGTGAATGAGGGTCATGTAAAAGACTGGGACGATCCACGGATGCCTACCCTTAGCGGCTTTCGAAGACGAGGTTATACCCCTGAGAGCATCCGGGATTTTTGCGATAAGATAGGTGTGGCCAAACGGGAAAACCTGATTGATGTGGGGTTGCTGGAGTTTTGTGTGCGGGAGCATTTGAATAAAGTGGCGCAACGAAGGATGGTGGTATTTGAGCCTCTGAAAGTAGTGCTTACCAACTATCCTGAAGGGAAGTCTGAATTACTTGAAAGTGAGAATAACCCAGAGGATACAACGTTGGGTAATCGCCAAATTCCGTTTAGTCGTGAATTATATATTGAGCAGGAGGATTTTATGGAGGTAGCTCCGAAGAAATATTTTCGTTTGGCTCCGGGTCAAATGGTTCGCCTGAAGAGCGCGTACATTATTAAGTGCGATGAGGTTGTAAAAAACAGTGATGGCACTATTAAAGAACTACAGTGCTCCTATATTCCTGAAAGTAAAAGCGGATCGGATACCTCTGGTATTCATGTGAAAGGAACTTTGCATTGGGTTAGTGCTCTACATGCCATACCCATAGAGATACGTTTGTATGACCGATTATTTAAAGTAGAGGATGTTGGTGGTGCGGAGGGAAATTTCCTCGATTATATTAATCCGGATTCACTGCAAGTATTATCCACCGTATATGCTGAACCTGAATTAAAGAATGCCTCCGTAACAGATCGGTATCAGTTTTTACGGAAAGGGTATTTCTGCCTTGATACGGATTCTACTAACGGTAAGCTCATTTTTAATCGCACGGTGCCATTACGCGACATGTGGGCAAAGGAAGCAAAGAAGGGTTAGTCATGAGCTTTGCTTTCGCATGATTACTGTTCACTTTATTGCAATACAGGAAATTTCAATGTTAACATCTTTGGGCAAACGACTTACTTCCACAGTTTCGCGTGCCGGTGGGTTGTTAGAAAAACTCTTGCCATAGATTTCATTGACTTTTGCAAAGTCGTTAAAGTCTTTGAGAAAGATTGTGCTCTTGACTACATTCGAAAAATCCATTCCTGCAGCCTTTAAAATTTCGCCCAGGTTGTGCATCACCTGAGTTGTTTCCTCTCCAATATTGCCGGTGATAAGATTTCCAGAAGGTTTTTGAATCGCAATTTGTCCACTGATAAAAAGCATATTTCCATATTGAATAGCCTGACTATAGGGCCCAATGGGCTCAGGTGCATGAGCGGAATAAACTACCTGCTTTGACATGATTTTAACTGTTTAAAAATTAACTTAGCATCCGCTCAAAAGTACATAACTATTGTGAATCGCATATGAACATTTTGATAATAGGCGAAGAAACCAACCTGGAGGAGGCAAAGGCTAAGTTTGGTGAGAGTCATCACTACATGTTTGAAAAGGACCATCGGGAGGCCGAACGCTTTGTATCAACAAATGACTTAGTTTTTGATTTCATCTTAGATGAAGACCCCTTTCAAATAGAAATTTACGCTGACAAGACTCATGCGAAGGTTTTTGTAAACACTTCAAAAATATCACTGGCAGAGCTTTCAAATCTTGCCAACCATCATTGTAAAGCCACACTTTTCGGATTCAATGGCTTACCTACTTTTTTGAATCGGGAGGTGATGGAAGTAAGTGTGCTGAGAGAAGAGGATGAGTCACAGCTCCATGAAATTTGTAAATCCCTTGAAGCACGTTGTCTTTTGGTGGATGATCGGGTTGGACTTGTTACCCCGCGCATTATTTGTATGATTATCAATGAAGCCTACTATACGGTACAAGAAGGAACTGCTACACGCGAAGATATCGATATGGCTATGAAACTTGGAACCAACTATCCTTACGGTCCTTTTGAATGGTGTCATCGCATCGGGGTAAAGCATGTATACGAATTACTGGAAGCGGTGTACGAAGATACACACGATGAACGCTACAAGATTTGCTCGTTGTTGAAGAAAGAATACCTAAAGTCTTCTTGAGATTATTCTACCGTTACTGACTTTGCCAAATTTCTTGGCTGATCGACATTGCACCCTCGCATAACAGCAATGTGGTATGAAAGCAACTGCAATGGTATCACCGACACAATTGGCATTAACGCCTCCTGCACTGCAGGCACCTCAATCACAAACTCCGACATTTGTGGTATAAGTTTATCCCCTTCCGTGATTACGGCAATTACCCTGCCCCTACGTGCCTTTACCTCCTGAATATTAGAGACAATCTTTTCATAGGAACTGTCATGGGTAGCAATGAACACTACGGGCATTTCTTCATCAATCAAGGCAATCGGTCCGTGTTTCATTTCAGCAGCCGGATATCCTTCTGCATGGATATAAGAAATTTCCTTCAGCTTCAATGCACCTTCTAACGCAACCGGAAAATTGTATCCACGGCCGAGGTATAAAAAATTAGGTGTGTCTTTAAAGGTATAGGCAATTTCCTTGATTTGATCGTTGAGTTTTAAAACCTTCTCGACTTTGGCGGGGATATTCTCAAGCTCCACCAGCATCTCATGAAATTTTTGCTCTGTGATTGTTCCTTTTTTATGGGCTACAATCAAACAAATCATGCTCAATACCGTCAATTGAGCCGTAAAGGCTTTTGTACTCGCCACCCCAATTTCAGGCCCTGCGTGCGTATATGAGCCTGCGTGTGATGCGCGTGCAATAGAAGACCCTACTACATTACATACACCAAAAATTGTTGCCCCTTTTGATTTTGCTAATTCAATTGCTGCAAGTGTATCGGCTGTTTCACCGGATTGAGAAATGGCAATAACAATATCCCCCTCACGGACAATGGGGTTACGATATCTAAATTCTGAAGCATATTCTACCTCAACCGGTATACGGCAGAATTCTTCGAACATATACTCAGCTACCAGTCCGGCATGCCACGAGGTACCACAGGCCACAATAATAATGCGGTCGGCAATAGCCAGTTTGTTTACGTACTCACGAATACCTCCCAACACTAATCTTCCGGATTGAGAATCTAAACGCCCGCGTAAGCAATCCTTAATCGAACGGGGTTGCTCACAAATTTCCTTTAGCATAAAGTGATCGAAGCCACCCTTTTCAATAGCCTCTAACTCCATCTCCAGCTTTTGGATGTACGGAGTCATCGGGGCATCTTCCACTGTTTTTATTCTGAGTTTGCCGTTATCAATAATGGCAATCTCCTGATCATTGAGATACACTACTTCATTGGTGTATTCAATAATAGGAGTGGCGTCAGAAGCCATAAAAAATTCATCTTTACCAATGCCAATCACGAGAGGACTTCCCTTGCGGGCCGCAATTAACAGATTCGGATTCTCCAATGACATGATCACAATTGCGTAAGCGCCCACTACCTTGGTAAGTGCCAGACGAACCGCTTCATCTAACGCGCAATTGTTGTTCTCCTGAATGTTTTCAATAAAGTGAATCAGTACTTCCGTATCTGTTTCACTAATAAAAGTATGGCCCTTATTGGTTAATTCTTGTTTGAGTGCACTATAGTTTTCGATTATGCCATTGTGAATAATGGCCAATTTTTTTGTGGATGAGTAATGGGGGTGCGCATTAATGTCATTGGGCTCTCCATGAGTAGCCCAGCGTGTATGCCCAATACCAATGTGGCTTTTTAAATTTTTACCAACCAGATATTCCTCAAGCTCGGAAACCTTTCCCTTCTTCTTGTATACATTAAGCCCGTTGTTCAACAAGGCAATACCCGCACTGTCATACCCACGGTATTCAAGCCGTTTAAGGCCCTTTATGATGACTTGCTGGGCTTCACGATGACCAACATATGCAACAATGCCACACATTTTCTATTGTAGGTTAGATGATACTGGAGCCGTATAATGAATTTTCAATTTAATACTGTTTGCATTAAAAACAGTTCGACTAACAGTTTTTCCAGGAGTTGGACTTACCGGTATCAATCCCAAATATAATATCTCGGTATCCTCGGATTTCCGATCAAATAGATTCTGCATAAATAAAGTCACAAACCCTCGGTAACTCTTTTTTTGCGAATCATAGACCAATGTGACAGGCTGTGTTGGATTATTTAATCCATCATTACCCGCCAAATAATATTTCCCATCGGAGGCAACATAATAACCAGCCATCGAGGCACTATCTGCATCAAGTACACTGTTTAAAAAAAGATCATCACTATTCATGATCCTTAAAACCAATGTAGATGGTGGGGGCAATCCATCTGGAGGAGTTTCAACCGCATCCACGGAAATTTCGGCTGAGTTTATTAATATATTCTGCAAAGTGTCTTTCCCATCAACCTGACCACGAATAAAATTGTAATACTCACCAATATCGATTTTTGTAATGACCGGAGATCCATTTTGCAAGTAGCGGGAACCAGTGATATTGGCAGGGTCTGGATTTCCAGAATAAGATTCTGTTATGGCCGCAAGATCTCCCGTTCGATCGGTACTGATATTGTTAAAGCTTGAGCTTTTAACTGTTGAGGTATATACCGAATTCATGAAAAACCTACACTCTAACGAATCATCAGTGGCTGTATGGTAATGAATGGTTAGTTTACTGAATGATGCAGGGCTATACCCTAGAATCAGATTGCTTTGTGAAGGAACAAACGCTAATCCTTTAATTTTGCTTCTAAATTTTCTATTGTCCGAATATTCACTTGACGGATCGTTAAGAGCGAGATTAAAGAGTCTAAAACCGAATTCATCCGCAAGTCGAGTGGTGACCAAGAGCGTATCTTGGGAAGATGAGCTCAAGCCCAAATTCTTTTGGAGAGTATCGTAATTAACGTCAAAGCTTACTTCTGCTAAGGGTGTAACATCATAACCCAAAGTTGAATTATAATAGTATCGTTTTGAGAAGGTAATTGAGTCTTCCGTTATTTCATGTATTCTAAAACGCTCATCTTCATGCTCACTGTCAGAGCCATAAGAATAGAAATCCAGACGCAATTGTAATGTGATAGAGTCATAAACCGAAGAGGCATCAAGTTTAGTGGTACCGGATGGATATATTTGAGTAAATGCCTCTGCACGGACAGTTCCAAAACGTGTGTCCACATATTCACCAATCAAAAATCTGCTGAGCGAATTATCGTGATTATCGGTGACTAGCGAATCAATTAATACAACAGAACTAGGAAGAGTGAATTCCTGATACCGCACACCAAACTTTTTGTTTTGATTTTTGAATCCTAAAAGAAATGTCTCGTCCTCACAAGAAATCAAGAACAGGGCAGCTATAAGAAACTGCCCGGTTCGCTTAACCCACAAGTTCATTATACAAATTATAGTATGATTCAGTGTAATTTTCGTCCTTATCAATAGATTCAACTTTCTTCTCTTTCATTTTCTTAAAGAGACCTTCCAGTTTTTTATTTTCTCCTGCTGTGATCACCGCATCTGAAAACTCAACGCCCATTTTAATGAAGCCTTCATAATCAGCTGTTTTTAAATTTCCGAGCATCTTATCTTCAATATCGATCATCTTCACCTTGGTCATAATATCATCTTTAAACTTGAAGTTAAAGCTGTTATTGTAGATGGTAAATACCGTTTTGGTCTGCTTGAACAACGGATCATTCTTGTAGGTGGTTTTCAAATACAAAGGAATAAAACTTGTGATCCAATCATTGCAATGTACCACATCGGGAGCCCAGCCAAGCTTACGCACAGTTTCAATCGCACCCTTACAGAAGAATATGGCGCGCTCATCATTATCTGCATAGAAGCGATTTTCCTTGTCGTGGAAAACAGATTTGCGGTGGAAGTAATCTTCATTATCAATGAAGTACACTTGCAGTTTTGCATTAGGGATAGAAGCCACCTTGATCGTCAGGGGTTTCTCCTCATCTCCCACAGCTATATTAATCCCCGAAAGTCTGACTACTTCATGCAGCCTGTTTTTACGTTCATTAATGATCCCAAAACGAGGTACCAGAATTCTGATCTCCATGCCCTTTTCCTGCATGGCCTGGGGAAGTTTACGCACGAAATCGGCTACTTCTGAGGTTTGAAGAAAAGGGTTTATTTCACTGGCTACATACAGAATTCTGAGCTTTGACATATATTTTGGATTAGTTACTGAACGGAAAACGAAGGCACAAAAGTACAAAAAACACCCCCCTTATTCAACCTTTTTCCACAATTAACCTATCTTTGCCACCCTTTGCGACAGTCTCAACATGCAGATTTTCAGGGAAATCCACCCATTAAAGGCATTTTTAGTTGAAAAAAGGCTGTCAGGCCGCACCATTGGTTTTGTACCCACCATGGGCGCCCTTCACGAGGGTCACCTTTCCCTTATTCATACATCCCGTAACGAAAACAGTATAACAGTTTGCTCTATTTTCGTGAATCCTGCACAATTCAATAATCCTTCAGATTTACAGAAATACCCCAGAACACTTGAAAAAGACATTCAATTGTTAGAAAATACTGGTTGTGACGTCCTTTTTTGCCCCGAGGCGGGCGAAATGTATACCTCCGAACATATCGTTCAATTTGATTTTGGCCAACTTGACAAAACAATGGAAGGACAATTTCGTCCAGGACATTTTAGTGGGGTGGCATTAGTGGTGTCAAAACTCTTTCACATGGTTGAGCCCACGGTGGCATACTTTGGTCAAAAGGACTGGCAACAATTTGCGATTATCCGTCAATTGGTAAAAGACCTCAGCTTTAATGTTATTTTAAAAAATGTACCCATTATTCGCGAATCGGATGGACTGGCCATGTCATCCAGAAATATGAGACTCACCAATGATCAACGGAAACGAGCTGCCATTTTGTTTAAGAGTCTGAATGAGTCAAGTGATTTATTGCGAAAAGGAAATAGCATTTCTCAAGTCAAAGATTTCGTTAAGAAGCGTCTGGAGAGCAGTCCTGATATAAAACTGGAATACTTTGAGGTTGCCGATAGTGAAAACTTAAAATTGCTGAATAACGTTGAGGAGTCTGTTAGTCCAATTCTGTGTATTGCTGCGTTTGTTGGGGATGTGCGTTTGATTGATAATTTATTTTATACCCGTTGACCATTTTTGAGATATGTTTATAGAAGTTTTAAAATCTAAAATTCATCGTGCTAAAATCACGCAAGCTGAATTACACTACGTGGGCAGCATTGCTATTGATGAGGATTTATTGGAGGCGGCCAATATGATTGAGGGGGAGAAAGTAACGGTGGTAAATGTCAATAACGGAGAGCGTTTAGAAACCTATATTATTAAAGGTAAACGAGGATCAGGAACCATTACACTAAACGGACCTGCTGCACGAAAAGCTCAGGTGGGTGATATCGTGGTTATTTTTTCATATGCCTCTATAGACTTTGAAGAAGCAAAAAAATTCAAGCCCACATTAGTTTTTCCATCACCCGACAATAAATTAATTTAGGTGACCTCCACACTAAAGGCTTTTCTCCAATATACCCTGATTATCCTCATCACCGGGTTACTCATTTGGTATTCGTTGAGTGGTTTACAGGTGACGGAAGGTGAGAACAAATGGGAATACATACTGAACACCTGGCGCGCTGCAGACAAAGGTTGGTTGCTGTTGATGGCTGGCATCGCCATCATAAGTCACCTGTTACGCGCTGAACGCTGGAGAATGCTTATCGAACCAACAGGGCATAAAACCACGCTTAATGCAAGTTTTCTCTCTCTCATGGTAGGCTATCTTGTTAACCTGGTAATTCCACGTGGCGGAGAGGTTTCAAGATGTTACAATTTGTATAAGTTGGATAAAACTCCAGTAGAAATTTCATTTGGTACAGTGGTCGTTGAACGGCTCATCGATGTAATTTTTCTGGTTAGTCTAATTGGTCTTGCCTTTTTAGCTGAGTCAGAAAAGCTTTTCGCATTCATCGATACACTTCCAATCGAATCCTCGGGCCTTCTCGGAAAACTCATAGGATTGCTTATTGTTGGTGCGGTGGGGGCACTCCTGATTGCTCTTTTTTATTGGATCGCCAAGCGAAATCAAAAGCTGAGTGCTTTTTTTAAAAGAACTTTTGAGGGTTTCAAGCATGGATTTTCCTCCATACTCAGACTTGAACACAAATCACTTTTTATTTTTTATTCAGTAGCGATCTGGTTTCTCTATTTCGTGATGAGCTACTGTGTTATCATGGCTTTTCATGAAACAAGCCACCTGGGGTTCAGCGCAGTGTTGTCTTTGTTTGCGATTGGCTCTATTGCGATGGCGGCACCACTCCCCGGTGGCACAGGATCGTATCATGTTCTGGTGCCTGCCGGATTAGTCTTTCTTTATCAGATTCCGCAACCCGAAGCGGTGGCCTTTACTTTTGTTTTCCACGGTTGGCAAACCCTGATTATGGTGGTGGGGGGTGCCTTTTCGTTGTTAGTCACGTCATTTTTAGTCAGGAAGAAGAGGCATACTCACTGAAATAAACGTCCAAAAAGAAATTCTTTCTCACTTTTTGGATATGGTTTGTCGTTTTGGCAGACTTTTGTTTTTGGTTCAAAGCTTGCATCTTTGAATGTCTTAATCTTAAAAATTTAAAAAACTATGAATATAGGAGCGTTAATAATTACTGGCTTTTTTATGCTGGTGGGCTGGATTGTGAGCTCTAGGCTAAAGGGTAAGTTTCATAAATACTCACAAATACAACTTAAACAGAATTTAACGGGAGCAGATGTAGCGCGATTGATGCTTGCTGATAATGGAATCAGCGATGTTAAAGTAATTTCTGTAGAGGGGCAGTTAACGGATCACTACAATCCGGTAAATAAAACCGTAAATCTTAGTGCCGATGTTTACAGTGGCCGTAACGCTGCCTCAACAGCAGTAGCTGCTCACGAATGCGGTCATGCGGTGCAACACGCAAAAGCTTATAGTATGCTTGAGCTGCGCTCCGCTTTGGTGCCAATACAAAACATTAGTGGAAAAGTGATAAATTTTGTTTTTCTGGCGATGATGTTTGGATCCTTTGCACTCGGTGGGATATTCTCAATTGATACAGCATTACTAATTATCATTGCCTGTTACGGAGTATTTGCGCTATTCGCCTTGATAACATTGCCAGTAGAATTTGATGCCAGCAAGCGGGCGTTGGCATGGATTGAAACACGTGGGATTGTCACCAGTCAGGAGCATGATATGGCAAAAGATGCATTAAAGTGGGCTGCAATGACATACGTAGTGGCGGCCATTGGTGCCATTACCATGTTATTGTATTACGTGATGATCTTCTTGGGAAGAAGAGACTAAGGACTTCTAAAGAAATTAAGAGCCCCGACTTGTCGGGGTTTTTTATTGAACTGCCAGTTAAGTTTCCTAATTTTCGACATTACTTGCAGGCATAACGTATTAACGAAATGAACTTTCAACTCACTGAAGAACAATTAGCAGTACAACAAGCTGCTCGTGATTTTGCAAACAATGAACTTTTACCCGGAGTAATTGAGCGCGACACAAATCAGAAATTTCCATCTGAACAGGTGAAAAAAATGGGGGAGTTGGGGTTCATGGGTATGATGGTTGATCCAAAGTATAACGGAGGAGGAATGGATACAGTATCCTATGCCCTGGCCATGGAGGAAATCTCCAAGATTGATGCTTCTGCTTCTGTATGTATGTCGGTAAACAATTCACTGGTGTGCTGGGGACTCGAAACCTTTGGAACGGAAGAACAAAAACAAAAATATTTAAAGCCGCTCGCAGCAGGCGAAGTGATCGGAGCCTTTTGTCTTTCTGAACCAGAAGCAGGATCGGACGCCACCAGTCAACGAACTACTGCTGAAGACAAAGGCGACCATTATTTATTAAATGGTACAAAGAATTGGATTACCAACGGCAACAGTGCAAGTGTATATATTGTCATCGCACAAACCGATGCGGAAAAAAGACATAAAGGAATTAATGCACTGATTGTTGAGAAAGGTATGCCGGGTTTTTTGGTGGGTAAGAAGGAAGATAAAATGGGCATTCGGGGTTCTGACACTCATTCGTTAATGTTTACGGATGTGAAAGTTCCGAAAGCAAACCGGATAGGTGAAGAAGGGTTTGGGTTCACCTTTGCCATGACAACTTTGAATGGAGGTCGAATTGGTATAGCTTCACAGGCTTTGGGAATTGCTTCAGGTGCGTATGAACTCGCCCTTAAATATTCTAAAGAAAGAAAAGCCTTTGGGAAAGAACTCTCTCAACACCAAGCGATTCAGTTTAAGTTAGCCGACATGGCTACTAAAATTGACGCTGCCCGATTATTAGTGTGGCAAGCTGCCTATTTAAAAGATCAGAAAAAGGATTTTGTAAAAGCAGCTGCACAGGCAAAATTATTTGCCTCTCAAATTGCACAGGAAGTAACTACCGAAGCGGTGCAAATTCATGGGGGGTATGGGTATGTAAAAGAGTTTCATGTAGAGCGGTTGATGCGTGATGCCAAGATTACTCAGATATATGAGGGCACTACAGAAATACAAAAGTTGGTGATCTCTCGGGAGTTGCTACGAGTGTAGCGTATTATTTCAGCAGCCCTCCGTTTAATCGTAGGAGTTCTGTCTCGGCTGTTTTAGCCAGGAAGCGCGCAGCAATCAATCGATTGTAACCATCGGCCAAACTTTGTTGAGCGGTGCGCAATTCAATAAATGTAGTAATGCCTCGCTTAAAACCCTCAAGGGCTATGGTAACATTTTCCTTTGCCAGAATAATATTCTCTTCTTCAATCAATAAAATTTTCTTCGCGTTGTCATAAATAACATAGGCGTTTCTAACCCCTACATCAACTTGTTGTCTCTGCTGATCATACAACAACTGCTGTCGGTTAAGTGCAATTTTAGATTGCTGGACGGTGCGGTTGATTTCTAATCCATTAAAAATGGGGAGAGAAAACGATACACCATAGTTGTAACCATTGTTTTGATTGACCAATGAGGAGAAGGGATTTATCAGTTGTGTGTTATCAGTACGCGAAAAATTATAGGCTGCATTAAAATTGATGATCGGGAAACGGTCCGCCCTTCTCTCACGAATAGATTGCTCAGCCACCAGAATACCTCGTTGACTGGCTTGTAGTCCAAAATTACTTCTCTCAATATTTTCCATGATCTCAGATTCCTTAATATCAAGATTAATCAGGATAGAATCCGATACCTCATACGCCTCGGGAAGGGTTAAGCCCACCAAACCGTTAAGTCGATCCTTTTGTTGCTGAATAAGTGTTTCTTGCTGTACTTTGAGCGTTCGCTGAGCATTTAAATCGACTTTAGCTTGTAGTAGCTCAGGCTTGCCCCCTGTGCCCACTTGTAATTTTCGCTCTGCGAGTTTCACCCTCTCTTCGTTAACAGACATCTGCTCCAGTATGGCCCGTAACTGTTGTTTCTCCCTCACGATGGTGTAATAATTCGTAATAACCAATGCTATCGAATTGACCATCTGATCTTTTACATTCAACTCACCTTGCATTGCGATTTCGGATAAACGCTCACGTGTGGCAAACATTTTTGTGCCATCAAATAATGTCCACACAACTTGCAGGGATCCATTTATGTTTTGGGATTCCGCATCACCGCTAACATTTCGGGTCTCATCCTGAAACTCAAATTCCTGGTGATTTCTATTCCAAACCGTTGCACCCACCACATTAACTTGTGGCATCAACACACCAATACTATAGTTATCATCAACTGCTGCGGTGGTGGAAGTATTTTTTGCCAACCGGATATCGTAATTCTTCTCCAACGCCAACGCAATCACTTGTTCAAGGCTTACTTGCTCCTGTGCATGACCCACTTTGGTGAGGAGAAAAAAAACAAAAAGAAATACCGCTATCCTAAGCCTCATAGACTAACTCCTTATTTTGTTCCTGAACTTCATCCTCAAATTCAACTGGCTTTCGTTCACGTGATAAGTAAGAATACATGGCCGGAATAACAAACAGGGTGAGAATCAGTGAAAATAGAATACCCCCAACAATAACAATTCCCAATGGCTGTCGACTTGTTGACGCTGCTCCAATGGACAACGCAATGGGTAATGTACCTAATGTCATGGCCAAACTTGTCATTAAAATAGGACGTAACCGTAATCTTGAAGCCTCCAACACAGCCTCCATTCTGGATAGACCCTCTTCTCTCTTCTGATTGGCAAACTCAACGATTAAAATACCATTCTTGGTTACCAACCCAATCAGCATGATCATACCGATTTGAGAGAATATATTTATCGTTTGTCCGAAAATATACAAGGATATGAATGCTCCACTTAATGCCAGTGGTACGGTTAACATGATCGTCAACGGATCAACAAAACTTTCAAACTGTGCAGAGAGGATAAGATAAATCAGGATCAATGCTAAAATAAATGCAAACGAGGTATTACCGGAGCTCTCAGCAAAATCTCTTGATGTCCCGCTAAGCGATGTCGTAAAGGTTTCGTCCAATAACTGCTCTTTAAGTTCTTCCATTACTTTAATTCCATCGCCAACTGTCTTACCCGGTGCGAGACCCGCAGAAATAGTGGCTGATTTATAACGGTTGAAATGATACAGCGAAGGGGGCGTAGTAGATTCTTCGATCGTAACCAGGTTATCGATTGAAATCAATTCCCCCGAACGGGTGCGTACATATAAGCTTTTCAAATCATTAGGCTCATCACGGTTGCTTCTGGACACCTGGGCCATCACCTGATATTGCTTCCCGTCTTTTGTAAAATAACCGAACCGTAAGTTGCTATACGCCAATTGCATGGTTTGCGCTATATCTTGCACACTTATACCCAGTTGTGTAGCCTTCAATCGATTTATTTGAACTTTTAATTCGGGTTTATTAAACTTGAGATCAACATCTACACCCTGAAGAGCGGGATTGTTATTTGCCGCTTCCAAAAACTTGGGAAGCACTTCTCTTAGTTTTTCAAAATTATTGTTTTGAATAACAAACTGAACCGGTAGTCCTCCCCTTCTATTCACCGATATTGTTTGCTCCTGAATCGGAAATGCGCGACCCTCCGGAAAATTACCGAGGTTCTTGCTTACCATGTCCACAATTTGCTGCTGAGACCGGTCTCGTTCTGATGGATCAGAAAGTGTTACCCGTACAAAACCGGTGTTGACAGAGCCGGATCCCGTAAAGCCAGGTGCGGTAACAGAAAGTGCAGTTTCATATTCCGGTATGGAATCCATGACGAATTGAACCATTTTGTTCACATAGTCATCCATGTAATCATACGCGGTTCCTTCGGGAGCTGAAAGTTGCAACCGAAATTGATTTCTGTCTTCCATGGGTGCCAGTTCTGACTTTAGCTGCGTACTAATAAAGTATACTGACGTCACACACAATAAAATGATGATAATGGCAACCCAGCGTATACCCATGAATTTACCCAATAACCTTCTGTAGCCATTTTCCATACCCGCATAAAACGGTTCTGTCACTCTATAAAACCAGGAATGAACACCATGTTTACCGGTAAGTTTAACACTTAACACGGGCGTTAGCGTCAGTGAAACAAAACTTGAAATCAAAACTGCCGAAGCCACAACGACACCAAATTCCCGGAATAACCTACCGGTAAACCCCTGTAAAAAAAGAATGGGTAAGAAAACTACCGCTAAGGTTATTGAAGTAGAAATCACAGCAAAGAAAATTTCTCTGGCACCTTCCCGCGCGGCACGATATTTATTCATTCCTTGCTCCAGTTTTTTATAAATATTCTCCGTAACCACAATACCATCATCCACGACAAGTCCGGTGGCCAGAACAATACCAAGCATGGTTAGCACATTAATAGAAAACCCAAATAGGTACATGACAAAAAAAGTTGCCACCAGGGAAACAGGAATATCAATCAATGGACGGAGTGCGATAATGGGGTCACGGAAGAATAAATAAATAATCAACACAACCAGTAAGAAAGAGATCACCAGGGTTTCCTGAACTTCTGAAATAGATCGCTTAATAAAAACGGTTTGATCCATAGCGATATTCAACTTAATATCGTCAGGCACTTCCTTCTTGATTTGATCCATCCTCCGATAAAACTCATCCGAAATAGAAACGTAATTGGCTCCTGGCAGCGGTACGATCGCCATACCCACCATTGGAATGCGGCTCTCACGCAAAATAGATTCTTCATTTTCAGGTCCAAGCACTACCTGCCCAACATCCTTCAATCGAATATCTCCATCTGCAGTAGATTTGATGGTAACATTGCTGAAGTCGTCTTCTGTGTATAATCTTCCGAAGGTTCGTACGGTTAGCTCTGTTGCATTGCCCGAAATTTTTCCGGATGGCAGTTCGACATTTTCCCGATTTAATGCTTGCTGTACATCTAACGCTGTTAAGCTATAGGCACTGAGCTTGGCGGGATCCAGCCAAATGCGCATGGCATATTTTTTTTCACCCCAAACCTGAATTCTGCTCACACCGGGTATGGTTTGCAGGCGCTCAACCAAAACATTGTTCGCGTATTCTGTGAGCTGTAAATTATTCCGTGTGTTACTTTGAACCGTCATAGAAATGATGGCGTCAGAGTTAGCATCCGCTTTAGAAACCACGGGAGGTGAAGTAAGATCCTGCGGAAGTGACCGTATCGCTTGAGATACTTTATCACGGACATCATTTGCAGCAGCCTCCAGATCAACAGTAAGTTCAAACTCAATATTAATGTTACTGCGACCAACGCTGGAAGAGGAGGTGATATTTTTTATACCCGCAATCCCATTAATAGCCATTTCTAATGGCTCTGTTATTTGTGATTCGATAATGTCGGCATTTGCTCCCGAGTAAGAAGTACTAACACTTACATTGGGTGGGTCAATAGCCGGGTAATCACGTACCCCTAAAAAACTATAGCCAATCACACCGAACACAACAATGATGATGTTCATCACAATAGCCAGTACCGGACGTTTTAAGCTTAGTTCCGAAATATTCATTCCCGCTTCTATTTATTGGTTGTTACTCGCACCACTTTCACTTTCGCATTCGGCCGAAGTACCATAATTCCACTGGTGATGACTGTATCGCCTGAATGCAATCCACTAACTATTTGAACAAACGCTGAATCTCGAATTCCAGTTTCCACATTGGTAAACACAGCACTATCTTTCCGCAATAGAATTACCTGCTTATTTCTTGCCGTTGGAATAATCGCTTGTGTGGGCACTAACAATGCCAGTGTATCATTGCCTAACTGCAAATTAATTTTTGCAAAAATGCCAGGTACGAGCTCAGGGTGTATCTCATCCACGAGTGCCCTTACCCGTAGTGTGCGGGTTGTTTGTTCCACGCTATTTTCGGTGGCAATTACAGTAGCCTTATGTGCCTGCGATCCACCATCTACCCTAAACACCACCTTGTATCCATTGCTAATTTCCTTCGCATATTTTTCAGGAATTGAAAACTCCAATTTCAATTCATCCACTTGTCGTAACGTGGTAATGGGATCGGATGGTGATATATAGGTTCCCAGGCTTACATAACGCAAGCCTACCTGCCCTGTGTATGGGGCTCTGATCTCGGTTCTGTCAATGGCTATTTTTGTAGCTTCAATGTCAACTTTCAAAGTCTTAACGTTCAATACCACCAAATCATAATCTTGTTGACTGATCCCATTGATTTTTAGTAATTCTCCCTGTCGCTCCTCGGATTTCTCGGCAATCTGAAGTTGTACTTTCAGCTTCTTTAATTCAGACTGCAGGTCTGCGTCAAACAATTTCACCAGCAAGGCACCTTTTTGAACTACAGAGCCTTCCTTAAAATTAAGTTGCACTACCCGGCCACTTACCTCTGACCGTATTTGGGTTTGCTCTGCCGGTAAAAGGGAACCCGGCACCTCAATTTTCTCGCTGATGGTTTGCGGACTTACAATGAATCCATCTACTTCAGCAGTTTTCATCGACCTTGAACTTCCAGGTGCGGCATCGTTTTTAGAGCCGCATGAGGCAATGGATAACGTAAAAAAAATCAATCCTAAAATTCTTGGGGCAACCAGCATAATAAAAAAGTAAAGTATAACGCTAACTGACTATCTATTACCCGCCATTTCCATAAATGATCGGTGCAGTTCAAGCACTTGAGGAATTACCAGTTTGGTCTCATCATTCATAATAACAAAATCTGCGCGTTTCAGTTTCTCCTCCTCTTGTAATTGATTTTGGATAATCTCCTTGATTTGTTCTTTTGTGCGATGAGGATCACGCTGTTGAACACGCTTAATCCGCAATTCCTCAGGGGCAAAAACCACAATTATTTTGTCCAATGTCGTATAGGATTTCGCCTCAAACAAAAGAGCAGCCTCTTTTAAGATATAATTACTCCTCTGCTCGCTTACCCATTGTTCAAAATCCTTTGCCACCCTCGGATGAACGAGATCATTCAAAAGTTTCAGTCTTTCAGTATTGTTGAAAACCGCTTTTGCAAGATATTCGCGATCCACACTTCCATCCTCACGGTACGACAATACTCCGAATTCTTTCTTAATGTGTGATACCAATATTCCATCGGTGGTCATTACTGCCTTCGCTCGGCTATCGGCATCATATACAGGCACCCCCAAAGCACTGAATATACGACATACCAGACTTTTGCCCGACCCAATGCCCCCTGTAATTCCTATTTGCAGCGGTTTTTTCAATCTCAGAAATTTATTCTGACAGTATCTATTCTAACAAGATAGGATTGTAGCGGCAGACCAGTGACTTGAGGAGTAATCTTATGCTTTCCTTGAGAAAGATTTTTCAAATCGATAATGGCGCGAAGTGAATCTCCGGACAAAGTATTGGCAAGACTTGTGGGCAATCGATAGGTGCACTGGACTTCAGTAATATCAAAGGATGGTTTCAGTCGCACGGGTACGTTAATAAGTTCCAGTCGTAAAGTATCCCTTATTTCGATCATCTTCTCCACTTGAAAAGAAACCTGAACAACGGGAGGATTGCGTTTTATTAACTCATTGTGCTTGAGAACTACCTCAACTTCATCATTAAAATTCTTATCAATTCCTTTTCGTGGAAGTGTCAGCGACAAACTGTCTGGTATGGCGTTAACAATGCGTTGAGGTCCTTCCAACCAGATCGTATCGGGTGTAATCGTGATCGGATTGACAAAACCAAAATCACTATCGAGATAACGGTCAATGGAATCGAGTTTTAACCAAACCTTTCTTCTTACCCTTTGATCAATTCCAATATAGACTGTGTCCGTCAATACAAAATTGATTTGCATCCCCTCGAGTTGGGTTGAAAATAATGCAGGCAGGGTACTCCCTACTATTTTTTGAACATCCGTTGGACGCTCTAACGGAATCACCAATGGAGGTACCTTCAGTCCGGAACTTCTCCGAAGTAAGTCCCAACCCAATCCGCTTACATTCATTCGAATGGAGGCCGGCAGCGTCCGCACAGGAATATACTTCTCCTGGTCGTAGTCGAAAGAAACCGGGAAGCTGATGTTGGCGGAATAATTTTTATTGAGAGCATTAAAAAACCAGAAGACCGTAGCTGCAAATAAGCATAATACTACGGCCTTCCAGTTTCTTTTGTTGAAGCGTAAAAAATCAAATATCGAGTTGATCAGACTCACGTTACTTCTTCGATGCTGCCCTGGTTGATTCCATGGAAATGGCTGATTTGTTGAAGCGGATTCTCCCTCCTTTTTCAACCTCAAGGATAAATGTATCACCTTCGAGCTCTGCGATATTACCGTGGGCTCCACCAATGGTCACTACGTAATCGCCACGCTTAATCTCTTCAACAAATTTCTTCTGCTCTTTCGCCTTCTTTTGCTGAGGGCGAATCATAAAGAAATAGAATACCAGGATAATGGCACCGAAAAAGAGAACTTGCACCCATTGACCTCCCGGCTGTGCATCTAATAGAATTGCGTTTATCATATTTAGTTAATTGAAGGGTTAAAGTTATGGCTTAAAAACAAGCATCCCAAACCATCAGTGACGGAATGGGATGCCAAATATAATGTTAGCTTGATTACTTCTTCACCGGCCCGCTTGAGCCATCAGCCTTAGGAGTAACCATTGCCTTAAATGATAACCTAGTCTGTTTAGGCCACGTGTTAGCCGTAACAGTAATCGTTTTGTTTTGAATATTAGGTTTACCATTACTGTCAAATTCTGCTTTTACAAATCCTTCTCCCCCTACTGGAATTGGGGCCTTGGTCCAGTCGGGAGCGGTACATCCACAAGAAGGCTTTGCATCCTGAATAATAAGTGGGGCGTCTCCAGTATTTTTGAACTTATAGGTGTAAGAAACCTTCTCTCCTTCTTTAATCGTACCAAAGTCGTGGTCCATCGTTTCGAACTGAATAGTCGGTAGAGGTCCTTCAGGCTTTACTTCTGGCTGTGCATCTTTCACAAGGTTAGGGGGAACAAAGTCCTTTTCCTTCTTACTCTCTAATTCAGACAACCGCGCCTCCAGTGCAGCAATCTTCTTTTCTGCGTCTTTATCTTTGCACGCTGTGGCCATTACGGCCAGAATCATTAATACAATCAATTTAGCTTTCATACTCCTTACGATTTCCGTCATGTTAAACTTATCCCTTCTTACCTTTTATCTGATCTAAAAGTTCATCCACATCTTCTAAAAGTTTTTCAGCCTTTAGTTTTGCATCATCCACTACTTTTTGACCCTGCGATTTGGCTTCGGTATTGAGGGGAATTCCCTTCCCATCAATTAAATCATTAACTAAACTTTGAAGCATACCCCTATACTTCTCCAATTGAAAGGAGAGTTTTTGCCGGGTGTTTACGCCCTTATCCGGGGCATATAATATGCCCAAAATTGCACCTGTTGCCGCCCCTAAAAGGAACGCCATCAATGTATTTCCACCTTTTCTGCTCATAGGACTTCAAATTTGAGGAGGATTTTTCAGATTTCCATGACTTTTTGAACTTCCTATTGCCCAATTCTCGCCCAAAAATACAATCGTTTCACATTTGGTAACATCCGAAACAAGAAAATCGAATGACTTTAACAAGTTTTTAACAGTTGGAATCCGTGCAGGACTACTTATTATCAATCAACCCGCGACCGCTTTTCTTCACATTGCCCGTGGCTTTCAGTTCTTTTGAAATCACATCCAGAATGCCATTAATAAACTGGCGACTTTTTGGTGTGCTGTAATTCTTGGCCAGTTCAATGTATTCATTCATGGTAACCTTTACGGGAATGTTGGGAAAGGTTATTAATTCTGCGATCGCCATTTCCAATATGATCCTGTCCGTTAGCGGCAATCGCTCTACCTCCCAGTTACGCGTATTGTTCGCGATCAGGTCCTTGTACATTGCATCAAGCATCGCCCCCTCGCGAAAAAGCCTTTCAATAAAATCACGGTCATCATCCCAATTCAGTGACAACACATGCAATTGAATTTTCTTATCAGCTTCCGGATTATATGACTTTACTGTTTTTTCCACCATGCCCTTCACAATGTCATGGTCTTCGGCCCAATACAACACTTCCTCTTCAAAAAAATCATTAATATTTGTTTTCCCTAAAATGATTCTTCTAAAAAGATGATTCATCAACTTCTTCTGTTCGTCAATGGTCGGGGATTTTTTATCAAGGTAATTCAAATATTCAGAATCCTGTCGAACCACATCTTTCAACCATTGCCGTACCTGATCGAAATTCTTCTTCCACGGCATGCCATGCTTCAATGATTCACTTTTTAGTTCTTCACTTTGCGTGAGTGCCTTAATCCATGCGTTCTTTAAAAAGTTAGAGTGATTAATTTTCTTGTCGGCTTCAGCAGCTTCGGCCAACGCCACGGCCAGTGAAAGTACGGCCAGGTAGCGATCATAAATTTTCTCCGATTCGAGCACCAGGCTTTTGAGCAGAAAGTCAAAATCTTTCTTTATCGCTTTTGCATAAAGGGTAATAGACTCGTTTACGGATTTTTGAATTTTGGGGTCTTCATGTTCAACTGACTTCTCCCCATTCTTAAAAGCCTTTTCGAAAGCTTTGATGGCCAATGTTTTTTGTTTGGCAAGTGCTTTTTTATCCTGAACCTCCATAGAGTTAAGGTCGGGAGAAAACGTCTCCTCAATCTTATCGAGGGACAATGAGTAGTTGGCATCCTTGCATTGCTGATAAGCAAACAGGCTTTGCATTACTTTTACACGAAGGCTTCTGCGGTTGAGCATGTTTCAAAGAACGGTCAAAGATAAAACAACTTTGATTATGGACATTGTTAAAAAGAAAATACCTGCCGGTTTGCGGCAGGTATTTATATAAAGCTTAACAACTTTTAGCGCGGAACTCTTACTCTACCCACTTCTTCAATTCGCTTTTCCGCAAATCTGATCGCTGCTTCCTGGGTATTGATACGCTCTGCTTCTGCCAGAGAGAAAATATTCATACAGGTTGTATAAATACGCTCAGTCTGTTCAAATACCCGGGCGCGGTTGTAGTTTCCTAAAAACTCATTGTAGACATTAATCAATCCACCGGCATTAATGAGAAAATCGGGGGCATAGGTAATGCCACGATCGATTAGCATATAGCCATGCTTCACTTCGTCTTTCAATTGATTGTTGGCTGCACCCGCAATAACACTACACTTCAAACGAGGAATAGTGGAATCATTTAGGGTGGCACCCAATGCACACGGTGCATAGATGTCCATGTCTAAATCATAAATTTTTTCCTGCTCAACCGTTTTCACGCCAAACTTCTGCGCCAATGTTTTTACTTTTTCATCCGAAATATCGGTGATGTAGACAATGGCATTCTCCTTTACGAGGTATTCCACTAAATGAGTACCTACTTGTCCAACACCTTGTACCGCCACTTTCTTCCCGGCTAAACTGTCGTTCCCATATACCTTCTTCACCGCTGCTTTCATTCCCAAATATGCACCGTATGCCGTAACGGGGGAGGGATCTCCACCGCCTCCGGTTGATTCCGGCAAACCAGTAACATGTTTAGTCTCCATGGCAATGTATTCCATGTCGGCAGTTTTCATGTTCACATCTTCAGCCGTGATGTACTTACCATTTAAGCTGTTGACAAATTTTCCAAACCTTCTCAGGAAGGCCTCGGTCTTCATAGTTTTTGCATCACCAATGATGACGGCTTTTCCTCCGCCAAGATTCAAGCCACTGATCGCTGCTTTGAATGTCATTCCGCGCGATAACCTTAATACATCGGTTATTGCTTCCTGCTCGGTAGCATAATTCCACATGCGCGTTCCACCCAGCGCTGGACCAAGCACAGTATTGTGAATACCGATAATGGCTTTGAGACCCGTAGCCTCATCATGACAAAACACTACCTGCTCGTGACCCAACTGTGAAAGCTTGCCGAAGATTCCTGCCTGCTCCACTTTTTCAAGTTCTTTAATCTCCATGGGATTTGTTTTAGATTTGATTGTGTTACTTTTAAGACCTTTTGCGTGCTGAAATCATCGGTAAAAGGACAGGCAAAATTACCCGATTTTCTTCGTTTAACCATGCACTAAATCGTTTGCATAAACTTTTAGATGATTCTTTCGTTTGATTGTAGGTTGGCCAAATTTTCTGGAATGATTTGTAGTAATGTCGAAACTTTATGGGCGGTTTTTTTGCACGTTTCGGGTGCGGGTTTTAATATGAATTGAAAGAGAAGCAACGGATGAAAGAACTCGCTTACCTGAACAAATACTTACGCAAATACAAGTACTACCTGCTTCTTGGAATTGTCTATGTTATTCTCTCAAACATTTTTCAGATTATTCCGGCACAACTTGTTCGTCATTCAATTGATTTGGTCACCGAAAATATTCGTGTCTATCGATCCTTTGAAGGCTTAGCACTTCAAGATACTTTTTTTAGTGTGTTTGCCTTTGGTATTCTTTTGTATGCCGGACTGATTTTGCTTATGGCCTTCTTGCGCGGGTTTTTTCTTTACCTCGTTCGACAGACCATCATTGTAATGTCGCGTCATATCGAGTACGATTTGAAAAATGAAATTTTTGAGCATTACCAATCCTTGCCGCTCAGTTTCTATCGAAGAAATAATACCGGTGATTTGATGAACCGCATCTCCGAGGATGTAAGTCGCGTGCGCATGTACCTGGGGCCGGCCATCATGTATGGGCTGCAGCTGGTCACCCTTTTCGTTATCCTTATTCCGATCATGTTTAGTATTAGCCCGATGCTGACATGGTACTCGCTCATTCCATTACCCCTACTGTCACTAAGCATCTATTTTGTAAATAATATCATTGAAAGGCGATCCGAACAAATTCAAGAGAGCCAGTCAAAATTATCTACGTTCGTTCAGGAAGCCTTTAGCGGCATTCGTGTTCTAAAATCATTTAACCGTGAAGAGGAATCGCTTCGAAAGTTTTCACTGGAGAGTGATATTTATAAAAAACAATCCCTCAAGCTTACCAAAGTTCAGTCCCTTTTCTTTCCGCTTATTCTTGGTCTTATTGGATTAAGTACCATCCTCACTATATATGCCGGCAGTACCGAAGTGATTCGTGGCAATCTAACCTTTGGTCATATTGCTGAGTTTATCATTTACGTCAACTTGCTGACCTGGCCTGTCACATCATTGGGGTGGACCAGCAGCCTGGTGCAGCGCGCAGAAGCTTCACAAAAGCGGATCAATGAATTTTTAAAAACACAAAACAACATTGTTTCTGAGAAAAATATTGTGCGGGAAATACAAGGGAAGATTGAATTTAAAAATGTAGGCTTCACCTATCCGGATACGGGTATTAAAGCACTTCAAAATATTTCGTTTACCATCAACCCGGGAGAATCATTAGCCATCATAGGAACTACCGGCTCGGGAAAGAGCACCATATCCAGTCTTATCGCGCGGATGTACGATGCACGAGAAGGTGAGATTCTCATTGACGATATTCCTATTGAGCATTATAGCCTGAACAGCTTACGTACACAACTGGGATATGTTCCACAGGATGTATTTCTTTTCAGCGACACTATCTATAATAATATTGCGTTTGGCTTAACCGATACCCATGAAGAAAAAGTAATGGAAGCCGCAAAAAATGCCGATGTGTACAAAAACATCATGGCATTTCCCAATGGCTTCAATACCCGTGTGGGTGAACGTGGCATTACGCTCTCGGGCGGACAAAAACAACGTGTTTCCATAGCCCGGGCTATTGTACGAGAACCTAAGATTCTCATGTTGGACGATGCGTTATCGGCTGTTGACACAAAGACTGAAAATACCATTCTGAACAGCATGAAGCGAATCATGCAATCGCGAACTTCTATTATCATTTCCCATCGGGTCTCTTCTGCTAAGCTTGCGAATAAAATTATTGTACTCGTAGACGGCCGAATGGTTGAAGAAGGAACCCATGAATCTTTACTGGCAAAAGAAAGCTTCTACAAAGATTTGTATGAGAAGCAAATTCAAACAGATGAAGCTGAAGTGAGTGCGGAATAAGTATTGTCAGCAATTACTGACTATGCTTCAAAAAATGTAACGGAGTCCAACACCACCCTGAACTTTTCGCCACCCCGGATCTTTATACACATCCACATAGTATTCCAATTCTATGAACGCGGAGATGGGTAATGTGAAATACGAGTACTCAATACCGAAAACTCCTTCCACACCTTGAGTAAAACGATTTATCGTGGAGTCAAAAAATTTCGTTTCATTCACACCCGTTTCAGCAATGTAGTCGTACTTGATCGCCAGGCTTCTAAGCTCCCAACCTAACCCGGCATAAATCTGCAATCCGGGAGAAATTTTTTCGGCATTAATCTGATACAGTAATTTTATCTCACCAACCCAATCTGACTTTACCGTATGGGAGTAATACTCGAGTGTATCTTGAGGATCTTCAATCAATTCATCAAATAATTCGCTGTAATATTTGCTGTACAACCCACTGGCTGATTTGCCAAAATCTACCGCAATGGCAAAGTGTTTATTGGGGTAATACTTATAGGTGATGGCAAAAGGGTCTCCTAACTTAAGTCCAAGTCCCTGATATGGGTACCCGGTATCTTCGAAAATAGGGCAAACGATTTTTGCCTTCGACCTGGACATTTTGATGGTGTTATAATTGTGTCGGGTCTTGGTATGCGTCACTCTACCCCCATGATGAACCTTCTGGGCGAAAACTCCAGCGGTTACCAGCAGGCAAAAAAAGGTCGGTAAAATGCTTTTCGTAAAGTGCATTAAAGCAAATATAATCCTTTTGACTTAACTGGGTAACTACCAAGGCTGGTATAGCCGATGAGCGTCAGACAAACTCTTTATACTGCATTTTGTAAAGCTGCGAATAGTAGCCATCCTGTTGCAGAAGATCATCGTGCCTGCCAAATTCCTTGATCTCCCCATGGTCTAATACCATAATTTTATCAGCTTTTTGAATGGTGGATAGCCGATGTGCAATCACGATTGAGGTTCGTCCTTTCATCATTTTTTCAATAGCCTGTTGGATCATAGCTTCGGTCTCGCTGTCTACAGAGGAAGTGGCCTCATCTAACACCAGGATTCTAGGATCGTACACCATGGCCCGAATAAATGAAATGAGTTGCCGCTGTCCTACCGAAAGTGTTGCTCCTCGCTCCATGACATTATAAGAAAGTTGACCGGGTAAGCGTTCAATAAATTTCCTGGCTCCTACCAAATCGGCAGCATGCCATACCATGGCCTCGGTAACGTTCGGGTTGCCTAAGGTTATGTTCGTTAAAATCGTGTCGGAAAACAAGAACACATCCTGCAGCACCACGCCAATATTTTTTCGCAATACCCCTAAATCATATTCGCGAATATCCACGCCATCGATTTGAATTGACCCCTGGTTGATTTCATAAAAACGACTCAATAAATTAATGATGGATGATTTGCCGGCACCCGTTGCGCCCACAAAAGCAATGGTTTCACCCTCTTTAATATCAAGATTGATATTTTTTAAAACGTACTCTTCCTCGTTGTAGGCAAACCAAACTTTCTCAAATTTAACTTCACCCTTAATGCTTTCAGGTTTATAGGTTCCGTTCACCTGAACATGTTCTGTACTGTCCAGCAAATTCATTATACGGGACGAACTCACAATCCCCATCTGCAGCGTGTTGTAACGATCGGCAATCATTCGAATAGGCCTGAAAAACATTTGAATGTACATGATGAAGGCGATGAGTTTACCGACAGTAATTCCAGTTTCTTCAAAATTGATAACGCCTTTTGCTCCATACCAAACTAACAAACCTATTCCGGCAGCCGCAATAATTTCAGCCACAGGAAAGTATATGGAGTAGTATAACACGGATCGAAGATTAGCTTGCTTATGATCCTCATTAATGGCTTTGAATTTTTCAAACTCACGCTTCTCACTTCCAAAAATCTGCACCACATTCATTCCGGTGATGTGTTCCTGCACAAATGTGTTCAGGTTTGCCACAGCGTTACGCACATCGTTAAATGCTACTTTGATTTTTTCCTTAAAGATGTACGTAGAAATAAGCAGGAGTGGAAGTGTGGCTAAACTCAACAGTGCCAACCGCCAATCCTGGTAAAACATAAATGCCAAAATAAAAATCAGCTGGAGGAGGTCACTGACCATAGCCGCTAACCCTTCACTAAACACATCGGCCAAGGTTTCTACATCTGAAATGGTACGGGTTACCAAACGACCAATGGGCGTTTTGTCAAAAAAGCGCAACCGAAGGTTAATCAGATGCTGATACAACTTGGTGCGAATATCACGAATGACTTGCTGGCCCATCCAGCCGGACATGTACGTATGAACGTACTGGGCCAGAGACTGAACAACCAACAAACCAACCAGTAGCACCATCATCCATAACATTCCCTCGTAATCTCCTTCCGCTACATCATTGTCAAGCGTCCATTGAATGAGCAGCGGCCGAAGTGGTGTGAGTAAGCCAATGGTTAACGTGAGAAATATTAAGGAGTAGAATCTTCCCTTGTAAGGCGTGACAAACTTCATGATGCGTTTCAGCACCTTAAAGTCAATGATATTACCACTGCTAACTTGTTCTTTATCCATGGTTCACGACCCATCCCACTGATGCAGGAAAGAATTAACCTATAAAAATTGATTTGGGATACTTCACTTTTATTAAATATAAACCCTGTGGGGGAACATTAGCTCCGGCTTTCTTTCTGTCTCTGCCTTTCAATATCGATTGAAATTCAACTATCGAAAGCTTACCCGAACCAACATCTAATAATGTTCCTACAATCGCTCGCACCATACCTCGCAAGAATCGATTAGCCGTAATCGTAAACTCCAGCCGATCACCCTTTTCCTCCCACCTTGCTTTTTTTATGTCGCAAAGAAAGTGATTTACATCGGTTTTCACTTTGCTGAAGCATTCAAAGTCTTGCTCACCCAATAGTAACGCAGCAGCCTTGTTTATGGTTGGGATGTCGATAACCTTAAAATAATGCCAGGAAAGACCCTCCAGGAAGGGATTTTTCTTTCGTGTTATCCTGTATTGATATGTACGCTCTACTGCGGCATACCGTGCGCTGGCTTCAGGTTTTACTTTTTGAATCGATTGAATGGAAATGTCTTTCGGGAGGAGCGAATTCAGCCGTTGAACAAGATTTTGTGTTTCAAAAGATTTTTTGATATCGGCATGAAAAAATTGCTGCTCACAATGAACGCCTGTATCCGTGCGACCACTCCCTACTATTTTAACTTCTTCCCGCAATAATTTCGTCAGTGCACTTTCCACCACCGCCTGAACACCTGTGGCGTTATGCTGACTTTGCCAGCCGGCATAGTGCGATCCGTTATAGGCGATTTCAAAAAAGTATCTGTGCGTCTCCACAAATGTTAATTACTCAAATTCTCATAAACAATTGCCGAGCCCTGTCCTACTCCAATGCACATGGTAGCCAATCCATATTTCACTTTCCTCTTTTGCATTTCATGAATAAGGGTTGCGCTAATTCGCACACCACTGCACCCTAACGGATGACCAATAGCAATAGCTCCACCATTGACGTTGACAATTTCAGGATTAAGACCCAGTTCCTGAACACATGCTAGTGATTGAGAAGCAAATGCTTCGTTCAACTCTACGAGTTCAATATTATTCACCTTCAACCCTGCCCGCTTCAATGCTTTTTGAGTGGCTGGTACAGGACCTACACCCATGTAGGCAGGGTCTACTCCAGCGATTGCCATAGAAACTACCCGGGCAAGTGGTTTCAGGTTGAGTCGCTTTATTACATCTTCACTTACAATCAAACTTGCTGCAGCACCATCATTAATGCCTGAAGAATTTCCGGCAGTGACAGATCCTCCCTCTTTAAACGCTGGCTTTAACGAAGCCAACTTATCAATGCTAGTGGCACGGGGATGTTCATCTTTCTCAAATAAAATAGATTCTCCTTTTCCATGCTGCACTTGAACAGGTGCAATTTCATTCTTAAACTTTCCTGCCTCATGAGCCTGTTGATATTTCACCTGCGATTGATAAGCAAACTCATCTTGTGCCTGCCTGCTGATTTTCCATTTCGCGGCCACGTTCTCTGCGGTTTCTCCCATCGAATACGGCTTGTATAACGTTGAAAGTTTTGAATTGATAAATCGCCAACCGATAGTTGTATCGTATGTTTCCACTTTGCGTGCAAAGGGTTCTTCCGTTTTAGCCGTGACAAATGGAGCACGACTCATACTTTCAACTCCTCCGGCAATGTAAACCTCACCATCACCATGAATGACCGCACGGGAAGCATCCATGATGGCTTGCAACCCTGAGGCACAAAGTCTGTTGACAGTAACTCCTCCAATTTCCACCGGAAGTCCCGCGAGCAACAATGCCATTCTTGCCACATTGCGATTATCCTCACCGGATTGATTGGCCGCACCAAATACTACATCTTCAATAAATTTTGGATCAACGGAAGGATTCCTTTCCATTAACTTCCTAATCACATGCGCGGCAAGGTCATCCGGCCGGACAGTGGCTAGCGTACCTGCGTACTTCCCGATAGGGGTGCGTAGAATATCAACGATGTAAGCTGCTTTCAAGACTTCCTAATTTATTAGTTTTACGGCAAGTTAAATCAACACCTATATGTGGCAAAGAATTCAAACGGTATTTCTGGCAGTAACCATACTTGCATTGGCCATTTCATTGATTCAACCGGTTTGGATTGGGCCAGAAGGTTCAAACCTTGTACTTACCCCGTTTTATCTTTTACAACAGGATCAATATAGTTATTTCCCATACTCCCTCACGGCCATCCTTGCCGTGGCAGGAATCACGTTAGCGCTCATTGAAATCAGGCGTTACGATAACCGCGTGCTTCAAATGAAATTGGGCGCACTGAACACCTTGATTCTTGCCGGCATGATGATCAGTGCCATTTGGTTTAGTTCAGACTTAACCGAACAACATCCATCAGGGTTTCGCTATGGTGTGGGTTTGTATATGATTTTTGCAGCGGTGATTTGTAATTGGTTGGCCGTTCGTTTTATCCGCAGAGATGAACGATTAGTGAGGGATTCTGATAGGCTTAGATAAACTCTTTTATACCCTAGGGGATTTGTTAACTTTAGTGAACAATCGAATAAATCCCCTCATGAAAAACCATCTAAAACAATTTGCCCTGGTGATACTAGTTATTGCTATGGTATTTGCCTGTTCTACAGGTGAAAAAAAATCTGACGTTAAGCCTGCTGATCCTGTCGCTCTCGAGGATTTTTTTAAAGATCCGGAAAAGGGACAGTACCGCATTTCACCTAATGGTGAAATGATTATTTTCATGGCGCCTCACATGGGCCGAAGAAACGTGTTTGTTCAGACTCTTGGCGATACGGTAGCAACACCGATTACCCATGAAACTGAACGGAGTGTTTATACTGCTTTTTGGGAAAGCGATAATCGAATCGTTTTTGTTAAAGATACAGGTGGTGACGAAAATACACACATATTATCCGTAAAGCCTGATGGATCTGATCTGAAAGATCACACCCCCTTCGAAAAAGTACGGGCTGATGTAATTGATATTTTAGAGGACAGGCCCGATGAAATGTTGATACAACACAACAAACGCAATCCTCAAATTTTTGACGTGTATTTATTGAACACCGCTACAAATGAAGTGAAAATGGTAGCTGAAAATCCGGGTAACATTACCGGATGGATCACAGACCATGATGGCAAAATTCGGGCAGCCGTAACAGCGGATGGAGTTAACGCAAGTCTTCTCTTTCGTGAAACTGAAAATGAAAAATTTAAAACCGTCATTACCACTAATTTCAAAGAAACACTTGCGCCCTATCTGTTTACGTTTGACAATAAAAATTTATTCTGTGGTTCAAATTTAGGTGGACGAGACAAAGTTGCACTTGTAGAATTCGATCCGCGCACCGCTAAAGAGGTACGGGTGATTTATGAAAATACCGAAGTGGATATTGATGGTGTTGATTATTCCCGCAAACGGAAACTACTTACCGTGGTGAACTATCAAACCGATAAGCCCAAGATGCATTTTTTAGATTCGGAAACAGAAAAAATCTATCAAAAAATAAACAGTCAACTACCAAATTATCATAATCAAATCACCCGCAAGAACACCAACGAAGATAAGTTGCTAGTATATTCCAATAGTGACCGTTACTTCGGAGGTTATTACTACTATGATGTTGCTGCTGACAAATTTCAAAAACTGGCTGACTTTAAACCGTGGTTGAAGGAAGATAACATGGCCGAAATGAAACCGGTGACGTATCAATCTCGCGATGGCCTCACGATACAGGGTTATCTTACACTGCCTAAAGGAGTCGATCCTAAAAATCTGCCGGTGGTCATCAATCCCCATGGCGGCCCCTGGGCACGCGATAGTTGGGGGTTCAATCCTGAAATACAGTTTTTAGCCAATCGCGGATACGCAGTGTTGCAAATGAACTTCCGCGGCTCAACTGGATACGGTCGTAAATTCTGGGAAGCCTCTTTCAAACAATGGGGACGCACCATGCAAGATGATGTAACGGATGGTGTGAAGTGGTTGATTAAAGAAGGTATTGCAGACTCAACGCGTGTAGCTATCTATGGTGGAAGTTATGGTGGTTATACCACGTTAGCCGGAATTACCTTAACACCCGAACTGTACAGTTGCGCAGTAGATTATGTTGGCGTGGCAAACATGTTTACATTCATGAACACCATACCTCCGTATTGGGAACCGTTCCGCCAAATGTTTTATGAAATGGTGGGTGATCCCAAAAAGGATAGCTTAATGTTAGCCGAGGTATCACCGGTATTTCATGCCGATAAAATACGGTGTCCGTTATTAGTTGCTCAGGGGGCAAATGATCCTCGCGTTAACAAAGATGAGTCTGATCAAATGGTGGATGCTCTACGTAAACGAGGAATAGAAGTTGAATACATCGTTAAGGATAATGAAGGGCACGGCTTTTACAACCCGGAAAACCAGATTGAGTTTTATGGGGCTATGGAGAAATTCTTTGAAAAGAACCTGAGAAGGTCAGTTCCCGAAAAGAAAGATATGTAGAGAACCCTGCCAACCTGTCACCTTTAGGTAATTGGAATGCAATTTGAAATCCTGCCCAACGCAGGATTTCTTCATTTAAATCGAAACAACTATGTCAACCGTTCAGGAAAAAGGCTCTATTTCAATCCATACCGAGAACATCTTTCCCATCATCAAAAAATTCCTTTACTCCGATCACGAGATTTTTCTTCGGGAACTGGTGAGTAATGCGGTTGATGCAACCCAAAAGCTGAAGAAGCTTTCTTCCCTGGGTGAGTTTCAGGGCGAACTGGGCGATTTAAAGATTGAAGTAAGCTTCGACAAAAAGAAAAAGACCATTACCGTTAGCGATAAGGGTATCGGTATGACGGGGGATGAGATCAAAAAATACATCAACCAGATTGCCTTCTCCGGAGCCACTGAATTTGTCGAGAAGTTTAAAGACAAGATGGATGGCAAAGACATTATCGGAAAATTTGGATTAGGATTTTACTCCGCCTTCATGGTGGCCGATAAAGTGGAAGTAATTTCCAAATCCTTTAAGGAAGGTACCGAAGCAGCGAAATGGGAGTGTGATGGTTCTACCGAGTTTGAACTTTCTGCTGCAAAAAAAACCACGCGCGGTACCGATGTTATTCTCTATGTCAATTCAGACTCGGAAGAGTTTCTGGATGAGTTCCGATTAAAGGGCATCCTTGAAAAGTACTGCAAGTTTTTACCGGTAGAAATTAAGTTTGGCACAAAAGAAGAAAGTGTAGAAGACGGTGTAGACAAAGACAACAAGCCGAAGTACAAAACGGTAACGGTCGACAATATCATCAACACCACTGCACCCATCTGGACAAAGGCTCCTAACGACCTGAAAGATGAAGACTACCTGAAATTTTATAAAGAGCTTTATCCTTTTTCGGAAGATCCCCTGTTTTGGATTCACCTGAATGTGGATTACCCCTTTAACCTTACGGGAGTCCTCTATTTCCCCAAGGTGAAAAACGACTTTGAGCTTCAAAAAAATAAGATTCAACTTTACTCGCGCCAGGTGTTCATCACCGATGAAGTGAAAGATGTAGTGCCTGATTTTCTCATGATGCTCCACGGAGTATTGGATTCACCGGATATTCCACTCAACGTTTCCCGTAGCTATTTACAAAGCGATGCCAACGTAAAGAAGATTAGCCAGCATATCACCAAAAAAGTTGCTGACAAACTTCAGGAGTTGTTCAAGAAAGACAGAAAAGACTTTGAGAAGAAATGGGATGATATCAACATTTTCGTGAAGTATGGTATCATCAGCGATGAGAAATTCTATGATCGAGCTAAAGAATTTACGTTGTTGAAAAACATCGAGAAGCAATATTTTACGTTGGATGAGTATCAGGAAAAAGTAAAACCAAATCAGACGGATAAAGAAAAATCCGTAATCTATCTCTACGCCAGTGATGCCGGCAAACAAGACAGCTTTATTCAGGCCGCAAAAAAGAAGGCATATGATGTTCTGTTGTTAGATGGTGTGCTCGACAATCATTTTATTAACACTCTGGAACAGAAACTGGAGAAAACACATATTAAACGTGTGGACAGCGAAACACCCGATAAGCTTATTGACAAGGATGAAAAAGTAGAGAGCATTCTGACCACTGAAGAGCAGGAGCAGGTGAAAGGTGTTTTTGAAAATGCAATCAACAATAAAAATATGACGGTGACCGTGGAGGCTATGTCGCCTGACGAACTTCCGGTGGTGATCACCATGAGCGAATTCATGCGCAGAATGAAAGACATGGCCAAAATGGGTGGTGGCGGTTATGCCTTTATGGGCAGCATGCCGGATAATTACTCCGTTGCCATCAATGGAAACCATACCCTTGTTCAAAAAATAATAAAAGCTGAATCGGAAGAGCAAAAATCAAAATTGGCTAAACAAGCTTTCGATCTGGGTCTACTTTCTCAGAATATGTTGACAGGTTCAGACCTCACCAATTTCATTAAACGAAGTGTGGATTTGGTATCATAAGCGCCCTATTAAAAGGAACATCTAAGGCCGAAAGTCGGAGGAGTTGTATTTCTCCTTACACTTTTCCAATTTTCAATTCGTTTAGCTGTTATGCGGTTGAAAATTCTCTTTATAGTACTGTTCACCGGGATTAGCCTGGCTCTTTACGCACAAGATGAGCCGCAGGATCAGCCCTTTACGGTGGATACTCCCGTAAATCTGGACTTTCTTAAAGAAGAAGAGCCGGTTCCTACCAAAAAGAAAAAGGTTAAAAAGAAAGTTTTCTACGGTATTAAAACTAAAAAAGGGTTTACCCGAAAAGGTGTTGGTGACCGGGTAACCTATGAGTTATTCTATTACCTGAAAAAATCAGAAGTACCCAATACGTTCGTTCGCGACATTTATTTCTATGACTTCACCCGAAGGGAAGTAAGAAGAACCAGCAAGTTCGATCCCCAAAAAGGAGTACTGCTTCACGGTCCTTATAAACGCGTGATGAACCAGGTGGTGATGGAATCTGGTGTCTACTACAAAGGAACAAAGCACGGGCGATGGATGACCTACAGCCGCGACAGTACACTCACCGATAAGGCAAAATATTTTCGGGGGTGGCCAAAAGAATCGCAAGTCACGTATTACGATCCGCTGGAGCGTAAGAAAGTAAAAGAAATCACGCCTATCGAGTTCGGAGAGAAAGAAGGCTTCTACTACATGTTTCATGAAAATGGATTGGTGGCAGTAACCGGTGAATACCGGTGGGGACAAAAAGTGGGTAATTGGGTTGAGTATTATCCAACCGGGAAACGAAAAAAATTAGTCGCTTACCCGAAAGAGCCATTCGATAAGGAAGTAATTCCCTATGTGAAAACGGAATGGAATGAAAAGGGAAGAGAGATTTACAGAAATAATAAGATGAGTAAGTAGTCGATTCCAATTAGTGGAATGCATCTTCGAAGTGAACAACTTCTGGCTTAGGGCCTGGCTTCACGGAAACAATATCAAACCGAATATTTCCATTCCAGTTGTTTTCATAGGTATACTGCTCAGCTCCTTCAAAAATCTTTGCCGCTTTTTTGGCATCCACAAAGGCTTCTGGTTCACCGAAAGAAGTTGAACTGCGGGTTTTCACCTCCACAAACACCAACACATCATTTCGCTTAACAATGAGATCAATTTCAGCATGCTTATATCGGTAATTTCGGGCCACAAGCTCGTATCCCTTTAGCATCAAAAACTCCGCAGCAAGATTTTCTCCCTTATTTCCGGTATCGATTTTACTTCTCATTTCAATTTTAAGGTTACTTTTTAGAGTAATTTCTAAAAATCGTTAACCTGCCCACCAACAGGCAGGTCTAAAATCGTAAATTCGCACCGTATGTCAATTACAAAGAAATACATTGAAGGTTTCACCCGCCAGTTAGGCGAGGCGTTGAAGATTGGTCAATCTTTAGATTTAGTTCGACCGGGCAGCGACATCCGCAACATGGTTATTGCTGGTATGGGCGGTTCGGGTATTGGCGCCAATCTTGTTGATTCCCTCACCTTTGGTCGCATTCCCATTCCAATCACGGTTTGTAAAAGTTATAATCTACCTCAATTCGTAAGTCCGCATACCCTATTTGTGGCTAGCTCTTACAGTGGTAATACTGAAGAAACGATTGCCGCCCTTAACAAAGCGTTGCTCAAACGCGCTCACTGTATCGTCATTGCATCGGGTGGAAAAATTCTTGATATCGCTCGCGAGTATAATCTATTTTATATCCAGCTTCCGGGTGGATCGCCCAGCCCACGGGCCATGCTGGGCTACAACATGATTGCCTTGTTGTCGCTGTTGTACCATACCAACTTAATTGGCGCAGCCTTTATCAAGGAAACAGAAAACTCTATCGAATACCTGGACCGGAGCGAAAAGGCTATTCAGACCGAAGCGGAGATCATCGCCAAAAAATTAAAAGGAAAACTTCCCTTCATCTATTGTGACAGTCGCTTGCATGCTATGGCGTTGCGCTTTCAACAACAACTGAATGAGAACTCCAAGCAATTGGCCCACGTCAATACGTTCCCGGAAATGAACCACAACGAGTTGGTGGGTTGGAGATTTCCCGAAAACATTTTACCCATGTTGCAGGTGGTGTACTTGTATTCCGATCACGATCACGAGCGCGTGGAGAAACGTATGGAGATATGCCGCGAGATTTTTGAGAAGAAGTCAAACTCTATTATTGATATTGTGGGTGAAGGCGCTTCGTTGCTGGAGCAGTATTACTACCTTATTCACCTCACCGATTGGATTTCCTTTTACCTCGCCAAGGAAAATGGCGTAGAGGCCGACCCAATTGAAATGATTGATTACCTGAAATCTGAATTGGACAACCATAAATAATTCTCAAGTTTCAATTGAACGTTCACCCTAATAGAGAAACAGCATTTCAAGACCTTGGCCTGATGGATTACGAGGCCGCGTTGAACCTTCAAACGCAATACTTCAATTCCATACTTCAGGTAAAATCAGAGAATCGCAATCGTTCGGAAAACGAACAGCTACCTACCAACAACCACCTACTCTTCTGTGAACACCCCCATGTATTTACACTTGGAAAAAGTGGCGATGAAAAAAACCTATTGATCAAAAAGGAAGACCTGCACACCATTGATGCAACGTATTATCATATTAACCGTGGTGGTGACATCACTTATCATGGCCCCGGCCAATTGGTGGGCTACCCTATTCTTGATCTGGAGAATTTCTTTACCGACATCCATCAGTACATGCGCTTATTGGAAGAGGCCGTGATTCAAACGCTCCATGAATTTGGTGTGGCATCAGGCCGCATACCCGGACTTACCGGTGTATGGCTGGATGCAGAAGACATAGCAAAAGCTCGTAAAATTTGCGCGTTGGGTGTGAAGACGAGCCGATGGGTAACACTTCATGGATTTGCGTTCAACGTTAATACGGATCTTTCCTATTTTAACTACATCGTTCCGTGTGGCATTTCCGACAAGGCCGTCACCTCGTTGGATAAAGAGGTTGGAACTAAAATTGACATGAATGAGTTAAAAGAAATCCTGAAGGGTAAGTTGGTTCAGCTTTTCCGAATGGATCTAATACCTCCCTCCTCGTAAAATGTTTCAGATTCAATTTGCGAGAGAGCATAATCAAGAAACTGAAGAGGTTCCGCATTTCTGAGGATACAGTGAATGCCTACAATTCCGTACCTTAGGCAATAATTTTTCTGCCGATGACACCCGAACTTCGCGACATTCTTTTTCTGGATATTGAGACTGTAGCCTGCACCGATACTTTTCAATCCTTAGACGAGCGACTAAAAGTACAGTGGTCGCGAAAGGCGGGCTTTTTAAAACGCGAAGAAGGAATAACCGATGAAGACCTCTTTCACCAACGGGCGGGCATTTACGCGGAATTCGGAAAAATCATCTGCATTGCAGTCGGCAAGTTGTATGATACGGAGTCTGGCGAAATAGGATTAAAAACAAAAGCCTACTTCGGGCATGATGAGAAAAAGATATTGTTGGATTTTAACAACATGCTTGAAAAGATGGAGGGTGCAACCGTTCGCCTGTGCGCCCACAATGGAAAAGAATTTGACTTTCCGTACATGAGCCGCAGAATGTTAATACACGGCATTTCTCTTCCTACAGCCTTAAATCTATCGGGGCGCAAACCCTGGGAAACCCCACACCTCGACACCATGGAGATGTGGAAATTTGGTGACTACAAACATTATACGTCACTCGATTTATTGACTGCGATTTTTAACATCCCCTCTAGCAAAAGCGATATGGATGGAAGCCAGGTGAATGCCGTTTACTACCGCGATAAAAACCTGGAAAAAATTAAAACCTATTGTGTGAGCGATGTGGTGGTACTCACGCAACTTTATTTAAAAATGAAAAATCTACCGCTGATCGATACTAAAAATATTATCCACTCAGCGTAGTACACAATTAATTATGAGTAAAAAGAAAAAACATAAATCAACAGACAATAAAGGTCTGATTGCCACGCTGCATGCCTCCATTCTTCAACTGTTGGAGAGCCAGCCGGGGAGAGCCTACTCCATCAAGCAGATCACCAAAAAAATTGGTCTTAAAAAAAGAGAAGACATTAAAGCTGCGACCATCCTCATCTATGAGATGGAAGTAGATGGCAAGATTAAGCAACTCAATAATGGCAACTACTGTAGTGCACAGGTGGCAAATCAAACCACCGGCATTGTGGACCATGTGAATGCACGCTTTGCCTATGTACGCATTGGAGAAGGGAAGTCCGATGTCTATGTAAAAACACGCGACCTGGGTTCCGCCATGGATGGCGACACGGTAACTCTTACGGTTTTGCCATCCCGTCATGGTGAACATCCGGAAGGAAAAGTTACCGGTGTGGTTCGCAGAAACCGAAATCGCTTTGTTGGCAAGCTGGAGCTTTCAAAAAACTATGCCTTTGTGGTTCCCGACTTCAGAAAAATCCACCAGGATTTCTTTGTGTATCCGGAACACATTAACGGTGCCAAAACCAACGATAAGGTAATTGTTGAAGTCATTGAATGGGCTTCGGGTGATAAAAACCCTACAGCTAAAGTGGTGGATGTGCTAGGTAAGGCAGGAGAAAATGAAGCAGAAATCCATTCCATTATGGCCGAGTTCGGATTACCCTTTGTGTTCCCCGAAAAGGTAGAAAACGAATCCAAAAAAATTGCCGAGGGCATCACTCCGGAAGAAATCAAGAAGCGGTGGGATTTTAGAAAAGTCACCACGTTCACCATCGACCCGGAAGATGCCAAGGATTTTGATGATGCTCTGTCACTTGAATTTTTACCGAACGGAAATCTTCAGGTAGGCGTGCACATTGCTGATGTAACACACTATGTACAACCCAATACGGCTTTGGAAGAAGAAGCCTTTGATCGGGCCACTTCAGTATACCTGGTGGATCGAACCATACCCATGCTTCCAGAGAGGCTCTCCAATGAATTATGCTCCCTACGACCGAATGAAGATAAATTCACATTCGCAGCAGTGTTTGAATTAGACAGCCATGCCGTAATCAAAAAAGAATGGTTTGGTCGTACCGTCATTCATTCCGATCATCGCTTTAGCTATGAAGGAGCACAGGAAGTACTCGAAACCGGGAAAGGGAAATTTGCTAAAGAACTTAAAGTACTCAATGACTTTGCGCTTAAACTGCGTAAACAACGGTTCGATAAAGGCGCGGTAAATTTTGAAACCACCGAAGTGAAGTTCAAGCTGGACGAAAAAGGAAAGCCGTTAGCCGTAATTCCGAAGGTCAGGAAAGATGCGCACAAACTGATTGAAGAATTTATGCTACTCGCCAACAAACAGGTGGCTACCTTTGTTTACAGTCAGAAAAAAGGAGAAGACAAAAACACCTTTGTGTATCGCACCCATGACTTCCCAGATCCCGATCGAGTGAAAGATTTTGCGCAGTTCGCCAAACAATTCGGGCATAAGCTCCATGTAGAGGAAAATGCGATTTCGAGATCATTGAATAAACTCATGGATGAGATTGAGGGAAAACCTGAACAAGGAGTGCTACAATCACTGGCCGTTCGATCCATGGCGAAGGCAAAATACACTACCGATGCAAAAGGTCACTTCGGATTAGCCTTCGAACACTATACGCATTTTACTTCTCCTATTCGCAGGTATCCGGATATGATGGTGCATCGGTTATTGCAGCACTATATTGATCAGGGGAAATCGGTGAATAAAAAAGATTTTGAAGACAAATGCCTGCATTCTTCTGAACGTGAAAAACGCGCCTCCGATGCCGAGCGTGCTTCCATCAAATACAAACAGGTAGAGTACATGTCGATGATGGAGCCGGGTCAATCATATGATGGCTTAATCTCAGGCATTACCGAGTGGGGAATTTTTGTAGAGATCATTGAAACGAAATGCGAAGGCATGATTCGTCTGGCCGATTTGGATGACGATTACTACGAGTTCGATGAGAAAAACTATTGTGTTGTCGGGCGCAGACGCAGAAAAATTTATACGTTGGGCGATCAGGTACGCGTACGGGTGAAGAAAACTGATGTGGACAAGCGGATGATTGATCTGGTATTTGTCACTACAGCGTTGCCTAAAGAATCTTCAAAATGGGATTAAAAGCTACGAGTTTCTAGTTGCGAGCTACGAGTTAAACAGAATCTCGTAGCTCGCAACTCAAGGCTCTAAACTCAACAATGCAATTCATGAATAATAATATCCTTAAGCAATATCTACGGCTTTTAGAACAAGAGATCAGGAAGCACAAGTTTGGTAAAGAGCCTGTCTCCTTGTACGAACCTATCCGATATTTAATGAGCCTGGGAGGGAAGCGCATGCGTCCATTGCTTACGTTGCTTGCGTACGGATTATTCAAAAACAATCCAAAAAAAATTGTTTCGTATGCGGTAGCTGTGGAAGCGTTCCACAATTTCACGCTCATGCATGACGACATCATGGATAATGCCCCCTTACGAAGAGGGAATGTTACCGTACACGAAAAATGGAATGTGAATACAGCCATTCTCTCGGGTGACGTGATGTTGGTGAAGGTATACGACATGTTGCTATCGCTGGAGGCGGATAAACTGAAAACTATTTTGAAGGCATTCAACACTTGTGCTGCCGAAGTGTGTGAAGGACAGCAGTGGGACATGGAATTTGAAACGATTGATCGGGTTACTGAAAAGCAATACATCAACATGATCCGATTGAAAACAGCTGTGTTGCTGGGTTTTAGTCTGGAGTTGGGCGCCATATTAGCCGATGCCTCAGCCGAGGATCAGCGAGCACTTCGCGAGTTTGGTGTAAACATTGGCATTGGGTTTCAATTGAAGGACGATTTCTTGGATGCGTATGCCGATCCGAAAAAATTCGGCAAGCAAGTGGGTGGAGATATTTTGGCGAATAAAAAAACTTACCTGCTCATAAAAGCCCTGGAAAAAGCAAAAGGAAGACAAAAGCAGGAACTGATGATGCTATTAAATGGCAAAAAAGTCAGTCCCAAGAAGAAAATTGACGCGGTTAAAGAAATCTACAACTCCCTCCACATCCCCGAGCAAACTGCAAAGAAAGTAAATCAGTATTTTGAAAAGGGTTTCAAAAATCTTGACACACTCACCTGCAACCCGGAGGCAAAATCAGTTCTAAGAAAATTCACCGGGGATCTCATTGGCCGAGAAGTTTAATCTTTGTCATTGCAATCCAACTACATTCCCGGGGTATTCTAAGTAACACTAAATAACTTCAAAAACTTCCCGCTGAGTATCCTTCTGGAATAAACTGTTTCCGCTAATCTTCGTGCGGCTGCCTGACACAACTTTGTTTGATCTGCGTTATTGATAAACGGAGTAATCTTTTCAACAAAATCCTGTGGTTTTAATGGATCGACTGCAATACCGCATTGATGCTCCTCTACTTCCCTCTTCATCCAGCCTCCCACATTCACGATCATGAGCTTTCCAGCAGCCAGTCCATCAAAATATTTGTTGGGTGAACCGGTCTCCAGCACAGGTAAAGGTTTGTAGCTTACCATTGCTGCATCGGTAACGTTCATCACCTCACGAACACCCTCACGATGTTGCACGGGAACAAATGAAATATTTTCCAATGTTTTTTCAGCAGCCAGTTGCTTCAGTTTTTCCAACACAGCTCCTTCTCCGCACAGTAAAAAATGAATGAGTAAGCCGTCCTCGCGAGCAGTTTCTGCACAATGAACCATGTACTCCAATCCATTGGCTTGACCCATGGTACCAATATAGGAGACGACAAATTTTCCCTTCACGCCAAATATCTCTTCAAGTTCCGACCGCTTCATTTCAGGTTTGTAAAAATCCGTGTCGGCTATGTTGGGAATAACATGGATTTCCTTTCCGGGCACTTTCTTGTCAATCTCAATTTTGATTGCTTCCGACAAGGCCACAACTGCTGTTGCCCTTTTGTAGGTAGACTTTTCAAGTTTATACAGGAAAGCTTTTAATAGCGGATTTTTTATAATCCCCATCTGTACGGGCGCCTCTGGCCACAAGTCGCCCACTTCAAAATAATAGGGAATGTTATACCGCTTTTTAATCCACATGGCTGCCAATCCAATGGTGAGCGGTGTAGAGATGGCGTAACATCGATCTGCATCGCGAAACTTTTCTGCTTCACGAACAATGCTCCACACAAATTTCAAGAAAGAAGAAACGCGCTTAAAGAATCCAAACCGGTTGTCGTAGGGTATGGGCAGGTAATGCACCTCAATCCCTTCAATGTGCTTCGTTTGCGCGGTGCTATGGTTGTGCGTAGTGATCACCACTGTGTTGATCCCTGCGTCCACCAATGCCCTGGCCAAATAATAGGAACGCAACGCTCCTCCGGTATCAGGGGTATTAAAATACTGATGAAGGATGAGCACTTTCACAGGGCAAATAAACAAAAAAGACCATAGTCCTTTCAGGCCATGGTCTGGTTAAAGTCGTAAGATGCCGTACGGCTTAGTGCTTCTGATGCTGCTCGGTGCGGGCGTAGCTCAAAATATTCAGCACGGTAGCTGGCGAAGGTTCCAGTTGAGCGTTATCCATTTCTTTCTTAATAGCACTCATGCTGGTATACATCGCACGTAATTCTGAGTCGGAGAGCAGGGCTTTGTTAATCTCCTGTTCCTCCTTCTCCGTAGTCTCGTGGTATAGATACCTGATCAGATCGTTCTGGGTAAAAGTCTTTATCATAGGCAAGATGGTTTTTAATCATTTTCTTTCGCAGGTTAATAAGCGCATACCGCATTCTACCCAGTGCCGTGTTGATGCTTACCCCTGTGCGTTCGGCAATTTCCTGAAAACTCATTTTCAAAAAATGCCTCATTATCAGCACTTGCTTTTGTTCGGTGGGCAGCTCTTTAATGAACCCACGCAAACGCGCAGCGGTATCTTTCAACATCTGCTTATCCTCTGCGGAATCCTCAGCGAATTCCATCGAGTTCAGCAATCGGCTTCCATCTTCTAATACAATCTCCGGGTACCGTTTTTCTTTCCGGAAATGGTCGATGGCGAGGTTATGAGCAATACGACTAATCCATGGTAAAAATTTACCTTCTTCGTTGTAGCGTCCGCCCCGAATGGTGTTGATGGCTTTGATAAATGTTTCCTGCAATAGATCTTCCGCTACGTAGCGGTCTTTCACAATCAGGTAAATAGCTGTATATACCCTTGATTTGTGCCTGTGCAGAAGAACTTCGAAAGCCTTCTCGTTACCATTCTGATAGCCTGACACCAACTCGCTGTCACTGCTTTTGTTTTGAATCATTCAATCTCACATTTAGGTAACGTAGAGGTCTATTCGAATATTGTTGGGGTTTGGTTGAACAATTAGTTTGAAAATATAGAGATAATCCGAACTATCGCAAAAAATTTTCCAAAAATTCTTGCCACATCGGAAAATTCTTTAGGTATTTGCTTTCGATTTTTTGAGCACTAAAACCCTATGGCCATTAGCAAAAAGCGTGTTATTAAAAGCCTGGATACCCTGAGCGAAGACCTTAAAGAATTGATTAAACGTCAATACCCAAACGGGTACGAGGGTAACATCTCCCGTATCGCCAGTGCTAAAAAGGAGCCCATTTTCGTGTTTCCGTTAGAAACCGAAGATGCTACCTACCTGGTGAAGGTTCCGGCCACTAAAAACAGCGATGGCGGATACGATGTAGATAAGGGGGAGGAAGAGGAATTTTCAGGAAGCGATTCTGACGATTATGGCAATGATGACGACTTCACCAGTACAGGCGATGGTGATGATTACGATGAAGAAGGTGGTAGTGGCGGCAAGGCCAGTCGGGAAGCCAGTTACGATCCTGACTTTGACAGTTAAATTTTAACAATAACATAATCTGAACACCATCCACACCGATGGTGTTTCTTGTTTTTATGTCGGCACAGTTTACCGTATGGTATCCCAGCCCGGGATTCGGAATTTATAAGTTGTTTTGAATGATCCGCTTTAGTATTAATAATTACTTTGCATGGTGAACGAAGCTGTGATACGGAACGATGCCTACCTGGATGAGCTCGACCCCAAAGAATACATCATCATTAAGCGGGCAAGGGTTAATAATTTAAAGAATCTCAGTGTGGCCATCCCCCGGAATAAGCTGGTGGTCATCACCGGGCTATCCGGATCAGGTAAATCATCCTTAGCGTTTGATACATTGTTTGCCGAGGGGCAGCGAATGTATGTGGAAAGCCTCAGTTCCTATGCCCGTCAATTTTTGGGTCGGATGGAAAAACCGGATGTGGATTACATCCGGGGGGTTTCACCGGCCATAGCCATTGAGCAGAAAGTCAATACGCGTAACCCGCGCTCCACCGTAGGTACCACCACCGAAATTTATGATTACCTCAAATTACTGTTTGCCCGCATCGGTAAGACCTATTCTCCAGTAAGTGGTAAAGAGGTAAAACGCGATACGGTCACGGATGTCGTCAATGCGATCAACAAACTCCCGGCTGGCACGCGCATCATGATTGCTTGTCCGCTGGAGGTCAAAAAAGGTAAAAAAGTACAGGATGAGTTGAATCTGCTGTTGAGCAAAGGTTTCGCACGCGTATTGGTGGATGGAGAGGTGAAGTTTATTGAGGAGTTAGTGAATCCCGCTCCAGTGGAGGGCAAGAAAAAATCTGCCGCCAAAACCAAGCTCCCGGATGCGAAGTTTGAAATTCTCATCGACCGGGCTACCGTTAATGCAGAAGACGAGGATACTATATTTAGAATGTCTGACTCCGTACAAACGGCTTTTTACGAAGGGCATGATGAATGTATTGTGTATGCCGAAGGGCATAAGCCTATGCGCTTCTCCGATCAGTTTGCCTTGGACGGTATAACGTTTACCGAGCCATCAGTAAATTTTTTCAGCTTTAACAATCCCTTTGGCGCCTGTCGCACGTGTGAAGGGTTTGGCAAAATTCTGGGTATTGATGAAGACCTAGTGATACCAGATAAATCACTGTCGGTGTATGAAGGGGCAATTGCTCCCTGGCGTACTGAAGTGATGAGTGAGTGGGCCAAACCCTTATTGAAGAACGGAATCAAGTTTGATTTTCCCATTCATCGCCCCTATCACGAGTTAACAGAAAAGGAAAAGGAACTACTCTGGAACGGGAACTCATACTTCGAAGGGATTCATGCTTTCTTTAAGTACCTCGAATCGAAAACCCATAAAATTCAATACCGTGTGTTGTTGTCGCGCTACCGCGGAAGAACAACCTGCCCCGACTGTAGGGGAACAAAGCTTCGCAAAGACGCACAATATGTAAAGATTGCGAATGCCTCCATCACCGACCTGGTATTGATGCCTATTGAGGATACCCTGACATTTTTTGAATCCCTGAAACTTCCGGAATATGATCGTAAAGTATCCGATCGCATTCTAACAGAAATCCGGTCACGACTGGAGTACATGGTCAAGGTGGGGTTGGGTTATCTTACCCTCAATCGCGTAACCTCAACACTTTCGGGTGGAGAGTATCAACGTATAAAATTGGCTACCTCGTTGGGCAGCGCATTGGTTGGTTCCATGTACATCATGGATGAACCGAGTATTGGATTACATCCAAAAGATACAGCACGAATGGTAGAAGTACTGAAGTCACTGCGGGATATGGGCAACACCGTTATTGTTGTTGAGCATGAGGAAGAAATCATGAGGGCGGCCGATCAGATTATCGACATTGGTCCGGATGCCGGTGCCCATGGCGGTGAACTGATTTTTCAGGGATCACTGAAACAACTCAACGGTAAAACAAAATCTCATACTGTCGATTACCTCAACGGAAACGAACGAATTGAAATTCCAAAAATCAGGCGAAAGTGGAAAGACTCCGTCACGATTTCCGGTGCCCGTGAAAACAACCTGAAAAACCTTACCGTGCAATTTCCATTGGGAGCACTCACGGTGGTTACCGGTGTAAGTGGTTCGGGTAAATCAACCCTCATTAAAAAAATTCTCTATCCTGCCATTGGCAGAATGAATGGCTCGGTGGGTGAATCGCCCGGTAAGTACGATAAGCTTGAGGGGGATTTCTCACGGATTACCCAGGTAGAATTTGTCGATCAAAATCCTATTGGAAAGTCCTCACGCTCCAATCCTATTTCCTATGTAAAGGCATACGATCTCATTCGCCAATTATATGCCGACCAGCCGTTGGCCAAGCAACGCTTTTATAAGCCTTCTAACTTCTCCTTTAACGTAGAGGGTGGCCGATGCGAAACCTGCGAAGGTGAAGGAGAAATAAAAGTAGAGATGCAGTTCATGGCCGATATTTTTCTGGATTGTGAAAGCTGTCATGGAAAACGGTTCAAGCAGGAAACGCTTGAAGTCGAGTACAACGGCAAAAGCATTGCCGATGTGCTGGACATGACCATTGAAGATGCTTTGGAATTTTTCAAAGACAAGAAAGGCATCTACGAAAAAATTCTCCCATTGAATGATGTTGGACTTGGGTATGTGAAACTCGGACAATCCTCCAATTCGTTAAGCGGAGGCGAAGCGCAACGGGTGAAACTTGCTTCCTTCCTGGGAAAAAATTCTGCGGAGGGTAACATCCTGTTTATTTTTGATGAACCCACCACTGGCTTGCACTTTCACGATATCTCCAAACTTCTAAAAGCCATGAATGCACTGGTGGATCAAGGCCATACGGTGATTGTGATTGAACACAACGTGGAGGTAATCAAGTGTGCCGACTGGATAATTGACCTAGGGCCTGAGGGCGGTGAAAAAAAAGGTGGTCAAATGATCTTTGCCGGAACGCCAGAAGCCATGGTGAAAAAAGGAAAGGGATACACAGCCGAATTTTTGAAAGGGAAGCTCGCACTATAACTCCTTAATCAAGGCCACATACAGTTCCGTCAGCATAGGTTCAGCTGTTCCTGCTGTTTTAATAATGGTAGCCAGGTTCACCGGCTTCAGATTATCAGGATCACAATCATCGGTTAATACCGAAACCGCACAACAGGGTAAGCCCATGTGGTTCGCGACAATCACTTCAGGGGCGGTACTCATCCCTACCACATCTCCACCAATATTTTTTAAGAACCGATACTCGGCACGCGTTTCCAGGTTGGGGCCCCCTACCGCTACATACACACCTTTATTCAACTTGATTTTCTTTGCTTTCGCGATGGCTACTAATTTCTTATTTAACTTTTCTGAATACGGTTGACTCATGTCGGGAAAGCGTGGCCCGAGAAATTCAAAATTCTCACCCCGTAATGGATTTTCGGGTTGCAGATTGATGTGATCGTCAATCAACATCAACTCTCCCTTCTTCCATTTTAAATTCATGTTACCGGCAGCATTGGAAATGAGCAGGTATTTTACACCCAACATTTTCATCACCCGAACCGGAAGTGTGATTTGCTTCATGTTGTAGCCTTCATAGTAATGAAAGCGTCCTTGCATAGCCATCACTTTTTTGCCATGCACTTCCCCAAAAATCAGTTGCCCCTTGTGTGACTCTACCGTTGAAATCGGGAAATGCGGAATAGAGTTATAATTAATGACGATCGGCTTCTTAATTTGCTTCACAAATAAATTTCCCAAACCTGTTCCCAGGATCACCCCGATGTCGGGTTTTTTAATTCCTCGCCTTTGAATAAAGTCAACAGCGTCTTTAATTTCTTTAATCATTCCTTCAACTTAATTTTTACAACTGACTGATTAGCTCGGTAAATAAGATGACTAGTTTTTTCTCGGACGACCCTGCAGTTTCTACGATTTGCTTCAACTCCACAGGATGTAAATTTTTCGGATCACAATCATTGGTGAGCACTGAAATCGCACAGCAAGGTAAACTCATGTGATTGGCCACAATCACTTCCGGAACGGTACTCATGCCCACCACATCGGCACCCGACATCCTGATATACCGATACTCTGCCCGGGTTTCCATATTAGGGCCCATCACCCCGGCATATACTCCTTGATGAAGCTTTATCTTTTTCTTTTTGGCGATACCGATGAGTTTCTTATTTAGTTTTTCTGAATAGGGTTGACTCATATCCGGGAAACGTGGTCCCAACAATCCTGAATTTTCACCGCGCAGCGGATTATCGGGTTGCAGATTAATATGATCATCAATCAGCATCAACTCACCCTTTCGCCATTTCAAATTCATGTTACCTGCAGCATTGGAAATCAGCAGGTTTTGCACTCCCAAAAATTTCATCACGCGCAAGGGCAACGTAACTTGGCGCATGGTGTACCCTTCATAATAATGAAAGCGGCCTTGCATGGCTACAATTTTCTTACCCTTCAGTTCTCCATAAATTAATTGCCCTTTGTGCGACTCTACCGTAGAGATGGGAAAATGTGGAATGACGTTATAGTTAATAACGATCGGCCTCTTGATCTCCTTTACAAAAAGATTTCCAAGTCCTGTGCCCAGGATGACTCCAACTTCCGGTGAGTCAGGTATTCGCTTTCTGATAAATTCCGTGGCTTCATTAATCTCGCGTAGCATGGCTATAAATTAAAGCTAAAAGTAGCAATTCTCCGAAGGAGTCCTGTGGACAAACACTACAGTCTCCATGTATCTCCAAAAAAGACTTCTCTTCAAAGTTCATTACAGGAAACCATAAATAGAATTATCTTTAACCATACCTGTTCTGCTACACCTATGAAAAAGTTAGTTGTTTTCACTTGTCTGATCGTCATGGCACAATCAGCTTTCAGTCAATCCTTCAATAACCTTCCGGTAACCACACAAAAACCACCGTTACACGGCCGTCATTGGATGGCGATTACCGGAAAACCGCTCGCGGCAACAGCCGGTGCGATGATTTTCTCAAAAGGCGGTAACGCCATTGATGCATCGTGCGCGATGCTTGCTGCTACGTGTACGATGTTTGATGTATTGAGTTGGGGTGGCGAAACGCAGGCCCTCATCTACAATCCGAAAACAAAAAAAGTAATTGCTATCAATGCATTGGGTGTTGCCCCTACGGGTGCCACAGCCGATTTCTTTAAAAGCAAAGGCATGAACTACCCTCCTCAATACGGTCCGCTGGCAGCCGTTACCCCCGGTACCCCTGGTGGGTTGATGACCATGTTGGCTGAATACGGAACCATGAGTTTGAAGGAAGTGCTCGCACCCGCCATGCAATTAGCAGATGGATATCCCATCGAAGCACAAACTGCTAATAGCTTTGAACGCGAAAAAGAAAGAATAAAAGAATGGCCATACTCCAAAGCTGTATTTCTTCCTCACCTTGGTGAAAAACGGGAAGCGCCCAGTGCGGGAGAAATTTTTGTGCAGAAAGATTTACTGACCACACTTCAAAAATTGATAGACACCGAGCAGCAAGCATTAAAAAAAGGGAAGTCGCGTAAGGAGGCCATCTATGCCGCATACGATCGATTTTATAAAGGGGATATTGCCAAAGAAATTGCGCGGGGTTCGCAAGAACAAGGTGGGCTTATTACTGAACAAGATCTTGCCGCGTGGAAAGTGATCACGGAAGAACCTACTATGGTGAATTACAAAGGCATTGAAGTATACAAAATGCAGCAATGGACACAAGGCCCGGTAATGTTGCAAGCCTTAAACATGCTGGAGAATTTTGATTTGAAAGCGATGGGTTTCAACTCGGCACGTTACATTCACACCTTGTATCAGGTCATGAATCTGACCTTTGCGGATCGGGATTTTTACTATGGCGATCCGTACTTTGCTCCTGAAGAGCCGATCAAAGGATTGTTATCCAAAGAATATGCGAAAGAAAGACTCAAGGCCATTAACTGGGAACGCAACGATGTGAAAGCCGCACCAGGCGATCCCTATCCATTCGAGGGAAAAGTTAATCCCTACAAAGATTATTTGAAGGAATGGTCGCAGGCATCACTCGGCACATACATTTCTCCGCTCTCCGAAGATTATCTGAACCAGGTTTTTTTAGGCACCACTTCCGTGGAAGCAGCAGACAAAGAAGGTTGGGTAGTTTCCATCACCCCCAGTGGTGGTTGGAACCCTGCATGCATTGCGGGTAAGACCGGTATTGGCATGAGCCAGCGCATGCAAAGTTTTGTGACCAACCCGAAAGAAAATCCTTACAATGTGGTGGAGCCGGGCAAACGACCTAGGGTTACACTTACTCCTACTCTTGCTCTAAAGGATGGTAAACCGTTTTTATCGTTTGCGGTACAAGGCGGGGATACCCAGGATCAAAACCTGTTGCAGTTCTTTCTGAATATGGTGGAGTTTGGCATGACCGTGCAGGAAGCCAGTGAGGCCCCCAACATCAATACCGATCAACTTCGCTTGTCATTGGGCGGGGAAGACCGAAATCCTAAAAATGGAAACATTCTATTGCACGAGAGTACACCCCCATACGTGCGTAAAGAATTACAACGCTTGGGCTACCGCATGCGCTTTGACGATCGCACCAGCGGACCAATCAATGCCATTTGGTTTGACTGGGAACATGGTTCCTTCTGGGGAGGAAGCAGCAATCATGGAGAAGACTATGGGTTAGGATGGTAGAGTTGCTCTCGACTGATTTTGTCCGCTGACCGTACAAGTAGAGTACTAAGCCGGAATTGCGATTCGGTATACTTTTCCTTTTTTCACCGTTAATTTTTCATCGCGCAGCCAGGGGTTGTGGCGCTTGAGCAGTTTGTAGTTGGTATTGTTTTTTTTGGCAAAGGCAATCAGATCGGGTATGGTTTCGCGCACCTCCACATACTGAAGTTTCTCGGGCTCATACAAATGTCGCGGACTTACCTTAAAGCCGTATCGTGCCGGGTTTTCAATAATTTCTTTACACGCGAGTATGCGAAATACATACCGTGCCGTTTCATCATTCAAAAATAAATCGTAGTACGATTCAACGTTTTGATTTTCAAGAGCACGTTCCATACCGCCCATGCCGCGGTTATAGGAAGCCGCCACCTCCGTCCAGTTGCCAAATTTGGCGTATGCCTTTTTCAAATACCGGCAAGCTGCTTCTGTAGCCTTCAGCGGATCATACCGTTCATCTACTTCTTTCGTGATCTCCAGTCCGTTTTCTTTTCCGGCCGATTTTAAGATCTGCCAAAAACCCACGGCATCTTTCGGTGAAATGTCATTCATCAATCCCGATTCGATCAACGGCAGGTATTTGAAATCTGCCGGGACATTATTTTTCTTTAAGATTTCTTCGATTTGCGGAAGCCATCGGTTAGCACGTTTCATTAAAAAAATGGTGTTGTTGTGCCAGTACGTATTGATATGAAGTTCCCGATCAAGGCGTTCACGCACATCAGCCAGTTGCAGGGGAACGCTTTCTCCCGCAAAACTCAACGACTCCGGCAAATCGAAAGAGATGGCCGGTAACGGCTGCATATCTGCTTCATCCAAATCATTCGGTGCCACGGTGCCATCTTCCAGCCGTTGTGATGTGCTTACCTCCGCCAAAGCTGTAGTCATTTTTGTATTGGCATACCGCACATAGCCCAGCACGAAAAATACTGCCAGCAGGGAAAGAATGAGTGGAAAATGTTTTGAGTCAATCATGCATTTATATTTCACCACAGAGTACACAAAGTTTTCACTGAGTACACGGAGTTAATTTGCTAACTATGCTTTTCTCAGTGTCCTCGGTGCAGCACTCCGTGATCTCTGTGGGTGAATCCTTTAAAAGTTCGGTGACAATAAATACTTTGAGTAAAAGTCGTCAATTACTTTCACGGCATCTTCGGGTGTATCGACCAGACTAAATAACTCCAGGTCGTGTTCACTGATCATGCCTTCTACCAGCAATGACTTTTTTACCCATTCCAACCAGGTTTGCCAGAATTTTTTACCGACCAGCACAATCGGGAACCGGCCTATCTTCTTCGTTTGGATCAGGGTGAGTGCTTCACTCAATTCATCCAATGTTCCGAACCCGCCCGGCATCACGATAAAGCCTTGAGAATACTTCACAAACATCACCTTGCGAACAAAAAAGTAATCAAAGGTGATAAGCTTATCAGGATCAATGTAGGGATTACCCTTTTGCTCAAAGGGCAGAAAAATATTTAATCCCACGGATTTACCTCCTGCACGATTCGCACCCTTGTTACCTGCTTCCATAATACCCGGCCCACCGCCCGTCACCACTCCATACCCATGCTGCACCAGTTGATAAGCAATTTCTTCCGCGGTTTTATAATAGGGATGATTCGCCTTGGTACGGGCTGAACCAAAAATGGTAACACAGGGTCCAATCTTGGCCAATTTCTCCATTGCTCCCACAAATTCCGACATCACTTTGAAGATCATCCAGCTGTTCTCTCCCTTGATCTCCGACCAGTCTTTATCTACAAAGGCTTTGCGAATGCGATGTTCATCTTCGATGGCTTGCTGTACCAGCTCCTCATCAACTTTATTTTTTTTCTTACTCATATTGAATTCTTAACATGAAATAGTCTGCCCACGCGCAGACCAAGGATAAATATACACGGTTGAAACGAGAAATAAACAGGAAGGGGTTTGGATCAAGGCTTTAACAAATCGTTGAGAGCCTCCTCCAGGGAATTAAATTGGAATGTAAACCCAGTCTGCTGAATTTTTTTGGAGGATACAATACTTCCGTTCAATACAATATTCGCCATTTCTCCCACCACTATTTTCAAGACAAATTTCGGAACAGGTGGAAGCCAGAGCGGTTTGTGCAAAGCCTTTGCAAGGGCACGGGTTAGTTCCTTGTTGGTTACCGCATACGGACCTGTTGCATTATAGGCACCGCTCATCGTTTGATCCTCTACTGCTCTCATAAACATCCGGCAAAGATCATCGAGGTGAATCCAACTCATGTATTGTTTGCCTGTACCCAGCGGAGCTCCGACACCCCATTGAATGGGTTTCATCATTTCTTTCAAGGCACCTCCCTTTTCACTGAGCACAATACCTACCCTCATTTTTACAATCCGCTTGTTCTGAATTTTGTCTACCTCCCCTTCCCAGGCGCTGACTACCGAGGCTAAATAGTCCGTTCCGGGACTACTCTCCTCTGTGTACTCCTTATCGGTTAACCCGAAACCATAGTAGCCAATAGCCGATGCGGATACTACAGCCTTCACGTTAGGATAGTTCTGCAGATGACGTGCTAAGAGTGTCGTAGATTTTGTGCGGCTTCCCAGAATTTCCTGTTTTCTCCTTTTTGTCCACCGCTGATCGGCCACTCCGGCTCCAGCCAGGTGAACCACGGCATCAACACCATCAAAGGCATCTTCTTCTATCATGCCCTTCTCAACATCCCACATAAAACAGGGAATCTTTCCAGTTCTTTTTGTTCTCCCAAGGTGTACCACGGCATGTCCCTGCTGTATGAACAGCTCGGTCAATCGTGTACCAATTAATCCTGAAGCTCCGGTAATAAGAATTTTGCTCACTGATTTTATGAATAATGGTTCGCTGACGAACCGGCCCAAATTTTGTAGCTTTCCGTCAGAAAGTTAACCTCTTTTCAAACATGAATACGATCAAAAAGTTATCAGTCATGGTCTTGTTGCTGATATCCTCAAGCTTACTCGCGCAAAAAGTAAGTGTTACACAAGATAAGGAGCGGGTAAAAGGCAGCAACATCGATGGATATGCTACTGAGCTTGCCGGAACCATTGAAGACGTGAGTTCGGCTTACACGAAGTATTTGAAAACCTTCGGGAAGATTAAATCCTCAGGCAGTCAGATGCAGCTTTCAGAAGCCGAGATCAGTTTTACAAAATACATCTCCCCCCTATACGCCACCACCCGAAGCAACGGTGAAAAAATAACCGTATGGCTGGGTTTAAACGCCACCGAGTGGCCTACTCCTGAACAAGCACAGCAAGCCATGAAAGACCTGGAAAAGGTAGTGTATGATTTTGGTGTAAAGTATTATCGCGATAAAGTGCAGGTGGACATTGACGAATCCGTGCGAGCACAACAAGCTGCCGAAAAGCAAACCCTGCGGTTACAGAATGAAAGCAAAAGCCTTGTTAGTAAACTGGAGTTCAATCAAAAAGAAAAACTAAGACTTGAAAAGGCACTGGCTGATAATAAACTTGAGTATGAAACGCTGATTGCCAATACGGCCAAAAATAAAAAAGATCAGGACTCCGTTTCTTTGGCCACCGACCAGATTAAAAAAATGGTGGAAGTACATAAGGAAAGACAGCGGAAGGTGAATTAAAGTACATTGGGTTATCAAATAAAAAAAGCCACTCAGTGTTGAGTGGCTTTTTTGATTTATTCAAGGTTGTTTTAGAAAGCATAACCGGTCCATGCAAACAACGTTGTTGCAGTTCCTGTATTGGCTGTTCCCGGGAAAGTAATCGTTCCAATGGGTCCCCCATTATCATTATCAATGTTTGTATCCACCAGATTGGTGCCACTAATTGAAACGTTTACAGAGGTTGTTGCAGCTGCTTTACCAGCTGAATCATCAAGATCAACAACATCTCCAGGGGCTGGAGCATTTGCGCCTTGCACCACCAAAGCATTGGTAACCGTGGCACCACTGTTTCTTCTGATTTTTATGAAATCTGTAATAATTGCTGTTGAGTTATTAACAAGAGTCATGTTAGTTACTGTTGGATTTGATTGTGGGGTGGCTGCCGGTGTTAACCCATCCAAATTACCATCTCCTTCAATACCTCTGGGGTCTGACGTTACATCAACAAATCCTGATTCACGAATTCCATATGCATTGGTAATGGTGCCGCTGTATCCCTGGGTCCAGTCAAACATATCATCTTTGGAATTCACCACAAGGATATTGGAAACATTTACGCTGCCTCCGAAAAACTCAATCGCATCGTCATCACCATAGCTCAACATCACGTTACTAACGGTTGTTCCGGAACCAACTCCATAAAGCGTCAGACCGTTGAATTCTTTTTCACCATTGATACGGGCACCGGAGTACTCAATGACCAAATAGGTGATATCTCCGCTATCATCGGCAGCATTATCACCGCCATAGAAAAAATCTACCACTTCTGTAACTGCCGTATTACCACCTGTGATTGGCGCATAGCCCATAACCATTAAACCACCCCAGTCGCCAGAGGCAGGAGCAGCCGCATTTGAGGTCATCGTAACCGGTGCTGCCGCAGTACCATTAACAAATATTTGTGCGCCACGCTCAACCGCAATGTATACGTTCGTACCTCCTGCAGAAGCAACTATTGTTGTCCCGGCTTCAATGGTTAATGAGCCACCATCCGCAACCACAAGGGCTCCGGTAAGAATCCAGTCTTCACTTGCAGCAAGTGTTATGTCTCCCGTAATTTCTCCTTGTAAATCATCCACCACTAAATCAACATCGCTTTGATCTTCAATTATACCATCAGCAGTCTGCTTGGGATCAGACTCATCATCGGAACAACTTGTGAACGTAAGTGTCGCACCTACTAAAAGTAAAAGCGTGAAATACTTAATCATTTTCATTTTTTTGGGTTTAGAGCTAATAATATTTTTTGTGTAACCCCTCATGGCTACCGGCACAAAGGTCTGTTGCCAAGGTTACTTGAATGGAACCCCAGTATTATGAAATTGTAAATAGAGTTTTAAGAGGATATTATGTCAATAATAAGCCATAGCCTTATAGCCAAAGCGAATTGACTTCAGTAAAAAAAGATATACTCTCTCTAGAATTTATAGCTGACGCCAACGGAAGCTGTAATCCCTTTTTGATAATCACTGATAATCTCGGTTGTGGTTACACCTGCCGAAGGAGCAACATCTTTTGTTTGTCTAAACTGCGGATTCAGGATGTTCTTAACACTCACGCCTATGCTAAAATGATCATTCAGTCCATAACTGGAGATGAAATCCAATCTAGGAATGAAGCTTTCATCAATATCAAAGTTTCCAACGCCCTGACCATTTCCTGGAGCACCCAGGGAATAAATCCTTTCTGTATTGTAATTGAACAACAAGGTGGTGGTTAAAAGCCTGCCGCTTGCGCCACTTCGGGTCAACGTTAGGTCAGAATTAATCAACCATGGGCTTGCACCCTCAAGTTTGGATTCACTATTGGTTGGATTGAAGGCCAAATCATCTGAGCTGACATCCTCTAGGGGCTGGTTAGAGTATAGATAGGAAAGGTTCAAGCCCAAATCCAGCGTGGTGGTTTTCTCATTCTTAGTGGCACTAAAAATTGTTTTCCTAACTTCCAACTCAGCACCCAGGATATTGGCAGCATCATCAGTAGAATTCACATAAGAAAATTCGTTAGCTGCTGAGGTTACCTGTCCCCGGTTTATGGGGTACTTAATTTGTTTGTAAAATCCTGTTAGGGCGACTAATTCACCGTTACTAAAGTAATGTTCATATCGAAGGTCAACATTAAAATTCTCTGCTGGTTTAATGTTAGGATTACCAAAGCTTGAGGTGTTTACATCTTCATAGAAGAAAGGTGCAAGTTCTTTGAATTGTGCAAACGTATAAGACTGGCTGGAGGCGAGTCTCAGAATATCATTATCCGTCAGACTGTACTTTATATTTAAACTAGGGAGGAAATAAGTTTTGTTTCGCTCATCTTCTCCCTTCGTCAGGTTTGTATCCCAAATGACTTCCTGGGTAAAAGTTTCAATGCGCAACCCGGCATTTACGGTAAGTGCAGATGACAAATCAAACACTCCATTCACAAAGCCTGCATGAATTCCCCGATTACCTGAATAAGTAAAAGGATTCAAAGCGCTGGCATTAGAACCCCTGGAAGTTTCCATTTCAAACGTTCCGTTATCAATAGACTGCTGATTAAACAAGGCATCAGGATCATTGACCTGCACCACTTCGCCAACCGGGAAGTCAAAATTAAACTGGGTCGATTCAAAATCCCTGTTTGTAGATCGGAAATTATATCCAGCGGTAATTTTATTGTTAGATTTTTCCTTCAGACTGAACGAAAGAATTGCCCGGGCAGCTATGTCGCGCTCATCTAGAAATGAAAAGAAGCGATGGTTATAAGCTGGTGAGCCTGAGTTTACAATATACTCGTCACCATTAAAAATATAAAAGTTTGTACGCCTGTCCGGCTCGTCTCCTGTGGCCACATTAAAGGAACCTCCCAGATCTAAAGTGATTCGATCGGATAGTCTTAACTCCGATAAAAGCTGGTTTACTAAAACGGTATTATTATTTTGCTGCTGACGTCTTACAAACGTTTTGTATGCGTTGGGATCCTGAACATCATCATTTCCATTTAAACTAAAACCTGTATAGTCTCCAACGGATTGCGTGTTGTCATGAATGTAAATGATATTATAAGACACCGAATTATTTCGTCCAAAATCATAAGCAAAATTTCCCATGGCTAACTGAGATGCTTCGTATTCATACTTATCAAAGGTGAAGTCTTGACGAACGCCTCCATTAGGATTCACTTGTCGTACAACGCCTTCTTTATAGAAATATTCACTGTTCATGGAACCTACAAAAAAGGTTCTTAGAGGTCTGTTTCCAATGATAAAACTCTTCCCTCCAGATATTGAAAACGAGGAATTCAAAAGAGGACTGTTGACTTTTACAGGATTAAAGGAATTCTCAAAACTGTATTCATTTAAACTGGTGATAGGTATTTCACGCGAAGCAGTACCTAAAAAATTAGTACCATCCGCACGATAAAACTCCTGACCGGTAGTCAATGAATTCACACCCATCGAAGCTCCAATTTTTAATTCCTGGTCTTCAAACAATCTTTTTGTCTTAATGTCAATATTCGCTCCGGCCACATCACCGAACATGTCAGCATTAAATGTTTTGTTTACGTCTATACTGCTGATGATATCCGAAGAAAAAAGCTCAAGAGAGATATTCTTCAACTCGGGGTTTTCAGAGGGTAGCGGCAAACCGTTAAGAGAAGTTGAGTTGTAGCGATCACCCAATCCACGAACAAATACATTTTTAACTCCTTCTTGTTTGGAAACACCGGTTACCTGAACCACGGCAGACTCCGCATCCGACACACCCTTTCTGGTAAGCTCTTGTGCTCCGATGTTGGTAACAATGTCGATGGATTTTTTACGATCCAACAGAAGCACCGATTCAGAGGTTCGATCCGCTACGCCCCGTACCACAACTTCCTTCAATTCCTGGGCTTCTTCTGCAAGTTGTACATCTCCAATTGTGGCGCGCTTACCATTCTCTACAACAACTTCAACTTCCTGAGTTTTATAGGTTACAAATGTAATAAGCAAAGTATGAGTCCCCTCTGTTACATTGTTGATCAGAAATTTACCTTCAATATCCGTAGAAGCTCCTGTTTGTGTTCCCTTTAGGATAATGTTTGCACCGATAATAGACTCTCCTGTAGTTGCATCCTTTACCAACCCGGCAATGGACCCCTGTGAATAGGCAGCACCCATTAAAAGAAATAGAAAACCTGAAAGCAGTAGAACCTTGCGCATACTAATTTTATTTGCGGCAAAGGTCACACTCTAATATTACCCCACTGGAACGCATGTATTATGAAATTGTTAAGAGGGAAAATCCTTCTATAGTGCTGATTTTCAGCTATATCGTAATAATACGATTAACGACATTCAACCTTCTATTATTGGTGTGTTACTCAGTTTAAAAATTTCTTACGGGAATGTTAAGCCGTAGAATATTTGTTTCCAGGCAACTTCCTCAAAATAGTCTGGAGGATATTGGACTTACACCCTATCGGGTTTTTTTCTTCAGCAGAGCTACAACTAAACAGGAGAAAATTAGTAAGGAAACTGGCTTAACGAGGTAGGATTGCTTCGCTTAATGAGTTATTGGAGTTCTAATTTAAAGAAGCCATCACAGGCGCTAAATCACTTTTAATGGATAGCACTGTTTTCATGCACTCTATTCGAAGTTTACTTTCAAGGTTGCTTTGTTGAAGTGACAATAAAAGGATTTGAGAGAATTCATCAATTCTTGGTGAGGAGTAAAATGCGTGTGCCCTCTTCAAACTCTGAGCAGATTCCTGTAGGTCCTGGCGGTTAAATGCATCAACAGCTTTATTATAATAAAGTAATCCCTGCAATTCTTTCAGGGAAACAGCCCTAAACAATTCAAAACTGTATTGGTAGTATTGCATTTTTTTATTTGAACCGGGAGTAAAATTTCCCTTATACGTACTAATTCTACTTTCAATATCATGCGGGTTAGTTACAAATCCATTGGTTGGGTCCGTGGCTTCCAATAAAATTTTACCTTGCTTTGTGTCTGCCAAAATAAAAATGTGATAATTCGTTTCGATTACCTGGTAAGGAATCTGAAAGTGATCCAGCAAAAGCGCATATAATACGGTGCCCGTAAGGCAATTGTAAGAACCTGAATTGAACAAATTGCTGATGGGCGCGTAATCCTCATACTTTTTTAAATACTCCTGATGAGTCTTCGAAAACAGGAAGCGAACAAAATCATTTTCATGCCTAATAGCATCTTTCTTTTTCTCAAGCTTTTTTAAAAAAGTATCAAGGGATGACGGAGAATTTGATTCAGTTTGATCAACCGCGAGGAACGTATCCAAAAGAGTTGCCGTACGATTATCCTCCTGCGCAAAAACTGAGCAGGTAATCGAAAGCACAAGGATGAGCGGTAAGAATTTCAATGTTAACTCAATGTTACCAGTATGTTAACAAAATTAACATATCGGTAACATGAGTCAATGGGTGAGCGAAAACTTAATATTGAGTCTTATTACAAGGTTTATTGACCTTAAAATCAGGATTTGACTGCAGAAAAGCTCACTTTATGAGCTTCAGAACAAAATGAACCTCCAGCAACGCTGGTTTAATCACCCTTTAAGAGATTGAAAACGCTGTTTATTTGCTAATGGGCACCTTACTCAGCAGCGCCTTAATGATGTCCGCGGTTTTTACATTATCCGCTTCGGCTTCATAGTTGAGAATAATCCGGTGGTTCATGACGTCCAGCGCCACCTCTTTTATGTCCTCCGGGAGAACATAATCACGTCCCTCAAAATAGGCAGCAGCCTTCGCAGCAAGATTCAAATTAATGCTGGCACGGGGTGATGCACCGAACTGAATGTACGGGGCCTGCTCGGTAAGTTTATACTCAAGGGGCTTGCGGGTAGCAAATACCAATTCAATAATATAGCGCTCGAGCGATTCTGAAATTTTCACTTTGTTGATCTGATCACGGATGCCATAGATATCTTCTTTCGTGAGTAGTGCATTTACCGTAAAATCAAAACCCATGTTGGAAATTCTGCGCATGATTTCCAGTTCCTGATCTTTGGTTGGATAATCCACAAACACTTTCATCATGAACCGGTCTACCTGTGCTTCCGGCAGCGAGTACGTTCCTTCCTGATCAACCGGGTTTTGAGTGGCCAGTACAAGGAAGGGTTTATCTAATGTAAAAGTAGTTTCTCCGATTGTCACCTGTTTTTCCTGCATTGCTTCCAAAAGAGCGGATTGCACTTTCGCAGGTGACCGGTTAATCTCATCGGCCAAAATAATATTCGCGAAAATGGGACCTTTCTTTACTTCAAACTTTCCATCCTTCTGATTGTAGATCATCGTACCTACTAAATCGGCAGGTAACAAATCGGGTGTAAACTGAATGCGCTGAAAATCCAAGTGCAGCACACGGGCCAGGGTGCTTACGGTAAGTGTCTTAGCCAGCCCCGGAACACCTTCCAATAAAATATGTCCGTTGGTAAAGAGCCCGATGAGGAGTCGGTTCACCATGTATTCCTGACCCACTACTACCTTAGCCACCTCACCAAAAACCTGCTTGATCTTTTCCTTGTGCAACTGGTGTTTATCTGCTGATACCGCTTCCATCGACAAATTCAATTAGTTATAAAGTGCTAAAGTAGGGCAATTTTAAAGATTTTGTAAAAAAATGTGATGAGTATCTCCCCTTCAGGTTTAACGGTTCTACCGTCTATTTTTTAAAGCTGAATTTGAAATAGATAAGCAACAAACTCAGTACGGCAATGATTCCATTGCAGATGATCACGGGCCAAAGATTGAGCTTTACCCCATACACCAGCCATACCAGTGTGCTGCTGAATACAATCAACATCATGGCTAAACTCAGGTCGCCCACACTTTTTGATTTCCATGCTTTGTATACTTGTGGCATAAACGTGATGCTGCTTAAAAAAGCACCGGTGTGCCCTACGATTTCAATCCATGACATAATCTATCTGTTTGGTCTACGAATGTATTAATTTCAAAACGAAATGAGCAGAACATTTGTGATCGGTGATATTCATGGAGCCAACCAGGCTTTGCTGCAATGTATGGAGCGATCTGGCTTTGATTATGCGCAGGATCACCTCATCTGCTTAGGCGATGTATGTGATGGCTGGCCCGAAACCAAACAGGCCATTGATGAACTCCTGAAAATTAAAAACCTGACCTACATTTTAGGTAATCATGATTTCTGGACACTCGAGTGGATGCGCGAAGGTGTTGGGGATGAGGTTTGGTTTGGGCAGGGTGGTGAAGCTACCATTAAATCCTACACGGATGCAGTGCCGATAGAGCATATTGAGTTCCTCGAGAAAGCACTTCACTATTTCATTCATGAGAATAAATTATTTGTGCATGCCGGAATTGACACTCGAGTGCCTGTAGAAAAACAAACGCCTCAAATTTTTTTGTGGGATCGTAACCTGGCGCGCATCGCGCTGGATCTGCAATTTAAAACGCTCAATGCCAACCTCACCGGATATGATGAAGTGTATATCGGTCATACTCCCGTTACTCCCCCACCCATTAAAGCCTGTGAAGTGTGGCTCATGGATACCGGTGCAGGCTGGTCGGGCGTACTCTCAATGATGAACATCGATACCAAAGAAATTTTTATGAGCGACCCGGTACCTTCTCTCTATCCGGGACTAGCCGGAAGAACCAGGAAGTAATTTATTTTTTTGACTTTCTTTCCGCCAGGGTTTGCTGTGCTGTACGTACAAGGATTTTATAATCCTCTTTCATCAAGGTCGTGCCCCTTAATTTGTGGTAATCTGCAAATGCCAGATTATTCTTTTTCATGATGCTTCCATAGATCATCAATGCAGCCAACAAGCTTCCGCGATACTCCGGATGAAAATCATCTTCACTGTACAATGTAAAATCAGGATAGTTTTCCCACACATTAAGCCATCCTTTACCAGCCGGGCAAAAAATTGCCTTGGCCGAGTCGGCCAGAAGCTTGTAGGAATTAAACACTCCGGAAAAATCAGAAGCTCTGGCTTTGGCAGGCCACACCATGTACACAACCAATCGGGCATTATTTTGATCACATAATGCATCAAACTTCAATCCGTACTCCAGCAGGTACGTTCTTCCTTCCAACTGAGAGGAGGGCCCCTGCTGCACTACCACATAATTGTATTTTCCGGATTTAATTTCTTGTTGCGCTTTCCCATCATTCCAGTGATCGACCAGGGCATAGTTCGGAAGCGAAATGGAGCGATACGACATGTCCACGCTATCGCACGCTGCAATCTGTTTGACTAATTCGGGGAGGTTGTTGTAGTAGGTTAGACTGTTTCCTAAAAACAGCACATTTATTTTTTTCTGTGCGCGCACAGATACACTCGCCAGGCAAGCGAAGAGGAGAATTATAATGGGTTTAGGCATCGTCAAAATTGAATCACTTCGGCACCCCGGGGGTTGACCAAAAATGAATTGATCAGATTTTGCACCGTAGGCGTTTCGTACCCCACCTTCACATACCTGCGTGCGGCATCAAAATTTTCCACCGCGGTGTCTTTCTCAATAAAACCGAAGCCAAGATAATTTCCCTTTTCCACTAACACTATCCCCCGTTCATCGGTATTTCTTCCTTTGCCAAGAATCGCCACGGATTCGCCTGAACCCTTAAACGATTGAATGGCCTTGATGGCGCGCTTGTTATACTTCGCCACCGACTCCACACCCATACATGCCCCTTTGCATTCTCCTGTCTGGTACTGAAAGCAAAGTCCTTTCGCTACCTGCAACCCGCTCAACTTCGGACAGAGATTGAATTCCCTTACCTTCTCCCACAAAAAATTCCAGGTATCGCCCTTGGTGCTGAAGCGGATCAAAGGACGTGAACCACGCGTAACCATGTTCACGGAAAACCGATGATATCCATTGCGGTCTTCGTAATCATAAATGCCCCATTCCTCTACGCGGTACTTCTGCGCGTGGTTATACTTGGGCCACAGTCTGCGAATCTCTTGCGACTCCAGTATTAACGCAATCAATTCGTTTCCTGTGAGTTCGTAGGAGATGTGATGAATTTCATTTCTGATTTTAGAACGGTTCCATTCGCGGGCATCGCCTGTGAAGTGACCTGCAATCCGCTTCTTAATATTATTCGCCTTGCCCACATAAATCACCTGGCTACGCGAATTCATAAAATAATACACTCCGGATTTTGCGGGTAACCGATCAAATTCCTCCTTCGGTAAGTTTGGAGGCAAAATGGTTTCACCTGAATTGCGCTTCAACGATTTGCTGATGTAATTATCCCGATCACGATTTAACAATGAATTAAATACTTTCACGGTAGCCTCTGCATCTCCGCCTGCGCGGTGACGATTGGTAATTTTTATTCCCAAACTTTCTGCCAGACTCCCCAAACTATACGAGCGTAATCCGGGAATAATTTTACGACTCAGCCGAACGGTGCATAATTTTTTGGATTGCCAGTTGATTCCTGCCTGTTCAAATTCTTTCTTCAAAAAAGAATAATCGAAGTGTGCATTGTGTGCGACAAACACGCGGCCTTCCAGCAACCGCAAAATATCTTCTGCTACTTCTTCAAAAGGCGGAGCATCCATCACCATGTCGGTGGAAATGCCGGTAAGTCCGGTAATGTAATACGGAATATTGCGCCCCGGATTGACAAGCGTATGAAAATGATCGGTGACTTCGATGCCATTATGATGGTAGATGGCTATTTCGGTAATGCGATGATTCTCTGCGTAACCCCCCGTTGTCTCAATATCCACGATCGCGTACATAATGCAAGTTAGATATTTGAGATAATCTTATAAAAGGAGAATCAGAAGTAATATTTTTAGAGTATGAACTTGATCATTCGCTTTTTACTGAACGGATTGGCTGTTGTGCTAACGGCCTATCTCTTGCCCGGTGTAGATGTTACCGATTACTGGACTGCCCTGATTGTGGCGCTGGTGCTCGCTATCGTGAACGTGATTGTCAAACCCATTCTGGTTATTCTTACCATTCCCATCACCATTCTCACGTTAGGATTATTTCTGCTGGTGATCAATGCATTAATAATTCTGCTGGTAGATTATTTCGTGGATGGATTTACAGTGAGTGGATTTTGGTGGGCGTTATTGTTCAGCTTAATCTTATCGCTGTTTAATAGTTTGTTCAACGATCTGACGAAAGAAAAGAAAAACTCATAATTGATCCAGAATTGGCTAGCTATTTAAACCCTAAGATTTAAAGCCCTCACCCAAAAATAATTGCAGCGTATGAATGCTATCCGCAGTACCCTCTCCCTGGGGAGAGGGCAGGGTGAGGGGCTAAAAAAACTCCACATTCGAAATCAGCGGACAAGCCTTTGAATCTGTTATGTTGATCCTGATCCTTTCCGTCTGCACAGGATCAACTTTTAAAATTCGCTTGTAGCCAATCGTGGTGCCTTTTGCAATTTGCCGCCATGCGTTTTCCTTCCAGGCTTCTATTGTAAATGCTTTTACACGCTGCCCTAATCGTATGTATTCTTGTATCATCACATACCTGACTTCTTTCTCTACATCAAAATTGATTTCAAGACTGCCCGTAGTCACATCGTCTGCTGTGGTCCAATACGTCTCCTTATTGTTGTCGTTAACCTTAGCTGCCGAAAATTGACTTCCTCGTTCAGCACTTGCGCTCACCTCCGCAGCTTCAGCCAGATTGGTTTTAAATTCCCGATCCAATATCGCTCGCCACTCTTTCAACGCCTTCACATCATTTTCATGAATCAATCCACGCCTGTCGGGCGGAACATTGAGCAACAACGTTGATCCCCGCCCAACGGAAGTGAGATAAATGTCAAATAACTTTTCCGGAGTTTTCACCAGTGAATCCTGCGAAGCATGATAAAACCATCCCGGACGAATCGAGACATCTACCTCCGCGGGAATCCACTGACTGCCCTCCTCACTTCCTGTATTCAACAACTGTTCAATACCTGCCTTTCCGGCATAAAGTGTATCAGGTGTTATGGTGTTCCAATTGGTTTCTCCCGCTATGCCTCGTTCATTTCCCACCCAACGCACACCGGGACCGGCATCACTGAAGAAAATTACCTCCGGTTCAAGCTTGCGTACCCTGTCTAATGTTCCCGGCCAATCGTAATACGTTTTTCCATTGATCGAACGTTTCTCGTTGGCTCCTCCATAAAAACCATCACCACCATTAGCACCATCAAACCACATTTCAAATACTGGGCCGTAGTTCGTGAACAACTCCGCCAGTTGATTTCGATAATATTCCACATATGCAGGCGAGCCATAATCCTTATGATTCCTGTCCCACGGAGAAACATAAATGCCAAACTTCAGTCCGTGGCGTTTACAGGCTTCTGAAACTTCTTTCACCACATCTTTTTTAAACTGACTGTTTTTCACCGAATACTCGGTGTATTGAGAAGGCCACAAACAAAAACCATCGTGATGCTTACACGTAAGGATCACGCCTTTGAAGCCGGATTCTTTAAACGTGGTGATCCACTGATCGGCATTAAATTCGGTAGGATTAAAAATTTCTGGCTTCTCATCTCCATAGCCCCACTCTTTATCCGTAAATGTGTTGGTAGTGAAGTGCACGAAGGCATTAAGTTCCATTTCGTGCCAGGCGAGTTGGCTCACGGAAGGAACAGGGTCAAGAGGTGCTGGCGGTTCTACCTCTTGTGAACAGGAAAAACTAATCAGTACTAAAATAAAAAAATAGATTCTTCGAAGCATGGACTAAAAATAACAAAAGCTTCAATAAGTCATCAGATCGTTGGAACGATCTGATGACAAATACAACTCATTGGTATTGTTCCTTGAACCCAAGCACTTTTGCCAAGATGGCAAAGAATATAAATACTTTCTTCTGAATTGTCCACGCTGGTTTCAGTATGCGTAACTCGTTTGCATGATGTAACATGATTAACGAAGTGCGAAAAATATTAGGAACCCCGGTTTTACTAAGTTTCCCATCACGTGAAAGCGAAAAGAAGGTTTGAAAGAGATCTTCAATTTGCAAAGCTGGCCTGAACTCCTGAATATAATGAGCGGTTTCATCACCCTCATTCCAAAAATGATGTGGTATTCCGGCTGGAACTGAAATCTCATCTTCCGGCCCGGCCACTGTTATTTTACCATCAATCTTAAAGTGAAGAACGCCCGAAATAACCCGAAACGAATTTTCCTGGAAAGGATGAATGTGTTCCGGTTCGCGCATTTCGGTAGGCGGACTAAAACACTCGATCTGCAGTAAATCACCGTTAGTGTCTTGGGCAGTCTTCAAAAAAATCATCCGTTGCCCAGTCCTTTTATTTTCAATTTTATCTCCTGATTTCATACGTGTATCAAATTAAGTCAAATCAAATTTCTTCCAGCTTATACTTGGCGATGTAAGGCACCACATCACCACCGATATAGAGGTAGCCATTAAACTCTTTCACCGCACCGGTTTCGGGTGTAAATTTTCCGGTGGTGTCAAAATAGGAATGAAGGGTCTCACCTGTTTCCGACAAATGGAGGATCATACCAAACAACTCGGGTTTTGGTTGCAGAAAATTAGGAAGCGCATATACAAATTTTTTCATGACCGGGCTCGGATGAATCTTGTCCAGATCATCGTTGCGCTTTGTTGAGAAGCCAAGCCAGAAGGTTCCATCATCACGAATGGAAATACCATTGGGAAATCCCGGCAGGTTATCAGCAAACACATCAATCTGACCTGCCTTCTCACCTTTTAACCAGTATCGCAACACACGATACTTAGTTGTCTCAGTCATCAGCGCAAAGCCTTCATCTTTTGAAAGCACCACACCATTTCCAAAGTAAGTACCATCCATGAGTGTGGTGACTTTTTTAGTTTGTGGATCGTAGCAATAAAAACCACCGATAGGTTCCATCTCCAACACAATCCTTCTTCCATAGTCAATTGTATAAGCCGATTGATCAGATGTATTTGAAAAATAAATTTTTCCATCCGATGCAATATCCAATCCATTCGGGATTAAAAAAGGATTTCCCTTTTCATCGGTGGACGCTAACACGGTTACTTGTTTATCCGGACTAATACTAATGAGTCCAAGTTTATGGCTGAGCGCAATAAGATTGCCCTTGTTATCAAAGTGCAATCCTGCTACCCACGATCCGGCTTGATAGAACTCTTCTACTTTTCCCTCCGGTGTGATTTTCAAAATTCGTCCATCGCTGAAGTCGGTTTCTCCAACATGTGCCCCGCAATACAAATTACCCAGGCTGTCCATGACCATGTCTTCAGGACCATACCAGCCCTCCATCGATATCTTTTCAATGCTACTGAGTTTTTCATTCAGCGCTAGGGTACCGGAAAACAATGGCTTTGGTGTCGGAGTCCAAGCGGCAGGATGAATGGAGCATGATTTCAACAATAACCCCACGATTACCATGGCGAACAAAATCAAAATTGTCTTTTTCATAATGTTTAATTTTAGTTGTTGTTTTTTTAGTGCCAAACATTCAATTAATTGATGGACCAAAAGTATCGGGGTACGATAGCGTGGGAAATGAACTGCATTATCAAATCGACTTGAACTAGTTCAAGATGGAAACTGATCTTTTATTCGAAAGCCTTGAAAAGCATATTCTGCTAACGGAGGCAGATAAAAGCCTTATTTCCCAGGCTGTACGGGAGAGGAGGGTAAAAAAGAACCAATTCCTTGTACACGAAGGTGCTGTTCAGAAGTGTACTAATTTCCTTAACAAGGGAAGCATGCGAACGTATTTTATAGACTCCAGTGGCGAGGAACATATTGTTCAATTTGCCATTGAAGGCTGGTGGATAAGCGACTTGCAAAGTTTTATTTTACAGGTGCCCGCCACCTTTCATGTTCAAGCAATCGAGGATTGCGACATACTGGAACTTCCTTATGAAAATCTTGAAATGCTTTATGAAAGGATTCCTAAAATGGAACGGTATTTTCGAGTAATTACACAGCGAGCATTTATTTCCTTTCAACAAAGGATCATACAAAACATCAGCATGTCTGCTGAAGAGCGCTACCTCGCCTTTAAGGAAAAGTATCCAAAAATCGAATTGCGGATACCACAGCGATTAATTGCTTCTTATCTGGGAATTTCCGCAGAGTTTCTAAGCAAAATTAAAGCAAGGATCGCAATGAAAGACAGAAAGGATTCTTAATTGAGAATTTCTCGCGGTCGGCTGGAGAGTCAAGCTTTGTACCCGGGACGGGAGTCCTGACGAAGTTTTGCTTGTCAGGATGCTGACCGAAGCTCAGCATTGAACCCGAAAAAATCATCCAAAAAAAAGCCCCACATTTCTGTGAGGCTTGTACCCGGGACGGGAGTTGAACCCGTACAGATATTACTATCCACAGGATTTTAAGTCCTGCGTGTCTACCAATTCCACCACCCGGGCATTTTATTGGGTGATTGCTTTATTTGTTGATTTATTGATTATCTCTGCCCTTCGCGGATTTGCGTGAGGCTGACATAATGAACAATATCTCTTTCGCTTCCTTCTTAAGTGATTCTTCCACTTTGGCGATGCCAGACTCATCAATCATCTCCAGCCAAAGAAGGGTTTCATCTGCTTCTTCCACTACGATCGAAAGCTTCGCGATAAACTCTGCTTTCGACCTAGCCCTGCACGCTGCCCTGTAATTTGCCGTTACGGAAGTTGCTGATCGCAACAACTGTTTGCCTAAAATCTGGGCTTCCGGAGTGTTGGGCAGTGTCCGAAAAAACTGAATGATTTGAAGACTGAATTTTTTGGTTCGCTGCTGTAGTTCTTGGGCATTCAAATCAAAAAATCGTTAAATCTTCAAATCATCCAATAATTGAGCGGGAAACGAGACTCGAACTCGCGACCCCGACCTTGGCAAGGTCGTGCTCTACCAACTGAGCTACTCCCGCTTTTGGAGCGTGTGGGTGTGTTTATGCGTGCGTGTGACTGAAACGGGTTGCAAATTTAAGTAGCCTTTCGAAAAATGCAACATAGCCTGCAAAATTAGGTGTTTTTACCCTCAGGCTGATTTTCTCATCTCTCCTTCCATCTCACGCCTCAATTCCTGAGCATGTTGCTTGTTTTTTGAGTATTTAATGTGATTCGGCACTCCTTTCAGGTCCCAGATCAAGCCAACGGCCTGCAGGCCCTTCAGCATATACCAGGTAAAATCAACCTCCCACCAGAAAAAACCCTGACGGCTGCTGGTTTCGTAATAATGATGATTGTTGTGCCAGCCTTCCCCTAACGTGAGCAGCGCAAGCCACACACTGTTGCGCGATTCATCATGGGTTTCGTACCGCTGGTTGCCAAACTTATGCATGATGGAGTTGATGGAAAATGTAGCGTGGTATAAAATCACCGTGCTCAGAAAAAATCCAATGAGCAAAGTCGACATACCTGCTGCACTAAACATCGCGAGGATGCTTCCGCCATTGACAATCCCCCCGAGTGCGGTTACGATCACCGCAAGTGTTACCGGTGGCACAAGATAATGTTTGTTGAGCCACACCAACTCCGGGTACTTCGCGAAATCGCCAATCACTTTGTAATCGGTCTCTTTAAAATCAGGTCCAACAATCCAACCCACATGCGAATACCAGAAGCCATAAATTTTCATGGAGTGTGGATCAGCTGGTGTATCGCTGTGGCGATGATGATGACGATGATGAGCAGCCCACCACAACGCGCCTTTTTGTGCGGTAGTCTGAGAAATAAAAGCAATCACAAATTGAAACCACCGTGAAGTCTTGTACGACTTGTGTGCGAAGTAGCGATGATAGCCACCCGTTACCCAAAGCATACGCGTAACATACAACACACCACACACGATCCAGTCAAAAAGTGTTGCGCCTGTCCAGATCGCAGCAAGTGGCAAGAGGTGTACAATTAAAAAAGCAATTTCCTGTTTCAGCAGGGGCTTTCTTCGTACTTCGGGGGTAATCGTTGTTGTACTCATGATATGATCCTGATTCTGCATCCCTAGCTTAACTTCGGTACAGTTTGTAAGGAATTAAGCATCCACTGAATGCTCCGCAAAGGTCGGGCTTTATGATTTCTTATCCCAACCCCAGCACTATTTTTTACGTGTATGTCGTTTTATCGGCAGTTTTGAGGGTTCAATTCTAAGTTTGTTTCTTTACATGATGCGCGTGCGAATTCACTTTTTCGTTGTCTTTATTTTGATGCCGCTTTTTTCGATGGCACAAAATTCATTGAGCAACACACAAACCTTGGTGGTGGCCACATATCAGTACGGAGATAATCCACGCATTTTAAATATTGAGCCTTTTGCTACACACTTTGGTGAATCGGTTGATATAAAAACAGTAGTAAAAAGTTATCCTACGGTACACTTGCTTCTGCAGGCGATGAACAAAGGGGAAGTAGATGTAGCCTTCATGAACACGTTTGGCTATCTTATGATGCGTGAACAAAACTCCTTGTATGAAATTTCTGCCGCACTCCATTTGCCCGATGACGCTGCTTCCGTGTACAAGAGTGTGATTGTATCGCCACGAAAAAATGGTGTGACCTCCCTGGAAGCCGGAGTAGCACGAGCCTCTGATAATATTCTTATTCTTGTGAGCCCGGGTTCAACGTCTGGCAATCTGGTGCCGCGACTGAAACTGGCTTCGCTTATGGAAGATGATCCGGAAATGTTTTTCCTGGAAATGCAGTATGCCGAGCGCCATGATCTGGCCCAACAAAATATGCTGAAGGAAGGATTTGCACTGGCCGCCTTTGGAAGCGAAGAGTACTATAAACTGGGGGCAGATACGGTTAATATTACTAAGCTTTGGGAGTCCCCGCCCATCCCCTTAGGCCCTGTAGTTTGTAAGAAAGAATTGCCTGAAAACCTCAAAATAAGCCTAAAAAAGGCACTTTTAGAGCTTCATGAACAGAATCCGGAAGCTCTGGAATCGGTGAAAGCCGGCTGGACGGAAGCTAAACCTGCCGACCGCTATACCGTGGTGGATGACACCTATTATGAGGGGTTAATCAATCTTGCCGGAAACCGTGAACGCGCGATGAAAATTATTAGAAAATTTGCCAAATAAGTTCGTAGCCTGCCTAATTAATAATTCGGAATGTTCATTCCCAGGATAATATCTCGCTTCCCGATCCAAATACCTTTATCATTCTTCGTGAGTGAAATAATTCCCGAGCCTCCTCTTTTTTGTTGATGACTTTTTTCGTTTTTCGTTAACACCGGATCATCCGCAAATAAAAATTCATCGATCCAATAGAATGATGTACCCGGCTCTTTAACGATGGGATGAATGTGCTGCGGATTTCTGCTGTTGGGATACGAAGCGGGTCGGATGGTTTTCAATTCATAACGTCCCTGTTCATCCGTTTTTACCCATCCGCGTAAATGGCCATGTCTCTTGGCTGCGGTTTGGTTTGGGGCAGGCGAATACAAGCCTTTGTTATCCGTGTGATACACATACAGAATAACACCAGGAGCAACCGTCTTGCCATCGCTTTTGTAAATGACACCATTGATGACCATCCGTTCACCGGGTTCATCCGGTCCTGCGATGGTCGTTTGCCAGGAGATATCCTTGGGCATACCTTCAAACATCAGCTCGCAATCTTCACAATCAGAACCCACTATACGATCAACTTTCTGATTGGACTGTGTACAGCCTGAAGTATTGATCATCAGCATTATCAAAAAAGGAAGAATATACTTTTTCATGACCTGATGTTTGTTGATCTTAAATACGGAATAGCCATCCATCGGGCGATGCTATTTGATGAACGGCTATTAATCCTTGACGAAGTGTACATACGCTCCCACACGGTGGGGTATAAATGAATTAATTTTCAGCATGAATTGGTTCTTTCGTTACAAGCTTGATCACATTCTCTTTTGGGCGCTCACGGTATTCTTTCATGGGTACACCCGTATATGGCTTATCGATCAACATGGGGCAAGTCAATTCATAGTAGAATTGGTAGTACGCAACGGCTTGCTGGCCGTGGTCATTTATGTGAACCTGCTGTTCATCATTCCGCGGTTGAATAGTGGCAAAAAAGTATTCTCAACTTCTCTTCTTGTACTGGCGTCACTCGTGTTTTATGTGCTGGCCAAAAATGTACACGATCAATACTTGTACGGTCTTTTGATGGGCCCCAATTTTCTTCAAAACTCGCTTTACAACGCCTCGATTGTAATCTTCTACCTGGCCTTTGCCAGTGCCCTGTACTTAAGCAAGCAGTGGTTTATTCAGCGGGATTTAATTCGCAAGATTGAACTTGAAAAGCTCAACACCGAGTTAGAATACCTGAAAGCCCAGCTCAATCCGCACTTCTTATTCAACTCCATCAACACCATTTATTTTCAGATTGATAAGCAAAACAATGCTGCACGCGAAACGCTCAGTAAATTTTCTGACATGTTGCGCTACCAGTTATATGAATGCAACAGCCATGAAATCCCGGTGGAGAAAGAAATCAACTACTTGAAAAATTATGTGGAGCTGCAACGGCTCCGGAAAGACGAACACTACACCATTCAATTTTCCTGTTCGGAGGAGTTAACGCATTTCAGCTTACCCCCATTACTATTGCTGCCTTTCGTTGAAAATGCTTTTAAACACGTATCCCATTTCAGTGATAAAGAGAACCTCATCAAAATTGACCTCGACAAAAAAGGGCATTTCTTCCGGTTTAGTGTCGTCAATACCAAAGACCATGCCTTGCAGAAAATGGAAAATGGTGGCATCGGCTTAAAGAATGTAAAGCGCAGACTGGAACTCTTGTATAAAGACCGGTATCTTTTGGATGTGATCGATACGACCGATCGCTTTGAAGTCAACCTGGAATTGAAAATAGAATCAACCGCGAATACGTAATGAAACTCAATTGCCTGATTGTGGACGATGAGCCTTTGGCGCGCAAAGGGTTGGAAGAGTATGTTAAGGAGGTAAGCTTTCTTCACCTGTCGGGCACCTGTGAAAATGCATTGAAAGCCGCTGCATATTTGAAAGAAAATTCGATTGACCTGATGCTGCTTGACATTCAAATGCCAAAACTTTCGGGTATTGACTTTTTGAAAACGTTGAAGAATCCTCCCATGGTGATATTTATTACAGCGTTTTCGGAGTACGCATTAGAAAGTTATTCGCTGGATGTGATCGATTACCTGGTAAAGCCCATTCCGTTTGATCGCTTTTTAAAAGCTGTTCAAAAGGCGTTCGATTACCATCAGCTCAAACAAAAGGTCGGCTCTACTGATTCTCCTGATTTCTTTTTTATCAAGTGCGATCACAAGTTTGAAAAAGTAAATTATGCGGATGTCCTCTACATCGAAGCCATGCAGAACTATTGCATCCTCCATACGGCTGAACGAAAACTGATCGCCTACATCACCATCAGCGGACTTGAAGAACAACTTCCGTCCACCCGTTTCTTAAAAGTGCACAAATCCTACATCGTCTCCCTCGAAAAAATAAAAGCACTGGACGGAAACGACATTTTAATTGGCAACGCGCGCGTACCCATCAGTCGCGCATTGAAAGACGAAGTGATGACGAAAATCATGGGTACCAATCTCTTCAAGCGCTAGCCCTGACCTTTCCAAAAAAGTTTTACTTTTATGGCCCATGAAAGCCATTCTCTTTTGCATGAACCCCTATGCCTTTGGCATCCTCCATCCCTTGAATGAGGAGCTTCAGTCGAGAGGGCATGAAGTGTTGTGGTATGTGCCTGAACGGATCACAGAAAAATTTCCATACGCCTCTACCGCCAAACACACGAAGTGCATAAAGGATTTATATGAGTATAAAAGCGATGCCATCTTTGTTCCGGCCAACGAGGTGCCACACTATTTACGTGGGGTGAAAGTACAAGTGTTTCATGGTTTGGCCGGAGAAAAAACAGGGCACTTTAGAATCCGGAATTACTTTGATCTCTACTTAACGCAAGGCCCTTACTTCACCAAAGAGTTCCTGAAATTTGAAAAGAAGTACAAAGACTTTGAAGTGAAGGAAACCGGTTGGTGCAAACTGGATTCACTCTATCAACACCACGAGCAATACCGGGAAGAGCGAAACGCTCTGTTGCAAAAGCATGGCAAGAAAAACCTGGTGTTGTATGCCCCTACGTTTTCACCCTCACTTACGTCTACTGTTACGGCTCGAAATGCCATTTTTGATCTGGCCGATCGCCAGAATATCGTTCTGCTGATCAAGTTTCACGACTTGATGAACCCGGAAGTAGCCGCTGAGTATAAACGAGATGCTTCATCCAGGCAACATGTTCAGGTTATTGAAGAGGGCAATATTCTCAGGTCGTTGATCATGGCTGATATCATGATCAGTGATACCTCCTCGGTGGTGTATGAATTTATTCTATTGAATAAACCGGTGATCACCATTAACTCGGCTTCAAAAAATATTACCTGGAACAACATTCAAACTCCCGAAGAACTTGAACATGCCTTGATACAGGAACTTACCGAAGATCGCTTTCGGGAGAAAAGACAGTTTACGATTCATGAGTATCATCCCTACACGGATGGAAAATCATCGGTCCGCATGGTCACGGCTGTGGAGGAATACATCAGCAAATACGGGGTTCCGGAAAGGCGAAATCTAAACCTCTATCGGAGATTTAAGATGAACAGCATGTTTGGACCAGAACCAACATCATGAAATTGCCAAAGGTTTTTTAACTATTTTTTCAACAATGTTAAAATTTCATTCAGCTTCAACAACGCCTCCACGGGGCTGATGGTGTTGATGTCCATCTTATCCAGCAGTTCGTGAATGGCTTTTGATTTGGGATCCATCTCAAACAAACTCATTTGATTGATGGCCTTGGGGAGTTCTTCCAGTTTACGTTTCGGCTCGTTTTTGTGTTTTTCCTTTTCCAGGAAATGTAAAATTTCATTGGAGCGCAGCACCACTTTGTTGGGCATGCCCGCCATTTGCGCTACGTGAATTCCGAAACTGTGTTCACTGCCACCCTTTTTTAGCGTGCGCATAAAAATAATTTTATCGCCCGCCTCCTTCACCGATACATTGAAATTTTTCACCCGCACCAGGTCCTCTTCCAACTGATTGAGTTCGTGATAATGGGTAGCAAAAAGCGTTTTGGGTTTGAAGTCTTTGTGGTTGTGCAAATATTCCACAATGGCCCACGCAATGGAGACTCCATCATACGTAGAAGTCCCCCGGCCAATCTCATCCATTAAAATCAAACTGCGATCGCTCAGGTTATTGAGAATGCTGGCTGTTTCCGTCATCTCTACCATGAAGGTGGATTCTCCGCGGGATAGGTTATCCGAAGCGCCAACCCGTGTAAATACCTTATCGACAATCCCAATAGCTGCGCTTTCGGCCGGAACAAAACTTCCGATTTGCGCCATCAGCACAATAAGGGCCACTTGCCGCAACAATGCCGATTTACCCGCCATATTCGGCCCGGTAATAATGAGTATTTGTTGTGATTCCGTATCGAGGTAAATATCATTGGGAACATAGCGCTCGCCCAAAGGCAATTGTTTTTCAATCACTGGGTGACGGCCTGCTTTAATATCTAGCTCCTTACTTTCGTTGATCTTTGGCCTCGAGTAATGATTCTGCCGGGCTATGGTCGCAAAGGAGAGCAAGCAATCGAGCTGGGCCAATACGCGCGCATTCTGCTGGATGGGCAATACAAATCCAGAAGCATGGTGAATGAGTTCCTGAAAAAGTTTTTGCTCAATAACGTTGAGCTTTTCTTCGGCATGAAGGATTTTTTCCTCATACACCTTTAATTCCTCCGTAATGTAACGCTCGGCATTAACCAATGTCTGTTTGCGAATCCAATCGTTAGGGACTTTATCCCTATTGGCATTACTCACTTCGAGGTAATAACCAAACACTTTGTTATAGGAAATCTTTAGCGAGTTAATGCCGGTTCGCTCCACTTCGCGCTTCTGGATTTGCAACAGGTAATCCTTGCCGGAAAATGCAATGCCCCTTAATTCATCCAACTCCGCATGCACACCATTTTTAATAATGCCCCCCTGATGCACGAGCATGGGTGCCTCCTCGCTTAACTCCTTCTCAATTTTATCCACCAGAAATTCGCAGGCATTGAGCTGGCCACTTAATTTTTTCAGCGTGTCAGCTTTTTGCTTGCCCAGGATTTCTTTAATGGGAACAATTCGTTGCAACGATCTTTTCAACTGTAGCAACTCACGCGGGTTAATGCGACCCACAGCAACCTTCGAAATCAATCGTTCCAAATCTGCAATGAGCCTCAGGTTGCCGAGAATATCCTCTGCCAAATCAGCGTCATCATAAAACGTACTCACGGTTTGCAGTCGTTCATCTATCGCAGTTTTTTCTTTCAGGGGCAACACCATCCAGTGGCGCAATTGGCGAGAGCCCATAGCGGTCACCGTGTGATCTAAAATTTCAATCAGCGGTACACCACCTTCACTGTTGGGATTGACCAACTCTAGGTTGCGAATGGTAAACTTATCGAGCCACACGTACTTGTCTTCATCAATGCGACCGATGGCCGCAATGTGCTGCGTGTCTTTATGCTCGGTCGCTTCCAGGTAATGAAGGATGGCACCGGCCGCTACAATGGCCTCATTCAACCCTTCCAATCCAAACCCCTTTAAATTCGCGGTCTTGAATTGATTAATTAATTTTTCATGGCCGTAATCTAAGGCATACACCCAGTCATCCAGCGCAAACGTGGCATGGCTTTCTCCAAACTGTGTTTCAAATTTTTCCCGATAGGTTTTACTGAAAATAATTTCAGCGGGACTAAAACTCTGAATGAGTTTGTACACATAGCTTTCAGTGCCTTGTGCAGCATAAAACTCTCCCGTGCTGATATCCAGGAGGGCAATGCCTACACTATTTTTGTTCACATGAATAGAGGCGAGAAAATTATTTTGCTTTTTTTCTAATACCGTATCATTGAAAGATACACCTGGTGTTACCAGCTCTGTAACTCCCCGCTTTACAATACCCTTCACAAATCGTGGATCTTCCAGCTGATCGCAAATGGCTACGCGATGACCTGCTCTTACCAGTTTGGGCAAATAGGTATCGAGAGCATGGTGCGGAAATCCGGCCAATTCAATTTCAGAGGCTGAACCGTTTCCCCGTTTGGTGAGAATAATATCCAGAACCCTGGATGCCTCAATAGCATCCTGCCCAAACGTTTCATAAAAATCACCCACACGAAACAACAACAAAGCTCCCGGATATTTCACCTTGATCGCATTGTATTGCTTCATTAACGGGGTATCATTTGCACCTGCTCCGGCCATGTGGGCAAAGATATTCAGGATTCTGGTTTTTGGATGTCGGATTCTAACTACTTTAGTCAACTTACTTGAACTCCGATGAAAATTGCAAGAAGCATTCTAATCGTTTTGTGGATTGTGGGATTTCACCACACCATCACGGCCCAACAACTCCAGGAAAAAACGGTGATGTTTCAGGTGTACTCCCCTGATCTCCCCGATTCCACTCGGGTGTTCATTGCGGGTAGTCTTGCTGAGGTGGGGTCCTGGAACCCAGCAACGACCCTTATGCAATATGAAGGCAACCATCGCTGGAGTAAAAAAATTGTGGTGAAAGAAGATCCTTCCATTGAATATAAGTTCACCCTTGGGTCATGGGATCGCGAAGCCGCCAATGCCAATGGCCTGCCGCTTCAAAATTTTAATCTCGCTGTAAGAGGGGATACAACAGTAACACACACTATACTTTTCTGGAAAACCGGTGGAGATAAAAAGGTGATCACCGGACAAATTACCGGCACCGTGGCGTATCATCGTCAGCTTACCGGTGAGGGTATTGCCCCACGCGATATTGTCGTATGGCTTCCTCCTGATTATACAACCAACAAGAAGAAGCGCTACCCTGTTGTGTATATGCAGGATGGACAAAATAGTGTTGACCCTGCTACCAGCGCCTTTGGCATAGACTGGCAAATTGATGAAGCCAGTGACAGTCTGATTCGAAATAAAATCACCCAATCGTTTATCGTAGTGGGGATATACAATACTGCCGACCGCACGAAAGACTATACGCCCGGTGATGGCGGGACTGCCTACATGAAATTTGTCGTCAAAAAAGTAAAGCCGATTGTGGATTCAGCCTACCGCACCAAGTCGGATGCTAAGAACACGATCGTGGGGGGATCCTCGGCCGGGGGGTTAATTTCGTTCATGCTGGCCTGGGAATATCCCAATGTGTTTTCAAAAGCAATCTGTATGTCGCCAGCCTTCAAAATCATGCACATCGATTATGTGAAGGCGGTACTTGAATCAAAAGAGAAAAAGAATGTGTTCTTCTACATCGACAATGGCGGGGTGGGGCTGGAAACACAACTTCAACCGGGCATTGACGAAATGATGACTGCGTTAAAGCAGAAAGGATACAAAGAGGGGCGGGATTATTTCTATATACTTGACCCTGCCGCCAAACATTTTGAATCGGATTGGGCGAAACGATTTCCGAAAGCTGTTTCAATTTGCCTGGAACACTAATTACTTGTTCTTTTTTGATAAGGAGATGAAAAAACTGAAACTGGAAGAGTTAGGGCGAATTTCAGTCACTGAATTTAAAGAGGCTGAAAAACTGCCCCTGAGCATTGTCTTGGATAATGTACGCAGCCTGCACAATGTGGGGTCTGCATTTCGTACCGCGGATGCCTTCCGGATTGAAAAAATTTATCTCACGGGCATTACCGGCACACCCCCTCATCGTGAAATTCAAAAATCTGCACTGGGTGCTACTGAATCCGTGGCGTGGGCGTATGTTGAAAGTCCAGCGCAAGCAGTTCAACAATTAAAAACACAAGGCTATACGATTCTCATCGTAGAACAAACAACGCAAAGCATTAGGCTTCATGAATTCATTCCGGAACCCGGGAAAAAATATTGCCTGGTATTTGGCAACGAGGTGGATGGCGTAAGTGAAGAGGTGATTGCGCTTGGTGATCTTGCTCTTGAAATTCCGCAAAGCGGAACAAAACATTCCCTGAATATTTCAGTGTGCCTGGGAATTGTAGTGTGGGAGATGTTCCATAAAATTAAACTGGTCACTCATTAATCCAAACCAGGAAAGAAACCAATACCAGCTGGTCGCTGAGGTATTGAATGATGGGTTCTTCCGGGTCAAACTGGTTTCCATATTTTTTTCGGATGGCCGTAAGTTCTTCCTCGCTAACCCACTCGGTAGCGATCAACTTGTGTGCAGGATCAACTTTCTTCTTGATGGTGACCAGTATCCGTTTCATAATAAAGGAGTTTATCAGCTTAGTAAGTCTACCCTTAAAAAATCATTTTTGATATGACTTTTATCAGGTTAAGACGCTCGGGCTAACAAACCCCTTTGAAAGGATGGTATTGAATTACTTTTTCGAGGTCTCCATCGGTAAATTTTCGAGCCAGCTCCATTCCTGCATGGAGCCATCGTAAAGTTTTATATCGTACCCTAGTACACGACCCGCCATATACACTACGCTGGCGGTTTGGCCGATAAAGCAATAGGTCACTACTTCACTTTTCTTATCCTGTACTACCGGGATAAAATAATTTTGTAAAGAATCAAGTGATTTAAACTTATTGGAAGTGTTTACCAATTCGGTGTAGGGAATATTTTTGGCCCCTGCTATATGTCCATTACGTAAATATCCGGTTGGCTCTCCGTCATAGTAACGTGTCGCCCGGGCATCAACCACCACTCCCGATTGCAATACTTTTTGTACATATTCTTTATTCACCAGCAGCGAGTTGGGTTTCACTTTAAAACTTCCTCTTTTCACGACTGGCAACTCTTTCGTTACGGCATAGCCGTCTTTCTTCCAGGCCTCTAATCCTCCATTGAGAAAAGAAACTTGTCCTTTTAATCCTAAATGCTCCAGGGTTAAAAACATGCGGGCTGAAGGTGACACTTCATTTTTTACATGGCACACTACCACATGCGAATTGTTAGAGATGCCAAGCTGCTGCAAAATTTCTTCCGCAGCCTTAGGATCGGGTGCATTGAAACTGCTTTGCGGTGAATTGGGGGCAAGCCAACTGGGCCACAAAAAACGGGCTCCCGCGATATGCTCATTTTCAAATTCAGCCTGCAGGAAATTAACCTGCACGATTACTACGGTAGGATCATTTTTATGTTCGTTAAGCCACTGTGGCGTGACCAGAATGGGTACTTGTGCTGTTACAAAACCGGCAACCAGCAAAAGACAAATCAAGAGGTTGGTTTTCATGGTAAATAGGGTTGGTGATACTGGGGTATAACGGCTTCTGAAAATTCCCGTTGTACCGTTCACGTAAAACTACAAAAACCTATATGTAACTTGAGCGCATGATGACCGCTTCCTTACATGAGATCAAGAAAGAACTGCATACGCTGGACCGGGAAACCATTGCCGGGTTGTGTATGCGATTGGCGAAATACAAGAAAGAAAATAAGGAATTATTGAATTACCTTCTTTTTGAGGCGCATCATGAACAGGCCTATGTCGCTTCCGTAAAAGAAACCATCGATGAGCTTTTCACCACGCTGCCTCCCCGCAATCTTTACCTGATCAAAAAAACATTGAGAAAAATTCTACGGTTTGTAAACAAGCAAATAAAATATTCAGGCATTAAAGAGACTGAAGTTGAGTTACGAATTTGTTTTTGCGTTAAAGTGAAAAAAGCAAAAATACCACTCACCCCCGGAACTGTTCTCTTTAATCTTTATCAGCAACAGTTGAATAAAATCCATGCTGCTTTAAATAAGCTTCCGGAAGATCTTCAGGCAGATTACCAACAAGAAGTAGAAAGATTATGACAGAAAGCCAACCGAAAAATCCGCTGCACGGTAAAACGTTAGAAGCCATCATCACACACTTGTATAATCAGTATGGATGGGATGCGTTGGGGGAAATGATTCCGATCAATTGCTTTCTGAACAATCCGAGTATAAAATCAAGTCTGACCTTTCTCAGAAAAACTCCCTGGGCCCGAAAAAAAGTAGAAGATCTTTATTTGGATAGCCTGGAGTAACCGGACTTCCTTTTCTTTTTAAATCCTTCATCCACTAATTCCGCCTCAAACAGCAGTGCGCGAATTTGTTCGTCATTAATCTCTTCCAATGACTTAAAGTACATGCAATACACTTGTTTGCGCCCCTCCTTCAGCAACACACCATCCATGTTACTCATCAGGTTTCCATAGCAAAAGCCAAGAGTTACAAGCGTAGGTTTACCGGAATTCTCTTTTTGTTTAGGGCCCCAATAAAACGATGATGGCCAGATAAAGCAGATCATGCGATGACGTCTGTAAAATGGAACGCCCAAACCATACTTGGGTTCTTCCAACGCCAATGGCAGGCATTCCTGTATTAACGCACGCAAGCGTTTTACCATTACCAGCTCAGGCCTCGGTAAGGAAAGAATAGCTTCATCAACAGTTTTTACAGATGCCATTCCCGAAATTTAAATCGGTGAAATGACAACGGTATGGCAACAGGGAAAAATATCAATTAACCGAACAGCCAATGGTCAATGTGATATTAAATTGGCACCTTTGCACATTGAAATTTTACTCTTGAATCCAGATCGCTACGCCCAACGCGGAGTTTCCGCCAGCAAAGAAGATGTGCACCAGGCCATCAGCAAGCTCGATAAGGGTTTGTATCCGAAAGCCTTTTGCAAAATCGTAGAAGATTACCTGGGAGGTGATCCAGCGTATTGCACGGTCATGCATGCCGATGGAGCCGGCACAAAATCCTCTCTTGCCTATGTTTACTGGAAGGAAACCGGAGACCTGTCTGTCTGGAAAGGCATTGCACAAGATGCCATCATCATGAACATTGATGATTTGCTATGTGTTGGGACAACCGATCATATTCTTCTCTCCTCTACCATCGGTAGAAATAAAAATCTTATCCCAGGCGAAGTGATTTCTGCCATCATCAGCGGAACGGAAGAAGTACTTTTCATTCTACGCCAGCATGGGCTTAACATCATCAGCACGGGGGGTGAGACAGCCGATGTGGGAGATTTAGTGCGCACCATTATTGTGGACAGTACTGTCACGGCCCGCATGAAACGAAATGACGTTATTGACAACAGTAACATCAGGGCTGGAGATGTGATTGTGGGACTGGCTTCCTTCGGGAAAGCAACGTATGAAGAAACGTACAACGGAGGCATGGGCAGCAATGGACTCACGTCTGCGCGCCACGATGTGTTTACGAAAGAATACGCTTCCAAATATCCTGAGTCCTACGATCCTGCGGTTTCATCTGAATTAGTGTATTCAGGAAAGTATAAAGTAACAGATTCTATACCCGGAGTTGATGTAAATGTGGGCAAGCTTGTTTTATCTCCTACACGAACCTATGCCCCCATTATGATTGAAGTATTGAAAGAACTTCGGCAGCACATTCATGGGCTTGTGCACTGTAGCGGTGGCGCACAAACGAAAGTCCTTCACTTCATTGAAAATCTGCATGTCATTAAAGACAATCTGTTTGAGACACCTCCGCTTTTTAAATTGATTCAGGAAAGCAGTGGCACCGACTGGAAAGAGATGTATAAAGTCTTCAACATGGGGCACCGCATGGAGATATACCTCGATGAAAAATTTGCACAACAAGTTATCGACATCTCAAAACACTTTGGTGTGGAAGCAAAAGTTATTGGAAGGGTTGAGCGGGCAACTGCAAAACAGGTAACGGTGAGCGGTGAGCATGGAGAGTTCACCTACGATTAATCTTCCCAATACCGCACACCTTGCCTTGTTAGTGAACACCTTGAGGATACCAATTCGTTGAAAATCACCCCGTTTGGGTGTTGGTACAGTATTAGCCTTTAAGGGCTCCAAACCTGTAATCATGCTGAAGTATTATCTCCTCCTGTTTGCTCGCAACCTCAAGCGACAAAAGCTTTTCTCGTTTATCAACCTCCTCGGGCTCACCGTCAGTATGGTCAGCACGCTATTGATTTATTTGTATGTCAGCCATGAGTTCAGCTATGATCGCTTTCATCCGCACGCAGATCGTATTTACCGCGTAAATCAAACCTTCATCTGGGGCGAGAATAATGATAACCAGTTTGCATCCACCGGGCCGGGTGTGGCGTATGCTGTAAAGGAAGAATTGCCAGAAGTTGAATTAGTCACCAGCCTCCACACTCCTGGAAATTTTATTATCTCCTACACCAACGAATCAGGGGAAGTAAAATCGTTTGAGGAGGAAAGGATACTGGCAGCGGATACTAATTTTTTCAAGATGTTCAATTTCCCTTTTTTGAAAGGTGATGTTGAAAATGCAATGACACAAGCGCAAACGTTGGTGATGAGCGAGTCTACAGCCAAAAAATATTTTGGAGAAACTGATCCTATCGGAAAACTTGTACGACTGGGCGAAGGTGAAAATCAAAAAACCTTTGAAGTAACCGGAGTGGTGAACGACACCCCCGAAAATTCTTATATCGAGTTTGATGTATTGCTTTCCATGAGGAGTATACCCGCTGTAGAGCGGCTTCACTGGAGTTGGATTTGGACACAACTTGAAACATTTGTGCTCCTGGCACCGAACACAAACCTGGAGGCTACTAAAGCAAAGTTAGAACAAATTCCGCGCAAACATGCGGAAGAAACATTGCAACGAATCATGAACATGTCATTTGACGACTACATCAAGTCAGGAAAAAAATGGGAATTGTTCCTACAACCGATGACCAGCATTCACCTTCCTTCCAGTGTAGTATACAATCGTCTCAATGATTCGGGAAACATTAAAATCATTTACTCGCTGATCGGAGCCGGAGTATTTATCATTTTGCTTTCGTGTGTAAACTTTATGAATTTGTCCACTGCCCAATTTACGCGGAGGATAAAAGAAGCCAGCATCCGCAAAGTGTTGGGTCTTGGTCGCGCTGCGCTGGGCTTTGGCTATTTTTTAGAGGCGTTTATTTTCTGCTCACTGGCCTTGTTTACCGGGTTAGCGTTGACGCAATTGCTACTCCCCTTCTTTAATGTGATGACAGATAAATCCTTAGAAATAAACCTCCTGAGTGACTTCTCACTTCTGGTGGTGTTGTTTGGCCTTGTTCTGTTGATGAGCATTATCTCCGGCTTTTATCCGGCACTGTTTCTCAGCGCGTTTCATCCGGTAGAAGCCATGAAGGGGAAAGTAAAAACGGGAGGGAAAAAATTCCGTAACGGATTAGTGGTCTTTCAATTCAGTGTGTCCATCATTCTGATCATTTGCACCGGTATCGTCTTTCAACAACTTCATTTTGTTTCAGAAAAGGATCTGGGATTCGACAAAGAAAACCTGATGGTGCTTCAGCATGTGGAGAGCGTGAAGAACGGTGAAACATTAGCAAATGCCACATTGAATGTTCCGGGGGTCACACACGCCTCATGGTGTACCTCTGTACCTCCTACCGTTTGGGGTGGTGATAAGTTTAGTGCTGAAGGATTAAACGGAAGAAATTTTTCACTGAACTACACCACGGCAGATGACAAGTTCATTCCAACATTGGACATCAAGTTGAAATTGGGCAGAAATTTTTCTACCGATGCACCCGGTGATGTCGATCGTGTGATCCTGAATGAAACTGCCATCCGACAAATTGGATGGCCCCTTGATGAATCCGTTATCGGAAAAAAAATAGAAACACCGGGCAGTGAAATAAAATTTGAGGTGGTGGGTGTGATCGAAGATTTTCACTATTGGTCGCTGGCAACGCCCATCGAACCCATGGGCATCTTTAGCATTAAGAACACCAACGTACCCGGTACAGGCAACAAACAATTTGTAGCCCTTCGCATAAAAGCACAGAACAGTGAGGGTTGGGAAAATACCATAGCAGCCCTGCAGAAGATTTGGAAATTACATGCCGGTGATTCTCCTTTTCAATATCAGTTTGTGGATGATGCGTTCGCGGAAACCTTTAAAGGTCAACAGCAATTCGGAAAAGTCCTGACGGTGATGGCCAGTTTGGCCATACTCATAGCAGGACTGGGACTATTAGGAATGATCATTTATACCCTCGAGCAACGAACGAAAGAAATCGGTATTCGCAAAGTTTCCGGTGCTTCAGCCTGGAACATTTTAACGTTAATTTCTCAGGGGTATACAAAACTGATTCTGGTAGCCTTTGTGATCAGTGCACCGCTTTCCTATTGGATGATGCAGCAATGGCTTCAGGATTTTGCCTTCCGCGTGACACCTTCGTGGTGGATTTTTCTATTGGCTGGATTGGGCACCTTGGTTATCGCGGTAATAATCACAGGTTATCACTCCATAAAGGCCGCGCAAACTAATCCGGTAGATGTATTGAAGGATGAGTAGTGAAAAGTACTTTCCTTAAAGGTTGTTCAAAAATTTCCGCACGAAATGCCTTCTTAAAAAAGACAACAATATTCCTTTTGGCCGCTCCACTTTTAATGTCCATGGATTAAAAAATATACCCCGTACACCCGGTCCTCCTTTTCTGGCAAGCAACAAGCGAATAGCTTCATAGCCCATCAAGCACCCTGTTGTCCATACCATGGGGGCAAATGAAATTCGCTTCCGCACACCGGTAATGATTCCACGGGCAATATTCAAATCAACATACTCCAAGCTGCTGGAGTGGACGGCTATGTGTTCAATTTCCTTGCGCAAGCATTGCGTTTCTATTTCCTTGGTAATGGATTCAATTGGTTTATGAAGCGTGGGGAATTGAAAAACTTCCTCCGGTCTTTTATCGCTGGGGCGGATGACATAAACATTGGGGAGAGGTGATGCAAAGGCATCGATGGCTGAAATTTTATACTCTGCGCACTTCCGCATTAATTGAATCGTTGATCGAATGTCATCGCATCCATTTAAAACTATATTCACTTTTTTTAAAATCTCATCCAACTCATTTACCCAGTTTCCTGTTTTGATCTCAACCGTTACCTCCGGATTGATATTTTTTAGAACCATTTCTGCCACCTTTGCTTTATCCTTTCCGATAACCTCCAGAGAAGAGAACATTTGCCGATTCAGATTAGAGATCTCAAATTGATCAATGTCGGCAATGATGAAGTGAGAAACCCCTGCTCTGGCTAGGCACGCCAGGGCTGCGCCTCCCATCCCGCCAACTCCGGGGATGAACACGCACGCCTGACGAAGAATAGCTTGCTCCTTCTCTGAAACAAATCCAATGTTCCTAGTAGTAAATTCCTCGTATGTAAAAATTTCACTCATATCAGTCTGGTTTTCTGGTCAGCCATTTCAAAATGGGTAACAAGGCGATAAAAACTCCGGCAACCAATAAATAGAGCAGCCATTGCATGCGTGATACCCCGGATACCCGTTTGGAGAAGAAACTGTGCACTATCTTACCCGACAGGGTGCCGATTTGGAGAAAATCATCTCCGCGTGCGTAATCAAGATTTTGCCGGCAAAACAGGTTCACTTTTTCATCTCTGTATTTAGAGCACTCCTCATAACTTTTCTTCAAATTATCAGAGCCTCCCGTATAGGAATTATAGATGATCTGCAGGTCTGAGTCATACTCAGCTTCCGCACCTGTGCCAAATGCCTGCCGATGATGCATGAGAATGCCCTCACCTATTGATTTTTGCATCAGCGTTTGCTTAGTGACATGAATGGGATCCGGATAAACCGAATCATAATAATCCGCTACAATACCAATGACAGAGGGAACTTGTGAAACATTGGAAATCCATAAGGGACGGAATCCGCGCTTGATCAACAACAAAATGTTAGGAAGGATATACAACATACCTGGGATCCATTTTTTTCGATAATCTTTAGCGATGTATACCAGACCCAGGTGCAACACCTCGACCATGTTAAGCCCTAGCGGAACATCCAAAAAAATTTGCGCTGCAAACCCTATCGGCTTACCGGTTCCTTTTTCGTAGCCCATGGTAATCACCCTTTTCTTTAAGTCTTCACGGTCGCCCTTTAAAACTCCATAGTCCGGTATTTCCTTTACTCCCTGACCTGCCACTGCTACCTGATGGATATCCGTAATTAATTTGTCTAGATTTTTATCGCTTAACCATCGACCCGGGCATTCCCACACTTTAAAAATCATCCCACCGCCTAATTCCAACTGGCAATAAAATTTTTCGGGCCGGAAAAAAGTGGAGTAGGAGATATTGTAAAGGGCTCTAAGTACTGCCATGATTAATACTTTTTGAGCCGTTGGATGCAGAGAAAACAATTTTGGTCATAATCGACAATTCATTCTCATACAATGCCGGGTTTAGACCTTTCATGTATTTAACGACAATAAAATCGCCTGCCTCAGAAATTTGAAAGAGCGAGTGACAATCGAACTTCTTAAAATAAAATTGTGCTATTTCAATTCCTTCATTAAAATTTAACCCTATCGTTTTGGCTAGAACTGGTATTTGATACTTATGGATAGCCCTGCTTGTTTTGTTGAAGAGCATAGCCAACGCTGAAAAATTTCCCTCTACCTGCCGATGATCTATGTAATGCAATCCCTCTATCTCTTCCCATTGTCGAAGGGCGGCTAAAAACTGTTCTTTATCATGAAGCGGTAAGCTTAGCAGTCTAGAGATGAGCAAGGCAGATCCTATTCTTTTTTGATTTTTTGAAACCACGCCAACTAAATAATATAACGATAAAATTCCCATGCACAATACAAAAAGAGTGGACAGATATTGCCATTCAATCTCTGTATGAAAGAGTTTGAGCAGTACACAGACTACTACACTGAACAACGGAATGCTCAACAGCATAGGCAATTTTTGTTTTATTCGACTGTATCCACCCGAAGTTATGATTAAGATGATACCATGGGTTACTACAAAAGATGAAATTCCGATTGCGTAAGAATTGTAGGAGTACTGTGTTGTTTCCAGTAGTATTTCATTGATGACAACAATGATCAAGGTGATAAAATAGATCAGGATGTACCTCTTCAGCAAGGGTTCTCGTGTAGAGACAAATCCAATGATGAGGTAAATGATAACGGTGCATAATATGCCAAGGTAGAATAGTTGACTTGCAGTAGCATAAAGAGTATCCTGGCTTTTTTGAAAAAATGAGGCAATAACAAAAAACCATGTTGAACTAAGAATTATGAGTTTGATAAGGACTGGATACTTTACCTTTAGGACATACTCCGAAAAAAGTAACATAAAAATAGGAATCATTGCTGTACTGAGTGCATAAAGTGCATACACAACCCTCGGCTGCGAGCTGCTTAGCAGTGCGACACAACACGAAGAAATACCCACAGCAAAAAGTAAAATAGCGGTGCCCTTATAAAACGTGAAGTTTTTTCGATAGAACAACACAAGACTAGCGCCTGAAATGGCGAACCCGCCAAACAAACCATTCACCAAAATATCGAAAGAGATATTTCCCATCACTCAAAGTTGTTTTTCAAAAATTCTGAGATCGTGAAGCCTTCGTGCTTTCAAATCTTCCATTTTTCTAAGACTCCCACCATTCTTTTCTGAAATCCATGTTATCCCAAACTTCTTATACCCTCTTTTTTTCATGGCCTTCAACGTGAGATAAATAATAGCACCCAATACCCCTTGCCTTTGGTACTCCGGTAAGACGGCCGCAAAAATGCACAACGTTCTTTCCCGTTTCATTTTACATTTAATGAAGTGGTACAGCGTTGAAATCCCCAGTGTACTCCCGGTATCACGAAGCAGTGGATTAATGTCGGGTATGTGAATGCTCAGGCCAACCGGTACGCCTTTATGTTTTGCAAGAAAGGAAATGCTACTATCCATAAAATAAACCATGTCCTTGGCCTGAAAATCAAATTCTTCCTGCGTAATCGGAACAAATAATGGATTGAGATCAAATCCCTTATTAAAAATTTCAAGAATAGTAGATCGCAGTGTCGGGTACATCTTTCTGGTGATCGGCACAAATTCAAAATCTTCATGATTCAGCAACGCTTTGTGCTTTTCACTGGCCACAAATTCCGGATTGATGAGTTGAAGGTCTACTTCATAGGTAGACATGGGGAACGTAGGACTAAACCCTGCCGTTTCCATCAAGTTGGCATAATAGGGCATGCCATAGCTTTGAAGAATGTAGGGCTCATATTCAAACCCGTTAATCATGACACCCATTTCCTGCATGGCTGTTAAATTGAAGTTACCCGAAAGCGAGGTGCATCCACTCTGTCGGGCCCAGGTTTCGGCCAATTGAAATAAGGTGGTTGAAATTTCTTTGTCGTGTACACATTCAAAAAAACCAAAATAGCAGACGTTGGTATTGTAACGAAGATTAAAAGCATGGTGCAAATGGGCGGTGATTCTTCCTACGGGTCGATCATTTTTCGTAACCGTATAATAGGTGAAATCCTTTTCGGACCTGAATATCGGATTTGATGTGCTTAACATTTTCTTCAAATCTGGTTTAAAGGGCGAGGCATAGTGACTCCTTTCACCACGCACTTCAAAGGGTACACGGAAAAAACTTTCGAAATCCCTTTCGAGAACTTTAATCATAGGTTACAGTGTTTTGATGAATTCAAGTAAACTGTCTTTCTCTTTTTCAGAAAGTCTTCTAAACGGATCAAGATGACCAGCGTTCGACATGCCAGCCTGCTGAGTATCATAAATTTCAACTGCCGCCCAGCTCACATATCCCTCAGGATATTGATATACACCATTTTTTAATTCACCCATTACGCCCACTTTTTCAAAATCCAACGCATGGCCTCCCACATAAAATTTTTCCGGCCTGTGCTCAGGATGCATCAAGTGCCATAAAGTTGGAACTGAACCGTTATGTAAGTAAGGCGCTGTCGCCCATGCCCCAGACAGAATTGGAGCCACATAGCCCTTATTGACCTTTGCTTCAAAATATTTTTTGAGTTCCATTTTGCTCAGCATCTGCAAATTTTCTGCGGTGATCGCAACCGCCCGAACGGAATCTGTATGTATGGCTGCCAGGGGAACAAATTGATTGGGAAAACTAACGAGTCTGTTTTTTCCGGAAGACGCTTCATACTTGCCATGACAAGACTGACAATTCTTTTCAAAGATGAATCTACCGAGTTCCGCTTTTCCTAAATCAACTTCTCCCGGAAATGAAGGAGGTTCGAATTTTGAAATAAACTTCATCACATTTTTTACATCGGGAATAGACTCGGATGCTAGTTCCGCATTGTATCCCATGGTGCCAATCGTAAAAAGTGCAATGATGGTCGCCATTTCCTGATCATGCCGATCGGTGGTGTCATGTGAGGTGATCTCATGAAAAAACATATTGCCTTTTGGGGCATAGTTACCACACACTAAAAAACTTGAACGAAAGCTTCGGTTGGCAAATGAGGGGATAGAGACAACCGACACCTCATTGTGGTGATAGGTGGATTGATCCAGCATATCAAGGCCGTTTTTGATGGCCCCCACACCATTCATCGTTCCCGCACCACCAATTTTATAGGTAGATACTGTGCCTCTTGTGGCCACAATCTTTTTAACTTCTCTTTTCAATCTTTTGAAAATCATTTTGAGTCCGGTGAGTTCTTCCTTTCCAAGGGTTGGATAGAGTTCAAGAATTTCCTTCTCGAATTTATTTTCGCTCCAATCAATAATGATTTGATATCCTTCAAAAAGATCTTTCGCATAGGCCTGAAGATTGATCGATGTATTTGGTGTACCCAATACAAACAAATCGGTAGGCATACCATCGTTGCCATATAGAGGCCCGGCATGACATGTTCCACAGCCAAAGTCAGCCGTTTCAATAATATATTTTCCTTTTAGAGGATGTCTTCCGCTAAGGTTTCCAAAAATGAGGCCGATGGCCTTCTCCTCGCTGGGTGTTGGGGCCTCTTCCCAGTTCCAAATTTTTCGAGGAAACTGAAACCCATATTTCTTAAACAAAGCCTGCGTAGTTTTGACCGAATCAACAACCTTGAGGGACAGTACAGCGATTTTATAAACAAAGCCGTTGGTCTTCAACGTATGGGGATAAATGCCCCCCATGTCGCCATGAAGAAATTTTGCTTTGCCTAACGCTTCCGGTGATAGATTTTGGGAGAGTAGACGGTGATAAACTTCGGAACTTGAAGTCACCATACAGCCATAGCAGATTAGCATAATCGTGAAACAAAATATCGTTCGCAAGCCAGTCATAAAAAATCCACAGAGATAAATAATGAGGCTAATCTAAAGGTACCCCAATGGCTGATCAAACTGAATTTCGTGCTTAAATCAGTTAGTTTTTGCAATAAATCTGTCAACACTTAGACTCTAGCACATGAATATGGTTTTATGCAACGGATTAAGGTGGATAAAAGGCAAGTTGCGATTAATGCAACTGCTATATTTGAGTGACAGCTGAAATTTCAATTTTATAAGCATTATGTATCCTTTCAAACACAAAACACCTATCCAACTCCGATTTAAAGATGTGGATAAAATGGGACACGTAAACAATGCCAACCACCTTACCTACATTGAACTTGCGCGGATAAAATACTTTGAGGATGTTGTGGGTGTAGAGGCAAACTGGAGTCAACAGCAAGGAATTATTCTCGCCCATATTTCCATTGATTATAAAAGCCCCCTATTTCTCCAGGATCAAGTATTTGTTTACACTCGTTGCTCTAAACTTGGTAAAAAGAGTATCGAGCTCAGTTGGGTGATTGTACGGGAGAAATCCGACAAGGAAGAAGTCATTGCCCAGGGTATTGCTATACTGGTGTGCTATGATTACCAAGAGAATAAAACCATTGAAGTGCCTGAATTGCAAAAACAAAAGATCATTCAGTTCGAAGGCCCTTCGTTGCAGTAGGGAGACACAAATCCCCTTTTATTTCAGTACATTCATATCCGAACCTAAATCCCCTCGACTATGGACAGAAGAAAATTTTTGCACAACTCTGGCCTTGCTATGGGCGCCAGTCTGGTACTCCCCGCATTATCCTGCACGACATCAACACCTGAAACTTCTTCCGTAAAAGAGTCGACTCAACCATTGTCACTGGAAACCTGGGAAGGGGTAAGGAGTCAATTTAACCTGACACCGGAACGCATCCATATGTCGCAAATGCTGTTGGCCTCACACCCAACACCGGTTCGCGAAGCCATTGAAAAGCATCGCAAAAATTTTGATGAAAATCCGTTTGAGTACTGGGAAAATAACTGGATTGAAGCGGAGAAAGTGGTGTGCCAGTCGGCCGCAAATTATCTAAATGTCGATCCCTCTGAAATTGTACTCACCGACAGTACCACCATGGGGCTGGCTGTATTGTATTCTGGTCTCAAGCTAAAACCGGAAGATGAAATCCTGACCACTACCCACGATCACTATTCCACCGAAAAGTCGTTAGAGTTTGCTACCGCAAAAAATGGCGCGACTTTAAAAAGAATCTCGCTCTATAAAGACCCTAGCATCACCACAGCTGATGAATTAACCGATACTCTTTTAAAAGCAATAACTCCAGCCACCCGCATCATCGCGGTTACCTGGGTGCATTCGGTTACTGGCATGAAACTGCCGATTCGTCAAATGGCCGATGGCATTAAGCGTGTAAACGAAAAAAGAAGTGATGCTCACCGCATTTACTTTTGCGTAGATGGTGTTCATGGTTTCGGAGTAGAGGACATTACCATGGAAGCTATGGGCTGCGATTTTTTTGTAGCCGGAACACACAAATGGATTTTCGGGCCACGCGGAACCGGAATACTGTGGGGGAAAAAGGAAGTCTGGAACATGGTGGCCCCTACCATCCCGGCTTTTCGTGAAGCTCCCTATAGCATGTGGATGGGCGTTATGCCCGAAGCGCCCATAAATTTCAGTGACCTTTGTTCACCAGGAGGTTTTTTGGCATTTGAACACCGCTGGTCATTGAATGAGGCCTTTGATTTCCATATGAAAATCGGGAAGGCCCGGGTAGAAGAACGCACTCACCAACTGAGTTCAATGCTCAAAGAAGGAATAAAATCTATCAAGCGCGTAAAGCTATTGACTCCCGTTGATCCAGGTCTCTCCTCCGGAATTAATTGTTTTGATGTTGAGGGGATGAAGCCGGAAGAGGTAGCCAAGAAATTTTTAGAGAAGAAGATACTCGCCAGCACTACACCCTACAAAGAAGTGCATGCACGGCTAACACCCAGTGTAATTAATAGCGAAGAAGAAGTGATGACGTGTATAAAAGTACTGGAAGAAATGACTGCCTAGTCTGGAGTATTTAACGCAAACCATTCCTCTGCAGGAGTGGCCTTATATTCAGAAATAACTTGCTTCTCCAATTTTTCTGAGCAGTGGTATCGAAGCGGTGATCATGGAGTGGCCAATTAGAACCTTCCCAAAAGGAATTAAAAAGTAAAATTAAAACCCACTCCTGTAATCTCTATTGGCAATCGGCAACTTTCTCACTAGCTTTCTTTTTATAAATCCAAGGCTATGCAACGACTCCTTCTTCTCATTTTTATTTTATGTGTTCACCTATCCGTAGCGCAGAAAAAGAAAAACGAGCCAACTCAAGCTCCTGCCCCAGCATCGGGTATTTCAGCAAAAGTGACCGGCATGAAGCATTTTCCTGGCTATTTTGATTTTTATTACGATGAGAAGCAGGACAAAATTTTTCTGGTCATTGATAAATTCAATACCGAATTCTTATATGTCAATTCGCTGCCCGCGGGTGTTGGCTCCAATGATATTGGGCTTGACCGTGGCCAACTTGGCGATGATCGTATTGTAAAATTTGAGCGAAGGGGACCAAAAGTTCTTCTGATTCAACCCAACTACCGTTATCGTGCCATCACCGATAATGCCGATGAACGAAATGCCGTAGAACAGGCTTTTGCCCAGTCGGTGTTGTGGGGCTTTACAGTTACAGCAGAGGAAGCAGGAAAAGTATTGGTAGATGCAAGTGACTTTTATTTGCAAGACGCCCATGATGTGGTTGGAACATTAAAAAGTCAACAACAGGGAAGCTATTCGTTGGATAAATCACGCTCCGCTTTCTATTTACCTCGCACAAATAATTTTCCGCTGAACACAGAAGTAGAGATAACATTAACCTTTACCGGTCAGGCCAGTGGCAGTTACATCCGAAGCGTTACGCCATCACCCAATAATGTTACGGTGCGTCAGCATCATTCTTTTGTTCAGCTTCCCGACAATAATTACAAGCCACGCAAATTTGATCCGCGTGCCGGTTATTTCGGAATGTCGTATTACGATTATGCTACACCCATCAGTGAGCCTATCGAAAAAAGATTTATTAATCGTCATCGATTAGAGAAAAAAGATCCAACAGCAGCTATCAGTGAACCGCTCGAGCCAATTGTTTACTATCTCGATCAGGGTACACCGGAACCCATTCGTTCTGCCTTATTGGATGGTGCCCGGTGGTGGAATCAGGCCTTTGAAGCAGCCGGATATAAAGATGCGTTTCGTGTCGAAATTATGCCTGCCGATGCTGATCCGATGGATGTTCGATATAATGTGATTCAATGGGTTCATCGCTCGACACGCGGTTGGTCATACGGTGCATCCGTGAACGATCCGCGCACGGGCGAAATTATTAAAGGACATGTGTCGTTGGGGTCGCTTCGTGTTCGTCAGGATTTTTTAATTGCCGAAGGATTATTGGCACCCTACGAAGATGGTAAAACCGTTCCTCCTGAAATGCAGGAAATGGCTCTCGCTCGATTACGTCAACTTTCCGCCCACGAAGTGGGCCACACTCTCGGTCTTTCGCATAGTTATTCCTCCAGTACAGAAGAGCTTGCCTCCGTGATGGATTACCCTCATCCTGTCGCCAATATTGTGAATGGTAAAATTGATTTAAGTAAAGCGTACGATGATAAAATTGGTGCATGGGATAAAGTTGCCATTGCCTATGGCTATCAGGATTTTGCAGAAGGGGTCAATGAAGAGAATGCACTAGATAAAATACTTCAAGACGGATTAAAATCCGAACTTACATTTTTATCCGATCAGGATGCACGGCCGCAAGGCAGTGCTCATCCGTACGCCCATTTATGGGACAATGGCAAAGATGCAGCCGATGAACTGAACCGCGTGATGCAGGTGCGGGCATTAGCATTGAAAAATTTTGGAGAAAAAAATATTCGATCAGGTGCGCCCATGGCCCTGTTGGAGGAAGCGTTAGTTCCGATTTACTTTTTTCACCGATATCAGGCTGAAGCCACCTCTAAAAGTATAGGCGGGCTGAACTACCGTTACGCGTTACGCGGAGATGGCCAGCCGATTACAGAAGCAGTCCCTACCGCACAACAACAAAAGGCCCTTGATGCACTATTGAATTCTGTTTCACCATCAGCCTTGGCATTGCCGGAGAGCCTAATCAAAATTATTCCACCCCGACCGATTGGCTATCAACGCAGCAGGGAAGTAATTCGTACCCGCACCGATTTGGTATTTGATCCGATTGCTGCCGCAGAGAGCGCTTCCGACCTGGTGTTCAGTTTAATATTAAATCCTGCCCGTGCTACCCGATTGGTACAACAACATGCTCTGGATGCTCAACAGCCTTCTCTGGAAAGTGTTATTGATAAAATGGTCAACAGCACATTCAAGGCCGCGAACAAACAAGGCTATGAAGGCCAGCTACAAATCACGGTTAATCATGCGCTACTGAACAGTCTCATGAAACTCGCATTAAACAACAACGCTTCCGCACAGGCCAGGGCTATCGCCTCGCTAAAGATTGATCAGTTAAAAACCTGGTTAAGTGAAAAGGTAAAAGTCACTTCAACTGAAAGCTGGAAAGCACACTATGCCTATGAATTGTTGATGATTAATGAATTCCGGGAAGATCCTAAAAAATATGAGGCTGATAATTTATTAGCTCCCCCACCAGGACAACCCATTGGCCAGGATGACTCTTGTGGTTGGGGTAACTGAAAAAATAATATTTTGAAAAGTAGTCAAAGAAGCCCAAAATGTTCGGGCTTCTTTTTTTCTTAAAACAATTTCTCAGCGGGTGGAGTAATTCCTTTCAATCGTAAGTACACAGTTGTTTGTCCGCGGTGGTGGGTTTGATGTTCAAATGCTTTACCAATTCCAATAGCGCGCGTGTACTCCTGTCCATTAAAGAATTTAACTTTTTCATTCAGTTTCTCATCGTTCATCTCTTTTAATGTTGCGATTACAAAATCATAACTTTCCATCACCACCTTTGTTAGTGCTTCTTTATTCTTGTACTGCTCCATCTTTTCGATGTTCTCTTTAAAGAGTCGCTCCTTCCCTGTACTGGTTGCGACAATGCCCGCATTGCCCATGGCGAGATGTAACATTTGCTCAGCAAAACTTCTCATTTCAGGAGTTGGCTTAAAATTAATTACTTCTTCTGTGGAGGCATCAAGGTATTCCTTTGTGTACACTTTGGCACGCTCCCAATCATTCACCAATTCCGTAACATTGGTCGTTGAAACAGGTTCATGATTCATAAAAGAGAATGCAGCTAATAAGCAAAAGCTTGTAGCAAATATCTTTATAGTTTTCATAGGTCGATTATGGGATATTTTAATAAAGATACTACAGTGAACATACTCCGCTATCGCGTAAACAACGGCATTTTCTTAATTTTTGCGGTGCTGACGTATAACTAAACAACACCAAAGTTGTTATCTTTAAATGAGATATAACCAACACATATGGCACAAACCAAATTAGGCGAAATAATAGTAAACACGAATGGAAACCCTCCAACGGTAGGTTCAACAGCCCCAAACTTCACCTTGACAAATACCGAGTGGAAAGATCAGACGCTTCAGGATTTTTCAGGAAAAAATGTGGTGCTTAACATCTTTCCCACCATTGCCACCTCAGTGTGTTCTGCTTCTGTGAGAGAATTTAATAAACGGGCAGCCAGTTTAAAAGACACTGTTGTGCTTTGCATTTCGAAAGATTTGCCTCTGGCTCAGAAAAATTTCTGTGCCGCAGAAGGAATCAAGAATGTTGTTATGCTTTCTGATTTTCGCAACATAGACTTTGCCAAAAAATATGGAGTAGAAATGGCCGATGGGGGTTGGTACGGATTATTTTCGCGCTCTGTAATGGTAATTGATAAACAAGGAAAAATAATACACACAGAGATTGTTCCGCAAATCGGGCAGGAGCCTAATTACGATGCGGCACTGGCTGGATTATAAGTATAGTTAAGATTCTTGATTCTGGAAAAAGTTTATACCAGAATCAAGAATCCAATATCCGGCTATTGACCTCCTACCATAAACACGGCATTCGCGAATACCATCTTTCCGTTTTCCCAGAAACACCGGAACAACGGGTTGTCGACAAAATACACTACGTTTCCGCGACCCTTATCCTCTACACCAAATACGAGGGAGTTATCTAATTTTTGGTTAGCCTTAAACCCTGCAAAGCCCTGAACTGGTTTTGCTTTTCCTTTGATCACACCAACATTCCAGGCATTTTCCAAAAACCCGTAGTGCAAACCATTTTCCCGAAGGGCATAGTAAGTATCACCTAATCCAAATGCCAGCGGGTGCGATTTGTCCAGAGTAGTTTTATAAATGGCTCCGGGCATGTACTCGGAAATAGATTTGCGCTCAGCTTCCTCATAACGTAATGGCCCTTCTTTTTCCTTCATTTCCTTTTCTTTCTTTTCAGCCTCCTTCTTGGCGTCTTCCGTAGGATATTGTTTCAGCGCAAATCCTTTTTGATCAGAGAAAGAATTTAAAGCGTTGGCAATAAGAATTAATCTTCCTCCACCGGAAACCCATTCACTGATTTGACCGAGCATCGCCTCGTCAAACAATCGGTAGTTACCTTCCGGCACAACCAGCACATCAAATTTTTTCAAGTCAACCGATTTGAAATACTCCGTTCCGATTTGGGTTATTGGGTACTTTAATTGCTGCTCAAAGAAATGCCAGATTTCACCTACCGATAACGAAGAGGTTTGTTCTCCCATCAATACCGCTATTCGTGGTGCCTTGTGATAGGTCACATATCCGGATCCAAAATCTTTACCGGAATCCACAAAGCCTGTGGTAGAGGTGTAGATTTTTCTTTCCATTTGTTTGGCTAAGGATTGAAGCACATTGTCAAAGTCTGCGATACTCTCATTGTTTCGTTGCGTAACGATAAGTGTACCCGGTTCAAAATTTTCATTGGAAACTTTGAATGCTTTAAGGGCTGAGCGAACTTTTATCCCCTTCTTCAGCATAGCGGCTAAAAATTCGGCATCCCGCAAACTCTGATAGCGGAAAATGTAAGCATATGGCTTTGCAGTAACTGCTGAATTATCTGCACGTTTTGGACTGTAGTCCTTGCCCACATTAATGCGTTCATTCAATGCAAATCCCTTTAATCCATAAGCATACATCAGGTTCCAGGCAGTGATATCATACGTTACAGAGTCTGGAATTTTTGACTGAGGCTCAAAAAGTGTGGTAATAAATCTTGACTTCGGCTGATAGATGTTAATGATCAGGTCATCAGTTGTCAAGTTAAAATTTTGAACAGATTGTGTTGTGTAATCAAATCCGCGTGAAGCCTTTCCTGCCGAAGGGTGACCAAACTTAATGGAGTGGCTACCCATCCAGGCGGCAAGTTGTTTTACTTTATCGGGATTATTGTCGCTTTTGATGACATACGTTTTGTAGGGAGAAGACGGGTTATTGATGTTATCGCGAAAATACTTTTCAAATTCATCCACTACTTTATTAGCATTCAACGAGGTAGCTTCGACTGTTGAAATTCCTGCCGTGTGGTGGTGGGTAAGTCTATCCTTTAGTGTTAACGGATCACCTTCCACGGTAGTGATGGTCAGACCGCCACGTCCACCTCCACCCTGCTCATACGTCATTCCAATGGAACCATTAAAAGTCGGATACGAATCTCCATAGCTTGGATAGTACAAATCGAATACCTCTTTGGTAAAATACAACCATCCTTGAGCATCAAAATATTTCGCGTGGTTTTTACCGATCGTAACCTGGAACTCACGTTGCCATGGGGTAATTACTTCATGATAGGGCTCTGCGGCAGGCGCAAAATAATAGGGATTATTATGACCCTGCTCATGAAAATCAACATGCACATGGGGCATCCATTGATTATAGACTTTTATGCGTTGCTGTGATTCTTGTTGCACTTGCCATGCCCAGTCGCGATTCAAATCAAATAAATAGTGATTAGCTCTTCCTCCTGGCCAAGGCTCCCGATGTTCCTTCGCATCACCATCAGGGTTGGCCGGCACATTGCCATACTGATTATAAAAATTTGCATATCGATCACGACCATCCGGATTAATACAAGGATCCAAAATGACCACAGTATTTTTTAATAACTGCTGCGACTTGGCGTTGCCAGGATCCACTAATTCATGAAGTGTTTTCATGGAAGCTTCTAGTGAGTTCGCTTCATTGCCATGAACATTATAGCTCAGCCACACAATAGCCACTTTGGTAGCAGGCGCTCCGGTTTCCATGCCCGCTCTGCGCAAATTGTCCTTTCTAATTTGATCAAGATTCTGAAAATTCTCAGGTGAAGTTACAACCGCATATACTAATGGACGATGCTCGTAAGTTTCTCCATAGGTAATCAATTCTACATTGGGCATGGCATCCGCCACGTGTTTATAATACTCCACAACACGATGGTGGCGCGTAAACCGGTCACCCAATTCGTATCCTAAAAATTCGCCAGGGCTTTGAAGTTTCTGTTGAGCCTCAGCAGAATTAGCCGTCACCAGCATTAAGAAGAAGATGTAGATCTTTCTATTCATGTTTTTCCCAGTATTTGAGTTTAAAAGTTGCTTAAACAAATTGAGTGTCCTACTTAAATGTTACAAAAGGCGTTTGATCTGTGGCCAGTGGTGATGAATATGTTCATAAAAAAAGGCTGTAGCCTGGGCGGCATTAAGTCTTCCGGCCAAGGGGTGCTTATAAATGGCCTTTTTAACATTCTTTTCTTCAATGCTTTCCAACAGTGCTTTCAGATCATTTCTCAATGCATCCCATTGGGAGATTAATTCATCGATTGGCAATGCCTGGGGTGTGTTTGCCACTACAACGCTGGGAGCTCTAAACTTAAGAGTAGGAATACGCTGAGAGAGTTGGAGCAAGGTAAATCGTAGTGATCCTGCCATACCGGAATTTTGCAGTTGATCAATCCCTAACATCTTTTTCTTCATGTACCCGATTGATAATTTCTCGGATGTTACAATGTGCGTAAGGATTTGCGCAATCGACCATTTTGCAGGCGAAGGCTGAAGCATGTATCGATCGGGTGGCAGTTGTTTTACCTGGCTAAGAATCTCCGCGCGCTGGCGCTCTACTGCGTTAAAAATGGTCTGAAATGAGGGGTTCAAGAATTGACTATTTCCTAAAAATAGTCAGCCTTCCCGATTCAACAAAGAAATTTGATTTTACCGGGAATAATATCGATAGTGGCCGGTAGGTAGCCCAGCAATTCCCCATCCGCTTCAATTCGGCAAGGTGCATCGGCTGTTAGCTCAAGGTGTTGAGCAGAAGAATACTGCACCTTCGGATGAACTATTTTTTTAGAACGTTTCAATGCTCCTGAGTAACGAATAAATTCCACTACGGAAACATCGCCACAAACAAATGTTGAAAAGATGCCGTCATCTACTAAGGCATCGGGGGCGATACATAATCCATGGCCATAAAATTTTCCGTTCCCAATGGCGATGGTGCGTAACTTATTCTTCCAATGCCAATCTGTTGCGTTAATCGTAACCGTTATCGGTTTATATGAAAAGAAAGTTGACACAATGGCGGCATAGTATGCCACAGAAGATCCAAATGCCCGACCACTTGCCATCATTCGACTAACCACTTCGGGGCCCATACCCGCATCAGCCACATTGATGAAATACGACAACTTAGATTTCTCTGCATCCTGATAAATCACTTTGCCAACATCAACCCTTTTAATCGTCATCGTATGAAGTCTGGTGATAAGCGCCTCTGCATTTGCGGTTATTCTCAGGGCTCTGGCAAAATCATTACCGCTTCCAAGCGGAAGCACACCCAATACGGGCAAGTCGTTAAACGCTTCCCGATCCCTCAACATGCCGTTCACTACCTGATTGAGCGTACCATCACCACCAGCAGCCAGTAACACATCGAATCGTTTATCAACAGCTTTAGACGCAAGCGAAATTCCATCAAGCTTAGTTCGCGTTTCAAAAACAGTAACTTCAAAGTTCCTTTGTAACGAGGGGAGTATTTTGGTGTAGAAGAGTTTCTTTTTAAGAGAAATTCCATTGAGGACAATCGCGATTTTCCGGCTATCACGGTTCGCGGAATTCATAGGGATTACTTACAGTTCTTCTTAATGGCTGCCTTTGCCTCTGTTGACCCAAGTTCTTCGGCTGTCTTAAAATCAAGACAAGCATCATACTTATTATTCATCGCGAGTTTTACCAACCCCCGCTGATAGTAGGTTTCCGGATCACCCGGATACAATTCAATGGAGGAAGAGTAGTCTTCGATCGCCCCGGGATAATCCTCCTTTTCCGACCGGCTCAATGCTCGGTTATCATAGTATACCGGATTGGTAGGATCTAGCTCAATCGCTTTGGTGTAATCGGCTATCGCCCCATCCTGATCTTCCAGATTAAATTTTACCACACCTCTTAAATTGTAGGTTTCCGGTTCTTCAGGATTCAGCTCAATGGCTTTACTATAGTCTTCCAATGATCCCTTAAAATCTTCTTTTGCACTCTTTGCCAATGCGCGGTTCTCAAACTTCAAGGCATCTTTTGGATCGAGTCGAATGGCCTCATTATAATCCGTTATTGCTTTATCAAAATCACTGATGTTATAAAAAGCAACACCTCGATAGTTGAACAAACTTGCATCCGCTTTATCCAGTTCAATGGCTTTAGAATAATCGTCTATAGCACTGACGAATTCCCCCAACTCCGCTTTTACCACACCACGGTTAAAATATTTATCAGCATCGGCAGGGCCCAGCTCCAATGCTTTTGAAAAATCAAAATACGCTCCCTGCAAATCCTCAATGTTGTACTTGGCAAATCCGCGATTGCTATAGGCCTCCGTATATTTTGAATTGAACTTAATGGCTTTATCAAAATCAAAAATTGCGCCTTCATCATCGCCAAGTGCAACCTTCGCAGATCCCCGATGATTCCAGGCTTCAGAAAAAGTGGAATCGATCTCAAGAGCGTAGGTAAAATCACCAATGGCGCCATAGAAATCTTCCAGCCCCAGACGAGCCTGACCACTCAAACTAAACGCTACTTTGTTTTTGGAATTGGTCGAAATGAATTTTGTCAGATCAGCTTTAGCGCCCGCAAAGTCACCCCCGGCTATCTTTTTTTTGGATGCCTCCAGTACATCTTGAGATTGAGCTGCTAGCGTACAAAAAAGGAATAATAAAAGTGTAACTCGTTTGATTCTGTTCATGCTGTTGTATTCAACAAGCCAATTTATGAAAAATTGCCTAGTGTGTACTGACTTTAGGTAAAAACGAAAAGAACCCCCGGACATATGGAGTTGTACCGGGGGCCTAACCCAACTACTACAGAAACTGAATTTTTGAACCTATCGCTAAAAGGAGTATGATTCCGCTAGCATAATATCCTTTTCATACTCCGTTGATTTTAGTTACTTAGAGCGAATTCAGGGGAAAAGGTTTAACCTGAATGGTCGTTGGTGGCTAAATAATAATCCTCCGACTCGATAAGATTTAGCATTGTTCACATACAAACACATTATAATGAAGTCAACTGTTGTGTTAATCATCCTGCTTGGCGTAGGGCTTACCGTAAAGGCGCAAGAATCGAATAACAAAATGGATTTTGAGGCCTACGATCCCCTTTCTACACTCGTTGTTCCTGAGCACAAACTCACCCGGGCCAAATTCCCATTCATTGATATCCATAATCACCAGGCGGATATGACTACCTCTCAAGGCTTGGATAAGCTCATTGTTGAAATGGAGAAACTCAATATGGCCGTGATGGTCAACCTGAGTGGAAGAGGATTCAGGCGAAGTGCTGATCATTTAGAAAAGTCAATCGAGAATATTCAAAAGTATCAACCCAAACGTTTCGTGCTATTCACCAACACAGACTTTGCCGCTATTGATGATCCTGAATGGCAAGGGAGAGCTTTAAAACAATTGGAGGACGATGTAAAACGAGGGGCACAAGGATTGAAGATTTATAAAAGTCTTGGAATGAGTGTTAAGGATAAAAACGGAAATCGTGTTCACATTGACGATCCGCGGATCGATCCCATTTGGGCCAAGTGTGGTGAGCTCGGCATTCCTGTATTGATACACTCTGCCGACCCAAAATCCTTTTGGAGTCCGATGGACTCCACCAACGAACGCTGGCTAGAACTAAAAACGCACGCTGGCCGTCAACGAAGCGACATCGATCCTGCGCCCTGGGAACAAATCATTCAGGAACAACACAGCATATTTAAGAGACACCCAAAAACAAAATTCATCAACGCACATATGGGGTGGTATCCTAACGATCTAAAGAAACTAGGCGACTTGCTAGACGACATACCGAACATGTATGTTGAGATTGGGGCGGTCATTGCTGAACTCGGCAGACAACCTCGCACGGCCCGAGAGTTCATGATTAAATATCAGGATCGGGTATTGTTTGGTAAAGACAGTTGGCAGCCCGATGAATATGCCACTTACTTTCGGGTGCTTGAAACAGCCGATGAATATTTCCCTTACCATAAACGATATCACGCCTTTTGGAGAATGTATGGGTTGGAATTACCCGATGAGGTGCTAAAAAAAATATATTACAAAAACGCCCTCAAATTGCTGCCTGGCATAGATAAAAGTATGTTTCCGAGATAGGTTACCCTTTGAAAATTAATAGGATATAAGTCAATAATTAAAGGAAAAACAATACCAGAGTTTCGATAACTTTGGTATCACAAACCTCATTTATGAAAAAGACTTTTGCGTGGATAGCATTGTTGGTTTTGATTGCCTCTTGTCAAGTTCAGGAGATTGAAATACCCGTTGAAGAGGGGGCAGCGCAGGAAGCTATGGATGACCCGAACGGCAGAAAAAAGCGACCAGAGGGAGATAACGGACCCGTCACTTTACCCAATGGCATTGAACCATGTGGTGATCCTTCGGTATATGATCTTTTTGCAGGTCAGCATCATGATGTGGGTAGCATTACCATCAGCAATGATTTCGAGAATCTTTATGTGACCTATTTCACGACAGAGAACTTTCAAAAACTGCATCTCTGGATTGGTAACGACTTCAGGGAAATGCCCATTAATAATGGGGGCAACCCTATTATCGGTCATTTCTTTTACCGGGCCGATGCGAATAATGCGAGCACTTATACCTTTAAAATACCGTTAACCGACCTGGCTAAAAAGAATATTGTCTGTGATAAAAGCATTCTCGTAGTTGCCCATGCTGAAGTAAATGGCGAGACTGCTTTCGGGGGAAATTTTCAGATACCCTGCTCTAAGCGTTGGGCTTTTTTCATGGAATATACCATTGTTTGTTGCGATGATGAACCGGGTGGTAATTCTGAAACTGCTTTTGCTAAGGGAAATTGGGTTTTTGTAAATGGTGGTTGTAATGATTTTAATCCGGAATGCTTGCCAGGGTTAGGCATATCCAGCACACGTTGGGGATGGGCATACAATCTAACAGGTCTTACTGCAGAGTCGTATAATCTTTATGCATCTGCTGCACAGAATGATGTAAACAAAGGAAAAATTGTTGGACGGGTAGAAATTGAATACACTACATGGGTCATTGAAGGGGTACCTACAGCCGTGGGCTCCATTATCTACTTTGTTGAGGACGATTGGTTATTGGAGGAAGTTCACGTTTATGCCGGAGATAATCGCCCTACAAGCGCTGCTCCTGGTCAATATGGTCATTCAGCAGAGTTTCCTACGGGAGCCTCAGTGTATGTTTACGACATCAATTTTCCCAATCCTGACGTTCAAAATGATGGAGTTTGGTTCATTGCTCATGCTGTCGTCAAGCCCTATGCCCTGCCATAATCATTAAAAGTCTTTAAATCTTAAGCCGCGTATTGCGGCTTTTTTATTTTTGTTATTCCGTAGACTACAAAGAGATGATCAATCCAACTTCTTTCAATGAGCATACTCGTAACAGGCGATCAATTTTTCCAAAGGATTATACCGGTGAAAAAGTTGATGATGCCATTGTGCGACAACTTTTGGAAAATGCTAACTGGGCTCCTACGCATAAGTTGACCGAGCCCTGGAGATTTATTGTATATACCGGTGATGGTAGAAAAAAATTGGCTGAAGTGCAGGCTACCGTTTACAAGCAAAAAACTGAAGAGGATGGAACGTTTAAAGAAGAGCGCTATCAGAATCTGCTCACCAAACCCATGGAGTCTTCTCACATTATTTTGGTGTACATGAAACGTGATGAAAAAAAATCGGTACCCGAAATAGAAGAGGCGGGTGCTGTATTTTGCGCTGTTCAAAATATGTACCTGACGGCTACCGCTTACGGTATTGGATGTTACTTAAGTACGGGTGGCATTACCTATTTTGAAGAAACTAAACCCGCTTTCGGCTTATCTCCGGAAGATAGGGTGATTGGATTTTTTCATATCGGTGTGCCGAAGCACCACAGCCAGGCAAGCAGAAGAAAACCCGTTGACGAAAAAATTATTTGGATCGGATAACCTTAAAATAAAATGAGTGGTTGGTTCCAACCACTCATTCTTAATTTTATCGAACTTAGTCTTATCGAACTTCGGCCGCTGGTCGGGGGGGCCGGGTAAAGCCATTTTTCTTAATAAGTTCTTTTATCTCCGTTATGGCTCGTTCCAATTGACTGTCCACTCCCTTTGATAAAGAGGTTAAATCTTCCTGCACTTCAATGTCTGGATCTACACCATGACCTTCCTTAAACCATGTTCCATCAGGATTATACATTCTGAATGTAGGAACAGTAATACTTCCTCCATCAATCAGTTGGGGAACCCCACTAATCCCAATTAATCCACCCCATGTCCTCGCGCCAATAAGCGGACCCAATTTTTTCTTACGGAAGTAATCCGGAAAGGCATCACCTCCTGAACCACTCCATCCATTGATGAGCATGACTTTCGGTCCAAAGTGCCCGTAGGGTGGCCAAGGCCAGGTGTCTCCATCGCGAATCGCCCAGAAAGCAAGTGGTTCACGGTTTAACATTTCAATAAACCGATCGGGGATTTGACCGCCATTATTAAAACGCTCGTCAATCACTAACGCTTTCTTATCCCACTGCGCATTAAACTGACGGATCAATTCATTCTGTCCATCAACACCTGTACTGCGAACATAAATGTAACCCGCTTCACCATTCGTTGCTTCATCAACACGCTTTCGGTTCGATTCTATCCAGGCCAAATGACGGAGTCTCGATTCATCGCTGAGGGTTTGAACCACCACTGTTTTCGCACCTGTCATCGAAGGTGTGGAGTTGTACGTGAGCTCTACTGTTTTTCCACCAAGTCCGTGAAAATAGGCTGTCGGCTCCTGACGTGTGGTGATGGGCAACCCATTTACGGCTAACACATAAGATCCTTCCTTCACTTCCACACCCGGCATATCAAGTGGAGATCTTACTTCGGCATCCCATGGGGCAGCCTTAATTATTTTTTTGATTTTATAGTAATCGCCTTCCGCTTGCCAGTTCACGCCAAGGTATCCAACGCTCTTTTGTACTGTTTGCTCTTCTGTGCCTCCGCCTCGGTAGGTATGAGACGCATTCAACTCGGCAATCATTTCACCTAAAATAAAATTCACTTCCTCCCTCGTCATTGCACCTTCCAACATTTTGAGGTAACGCTCTTTTACTTGTGCCCAATTCACACCATGCATAGCTGCATCGTAGAAATAATCTCGCTCCAGGCGCCATGTGTCCATGAAGAGTTGTTTCCATTCCTTCATAGGATCAATGGATGCTTCCATTTCTGCAACGCGCAAAGGCTTTTCAAATTTTTGATTTTCATCAACCTTTATCACAGCCCAAGAGCCCGATTTACTAACTAATATTTTCTTCGCATCGGCACTTAAAATGAATGTATTAGCTTCCTCAAGAATTGTTTTTTCCTCGCGTTTTTCAATGTCATAGTACTTAATGGCCGATTTACTATCAGACCCTGCACCTGTATTCGGGAAACGCACATAAATAATCTTTCCCTTAACGGATCCGATTCTACCAATATTTCCCGCTTTTACCGGAAGAACAATCAGCCGACTTTCTATACCATCAAAATCAATTTCCACGGGTGTTACTGTTGGCTTCTTATCTTCTTTGGAATCCTTGGCATCTTTACCTTTCTTCTCCTCACCTTCAGCTTTTGGAGCTTCTTCTTTCTTAACCTCTACCATTTCATTTTTAGGGGCCGTTAAGGAGGGTGTTGATTTTTTTAAACTAATCGCAGCCAATTGTGTGGCATTTCCATAAATGAACGTGTTGTCAATTGAGCTGTAGGAAGGCTGGAAGGATTGATTCGTTAATACATAAATATATTTTCCTTCGCTATCAAAAACCGGGATGCCAGTATCGTAATACCCACTGGTGATTTGAGTTGATTTCTTGTTTTGGTAGTCATAAACAAAAACTGCATCATGATAATTTTCAAGGTCGCGGCTATAGGTCAACCACCGACTATCCGGTGACCAGTTTGCTGCAAAGCCTTCCAATGAACCATGTGACATCCGCATTCCTTTATCCACATTCACCGTAACACCCGTTGCCACATCTAACACCTGAATTTTCATAGCCTTATCAATAAAGGCAAGCTTCTTACTATCCGGTGACCAAAATAAATTATAGCGGAAGCCTGGGCCGTAATTCGTTATTTTTCTTGGTGGAGTGTTTGCTTCCACATTCCTTACCCAAAGTTCATATTCTCCTGATTCGTCACTCCAGTAGGCAATGGTTCGCCCATCCGGTGACCAGGCAGGATTGCGTTCAGCAATACCTGAAGTTTGTGTGAGGTTCTTCACAAAACCATTCTCGGCTGGTAATGAAAAAATATCACCACGTGCCTCTACTAAAACACGATTGCCGTCTTGACCAATCGCGGCATGTTGAATGAATTTTTCAGCACTTTGAATGGATGGCCGCAATGCCATCTTATCAGAAACAATATTTACCCTCACTTCTTTCACCTGACCTTCAAGCGCATATATATATAATTTGCCTCCTGCCTCAAAAACAATTTCGGAAGGGCCTAGTGAAGGGAAATGAACATCATAGTCTTTGAAATCAGTTACTTGCTTTCTCTCTTTGGTTGTTAGGTCATACTTCCAAAGATTCATTCTTTTTTCTGGTCCGTTGTCAGATAAAAAATAAATGGTGTTTCCCGACCACATAGGTAACTCCTCTCCGGCATTGATCTGGGATGAGATATTTTGTGAGCTGTTATCCTGAAGATTGAAAATATAGATATCGGCTACATCGCCTCCACGATAACGTTTCCACGTACGAAATACTTCTGACCGAAACACTACGGCTAGTTGCTTTCCATCTGGTGAATAGCTTGCAAATTCACCATAGGCTAACGGAAGCTTATCCGCAGCACCCCCAGCTGATGAAATAGTATACAGTTGATTGAATCTTTCCTTTTCACTCTCGCGGCCGGAGGCGAATAAAATTCTCTTTCCTTCCGGATGCCAGTCTACTACACGGTCAGTCATACCATGCTGTGTAAGCCTTGTGGGCACACCGCCAGAAGTTGAAATCAAGTACACATCGGTATTCCCATCGTAATTTCCGGAAAATACCAGGCTCAATCCATCGGGGGAAAATTTCGGGAAACTCTCTACTCCTGAAGGTGAACTTAATTTAAGAGCATTACCTCCCTCTTTCGGAACAATCCATATATCGTTGGCATAGGTGAACACAATGTGGGTTTTTGAGACGTCCGGATAACGAAATAATCCGGCATCGATTTGAGCTGGCAATTGACTCAGACAAGACAATAGCAAGCCTGTAAAAAGAATAACTTTTTTCATAGAATTAATTTAGTGTGAATGGGTATTCCAAAAAAAAATCTTACTGTGCTACACTTACAATTTTTTCAATCGGAATTGAGTTCGCCAGTTTTGTGATTTCAGCTTCTGTAATATTTCCGCTGTAATGAAGTGTGAGCATGGAATTTCCAAAAGGAGTTTGAACATCATATCCCGTTACTTGTCCATTTTCATCAGCTTGTTTGGTCAATAATGTTTTATAGCCCTGCACCTTAATCACTTTTTGATTATTGTCCCCAGAGTTCATGATCATTGGCATCGAAAGAATTGCACTTATTCCCGCCATCATCGGTGAATCACTGACGATATCGATGTACGCATTTTTATCCTGAGCGGTACCATACGTACGGTGCACGTATAGTCCGGCAAAACTGGCTGACATTCCCGTAACATTATCTTCCTTAGCATTGTAGTGCAATGTACCGAGTGTCGTGGGCAACACTTTCATCACTTCTTTGCCAATCGCTACATCCACTTCGCGCAAAGCGTTTTCCAAATTGAAACGAGCATCTTCAAGATTACCCGAGCTATACGCAGACTTGGCGCTCGCTAATGATTTGTCAAATTCCTGGGCCATTACTACCGTGCAAAGGCCAAGGGTTAATATCGATAGAATTAAATTTTTCATGGATCTGTAAATTATTTCTCTCCTAATGTCTTTTTGATTCCTTCAATATCGAATGCAGAGGCTGCTGCCATCATATCCTGTTCGGATGCAAAGTTGACTCCCTCCCAAACGATTAAGGATGACTGACCGAGGGGAACACTCAACTTGTATCCTGAAGCATCGCTATATTCAATAATGCCTTTAAAGCCCTTTACTTTAGTTTGCTTCCAGTTCTGCTGACCACCCGTGGTAGCATAATTTGCATTAGCCATGTACATATTATAAGCCGACATCCAGGCGGAGTTGTTGGCAATGTTAACATCCAACTGCTTATCGCCATTCTGATACTCACGATGAATCGTTAAGCCAACCCAACCGGCACCCATACTGGTAACCTGATCAGCATCAGCTTCTTTCTTTAATCCAACAACGGTTTCAGGCAAAGATTGTAACACCTTTTGTCCGATCTCCATCTCAACGCCCAACATCGCTTGTTTGATTGCATAGCGGGCTTCAGAGTAATCTCCCGATTTATAAGAAGTTTCTGCGTCCGCAATACTTTGTTTAACATCCGGAGGCGTGACCACTAATCCACCGCCTCCTTTGTTGGTAGGGTCGTTTGAATTTCCTGTTGTATTGGTTCCTGGATTTGTGCCCGTGTTGGCACCTGCTTTGGGGTTAACCTTCTTTTCAACAGCTTTCTCAGTTGCTTCGCCAACTTTTTGTTTGAGTTTCCCCAACACACCCTGCGCATGACAAGCAACGGTGATCGAAAGCACCGCCACCGTAGTGATCAGAATTTTTGATTTCATTGTTCTTGTATTAATGAGTTTTTTCGGAAGTTAAAGATACGATAAAAACGACCTGAAAGTTTTCAGGAAATGTGGTTTTAAACGAAATTCAAGAGTGAAAAAACAAAACGCTATACCCTTCGATTTTGTGTTGGAACACCTTTATTCCCTTGACCCTGTTACTAAACCCATGTTTGGATGTCATGCTGTTTATGTGGCTGAAAAAATCGTGGTGATTTTAAGACATAAAGAAGATCATCGTGAAGACAATGGGATTTGGATATCCACCAAGATTGAACATCATGCCACGCTGAAAAAAATATTTCCTTCCATGCGATCCATTCAGGTGCTGGGAAATGGAGAAACCAACTGGCAGATTCTACCGGAAGAAGCGGACGATTTTGAAGAAAGTGCCCTTGCTCTATGTACCCTGATCGCAAAAAATGATCAACGAATTGGTAATGTGCCAAAACGTAAAAAGAAAAAAGCTAAAAAGCATTAGTCTACTTCGTTAAACAACACATCAATCTGTGTGTAGTACAGGGTGGTTTTGCCTTCAAAGCCAGAGTCGGTGCCCACGATCAGCCAGAGTTCACCGGCAGGATCGGTGGTGAGCAAAAAGCTATTGCTGGAATTATTGTTGCGGGTGATCACCGTAAACTTTGTAGTGGTGGCACTTACACCTACATGACCAATGTTCAGCATATCGGCACCTTCTTCTGCCTGATTACCCGTTTCGATATTCATCCTATACATGCCGTCCTGTAATTCCTTTTTAGGTTCAATCACGCTTGCCCCGGCTTTAAGGTATACGCTCTCTCCAGGTGCCCCCCCAATGCCTACGGCACCTGTCGGAGCATCAGAGGCCACTTTTACATTAAATAAAATCTCGTACGTGGTATTGGGACGAAGACCCGTGACTTTCGTTTTGATGAACATGAAAAGATCATCGCTGTAATTGTTACCCGAAATCATGAGTGCCTTTTTTGTGGACTCAACGCTTGTTCCGGTGGGGATGGTGTCATGTTTAACAACCAGTTCGTACGTTATTGAATCTCCTTCCGGATAGTCGGCAAAATCACCCTTCCATCCTGCATCGGAAAGGCTAAAATCATAAGAGAGAGAAAATACGGCAACCTCCTGATCAGCCGGAGAGCAGGAACCTAACAATCCCATCATCACAACAATACTCCACGCAAACTTTCTTGTCATAACCCAAAAATACCATTAATCCAGTCCTTAGACACAGAAGTTTTTTAGAAGGTTGTAAGCTTATCCGCTATTATAAACAGACAATAACATTTTATGTACCTTCACCCTATGAACAAGCTCATCCTGTTTTTATTAGGAATTTCCTTTATCGCGTGTACCGAAATCACTTTTAAGGAACCACAGCCAAAAGGAATCAAAACACAGGCCGAATTTCCAAACGCTTTACAGGGAAAATATATTGTGCCACAGGATTCAGGATCTGAAAAATTCGATACGGTGTATATTGAACCCACGCGATACCGTATTAATAGCCTTATCAAAGAGGGTGAGTGGATGAATCGGGGTGTGCTTAGCGATTCTCTTGTTTTGAAAAAATATAAAGGGTTTTATTTTTTGAATTTTTATACCGATGAGCAATGGATCGTTCGTATTTTTAAACAAGAAAAAAACGGCAATATCCTGTTGTATGAAATAAATCTTTCGGACGATGAAAAGATTAAAAAACTAACAGAAACTTTTCAACCCGAAGTAATCAAAAAAGATAATTCAACTACCTATTATCGGATCGATCCCACTCCAAAAGATTACCTGAAGTTTATAAAAGAGAATTACTCCGCCCAAGAACCGATGCGGAAAATCCAATAATTAGTTGCTCCCCCTTCCCAGGATTAACTGCTTTTTTGACATCCGGATATTCCAGGTTCCCTTTACCTCCACCGAACTGTCGGGACGTGTCATAACTACAGCCTTGGTATATAACAAGGAGTCCGTTCCGATTTTCTGAACATTATCCTGCAACGGTGTTCCTTCAATAACGCTGTTAATGTAGGCTTCGATTAACTGCTGCTCAAGGGTCAATCCGTTCGAAGCCCCGGGCGAAAGCCAATGAATTTTCACTCCCTGACTTCTGCCTAGCGAATCAACATGGGTGGATTCCGGGGAAGGCAAGTTCGCCAACACTTCCCTCCCCTTAAAAAACGCCAAATCCATAATCTCGGCCTCCGAAATCTTTTGAATCCGTTGCTGTTCTCGCGCTTCCAGCATTTGCTTGCGCTGCTCATCCGACATGGAGCCTCCGCATTGCGTCAATAGTCCAACGGCTATGAGAAATAGTAGCGAGTTCTTCATCCCTGCAAAACTACGTTTTCTAGTTGGTAAGTCGCATACTTCTATTCCGTCTATTGATTAACTTTGCCCCTCATTTTATAGGTATGATCCAAAAGCTGGAAGAGATAAAACTTAGGTTTGAAGAGGTAGGGCAACTCCTTGGACAGTCGGAGATCGTTAAGGATCTAAAAAGGTTTATGCAGCTCAGTAAAGAGTATAAAGACCTTGAGAAGATCGTGCTGGTGTACAACCGATACAGTGACACGCTGAATCACCAGCAACAGGCCAAGGAAGTATTGGAAAAAGAAAAAGATTCGGAATTGCGTGAGATGGCTAAAATGGAGCTGGATGAACTGGCTCCGAAACTTGAAACGCTAGAGGCCGAACTTAAAGAGATGCTCATTCCAAAAGATCCCAACGATGATAAAAACATCATTCTTGAAATTCGGGGTGGTACCGGAGGAGATGAGGCAGCGCTTTTCGCGGGCGATTTGTTCAGAATGTATCAACGCTTTTGTGATAGGCGTGGACTTAAACTTACGGTATTAGATTCATCAGAAGGCACTGCTGGGGGGTATAAGGAAATTGTAAGCAGCGTAACAGGCGAAGGCGCGTATGCACTTTTCAAATTTGAATCGGGAGTTCACCGAGTTCAGCGCGTACCCGATACCGAGCAACAAGGAAGAGTGCACACCTCAGCCGCATCGGTTGCGGTATTGCCTGAAGTGGAAGATGTTAACATTGAAATCAATCCTGCTGACATTGAAGTGCAAACTTCACGCTCCGGAGGTGCTGGTGGGCAGAATGTGAACAAGGTTGAAACGAAAGTGCAACTCACCCATAAGCCTACCGGCATTGTGATCACCTGCCAGGTAGAACGTTCGCAGTTGGGTAACCGCGAACGCGCTATGAAAATGCTAAAGGCAAAACTCTATGACATGGAAGTGGAAAAACAGCAGGCTGAACTCGGAGCAGTAAGAAAACTCATGGTACGCAGTGGCGATCGTTCTGAAAAAATCAGAACGTATAATTACCCGCAAAGTCGTGTGACCGACCACCGCATTGGATATACCCAACACAACCTTCCGGCCATTATGAACGGAGAAATTGACGATTTTATTGAGCAACTTCGGATTGCCGACAGTGCTGAGAAAATGGCTGAAGGTGCTACGCTCTAACCGATTAAAAATCTTTTCACTAATTTTAATCAAGAACAAATCAACACTATGAAAAAAGGACTAATTACACTCGGGATTATACTGGTAATTGTATTCATCCTCTACAGCTTTTTTGCAGGTCGTTATAACACAATGGTAGAGTTGCAGGAAGCGATTCCTAAAGCATGGGCCGATGTTGAGGCTCAATATCAACGCAGGGCCGATTTGATACCCAACCTGGTGAACACGGTAAAAGGGTATGCCAATTTTGAGCAGGAAACCCTTACCAAGGTAATGGAGGCGCGCGCCAGTGCTACACAAGTAAAAATTGATCCAAGTAATATTACGCCCGAAGCATTAGCGCAGTATCAGCAAGCACAAAATGGCGTAAGTTCAGCGCTGAGTCGGCTTTTGGTTTCTGTGGAGGCATATCCGGATTTGAAAGCCAATCAAAATTTTCTTGACCTGCAGGCACAACTGGAAGGAACAGAAAACAGAATTACTGTGGCACGGAATCGCTTCAACGAAGTTGTACAGCCCTACAATGTGTACATTAAGAAATTCCCAACGAATATGATTGCTAACATGTTTGGATTTACAGCAAAAGGATATTTCGAAGCTGCGGAAGGGTCAGAAAAAGCTCCGGAGGTAAAATTCTAAACAGCTAAGTTTCATCAAACAAAAAGCCCTGACGGGTTCGTCAGGGCTTTTTTTATGTGATACTATTCAACAGTTATAATGTTCTTTTCACTTCGCGTTGCTCGTATGCTTCAATCACATCCCCAACATTAATGTCGTTGAAGTTCTTGATGCTGATACCGCAATCGTAACCTGACTTCACTTCACTCACATCATCTTTAAAGCGTTTCAATGCGCCCATCTCACCTGAGTAAACCACAATACCATCGCGGATGAGGCGAATGGGATTCGTACGCTTCAGATAGCCATCGGTAACCATACAGCCCGCTACTGTTCCCACTTTCGTGATCTTAAACACCTCACGAACCTCTGCATTACCTACAATTACTTCTTGCGTTTCAGGAGCCAACATACCTTCCATCGCAGCCTTTACCTCGTTGATGGCATCGTAGATGATGGAATATAAACGAATTTCAATTTCTTCATTCTCTGCGATTCGTCTTGCCGCATTTGAAGGACGAACCTGGAAGCCGACAATAACAGCGTCCGATGCAGAGGCTAACAACACATCCGATTCTGAAATCTGACCCACACCCTTATGGATAATGGCCACCTGAACTTCGGGGGTAGAAAGTTTCAGCAATGAATCCGACAACGCTTCTACAGAACCATCCACGTCACCCTTCACAATCACATTTAATTCCTTGAAGTTTCCTATCGCGAGGCGTCTTCCAATTTCATCCAGTGTGATGTGCTTCTTGGTGCGGATGCTTTGCTCACGCAAAATCTGTCCGCGTTTACCGGCAAGTTCTCTTGCCTCGCGATCGGATTCCATTACCATGATTTTTTCACCGGCCTGTGGCGCTCCATCCAAACCCAATACCAGTACCGGGGTTGCCGGTCCAACTTCCGTTGACCGCTTGCCGGTGTCATCAAACATGGCTTTTACTCTGCCGTGATGTGCCCCAGCCAATACGATATCACCGATTTTCAGCGTTCCGTTTTGCACCATAATCGTGGATACATATCCGCGTCCTTTATCAAGAGACGCTTCAATAACAGACCCTACCGCAGGCTTTTCCGGATTCGCCTTCAAGTTGAGAAGTTCAGCTTCCAACAACACTTTCTCTAATAACTCGTCAATGCCTTTTCCAGACTTAGCTGAAATTTCCTGGCACTGATATTTACCACCCCATTCTTCTACCAAAATATTAATCTTGGAAAGTGACTCCCGAACTTTATCGGGGTTCGCAGTAGGCTTGTCAATTTTGTTGATGGCGATAACAATCGGCACACCCGCTACCTGAGCGTGATTGATGGCTTCTTTTGTTTGAGGCATCACATCATCATCGGCCGCTACTACAATAATCGCGATGTCTGTAAGTTTTGCACCCCGTGCACGCATAGCAGTAAAGGCTTCGTGACCGGGAGTATCAAGAAATGCAATCTTATTACCACTCTTGGTCGTTACGGCATACGCACCAATGTGCTGCGTAATACCTCCGGCCTCGGAGGCTGTAACTTTCGTATTCCGGATATAATCCAGCAAGGATGTTTTACCGTGGTCAACGTGACCCATGATGGTTACAATGGGAGCGCGTGGTGTTAAATCTTCTTCATCATCCTGTGCTTCGGCAGTTTCTAAGTCTTCTTCTGTAGAAATAAACTGTACCTCATATCCAAACTCATCAGCAATTACGGTGATGGCTTCAGCATCCAAGCGCTGGTTGATGGACACGAACATTCCAAGACTTAAACAGGTCGAGATTACATCATTCACGGAAACATTCATGAGTGATGCCAAATCGTTTGCAGAAATAAATTCCGTGAGCTTTAAGGTCTTTGAATCTGCCTGCTCCTGAAGCATCTGCTCATCATGCGCATCCGAAACAGCCTGACGTTTTTCTCTTCTGTATTTTGAACCGGAACCTTTCTTGTGACCACCACTCAACTTGGCGAGTGTAGCACGAATCTGTTCCTGAATTTCCTTTTCTGTAGGCTCTTCTTTTTGCGTACGGGGAGGAAGGGGTCTGCCTCCACGGGCTGGCGCACCAGGGCGCTGCGGGCCTTGTCCGCGATTATCACCAGGAGCAGAAGGGATACGTTTTCTGGGTCTCTTTTTCCGTGAATCTTCACCCTTCACATCAGAAGACGCTACCGGTTGATCTTTCTTTTTTTCTACCGGTAAATCAATTTTATCGACAACCTTTAAGCCCTTGAGTTTATCCGCTTGCGCTTTAATAACTTCCTGCTTCGGTGCTTCAACTTTTGGCTCTTCCTTCGCTACCGGTTTAACAGGCTCTTCTTTTTTAACCTCTTCTTCCGCCTTCTTTTTCTTTCCTTTCTTTTCGAGCTCAATCTTGCCAATCACTTTAATTCCTTCCAACACAGGGCGCTCACGCTCTACCTTTTCAGGTTTAGCTTCTTCTTTTGACGCTGCCTCCTTCGAAACAAGATTCTTGATCAGAATACTTTCCTCCTCATCAGCCTGCTTCTTAGTCTCCTTCTCTGTTTCTATGGTAATGTTATCGACATGCTTTACCCCTATGGTCAGGCCAGAAGCCTCAAGTTTTTCGGTGGCGCTGGAAGCATACTCTTTTGACAGTAGTGCGAACTGCTCAGGCGTGAGCTTTGCGTTGGGGTTGTTCTCAACCTCATGTCCTTTTTTGGCCAGAAAATCCAATATGGTATGGTGTCCCACATTAAGTTTTCGTGCCGCCTGACTCAACCTGATCAATTTTTCCTCTGCCATTCTCTCAAATATTATTCTTTTTTAAAGACTTAAAAAACCGTCTTCGTTACTCCGTTTCAAATTCTTTCTTCAAAATCTGGTGAAGACTTTCAACCGTTTCCTCTTCCAATTCGGTTCTCCTCACCAATTCTTCCTTATTTAAGGCCAGCACACTTTTAGCAGTGTCTAATCCAATGCGCTTGAGCTCATCAATAACCCAGCTGTCAATCTCATCTGAAAATTCATCCAGATCAACATCTTCTTCCTGAGCCCCATCCAATTCACGAAACACATCAATTTCGTATCCGGATAAGCGGCTTGCCAGTTTAATGTTCAATCCACCTTTACCAATGGCCAGCGAAACCTGATCCGGTTTCAGATACACCATAATTCGGTTATTGTCTTTATCGATTTTGATGCTTGAAATTTTTGCCGGGCTTAATGCACGTTGCACAAAAAGTTCCAGGTTTTCTGTGTAATTGATCACGTCAATATTCTCATTCTGAAGTTCACGAACGATCGCGTGAATTCTTGATCCCTTCATCCCCACACAGGCTCCCACCGGATCAATCCGATCATCGTATGACTCCACGGCAACTTTTGCACGCTCACCGGGCTCACGGACAGCTTTCTTAATGGTAATTAAGCCATCGTAAACTTCCGGTACTTCTTGCTCGAACAATCGTTCTAAGAATACAGGGGATGTTCTGGAGAGTATGATTTTCGGATTCCCATTCACCATCTCAACCTTATGAACAATGGCTCTTACGGTTTCACCTTTTCTGTACCTATCCTTTGGTATTTGCTCTCCCCGGGGGATTGAAATTTCATTTCCTTCCGCATCAATGAGCAATACTTCTTTACCCAATACCTGATATACTTCACCGCTGATGATTTCACCCACCAGGTCCTTATATTTTTGAAAGATGATATCCTTCTCCAGGTCTTTTACCTTTTGCATCAGGGTTTGACGTGCAGTGGTTACCGCCCTACGTCCAAAGTCCTCCAGGTAAATTTGCTCGGCTACCTCTTCACCTACTTCAAAATCAGGTTCGATTTTGCGGGCCTCCGTTAATGCGATTTTATCATGATCCCAGATGTCTTCTGAGTCATCATCCACAATTTCACGGAAACGCCAGATTTCAAGGTCACCCTTGTCAGCGTTTACAATGATGTCGAAGTTATCGTCTGTCTCGTACTTCTTGCGGATCATATTGCGAAATACATCTTCCAATATCCTGATCATCGTAGGCCGGTCGATGTTCTTTTGTTTCGCGAAGTCTGCAAACGACTCGATGAGTGTACTAGTGTCCATTGCCAATCTTATTTAAATGATACCAACACAAATGTTTTGTCTATTTCTTCAAATGGGATTTCTACCATTCGTTCTTCCTTCTTCTTCCCACTACCGGTTTGTTGAAGGATTTCTATTTTACCTTCCTGAACAGCGGTAAGTTTACCCTCCACTGTTTTTTCTCTCATTTTAACTTTTACCGAACGTCCAATATTTTTAACGTACTGCCGCTTACTCTTCAGGGGTTGATCCAGCCCCGGGGTTGATACTTCCAACACGAACGCATCGCTTATCAGGCTACTCTCATCCAAGGCGTTAGAAAGTTCCCGGCTCAGTTCTGCACAGTCATCAATACTGATGCCCTTGTCCCCATCCAGAATTACCAAAAGCTTTTTAGGATGTTGACGAAGATTGGTAATCACCTCTACCACAAAGTGACTTTCGTCCTTCAGATGGGTTTCAGCCAGTTTCCTGATCTCGTCCGACAATTCCATAAAAGTGTATAAACAAAGAGGGGACTGTTGTCCCCTCATGGTAATTCGTAAACTTGCAGCAAAAGTAGCCTATTTTTACATTATCACAAAATATTCCCTTTATTTGGGCAAAATGAGCCATCATGCGATTTCTCTATTTAGTACTTTTTTCTTTGTTTTTATTGGGCTGCGCAAGCGACCGTGAGCAAAAAAAAACACCCGAAACCCCCGCTAAAGTGGTGGCCGTACCGGAATTCAATGCGGACTCGGCTTATTACTTTGTAAAGAAACAAGTAGACTTTGGCCCCAGGGTTCCCAACTCCACCCCACACCGAAATGCTGGAGATTTTTTCATTTCTGAATTCAAAAAGTATGGCGCCATTGTTACCGTTCAGGAATTTACAGCTGTTGCTTACGACAATCAAAAACTTAACCTCAGAAATATCATCGCTTCTTTTAACCCTGAAAAAACCAAACGAATTCTTCTTGCCGCCCATTGGGACACCCGCCCATTTGCCGACAAGGATTTAGAAAAACCCAGTGCACCTTTTGATGGGGCCAATGATGGTGCCAGTGGTGTAGGTGTGCTCTTGGAAATTGCTCGTGTTCTAAAAGGCAATCCAGCGCCCGAGGTTGGTGTGGATATCATTCTGTTTGACGGAGAGGATTGGGGCGAAAAAAATGGAGAACAAAATACACACCGCTTACCCAATGGATTACAAGAGTGGTGGTGCCTGGGTTCTCAACACTGGTCGAAGAACAAACACAAGCCAAATTACTCAGCGTACTATGGTATCCTATTAGATATGGTCGGTGGCAAAAATGCTCAGTTTGCGCGTGAGGGATACTCTATGGAATATGCTCCCAGTGTCGTAGACAAAATCTGGATGACGGCCTCAAGACTTGGGTACGCGCATATCTTCATCAATTTAAAAGAAGCGCCCATTACGGATGATCATCGGTTTGTCAATGAAATTGCAAAGATCCCCATGGTGAATATTATTAGTTACGACCCAACCACTGGCTTCGGTGATTTTCACCATACACGAAAAGACAATATGGATATTATCAGCAAGGAAACGCTGGGCGCAGTAGGTAACACACTGCTTCGCGTGATCTACTACGAATAGTATTCTGGTAAATGTTTTAGATATTGTCCGTACCCGCTTTTTTCCAGAGGCTTAGCCAATTCCAACAGTTGTTTCTGATCAATGAACCCTAAGCGGTAAGCAATCTCTTCGATACATCCAATCTTCAATCCTTGGCGCTGTTCAATGACTTGTACAAAATTGGCGGCTTGTAATAGCGAATCAAAAGTACCGGTATCTAACCAGGCCGTTCCACGACCCATAGGAGCCACCATCAATTTACCTTTCTTCAAATAAATATTATTGACATCCGTGATTTCAAGTTCACCGCGAGGACTGGGCTTAAGTGCCTTTGCAATGGAGACTACTTCGTTATCATAAAAGTAAAGTCCAGGCACGGCATAATTTGATTTAGGATGTTGGGGTTTTTCCTCGATTGAGATTGCTTTCATGCTGCTGTCAAACTCCACCACACCATAACGCTCCGGATCATTCACATGATACGCAAACACAATTCCTCCTTCCGGGTCAACACAATCTTGCAATAATTTCATGAGTCCAGAACCATAAAAAATATTATCGCCCAGAACGAGTGCCACACTATCTTTACCGATAAATTTCTCTCCGATAATAAATGCCTGTGCTAATCCTTCAGGTCGTGGTTGCTCGGCATATGAAAATTCACATCCAAGTTGTTTCCCATTCCCCAACAATTTTTTGAAGAGCGGAAGATCGTGCGGGGTTGAAATGATTAAGATTTCCCGAATACCAGCCATCATCAAAACAGACAATGGGTAATAAATCATGGGCTTATCATACAGCGGCATGAGTTGCTTACTCACGGCTAGGGTAAGTGGATGTAATCGCGTTCCGGAGCCGCCCGCTAAAATGATTCCTTTCATCGATTTTCGTACATTTTAGTATAGTATTGAAGATACTCCCCTGAAGTTACATGCTTAAGCCATTCCTGGTTGTTCAAGTACCAGTCAACCGTTGTTTCCAGCCCATTTTCAAAGGAAATTTCAGGTCTCCACCCCGTCTCGCTGATCACTTTACCGGCATCTATGGCATAGCGTAAATCATGGCCTGCCCGGTCCTTTACATAAGTAATCAATGATGCCGATGTGCCTTCAACTCTTCCCAATTTTTTATCCAGAATGTGACACAACATCTTAACGAGGTCAATATTTTTCCACTCATTATTGCCTCCAATATTGTATATCTCTCCTGACTTACCTTTATGAAATATGGCATCAATTGCTTTAGCATGATCCTCCACGTACAACCAATCCCGGATGTTCTCGCCTTTTCCGTAAACCGGAAGTGGTTTGTTTTGGATGATGTTATTGATCATTAACGGAATCAGTTTTTCCGGAAAATGAAACGGTCCATAATTATTCGAACAGCGACTGATTCTCGTGGGCAGTCCGTAACTATTGTTGAAGGCTAACACAAAATGATCGCTGCTGGCTTTGGATGCGGAGTAAGGTGAACGTGGATCGAGTGGAGTTTCTTCCGTGAAATATCCTGTTGCAATGGACCCATACACTTCATCAGTTGAAATGTGATAAAATATTTTGTCTTTATAATTTTCGTTCCATGCAGTTTGCGCAGTTTTCAATAACCGTATTGTCCCAATGATGTTGGTGAGCGCAAACTCATCAGGGTTATGCAGTGAACGATCCACATGAGACTCGGCAGCCAGATGAATGACACTGTCAACGTTGTGTTTCTTGAAAACACTGAGCAATAATTCCATGTCGAGGATATCGCCTCGTACGAATTGATAATTTGATTTCCCCTCCACATCCCGAAGATTCTCGAGGTTGCCGGCATAGGTGAGTTTATCGTAATTGATGATGGTATAATCAGGGTACTTATTGACAAGCAAACGCACGACATGCGAGCCAATAAATCCTGCTCCCCCCGTAACTAAAATGGTTCTTTTTTGCATTAAAAAGATTTAAGACTTTATGGTTTTACGGCCAATGCTATAATAAGTGAACCCAAGTTCACCAATACTCTCCAGGCTATAGAGATTTCGGCCATCAAAAATGACTTTATTTTTCATAGTGGTAGCCATTCGGTCAAAATCAGGATTTCTATACTCTGGCCATTCTGTTGCAATCAATAAGGCATCGGTATTCTGAAGTACATCATACTCGTTTTCATGATAGTGAATTTTACCACCAAAAAGTTTCTTCACATTCTCCAAAGCCTCGGGATCATGGACGTGCACAATAGCTCCTTCCTTTAGTAATTCTTCTATTATGTATAAGGATGGTGCTTCGCGAATATCATCAGTGTGTGGTTTAAACGACAGCCCCCAAATCGCTATTGTCTTCCCCTGAAGTGAACCTCCGAAATGTTCCTTCATCCTCTTGACCAGTTTTGTTTTCTGTTTATCGTTCACGGTCATCACCGCATTCAAAATTTTAAAATCGTAATCAACCTGCTGCGATGACTTAGCCAACGCCCGAACATCTTTCGGAAAGCAACTCCCTCCAAATCCAATTCCGGCAAAGAGGAAACGCTTGCCAATACGACTATCGGTACCGATACCCTTTCGAATCAGATCAACATCCGCCCCCAGATTTTCACACAGGTTAGCGATCTCATTCATGAATGTAATTTTGGTAGCCAGGAAGGCATTTGCAGCATATTTGGTTAACTCCGCAGAGCGTTCGTCCATAATGATTACCGGGTTACCCTGGCGAGTAAAGGGCGCGTACAAGCTTTCGATAACCTTGATTGCCCGAGGTGATCGTGTACCAATTACCACCCGCTCAGGCTTCATAAAATCTTCCACGGCCAACCCCTCGCGCAAGAATTCCGGGTTTGACACCACATCAAATTCTACGTTGGCCGTGCGGGCTACACGTTCACGTACCAACTCTGAAGTCCCAACTGGTACCGTACTTTTATTAACGATAACCGTATAGTCTTTAAGCATGGGGCCAATCTGCTCGGCTACTTTGAGAACATATTGCAAATCAGCGGAACCATCTTCACCCGGAGGAGTGGGTAATGCCAGCAAAATAATTTTGGCATCTTTAATTCCCGTAGCAAGATCGGTAGTGAAGAAGAGTCTGCCTTGATGAACATTTTTCTCAAACATGTCCTCAAGACCGCGTTCAAAAATGGTAATTTTTCCCTGCTGAAGGGTGGCTACTTTTTCTTCATCAATATCTACACAGGTAACAGTATTTCCGGTTTCCGCAAAACAAGTCCCTGTAACTAGCCCGACATAGCCTGTCCCGATCACTGCAATTTTCATTTCAATAGCCTTTTAAAAGCTGCCAAAAATAATTCTTTTATCAGAACCCCGAAGAATAGCAAGAATGCAAGCATTGTCAACCGGCAAACTAACATTCGTTTGGCAATTGATAAAAATGACCTAACTTCGTGTCCCTTAATCAATTAAAAACAGGTGTATGGAGGTTTTAGAAGATAAATTGACCGGAGTAAATTTTGAAGAGAATGAGAATCAGCGAATGATTGCTCAAATGATCCGTGATTTCGGAAATAAAGAAATCCGGCCCAAAATGATGGAGTGGGATGAATCCCAGGAGTTTCCAGTGCAGGTTTTCAAGAAAATGGGCAAACTCGGTCTGATGGGTGTGTTGGTTCCTGAGGAATACGGTGGTGCCGGGTTTGGATATCCTGAATATGTAACCGCTATTGCCGAACTCTCAAAAATTGATGGATCTATTGGCTTGTCAATGGCCGCCCATAATTCATTATGCACGGGCCACATTCTTCAGCACGCCAGCGAAGAACAAAAACAAAAGTACCTTCCTAAGCTTGCCTCAGCCGAGTGGATCGGTGCCTGGGGCTTAACAGAACCCAACACAGGCTCCGATGCCGGTAACATGCGGACTGTTGCTGTAAAAGATGGCGATCATTTTATTATCAACGGTGCTAAGAATTTCATTACCCATGGAAAATCGGGCGATGTATCTGTGGTGATTGTTCGTACAGGTGAAGTTGGCGATTCGCACGGGATGACAGCCTTCATCATCGAAAAAGGAACGAAAGGATTTTCTGCAGGAAAAAAAGAAAACAAGTTGGGCATGCGTGCTTCTGAAACTGCTGAATTAATTTTCACGGATTGTCGCGTTCACAAGTCGCAGATGATCGGAAAAGAAGGAGACGGATTTGTACAGGCGCTAAAGGTATTGGACGGAGGAAGAATATCAATTGCGGCCTTAAGTTTAGGAATTGCGCAGGGTGCTTTTGAGGCTGCCTTAAAGTATTCGCACGAAAGGCATCAGTTCAACCAGCCAATTTCAAAGTTCCAGGGCATTGCCTTTAAACTGGCTGACATGGCCACCAAAATTGAGGCGGCCAAACTGCTTACCTACCGTGCAGCAGATTTGAAGAACAAAGGAATCAACGTGAACAAGGAATCGGCCATGGCCAAATTATATGCCTCAGAAGTAGCGGTAGAGGTAGCCAATGACGGGGTGCAGATTTTTGGCGGATACGGCTATACCAAGGATTTTCCGGCTGAAAAGTACTATCGGGATGCCAAACTTTGTACGATTGGCGAAGGGACCTCAGAAATCCAGAAATTGGTCATTTCCCGCACGATTTTGAAGTAATTTTGCATAATTGGAATGCCTTTTACTATATTTGCAGCCCTAATTATCAGAAAACATGATTGTTATCAACATTAAAGAAAACGAATCGATTGACAAGGCGCTGAAGCGTTTCAAGAAGAAATTCGAAAAAACAGGTGTTTTAAAGGAGCTTCGTGCCCGCACTTCATTTGAAAAGCCTTCTATTACCCGCAGAACTGAAATTAAGCACGCTGCTTACGTTGAGCAAATCAGAAGGAAGGAAAACGCATAGTTTTCAGTTCAGCTGATCTATATCATAAATCATTGTCCCCTTTAAGCTTTCTTAAAGGGGATTATTTTTTTACATTGGTACTACCGAGGGTTGTGTAGTACAGAATGATTGATTCTTTTCAAAAATACCTGCAGTACGAAAAGCGTGTTAGCGCTCACACTTCGCTGGCGTACAAAAATGATCTTCAACAGTTTTCACAATTCCTTCAAGAAACTTTTCCGGACACCGCGATAGAGACTGCCGATTATGGCATAGTTCGTTCGTGGATCATCCAACTGGTGGACAGTGGCATTACCGCTTCGTCTGTAAATCGAAAAATCGCGAGCCTAAAAACCTTCTATAAATTCCTGATGCGACAGGAGGTGATTACAAAAACCCCGATGCAGAAAATTCGGGTACTCAAGACACAAAAACGACTACCCTCCTTTGTGAAGGAAGTAGATATGGTTAACCTGCTTGACCATGTGACATTTGAAGATTCATTGGAGGGGTGGCGAGATCGACTGATCTTAGAGTTTTTTTATGCTACCGGAATGCGTTTGTCAGAACTTATCCAATTAAAGGAAAATCAAATCAGCAGGCATGCCCAAACCATTAAAGTGCTGGGTAAAAGAAATAAAGAAAGGGTAATCCCTTTCCCTAAAAGTATCGTACCTATACTTGAGGGCTATACGAAAATCCGCAATAAAGAAGTGACCGCCAAAAATCATGGATTTCTATTTGTTACCGATAAGGGTGAACCCTGTTACCCGATGATGGTGTATCGCATCGTAAAAAAATACCTTGATCAACATACCACTTCAGAAAAAAGAAGTCCACATGTGTTGCGTCACACCTATGCTACCCACTTACTAAACAAGGGCGCAGAAATTAATGCTGTAAAAGATTTACTGGGTCACAGCAGTTTAGCGGCCACCCAGGTATATACGCATAACTCTATGGAAAAAATCAAAAAAGCATTTGACCAAGCTCATCCAAAAGCCTAGTATTGACATGATAACTAAAGACAACTGTATCGAATAAACTCTACCCGCAATTGGCCAGCGGCAGGCCTGAGTGCCGAAAATCGATGTTTAACTCTTAAATTTTACAATTATGAAGTTGCAAGTTCATTCCATCCACTTTGATGCGGACGTTAAGTTGATTGACTTTATTCAAAAAAAAGTGGACAAGCTTGAGACGTATTACGATCGCCTGGTGGATGGTGAAGTATTTTTACGCTTGAATAATGAAGGTATTGACAATAAGACCGTGGAGATAAAGTTGAACGTGCCCGGCACCCAACTCTTCGCCATTGAAAAAGCCCGCACTTTTGAAGCGGCAGCCGATCAAGCTACGGAAGCGCTGAAAAATCAGCTCAAGAAGTTTAAGACCAAAGTAAACAATGGTCGTGTGTAAGCGATAACCAAAATAAAAGCCCTGACGAATAACGTCAGGGCTTTTGCTTTATAGGAGGCTATAAGCCTATACCTTAAACACTTTTTTCACTTGCTCAACATAGTCCAACTTCTCCCAGGGAAACAATTCAACTTTAACTCGCTTCTCGCTTCGTTTTCCTTTGTTAAAAATCTTCTCTACTACTTTTGACTCGCGGCCCATGTGACCATACGCTGCAGTCTCCGAATAAATAGGCGTTCTTAAATTGAAGCGTTGCTCAATAAAATATGGACGCATATCGAAAATCTTCTCCACCTTTTTGGCAATCTCTCCGTCATTGATTTTCACTTTGGACGTTCCAAAAGTATTGACATATAGTCCAACAGGTTTGGCTACGCCAATCGCATACGCCACTTGCACCAATACTTCATCACATACACCGGCTGCTACCAGGTTTTTTGCAATGTGACGTGTAGCATAGGCTGCTGAACGATCCACTTTAGAAGGATCCTTTCCTGAAAAGGCCCCACCTCCGTGCGCTCCCTTACCACCGTAGGTATCCACAATAATCTTTCTTCCTGTTAATCCGGTATCACCATGCGGCCCACCGATCACAAATTTCCCGGTAGGATTGACATGATACTTAATATCACTTCCAAAAAGTTTTTGAACACGCTTAGGCAACTTCTTCATTACCCGTGGCACCAGAATGTTAATGACGTCATCCTTGATCTTCTTTAACATCGGAGCATCCTTATCAAAATCATCGTGCTGCGTAGATACTACAATGGCATCAATACGCTGAGGTTTATTGTTATCGCTGTATTCGATGGTCACCTGTGACTTCGAATCCGGACGCAGGTACGTCATTACTTTCCCCTCTTTACGGATGGCCGCTAACTCACGCAATAATAAATGCGCGATTTCCAATGGAAGTGGCATGTAATTATCCGTCTCGTTGGTAGCGTACCCAAACATCATTCCCTGATCACCAGCACCCTGATCTTCCTTTTTCTTACGTTCCACACCTTGGTTAATATCTGGCGATTGTTCGTGTATAGCAGATAATATTCCGCAGGAATTTGCTTCGAACATGTATTCACTCTTGGTGTACCCAATCTTGCGAATCACTTCACGGGCAATATCCTGTACATCCAGGTATGCTTCTGATTTTACCTCACCGGCTAATACTACCTGACCGGTAGTTACCAGGGTTTCGCAAGCCACTTTCGATTCAGGATCATAGGCTAAGAAATAGTCAATCAAGGCATCTGAAACCTGATCCGCAACTTTGTCGGGGTGGCCCTCAGAAACCGACTCTGAGGTAAATAAATATGGCATGCTATTTAGATTTTAATTTGTTGAATTCTGATTAAGGCGGCAAAGTTAGGATTTTGGGAGTAATTGAAAAACTATGTGGTTAATACGCCAAAAAAAGAAAAACAGCCGGAAGTTTAGGTAGTTCTTTCAATTTAGTCTTCCATTCCCTTACCGTAAACATATGAATCGATTCTTGCTCTCCCGTGACGTCCACAGCAATGCACAATCGTGTTTCCGGGTGAAGTGTTTTGAGCAGGTTGGCCGCAACTGGATTATTTCGATAGGGGGTTTCAATAAAAATCTGTGTCTGATTTTTGGTTCGCGATTCCTTTTCGAATTCTTTAATGGCATTACTTGCCTCTTTGCCCTCAATCGGTAAATATCCCTGAAAAGCGAAGCGCTGACCATTTAATCCCGATGCCATTAACGACAGGAGAATGGAGGAAGGGCCTGTTAATGGAACAACCTGAATTCCATTTTGATGTGCGTACTTAACCGCTAAAGCTCCAGGATCGGCCACACCCGGGCATCCCGACTCTGAAAGAACACCAAGATTTTTTCCATTCCATAACGGAGCACAAAGCTCCTTCAGTTCATTCTCCTTTGTTTCTTTATTGAGAACTTTAAAGTCAAGCGTTTCAATAGTTGGATAAACTTTCAAAGCACTCAGGTACCGCCTCGCGGTACGGATGTCCTCTGCCAAAAAATGTTGAATTTCAGCAAGCGAAGTTTTTACAGATGCGGGTATGACCTCGTGATGGGTCCCCTCTGCAATGACATTCGGAATCAAAAACAACTTCCCTGGCTCGTTCATTTAATAGTGCTATTCAAAAAATTCTTTACAATATCCACAAACTCCTGTGGTTTCTCTGCCTGAACCCAATGTCCGGTGTCCATGGTGATCAGGGTTGAGTTTGGAAAAAGTGATTTGATCACAGCACGGTCCTCATCGTTCACATAGTTTGATTTTTCTCCTCTAACAAAAAGTGTTGGCCCTTCAAACGTTCCGGAATATTGCATGCCCTCTCCAATAAGTTCAAGGTTAATGTCAATCACCGATAAATTAATTTTCCAGGTGAAGCCACCCTCTGCTTTGCGCAATAAGTTCTTCAACAAAAATTGCCGTACGTCAGGTTCTGGTACAAATTGAGATAAAATAGTATCTGCCTCATTTCTCGATTGAAGCGTTTCAATGGGAATCGCCTTCAATCCCTCCACAATACTATCGTGTTTCACCGGATAATTTTTAGGGGCAATGTCCACTACAATCAACCTGTCCAACAAGGTTGGATTGACCACGGCAAAGTTCATGGCCGCTTTGCCCCCCATGGAATGACCTAACACAATGGGTTTTTGAAGAGCATGTTCTACAATAAACTCCTTTATGTCAGCTGCCAGCACTTTATAATCAAATTCATCACTATGCGGAGACTTGCCGTGATTGCGCTGATCAACCATGTAAATATGGTAATGATCAGCCAGCATTTTTGCCTGGGTAAGCCAGTTATCCGAAGAGCCCATCAATCCGTGAAGGATGATGAGGGGCTGACCATGACCTAATTCGCGAAAGAATAATTTCATAGTGTAAAAATAGAGAATTCAACGCGGAGCAGGATAGGGAATTTTCAAATGGTATATTTGAATTCTATTGTAAAAAGATGGAACTGAATAACGGATCATATACTATTCAAGGCATAAAAGTGCTGGACATTTGCTCGAAATTCGGAACTCCTATATACGTGTACAATGCTGAGAAAATTGTTGGTCAGTTGAAGAGTTTGAAGATGGCTTTCTCGGAAACGGACGTAAAGATCAAGTATGCTGCGAAAGCACTCACTAATCTTTCTATTTTAAAACTTCTCAAAAAAAATGGTGCGGGCATTGATGTTGTTTCGATACAAGAAGCACACCTGGCCCTTAAGGCAGGCTTCGTTCCCAGTGAAATCATGTTCACTGCCAACTGTGCAGATTATGACGAAATTGTTGAGGGGGTAAAACTGGGCCTCATCATAAACATTGATAATCTTTCTTACTTAAAAAAGTTTGGTGAACAATACGGAAACTCATATCCATGTTGTTTACGGTTGAATCCACATATCATGGCGGGAGGGAATTATAAGATTTCCACCGGCCATATCAATTCCAAGTTTGGTATTTCTGTTTACCAGCTTCCGCAGATTATGGAATTGGTTTCGAAGCACAACATACAGGTTAATGGACTTCACATTCACAGTGGATCCGATATCAGCGACACAGATGTGTTTCTAAAAATGGCTGATATTTTCTTTAGCGTGGCAAGGGACTTCAAAGACCTGAAGTTTATTGACTTTGGCAGCGGATTTAAAGTAGCTTACCAAGATGGAGAAGTCGCCACCAATGTGTACGATCTTGGGCTAAAGTTAAGTAAGGCGTTCAACAATTTCTGTGAACAGTATGGGCGAAAACTTGAATTGTGGATTGAGCCTGGAAAATATATTGTGAGTGAGGCAGGCACCCTGTTTGTTAAAACCACCGTAGTGAAGTCAACACCATCGATAACCTTTGTGGGTGTGAACTCCGGACTGAATCATCTGATTCGCCCCATGATGTATGATGCCTATCACAACATTGTCAACGTGTCCAATCCTTCAGGTCCTAAAAAGACTTATACCGTGGTGGGATACATTTGTGAAACGGATACCCTGGGAGCCGATAGAAGTTTAAATGAAGTTCACGAAGGTGATATTCTTGCCATTCAGAACGCAGGAGCCTACGGATATTCGATGGCTTCGAATTATAATTCACGGCTAAAGCCTGCCGAAGTATTGGTCATTAATGGCGAGGCCAGGTTGATACGAAAGCAAGAAGAGATTGAAGATTTATTGAGGGGACAAGTTGATATCGAGCTTTAAAACAAATTCAACGTTCCTCCTTTTCTAAACTTCGTCAAATCTATTGCAGGCATACTTTTCCCGGCAAAATATTTCTTCTTCGAGGTCCTGAACAACTGGTGAATAGCTTCTGCAAAATTCCCCTCACCACTCATGCGTCTTCCAAATTGTGAATCGTTCACATTGCCTCCGTGCATCGAGCAGATTTGATTCCACACCTTATCAAATCGATCAGGGAAATTCTTACGCAGCCAATCCTCAAAAATTTTTCCAACGGATCCATTCAGCCGCACAATCGTCATGCCTGCTGTGAGCGCTCCGTGATCGGCAGCGGCTTGCAACACCTTTGGTATTTCATGATCATTCAATCCTGGGATAATGGGTGCATTCATAATGCCTACGGGCACTCCGGCTTTCGATAAGGCCTCTACAGTTTGCAGCCGTTTTATGGCGCTGGCAGTGCGGGGCTCCATGATCCTTCGCAGGTCTTCCTCCAGTGTTGTAATTGAAATGTATACATGAACCAGGTTGTCTTTTGCTAAATCAGATAGTAAATCAAGGTCACGCAGCACCAAACTGTTTTTGGTGATCATGCCCAACGGATGTCGGTAGCGGGCAAAGACTTTTAGCAAATTCCGGGTGATCTCCATCTTGCGCTCCTGAGGTTGATAACAATCCGTATTCCCCGAAACACTGATGGGCACTGCTTGCCAATCCGGATGAAGCAGAAATTTCTCCAACAGTGCAGGGGCATTCTTCTTCACCATGATCTTGCTTTCAAAATCAAGTCCAGCACTAAAGCCATAATACTCATGTGTATTCCGCGCGTAACAATAAATGCAGCCATGCTCACATCCCTGGTAAGGATTGAGTGAATACATCATCCCTAAATCCGGACTGGTGACTTTATTGACGATCTTCTTAGGGTGTTCATAAAAAATTTGGGTGCTTGGTGAAGACAGTAAGGCCTCATCAAGCCCCTCAACATGTTCCGTAACATACTGGGCTTTCAGAAATTTATTCTGCGATTTGATTTGAGCACCACGGCCTTTGAAATAGTCCTCCTCCTGCATCCCCGAAAGTAGTAAGGCTTCTCCCAGTAAAAAATCCTGTTTACCTTTCGCGACAGAAGCTGTCAGAACATGTTGCCTTATACACCAACCCCCATTCAAGAAATACACGATACGGCTTTCGAAACCGCAGGTGTGCACGTATTGATTAAGCGCGAAGACCTGAACCATCCTTATGTTTCGGGCAACAAATGGTGGAAACTGAAATACAATCTGGAGGAAGCAAAAAAACAGGGAAAGGACACGTTGCTCACATTCGGTGGCGCATACTCCAATCACATTTACGCCACAGCCGCGGCTGCGCATGAGTTGGGATGGAAATCCTTTGGGATTATACGTGGAGAGGAAACATTGCCATTAAATCATACACTTACGTTTGCCAAAAGCAGAGGCATGCAGTTGGAATATGTCTCCCGTGCAGACTACCGAAAGAAACATGAACCAGAATTCATAAAAAAACTACACGATCAATTCGGAGATTTCTATCTGATTCCGGAAGGCGGGACTAATGAGCTTGCGGTAAAGGGAGTAGCAGAATTTGCCAAGAGCCTTGGAGATGATTTTGATTATTTGTGCTGTTCTGTAGGCACAGGAGGCACACTGGCAGGAATGATTGAGGGGTTACCTCAATCAAAAAAAGTCATTGGATTCTCATCCCTGAAAGGTGGAGAATTTCTGGAGGAGGAGATTAAAAAGTATACAGATAAAAATGACAATTGGGAAATTATTCATGACTATCATTTTGGGGGATATGCTAAAACAACTCCAGCACTCATCCAATTCATTGAGCAAATTGAAAAGCAATTCGATTTACCGCTTGATCCGATTTATACTTCAAAAATGATGTTTGGAGTGTTTGATCTTTTAAAAAAAGGTTTTTTCAAAAATGGATCAACAATTTTGTTAGTCCATACTGGCGGATTGCAAGTCAAATTGATTTAATCCTTCCTCACCCCCTTCAGCCAACTCACAATACTCCAGCCGGTGCTTTCTTGCACCACCGTGCCTCCCTCTGCTGCGCGGTTAACTTTTTCAACGGTGTAGAACGCTGAAGGCACAATCTCTTTCATTTTCCCTAATAAGTTTTCCAGGTGTTCTCGTTGCAGCACGGTGAACACCAGGTTTTCATGTCCGTCCGGGCCTTCGGCATTTACTTTCGTATACCGGAATTGGTTTTGATTGAGAAATGCAATTAACGGAGTCACGTCCTTACGGGTAATAATTCGAACGATCACCTTCCCGTACGCAATTCGCTCTTCGATCATCATACCCACTAAAATCCCCATCGCAAAACCTCCGGGGTAGGCTACGTAACAAATCCAATTATCAAGGTGCTCAAAAATCTGCCGGATGGCCATCAACCAAATGAACGATTCAAAAAAACCAAGCACTGTTGCCGTTACTCTTCGGCCCCCCAATACATAAATAATTCGAATCGTGTTGATCGACACATCGGTGATTCGTGCCAGGAAGATGAGCAACGGCAGAAGCACATAACTGAACACGTTCTCTGAAATGCCCAGCGTATCGGTGAAAAATATTTCCATATCAATGTTAAGACCCTGCCTATACCGGCAGGCGGTGCAAAGATTGTACGATGAGGCTCATCAGCCAAACAAATCCTGAAAAACCTCTGTTAATTTTCCGAACGATTTGACAGTGATCTTTACTTTTTTGTTATCAATTGACTTCTGACTGTATTTTGAAATATAAATTTCCGTGAAGCCAAGTTTCTCCGCCTCTGAAATGCGTTGATCAATCCGGTTAACGGCACGCAACTCACCTCCTAATCCAACTTCAGCCGCAAAACAAATTTTATCCGATACCGATAGCTCTTCGAAAGAAGAAACAATTGAAACACACACCGCCAAATCAATAGCCGGATCTTCCACCGTAATGCCTCCGGCCATATTCACGAATACATCCTGTACGCCCAACCGAAAGCCGCATCGTTTCTCCAACACCGCGAGCAGCATGTTTAATCGCTTATGATCAAACCCCGTGGGGGTACGTTGCGGTGTGCCATACGAAGCCGGGCTTACCAGTGACTGGATTTCAATAAGCAGAGAACGGTTGCCTTCAATGGTGGCGCCAATCGTGGCACCGCTCAACTGACCATCTTTTTGGGAGATTAAAATTTCAGAAGGATTACTCACTTCGCGCAATCCTGAACCCAGCATTTCATAAATACCAATTTCAGAGGTAGACCCAAAACGATTCTTGGTAGTACGCAAAATCCGGTAGGCTAAATGACGATCGCCTTCAAACTGCAACACGGTATCTACCATATGCTCCAACACTTTCGGCCCGGCCAGCATTCCATCCTTTGTAATATGCCCTACTAAAAAAACAGGCGTATTGGTCTCTTTGGCGAATTTCATAAGTTCCCCTGCACATTGGCGTACCTGTGCAATGCTGCCTGCTGTTGAGTCCATCACGCTTGAATACAGTGTTTGGATAGAATCGATGATGACAAGCTCCGGCTGAAGTTCTTCTATTCCCTGAAAAATGCTTTTCGTATTGGTTTCTGTTAAGATGTAGCACAACTCATTTCGGGAGGCGCTTAATCGCTCGGCACGCATTTTTATTTGTTGCTCACTTTCTTCCCCCGATACATACAACACCTTCATTTTTTTCAGGGCCAACCCCAATTGAAGCATAAGTGTTGACTTTCCGATGCCGGGCTCACCACCAATAAGAATTAGCGACCCGGGTACGATACCTCCACCCAGCACGCGGTTCAACTCGGCATCATGCGTTACAATTCTGATTTCCTTGCCCGCTTCAACGTCATCAATTCTTACGGGTTTGTTTTGCCTTGATTTGATACCCTCCTGTCTCCACTCGTTTTTATTGTTCTCTGCTTTCTGCACAACTTCCTCCACAAACGAATTCCAGGTGCCACACGAAGGGCACTTGCCCAGCCACTTGGCGGATTCATGCCCGCATTGCTGACAGAAGAAGGATGTTTTAGTTTTGGCCACGCTCGTTTTCGTTAAAAATACAGGAAACTTTACATCTCCTTGCAACTCCTTGATTATTTGACATTTTTTGAACAAATTTTACCAATCCAAACCAAAACCAATGAAAAACCTGTTGACTACGGTGCTCTTTGTAGCAATGTGCATTTACTCCAATGCTCAAAAACCGCCTATTAAATTTGGTGATGTTTCACTTGAAGATTTAAAAATGTCCCGCTATGAGAAAGATACCTCTGCTTCTGCAGTTGTTCTTGCCGATTATGGTGTTTCATCGGTCGAATACGAACAATCATACGGATGGTTTAAAGTTTTTTTTGAGAGAACTACCCGAATTAAGATTCTGAAAAAAGAGGGTTATTCCTTTGCGGATTTTGAAGTGCCACTTTATCATGCTGGTGATGCAAAAGAAAAAATTGTCGGGCTGAAAGTACTTACGCACAATATTGAAAATGGAAAGGTTGTTGAAACTAAAATGAAATCAGATGCTGTTTTCGTAGAAAAGTATGATAACAATACTGATATACAAAAATTCACAGCCCCCAATGTAAGAGAGGGATCAATCGTGGAAGTTACCTACAGGATTAATTCTGAATTTTTGAGTTACTTCAGAGATTGGGAATTTCAATCTACAATTCCTGTTGTGTGGAGCGAATATCGGGCGGAAATACCAGAGTACTTTAATTATGAACGGTTTATGCAAGGGTACATTGCTTTAGCGCTCAATGAATCAACGGAAAAACCAAATAGCATAATAATAAACTCTAAAGAGAGAACCACTGGTAGTGGTTATAGTACGACACAAACACAATTCAGTCAGGATAAAATTAACTACATGTCAAAGCATTTTCGGTGGGCCGCCAAGGATGTGCCTGCTTTTGTAGCAGAGCCCTTCATGACAACAGAAAGAGACTACATCTCAAAAATTAATTTTGAGTTGGCCAATTACAAATTCCCAAATGAACCGATTAAGCAAATTATGGGTACGTGGGCCGACCTAAATCGTAGTTTATTAGAAAGTGATTATTTTGGTTTAGCGGTAAGTGGATCTGGATTCCTTAAGAAAACAACTGAGGAAGTGACTGCAGGGTTGACAACAACAAATCAAAAAATCACAGCCATCTATGACTTTGTAAAATCAAATATGGTTTGGGATGGTTACTATCGTAAATTCCTGAGTGACAATTTAAAAAAACCATTAGAGGAGAAGAAAGGCAGTTCAGCTGAAATTAACCTGCTTCTTGTTTCCATGCTTCAAAAAGCGGGTGTTACTGCAAACCCCGTAATTGTAAGTACACGGAATAATGGGTTTGTTCGTGAAAATATGGCCGTTTCATCACAATTTAATTATGTGATATGCCAAGTGATAGCAGACGGGAAGAGTATCTTACTCGATGCAACCGATAGATTGTTGCCCATGCATATTTTGCCTGAACGCTGCCTCAACGGAAAGGGGTATATTATTTCTAAAGAAACGCCCGGTTGGATTTCTCTCAATGCACCAAAGTCAAAGATCTATGCGTTAGCTGAAGTTACGATTGGAGAGACCGGTCAGCTTATGGGTAAAATAAATATTTCACGTGATGGTTATTTTGGATACTCGGTGAGGAAAGAATATCTCAAAAAGGGTGAAGAAACCTACGTAAAAGACTTCGCGCACACCCGGTCCTGGCTAGTCGAAAAAAGTGAATTCCAGAATATGGAAAAACTTAGTGAGGCTGTAAAAGAAAATTATGACTTCACACATCAGGACAATGCTGGAAATGCAGATGTGCTCTATATTAATCCAATACTTTATCTCCGTCAGGATGAAAACCCATTCAAACTTGAAGCACGCCAGTATCCTGTAGATTTCGGAAGTACTTCGGAGCAAACCCTTATTTGTCGGTTGGCTATCCCTGAAGGATTTCAACCCGAAGAACTACCGGTAAGCAAAATAATGGCATTGCCCAATAATGCAGGAAAATATGTCTACAATGTTCAGCATACTGGCAACATCATTAACATTACCAGTATGCTGTCCATTAACCAAAGCTTATTTACGCAGGAGGCTTATCCAAACCTACGCGAGTTCTACAATCTCATCGTGGCCAAACAGGCCGAGCAAATTGTGCTAAAGAAAAAATAAATATTGTATGGCTAAGTTTCTGTTTTTCGTAACCTGCGCTATATCCTTTTCCTCGATTGCTGGTGATCCTAAATATCCAGTGAGTGATTTACCGGAGGAAATGACCAGGGGAATGTATGCGGTTATTCGTGATAAAGAAGTTCGTTTTGAAATTAATTCAGTCAGCAGTTCAACGCTATATTATCGCATTGCGATTACGATTTTAAATTCAAATGCAAAAAGTTCTGCCAGTGAAGTTATTTGGTACGATAAATTAAGAACCGTAAAGTCTTTTAAGGCCGTCTCCTATGATGCGGCAGGCAATGTGATAAAAAAATTAAAGCAGAATGAAATTCGTGACCAGAGTGCGTATGATGGCTATTCTCTTTTTAGTGACGGGCGTTTAAAAATTGCAGACCTTTCTCAGGGTACCTATCCCTATACCGTTGAATTTGAGTACGAAATTGAACAAAAACTTCTCTATTCTATTCCGGATTTCTATCTCTATACTGATGATGAAATTTCTATTCAAAAATCAAAATATTCCATTATCTATCCGGTTGGACTTAAGCCCAGGGTTAAGCTTTTCAAAATAGATGAACCAAAAATTGAAACCATAGAGGATAAACTGGCATTGGTGTGGACCTTTGAAAACATACGCCCCGAGAAATTTGAAAAGATGGGGCCCGATTTTCAGAAAGTTGGCCCTAATGTTTTAGCCGCTCCCGTTGATTTTGAATTTGGTGGATATGCCGGGAAAATGGATACATGGGAAAACTTTGGCAAGTGGCAAGCCAAATTAAATGAAGGAAGAGATGTACTAACCGATGCAACCAAGGAGCAGGTTCGTCAATTGACAAAAGATGTTAAAACGCCCGAGGAAAAAGCGCGTGTGCTCTATGAGTACCTGCAAAATAAAACACGCTACGTTAGCATTCAGCTTGGCATCGGAGGACTTCAGCCCTTTGAGGCAAAAGTTGTAGATCAAACAGGGTATGGTGACTGTAAAGCGCTTTCCAATTACATGGTGGCGCTTCTCAAAGAAGCGGGAATAAAATCATACTACACCACCATTATGGCGGGTAAAGATGCCGATGAAGTAGTCACCTCTTTTCCCAGTGACCAATCCAATCACATTATCGTTGCCGTTCCTAATGAAAATGACACATTATGGTTAGAGTGCACGAGTCAGACAAATCCCTTTGGGTATCTGGGTAGTTTTACCGGTGATCGCTATGGATTAATGATCACGGAAGAGGGTGGTAAATTAGTGCGTACTGTTTCATATCCGGCAGAACAAAATCTCGAAATCCGATCCGCTAATGTTAGTGTACAAATCAATGGGGATGCAATAGCAAAGATTCGAACCACCTATTCAGGATTACAGTACGAAAATGATGGGTTAAGTTTTGCCCTTGACCATTCTTATGATGACCAGAAAAAATGGATTCAGGAAAAAACAAAAATACCAAGCTTCGATATTAATTCTTTCTCTATGAAAAATATGAAGGGCAAAGTACCTTCAGCATCCGTTACCCTTGACTTAACCATGAAAAGATTTGCTTCTGCTAGTGGCAAGAGGATCTTCTTGTCCCCTAACCTGATGAATCGATCAACTTTTATTCCAGAAAAGCTGGAGAAACGAAAAACAAATATTGTTCTTAAAACGCCAACGATTGATATTGATTCCATTCACTATACACTACCCGAGGGAATCTATCCGGAATTAATTCCCGAACCCGTTGAGATTAAGTCTCGGTTTGGGGAATACCAAGCATCTTATAAAATCGATGATAAAGGGTTGCTCTACATCAGGAGACTAAAAATGAACAAGGGGGAGTGGTCTGCTGAGTCCTACAGTGAACTCATCGACTTTTTTAAGGGAATTAGTAAATCAGATAATTCAAAACTTGTCTTTTTGAATAAGACTTAATCACCTCACGATTTCATTGATATACAGTGAAAGTAATTTCATTTGCTCATAATTATTGAAATCCAACTTCTTACCCTTAAGATAGTCTGTCAATTCCTTTTCATGGTTTGGAAGAGCCTTCAGGACACCTTTTTTGTTATTTTGAATTTCCATTAACTCACCTTTACCTTGCTGAAGGTAATATGTGTTCACCGTAATGAATTCATCATAATTTGTTTGTGAGGTGTTATAAGCCCCCCCCATACTAGCCTTCTTTATTGTTTTGCTCACTTGGCAGTATAGAGAAACAGAATCCTCATGAATTGTCAATAAAAATGTCGGTACCCCATTTACATTTTTTTTAACAAAAGCGTACACCCCGTCTGATGAAGTATTTAATTCAAATCTGGATATCATATCCTTTCTTAACTGCACGGCTCCTTCCAGTTTATCGTGCTTAGCAATTACATTGTCCGTGTAGGCATCATAATTGATCAATACGTTTTTGTATAGCGTACCTTTAAGTTCAATTATCCCAGGTTGAAAATCATCCATGAAAGTATAGCTACCCCTTATCCCCTCATACCGATTATCAAAAGTCTTAACAGTCTGCCCGGATAGATTAAATGGGAAACTATTAGCAGGAAGGTCTGAAACATTTTGTGCCTTACTCTGCGAGGCGAGGCCTATTCCGATAACAAAAAAAAGAATATTCCGAACATTATTCATACGCCTACTGTTTTGGAAAATCAAAATTAAGAATACTTAGTTAACTTGCACGGGAGAACAACACGAATGATCCTTTTCCGATTCATTGCGCAATTGCCCCTATCCTTCTTATACATCTTATCTGATATACTATTCTTTCTCACTTTTTATGTAGTAAGATACAGACGAACCTTGGTGAGAAGAAATCTTTCGAAAGCATTTCCTGAAAAAAAATCAAATGAAATTTCTATCATTGAAAAAGAGTTTTACCGCAATTTGGGTGATTATGCAGTAGAGACTCTGAAGCTTCTTACCATCAAGAAAGAAGAACTCATGCAAAGGGTTCTTTTTAAGAATGTTGAGGCTTTTGTCGGATATGTTAAAAAAAACCAACCGGTACTGATTCTGGCTTCTCATCAATTTAACTGGGAGTGGCTTTTGGCTTCCGGGAATTTTAGCTTACCAGCACCCATCGATTTTGTATACCAACCGGTTGAAAATAAAATTGTAGATCAGTTTTTATTAACCTGTCGAACCCGGTTTGGCGCTCATGCCATCAGGCGGAATGAACTGGCACGCGAGATCATCAGGCGAAAAAGTATTCTTCGTGGCGTGGCTATCGTGGCAGACCAATATCCAGGACAAAAACGGGATAAAAAATACCTGACCTCATTTTTGCATCAGGAGACTGCTTTCTTTTATGGAACGCACCAGCTGGTATCGCTTACGCAATACCCGGTGATTTATGCTGCCATGAAAAAAATAAAACGAGGATATTATGAGGTTTCTTTTGTACCTCTTACAGAACCTCCCTATGAAAAGGAAAACAATATCATCCTTGAGCGTTATGTACAGGCTGCTGAAAAAGTAATTCACGAATACCCGGCTGGCTGGCTTTGGTCACATAACCGCTGGAAGAAGCGGCATCTTAAGCAAGCATCTGAGAAATATCCTCCCGCGTCAGCTGCTTCATGATACTCTCCTCCGTAGTAATCAAATCACCAGTGAGTTTTAATTTCTTCTTTTGCAACATCAGTATTTTCTCCTCAACTGAATTGCGGGTAATAAACTTGTAGGTGAACACTTTTTTCTTTTGACCGATTCGGTGTGCCCGGTCAATGGCTTGTGCCTCCACGGCCGGATTCCACCAGGGATCAAGGATGAATACGTAGTCAGCCTCCGTAAGATTTAAACCCAGACCCCCAGCCTTTATGGAAATCAAGAAGGCCTTGATTTTCGGATCTCTGTTGAAGCTTTCAACTTGTTCTTTACGGTCTGTACTGGCACCATCAAGGTAAGCGTAGTTGATTTTATTGGATTTAAGATAATGCTGTATAAGATTCAGGTGTTTAACAAATTGACTAAACACCAGCACTTTGTGTCCTTCGGCCATGGCATTTTCCAACATATGCGTAATGTCTTCAAGTTTGCCGGAGTCTCCGGCATACGAAGGCTCGATCATCTTTGGATGGTTGGCAAGTTGACGGAGTTTGGTCAATCCTTCCAAAATCATAAAGCGACTATTGCCCATTCCCTCCTTATCAATGAGGTCTAGTATTTTACCCCGATAGTACGATTTCACTTCTTCGTAACGCTTTTCCTGCTCGGTGGTCATAACCGAGTACTGAACATGCTCTACTTTTTCCGGCAGCTCTGTTGCCACCTGTGATTTATGCCTTCGTAACACGAAAGGTTTAATCACTGCATTAAGCTTTTTGGCTTTGGCTTCTTCATTTTTCTTCTCAATCGGTACCTGAAATTCATGTCTAAAGTAGGATTGAGTTCCTAAAATGCCTGGGTTAATAAAGCTCATTTGTGACCACAAGTCCATGGTGGTGTTTTCTAACGGAGTACCCGTTAACACAAGTTTATGTCGCGATTTTAATTCACGCACAGCCTTTGCAATGTTAGACGATGGATTCTTGATGACCTGCGATTCATCCAGAATAATGTAATTGAAGTAAAAATTTTGAAGTAGGTCAATATCCAATCGTGTGATACCGTAGGAGGTAAGTACGATATCATATTTTTCAAATCGCTTGGTGTCCTTGTTGCGAAGCGTACCGGTATAGTTAAGCACCTTCAACTCAGGCGCAAACTTATTAGCCTCCATCTCCCAGTTATAAATCAGGGAAGTAGGCATAATGAGAAGTGATGGTCCTCCTCCATTCTCCTTTTCAGACAATAAAAGAGCTAATGCTTGCACAGTCTTCCCGAGACCCATGTCATCCGCGAGGCAGCCTCCCAACTTATATTCATTTAGAAAGCGTAGCCAATTATACCCGGCTTTTTGATACGGCCTTAATTCCCCCTGGAATCCTACAGGAAGTGGATAATTTTTGATGCCACTGAATGAACTGAGTGATCGAAGTTTTTCACTTAAATGGACTTTTGCCAGGTTTCCTTCCTCCAGTTCTTTCACCAGGTTGAGATGATGTTTCCGTAACACCGGCTTTTCACGATCTCCCTGAGTTTCGCTTAACGCGAATAAATCAGCATAGCGGGTTAGCCATGCTTCAGGAATAATGGCGATTTCACCATTGGGCAATTTAAATTCAACTTTCTTCTTTAAAATTAATTTCCGCAGCTCTTTAAAGGGTATCTCAAATTCACCAAATCTTATTTTAGCATGAATATCAAACCAGTCGATATTCTCTTTTACCTCTACCTCAATAACTGCCTTGCCCACAAAATACTTTTTGTCATTACTTTGGGGTTGGCTTACTTCAAAGCCAAGATTCAGGAGATTCACCCGGTTTTCATTCAACCAGGAGAAAGCCTCTGACTTAGGCACAGCTACATTAAAATCCTTCATGGGCAGTCCAAGTTTTTGCAGGGTATGCAAAAAGTTCTTCTCCGTTTCTCCTTTTCTTGTAACTCGATGAAAGATGTAATCATTTTCGTGCTTCTCCACCGTAACACTTACCGGAACTCTGTTCCTTCCCTGAAAGCGATGCTTTCCATATTTAAAGGATAAATCAAAAACAATTTTCCCCGACTCATCACTTTTATCTTCCACGGGGGCATGATCAAATAAGTCGGCAACAGAAGAAGTTTGTGCAGAAACTAATTCAGACAACGTAAGAATTGGTCGTGGGTCATATTCATTTTTGTTGATCTCAAATCCATTGGCCTCCACATCATCAAAGGATGCAATGAGCGGAGCAATAAACCGATTGTAATACGTCTCTTCCAGATTTTTTGGAATCACCACAAACTTTTTACTCAGAAAAGGAAGTAGCTTTTTCCCATCCACATACTTCTCAAAGCCATATAGTTTTCCGTTCAACACCATCCATGCCGGGCTTTTACAAATCAGGTAAGCTGATGGATTTGGCAAATCGAGTTTCTTCCCGTCATATTTAATGGTTGGATAGTAATTGGTATTTTCCTCGCTGCGCATGAAATGAAACTGAATGCTTGCCCGATGGTCCATCACTTCAATTTTTCTCCAGGTGGGCTCACCATCACTTCCTGTTTCAAAAAACAACTTCCCTTTCATCAACTCCAGAAACTCTGCACGCTTGCTTTCGATGTGGATTTCGATCTGCTCCTGAAGCGCTTCATTCCCCTTGTTCTTATCGTAGATCTTCGGAAAAAACTCTTCCGATTTCATGGGCTTCCCGGCAAATTTTTTAATAACCGATTCCTGCTGCATGGAGTCTGTAATCTTGATCAACTCAAAATCACGGTCATCCAGTCCCTTGGTAAATTCCCGGGCGTTTTTGGAGGAGATGTTTTGGTGCTGGTAAGTAAGCTTTCCTTTCTCATCCAGGTGCACGATGTAGGATTCAAACAGCAATCCCAGGTATTCGTGTTGGAACAACGAATAGATGATTTGGAACGGCTGGGAGGCAGAAACCTTCATGCATAGTCCATTTTTAGCTTTTTTCTAAAAACGGAACCTCTAAAATAATGATTTTCAGGCAGAAAAACTGTCAAAGTGCGTGTATTTCATACACGGTCCTTACAAGTTTTGAACTGCTGGGGACCGCGCTGCAAGCACTGCCGGGCGGTAAGAGGTCAAAAATGTGATGAAGGAAACCACCAACATGGTATAGAGAAAATCGGTTGGGATCACTTTAATTGGGTACCCCTCTGTTACCGAGGTTTCCATACCCATGGAGATAATTCCGTGTTGTTGCTGAAGCCAGCAAAAAAATCCTCCGAGCACTAAACCAAATAACGCACCACTCACCGCAATCAACGCACCTTCTGTGAGAAAAATATTTCGAATAAGGGATTGATTGGCGCCCATAGCGGCCAGAACAGAAATGTCTTTTTTCTTATCCAGGGCGAGCATCATTAAACTGAAAAAAATATTGATAGAGCTAATGCCCAGTAATAAAGAAAACGCCAGGAAGGTGAAAAGCTTTTCCATTTTCAGGAGACGATAAAGATCCTTGTGTTGTTCCTCCGGATTCAGCACAGAAAAACTTTCTCCCAATACATTTTTCAACCGTTGTTGAACCTGAACAATATCTGCACCAGGCTTTGTTTTAATTTCAAGCGAGGTTCGCTTGTCGCCATAATTCAATAACTCACGGGCAAAGTCTAACGGAACGATTACATAGTTTTCATCAAAATTTTGAACAATTGAAAAGGCAGCTCCGGGCAGAATACTTCTCCGTGAATATAATTTGGAGGGATCTAATGTCCCCGATTTAACCGAATTGATGTAATACACCTGAAGGGCATATTGATCATCTCCCACCGCCACCGATAAAGCATACTGCACTCCACGGCCAATGATGGCATACTGAACATCACCCTTTTTCAATTGCAGTTTCCCGTCTACAATTTTTTCATCAATACGGTGTTGGTCAAGGAAACTGTCACTTACTCCTTTCAACGTAATCACCTGATTCGCATCGCGGTAGCGAACATACGCGTAATCCTCAATGACTTCGGTAACAATGGCAACACCTTCAACGACTTCAATTTTCTTTAATAGATCTGCATTGACCAGAAATGATTTTCCTTTCCGAGTCTCAATTTTTATTTCCGGATCAAATGAATCATTAAGTGAACGAAGCAAATCCTCTAACCCATTAAAAACAGATAGGACAATTATTAAGGCAGCTGTACTAAACGCCACACCAATGAGGGAAAGAATGGAAATGATGTTGATAAAATTCTTCTTTCGCTTTGAAAGCAGGTAACGCCTGGCAATAAAGAAAGGAAAATTCACAGGATGCTCAATTTTACTCCTCCTCTTTGGAGGCGGCAGGAATATTCAAATTCTTAATCAATGACTCAATTCGGGTGGCATTCTCTTCTACCTCGTCCATGTAGAATATCAATTCAGGAATCACCCTTACTTGCTTCCTGATCTTGTCTCCGAGCGCTTTTCTGATTTCCTTCTTGCGATGATTGATTTTCTCCAGAATAGCCTCCTTGTTAGGCGCCAGCATCATACTGACATACACTTTTGCAACGCCCAGATCAGGGCTGACCCGAACATCGGCAATGGTAACAAAGGCATTGTCGAGAATTCCCCGCTTATCCCGTTGAAATATATCGCTAATCTCCTTTTGAATAAGTCGGGCGAATTTGAGTTGTCTTGTTGTACCTGCCATTTAATTTTAAATTTAGAATTTAAAATTTAAAATTACCTTCAGGCCCATTTATTAAGTTTTGCTTTGCTTCGCTACTTCAGAATAAACGATCCATACCGGTTGGTTGGGCTATTGGTCATCATGACGCTGCTCTACCTGCCACTGTTCATCGACACTCCCGAAACGACATTCCCTGAATTAAAAGGTTTTGTGCTCGGAGAGAAAGTTAGCGAGGGATACACTCCTTACAGTGAAATCATTGACAGTACACCTCCCTTAACTTTGTGGTTCTACGGATTGTGCGATATGTTCGGACGGTCACTTACCATTCGCCACATTCTTACGTTTTTCATTCTGTTCCTTCAAAGTACTTTCCTCAGCATTATACTCATTGATAAAAAAGCGTTTTCCGAAAACACGTATATCCCCTCGCTTCTTTTTTCACTACTTGCTTTTATCTCGTTTGACACTCTTTCACTCACCTCCGACCTTGTAGCGTTTGGCTTTACGTTACTCGTACTCAACAATCTCTTCAAGGAAATTGAGTTTCGTACACAACGCGATGAAACAATTTTAAACCTGGGCGTATTTCTGAGTCTCGCATCGCTGTTAAGTTTTTCATACATCATTTACTTGCCCGGGGTGGTTATTATTCTGGCAATCTTTACCCGGAATTCGTTCAGAAAATATCTATTGCTGCTCTTTGGATTTCTTCTCCCTCATTTACTCCTCGCGGCTGTATACTATTTCAATGACAATCTGGGAGACCTGTGGTATTTTTTCTATTTACCCAACCTCGACTTCTCATCAGAGGCACTCATGTCCACGAAAAGTTTATTTGTACTAAGTGCAATTCCCCTTTTCTATCTGTTTGTGTCACTTTTTATTTTAGGTCGCGATGCTCGCCTCACGAAATATCAGTCACAGATTTTTCAAGCCATGTTTCTCTGGTTTATAGTGGCACTTGTGCAGGTATTTTTTTCGGAAAATCGGAGACCACAGAGTCTTATTCCCTTAATTCCGCCTGTCAGTTTTTTTCTAACTCATTTCTTACTGCTCATTCGCAGAAAAAAGTTTGCAGAGATGAATCTTTGGATGCTCTTGATTGGAATTATTGCGGTTGCCTTTTTGTCACGCTACAACCTAATTGCCAGCATCCGGTATGATGGTCTTATCGTGCCGAAGAATAAAACAGAAATAAAGGATAAGAGAATTTTGGTATTAGATCATCAACCCGATTTGTTTCTGCGTAACCAATTGGCTGTTCCTTTTTATGAATGGAATTTATACAGGCCCATGGTTGAACAACCCGATTATTATGACCATGCATTACTCATACATCGGGCATTTGAAAAAGAATTGCCTGAAGTAATTGTGGATCCAAAAAATTTTATGGAAGGGGTGTTTACGTATCTTCCTGACCTTAAGGTAAAATACGAAAAGTCACCCGAAGGATATCGGTTGAAAACAAATTAACAACTGATTTTACCAACTCTCCGCTCGTGGCGGCCACCTTCAAAGCTAGAGTGGAGGAAGCGATCAAGGATTTTTTCAGCTAATTCATAACTTACAAAACGGGCAGGAATACACACAATATTGGCATCATTGTGCTGTCTCGCCAATGCTGCCACTTCTTCATTCCAGCAAAGCGCAGCACGCACACCCTGGTGCTTATTAGCAGTAATGGCGACACCATTCCCGCTGCCACACAATAAAAGCCCGAGGTCAAATTCTTTTTTTTCAACAGCATCAGCAACGGGGTGTGCAAAATCAGGGTAGTCGGCTGATTCTAAATTGAAAGTTCCAAAATCCTTTAAGGGGTACCCATTCTTCTCCAGCCATTTCCTTAAATGTTCTTTCAATTCATATGCGGCATGGTCTGCCCCTATTGCAATTTTCACTATCATAACCTATTGATCGTTATGTAATTCTGCCTCTTCAGCTTTTCGCTGACGCCTCACCACTAGCGCTGAAGTAAAGATACTGATTTCAAACAGCAAGTATAAGGGTAGCGAAATCACGGTTAGACTGAAAGGATCAGCAGAAGGAGTGATAATGGCGCCCAAAATAAGAATACCCACAATAGAGTGTTTCCGATAGTTGCGCATGAGCTGCGGTGTAACAATTCCGATTTTTGTGAGGAAGTAAATGACTACCGGGAATTGAAATAATAAACCACAGCCTAACACAAGCCCCGACATGGTGGACACATAAGACGTAATATCAAACTCATTGACAATTACGCTGCTGATCGAGTAGGTTGATAAAAACCAAATCGTTATGGGGCAGAGGAAATAATATCCAAAGAGAATTCCCAAAAGAAACAGAAATGATATTGCTGAAACAGCACCTTTGGAAAACTTTCTCTCCTTCGTTTCCAAACCGGGCCTCACAAAACGCCAGAATTCCCAAACTACATAAGGGAAAGAAACAATCAGGCCAATAACAAACGAGGCTGTAAGGGACATCATAAACTGCCCCGTCATATTTCTGCTTTGAATCTTAAACGGCAGCTCCGTAATGCAAAGAGATTCCGTCATTCCTACCAGTTCTCCCAATTGACACATATACTTGAACGAAGGGAAATCCAATTTGGCTGGAGCAAAAACGATGTAGTCAAAAATTTCGCGCACATAGATAAAGGCTCCGATCGTAAATATCACTACCGCCAACAATGCACGGATTACATGCCACCGTAATTCCTCCAGATGATCGAGGAATGTCATTTCTTTTTCATCACTCATTTACCTTCTTCCGTTATGAGAACAGTGGAAACTTTTTCATGAACGCATGAACTTTGCGTTTCACAGCCTTAAGATTATCCGGATTTTCCGGTGCCTTCAATACTTCATCAATCAGGTCTACTACTTTTACAGCATCTTTCTCTTTCAACCCGCGGGTAGTAATGGCGGGTGATCCGATACGAATACCCGAAGTAATGAAGGGTGATTGCGTGTCGAACGGAACCATGTTTTTGTTAATGGTTATATCGGCCTTGATCAGTGACTCTTCAGCAAGCTTACCGGTAAGTTTTTTTGAACGCAGGTCGATCAGCATTAAGTGATTGTCGGTTCCTCCCGAAATTACTTTATAACCTTTCGCCACAAAGGCATCCGACATAGCTTTCGCATTCTTGGTTACCTGTACGATATACTTGAAATAATCATCCGATAAGGCTTCCTGAAAAGCAACCGCCTTCCCCGCAATCACATGCTCCAGTGGTCCCCCTTGAGTGCCCGGAAATACTCCTGAATCAAGTATCGAACTGATTTTTCTGATTTCTCCTTTCGGGGTTTTCAGCCCCCAGGGATTATCAAAATTTCTTCCCACTAAAATCATTCCTCCGCGTGGACCCCGTAATGTTTTATGCGTTGTCGTAGTCACGATGTGACAATATTCCATGGGATCATTTAGCAGTCCACGGGCAATCAAACCGGCAGGATGTGCGATATCAGCCAATACGAGTGCGCCTACGGCATCAGAAGCTTCTCTTAATTTTTTATAATCCCAGTCGCGGCTGTAGGCGGAGGCTCCACAGATAATCAGTTTGGGCTTTTCACGTTTGGCGATTTCAATGACTTTATCGAAATCAATTTTTCCGGTAGCTTCTTCCACACCATAAAATGACGGCTGATAAAGTTTACCCGAAAAATTTACCGGTGACCCGTGCGTTAAGTGTCCTCCATGAGAAAGATCAAATCCTAATATTTTATCACCGGGCTTCAACACCGCCAACATTACTGCTGCATTGGCCTGCGCTCCGGAGTGAGGTTGTACATTCGCCCAGTCGGCATCAAAAAGTTCCTTCGCCCGATCAATCGCCAATTGTTCTACTTCATCTACTACTTCACACCCACCATAGTATCGTTTGCCCGGTAACCCCTCTGCATATTTATTGGTGAGTACAGAGCCCTGTGCTTTCATCACTTGAGGAGAGGTAAAGTTCTCGGAAGCAATAAGCTCAATACCGTTTTCCTGACGTTGCTTTTCTTTTTCGATGAGGTCAAAGATGATTTTGTCTTTCTTCATGTGGTACGGGTAATAAAATAGAAGGCCAAAAATAGATCAGGTTTTGATGGATTGAAAGATTAATCCGGATTTCTTAAGTATAGGATGATTGAATTAAACGGAGCAAAATTTACCAACTACCACTGCTTCCTCCGCCACCAAAGCCGCCACCACCACCGGAGAAACCTCCAAAGCCACCACCTCCACTACTGCTTCCCCCTCCAAAGCCGCCACCATACCAACCTGCTCCGGATGACCAGCCTGTACCACTGCGACCTCCGCCTCCACGAATGCGGCTTAGCAAAATAATGATACCAAAAATGATGATGAGGGTAATCATAGAATTTCCAGGACGCTTCTTGCCGCGGCCCGCAGGCGCGCCATCAGAGACATATTCGCCACCAATGGCACGTACCATGGCGTTAACTGCGAGTATCACCCCGGCATCATAGTCACCCCGCCTGAAGTTGGGTGCCATTTCATTGCGAATAATCTGATTACAGGTGGCGTCTGGAAGGGCACCCTCCAACCCATATCCCACTTCGATTCTCATTTTATGATCATCCACCGCAATCAATAACAAAACTCCGTTATCATTTTTGTCCTGACCAAGACCCCATCCCTCCTTTGTAACAGGATTATAATGCGCAACGCGCAACGCATACTCTTCAATAGGATCACCATCAAGGGAAGGAATGATGAGAATAGCAATTTGATTGCTGGTTGAATCCTCATACTGCTTTAACTGCAATTCAAGCTGCTGAACAGTTTGCGTAGATAATATCTGGGCATCATCATGTACCCGCTTATTATCTAAAGGCGGAATTGCGCGTTGCGAAAACGCTACATGTGAACTCAGTAAAAGCGCGCTTGCATAAAAAATTCGTCTCATAAAGGGTTTGCTGAAGTTCATTATCAATTGACGAATTGATAATTGACTAATTAATCCTGAGGTCATCGCGCAGCTCATTCTCATCATCGGCAGTTTTAACAAATCCTTTTTCCAGCAAAATTTCTCCACACCGTTTTAATGCAGCTTCCAACCCTTCAACCACTTTGCCTTTGCGGATGTTCTCTGTGAGGTGATTAACAATCTTATCCCATTCTTTTTGTTCCACAACTTTGCTAATGCCCCGGTCGGCCATTACAATTACTTCATGCTCAAAAAAAGAAATGAAAATCATGATGCCGGTACGATGGCGTGTATTGAAGACTTCTTCTTCCAAAAAAGCATTTTCAGCACGTTGACGGGTAGCATGATCCATGTGTTGTTGGCCCACCAATGCACGTTTTACAAAGTCCAGGTAGTTGGTTGCGCTTGCTCCCACCAATCCTGCCACGATGATGGAGAGAAAAATTAACAACGGGTCATATACGGCCAGCGAAGGTACGTATCGATCAAAAAGTACAATGAGAAGAAATGTAATGGATGCCGCCAACAACCCGCCTTTGTAGTTGGCTATCGAGTAGTATCCGCTCCGGGCTACCATGACGGGAACAATCTCGCCTGAGATTTTGCTCTCGGCTTCGCGAACGGCTGCCTTGATGCGTGCCAAGTCATCTTCTGAAAATTTTTGTCGAAGGTTCATGAGAATCCTTTTTGTTACGAAAGATAGTTCAATTTAATCTCTCAACTGCCGCAAGTATAATTGTATTGTATTTTCCAATCCCAAATAAAGTGCATCACAAATCAAGGCGTGGCCAATGGATACCTCATCTAAAAAAGGTAAAGACTCCTTTAAGAACCGAAGGTTATGCAAATCCAGGTCATGACCTGCATTAATCCCTAATCCAGCCTGATGTGCTACTCGTGATGTTTCTATATACGCCATTATCGCACTTCCTTTGTCCTGATGATACTGTCTTGCATAAGGCTCGGTATACAATTCAATTCTATCCGCACCAATTTTTGCAGCGCCCTCAGCCATCTTGGGCGATGGGTCGACAAAAATCGAAACCCTGGCACCAAAACTTTTTAGCTCGCTCACAATTTCCGTTAAAAGTGTGACATGCTTAACGGTATCCCAACCAGCATTTGAAGTAATTGCATCCGGTCCATCAGGTACGAGTGTGGCTTGGGCAGGCTTTACTTCGCGAATGAGTTGCCTGTAGCGTTCGTCCGGGTATCCTTCAATATTAAACTCAGTCTTTACTACGCGTTTCAATTCTAGAACATCGCGGTACCGGATGTGCCGCTCATCGGGGCGAGGGTGTACGGTGATTCCTTGTGCTCCAAAACGTTCACAATCCAGTGCGGCTTGAACCACATTGGGGTTATTTCCGCCACGGGCATTTCTCAGCGTTGCAATTTTGTTAATATTTACCGACAGGCGTGTCACTGATTTATTAATTTCGCATTCAAAATACTGAACGAAGTAACGAATAAACAAATTCATTTATGAGCCTGAAGCAACAAATTGATACGGATATAAAAAATGCCATGCTCGCCAAAAACAAAGAGGAACTTGAAGCCTTGCGTAGCATTAAGTCTATGATTCTATTAGCCGAGACAGAAAAGGGTAGTGTTTCGGAAATTTCATCTGACACAGAAAATAAAATATTAATGAAGGCCGCTAAACAGCGGAAGGAATCAGCGGATATTTTCCAACAGCAAAACCGATCTGACCTTGCGGGAAGAGAATTATTTCAATTAGAGGTGATCAATCGGTATTTACCAAAACAATTCTCTGCAGATGAACTTACTGCTGAGCTCACAAAGATTATTGGTGAGGTGGGCGCTAAAGGTCCACAGGATATGGGGAAAGTAATGGGTATGGCCACCAAAAAACTGGCTGGGAAAGCCGATGGTAAATTAATTTCAGAAGTGGTAAAGAAATTATTGAATCCGTGAGTGCTGTAGACATTGTCCTTATTATCATTTTTTCTATCGGAGCATTTAGTGGATACCGAAAAGGTTTTTTATCAGAACTTTTTTCTTTGCTGGCAGTCGTTCTCGGAATTCTGGCGGGGTTTAAGCTGATGGGTGTGGCGATGCTGATGCTTGGCAAACATTATTCAATCGATGAAAAGGTTTTACCCTACGTTGCGTTTGCCGTAGTGTTTTTTCTGGTCATGATCATTGTTTCCCTGCTTGGCAAACTACTTAAATCTTCCCTGGAGAAAACGGTTCTTGGAAGTGCCGATCAGATGGCGGGTAGTGTATTGGGTCTGGCTAAAACAACATTCATGGTAAGTGTGCTGATATGGATTGCATCCTCGTTAGAGGTTAACATTCCAGAGCACTGGTCGGAAGATTCATGGTTATACCCGTTTACTGCTAAGCTGGCACCTACCGTAACCTCATGGATTGCTGAAGTTTTTCCGGTTTTCAGCGATCTTTTTGGAGGCCACTCCTGAAAACTTTTTCTTTCCGGTCATTGTTTGGGTTTTTTTTCTTTACTTATCGGATATAAATCCACCAGGTATGGCTTTAATGGTTAAAGAAGAAAGCGGATTTAAATATGTGGACGAGGGGCAGGGAAATGTATTGTTGCTACTCCATGGTTTGTTTGGTGCATTAAGCAATTGGGAGGGTGTGGTGGCCCGGTTCTCCAAAAATTTCAGAGTAGTAATTCCGATGCTTCCTATTTATGAAATGCCCATTAAAGAAGCTGGCCTTGAAGGCTTACGAAAATTTCTCGAAGAGTTTGTTGCCTTAAAAAAATTAGAGAACATGATGATCATGGGTAACAGCCTGGGGGGTCATGTGGCGTTGGTATATACGTTGAAGAATCCAGACAAGGTTAAAAAACTGGTGCTCACCGGAAGTTCAGGATTATTCGAAGATGGCATGGGGGGATCTTATCCCAAACGTGGCAATTATCAATACATAAAAGAAAGAGTATCGTACACTTTTTATGATCCCAATGTGGCCACCAAAGAATTGGTAGACGAGGTTTTTGAAACCACCAACAGTATTCCAAAATGTTTGCGTATCGTGGCCATTGCCAAATCAGCACAGCGTCATAATATGGCTACTGATATTCCGAGCATAAAAGCTCCTACACTCCTGGTGTGGGGGTTGAATGACACCATTACCCCCCCGGCAGTAGCGCACGAATTTAACCGCCTTATCCCCAACTCAACACTCAAATTCATTGATAAATGTTGTCATGCTCCCATGATGGAGCATCCTGAAAAATTTAATGAACTTGTTGAGAACTTTTTGGTTACATAAGGTATACACCCATTAAAGCGCAGCACGTGATAGCCGAAGATTTAATCAACCACATGATCCCTCCGCTTAAAGCAGGTGATGACGCCCATAAAGCTATTGTGTGGATGGAGGAGTTTCGGTGTACACACATGCCGGTTATTGACAACGGCAAACTGCTGGGGTTTATCTCCGAAGAAATTATTCTGGAGTCTAACGACATCGAAAAAAAAGTACAGGACTTTGATCTGGTGGGTCAGTTGTGTTACGTAAGCATGACCTCACATTTCTACGACATATTAAAAATTGCTGCCGACAATAAACTTCAATTGGTAGCGGTACTCAACGAGGAAGGAATTTATGTGGGGGTTATCACCGTTCAAGATACTCTTACCTCATTTGCGCAAACTGCAGCGGTACAAATGCCCGGTGGCATTTTGGTTTTGTCCATGAATCATAACGATTACTCACTGGCTGAAATCAGCAGGCTCGTAGAAGAGAATCGTGCGCGGATCTTGAGCAGCATTGTAAAAGAGGATCCCCTTGATCCCGGTAAAATTCGACTGACCTTAAAATTGAACGAACTTGATCTTTCTCGAATAGTTGCCACACTTGAACGTTTCGGATATCGAGTAATTGGCCGTTATCAAGAATCTAAACAACTGAGCTCTGAAAAAGAGCGAATTGATATGCTATTGCGCTACCTCGATATTTAGCGGAGCACGGGAAATAACCCTTTTCCTTTCCATAATTCATTCTTAACTTTAACATTCAGCCCAAACTGACTGGCCGTACCCCAGTAGGGTCTTGTTCAATTGACACCACCATGAAAATCGGGATACACGGAAAAGAATTCAATCGCCAGTTGGTTCCCATGATGGAGAAAATCTTTCTGTGTCTTGAGCAGCATAAAGCTGATCTATACATCTCTACAAAATTTGAAAAATTCCTGAAGGCATCTGTTTTTAAAAAGTTCAGCTGGAAGACATATAAACCCGGAGAAAGCCTTAAAAAACTTAATCTCTTTTTGAGTATTGGTGGTGATGGAACGTTGCTTGATTCCGTGACACACATCGGCAATTGTGAAACCCCAATACTCGGGATCAACACCGGCAGACTCGGTTTTTTGGCAACCATCAATAAAGAAGATGTTGAGAGCGCTCTCACTAAGGTGTTTAAGGGCGCTTACACATTAGATAAGCGGGCAGTATTACGATTAGAGTCCAATAAGAAACTATTTGGCAAACTCAATTTTGCCCTGAATGACTTTACACTCGTAAAAAAAGATTCTTCCTCCATGATTACGGTGCACACCTATATCGATGGTGAACTGCTGAATTCGTATTGGGCCGATGGCATTATCGTATCGACACCAACCGGCTCCACAGGGTACGCACTAAGTTGTGGTGGGCCACTTGTATTTCCACGGTCTGGCAATTTTGTAATTACTCCGGTGAGTCCTCATAACCTTACGGTCCGTCCTATTGTTGTTGCCGATAGTTCCGAAATATCTTTTGAGGTGGAAGGCAGAAGTAAAAAATTCCTGATTTCACTAGATTCACGGATTGCCGTGGTGGACAATACTATTAGATTAAAAGTTCGTAAAGAGAGTTTTAAGGTAAACTTGATCCTTCTGGAAGGACAGCATTATTTCAAAACCCTCAGGCAAAAGCTTAACTGGGGCCTTGATATAAGAAATTGATTTTTTATTACATTTGTAGTTCACTGATTTTGAAACACTTAAGGTGATGAAAAAAATAGCCTACCTCTTAATTGCATTTATACTGCTTACGGCAGCTGAGCATGATGTTTTTGGCCAGATGAATCGCAGGCAGATTAAGAAAAATAATAAGAGAATTGGCAGTTATAGGGGTAGAAAGTCACATTTCGACAAAAATAAGGTGTATAACGCCATTGGTATATCGCTAAACGCCTTTAACTACTATGGTGATCTTTCCCCTTCTCCTAATACAATAAGCACAGATTTAAGTCTTACAAAGCCTGCTATCGGGGTCTCGTTTGTACATCGTTTTGGCCCCCGTTATCAATTAGTAGGAAGTTTTATGTATGGTGGTATTCGTGGTTCAGATAATGAATCTGCTGATCAAGAGGATACAAAAAATGGAATTTTCAGGTACAACAGAAACCTGTCCTTCAGAAATAGAATTAAAGAACTCTCTGTGGTTGGACAGGTTGATCTTTTTGACAATCAATCCACCTATATCAGTCGTGTAAAATGGACACCTTATGTATACGCAGGGGTGGCTGTATTCCATCACAATCCGCAGGCGCAGGACCCAAATGGTGATTGGGTAGACCTGCAGCCGCTTGGTACGGAAGGGCAATATGCGGATTTAGAGCCAACCGATGTGAACTACGGACTTAAGCCATACAAAAGAATTCAATTCGCCATACCATTTGGTTTGGGCGCTCGTTTTAGAATCAACGAGCTTATGGATATCTCAGGAGAATTTGGATTCCGATACACCTTCACGGATTACTTAGATGATGTAAGTGGTAATTATGTAGACTTGGGTGTTTTTGGAAATGATGACTTAGCTAGAACTATGTCCTATCGATCAAATGAAGTGGCAAGTCCTACTTATGCATACACAGGCAGGGACGGTCAACCCTACAATGTGTTGGCTGGTTATGGGTCTGAACATCCCGATAACTTAAGGGGCAATAGCGATAATAAGGATATTTATATGGTGACCACTATACGCCTTACCTACATCATCGGAAAAACCTTTCATCGGGCTAAATTCAGATAATGTTAAGAGTCATTCTGATCGTCTCGCTAGCGTTTTGCTTTAGCAAAACTTTACAGGCCCAACGATCGGAACTTGGATTTGGCTTAGGTACATTTAATTATACAGGTGATCTTGTCCGCACCTATGACCTTTCGTATTCCAAGCCTGCCGCTACGGTTTTTTTTCGCTCCAATCTAAGTAAGGTAGTAAGCTTTCGTGCCAGCGTTACCGCAGGTAAACTCGGAGCAAGCGAAAAACCCATTGATGCTTTCGCAACAGCCAGGAATGCTTCGTTTGATATTTTTTTATTTGAAGGGGCATTAGCTATGGAATACCATTTCCTGAACTGGAGAGATGATAAACGACCGATGCGCTACACACCCTATCTTTTTGCCGGAGTGGGGTTGTTTGGCATCGCAGGGAATGAAACTAAACCTGCCGAGTATAGCAATGTGCAGGCGGCCATACCCTTTGGTGGAGGATTTAAGTATATCCTCAACCCGAAATGGTACGCTGCTTTTGAAATCGGTATTCGAAAAACATTTTTCGATTACCTCGATAACATCTCAGATACCAATGATCAAACACAAAAAAACTATCAATCCGGAAACCCTAACGATTTCGATAACTACTTTTTTGTGGGTATAACGTTAACGCGTACTTTTTACGATATCCCGTGTCCCAGAAATCCCTATAAATAAGCAAGTTAAGTACAATTGCTTTTGCTGAAAATACGCTAATTTTGCGCCCCTTGGCTTCTTTTAAAGAACATATTGACTTCAATAATCTGCCCCGTCATATTGCCGTTATAATGGACGGAAATGGCCGTTGGGCAAAGAAAAAGGGTGCGTTGCGCATTTTTGGTCATCGAAATGCTGTTCAGGCGGTTAGAGATGTTACCGAAGGGTGTGGTGAGATTGGAATAAAGTACCTCACACTATACGCATTTTCAACCGAAAACTGGGGAAGGCCAAAGGAAGAAATAGAGGGGTTAATGGAGTTATTGGTTAACACCCTAAAGCAAGAAATAAATACGTTGATGGAGAACCAGGTAAAACTAATCACCATTGGCGATACATCTAACCTTCCGGGGGATTGTCAGAAAAATTTAGCCTGGGCCAAGGATATGACAAAAAGCAATAGTGGTCTTACGTTAATTCTTGCCTTGAGCTATAGCGGCCGCTGGGAAATGGTGCAGGCTGTTAAATCAATAGCCGCAGCGGTAAGGGAAGGAAAAATCAGTGAGTCAGATATCAACGAAAAAATAGTAGAACAACACTTACAAACTGCTGGAATTCCTGACCCTGAGTTGTTGATTCGTACCAGTGGTGAAATGCGCGTAAGCAATTTTTTATTATGGCAAATAGCCTACACTGAATTATATATCACACCAACATTATGGCCTGATTTCCGCAAAGAAAATTTATACGAAGCCATCTGGGCCTATCAGCAACGAGAACGCAGATTTGGAAAAACAAGTGAACAATTGAATCCCGTTAGTTGAATGAGAAATATTGTACTGATTTTAGCATTGCTTTTTGTAGGGGTTGATTCCTATGCTCAATTCAGAAAGGCCCGCGATAAGGGGAATTCCAACGTAGATAACAACTTAAACTACGCCAATCCAGCAGAGTATTTTATTGCTGGTATTGAAGTGACCGGGTTAGCCATTCTTGATAAGAACGCCATGATTTCCCTAACGGGGTTAAAGGTTGGCGATAAAATAAAAATCCCGGGTGATGCCATATCAGGAGCTATCCGAAAGCTTTGGAAACATGGTCTTGTTGGTGATGCCAGCATTACGGTTGAGAAAATTGAAGGACAGAATGTATGGCTGATTATTATCCTGTCTGAACGTCCACGTCTTACCAATTTTTATTTCACCGGGATAAGTAAAGGACAGGAATCATCCCTTAAAGAAGACCTTACCCTTATTCGCGGTAAGATTGTTAATGATGCGATGTTGCGAAACACCGAACTGGCAGTGAAAAAGTTTTTCGTCAAAAAAGGGTTTCTCAATACCACAGTTAAAATCATCCAGGAACGCGATACCCTGAATCGTGACGGCATCCGATTACAGATTGATGTCAACACCAGATCAAAAGTTAAAATCAATAAAATTTCCATTGATGGAAATCAAAGTATTACCGATGCCAAGTTAAAAGGTAAGATGAAGGGTACCCACGAACATCCGCGTTTTGCCCTTCACCGCACATTGATTAAGGAGCTTTTAACATTTAAGCCTATAGAATTCTTTGGCTCTTCACATACCGTTAATTGGAGTGAGGTCAAAGAATTTATGAGTGACAACATCAAATTAAACGTGTTCAAGGGTTCCAAATTCATCCAAACCGACTATGAGGATGATAAGAAAAAAATAGTCGCTTTTTATAATTCAAAAGGATACCGCGATGCGGAGATCATGGTGGATAGTGTGTACGATTTCAATGACCGTACGATCAATGTTGATCTAAAAATTGTAGAAGGCCCGAAGTATCACTTCCGAAATATTATTTGGACGGGCAACTACCTGCATACTGAAAAAACGCTCAATGGAATTTTAGGCATTAAGAAAGGTGATGTGTACAACCGCGAACTTATTGACAGCAAGCTCACCTTCAATCCTAAGGGTCCTGATATCAGTGGTTTGTACATGGATGATGGTTATCTGTTTTTCAGATGTAATGACGTTGAAATTGCTGTAGAAGGTGACTCGATTGATGTGGAGATGAGAATATACGAAGGTGATCAGGCTACTATCAATGAAGTAACCATTACCGGAAATGACAGAACCAGCGATCATGTGATCAGGCGGGAGTTATCGACTGTTCCGGGTCAGAAATTCAGACGAGCTGATATTATTCGAACGCAACAACGACTTGGTCAGCTTGGCTATTTTAATGCACAAAATATTAGTCAAAACTTAGTACCCAATCCTGCTAATGCTACCGTTGACATTGAGTGGCAAGTAGAAGAACAATCGAACGATCAAATTGAACTCTCGGGTGGATGGGGAGGATATTATGGCTTTGTGGGTACATTGGGTCTTACCTTTAACAACTTCTCCTTGCGGAATATTCCGCATGTAAAGGAATGGAGACCCTTGCCTGTGGGAGACGGCCAGCGCTTGTCACTTAAAGTTACCGCAAATGGCAAGAGCTTCCAAAACTATGGAATCTCCTTTACAGAGCCCTGGCTGGGTGGACGTAAGCCACAGTCGTTAACGGTGAGCTTCAATAAATCAGTTTCTCGATATGCGGGAACTGGCGCCTCAAGTTTTACAGATTTGAACTCTTCACTGAATGTCGATAACATCTCCGTTGGTATAGGGCGTGTATTGGAGTGGCCCGATAACTATTTCACCTTGCTAACCACCCTTGGTTACACCAAGTACACGGTAAAAAATGCGCCCAATTATGGATTGGGTTGTGCCAATTGTTCTTCTCATGCATTAACCTTTAATGTTACCCTGGCGCGTAACAGTATTGACAATCCCATGTATCCGTCTCAAGGTTCAACCATATCTTTAAGCGCAACACTAACTCCGCCTTATTCTGCATGGCGTGATCTTGAAAATGCTACCGAAGAGGAGCGGAATGAATACGTTGAGTATCAAAAGTGGATGTTTGATGCAAAATATTATGTACCCCTTGATAGAAAAAACAAATTGGTATTAGAGGCAAAAGTTCATTTTGGTTTTCTGGGTGCATTCTCGAGTGAGTATGGTGTAGGACCATTTGAAAGATTTTATTTGGGAGGTGATGGGTTAGCGGGGGGTGTTGGATCCTTTGTGCTAGGCCAGGAGGTTATTGGATTAAGGGGTTATCAAAATAACCAAATCACTCCACCTTATAGTGCTATAGAGGGTGCTTCTCAAAATCAAATTAAAGGAGGAATTGTATATGATAAGTTTGGTCTGGAGTTGCGTTACCCTGTTACTACCGGAAATGCCGCCACGATTTATGCATTTACTTTCGCAGAAGCCGGTAACAACTGGTACAATTATGCAGACTTTAATCCGTTCCAGATGTATAAATCCGCAGGCTTCGGTGCCCGTATTTTCATGCCGGCATTTGGGCTAATTGGTCTTAACTGGGCCTATGGATTTGACCCGTTCCCGTTGGGAAGCGGCAATCCTAAGAGCGGAGCACAGTTTCACTTCACGATTGGGCAACAAATCCGATAAATTATGCGGTTTTACCTTATTCCAATATTTTTTATCATTTTCGGCCTGAATTTTGTCAACGCTCAGAGGTTCGGCTACATCGACACGGATTTTATCCTGAATAAAATGCCCGATTACAAAAAGGCGCAGGAGGAAATCAATCGATTATCCGAACTTTGGGAAAAGGAAATTCAGGGGATGTCTAAAAACATTGAAGCGATGTACAGTTCCTTGCAAGCTGAACAGGTGTTGTTGACCGAGGAGATGCGGAAGGAACGTACAGAAGCTATAAAAAAGAAAGAAGCAGAACTGAAGGAGTACCAGAAAAAAGTGTTTGGGTTTGGCGGCTTGTTCTTTCTGAAAAAACAGGAGTTGATTAAGCCGATACAAGACAAAGTATGGGATGCTGTCGACAAAGTGGCAAAGCAAAATAGTTTGGCCATTGTGTTTGATAAATCAGGGGAGCTGGTGATGATTTATACCGATCCCCGGTATGACTATACAGATTTTGTTCTGGATGAATTAGGGTTAGGTGACCCCAATGATGTTGTAAAAAATTAAACTGAATAAATCTTAATTGTGATGAAAAAACTATTTTTTGTACTGGTGTTTGGGTTAGCCGCAATGGTGACGAATGCTCAAACCGCTCCATTAAAAATTGGTTATGCTGATGTGGAGTATATCTTCAGCCAAATGCCTGAAGCAAAATTAATTGATACTGAATTGCAAACACTGCAAACTCAATTGAAAAAGCAATACGATACCAAGGTGCAGGAGTTCCAGAAAAAACTTCAGGAGTATCAGCAATATGGCGCTACCGTACCGGATGCCGTGAAGCAAAACTCAGAACGTGAACTCCAGCAACTCCAGCAAAACATTCAGAAACTTGAACAGGACTCACAAACGGATTTACAAAAGAAACAAGTTTCCTTAATGGAACCCGTATACGCAAAAGTAGGGAAGGCCATTGAAGACGTTGCGAAAGAAAATGGGTTTTCTCTGATTCTGAATCAGCAAATCAGCGGCCTGGATGTAATCTTATTCGGTGATGAGAAATTAGATGTATCAGACTTGGTACTGAAAAAGATGGGTGTTACCCCTGTACCGCCAGCCGCAACGCCTAAGTAAGAATTAATCGTATCAACTTTATATTTGGAACCCCGTCCTGAACAGACGGGGTTTTTTATTTACTTCGAAACATGATTCAGCCCCCCTTCCTTAAAAAAGGAGATACTATAGCAATTCCAGCTCCTGGAAAAAAAATTTCACCCGAGGTGGTAAAGTCTGCCATTAACATAATTGAGTCTTGGGGATATCAGGTGAAACTTGGAAGAAATGTGTTTAGCACCACACATTCCTATCTATCAGGCTCTGATGCCGAACGGCTTGCCGATCTGCAATCCATGTTGGATGACGATTCCATTCGGGCAATACTTTGTGCGCGAGGAGGATATGGCACCACCCGCATCATTGATCAGTTGAATTTCACATCCTTTCTAAAAAGGCCGAAGTGGATTTGTGGCTTTAGTGATGTTACCGCATTGCATTTAAAACTTCAAAGTCTGAATGTTCAAAGCATTCACGGTACCATGCCAATAGTATTCCTGATCAAGGATGCCCAATCTTCTGTTGAAAGTTTACGAAATACTTTGCTTGGGGAGTTTTCTGTACTGAGGGGTGGTTACCATCCATCAAACCTAATAGGAGAAGTTAGTGGTGACCTGGTGGGCGGAAATTTATCGCTGTTGGTAGACTCATTGGGAACAAGTTCTGAGATTGATACAAAAAATAAAATTCTGGTCATCGAAGAAGTAGATGAATACTTCTACAAAATTGATCGCATGCTGACCCAACTAAAACGAGCCGGAAAATTATCGGAGCTTTCCGGACTTGTTGTTGGGTACATGAGTGCCTTAAAAGAAACTGAACTTCCTTTTGGAGAATCTATTTATGAGATAGTTATGAATAGTGTCAACGAATATTCCTTTCCCGTAGGATTCAATTTTCCCATCGGTCATGAAGATCCCAATCTGGCCTGGATAGAAGGTATTGTGGGCAAATTGAAGATTACCCATGAGGAGTCAACGCTGACCTTCTAATTTAAAAAGGAATCGTTTCTGAGTACATTGGAATCAACTCTTGAAAATGCTCCCGTAATTTATTCAATACGGATTTCCCTGATCGATTGATGATTGCTCTTCCGTCAATCTCCTTTACTGGGGTTAATTCACCCATCGTACCACTACCAAATACTTGATCTGCCGTATAAAACTCTGTTAGCGAAAGATTTTTTTCTTCAATTGATATTCCTTTTCTTCTGCAAATCTCAATAACCAGCCCACGGGTTATCCCATGCAAACAAGCATCCGCATGCGGAGTAAACACTACTCCATCCTTAACCATAAACAGATTAATATCATTCAACTCAGCTACAAATCCATTGTTATCCAGCATCACTGCGGCATCCACTCCTGCTACGTTGGCCTGAATCTTTGCCAAAATGTTATTCAGTAAATTATTATGATGAATTTTTGAATCTAAAAACTGAGGATTATTTCTGCGAATGGATGAAGTAATCACGCGTATTCCCGTTTCATTATCATACACCAACGGTTTCCATTCGGCCAATACAATGAGGCAGGGCCCTTTTGTATTGACACGGGGATCCATTCCTGAAGTAGTCTTTTCTCCTCGCGTAAGGGTTAGCCGAATATGAGTCTCGTCTTTCATGCCGTTGGCCTGCAACGTCTGGAAAATGGCTTTTTTTATTTCCTCCTTTGATGGTATTTGAGTAAAGGCCAACGCATGTGCTGATGCGTGGAGCCGCTCCAGGTGACGGCTCAAACAGAATATACCGCCCTTGTATACACGCAGTCCCTCCCACACCGCGTCTCCGCCTTGTACAGAACTATCAAATACCGAAACTTTAGCTTCTGTCCGAGGCAAAAGTTTGCCTCCGACATGCACCATAATATTTTCATTTTTGGGGTTGAATTTCTGCAGCATGGAGTTATGGTTTTAATGCGTATTGAAAAAGTTGCTCATAATATTCGGTTGCTTTCTTGCTCAATGCAAGTAGTCGATCGGGTAACGGTCTTTTACTTGTGGATTGCTTTTCAAACCCGGTGGACTGATGAACATTAGAATACCAGTAGGGTGCCCACACGCCATCATATAGCTTAGGTCCGGCAGGCCAGTGAAGCATTTCCATTTCAAAGTTTATCCCTGCTCTGGCACACACTTGTCGCAGGATTGATTCCGGATTTTCTAACACCAGGCCTGAGTCGATAACGATTGGATTGTGTGATTTCAATTTCTCAAATAATCGATACTCATATTCAATACCGATATCGCGCAGTTCAGGGTTGTCAATCACCTCAGCGTAACTCGCTATTATTTGTTTGGGGTTACGAATTAAAAAAATGTTTACACACTTTGACAAAAAAGCGTCATCCAGCACTTCAATATGATGTGCCATATTTTTGATAAAGAGAATTGGCCTTTCATGCACTTGAAAAAGGCTTTGCCTCACCTTATCCTCCTCCGAGGATTGAGTCGCCAATACTTCTTCTTTTCCTGGGTGATTGACATTTGTTTTGGAGAGATAACACGCATAAAATGGTTCATCCACAACTGCTGTATCGCTGCGCTGTGCAAAGGAGTACATCAGTGCCGTAGAGATATTGCGTGGGCCGGAAATCAGATGCAGATAAATCAAGTCTTTATTTGTTAGTTGTCCAATGTCACTTAACTGTCCCCCAACCACCTCCTCCAGGGGTTTTAATTATGATCTTGTCACCACAATACACCACAGTGCCGTCTATTGCCTTAAGGGTATCCTTTGTTCCATTTTTCCTTACAATATACTGCTCTCCTTTCTTTCCTGGCTTCCCCCCCTTCACTCCGTAGGGTTGCTCCACACGGTGTTGTGTCAGTACATTGACTTTCATTTCCGCCCTAAATAGTATTTCGCGCACAACTCCATCCCCCCCCCGCCATTTTCCTCTACCTCCGGAATTAGTGCGAACCTCGAATTTTTCTACATGCACCGGATAACGCCATTCCAATATCTCAGGGTCTGTAATGCGAGTATTGGTCATGTGCTGATGAACGGCATCCGCACCATGAAACCCCTCACCTGCACCTGAGCCTCCGCAAATTGTTTCATAGTAGCCAAAGGTATCATTACCAAATAAAAAATTATTCATGGTTCCCTGACTGCATGCGGCAAATCCAAAAGATTTCAACAAGGTGTCTGTTAATCGTTGACTTACTTCGGTGTTTCCCCCCACTACTGCAGGAGATTTTGCGTTGCTGGTGTAAAATTTGGGGTTTAATATTCCTTTGGGTAACACAATTTTAACATCCTCAAGCAGTCCCTCATTCAAGGGAACGGGCTCATTCAGTACAAGTCGCATGACGTAAAGAACAACGCTATTCACAATGGCAGGCGTTGCGTTAAGATTTCCCGGGTGTTGACCCGCTGAACCTAAAAAGTCGATCAACAGCTTATTCCCATTTTTTCTTATGGTAACCTTTAGCGGTGATCCGTCATCTAAAAATTCTTTTGAGGTGAGTTTTTTGAAAGGTAAATTCTTTATCCTTTCTCGCATGATTAGCGTTGCATGTCCTTTTAATAGTTGCATGTATCTCTTGACAACCAAAAATCCATGGTGGTTACACAAATCTTTCAGGATGCCTTCGCCTAGCGTCACGGAAGCAAGTGCTGCATTTAAATCAGCGAGGTTCTCCTGAAGTGAACGAGTGGGGTAACGTGCATTATTAAATTTTCTCTCCACATCCTTCCACTGCGGTTTATTTCCTTTTATCAGGTACATGGGGGGGATAATCACCCCCTCTTCCTCCAGACACGTTGCATCGGCAGGCATTGATCCGGGTTGCTTGCCTCCAATTTCTGCATGATGCGCTCGATTCGCCACATAGCCTATCAGTTTCTTCTCAAAAAATACAGGCTTGATTAACGTAATGTCAGGGAGGTGCGAACCTCCAAAGGCAGGATGGTTGGTAATAATTACATCACCCTCGCTCATTTTAAGTTTCTTGCTCACTTGCCTGACACAAACTCCCAAGCTTCCTAAGTGCACCGGAATATGGGGAGCATTTACAATCAACCTGCCTCCTGCATCAAGAAGGGCGCAAGAAAAGTCAAGGCGCTCTTTCACATTTACCGAAAATGCAGTTCGCTGCAACAAGGCACCCATCTGCTGGGCTATGGAAGTGAATCGATTAGTAAATAAGGTTAATGCACTTTCGCTTGAATGAAGACTTCCTTTCTCATTCCCTTTTGCGTGTTGTCGAAGGATCGCAGTATTGTTCCTATCAAGAGAAAAATTCCAACCATGTTCAACCCATAACGTAGCATTATTATTCAGTACCAATGCAGGTCCACGGAAGGCAGCACCAGGCGTCAGCTGTTCCCATTGATATACTGAACAGAGAATAAACTTGGTTTGGGAATAAATATTCCTTTTGTTTAGCGGCTTAGGAGAATACTTCTTTGATCCTTTTTTTAGTTGCTCTTTTTTTTCGTTGGTCACGATAACCCGTAATCTGATCGATTCTACCTCAACCATGCGATCCTTGATCCAATGACCATATACCTTTTTGTACTGACGTTTAAATTCATGAAGAATATTCGTTCGTTCCGTTACTTCAACCTCAAGAGAAGTCTCCTGGCCTTTCAACCGCAGGAAAATAAAACGATTTTTCTCCCTCACCTGCCCACTAATACTTTTCTCAGAAACAAGCTCATCATGGGCCCTTTGAAAAAGAGTATTAAATAAAGACTCTTGCTGCAGTAAAAATTCTTCAAGTGGTTTAAGAATTAATTTTTCCTCCATTCGTTCAACTTGTGCCTGGCCTATGCCATAGGCACTCAGGAGGCCTGCATCGTAGGGTACAATAATTTTCCTGATGCCCAACATGCTGGCGAGGCTACAGGCGTGCTGTCCACCGGCTCCACCAAAACTTACTAATGCATATTGTTTAGGATCGTGACCCTGCTGAATGGAAACTTTTTTGACGGCCTCCGCCATCTTCTCATTGGCAATTTGCAGGAACCCCAGAAGAACAGAGATTTTTGAAGGTACTTTTCCGGTCGCCTTTTTTACGTTGTGGATAAGCCTATCAAGCGCCCGCTCTGCATGGCTCGTATTAATTGGAATTGAAAAATTTTCACTACTCAGTCTACCAAGCAATAAATTCACATCAGTTATCGTGAGTGGGCCACCTGAACCATAACAGGCCGGTCCCGGGGTCGCCCCTGCACTTTGGGGGCCAACGGTAAACCTAAATCCATCAAAATCGCAGATGGAACCCCCTCCTGCTGCAATCGTTTCAATGGCCAGCGAAGGAGAGAGAATTTTTTGATCTCCTATTTCACATTCAAAGCGATATTCGGGCCGTTTGTTGCTGAGCGAAACATCGGTGCTGGTTCCGCCCATATCAAATGCAATGATTTTATCAACACCCGAAAGTTTTGCTTTAGCAAGAGCACCAATGACACCTCCTGCAGGACCACTTAGTAAACTGTCTTTCGCATGAAAGGAAGCGGCATCCAATAACCCTCCCGCGCTTGACATGATTTGAAAGCTTCTCGTCTTTAGCCTATCGCTGATTCCTGAGATATACCGGTCAATAATAGGATGGAGATAAGCATTCACCACTGCTGTTTCGGCACGAGGTAAAATTTTTAGTTGCGATGAAAGTTGGTGTGATAGAGAGACGTACTTCACTCCGGCTCTTCTAAGTTCTGTCTCCAGCATTCTCTCGTTGGCCGAATTTCTATAGCTATGCAAAAAAGCGATTGCCACTGACTCTATCCTATTTCCTTTTAGAAAATTCAGGATGCGAAAAGTTTCGGGCTTCTCCAGGGGCTTCAATGCCTCGCCATCGAATTCCATCCTTTCATTGACTTCCAATACATTGGAATAAAGAGGTTCCTTCTTATGAATGTTTAAGGCAAAAAGATCAGGACGCTGTTGCGTACCGATGCGCAATAAATCCTTAAAACCCTTCGTAATCAAAAAGGCTGTCTTGGCACCCTTTCTTTCAAGTAATGCATTTGTACCGCGGGTTGATCCCAGCTTTAATTCAATAGGAGGGAATTCATTATGCAATGGGGTATACGTAAGCAATCGGGCCGCCAAAACGGGAACCTCTTCATTTGTGGTCAGTTCCACATATCCCGCATTTCTTATTTGTATCGCCCGATCAACATGAATGATATTTTTTTTGATATCAACCCGCTTCACTTTCCTGAGCTCCCCACTGGAAAAGCGAATCGTAAATCCAAAAAAAATATCCAACTCTACCGGCCAGTCCATTTCAACCTGCAGGCTTGTTGAGTTGCGTTGAGCGCGAATGGTCCCTCGTAATAAACTACTGCTTAATACCTTTAATCTCTTCCAATCACCCTGAGGAGTAATGGCGAGGCAATCCGTAAAAGTACCACCCGTGTCAATCCAAATTTTCCAGGGAGCCATCATGTGTACTCAGTAGTGTGTGATTTCGAATCACACAAAGTACTTAAAAGAGATATTCAATAAAAGCATAAATCCCCAGCGCCAAGAGTACCAAGCCGGGAATGAGTTTTACTTTAGAGCCTGGTTGATAGGCTGCAACCATTTTCTTGGAGAGATAAGCTGCCAGTATGAGCAAAATAAAAGCTCCTATCGAAATTCCTGCCAGGTAACTATGTAGTTGTCCCTTCGTGGAAAGATTGATCCACCCCTGAACATTCAAATAGGCAGTGATGGCAATCCAAAAAGGCATAGCTAAAGGATTCAAAATGCTTAGTGCAACACCCCTCCTAAAACCACTCTCTTGAAATTTTTTGGTAAACACAGTCGGCCTTTGTGACGACCATATATTTAACCCGCCCAACAAAATCAACACCACCGCACTAATGAGTTTAAAATTATTGAGAATAACCGGAGAGTTTGTAATCCATCCTTCAAACACTACCGCAATCCAGGCGTATGGATATTCTATTAAAGCTGCTGCAATGGCGAATCGCCACGCGATTTTCATTTTCTTCTCCATTCCTAACTGTATCACCGTTAGGTTTAGTGTACCAGGAGGAATGGAGCCTAGAAAACTGAATACGACTGCAAATAAAAAGTTTTGAAGCAAGTCCATCATTGCAGGGCTGCTTTGAATTGTTTGTAAAGTCGCTTGCCTTCTTTCAATGAAAGATAAGATACACCGCGCTTATGGTTCTGAATGCTGACCTTGTACATATTCCTCCAATGAGTAGTTAAAATGCCTAACGCCTTCCACAACGAAAATCCCGGTTGATAAATATGTGCTGGTTCAGCCCCACACCCATTGAGTTCCATTATTTTAATCTTTCCCTCATAAAGATCCTCTAAACTTGCGCACCGCAAATCAAAGCGTCCAAAGTAAAATCCATTGATTTGTTTGCTGATGTTATCAAAAGTGTTTGACAGTTTCTCGTTGATGTAATGCTCGCCATTCAAAAATTTGGTGCCCAAACAATGGTTCCCAATAACATTTAATTCTATAGTTTTTCCTTCGGGTAAAACATCTGAGAGATTTTCTGCATATACTTCTTTCAACGTGCCCCATTGAAGTTTAGCGCGCGGTTTGTCTTGAATTAATTCCTGCAATGTGCTGACACCATTTCCGGTTACCATCAACATTTCTTTCAATACCAGTGACGTAACACTACCCTTAAGGTCATCAGGGAATCGTGTATAGAAAACGCCACACTCAACCGGCAAGTCAATAAACTCCTGAATAATGAAATTGGCTTTGATCTTCAATACATAAGCTTCCACATCCGCCTCGTTGAAAATTCGCTTCACCATGAAACCGCGCTCACCGAGATCTGGCTTAAAAATTACGGGGAATTCAAAACCATTTTCGCGAAGTACAGCAAGCACTTGTCGATAGGAAAAGGGGTACTGAATTAAAACGGTTTTTGGTGTAAACTGCTCCGGGATTAATTTCAAAACCTGGTATTTCGATTCTCCAAACATTCCACCCATGAGAATTCCAGGATTGGAGGCAGAGAAGAAAAGAATGGATCGTGCCCGGAGAGACAACCAAAGCCAATAAATAAAAAATGGAAATTGAATGATGCCAAATGGCCAGTATTCCCAGTGCGTGAGTCGGATAATAAAATTACTCTGAAGCAGCTTTCTCAAACTACTCATTGAATTTTAGTGAGCCGCTGCAGTTGCCTCCTTATAGCGAATGGTAGAGGCTGCGATACCAAAATCATGTGGAAGTTTGATGGCTGGAGCTACTTCACGAATACCAATTTTCATGATGGCCATGTGGTGTACAGCATGTTCGATGTTATAAACCAGTTCACGCAAAAAATTTGTATCGATGGTTACAAAATCTTCTTTGTCGAGATCATACCCTGCTTCCAGTTTTAATTTGCGATCAAGGGGCTGTGACTTGATAAAATCACTTATCCGGCTTAGGGTTGACAAGGCAATAAATTTATCATTCTCAATCAACTTGTCATGGGCACGCTTGTCGTAGTTAATCAATCCTTGTTCCGCGCCTTGCTCGAGGCAAATGAAAAACTCAAGGGTGTGGCGCAAGTGCTGCCCAATGGTTGACTTCCCCAGAGATTCAACAGGTTTTGTAAACTCCTGCTCCGAAATCTGGTTTACCAGGTCTGTTAACTGGGTTAGAATGTTACTGCAGGCGTTGGTGAGGTTCATGCAAAAAAAATATTTCACAAATATAGAGTAAAAGAAAACACAAAAAGAAGGGGACCTGACGGGGTCGGCAGAAGTTATTTGTGACCGACTATTGAACTATTTTACTCCAATTACGGTCGCCTGATGCCTTGAGTTTGCTTTCGTTTTCATTCCAGTCGGTCAGGGTATTATTGCCCCAGAAATTGTAAAAGAGGTATAACCTTCCATTCAAAATCTTAAACGTCTCAGGATCAATCTTAACTTTTTCTCCGGTTTCTCCCATAGCATATGCACACCAACCTCCGTATGCGGGCTCATAGGCATCGGGTGAAGACTTGAATTTGTTGAGGTTGGTTTGTGTGGCAAACTGGTAGGTTACCCCTTTGTGGGTGACTTTAATTTCAGAGTCACCTTCTTTTGGTTTACCCTCAAAATAACTTACCGGGTCATAGCCGGAAAGTGCCACATTCTTATTGAGATTATAATGCTTTTTGCGGGTGGCTTCGGGCTGAGAAAATACCTGGGACAGCGAGCAAATAAATAGCAAGGTGATTAGCGTTCTCATAATCCGTTTAAACTATGATTCAGCATACAAGGTTTATCTATTTATTCAATAATTGTGTCGTGGGCCTTACACTTCAGCATTATTTCGGAAGAAGCTCTTTTAACACCTTCCAAACCAGGTCGGGCTCATATCCTTTCTGGATAGCAAACTTGGATGCTTTATCGCGAAGAGCAAAAATATTGCTTTCGTCCAGTTCGGCAATTTTTGATTTTAGTAATTCCGTAAGGGTTTGGTAGTAGTCCTCCTCCTCAATTTCTTTAAGACCAATTCTGATACAATTTCTGGTAAGGCCTTTACTCTCCAAAGCATGTGTGATTTTTATTCGTCCCCATTTCTTGATCCGAAATTTTCCCCCAGTGAATGCCTTGGCAAATCGTTCTTCATTCAGAAACCCCTCTGTAATAAGGTAAGTCAACAACTCATCTACTTCGGATGAGTACAATCCCATTTCATATAACTTATTTTTTACTTCCTGATGGGAGCGTTCCTGGTAGGCACAATAACGAAGTGCTTTTTGTTTTGCTTGTTCGGCCGTAAGCTTTTTTCGTTGCACAAGTGCTTCTGTAGAAGTTTCTATTTCACCAGCCCCTTGGTCTTTAAAATACTGGCCAGAAACTTCCGCTCATTTTCCGTGTTAAAAATTTTAAACGGCAAGTAGATCAACTGTGCCTTGTTGACAAACAACACAAAAAAATCTTTGCCAATAGCCGCTCGCTTGATCTGATCCCATTTCATGGGCATCCCTTCACGGGGATTGATTTTCATTAAAATTTGTTGGCTCGTGATTTCGTATGAGAATTTTTCAAACAACATTTTTCCCTGATCCAGTTGAGTGACTCCGTAAAATTGAACCCACCAGAATAACAAGTAGAGGGCTAGTCCTATAAAAGCACCAATAAACCACCAGATGCTGGGCACCCACAATGCACAAAGACACAACGCCAATGCGGCAAGGGCAGCGATCCATCCTTGTCGTTGCAGTACACTGCGGAGCGCCAGTCGTATATAAGTTTTCTTCTCGAGTCTGTAATTTTTTGTTTTAACGATCATATAACTGTTCTACTATTTTAATATGCTTTCAAGCTCATGTCTATACTTTTTACAGAATGTGTAAGTGCCCCAACAGAAATAAAATCAACACCGCATTCTGCTACTTTACGGATAGATTCTGGTGTTATTCCTCCGCTGGCCTCCGTTTTGTATCGTCCGTTTATTAGCCACACGGCCTGTTGAAGTTCGTGCAATGACATATTGTCTAACATAATCACATCCACATCTCCTACCCGAAGAACCTCTTCCACCTCTTTCAGGTTGCGGGTTTCAATTTCAATCTTCAGGTTTTTATTTGTGGCGCGAAGATACTCTTTTGTTCGAAGGATTGCCTGCTCAATGCCTCCGGCCATATCAATATGATTATCTTTTAACATGATCATATCAAAAAGCCCGATTCTGTGATTTTGTCCACCACCAATCAGGACTGCCCATTTTTCCAACAATCTGAAATTAGGGGTTGTCTTTCGGGTATCGAGCAGGGTTGCTTTGGTTCCTTGCACAAGGCCACATAATTGTTTGGTGAGTGTAGCAATACCACTCATGCGCTGCATACAATTGAGAACAAGGCGTTCGGTGGTTAATATGGATCGGGAGGGTCCTTCTACCGTAAAGGCCACATCTCCTTTGGCTATTGAATCTCCATCTCGATGGGTAATCGTAACCATCAGCGAAGGATCAAATCTTTTGAAAATCTGTTGAGCAAGTTCAACACCTGCCAGTATTCCCTCTTCTTTGATTAGTAGCCTGGCTTTACTCTTTGCGTTCGCTGGGATTGATGCTACTGTGGAGTGATCGCCATCACCAATATCTTCAGCCAAGGCTGATGTGATAAATTGCTCTAGAAAATGTGGAGTAATATACACAGGGTTCACTGCGCAAAAATGAATAGGATTTTTGGGATTTTCAGTGAGATCAGAATTTTTTGCTCTGAATCTTACTCCTTGACAAAGGATATCTCCTGAATGAGCTGGTCTTTATCTACCGTTTTGATCTTCATCCACACCCGATAGGTATCGGCACCGCTTTTATACTGGCCAATGGCAAAGGGTTGTCCTCCCTTGGATGAGCCCTGGTGGATAATGGTAAATTCTGACGGTGCATGCGCCTTAAAGAAATCACGTAGCACAAATTCAGCCTGTGCTTTGCTATAATTCTCCAGCTTGCCTTCAATGGTTACGTCTACTGTTTGGTGGAAGTACTTTGACAGTTCCTTTGCACTACCGGCCTTAATCGCCTCTTTAATCTGATCTATAACTTCGGCACTTTGGGAATAGCCATTCAATCCGGTGAATAAACCAGCACATAACACCAACCACAACAGAATCCTGTTTCCTTTCATAACCTTCTTAACAACCCAAAAGTATGCCATACCTGACAGATAATGAAATAAGCTTGCAATAGCCTGTAAAGCCTGAACTAAATAAGCCCCCGGCATGTATGCTAATTGGTATCCAAGGTAACCCTTTTAATCCTTCAATAGTGGTTATATTTGACCCTCAATTCCTACTTCAATGAATAGAAAAGTGTTGCTCATGATCCTCGATGGATGGGGCGTAGCTACGAACAAAGTGGTATCGGCAATCGATCATGCTAAAACTCCATTTATGGATTCCCTATATCCAAAGTACCCCAATAGTCGTTTGGAGGCATCTGGATTAGCGGTGGGGTTGCCCGCTGGGCAAATGGGAAATTCTGAGGTGGGTCACATGAATATTGGTGCTGGTCGTGTAGTGTATCAGGACCTGGTTCGTGTAAACAAAGCCATTGAAGAAAAGGAGCTTGATAAAAATTCTGTATTACTGGAAGCCTTTCAGTATGCAAAAAAGAACGGAAAGAATTTTCACCTGATCGGATTGGTTTCCGATGGTGGTGTGCATTCTCACCTGGAGCATCTCAAAGCTATTTGTACAATTGCCCACCAAAATGGAATTCAAAATTTGTTCATCCATGCGTTTACCGATGGCCGTGACACGGACCCCAAGAGTGGTTTGGAATTTTTGGAAGATCTTCAGAATCATCTTAAAAAAACAACAGGAAAAATTGCCAGCGTAGTGGGCCGGTATTTTGCTATGGATCGCGATAAGCGTTGGGAACGGGTAAAGCTGGCGTACGACCTCCTGGTAAAAGGGGTTGGAGAATCTTCTACGGATGTGTTAACCGCTATTCAAAAATCGTATGACAACAACGTTACGGATGAATTCATAAAACCTATCGTGATTACATCTTCCGGTAAGCCTCTTGCCACGATTCAGGAAGGTGATGCGGTATTGTGCTTTAATTTCCGAACCGATCGAGGGCGGGAGATTACACAAGTGCTCACTCAAAAAGATTTTCCGGATCATGACATGAGAGCGCTCAACCTGCACTATGTCACCCTCACCAATTATGATGATACGTTTAAAAATGTAAAAACCATTTTCGATAAGGATAATCTGGAGAATACATTGGGTGAAGTGCTGGCGCTGGCTAACAAGAAACAAATTCGTATTGCAGAAACAGAGAAGTATCCTCACGTAACATTTTTCTTTTCCGGTGGAAGAGAAGAGCCTTTTCCGGGTGAAACCAGAATTCTGTGTCCTTCGCCCAAAGTGGCCACGTATGATTTGAAGCCGGAGATGAGCGCGAGTGATATCAAGGATAAGATCATTCCCGAACTGGAAAAACAAGAGGTCGATTTCATTTGTTTAAATTTTGCCAATCCTGATATGGTTGGGCATACCGGTGTGTTCGATGCCGTGGTTAAGGCATGTGAAACCGTGGACTACTGTGCCGGAAAGGTAACAGAGGCTGCTCTAAAAAATAATTACTCAACCATCATCATTGCCGATCATGGTAATGCCGATTATATGATTAATGATGACGGAAGTCCGAATACAGCACACACAACAAATCTTGTCCCCTGCATTCTCGTGGACTCAACTTACAAGGGACCTATCAAAAATGGGAAACTGGCTGACCTGGCTCCTACTATACTTACCTTGATGGGGATTTCTATTCCTCCGCAAATGACTGGTCAAATTCTTATCGAAAAATAAGTTGATTCAATACCGTGTTGAAAAAAGGACTTCACTTCTACGTATTTCTATTGGGAATATACTCTTTGATTTCTTGTAAGGAGAAGCCCGGGTCGTCAACGCTATACTATCCGATAGACAGCCTGATTCAGTCGCAGGTAAATTACCTTGCACAATCAAAAGCGGTACTTAATAAGAAGGCTGAAATTGACGGAAAGGATGAAACAAGTTCATTCACTCCAAAAGACTCAGCGGCATGGGCCCACGAGTTGGATATTTTTTCTGAGTTAGAAATCATTAATAAGCCTATTCATGCCGGGAACTATCGAATAGAAAGTGGGCTAAAAGATACTAACAGCAATCTTACCATCAAGTCATTTACCAGCACAGGTCAACTACCGGTCGTATACTTGAAAATATTTTATTTGGATGTGCCTTCAAAAATCCGAAGAATCGAAGCGCTGTACCAGGAGGAAAATTCATTGTTGAAAGGGTCTCGTTTTTTGATCATGGAGTTTGAGGAAATAAATAACAATCTTGTCCTCACTTCTTTCTCAATTGAAGGAGGTCAAAAAATGTTTCTTGGTGATTCTGTTAAATTTTCCGTGAAAGGAACGGTCACACTGCCGTAACCATGGGAAAAAGAAATAAAGAACCCTTGCGTGCAGAGGAAAAACGATCCTTAAGTGCCTCCAACCTCAAGCATTTGCTGGGGGTATTCAGGTTTGTGCTTCCTTACAAATGGCCTTTCTTGTTGGGTATCTCTTCGCTGTTCTTATCCAGTCTTACGTTGCTTTCTTTTCCCTACTTTGCTGGCATGCTGCTTGACTTGGCCTCCGGAAAACAGGTTGAGTATTTTTCCGGCATTCATCAGGTTGCATTAGTTCTCATTCTGATTCTGTTTGTTCAAAGTATTTTTTCCTTTACGCGCGTTTACACCTTCTCTGTTACGAGTGAGCGCACCTTGGCTGATTTAAGGCAAGCCATCTTCAAAAAGATGATCTGGTCGCCTTTAAGTTTTTTTGATAATCGCAGGGTGGGGGAATTGATGAGTCGCATCACTTCAGATGTTAGTCAGTTACAGGACACGTTTACCATTACGCTGGCTGAACTGTTACGTCAGTTTCTCACATTGGTCTTGGGTACAGTGGTGATCTTCTATCTGGCACCCAAGCTTACGGTGTTCATGTTGCTGACTTTTCCCGTGCTGGTCATTCTGGCATTGATCTTTGGAAAATACATCCGGAAACTTTCAAAAAAAACCCAAGACAAGCTGGCCGAAGCAAATGTTATCGTGGAGGAATCACTGCAGTCCATTGCTGTCGTGAAAGCTTTTACCAATGAACTTTTTGAAATACTTCGTTACAAAAAGTCGTTAAACGAAGTAGTCAGTGTGGCTCTTCGCACAGCACGTTATCGTGGCCTGTTTGTTTCCTTTGTAATCTTCACGTTGTTTGGAGGCATTGTTGCTGTGGGCTGGTATGGAGCTATCCTGGTTCAGGCTGGTGATCTCACCGTGGGAATGCTTTTTTCTTTTGTGATTTACACCTCCTTTATCGGGGGTTCCATCGCAGGGCTAGGTGACATTTATACGCAGCTTCAGCGATCCATTGGTGCCTCTGAGCGTTTGCTGGAAATGCTACACCAGGACGATGAGGAAGAACCCTCCACAGAAAATATTATCAAGCTGAAAGGAGAAATTAAATTTGATCGTGTAAGCTTTTCCTACCCGAGTCGGATTGATTTTCCGGTGTTAAAGGAACTTGATTTTCACATTGCGGCCGGGGAAAAAATTGCCTTGGTTGGTCAAAGTGGTTCGGGAAAATCTACCATCATCAATTTGCTCATGCGATTTTATCCTGTTTCCGTTGGAAGCATTATGGTGGACTCCGCTCCACTTCACGCGTACTCATTAACTCAGTATCGACACAATATCGGTATCGTTCCACAGGAAGTAATTCTCTTTGGGGGCACCATTCAGGAGAACATTGCGTATGGTAAACCACATGCTACGCTGGGAGAAATTCGAACGGCTGCCCAAAAAGCAAATGCATTGGAATTTATTGAAAGTTTTCCTGAAGGATTCGCCACCCTGGTTGGCGAGCGGGGGGTAAAACTTTCCGGTGGTCAGCGACAACGGATAGCGATTGCACGGGCAATCCTTAAAGATCCTGCCATTCTAATTCTCGATGAAGCTACAAGTTCCCTTGATGCAAAATCGGAAGTACTGGTTCAGCAAGCCCTGGAGAAATTAATGGAAGGAAGGACCACCATTGTTATTGCGCATCGGTTAAGTACCATTAAAAAAGTTGATCGAATTTTTGTAATCAATGATGGAAGGCTTGCAGAAATGGGTTCTCATCATGAACTTACACAAGTGAATAATGGTATCTATAGTACGCTGCTTAAATTGCAACTTCACGAAGGATGAGCGGATCTGCACAAATCCTGAAAGATTTTAAGTTACGGTCAACCCCAAGCCGGGTAGCAATTTTGTTGGCATTTTTAAAACGCGATTATGCCCTATCCCATGGAGATGTGGAGCGGGAAGTTCCGGCCACTTTTGACCGGGTTACGGTGTACCGCACACTAAAAACATTTCTGGACAAGGGGCTTATTCATAAAGTATTGGACGATGAAGGGAGCCTGAAGTATGCCCTCTGCAACGAAGCCTGTTCTACGGCAAATCATCACCATGATCACGTGCATTTTAAATGTACCAAATGTGGTCAAACTAACTGTTTACAGGTTGAGATTCCGGGCATCAAACTCCCGAAAGGCTACCGGGTTAAGGAGGTTAATTTACTTATTCAGGGAATTTGTGAGAATTGTGGTTGATTGAACTAATCAGGCTTGGTTTCCTTTTCGGAAGGGGTCTCATTAATGGGCCATGTAAGTTTTAGTGTTTAATTTATATTTGTACTTTTGAAGGCTATGGGTAGTCGAAAATTGCGTTTTCAGCAGTATTTGGCCAATCCTTTAACATGTCGAAATTAACATTCATTTGGGGAGCACATTGGACATACTTCTATTCTCTCTATTCAGCGGAAATGAAAGAGAAACTGTGCTCTTTGGCATCTTTGCTGCCGTAATTATACTTTTTCTTGTATTGGACCTTGGCCTGTTCCACAAACAGGCTCATAAAATCAGTACGAAGTCAGCTCTGTATCAGTCTATTTTCTGGGTTATCGTATCCACCCTTTTTGGTGTATTTATTTATGTGTACGATGAAAGCGGAGCCCAGGGCGCTGTTGAGTATTTCTCTGCTTACTTAACGGAATATGCCCTTTCGGTTGATAACATTTTTGTTATCCTACTCATCCTTAAATACTTCAAGGTAGATGAGACCTATTATCACAAAGTATTATTCTGGGGAATTTTAGGAGCCATCGTTTTCCGGGCGTTCTTCATTTTCGTAGGAGCCCTTCTGATTCATAAATTCCACTGGATACTCTACATTTTTGGCGTGTTTCTTATTTACTCTGGGATCAGGATTTATTTTGAAGATGGTGACGAAAAAATTGAGCCTGAGAAAAATCCTATACTGAAGATCTGCAGAAAATATCTTCCGATTTCAGGAACTGATTTAGGAGGAAAATTCTTTTTTAAAGAAGGGGGAAAATTCTATTTCACTCCCTTATTCCTGGTCATTGTGTTGATTGAAACAACAGATCTGATTTTTGCAGTGGATTCTATCCCTGCTGCATTTGCTATAACACAAAATGAGTTTTTGATTTACACGTCCAACATTTTTGCGGTAATGGGCTTGCGTGCCATGTTCTTCCTGTTGGCGGGCATCATTGACAAATTTTATTTATTACAAAAAGGGTTGTCCATTATTCTTTTCTTCATTGGTGCGAAAATGCTGCTTGAAATTTTCGATGTGGATGTTAATGTTTATCTGTCCTTTACTGTCATCATTGCAACATTGACATTGTCCATCATATTCTCCGTGCTCATCCCCCGAAGGCACAAGTCTGAAATTCCATAGTAAAGAATTAGTGTTTAAGTCCCTCCGAGAAAAGATTCTTGGGTAAAATCTTCATGAGAATGGGGAGGGTTAAAAACCGCTGCGGAAGCGAAATAATAACGAAGGTGGGCACCGTCTTGAGAATGATGATTAATTCTTGACGAATTCTTTCCCCCTCAGCCGGAGTCAGCTCCTCCGTTCTTGCTTTCTTCAACAATTCCATCACATCTTCACTATTCTCAATTTCTTTGATCAATCTGCCTTTATGCTTCTCTGCAATTTTTGAAACCCTGTTGATAAAATGTTCACTTACCCGTTGGTAGTCTTGCTTATCCTGAAGGTACTCCAATTGCTCCCAATGTTCCAGCACAAACCCCTCAATGGCAATCATACTGTTTTCCAGATCGTCATCAGAGAACGCTAAGTAGTTACAAAACTCTTTAAGAAAATCCTGTTCCGCCTTCTCCACTTTTTTATCAGCCCACGTAGTAAGGATGGCTATCTCGAGGAAAAACTTTTTTAGGATCCATGAATTTTCAGATGGGAGATTAATGGAGTCGATTTCAACTCCTTTATCAAAAATCTGTAATGCTTCCTTTCTCTTATCATTGGGTAAGTCGGTACCTTGAATAAAATATTCAAATAATTTACGCTCCTCATGGTCAATTACTCGATCAGAGTGTGCTGCTACAGCCATCACCTTTACAATAGAGAATCTTAATTCCTCACGCTCATACCGAAAAAAATCGGCTACAATTCGATCGGCATTCGTGTGAATCCACTGGCCAAAAATGAATACATCCAGAAACAAAAGACTATTGTGAAAGAAATAGGTCCAGAAATTACCTTGAAAGTCAGTAGTCCGTTCAATTCGCTTTTCCAAAATTTTCTCTGCAAGCTCCAGGGGCGAGCGTTTCTTTCCAAATAGCGTCTTACTGGGGGTGGCTAATTCCGGAAAAATATTATTGTAGAAATTTCCAATGTTCTCGATGGTTTTAAAAAACACCTGTGAAAGTTCTTCCTCATTGTTAACAGGCTTGTCGTAAAATAAAAGTGAACTGCTAATCAGGCTTTCCGCCAATAATATCTTCATTTTATCCTTCTCACTCCAGGCGTTCACATCCGGATGATCGATGTGCCCCACAGTATGCCCATACATCAAGCCGGTGGGCTGAATAATGCTGTAGAGGGAGTGCTCAGGGTGTGACCCTTTCTTCTTCAGTGTGAGATCCTTTAACAGATCTCTTCTGAAATCCAGGTATTCTTTGAGCCAACCCTTTTCATGTGGCTTCATAACACAATGAAGTTACTGATTTTTGTGCAGCTAATGAAGTGATTTACGCCAGCCCTTGGATTCCAGGGATTTAGCCGAGGTCTCTACTTTTGATTTAAGGGAAGCTTTAAACTTATCCAGTCGCTTCGCCACCAACTTATCAAACGATCCAATAATTTGAGCGGCAAGTATTCCGGCATTTCGAGCACCATCCAATGCTACCGTAGCCACCGGCACTCCGGAGGGCATTTGTAAAATCGACAAAACCGAATCCCATCCATCAATTGAATTAGAGGATTTAATGGGTACGCCAATCACCGGTAAGGAAGTTATTGAGGCCACCATACCGGGTAGATGAGCAGCCCCACCCGCACCGGCAACTATTACTCTAATTCCTTTTGCACGTGCTTGCGTAGCATACTCTACCATGCGCAACGGGGTCCGATGTGCTGACACCACCGTAATTTCGAATGGAATAGCTAACTCCTCCAGAATTTCTGCTGCCTCTTTCATAACTCTGAGGTCAGATTGGCTGCCCATGATAATTCCTACTGCTGGCTTTGTCATGCGATTACTTTGAGCGTTTGTTTTACAAAGGTGGTCTTCTGTTTTAAACTTTCAATATCCTGATCAATTATTGTTACATGGCCCATCTTCCGAAATGGCTTGGTTAACTTCTTTCCATACAAATGCACATGTACCCCGGGTACTTTTACTACCTCTTCAAACCCCTGGTATGTGGCAGGGCCAGAGAAGCCTGGCTCGCCCAACAGATTGACCATGGCACTGGGAAAGAGTAATCGGGTATCGCCCAGAGGTAATCCAATAATAGCTCTTAAATGCTGTTCATACTGTGAGGTTACATTGGCTTCAATGGTATGGTGGCCACTGTTATGCGGACGAGGTGCAATTTCGTTAACCAGTACTTCGCCTGTTTTCGTTACAAACATCTCTACGGCTAGCAATCCAACCATACCCAGTTGCTTCATTACCTTTCGCGCAATTTCATCTGCCTGCTGTAAGGTATGGCCAGGAAGCTGAGCTGGCGCAAAGAGATATTCCACCAGGTTATGTTCTTCGTGAAATACCATTTCCACAGCAGGATACGTTGCCATTTCACCGTTTTCATTTCTGGCTACGATTACAGAAATCTCCTCTTCAAAGTCAATAAGCTTTTCGAGCAAACCGGGTGCATCGAACGCCTTCTCTAAATCTTCTTTTATCCTGAGTACTCGCACGCCCCTGCCATCATACCCTTCCTTGCCTAACTTATGTACAGCGGGTAAGAAGGCTTCATGCGGAAGGGTATCTCGTTTGCTCTCGGTTAAAACAAAAGGTGCGGTTGGTATACGCCTTTCTTTATAAAACGTTTTTTGTGTCCGTTTGTCCTGGATCATTTCAATGATCTCGGGTTGAGGAAAAACTTTCTTCCCCAGCTTCACAAGTTCTTTTAGCGCCTGAGTGTTTACATGCTCGATTTCAATGGTGATGACATCACAGGTGCTGCCAAATTTCAACACCGTATCAAAATCGGTAAGCTTGCCCACATGAAAATCAGCCAGTCCGTTGCACGGAGCATGTTCATCGGGATCTAGGACAGAGAACGAAAGATTATAATCAATGCCCGATTGAATGAGCATCCGGCCCAACTGGCCTCCACCCAATATTCCAATTTTAAAATTCTGATTAAACGATTTGCTCAATTGTATTGCCGGAATGTTAACCTATTTCACTAACTCCACACTGATAATACTATCACCAACTTCCATGCTGTGCACAACATTCATACCTTCTGTTACGATCGCAAATATAGTATAGCGTCCATCCAGGTGCGGTGTAGGTGAGTGCGTAATAAACCACTGGGTACCCTCAGTATCCTTTCCCGCGGAGGCCATACCTACAGATCCTTCAGTATATCTTCGCATTGAAAATTCTGATCGTATAGAGTAGTCTTCACTCCCCCAACCATCACCCCGGTTGCATCCACCCTGAATGACAAAATTAGGAACTACCCGATGAAAATTCTTGGCGTTGAAGTATTGTGAATTAACGAGCTGTACAAAGTTAGCCACGGACCCCGGTGCTTCCTCCACGAGTAATTGAATGACAATATCTCCTTTTACGGTTTTGATCAGCACTTTCTGGTCTTTAGGGATTGTTTTCACCAAACCCCAATCAATCGGGTGATTGAATTCATTTTTTACTTCTGCTGAAATTTTCTTTCCCTCAAAATGGGCTATGGCTGCTTCCAAGGGTTGAAGGGCTTCATTATCTTTTGGGAGAGTGAGTTTGTTTTTTGCTTCGTACAGAAAATTATAATCCTTGATGATTCTCTTGTATCCCAAGGCCGAATCACCAAGAGCGAAAGCAATGGTACCCATCACTGCTGCATCCCCTGACTCCAGTGCCTTCTTGTACAGATCAACAAATCTCTTCTGAAGTTCGCTGTCAAATTCCTTATGTTGATTAATCGAAACCAGTGCACCGGCTGCGGATGATTTAATTACTGGAATGGATGCGTTACTCAATTGCTCACTGATAAAACTGTAGGCTAATGTCGATTGGCCCAGGGCTGTAAGAAGAGCTGCTTTAGCATACGGATTTTCAACAGTGTCATACAACTTGAATACTTCTTCTGCGATTTCTTTATTGTTTGAAGTAGCAAGTACTGCCTCGTATAAATTGCCCTGTACTCTCCAATTCGTTGCCGACCGGGCAAGAGATACCAGTTCTTTATATTCATTTTTAGTCGCTACTGCCTTAATAACCTCTGATGCAGTAATTGCAACCTGCACATTAGAATCCTGTACAACCCTGAATAAAGGTTGCTTGGTTTCTTCCACTGAAAAAGATTGAAGGGCCCGCACGGAATTCACACGAACCCGGTAATCAGCATCTGAATTCAGAATTTTAAGAATAGCTTGAAGTGAAGTTGGCGTTTTAATTTTTCTCAACGCAGCGGTGGCAGCCATCCTGACAAACACAGATTTATCCGCTTGAACGGTTCTGACAAGTATTTCTTCTGCGCCTGAAATATCCTGAGGCCCTCTGGCAAAAAAATGAGCGGCTCCAAGCCTTACATTTTCATCGAAGTTAGGATTCAAACATTCAATGGCTTTAACAATCGCTGTTGAATCTGCCAATCCCCGAAGGGCTAGCCGATACAAACCCCACGAACTAATATCCACGGGCAGGGAGGACGCCTGGCCTGCTGTTTTTCCGGAAGCTTCAAGGATTTCATCTATTGCCAGGGTGTCTTCGGGTGTATTGTAGAGAAAACTAAATGCCCTCTCCCCACCAATCTGACCTAATGCAAAAGCAGCAGCCTTCCTCACTTCTGCATTTTTATCATTGAGTAGAACTCCAATTTTCTCTACTGCGCTCGCATCTTGAATGGAGCCAAACGCTAACACAGCGTCTCTTCTGTACGCTGGACTTTCATGATTAAAAAATTGAAATAAACTATCGGATTGTCTTCGATCCTGATAGTCTGCAATTTTTACAAAAATTTCATCCGAAAATTTATTAGGAGGCTCTTCCTTGGTTGTGAAAGAAATGGCTACACAACAGAAAAGAATTGCTAAAATTCTGTTCATGGATTCCTAGGATGCCTGCTTATTAGCCTCTCGGACAACATCATCAAATTCAATTCCCACCATTTTTATGGAATACAGCATTAATCGAACCTCTTTCACATGTACCCTGCCATCAACTTCTGACATGTTGTAAAGTATAACGAAAGCCTTCAGTTTATCTTCATCCGAACATTGGCCAATGTACTCGATACCTTCCTGATAGATATCTCTTTCCTTTTTGGTCACTACATCACGTTGGAACTGATCAAAAACATCATCTGAAATTTTTTCCTTGTTCTTTATTTTGATCAAGGCTGCTTTTTCATTCTCATCCACCACACCATCGGCACTCATCAGCAAATGAACGAGGTATAACAAACCCAACTCATAATTCTTATTCATAGGACAGTTTTATCCTTAAATATAGAAAGGATTATAGGAATATTTAACCCTAGGAAAGAATTTGAAACACAACAAATGCCGATACATAGGCCAATATCGACATATAGGCGAGTTGAATCAGTGGCCACTTCCACCCTTTGGTCTCGCGGTATACCACAGCAATCGTACTCATGCACTGCATCGCGAATGTGTAAAATACCAGCAGTGAGAATCCCACAGCCGGTGTGAACCGGGGACCTCCGGTTTCCGGATTGATTTCTTCCTTCATTCTGATCTTAATGGTGGTTTGGTCTTCATTGCTACCGATGCTATAAATCGTTGCCATCGTGCCTACAAAAACTTCACGTGCAGCAAATGATGTGATCAATGCAATTCCAATCTTCCAATCAAACCCAAGGGGACGAATTACCGGTTCAATGCCCTTTCCAATAATTCCGGCATAAGAGTGCTCCAGTTTGTAAGCCGCCACCCGATCCTCCATTCCTTGCTCAGTAAGGCGCAGATTGGCTGATTCCTCCAGCACATACTCGCGGGCCTTCTCCATCTTATCACCCGGCCCATAGCTCGCCAGTACCCAAAGTACAATGGAGATAGCCAGGATTATTTTTCCTGCTTCAAATACAAATGCTTTTGTTTTTTCTACAATGGTATATCCAACATTCGACCACTTAGGCCAACGATAAGCAGGCAACTCCATAATCAGGTAACTCCGCTCTTTTACCTGGATAAGAAGTTTCATTACCATGGCGGAGATCAAGGCCGAAGCAAATCCGAGAAGATACAGTCCCATTAACGCTAATCCCTGAAGATTAAAAAATCCGAACAGCAATTGATCCGGTACAATTAGTGCAATGAGAATAGTAAACACCGGTAACCTGGCCGAGCAACTCATGAGCGGTGTTACAAAAATGGTGATGGTGCGCTCTTTCCAATTATCGATGGTTCGTGTGGCCATGATCGCGGGGATAGCGCACGCTACACCTGACATTAACGGTACAACACTTTTCCCACTCAGGCCAAACTGCCGCATGATTTTATCCATCAAAAAAACTACGCGGGCCATGTAGCCTGTTCCTTCCAGCACGGCAATGCAGGCAAAGAGAATCGCGATTTGCGGTATAAAAATTACGATGCCCCCGATGCCGGGAATTATTCCTTCTGTTACCAAACTGGATAGAGGACCGGCAGGTAACATCTTCGTGAGGTAATTGCTGATATCCGCAAACAAACCATCAATAAAGTCCATGGGCACGGTTGCCCATGCAAAAATGGATTGGAAGATCAGGAATAACACAGCAAAGAAAATGGCATAGCCCCAAACCTTGTGGGTTAAAATTCTGTCAAGCTTGCTGTTGTATTGTTTCCACGAGCCTCCGGAGTTTTTTAATGTCACTTTATCCAGCAAGTCCTGAATAAAACTATAGCGTTGAATGGTTTCCGCACCCTGAAATTTACCCGGGAAAAAATTGTGCTGTGTGCTGACCTCCTGGATGATTTGCTTTTGATCTGGTGTTAAAAACCCGAGTGCATCCGGCTGTTGTAAAAGTTGATAGGATTCATAATCACTATCGATGTGAAGTTTGTTCCGCAAATCTTTTACTGCAGTGCTCGCCTCATCATATACCTTAAACACATTTTTTGTTGGAACTTCCAGCGGATTGGCGAGCACATTCTTCAAATCTTCCAACCCTGTTCCGTTGCGCGCATTGATGGGAACCACCGGAATCCCTAAATGACTGGCAAGCGCGTTGATATCGTAACTGATACCTGCGCGTGCCACTAGATCCATCATGTTAAGGGCTAATACGGTTGGCAGTCCAACATCAATTACTTGCGTGAGTAATAGCAATCCACGCTTAAGGTTAGTGGCATCCGCTATGACCACAATTTTATCCGGGCAGTTGGGCGATTTATGATTCAGTAAAATTTCGGATACGATCCGTTCATCCAAACTGCGGGGATAGATACTGTAAATACCCGGTAAGTCAATGATCTCTGAGACTGTACCCTCTGGAAGGGTGGACTGTCCTGAACGCTTCTCCACCGTCACGCCCGGAAAGTTTCCAATCTTTTGATTGAGACCGGTCAGGTGATTGAATAGTGATGACTTCCCCGAATTAGGATTACCGACCAGCGCGATCTTTAATCGTTGGTGGCTCGCCATTAATTAAGAATTGATATAGTGGCGGCTTCATCCAGGCGCAGGGAAAGTTCGTAACCCAAAATGCTGACGCAAACCGGGTCGCCCAATGGCGCTGTAAAATTGAAGCGGATGGCAGCCCCGGGAAGGCACCCCATTTCTAATAATTTAACCGATAAGTGCTCATCTGTAAATCCGGCAATAATGGCTACCTCACCTGGTTTCATTTGCGCCACATTCTTATTGCCACTATACATTCTTATTTAGATTAAATTTAAACAAAGCAAATATATGGGCTCACCTGCACCAATGCAATGATTCTGATCAGTTACCTTTCACTATGGGAAAGAAAAAAGCCCTTAAAAAGGCCAAAACAAAAGATGATAAAAAGCCGCCTGTTTTGGAGAAAACTGAAAACGAAAACCCTTTTGAATTCGGTGGACTACCAGACCGGAATTTGAAAAAAAATTTGGGATGCGGGTAAATGATTAAATCTTTAAATCCCCTCGGCTACAAAAACACGCTTTACCCGCTCACTGGTGTTGGTTAATATTTCATAGGCAATGGTATTGATTTTTTCCGCCACTTCCTGAATGGGCAAGGCTGCCCCAAATAGAATAACGTCATCTCCTTCCTTCGCATCGATCCCGGTAATGTCAATCATGGTCATGTCCATGCATACATTGCCCACCACGGGTACACGCCTTCCGTGCACACTCACCTCGCCCACACCACGACTAAATGCCCGGCTGAAGCCATCGGCATAGCCCACGGCTATTGTGGCCAGTTTCATATTCTTTCTTGCTGATCCCTTCCGGCTATAGCCGATGCTCTCGCCTGCTTTCACTTCCCTGATTTGAGAAATCACCGTCTTCAGTGTAGCCACAGGTTTTAACGGATGCTTTGCGGTGGTAGGATCAACGCCATACAATCCAACTCCCAACCGCACCATATCCAACTGCCACTGAGGCAATCGCAGAATACCAGGTGTATTCAGAATATGTAGAATAGGTTTGTATCCCAATGCTTCTGAAATTTTAGCAGCAGATTTGTTAAATGTTTCGGCTTGTTGTTTTGAAAATGAATCATGTTCTGCTTCATCTGAACCGGCCAGGTGTGTAAAAACAGAAGCTACTTTTAAATTTTTATTGGTCTTCAGTAATGCTATTAATTCTTCCACTTCATCCACTTCAAATCCTAGTCGGTGCATACCTGTATCAATCTTGAGGTGAATGTTCCATGGCCTTCCCTCTAAAAAAGAAATGAATGCTTTCAAAATGTTAAATCCATACAATTCAGGTTCAAGATTAAAATTGATCATCGAATGAAATCCATCTTCCGTGGGATTCATTACCATAATAGGCAGGGTAATATTATTTTTTCGCAACTCCACACCCTCATCAGCGTAGGCAACTCCTAAATAATCTACACGATGATACTGAAGCACATTGGCCACCTCCACACTACCGCTCCCGTACGCAAAGGCCTTCACCATTACCATAAGCTTGGTAGTTGGGTTAAGTTTTGATTTGAAGAAGTTTAAATTATGAATCAGTGCACCCAAGTCCACTTCCATGACCGTACCATGCACCTTGCGCTGTAAACGCCCAACAATTTTTTCAAACTGAAAAATTCGGGCACCCTTGATCAGAATCACCTCGCGGTGAAAAGAGTCTGTAGTGAAGGACTTTAAAAACTCTTCGGTGGAACTATAAAATTCCGATGCTACCTTAAACTTATTCGAATAACGCAACAAAATAGGTCCGATGCCGATAAACTTGCTTACTCCGCTGGAGTTCACCAGACGTGACAACTTTTCGGCTAATGCCTCTTCATCAAGACCCGACTGCAACACATCCGACAAAATTAAAGTCTTGTTGGCTTTCTGATGCTGATGACCAAGAAAATCCAAACTAATCTGCAGTCCTCCCAAATCATTATTGTACGTATCATCAATAACCTGGCATTGATTAATACCTTCCTTCAATTCCAATCGCATCGGTACCGACCGCAAGGAGAAGATGCGATCCTGGATGGAGTCTACTTCAATTCCTAATTGTAGCAAAACCGCCACACAGTGAAGTGCGTTTTCTATGGAGGCTTGATCGGAAAAAGGAAGGCTGAAGGTGAAGGAATGTTTCTTCCAGGAAACTGAATACAATTCCTTCGCTTTTGAAATTTGAATATTGGCTTGCTTTGAAAATCCCCAGGAGAGTGTGGGTATTTTAGTTTGCTGAATGATTTCATGAAGGGATTCATGATCAGCACAATAAATCAATGTATCAACATCTTGAAATAACTTTAACTTCTCATTGATCTTTTGTTTTAGATCGCTAAAGTTTTCATCGTGTGCCGTGCCGATATTGGTGAAGATTCCTATAGTGGGCCTGATAATTTTTTCAAGCCTATCCATTTCATGAAGCTTTGAAATGCCTGCCTCAAAAATTCCTAGTGTGTGATAGGGTTGCAGTTGCCAAACGGAAAGCGGAACTCCCAGTTGCGAGTTATAACTTCCTGGATTCTTAACAATCGTAAACTCTTTTGATAGAAGTTGATACAACCATTCTTTGATAATGGTTTTTCCATTGCTTCCGGTAATTCCGATCACCGGTATTGAAAATCTTTTCCGGTGATGTGTTGCAATTCGTTGCAAGGCCTCAACTGATGACTTTACTTTTAGAAAATTTGCTTCCGGGAATTTCTCCAGCGCATATTCGCTCTCTATCACAAACTGCCGAATGCCGGCCTGGTATAATGGTTCAATATATCGATGGCCATCGTGGTGGTCGCCTTTGATCGCAAAAAAAACCGAACCCTCTTGTAGAATTGCCTTCCTGCTGTCGGTAATCAGATTTGCTATTGGTCGATCTGTGGCGAGCTGCAGAATAGTTCCGTCTGTAATGGAGTTAAGTTGAGAAAATTGCAGCATGTTAATAGAGTCGTGCACCGTTGGCTACAGGTTTATCAATTGAGCTTAACACCACATGATGATTCTCATCCGGGAAGCCCGTGACCAATACTTCAGAAATAAAATTGGCGATTTGTTTGGGTTCGAAATTCACTACACAGATAACCTGCTTTCCAATGAGTGCATTCAACTCGTATAAATGGGTGATTTGAGCACTTGATTTCTTAACACCCAATTCACCCAAATCAACCCATAGTTTATACGCTGGTTTTTTGGCCTCAACAAAGGGTTCGGCCTTTATGATGGTGCCAGCCCTAAAGTCTACTTTTTGAAAATCCGCCCAGGAAATTGTCATATAGCAGCTAAAATAGGGGTAAATAATGCTTTTTGTCTAGTACAACCATGGATTCGTCTATTTTTCGGATAATAGCCAAATGAAATTTTTACCTTTCCTGTAACAATGAAAAGAAATTTTGCGTTTTGGAGTCATTACCTCATGAGACTTAAGCCAGCAAATAGTGTATTTCTATTGGCCGTGTTCTGCACACTGGTTTCTGCCATTCAGGTGAATGCTCAGGAAGGGAGGCCAGAAATGGATATTCTGAGAAGTGATCCCGACCCCGTTTCAATTTCCGATTCTGAAACAAAAACAATTAAATCCACCCCAAAGGAAACGCTACGGGATTCAATTCAAGTAAAACCGGTAAAGACATTCAGGTCAAACGAAAAAGCACCAGAAAAGGAAGAAGATCCTCTTAGCTTTAACTTCCTCTACTATATCATCGAAAAATTCAAACTATCAGATGTCATCGAATAATCAGTTTGTTTTTTTGTTTCAATGCGTATATTTGCAACTATGTTGCATCTACGAATTCTGACGTTTTTAACACTCTTGTCACTGAGCAGTTATGCTCAGCACTCCATACGAGGGAAAGTAACCGATTCAGAAACACAAAGTCCACTCCCGGGAGTTACCGTGTACATTCCCGATCTCAAAAAAGGTTCTGTCACCAATGCAGAAGGAATGTTCGTATTGGATGGATTGCCTAAGGGAAAATTTTTAGTTGAATTAAAATTTGTAGGCTACACCTCATGGGTGCAACCTATACAGGTAGACGGATCTGTTGAACTCACCATTTCCTTGACCAGTGTAGTCACCGAACTCAATGAGGTAGTCGTTACCGGAATAAGTCACACCACCGAACTCAAAAGAAATCCTATTCCCATCACCACGATCAACAATCAAGCATTGGTAGAGAACACCTCCTCCAATGTCATTGAGAACATTTCGAAGAAGCCGGGTATGAGCCAGATCAGTACGGGGGCCGCTATTTCAAAACCGGTTATTCGTGGATTGAGTTATAATCGGATCATTACATTATACGATGGAATTCGGCAGGAGGGACAGCAATGGGGTGATGAGCATGGAATTGAAATCGATGAATTTTCTGTGGATCGCGTTGAGGTTATTAAAGGTGCCGGGAGCTTAATGTATGGTGGAGATGGATTGGGTGGTGTGATTCATCTCTTGGGGCCTAGTCCTGTTGCTCCCGGTTCTCTGATAGGGAACTGGAAAAGTAATTATCAAACCAATAATGGATTGGTTGGCAATTCGGTAATGGTAGCTGGTAATCGCAATGGAATATACTGGATGCTAAGAGGCAGTCAGAAAATTGCAAAAGCATATTCCAATGCATTTGATGGTAAAGTTTTTAATTCAGGTTTTCATGAGAAAAACTTTAATGCCATGCTGGGAATCAACAGGAAGTGGGGATACTCTGAGCTTGCGGTTAGTTCATTCGACCAAACGGTAGGCTTAGTAGAAGGAGAACGTGATAGTAATGGGGAATTCACACGCTTAAAAAATGACAACGGTACAGAAGTTGAAACTACCGCTACTACGGACGAGCTGAATTCCTATTCATTGTTCATTCCACAACAAACCATTCAACATCTTCGCATCACCAATACCTCTAATATTTATTTCGATGGATCGAGGGCCCAGGTGAATCTTGGCTTTCAGCGCAACCAACGAAATGAATTTGGAAATGTTTTAGATGAAGATGAGGCCGAATTATCCTTCGACCTGAAAACCCTGAATTATAATCTCATATATTTCTTTCCTGCACTGAGTGCATGGGAATTTTCTGTGGGTACCAGTGGTATGGCTCAGGAAAATAAAAACAGAGGTGAAGAATTTATCATTCCGGAATATCGCCTGTTCGACTGGGGAGCTTTTGGATTTGTTAAGCGCCCGATTGGAAAACTCGATGTAGCAGGAGGGTTACGCTACGATCAGCGCTCGTTAACCATTGATCCACTGTATCTGGATGCGGAGGGGAATCCAACCGATGACCCGAGTATGACCCTGAAGTTTAGCGAGGCTAACCTTACGTTTTCAAATCTTTCGGCTAGCGCAGGATTAACCTATGAGTTTTCTAATCAGTTCACAGGCAAATTCAATATTTCACGGGGATTCAGGGCCCCGAATATCTCAGAGCTTGCCTCCAACGGACAGCATGAGGGCACACTTCGATATGAATATGGCAATTATGATCTCAAGCCTGAGACTTCATTGCAACTGGATGCCAGTGTGCTGCTAAACTCCGAACACGTAACTGCTGAATTCTCTGCATTTCAAAACACCATTGATCAATATATCTATACGGAAAAGTTATTGGCTTCTAATGGATTGGATAGCATCCCCGATCCTACCGATCCATCGCCCGCATATCAGTACGTACAAGGAAACGCTCAGCTATTTGGGGGTGAGTTAATGATCGATATACACCCACACCCGTTAGATTGGCTCCACTTTGAAAATTCATTTTCGATTGTTCGCGGAATGAATACTTCATCACAAGAAAATGATAGTACAAAATATCTTCCCTTTATACCCGCTCCTCGCCTGCAAAGCGAGCTTCGTGCAAATGTTAAAAAAATGGGCAACAACTTTTCAAATACTTTTTTTAAGATTGAATACAACTATTCCTGGAAACAAAATCAGGTGCTCCTGGAAAATGGTACGGAAACCCCGACACCCTCCTACTCCTTATGGAATCTCGGTATGGGCACCGAAATCAAATCGAAAAAAGGTTCACCCTTATTCCAATTTTACTTCACGATCAATAATGTATTGGATAAAGCGTACCAGCATCATTTGAGTCGACTAAAGTATGCTGCTGAAAATACGGCAACTGGAAGAGTAGGGGTGTATAGTATGGGGAGAAATTTCAGCGTTAAGATTTCCGTTCCAATTACATTCAGAAAAGCTAATGCCTAATGCGTTTTCTTTACAAGAAACTGCTCAAGGTCCTTCAGTTTTAAAATTCCTTCATAATATGCTTTGCCAAAAATCACCGCAAAGATGCCCATGTCATTGAGTCTTTTAATATCATCAACTCCGCGAACGCCACCACTGGCTAACACGCATATTTCCGGGAAACGCTCCCGGATGTCAGTATAAAAATCAAACGCGGGACCTTCCAGCACACCATCCCGCGAAACATCCGTGCTTTTTACATACTTCAGACCTCGTGAATAGAAATAGTCGAGATGATCAAATAAGGTTAGTTCAGATTTTGTTTGCCATCCGCGAAATAACAAATGCTTACTTTTCACATCCGTGACATCAGCGCCCAATGTGATATTCTCACGACCGTATGAAACAATCCAGGAAGCAAATAACTCCGGATTGGTAACTGCAATACTGGAGGCTGTTATAAAATCTGCACCGGCTTCATATGCCTTGCTGATATCACCATCCGTTGAAATGCCTCCTGTAAAATCAATTTTTAAATCAGTATAGCCGGAAATTGCTTCGATCACATGATAATTCACCGGACTGCCCCGTTCGGCACCATCCAAATCAACCAGGTGTATAACTTCAATTCCGTGATCTTCAAACCGCTTAGCCAGATCCAACGGATTCTCATCATACGATTTTTCACTGGTAGGATCACCTTTGCGCATTTTCACCACTTTTCCTTTCCGGATCGCTATAGACGGTATAACCTGTATCATCTCCCTGGGTTGAAGGACGAAAATACCACTTGCGGTTGAAACATCCCATTGGTTTTTTAATTTACTCAACCTTATACTTGCCTGTTCCCTACATGGCAGGGCTTTTGCTCCCTCACTCACAAAATATCATTAACTTTATCTAACCACTAATAATCACCACATGAAGCGCCTGATTGTAGTTTGCCTTTTGTCACTCCAGTTCATAAGCGGGTTCTCTCAAGCCAAAATCAGGAAGTTTCCGGCCTCCATCAACAATCCATCGATTAATGTATTTGCCCCTTTTATTAGCATTGATGGAACTTCATTGCTGTTCCTTTCCGATTATGCGGATGATGGCATGCTGGTCTACTATAGTCAGCGTGAAAATGCAGACTGGAAGCCCCCGGTAGAGTTACCTAAACATCTGAACACCAAATTGAATTTGCAAAAAGGGTACACCCTTAGTCCGGATGGGAAAACAGTTTATGTGACCTCCATACGATCAGGTGGTGTTGGAGGATACGATATATGGGCAAGTGAACTTAAAGGATACTGGGGTGAATTAAAGAATATGTATCTCCCCATTAACACAAAATCACATGAAGGATGCCCAACCTTTACGCCAGATGGCAACACGCTATACTTCATGCGCTGTGAAAAAATGGATGGCCAAAAAGCTGACAAATGTAAAATCTTTGTAACAAGGAAAAAGAATACCGGACAATGGGAGGTCCCCATGGAATTACCTGCCGCAATCAACACCGGAAATTCACAAACGCCACGGATCATGGCGGATGGGGAGACGTTGATTTTTTCCTCCGATAAAATTACCCCCAACAAGGGGGGTATGGATCTCTATGTTACCCGGTTTAAGAATGGTACATGGACTGATCCGCTTCCCTTGGACATGGTGAATACGGAAAAAGATGATCAATATGTTAGTGTTCAGGCGAACGGACGTTATCTACTAAAAGAAGCCCCCGGAAAATTCAAGAGTGAAGTTGTCGAGTATCTTATCCCGGATGAGCTACGGCCGCACGGTGTGATGAAGGTTGATGGTATTGTAAAAGATATGAATGGCGCTCCCACACCGGCTTACATTTCTGTCATCAATTTATTCAACAACCAACGCATCTTCAACGGAAGACCTGCGACTGATGGCTCATTTTTCTTCTACCTGATTGAAGGTGGCGCATATGAATTATCGGTAGATCATGAACAAAGCACCTATACCTATTTCTCCAAACAGTACGACTTAATGGAGAACACGGTACTTCGCAACGACAAGCTGAATATTATACTAAAACCGCTTTCAGCCGGAGACGAATTGGAGCTAGGAGCATTGCACTTTAAACCCAATAGTACAGAGCTTGACAATGCTACCACAGAGCTAAGGAGATTATCAAGGTTAATGAAAAATTCACCGCAGTTGAACTTTGAAATTCAGGTGTTGTTGGCAGGATACCAGGAGGATTCAATTCAATCTTCACCAGATCTTACCGAAATAGTGGTTGACTCTACCTACATTACCTTAGAGGCAATCGATACGCTTGGGCAAATGATTACGCGTGATAGTCTGGTGGTAAAAACAACCTATCATAATGATCGAACGATAAAGCAAGCCAACGTTATTATTGATCAGTTAGAACTATTAGGGGTTGACCGAAGAAGCCTTATGCTGTTTGTCAATGCAAGACCTGAAGAGGTGGCTGACAACAGAAGAACAGAAATACGGCTGGCCGTCAGGCCAAAGAAATAACTTATAGATTTTAATACGAAAATGGTACAGCCACTACGGTGTTGTCCCACAACAGCACCATCTCAGCCTCCTCGCCAACTTTTTCAAATGCAATCGTGAATTGCTCGAACACACGTTCTTGCGTTACGGCATGCACAGGAATGTTCAGCACATCCAGTGCAGGATTTCGGTTTGCTTCGCCTTTATGATTTATGCCCCACTGACCTGACTCTGAATTAAAGATTACCATCCATGTTGTACTATCCGGAACGGTCCAGAAACTGTACTTACCCGGATTTAATTTCTTGCCTTCAATGGTTATCGTTTTGTTCGTTTCAAAAATAGTAGCCTCATTGGCACCTGTGCGCCACACCTTTCCGTAAGGGACAAGCTTTCCAAAAATTTCACGATTCTTTTTATACGGACGGTTATAAAGCACCCTGATTTTTAGATCATCACTTGTATAGACAACCTCATCTTCCGGACTAAAGGACTTTGTATTTTTAAGTCTAACATACCCAAGTACCAATAGGAGAATGGTAATTACCACTACACCGATGGCAGAAAAGATCAAAAACTTCTTCATGATGACAATTAAAATTAAAGCCTTACCAAATTAGATTCAAAACATACAATTAATTTCAGTGGTTTTCTAAGGAATTTACTTGAATACATCTATTTTTAGCCTTCTAAATCAAAAGGTTATGGATGCTTCCTGGACTCCTTTCTACGTGGTTATTGCACTATTTGTTTTAGCCATTATCTCACCTTGGATCTTCCCCAATAAGATGGTGAGCAACAACAAACGTGATATCGAAAATTAAATTCCTTTTCAACGCAATTAATGAATATTTGCGTTTTCTGCGGCTCAAGTAAAGGTCACAATTCCATCTATTCTGATACAGCAAAAGAGCTTGGAGCATTGTTTGCGTTCCGGCAACACACGTTAATTTATGGTGGCGGGAATATTGGGCTTATGGGTATTCTTGCCGATTCAATCCTTTCAGAAGGCGGTCGGGTAGTTGGTATTATACCAGACTTTCTCATGCAAAAAGAAGTTGGCCACACAGGGCTCACGGAACTTGAAATTGTTCACAGCATGCATGAGCGAAAAAAACGGATGGCCGATTTAGCGGATGCTTTTATTGCCTTACCCGGTGGGTGGGGGACACTGGATGAAACAGCTGAAATTTTAACCTGGAGGCAGCTAAGCCTCATTCACCAACCCTTAGGTATATTGAATGTTAATGGCTTTTTCGATCCGCTCTTACAACAGATGAGATTGATGGTTAACGAGGGGTTTTTGAACTCTGCTAACCTGAATTCCGTTAAGGTTAGTAGTTCCCCTGAAAAATTACTCTCTCAACTTATACCGTAATACGGGGTACAGTTCTTTCGCTGAAAATTGTTTTAACTTGTGCAGTAGGGTTGCGTTATGGTAAGGTACTTCCTCATCTTCCTTTTTTGTATTGCCTTCCTGGAAAATTCCAATGGCCAGGCGCTTGGCTTTGCAATTGCCGATGGAAAGAAACGGATTGATATTCCTATCCAGATTCAAAACAATCTTGTTGTCGTTCCGGTCATTCTCAACGATGTGCTCCCCTTAAAATTTATTGTTGATACAGGCGTTCGAACAGCCATACTTACTCAAAAAGCATTTTCTGATATTCTTCAATTACCGTATAGCCGTAAATATTCGATCTCCGGACCAGGTGGGGAGAAACTAATTGATGCTTATGTAACCAACAATGTATCACTCTCTTTACCAGGGGTTACCGGAAAGGGACATGCGTTACTGGTGCTGGAGGAAGATTATTTGGAGTTACGAAATTATTTAGGAACTGATGTGCATGGAATTCTGGGCTACGAATTGTTTAGTCGGTTTATTGTCAAGATTGATTACGACAAAAAAATCATGACCTTGATCTTACCAGATAAATTTCATCCCCGGAAGAAGTTTCAGGAACTCCCCATGTTGGTAGAGGATACTAAACCATTTATTTTAACAACCTTAAATATCAGTCCTTCCAACTCCATGACGGCAAAACTTTTAATGGATACAGGAGCAAGTCATGGGTTGATGCTGGAGCCTTCTTCCGATGAACGAATCAGGGTTCCATTAACTACCGTAAGCACTGTAATTGGAAGAGGGTTGGGTGGCGTTATTACCGGAAAGACAGGGCGAATTGAATCGTTAAAACTTGGTGAGTATACACTTGATCATATACTAGCCAATTTTCCTGATCCTAACAGTTACATGGATACCTTGAAAAGCACATTAACCTTCAGACACGGAACCGTGGGAGGAGAGATTTTAAGTCGATTTACCGTAATCTTTAATTTTCCGCAAGGGAAAATGTATCTCAAAAAGAACTCTTCATTCAATAAGAAGTTTTATTTCAACCTTAGTGGAATTGATTTGAAGGCAAGGGGATCTAACCTGAATGTCTTTGAGGTTTCGGAAGTTCGGAAGCAATCGCCAGCCGATAAAGTGGGTATTCAACAAGGCGATATCGTTATTTCGGTAAATGGAATAGTGACGAAAGATCTGCACCTCAATCAAATTAATGGTATGCTTAACACAAAACCCGGAAAAAAAATAACCCTGGGAATAGAGCGAAATAAAATCAGGTATGAGCTCGATTTTCGTTTAGAAAATCAAATCTAGTCCTCCCTACTGTACAAGTTTATACAGAAGACCCTTTCGTTTGGTATACGCCTCCATCAAAAATTGGCGAGTTCGTCTGAATTTTAGTGTATTCTTGATAGCGCTGTACAACGATTCTGCCGTCAGATTTTTCTTGAGCAGATAATCCAGGATGTCGGCTGATACTACAGCCTCTTCGTAATTAGAATTTTTCAACACTGTTATAGGAATATCGCGAGTCTTTGCGTTATGCGCTAGTGAACCAACCGCTTGACTTAATTCCTCCTTTCCAATATTATCATCAATCAAAATAAAAGTGGGCTGAAATTTTATCAGTCGCTCGAGGCTCGATTTTACATCGAATGCAATTTCTGTGATAATCCTTCTGCCTGGAACCGAGGCAATAGTTTTCAGCATAGTGCTCATCTCTATCGGATTATTCCCGATGAGAAGAATACTTACAGAATCCGAAGTTTGCTTTGATTTGAATGATACTTCCATAGTATACCGAATACTAGTTAAACATCATATCGCTGTAAAAGGTTACCCCTTGTACCCGCTATTTGGTAACCCTTATAAGAATTATATTTTAGAAAGTGTCGCGATATTATCCGATTTTAGAAGGAACAAAAACTTTATTCCGATCCAGAAAAAAATTATCATCGTAGGGGGCGGCTTAGCGGGTCTGATTACCAGTATTCGGCTGGCCCGTTGGAATATTGCTTGTACTGTGATCGAAAAAAAGAGTTATCCGTTTCATCGTGTTTGCGGTGAGTATATTTCAAATGAAACAGAATGTTTCCTTCGACAGGAGGGTTTGTACCCTGATTCATTTAAACCTCCACAGATTAATCAATTTCAACTGAGCGCTGTCCACGGGAAAAGTACAACACTTCCATTGGATATGGGTGGCTTTGGCATCAGCCGCTATGTGTTTGATCATTTTTTATATGAAAAGGCAAAGCAGGCCGGAGTTGAATTTTTCCTTGATACAGAAGTTGAATCCATACAGCTACATCAAGATGAATTTGAAGTTCGCACTTCGCAAGCAACCTTAACCGCAGCACTAGTCATTGGTGCGTTTGGAAAGCGTTCAAAGCTGGATGCTCAGCTTCAACGTAATTTTTTTAGAAAGCGCTCTCCGTATGTTGGGGTGAAGTACCACATACGAACGCAACATCCTTCTAATCTGATCGCGTTGCATAATTTTAGGGGAGGATATTGCGGGATCAGCAATATCGAAGAAGGGAAGACAAATTTATGCTATCTCACGGATCGCGATAATATAAAGAAGTACAAGAGCATTCGTGAAATGGAGGAGAACATTTTGTTCGAAAACCCACATCTTAAATCCATTTTTACCTCTTCCGAATTCCTTTTTGAAAAACCCGAGACTATTAATGAAATCTCGTTCGAAACAAAGGAGCCCGTGTGGAATCACATCCTCATGACCGGTGATGCAGCCGGCATGATCACTCCACTATGCGGAAACGGCATGGCCATGGCGATACATTCCGCTAAAATTTTAAGTGATTCAATAAAACTTTACACTGAAAAGAAAATACTAAGCCGGCAACAATTGGAACGTGAGTATACTCACCAATGGAGCAAAGCCTTTGCAAGAAGATTATGGATCGGTCGGCAAATTCAAAATAGACTATTCGGTAGCGAGTTCACCTCCAATCTTGCCGTGAATCTTGCTATCTACTCGAAACCTATTGCCACGGCAATTGTGAAAAATACCCATGGCGAGTCATTTTAGTAGCCTGCCTTTATCGCCTGTAACACCTGACTGCTCTCTAGAAAGAAATAAATGAAAAAAATATTCAAGCACGTTGCAGAAAGAAAATTCAACCCCATTGTATAACTGAAGTTTGCCTTCTCTTTATCATTCCACACCTTAACAAACCAAAAGAGAAAATAAGTCAGAACCGGAAGTAATGCCAACACAAATGCATAGGCATATTTAAGTTCAAAGAACTCAATGAAGTAAAAAACAAACCCAGCTACCGCCAAGGTGAATATTATGGCTGTAAAAAGAAACGTTCCCCGAATTCCGAGTTTCAAACTCAATGTAATATCTCCACGTTTAGCATCTTCTTCATGTTGATACACTTGCGTCATCGGGTAGTTTCCCCACAACATTATACTGGTTAATGCAGCCGGAATAAGTACGTGTGCATTCAAGCAATTTTCCAATGAAAAATTATTGATGCCTACGTAACACATCATAAAAGTGAAAAATCCTTGAAACAGTCCGGCTGCAATCCAACCCAGAATAGGATATTTCTTTAATCGGACAGAAGGATGACTATAAGCCTTTGATATTAACCCATACACCAGCAGCATGACCATGAACAAGGTGTTGATTTTCCAATATCCAAGAAGAAGTGCCATGGCATCAAACGCTAGGGCCAAGTAATATAACCCCGTATTTACAGGTGGTGGATTTTTCAATCCGCCAATACTCTTTTCGTCTCGATCATAATAGCTGTTATAGCCATTGCTGGCTGGATAAAGAAATACATGAAGAATAATGAACACCCATAACATTCTGCTTTCATTGAGGTTAGGTGAAATGGCCAAGGCAAACAAATACACCGGAAGCAAAAAATAGGAGAATGGAATTCGCAGGTGAAGCCAGGATGAGCGTGTCAGCATAAAGACAAACTGGTGATGTGAATGACCTAAATTAGAATATTTTAAGTTATACTTGAATTGCATGAGTTTTATTACCGCCATTGGAACAGCAGTACCTGCGAATCGATTCAGCCAGTCAACACTGAGTGAGTTTATGGTGAGGGCTATGCAGCTTGATTATGCGAGGAGTCGAAAATTGAGGACAATCTTTCGCGCAAGCGGAATTTCCTATCGCCATTCGGTTATCGAAGATTATGGGAAGACAGAGAATCTTACTTTTTACTCAAATCAGGATGATTTTGAGCCTTTTCCCACAACAGAAAAACGTTTAAATGAATATCGTAAACATGCATTGGCTTTAAGCAAACAAGCTGTTCGGGATTGTCTTTCTGCCAAAAAAAATTTCAATCTCAACTCCATTACCCACCTGATTACCGTAAGCTGCACAGGTATGTATGCCCCCGGCTTGGATATAGACTTAGTTAGAGAATTCGGATTACGAACGGATATTGAGCGCACTGCCATTAACTTCATGGGTTGCTATGCCGCCTTCAATGCCATTAAGGCGGGTGATGCTTTTTGCAAAGCTCATCCCGATAATAACGTACTTATTGTGTGCACGGAAATGTGCAGTCTTCATTTTCAAAAGGAGGGCTCTGAAGATAATTTGTTGGCCAACGGATTATTTGCCGATGGCTCTGCAGCACTCTTGTTAGAGAATACTCCCACCAAAGGCTGGAGTCTTTCGCCAATTGCCTTTCACAATGCGCTGTCTCTTTCCCAGGATCAACACATGACCTGGAATATTGGAAATTTTGGGTTTGAAATGAAGTTGTCTTCTTATGTTCCCGATGTTATACAGGGCGGAATAAAAAAACTTACCCTGGAGATGTTGTCAAAACTCAATAAAAAGGTTAACGACATAAAACATTTTGCCATTCATCCTGGCGGGAAAAAGATTCTGGAAGTAATTGAGAAAGAACTGGGTCTTACAAAAGAACAAAATCAACCAGCATACCAAATCTTAAATAATTACGGAAACATGTCATCCCCCACCGTGTTGTTTGTACTTCGTGAAATTGTCGACCATCTAACGTCTGAGGATGAAAATTCTGACGTATTGAGTTTTGCTTTTGGTCCGGGCCTTACATTAGAAAGTATTCTCTTTAAGATTCAACGTCATTGAATATGTTTCCAGACTTTTCAAAACGATCATCCTCCATTGAAATCATGGATGATTTAAATTGCTCAGGTGAGGTACTCCATCAAACGTTGCGAGAACTTGATTCTATCAATCATTTTTTAGGGGGCAATACGGTAACCCTTAAGAGTCTAAATGATTTATTAAAAAAAAACAATCTCAATCGTAGCGTGCACGTGATCGACATCGGCTGTGGCAGCGGAGAAATGCTAAAACAAATCGCAAAACCTTTTCGTAAGACTCATCCGCATTCAACCTTTATCGGAATAGATGCCAATAAAAACATTGCACAGTACGCTCAACAACATGTCGCAGAGTTTCCTGAGGTATCCATTATTGCTGAAGATATTTTGGGAGATAATTTCAGGGTAAAAAAATTTGATATTGCATTAGCAACGCTTTTCCTTCATCATTTTTCATCGTCTCAACTGATTGATATTTTCAGGAACCTAAAGCATCAAGCGCGTATTGGTATTGTCATCAATGACCTTCATCGCCATTGGCTAGCCTATTATTCGATTAAACTTCTTACAACCTTCTTCTCCCGGTCATCCATGGTAAAATTTGATGCTCCTCTTTCGGTATTGCGTGGTTTTACGAAAAAGGAACTTATTGAAATTCTTAAACAGGCACGTATTGAAAACTACTCCTTGAAATGGAAATGGGCTTTTCGATGGCAGTTAATTATTAGCCATCAGAAGCCCTAACGCTAGTTTCCTTTTGCTTTTCTAAAAGAACATGTAGTGCTTTGGTCAATCCAATTGCCAGATTCAGGTACTGAAAATATTTCTTCGAAATATCATTTTCCAAAATAGAGGTATTCGCATCCACTTCAAAAAGATCAATTCCTCCAAATCCAAAGTAGGCTTTACGCTCTATCAGGGAAAGGTAAACGGGTAATTCAACTTCCCGTTTTAATGCTACGAGCGTTTGAATTAGTATAGGATTAAGTTTAGCCTCCGCATAGTCACCTTCATACCGAACTGAAAAATATTTATCAAACTCTTCGTCTCCGGTCTTAACAGTTTCCGGTCGCAATTTCCTGTCCAGAAAGTCAACTACTTTCTTTCCGATAAAACTCTGAAGCGCGTCTTCAACAGCTTTGTTTGCCAATATGGATGATTGAATTAACGTTCTTCCGGGTACGCGGACTGGAAGATCAACCAAACCAAATAAACCTGAAAACACAGTAACGGTTGTGCTCTTACTGTTCCCGCTCTTTGTTCTTCGGGTTGCTTTCACATCAGAAAGTTTTAAAGCTATATCGTCTATTTTTCCGGCAACAAGATCTTCTGACTGATACCCGCTTGGTCTCTCAAACAGGCCACTCATATTGAACTCTTCAAATGATATTCCTTCAGAGGGCTGATAGGAAAGACCCGCATGAACAAATTCAACAATGCCTTTAACAACCGTTCCCTTATACTCGGCTTTGATTGGGCTAAAGGCTGACGACCGTTTAACTAAAATATAAATAGGCGCAGCAATGGCATATAGAACGATAACGGGAATAATAAAAACAACCTGCTCGGGGAGCTGAGGAAAAATATTACTGCTGATTATCAGTATAACAGCAATGACCAAAAGCCAAAGCAGACTGCGGCCGTATTTTTTGAAGGAAAACCTGGTTGTAATGGCTACCCGCCTGGCCTCAAATTCATCAATCTTCTGTTTGAGCTGTTCTGTATAAAACTGGTCGAACTGGGCTGCTGTTTTCATTTCACTTCCATTTAAGTATTTCCGGTAAGTACAAGATAACGATTCTTGTCAGTTGCAGCATAAACCGGGGTAACTCTACTATTTGCTTAATTCTGGCACAATTTTTCGTATTTTTAAAAAGCTTAACTCATAATTTGTATGAAATCTATTTCAAAAATCACTATTGCAGTTATTGTTCTTATTGCTGCTGCGTGCTCTTCAGGGGTGCTGGGTAAAAAGGTAAAAGAGCCCTTCCAGGGAAATGCCTATGAATCTAATAACCGTTTCTGGAGAGGTACCGGAAAAGGATCCAGTTCGCAGGATAATATTGCCCGCAGTAAAGCTGATATTGATGCCAAAGCTCAACTGGCAGGACAGGTAAATACCACGATGAAACAAGTAGCTGATCAATATTTGGGACAAACTGAAAATGCCGAGGCTGCTGATGTGGCTGATAAATTTCAGAGCCTTGTTCGTCAGACGATGAACACCAATCTTGCTGACCTGCGCAAAATGGGCGAGGAGAAATTTTACAATGAAGAAAAAAAGGAATACACCGTTTTCATTGCCTACGAAATTAAAAAGAATGCGATGCTGCGCTTTATGAAGAAACAAGCCAAGGTGGAAGAAAAGATTACTGAACGCCAGCGCGAGTTGATTGAGAAAATCATCGATGAAGAAATTGCCAAGGCCGATGCAGCTGATGCTGATGGGAAAGACTAATACTCCTTTTACAATGAAGCCCGTTTTACAACGGGCTTCTTATTTTTTAATCACCACCCCATTTTTCATCACCCATTCCACTTTTCTCAAGTCAGAAATATTTTTTGAGGGATCACCACTCACGATTACCAGGTCTGCTAAATGTTGCGGCTTTATTGACCCAATTTCACTTTCCATACGTAACGCATGTGCATTAATGGTGGTAGCTGACCTTAAAACATCAATGGGTTTCATCCCGTATTCTACCATCAATTCCATTTCATAAACATTTTCTCCGTGATGGAAAACACCCACATCACCTCCCATTCCAATAGTTACACCAGCTTGTAAAGCAATCTTGAAGCTTTTCTTCTTCTGTTCTATGGCAGGAGTATCCTTCTCTTTTCCTTTTTTCCATCCTCGATACTGCTGAATAGCATCCACTGCTCCTAACGTAGCATAATACGTTACGCGGTGTTCCTTCATCAACTGTGCTATTTCTTCATCTAAAAAATCTCCATGTTCAATAGTTTCCGCTCCGGCCATGATGGCACGTTTCATACCTTCCTTGGATTTGGCATGACATACCAAATACCGACCACTGCTTCGAGTCACGTCATTTATTAATTTTAATTCATCCAATGTAAACGAGGGTTGGTCTTCCCCTTTAGTTCCCCAGCGGTAATCGGCATACACTTTTATGAAATCTGCACCTTTACCAATTTGATCGCGCACCACGCGAATAAGATCATTACCATCTGCTGCTTCTGCGCCAAGCATGATTTCAAAATCGGTATCAAATCCCTTTGGTCCATAACTTCCGGTTGAAACAATGGCACGTCCTGCTACGATCATTCTCGGCCCCGGAATAATGTTTTCGTGTATCGCTCGTTTCAGTGCCACATCTGAATAGCCCGCACCCTCAGTGCCTAAGTCACGCACTGTTGTAAATCCTGCCAATAGGGTATTGCGTGCGTGTACAGTAGCTCGTGCTGTCCGATAGGAATCAGATTCTTTAAGCACTTGTGTATCCCAATCCGTAATGTTGTAGGGGTAAAGCAGTAAATGGGAATGCCCCTCAATCAATCCTGGTAATAAGGTAGAACCTAGAATTTTTACCTGAATAGCACCTTGAGGAGATTTAACCTGAGAAATGGGACCTGTCGCGGTGATCTTATCGCCTGTTACTATCACAGCCCACCCTTCGTGCATTTGTTCTCCGTCAAATACACGATCTGCAAGAATATAATATTGCTCTTGTGCAAAGGCTAAGCCATTACAACAGATGAAAATGATAAAAATCCCAAAAGCTTTCATGAAGAAAAGGTAATTTTATTTACTCATATAATCACTATGAAAAAACTGATCCTTCTCCTCTTCATTTTTCCGTTCTCACTGTGTGCCCAGCAACCCCCTGGCACCGAAATTTATTTATTTGACCTCACGATAAAAAAATCACAGATTCAATTATCTAACCCTCAAAACATTACCAACCATGCTGGTTATGACAACCAACCTTTTTTCCACCCGGATAAACCATTGATCTATTATTCTTCTGCCAGTGCGGAAGACAAAACAGATATCCTTGAATACAACTATACCACCAAAGCAACACGCAATATCACCACAACCTCAGAACGTGAGTACTCACCTACTGTGACTCCCGATAAAAATTTTCTTTCCTGTATTATTCAACGCGATAATGGTGAACAGAATTTGGGGAAGTATCCGATTGAAGGCGGTGAACCTTTTGTGCTCATCAATACACTAACCATCGGCTATCATTCCTGGATAACCCCGGAAAGCTTGCTGTTATTTGTCCTGGGGGACACCATGGCGCTTCATCAATATGATTTAAGAACAACTAAAGACATCATCCTTGCTAAGAATATTGGACGTTCCCTTCACAAGATTCCAAATACGTCATCCATGAGTTTTGTCCATAAAATTTCTGAAGGCGAATGGTTGATTAAAAAGATTAACGAGAACGGAGCTATAGAAACAGTTACCTCTGCGTTGCGCGGTCGTGAAGACCTGGCCTGGACACCAGACGGGAAAATATTGATGAGTGATGGAAAGGATCTGTTCTATATTCAACCTGGAAAAAGCGGCTTCTGGCAACAAATCATAATCCCATTTACCCCTACTGGAAACATTACGAGGTTAGCTGTTAATGTTGATGGAAATAAGATAGCCCTTGTGGTGAATGAGTAGTCATCAGGTGTTTGTCATTGGCAAAATATAAAACTACTCCTACGGTCAATGATCCATGACTATTTACAAAGACTAGTATATTTGCCTCATGTCTCAGCTAAAACATATCGCCATCTCCGGAAACATTGGTTGCGGAAAAACTACGTTGGCTGAAAAACTTTCAAAGCATTACGGTTGGACTCCGCTGTATGAATCGGTAGATCACAATCCCTATTTGCGTGACTTCTATAATGACATGACTCGGTGGGCCTTCCACCTTCAAATATATTTTCTAAACAGTCGCTTCCGGCAAATCAATGAGATTCGGGCCAACGCGAAAACTACCGTTCAGGATCGAACGATCTATGAAGATGCTTACATTTTCGCTGCCAACTTGAGAAAGAGTGGTCATATTTCTGAACGCGATTACCAGAGTTATCTCGATATTTTCAACTCCATGATCAACTTTGTGCAGCCACCGGATCTGCTTATCTATCTAAAGGCTGATATACCAAAACTTGTGCGTCAAATTCAAAAGCGCGGACGTGATTTTGAAGATGCTATGCGCCTGGATTACCTCAAGAATCTTAATCAGCATTATGAAGAGTGGATTGGTGACTACACCTTGGGAAAACTATTAACCATTGACGTTACCGATCTCGATTTTGTCAAGCACATTGATGATTTCGCCTTCATTGTGAGCAAAGTAGACCTCGAATTAAATAGTTTATTCAGCCAGCAACAGTAATTTTTAAGGGGGTTTTCCTCTTATGCATCCTTTCCTGTAACACTCGCTCAGCAATCGTCTTTCTTTGTACCTTAGCTAACCGATAGTTATGTTGAAGCGCATACTTTCAATCCTGGTGCTCATCCTTTTTCTGGCACATTTTGCCGGCTTCTATATCTATTTCGTTGTTCAGCTCAAACAGGTAAGGCAGGAAATGCGGAGTCAATTGAGAAATCTTCCAACAGAAGAACTTGAATTGCTCACACTCACACCGGAAGAATTTCAAAAAGCCAGGGTAGAGGAGCACGAAGTGAAGGTTGATGGCAAAATGTATGATATTGCCAGAGTTGAAAAACGAGACAACAATATTCTAGTCTACTGCCTTCATGATGCAGCTGAAGATAACCTGCTGGCCTTCCTGAATAAAATTCTAACACTTCCCTTAAAGGATAGTCATGTTCCTAGTAGTATTCTTCACTTCTATTCTTTGAATTATTTACCTGCGCATTGGAGTTTTATAGTTCCTGAAGTTATGCCGACAATACCTTTTACTGCCTATACCGAAATGATCTCCGAGTATAGCGCTATTATCACTGTCCCTCCGCCCAAAGTCTAGTCTTTAATCACCATTTTAATCTTCCCCTTCTCGGGAAAGACATTGTGCATTGACTAAACTTTCCGTCATGAAAAGTATTTCTGTTCAGTGCTGCCTTGTCTTGATCTGCACTTTATTGTACGGGCAGGAAAAAGACAGCACATTTATTAATCCGAAGAAATTTCTTCTGGATGAAATGGTGATTTCTGCGAATCGGTGGGAACAAAATATTCGTGAAGTGCCCAACCGTATTTCAAAAGTAAGTTCATCACTTATTCAATTTCAAAATCCACAAACGGCTGCGGATTTACTGGGGGCATCCAACCAGGTGTTTATTCAAAAAAGTCAACTGGGGGGTGGAAGCCCAATGATTAGAGGATTCTCCACGAGTCGTGTGTTGTTAGTTGTGGACGGTGTGCGTATGAATAACGCCATCTTTCGCAGCGGAAATGTTCAAAACGTAATCTCACTGGATCCCAATGTCATCGAAGAGTCAGAGGTTATTTTTGGTCCCGGGTCAGTCATTTATGGCAGCGATGCCATTGGTGGGGTGATGGATTTTCACTCCATGACACCAACTTTTGCCATAGATAAGAAAGTGAATTTAAAGATTAATGGAATGACCCGGTATGCCTCTTCCAATCAGGAGAGTACCAATCATATTGATTTTAATATCGGGTTTAAAAAACTGGCCTTTGTAACAAGTGCAACCTATTCAGACTTTGATGACTTACGTATGGGGAGCCAGGGTCCCGATGAATACCTTCGGCCTGATTACCAAAAAAGGATTAGTGGTGTAGATACCGTGTTGTTAAACAGTGATCCTGAACTTCAGGTACCGACAGGATACACCCAGAAAAATTTCATGCAAAAAATTGCTTACAAACCGGGCGATCATTTCTTGCTCACCTACGGATTTCATTATTCCCAAACATCTGATGTTCCGAGGTACGACAGACTTATTCTGAAATCCAACCCGCCCTTTAATAGCTCAGAGTGGTATTACGGCCCGCAGAAATGGATCATGCACACACTCCAGGCATCGTTGGATAATCCAAAGGCTTTTTGGGATCATGCGCGCTTCACACTCGCCTACCAGGATTATGAAGAAAGCCGGCACAACCGAAACTTCGGAGCTGCCAACAAAACAAATCGCTTTGAAAATGTTAAGGCATACTCTGTAAATATTGATCTGGATAAAAAAATAAACGATAGGGCAGAATTATTTTATGGTGCAGAGTATATCGGAAACACCGTTGGCTCAACTGCCTATCTAAACAACATTAACAACGGTACCCTTTCGCCTACTACCACACGCTATCCTGATGGTTCAACCTGGCAATCCGTTGCGGCATACGGTAGTGTTAAGTATAAAATCTCCGATCAGTTCTTATTGAACGCCAGCGTTCGGGCAACCAATGTTCAAACAGAGGCAACGTATGATACTACGCTGTTTGATTTTCCTTTTACACAAGCCAGTCTGAATAATACAGCAGTCAATGGCAGCGTGGGAATGGTATACAATCCCACACAACAATGGAAATTTTATACCAATCTGGCGACAGGATTTCGGGCACCCAATGTGGACGACATCGGGAAAGTTTTTGATTCACAACCCGGGGACGTAGTCGTTCCCAATCCTGATTTGGAACCCGAATTCGCCTATAATGGAGAAATCGGATTTGTTGGACGCATCGGAGATTTTATCCTTGACTTTGCCGGGTATTACTCTGTTATCGACAATGCCATAGCACGTGCATCTTCGACATTTAACGGGGAGGACAGTATTGATTATGATGGAACATTGAGTCGGGTGCTTTCACAACAGAATATCAGCTCTGTAAAAGTTGGTGGAATTCAGGTTGGTATTAACTGGCAACTTTCACAGAACTGGCTGATTACGTCAACTCTAAATTTTCAAAAAGGGAAAGAAACGTATCCTGATTCAACGGAAACCTATTCGCCTACCCATGTGGCTCCACTGTTTGGATCAACACACATTCAATTTACGCTGGAGACCATCAAAATTGATTTGTACAGCAACTACAATGGCACAATCCAATATGATAACCTTGCCTTGTCAGAAAGAGCTGATCAACACCTGTATGCTAAGGATGAGAACGGATATCCCTATGCACCATCGTGGTGGACTCTGAATTTGAAAACTTCCTTTAATGCAGCTAAATATTTAACGATTGATGCCGGGGTAGAAAACATTCTTGACAAACGATACCGACCGTATTCTTCCGGGATAACTGCACCCGGAAGAAATGTGATCATTGCCCTGCGGATAAAAATTTAAGTTATGAGTCAAACGAAAGAAATTGCAAAGTCAACACGTATTTATAGAAAGATTCACAAATGGATAGGTTCCTCCCTCTTTGTGTTCTTTTTTATCATTTCGGTAACAGGATTGTTGCTGGGTTGGAAAAAACATTCCGGTGGAATAATTTTACCTAAAACTGAAAACGGAATTTCAAACGACCTGAAAACCTGGTTGTCATACGACAGTCTGAATACATTAGCCATACAAACCTTACGCGATTCGTTGCCCGGCAATCGATCACCTGTACTTGATCGCATTGATGCTCGTCCGGAAAAAGGAATTGTGAAATTTGTTTTCAAAAACCACTACACCGAAATACAACTGGATGCTGCAACTGGCAAACCACTTTCTGTGAATAGAAGGACTTCGGATATTATTGAGCAAATCCACGATGGTTCTATTCTCGACTTTGCTTTCTCAACAGAGAATGGTCAGATCAAACTAGGATACACCACCATTACCGGGTTAAGTCTATTATTTTTGACCATCACGGGTTTCTTTTTGTGGTTAAATCCGATACGGATTAGAAATCAGAAACATAAGCCAGAAGTGGATTAGTGAGGCAATCGCACAAGAAATACGGCTTAATTCTTCTCCTCAACCATCTTCAAAATATCTTCCACATATTCGCGTGAATTGGAGAGGCGTGGTACTTTATTTTGTCCACCAAGCTTGCCGCGTTTCTTCATCCAATTGTAAAACGTTCCTTCCTCCACACTGTGTATGGTGGGCGAAACCAATGCTAAGTTATGTGCTCGCTTAGCATCATAATCAGAGTTAATGTCGCGCAGCGTGGCATCGAGTATATGCACGAACTCCGCTAAATCATGTGGTTTAACTTTAAATTCAATGATCCATTCGTGCCCTCCCTTTTTTCCCTCCTCCAGGTACACCGGGGCCGCAGTAAAATTATCCATAACGGCACCCGTGGCTTCGCAGGCTTTGGTAATGGCTGCTTCAGCATTTTCCACAATTACTTCTTCGCCAAAGGCATTCATAAAATGTTTGGTGCGACCGGAAATTTTAATTCGGTAAGGAGCGATGGAGGTAAATTTAATCGTGTCGCCAATGTTGTAGCGCCACAATCCGGCATTCGTGGTAATCACCATCACATAGTTTTTACCCAGCTCCACCTGGCTAAGCGGTATAGCCTTCGGGTTTTCCTTTTCAAATTCATCCATGGAAATAAACTCGTAATAAATTCCATAGTCGAGCATGAGCAATAATTCCTCTGAATCGCGTTGATCTTGTATTCCAAAAAATCCTTCGCTGGCATTATAGGTTTCCCAATACTGCATGCGCTCGTGTGGGATCAATGATTTAAATAATTTCCGGTAGGGTCCGAAAGCTACGGCTCCATGAAAAAATACTTCCAGGTTCGGCCATACCTCCATAATATTTTTCTTGCCCTGCAGTTCTACAATGCGCTGAATCAATAAGATCGTCCACGTGGGCACACCCGCAATGTTAGTCACATTTACTCCGGCTGTTTCGCGCGCCATCTTCTCAATCTTCTCTTCCCAGTTATTCATGAGGGCAGTGTTCAGGCTGGGTGTGCGGATAAACTCTGCCCACTCCGGAAGGTTTTGCATTATCACTGCCGACACATCTCCATAATACGAAGTGGCCGATGGATCAAATTCATTGAGCTGATAACTTCCACCAACTCCAAGTCCCTTGCCGTCAAATATTTTTGTGTCCGGGTGATTGTTTACATAAATCGAGAGCAGATCTTTGCCACCTTTGAAATGACAATCCTCTAACGCTTCTGGCGATACGGGAATAAATTTACTCCGGGCATTGGTCGTGCCGGAGGATTTTGAAAACCACTTTATCTCAGAAGGCCACAAAATATTTTGTTCGCCCCGCATGAGTCGCTCGATGTACGGAAAAATTTCTTCATACGTAGAGATGGGCACGCGCTCGCGAAAACGCTCGTAGGTATCCAGTGTAGCAAAATCATACTTCTTGCCAAACTCTGTGCCCCGCGCAGACTGCAATAGTTTTTTTAATATCTCGTCCTGAACTTCATGCGGGTATTTCTTGAAGAGCTCCATTTGATGGATGCGCTTCTTCATGACCCAGGTTAGGATGGAATTAATCAGGCCCATAGACTAGCAACTTCCAAAATACGAATTTCGGGCTACAAAGTAGGATGGAGGGCGTTAAAGATAATTTTCCTGTGTGCTGATCTTGGCCTTGCGCAATTCAAAATTCTGGCCAAGGTACACCTTGCGTACCTGAGGGTCGCTAGCTAATTCTTCGGCTGTACCCGATTTAAATAATTTTCCATCCACCATCAGGTAGGCGCGGTCGGTGATGGAAAGTGTTTCATCAACATTATGGTCGGTGATGAGGATGCCAATGTTTTTACTTTTCAATCGTGATACGATCGTTTGAATTTCCTCTACAGCAATCGGATCAACCCCAGCAAACGGTTCATCGAGCAACACAAATTTTGGATCTACCGCCAGGGCGCGTGCAATTTCTGTTCTTCTCCGCTCTCCACCCGATAATGACATGCCTAAACTTTTTCTCACCCTTTGCAAACTAAATTCCTCGAGCAGTTGATCTGTTTTCTCCTTCCGTTGCTGCTTGGTGAAGTCGCGCATTTCGAGCACGGCCAAAATATTTTCTTCTACGGTAAGCTTGCGAAATACGGAGGCCTCCTGGGCGAGGTATCCAAGTCCGCGTTTGGCGCGTTGATACATCGGTAAAGAAGTAACATCTTCATTTTCCAAAAAAATTCTCCCTTCATTTGGCTTGATCAACCCTACCATCATGTAGAAAGAAGTAGTTTTTCCCGCTCCGTTGGGTCCGAGTAATCCTACAATTTCACCTTGCGCCACCTGCACCGACACATTGTTAACCACCGTTCGGGTTTTGTATTTCTTGACAAGATTTTCTGCTTTAAGAATCATGATACAAAGGTGTGTTAATCAAATTTAATGTCTTTGACTCGTAGTTGTACGGTGGTGTTGCCGTTGTATTGATTTTCTTCCACGGTAAATGCTATTCTAAAACTGTTGCCTCGGGCAAGGGCTTCATAATGCTCAGCTAAATCAAAAGCCACTGCCTGAAAAATAGTTTCGCTTCCCTCCTGCCCTGCGAGAAAACGTATGTGGCGGTCTTTAAAATTCGTGAGTGAATTCAGTACATAAACATTTCTTGCCTCAAAAACGGGCTTTTGATTTTCAGGACCAAAGGGAGCCATTTGCTTCAGCACATTGATTAACTTGGGGGTTATGGCGTCAAAGGTGATGGGCACATCAATTTCAACAGAAGGTGTGAGCATGTCTGAGGTGATCCGTGCAGCCACAACTTCTTCAAACCGCTGTTGAAATGCTTCGAGATTATTTCTATTCATGGTCAATCCTGCCGCATATTTATGGCCTCCGAATTTTTCCAGTAAATCACCACACTGTAATACCGCCTCATACAAATCAAAGCCGCTTACGCTTCGTGCGGAGCCGGTAATTTTGTCGTTGGATTCGGTAAGGATCACGGTGGGTCGATAATATTTCTCAATACACCGAGCAGCAACTATGCCAATTACACCTTTATGCCAGGTATTTTTAAATAATACCGTTGATTTTGCTGTACGAAGTGTTTCACTGCCATCAATCATGGCCAGAGCCTCCTCGGTGGTATCCATATCAAACTGCCTTCGGATATCATTTTTTAGATTTACTTTTTCAGCCAGCGCCAATGCTTCTTCTTCCGATTTGGAAATGAGCAACTCCACAGCGCCACTAGCATGGGCTACCCTTCCGGATGCATTGATGCGCGGCCCTAGGGTAAACACCACGCCTGATACATCAAGCTCATTTTTGTTTTGGGAAAGTTCTTTCAGCGCTTTTAATCCCGGCAATGGATTTTCATTTAACTTCTTTAAGCCAAAATACGTGAGAATGCGATTCTCACCGGTAATGGGTACAATATCCGATGCAATACTTACTGCCACCAAATCAAGAAATGCATATACTTCTTCTTCCTTGCGGTGCTGCCGTGCAAATGCCTGGATTAATTTAAATCCCAATCCACAACCGCTTAGCTCGGTGTAGGGATAATGACAATCTTTTCTCTTAGGATCGAGCACAGCCACAGCATTCGGAATTTTCTCATCAGGTAAGTGGTGATCGCAAATGATAAAATCAATTCCCTTGTGATCGGCCAGCACCACCATATCAGAAGCTTTGATGCCGCAATCAAGTGCTATGATCAGTGTATAACCATTTTCTTCAGCCCATTCTACTCCCGCTTGCGAAACACCGTACCCCTCTTTGTTTCGATCGGGTATATACACTTCTACGTGGGAATAAAATTCACGTAGATAACTATACACCAATGCTACCGCTGTGGTTCCGTCAACATCATAATCACCATAAATTAAAATTTTCTCATTTGAGTCGATGGCTTTCTTCAGCCGATCAACAGCTTCCTGCATGTCGGTCATCAAAAATGGATCGTGCAGATGATCCAGTGAGGGTCGAAAGAAATCTTTTGCTGTTGAGAAATCCTGAATGCCGCGTTGAATTAATACGGCAGACAGGAACGGATTAATATTAATTTCCTCCGAGAGTTTTTTTATGCTTTCTGGTGAGGGGGCGGCCTTGTATATCCATCTTCTTTCCATCCTCAATGTTGTACTATGCTAACACTTCCACTTTTTCCATGAACACCATCTGTGCCATCTATTCCGGCTAATCCGGGTTTTCCATTTCTTCTGGAAGGGCCTAACCCAGCAGATCCTGAATATCCTCCTCGTCCTCCCTTTCCGAATTCACCACCGTGGTTGTGCGAATTAATTTTCGCATTCACTATTGCACTCAGGTTTGCGGGACAATAAATGGTAAGTTGTCCACCATTACCACCATTGGCACCATTCCCTCCGTTACCGCCCAGTCCACCATCACCCCCATTGCAATGTACAGTACCGGGACTGCCACCACCACCTTCACCACCATTTCCACCGTTTCCTCCGTTTCCACCACTCAGGTTGACCGTCAAATTTCCGTTGAGCGTTATCTTCTCAAGATAAAGAAAAAGATTTACACCCGTTGTCCCATCAAGTCCTCTGCCTCCGTTGCGGCCATTCGTCCCGCTGCGACAAGGTCCACCGGGGGAATCACCCGCCATACCTTGTCTTCCCGGTTTTCCGTGCACTCCAAATCCTTCAATAACACATCCTTTGCCGATGATCGCTACTTTAGTATGCAAATAATTTTCCTTCTTTAGTCGATTGAGCACAATGCTTGAGGAGTCTTCCATGATAAGCGTATCGGCAACTACAATATCCGATTGATCAAAAGAGAATTTCTCATTTGTTTTAATCACCAACTTGCTCATGTGAATTTGCGCCTGGCTACACATCACGATCACCACCAACCCTAGCGTACCGACAATTCGTTTCATACCCCAAAAGTAAGATGAAATGCATGCATACAAAAAAACCCTGTCCCGAATAAACCGGAACAGGGCTTAATAGTCTTAGCTATTTGCTGCTTAATTCGTGCCTTCTGGTTTTACAGGAGGCTTATCTCCCACTACTCCCTCTAACACATCCTTAATTTCAACGCGCTGACCATCGCGATACGGAACAATCCAGGCGTCTTTAACACCCATGTCGCGCATGTATTTTTTAAATGTATCTGCTTCCCAATAATCACGGAAAACACCAATGGTTAATTTTTGCTCACCCTTGTCGGCTACTTCACCTCCAAAGTTGGGGTTGTTATCAAAGTATTTTTGCAGATCCTTATTCTTGAAGGCTCCAATCTGAACTTTGAATACAACTCCCTTAGAAAAATCCATTGGATTAATGACAGGACCTGCTTCTTTCAGTTGTGCAATTTCAGCCCTTGCGGCAGTAAGCTGACCACGAATTTGAGAAAGCTCATCTTCCAATTCAGCAATACGCGCGTCTTTATCGCTCATGCTTGATTGCAGTTGTTTTACCTGATTGTTCAGGGCCGAAACTTGAGCATCTGCAGCTTGCTTTTCTTCGGTAAGCTGCTTCAGCGACTCGGGGTTACTTTTAAATTCCTTGGCTTTCTTCTTCCACTCCTTTTTCTCTTGCTTGGAGAGCTGGGCAAAAGTTTGTGTGCCCGCAAAAAGTAAAACCAGACATAAGAGTAGTGTTAGTTTTTTCATTCGTTATGAGGTTAAATCTTAATTAAAAGTACGAAATATTTCCAAAATCCTACTTTTCGAGACTTCCTACCATCTTTTCAGGACGAACCCAGTCATCAAATTGAGCGGAAGTCAGCAGCCCAAGTTCAACAGCTGCTTCACGTAAAGTCTTGTTTTCCTTGTGTGCTTTCTTGGCAATCTTGGCCGCATTTTCGTACCCAATGTGTGTGTTTAATGCTGTTACCAGCATGAGCGAATTCTCTAAATGCTGCCTGATTATGGGCTCATTGGGCTCAATCCCCACGGCACATTTCTCATTGAACGAAACACAAGCATCCCCAATGAGGCGAGCTGATTGCAATACATTTGCTGCGATAACGGGCTTAAATACATTCAACTCAAAATGGCCCGTGGCACCTCCTACAGACACGGCCACGTCATTACCGATAACCTGAGCACACACCATGGAAAGCGCTTCGGGTTGTGTCGGATTTACTTTGCCTGGCATGATCGATGAGCCCGGTTCATTATCCGGAATGATGATCTCTCCAATACCGCATCGTGGACCGGAGCTTAGCATGCGAATATCATTGGCCACTTTCATGAGTGCTACAGCAGAGCGCTTCAGGGCTCCTGATAATTCCACCATGGCATCGTGTGCGGCTAAGGCTTCAAACTTATTGGGTGCGGTTATAAACGGATAGCCCGTGAGCTCAGCAATTTTTTTTGCGACCAACACATCATATCCCTTTGGCGTATTTAGTCCTGTACCAACGGCCGTTCCACCTAACGCCAATTCACTAACAGCGCACAGGGCATTGTTTAATGCTCGAATGCTATTATCAATTTGTTGTACATAACCGGAAAACTCCTGACCAAGTGTTAGCGGTGTAGCATCCATAAAATGCGTGCGCCCTGTTTTTACAATATTCTTATACTCACTTGTCTTTTTCGCAAGCGTATTCCTTAGCTTCTTCATTCCGGGAATGGTGATCTCCATCACCTGCTTGTAGGCCGCAATGTGCATGGCGGTAGGAAATGTATCATTGGAGGATTGTGATTTATTCACATCATCATTGGGATGGAGTACCTTCTTCTCATCGGTCAACTTTCCTCCGCTGAGTACGTGAGCCCGATAGGCAATTACTTCATTTGCATTCATGTTGCTTTGTGTGCCAGAGCCGGTTTGCCAAATCACCAAGGGGAACTGCTCATCAAGTTTCCCGGCTATGATTTCATCACACACTTTTCCAATCAAATCCTTCTTATCAGCTGGCAATACTCCTAACTCGTGGTTCGTCATGGCCGCTGCCTTTTTCAAATACCCAAAAGCGTAAATAATTTCTTTGGGCATACTGGCCTCCGGGCCGATCTTAAAGTTGTTGCGTGATCGCTCGGTTTGTGCGCCCCAATACTTATCAGCCGGGACTTGCACTTCACCCATGGTGTCTTTTTCAATGCGGTAGCTCATGATCTGTTCATTAGTATGTTTTCAAAGTTAGAAAAAGGATCAAACAAAAAATGCCGAAATCAATTTCCGGCACTTCTTATCAAATATCATTAGGACGCTAATTGCCCCCATCTTTCTTAAAGTATTTGTCTTCGTCAAATTCCTCCTCTTCCTCTTCAATGGATTTAGGAATAACGCCTATTTCCAAAATTTTAAACTCTGTCCGTCTGTTTTTCTGCCGACCCACCGGATTATCGGATCCATCGGGATTACTGTTACGGGCAATGGGTTTTGATTCACCGTACCCCTTTGCTACCAGCCGATCAGGGGCAATGCCATGCTTCACAATGTACTCCACTGCCGATTCGGCACGCTTCTGTGAAAGGAATATATTGTATTCATCCGTATCCACACTATCCGTGTGTGAGCTTAACTCTATTTTGATTTCCGGGTTATCGATCAACAATTGAACAAGCTTATCCAATTCCACTGCAGCATCCGGACGGATATTGTACTTGTTAAAATCGTAGTAGATATTTTCCAGTACAAAGATCTTATTGAGTTCGATTCTATCTAATACGATAATGGTATCCAGTGTAATGTTTGTAATCAACTCTTTCAGGGTTTGGGGATCAACTGATTTTCCTTTTGTTGTATACTCCTGGCGCCTGATCAAATATCCGTCCAGTTCACCTATTAAATTATAGTCTTCATTTTCATACACTCGAAATAAAAACTTTCCATCGTTACCCGTTACATAGTCTTGCATGATGTTGCTGTTGGCATCGAGTATAGAAACTTTTGTATCGGGAAGTATTTGAAGCTTACCCTCCTTATCAGGAGTATACGTAACACCTGCCAGGTAGTAGTTCACCACCTTCAAATCAGGGTCTTCATTGACAAAGGTATACACATCATCATCACCCTTTCCGCCTTCACGGTTTGAAGTAAAAAATCCGCGATCAGGTCTTGCCAGAAAAATTCCAAAATCATCTCCCGTTGAATTCACGGGCTCACCCAGATTTTCAATGGTGGTTTTTCCGCTGGCACGCTTCACCACAAAAATATCAAGCGCACCAAATCCCGGATGAGCATCGGAGGCAAAGTAAAGTTTCGCGTCTTCAGCCACATAGGGAAACAATTCATTGCCCGGTGTATTAATCTCCGGGCCAAGGTTGCGTACGCGTGAAAATCTTCCGCGACTATCCATTTGTGCAGCGTAGATATCGGTACCTCCATATCCTCCATCGCGGTTAGAGGCAAAATATAAGGTGCGGCCGTCCGGGCTAAACGCTGGAGTGGAATCCCAATACTTGGGAGAGTTAACACTACCCGTAATGATCAGTGGTTCACTCCATACACCATTTCTAAAACGAGCTAAGTATAAATCAACATCCTCACCACCCTTTCGCTTACCACTATTGCCTTTGGCAAACACCATAATTTTTCCGTCCGGTGAAAAGGCTACACAGCCGTTATTCACACTTTCTGTGTTGATGTTAGAAGGTAGAGGCGTAGCGGTTGCCATGTCTACATTAGCACCTCGTGAGGCCACCTTAAATAAATTGGTAAATGGTGTACCTGTGGCTTCGTAAATTTTACCATTGCCTTTTGAGGAGGTGTAGTACAATTCATTGTTTAAATATACCGGTGCATATTCGCTGGCGGGTGAATTCAGTAATTCCAGATTCTTTACCCGATAATAAGATGGCTTTTGTCGCAAGTTAGCCAGGTAGCTAAGGCCATCCACTTCGGCACGGGCACGATCTTTTAGTTTCTCATTGGAAGTACTGTTTTGAAGTTCCTCCAATACTTTGCGTGCCTCATCATACTTCGCATTCGCCTTCAGCGATTGAGCATAGTAAAATTGAATTGAATCCTTATCAATCCCACGTCCTCCTGCCTTCGCATAATAGGGTTCAGCATCCTTTATCCGATTGGAAAGACGATACGATTCGGCTATGAAATAATTGGCCTTTCCGGGTTCACGCGGCTTCGACTTTTTGAATAAGTCAATAGCATTTTGATACTCTCCGCGAACAAACGCCTTTGTGGCTTTTCGTTCCGTGCTGCAGCTCACCGCAAGGAGTCCAATGAAAATAAAAAATATGGTGACCCTCATGTATTTCATTCAATCCTAAAGCTACAAAAAAGTATGCTTTTGATTATACCGCAATTTTAGTCAGGTAGCGTTTCAGCCAGGTTTCCCCGGCCGGTACAATCCATCGCGTACTCAACTCACCTTTTGTTGTAATCAAATTATTAAAGGTAAGGGTCTCCTGCTGCCAGGCATTTTCAGCTAATCCGCGTGGAAGTTCACTCAACTTCATCATCATAACTAAACCACTCTTCAAAAAGGCTACCTGGGTACGGTCAAATAAACCCAACGAATACTGTTCGTCCATGGCTTTCATCACATGGACCGAACTGTCAATGGAACAACCGCTGGCTTCATTAAAATTCTCATCAGCTGCTAACACAATAAACTGATCATAAAGAATCGTAAATGAAGTTTTCAGCGGGCTACCATGCGCAGCCCATTGCTGGGTAAACGAAGAAAGTGTTTGAGAAATTGTATGTCTTTCAGTTTCTGTAAACTTTCTCCCCGATTGGTAAATCCAAACTCTGGCGGAATCCTCCAGCAAATCAAATGGTACAAACATCTCTTTAATTAGTCAAATGGCACATCAACCTAAACCCTTCGCTTCAGCAATTAGTTCTGCTAAATCTTTCACGTTCACTTCTGCTTCACGCTCCTTGCTTTTTACACCATCACTCATCATGGTCATACAAAATGGGCAGGCAACCGCAATGGTGGCAGCCCCTGTAGCCAATGCCTCCTCCGTGCGTTCAACGTTAATTTCTTTGTTTCCCTTTTCAGCATCCTTAAACATTTGTGCTCCGCCTGCACCACAGCACAGTCCAGTAGTGCGGCAACGTTTCATTTCAACAAGGTCAGCATCCAATGCTTCGAGTACGGAACGAGGAGCTTCATAAATAGCATTAGCTCTTCCGAGATAACAGGAATCGTGATAGGTTATTTTTTTTCCTTTGAATGATCCTCCGCCTTCTAACTTGATTTTTCCGTCAGTGATTAGTTGCTGCAAAAATTCTGAGTGGTGGATTACTTCATAGTTTCCCCCCAGTTCAGGGTATTCATTCTTAATCGTATTGAAACAATGCGGACAAGCGGTGACTATTTTTTTTACCCCATAGCCATTCAACACTTGGATGTTGCTCATGGCCTGCATCTGAAAAAGGAATTCATTCCCCGCCCTCCGGGCCGGATCACCGGTGCAACTTTCCTCAGTGCCAAGCACAGCAAACTTTATACCCGCTGCATTCAAAATTTTTACAAATGCCTTTGTGACTCTTTTATATCGTTCATCGAAAGAGCCTGCACAGCCTACCCAGAATAGTATTTCTGGCGATTCACCTTTTGCTGCAAGATCTGCTAGGGTTGATACATTCATTCGTTATTCGTTATTCGTTATTCGTTATTCGTTATTTAATCTTTGACCAATTAAAGCGATCGCTCGGTGAAAATTTCCAGGGAGCAAAATTGGTTTCAATATTCTGGAACATGGAATTCCAGGAAGCCGGTGAACCGGATTCTTCCATAGCCACATATCGTCTCAACTCTAAAATGATTTCAAGCGGATTAATTAATACCGGGCACGCCTCCACACAGGCATTACAGCTTGTACAGGCGTTGATTTCTTCTTTGGTGATGTAGTCATTTAATAAAGATTTGCCATCGTTTAATCCGGTACCCCCTTTCAATAAACTATTTCCGACTTCCTCCATACGGTCGCGAGTATCCATCATGATTTTTCGGGGAGAAAGTTTTTTACCAGTTTGATTTGCAGGGCACTCTGCCGTACATCGGCCACATTCTGTACAGGAGTAAGCTGCCATCAAATTACTCCAAGTCAGGTCATTTACATCTTTCGCACCGAATCGCCCAGGCTCTGTTGCTGGTGTTGATGTTGCTTCTGCCAAGCCCAACATCGATTTAACTTCGTTGGTCACTACAGGCATATTGTTAATGTGACCCTTTGGTTGCAGCTTGGCAAAGTAGGTGTTTGGAAACGCCAGAAAAATATGAAGGTGTTTTGAATAGGTTACGTATACTGAGAATCCAAGAATACCAATGATGTGAAACCACCATGCTGCGCGTTCGATAAAAATCAAAAAGGAAGTATTATAGTTTTCAAACAGCGGAATTAAAAAGCTACTGAAAAATAATTCGCCTGTAGCGGTATAATGATCATCTCTTGTCTGCAAAATCTGATCTGCGGCATTCATCTTCAAAATAGCCATCATCAAAACAATCTCTGTGAAGAGGATCAGGTTGGCATCCAGACGGGGCCACTTGGTCATCTCTGCCGATTGAAAGCGTTTTACTTTCAACACATTTCTGCGCAGCAAGAAGAACACACAGGAGATCAGCACCGCTACGGCCAGGAATTCAAATACATTCATGAGTATGGTGTAGAAGCTTCCCAGGAATGGTGCAAAGATGCGATGTGTTCCTGCCAGCCCGTCAATCACAAACTCCATTACCTCCAGGTTAATCACCAAAAACCCTACATAAATGAAAAGGTGAAGGATGGCAGGAATGATCTTTTTGAACATTTTTTTCTGACCAAAGGCAACCAGCATCACATTTTTGAAACGCTCGCTTTTATGGTCATTGATCTCCGCCTTCTTACCAAGCTTGATGTTCTTGCTAATAAAAATTACGCGTTTACGGATGAGGTATACGGCTATCCCAAGGGTTACTAAAAATGCTAACTGCTGTATCATCCGGTATTGATTATAGGTTTTGCATACAATGTAAAAATATATACTTTTGTGGCCCTTTCCCGCTGTAGCGGGATTCATTTTTAGGTGACGTAGCTCAGTTGGTAGAGCAAAGGACTGAAAATCCTTGTGTCGGGGGTTCAATTCCCTCCGTCACCACCTTTAAACTCAAAATGCTGACCCAAAAGTCAGCATTTTTTATTTGCCATGGTCCGTGTCCCCACGGACCAATTAATAATTTATCTGTTCGGTCTGTGAAAACACAACAAGGGCAGAGAAAGAACGTAAAATTTAAATTATTTATAATGCTTGAGGCGCACTACTTCTTCATTGGTTAAGAAACGCCAATGACCACGGCCTAGGTCCTTTTTATCAAGACCAGCATATACCGACCGATCTAGTTTTACCACCTGGTAGTCCAGACTCTCAAATATTCTTCTGATCACGCGGTTCCAGCCGATGTGAATTTCAATTCCAACAGTTTTACCGTCATCCGAAACAATGGCGAGATCATCTACCATGGCACGGCCTTCTTCTAACCGAATACCTTCCTGAATTTTCTGAAAGTCCGCCTTCGTTAAGGGTTTATCGAGTTCCGCTTTGTAAATCTTCTTTACATTGTAAGAAGGGTGAGAGAGTTTGTCTGTCAATTCACCATCGTTGGTGAGCAACAATAACCCCGTTGTATTCCGGTCAAGGCGACCTACTGGATATACTCGCTCCTTCACTGCACCGGCAATAATTTGCATCACCGTATTTCTCTCTTGGGGATCTTTGGTAGTGGTTAAAAAACCCTTAGGCTTATTCAATAATATATAGACTGGCTTTTCAGCACGGAGTGTTTTTCCGTCATACTTCACTACATCGTTGCGATTTACTTTGTAGCCAAGTTCAGTAATGACCGTTCCATTTACCGAAACCAAACCCATGGTAATTAATTCATCCGCCTCTCGTCTGGAGCACACACCACTGTTTGAAATGTATTTGTTCAGACGAATTTTATCAGAACCCGAGGGTGTGATTTCCTTTCCCTCTTCCTTGTGTTTGGAGAAATCTTTTACTGACTCACCAAAATCCGCATCATGCCTTTTGGATCGGTCAAAGGATTTGCCACCACGGCTTAGCTTGGAAAAAAATCCTTTCTTATCCGCTGGCTTATCTGACCGATCAAATGATTTTTCCTCACCTGGCGGTTTTGAAAATCCCGCAGGGCGTTCCTTCGAACGGTTGTCAAATTTCCTTTCGCGAGGCTTTGAAAACTCTTTTGAGTCTCCTTCCGGACGAGAGAATTTTGATGGACGTGTTGGTCTCGCGTCTCCACGATCATCTCTTGAACGGGTAAAGGGCCCGCCTGACCGGCCGGCAGGTTTATCGCTTCGGGAGGAAAACCCAGAGGGTTTATCTCTTCTGTCAAACGATTTGCCTCCCCGTGGGGATTTCGAAAAATCTTTAGATCCTTCTCCTCTTTCGCGTGAAAATTTAGAAGGCCGTCTTGGTGCAGAGTCGTCACGGTCATCGCGTGAACGTGAGTATGATCCACCAGTCCTACCGGCCGGTTTTTCACTACGAGACGAAAATCCTGATGGCTTATCTCTCCGACCAAATGACTTACCTCCTCGCGGAGATTTTGAAAAATCTTTTGGGCCTTCTCCTCTTTCGTTGGAGAATTTTGAAGGTCTTCTTGGTTTTGAATCATCACGGTCGCCACGGGAACGTGGGGCAGATTTACCGTCTCGTGATGAATTTGAACGCGCTCCGCTCCGGCCGGCAGGTCTCTTTCTGCCGCCCGCACCGGGGCCTGAAGAATCACGCCTGCGCATCGGGCTCTTTTAAGTCTGAGTTTTCACCGATGATATTAAATTCACCGGAGAAATCTTTCGGAACCGGTAGTTCGGAGATATCATTAATCCCAAAGTATTCCATGAACTTTGCGGTGGTGCCATACAACATGGGACGGCCGATGGTTTCGGCTTTGCCGGTGATCTCGATCAATCCCTTATCCAATAATTTCTGTACGGCATAATCGCAGTTTACACCGCGAATGTTTTCAATCTCCGTTCTGGAGATGGGCTGTCGATACGCGATGATCGAAAGCGTTTCCATGGCGGAGGTAGAAAGTCTTTTCTTTGACTGCTGCTTTAATAAAATTCCTATACTGGATTGATATGCAGGCTTTGTTAAAAACTGGTATCCGCCAGCAGACTTGTTCAACTGGAATGAAAACTCTTCGTTCTGAAATTTTTCCTCCAGTCGCTTGATGGCATTGATAATATCTTCTTCCGGAACATCGGCACCAAACATTTCAGAAAGACATGCTTTTATATCAACCACTTTAATAGGAGCTGGTGAACAAAAAATAAGTGCTTCGATGTGGTTTTGTAAAAAATCCATGATTGGTTGCCAGCTGCCTGTTAGTCTTGTTTCATCATTTTAGCCTCGATCGATTGCGTGGTGTGCGGTACAGCAATCAGTCTTTCTTTTGAAATCAATTTCCCGGTAACCGAGCAAATTCCATAGGTGCTGTTTTTAATTCGAACCAGCGCGTTTTCAAGGTTAGTAATGAATTTCTGTTGACGTGCTGCCAACTGACTCAGGTTTTCTTTCTCTGCTGTTTCTGCTCCGTCTTCCAGCACCTTTGTGTTTCCGCCAGAAGTTGCATCTGTGCCGGCATCATTGTCCCGGCTAAGGGTATCCTTTAATATTTTGTATTCGCTTTTTGCTTTTTCCAGTTTCTCAAGAATAAGCTTTTCAAACTCTCTCAACTCTTCATCCGAATAACGCGTGCGGTCATCCTTTGTAGAGTGTGATTTAGAAGGCTTAACGTGCGCAATAGGGCGCTGCGTTAACATCGGAAAAGCACCCAGTTGCGGAGGAGCCGGCTTGGGGGCTGCGGCCTTTACAGGGGCAGCTTTTTTTGCAGGAACTTCCTTTTTGGCTACAACCTTTTTTGCCACCACTTTCTTCGCTACTACCTTTTTCTTGGGAGCTGTTTTCTTAGTAGCCACCTTCTTTGCTTTTGCCTTGACAGTCTTTTTGGCTGCCTTGGCTTGTGTTTTCTTCTTAGCCATTTCTATTAAAAAAGTTGCGCAAAATTAAACCGCTGGCACTGAAACAAAAAATGTTATCCAATTAATTCCCAACAGACAAAAGTCTGAAATTCAGCTATATTCAAGGCTTTTACAGAATTGACGTAACTAAAACAAAATTTAAATAAGCCACCGCAACGGCTTAAGTGGCAATATATCCATCTTAACCGCTTTCGAGCACTTTATTAATCACCATGAGAATCACGTTTGTACTGCTTTTTCTGCTTTTTGTTTCGTCATGCAATCTTTCCGAACAAGAAAAAGAACTTAAACGATGGGAAAAATATGCTACTAACACCACAATTATCCGCGATGATTTTGGTGTTCCTCATATTTATGGAAAGACCGATGCTGATGCGGTGTTCGGTTTGCTTTACGCCCAGTGTGAAGATGATTTTAAGCGAGTAGAGCGAAACTATACCTGGGCCATCGGTCGGTTAGCGGAGGTTGAAGGTGAAAGCCAACTATATAGTGATCTGAGAGCAAATCTTTTCATGACTCAGGAAGAGGCCATCGCACAGTACAACAGCAGCCCTGATTGGTTAAAGAAATTGTGCGATGCCTTTGCCGATGGCATTAATTATTATTTGCACACCCACCCTCAGGTAAAGCCAAAACTGCTGACTCGCTTTGAACCATGGATGCCACTGTACTTCTTTGAGGGTTCTATTGGGGGTGATATTGAATCGGTTTCTCTCCGCGGTATAAGAGAATTCTATGAACCCAATAAACAAGTCACATCAATTGAAACTCAACCTGTTTTAGAGGAGCCTCAGGGATCAAACGGCATTGCGATTTCAGGAAAACTTACTCAATCTGGTAACGCCATGTTGCTGATCAACCCTCATACATCTTTCTTCTTCAGAGGCGAAGTACATATGGTAAGTGAAGAGGGTTTAAATGCATATGGGGCTGTTACGTGGGGCCAGTTTTTTATTTACCAGGGTTTCAACGAAAAAGGAGGATGGATGCACACTTCATCCTATACCGATGTGATGGATGAATTTGTAGAAACTATAATTGAAAAGGACGATAAACGTTTTTATAAATATGGTGAAGAATTGCGACCGGTTACGCAAAAAGGTATTGTCTTAAAATATTTCGATGGTGACTCAATGAAGAGTAAAGCCTTTTCGGTTTTTCGCACCCATCATGGACCCATCACAAAAAAGAATGATGATAAATGGGTAGCTACCGCTATGAACTGGAATCCGGCCAAAGCACTCGAACAATCCTACCTCCGTACAAAAACAACTTCGTTTGAGCAGTTCAAACAAGTAATGGATACACGAACAAACTCTTCCAACAATACCGTTTATGCCGATGCCCAGGGGAACATTGCACTCTTTCAGGGTAATTTTATTCCAAAACGTGATGTGCAGTTTGATTACGATAAACCTGTGGATGGGAGTAATCCTGCAACAGACTGGCAAGGTCTTCATCTCCTTGAGGAGGCTATTCAGGTTGTCAATCCCCTGAATGGGTGGGTACAAAACTGTAACTCCACTCCTTTTACCTCTGCCTTAGAGTTTAGTCCGAAGAAAGAAAATTATCCCTACTACATGGCCACCGAGCCCGAAAATTTCAGGGGCATTCATGCTATTAAAGTATTGACGGGCCGTAGTGGATACACATTAGATAAACTTATTGAAACTGCTTACGATCCCTACTTGCCTGCTTTTGAAAAATTAATCCCAGGGCTTATTGAAGCTTTCGATAAATCCGCTAAAAAATATGAATCATTAAAACCTGCCATTGATACACTTCGTCATTGGAACAGAACTGTATCGAAAGAATCGGTAGCGATGTCGCTGGCACATTTTTACTTAACAATTTACATGCAGAAGGGTGAACGCGATGCAGATATGGAATCCATCGACATTGTGAATTTTTTTGGCACCGGTAGTCCGTACCAGGAACGACTTGAAATGTTTTCACTTGCGGTTCAAAAACTTACTGAGGACTTTGGAACATGGAATACCCCCTGGGGAGAGATCAATCGCTTTCAACGATTGAGTGGAGAAATCAAGCAACAGTTTGATGATTCAAAACCCAGCATCCCTGTTGGCATGGCTTCCGGAAATTGGGGAGCATTGGCCTCGTTTGGTGCTCGCGGTACACCCACTACTAAACGAATTTATGGAACTTACGGAAACAGTTTTGTGGCCGTAGTAGAGTTTGGTGAAAAGGTAAAAGCAAAAAGTATTTTGGCGGGTGGCCAAAGTGGAGATTCATCCTCACCACATTTTAACGACCAGGCACAACGCTATGCAGACGTAAAGTTTAAAGAGGTGGCGTATTACCGTGAGGATGTTGACAAAAGGATTGTGAAAAAATATAGGCCGGGAGAATAATTCCTTCAGGTTCAATGTTTCGATGCTATAACCACCCGCTTCCTAAACGTTTCTACTTTACCGCTCGCACTGAACACTTCCATCCACACAACATAATAACCAACACGAGCCTTTGTTCCGTCTTGCGTATCGCCATCCCATCTAAAAAATCCGGAAGTAGCCAGCGTTGTATTGTTGGCCAGTTGTCTGATTTCTCTTCCCCGGAAATCCAGAATCTTAACATTGGCAACAAGGCCACCCTGATCAAAACTATATTGAATTTGAGTAAAATCGGGTTGACCGGTTATTGGTTCAAACACTTCCGGTGTAACAATAACCTTTCCGCTTGGTTGCTCGGATCCAACGTTGGAATTTAAATACCCTGGCGTTGCGTACCCTGCCGAACCATTGGCTGACTTCCAGTTACCTGGATTGTTTGTGAGCTCATCAAATGAAATACGCTCAAGAGAAACTCCTTCATCATCTTGTAAGAAAACAGAATGATAATGATCGGTGTAGGAAAAGAAATCGATAATGTTGCTCTGATCATCCACCACAGCAACCGTTCCCTCATCATCATTAAAGCTTGGCAAATCTGCAACCTGAAACAAATTCTCCTCCACAGATGAGATGTACTCTCCCTTTATAATATTGCTGGATTCTGTAAAAGCCATATACGCACCTGGAGGCAATAAAAGATCTTCAGTAGTAATAATTTTTGGATTGGTTACAACCTCATTTTCAATATTCGCTATAGACCAATTTTTGATGTTGATGAACTTTGATGAGTTGTTAAACACCTCCACGAAATCAGCTCCTGTGGGTCGTGGGTTAAAAAGAATCTCATTGATCACGATATCCTGAGGGCTCGCTGCCTCGGGCAATCCAAAGACGGATGAATTAAATTCAGGCTGAACTAGATTGCCATTGCAGTCCCAAATATTTTGTGTGGTGATGGAATAGGTTAAACCGGATTGGAGGGATTCATTCAATTCAAGGGTGATTGACCTCAATGAAATATCAGAAAAAGAAACCTGAACTATTGGATGGGTGGGCGTAATCGTAAAATCATTCGAAACTGGTAATTGATCGTCAAGCTTTTCATTAAACTTCAGCACAACTTCCGTAGTCGAAATCGGAATAGCCGAGATTAACTTCGGTCCGGTTAAATCTGGTTTATTGGCAAACACGGAGTTCTGTGTTCCTGGAGTTCCTCCGTTGGCTGACTCGGAAGCAATCCAATTCTCTTCTTCTCCACAGGGGTTTGCCGGATCAATTAACTCAAGTGAATATCCTCCCTGACTTTTGTCCTCATCACGATACCAATCCTCTGTGTAGTTTACGTTATCAATGATCACATCATCGCTTCTTTTTAAAATTAAATTATCTCCTGCGTTGTTCAGCGTAGGGAAATTTGAAACACCCATAACAGTACCATAAACAGAATACAATATGGTAGAGGTGGTGGAAGTTAAAATCAAATAATCATTGGGATCAAGAAAGTGGCTGGGTAGTATGGCGGTGGAACTTCCATCCGTAAATTTCCAGCCACTGAGATTAATAATTTTTGAACTTCGGTTATGAAGTTCAACAAACTCAGCATCGGGTAACCCCACAGTGGGAGTGGGGTCTGCAAAAATTTCTGTAATGATTACGTCTTTATACTCCCCAGGAGTTGAAGGATCGACAAATGGATCTCCTGTCACAACAACATCGTCAAAATAAAAGTCATCGGATCGCGTGGAGGTATATATACATACCACTCCAAAAAATGCAGAGGAAAGATGGGTAGCATCCAATATTGATCCTTCCAACAGAAAAGTTCCGGACAAAGTGGGGTCAGAAAACAATTGCCAATTCCCAGCCTCATCGCGGGTGGCCTTAACTTTTACCATAACGGAGGCAGACGACACACGACCATCCGGCCCGTCAATGATTTTAGTTTTTGTGTTTCCATCCTGTCGGTAAAGGCTTACCTCATCGGTAGCATTACCAATTCGCACAAAGTACCCGGTTAGAGATTCTGTAAGAGCACCATTATCCGAAGTCAGATAAACATCGGCATAGTTGGAGCCTGATGGGTCAAAATCCAGTTGCACAAAAAATTCCCATGAAGCATTATTGATGGCAGTGCTGGGCGTTGACAAATATGCCACATCATTGACTGCAGGTGCCATTAACCTAAGTTGATTGCTCTGCACTACAAATTTTGATGCGTCACCTGACCAACCGGGATTGTTGGTAAAATCTCCGTCCGAAAAATCATCCGTGATCTGGCCGGTGCAATCGTGAGCGCTCAGCCAAAAAGCGAACACGACAAGTGTGCTACACAATATTTTAGATTCCTTCAACATGTGCTTATCAAAAATACTATTTTTGCACCTTTAACAGACTGAAGAAAATGAAACTCGCAGTGGTTGGGGCTACCGGACTGGTAGGTAAGGAGATTTTAAATGTATTGGAAGAACGAAGCTTTCCCTTTAGTGAGCTTTACCTGGTTGCTTCCGAAAAATCCGTAGGTCAAAAGATAGCATTCAAGGGTAAAGAATATACCATCCAGAGCATGGAAGAGGTATGCAAACTTGCTCCTGATCTGGCCATCTTTTCAGCCGGTGGAAACACCTCATTGGAGTGGGCTCCCCGTTTTGCGGAGATGGGTACAATCGTGATCGATAATTCATCTGCCTGGAGAATGGATCCTGACAAAAAATTGATTGTACCCGAAATCAACGGGCATGAATTAAAAATTGACGATAGAATTATTGCCAATCCTAATTGCTCTACTATCCAAATGGTGATGGCCCTTGCGCCTTTGCACGTGAAGTATAAACTGAAAAGGATTGTGGTATCTACCTATCAATCGGTTACAGGAACCGGAAAAGATGCTGTTCAGCAGATGATGGATGAACGCAAAGGAATTGAAGGCACTAAAGTATATCCACATCCTATTGATATGAATGTGTTGCCGCACATTGACGCATTCATGGATAACGGCTATACCAAGGAGGAAATGAAAATGGTGAATGAAACCCGTAAAATTCTGGGTGACAAAACCATTGGCGTGACCTCCACTACCGTTCGCGTGCCAAGCATTGGCGGGCATTCAGAGGCAATAAATGCTGAATTTTTTCACGATTTCTCACTGAGCGAAGTGCGTGATACGCTTGTGAATACGCCTGGCATTATCGTGCAGGACAATCCGAAGACCAATTTATACCCAATGCCTATTACCGCTCATGGCCGGGATGAGGTGTTTGTTGGCAGATTGCGCAGAGATGAATCACAACCCAATACGTTAAACTTGTGGGTGGTGTCTGACAACCTTAGAAAAGGTGCCGCTACCAATGCTGTGCAGATTGCCGAGTTTATGATGCAAAAGAGCTTAGTATATTAATACTTAGTTGATCCTAATCGCTTTCTTCTAATAAAAATATTTCATCTACTGTTGCCCGAAAAACCTTTGCGAGTTTGAGCGCCAGCACAGTAGACGGAACGTATTTACCTGCTTCAATCGTGTTAATTGTTTGACGTGACACGCCAATTCTTTCTGCAAGCTCTGCCTGCGTGATGTTGAGGATCGCCCGCTGAACCCTAATATTATTTTTCATGCACCTCAATATCATTAGGGTTAAACTTCACGTGCAACACGTAATTGAATCTCAGAATAAAAAAGATGAGAATCGTATACATGTTGTAAATGAGTGCCTGGAAAAAATACATATCGTATACAAGCACTATGGCCAGAATCAATAAAATATAATTGGCATACACACTCCATTGCAACGACTCCAGTCTGATCTTGCTCACCCACTCATCTTCCTCTTTCTCTTCCGAGAAAGCAATTAGGATAAGAGACACCATCACAATGATGGAAACCATTTCATCGGTAAGGTTATTCTGTACCGGTTTATCAGAGAAAAACGCCTTACTATACGGGATCACAACCTCAAAACCAGGAACTTGAAAATCGAAATACAATACCATAATACCCAAAAGAAGGGCTGGTAACAAGATTATCCAGCCTATTCGCTTTACAGAGTGAGGTAATAAGTTGGTAGCTTTCATAGTCTATTAAGTTTTACTAAATGTAAAGTTTATTTGACTAAAGGTAACGAATACATTACCATAAGGTTTCAAATACAGGGGTTAATTTTTAGAAATGCTCTCCGCGGCAATAAAGGCCGTTGTCCAGGCTGCCTGGAAATTAAAGCCCCCGGTTTCCCCATCGATGTCGAGTACCTCCCCTGCGAAAAAGAGATTCTTCATTTTCTTGCTTTCCATTGTGTCAAGGTCAATTTCTTTTAAGTCAACACCTCCGCAGGTAACAAACTCCTCCTTAAAAGTTGTCTTTCCCTTTATTTGAAATGGACACCGGATGAGCAATTCCATCAGCTTATTCATGTTCCGTACCGGTAACTCATCCCAAATTTTATTTTCATCAATTTCTGCCAACTGACAAAGTCGAAGCCATAACCGTTGAGGCAATTCGTACAAAGGATACGAGTAAATCTTCCTTTTTTTATGATTGGTCTTATAGGTTGCTAACACGTCCTTAACCTGGTCCTCCTGTGATTCGCCTATCCAACTTACCAATACCGTTACTTCATACTTTCGCTCGTGGAGGTATTCTGCTGCCCAGGCCGAGAGTTTAATAACAGCCGGTCCACTTAATCCCCAATGCGTAATAAGTATAGGTCCTTTTTGGGAGAGTTTTGTTCCTGCTATTCGGGCCATTCCATTCGGTACAGAAACCCCCATCAGGTCTTTGAACTTCTTTTCAGAATCATTGAAGGTAAACAAAGAAGGTATCGGCTTAAGAATAGTATGGCCGAAAGCCTTTATGCAATCATAGGCCTGTGGGTTTGGATGGCCACCCAGTGCCACCAAAATTTTTTTTCCGGTAAAGGCACCTCCATTTTCAATCATCACTTCAAATCCATTCGGATGTGACTTGATCTGTTTAACCGGTGCATGAGTTTCTATTCTAATATTGAATTCGTCAGCTAACCTCAAAAAACAATTAATAATAGTCTCTGAGGAATCCGTTGTCGGAAACATCCTTCCGTCCTCTTCTGTCTTCAAATACACACCTCGCTCTTCAAACCAATTGACAACATCAAGGGCTTGATATTTCCTGAAGAGTGATTTTAACGGTTTTTGTCCTCGAGGGTAATGATGAGAAAGTTCAGTTGGCTCAAAACAATGATGGGTAACGTTACAGCGACCTCCGCCCGATACCCTGACTTTCGATAAAAGTTTGCTCGTCTTTTCTAAGATAATGATCCGCAATTTCGGATTCATTTCAGCAGCTTGAATGGCTCCGAAAAATCCGGCTGCGCCACCCCCAATGACAATCAAATCAAACACGCAGAAAGTTCGCACATTTCAGGCTCATTCAATATGCTTTGCTATCTCATTTATCCACATCAATCCGTAATATTGTAAGCAGAATGGTACGCCATGAAATCATTGACTATTTATTTTTTGATCCTGCTCCCCTTTACCCTGCTTTCGCAAAATCGGGTAATCGAAAATAAATCCGGAGGGTATAGTATTTCTGTTCCGGCATCATGGACGGAGAAATCTGTTGGAACCACTACCGATGTATATCCTCCTGAGGAAGGGGAATTAGATGTATGGACGGAGTTTATTGGGGTAAGCGTGGCTGAGGCAAATGGCATAAGTCTGGATGAAGCGTTTCAATATTATATCACTCAGGATTTTCCATCCTACTATTCAAACTTCATCATCGTAAAAAAGGGAGAAGAGATCATAAACGGTCTTAAAGCCAAGTGGGTCTTATATTCCTTTTCAAACACGGGCGCATCGAATGATGCTCTGAAATCGGCAACCCTCTACAATATCTTTTACCTCATTCACAAGAAGGATATTCTTTATTCCCTCAACGGCATTTCGGAAAAGAGTCACTACCCTACCTATGAAAAGGATTTTCTGGGTGTTGTCCGTTCGTTTCGAATTACGCCATGATCGAGAAGTTGCTTCGCAAAGAAGTACAGGACTTTCTTGTCGAATACGAACAAGAGGATGAAAAAAAAATAATACTAAAACATCCCACCCTGTTTGGCCTTTCCACAGGTATCATAGCCGATCAACTAAGCGGGCGAAGAAAATCAAAAGTAAAACTGCCACTCTATTATAATACGCATGGTATTGTCTATCCTCCGGGATTGAATCTGGAACAAAGCTCGTCTGAAAAGACAGCCCAATTCAAAGCAGACTTACTGGACAAAGTGCTTGTCAAGAAGAATACGTTGGTCGATTTGACTGGTGGCTTTGGTGTGGATGCTTATTTTCTCACTAAAATTTTTAATACCATTCATTTTGTTGAGCCCAACGCTTCCCTTCTTTCTTTTGCCCAGCACAATCATCAAACATTGGGTGCTGTTAACATTCAATACCACAATGGTAGTGCAGAGGATTTTTTGAATCGGTTCAACGGAAAAGTAGATTGTGTTTTTATTGATCCCTCCCGAAGAAGCAAAACCAATCAAAAAGTTTTTAAACTTTCTCACTGCGAGCCCGATGTACCCAACTTGCTTTCAACGATATTTCAAAAGTCAGATTATATTCTCATCAAAGCATCACCCCTGCTCGACATTCAGGAAGGAATAAAAGAACTGAAGTATGTTGAAAAGGTATGGGTAGTATCGGTTGATAATGAGTGTAAAGAGTTACTTTTCTTTTGCCGAAACGGATTTGAGAAGGAACCAACCATTAATGCTGTCAACGTACAAGACGGTCACAACGCTTTTGAGTTTAATTTCACAGAAGAGAAAAGTATTGTCTCAAAATTCTCTGAACCCCTCACCTATTTATACGAGCCAAACGCTTCCATTTTAAAAGCAGGTGCCTTCAAATTGATTGGTGAAAAGTTTTCTTTGTTCAAGCTTCATTCCAGTACACATCTGTACACTTCAAAAGAACTCAATCAAGATTTCCCGGGACGAGTTTTCAGGATTATTCATCCCGTAAAGTCTGGTGCAAAAAACCTGAAAGAAACATTTCCGGAAGGAAAGGCTAATGTGATCACCCGAAACTATCCTCTTACCGCAGAAGAATTAAAAAAGAAAACAACGTTAAAAGATGGCGGAGCACTTTACCTTTTGGGTTTTTCAGGGCAAACAGAAAAATATTTAGTGGCCGCAGAACGGATTAAGTGATTAAAAGAACAAGCGAAGCGCCCAATAGGTGGAGTAACATAGTATCGCTACGCCCCCGTATACTTTAATGACTTTTCTTCTGTTCTGTACATCTTCCCACCACAACATCGTCCAGGGTTTATACAGGCCTATACCCAAAAAAATCAAACTGGCTGTTGTCAGTAGCAGAAAGAAAAGTTGCACCAGCTTCATCACATTAAAATTACAGCTAAGTCTGGTCCGAAAAAATCATACTTATACGTTAAACCAACAAATCCTGATCTATCTTTGCGTTTTGCTTTTAAGTTGAGTTGAGGGCGCACGATTTTTTGAAAATGTATTGCGCGGATGGTTTGATCAAGACCGTAGCCGCAGGGATTCATACGCCCAAACGTTCCTCCGTAAAAATAAAAGGCCTTTCCGGTAGTTTAGATGCTGTACTGGCGGCCAGTACTTTTAAACTGCATCCGCAGAATTATGTCATCATTCTTCAAGACAAAGAAGAGGCAGCCTACTTCCAAAACGATTTGCAAAACCTCCTGGAGCGTAACATTCTGCTATTCCCCATGTCGTATAAGCGCCCCTACGAGTTTGATGAAACTGAAAATGCAAATATCCTCATGCGGGCAGAGGTGCTCAATCACCTGGCCAGTCACACCAAGCCTGAAATTATTGTCACCTATCCGGAGGCACTTTCTGAAAAAGTGATCAATAAACGGTCGCTGGCTACCAATACTTTTACGGTTAAGCTCAACGAAAAGCTTGATGTCGCTTTCCTGGAGGAGTTTCTGCATGGTTACGATTTTGAAAAAACAGATTTTGTGTATGAGGCTGGCCAGTTTTCGGTTCGGGGCGGCATCATTGATGTGTTTTCGTTTGCTCATGAGTTGCCGTATCGGATTGAACTGTTCGGTGATGAGGTGGACAGCATTCGTTCATTTGATCCGGGTAGCCAGCTTTCCGTAGAAACGACTGATCATATCAGCATCATTCCGAATGTTCAGACTCAATTACTACAGGAAGAACGCCAGTCCTTTCTGGAATTTATTTCTGGAGATACCCGTCTTTGGTTTAAGGATGTTCAGTTAACAGTTGATGTTATTCAAAAATCATTCGAGAAAGCCACTGCATCCTTTGATAAAATTCTGAGGCAAAGCGGAACTCAAATTGTGCTACAGCCCGATCAGCTATTTGAGAATGAGAGTTCCTTTCAACAAAAGATAAAATTGTTTTTACCAATAGAGTTTGGAAATCGCTTCGCACTTTCTGATTCAACCACTTTTGATCTTCCTTCTTCTCCCCAACCAGCATTCAACAAAAATTTTGAATTACTGGCAAACAATCTTCTCGAGCATCAGGCTCAAGGCTACTCGAATTTCATCGCAGCCGATATGCCCAAGCAACTCGACAGGCTTAAAGAAATTTTTCAAGAAATCCATCCTGAGCTCACGTTTCAGCCAATGGAGTTTGCTTTGCGGGAAGGATTTGTAGATCAGTCGCTAAAAATAGTTTGTTATACCGATCACCAGATTTTTGAACGCTTTCATCGGTATCGTGCCCGGGAAAAGTTTTCAAAATCAAAAGCGCTTACGCTTCGCGAACTATACACCTTGCAACCTGGCGATTTCGTGACCCATATTGATCATGGTATCGGCAAGTTTGCCGGATTAGAAAAGAAAGAGGTCAATGGTCATGAGCAGGAATCCATTCGGTTGGTATATCGCGACAATGATTTACTTTATGTGAGTATTCACTCGCTTCATAAAATTTCCAAGTACTCAGGAAAAGAAGGAACTCCACCGGCCATTAGTAAATTAGGCTCACAAGAGTGGGAAAATAAAAAAGCAAAAGTAAAAGGCAGAGTAAAAGACATCGCCAAAGAATTGATCAGTCTTTATGCCAAGCGAAAAACCGCTCCGGGCTTTGCTTACTCACCAGACAGTTATTTGCAAGCAGAGCTTGAGTCGTCATTTATTTATGAAGATACCCCCGATCAGGCTCGTGCCACAGAGGATGTGAAGCGTGATATGCAAGAGGCACACCCCATGGATCGGTTAGTGTGTGGTGATGTTGGCTTTGGAAAAACCGAAGTAGCCATTCGCGCTGCGTTCAAAGCTTCTACCGATGGGAAACAGGTGGTAGTGCTGGTGCCCACTACTATTTTAGCAATGCAACACTACCGCACATTTAAAGAACGGCTGCAGAATTTTCCTGTCACGGTAGAGTATGTTTCCAGGTTCAGATCCGATAAAGAAATCAAGGAAATTATCACCGGTGTAAAAGAGGGGAAGGTTAACATTCTCATAGGCACGCACCGCATTGTAAGCAAAGATCTTGTGTTTAAAGAGCTCGGGCTTTTGATTGTGGATGAAGAGCAAAAGTTCGGTGTAAAAACAAAAGACCGATTGAAGGAATTGAAAGTAAATGTGGACGTGCTCACCTTAACGGCCACGCCAATTCCAAGAACCCTTCATTTCTCTTTGATGGGTGCGCGCGATTTAAGTATCATCTCAACACCGCCCCCCAACCGGCAACCCGTAACCACAGAACTTCACACGTTTAATGAAACCATTATTCGTGATGCCGTCAGTCATGAGTTGAGAAGAGGAGGCCAGGTCTTTTTTGTGCACAACCGGGTGAGTGATATTGAGTCGGTAGCCAATGTCATTTTTAAACTCGTGCCTGATGCTAAAATCGGAATTGCCCATGGACAAATGGAGGGCCACCAATTGGAAAAAGCAATGGTGAAATTTATCGATGGTGAATATGATGTGTTAGTGTCTACAAATATTATCGAGTCAGGATTAGACATTCCAAATGCCAACACGATCATGATTAACCAGGCACATATGTTCGGATTGTCCGATCTTCACCAGATGCGCGGTCGGGTAGGGCGTTCAAATAAAAAAGCATTCTGTTATCTGCTTACACCTCCCGCTTCCCTTCTTACCTCTGACTCAAGAAAACGATTGGCAGCACTGGAAGAATTCTCTGAACTAGGAGATGGATTTAAAGTAGCCATGCGCGATCTCGACATTCGCGGTGCCGGAAATCTATTGGGAGGCGAACAAAGCGGATTCATCAACGACCTTGGTTTTGAAACGTATCACAAAATTCTGGATGATACCATACAAGAGCTGAAAGAAACAGACTTTAAAGAATTGTTTGCCGTGGAGCTTTCGGAGAAAGCAAAATTGATTGTGCAGGAATGCATTATTGAAACCGATCTCGAAATTCTGATTCCCGAAACGTACGTGAACAACACCAGTGAGCGATTACAGCTTTACGCTCGTCTTGATAATATCAAAGACGAAGTGCAACTCACAAAATTCAAAAATGAATTGCACGACCGCTTTGGCGAAATTCCTGCTCCCGTTCTCGAACTTATCAACTCTGTCAAGCTTCGCTGGTTAGGTGAAAAGCTTGGGTTTGAAAAAATCAATTTGAAGGGGGAAAGACTACGCGCATACTTTGTTACCAACAATGACGCCTACTTTAACTCAGAAGTCTTTGGAAAAATTTTGCAATTCGTTCAAACCCATTCGCGTCAATGTAAAATGAGAGATCAGGGCGGAAAGCCGATGCTGGTAATTGAAAATGTCAACAGTGTGGATGCGGCAATTGATTTACTGGATCACAGGATTGACCTTCTTTCTAAATCCTCCAATGAAATAATTTCCAAATAGGGCTCAAGCCCTGTGGATTGATCAAAGGCATTAATCATTAATACCTTCTGGTACTTAGGTGAATAAAAGACTTCGATAAAGAAGTCATCTGCGAAATATAAAAACACCTTACATTCTCCCAAAAAGCGGTGAGCCAGATAGTGTCCATAGTACGTCACCACATCGCACTTCTTTTCAAAAGGCATTACCCGGAAATCATGAATGTTTACCATACACCAAACACTTATTCAACCCAGGATAAGTGAAAACTCATGCCAAACTGCTTATCTATTAATTTTGCAGCTTAACAGTCGTTTTAGGTTGTTGGTCGTTCAGATTCTTTCCGCATTTGGGAAGACTGTTTCCCGAAACAATACCGATTTGGTTAGGTCGTTATTACTCACCGAAATCGTTGCATTAAAGATTTATGAATAAAACGGCTTCTGCTTGGAAAACATATATTTATCTCTCTATATTAGCATTTGGTTTAAAATCGAAATTCAACATGAAGACTTGTCTTAGACTTCTCTCATTCTTAGCCGCTGGTTCGGTTGTACTGTCCGGGTGCGGATTGTTTGGCGGTGGGGGCGGTAAGCCAACAGCTCAAAATCCAGGTTCATTAAGTACAGCTACTGGACTTGCCTATAACGATGAGGATGCCGGTGGTTTCATGGTTAACCCTTACGAAGGGCAACCCGATGCACCAAATATGATTTTTATTGAAGGTGGCCGGGCTGTAATGGGATCATTTGAAGAGGATGTTATGTCCTATCGCGACAATATTGAAAGAACTGTTTCTGTGGCTTCATTCTTTATGGATGAAACTGAAATTGCAAACATTCACTGGCTCGAATACCTGCATCATTTAGCTAAAGATTCTTCTCAGGAAGTATACGCAGCCGCTAAGCCCGATACAACGGTATGGATTGGTAAACTAGCTTTCAATGATCCATATGTTGAACATTATTTACGTTACCCTGGTTTCCGTTATTTCCCTGTTGTGGGTGTTACTTGGACTCAGGCAACTCAATTTGCTGTATGGAGAACCCGTGCGGTGAACATTGCCCTGGCAGAGCAGGCTGGTGAAGAGTATGCCGAAACTGACGGTCGTATTCCTTTGGAGTCTGGTATTGTTGTTCCTTCATATCGACTTCCAACAGAAGCGGAGTGGGAGTATGCAGCTCAGGCAATGATTGGAACACAGTGGTTAGAAGAAATGCAAACCCACCAACGTGTTTATCCTTGGGATGGTCACGCAGTTCGTAATCCCTATGGAAAACAAATGGGTTATATGCTTGCCAACTTCAAGCGTGGTCGTGGTGACTATGCGGGTATCGCAGGCCGCTTGAATGACGGTGCATTGATCACCTCTTACATTTATGAATTCCCTCCTAACGATTACGGATTGTACAACATGGGTGGTAATGTGAGTGAGTGGGTACAAGACGTTTATCGTCCGATGACCTTCCAGGATTTTGATGACTTGAATCCTATTCGTAGAGATGGATTTTTGGATGATGCAAAAGATTACAATAACAACATGATTAAAGATCCAGCTACTGGCGAATATACTCCACGTAACACCGAAAGCTTTACCTCATTGGTAACTGACCGTGCCCGTGTGTACAAAGGCGGCAGTTGGAAAGATGTTGCCTACTGGATGTCTCCCGGTACAAGAAGATATCTTGATCAGGATAGCGCTACAGCTACTATTGGTTTCCGTTGTGCGATGATCAAAGCCGGATCGAACTATTAAGAGAAATAGAAGATAATTGTTAAGCCCTCCGCCATCAAGCGGAGGGTTTTTTATTTCCCCTCCTCTGCATATGCAATACTTGCTACACTTAGCGAACTGCATCCTACATTCAACAAAGCATTTGCACAGGCCTCAATAGTCGCTCCTGTGGTAATGACATCATCCACGAGTAAAATCCGCCTTTTTGATACCAAATCGGGCCTTTTAACCTGAAATACTTCATTCACATTTTCCCATCGCTTGAGCTTTGTTTTACGCGTTTGTGTTTCTGTTTTTACGATTCGCTCCAGCACTTCTCCTGAAGTTGGAAGGTCTAGGCTATGCGATAATCCCTTTGCAAATTCCTCACTTTGATTGTACCCGCGCTTTCGCTTGCGCGAAACATGAAGCGGAACAGGAAGAATGATATCAAACTCTTTTGAAAAATTTGCTTCATGTAATTCCTCCCCATACACTTCACCCAGGGTTATACCAATCTCGGGATGATTGTTATACTTGAGGGAATGTAGTAGGTGCTGAACCTTTCCACCTTTTCTGAAAAGAAAAAATGCCAGCGCAAATTGGAGTGGAATTCTTCCTTCAAGACGCTTGTAGAGAGCGTTGTCATGTTCGAGATGATAATGTGTTCGCGGAAGGTCAAGCATGCAACGGCTACAGATCGTCTCCTCTCCCTTGGCCAAGCCCTCGTTACAGGCAAAGCAGTATCGCGGGTAGAAAAGCGAAACAAAATCAACCATGATTTCTTTTGCAAAGGACTTCATGACATAGCCGTTTACATAAAGTTAACGGGTCTGTTTCACTATTTCCTATCTAAACTTTATCGTTGCCATTTCCAGCTTAGCTCTATATTTGTCTTGCGGCACAATAACCGGTATTAATTATGGGATTAGTTGAGGATTTTAATACGTATCGGAGCAAAATGAATGAGAAGATCATGGCTTCCGACAGCCTGATTGTTAAACGAATTTTCAATCTCGACACGAATGCCTACGCCAAGGGACATTTGGACGTAAGGAGCAAAGAGCTTATTGGATTAACCTGCTCATTAGTGTTGCGATGTGACGACTGTGTGAAATATCATTTAGGAAAATGCAAAGAGGTGGGCTTAAGTACGGATGAAGTCCAAGAAGCCATGGGAGTCGCTACCCTTATTGGGGGCACCATTGTTATACCGCACTTGCGCAGGGCATTTGAATTTTGGGAAGAATTACAACATGTTTAAACGAGATCTTGATCTTGAACGAAACTGGCAAGTGTTGCTGGAAACTATCAAAAGAAATATTGGGGTCAAACCGAAGGACCTGAACGGGGTCCTCTTCTTAATTGGCGTACAGGAACTTGGGGGAGGGTCAAGGATTTTTTCCAAGGAGGAGAAGCAAGACCTACTCCACATTGCCATCTGCAAAGTCTTGAGCCTGGCGGGCTATTACACATTAGACGGATTGGACAAGGAGGGTTGGCCTCACTGGAAGTTGATCAAAAAATTACCACATTTTGATCTGCTCGAGCAAGAAAAGCTTCTCAAAATGCACGTGCTGGAGTATTTCGAAAAAGAATACCTGTGGACTCTTACCAAACCCAATGTTCCCGAGGAATAGAGCCTCCGTTCCTCACCATTTCCTTTGTTGAAATTTGTTTTAGCCTGTATCTTTAACGAAAGCGGATTCGTTTTCTAACTATGGGGATTGAGGCAATTCAGGATAAAATAAATGCATTTAAGAGAAAGTACTATCTGAACTTATTGGTTCGAGGGTCAATTCTTACGTGCTCTATTCTCTTTCTTTATTTTCTACTAGCCGCCCTACTTGAATACACACTTTGGCTTAGTCCCTGGGGACGATTTGCTATTTTCTTTTCCTTCTTTGCGGTTGCCTTTTATTGTGTACTCCGCTTTCTCAAGGACCCGATTTCATTCTGGATTTCGAAAAGAGGATTGGGGGATGAACAAAGTGCAAGAATCATTGGAAATTATTTCCCTTTCATAAAAGACCGTTTAGTAAACCTTATTCAACTAACTTCTGCAAAAGACTCTGGGTTAGCGTATGCAAGCATTCAACAAAAGTCCAGGGAGTTTGAGCCTGTTTCCTTTGAGTCGGTCATTCGGCTGAATGAGAACAGAAAGTATTTAAAGTATCTGGTTATTCCGATTGGGGTTATTGCATTGCTTCTTGTTCTGAACCAAAATATCATTACTCAAAGCACACACCGCCTTGTCAATTTTAATCAGGAGTTTTCACCTCAGGCTCCTTTTAATTTTATCATCAAGAATACATCCCTTGTGGGTTTTTTCAACGAAGACTTTACGCTTCAGCTTTCGCTGGATGGTACGGCTGTTCCTGAGGCTGCTTATTTGGTGATCGGCTCTCAACGATTGAAAATGGAGAACGCAGGGGTGGGATTATTCCAATACACATTTGAAAAACTCCAGCAATCCAAGTCCTTCCAAATCGAAGCCTCAGGATACTTCTCTGAATCATATGAAATTTTATTGGCAAACCGGCCAGAGTTAACGCAATTCAAAATCGAACTGCAGTATCCGAAATATCTCCAGCGAAAAAATGGTGAATTAGTAAATGCAGGAAACCTTGAAGTACCTGAAGGAACCATTCTTACCTGGAAATTAAATACCGCAAATGCCTTAAGCGCATCCATTCTTTTTGCTTCTGATGGGCAACCGGTTCAGATGCAATCAATTGATAATCAGTCATTTATCCACTCAAAGATGCTTAAAAATCCTGAGCAGTATGAAGTGCTGTTGCAAAATGAGAACAGCCGAAATAAAGAAAGGATTTCTTATGGCATTGATGTTTTGAAAGATCAGTTTCCTCAACTCAATGTCACCAACTTTAAAGATTCCGTTTTATACAAACGAATTATTCTTGGGGGCCTAACAACAGATGACTACGGGTTAACGCAATTGAGCCTGCAGTTTCACGTGAAAGATGATCAACAAAAAATAACCACGAAGCAATTGGTCAATATTCCCATTGCTTACAATCAGCCCCAACAAAGTTTCTTCTTCAACTGGAACCTTGATACATTAAACTTAAAGCCCGGGGAGCGGCTGGAGTACTTTCTTCAGGTGTGGGACAACGATGGAGTTAATGGAAGAAAATCTACCCGCTCGGCAATCTATACTTTTTTTATTCCCGATAAGGACCAATTGGTTACTGATATTGGTCGATCCCAATCTCAAACTGAACAAAAGATTGAACAAGGAGTAACAAAAGCGCAAGAGCTCAAAGATCAAATCGATGAAACCTACCAAAAGCTAAAAGGAAAGCAATCTCTCGATTGGCAGGATAAAAAGAAACTGGAAGACATTATTGATCAGAAGAAAGGCCTCGATCAGCTCATCAATCAATTAAAAGAACAAAACAAATTATTAGAACAAAAGAAAGAGGCCTTCACAGAACAAGATGAGCGTATACGTGAAAAAGCCGAACAGATTCAAAAGTTAATGGATGAATTACTCGATGAAGAAACGCGGAAATTACTGGAGGAGCTTGAAAATCTTTTGAAAGAGAATGCTGATGCCTCACAGCTTGAAAAACTTTTAGATAAACTCAATCAAAATTCACAGAACCTGGAGAAGGAATTGGACCGCATTCTGGAACTTTTCAAACAGACCCAGTTTGAGTACAAACTTGATCAAGCCATTGATGAGCTAAAAAATCAAACGGAAGCTCAAAAATCATTGTTGGAAAAGACCGAGTCGTTAGAGAAATCCTCTGAGCAAAAGCCTAAGGGGGATAAGAATCAGCAAAATGAGTCAAATCAGCAAAAAAGCCAGGAATTAGCAGATGAGCAGCAAAAATTGGCAGAGGAATTTAAGGATGCCGAAGAAAAACTGGAAGAATTGCGGAAACTGGGGGAGGAGTTGAACCAGGAAGAGAATATTCCGGACGAAGAGGAAACTGATGAGGTAGAGCAATCACAACAGGAGAGCCAGGAAAATCTCAAGCAAAGCAATCCTTCAAAAGCAAAAGGAGCTCAACAAAAGGCTGTTCAAAAAATGCAGGAGATGCAACAGCAGATGGAGAACATGCAAAGTTCCATGTCGATGGAAGCAGATATGCAAAACATCGAATCACTGAGACAAATTATTCACGGGTTAATCAAAGTGTCTTTTGATCAGGAAAATCTTATTAAAGAATTCCGTGAATTAGAACAAAGTGATCCTCGATTTAACAGCTTGGCACAACGTCAATTAAAGTTAAAAGATGATGCTAAAGTTCTGGAAGACAGCTTGTTAGAGCTAAGTAAGCGCGATCCGATGATGAGCTCTTTTGTTACTCGGGAGATCACCGAGTTAAACAATAGAATCGATAAAGTGGTTGAAGCCAACAAAGAAAGAAGAAGGCAACAAGCCGCAACTGAAATGCAGTTCAGTATGACCTCTATCAATAATTTGGCATTGATGTTAGACAGTCACTTTGATATGCTTATGCAGATGATGGCCAATGCAAGACCATCCATGGGTAAATCAAAACAAAAGGGTAAGCAGCAGAGTCTGGGAGAGATGCAACAGCAACTCAATCAGCGAATTGAAGAATTGAAGGGGAGCGGTAAAACAGGCCGACAATTGTCAGAAGAGTTGGCGGAAATGGCAGCAGAACAGGAAAGGATTAGAAGAGCCCTACAAGAAATGCAAGAGAAGTTCAAGCAGAACGGAGGCAATCTTCCTGGAGATGATTTAACAGAAAAAATGGAGGATACTGAAACACAACTGGTGAATAAACAGTTAACAGAGCAATTAATTAAAAGACAGCGCGAAATCTTAACTCGGTTATTAGAATCAGAGAAGTCTATGCGCGAGCAAAATCTTGATGAAGAGCGAAAGGGAGAAACGGCAAAAGATTATGAAAAAGAAATTCCATCAGCCGTTGAAGAATATTTACGATTAAAAGAAAAAGAAGTAGAATTGTTGAAAACCGTACCACCAAAGCTTTATCCCTATTATAAAAAAGAGGTTAGTGACTATTTTAAAAGAATTGGCAACAATTAATCTGGCGATACATTCATGAATACAATCAGCATCCAAATTCCATCCATAATTGACAATATCCGGATGATTGAGAGTTTCATTGATAATGCAAAAGAACGGTTTCAGCTAGATGAGGATATTTATGGCAACATCATGATTGCCGTGACGGAGGCCGTAAATAATGCCATAAAGCATGGGAATTCAGGGAATTCAACTAAAAATGTCCATTTAAGCCTCTCTTTAAACGATAATCTTCTAAAATTTGTGATCAAAGATGAGGGATCTGGCTTTGATTATGATAATCTACCAGACCCTACAGCCCCGGAGAATATTGAAAAACCTGGTGGAAGGGGAATCTTCCTAATGAAACATCTTTCTGATGAAGTCCACTTTACGGAGGGTGGAAAAACTGTAGAATTAAGTTTCTATATGAATTCTTAATGGCATCCATTAATTTCTTCTCAGAAAAAATACGATTCAAACTAGCACACCCAAAAAAGACTGCTTCCTGGATAAAATCAGTTGCCAAGGCGGAGGGAGCACCGATAAAGTCCATTAATTACATTTTTTGCAATGATGAATATCTACGGGAAATCAATATCCGGTATTTAAAGCACAGGACTTATACAGATATAGTTACCTTCAATTACGGTCAACCAACTGAACCCCTGGAGGGGGACATTTTCATTAGCATAGACAGGGTTAAGGAGAATGCATTAAAATTCAACGCTGATTTTGATAACGAGCTCCACCGGGTCATTATTCACGGTGTCCTTCACCTGATTGGCTTTAATGACAAGTCAAAAACAGAAAAATTAGCCATGCGCGAAAAAGAGGATACTTACCTATCTTTGCGGAGTTAAAGTGCCGCAAATCGTTCCACGTGAAACCTTGTGGATAAGATTTGTGGAAATGTGGATTAAAAAAATCGTTCCACGTGGAACAGTGCTATGCTACCTGAATACGATGTAATTGTGGTTGGTGCAGGTCATGCAGGGTGTGAGGCCGCTGCAGCGGCTGCTACTATGGGCTCAAAGGTACTTCTGGTAACTATGAATATGGGCACAATTGCCCAAATGTCATGCAACCCCGCCATGGGGGGTGTGGCAAAAGGTCAAATTGTTAGAGAAATAGACGCTTTGGGCGGACAGTCGGGTATTGTTTCCGATAAATCTATGATTCAGTTCAGAATGCTGAATTTATCAAAAGGACCAGCCATGTGGAGCCCGAGAACCCAAAATGATAGAATGCGCTTTGCAGAGGAGTGGAGGCTTACCCTAGAATCTATACCTAATGTTGATTTTTGGCAAGAAATGGCCAAGGAGTTATTGATTGAGAATAACCGTGCAATTGGAGTAAGAACGGCTCTAGGTATAGAAATAAGAGGAAAAGCCGTTGTGCTTACCAATGGAACCTTTCTCAATGGTAAAATTCATATCGGAGAGAAAAACTTTGGTGGGGGCAGAACTGGAGAAAAATCAGCGACCGGGCTAACCGAGCAACTTGTATCCCTTGGGTTTGAGTCGGGAAGGATGAAAACCGGCACACCTCCCAGGGTGGATGGTAGAAGTCTTGACTTCTCTAAAATGGAGGAACAAAAAGGGGATGAGTCCCCGGGTAAGTTTTCTTATAGTGATACAAAACCTCTAACCAAACAGATAAGCTGCTGGATTACCTATACAAACGAAGAGGTCCATGAAGAGCTTCGCACAGGATTTGAAAAGTCTCCAATGTTCAGCGGAAGAATTCAAGGTTTGGGACCACGCTACTGCCCATCAATAGAAGACAAAATAAATCGGTTCGCAGAACGCGACCGTCATCAAATATTCGTTGAGCCGGAAGGGTGGAATACTGTTGAAATTTATGTCAATGGTTTCTCGACCTCCCTTCCCGAAAATGTTCAGTATCAAGCTCTCAAAAAAATTGCTGGCTTTGAAAAGGCAAAAATGTTCCGGCCGGGTTATGCTATTGAGTACGACTATTTCCCACCTACTCAATTAAAACTAACATTAGAAACGCAACTAATTGATAATCTGTACTTTGCAGGACAAATCAATGGCACTACAGGCTACGAAGAGGCGGCATGTCAGGGATTAATGGCGGGAATAAACGCCCATAATAAGGTGCATGATAAGGATCCTTTTATTCTGAAGAGATCTGAAGCCTATATAGGTGTGCTTATTGACGACCTTGTTAACAAAGGCACGCTAGAACCGTATCGCATGTTTACCTCAAGAGCTGAATACAGAATTTTGCTTCGCCAGGACAATGCTGACTTAAGATTAACAGAGTTTGGACATAAGCTGGGGCTAGCTAGTGACGATCGACTGGAAAGGGTGCTAGACAAGAAAAATGATATCAAAAGTCTGACAGAAACCCTGGAGAAAATCAAGGTTGAACCGCACACTATTAATGATGAATTAATAAATCGAAGCACGGCAACAATTAGTGAAAAGGTTCCGGTAATCAATCTCCTTCGAAGACCTCAAATTGGATTTTCCAATCTAAAAGAAATAAACCCTGAGCTGAGCAATTTACTGGCAAAGTTCTCTCCCGAAGTTCTAGAGCAAGTAGAGATAGGTATTAAATACGATAGCTACATTGAGCGTGAACAAAAGCTTGCTGAGAAAATTGGTGGTCTGGAGGATTATAAAATTAAATCCGATTTTGACTACGATCGGGTAAAGGCTCTTTCTGCTGAGGGGCGCGAGAAACTCAAAAAAATAAAACCCGATACTATTGGCCAGGCTTCCAGGATTAGCGGAGTTTCACCAGCTGATATTTCTATTCTAACCATTTATCTGGGTAAGTAATGGTTGAAATTTCAGAGTGTCCTGTCTGTAATGGAACAGTTTTCCAAACTATAGCACAATGTCAGGACTATACTGTTTCACATGAAACATTCTCCGTGAAACAATGTACTTCGTGCATGTTGGGCATTACATCGCCAAGGCCTGAAGAGAACACGTTAGGATCATATTATGAGTCTCCGGAATATATTTCACATTCCGGTAAATCATCTGGAGCCATTGGTCGGATTTATAATATTGCCCGATTTTTCTCTCTCCGATGGAAAAAAAATTTAATTAGTCAGTTTTCACAAACTGGCTCTATATTGGATTTTGGATGTGGGTCAGGTGAATTTTTAAATTCCCTGCAAAACGTCAATTGGAATATTACAGGAGTTGAGCCTTCAGAAATAGCCAGAAAAAAAGCCGCAGTACTAAACGGCAATACCATTTATAGCTCATTGGATGAAATTCAAGGAAAAGAATTTGATTCTATTACTGCCTGGCATGTTATTGAACATGTACCCTTCCTCCTTCAAACCATCCAGCAATTAAAATCTCATTTAAAAAAAAGTGGCACTATATTTATAGCTGTTCCAAACTATCAATCGCCAGATGCCAAACATTATAAGAGCTATTGGGCTGGATTTGATGTTCCTCGTCATCTATGGCATTTTTCAAAACAGTCCATGCAAACCTTGTTAGAAAAATCCGGACTTGAAGTCGTAAAAATTATACCCATGAGATTGGATGCCTATTATGTGAGCCTATTAAGTGAAAAGTACAAAGCCAAAAATAAGCTCTCACCTATACAGTATATCAAAGGAATTGTATCAGGCCTGGCATCTAACCTGCGAGCGAGAAAAGAAAAAAATCATTCCAGCTTAATTTACATCGCCAGAATTCATGAACTATAAATGGGCTGTCGTACTCATGCTAACCTCCCTCATTGCTCAACAGTGTGCTAAACAAACTGCACCAACCGGGGGGCCAGAGGATGAAACACCACCCATACTTCTAAAGTCAACACCTACACACGAAGCAACAAAAATCACCAAAGACGAAATTGAATTAACATTTGATGAATCTGTCCAGCTTAATAATGCGCGCGATCAGATTATCATCACACCCAGTGTGGGCAAAAAATTTGAAGCACTTGCTAAGAAGAATAAAGTTATTCTCAAGCTAAACACATCATTACAAGCCAACACAACTTACAATGTTAATTTCAGGGAAAGTATTCAGGACTTAACCGAAAAAAATCCGGCTTCTGTAAAACTGGCCTTTAGTACGGGCACATACATTGATTCTCTTGCAGTCACTGGCCGCGTAGAAGATATTCTATCGGAGAAGGACGCTTCAAACTATATTGTGGCATTAGCACTAGCTTCTGATACCCTCAATATTTTTAAACATCCCGCTACATGGATTACCCTTACCAACAAACAAGGTCGATTTGCACTTGAGAATTTAAAAGAAGGTACTTACTTTTTATACGCCTTTGACGACAAAAACAAAAATCTACTAGTCGATAGCAAAAGCGAGAAGTATGCATTTAAAAGTGAGCCAATAAACCTTCAGGCAAATCTAGACTCTGTGAAACTAACCAGTTTCAAAATGGACGCCTCTGCTATGAAATTGATATCCTCGCGTCCTACATTTAGTTACTACAATATCAGATTATCAAAAAGTATTACAGATTATTCATTGACCGAACCTAAAGATTCCATTCCTCTATATTCAATGGTTGATACTGACCTCACATCCATTAAGGTCTACAACTCTATTGGAACATTTGACAGCCTGCAGGTAAGACTTCAGGCTCTGGATAGTATTCAATCCAAAATTGATACACTGATCTACCTGAAGTTCAGCAAAAAAGAATCCACAAAAGATAAACTAACTGCTAAAATAGAGTCGAGTAATTTATATGAGGACAATTCAACACTGAAAGCCATCGTATCCTTTTCAAAGCCCATGACCTTCTTCAATCCAGATAGTCTATATATACAGGTAGATTCCGTAACCAGAACAACTTTCGTGAAAGAAGACTTTATATGGAATACTAGTCAAACCCAACTAACCATTACCAAACGATTAGAAACAACCTCCAAAGAAACCGCAGTTAAAGGAGTAAACACACAGACCAAACCGGATCCAAGAGCTAGGGGCAAAATACTCGATAAAACAAGTCCTCCAGAACCCAATTCAACTTCACCCAGTAAAGAAGAGGAGAAGCCGGTCAAAATGATTAACCAGATTATTTTGGCTAAAGGTTCTATTATATCAGTCGAAAATGATAGCATACCAAAACTTACTTCTCCTATTAAAACAGTCCGAACACAAGACACTGGTATTATCATCACCAAGGTGGAGAGCCAGGATAATTTCATACTTCAACTAATCAACAAAAATTTTCAGGTAGTAGATCAAATTGCTAATAAAAAGGAACATCGATTTACGAACCTCACGGCCGGCACATACCTCCTGCGTTTACTCATCGATAAAAATAAAAATGGAAAATGGGATGCCGGAGACTATGCCGCCAAAAAAGAACCTGAACCGATCGTGTTTTATAAAAACCCTAAAAACATAAAAGACATCAATCTTAAAGCAAATTGGGAGGTCGGTCCACTGTTAATAACCTATTGATTTAATGTGGATAACTAAGCAAATCAGCTTACTGAAGTCCTCAAAATACACATTTCTGAAAAAGCCAAATCTGACTGTTGACAAAAGAACAGTTAACCACAAGTCATAAAGCACGTTTAATCAACATACATACTATCCACACAAGACAAAAAATGTGGATATTCACTTAATGATCTGAAGACTATATACTTATTATAAACAATCTACCTACAAAACCATCACACCTCAAAAGTTCATGAAGTTATCCACAATTCAACATGACTAATAATAACTATTATATATATATAAATACATTAATAATAAAGGCAAAGGGATTGTTGACGCTCTTGTTCCTCTGTGTTAGTCCATTAATTTTTTCACAAAACCAAAATGACGTTCAGCTTGCCAACGAATATTTATTGAAGGGTGAAAAAAATAAAGCGCTGGAAATATATCGTGAGTTGTCTAAAAGTGAGAGGAATATATCGTTTATTCACAACAATTATTTGAATACGATGCTTGACCTGAGTCAAACCGCAGAGGCCCAAGCATACCTAAAAAAATTATTGCGGAGAGAACCGGAGAATGTTCAATACCAACTTGATGTCGGTATCGTGTATGTTCGGTCAGGGGAGTTGCCAAAAGCAGATCGGTATTTTAGAGACTTGTTAAATGAAAATAAGGCCAATGTTTCTAAAATTAAAATCATGTCCGATTATTTATCCAGTCGTTCACTGGGCGAGTACAGCATCCTCGCACTAAGCGAGTGTCGTAATTTTCTGGGAAATCCATATTTGTTTAATCTGGAGTTGGCAATGCTCTATCGAATTCAGGGTCAGCGCGACAAGATGGTACAAGAGTATTTAAATTATGTCACCCAAGCTTCTGCTAATATTCAATACGTAAAAAATGTCATGCAGGCTTTGCTCACGAAGCCTGATGAATTAGAGACTCTGGAAAAAATTCTTTACGAAAGAGTTCAAAAATATCCTGATGTCGAGGTCTACTCCGATCTGCTGATCTGGGTGACCATCCAGCAAAAGAACTTTCAGGCATCCTTTATTCAGGCCCGTGCTTATGACAGGCGATATAAAAAGTTTGGGGAAAAATGCATGGAGGTTGCCAAGATTGCTTTGGACAATGATGACTTTGATAGTGCCATCAAAAGTTATAGTTATGTGACCAAGGAGTACCCAGGCGGACCTTTTTTTCTTCAAGCCCAACTTGGGTTAATGCGGACACGTGAAGCCAGAATACGCAATGTTTTTCCGGTTAACACCGACTCTGTTCAAAATCTCATTAGAGATTACAAAACTTTTATTGCCCAATATCGCGACAATACCAATGCGCTGGAGGCTCAGCGGAGCGAAGCAATGTTATATGCAACTTACCTGGATGAAAAGGAAAAAGCCATTGTCCTGTTAAATGAGCTTATTGCTAATCCAAGAGCTTCACTGCAATTGAAGTCAACCGCTAAGCTGGATCTGGGGGATATCTACCTGCTAAAAGGTGAACCGTGGGAGTCAACGTTGTTATACTCACAAGTTGAGAAGTCGTTGCAAGAAAGTCCTGCTGGCTATGAGGCCAAACTAAAAAATGCCAAGCTTTCGTATTACAAAGGTGATTTTAGACTAGCGCAAGAACATCTGGATATATTAAAAGAAGCAACCACTCGTGAAATTGCTAACGATGCCATGGAGTTGAGTATGCGTATAAAAGAAAATATTGCATTTGATTCAATTGGTGAGGCGTTAAAGGCATACGCTTCTATTGAGTTATTGTTATATCAAAATAAGACTCACCAAGCACTGGATGCCATAAAACTATTAAAGGGAGGCTCTGCGGAGAAACTTGATTCAGCATTGAATACCGGCTCTGTCAACAGAATTTCATTTTCTAATCATGCCATTCTCGATGATGTATATTGGCTGGAAGCCAACATCAGAATGCAGCAGGGTGAATTTGAAGAATCGATTAAACTGCTTCAACAAATTTTGAACGAGTATCCTGATGATATCCTGGCGGATGATGCCTATTTTCAGCAAGGGGAGATTTACGAGCGACAACTCTACGATAAGGACAAGGCTATGGAGATTTATCGTGAATTCTTAAATAAGTATCCCGGAAGTGTATATGCTGCCGAAGCAAGAAAGAGATACAGAATGTTACGTGGAGATTTCAGTAATACTGAACCCCTTCCTCAATTAAATTAGATTATTCACTTCTTAACGATTTTACGGGATTGGAAGTAGCTGCCTTGATCGACTGATAGCTCATCGTAAGCCACGCGATCAGGAAAGCAACAACACCTGAAAGTGCATATACCCACCAGCCAATTTCTACTTTGTACTGATAATCTTCCAACCATATATTGACCGACCACCAGGCAAAAGGTGTTGCCAGCACAAACGCCAACAGCACTAACTTTCCAAAATCTTTGGAAAGCATAAACACAATTCCGGAAACACTGGCGCCAAGCACCTTACGGATCCCTATTTCTTTTGTGCGCTGCTCAGCTGTAAATGCCGTGAGTCCAAATAACCCCAAGCACGCAATAAGAATGGCAAGCCCGGCAAACACTGCAAACGTTTTGCCCAAACGTTGCTCGGTTGAATAAAGGTTGGCGAAGTCCTCATCCAAAAATGAATATTGAAAAGGCTGCCCGGGTGCGAGGTTTTTCCAGGTTTTTTCCACCGCAGTGATGACATCTTGCGTATTCTTCGCCTCGAACCGAAAAGCTACACTTCCATTATTTTTCTCAAGAAAGAAAGCAAGCGGGGTAACATTTTGTTTGAGTGATTCAAAGTGAAAGTTTTCTACCACCCCAACAACCGTCCACGACTTAATAGAATTCATATCAGGAGATCCATCTGGATTATTTCCGGTAAAGGTGGAAACCTTTTTCCCGAGAGGATCCTCCTCAAAATTGAATTGTTTAATGGCTGCCTCATTCATCACCACAGCAGTGGAGTCAGACAGAAACTCTTCTGAGAAAAAACGCCCGATCTTCATGTTCATTCCAAACGTTTTTGCATAATCATAATCTACCGTCCAATTTTGCATACCCACCATATTTTCCTGTGTAGGCTGCCCACCCTCAGGCCAATAGGTATTATCGCTGCGCCAACCATTTACAGGTAAAAAACCACTGATTGTTCCGCTTTGAATGAAACTGTTCTTGCTTACCTCTTCTTTAAAGATTTGAGTTTTGTCTTTCAGGGCATAGGCATCATGAACAATTAATACCTGGTCTTTTTCGAAACCTATTTTTTTATTCTGGATATAGTTTAACTGCTGGTTTACGGTGATGGTACCGATAATTAAAAAGATGGAAATGACAAATTGAAATACAACGAGACCACTGCGAATCAACCCGCTTTTCATACCTAATGCAACATGACCCTTCAGTACATTAACAGGTTTGAATGCAGAAAGAAAAAGCGATGGATATAATCCAGCCATGATACCCACCCCCAGTGAGCCCATGAATACTATGCCATAAAACTTCGGATCGCTAAGTGGTAATTCTAAAGTTTTTTGTGCCAGATCATTAAACACGGGTACAAATATATAAGCAAGCACAAGCGCCAATAAAAATGAAAAAAGACTTAATAAAACGGACTCGGTTAAGAATTGACGTATCAGGTGTGAGCGAAGAGATCCCATAACTTTTCGCACACCAACCTCTTTTGCACGGTTTGAAGATCGTGCTGTAGAGAGGTTCATGAAATTAATACACGCGATGATAAGAATTAAGAGTGCAATTGCAGAAAACAAATACACATACGTGATATCTCCATTGGGCCGAAATTCCCCGGTAAGATCAGAATGAAGGTGAATGGATAGCAACGGCATCAGCGTGTAGGCAAGTTTATTACCCGAGGCTTCAAATTTTTCCATCGTGAATTCTCCGCCTAATATTTGTGCTGCTTGCGGACCAACATGCTTTAACACTATTCCGGGCAACTTTTTCTCCAACGCGTTGGCATCAGTGCCCTCTTTTAACAAAATATAGGTTTGAAAATTATTGCTGAGGAAGTTCGTGCTTTTTGCCTCTTCCAAACCCGCCATTGAAATTAAAATATCAAACTTGAAGTGCCCTGACTCGGGCATATCTTCAAAGACAGCCGTTACCTTCATAGGCCAGCGGTTATCCATGATTAATGTTTGACCGAGTGCGTTTCCATCCGGGAAAAATTTGTTCGCGATCTTTCTACTGACCGCCAGGGTGGCCGGCTCTTTGAGCGCAGATCCCGCATCACCCTGAAGTACCGGAACTGTAAATATTTTAAAAAAAGTACTGTCGGCCCAGATAACATTATCTTCCTTAATGTTATCAGCGGTTTCACTTGGCTTTACCAAGTAAGAACCACGGCTTCTAAAGCGAACTGCAGTTTCTACCTCTGGAAAATCCTGAAGGAGTGTTTCACCCAACGGTGCCGGGGCTACAGCCAGCTGGTAATGATTACCACCAAATTTGATTTCACCGTTTATACGATAAATGCGATTTGCATTAATGTGATGCTTATCATAGCCCAGTTCGCTGAGTACAAATAACACAATAACAAGGCACGAGGCGATACCTACCGCTAAGCCCATGATATTGATGAATGTGTAAAAGCGATGCTTCGTAAGATTACGAATGGCGATGGTGAAGTAATTGCGCAGCATAATTTTAGCTTTTGTGTTCTCTACCTCAATAATTTTTTTCTGGGTTTCCTGTAGGCCGGCTGTGTGGCCAAATGATTTTAAAACGGAATGGTAGGCATCAATAAATCTTTTCTCTTTTGCCATCTCTTCTTCAACAGCCGAACAAATGTGATCAATCAATTCTTCCTGAACTCCTTCAGCAACAATACCACGGTAGTTCAGGTCTTTTATGATGTAGTCAATATGTTCACTGGTAAGTTGTGACATCTTAAGCTATTTGTACCTGAAGTACAGACGACATGGTTTTGATGAAATCAACAAATTCCGTTACACGCTCATAACTGATCTTGCCACCGGCAGTAGTGAGGGTATAGTATTTACGAACCCGCTTGCCCAGCATTATAGTGTCTGTTTTTAGGAGCCCTTCCGACTCAAGTTTGTGTAGGGTGGGATAAAGAGCGCCTTCCGTTAGAAGTAGCCGGCCACCTGATAATTCCTTGACACGCTGGGTTATTTCATACCCATACATTTTGCCGTTATCCTTTAAAACCTTCAATAAAATGGTTTGGAGGGTACCTTTTAAGAGTTCTGGAGAATGCATAATTGATTAATACATAAGAGAATTATGTATTAGACGAAGATAACCGCCTTGAGGTTGCATTAACCAATTGCTGTTTTCAACCCTATGGGTTACGTCTGTAACCTAGGTCACCAAATTTCGGTGATTCAAATCACCGCAAAGAGTGAGTCCAATCATGGTTTTGGGGGTAATAAGGGCTAACCTTTATAGCGCTAAACCCAACAGTTATGAAAAAAAATCTGATAATCATCGGAGCCGGCACCGCTGGCACCATGATGGCCAACAAGCTCAATCATGAGCTGGACAATCGCCAGTGGCAAATCACCATAATCGATCGCGATAATACCCACTACTATCAACCAGGATTTCTCTTTATTCCTTTTGGCATTTACAAGCCCGAAGACGTGGTTAAATCACGGACTGAATTTCTTCCGGATGAACTAAACTTTATCATGGATGAGGTGGAAACAATTAAGGGAGAGGACAATGAGGTTTATCTGAAGAGTGGCAAAATTCTAAAGTATGATGTTTTGATTATTGCTACCGGAGTAGAAACTGTTCCTGAAGAAACACCCGGACTGAAAGAGGAACTCTGGTATAAAGACATCTTTGACTTTTATACCTATGAAGGTGCTGTTAATCTAGCCGATAAGCTAAGAGATTGGAAAGGAGGTAAGCTGGTGATTAACTTGGCAGAAACCGCAATTAAATGTCCGGTGGCGCCACTTGAATTTACATTTTTAGCGGATGCGTATTTCACTGAAAAGGGAATGCGTGACAAAGTCGACATCAAATACGTAACACCACTTTCAGGAGCCTTCACAAAACCAAAGGCCACAGAAATGCTCAATGGCTTGATGACTGAGAAAAACATCGAAGTAATTCCTGATTTCTATTTGGCCAGAGTAGATAACGAGAAAAAAGTCATTGTCTCCTATGATGAGAAGGAAGTTCCATTTGACCTGCTCATCACCATACCGGTTAATAAAGGTGACAAGGTTATTGAAAGAAGCGGAATGGGAGATGAGGACGGTTTGAACTTTGTACCAACTGATAAGGCCAGTCTTCAATCCAAGAAATTCAAAAACATATTTGTCATCGGAGATACAACAAATGTTCCTGCATCCAAGGCAGGATCTGTGGCGCACTTTGAAGCAGAAATTCTAACCGAGAATGTTATCAGCTTCATTAACAATAAGCCGATGACAGCCACTTTTGATGGCCACGCTAACTGCTTCATAGAAACCGGGTATGGTAAGGCTGCTCTTATTGATTTTAACTATACCACCGAACCCCTTCCTGGCAAGTTTCCTTTTGCGATGGTTGGTCCGATGGATTTACTAAAAACTACGCGGGCAAATCATTTTGGAAAACTTGCCTTCAAATGGGTGTACTGGCACATGCTATTGACCGGGAAAAAATTACCGGTGTCTACGCACATGTCAATGACTGGAAAAATCAAAGAAGAAGAAACTGCATTAGTATAAACACAAAACGCATACATATGGAAACTACAACAATGACTCAAGCACTGGCAACAAACCCCGAGGGTTATTTGCTGGATTACAAACAATGGACACGCGAATGGGCTATCGAAGTAGCCAAAACGTACGGTTTAGAATTAACCGATAAACACTGGGAGGTATTGAATTGGCTCCGCCAAAAACAAGAAGAGGGCGTTGCCTTATCTATCCGCAAAGTGGGAAACTCAGGAATAGCAGACATCAAATTATTCTATCAGCTGTTTCCGGGTGGACCGCTAAAAATCTCAAGTAGAATTGCGGGCATACCTAAACCTGTAAGCTGTATTTAAAATCATTCACGTTAAAATTAATTGTTATGATAGACACATTAGAAAAACCCGTCACCGTAAGCAAACCTGCCCCTGTGATGAAGGAAGATAAAAAAGTAAAGAAAGTTCTGATCATCTGCTCTAAAGGAAAATTGGAAGATGTTTATGCAGCATTGGTTATGGCCAATGGAGCGTTAATGGAAGGCATCGAAGCGAAAATGTTTTTTACATTCTTCGGCTTAGAGGCGATTACTAAAAAGCATGCCGATCAACTGCACACCGCTACTGTTGGGAATCCAGCATTTATGCCGGGGATGCCTACAGTGGTTGCCGGCCTACCAGGATTTGAAGCTTTTGCTTCTTATATGATGAAGAAGGAAATGGATAAACTGGACATTCCACATGTAACAGAATTCATTCAAATAATTGAAGCATCGGGTGGAGAGATTTATGCCTGCAAACTGGCAGCCGACATGTTCCACTTAAAGAAAGAGGACTTTTTACCGGAAGTTAAAGACATCATTACTGTTGGCGATATGTATGCGCTGGCTGATGGGGAAGGCACCCAGATTGTGTTTATCTAATTGAATGGGTGCTAAAGCAAGCCGCCCCGACTATGTCGGGGCGGTTATTTTTTTATAAGTGGGAATAGTTTCTTAAGTGAAAGCCATATATTCATGTGTGAAGTCAACCAATTTTCACTATGAATAAATTGATTTTTTGTGCTTGTCTTTTATTGCTGCTAAGCTGCAATAAAAAAAGTGTTAGAAACTCCCCAAGAGAAATTGATCAATTAGCGGAGGCTTATGTTCGCCTGGCTTTGGTCATTGGGCAATATGATGCCTCCTTCGTGGATGCTTATTATGGCCCCGACTCACTCAAGCCCACCACACCTCCCGCACGGGTATTTCCTAAAGACAGCTTGCTGATAGCCGTACAATCTTTGAAAGCTGAGGTTGATAAAATTTTCAAGGCCGACAGCACTAGCGTGCAGGCAAACCGAGCCGGGTGGATTTCTGATCAATTAATTTCTTTTGACAGACGCATCAGAGTTTTCTCCGGGGAATACGGATCATTTGATGAGGAATCAAAAGATTTGTTTGGCACCTCTGCACCCGTGTTTGATGAAAAACATTACCAAGAGCTGGCGGAACAACTCAACAGCCTTCTTCCCGGAACAGGCACAGTATCCACTCGCTTTCAAGCATTAGCCAACCGATTTATTATCCCAAAAAATAAGCTGGATACAGTTTTTAAAGCAGCCATTGCCGAATGTCGTAAGCGAACACTGCAGCATTATGCATTGCCCCCAACGGAAGATTTCAAGCTTGAATTCGTAACCGATAAATCATGGAGCGGATACAATTGGTATATGGGTAATTTTCAGAGTGTGATTCAGATCAATACTGACATTAATATTTTTATTGATCGTGCCATTGACGTAGGCAGTCATGAAAGTTACCCCGGACATCATGTGTATAATATGCTTCTTGAAAAAAATCTATTTCATGATCAAGGCCTAATTGAGATTTCTGTTTACCCGCTGTATAGCCCGCAATCCCTGATAGCCGAGGGGAGCGCTAATTATGGAATTGATGTGGTCTTTCCGGGTAATGAAAAAGCCACTTTTGCCCGCGAAGTACTATTGCCTTTGGCAGGATTGGATACAACGGGCATTGCCCTGTATTTCACTGTACTCCAGACAAAGTCAAAACTTAATTATGTGCGAAATGAGGTTGCAAGAGGTTTATTCTCCGGCACCATGAACGAAGAGGAGGCCTTGCGATGGTTACAGGAATATGGATTGCAAAACAAGGAGACAGCTGCTAAATCCATTAGTTTCATTCGCGGCCAAAGAAGCTATGTCATCAACTACAATTACGGAGCGGACCTGGTAGCGCAGTACATCGAACGAATGGGAGGAACAAGTCCGGAAGATCGGTGGCGTATTTTTGAAAAACTCTTAAGCAATCAGATTCGGATTAAGGATTTGAAGAATAATTGAAGTTGGATATTAGCAAGTCACTAAGATCTCCTCGGCAAGTGCAAGAACTCTTCTCTTCAAATCATCCATCGCTAGTGTGACGGCCGGAGAAAGGCCAACATGCAAATGGGCAATGTCTGCTACTGTAACCACAAACAAATAGATCTTCGGAAGTTTACCCATTAGACTAAGACTTTCCACTAAATCTTTCAACCCGATTTCATGGGTGCTCATGGCCTTCGGAAAATCCTGTGAGAATTTTGGCTCAATCAACCGGATAATGCCCACCGGGTGTTGGTCAAGCGTAGCATCTACCATGATCACAATTGGATACTTCTCTAAATATTCCATCAGCTGGAAACCGGCTGTACCACCATCCAACAGATCAATACCCTCCGGAAGACTTTCTTTTTTTAATTGTTGAATGAAATGAACACCTAACCCCTCATCGCCCATCAGGTAATTTCCGATACCGAGGATTAAAATGGATGATGAAGGTTTAAGCGTATTCATCAATACTTATTTTTTCTTTTCATCTTTTTCTGAAGCATGAAAAACTTCTTCTTCAATAAATTTCCATCCGCCACCCATCGATGAAATTTCACCTCTGCCTTCAACGTAGTCGTGATAGAATACCAGGTAAACATGAATAACGGTAAAGAGAATGAAGAACCAGGTGATCCAATGATGAATTTGCCGGAGCATAAAATCACCACCCACTACATAAGGCACCCAGGTAAATAAATCGGGCAACCACCAATCGCTCATGGCGGAGTACAAGCCAAATCCAGTAAGGCATTGGAATCCAAAAGCAATAAATGTCAGAAAGTAGGTTAATCCCGCTACACGATTATGACCAATAGAGTGAATCTCTGTCCCTTTTGTCATAAAGATATCGGTCTTAAATACCAACCACATGTCTTTGAAGAATTGCCTATTCGTAGGAATGAAATTTTTCCAACTCGCATATTTATTGCCTACAAAACCCCAATAGAGACGAAACAAATAGTTGAATAAAAAAATGTAGGATGCAGCAAAGTGAATATACCGAACGGTTCCAAACCAATATAAGTTGGAAGCTTCTTTTCCCGACATGAGTGCCGGAGGGTTACCAATGATCAATCCGGTTGCAACCAATACAACTATTGCTAAAGCATTTATCCAGTGATAAACCCGTACAGGAAGTTGCCAGACAAAAACACGTCTGAGTTTGTGAGGCTTAGAAATAACAGTGGTGTTCATACCTTACAAAACGTTAACCTTACTCACCTGCTTGCCTTCCTCATCATACAAATGAACCGCACATGCCAGGCATGGATCGAATGAATGGATGGTGCGCAATATTTCTACCGGTTGATTGATATCGGCAACCGGAGTATCCCTCAACGCAGCTTCATAGGCAGATGGATTTCCATCTTTGTCTCGCGGGGAAGCATTCCACGTAGAAGGAACAACGAGTTGATAGTTTGCAATTTTTTGATCTTCAATCACAATCCAGTGTGCTAATGCACCGCGTGGGGCTTCCGTATGACCAACTCCCATGGCCTTTACGGGCCACATTTCAGGCTTGAATTTTTCCATGTTGGCCATGCGCGAATCACCATTCTTGATATTGTTTAGTAATTGATCATAAAACTCTAAACCCCATTGAGCAACTAGTTTGGATTCTAATCCACGAGCTGCTGTACGACCTAATGTTGAAAATAATGCTGTTGCCGGAACACCAAGTGCTGCCAATGCACTATTCACAACCTCTTTGAAATCTTCACGGCCACTGGCATAGCCCACTAATACACGTGCTAGTGGACCAACCTCCATCGCATGTCCTTTCCAACGTGGGGTTTTAAGGAAACTGTATTTCTCATCCACGTTCAAATGCTCAAATGGTGGTTTCGGTCCGGTATAGTTTAATTTGGTCTCACCTTTCCAGGGATGCAAACCAACATCATCACCACCGGCATATTCATACCAGCTGTGCGAAATATATTCCTGAACCTCATTATCATTTCTTAAATCTACCTCGTGTACTTTGCTGAGATCTTTATTGAGAATAGCCCCAGCCGGGAACTTGTAATTTCCAACATCTGCATAAGCCGAAGTCGAGAGATCACCGTATACCAAATAGTTACCAAGTCCACCACCGATAGCACCCCAATCCAGATAGTAAGGCGCGATTGCCATCAAGTCAGGAATATAGACTTGCTCAACAAATTGTTTTGCATCTTTTAAGAGTTGACCAACGTAAGCGAGACGCTCAGCATTTATTCCACTGGCATCATCCAAACTGATGGAACACGCCATACCGCCAACCAGGAAATTCGGGTGAGGATTTTTACCACCAAAAATGGTATGAATCTTAACGATTTCTTTTTGCCACTCTAACGCTTCGAGATAGTGCGCAACGCCAATCAGGTTTACTTCCGGAGGAAGTTTGTAAGCGGAGTGCCCCCAATAGCCATTGGCAAAAATTCCCAGTTGACCGCTCTCCACAAATTTTGTTAGTCGTTTTTGCAAGTCGGAGAAATAGCCGGGCGAACTCTTCGGCCAATTAGAAATACTTTGAGCAATCTCCGATGTTTTTTTAGGATCAGCTTTTAACGCGCTCACCACATCCACCCAATCCAACGCATGGAGATGATAAAAGTGCACTACGTGATCATGCATACTTTGCGTACAGAACATGAGATTGCGAACCAGTTCAGCGTTTGGCGGAACCGTTATTCCCAAGGCATCCTCAACGGCACGGATGGATGCGAGCGAGTGCACGGTTGTACATACACCGCATACACGGCCCACAAAAGCCCAAGCATCGCGAGGATCTCGACCACGAAGAATTTCTTCGATCAATCGCACCATGGTACCGGAGCTATACGCCTCTGTTATTTTTCCGTCATTGATTTCGGCTTCTATCCGTAAGTGCCCTTCAATACGCGTAATAGGATCTACAACAATTCGTGCCATGGTTAATCTTTTTTAAGTTCTTGTTCTGATTCCTTTCCTTCAGAAATGAGGTCTTCCACAATTTTGTGCTTGCGCAAATTCGTGGCGACAGCATGGGCGGCAATGCCGGCAGCCGTTACTCCCAATGCCACCATTCCGATCTTATCTGCATTTTCCTCAATACCGAATCCGCTAATTTTTGTCATGCGTTCGTAAATCGGACCATTGTCCCAGAAGCTTTCTTCGCTGCAACCAAAACATCCATGTCCGGATTGAATGGGATAGCTCACACCATTGTTCCACCGCATTACGCCACAGGCGTTATAGGTGCTCGGGCCTTTACAACCCACTTTATATAAGCAGTATCCGCGTTTTGCGTTTTCATCGTCAAAGGTTTCAACAAACAATCCGGCATCGTAATATGGCCTGCGATAGCAACTGTCGTGAACGCGTTTTGAGTAAAATGCCTTTGGCCTTCCAATACCATCCAAAGCGGGTATCGTTCCAAAGGTGAGTAAGTGAATAATGGTACCCGCCATTACTTCGCCAATAGGAGGGCAGCCTGGCACTTTAATAATGGGCTTTCCTTTTATGATTTTATGAATAGGTGTAGCCTTGGTAGGATTTGGCTTGGCCGACTGAACACAGCCATTGCTGGCACAACTTCCCCAACAGATGATGGCTTTAGCGCCCTCAGCAGTTTCTTTCAAAATGTCCAGCGAAGACTTTCCACCAATCATACAATACACGCCATCCTCACCGGTTGGCACCGAACCCTCTACACAAAGGATATATTCACCATAGTGATCCTTCATAGTTTTTTGCATGGCGGCTTCAGCCTGATGCCCTGCAGCGGCCATGAGGGTTTCGGTGTAATCCAGAGAGATTTTATCCAGAATAATATCCGCTACAATAGGGTGTGACGAACGAATGAATGATTCACTGCAGCAGGTACACTCCTGGAAGTGTAGCCAGATCACCGGCAAGCGGGTTTTGGATTGCAAAGCGTTGGCCACTTGTGCAACACCGGATGATTGCAGGCCCATGTAGGCGGCCATCATCGCACAAAACTTCATGAAGTCTCTGCGAGAATAACCATTGTCGCGAAGTTCTTCGTAGTAAGTTTTTCTTTTTTGGATGGTTTCAGTAGGCATAATACAGTTGGTGTTAAGTCAGTTTTGACTAATTCTAAATAGTGCCTTAAGAGATTCCGCTGTTGAAAACGGATTGATTAATGTATTGATGAAAATTCTGACTACCCATGATTTATCTCATTGCATAGCCGTGACTTTTATCATGAGTTTTTTTAGAAGAGTTAGAGACATTGAGTATCACAAAAAATAATTAGCCGATGAAAGCAATTAAATCAATCGTATTGGGAGCGGCTGTTTTTGGTCCGCTTGCAGTACTCGCACATGAAGGTCATGGACATGAAAATCCATTGAGCCCCGGACATTACCTGGCAAATCCTGAGCACGCAATTCCTCTTGCTCTGGCCTTAGCGGTAGTGGTGTTTTTTATTGGAAGAAAAATATTTCAGGCAAGAACGAAGAAAGAGGAGCGCAAATAAAAGCGTTGAACCCTATGCATGAACTGTCCATTGTGATGAGCATTGTTGATGCTGCAGAGGAACAAGTCAAAAGTCATCATGCCACGGAAGTGGAAAGCATAGACCTTGAAATTGGCGCGTTGGCAGGTGTTGATGATTATGCACTTGAATTTGCATGGGAAGCAGCTGTTAAAAACACCATACTGGAAAAGGCAAAACGAGTCATCCACAAACAAAGAGGCTGGGCAAAATGCCTGGAGTGTGATTGTGAGTTTGAAATCAAAGAGCTTTATGATCCCTGTCCGTTATGTGGTGAACATTTAATTCAGATTCTTCACGGAAAAGAACTGAAAATTCAATCGATGGTATTACTAAACTAAAAAGCTATGTGTGCAACGTGTGGATGTGAACAAGAAGGTATGGTGAAACTTACTACCATGCGCGATGTACTTTTTGCGCCAATGCATCATCATTCACATGACCATGAAGACACTCTACCCATAAGAACAAAAGTCGATCTGGAACAGGACATCATGTCAAAAAATAACCTATTGGCCGAACGCAACCGGGGATACTTTTTAGCGAAAGAAATCCTTGCCGTCAACCTGGTAAGTTCTCCGGGTTCCGGAAAAACTTCGCTCCTGGAAAATACACTTCGGGATATAAAAGAGGAAATCAACTTTTATGTAATTGAAGGCGATCAGCAAACCATGAATGATGCAGATCGTATTGCTGCTACAGGCATTCCGGTAACGCAAATCAACACCGGTAAAGGTTGCCACTTAGATGCACAGATGGTGTGGGATGCTTTGCGGGAATTAAAGCCTGAAGAGCACTCCACCGTATTTATTGAAAACATCGGCAACCTGGTATGCCCATCTATGTTTGATTTGGGCGAACAAAAAAGAGTGGTCATCATTAGCGTGACAGAAGGAGATGACAAGCCATTGAAATATCCCGACATGTTTGCCACCAGTCAGCTATGCATTATTAACAAAATTGATTTACTGCCGTATGTCAACTTCAGCATTGAAAAAGTAAAGAAATATGCCAGGAAGATTAATCCAACAATTGAATTTCTGGAACTCTCCTGTACGACCGGAAAAGGTCTAGAGGATTGGTATAACGTATTACGGAACGTGAGTACTGTGCATCATTATGCAAAATGAAATGGATGCATATCCATATAGAAGGTCAGGTTCAGGGCGTTGGCTTCAGGCCATTTGTGTATAAGCTTGCCCACTGGCTTGATTTGAGAGGCTGGGTAAGAAACAATGTGGATGGTGTTCATATCGAGGCTGGCGGAACTGCCGAGCAACTTGAATTATTTTTATACCTCTTGAAAGACGATGCCCCGGCTGAAGCACGCATCACCAAAATCTCTTCAAAGGAAATTGAGGAAAGAGATTTTCATCAGTTCAAAATTAAGGAAAGTAATTCAAGCGGAACTCCCAATCTATTAATTACACCTGACCTTGGTTTGTGCGAGCATTGCCGCAAAGAAATTAATGATCCACAAAATCATCGCTACCATTATCCCTTCACCACGTGTACGCACTGTGGTCCACGATATTCCATTTTAAAATCATTACCGTATGATCGGCATACCACATCGATGGAAAAATTCAAGATGTGTGTGCAGTGTGAACATGAATATCACAACCCCAACGACAGAAGATATTTTTCACAAACCAATTCATGCCCGGATTGCTCAATACAAATTACACTGGTCAATCATACTGGGAAGAAATTGACGGATTCTTGGGATGATGCACTTCCAATATTGGTTCGCTCGCTGGAACACGGAAAGACCATAGCTATAAAAGGAGTTGGTGGATACTTGCTCCTAACAGATGCCATTAACTCCGAAGCAATCAAAACCTTACGTGAGCGAAAGCACAGACCGTTCAAGCCATTCGCGTTAATGTACCCTGACATTGAATCACTGAGAGAAGATACTGAATTGCTGGAGGAAGAAGAAAATGCTTTTCTAAGTGTAACCAGTCCGATTGTACTGGTAAAAGTTAAGCCGAACCCTAGATCAAATATTTGTACAGACTTAATTGCACCAGGCCTGGATACCATTGGTGTGATGCAGCCCTACACTGCCATGTTTGACTTGTTGATGAAGGCTTGGAAAAAGCCCCTCATCGCAACCAGTGGAAATATGAGCGGCTCTCCTATTTTGTATCGTGATGATGAGGCGTTCGAATCTTTGCGAGAGGTAGCCGATATGTTTCTGATGAATAATCGGGACATTCAACTTGCGCAGGATGACAGTGTGATTAGATTTTCTGCGATCAATCAGAAAAAAATTATACTTCGCAGATCAAGAGGTTTAGCCCCAACCTACCTGAACACATCGGGTCCGGCTTCAGTATTGGCTATGGGAGCTGATTTGAAAAGTTCATTTGGTCTTCAGGCCAATAGCCGCACGTACATCAGTCAATACCTGGGTGATCTTGAATCCTACCAAAGCCAGGAGTATTATCGTCATGCTCAGGACCATTTAATTAGGTTAGTAAAGACAAAGCCTGAACGAGTGGTGGTAGATATGCATCCGCAATATTATTCCACAGAGCTTGGCCATGAATTAGCCAAAAAATTGGATGTTCCGGTAGTTAGCCTCCAGCATCATGAAGCACATGCATGGTCAGTGTTGGCTGAAAATGATTTAATCGACATAGATGAGTCTGTTTTGTGCGTGGTATGGGACGGAACCGGATATGGCCACGATCACAATGTTTGGGGAGGAGAGTTTTTCACGTATGAAAAATATGAGTTGAAGCGAGTTTCCCACATCGACTACTTCCCGATGTGGATGAGTGACACGATGGCGAAGGAGCCGCGACTCAGCGCTCTTTTCTTGTGCGGTGACTTAGCCCATGCAGAGAAAATCCTTAAACCAAAATTTTCCGATCAGGAGTGGAATTATTATTCCAAGATGATTGCCACCGAGCCACCGCGATATACATCCAGCGTAGGTCGATTGTTTGATGCCGTTGCATCTTTACTGGGTGTTTGCGACCGAAACACATTTGAAGGTCAGGCTGCATTGTATCTTGAAACACTTGCTGCAACCACGACAACTGCTTCACGATATCCGGTGCAATGGAAGGGCTCAACGTTGGATGTTAAAAAGCTGACGGAGCATATCCTTCAGGATATTTCGCATAAAAGATCATCGGCCTGTATCGCTTATAAATTTCACACCTACCTGGCGGATGTTGTGTTTGATATTGCGTTTAAGTTAGGCATGAAAAAAATTGCGTTTAGTGGAGGCGTTTTTCAAAATGCACTATTGGTGGATCTAATCATCAATCGGTTTAATGGGCAAGATCAACAGCTACTCTTCCATCATGAACTATCTCCTAACGATGAGAACATTTCTTTTGGTCAGTTAACCTTTGCCAAGGTAGCCGATCAATCAAAAAAATATTTACTATCTGAATTAGTCAATAACCTTCAGTAATATGTGCTTAGCCATCCCCGGAAAATTAATAGCAATCACTCAACAGCTGGACGAAACCTTCCGGTATGGAAAAGTTTCCTTTGGCGGCATCATGCGCGATGTAAATTTATCGATGGTGCCGGAAGCAAAGCCAAACGATTATGTTCTGGTGCATGTGGGTGTGGCCATTAGTATTGTGGATGAAGAAGAAGCACTGAAGACGTTTGAATACATCAAAAGAATTGGAGAACTTGATGAACTTAACGCACCTCCGGCATGAAACACCTTTCTGAATACAGAGATGCTGAGATTGTAAAAGAGCTGGTTGATAAGATAAGTGCCATGGTTACAAAACCGTGGACACTGATGGAAGTATGCGGAGGACAAACGCATAGCTTGGTAAAGAATGGAATTCTGAACATGCTGCCTGATAAAGTCACCATGGTACATGGGCCTGGTTGTCCGGTTTGTGTAACGCCTATTGGTATTATTGATGAAGCCATTGCATTGTCAAAAAATCCTAAAGTCATCCTGTGTTCTTTTGGTGATATGTTGCGCGTGCCGGGGTCTACTCAAAGTTTACTGGAAGTAAAAGCTGAAGGCGCAGATGTACGCATGGTGTATTCTCCGTTAGAAGCGGTAAAACTTGCTCAGGAAAATCCAAAAAAAGAGATTGTGTTTTTCGCTGTGGGCTTTGAAACCACAGCACCCGCCAATGCCTTGTCGGTTATTCAAGCGGATAAAATGGGCATAAAAAATTACAGCATTCTAGCATCTCATGTGTTGGTGCCTCCCGCTATGGAGGCAATTCTTTCTGATCCGGAAACGGTAGTCAATGCATTTTTAGCTGCAGGCCACGTGTGCACCATCATGGGCACAGAAGAATACGATCCGATTGCAGCTAAATATCATGTACCTATTGTTGTTACGGGTTTTGAACCGGTAGACTTATTGCAAGGAATATATATGGCTGTTAAGCAGCTTGAAGAAGGAGATGCAAAAGTTGAAAACCAATATATGCGTGTTGTGCTGCGCGAAGGAAATCGCTTGGCACAAAATGCGATTGAAAAAGTTTTTGAAGTGTCGGATCGCGACTGGAGAGGTATTGGAACAATTCCATTGAGCGGGTGGGAAGTTAACACATCATTTCAGCAATACAACGCCAGAAAGAAATTCAACCTTGGACCGATGGAGTCGAAAGAAAATGCAAGTTGCATGGCGGGCGAAATCATGAAAGGCAAAATGAAACCTTTTAACTGTCCGCACTTCGGAAAGGATTGTACACCTGAGCGACCCCTGGGTGCTCCCATGGTTTCTTCGGAAGGTGCGTGTGCGGCATACTATCATTTTTCTCAACAAGCTGAAGCCGTTCACGCGTGAGCACCGAAAAACTTTCCGTTCGATTAAACTGTCCTCTTCCAAAATTAGACTTTGATGTCATTACCCTTGGGCATGGTAGCGGTGGAATATTAACGCATCGCTTATTGGATGCCGGAGTGTTTAACATTTTAAAAAATCCCTGGCTAGATGAGCAGCATGACGGTGCAACACTAGAGATCAATAGCAAGATCGCTTTCACAACTGACAGCTATGTGGTATCTCCCATTTTTTTTCCGGGAGGTAATATTGGTGAATTAGCCGTTAATGGATCAGTGAATGATCTCGCCATGTGTGGTGCTCAGCCTCAATACTTATCGTTGAGTTTTATTTTGGAAGAAGGTCTTCGTATGGATGAGTTTTGGGAGATACTGGTAGGAATAAAAAAATCTTCTGATGATGCGGGTGTAAGAATTGTTACAGGCGATACAAAAGTAGTCGAGCGGGGAAAGGGAGATAAAATATTTATCAATACTTCAGGAATTGGAAAAATTCACTCCAACGCCAATGTGCATGCCAATCGGGCAAAGCCCGGGGATGTGATTTTAGTGAGTGGCCTGGTTGCCCAACATGGTGTGGCCATTCTTTCTGTTCGACAGGGATTAGAATTTGAAACCACCGTCCTTAGTGACACCCGACCTCTATGGAAACCTGTAAATGAGTTGCTTGATAAACTGGGGAATGATGTGCATTTTTTGCGCGATCCAACGCGAGGGGGTGTGGCTACGGTGTTAAATGAGCTCGCCCAACAGGCACAAGTGGGGGTGGAAATAACTCAGACCTCTATTCCCATAGAAGACCAAGTGGAGGGTGCTTGCGAAATGTTAGGACTCGACCCTCTTTATGTTGCCAATGAGGGGATATTTATTGCGGTAGTCCCTCAAAACCGGGCAGAAGAGGCAATTATGATCCTTAAAAAGTATAGCCCCGCTGCTTCAATTATTGGTGAAATCGTTGAAAAACACCCAAATCAGGTAATCCTCAATAGCCGGATAGGCGGCAAGCGTATCGTTACCATGCTGCCCGGAGAACAGCTTCCCAGAATCTGCTAGGAGAGAAAATATTTCTCACTTAGTATGCATGCATAACATTTTTCTATACCTTCGTCAACGTTTGCATGAAAAGGGAAGAAACCATCGACTTTAACATTAAGGCCTCCTGGCATGCCATTGCGCGCATGTACAATCAGCAGGCACTTAAATATGGAGGCACCATGTCGGTGGGATTTGCCCTTCTCAATATTAACTCAGAGGAAGGAACGCCCGCGATGAAGATCGGACCCTTAATGGGATTGGAGCCAAGAAGTCTCACGCGACTATTAAAATCCATGGAAGAAAAAGGGCTGATCTATCGTGAAGCAGATAAAATTGATAAGCGTTCGGTTAGGATTTACCTCACGAAGGAAGGAAAAAAGAACAAGGAGAAATCAAGAGAAACGGTTCTTCGCTTTAATGAAGCAATTCGGGAAGAAATTCCGAACGACAAGTTGGATGTTTTCTTTGACGTGCTGCAGGAAATTAACCGGATGATTGATAAAAATAATATCTACGAGAAAGTAACAGTATAACTATGAATCGTACCATTCGTAAAGTAGCGGTATTAGGGTCTGGCATAATGGGCTCTCGCATTGCTTGTCATTTTGCCAACATTGGTGTGGATGTCCTTTTGTTGGATATCGCGCCTAAAGAATTAACGGAAGACGAAAAGAAAAAGGGACTTGCCCTTGATCATCCTGCGGTTAAAAACAGAATTGTTAACAGTGCATTTGAAGCTACACTGAAAGCAAACCCAGCCTCACTTTTCAGTAAAAAATTTGCATCGCGGGTGAAGCTTGGAAATTTTACAGATGACATGTCCAAAATCAAAAATTGCGACTGGACAATTGAAGTAGTGGTTGAGAATCTGGATATCAAGAAGAAGGTTTACGAAGAGGTTGAAAAGCACAGAACTCCCGGAACGCTCATCACATCTAATACTTCAGGCATTCCTATTCATTTAATGGCCGAAGGAAGAAGTGAAGATTTTCAAAAGCATTTTGCAGGTACACACTTTTTTAATCCACCCCGTTATCTCAAGTTACTGGAGATTATTCCCACCACGAAAACTGATCCTACAGTCACCAAATTTTTGATGCACTATGGGGATTTATATTTAGGGAAGACAACGGTTCTTTGCAAAGACACTCCGGCTTTCATCGGAAACCGCGTTGGAATTTTCGGATTGCTGAAAGTAATCGACTCGATGGGCAAGTTTGATCTCAATGTCGATGAGATCGACAAACTTACGGGCCCCGTTATTGGAAGACCTAAATCGGCAACCTTCCGAACCTCTGATGTAGTTGGGTTGGATACACTCGTGAAAGTTTCTAACAATCTTTATGCAGGTCTTGTCAATGATGAAGGCCGCGAGATGTTCAAGCTGCCCGAAGTAGTGACAAAGCTTGAACAAAATAAATGGTTGGGAGATAAAACCGGCCAAGGTTTTTATAAGAAGACAAAAAACGCTAAAGGTGAAACCGAAATCCTTACACTGGATTTAAAGACGCTGGAATACAAGCCAAAAGCAAAAGCAAAATTTGCTACGCTTGAAACCACAAAAACTATCGACAACCTGAAGGACCGATTCAAAGTGCTGTTGGCCGGCAAAGACAAAGCCGGTGACTTTTATCGCGATTGTTTTTTCGGTCTTTTTCAATATGTAAGTAATCGCATTCCTGAAATAAGCGATGAGCTTTTTAGAATTGATGATGCCGTGAGCGGTGGCTTTGGTTGGGATCTTGGCCCGTTCGAAACCTGGGATGCGGTAGGTGTGGAAAAATCACTTCCACAAATGGAGGCTGCTGGTTACAAACCTAATCAGTGGGTGTATGACATGCTTGCCAGTGGGAACAAGTCTTTTTACAAAGTAGAAGGCGGCCAGAAAAAATATTATGACATCCCGACTAAGTCGTATAAATCCATTCCCGGAAGAGAAAGCTTTATTATTCTCGAAAGCAAGAGTGAAAATGTGATCTGGAAAAATGCCGATTCAAAAATTACTGATCTGGGCGATGGCGTGATCAACTTTGGTTGGCACAGCAAAAGCTATACACTGGGGAGCAGCGTAATTGAGGGACTCAATAAATCCATTGACCTGGCGGAGAAAGAATATCGGGGCTTAGTGGTTGGACACCAGGGCGCAGATTTTTCATTGGGAGCAAATCTGGGATTAGTGTTCATGTATGCGATCGAACAGGATTATGATGAGATTGATTTCATGATCAAAGCCTTTCAGAATTCGGTGATGCGATTGCGATATTCATCCATACCCGTAGTGGTTGCGCCACAAGGAAGAACGCTTGGTGGAGGATGTGAAATGACCATGCATGCAGACATCGCGCAAGCAGCCGCTGAAACCTATATCGGTTTAGTAGAAGTGGGCGTAGGACTTATCCCTGGTGGAGGAGGAACCAAAGAGTTTACAAAACGCGTGAGTGATGCGTTGGAAGAAGGTGATGTAGAATTGAATGCGTTGCAAAATGCATTTATGACCATTGCCACAGCAAAGGTGGCAACATCAGCCGAGGAGGCACGTGAACTTGGCATCCTGAAAAAACTAGATCGCGTATCCATGAACAAAGACCGCCAGATAGCGGATGCAAAACAGGCTGTTATTGATTTAGCGGATGCCGGCTACACCATGCAACCTCAGGCAAGGAATATTAAAGTGCAAGGCCGCACAGGCCAAGCGTTGTTTCTGGCAGGACTTCAGGGCATGTTGATGGGTAAATTCATTTCGGAGCACGATGCGAAAGTTGCACGATGGATTGCTAACATCATGAGTGGAGGTGATCTCACATCCCCACAGGAAGTAAGCGAACAATATTTACTTGACCTGGAGCGTGAAGCATTTTTATCACTCACTGGTGAGAAGAAAACATTAGAGAGAATTCAAGCAATTCTGACTGGAGGAAAACCATTGAGAAATTAATTGAAATTACGAAAGACTAAATACTCAAGACTATGGACTCATATATCGTAGCAGGTTTCAGAACAGGAGTAGGCAAAGCCAAAAAAGGAGGGTTTCGTTTTACACGCCCCGATGATTTGGCTGCAGAAGTGATCAAACATCTGGTCAAGTCCATTCCGGGATTGGAAAATAAGATGGTGGATGATTTGATTGTAGGCAATGCCGTGCCCGAAGCTGATCAAGGCATGCAGATGGGCCGGATGATTTCGTTAATGGCCCTTGGATTGGATACACCGGGTATGATTGTAAACCGCTATTGCGGATCAGGGGTTGAAACCATCGCGATTGCAAGCCAACGCATACAAGCAGGACAAGCCGATGTGATCATTGCCGGAGGGACTGAATCAATGTCGCTTGTGCCTGTAATGGGATTCAAGACCGCGTTGAATTATGAGATTGCAAAAAACAATCCAACCTACTATACCAGCATGGGCTTAACAGCTGAAGAAGTATCAAAACAATTTAAAGTCACACGCGAAGAGCAAGATCAGTTTTCTTACGAATCGCACATGAAAGCAGCGGCTGCGTGGAAGGAAGGAAAGTTCAAGGATGAAGTAGTGCCTATCACGGTTAAAGAAGTATATGTAGACGAAAACATGAAAAAGAAAACCCGTGAATTTGTGGTGGCTACTGATGAAGGTATTCGTGCCGATACTACTGTGGAAGGCCTCTCAAAATTGAGACCAGTATTTGCTGCTGGCGGAACAGTAACAGCTGGCAACTCTTCTCAGACCTCTGATGGTGCGGCCTTTGTTGCCGTGATGAGTGAGCGCATGGTAAAGCAATTAGATTTAAAACCCATCGCGCGAATGGTGAGCTATGCTGCGGCAGGGGTTGATCCGCGCATCATGGGTATTGGTCCGGTAGCTGCCATTCCCAAGGCATTGAAAATTGCCGGGTTAAAGCTTGATGATATTGATCTTTTCGAGTTGAATGAAGCATTTGCTGCACAGTCATTAGCGGTAGTAAAAGAACTGGGTATTAATCGCGCTAAGCTCAATGTCAATGGCGGTGCGATTGCCGTAGGACACCCACTTGGTTCTTCCGGAGCTCGCCTATCCGTACAGCTATTCAATGAATTGAGACGGCAAAAGAAAAAGTATGGTATGGTCACTGCGTGTGTTGGAGGTGGCCAGGGTGTAGCGGGGATATATGAACTTCTTAATTAGACACAAGACGGGAGTAGTAAGACCCAAGACAATGCATAATTTCAAGGAATTAAAAGTTTGGCAACTCTCAAGACAACTTGTAAAAAATATTTATGAGTTAACTTCTGATTTTCCATCTTCTGAGAAATACAGCTTAGTGTCACAACTTAGAAGATGTACTATTTCAATCCCCACAAATATTGCAGAGGGTGCAGGAAGAAGTACAGACAAAGACTTTTCACACTTTTTAAATATTAGCTTGGGTTCTGCTTATGAATTGGAAACTCTTTTAATTCTTTCCTTTGATGTTGGTCTGATTAAATCAGATCAATTGGAATCTTTATCATTGAAAATTTCAGAAATACAAAAAATGACTTTTGGCTTAATCAAGACGCTACGCCAGGAGTCTTATGTCTAACGTCTTGATACTTAAGTCAAAATCAAAACTATGAGTACAACAACAGTGAGCAAACAAGCAATCAAGGGCGGTGAGTTTCTCATCCGCGAAACGCAGGCACATGAAATTTTTATTCCGGAAGATTTCAATGAGGAACAGAAAATGATTGCACAAACGTGCAAGGATTTTTTGAAACAGGAGGTATATCCAAAACTGGATGAGATAGATTCCATGAAGGATCTTACTCTCATGCCCAAACTGATGGATAAGGCAGGCGAGTTGGGCCTTCTGGGTACTTCTGTACCGCAAGAACTTGGAGGATTTGGTATGGACTTCAACACCACGATGCTCGTAGCAGAAGTAATGGGTGCAGGACATTCTTTTGCTGTTGCAATCTCAGCGCATACCGGGATCGGTACACTTCCAATTTTATATTACGGAAATGAGGCTCAAAAGAAAAAGTATATCCCCAAGCTGGCAACCGGTGAATGGAAAGCAGCCTACTGTTTGACTGAGCCGGATTCTGGATCAGACGCCAATTCTGGAAAAACAAAAGCGGTGTTGACTCCGGATGGGAAACACTATGTGATCAACGGACAGAAAATGTGGATCACCAATGGTGGTTTTGCTGATGTGTACGTGGTGTTTGCGAAAATCGATAATGATAAAAACCTGAGTGCATTTATTGTGGAGAAAGCCTTTGGCGGGATTACGATGAATGAAGAGGAAAAGAAAATGGGTATTAAAGGTTCAAGTACTCGTCAGATTTTCTTCAACGATTGTAAAGTACCTATTGAAAATTTATTGAGTGAGCGAGAAAACGGATTTAAGATTGCTGTAAACATTCTAAACATTGGACGTATTAAGTTAGGCGTTGCCGCAGTGGGCGGAAGTAAGATGACGCTATCTACCGCGGCACAATATGCTACCGAACGGAAGCAATTTGGAGTACCCATTGCCACATTTGGTGCCATCAAACATAAAATTGCGGAAGTAGCCACCAGGATTTTTGCTTCAGAATCTGCACACTATCGCGCCAGCCAAAATATTGACGATGCCTATAATGCCTTTGTTTCCGGAGGTATGGACTCTGCACAAGCTCGGCTAAAAGCGTTGGAAGAGTTTGCTATTGAATGTGCCATTCTAAAAGTGCATGGATCAGAAGTGCTTGACTTCAGTGTGGATGAAGGCGTACAGATTTACGGAGGTATGGGATTTTCGGCAGAAGGTCCGATGGATCGCGCGTATCGCGATGCACGCATCAACCGGATTTTTGAAGGCACTAATGAGATCAACCGACTTCTCACGATTGATATGCTATTGAAACGAGCAATGAAAGGTCATCTGGATTTAATGAATCCAGCCATGGCCGTGCAGAAGGAGTTAATGTCGATTCCGGATTTTGGTGCTGAGGATGATAGTGCATTATTCAGCAAGGAAAAGAAGGCATTGCGTAATTTGAAGAAAGCTGGACTCATGGTTTCCGGAGCAGCGGTCCAAAAGTTCATGATGAAATTATCTGATGAACAAGAGATCTTAATGAATCTTGCTGATATGTTGATTGAAGGGTATGTAGCTGAATCTGTTTTATTGCGAGTGGAAAAACTAATCAGTATGCGCGGAGAGAAGGCTTGCGAAGTGGAGAAGGAAATGGCATTGATTTATTTACACTATGCAATTGAAAAAGCAGCCTCTGCCGGCAAGAGTGCGATCACTTCCTTTGCGGAGGGAGATGAACAGCGCCTTATGTTGATGGGATTGAAGAGATTTACAAAAGTAGATCCGTATAATTTAAAAGAGGCTAGAAGAAAAGTGGCTAATTATATCATTGATAAAAAAGAATATCCATTCTAGATGTTTAAAAATTGTAGTTTAGTAAAACCCAGATAACTTCTCGGTTTTTTATTTCTGAGGGTAATAATCTTATTGTTCTTCGCTTTGCTCCATGACCAATTTAAAATCCTCCTCCAGAAGAGGATCACTCGGGCGTCTGGGCGAATCAATCAGATCTCCGTTTTTGGAAATTAAGATAAACGTTGGGGTATTTTTAACTTTCAATGATTTGATCAACTCGGAGGACTTACCTATTCGATAGTTAATAATTCCATCTGAAAAATAGTTAAACCTGGCTACTAGTTGCTGCCAGGCTGCTTCATCCTCTTCCAGAGAGACAAGAACAAATGTTATTTTGTTCTTGTAAATCGGGTATAATCGTTTGATAGCTTCCAGATCAATCAAATAAGATTGAAAGTCACTATTCCAAAAGCATACGTAAAGAATGCGTTTTCCTTTGCTATCTTCTTTAAGCCAGTTAAATTTTTCCTCACCGTTTATTCCCCCATCGGTTACGTTCCGCTCGTACTGTTGATAGAGATAGAATTGTTTATTCAAAGAAAGACCTCCTCCTAAATCACTAATGATATCATCTTCCAGGGGGGTGGTTTTTAAAATTGTTGAGGTGTTCCAAAAAGTGGAGTCATATGGAATTTTAAGTAACTCTTCTCTTCCCATGCCACAGCCTGTTATTTGTTCGTTGGATTCATGACGCACTTCAACGGACATCAATTCGATATGAAAAGATTGGACTGATTGATCGAAGAAATAGTTTTCCCCTTCCCGGATGAAGTGATATGGGTAATACTTATCTCCATATTTCCGATAATAGGCGGAGGTTCGGATCATATTGGTATTGTCATATTTTATATCTTCTGTTTTAACAAACGCATAGCTATCGGTTGTAATGAATAGCCAACCGTTCGAACTAGGCGAATCCATATAACCCGATGCGGTAAGCACAGAATCTTTCTTATAGGTGTATCCTATTTTATATACCTCTTTTCCATCATAATTCGTAATACCATCAAACGTGAAGGTGTAATTTTCAAAATCAGCCTTCAGGTTACTCTTTCCTTCGAATAGCTTTATATGATTATTAGGGACTGAAGTTTGGTACGCCACAATATCATTTTGTAAAATGTAGTCAATTGAAATTGGAGTTTGTGCCTGCACCATAGAGGTTATGTCCAGACTTCTTCTAAGCTGTGTAATACATATTGCTTCTCGTTCACCATTTGATTTTCGGAAAGTGCGATACCCCTGGTGTCGCCACACATCAACCGCTGCCTCTATCAAGTTGATATAGGTGGAGTCGCTTTTACGATAATGCCGGTAAAAGAATTTTTGCATGAATGACTTGCTATCGTAATTATTGGCAATGCTTGCAAACGCTTTGCGAACAATCCGCCTGGGATTGATTTCTTTATTAATGATGTAGACTTCGTTCAGCCGGGTAGCCATCGGCCTCAGGCGAACCAATAGCTCTTCCTTCGACTGGATAACCACCGACTCGTATCCTAAACAGGATATTTTTATTGAATCTAGTTTGGAGGCATTTAATGAAAACTCTCCGTTGAGATTGGAACTTGTTCCTTTTGAGGTTCCAACAATACCTACGGAGGCAAAAGGAATTGGGCTACCCGTTTCTCTATCAACCACCCTCCCTTCAATTCGTTGCTGGCATAGCGCCCCTGAACTGATTGCTAAGAAAAGTATAACCCACCTAATCATCGTCTGCAATATGGCAAATGTTATTAAATCAAGGGATTCGGAATTCTACTCCGAAGCCATTCGGATCATTTGAAAGATAGTGCCACAATTATTTATAATAATGAAACCCCTTGCACTAAGGTTCGTTATTTATCATATTTGTTTAACAATATTGTTAATTTATGCCTGAACTAAAAGAAAAGCCGACTGAAGAGCTGATTTTGGATGCCGCAATGAAGGTTTTCACCCGAAAAGGCTTTGCCGCAGCACGTACAGAGGAGATTGCAAAGGAGGCTGGAATTAACAGGGCTCTGTTACACTACTACTATCGCGACAAGCAAACGATTTTCAATCTCATTTTTGAGAGCCGATTTAAGGAGTTCTTCAAAGGGTTGTTTGTGATTTTCGAGGCCGACAACATTTCGCTTTTCGATAAGATCAGGCGAATGGTGGACCATGAAATTACAACGCTCACGAAACATCCGGATCTTGCACGGTTTATTATAACAGAAATTGCCCAGGAACCTGAACTTTTGATCGAGTATGGAAAGAAGCTTGGGGTTAATCCAAGACTATTCATTGAGGCATTTGAGAAGCAGGTTTTCCATGAAGTGAACACGGGTACCATTAGACCCATTGCAGGGAAGCAGTTGCTCATCAATATCATGTCACTATGCATCTATCCGTTTGTGGCAAAACCCATCATTCAAACCATGATGTCTCTGGATGAGCTCTCCTTTTATCAAATGACAGAACAACGGAAGAAGGAAGTAAGTGAATTCATCATCAACGCTATAAAAAAGTAACTATGCAACTCACACCATTAGCAAGTGCATTTTTTCTTTTTGCCATAATCTCTTCATCAGGAGCTCAAACCCTCACGATTGATTCTTGCTACGAAAAGGCAAAACGAAATTATCCGCTAATCAAGCAATACGATTTGATCGACAAGTCGACAGAGTACACGATTTCAAATGCAGGGAAGGCTTACTTACCGCAGTTTAGTGTCACGGGAATTGCCGGATATATAATTAAAGGACTTCCCTCGTTAGCTCCCTCTGCTACCGAGACCTCTGAAGATAAATTTCAATTTATTGGTATTGGCCAACTCAATCAAACGATATGGGATGGCGGAGCCACCCACTCGCAAAAGGAAATTATTAAAGCGAGTGCTGAAGTAGATAAGGCCGAAGTAGATGTAGCCCTTCACAGCATTTATGAACGCGTGAATCAATTATTTTTTGGCATCCTGCTGATGGATGAACAGCTACAATTACAGGGCATACTGACCGAAAATCTAAAGCGCAATTTGAATGCTGTAAAACTCTCTAATGAAAATGGAATAGCCTATTCATCGGATGTGGATGAAGTAAAAGTTGAGTTACTGAAAGTAGAGCAGCGTGTGACCGAAATTCAATTTGTGCGAGAAGGGTACATCAATATGCTGTCTATGATGATGGGCGAACCGTTAAGTGCAACCAGCAAGTTCCAGAAGCCTATCGTTGAATCAAATTTTGATAACCTTGTGATCAACCGACCGGAGTTGAATCTTTACCAGTTTCAGCGCACCAAGATAGAGGCGCAACATGCACTTACCCGGGTAAGTTATATGCCCAAAGTGGGATTATTAGGGGCCGGCATTGTAGTTCAACCAGGATTTGCTTTTGGACCAGAGAAAATTAACTCACTGGCTATTGCAGGCCTAAGTCTATCATGGAACACTGACGGATTGTATAAATCCTCCAATAACCGTGAGTTAAGTAAAATCAGTTTGGACAGAATCAATAATCAACAGGAAACTTTTTTGTTTAACACAAAACTTCAACTGACACAGCAACAAAGCGACATTGAAAAACAACGAACTATTATTGAGAAGGACCAGCAAATAGTTGTGTTAAGATCCTCTATCAAGAGTGCGTATGAAAAAAAGTATCAAAATGGAATGTGTACCATGAATGACTTACTATTGGCCACGAACGGTGAAACAGAAGCACGAAGCAATCAGGTATTGCATGAAACGCAATTACTGTTAAGTGTATATGCTTATAAAACAACTTCCGGAAATTAAATGGATCTTATGAAACCCACACATATGAAATCATCTCTTTACCTGTTCACGGCCTTACTTATTTTTTCATGCTCGAACAACAATGGAAAGTTTGACGCTACCGGAACATTTGAAGCCACAGAAACCATTGTATCATCCGAGGCTACTGGAAAATTGTTATCGTTCACCCTGGAAGAAGGTCAGGTGCTGAAGAAAGGCCAAAAGGTTGGCGCAATTGATAGCACACAGCTTTATTTGACAAAACTTCAGTTACGGGAGAGTCAAAAGGCAGTGTTGGCGGGTAAGCCAGATATTCGAACTCAGGTAGAGGCAACCAAAAAAGAAATTGAGAATACCCTTGTTGAGAAAAAGCGAATTGAAAATTTGGTGAAGGGTGAAGTGGCCAATCAAAAGCAACTCGATGATATAAATACAAAACTTGCTGTTCTGGAGGCTAAGTTAGCAGCACAACAGAGTAGTCTTAAAACCACCACTTCTACCCTGACCGAACAAAGCAATGCTATTGCTGTGCAAATGGCGATGGTTCAGGATCAATTAGCGAAGTGCAATATTATCAATCCGCTGGAGGGCACCGTGCTCACAAAATATGCCATGCAAAATGAAATGACATTACCCGGTAAAGCACTGTATAAAATTGCCGACTTATCAACCTTGATTTTACGAGCGTATGTTTCCGGAGATCAATTACCACAATTTAAGTTGGGACAGCAGGTTGATGTGCTGGTGGATGCAGCAGAGGGTGAATACAAAACGTATAAAGGAACAATTACCTGGGTATCGGACAAAGCGGAGTTTACCCCTAAAACAATCCAAACGAAAGATGAACGTGCCAACTTAGTGTATGCAGTAAAGATCAATGTGAAAAACGATGGCTACCTGAAGTTGGGAATGTATGGGGAGGTTAAATTTTAGGTGTCCGTTGTTGGTTCTTGGTTGTTCGTGAAGAGATGGGTTATCAGCCTTACCAACAACCAACAACGACTAACGATATGAAAGCGGTAGAGATAAAAAATATTAAGAAGACCTTCAAAGCTGATAAAGCTGAAGTCACCGCCTTACAGGATATTTCTCTTGAAGTAAATCAAGGTGAGTTGTTTGGTTTGATTGGCCCTGACGGAGCAGGTAAGACAACGTTATTTAGAATTCTTACTACCCTGATGATTGCAGATCAGGGAACGGCTTCGGTGGATGGCTATGATGTAGTGAATGACTTCAAGGAAATACGAAAACGCGTTGGGTACATGCCTGGCCGATTCTCCTTGTATCAGGATCTTACGGTTGAAGAAAATCTTTCCTTTTTTGCCACGTTGTTCAACACGTCCATTGAAGAGAACTATGATTTAGTAAAGGACATCTACGTACAGATTGAAAAATTCAAGACCCGCAAAGCGGGCGCCCTCTCAGGAGGAATGAAGCAAAAACTGGCATTGAGTTGCGCCCTTATTCACAAGCCCTCTGTTCTTTTTCTTGATGAACCCACAACAGGAGTGGATGCCGTTTCACGAAAGGAATTCTGGGAATTACTGCACAATCTGCAACAGCAGAAAATTACTATTCTGGTGTCTACACCCTATATGGATGAAGCAAGTTTGTGCGATCGTGTAGCGTTGATTCAGGAAGGAAGAATCCTTGACATCGATTCCCCAACGGGAATAACCAAAAAATTCAATCGCACCTTGTGGTCGGCTCGGGCAGAAAATATGTACAAATTATTGACTGACCTGAATGCACAACAGGAAATCCATTCATGTTACCCCTTTGGCCAGGACCACCATGTAACATTTAAAAATGACAATGATAACGTGAGATTGATAGAAGAGCGATTAAATCAACTGGGCCATAGCGCAGTAAAATTTGAAAAAATAAGTGCAGGCATTGAAGATTGTTTTATGGAGCTGATGGAACAAAACCAAAAATCATGAAGGCAATCGCTGTTCAAAACCTGACTAAGCGATTCGGGTCTTTCACCGCGGTAGATCACATCTCCTTTGATGTGGAGCAGGGTGAAATATTTGGATTTCTCGGTGCAAATGGTGCAGGCAAGACTACCGCCATGCGTATGCTCTGTGGCCTGTCTATGCCCACGAGTGGGGAGGCAACGGTCGCAGGGTTTGACCTGTACAAGGATGCCGAGGGTATCAAAAAAAATATTGGCTACATGAGTCAGAAATTTTCACTGTATGAAGATCTGACCGTCCGCGAGAACATCAGGTTTTATGGAGGCATTTATGGATTAAGTAATGCAGAAATCAAAGCTAAAACGGAGCATTTGATCAGTTTGCTGAAACTGGAGGATAAGTTGAATGCATTGGTGAAAGCATTGCCTTTGGGCTGGAAGCAGAAGCTCTCGTTTTCTGTAGCGATGCTCCATAATCCAAAAATTGTCTTTTTAGATGAGCCAACCGGTGGAGTTGATCCCATCACGCGTAGGGAATTCTGGACAATGATTTTTGAAGCCGCTGATCGGGGAACAACCGTTTTTGTGACCACACATTACATGGATGAAGCGGAATATTGCAATCGCGTTTCCATCATGGTGGACGGACAAGTCGAGGCGCTGGGAACGCCCGATGAGTTAAAGGCAAAATATGCAGCAAAGGATATGGGGGAAGTTTTTTTGAAGCTGGCCCGCAAAGCAAAAAGAGCAAACGATTAAATGAAGCAATTTTTATTTTTTGTACGCAAAGAATTTCTGCACGTTTGGCGCGATAGGCGTACCATGCTCATTTTGTTCGGTATGCCGCTCGCGCAGATTTTAATCTTTGGTTTTGCCCTTACCAACGAAGTAAAAAACACACGCATTGGCATCCTTGATAATTCAAAAGATGAAATCACCAGTACCATCATTCATCAATTGGGAGCCAGCCGTTATTTTGATATTGTTGAAAATATTCCATCAAACGCAAAGCTGGAGTCTGCATTTCAGGCAGGCACCATCAAGCTTGCAGTAGTATTTCCGGAAAATTTTCAGGAGCAACTTCTTCACACCAACACAGCGGGAATACAATTAATTGGCGATGCCACAGATCCAAACACGTCCAACACATTGATCAATTATGCTTCTGCGGTAATTCTGGATTACCAGAGCAGCATGCGTGGAAATACCCCATTACCATACTCTATCAATACAGAAATGAGAATGTTGTACAATCCACAACTGAAAGGCTCCTACAATTTTGTACCGGGGGTGATGGCCATGGTGCTCATGCTCGTATGTGCCATGATGACATCCATTTCGATTGTGCGTGAAAAGGAAATGGGAACCATGGAAGTCATTCTGGTTTCACCTATCGTGCCTATCCGAGTGGTGATTGCCAAGATGGTTCCTTACTTTATTCTCTCTGCCGTAAACATTGGCAGCATTTTAATACTGAGTGTTTTTGTATTGGATGTGCCCATACAAGGAAGCATAGCCTTGCTGGTGGGCGAATGTTTGTTGTTTACCGTTACCGTTCTTTCGTTGGGCTTGTTGATTTCTTCCATCGCTAATTCGCAACAGATTGCGATGCTAATCTCATTGATGGGACTATTGCTACCCACCATTATGCTTAGCGGATTCATGTTTCCAATAGAAAACATGCCCGTTCCCCTTCAGGTTGTTTCCAATGTAGTTCCGGCAAAGTGGTTTTATATCATTGTTAAAAATATCATGATCAAAGGGGTAGGAGCAGAGCATGTGTGGAAGGAAACCCTCATTCTTGTGGGGATGACCATTTTCTTTATGGTAGTAAGTATTCGGAAGTTTAAAACCAGACTGGAGTGAGAGCACTGATCATTTTACTGGAAAAAGAATTTCGTCAGGTGTTTAGAGACCCGGCCATTCTGCGCATGATGTTTCTCATGCCGGCTGTGCAATTACTGCTGATGCCATTGGCGGCAGATTACGAAATAAAAAATGTGAAGATCTGTGTAGTAGATTATGACCACTCATCGTATTCACAAAAATTGGTGAGTAAAATTACAGCTACAGAATACTTCACCTTGGTGGACTATACCAATTCGTACGATGAAGCACTTAGGTACGTTGAACATGATGAGGCAGACATTGTTCTTCAAATTCCTAATTCTTTTGAAAAGGATTTAATACGCGAAAATGAGGTGTCAGTTTTTATGGCAATTAATGCTATCAATGGAGTAAAGGCAAATCTTGGTGGCGCCTATCTTCGAAATATTGTGACAGATTTTAACAAGGAGGTTAGATTGGAATGGCTGCAATTGCCGCGACACAATCAGCAACCATTAATTGAAATTGCTTCGATCAATTGGTTCAACCCATTAATGAATTACCGATACTTTATGGTGCCGGGCATACTCGTGATTTTAGTTACGATGGTTGGGGCATTTCTTTCTGCATTAAATATTGTAAAGGAAAAAGAAGTTGGAACAATTGAGCAAATCAACGTCACCCCCATTCGTAAGTATCAATTTATTCTGGGGAAATTAATTCCGTTTTGGATTCTGGGACTGGTGACCCTTACCATTGGTATGCTGATTTCCTGGTTGGTCTATAGCATTGTTCCGGTGGGCAGCGTTTTTACCATTTATGTATTTGCAGGAGTATACCTGATCTCAATTTTGGGATTGGGCCTGTTGGTATCAACGTTTGCCAACACACAGCAACAGGCTATGCTCTTGTCATTTTTTCTGATGATGATCTTCATCCTGCTGGGAGGATTATACACCTCGATTGACAGCATGCCATCCTGGGCACAGATTATTGCCAAGATTAATCCAGTGACTTATTTTATTGAAGTGATGAGAATGGTAGTATTGAAAGGAAGCTCGCTGTATGATATTCGGTATCATTTGCTCATGGTTTTACTCTTCGGAATCGTGTTCAATAATCTTGCCATTTTGAATTATCACAAGCGGAGTTAGTGTTCATTTTTGTAAATCTAACTGTTCAGATTTATACAATTGTGTACGAAGTACTTTATAAAGTATTGGAATTCCGGGCAAATTTCCAGCATCTATAAACCTGAACGATTCTTGCTAACGTGAAGTCAAAAAAGTCATGTCAACACGAAGCTCATCCTCTAGCTCAACAGTTTTAATAGTCTTACTTCTGATTTTCACATTCCCCATTTGGATTGGTTTGGCGGGTGGATTATTTGGATTGGTAGCCGGTTTGATTGGTGCTTGTATTGGAATTATTGCCGGTGTCTTTGGTGCTATTTTCGGTGCTCTAGGCGCGATCATTGGAGCAATCTTTGGAATTTTTGACTGGAACTCATACGACTGGATTTCCTTTCCACCATTTCATTTATCAGGCCTAAGAGTTGTGCTGGTTGTGGTAATAATCTTTGCCATTGTTATGTTGAGCAAATCAAAAAAGAAGAATTAATCATCACTGACTTTAGTGGAATCCCATACAGGCATCACCCCATTGAGTGTTAAGTATGCAGCAATTACATTCGCTGCCGTGGGTATTACCTGGTTGCTTCATGAATTTGCGCACTGGACCGCAGGAGAAGTGCTTGGCAATAATATGGTAATGACCTTAAATGCCTGTTATCCAAAAAATGGACAATATGCGGAGGTCTGGCATGGAAAAGTCGTCACCCTAGCGGGACCACTGATAACCCTTCTTCAAGCGATATTATTTTATTTCTTTTTAAGAGCGGGAGCAAGCAATTCCTTATTTCCGTTTTTATTAACCTGCTTATACATGCGATCACTTGCCGGAGTGATGAACTTCATAAATTTGAATGACGAAGGAAGGATCAGTAGTGAATTGGGGCTTGGAACATTTACCTTGCCCATCATAATTTTTCTTATTCTTCTTTACCTTGTTTACGATATCAAGATGAAAAGAAACTATCATTCCAAAATGATTTTAATAACCACTTTCCACATCATGGTATATAGTTCAATCCTAATTTTATCTGATCAATTTTGGAAAATCATAATACTTGAATGAATAAGCCTACGCAACAGCATGCTTATTGTACAGGGCTTGATTTAAAAAATATTTACTATACACCGGGTACCGTTTTACAAGTTCAAGTACAGGACGCTTCCCTTTTGTGAAATTCACTTTGTAAAAGAACTCATAGCCCTTTACCACGTGCACATCTTTCCGCACGATATACCATACCTTGTCATAAGGATTAAAAACTTTTAAAGAAACATGATAAAGTCCGGCATTGCCCTTTATACGCACGAAAGATTTAGCGGAAGGATTGCACAACCGACCATTTACAGAAACCTGCATGGTTGAATTTTTATCCGTTTGAATAGCAATGCTGGAAGTGTATGCTACTGCAGCGTGCTGTGCAACCAACACGATAATACCCACTAAGATCAACCGCTTCATAACTCCTTCTTTTTAGTCAGTACAGGAGTTGCAACCATCGTGCCACCTTACTGCTTAAAACGAACAGATTATGCAGCTTGTTGCTAGTTGATTTTAAGCTCAGCCTTAAAGGCTTTCATGAAATTTTGTAATGCCTGTTGCCAGGAAGTATCGGCATCCCATTGGGTACCTAAATACACATTTCCCGAATCGATGTGACGCACGTAAAATTTAAACACGGGTGTATCAGCCGGAATATTTTTTAACTGGATCTGTCCATTGGGGTACGTAACGGAGACAAAGGCACTTTCGGACCTGGTTACCGGATAACCCAACAGTTCTTTGGCCTCACCACTTCGGGTGTGTACAAAACACAACACATATAAAAATCCCCGCTTCCGTAAATCACTTTCCAGATCGGTAGTGTTTGTAAGCTGGTAACGAAAGGGATAATTTTTGAAAAATTCTTCAAGCTCTTTATCATAGTTCACATCGTCAAATTTCGGAACGGCCAGAATATCGGCCTTTAAGTCGTAGGCAAATGTTTCAGATCGCTGGCCATCGATGATCCGTACAAGTAAATCGGTTTCAGGAACTTCATTGATCAACAAATTTTTCTTTTTGTTTCCACCTAAGGCAATTCTATAGACAGCATTAAGCGCATCGGCAAGCGATGAACTTTGGGTGCTCCACGCATTTTGATTGTTGTTCACAAAATCATCTTTACCATTATAGGTAGTAATAGAAACGATATACCCTGAAGTTGATTTTTGAATGATAATGAGATTTGAAATTTCCCTTTTTGTAAAATATTCCGAAAATGATTTTGCCACATCTTTACCGGCAAGTACTCCATCCAAATTAAAGTAGGCAATGGCATCAATGCCGGTTTTTACCAGGCTCTCATGCGTGATGCTTATTTCTTTTGGTGTAAAGGCGTAACTATGAAGTACAACTGAACGTTTGCTCAGTATTTCCTCAGGCATTGACCCACTCAAATTCAATCGCGATAGGAGTGTTTGTTCCGTAAAAATTTGACCTGACCCGGTCACAGGAAGTAGTAAAAGCAGAAACGAAAAAATTCTCACAACAGGTAAACGAAAGTTTGTGATATGTATTTTCAATAAGTCCATTTAAATACCAATAAAGAAGCCAAACTCATCTATTTTCACAGGATACGTGGATAGATCAGCCGAGCGAGATGAAATCTCCCGACCGGTTTGTAAATCGAAACAATGGTTATGCATAGGACAAATCACTTCACCAAGATAGTTAATCTTACCTTTACTCAGTGATTCACCACTATGGGAGCACGAATCCTGCACAGCAAAGAATGTATTGGCATGCTGAACTAGGCAAATGCGTTTGCCATTGACGATCACCAACTGAGGGACGTCAGTTTTCAATCGTTGTGAAGCCTCGGCTAGGCCGGAAAATATTTTTACCCACTCAACCACGATTTCAAATGCTTAGCGTTAACCGATTGTGGATTTAATCCTTAATTTCGATTTGAAATTACAAAACGATGAACAAAATCTATTCTCTTGCTGCAATTCTGATGTGTAGCACTGCCCTAGCACAGGTAAGTCCAAAGTTGCAGGCCAATGTGGACCAGATGGTTAAAAGTATCGAGCCTAAACTCATTGAGTGGCGCAGGCATTTTCATCAGTATCCGGAATTATCGAACCGTGAGGTAAAAACTGCAGCAAAAATTGCAGAGCATTTAAAATCCTTAGGCATTGAAGTACAGACGGGCATTGCACACACAGGGGTGGTTGGAATACTGAAGGGAACAAAGCCGGGACCGGTCATTGCGCTACGGGCAGATATGGATGCGCTTCCGGTTACCGAGCGAAACAGTTTACCATTTGCATCAAAAGAGCGAACAACCTTTAACGGAATAGAAACGGGAGTAATGCATGCCTGCGGTCATGATACACACGTCAGTATTCTGATGGCCGTAGCAGAAATACTTTCGAAAAACAAGACTGAACTTAAAGGCACTGTGAAATTTATTTTTCAACCCGCTGAAGAAGGACCTCCAGCAGGCGAAGAAGGAGGAGCTTCATTAATGGTAAAGGAAGGTGTGCTGGACAATCCCAAAGTAGATGTGATTTTTGGAATGCACATTCAATCAATTTCTCCGTTAGGAAGAATAACATATCGTCCGGCAGGCATGATGGCGGCCTCAGACTGGTTTTCCATTAAAGTAAAAGGAAAGCAGGCGCATGGTGCAGCTCCATGGATGGGCGTTGATCCGATTGTTGTGAGCGCACAAATTATCAATGCCCTTCAGACGATTGTTAGTCGTCAAACAGAACTCACCAAAGAAGCGGCAGTTATTACCATTGGAAGGATTCAGGCAGGAGTTCGTGAAAATATTATCCCAGAGGAAGCATTTATGGCAGGGACGATTCGAACCTTAGACGCAGGTATGCAGGAAAAAATTCATGAAAAAATAAGGCTCACAGCAACAAAAATTGCTGAAAGTGCAGGAGCAACTGCAGAAGTTACAATCGACAAGAAAACTCCGGTAACGTATAATGATATAGCCCTTACAGAGAATATGGTGAGTAGTTTGCAAAAAGCGGTTGGAGAAGAGAATGTAGTGCGAATTAATGCAGTTACAGGAGCCGAAGACTTTGCGTTTTATCAGGAAAAAATTCCGGGGTTTTTCTTCTTTGTGGGGGCGATGCCTCCGGAACAAAACCAGAATACAGTTCCTTCACACCATACACCTGACTTTATGATTGATGAAAGCGGTATGCTTCCAGGATTAAAAGCCATGCTTCAGGTAACGTTGGATTACATGTATATGCCCAAGAAATAGATCAACGAATCAGTCTTCGGTTTTGTACATCTTGCGTAATCGCTTTTGCGAAGCACTGAGAATGCGTAACACAATTCCCGGGAAGAAACGTGCCATGAATGCATTCACTTTTCCAATAACCGAGAGAATTACCTTAAACTTTCTTTTGCGGATTGTACGAAGCACCGCCTGAGCAACCTGTTGTTGTGTTTGCTGGATATAAGCTGGCCTTGCGGCAACCGGAATGAGTTCACCCTTTGCATTGAGCACTCGCTTGTTATCATCATTTTGAGTAAACCCAACATGTACAATACCGATGTGCACACCGGTTTCGGCCAGTTCTACTTTTAGAGATTGGGCGATTGCCGTGAGCGCCATTTTTCCTGCGCTATAAGCAGATGCCGTGGGGAGTCCGATCATACCAGCAGCACTTGAAATAAAAATAACACTACCCTTTGTACTCTTTAGGGATGGAAGTGCTTTTAAAGTTGGATAAGCCGAGCCTTGGATGTTGCTTTTTATAACGAGATCAAAAACCTCAGGATGTAAATTTTCAAATCGCTCATTCATGCTGAGGCCGGCATTGTTAATCAGAATATCAATCTGCCCAAAGGCTGTGAGCGTTTTCTGTACAAGGTCTTCGCAGGCTGCAGGATGGGTAACATCCGCCTGAACGGCTATTACGGAATATCCCAGTTGAAGAAATTCCTGGTGCGTTTTTTCAAGACGTTCCGCATTTCTCCCATTCAATACCACATGTGCACCTTGTTTACACAACTCCAGCGCAATGGCTTTTCCGATGCCCATGCCGGAGCCGGTAACAATTGCAGTTTTATTTTTGAAGTATGACACGTGCTCTATTTTTTGTTTTCGAGGTAACCATTCTCTTTCAGCCATTCAAAGCATTCTTTGATTCCGGTTTCAATTGGTGTTTGCGGAAGCTCTAATTCTTGTACAGCTTTCGCAGGACTAAAGTAATGTTCATGGCACGCGATTCGCGAAAGCGGATAACTAATAGCAGGGGTGTTGCCGCTTATTTTTCCAACGACAGAACCAATTCCACCATAAAGTTTAGCGAAAACGGAAGGAATGGGAATAGCCGGTGGCTTCACACCAATGGTGGCAGCAATTTTTCCAAAAGCTTCTTTATAGGAAAGATTTTGATTTCCTAAAATGTAACACTCTCCCACCCGGCCTTTCGTTAACGCATTGGCAATGGCCACGGCAGCATCTTTTGCACACACATAATTTCTTCCACCGGATGTATAGCCGGGAACCTTTCCTTTGTACAGCGCCACAATCATAGCCCCCGAACTTGGATTGGAATCGTAAGGGCCAAACATGAATGTGGGATTTACAATTATTGCAGGCAATTTTCTTTCCTGCACTTCTTTCAAAATGAATTGTTGTGCCTTGTATTTCGAATCCATGTAATCCAATCCATACATGGCTGATTTATATGGATTGCCTTCCACTCCCGGATTTTCTTTTGAGCCAAAACCGAAGGAGTTTGCTGTACCCACATAAATCATTCGCTGAATGTTATTCTTCTGTACAGCGTGAATGATATTTTTTGTGCCTTCGATATTGACCTTATTGACGATCTCGGATCGTGTTGGCCAAACGCTTGTACTGGCTGCACAATGAATTACCGCATCACAACCTTCAGATGACGTTAACACCTCATCTGCATTGAGCAAATTGCCCGGAAATTTTTCGATTGTTAATCCTTGTAATGTTTTCTGCTGTCTTCCGGGTTGAACAAAGGCACGGAGTTGATGGCCTCGGTTCAGGAGTTCACGAACTAAATTGCTTCCAAGTAAACCATCAGCACCGGTAACTAAAATCTTCATGGGTAAGAGGATCAGAGCCGCAAAGATAGCTATGCCACATAAAGTACCAACCCCTTCAAATACTCTCCCTCGGGATGGAACATCGATACGGGATGATCGGGAGGCTGTGTGAGTTGATGCAGAACTTTCACGTCCCTGCCCGCCAGGATGGCTGAGGAAGAGACCGTATCATAAAATAATTGTCGGTCGACCACCTGTGAACAGGAGAATGTGAAGATGATACCTCCTGGCTTAATTACCTTCATGGCTTCAGAGTTTAATCGCTGATAACCTTTTATAGCTTGATGCCGTGCATCACGATGTTTTGCAAAAGCAGGAGGATCAAGAATAATAAGATCATATACATCCTTTTTGTCCTTTAGAAACTCGAAAGTATCCACAGCATAGCATGAATTGCTGATACCATTAAAACCATTGAGCTCTATATTTTTTCTTGTCAGCTCGATTGCTTTTTCGGAGGCATCTACTGAGTGAACAAATTCCGCACCTCCTTTTAGGGAATAGATTGAAAATCCCCCGGTGTAGCAAAAAGTATTCAACACTTTTTTTCCAGCTGAAAAATCTCCCAGTAGTTTTCGGTTTTCTCGCTGATCTAAAAAAAACCCGGTCTTTTGTCCCTCTTCCCAATCTACATAGAATTTATTTCCATGCTCGAGAATGACATGGGGTACAGCACTCATTCCAGATAAATATCCATCGTGTTGCGCATCACGCAGTTTTCCCGGAAGGGTGGCTTTACTTTTGTAATAAACAGCGTTGAGTTTTTCATTCAGTACGTTTTGCAAAGCCTCAGCAATTTTCATCCGATCGGCATGCATGCCAATGGAGTGAGCCTGCATGACCGCAACACCTTCATAGTAGTCCACAATCAACCCGGGAAGTCCATCACCCTCGCCATGAATTAACCGAAAGGAATTTGTTTCGCTCGAGATCACGCCTGCTTTTTGTCGTAGGACGTATGCAGCAGAAATCTTTTGTTTGTAGAGGTCCTCCGTGGGAGGTTCCTGATCAAAACTGAGAATGCGTACCGCAATAGAACCGTTTTGATAATGCCCGTGCCCAAGAATTTTTCCGGTAGCATCTAACACACTTACCCAACTACCATCGATTACGCCACCGTTCATTTTAGCGATAGCCCCCGAAAAAATCCATGGGTGAAAGCGTTGTATAGAGTGTTCCTTTCCTTTCTTGAGAGTAAGCTGGCCCGTAATCATACCGACAAGTACGAAAAAAGGAAAGCACTTTTCAACCAGTCTAAAAAACTATGCAGCAGGTAACGTAGATAAAAAAGAGGACAAACCAGATCAGAAAGATTACCCTCAGACGCTTCAACATGCGCTTCGATGAATCGAGTTGATTCAAGAGATTTTTGCGCGGATCGGCCGAGAGTTTAGACATAATCATAATACGTCAGGAATACCGTACAGGTTCCTCAAATGGATGCTTGTGATACTATAAAAGTTGAGAAGGGTTACGAGTAAAGTATGAGAATGCCGCAATTCGGGTTATAAAGGCAACCTAAAAGGCTTGACGCTACCGATTTTGAACCTAAATCTGTTGGAATTCGTATTAGAAATACCTGTTTTGAGCATGTTGGCGTTGAGTACCCAAAGACATACCCCATCAAAAAAACTGACAAAAATTCATTCACAGGCATTTTGCCCGCTTTTTGCTGTGCAATTTTTTAGAATTAAAAACTTAGTAAAGCTATGAAACGATTCGGAACACTATTTTTTGCCGCTGTATTGGGTAGCCTCTGTACCGTTGGCGTAATGAAGTATTATGAGGAAGAGCCAGTGACATTGTCATACACCTCGCAACTTCCGGTTTCCCAGGTAACCTATACCACGGATGAGACTGGACGTACCATTCCCATGGACTTTACAGCTATAGCAGAAAAAGTAACACCCGCTGTGGTACATATTAAGTCCACACAAAACGGCCGCATTCAGGAACAAAATTACTCTGATCCATTTCGTGATTTCTTTGGACCGCGCTATCAGCCAGGGCCAAGTCAAAGCACAGGCTCAGGGGTTATTATTAACGAGAACGGTTACATTGTTACGAACAACCATGTTGTACAAGATGCAGAAGTGGTGGAGGTAACGTTAAGTGATAACCGTTCTGTAAAAGCTGAAGTAATTGGCACGGATCCGGATACGGACCTGGCGTTGGTTAAGGTAAATTTATCTGGACTAAAATATCTGTCATTCGTTGACTCGGATCAGTCGCGGGTTGGCGAGTGGGTATTGGCGGTTGGCAATCCATACAATTTAAACTCAACTGTTACAGCCGGAATCATCAGCGCCAAAGGAAGAAACATCAATATTATTAATGGGAATACGGCTGAAGGAAATACAGCCATCGAATCCTTTATTCAAACGGATGCTGCGATCAATCCTGGAAATAGCGGAGGAGCTTTGGTAAACATGAGTGGTGGATTGTTAGGTATCAATACCGCAATAGCTAGTCCAACAGGGTCGTATTCAGGTTATGGTTTTGCGGTTCCATCCAATATCGTAAACAAGATTGTTGAAGATCTGATTAAGTATGGAGCAGTTCAACGTGGATGGTTGGGCGTTTCTGTTGGAAGTGTTACCAGTGAGTTGGTCAAGCAACAGGCCTTAGAGGTTAACGAAGGAGCCTATATATCCGGCTTTGCAGAAAATGGAAAGAGCTCAGCGAAAGAAGCGGGTATAAAAGAAGGAGATGTGGTGGTAAAGATTGACCAAACACCGATCCATTCCAGTACAGCTTTAATTGAATACGTAGGTCGTCATCGCCCGGGGGACAAACTGATGATTACAGTGAATCGAAAGGGCAAGGAAATTACCTATCCGGTTGTGCTAAAGACACGCGAGGGCGAGGTGACAACGATTAAGCCCGAGGAAAGGAAGGGATATGCATCCTTGGGATTTGAACTGGAAGATATTGATGCCAAAGAACTAAAGAGCCTTGAGCTCGAAAACGGGGTTAAGGTAAAATCGCTGGGTAATGGAAAACTTGCCCGCTACACCGACATTCGCGAAGGGTTCATTATCACGAAGGTGAATGATGTGCCGGTAAAATCCGTGAACGAGTTCAATGAGATCCTGAAAAATAAGAAAGCCGGAGATTTGATTATCTTAACGGGCACATATGAAGACTTTCCAAGAGAATTCAATTACGCTTTCAGAATGTAAACCAAACAACGTTAGTATGAGAAGATTGTATAAAAGAGGCGAACGGGTGAGGAGTAAAATTGATGGAAAAGTGATGGAAGTATTACGGTACATCAAAACGAACTTAGTAGAAGTCATGTGGTTCGATCTCGAAAAGAAAGAGGTAAGAAAAAATCAGGTGAAGGAAGATAAGCTGTCAAAGGCAGCCTAGAGAATATAGGGCACACGACCGTGTGTGCCCTTTGCTTTTTGATAATCCCTCCAAACAATTCTGCTAACTTTGCGGTTAGTCAGTCAAAATTTACTGTTATCAAAAAGTTCGAAATACCCGCATATTACCGGTCATCCATTACCGGAAAAATAAAAGAAGCACGAAGGGTAAAAGATCTGCGTAAGCAGGATTTTTCTCCCACATTACTCGACTTTGGCCCGGTAAAATTTTATATCGCACGGCATTTTGGATTTTGTTATGGTGTAGAAAATGCCATTGAAATCAGCTACAAGGCCGTAGAGGAGAATCCGGATAAGCGTGTGTTTTTGCTTAGCCAGATGATTCACAATCAGGAAGTGAATAAGGACTTACAAGATCGCGGCATCCAATTTATTTTGGATACCGATGGCAGTCAGTTCATTTCCTGGGATCAAATTCACAAAGAGGATGTTGTGATCATTCCTGCCTTTGGCACTACACTGGAAATTGAAAATTTACTTTTGGATAAAGGAGTGGAGGTTCAAAAGTATAATACCACGTGCCCATTTGTGGAAAAGGTTTGGAATCGCGCAGAAAAACTGGGCATGGATAACCACACCATAATTATTCATGGGAAACCTAAGCATGAAGAAACACGCGCCACATTTTCACACAGTGCCAGCAATGGGCCATCAGTTATTGTGAGTGATATGGAGGAGGCACATCGTTTAGGGGAATACATTGGAGGGAAAAAGAGTAAAGAAAAATTTTATGAAGAGTTTGCCTGGCGATTTTCGGAGGGGTTTGATCCGACAAAGCACTTGCTTCGGATTGGTGTAGTCAATCAGACCACGATGCTGGCAACCGAAACGCAGGCCATTGCAGATTATTTTAAACAGCTTATGGTTCAGCACTATGGGATTGAAAATTTGAAAGAGCATTTTGCGGACACCCGTGATACGTTGTGCTATGCTACGAATGACAATCAGGATTCAACCTATGAGTTACTGCAAACACAGGCTGACCTCGCGATTGTTGTAGGTGGATACAACAGCTCTAACACCTCTCACATTGTGGAGTTGTGTGAACGCAAATTTCCAACGTATTTTATTAATTCAGATACAGAGATAAAATCAAGACAGGAGATCCATCATTTTGATTATCACAAAAAGGAAAAGAGAATTAGCAACAACTTCCTTTCTCAAAAAAGTCCGGTAAGTATTGTCCTCACCAGTGGCGCTTCCTGCCCCGATACCCTGGTCGATAGAGTGATGTTGAAAATCCTCAGCTTTTATAAGGACGCAAAGTCTGTTGAGAAGCTGATACAGGAGTTTGCCTAAAAATTTCAGATCGAATGTGTTTCCCGCAAGGGATTAACCATTCAATCTGACAGACTAGTACAATAAATAGCCTTAAGCTTTCTTCTTCTTTTTGGGGTCATCCACGCGCTTTCCATTGCGGTGTTCGCCCAGAATAATAACATCCTTTGTGTTTTGATACAACCGGGCGGCCAGATTCATGGCATCTTCCGTATCGCGGATGAGCACCGTTCCCGTTTTTGCGCCTTTATTGCGAATTTCAAGGTACCAGCCGTCTTTTTTCTTTAGTGGTAAGGTAGGAGGTCTTCCCATGGTGTGAATTTGTTTATTTTCTTAACCGAAAAGCTCGGTTTTTTGTTCGGGCCGCAAGATGCAAAAATTTCAGCGTTTTTCCTTGTGCTGATACAAACTAAGGCCTTACCAGAAGGGCAAATTTCTCGGGTGCCACTGAACAATATGCTGTTGTTAAGGCATCGGTGAATAAATCCTTTCTTACCTGTTTAAGCTCAATAATTGTCCATCCCTGTTTACCCCAAACTCCCGTGGCAGGATAAATAATAGCTGGGTTGAACTCTACAAAGACAGATTGATCTACTGGTGAAAGTTTGATGGTACACCGTTTATCCCTTTCTGAAAGTGTTGCAAAGATTTTTTTCTTTATTCGAAAGGAGGCCTTTTCAAAATGAGGTTGCTCGTCTGCTTCTGGAAAGGAGAGCGCTAGCGTTCGCACGGTTTCAACACTCACCATAAAGCTCACTTTTCACAAAACGCTCCTTTAGCTACCCACAATTTTTTAATGTCAAATTGAAGGAGCGCTTCCTGCACTCCGGGGTCGGCTTCAATAATTTCTTTTTGAAGCTCGCCCTTCAAAATTAAAATGCCGCCCTCATGATCACCGAACGTTCCTTCGGCAATTACGTTACCCGTAGCAGAAAACTGATTTTTAATATAGTCATCATGCCGTTTTAAAATTTCAGGATAATTTCCTGTAGTTACTTTTGTAACCTGTGGCGTGAATCGAATGAAATGGTAGGTAACCATTTCGTACGGTTCGCCTACTGCGCAGACTCCACCTGTTTGTGGGGTGTAAGGATGTAACTCCACGTTCCAGCGATTTGCCTGAATGCCAGGGTCAGTGTTGAGCCATTGTTTAGCTTCATCTATTGATGTAGTATTTAAAATGAAAATTCCACCACCTCCTTCGAATGGTCCTGCCACGATGAGTTTTCCTTCCTTTGCTAACCGGTTGATGTTGTCCATATGGCCCTTCATAATTTTATCAATCTCTTCTTTGGGCAATTCTTTCTTATCAGGCTTGCTATTAAGGAACACAAACGTGAATGCCTGCCCTGAGCAGGATAGTATATGAAGAACAAGGAGGATAGTTATAATTATGCGCATGGTACTTTAATTTTCATTCAACTTACAAAGTACTCAGGGAATGAAGAAACCAGATAGGTTTTTTGACCGTAGCGGCAATATTGTGCGGTCAATCGGAAAATATTAATGATTAAAGACGTGTAAGCACTCTTACCAATTTTTGCAAATCCGCTTCGGTATTATACATGTTTGGGGCCACACGAAGAGCAATGCCCCTTACGGAAACATACACTTTGTGCTTGAGCAAGCTTGCCTTCACCTTTTCAAGATCCATTTGTTGGGGAAGCCGAACACCAAATAAATGAGAACCTCTCCACTCTTTGTCTTCAATCACGAATCCTTTTTCCTGAAGTTTTAGAATACTTTCTTCACCTATCGAGGTGCAATATTCCTGGATGTTGCCAATGCCCCAGTTATTGAGTTGCTGAATGGCCTTTAAGAGCATCGGCACAAGAATAAAATTACTATGCTCACCCACTTCATACCGAAGCATTCCTGCCTGGTACTTGGCCTGATAATTTACCAGTGAAGAAAAGTCTTCACTGGATTGTCGATTAATCCAATTCTCTTCTACCGGTTTGCCTTGGTCGAAGTACTCGCCATAGTATGCTAACCCAAGGGAATATGGACCCAACAACCATTTATACCCTGCACATACTAATGCATCTGGTTTGATTTTCTCTACATCAAAAGGCATGGCGCCCACTGACTGAGTTCCATCAATAATCAATAGTGCACCAACATCTTTTGTTCGCTTACGAATAGCCTCCAAATCGAATCGAGTACCATCTGCCCAATGCACATGACCGATCGCCACTGCGCGTGTGTTAGCATTGATGGCCTCCAGAATTCTTTCATTCCATTGCTTTCCGCGGTTGGTGAACCCTTCGGGGGGTGAAATACTTCTTAAAGAAGCCCCTGTTTCTTCACAGAGTGATTGCCAGGGGTAATAGTTACTGGGAAATTGTTCACTGGCTACGATGATGTGTTGGTCTTTTGTAATGGTGAGATTTTTAGCAACAGTGGCCATGCCATAGGAAACCGAAGGAATGAGTACAATGCGTGAGGGATCTTTGGCGTGAATGAGTTTAGCATACTCTTGCCGAAGCGTTTCCGTGTCGGTAAAAAAATCCTGCGGAGATACCTGGGTCGGATTTCTCTTTTTCCTTAATCCTTTGATACCCTCTTTCTCAACCGACTTTAATAGCGGAGCCATATAGGCACAATTGAGATACGTGATTTGTGGAGGTATCGAAAACTTGGCACGTTTGGAGGTAAGCATTTTAGTTAGTTTATAGTATTGAGTCGTGAATTTTGAGTGCTAATCTGAGACACTCAAGACTCATGACTAAAAAACGCAAGACTACTTTTTGTTCCAGTTGAATGTATTAATCAAGTGCATAATATCTTTCTTCATGTACTCAATAGCCGGACGAAGCGAGTCGTTTTGAACCTTGGTGTTGAAGTAAAGGGCCCCACGCAAGAAGTTTTGTGTTGAGTCGGTAATGGTAAACTGCATTTGACTGGGAACATCCCCATCCAACTCAGCAACGATTGCAGTTTGACCAGAAGGAGTTTGTACGATTACCTCATCAATAGCGTATGCTTTTATTTGATGTTTAGCCGTAAGCGTATAGGCATCATTCAAAAACTCCTTTAACAATTGTTCACTGTTTTCAACCTTCTTATACGTGATGTGAATGTTTGCTTTTAATTGAGGATAATAAATCTCAATCCAGAAACGCTCACGAATCCAGGAAGTATCCGCGAGCAACTTTGCGTGTTCCGAATACTCAAACGTATAGGGTAATGAATCAGGAAGTGCGCGATAGACAGGATCCGGAAGCACCAGTCGATTGTAACCAATTGGTTTAGGCAAGTATTCGCGCGTACAACTGAACAGTGTGATCAGCCCAATCCCCAACACAAAAAATCCTTTCACCACAGCGTCAGAAAGGAAGATCATCCGAACCGCCAGATTCCGCTGCGGGCATGGAATAGCTTTCTGAACTACCCTTTGCCGCAGGAGCTGAGGATCCTTCACTGCGTTCACCTGACCCACCACTGCCACGCGTAGACAGCATGGTCATATTATCTCCAATGATTTCGGTAGTGTAACGGGTAACGCCTTCCTTTTCCCAGGAACGTGTTCTCAGCTTACCTTCAATATACACCATGTCGCCTTTGTGAAGATATTTTTGTGCGATTTCAGCGAGCCCTCTCCACAGTACAATGTTGTGCCATTCGGTAATCTCTTTACGGTCACCGGTAGTTTTGTCTTTATAGGTTTCAGATGTGGCCATCGTAAAATTGGCAACGGTCGCTCCGTTATCTAAATTTCTAACTTCAGGATCTTTGCCGAGGCGGCCAACTAAAATAACTTTATTTACTCCAGACATGATTGTATTGATTTATAGTGGTTAATTCAAAAACGATAGGCTTACAAAAATACCAATCTTCAGAGAACTATAAAAGGTGATAATCGGACAGAAACCGACTAATGAGTACAGGCTTTGGCAAGTCACCAACTTTTTTGAGAGAATAGAACTTTAGTCCGGATCCGTTTAACAAGGGTTTTTTGTTAAGTTTTACCTGAATGAATCGCGAATAAATTAATTGGTGACTCAGTACATGTTTATATACACCACTAACGTCAACTATTTTTTTCCCCTTCGTCAGCTTTTTTAACTCAGAATCCTCTGCCATCAACTTTTCTGGATTGTAAGCACGCTTTTTCTCAACCAGGTGAAAATCGTAAAGTCCATGCCAGATGTCCTTTTCGTTGCGCTTCTTCATCAGGAAGGATTGACCCTTTTGAAGCGCGAAATAGTAGAAGTAACGTTTGCGGATTTTTTTGAGTCGTTGCTTAACCGGAAGGACATGCTGCAGGGAATTTTGATTGGCAACACAACAGGTAGCAAAAATGCAGGCCTCACAGACCGGATTCTTTGGGGTACAGAATAATGCTCCAAATTCCATAACTGCCTGGTTGTGCTGGTCAGGTGTTGAGGAGGGAATTAGTTTGTTCGCTAAGTCAAAAAAAACTCCTTTCCCTTCAGGGCTGTTAATGGGAACTTCAATCCCAAAGATCCTGGCCAAGACCCGGAAAACGTTTCCATCTACAACAGCCACTCGTTCTTTAAAGGAAATGGAGGCAATGGCAGCGGCCGTGTAGTCGCCAATGCCGGGTAACTTTTTTAAGGCTTCAAAATTGTTGGGGAAAATGCCATGATGGTTTCGGACAACCTCTTTGGCGCACTTGTGAAGATTCCGTGCGCGGGTATAATACCCCAATCCCTGCCATAGCCTTAACACCGTTTGTTCAGGTGCATTTGCTAAATCCAACACCGAAGGGAAGGCTTCTATAAATTTATTATAGTAAGGTAATCCTTGGCTTACACGGGTTTGTTGCAGGATTACCTCGGAAAGCCAGATCCGATAAGGGTCTTTTGTCTCACGCCAGGGAAGGTTTCGCTTGTTTTGTGCATACCATTCAGCGACTTTTACAGAGAAATATCGGCTATCCATCCTGCTGATTATCAGATTTTTTCAATATTCATTTTTAATTCTGGAGCCACAAATTAAATTTGCCCTCCCTGAAAAGTTAAGACTTAAAATATACGATCGTGACCAAAGCAGATGTAATCAACGAAATAGCTGAAAAGACAGGTGTAGACAAGGCCGATGTAACGGCTTCTGTGGAAGCATTCTTCAGTGTAATCAAGCAAAACATGGCCAGCGGAGAAAACATTTACATTCGCGGTTTTGGTAGTTTCATTAACAAGAAGAGAAAGAAAAAGATTGCCCGTAACATATCACGCAACACTGCATTGGTTATTGACGAGCATTTTGTACCCAGCTTTAAGCCGGCCAAGATTTTTGTGAACAAGATCAAGAACAGCGATAAAGTAAAGCAGGTAGCCGAAAAGGCTTAAGTTCCCAGGCACTCGCCACGTTTTAAATGCTAAGAACCCGCATCATCCTGATTGTTGTCAGCGCGCTACTCATTTTGGGACTATTCATGTTACCCAAAGTAGTGGTAGAAAATGAAGGTCAGTTAACGGCTACACCGGGGGACTCCATTACGCAACCAGATCCCCATACCAGCACCCCAGAGGCTCTTCTGGAGCAGATGTCAAAGCTTCGCTCAGCCTATCAGGAATCTACTGAGAATCAAAAAAAAGCTATCTTTGCCGACTCTTTGGCAAGCCTGTACACCGAGGCCGGCAAGTTTGACAGTGCCGGGTGGTATGCAGAGCAAGCCGCGAAGTTCTTTAACAATGAGGAAAGCTGGATGAAAGCTGGTGATCGGTACTACCAGGCTTACACCTTCGCTCTGGAGACTGAAAAACAGACCCAATTAGCGGAGAAAACACGGGAATATTTTCAGAAAGCATTGGAAGTAAACCCTCGTAACCTGGAGGCTAAGACCAAAGTAGCCATGACCTACCTTTCTTCTAATACCCCCATGCAGGGCATCATGATGCTGCGTGAGGTATTGAAGGAAGACCCCAAGAACGAATTGGCTATGTTCAACCTGGGGATGCTGTCCATTCAGTCGGGGCAATATGATAAGGCGATTGAGCGGTTAAAAGAGTTGATTGAGATTAACCCCTCTCATATTCAGGGGCAGTTGTTGTTGGGCATTGCGTATATGAATAGTGGGGATAAGAAGAATGCAAAACAGCAATTCGAAAAAGTAAAAGAAATGGATAAGGATCCTGCGGTTCAGGCAACCGTGGATTCGTATCTGAAGGATTTAAAATAATTGTTTAACGTCCGCCAGCTGGCGGATAAAAATTTAAAAACTATGCCAAGCGGAAAGAAAAGAAAAAAGAGCAAAATGGCTACCCACAAGCGCAAGAAGCGTTTGAGAAAGAACAGACACAAGAAGAAGTAATTCGATTGTTATCGGATTGCTCCTGTTCGAGCTATACACATTTCATTTTTTACATTTTAACAATTAATCGTTTTGAGCAACGAACTAATTATCAGTAGCACTCAAGACGGATGTCGTATAGCCCTGCTTCGAGATAAGACGCTTGTAGAATTCCACCAGGAAGAAGAAGGAAGTAAGTTTACCGTAGGGGATATTTACCTCGGCACGGTTAAGAAGGTAGTGCAAGGATTAAATGCCGCATTCATTGATGTTGGCTACGATAAAGACGCCTTTCTACATTACTTAGACCTGGGGCCGCAATTCAGTTCGTTAAATAAGTTTACCAAACTGATGCGCGCCAAAAAAATTTATGGCAAGCTGGAGAAATTTACCCTTGAATCGGATATTGACAAGCATGGCAAAATAGGCCAGCAACTCACCAAAGGTCAAATATTACCGGTACAGATTGTAAAGGAACCCATCTCGACAAAAGGGCCGCGATTATCCTGCGAGTTATCATTAGCCGGGCGTTACCTGGTGCTGGTACCCTTTTCGAAGGCGGTAAACGTTTCGAAAAAAATTACCAGCAGTGACGAACGCAAGAGATTGCTTCGTTTGATCCAGTCTATTAAACCCGAAAATTTCGGAGTGATTGTCCGTACGGTAGCGGAAGGAGCTGAAGTAGCGGATCTGGATAAGGACTTACGCAACCTTGTAAAGACATTTGAAGATGGAATTGCCCGTTTACCGGAAGCCCAAACCAATGAGAAACTTATTGGTGAGCTGAATAAAACATCTTCATTGCTTCGTGACCTGCTCAATGAGTCGTTTGACAACATTGTACTTGACGACAAGAAAATGTATGATGAGGCTAAGGCCTACATCCGCAACATTTCACCCGAGCAGGAAAACATTGTAAAGTTTTATAATGGTCGTGCAAAGATTTTTGAACACTTCGGAGTTGAGAAGCAGATCAAATCTGCCTTTGGTCAAACCGTAAGTCTGAAGGCAGGTGGATACCTGATCATTGAGCACACAGAAGCACTTCACGTCATTGATGTGAACAGCGGAAATAAGTCGAACAGGGAAGAAAACCAGGAGACTACGGCATTGTCGGTAAATATTGAAGCCGCGAAAGAAATTGCACGCCAGCTTCGCTTGCGCGATATGGGAGGAATTATTGTGGTGGATTTCATTGACATGCGAAATCCAGACCACAAGAAGCTGATTTATAAAATCATGCGTGACGAAATGGAGACGGACAAAGCGAAGTCTACCGTTTTGCCGCTTTCCAAGTTTGGGTTAATGCAAATTACCCGAGAGCGGGTTCGGCCACAGGTAAATATCATTACGAAAGAAACGTGTCCTACCTGTAATGGTACCGGGAAGATTACCGCCTCTATTTTGGTGTCAGACTTGATTGAAAAAACACTTGATCATTTGCTGGTAAAACAAAACGAAAGTGATTTGGTATTGGCCCTTCATCCCTATTTGCATGCTTTCTTTACCAAAGGAATTATTTCTCATCGGGTGAAATGGTTCTTCAAATACAAGCGGTGGCTGAATCTGGAATTAGATTCTTCGCTGGGGGTTACAGAATTTAAATTCCTGAATAAGGAGGGGGAAGAGATACAACTTACTGCGTAGGCAAATCTTCTGAAGTAATACGTGAAGAAGCTCCTTGATTTTCGAGGAGCTTTTTTCGTTTTTTATCCACGATCTTTCCGTGAATCATCATTACGGGCGTGTACAGAAAATAACTGAATCCGGATATCATACCGGCATACCACTTCGTATAAAAGATAAGGGCAAGCAAAACAGAAACTATCGGGACAACTCCCATGAGTAAATTCGTCCGGATGCTCACCTTCGTATCAAAAATTTCAATGTCATTCAGTTCAAGTTCGGCTGATTGCTTCAAGGCGAACCGGTACATCTGCATCAGGGTGAAGAAAACCGCGGTGGCGCCAAAGCCATAAATAATCATCAAATCCGCCATGTCTTTTCCGGAAATCATCCCGGATAATTCATTCCACAGAGCCGTATCATTCAACAACCATGCGATAGGAAACTCAATAAGTTTTGTGAGAAATTTTAATGGATAAACATAAAAGAGAACGATGGTTAAGAAAACTGCATTGAGGGCTACCATCTTGGCATTACGCAAGCCGTATCGGAAGAAAAATATAAAATGCTGATACCAGATCAGAATAATGAATGCTACACATATAATGAAAGGAATTAGGTCAATAACAGACCGTTTTATCTGCTGGAAATTTGATGGAGGAGTGGTAGAGATGAGCAGCAGCGTAATGGCCAACGCAAAAACAGCATCGCTAAAATTCTCCAATCGACCCGGCTCCGATCCGCGAAAGCGAAACTCTTCGCTCATGCCTATATTTTTCTTGAAGACTTCTCTAATCATCCCAAATCAATTAAGCATACTAACCTACTCAATTGATTTATACAATTCAAATGGAAAAGCACAAGTCCCTTTAATATAAAGAGGCCACCTCAGGGAGGCGGCCTCTTGTTTTTATGTTTACTTTAAAATTATTTCCGAAAAAGTTTTCCGTGAGTTGATCGCTTAGAAGAAGTGTATTTGTAATAATACATTCTGTCTTTTAATCCAAAAGCGGTCCAGGCAAAACTATAGGTCTCTCCTTTGCGCACATTTCCAACATATACATCAGTTAGTTTTCTTCCCAGACCGTCTAATATTTCGAGTCGTACCCTGTCATCGCAAGGTGATGTCCATTCAAAAGTGATATCACGAACGAAGGGATTGGGATAAGCAGAGATCTTAAAAAGCACCTCGGGGTCTTCTGTTGTTGCAGGCTCCTCCAGAGGAACATCAATGACAACAACTGTAGTGGTTGAATCGGGCGTAGAACAAGGATCATCAGAAGAAGGGTCTCCACCACCATTACTATCCCGAACCTCACAACCCGTAGCAACGGAGTAACTGCAAGTTTTAGTGCAGCCATCTTTCTGAAGTGTGAGTGAGAAAGTTGCGTTACTTCCTGAAGTCCCCACCGTAAACACAACGGCAGAGGATGAACCACCTGATGTGATATTCCAACTATTATCGGAACTGGTAACACTCCATTGGTATGAATCCGCATCGGATGTTGACGAGATCAAGGTGTTGCCTACCGAGCCACAAACCAAAGGACCAACAAACGGGTTAATGATACACTCAAAACCGTTTGTTACCGGGTCAATAGAAACTTCTTGAAGGGCAGTACATCCATTGACATCCGTTATTTCAACTGAGTAGTTACCCGAGTTAAGACCTTGTACATCTTGCGTAATGGCACCCGTTGACCAGAGATAAGTAAAAGGAGCTTTTCCTCCCGTTACGGTCAGGTCAATTGAGAAACTCCCTTCCGCTCCACATTGATTGTTGCTAATCACCGTGGTTGGTACAAGAGGCGCAGGTTGTGTAAGGGTATACGATAAGGTACGGCTACATCCGTTAGCATCCGTTATCGTAACGGAGTAAGTTCCAATGGGAACATCATTGATCGCGTTGGAGAAACTTCCATTTGACCAGCTATAGGTATAGGTGGCACCACCATCAATGGGTATAACAGTTATCGAACCGGTACTATCACCTGAGCAAAGCGGTTGAATAATTTCGGTAGTCACCTGTATGGATTTTTTAGGAACGTTAATAGCCGTAAGCACTGAGCAACCTGATTGATCGGTTACCGTAACCCGGTAAATTCCTGATACCAACCCTGTAAGATCTTCACTGGTGGGGCCATGCTGCCAGGTGTAGGTATAGGGCGATGTGCCTCCTGAAGGTGTAATATCAATTGCACCAATGGCTTCATTGAAGCAACCTGCTGGAGTTACTGTAAAGTCCACCCGAACTGTAATATTTTCACTTACTACGTACGTGGATTGTGCTGTGCAACCCGCGGCATCGGTAACCATTATTTTGTAGGAGCCGGCTGCCAGATTTTGCACATCTTCAGTTGTTGCTCCGTTATCCCACACATACGTGTAGGGAGTCATTCCTCCGCTTACAGTTATATTGATGGCGCCATTGGTTTGCCCGCAGGATGTTTTTGTAACAGAGCCAATGAGTGAAACTCTTGAGGCATTGATGAGCATAATTGATTTTTGCTTGCTGCAGCCAGAGGAATCAGTTACCGTGACGGTATATAATCCTGCCGATAATGCAGTTAAATCTTTAGTGGTTGCTCCATTACTCCACGAATACACATAACCACCAGCACCGCCCGACACAGTTAAGTCGATTGATCCATTTGGATTACCACTGCAGGAAGGATTAAAAATGGACTCTGTAATCAGAATGTCTGCAGGTTGTGCAACTTCTTTACTAAGCGTCAGTGTGTTTCCGTTAGCATCGGTTACTGTTACTGAATAAACTCCAGCGGTTAGATTTAGCAATACCGAATCAGTCGAACCGGTTGACCAGCGGTACAAGAATGGAGCCTGACCGTCTTCAATCACAACCTCTAAACTACCGGTAGAGTGGCCATAGCATTTGGCGTTCAATACTTTTAACATGGCGGATAGGGTAGAACATGTTTGTGTAGAATCGCTTCCACCCCCATCACTGTCACCATCACCATCACCGTCACCGTCTCCATCTCCGTCACCATCACCGTCACCATCTCCGTCACCATCTCCGTCACCATCTCCGTCACCATCTCCGTCACCATCGTCATCACAGCCACCACCGCCATCATGATCATCGTCTCCGTCATCATCGCCTCCACCAATAACTTCATACTCGAGCGTATCATAGTCAATACACTGGCCGGCTTTATAGGCCACTACACCAAGTTTTTCCAAACACGTGCTGTCGGAACAAACTGTAACCTTCACGGTAAAACTGGTTTTGCTATCCTTTCCAAAGGAGGGAATGTCATCGATCTTAAATCCCCAAAGGCCCGTAGTGGGGTCTTTGCCTATCACTTGTTTCCAGTTTCGGGAGTTGCTTAATTTTTTAATATCCCCGCAAGGCAAGGCAACCGTATAGTGCGAAAGATCATAACGACATGTTCCATCGTGAGAGACCTTGAGTTCATACTCGGTGCACCCCTCTTCATTAATTTCTGCCCGCACTACATCCGTAGTAAAGCAATTTCCTTCACACTCAGCCGAAGGTTTCGGCTTCTTAGGTTTCCTTTCGGATTGTGCTTGAAGGGAAAAGCATATTGAGAGTGTGAATAATAGTAGCCAACCACCAGACAAAACTCTCGACACTGTGCTCATATTTTTCCATTAGGAGCACATACATACGGATCATATTAGCGGCAAGTCGTGAATAAACAGCAGAATGAGGCAAGTCGCGCCAAGATGTAAATATTGGCGTCAAATGGCAGGTTACAGGTCTTGATCTAATGGCTTTTGAGGGGGCGGCTGATTAATGAATGGGGAAGACTGTTGATGAAGTTTAATGGCCTTGCTGGACAATATTAATGCGACAATAAGGGAAAGGATTGCGCCAACCCAAATACCCGGAACGTATGCGATAAACCAGAAATAATCATACGCCCCATGAAAAGCAGTGGGAATGAGCAACGCTAAAAAGCTATAGTACAATTCTTTTCGGTGTGTAAACTTAGCCTTTCCTAAAAAATAGCCCATGAGCACCGCAAAGGTAGCGTGCGCGGGTACAGCCGTAAAAATCCTGATGAAACCCGTAGGCGCCCCATACTGAAACACATAAATAATATTTTCAAGCGTGGCGAAGCCCATGCCTACCATACAGGCATAGACGATGCCATCAAAGGGTTCATTAAAATTTTTATTGTTGTATAAAATGAATCGTATGAAAATAAACTTACTGAATTCTTCCACCAGAGCCACCTTGAAAAAGGCATTGCCAAATTGATGCACTACATTTTGTTCATTGATCAAAAAAATGAAATCAAGCGGCAAGCTGATGAAAAGTGTAACGGCTGTACTCAATACCCCATAGAGGAAACTAATGAGTAATAAACTCAAGGGCTCACGCTCATGTTTGTCTTTCAGGTAAATGTAAATAGCAATGGCTACCCCCGGGGCAAGAGCAAGCGCAAGAAGTGAAATAACATTCATTTTTAAATGTACTTCTTTACCCTTTAAATCCAGTTAAAATAAATTTTGAATTTAATAATTCGGGTTACTCCAGGACAGCTTCAACGGCATCCATCTTTTTTTCACTATAACTTCCGGAAGTCGCATAGAGAATCTTTCCCTCTTTATCCAGCACGAAAAAATAAGGCACATCCTTTTTCTCAAAATCAAGTGCCTCTTTGTAGGACTTGAGTTCCCCTTTATAAAACAGGATATAGGGTAAAAGATTTGGGTCAATATCTTTCAATGCTTTTTTCTTGGCAGTGCCCGTGGCGGCTGCATTGATACCCGTAAACATCGGCACAAAGTATACATTTACATCATAGCCAAACCCTTCAAACAAGCCCTTATTTTTTTGAATGAATTTTTCAAATACTGGCTGGAACCAGGAGTTCAGTTCATCTTCCGATTTTTTTGAGTACGCTAGCCCGATTAAAGTATACTTTCCTTTAACCTCAGCGGGAAGGTTTACTTTTTTATCTTCTACCGTTTCAGCCTGCATGTCAGGGAACACTTTTCCAATAACCTGTGCAAGTGAAAAGGAGTAAAAACACCAACAGACAACTGTAAATACAAACAATTTTTTCATCACCTTGAAGTTAGTAAAAGAAAATCAATAACCTGATTGTACAAATAACGTAAAGCAAAGAGGTTCTGCATTTTTATGACGGTAAAAGAGCACTATGATCAACATTTAGGCCATTTTTATTCGTGGATGGTGGGTGATTTTGCCGAAAAACAGCATCAGCAGGAGAAATTCTTTCTCCAAAACGGAATCGCCCCTCAGCTTTCAGGAATTGCATTCGATATTGGCTGCGGCCATGGATTGCAATCCATTTCACTGGCCCATCTTGGATTTTCGGTAAAGGCCATTGATTTCAATCAACAACTTTTAGAAGAGCTTAAAGTGCGAGTAAGTACACACCCGATTGAGTGCATTGAGGCAAACGGACTTGAATTTTTGTATGCGGTTCGACTGAAACCCGAGGTAATTGTTTGTATGGGTGATACACTGACGCACCTTACCGGCCCCGAGCAGGTGGAAGAACTCATTACACTGAGTTCTCAAAAACTAGAACGGGGAGGGAAATTGATATTGTCTTATCGAGAACTTACCGAAGAGCTCACGAATGAAAGAAGATTTATTCCGGTGCGCAGCGATGAACACCGCATTCATATATGTTATTTGGAATATTTACCGGGGTACGTAAAGGTTTTTGACATTCTCTATGAAAATGAGAATGGTAAATGGAAGCAAACCGTAAGTTGGTACCCTAAACTTCGAATCCCAGTTTCAAAAGTATTATCACTCTTCGAAAAAAATAATTTGACACTCATCAAGCAGGAAGTCATTGCCGGAATGACGTACCTGATTGCATACAAACCGTAAACTATTTTAGTTTCAAACTTCCCTTGGTTACTTCGATTGTCTTGTCAAGCCGCTCATCGCTATTTATTTCACGCAGGGTTTTTACAAAGTACCACTGTGCTTTTGCTTTCGTTGGATAAAGTGTGAGGATCACATACCCATGGTCGCGATCATTGATGTACTTAATATGCGGATTTGTTTTTAATAATGCTTTCTCCATCATTTCAACTGTATCTGTAGAATGGTATTCATTATCATTGGCGGAAGAGATACTGGTGGTTCCAAATTCTATGGCAAAGGGTTGATAGGATTCTGTAATATCAGTGGCCACTTCAATGGCCCAGGAAGCATGGGTATCGCCCGTTAAAAACACAACGTTATTGATTCTGTTTTGCAGAATGAATTCTTTTATTTTCTTTTTTTCTGCTACATAGCCATCCCATGAATCGAGATTTCTGGGCATGTTGGGATACACGGCATGCAGAAGGATATCGGAAAAAATTACCTGGTTGCCAATCACTTTCCAGGTAGCGGAGGACTCCAATTGTTTTTCAAACCAGGCCAATTGATCGGCTCCCAACATAGTCCGTTCTTCAGCTGCGCGTGTTATCGTATCGGGTGGTGTTTGTCTACCTTCAATTCGTTCATCCAGCATGATAAGTTGAGCCAGATTACCATACGAAAATGTGCGATACAGTTTTTCGCTTTCCCGAATGGGCATCCATTCATAGTAAGCTTTTTTAGCAGCAGCTTTTCGCGCAGCAAAGTCACCTTCTGTTTCGGGTTGATGGTTTTGAGCACCTTGAGCATATACATTATTGGCGAATTCGTGATCGTCCCAAATGGTAATGAACGGATGTACCTGACTTACTTGGCGAAGTCCCTGGTCTAGCCGGTATTGTGCATGGCGTGTACGGTAATCCTGCAACGAAATAATTTCATGTTTAGGGAGATTGAACCGACCGATGGTGGTATCACCATAACGCCCACTGGCATACTCGTAAATATAATCGCCCAGGTGAAGCACGGCATCAACATCTTTTTCTGCAATACGACTGTATGCATTGAAATAACCAAACTCCCAATTGGAGCAACTTACCACCGCAAACTTCAAACTGTCTTTAGCGGTAACAGGAGTTGTTTTAGTTCGCCCTGAAGAGGAGGTTTTTCCGAGTGCAGAAAACCGGTAGTAGTAAAACTTATCGGGCTGTAATCCTGTCACATCAACTTTTACGGTATAATCATGCGCGAGAGAGGTGGTGAGGGAATCCGAAGCAACAATGGTTACAAAATTTTGATCCTCTGACACCTGCCATGTTACATTAATGGAGGGTAAAGAATCCTCTGGTGTTACCCGAGTCCAGATAATGACACGATCCTGTAACGGATCACCTGAGGCCACTCCGTGATAAAATGGTTTCAAGGCTGAGTCATAGAGACTCGCTGTGACTTCACGCAGGGGAGGATAGGTTTCTCTTTTTGATTCGCAGGAAAGTATGCCTGCAATAAACGTTATAAGAATAAGGTACTTCATTTATTTTTTGGCAGTATACTACTGTAGAGTTAACCAATCGTTACGGAAAAGATAAGTTTTATCTTCTTAATTTTAAATTCAACCCTAAAAAATTATGGCCTGGATCTATTTGGTAATTGCCGGCTTGTTTGAAGTTGGCTTCACCACAAGTCTTAAAATGAGTAACAACTTCACTAATGGAAAGTGGACGGTCGCATTTTTTATTTGCATTTCGTTAAGTTTTCATTTTCTGAATGAAGCCATTCAAAAAATTCCGTTGGGCACTGCCTATGCAGTTTGGACTGGCATTGGTGCAGTAGGCACGGCATTGATTGGTGTCTTAATATTCAGTGAGCCTTCAGACTTTTGGCGAGTGTTTTTTATCATGCTGCTGATTGGTTCAATCATAGGATTGAAGCTGGTATCAACGCATTAAACAAATAAAAAACCCCGAGGAATCGGGGTTTTCTTGTCTATTCAAAAAATCTTAGGCATTCTTCCACTTAATGGTACAACCGATAGCTTTCGTTTTACCAGACGGCACCTGTTTACCGGCTAACAAAGCATCCACAGCCTCTTCTACATATTTTTTAGAAACAGCAGATGCATCTTTTGCACTGTCATCAATAGCACCGATGTAAGCAACTTTAAATGATGATCCTTCTTTACTAAGCAGGAATACATGTGGCGTATTCGTTGCTCCAAAATTCTTAGCCACGGTTTGCGCTTCATCAAAGAGATAAGGGAAGTTATACCCTTTCTTTTCAGCTTGCTTTACCATCTCTTCGTAAGAATCACCAGGGGAAATTTGCGGATCGTTTGGTTGAACTAAAACTACCGGGAACCCCTGTGAAGCGTATTTCTTATTTAGCGCAATGATGCGTTCGTTATAAGCCTTTGAATACGGACACGTATTGCAATCGAAAATTACAATCACGCCCTTGGCATCCCTGTAATCCGAAAGGCCTACCATTTTTCCGTTTGTGTTCTTCAACTTGAAATCGGCAACCGTGTCGCCCACTTCGTATCCAAGCCTTACCGGAGTTGCAGCCACCATGAGCAACAGGCCAGCAGCTACTAAAACGAATGATTTGATCATACTATAAGTTGTTTAGTTAAGTGATAATTATAAATGGTTACAATAGTTCAGCAATTAGTTTTTCAAGATCGCCTTCGTGAAGCTCTTTTTCAACAAATTTTCTTTGACCGGTTTTACCATTGATAATGATGGTAGCTGGCAATGCGCCAGACCAGTTTTTGTCGATTTGATTTATATATGAATTAGGATCCCGCTCATCCAGAATTAATACTTGGGACTGAAGTTTCTTGCGGGCCACAAACTTGTGTACCTTCTCAGGGTTTGGGTCAAGATCTAAATCCATGCTCACCAAGGTAACCTTTACATCCGATCGATCCTGTCCAAGCTTTTCAAAAAGAGGAAGTTCCTTAATACAGGGCGCGCACCAGGTAGCCCAAAAGTTTATAACCTTAATATGATCGGTCTTGGCCTGGATTAACTCCTGTAACTGAGTCAGTTTAATGATCTCGGCTTGTTGGGCCCTTAAGGGCAACACTGCAATCAGAAAAAGGAGAATTATAGGATACCTCATAGTCAGATTCAGAACGTTCAATAGCAAAAGTAGTTCCTAAAATTTTCCGCAAATTTTTCCACGGAGGGTATTTGTAATGTTCTGTCCTTAGGGTGGGCAAAATAGCTAAAATTCAGGCACTTACAGAAAGGCAAAAAAGCAGTCAAAAAGAATCCCACAAATCTTGGTAGTTATCCACATTACCGGAATGTTTACAGTTAAGTCACTGATAATCAAAATAATAAGCCTATCAAAATCAATCAAATCTTTGTGGACAACTTCCACCGGTAAAAAATAGTTGTTATAACAAAGGTCAATTTCTAAGATTCAGATATTCAGAATCATAGCGTAGGATTATCTGGCTTTTGCCTATTTTTTGACCATGAATAGTAACAAAAATCGGGTAGTAAAGCTCTTTTCAATTGAAGTACCTATTATACAGGCAGGCATGGTGTGGTGTAGCGGGTGGAGGCTTGCAGCAGCCGTAAGTAATGCTGGGGGATTAGGGTTAATCGGGGCTGGCTCCATGCATCCCGAGACACTACTGGAGCACATACAAAAGTGCAAGGCAGCAACGACCCGATCGTTTGGAGTAAATGTTCCTTTACTATATCCGGAAATTGATAAGATCATGAAGATTATCGCAGCGGAGGAAGTGAAGATTGTCTTTACCTCAGCAGGTAATCCATCAATATGGACGAACTTTCTAAAAGAACGAGGGATAACCGTTGTACATGTCGTTTCAAGCGTAAAGTTTGCTAAAAAGGCCGAGCAAGCCGGTGTGGACGCTGTTGTTGCAGAAGGATTTGAGGCAGGCGGCCATAACGGGCGAGAGGAAACCACCACTTTGGTACTAGTACCCATGGTGCGTGATGCCATTTCAATTCCCCTGATTGCTGCTGGAGGGATTGCATCGGGCAGGACAATGCTGGCGGCTGAGGCGTTGGGTGCCGAAGGAGTACAAGTGGGTAGCCGGTTTGCTGCGAGCACTGAGTCATCTGCTCATCAGAACTTTAAACAAAGGATAATCGAAACATCTGAAGGTGATACTATGCTTACGATGAAGCAGCTAACCCCTGTTCGATTGATAAGGAATAATTTTTTTCAGCAGGTTGCCGAAGCGGAACAGCGTGGGGCTACTGTGGAAGAATTAAAGCAACTACTGGGAAGGGCACGAGCCAAAAAAGGAATATTTGAAGGCGATTTGGAGGAGGGAGAGCTTGAAATTGGTCAGGTGGCTGCCGCTATTCGCGACATTAAACCTGCAGGAGACATTCTGAATGAAATCTGGAGAGATTATAACGCAGAGAAGAAAAAGATTTGTGGGAATTGATAGAAAAATCAAGCCTTGTTCAAGGCAACACTAACAGGAAAAAGTTCTTTATGAACAATTTCAGTCTGTACAGGCACTATTGATTGTTTAAACACGGCTATATACCATTGACAATATTCATGGTATTGGATGCAATTGGAAAGAATCTTTCCATCCATCAGAATTTTTATCCGTTCAGGATCACGCGAATGCTGTAATAATAATTGTTGATCGCCCGGCAGTTCGCTTACACTGATAAACTCAATCCCTCTAAAAATCTTCGCCTTTGCTAACATCTGCAATAAATAACGGGGGTGTAAAAATAGTAACCTTCCGCTACCTTAGACTGACAAGGTACCATGAGGTTTATCAGGGATTCTAAATATCTTGTTAAATATTTTTTAAGTTTTATTGATTTCGTCCATTTCAGCGCATGGCTGGATTTTTTGAGACTCCCATAGAATTCCTTAAAGGCGTTGGCCCGCAACGGTCAACCCTGCTTAACAAAGAGTTGAATATTTTCACCTTTGGCGATCTTATTCAATACTATCCATTCCGTTACGAGGACCGCACCAAGTTTTATACCATTCAGGAACTCAATGAAGAAATGCCCTTTGTCCAACTCAAGGTCACTGTTACCAAAAAAGAATTAGTTGGTGTTGGATCAAAGAAAAGACTTGTAGCGACCAGTAAAGATCAAACCGGAACCATGGAGTTGGTTTGGTTTCAGGGAATCAGGTGGATGCTGGAGAATGTAAAACCCGGTGTTGATTATGTGGTGTTTGGTAAACCTGTGCGTTATGGTAAGAAATTTAGCATCGCGCATCCGGAAATTGAGGCTCTGACTATTACCAATGAAAAAGGTGGGTATTTGCATCCGGTATATCCTCTTACTGAGAAGTTGAGGACCCGTTTTCTTGACAGTAAAGCAATTTCAAAACTGCAACAGCAACTATTGGTTTTGGCCAAAGAAAGAATTCGGGAAACTTTACCCATCGCTCTGCTCAGGCAATTTTCATTGCTGGATAAACAACAAGCATTATTTAACATTCATTTTCCGCAGAGTCATGATCTCCTCTCCCAGGCTCAGCACCGATTAAAATTTGAAGAACTCTTTTACATTCAACTTCGACTACTTAAAATGAAGCTTGTGCGGAAGGACAAATTCAAAGGCCAGATCTTTAATGATGCCGCGCTACTTACAAAATTCTACAATGAGTTTTTACCGTTTGAACTGACCGAGGCACAAAAACGTGTGATCAAAGAAATTTACGCGGACTTAAAATCCGGGAGACAAATGAATCGCTTGCTACAGGGCGATGTGGGAAGCGGAAAAACAATTGTAGCTTTTGTATCTGCCCTACTGGCCATTGGTGCTGGAGCACAGTGTGCATTGATGGCTCCAACCGAAATTCTGGCCCAACAGCATTATAATAATCTTAGCAAGTATGCAGATCAGATGCAAATTACTATTGCCTTGCTTACTGGATCAACGAAAAAGAGCGAGCGCAAATCAATCCATGACGCATTGCAAAGCGGAGAATTAAAAGTTCTCATTGGTACCCATGCGCTGATTGAGGAGGAAGTTAAATTCAAAAATCTTGGATTATCCATCATCGATGAGCAGCATCGGTTTGGTGTAGCGCAGCGCTCCAAACTTTGGAGCAAAAATGCAGGGGTTTATCCACACGTGTTGGTCATGACCGCCACGCCTATTCCACGCACGCTAGCCATGACGCTGTACGGAGACCTTGATATTTCGGTTATTGATCAGTTACCTGCCGGAAGAAAACCGATTAAGACTATACATAAGTACGATTCACATCGGCTGGAGGTGAATGAGTTTTTGAGAAAGCAAATAGCGGCAGGTCGCCAGGTTTACATTGTTTATCCATTAATAGAAGAATCTGAAAAACTGGATCTGAAGCACTTAATGGATGGATATGAAAGCATTTGCCGGGCATTTCCAAATGAGGCAATCAGTATTGTGCACGGCAAGATGAAATCGGATGCTAAGGATTTTGAAATGAAGCGCTTTGTAAAAGGGGAGACCAGCATAATGGTGGCCACCACAGTGATTGAAGTTGGTGTAGATGTTCCGAATGCTTCGGTGATGGTGATTGAAAACGCTGAGCGTTTTGGATTGTCACAGCTTCATCAATTGCGCGGTCGGGTTGGACGAGGAGCAGAGCAATCCTATTGCATTTTGATGACGAGCTTCAAGCTTTCGGCTGATTCAAAAATCAGAATTGAAACAATGGTAAGAACGAATAATGGATTTGAAATTTCCGAAACGGATTTGCAATTGCGCGGACCCGGTGACCTGCTCGGCACACAGCAAAGCGGGGTACTCGATTTGTTAATTGCAGACCTGGGGAAAGACGGTAAACTTCTTCAATTGGCCAGGGAAAGTGCTTCACGTATTTTGGATGATGATCCAAATCTGGAGAAGAGTGAAAACAAACTGATCAGAATGCAGGTTGAGACTACAAAGAAATCTGCCGTTAACTGGAGCAGGATAAGCTGAGCAGATTTGTTAAATTTGACATTAGCCTATGGCGAGATTTTATTTAATTTTCTTCTTTCTCCTCTCTTCAATTGCCTTATTTGGGCAAACAGGCAACTATTTCCTGTCTCATTTTTCGCCTAATCAAAAGCAGTCTGATAATGTTTGCTTTGACATTGTACAGGATACACGAGGCGTTTTCTATTTCGCCACACAGGCAGGAGTGCTACAATTTGACGGTCGTAACTGGGACATCATACGAACGAATGGCGCTGTCTATGCCATTGAACTTACGGAGAATGGAGATTTGTTTGTGGCCGGATCCAAGGGTTTTGGTAAGATAACGCATGACGAAAGCGGACTGGAAATTTTCACGGCACTTTATGATCAGCCTGATGCAGATTACATTTTCCAAATCGTTGCTCTTGAAGAGGAAGTATATTTTTTAAACGACAGGAATCTTTTCAAGTACTCACCTTTAGCAGACAGTGTTGTTGTTATTCCTTCTGATGAAGTAACGGGTCCTTTTTCCAGTTTGAATGAGATTTTCGGATCGGTATATGTAAGTACCGAATCGAATGGCATATTTAAATCAGATGAAAAGGAACTGATAAAATCAAAACTTCCACTCCCTGACAGCACAACGTTAATCTTCTCCTCGCACTTAGAAAATAGTTATCTTCTTGGTACTTCAGATAACAGAGTATTCAGTTGCAAGGAAAACCTAACCATAACGGAACTACAGTTGGAAGATGCAGCCTATGCCAATGCCAGTGTAGTCATCAATGCAATCTGGGTAAACAATGAATTGGTGGCGTTAGGCACGCTTCGGGGCGGAGTTATTTTTGTGAATCCAGCCACCGGGGAAACTGTTGAAATCATCAACTACAACACAGGTCTTCCCGATAATGAAATTTATACATTGGTGAGCGACCAGAATCAAAATGTGTGGGCTGCCCATGCGTATGGGTTTACACGCATTGCTCCATACTTACCGCTTCGATCCTTTAGGTATTATCCTGGTCTTCATGGAAATTTATTATGTGCCTCCACATACCAAGGCAGTGTGTATGTAGGCACCTCTCTGGGTCTGTTTAAATTAGAAAAGGAAGAGTATTATGATGAGATAACGTATTACGTAAATGTTTTGGTTAAGCCTAAAACGAAAAAAAAATCAACCTATGTAGCCCCACCACAACAGGAAATAAAGGAAGCTGAGCAAGAGAAAGGTGGATTCTTTAAATTCTTAAAAAAGAAAAAGCCCACCACGGAAGTAACAACAACTCAACCAAAGCCTGCTCAACAAGCCCCCAGGCGAAAGCCGCAATATAAAAAGGAAAAAAGAACGAGGAAGATTTTACGTTCCACCTATTTCGTGTACAAAAAAGTTGAAGGCATTGAATCAAAAGTTACTCAGTTAATTCAATGGCAAGGTAAGCTTATTGCCGCAGGCCTTGACGGAGCGTTTGAAGTGGATAAACTGCAGTCCAATCCCATCATTGAAAATCCGGTTAGATTTCTCTTTGGCTCGCAGAGCAGAAAAATGCTCATCGCCTCGACCTATGACGATAAGCTTCACCAACTCACACCTGATAAAGATGAGTGGAAGGATGAAAACAGAATTCAAAATATTGATGATCCGGTAAGTTACATTTTTGAAGGCGCAGACTCCGCCCTATGGTTTTGCAGTTTTGATAAAATATTCAGACTTGAATATTCGACTGACTCAATTCAGTCGGCATTAAGTCTGGATATTATTAATCCAAACTTTGATAAGACCGTAGGGATCTCCTCAAAAGGCCAGGTTATCATTGCCACCTCTACAGGTTTCTATTTTTATGATGATAACGGTAAGCGATTATTGAAGGCGGATACATTATCAACACCCACCACTTTTTTTGCCAATAATTCAACGATTTGGTTCAGAGATGAGCATCAATGGTATTTAACCGGTCAGGCAGGAGGACAGGCCAATCTCCAATTATTGAATCTCTTTAATGACATACGATATATTTCTTCCGATGCAGGTACCGGGAATGTGTGGATAATTACCGACAACAATGAACTGTTTAGATTTTACAGTGAAAAGCTGCGCCCATTTGAAGCTACTTATCCATTATTCTTGAAATCAATCGGGCAGGGTAACGCGGTACGGATACGCAAGAGTACGCTTCAACTTGATCAGGAAAACAGCTCAATAAAAATTGAAGTGGTAAAACCGGATTACATTGGAGCGAATGCGGTGGAGTATCGTTATTTTTTACAAGGCTTAAATACAGAATGGTCAGGTTGGTCGAGTAACAATAATATAATTGATTTTCCATACCTGCCACCGGGCACGTATACCTTACAATTTCAATCCAAGGATATTTTTGGGAAGGTAAGTGAGATGGACCCTGTAAAGGTTCAGGTACTTCCACCCTATTGGAAAAGAACTTGGTTCTATGCCCTTGAATTTGCCGTATTTACATTCCTGGTATTTCTTTCATTCAGGCTTAGCCATCGGTATAATGTAATCAGCAGGTTGCTTTCTCTTCTATCCATTATCATCCTGATTGAGTTTATTCAAACAGCGGCTGGCTCTACCATTACCACCAATAGCGGACCGGTTGTAGATTTTCTTATTCAGGTTTGTGTTGCTTTTGTGATCCTTCCTGTGGAGGGGTTTTTGAGAAAGTTTATGTTACGGTCAATCGAAAAGAAATTTACTTCCGGAAAGTAGATTACACAGGAGTCCTTCCAACCATAATATTTCTTAAATTTCCTAGGTCAACACCAATTTCTTGAACCGATTGAAGCGTTGACTGTTTTTTATCCGAGATGGAGCGAAAAATCAAAACGATTAATAAAATCAAAAAATCTGCCCCTACAAACAGCAGGCACTACAATGCATTGATTGAAAATGCATTCGATGGTGTGGTGATGGAGAGTACGCGCGAATCAATTTATGCAGTCGATCGAAAATTTAACTACATCGCCTTCAATAAGAATCACGCTCGAATTATGAAATTGGTTTACGGAGCTAAAATTTCCATTGGAGAAAATGCACTTAAATTTTTAAAAGGAACACCAGAGTATAATTGGCTACGTAAAGATTATTTGATTGCATTAAAAGGTAATCTTCTTGTTTCAGAACACAATATCGATCAACAACAATATAAGGGCAGATTTATTGAAACAACTTATAATCCTATTCTTGATAAAAAGAATAATGTCACCGGGATAGCTGTATTTGTGCGCGACATAACTCAGCGAAAAAAAAATGAAGCTAAACTTAGAATATTGAATGATGAACTTACTTCACAAAACTGGCAGTTGGCCGCCCAGGAGGAGGAATTGAAAGCTACATTGGAGGAACTCTCCGAACGCAATTTTGAGCTTGATCAATTGATGTACAAAACATCGCACGATTTACGCTCACCCCTCAGCTCAATATTAGGCCTCATCAATCTCGCTCACCTTGATGGGAATAAGGATAATTACCTTGTGTACCTGAATAAGATTGAAGGCAGGGTTAAGAAGTTGGATGAGTTTATTCGTTCTATGCTTAATTATGCACGGGTAAATCGGACTGAAATTTTTAATGAACAGATTAACCTCAGAGAGGTGATTACCAGTTGCATTCACGAGTTAGCTTATCTTGAAAATTTCTCAGCGGTAAAAACGGAAGTTCGTATTGATCATGAGACCATTCCCTTCAAGAGTGATGCACTACGCATAAAAATTATCATCAGTAACATCATTTCCAATGCCTATAAATATTACAATTCAACTGTAAAAAGCTATTTAAAAATTAAAGTTAAAATTACCCCGCTGTCTATTGTAATGAGCTTTCGCGATAATGGAATTGGAATTAAGAAAGAGTATGTCAATAAGGTATTTGATATGTTTTATCGTGCCACAGAAAAATCACAAGGCTCAGGCCTGGGCATGTATATTGTGAAGCAAGCTGTTGATAAACTTAAAGGCACCATTGGTGTAAAAAGTACCTTTGGCAAAGGCACGACCATTAAGATTGTACTCCCCAATAATTAGTAGCATTCTGTAATTCAATTGCAGGTAATTTCTATTTACTTTGGTGTATGAACACAACACCGGACTTTTCAACCTTGCCTGATTTTTATAAGAAATATGTACTCTATGTGCAGGAATCAAACATGATTGATGCACTAAAGTCTTCCGGCTCTACTACCTCCGGACTAGTGTTAACCCTATCGGAAGAGTTAGGAGCGTATCGGTATGCACCTGAAAAGTGGAGCATCAAAGAGCTTATTTGTCATATGATGGATGCGGAACGCATTTTTGCATACCGTGCCTTGCGGTTTGCACGCAATGACGCAACCCCGCTGAGTGGTTTTGAGGAAACAGATTATGCTCCTCAGGCAAATGCCCACGCGCGTACCTTACAACAGCTCGCAGAAGAGATGATACGATTGCGAGTTTCAACAATTGATTTATTTTCAAGCTTCACCCCGGAAATGCTGCAACGAAAAGGTCGGGCTAATAATAATGTCATTTCTGTGGTCAACCTGGGGTATGTAATAGCCGGCCATGAAACTCATCATCGCGTGGTAATGACAGAGCGCTACCTCAAAAAGTAATGATCAGATACGTTTTCCCATTACTCATATTTGTTGCATCATGTTCTCCTGTTTCAAAACAGGTTCTGAATAAAAAATTCAAGTCTTTGGAGGAAAAATTTCAGGACCATACCGGGTTTATGCTGTATGACCTGGAGAAAAAAAGAGAAGTGTACTCCTTTCAATCCAATCACTACTTTACACCGGCCTCGAACACGAAAATTTTTACATTCTATACCGGATTGATGGTGTTGGGAGATTCCATTCCGGCATTGCGCTATTCAGAGCAGGGAGACTCCCTTATTTTCACCGGCACAGGAGACCCATCATTTTTATATTCATATGCCTATGATTCAAGAAGGACATTTGATTTTCTGGCAAAACAACAGCGACAACTATACTTCACTGAGAATAATTTCTTTACCTCACCCCTTGGACCGGGATGGGCTTGGGATGATTATTCGTACGCATATTCTTCAGAACGATCAGCCTTCCCTGTTTACGGAAACTTAATGAAGGTGAATTATTATGAGCAATCTCTGGAAATTGTTCCAACATTATTTACCTACCAAGTTAGCGTGGGAGATACCATTGAAACATCAAAGGTTATTCGGGACATTGGTTCAAATAAAATCACACTCTATCCTGGAGGTAATATTAGCTCGATCGACACTTTTAAAATTCCATTTAGAACCAGCGCACAGTTAACCACTGAATTATTAAGCGATACACTGAGGAGAAAAGTTACTCTGATAGAAAGGCCTATTCGGGGTGCATCAAAAGTACTTTACGGTGTTCCTTCGGATAGTTTGTATAAAGTAATGATGCAGGAGAGTGATAATTTTATTGCAGAACAATTACTATTGGTGTGCGCGGGGGTATTGAGTGACTCACTCAAACCGGAGATCGCCATTGAGTATATGAAGAAAAATCATTTGAATAATTTACCGGACAAACCAATATGGGTGGATGGCTCGGGATTGTCCCGGTATAATTTATTCACGCCCCGAAGTATCGTAAGGTTATGGGAGAAAATTTATGAGCAGGTACCGAAGGAAAGACTATTTCCCTTGTTGGCCATTGGAGGAAAAACAGGTACGGTAAAAAATGCCTACAAAAATGGTACTCCCTATATTTATGGTAAAACGGGCACACTCAGTAATAACCACTGTCTTAGCGGGTATTTGATTACGAAAAAGGGGAAAACACTTATTTTCAGTTTTATGAATAACAACCACCCGGCTTCTTCTGGTACAATTCGCAAGGAGATGGAGCGTGTTTTAAGATCTGTGTACGAAAACTATTAGCAATGAAATTTTCCACGCTCAAATTTATAATCTCAATTTTTTTACTCGCAGGGGGTAGTTTAGCAAACGCACAACAGGTGGATAGCCTGGACATCAAAATTGGCCAAATGATTTTGATTGGACTACCACAAACTAAAGTAGATCCGAATGTTTTGGAAGCCGTGAAATCCGGAAAGATTGGATCAATCCTTCTTTTTGAAAAAAATATACCCGCTAAAAATTCTTATCTCGAACTCAAGAAAGTGTTATGGACTTATCAGAAGGCCGCAACAATTCCGCTCTTCATCTCCATTGATCAGGAAGGGGGAAAAGTTAACCGATTGAAGGAGAAGTATGGATTTCCACGATCTGTATCGGCTGCCAAACTTGGGAAGTATTCGCTTGATTCGGTGCGGTTTTATACTCAACTAACGGCATCAACCCTGGCGGGATTAGGCTTCAATGTAAACTTTGCACCGGTAGTAGATTTGGCAGTGAACCCGGATAACCCGGCCATCGCTAAACCCGAAAGAGCTTTTTCCGCCAACCCCGATTCGGTTTGGCTGTATGCCCGTGAAGTAATTAAGGAGCACAGAAGGGCCGGAGTGATCACTGTGTTAAAGCATTTCCCCGGCCATGGTAGTTCAAAGGACGATACGCATTTAGGAATAGCAGATGTGACAAAGACGTGGAATGAGGCCGAACTTATTCCGTATCAGACGCTACTGGATTCGGGTGAGGTGGATGCTATTATGACAGCTCACATTGTCAATAAAAATTTGGATGAAAATGGACTCCCCGGCACGCTCTCAAAAAAAATCACCACTGACTTACTACGGAATAAACTCAGCTATAAGGGAGTGGTTTTTTCAGATGATATGCAAATGCACGCCATTACAAAACATTATCCATTAGAAGAGTCTATCCGGTTAGCCATTGATGCCGGGGTTGATATTCTTCTATTCTCCAATAATATACAAGGGAGTCAGGAGCGTACTGTGGACAAAGTACATGAGATAATTCGTAAATTAGTGGAGAAGGGCACGATTAGTAAAGAAAGGATAGATGAATCCTTTGAAAGGATTATGAAATTAAAAGGTAGGTTGAGTAGTTCACAGGAAGAGTATTATCGAACAGAGTTAATAAAGGCAAAAACAGAACTTGAAAAGCAAAGACAGGTTGCTGAGTTAAATGTGAAAAGAGCTGTGGAAATGGCTGAGCAAGCGAAGAAGCAAACAGAGGCAAAAGATCAGCAGCCGAGTAAGGCTAAAAAGAAAAAAAAGAAGGAAAACTAATCAGCATTTAGCATGAATGCAGAAGAGCAACTTCGACAGTCACGCGAGACGAAACAAGTTACCCACAAGAGTCAGGTAAAGAACAGAATCATTACTCTAGTGATGCTGGCCATTGCGGCTACTTGTGCAATTTTTGGATATAAGCAGCAATTAGAAGCGAAAGCAAACCGGGGGGAAGTGATAAAACTGCATCGGGAGATAAAACGATTGAAAGAAGAATCGGAGGCCGCACGAGTCGAAGCATCTAAATTGAGAAGTCTGGTTGAGATGGAGAGGAGAAGGACAGAAGCCGCATTGAAGGAAATGCAAATGAAACGATAACGTCACCCTATGGATGCAGAAGATCAACTCCGTAAACTAAGACAAACACCTCAACCAACGCCTGAGGAAAAGAAGAAGAAAATAGTTTCTTTCATACTCTTAACCCTAGCGACACTTCTTTCAGTTTTGTTTTTGGTGTATGCCTTCGTACAAAAAACTGAAGCAGATAAGCTAAGAGTTGAAGCTGATAATTTTCGAATTGAAGCTGAACGCCAAGAGTTATTGGCAAAAGAGGCTCAGGCTATGGCGGAGCTTCAACGGGCAGCCGCTGAACTGGCTAAAGCAGAAGCGGTGAGAGCCTTAGCAGACTGTAAAAGAAATAAGCGATGAAAAAGAATATTATCATTGGTCTGTTAGCAATGACGACTTTGCTATTCTTTGTTTTTGGCTATCTGCAGAAGATGGATGCCGATAAAAACGCCATCCAGACAGAACAGTGGAAAGTTGAAGCGGAAAAATATCGTAAGGAATCAGAGATCCATAGAATGTCAGGAGAGTTTCATCTGCGCCAGGCGATGAAGTTGAAGGCAGAACTCGAGACAGTGTCGATAGAATTAGAACGACTGAAAAACAGAAAGTGAAAAAGCAATCCTATAAAGTTCTTTGGAATGTATTTTTCTTCGTGATTTGTGGAGGGTCATTGATTTATGGATTTGTGCAACATCAACGAGCGGTGGACAGCCGGGTGAAGAACGTACAACTCGAGCAAAAGATTGACAGCCTGGAACAGGAAATTGAAGTCGCAAATGCTAAACTTGAACTTGCCCTGAAGCAACTTTCAAATGGAAAAGAATAATGCAGTACAAGCGCTACGAAATCAAATAAATCCAGCAAGTAAACTGAACAACTATGAACGCTAAAACCACCTCTTACCTTTTGGGATTTCTTTTGCTAGCGACCTCGGTCTTTGCTTTTTACAGCCACAACCGGGCTGGTAAGCTGGAGGCTGAAAAAACAGAATGGCAAGCCAAATATGAAGAAGCGCTTATTGATGCAGAAGAATCTGGCCAGCGAATTGAAAAAATGAAGGAGGAGTTGGAGTTGGCACTCAAAGAATCGGAAGAGCACCGAAAGCAAGCTGAAGCTGCTTTAAGTGAATTGCAGAAGAGAAAGCGATAATGCATGCAGCCGTATAAAATCATCCAACCTGTTTCTGACCAGGTGCCCATTCTTCTTAGTATTCCGCATTGTGGTTTTGATTTTCCGGATGAATTAAAATCGGAGTATAACCAGAATCTCATCCAGGCCCCAGACGATACCGATTGGTTCGTGCATCAACTGTATGATTTCGCGCCTGCAATGGGCATCACCATACTTCATGCGGTCTCTAGCCGATGGGTGATTGATTTGAACCGCGACCCCCAAAGTAAACCGTTGTACTCCGATGGAAGAATCATAACAGCGCTTTGTCCGACCACTACTTTTTTTGGCGAATCACTGTATCGGGATAACCGGACTGAAATTGGAGTGGAGGAGGTGAGAAGAAGAGTAGAAAAATATTATAATCCGTATCATGAAAAACTTCAGCACCTATTGGACGAGCTGAAAGAAAAATTTGGTAAAGTGTTATTGTGGGAGTGCCACTCCATCCGGCAATCGGTTCCAACCATTCATAACGAAAAATTTCCAGATCTTATTCTGGGCGATGCGGATGGCACCTCTGCTTCTCCCGGATTGATTGAAACGGCCATTAACAACCTGGAAAGAGGAGGATATAAATTCTCTCACAATTATCCCTTTAAGGGTGGTTACATTACCCGTCATTTTGGAAGGCCTTCCGAAAATCAGCATGCCCTGCAACTGGAAATGACGAAGTTGAACTACATGGATGATGCTGAGAAAAAGTATGATCCTGCAAGAGCAGGAAAAATGCGTACTGTATTAGAAAACACATTGTCAGAGCTATCGAATACTTTACTATCCTGATTTGTCATGCCGAACTTGTTTCGGCATCTTTGACGATTAGAATTTTTGTGGGCCCTATGAAGTATTTCCAATTCAACGCTCTTCTACAACAACAGGAATGGCTTTCTCCAGCCTATGTGGGCGTGGATGAGCAAGGAACAATTCAATATTTATCGAACACTCCTCCACAGGAACCTACTGCAGTTGAATTTGTCAACGGGTTGGCGTTACCGGGTTTTCAAAATGCACACTCCCATGCGTTTCAGTATGCGATGGCTGGACTAGCAGAAAATCATCCTGCCGATCGGGATGATGACTTCTGGACCTGGCGAGAGGAAATGTATAAATGTGCCTTGTCGGTGGACCCTGATCAGGCGGAAGCGATTGCCGCGATGCTGTATGCCGAAATGGTACGGCATGGGTATACACAGGTGGCCGAATTTCATTATCTGCATCATGATAAAAATGGAAAGCCTTATGATAACCTGGCTGAGATGGGGGAACGTATGGTAGCAGCTGCTAAAACCGCGGGAATAAAAATTACCTTGATACCGGTCTTTTATCAGAAGGGTGGGTTCGGCCAAGATCCTCAACCCCGCCAAAAAAGATTTATTTCAAAAACGGTGGACGAGTATTTTCATTTGTTAGATGATTCTGCTAACGCTATTGCTCATCAATCGCATGCACAATTAGGATTCAGTGTTCACTCCTTACGGGCCGTTGAATTAAAAGATATTGTCACTACCTATCAGCAGGGGCCAAAAAATATTCCGTTTCACCTTCATGTTGCCGAGCAGAAAAAAGAAGTTGATGACTGCATGGCATACAGTAAGAAAAGACCTATGCAATGGTTGCTGGAGAATCTTCCGGTGAATGAGCGTTTTCATCTGGTACACTCTACTCACCTCGATGATGATGAACTGAAGAAGCTTGCCGCCTCGAAGGCAACCGTAGTGTTATGTCCCTCCACTGAAGGCAACCTGGGCGATGGTATTTTCAGAATGAAAGAATATGTTAAACTGGGTGGTCATTGGTGTATCGGAACAGATAGCCATATTGGCATCAATCCTTTTGAAGAATTTCGGATGATTGATTATCGCCAACGACTTGTAACGAATAAACGCAATACCATAAGTGGTAATGCTGCCCAATACTTTGTAAATGAATCGGTGCAACAGGGAAGAAAGGCGATGGGCAATGTTCGAGATAATCATTTTGAAATTGGTAAGCCCCTGGATGCACTGGTTATCAATGCAGGCACACACCTGCTGGCCGATACTTCTGAGAAAAACAGATTAGCCTCGATTGTATACACTTCCGATTCGAGCCGTAACCTTGGCACATTGGTGAATGGCAAGTGGGTGGTGAAGAATCAACACCACATGGCCGGGCATGAAATCAAAACGGCTTTTTCGAAAACAATGAAGGAATTAAAGAATCGTTAACCAATGCTCAGACGACTTGAAGTAGAAGACAATTCAGCGGTGCGCGACATCATCCGCACCGTGATGCCGGAGTTTGGCGCCAGCGGAAGGGGGTTTGCCATTCACGATAGTGAAGTGGAGGACATGTATGGATTCTATGCCCAACCACGGTGCGCTTATTTTGTATGGGAAGAAAATGGAAAAATTTTAGGTGGAGGGGGCGTAGCCCCATTAGCAGGCGGTGATGCTGAAATCTGCGAGCTCAAGAAAATGTATTTTTTACCGGAAGGCCGTGGCAAAGGGTTGGGCCAAACCGTATTAACCGAATGCCTGAAGGCAGCCAAAGATTTAGGCTTCAAATACTGCTATCTCGAAACATTCAATACCATGACAAACGCCATGAAGTTGTACGAGAAAAACGGCTTTAAAAAAATCCCCGGCCCGTGCGGCAGCACGGGGCACTTTGCATGTGATGTGTTTTATCGATTAGAGTTGTGAGAATAAGCTTTATTCGTGAATATTATTTTCGGAAATAGTTTCTTGTTTGAACTTCTGTGACAAGTTGATTGTATAACTCAGTCAACTCATTCCACTTGCCAACTCCGAATACGAAGTCCAAATGGTATCTGGCTTTAAACCAGCCCTCTTCGTCTTTTCTAATTTCTCTATTTTCTTCTAATCCAAATTCAGCAAGTCCCAGAGCGATGTCAATGGCATTGACGTGAATGCTGGCTTCTCCCTTGTCCAAAAGAACTGAATGTCTATACTCAGTTAACTTGTCCCTTAATTTTTTTATCAAATCCTTCATGTCCATAATTTCCCAAAGTGCATTGGCTACAACCGTCTAAATATATGCGTTCATATATTTTTCTTTATATAATCTCGAGGTCTAAAGACTGTGCCAATTGTAAGACCGAGGAGATTTGCTTCAGTTTATCTACACTTCATCAAGCAACTCCGACAGTTGGTAACAAAATTTTTTATGGGCTACAACCTTTTGCCCATTTTTATAGTCTAAAGGGCAGAATGTATATGAAAACCCTAAGTTTACGCAGAACCCTATTTTTGGCCTTAGGCATCATGGTTGCCATTCTGGTAGTACTAACCACCAGTGTATTTGGCATGAACTAATGTGCCCATGTGTTGAAGTGTTAATGTGTTGATGTAAAACATAAGCACCTCAACACTTCACTACATCAACACCTCTAATATCTCCAACTTTTCACATCCGCACCTTTCGGGGCACTTTCCTGGATACGCTTTAGAATTTTCGGAATGTACATAGAGTTGTAGCGAAGACGCGACACATAATTTGGATTTTGCTGATCGCCATTCCAGCAATGCTCTGCACGGTCGCCATAGTCTACTTCGCCAGCGTAGAATGGATTTTTCGTGTTCTCTAAAAACTCTTCTGCCAGGTACACCGCATTATTGAGGTAATAATTATCCATATCACCACAATAGAGATGAATTTTGCCTTGAAGTTTTGGACCCAGGGTTGACCAGTCCCGTTCCATAATGTGGCGCAGATCGTAATGTTCTTTCCAATAGGCTGCTACAGTAGAGTCAATTTCACCTGTTAGTTTATTCCAAATAGGTTTTGGATAACCATCCTCACCCTGTGGTGAGTATACCGCTTCCCAAATATCCCACTGCTGTCCCGATCGGGTTTTTGTTCCAAGGGCTAACTCGTAGTGATTGCTTTCCTGCATAGTGGATTGTATCTGCCCCAGGTAATTGCGATGTGAGGGGATCGGAACTTTTTTAAACGGACTATCATACCAATACGCATTTTTGTTTTTATAAATGTCTACCAGGCAGTACGCACGAAAATCAATTGGATCAGGGCAAGCAGCAAAGCAGCCATTGAGTTCATCTGGATAAAATAGTTGCACCGCAAGTGCCTCCCATCCCCCCGTAGATCCTCCATAGGTGAATCGCGCCCAACCCTCACCAATGCCTCTGAATTGCTTTTCAATTTCAGGGATGAGTTCATGCATGATGGCATCACCATAGGGACCCAGGTTGGCAGAGTTCACGGCATAGGAATCGTCATAGTATGGATTCGCATGTTGAATTTCAATAATCAAAAAGCGTGGAAAATCTTTGCTTGTCCATTGCTTGTAAAAATTGTAAGCCTCCTGTGCCTGGAATTTCTTGTAGCCATAAATCTTAAACCGTTCCGTGTAGTCGGTAGTGTCCATGTTGGGATCAGGAGGTGTTTCGCTGAATCCTCCAAAATCATCCGGAAAATGACCGTGAAAAATCATGAGTGGATAACGGGCTTCCGGATGCTGGTCAAATCCTTCGGGGATCAAAACATGAGCGCCCAAAAACATGGGCTTTCCCCAAAACTCGGTGAGTAACTTACTTTGAATTTTAATGTGCTTGATGTACTTCGTGTCCTTTGGTTCTTCCATAGGTGGAATTTTCTGATCCATCACCACATCAATCGTTTCATTTTTTGTTGGATCAATGGAAATCTTAACGGGCTTACTGTAAAAATTATCAGGCTTCCGGTTCCATTGTTGGCCTTCACCTTTGTCGGGAGGAAGTTTTACCGTATGACCGGTTTTCAGCGTAAATGTTTCATATCGGTTTAACAGCGCCTGGATGAAATATTCACCCATGGGTACTTCAGACAGACTTTGTATAGGGAAGCCAAATGCAGAGGCATCGATGATCATGGCCTCCCCAGGATTAACATTTTCTACATCTACACCAAATACCAACTGGGTGTTCAGTCCATCAGAAATTTGAAAACGAGGTTCGGCTTTGTCGTTGCTGGAAAGCATCAACAACAAACGACCATCCTGCGCCTGATCACTCATTTCCTTGGTGAATGTGATGGAAAATTTTAAAGGACTACTTCCAGGTGTGCTGGGGGAAGTGCAATTCATGCCAACCAGCAAAAGAGCAACAGATAGCAACTGTGAGGCTTTCATATCATGAGGTTTATTTAAATGTACGGTATTGATCAAACGCTTACAAATACAAGATTATTAAGGGGTTATGAATCAAAACTTTTCCCCTTTCGGATGACAAAAAAGCGTATTCCTTTATATATTGCATACCCGTAAAGTTGGTGTGCTATGAATGTCTACCTCATTGAGGACGATGAAATCTATGCTGAGTTTGTGCAACGCGCTTTAAGCAAGAACCCTAATTTTAAGGTGAAAAGCTTCAAGACGGCTGAGGAATGCCTGGCCAACGGCAACGGTTCAGCAGATGCTTACATTGTTGACTACCATTTGCCCGGCAAATCCGGTATTGAGTTTTACGAGGAAATTAAACCACGCCTTACTGACGATCACAAGCTCATCATGCTAAGCGCTATTGATGACGGAAACATGGTGTTGAGTTTTATAAAAAAAGGAGTTCGTGACTATGTTATTAAGGATGACAATGTGATCGAATCGCTTACCGCCATCCTGGAGGGTAAAGATGAGGATTACTATCTATTTGATTGACGGGAGCACTACCGTAAATACACTTCCCAGGCCCGCAGTTGTTCGACAAGAAATTTCACCATTAATTTTATCCGCCATGGATTTGGCTACAAATAAGCCGAGCCCCGTTGAGCTTTCACCGGCCGTGGGGCGTGCATTAAGTTTTTGAAATTTTTGAAATAGTTTAACCAATTCTTCCGGAAGAAATCCGCGAGCTTCGTCCTCAATTTCAATTTTCACTTGCTGTGACGTGAGGCTGCTTAATCTTACCCACACTTTTTTTTCGGGAGCTGAAAATTTTATGGCATTAGAAAGAATATTATCGAGTACCCGATGAGCGCATTGCTTATCGGTATGGATGATTAAACCATTTTCGCAATTCTCCAGCAATTCAATCCTCTTTTTTTCAGCAATAGCAAGAGAATTTTTCACCAATGTCCTCACTAAATCGGTCATATTAAGTGGCTCGATGCGAGTTTCAATTACCCGGTACTCTAAATTGCGATAGTCAACCAGGTTACGCATCATGGTAAGCCCATCGGCAATCACGAGGTGCATTTTTTCCAGGTAATCTTTTTGTTGATCGGAGAGCCCGTTGATGTCCATCTGCATCAATTGAATTAATGCAAAGAGGCGATTAAGGGGCGATCGTAAGTCATGGGATACGATACTGATAACCCGCTGCTTCTCAAGCGCGAGCTCCTCTACTTTTTTTTCGAGCTCAGCGATTTTTAAGTTAAGGCGATCAATATCTTCCATACCGATTCGAAAGGTAGAATTTCCGACCTGAATTTCACACTCTAAAATCGAATGCGCACTTCGCTGGTATAGTCAACGGGTATCTTAATGGGAATGCCTTTATAGGTTATGCTAATGGACCCCTTGTATTGTACTTTCATTTTTTTGCCACCAATCATTCCAAAAAGGGTGTCCAACAGCCCTAATTCTTTCAGGTTCAGTTTTACCTCAAGCGGCACGGTAAACTCAGCCTGTGCCGGAATCGTTAGTTTATTTTCCTGATCAATTCGCGCAGACTTTTTTCCATCAACATACACATCGATGTTAATCTTACGCAACTTCATCCGGATGTTATTCGGATTGTAGAGCACCGCCTGTGCGCGAAGCAATGGTTCGGTATCTGCATCCACAACGATGTCACGAATGTTGCGCAACACCACATCTTCTTTGGGTTTGCATGAGCCAATCAACATGACCAGCGCGATGCCAAAGATTAAAAGCCTATTACCGGATCGTAAATATTGAACCTTGAATGTTGAACCTGAAGCCATAGTCGTAAGTATAGACAATCTATTTATAAATTTGTTACATGAATACTTCATTTGATGCCATTGTGGATGGATTAGCGGAGCACGGATATGCTGTAGTAGATCAATTTCTAAGCCAGAATGAAGTGGAGGCTATCATTGGATTGGAAGATTTTAAAACGGCTGATACTCAGTTTAAGAAGGCAGGCATCGGCAACAACAAATCTCTTCAAATCCAGGAAACTATTCGCGGAGATTACATTCAATGGTTAGATAAAACGAATTCTCCAGAAGCAGTTCGTGTTTACCTTTCCCGATTAGATGAACTCATTCAATTTATTAATCGCACTCTGTTTTTAAGCCTGAAAGACATCGAAGTGCACATGACTGTATATCCAGCAGGCTCATTTTATAAACGTCACCTCGATCAGTTTAAGCAGGATGATCACCGAAAACTCTCGGTGATTTGCTATCTGAATGCAGAATGGAAAGAAGAACACGGTGGACAATTGAGGATGTATTTGCCAGATCGCTCGCTTGATATCCTCCCCTTAGCGGGGAGGTTGGTGATTTTCAGAAGTGATCAGATTGAACATGAAGTACTGCCATCAACGCGTCCGCGGTTAAGTATTACCGGCTGGATGTTGGATCAGTTTGTGGATATGAAACATCTGGGCTGACAATTAATAAAACATTGTAAATTGTACGGGGATTCCTGATAGTAAAGTTCGATGAAGAAATATTTTTTAAAGCTGTATCAATATAATGCGTGGGCTAATGCACGTGTCTTAAATAGTCTTCAGCAGCAGAATGTCAGTGATGAAAAGATTTGTAGCCTGATGGGCCATATTGTGGCGGCACAGTTTCTGTGGCTTCACCGCATTAAGGGGTTGCTCCCTCCAGACGTTAAGCTTTGGGGTAGCTACACATTGGGACAACTAAAAACTATGGCTGAGGAAGCCGGAAAGAAATGGTTAGACTTTGTTGAAAGCCAGGATGATTTTAACCGTGAAATGAGTTACACGAATTATGTGGGAGAGCCCTACACGAATAATGTCGAGATGATTATGATCCATCTGGTTAATCATTCTTCTTATCATCGGGCACAAATTGCTTTGCTATTGCGTCAAAAAGGGCTTGAACCAATCAATACTGATTTTATTACATACGACCGGGTAATTACCGGACAATGGAGTGAATAATTCAAAACATAATGGATTGAATCGGGTTTTATCAACATCAACCATAAACAACTATGAAAAAAATCTATCTTTTGATTGCTATGCTTTTGCTATCGGTCATGGCAATTGCCCAGGATGGTATTACGGTGTGTCATACACCGGCCGCTGAAAAATTTGCGCTCTTTGCCTCTAACAAGGAATTCAACATGAAACATCCAAACCCACCTCCTTACATTCATCAAAGTGAAGTTGGTAAAATGATTTCTTTCAAAACTCCTGATGGCACAGAAGCAAAGGGGTATTTATTGACCGCTAAGATCAAAACAAACAATTGGGTTTTTGTTTTTCAGGAGTGGTGGGGATTAAATGATCACATTAAAAGAGAAGCTGAAAATTTGTATAAAGATCTGGGGAACGTGAATGTACTGGCGTTGGATATGTATGATGGGAAGTTAGCCACTACCCGTGAGGATGCCGGAAGGTTTATGGGTGAGTTCAAGCAAGACAGAGGCAATGCAATTGTGCAGGGAGCATTGGCGTATGCCGGGAAAGACGCAAAAATTGGTACTGTGGGTTGGTGTTTTGGTGGTACTCAGTCCATGCAGGCTGCATTAACTCTTGGCAAGCAAGCTGCAGCGTGTGTTATCTATTATGGCGCACCTGAGGAAAACGTAGATCGACTTAAAACATTGAATTGTGATGTGCTTGACATTTGGCCAACACAAGATCAGTGGATTAATAAAGCCATGACCGATAAATTTGAAGCCAACATGAAAACGGCCGGTAAGAATCTTACCATTAAAACCTACGATGCCGACCATGCTTTCGCCAATCCAAGCAATCCGAAACACAATAAGGAATTTACTGCGGATGCATATAAAAATGCGGTGGAGTTTTTTAAGGCAAGATTAAAGTAGGAAGGTGGGCGCAACCATCAGAAAAGGTCTGGCAATAGTTGTCAGACCTTTTTTAATACTGTTCTAACAAGTACTTGATCACATCTGTGGTGGTGACAATGCCTACCAACACACTGTCGTCTTTTTCATCCACTACGGGCAAGGCGTGAAATTCTTCATTGGAAAGAATCTCTGCTACGGTTTTGATGGTATCGTTACTTTTTACAACCCGTGGTTTATGCGACATCACCTGACCAATGTTGAGCATGTCAAATACAGCTTCGTCTGCCTCCTCTTCTCCTGCAAACAACCCGCTAAAGGTTAATCGGTTTAAATCTGTTTTGCTGATAATGCCCACCAGCTGCTTACCATGTACGATGGGAACATGCCGGATATGGTGTTTGCGAACGAGTTCATAAATATCCAGAAGCTTATCCTCCAGCTGGGCCGTATGAACATGTTTAGTCATGATGTGACTTACGGGCTCTTGCTTTTTCATTTGTACTTTCAATTAATCAATTGAAAGTACGGAACCAATAAAAAATCAGGCTGACTAAAATCAGTTGAGAGAGATGATCTTCATCACTCCCAAACTACAACGCCTTCTTTGGCGTACCACTCGGGATAGTGGTGAACTTTTAATTTCTCCACTTCATTACGTTTCACTTTCATAGTGGGCGTCATCAACCCGTTGTTGATTGACCATTCTTCTTTCATGATTACAACTTTTTTGATGTGCTCGTAATGTTCCACGGTAGGATTTACCTCTTCCACAGAGGCCGTGAGACTTTGTATAAGCTCCTCTTTTGATTTTGCTTTCCCCGCGGCAGATATATTCACCAGGGCAATAGGTTGCGGAATGCCCATACCCACCACACACACTTGTTCAATATCACTGTTCTTCTGAAGCTTCATTTCAATAGGTGCTGGTGAAATATATTTTCCCTTATCGGTTTTGAATAAATCCTTAATGCGACCTGTGATAAGTAGAAACCCATCCTCATCCAGGCGACCCTGGTCACCGGTTTTTAGGAATCCATCGGAAGTCATCACCTGTGCAGTCATCTCGGGTTCTTTATAATACCCCATCATCAGTGCAACATGTCGGGTTAGTATTTCATTTTCTTCCGTAAACCTGACTTCCACGCTTTCCATGGCTTTGCCTACCGTGCCAAACCGGATTTCTTCCTGGTTGGAATGTGATAATGCACAATTTTCAGTCATGCCATAAATTTCCCTTAGCCGGATGCCCAGTTTATCGAACCATTGCAGTAGAGAAACCGGTATCGGGGCAGCTGCGGTTCCCTTTAATCCGGCCTTTGATAGTCCAAGTTTTTTCTGAATACTCTTTTTAACAACCGTATTCAGCACAGGAATCTTGAGAATAGTATCGAGTTTTTTCTGCGGCATTTTTTCCAGAATTTTCTCTTGAAACTTGGCCCAAATGCGCGGAACACCGAAAAATAAATCCGGTTGAACGGAAGCTAAGTCATGGGCAAAAGTTTCCAGTGACTCTACAAAAGAAATGGTAGCTCCTGAGTAACATCCCAGCATTTCAGTCAGGTTGCGTTCAGCAATGTGACAAAGCGGTAGGTATGAAAAAAGACGTGGATGATCAGGAAGTTTTTCCCACGAATGCAAATATTTCACAATCATCTTCGTAGTGTGGTCAAATGCTTTTGAATTAAACATCACACCTTTTGGAACACCCGTTGTACCCGATGTATACATGATGGTGAGTAACTCTTCTTCATCGCGTTCAACTACATTGGCTAATGGTTGCTGATTCTTCAGGATATCTTCCCAGATCAATCCATTGTTCACGCCATAAAAGGACGTGCTTATTTTTTGAACATTGGCAGGGATACCCATTTTCTGGTGCTGATAGTCATCCAGCTTTCCGATAAATATTGCTTTTGATTCACTGTGCTCCAGAATTTGTTTGATGGAAGCGGCTGAGCTATTGGCATATAAGGGGACAGATACATGTCCTGCCATGAAAATGGCAAGGTCGGCCATGATCCAGTGTGCACAATTTTTTGACAGAATGGCAATGTTGCTACGAGGAGGTAAATTCAACGCAAGCAATCCGGAAGCAATTTTGCGGATTTCTTCTCCTGCCTGTTGATAGGTCCAGGTTTTCCATTGTCCGGATACCGGCTGTCGGAAAAATAGATTGTTTGGTATTTCACGCTCCCACTTCAGGAACATGTGAACCAGATTATTGGCAGGCATAGGACATAGGTTTAATGTACACGAGTTAAGGAGAAATGATTAAAAAGAAAAGGGATAAAACTCCGGGATAGCATTACCTTGATCCTCATCTTTTTTTACCTTCGCTGCATGTCTGAAATTTCCAAAAAACTTTTTCTGCTGGATGCCTACGCACTGGTGTATCGTGCACATTTTGCATTCACAAAAACACCAAGAATTAATTCAAAAGGCATTAATACTTCTGTGCCTTTTGGATTCACCAACACGTTATTAGAAGTGTTGCAAAAACAAAAGCCAACACATATCGGTGTAGCGTTTGATACTTCTGCGCCAACCTTTCGCGATGAAATATTTGAGGAATACAAAGCTACACGTCAGGAAACTCCAGAGGACATTCGCTATGGTGTACCGAAGGTGAAGGAAATTTTGAATGGCTTCAACATTCCCATTCTAGAGATAGACGGTTATGAAGCAGATGATATTATTGGTACACTGGCCAAACAGGCAGAGAAGCAGGGCTTCGAAGTATTTATGATGACACCCGATAAGGATTTTGGTCAGTTGGTGAGCGAGCACATTCATTTATACAAACCGGCCTACATGGGCAACGCGGTGGATATTATGGGGCCCAAGGAAGTGTGTGAGAAGTGGGATATTGAAAATGTATCGCAGGTAATTGATATGCTGGGATTACAAGGCGATACATCCGATAATATTCCAGGTATACCAGGTGTAGGACCTAAAACTGCAGCTGAACTCTTAAAGCAATACGGTACCGTTGAAAATGTAATTGCCCATGCCAGTGAATTGAAAGGAAAACTGAAGGAACGGGTAGAGCAATTTGGTGAACAAGCCATCCTTTCAAAGAAGTTGGCTACCATTTTATTGGAAGTGCCAATCAAATTTGATGAGCAAGGATTGGTATATACCGGACCAGACACAAATAAACTCAAACCCATTCTTGAGGATCTTGAATTTAAAACCATGATGCCCCGCATTTTTGGTACGGCAGCATCTCCCGGGGCAACCACGGCACAAGTCACGCCAAAGGCGGCTTCACAGCTTTCCATGTTTGGAAGTAGTCCAGCACTGGCCGAAAATGAAAATCAAAGCTCCGCAGAAGAAGTAATGGGTGAGTTGAAAAAATTCTCTCCCTCTGCAGTAAGCTACCACACGGTTGATACACCTGAGCTTAGAACGCGACTCATTGAAAAATTACAGCAACAAAAGGAATTTTCAGTGGAAGCTGTTTTGGATAATGCTCAGCTGATTGGACTTGCGTTTTCTTATGTGATTGGTGAAGCTGGGTTTGTAGCCACCGAATCAAAAACCGCTGAAAAAATTGTAAAGGAGTTTTCGGATGTATTTCGAAATGAAAAAGTTGGTAAAGTGGGGCATAACCTGAAGTCTACACTACTCACACTGAAAGATTTTGGAGTAAATGTTCATGGTCCGCTGTTCGATACCATGATTGCTCACTATTTGATCGAGCCTGAAGCCTCCCATGATATAAGTATTTTGTGTAATCAATATGCCGGATACCAATTGTTAACAGAGGGCGAGCAAAGTGCATTGTTGCATTCGTGTGAGCGTGTTGATCTCTCGTTGCAAATTAAAAGTCGCTTATCGAAAGAGCTTGAAAAACGCAGACACAGTAAACTCATGCAGGATGTGGAAATGCCGCTGATGAAAGTTTTGGCTGCAATGGAGTACGAGGGAGTAAATATTGACGAGAAGACCCTGGCGAAAATGTCGGAAGAGCTGCGTAAAGAAAGTGAGCAGGTACAAAAGGAGATTTATCAACTAGCAGGAACAGAATTTAATATTGCTTCCCCTAAGCAGCTTGGTGAGGTATTATTTGATAAACTAAAGCTGACCAACCAAGCGGGCAAAACCAAGAAGACTAAAACAGGTCAGTATGCTACTGGAGAAGAGGTTCTGGTGAAACTCGCGGGTGAGCACAAGATTGTTAAAAAAATCCTTGATTACCGAGAATATGAAAAACTGCGCTCTACGTATGTGGATGCGTTACCAAAACTAGTAAGCAAGCGCGATGGAAGAATTCACACGGACTATCGTCAGGCCGTAGCGGCTACAGGAAGACTGAGTTCAAATAATCCCAATCTCCAGAACATACCCATTCGTACAGAAAAGGGGAGACAAATCCGAAAAGCATTTGTCCCGCGCGATAAGGACTATCTTTTTATGTCAGCCGATTACTCGCAAATTGAATTGCGGATTGCGGCCTCTTTCGCAAAAGATGAAATCATGATTGAGGCCTTTAAGAACAAGCGGGATATTCACACCACCACAGCCGCAAAGGTTTTTAAAGTACCCATTGAAAAAGTTACACCTGACATGAGGCGGAAAGCGAAGGAAGTGAACTTTGGAATTTTGTATGGAAGTACGGCCTTTGGATTATCCCAAAACCTGAATATTTCTCGAACAGAAGCAGCAGAGATAATTGAATCATACTTCAAAGAATTTCCTGCCATAAAACGCTACATGGATAATTCAATTTTGCAGGCACGCGAAACGGAATATGTGGAAACCATTTTAGGGAGGAGGAGATATTTGCGTGATATTAATTCGAGGAATATTACTACCCGTGGTTTTGCGGAACGCAATGCAATCAATGCTCCAATTCAGGGAAGCGCTGCCGATATTATAAAAATTGCCATGGTGAACATTCACCGATGGCTGGAAAAAGAGAAGCTGAAAACTAAAATGATCATGCAAGTACATGATGAACTGGTGTTCGACTTGCATAAGGATGAAGTAAATGTTGTTAAGGAAAATGTGAGCAAGCTCATGCAATATGCTGTTCACCTGGAAGTGCCGATGGAAGTGGAAGTGGGGGTGGGTGCGAATTGGCTGGAGGCGCATTAATAATTTGGGGTTACACACTTGTAACTTACAAATATGTAACTTGATTAAAGCGATGTAAATGTCAATAACAAAGCAAAATATCGAAGAAGCGCACGAACGCATCAAACCGTTCATTCACCGTACACCCGTGATGACTTCTTCGGCTATTGATGAAATCGCTGGCTGCACTATTTTTTTTAAGTGTGAGAATTTTCAGAAAGTAGGGGCGTTCAAAGCGCGTGGTGCCATGAATGCCGCTTTACAAATTCCCCTGGCGGAGCGATCAAAGGGAATTGCCACACACTCTTCGGGAAATCATGCCCAGGCGATAGCAAGGGCAGCCAAAATTTTGGGAATACCCTCCTACATTGTGATGCCACACAATGCCCCGGAAATAAAGAAGAAAGGAGTGAGGGGCTATGGAGGACAAATTTTTGAGTGCGAGCCGAATTTGCCATCACGAGAATCTACCTTGGCCGAGGTTATTGCGAAGACCGGAGCCACTGAAATCCACCCGTTCAATAACTATGACGTGATTGCTGGCCAGGCAACAGCCGCAAAGGAGTTAATCGAGGATGCACAACCTCTCGATTTTATTTTTGCACCAGTGGGTGGTGGAGGGTTGTTGAGCGGAACATTGCTTTCGGCAAAATATTTTTCGCCTTCTACAAAAGTAATTGCAGGTGAACCAGAGGGTGCTGATGATGCGTATCGGTCGATACAGAGTGGAAAAATTGAACCCTCACAATCCAAGACGATTGCCGATGGACTGCTAACTTCCCTGGGTGACAAAACATTTCCGATTATTAAAGATTACGTAGAAAGAATTATCACGGTAAGCGAAGAGGAAATTGTTGCCGCAATGCGCCTACTCTGGGAACGAATGAAAATTATAGTAGAACCATCTGGCGCAGTACCACTTGCTGCCGTGTTAAAAGATAATAGTATTAAAGGGAAGAGGGTTGGAATTATTCTTTCCGGGGGGAATGTAGATTTAGAGAAAATAGGCAAGCTTTTCACACAGCCTAATTCCCCTTCTTAAACTTATCAAACCTTGATACAGTAGCTTTCTTAGGAAATATATTATTGTCGGTATTAACATCTCCCAATCCTGAATCGGGATCAAGGACAATGTTTACCACTTCTTTTTCTTTGACGAATACTTTTGTTGCCAACAGTTCATTTGTTCTCCAGATCTCAGCAGGAATGGTTTCCTGTTCTTTTGTTCCGTCTTTGTACGTCCATTCAATAACCAGCGGGGTTACAAGACCACCGGTGTTCCTGAGCGTAACCTCATAAATATTTTTACCTTCTAATGTCCTGCGCACAGCATTGTCATCAAACACACTCCTGAACTCCTGCGCGCGAAGTGGGTATTCTTTTAGGCTCGTGTTGGATACCGTAAACTCCTGTGGTCCACCACTAAAATCATTCTTATTTCCTTTTGATGAAGTTAAATCACCGCCCTTTGATTTCTGTGTCTTTCCTTCCAGCGCTGCAGTTTGTGATTTTAGCTTAAACCATTTTACTTCTGCCAAGTCAACATCTACATGCTCGGTTCCGTAAAACCAACCTCTCCAAAACCAATCCAGGTCAACACCCGATGCATCTTCCATGGTGCGAAAGAAATCAGCAGGCTTGGGGTGTTTGAACATCCAACGCTGTGAATATTCTTTGAAGGCTTTATCAAAAAGTTCAGGACCGATAACCGTTTCACGAAGTACAGTAAGAGCAGCAGAGGGTTTACCATAGGCATTCATCCCGCGTTCACTTTCACGAATATTATCAGCAGTAGCCATGATGGGTCGCATTTGACTTTTCTCTCCCTTCATAAACGGCACCACACTACTGGGTGTACCCCAGGTATAGTTGAGTTCTGGATAACGCGCTTGTATGGTTTCTTTTTCGAGGAATGTGTTAAGCCCCTCATCCATCCATGACCATTGGCGTTCATCGGAATTCACAATCATGGGAAAATAGTTGTGCCCCACTTCATGCACGATGACAGCCACCAGCCCCACAAGAGTTCGTTGAGAATATTTTCCGTTTTTATCGGGCCGTTCGCCATTGAAACTAATCATCGGGTACTCCATACCCTGATTCACCACATGAACGGAGATAGCTGTGGGATAGGGATAATCAAATGTTCTGGCGGAGTACACTTCAAGTGTATTCTTGATAGCCTTTGTCGATTCTTTTTCCCACAACGGATTCCCTTCCTTTGGATAAAACGATTGTGCCAACACATTTTTCTCACCAACCTTTACAGCTTGCGCATCCCAAATGAATTTTCGGGAATGTGAAAAGGCAAAGTCGCGGACATTCTCTGCCGAGAACTCCCACGTTGACTTTTTCTTTGACCGAACTTTTTCTTTTTGACGTGCTTCCTCCTCCGTCACAATAAATACCTGTTTGTCAACACTTTTTTGTGAAAGTTCAAATCGTTCTTGCTGCTGTTTGGTTAAAACGGCTTTCGGATTTTGTAACCAACCGGTTGCCGCCACGATGTGATCGGAGGGGACAGTGATCTTTACCTTATAATTTCCAAAGGTGAGGGCAAATTCTCCCATCCCTAAGAATTGCTTGTTTTGCCATCCTTCATAATCATCAAATACACACATGCGTGGGAAAAATTGCGCGAAGGAATACACGTAGTTGCCATCTTCGGGAAAGAATTCATACCCGCCACGTTCTTCATAGTGTTGCCGATCATACTCTCGATAACTCCACTCAACCGAAAAATTAAATTGCTCTCCGCTTTTTAATGGTACCGGGAGATCGATTCTCATCATGGTGTTGTTAATGACATACGTTAATGTTTGCCCTGATGCATCTTTTAAGGCTTTGATTGTATATCCACCCTTGTAATCATCCGTCTTTACACCCAGTGCGCCTGAAACAAACAATGCTGGCAAAGAATCTCTCACCTCACCCTTTTTAGTTTTTAAGGCAATACTGTTTTCTGACATTAAATTTTGATCAAGCTGCATCCACAAAAAGGTGAGCGCCTCGGGGGAATTATTGTAATAGGTAATCGTTTCCCTTCCGGTGAGAACTTGTGTTTCGTCATTTACCTCCACATCAATAACATAATCTGCCCGTTGCTGCCAGTATTTTTCACCCGGGGCCCCAGAACCAGTTCGATAAGTGTTGGGCGTTGGGAGGAGTTCATCCAGCTGTTCAAATTTTCCCACATAGGTCTTCTCTTGTGCGTGAACAAAAAGTGAGAAAAGTATCAGTGGAAGTATAATAAGATGCTTCATTCTCGTATGCTCTTCCGCAGAGATTAGTGAGTAACTAGTTTTTTGTCTTAAACTGATCAAACTTAGTGGGTTCATTTGTTCTGGGGAAAACGTTGTCCGCAGCATTCACGTCTGTAGTTTCTTGCAAGGGATCAAGTACAATGGAAACCACTTCCTTCTCCTTTACAAATACTTTTGTGATTGTGCTTTCATTGCTACGCCAAATTTCTGCGGGTATTTTTTCCACTTCTTTAGAGCCATCCTTGTAAACCCATTCAATAATTATGGGCATCACTAATCCTCCCTTGTTGGAGAGTTTAACCTCATAAATGTTCTTATTCTGTAGTTTATTGATTATTGACTTTTCATCAACCCGGCTGCGAAATTCACCGTATAAACGATCATCCGTAGGAATTACATGAAAGGGTTGTGGACCATTGCTGAAATCCATGAACTCTTTTTTGTCAGTTGTACCGCTAGTGAGATCACCTTTCTTAGCTGTGACACTTTTATTCTCCACATTCTTTTCATCCGTTTTTACCCGATACCATTTCACCTGGTCAATAGATTGATCGTTGGTGTCGGTGGTGTAAAACCAGCCTCTCCAAAACCAATCTAGGTCAACCGCTGAAGCATCTTCCAGGGTACGGAAAAAATCTGCAGGCTTGGGATGTTTGAATGCCCACCGCTGAGCATACTCTTTAAAAGACCGATCAAAAAGCTCTTGACCCATAATGGTTTCACGAAGCATGAATAAACCGGTAGCTGCCTTTGCATACTGCTCATCACCAAATTTTATGACTTGCTCTGAATTTGTCATGATAGGCCGATGGACACTGTTATCACCCTTCAGGTATGGAACAAGTTCTTTAGGTTTGCCACGTGTCCAATTAAGGTCAGGATAACGTTCAAGCTCGGTCAGCAGTTGAACAAAACTGTTCAGCCCTTCATCCATCCAGGTAGATTGACGTTCATCACTGTTGATAATCATGGGGAAGAAATTGTGCCCCACCTCATGCACGATCACACCGATCATACCAGTCCGCGTTTCCACGGAGTAATTTCCATTCTTATCAGGTCGGCCATGATTAAAACAAATCATGGGGTATTCCATTCCCTGATCTGCGGCATGCACCGAGATCGCCACCGGATAAGGGTAATCGATGGTAAAACGAGAATACACCTCAAGTGCATTTTTTATGGCCCGGGTTGATTCTTTCTCCCAAAGCGGGTTCCCTTCTTTGGGATAGAAAGACATCGCCAGTGGCTTTTTATCACCAACCTTAACGGCCTGTGCATCCCAGATGAATTTTCGTGATGAAGCAAATGCAAAGTCGCGTACATTCTCTGCCTTGAACTCCCACACTTTTTTCTCTGGTGATTTTGTTTTTTCTTTTTGAGTTGCCTCTGCCTGGGTGACAATGATCACCGGCTTATCAAATGTGTTTTTAGCTTTTTCAAATCGCTCCAGTTCAGTTTTTGTTAAGACACTTTCTGGATTTTGAAGTGTACCCGTGGCTGCAACAATGTGATCGGCCGGAACGGTAAGTTTTACAGCATAGTTACCAAAGGGCAATGCAAATTCACCCTGACCCAAAAATTGTTTATTCTGCCATCCTTCATAATCATCGTACACGCACATGCGTGGGAACCATTGCGCGATTGCGTACACGTAATTGCCATCTTCAGGGAAATATTCAAATTGGGTGCGTTCATCCGTTAACATTCCATTGTTAATGTTGTAGGACCAGGCAATGGAAAATGAAGTGTTTTGTCCGGGACTTAAGGGTTTCGGTAAATCAACCCGCATCATGGTGTAATTGATAATGTATGGTAGGGGTTGACCACTTGCATCAGTCACCGACTTGATTTTAAAGCCGCCATCAAAGTCGTGCAGATTTAGATTAATGCCTACCGCTTTTGCATCCTGAGCGTCAGTAATTTTTGTAACCTTTGTTTTTTCTGTGTTGTTGCCTTTGGCCATATTATTTTGATCGAGTTGCAGCCACAGGTACTTTAACACATCAGGAGAATTATTGAAATACGTGATGGCTTCAGAACCGGCAATGGTCTGGTTAGAATCATCCAACTCTGCAGTAATTAAATAGTCTGCCCGCTGCTGCCAGTATTTTGGGCCGGGTGCGCCTGATCCACTTCGGTATTCATTGGGTGTTGGTAGTAATTGATCGAGTTGTTCGAACTTACCTTGCCATTTCGCAGCCTCCTGACCAAGGGTATATAGTGAGATGAATAAACTGAAAATCAGAAAAAAGTGTTTCATAGTCATGTTGTGAAGTGTTTTGTTCTAACCTGCTCTCCTCAATCTTTCTGCAATGAGATGGCTACCAGTATATCTTACTCCTCATTAATATAAGTGCTATCCCTGCAATGGCCGAGGAAATAACCAACTTCCAATCCCTTCGGTTCACGGTAAACAAATCGACTAAAAGGAAGGCTGCTATGAGGAAGATACCAACGATTATTATTTGTCCGAACTCTAAACCCAGATTAAAGGCAAAAAGTTGGGATACGATACTTCGGTCTTGTCCTAAAATACTTCTGAGATAATTTGAAAACCCAAGACCGTGGATCAATCCAAAGAACAAGGCATAGCCATAGTTGATGTAAGTGGTGCGATCGGAGACCTCCGTTTTTCTGAAAATATTGGAGCCTGCGGAAATAAAGATGGTGAGCGGAATCAGAAATTCAATGAGCTCCTGGTTAAAAGAAATAACCCGAAGAGTTGCCAGGGCAAGCGTGATCGAATGGCCGATCGTAAACGCAGTAACCAGGATCAATACTTTTTTCCAATCCCGCAGCAGGTACACTGTGCACAAGGCCACCACAAATAAAATGTGATCGTAACCGTTTTTGTAATCAAGGATGTGATCCTTTCCTAGTTCGAAATACAGCTGAAACTCGCTCATTGGTATGTTCAGTTCTTTCAAAAAACCTGCAAGTATACATCAATATTTTTACTTTAGTTTGAAGGTAATCCGGTAAGGGAAATAAGCGTTCAAAAGAAATTGGCAAATGCTTTGTGCCTTTATCTCTTTGCATGAAATTGCATTTTGTTTTAACATGATAAATATCATTTTTTCATTTCTGATTTTGTTGTTCTCGCCACACCCCATTCATGTGTCGGTAACAGAAATTACCTTGGATGAAAGGGAAAGGGAACTGGAAATTATTGCGCGCATCTTTGTGGATGATCTGGAAACATCCATTCGCAATGCAAATGATCAATCTGAATTAAAATTACTTGGGCCATCAACCGATCAGCTGGTATGGAAATACCTGGAGTCAAGATTTGGAATCTCATTGGATGGCAGGACACAAAAGGTAAAATATCTTGGCCACGAGATCGAAGGTGACGCGATTTTATGTTACATCCAGGTGAGCAATGTTAAAAAATGGAAAGAGATTGAAGTAATGAATAGTATTATCACAGAATTGTATGACGACCAGTCAAACCTGGTGCATGTTACGGTTAGCGGAAAGGTGAAAAGTTTACGATTAATGAGGGATAATCCTACTGGTAAATTAACGTTTAATTCAAAATGAAGATCGTGCGCATCATGAAGTATAGTGTTGTGCTTCTCTTCGGGATAGCATGGCTGGTAACCGGCTGTTGGGAAGAAGAAGAGAAATGTGCTTTTGTTCCGCAAACGGACAATATTGTATTGGATCTTGAATTTGAATCTTTGACTGATTCATTCCTGAATGTTTCTTCAAAAGGAGAATTGGTAAAACTGCTAGACCATCATCGGGTGATGCGAGATTATTTTTTTCGCAGGGATCAATACCCCAACGACTCCGTATTTGTGAACGAACTGTTCAACCGGTTCACCAACCCGCATATTGACACCCTGCGAATGGAGGTAAAGCGAGTATTTGGAAATGAAGAGGGTCTACAGCTGGAGTTCGAGGAAGCGCTTAGAAATTTGAAGTATTACTACCCCGAAGCCCGCATTCCGAAAATTGAAACTACAATCAGCGGTCTCGATAATGATTTATTTGTGAGCGATTCACTCATTATTGTTAGCCTCGATTACTTTTTAGGGCCCGGTGCAAAGTATCGGCCTTCCCTGTACGACTATTTGCTTCGCCAATACAGTAAGGAAAATATTGTCCCTTCGTGCATGTTGATTTTTGGAATTGATAGCCGTTATAATGCAACCAACCCGGACGATAAAACGGTGTTGGCCGACATGATCGCCTACGGCAAGTCGTATTATTTTGCCAAGCAAATGGTGCCCTGCACTCCCGACAGCGTGTTTATTTGGTACAGCGCAGAGGAGATTGAGGGTGCACGAAAAAATCAGGATCTGATCTGGGCCAGATTTATTGAAGATCAGCTCTTGTATTCTACCAGCCATATCATGAAGCAAAAGTATTTGGGGGAGCGACCCAAAACCATTGAGGTGGGAGAGAAATGCCCCGGACGAATTGCTCAATGGGTGGGATGGGAAATTGTAAAGAAATACATGGAAACACATCCTGCTCTGGCATTGCCCGACTTGATGAAAAACTCAAATGCGGATAAGATTTTTAAAGAGTCTCGGTATAAACCGGAAAGACGGTAATCATTGGTTTTAACGAGCCACAGGTTGAACTTTTGGTTATCTTTGCTGACCTAAAACCGATGAAGATGCGCCAAAAAATTGTTGCCGGGAATTGGAAAATGAACAAGACCCTGGAGGAAGCCAATGTGCTCACCGCTGAATTACTGGGAATGATTTCGGATGAAGTGCAGAATGACGCCAAAGTAATTTTGTGTACTCCATTTCCGTATTTACTTCCAATCCGAAACCAAATTGGCAACACGCCACACCTCGCAGTAGGCGCTCAAAACTGTAGCGATCATCCGTGGGGTGCTTACACAGGCGAAGTTTCTGCCCCCATGTTAAAGTCCATTGGAATTCAATATGTCATCATTGGTCATAGCGAGCGCAGACAGTATTTTAACGAGGACGGTAAAGTGCTGGCGCAGAAAGTGGATGCGGCCATTGCCAATAATCTAACTCCAATTTTTTGTTGCGGAGAACCTTTAGTGGTTCGCGAAGACGGTAAGCATGAGGAACTTGTAAAGCACCAAATTGAAGAAGGGTTATTTCATTTACCGTCTGATGGACTAAAGAAAATCGTCATTGCTTATGAGCCGGTGTGGGCAATAGGCACAGGAAAAACTGCAACCTCACAACAAGCACAAGAAATGCATGCCGTTATCCGAAAACACCTAGCCGGAAAATATGGTCAACCTGTGGCTGATGCAATCTCTATACTTTATGGAGGAAGTGTGAATGCTGGAAATGCCAAAGAGCTTTTTGCTTGCGCAGATGTGGATGGCGGATTGGTTGGAGGAGCTTCATTAAAGTCGAGAGAATTTACGGATATTATAAAATCAATTTGAAGATTAATGAATTTGAAAATTTGATGATTATCGAATTTTCTAATCTTCAAATTTTCTAACCTTCAAATTAAACTATGTACTACTCCCGCCTCATGGTTATTTGCGATCCGGAATATTCAGAAATTCTGATGGCGGAGATTGCTGAAGTTGGCTTTGATACTTTCATGGAGAACGAAAAGGGGTTTGAAGCCTATGCAGAACAAAACCATTTTGATAAACAGCGTTTAAAGCTAATCCAGGATAAATACACACTGGTTACACCTGTGCTGTTTTATCAAGATCGCATTGAGAAGAAAAACTGGAATGAAGAATGGGAGAGAAATTATGAGCCCATTATTGTAGAAGAAAAGTGTATGATCCGGGCAGACTTCCACAAACCCGAAAAACAATATCCATACGAAATCATCATCACACCAAAAATGTCATTTGGTACAGGCCACCATCAAACTACTTACTTAATGGTGAAGAACCAGATGGAAAAAATTGATCATCAGAATAAAGTGGTGATGGATGCCGGTTGTGGCACCGCCATTCTTTCCATCATGGCATCAAAACTCGGAGCAAAAAGTGTTGATGCCTTTGATATTGATGAATGGAGTGTAATTAACGGGCAAGAAAATATTGAAGTAAACCAGTGTAATAACATCACCCTCAAGCAAGGTAAAATTAGCGACCTTACCTTTACCGATAATTTTGATATCATTCTGGCCAATATCAATAAGAATATTTTGATGCAAGAGATGGCTCAGTATGCAGCGTATTTGAATGAAGGTGGCCACCTTTTATTAAGTGGATTCTATGAAAACGACATACCTGATTTGCTCATCGAAGCTCAGCGTTACGGATTGCAAAAGGTCAGCAGCGATGAACGTGAAAATTGGGCTGCGTTACTACTGGTTAAACACAAGTAGTACTTAAAACTGGCGTTATACTATTCGTGAAGTGCTCCCAACAAGGTTTTTAGCTTATTTCACCATTATTTGCGAATTTCAAGGGTTTTTGACTGCGTGAAAACGGTTCTCTGCCATATTCTTTTGTTGCTTTTGGGGCCAGTGTGTATCAGCATGGGCCAAACCAATACGCCATCCGTAGCCATTGGCTTTGCCGATAGTCTCCGTATCCTAATGGAAAATACCCGCAATGTAGACGCCTCGGTGGTGGGAGGTGGGTTAACGGTTGCATGGGGTAACATCGGGCTTGATCAGCAGGAGCGAATCAAATCGCAAACCCGCGTTATGAAAAAAAAGGGCTATAAACTTCGCCCTCATCTTGTTCAATACTTTGGTGCGATTGTTAATGCTGTCAACGTGGAGGGAATTGATCCTACGCAATTCAATAATTTCTTAAAAGTTGCCGATAAGGTAATTGAAAACTATAAACCTGATAAGGCCGTAAATTTCTTCAAAGCCTCGCGCGAATTCTTTGAGCACCACGCCTTGTATTACGATAAGACCTACAGACTCTATGCCAGGGATGGCGATTATACATTTGAATACATTGAGTTCATTCCTCCACCACCCGATACGCTGGCATCACTGAATGACTCGAACACGGATATCTGGACAGAGGAACCCGTTGACACTGTATACCATGAGCCACCTCCCTATTGGATGACCCCCGCTCCACAACCCGCTGTAGAGGGTGCAGTAATTCGATTTGGCAGAACCAACTTAAATTTTGTGACACCCTATGATTCTGTATTTCTAAAAAATACAAAGGGTGTTTTTTCTCTTACGGATTATCTCTTCGTGGGGGAAGAGGGAGTCTTTGATTGGTCCTCTGCCTTATTAAGTCCAGATTCGGTGTACTGTAATTTAACGATGTATAATTTCAATGTTAAGAAGCCTGAATTAAAAGCCGATCTGGTTAAGCTTAACTACATTGGAAAAACTCCAGGCTTGATTCCAGGTAAGTTTGAATTCAAATCGCAGTCACGAAAGGATTCAGTAGCCTCTGCTTATCCACGATTTACTTCCTATCAAAGTGATTTAGCGATCCGGGGATTGGGGGGCGAGAATATGCGGTACACCGGTGGTTTTTCTCTGCATGGACGGAAAATACTCAGTACCTCCGTGAGTGGCGACATGGCTACCATTGAAGTGATGGGGGGAGAAACCGATAAGAAATTTAAAGCACGATCGAAAGAGTTTGTGTTTCAGGATTCGGCTGTGCTGGCCAATCAGGCATACTTTGTCATCTACCAACAGAATGATTCCATCACACATCGCTCGGTGCAGATGAAGTATGATTATGCGAAGGAACGATTGGTGTTGTTAAGTGAAAAGGGATCCATGCGAAACACACCGTACTCCTCCACATTTTTCAATTTGGATTTTGCGGCCAATACCATTCGGTGGGATTTAAAGTCTGATAGCCTGAATATCCTACAAGGCTCTAACAGTACTGTGCCCATGATTCTGGAATCCATTGACTATTATGAACCCGATGATTTTCACACACTCGGTGGCGTAGGATTTAGTTTTCATCCCCTGGCGATGGTGGCCATTTATTGCATTCAAAATAATGTACGTGAATTACACACCGGAGATTTGGCACAACGGTTTGGGTATAATATTCTGGAAATTCAAAAGGCCATTGAGTTTCTCGCTCAAAAGGGATTAGTGGAATACTGGCCACAAGGAGATCGGGTGATTGTAAAAGAAAAGGCCATCACGCAATACCGTGCGTATCGGGGCCAGGTGGATTATGATAATTTAAAAATTCAATCCGTTACCGGATCGTACGCTATCACCGATTTGAAAAAGCCCTCTCATCCAAACGCCACGCTCAATTTTAAAGACCGCAACATGGTGGTGCGGGGTGTAGAGGAATTTAATGTGAGTGATTCACTCAATGTCATTATCAAGCCCGACAGTAGTTTGATTACGATATTGCAAAACCGCGATATTAAATTCGATGGGACAATCACCGCGGGAAATTTTGAAATCACAGGGAAGGACTTTACTCTGAAATATGATAGCTTTTTTATTAGTCTGAATCACATTGATTCCATCAACTTCTATGCGATGGAGCGCAACACGCGTGGCCAAATGGTGCGTAGAAAAATAAATAACTCCATGGTGGGAGCTGACTCAACTGCCGCTGCTGAAGGAGGTATGTCGGGGGCAGCAAAAACTTCTGGTACGCTCTATATTAATAGACCGAATAACAAAGCAGGAAAAGTCAAGATACCCAACTACCCGCGCCTCGATGCTGCAGCGGGTGGTGTGATTTATTTCGACAGACCTGAGGTACTCGGTGGTGTGTACGACCGTTCTGTATTTTTTGTCGTGCCCCCCTTTAAACTCGACAGCTTGAATGATGCTGACCCAACTTCTTTGAATTTTGATGGTACTTTTATTTCGAGTGGCATGTTCCCAAGCATAAAAGAAAAACTGCACACCATGCCCGATAAATCACTGGGATTTGAACATGTGGTTCCAAATAGTGGTTACCAGTTGTATAAGGGTGATGGAAAACTTTATGGTGTGATTTCCCTCGATAACCGCGGACTTCGTGCTCCGGGTAAAATTGATTTTCTCGCGGCCACCGTTAACTCATCTGATTTTGTCTTCTACCCCGATTCGGTAATTGCTAAAGGTACGCGGGCTAAAATTGTTGAGAAGCAATTCGGCTCTGTTGTTTTTCCTCAAGCTTCGTTACCCGATTACCAAATGAAGTGGCATCCTAAACAAGACCAGATGAAATTGAGAAATACCACATCACCATTTAATTTTTATGACAGCACAGCACAGCTTACCGGCACGATTACCATTTCCAAAAGTGGCGTATCGGGTATTGGTAAACTTGAAACCCGTGGTTCCGAATTGCGCTCGCGCGAAATGAATTTCTCAGCAAAAGATTTTGGAGCGAGACATGCACGTTTTAAAGCGAAGTCAGCCGACCCTGCCAAACCATTGATTGATGGTACAGACGTTCGTGTAAAATTCAATTTAGCCCAGAACTATGCCGACATCAGTCCGGAAATAGAAGGTGAAGCAGCTATAGATTTTCCGTTTGCGCAGTTCAGAACTTCAATACCCAATGCACGCTGGGATTTGACAGCCCAAAAAATCACCATGACCAAAAGCCCTGATGTGCCCATTGAAAACTCATTCTTCTATACGACCCGAAAGGATCTGGACTCGTTGAGTTTTTATGCAGAAAAGGCTGAGTATGATTTGAAAACTCAGCAATTGAAAGTCAGCGGTATTCCATACATCATTGTGGCAGATGCGAAAATCACGCCTGAGAACAATGAAGTATTGATTTTAGAAAATGCAAAAATCGGCACCTTGAAAAACACAACCATCGTGCTGGATACACTCAATGGATACCACCGGCTAACTGAAGGTGTGGTGGATGTAATTTCACGTAAGGAATTTTCGGGGTATGCCACCTATCAATACGTGAACTTCCTGAAGGACACTTTTGCCATTAAAATGACTGACTTCCACCTGGAGCCTGTGGTAGAAACAGAACATTCAAAACGGTTTCAACGCAAAAAAACAGTAGCCTCGATGCAAACTGTGGGCGTTGGAAATGTAGCCGAAACTGAAAAACTGGTTTTGGGAGCCGGCATGTTCTACAAAGGTGATCTTACCATGTATGCCACAAAACCCGCCTTGCAATTAACTGGTTATGTAAAACTGGATATCAAAAAAATAAAGAACTACAATGCGTGGATTCGGTACACACAATCCGGTGATGAACCTGAAGTGCTCGTTGATTTTGATAACGCGTTGACAGAAGACGGAAGAAAGGTAGATGCCGGATTACACTTCTCAGCTGTAGAGAGTGATCTGTACATCTCCTTCCTGAACGAAAAGAATGAAGGGGATGAAGACTTCTTCCTTCCCAGTGGCACGTTATACTATGACACGGAAAGCAAGGAATATAAAATAGAAGATCGCGAGAAATCAGCCGGGAATAAATTATCCGGAAAAGTATTTGCATACAACGATGAAACCTCACAGGTAAGGTTTGAAGGTCCTGTTAGTCTCTTTAGCGGGACAAAAGATTTTAATGTGACTGCGTCAGCACTGGGACAAGGAAACATGGAAACCAATGAGATCAAAATGAATGCATTGGTGATGGTAGGAACTACGGCTGTGGCCGATGCCTTCACGCTGATGGCCCGTGACATTCAGGCGGTGATTCAAAATGAAGGAGCAGAAGAAGGCCTTGGCGACCGTACTGAATTACTTTACAAAATTGCCGACATCGTGGGGGAACGTAATGCGAAAGAATATGAAACGCGAAGTCAGCAAGGATACGTTTCGTTAGGTACGTTGGCCGAGACGGCCAAGCCGCTCACCTTTGCCAACGTTAATTTAAAGTGGTCGCCATCGCTTAGGGCATTTTACAGTGAAGGCACGCTAGGCTTATCCAACATTGGGCGTAACGATATCAACGGTGCCTTTGAAGGTTTCATGGAAATCAAAAAGACGGAAGACGGCAGCCCGGTGTTCAATGTGTTTGTGAAGGCTTCGCCTGACTCCTGGTATTATTTTGGATATGAGGACAATCGATTATTGATGTATTCATCGTACAATGAGTTTAACACGATCGTCTCCAAGAAAACAAATTCTGGTAAGGCCAAACTTGGCGAAATGGTGTTTATCCCCGGCAGTGAGGAGGAGACCCTTGCGTTCATTAATCGTTTTCGCAAGGAGTATTATGATATAGAGGTTCCCTATAACCTCAGCAGCGGTTCAACCAAAAAGAAGGAAGAGAAAAAGAAAGAGGAAGATGACGGATTTTAATCCCAACGTTTCCATGGCTTAAAGTCCACAGCATTTATCTTAATGGAAGTGTAATCAAAACTAAATTTCTTATCACCCTGCAAAATCTCCACGTGCATGGGTAAGAATATCCCCTGAATTTGTTTTCGGTTGGAGTAGGTGATGCGAATAACTTCGTTAGTATCGTCAGGATTTAGAAAGGTCATGCTCTCTAAGGTTCCGGCTTGTTGATGAAAGAAAAGTTCAACAGGATTATTTAACATATCCAGGGCAGCAACTCTAAATAATTTCATGCTTTCCTCCATCACTGATTCGGGTTCGCCAAATTGATGAAAGCGTTTATTCAATTCAAAAAGTATTTCGTGAAACTCATGACCCTTGATAATATGGATGTCACCAGAGCGTAATTCGGTAAGAGAAGAATCGGGGTGGAGTTGAAATCCGGTATCTAACCCCAGCACAACAGCCTCAAAAGGAATAATTTGGTAACTGTATACTTGCTTGAAATAGGTGTAGTCATCCTTCGCGGAATGGATTTCAGTGGTGTAGTTGCCTTCAGGTGATTGACAATTGGCAATCGTTTGTATCGTTTCAATAGTGTCCGACCCATAAACGTTCATTGATTTTTCGATAAGGTCATCTGCGGTTGGTTTTTGATGGCAACCCATGATCATCAAACCGATAGTCAAAAGAATCAGATTTTTTTTCATGGACGTACCAGCGGTTTAACAACTTCAGGTTCGTTTGTTGAGGCAACGCATTCCAGTTTCCAATCGCCATTGGGTTGCTTTCGAAAAATTGAAACCCAGGCAAAGTGCGTGGTTTCTTCAAAGCGATTTCCCAGTGTGTCTTTTGTTTCCAATACCACCAGTTTAGCAATTGTCATGTACGCAAGGGAGTGATCATCCGAAAACCGGATAATGGGCGGATGTATATCATCCCATTTTTTAAACTCTACTGCATTGAAATATCGCTGAAAACGTATTTCCTCCTCCTCGCGGGACAACACGGAATCAATTTTGCCCCGATTAACAGAAATAAAATTATCAGCAAACCCGCCTACCATGGCTTGTGCATTTTTGGTAAAATGGAATTCACGTGATTGCTCATGAAGTTTCATGAGTTTGGCCCTATCCGCTGATGCATCAGAGGGGGTACACCTTATGGCAAGGAGTAAAAGACTTGTCGCAAGAATAATTCGCATACGAAGTTTATTGAAGAGTAAAGTAAAGGAATCCAGCGATAAGAAATATCCCTTACTTTGTGGGATAGACATCTATGTACGTCATTATTTGGAAATATTCAGTTCATCCGGAACATCGGGAATCCTTCATTGAATGTTATCATAGTGAAGGAAGATGGGCAAAGTTTTTTCATCAAGTCACAGACTATTTCGGAACGGATTTTTTTCAACTGGACACTGAAAATCAATTTTTGACCATTGATAAATGGACGGACCAAAGGGCTTATAACCAGTTCCTGAAAGAAAATTATCATGCTTATCAAGAATTGGATAAGCATTGCGAGCATTTTACCACAAATGAGGGGTTGATTGGCGAGTATTTTATGTTCGAATGAAGTCATTAAGTGGTGGGGTTACAGTTTTTTTGCATTCATGTATGCAGTACATTCCTGCCATTCCATTTGTGCGCTAATCCCCTACGGGTTAATTTGCGCCTCCTCAACGTAAAGCTTATGGTAAAAGAATATATCCAATCGAATCAACAACGGTTTTTAGATGAGCTGTTTGAATTGCTGCGAATTCCTTCGGTAAGTGCCGACAGCAGCAAAAAAAATGATGTGCGTAAAGCGGCTGAGTTTATTAAGGAAAAACTTTCAGCAGCAGGAGTCGATAAAGTAGAGATTTGTGAAACACCGGGCCATCCGATTGTATTTGCGGAAAAAATAATTAACCCCGCTCTACCCACAGTGCTGGTGTATGGGCACTACGATGTGCAGCCACCGGATCCATTGGATCTGTGGACTTCACCTCCATTCGAACCCGTTGTGAAAGATGGTAAAATTTATGCCCGCGGCTCTTGTGATGACAAGGGTCAGGTTTATATGCACGTGAAGGCATTCGAAGCAATGACGAAGCTCAAGTCGTTGAGCTGTAACATCAAATTCATGATTGAAGGAGAAGAGGAAGTGGGCTCTGAACACCTCGGTAAATTTGTTGCAGCGAATAAAGAGAAACTGAAAGCCGATGTCATATTAATTTCCGATACATCGATCATTTCCCTGGATCAACCCTCGATTACTGTTGGATTACGAGGATTGAGTTATATGGAGGTAGAGGTGACAGGCCCGAATCGCGATTTACATTCTGGTGTTTATGGCGGAGCAGTAGCCAACCCGATCAATGTATTGAGCAAAATGATTACTTCGATGCATGACGAGAATGGACACGTTACCATTCCCGGCTTTTACGATAAGGTAGTAGAGTTAAGTGGAGCAGATCGCGAAGCGATAAATAGGGCACCGTTTAATTTAGACAAATACAAAAAGGAACTCGGCATCGAAGAGATACAAGGAGAAAAGGGATATACCACAATAGAACGAACGGGTATTAGGCCTACACTGGATGTTAACGGAATTTGGGGAGGGTATACCGGTGAGGGAGCAAAGACAGTGCTGCCGTCAAAGGCGTATGCAAAAATTTCGATGCGTTTAGTGCCGAATCAGGATAATGATGAGATCACGCAATTGTTTACCAAACATTTTCTTGCCATCGCTCCAAAGTCAGTAAAGGTAAAGGTAACTGCGTTACATGGAGGCCAGGCTGCGGTAACGCCAACGGATTCAAAAGCTTTCAAAGCAGCAAGTGCTGCCTTTGAAGAAGTATGGGGCAAGCGACCCATCCCGACACGCGATGGTGGAAGTATTCCCATTGTAGCATTATTTAAGAAAGAGCTTGGTCTCAATACGGTGTTAATGGGCTTTGGACTGGATTCAGATGCGATCCATTCACCTAATGAGCACTATGGCATTAAGAATTTTGTATTAGGCATTGAAACCATAACCTCATTTTACAAGCACTTCTCAAAACCCTGATGTAAATCAGGAAAACTGGTCTAAACTATTTTTACGTTTAGTTCGTTGTGCTGACATTGAAATTCCCTAATACATGAAATGCCTATCAACAACGCTGACCAAACGGAATGATAATCTGCAAGGGCATTCCATGTGACCATTAATAAATAAGTATTAGCACATGAATTGGAACAAATTTCTTAAAAGCTTTGCTCTGTTTTTTCTTCTCGGAGCAGCACTACATGCTCAAATTTTAACACCTACAAAGTGGTCGTGGAAAGCATCCTCGAACTCCGTTAAAGTTGGCGATCAGATTGACCTGATCTTTAACGCAACCATTGAAAAGGATTGGTACATCTATGCCAATGAGTTCGATCCGGAATGCGGACCGATGCTGACCACGGTGACGTTTCTTCCTGATGCAAGTTTTGAATTAATCGGAACGTTAAAGGCAATCAATTCTGTTGCTAAGCATGATGAGATTTTTGATTGTGATGTAAAAATTTTCAAAAAAACTGCCGAATTCAGGCAAAAAATAAAAGTACGCTCAGCTAACCTAAAACTATCGGGAACATTTGAAGGCCAGGTGTGCACGGAAGTGGAGGGCAAGTGTATTCCATTTGATGGTGATTTTGTGTTTACGGGAATTACTGTCGGGGGGACAACGGTTAAGAACGAAAGCAAACCCGACCCGCAACCTGAAATAGTGCCACTACCGAAAGACACTGCGGAAAAAATTCAGGCACCCGTACAAGCAACCTGGGGCAATGCTAAGGGCCCTGTACTTGATAAATCTATTCTCGAAGGCGAGTCAACCTTTGGAAATGATTCTTTTTGGACGTTGCTGGTTTTAGCCTTTATTGCGGGGCTCACATCGCTTATCACGCCTTGTGTGTTCCCGATGATACCGATGACCGTTACATTTTTTTTAAAAGACGCTCAATCGAAAAGAGAGGGGATTAAAAAGGCAATTATTTTCGGATTATCAATTATCGTTTTGTACTCATCAGCAGGAACGTTGTTTGCCATCATTCTTGGCCCGGAAGGATTAAATGCGTTGGCTACAAATTGGATCTTGAACCTGTTCATCTTTTTTGTCTTTATTATTTTTGCGCTTTCATTTTTTGGATTGTTTGAAATAAACGCTCCCTATCAACTTGTCAATAAAGTAGACAGTCAGGCTGAGAAAGGCGGATTGGTGGGAGTGTTCTTTATGGCGTTTACGTTAGTATTGATTTCATTCAGCTGTACGGTTCCTATTGTGGGTAGCGTGCTTGCCCTTTCGGCAGGGGGGCAAATATTGAAGCCCATCTTGATGATGTTTTCATACTCGCTGGCGTTTGCATTGCCCTTTACATTTTTCGCATTCTTTCCTGAGATGATTAAGAGTATGCCGAAATCAGGCGGATGGCTGAATGCCGTTAAAGTAACCCTGGGATTTTTAGAACTGGCATTGGCATTAAAGTTTTTCAGTATTGCCGATCAGGCCTACCACTGGGGCCTGCTCGATCGCGATGTTAACATTGCACTGTGGGTGGTAATCTTTTCATTACTTGGTTTTTATTTGCTGGGTAAAATTCGTCTTCCCAATGATAGTGTGTTAGAAAAAATACCGGTGGCACGTTTATTAATGGCCATTGGCGTGTTCACATTTGTTGTTTATTTGGTGCCCGGTCTTTGGGGTGCACCACTCAAAGCATTGGCTGGATACCTGCCACCACAATACACCAATGATTTTGATCTGGTGTCATTAACGCGAAGCACGCGTGCAAATGAAATTTGCGAGCCACCGAAATATGCGGACTTTCTTCACCTTCCACACGCGCTGCAGGGATACTTTGATTATGAACAAGCGCTCGCTTGTGCACGCGAACAAAATAAGCCTTTGTTCATCGACTTCACCGGCCATGGATGCACGAACTGTCGTGAAATGGAAGCGGTAGTGTGGAGTGACCCGGCTGTGTTAGAGCGATTGAAAAATGATTTTGTGGTAGTGGCCTTGTATGTTGATGATAAAACGCAACTCCCTGAATCGGAGTGGTTCACTTCGAAGTATGATGGAAAAGTTAAAAAGACAATTGGTAAGCAGAATGCAGACCTACAAATCACAAATCTGGATAATAATGCACAGCCTTTTTACGTGTTGCTAGGTACGGATGAACGCGTATTGGCTTGGCCATATGGGTACAATCGCAGTGTTGAGGACTTTGTGAAATTTTTGGAGAGCGGGAAGAAGAAGTTCAGAGACCTAAATGGCAATTGAGCAGAATAAAGCAGAAATTTTATATATTTGATCTGCGTGTGGCGATTGTAGATTGTTTTTTTTGTAGCCACAAACTTTTTAGCGCAATCGATAATCAAGGGGATCATGCAAAAACGTTGGCTTAGTATTGTTTCGGTTTTCAATATTGTATTAGTCTCTATCGCGCTTAATCATTACAATGCATTTGAATCCATCCAACACAAGAGTGATGCTTACAGTTATTCTCCCATCACCATTGAAGTAAAAAGGCCCACCATGCTTTACGGCATAAATGTGAATGAGCATGTAGTGATTGAGGATAAAATAAAGAAGAATCAGTTTTTAGCTGACATTTTAACGGAGTACAACGTTCCGGTAAAATTGATTAACCAGGTCTCGTCATTACCAAGAAATGTTTTTGATGTCCGGAAGGTTGCAGCAAATAAAAAATACACACTTATCTGCCAACCCGATTCAACAAAGACCGCAAAAGTTTTTGTGTATGAGCCCAACCCCATTGACTATATCGTTTTTACGTTTGAAGATTCGTTGTGGGTAGATGTTTGCCAGCGGGATGTTGTGGTTGAGGAAAAAAGTATTTCTGGAGTAATTGAATCATCACTGTCGGAGACTATTGAGCAAATGGGAATTTCACATGAGCTCACCAATAAGTTCGTAGATATTTTTGCCTGGCAGGTAGACTTTCAACGACTGCAAAAGGGGGATGTGTTCAAGTTAGTGTATGAAGAGATGCAGGTGGAGGGCCGTTCTATTGGTATTCGTAACATCAATGGTATCTATTTCGAACATTTTGGTAGCGGATATTATGCTATCCCTTTTGACCAGGGTAAAGGAAAGGATTACTTTGATGAGCATGGAAAAAGTTTGCGCAAAGCGCTGTTAAAATATCCGATCGAATTCACACGCATTAGTTCACGGTACACCGGTCGAAGATTTCATCCTGTTCAAAAAGTATTTAAAGCTCACCTGGGTACAGATTTCGCAGCACCAACAGGTACTCCCATTCGTTCGGTGGGTGATGGCATAGTAGAAGAAGCCCAATATAAATCCAACAACGGAAACTATGTGAAGATCAGGCATAATGGAACGTATACCACGCAATATTTACACATGTCAAGAATTGAGCCTGGTATAAAAGCGGGCCAGCGGGTTCGGCAGGGTCAACGAATTGGTTACGTGGGCAGCACGGGTCTGGCTACCGGACCTCACTTATGTTATCGCTTTTGGCGAAATGGGGTGCAGGTGGATGCACTTAGAGTTGAACTTCCTCCCTCTCAACCTATCATGAGTGATTATGCTGAAGCCTATGAGCAGGTAAAAAGTGAGGTAAAGATGAGGCTGGATGCGATCCCGTCTCCCATGCGGGAGTCGCTGGCGAAAATACTTTAATACCGATCGAAAACTTTTTAACCCTGCCTTTTCGTTTCTTCTACTGGCATAGGCTAATTTTAGTGGTAATACCGGTAAACCTTGCATAAAGGTTTTCGTCTATTGTATAGTATTTAATTTTGAAAAGACTTCTCTTCATCGGAATCCTGTTTTTAACAGGACAAGTCATGGCTCAAAAAGTCGGACTCGTGCTCAGTGGTGGTGGCGCAAAAGGTATTGCGCACGTGGGGGTTCTAAAAGCCCTTGAAGAAAATGAAATCCCTATAGATTGCATTGTTGGTACTTCGATGGGAGGAATCATTGGAGGGTGTTACGCAGCCGGGATGAGTCCGGATGCCATTGAGCAAATGATTTTATCGGATGAGTTTTTGCGATGGGTTAATGGGCTACCGGAGAAGGGGGTAAACTATCATTACACGAAGGATGAAGATGGCCCTTATTTTTTAAAACTCAATCTTTCACTCGATTCAACTTTTTCTTTTCAGTTCAACTCCAGTATTGCCAATGATGTATCACTAAATTTTGCCTTGGCAGAGAAAATGGCACAAGCCGAAGCAGTATCAAAAAGAAATTTTGATAGTTTGTTTGTTCCACTACGGGTTGTTGCCTCCGAGGTGTTTACCCAGTCCACAGTAATTTTGGCAAACGGGTCATTAAGCGATGCCTTGAGGGCCACGCAAACCGTTCCATTCTTTTATAACCCCATTCGTGTAGATGGAAAATATCTATTTGATGGGGGTGTGTACAACAACTTTCCGGTTGATGTTTCTCAAAAGGAATTTGCCCCTGAAGTAATCATCGGATCGAACGTGTCCTCAAAAGTTTTTGCGGAATATCCATACGAAAATGATGATAAACTCATTTCGAATTCATTGCTCTATATGCTATTGGATAAGTCGGATCCAACAGAAATACCGGAGAATGGCATTTACATTCAGCCAAACTTAGAAGGATATACCACACTCGATTTTAACAAAGCAAGAGCATTAATTGACAGTGGGTATAAACAAACGATGAGGAAAATCGATGAGATTAAAGAAAAAATTGAGAGCAGAAGGACATGCGAGGAGGTGGTAGATGCCAGAAATGAATTCAATTCAAAAAAGAGTCCTTGGGTTTTTGAAGGTGTGTCTTTTAAAACATTTAATTCGAAGCAGCGACAGTATATTCGTAAAGCTTTTAAAATTGACCCCGATAAGCCCAATACACTATATTATCGTGATATTAAGCAAGGTTATTATCGATTGGTTTCTGATTCTTACTTCAGCAACGTCTACCCATCGATTCTTTTCAATGACAACTCAGGGAAGTTTAAGCTGCAGCTAACACGAAGACCACAGAAAAATTTTCAAGTCGACTTTGGTGGTGTATTGGCCACCCGCGATGTAAGTAACATAGCACTGGGGTTAAACTTTTATCACTTCAACCGGGCGTTAACACATGCTTATACAGGTTTTCAAACGGGCAGTTTTTACAAATCAGTTATTGCGCGCACCCGAATTGATACACCGCTTCTCAATCGATTTTATTTGCAACCTGAAGCGATATTTAATGAGTGGGATTATTTGGAGAGCACAGATATTCTCACAAAAATTTCTCCCACAGTCTTAAAGCGGTTTGATCGTAAAGTGGCTCTGCACGTTGGTAAGGCGATCGGAAATCATTTTAAGGGGGTTATGACCATTGAGGGCTTTAACAATCAGGATCGGTACAGCAATAAAAAAACTTTTGTGAGTACGGATACCCTGGACAAGTTGAAGATCAGGGGTTTTAAAACCGGCTTCTCCGTATCCATGAATGATCTAAATCGCAAGCAGTACCCTTCACAAGGTAGAGCATATGGAGTGAGTGGTTATTATTTTAATGTTACGGAAGATTATTTTCCCGGAAACACCTCTGATGTAGCAGAAAACTCAAAGTCTCACCAATGGTTTAGGGTAAAGGCATATGCGGAGCACTATTTCAGCAGAGGCTGGTATCGGCCCGGGTATTATGCAGAGGCAGTATTCTCAAACCAACCTTTCTTCAGCAATTATTTTGGTACCATCATTAATGCTCCGGCTTTCTTCCCTATACAAGACAGCCGAACACTTATTCTGGAAAACTTCCGGGCCTTTAATTATGTAGCCTTTGGAATGCGCAATGTTTTTGTGCTACAAAAGAAACTGGATTTCAGAGTGGAAGGATATTTATTCAAACCTTTTGAATTCATCCAGGAGGGACAAAATCAGGAAGCCTATGTGAATTCAGAACTAACACAAATCTTCTTTGCGGCAACAGCCGGTCTGATCTATCACTCTCCGGTTGGCCCCATTGGATTGAATTTCAATTATTACGATGATGAGGAGAACGAATTTGGAGTGTTGCTTCATGTAGGGTTTTTACTCTTTAATAAGCATAGTGTGGAGCAATAAGGTCCTACAAGAGGTCTTAATATTCCTTTCGGGCTTTTTTACGAGTTGTTTTTTTAGTGGTCCGTATGTATTATTTTCGGTCAAATTTGAAATTTTTGCCTAAGTTTATCGCCTGATTTAACCCTGTCTGCCACTCCATGAAGAGACTTTTACCCGTCATTCTTATCGTATTAGCAACTTCTTTTGGGGCCTCTGCACAGGTAGTACAGTGGGCGTCCAAAGTCTTGCAATTTTCGTCTGAACTAACGCCAGCGCAATACTCGGCTCAACAGGTTCTTGGGAAACCAAACGTTCTTCCAGCCGGAGGACAAAACCCAAGTGCCTGGTCGCCTGACAAGCCCAATCGGAAAGAATTTATAAAACTTGGATTTGATAATCCCATCAGCATACGGCAAGTTGCCATTGCCGAATCACATAATCCAAGTGCCTTATATCGGGTACTACTTTACGATGAAGCTGGGAAAGAGTATGAAGTAAGTACACTAAACCCTATGGCTGTACCACTGAAAGGTCGCATGCTGAATTTGTTTGTTGAAACCACCCCTTATAAAGTAGCTGCCGTAAAACTGGAGTTCGATGGTGCTGCGGTTCCCGATTACTTCGGTATTGATGCCGTTGCCATTTCGGATTCTAATTATCCGATCATTGCTTTTATTCCGAAACCCTCACTGTTGGCTTCCGGTATCGTTATTGAATCGTTGGATAAAAATGTGAATAGTGAATTCAGTGAACTCAACCCGTTGCTGTCACCGGATGGGAAAACCCTTTATTTCAGCAGAAGAAATCATCCGGATAATGTTGGTGGAGTGAATGACAAGGAAGACATCTGGTACTCCGAACTGGGAGAAGACGGGAAGTGGCAGTTGGCCAAGAACATGGGCCCTGAGTTTAATAATGCCTATCCAAACTTTGTTAATACAATTAGTGCGGTTACACCCGATGGGAAATCCGCGATTATGGTATTGGGTAACAAGTATGTGGATGATGGCAAGAAAATGCTGGCAGGAGTTTCCATCAGTTCCAATGTAGGTGGTGAATGGACGAAACCAGTTGGTCTGAACATCACCAACGATTACAACTTTAACGAGAAAGCGAATTATTTCCTTACTAACAATCGCCAAACCATGATCATGTCGGTTGAACGTGAAGACTCGCAAGGTGACCGCGATCTCTATGTTTCCTTCATGAAGGATGACAGTGTATGGACAGAGCCATTAAGTCTTGGAAAAATTGTGAACACCGCTGCGGAAGAATCAGCACCCTTTTTGGCGGCCGATGACAAGACATTGTACTTCTCTTCAAAAGGATTTAGTGGATATGGAGGAAGTGATATCTATGTATCCAAGCGACTTGATGATACATGGACAAACTGGTCAGAACCGGAAAACCTTGGGCCTGAAATTAATTCGCCATTAGAAGATTTGTTTTTTAATATCCCCGCCAACAGCGAGAACGCTTATTATTCACGGGGAATCTCTGAGACAAACACAGACATTTTTCGGGTAAAGTTACCCATCATGAGAAGCCCCGAGCCTTGGGTTACTGTAAAAGGAAAATTGATCGACTCAAAAACAGGAGAGCCAATTGGCGCAAAAATTATTTATGAGCGATTACCGGATGGAACAGAAATGGGCATTGCTCAGTCAGATCCAAAAACAGGCGAGTACGAAATTAAATTGCCTGCAGGCCACCTCTATGGAATTCGCGCAGAAGCCAAAGACCATATTTCTGAAAATCAGAATCTTGACTTGCGGAATATCACGAGCGATACCGTGATTGAAGGAAGAAACTTTACATTGGCTCCTATTGAGGTGGCAGCCATAGCAGAAAATGCTGTAATAGCATTGAACAATATCTTTTTTGATTTCGATAAAACAACGCTCAAACCTGAATCATTTCCCGAATTGAATAGAATTATTGAGCTCATGAATGAGCGCACAACCATGCAGGTTGAAATTTCAGGACATGCCGATGCCACCGGAGAGGCTAACTATAATTTAGGACTTTCAAAACGTAGGGCGGAATCTGTAAAGAAATATTTGACCGGAAAGGGAGTTGCTGAGCCCAGGATTGCGGTTACGTATTATGGAGAGGGCAAGCCAGTGGAGAGCAATGCTACCAAGGAAGGAAGGCGGAAGAACAGGAGAGTTGAGTTCAAGATTCTGAAACCCTAATACCATTTGATGATGAGCAGAGCTTTAATACTCATAGTTTTTCTTTGTGCTACAAGCCTATCCTTTGGGCAAGGCGTGGATAGTGTGATCACGGCTCAAGGTCGTGTGATCAATGCCGAGACGAAAGAACCAGTGGCTGCCCGAATTACCTATCAGAGTTTGCCTTATGGAAATAAAGTTGGAGTAATCAATAACAGCAATTACTCCTTTCCCATGTTTGATCGTGAGCGCTACTCTATTATGGTAGAGGCTCCAGGGTTTGCTTCTGCCAAGTATATGCTTGACCCCGCAGAGGCAAAGGAACAAAAACTTGTTAAGGATATTGAATTGGTTCACGGTACGGCAGTGGTCAAGAAAAAGCATGAAGTGGGTCACGTGATGCGACTGGATAATCTCATCTTCCAGATCAGTAAGGCAAAGATTGAGCCTGAGTCATATCCTGAATTGGATATTGTTGTTAACATGATGAAGGAGCACCCTAAAATGGTAATTCAATTAGAAGGACACACAGATTATCTTGGTGATCCTGCAAAAAATCTAAAATTATCACAGCAACGTGTAGACGCTGTGAAGGGATACCTGGTATCGAAAGGTGTCAATAAGAACAGAATAAAGACTAAAGCTTTTGGAGGTACTGCGCCACTCTCAAAAGATAATACACCGGAGGCCCATAGAATGAACCGCAGGGTTGAATTAAGAATTTTGCAGAACTAGTTAATGTTCAAGTCATAGCGCCAGAAACTTTGCCGCACGGCAAAAGTAATTTTCAAATATTCTTCTTTGAGCTCAGTCACTTTCGTTAAGAATTGATTCTTTGAATTTTTGATGGGCGGATTTTATTACCTTACCGTATGGTTGCTTCTGGCGATGAAAAGTTGACTTTAGAGGGAATTCAAGGCGTTTTTCGTACCCTTAAGCAAGCCTCCCACCAATTTAGAATAGAGCCCATCAAAAATCGTGAAAAGCGACTCCAGGTTCTACGGAAGTGGATCAAGTCAAATCGTGCTGCCATTCAGGAAGCTATTTATAAGGATTTTCGCAAGCCCTCAGCTGAGGTCGATACAACTGAAATTTTCCCAATACTGAGTGAGCTTAAGAATGCCCTTAATAATCTTGAACGATGGGTAAAATCTAAAAAGGTGGATGCCCCATTAACCCTGTTGGGTACTCGCTCAATGATTTCTTATGAGCCGAAAGGTTTGTGCCTGATCATCTCCCCCTGGAACTACCCGTTTAACTTATCATTAGGCCCATTGGTATCCGCGTTGGCTGCTGGCAATAATGTTATTCTTAAACCTTCTGAAATCACTCCTCACACTTCTGCGCTGATTTCAAGAATGTGTAAAGAGATCTTTACGCCAAATGAGGTTACAGTTTTTGAAGGAGGTCCCGAGGTTTCGCAAGAATTGTTAAAACTTCCGTTCGATCACATTTTTTTTACGGGTAGCCCTGCGATTGGCAAGATTGTGATGAAAGCTGCCGCTGAACATCTTACCTCAGTAACGCTTGAGTTGGGAGGCAAATCGCCCACAATAGTTTCCTCATCGGCAAACTTGAAGGAAGCCGCCAAACGAATAGCGATGGCAAAGTTTCTGAACAGCGGACAAACGTGTATTGCGCCCGATTACGTGCTGGTTCATCAGTCCACTGCAAATGAGTTTATTGGATTACTGAAGGAACAAATTCAAAAATTATTTGCTGACCGTGGAAAGACAATTTTTGAATCACCTCACTACGCACGGATTGTTAATGAGAAGCATTTCATCCGACTTAACTCAATTGTACAAGATGCGTTAACGAACGGAGCAAAACTTGAAGTGGGTGGATCTGTGGATCAGGCGCAACGGTTTATGCACCCGATGGTACTGTCACAGGTTTCTGCTGATTCCAGGGTTATGCAGGAAGAAATTTTTGGACCCATTCTGCCGATATTATCCTTTGAAGCATTGGATGAGGTTGTAACGATCATTAATGAAAAACCAAAACCATTGGCCTTGTATTATTTTGGAACGAGTAAAAGTGAGCAAAACAGAATAAGACAAGAGACTTCTTCTGGCGCCATATGCATCAATGATTGTGCTATCCAATTTTTAAATCACAACCTGCCCTTTGGAGGAGTAAATAATAGTGGGATTGGTAAATCGCACGGATACTTTGGTTTCGTATCATTTTCGAATGAAAAGCCTATAATGAAACAGCGATCAGGGCTGACCTCAATCCAATTCTTCTATCCACCCTACACTCCATTGATTAAAAGGCTGATTAATGGGCTATTAAAATTTTTTTAGGCGAAAGTCCTTATCTGCTCAAGCAGTCGGCAAACAGGCACGAGTTTCGCTAAAACTTAGCGGCATTTAAGCCATAGGTTTAGTAATTTTGATTCCTTTTTCGGTTAAGTAGTAAATATCCTAAACAATGAAAAAAGCTCTCATAATAGTTGGATTAGTACTGGTGGTTCTGTTAGCAGCCGCATTCATTCTTCCCATTGTCTTTAAAGACAGCATAAAAGCAGCCATTGACAAGGAAATTGCCAAGTCGGTGAATGCCGATGTGGTGTTTGATGCTGACAAATTTTCCCTGTCGCTGTTTAGAAATTTCCCCAACATCACGGCAGAGATGCGCGATTTCGGAGTAATTAACCGTGAACCTTTTGCCGGTGAGGTTCTTTTTGCGGCTGAGCGATTTGAGGTAGAAGTAAATCTCGGTGATATTTTGTTTGGGAGCCAGATGCGGTTAAAGGGAATTACCATTGTCAGGCCGTTGATCAACGTAAAGGTGTTGGCAGACGGTCGCGCAAACTATGACATAGCCATTGCATCAACAGACACAGTCACCACAACGGAAGAGGCTGGTGATTTTTCGTTTGGCATAGATCATTGGGAAATTATAGAGGGCGATATTGTGTATGATGATAAATCAATTCCTTTTCTGCTGGAATTGAAAAACGTAAACCACAAAGGAAGTGGGGATTTTACGCAAAGTGTCTTTGACCTTAACACCCAAACGGTGGCCGATACACTCAACATGGGGTATGATGGCGACATGTATCTAGAAAATAAGCGAGCTGAAGTTGACATGACCATCTCCATTAGCGAGGACTATACTAAGTATGAGTTTAAGGAAAACAGTGCAAAGCTTAATGACTTTGCCATGAGCTTTGATGGTTGGTTTAAAATGAATGAGAATGACTATGCAATGGATATCGCTTTCAAGAGCCCCGAAAATACCTTTAAGAGTTTGTTGTCACTGGTGCCGGGTATGTACACCAAAAGTTTTGAAAGCATTGAAACCAGCGGAGACCTGGCATTTGATGGTTTTGTAAAGGGAACCTATAGCGAAACACAGATGCCAGCCTTTAATGTTGGGTTAAAGGTGATCGATGCCATGTTTAAATACCCTGAGTTACCAACACCCATCAACAATATCAATCTCGATATGCTGGTTGACAATAAAGATGGTGTGATTGACAATACCGTGATTGACATTAAGAAGTTTCACATGGACTTTGGTTCCAATCCTGTAGATGCCCGCGCACTCATCAGCAAAATTTACCCGACAAATGTTGATGCAACGATCACGGCCAAGCTTAACCTTGCCGAACTAAGTAAAATGTTCCCTGTTGAGGGTCTGGAAATGCGTGGAAATTATGCTTTGAATCTAACGGCTAAAGGGGTGTATGATAGTTTAAAAAAAGCTATTCCATCCATTGACGCAGCAATGTCATTGGCAGATGGCTACGTGAAGTCGTCAGAGTTTCCACTGCCGTTACAGGACCTCCATTTCAACTCCACAGTGAAAAATACTTCTGGTAAAATGGCCGAAACGTTTATTGCCGTAAACGACTTTTCCATGAACATGGATGGAGAGAAATTTTCTGCTGATCTATTGCTTCAAAATCTGGAAGATTATACATGGGACGTAAAGGCAAAGGGAGGTATCGACCTCGAAAAGATTACCAAAATTTTCCCCATGGAGGGGATGACACTAGCAGGGAAAGTAAAGGCTGATCTTCAAACAAAAGGAAAAATGTCTGACCTGGATGCAGAGCGGTATGATAAATTACCAACCAGCGGAACGGCTTCCCTTTCTAATTTCAGATACACCTCAACTGAGCTGCCCTATTCAGTGGGTATGACCAAAGCAGAAGTAGTGTTTGATCCAAGAAAAATAGACCTGAAACAAATTACCGGAACAATCGGAAACAGTGATTTTGATGTCAATGGTTCTGTAAGCAATTATATTGGCTACCTCTTTGGGAGTAAGAATGAATTGCTCAAGGGTACGATGAACTTTAATTCAACCTTGCTGGATTTGAATGAATTCATGACAGAGACGGAAACAACAACAGCAAGCGATACCGCTTCTTATGGGGTGGTACCCGTTCCGCAAAATGTGGACTTCTTGTTGAAGTCGAACGTCAAGACGGTGAAGCTGATGGATTACACCATGACCAATGCCAGCGGTGATGTGGTTGTGAAAGATGGTGTTGCCAATCTCAGTGGACTTAAATTCAATATGTTGGGCGGAGCTTTTGTGGTGAATGGCTCATATAACACAAAGGACATTGCTCATCCAAAATACGACCTCGGACTGAAGATTGATAACCTTTCCCTGGCACAGGCTGCTACCTCTTTTTCCCTGGTAAGAAGTTTCGCTCCTGTAGCGGGCCTCATGAATGGTAACTTCTCTACTGACTTTAAGATTAGTGGTGAATTACTGGAAAGTATGATGCCTAATTTAAAGACCGTAACCGGTGATGGTCTTGTTAAGGTTGCTCAGGCTGCACTAAAGGACTCCAAACTGGTGTCAGGCATTACTTCACTTACAAAGCTTGACAATACAAGTGAGGTATCGATGAAAGATGTATTGATGTCAGCGACCATTAAAGATGGCAGGTTAAGCGTGAAACCTTTTGATGTTAAGTTTGGAGAGTATAAGACTTCCGTTGCCGGAAGCACGGGAATAGATGGTTCAATAGACTACAGATTGAAAATGGATGTGCCGGCAGGAAAACTTGGGTCACAGTTTAACAGCTTTGTAAATTCCTATAATGGAGGGAAGACCGATCCTAACTCTACTGTACCCGTAACAATCGGATTAGGAGGGAGCTTTTTAAGCCCTTCACCAAAGTTATTGATGGACGATCAAAAGAAACAAGTACAGGATGCGGCTACTGCAGCGGTCAAACAGGAAACTCAAAAGCAGGCTGATAAACTAATTGGAGATTTGCTAGGTAAACCTAAATCCGATACAGTGAAAACCGACAGCACAAAGAAAGCCACCAAACCTGCTGATCAATTGAAAAAAGAAGCTACTGACAAAATTCAGAATCTCCTTAAAAAGAAAAAGAATTAAGAAGAATCTCAAAAAATATTAATAGTGCTCCTGACTATTCAGTTAGGGGCGCTTTACTTTTTTATGTAGACGGTAAGAAGAGGATTTCCCTTTTCTCTAGATTTGAGCCGTTCAAACCTAAACTACTTATGAAGAATTTACTCACCGGGGTACTGGTATTTTCCATCATTGTATCAGGCTTCGCACAAACCGAGAAAGTAGATACCACCATGGTATCCAAAATAAAAAAAGAAGGATTCGATAATTCACAGGTGATGAGTATTCTCAGTATGCTCACCGATGTGAATGGTCCACGATTGACCAACTCACCAGGGTACAAGAAAGCCGCAGAATATGCAAAGTCAACGCTTCAATCCTATGGACTTCAAAATGTTGGTTTCGATACGTGGGGAGAAGTTTTTGGAAGAGGATGGTATTTGAAAAAATTTAGTCTGCAGGCGACCGAACCCGTTTATTTCCCGGTAATCGCTTATCCAAAAGCATGGAGTCCCGGAATTAAGGGATCTATTCAGGCTGAAGCCATTTACCTCGATATTAAAACGGAAGAAGATCTTGGGAAGTATAAGGGGAAGCTGAAAGGTAAAATTGTATTGTTTAGTTTACCAACACCTGTGAAGCCCGGCTTTGAACCGGACGCTAAGCGTTATGAAGATTCAGAACTTCTCGAGATGGCTAACTCTGGTCCCCAGGAAGCAACCCGGAGAGGAAGATTTCGTGCCTCGACTGACCCTCAGCGATTATCGTTCATGAAATGGGATTTATGTGCGAAGGAAGGTGTATTGGCTGTTCTGGAGGCAAGTCCATCCTCACGTCTTGAAGATGGTACCCTCACGGCCTCAGCAGCAACAGTGCCCTATCCTCCAGAAGTACCCAATGGTCAGCGTGTTAGTGTTCGAAGCGATACAGTGCCAAAAATTTTACCGCAGATCGTGGTAGCTGCGGAGCATTACAATCGCATGGTACGCCAGATTCAAAAGGGAATTGCGGTGAAGCTTGACCTTACCCTTGAAACTGTATTTACACCAGCTGAAAAAGGGTTTAATGTAATTGCTGAGATTCCCGGCACCGATTTAAAAGATGAAGTGGTGATGATTGGAGCTCACCTTGATTCCTGGCACAGTGGTACTGGAGCCACAGATAATGCATCAGGTTCTGCCGTGATGTTGGAAGCCATGCGTATTTTGAAATCACTCGGAGTAAGTCCACGCAGAACAATTCGTATCGGTCTATGGGGAGGTGAAGAGCAAGGGCTCTTAGGCTCACGCTCGTATGTTAAGCGTACATTTGGTGAACGCCTGGACAAAAGTTTCCCGTACGATTCCATTCAGCTAACTCCGGCAGCGGAAAAATTCTCGGTGTATTTTAATATGGACAATGGAACCGGAAAATACCGGGGGGTGTACATGCAAGGAAACCAAAACGCACAACCGGTTTTCAGAAGCTGGTTGAAACCTTTCGAAAAAATGGGAGCCGCTACACTCACGCTTCAAAATACTTCCGGTACCGATCATCTTTCTTTTGATGCTATCGGATTACCAGGTTTCCAGTTTATCCAAGATCCTATTGAATACTCAACACGAACACACCATACCAGTATGGATGTATATGATAAAGCTATCGAAGCTGATTTGAAACATAATGCGGTAATGACAGCTGCTTTTGCATGGCTGGCGGCCACTCGCGATGAAAAATTTCCAAGAAAATAAAAATGAATAAGGTAGAGGCGCAAAATTTTTGTGTCTCTACTTCATTTTTATTGTTTCCTTGTATCGGAAACAATCCACCAGATGATCATTGATTAATCCACAGGCCTGCATATGAGCGTACATCACGGTCGTTCCTACAAATTTAAATCCACGTTTAATAAGATCTTTACTCAACTCATCCGATTCTTTAGAGGTAGGAGGAATTTGCTTTAATGTTTTCCATTTGTTTACAATCGGTTTCCCCTTTACAAAACTCCAGATGTAGTTGTCAAAGCTTCCAAACTTTTTTTGCACCTCTAAGAATCTTTTAGCATTGTTTACGGCAGCAAAAACCTTTAAACGATTGCGAACAATATTCGAAGTAGGCGCTGCCAGAAGTTTTTCAAGTTTACTTTCTGAAAAACGCGCGACTTTTACCGGATCAAAATCAGCAAACGCTTTACGATAACCCTCTCGCTTTTTTAAGATTGTAGACCAACTCAAGCCTGCCTGTGCGCCTTCCAGAATCAGGAATTCAAAGTGTACACAGTCATCGTGAGTGGGCACACCCCATTCCGTATCATGGTAGTCGATGTATTGGTCAAATTTCAGGCACCATTCACAGCGGTATTTTTCTTTTGCAGGCATAGTTGTTGTTGTTATTAGAACAAACTAAGTTTAATGTATTGACAAGAGTATGTCAGCAGACACTAAAATTATTAAAATCAGTGTTGATTTAGTTCAATTTCTTCCAAAACCATAAACTTTGTACCATGAAAGTATCCATTGTTTTTGTCGCCTTGTTTGTTGTCACCATAAGCGGTGTTGCCCAGGTGGATTATGATAAAAAATTGAAAGAACTGAAGGTTGAATTAATTAAACCCACTGCGCCTATGGCCAATTATGTGAAGGCCGTGCGTGTGGGAAATTTAATTTTTCTTGCAGGACATGGACCAACCAAAGCTGATGGCACCAACATTACCGGCAAAGTAGGGAAGGATCTTTCCTTGGAGTTGGCCTACATGGCAGCCCGTCAAACCGGTATTTCAATGCTTTCCACATTAAAGGCTGAGCTTGGTGATTTGAATAAGGTAAAACGGGTGGTAAAAGTATTAGGCATGGTAAATTGTACCGATGATTTCACCGATCACCCCAAAGTAATCAACGGCTTTTCGGATTTGATTGTAAGTGTGTTTGGTGCTGAAAAGGGATTGCATGCGCGCTCAGCTGTCGGAATGTGTTCGCTGCCATCTAACATTGCAGTGGAAGTAGAAATGATTGTAGAGGTAAGCGATTAATTACTCCGCCAACATAGTATTATAGTGCTTGCTCAATATCGGCAATTAAATCACCTGCGTCTTCAATCCCCACAGAAAATCGAATCAGGCTATCCGTCACGCCAATGCTGGCGCGTTCAGCGGCACTCATTTTAGCATGCGAAGTTTTTACGGGTGAGCACATGGTGGATTCAACACCACCCAGGCTTATCGCGCGTTTAATCAAATTCAGTTTACTCATGAACTGATGTGCATCACCTTTTACCTCAAAGGCCAGCATGCCCCCAAATCCTCCGATCATTTGTGATTTAGCTACTACGTGATTTGGGTGATCGGTCAAACCTGGATAATATACTTTCCCAATCTTGCTATTGCTTTTTAAATAATTGGCCAGTGTCATTGCGTTTTGATTCTGTTGCCGCACACGAAGCACAATGGTCTTCAGACTCCGTTCAACCAAATAACATGTGTGCGCATCCAGCGATCCGCCAAAATGAAAAGCACTGCCCCATACTTGTTTGATGTGTTCTTTTGTTCCTACTGCCGCGCCACAACATAAATCACTGTGACCCCCGATGTATTTAGTTCCGCTATGCGTAACAATATCAATTCCTAAATCGAATGGATTTTGATTTACAGGAGAAGCGAAGGTATTGTCAATAATTGTTAGCAGGCCATGTTTTTTGGCAATGCCTGCCACCGATTTAATGTCCGTGATTTTTAAGGTTGGGTTAGAAGGAGTTTCGATGTAAATGACTTTCGTTTCTTTTCGGATGGCCTTTTCAAAGTTTTCTGGATTTGACCCATCTACAAGCGTAAACGCAATTCCGTACCGAGGAAACTCTGTAACAAGGGCATTAAAAGTTCCTCCATATAAATCGTTTTGCAGTACAGCATGATCACCCTGTTTTAAAAAAGCAAAAAGCGAAGTAAGTATGGCAGCCATACCTGAGCTAAACACCAATCCATCTTCAGCGTTTTCAAGAGCTGCGATTTTTGCGGCTGTGGCACGTTGGTTAGGCGTATTGAAGTACCGGGGATATTGGGTTTCCGGAAGATTTTCGTAATCGTAAGCCGAAGATGGATAAATGGGGTTAACAATTCCTTTAAACTGCGGGTCTCCAGCTGAACCTGCATGGACGCTTTGGGTGAGTTTGGAAGAGGTGTTTTTCATAGAATTTCAATGGAAAGTATAAATATAGCGCACGGTGGCTTAAATAATAAAGTCAGCGAAGAGGCACAAAATCCGCATAATGAGGCAATATGTTACATGGGTGTTTTCTTTTGGTTATCAATTGGTTACAGAGAACTTTTATTCAGAATTTACGTTTAACTTTATATCTATAACAACCACTACTGTTATGAATTCGGTTACCAAAAAACTCCAGATTTTGGAATCGTTGAACGCGCTGGATCAAACTCAAACAGAAAAAGTGTTGGCATACATTAAAGATATGCTTACTCCTTCTGATGAGAGCCAGTACAAGCGTAATAAACGGGAAGCCATGAAGGAGATCCGACAGGCGCTAAGCCGCGAGAGACGTTTAAAACTCTCGTTGTAACTTATCCGAAAATTTTCGGGAACCTGCATTGAAAAATGCCGGATAGCATTTCTTACCCCCTTTACAAAGTGGTTAATGATGCTTCACATAACTTTCCCACTTCTCTAATACAGTCTTAAAATCTTCCGGTAGTTCAGAATCGAATCTCATCCATTCTTTTTTTACCGGGTGCATAAATCCGAGGGTTTTGGCGTGCAGGGCTTGGCGAGGTAAAAGTTTAAAACAGTTTTCAACAAACTGTTTGTATTTACTAAACATTGTTCCTTTTACAATCTCATTTCCCCCATACATCGCATCATTGAAAAGCGGATGGCCAAGGTATCGCATGTGTGCCCGTATTTGGTGGGTACGACCGGTTTCGAGTTTGCATTCAACAAACGAAACATAACGCAACGGTTGCAGAAGTTTGTAATGCGTAATGGCACGTCTTCCCATATCTCCTTCAGGGAATGCAGTAGTTATACGTCTGTCTTTTAAACTTCGACCCACGTTAACATCAATCGTTCCTTCCGGTGGATTGGGTTCTCCCCACACCAGCGCCCAATATGTTCTTTCAATCGTATGATCAAAAAATTGTTTGGCCAACGCGGTAAGTACAGGTTCTGTTTTCGCGATGACTAATAATCCCGAGGTGTCTTTGTCAATACGATGAACCAATCCAGGCTTACCTTCATTGCCCGGCAACTGCGGTAAATTTTGAAAGTGGTGGGCCAATGCATTCACAAGCGTTCCGCTCCAATTATTGTACGCGGGGTGTACCACCATGCCTGCTTCTTTATTGATGATGAGCAAATGGTCATCTTCATAAGCAATGTTAAGCGGGATATTTTCAGGGAGTACTTCTGTATCGCGGGGAGGTTGAGGCATAGAGATGACAATAACATCTCCGGGATGAATCTTATAATTTGATTTCACAACCTCTTCGTTCACTTTCACAAAGCCACCTTCAATGCCTTGCTGGATTTTTGAGCGCGATACGTTAGAAAGCCGGGTATTTAGAAACTTATCAATGCGCAACAGGCTTTGGCCGGGATCAGCAACAATGCGGTGATGTTCAAAGAGCAGATCCTCTTCTTCTGATTCCGGTTCGATGATTTCGTCATTCATGAAGTGCAAAAGTAGGCAAAGATCTGCGATCTGGCGTTTTACGGGTGTCTATGCCTTCTGAACATTAAAGTTCATTCCGGTGTTTTATGATTGACAATGGTATTTGCAGAAGACATACGGAAAGCAATTTTGGCATTAGCGGAACAACGAGGCCCGGGGAATTTATTCTATCCTTCAGAAGTGGCTAGATTAATCGATGCTGAAAACTGGGCTAAGCAGGTAGATCAAGTTCAACTGGTAGCGGAATCACTTATTCAGGAGGGACAACTTGTAGTTTCCCAATCAGGAAAACTTGATACTGCATATTCCAAATCTCCCCAGACACAGGAGAATTAAACCAGGAACAGCACCCACCCAAGAAAAAATACTTTTCAATTTATTCAGGAAATCTTTTTCTTTGATTAAAATTCAAAGAATGCGAACAGTTGCTCGGGCTTGTTTAATGATGTCACTCTTCCTGGGGTGTCAAAAAAAAGCTCCGGTAGCGGTCAATAAAGAATTATTTGAGTTGGGTGTAAGTCAGGGTACACTCGATAATCCGGAATTAGTAGAAGTATCGGGATTGGTGGAAAGCATCAACAACCCCGGCTACCTGTGGGTGCACAACGACAGCGGTGACAAAGCGAGATTATTATTGATTGATAAACAGGGAAAGCAAAAAACAACAATCTGGTTGGCAGAGGCTACGAACCGAGATTGGGAGGATATAGCCATTGGCCCGGGGCCAGAAGAGGGAAAGTCATACGTGTACATTGGAGATATTGGAGATAATGACCAAGAGTATGCGTACAAGCACATTTATAGAATTGAAGAGCCTGTTATTAATTTAAATACGACTTCCGATACCACCATCACACGCGTAGATCAAATAAAATTTCAATTACCTGATGGACCGCAAGACACTGAGTTATTAATGATTGATCCGGGGACCCGAGATTTGTATACCGTATCGAAACGAAAAAAGAAAGTTAACTTGTACAGACTCACTTATCCTCAATCCACCACAACACCCATGACAGCTGAGATTGCGCTAGCGGATCGGGATTTTTCAAAAATTGATGGCAAAAGTATTTCCCAACAAGGGGAAGAGACGTTAATCAACGGCTATAACTCTCAATATTATTATCAAATTGTGGCAGGTGACATTTCTCCAGATGGTCGCGAGGTCTTAATAAAAAGCTACAGCTCTATTTATTACTGGAAAAAATCAGAGCAAGAAAGTTTGATCGAGCTACTAAAAAAAGATCCCATTCGGCTACCCTACGAAGCCGAACCGCAGGGTGAAGCTATTGGATTTGACGCAGGAGGAAAGGGATATTATACAATAAGCGAAAAGCGGGGAAAGGCATCGCCACAAATAATTTTCTATAAGAGGAAGTAGAACATTACCCCTCCATTTTTACAGCAGTTCCACAAGCTGTTACCATTAACATGCTTCCGCCTGAGCCAAGGGTTTCATAATCCAAGTCAACACCAATCACTGCATTGGCTCCTAAACGCTGAGCTTCCGCAGTCATCTCTGCCAATGCGGTTTCCTTAGCTTCACGCAATGTTTTTTCATAGACGCTGGAGCGCCCACCCACAATGTCGGTGATGCTGGCAAACAGATCTTTTACCAGGTTAGCCCCGATAATGGTTTCCCCGGAGACAAGCCCAAAGTATTGAGTGATTCTTTTGCCTTCAATAGTATTGGTGGTGGTAATGAGCATAAAGAGATCAAATGTTAAAATTTCTATTCGTTGATGGAATACTCAACCAGTTCTGTGGTAGCAAACTCGCCCTCATCTTCAATTTTGATTAACCCTACTCCCTTGGCATAGTAATACAAAATTATATACGGAGCTGATGCACCCTCCGAAAGAGAAGAAACCTGAACTACAATTACATTATTAAATTCTTCTCCATCCACGGTGTAGGTACCATTTGTTTCAATGATTTCAAGTACATCTTCAGTTTCAATCACTTCATCATCCACCTCATCATAGGTGTATTCTGTCCAGGTTGTTCCTTCAACTGCATCCTTTAAATAAATGTACTCGCCATCATCATACTGGCCGTCATACACTTCCCGATTGATGTAGGCATTACCCTCCTTACGTGCATATGTCTTAAATGAAGAGAATCCATCAATCTCCACGTTAAATTGAAAATATGGTTTCCCGTTAATAGACTTTGTTTTATTGGTTGCCGTTTGGGTGAAATCAAAAATACTTGACGAATACGTCCAGGATGATCCAACGGTGTTTGGCTGATAGTCATCAGAAACGCGCTCAACTGCCGGACCCTTATCTTCATCGCTACTGCAGGAAACAATTAAAACACTACCTAAAACGATTGCAAATAATTTTTTCATAAAATAATTTTTTGATAGAAATGAAAAAGCCCATAGGGTTTATGGGCTTAATACGATTAATTGTGAATAAGGTTATATAACACCCTGAGCTTTCATCGCGTTCGCAACCTTGATGAAGCCTGCAATGTTAGCTCCCACCATATAATTCCCGGGCTTGCCGTATTCTTTGGCGGCTGCTAAGGAAACATCGTGAATATTCTTCATGATGTTGCGCAATTTGTTGTCCACTTCTTCACGTGTCCAGTTTGCACCCATGTAGTTTTGAGTCATCTCCAACCCTGAAGTGGCTACACCACCGGCATTAGAAGCTTTACCCGGTGAATACATAATGCCATTATCAATCAGAATGTTTATACCGTCAATAGTGGTTGGCATATTGGCGCCTTCCCCTAAAAGCTTCACTCCATTTTTCACCAGGTTGTTAGCATCTTTGGCATTCACCTCATTTTGTGTAGCGCACGGAAAAGCACAGTCAGCCTTGATGCTCCACAATGGATTATGATCATCCTTTTCATTAACAGCATGGTATACACATTTATATTTCTCTGCGTATTCCTTAATGCGTCCACGTCTGTTATTTTTTAATTCCATCAGGAATAAAAGTTTCTCCTGAGTAAAGCCGGCTTCATCATGGATATACCCGGTTGAATCGGAGGCCGTCACGGCCTTCCCCCCCATTTGAATTATTTTTTCAATAGCATACTGAGCCACATTACCTGATCCGGAAACAAGACATGTTTTCCCTTTTAAGCTGTCTCCTTTGCTCTGTAACATGTTTTCTGCAAAATAAATTAATCCATAACCGGTGGCTTCGGGTCTAATCAAACTTCCACCCCAACCCATACCTTTTCCGGTAAGCACTCCGGTAAATTCATTGCTGATTTTTTTATAGGCCCCAAACAAGTAGCCAATCTCACGACCACCCACTCCGATATCACCGGCCGGTACGTCCAAACGATGGCCAATGTGACGAGCCAGCTCGCCCATAAAAGCCTGACAAAATTTCATGACTTCATTTTCTGATTTTCCTTTTGGATCAAAATCAGATCCACCTTTACCACCCCCCATCGGGATGCCGGTTAAGGCATTCTTAAAAATCTGTTCAAAGGCTAAAAACTTGAGCACACTTGGATTCACAGAAGGGTGGAACCGAAGTCCGCCTTTATATGGTCCGATGGCACTATTCATCTGAATGCGATATCCTCTATTCACTTGAACCTCACCCTTATCATCCAGCCAGGTAACCCGAAAGGAAATCAGGCGCTCAGGCTCAATCATTCGCTCCAGTAGTTTCAATTTTTTGTAATCGGGATTTTTATCCAACACGGGTAGCACAGAAACAATTACTTCTTCTGCTGCTTGAATAAATTCGGGTTCGTTAGGATTGCGTTGTTTTACAAGGTCTAGGATATCGCTGTGCACCATAGGTTGAAATTTTCCGCCAAGTTAACAGAAGAACATGGATTGCAAACGATTACGATGGCCAATTTTGAAATATCGTATGGGTAACGGTTTGGCTTTGTATTTTTGATTATGCAGAAGTTAAAGACTCATCCCCAAGGCCCGACACTATCGCGAATTGTGGTAGGCGTATGGCGATGGCACACTCTTTCACAGCAACAAATTGACACGTTAATCCATACAGCACTGGCTTCAGGCATCACGTCTTTTGATCACGCGGATATTTATGGCAACTACAGTGGTGAGGAAGTTTTTGGAAATGTACTTCGTGGGAAATCATCCCTGCGGGATTCCATGGAGATTATCACCAAGGGTGGCATAAAGCTTCTATCGGACAAAAGGCCGGAACACTGGATTAAACATTATGATACATCGAAGGAGCACATCATAAAATCCGTTGAGAATTCACTCGCGATGCTCTCAACAGATCGCATTGATCTTCTATTAATACATCGGCCCGATCCATTACTCAATCCCACTGAGGTCGCAGAGGCCTTTACCGAACTAAAGCAACAAGGAAAAGTACTGTACTTCGGTGCATCTAACTTCACCTCGACACAATTGGAAATGCTCCAGTCGTTTTTGTCCTTTCCATTGGTGACCAATCAGATTGAACTTTCGCTTTTTAAGCATCAGGGTTTAGTGGATGGCACAGTCGATGGTATGATGAAGAACCGTATGAGTCCCATGGCATGGTCCCCCCTGGGTGGCGGCAAGCACTTTGAGGATGAGCGAACGAAAAATTCATTACAGGGATTATCAAATCATTATCATGTAAGTCCCACTCAGTTGTTATTGGCATGGTTGCTCAAACATCCATCACTTATTTTCCCCATACTTGGAACCACAAAACCGGAGCGTATTGAGGAAGGGGCAAAATCTGTTGACCTTATTCTTGACCGACAACATTGGTTCGAGATGCTAAAATGGGTAACAGGAAAGGATGTAGCCTGAAAACAATTTTCAATAGTCCGCAGTATTTATTTTAATTTGCCCTGAAACATTCCATCCTTCATTTTTGTATTCACTCTAAAGCTTCATGGCTAAATCCGCTGCATCAAAAAAATTAACTGACTCTACCGGTCATGAATACATTGAAATTATCGGTGCGCGGGAGCATAACCTGAAAAATGTAAGCCTGAGTTTCCCCCGAAATAAACTCGTGGTGATCACGGGCATCAGTGGAAGTGGAAAATCCTCCCTGGCCTTTGATACCATTTATGCAGAAGGCCAGCGCAGGTACATGGAAAGTTTTTCGGCTTATGCCCGAAGTTTTATTGGAAACCTGGAACGCCCCGATGTTGACAAGATCAACGGATTGAGCCCAGTGATTTCCATCGAGCAGAAAACAACATCCCGAAATCCGCGATCTACGGTTGGAACAGTCACAGAGATTTACGACTTCATGCGGTTACTCTACGCTCGCACAGGTGAGGCATACTCCTATTTGAGTGGTGACAAAATGGTGCGCCAATCAGAGGACCAGATTTTAGATACCATTCTTAATAATTTAAAGGCAAAGAAATTAATTCTGCTCGCTCCCATTGTAAAGGGCCGCAAAGGACATTATCGAGAACTATTTCAGCAAGTAAGAAAGCAGGGGTATACCAAAGTTCGTGTAGATGGCGAACTGCTGGACATCACCGCTAAGATGCAAGTTGACCGATATAAAATTCATGACATCGAAGTAGTAGTTGACCGCATCGTAGCAGACGGCAAGGATCGTGTACGGATTGGTCAGTCCATCAATAAGGGATTGAAAGAAGGAAAGGGTGTGGTCATGGTGATGGAGGAGGATGGTAAGGTGCATCATTTCTCAAAATTTCTCATGGATCCGAAAACCGGATTGTCGTATGATGAACCTGCCCCTAATACCTTTTCATTTAACTCACCCTATGGAGCGTGCCCGGTCTGCAACGGATTAGGTCAGATCGAGGAAATCACGGAGGAGTCTGTTATTCCGAATAAAAATTTGAGTATTAGTCGTGGAGGTATTTTACCGCTTGGAGAATATCGCGACATCTGGATCTTTAAAAAAGTTGAAGCCATTCTTAAGCGCTACAAGCTAACCTTGAGTACGCCCATCAAAGATATTCCGAAGGATGTATTGAAAGTGTTACTCTATGGCGATGAGGTTCCGGTTGCTGTTGCTTCCGTAAAGTATCCGGGCACCGAATGGAACACCAAGTTTGAAGGCATTGTCAATTTTTTGGAGAAGCAGCGGGATGAGGGATCAGAAGCTATTAAGAAATGGGTAAGCGACTTCATGATTATTAAAACCTGTACGGAGTGTCATGGCGCACGACTGAAAAAGGAATCACTCCATTTTAAAATTGATAATAAAAATATTGCCGAGTTAGCTGTTCTGGATATTCAACAGTTAAAGAAATGGTTTGAAGGACTCGAAGACAGGATAAGCGAGAAGCAAAGAATTATTGCCGTAGAAGTATTAAAAGAAATCCGAAAACGCATTGGCTTTTTGTTGGATGTTGGATTGGACTATTTAAACCTCAATCGGCCGTTGCGAACGTTGAGTGGAGGTGAAGCACAACGCATTCGGTTAGCTACACAAATTGGCACACAGCTCGTAGGGGTACTCTACATTTTAGATGAACCAAGCATTGGCCTTCATGCCCGCGATAATGTCAAGCTGATCAAAGCACTAAAGGATTTGCGAGATCTGGGTAATTCGGTAATTGTTGTGGAGCACGATAAAGAAATGATGCTGGAGTCTGACTATGTGATTGATATTGGCCCGGGTGCCGGAAGACATGGTGGCCATGTGGTGGCAGAAGGCGACCCGATTACATTTCTGAAAGGCAATAGTGTTACGTCAAAATACCTGAGTGGTAAGCTTAACATTCCCTACCTGAAAGAGCGAAGAAAGGGAAGCGGAAGGAAACTCACACTGGCCGGAGCCATTGGAAATAATTTGAAAAATGTGGATATGCAAATTCCACTGGGCACGTTCATGTGCATCACCGGTGTTTCGGGAAGTGGTAAGTCAACGCTAATTCACGAAACACTTTTCCCGATCCTCAATAGACACTTCTTTAATTCGCGTACGGAGCCATTAGGGTATAAGAAAGTTGATGGACTTGAGCATATCGATAAAGTAATTGAAGTTGACCAGTCACCCATTGGCAGAACGCCCCGCTCAAACCCCGCCACCTATACCGGTGTGTTCACGGATATTCGCGATCTGTTTTCACAAATGCCTGAAGCAAAAATACGTGGCTACAAAACAGGACGCTTTTCTTTCAATGTAAAGGGTGGGCGTTGTGAAACGTGTGAAGGAGCAGGCTTGCGCTTGATTGAAATGGAATTTCTTCCTGATGTGTATGTGCCGTGCGAGACCTGCAAGGGCAAGCGGTATAATAGCGAGACATTAGAAGTACGATTCAAAGGTAAATCCATTTCAGATGTGCTCGATATGACCGTGGAGGAATCTGTAACTTTTTTTGAAAATCAGCCCAAAATTCTAAGAAAGATTCAAACGCTTAGTGAGGTTGGATTGGGGTACATCTCTCTAGGTCAGCATGCTACTACCCTTTCGGGAGGTGAGGCACAGCGTGTAAAGTTAGCTACCGAACTTTCCAAGCGCGATACTGGCAAAACACTTTATATTTTGGATGAGCCCACCACGGGTTTGCATTTTCAAGACATCAGCCATTTGCTGGATGTATTGCAGAAGCTGGTAGATAAAGGGAATACGGTGTTAGTGATCGAACACAATCTCGATGTAATTAAATCTGCCGATTATATTATTGACCTGGGACCTGAAGGAGGAGAGAAGGGTGGAAAAATTATTGCGGCAGGCACACCTGAAGAAGTCTCAAAAAATCCTGCCAGTTACACCGGTAAGTTTTTGAAAGCCGAATTGAATTAGTTCTTTTGCTGCCATGAACTCGACTCAACGACAATATCTTTTTGGACTAATTTTTATCGGGGTGGGTGTCTATCAACTCACCGTTGGGGATTACCTGGAGTTTTCCTTGTATGCTTTAGCCGGATTTTCATTTATTGTGAATGGCCTTACGTTCGAACCTAAGGTGGAGGCTTACAAAAAAATACTCGTGGCAATTTCCTGGGTTTTAATTATTGCCACAGGGATCCTATTTCTCTACCTGGTGCAATTCAAGTGGTTTTGATGGTTTCCCCACTCATATAATTCAATAATACACCAATCATGAATTCAGTAACTTTGTTTGCTGCATCATGATCAATAATAAAAAGCGACTATACTGGACATTACAAATTGTTGGCTGGTTGGCTTACGCCTTACTTCAGATTATTGTCTATAGTTTTGAAAAGGAAGTCACTGTCCGAAGAATAGTTTTTTTTGTGATTGAGGCCCTTATCTGTCTGGGCATCACGCACATCTTCCGTCATTTTCTTAATCGGTGGAAGTGGCTTAACCTCAGTGTGCCGAACATGTTCCCGCGCGTGCTGGTTAGCGTCTTTCTGTTGGGATTTGCAATTTACTTTTTGCGGGTACCCGTCAGTATTGTACTTGATGTTGTGAATGTTCAACGACTTGCGTTTGACCCGAAAGAGATTTTGGGCTTTGGGTTTTTCTATGTCTTTCTTCTCTTTCTTTGGTCATTGTTTTATTTCACCTACCACTACATTGAGCGCTACAATATGTCATTAAAGTACGAGGCCTCCATGATTGAGAGTGAACTCAATAATTTGAAGAATCAACTCAACCCTCATTTTATATTTAATGCACTCAACAGCATTCGAGCATTGGTGGATGAAAACCCCAAAAAATCCAAGCAAGCTATTAATCAACTTTCTAATATTCTGCGTAACTCCCTCACCTTCGACAAAAAGGGACTCACCAAGTTTGAAGACGAGATGAAAATTGTAAAGGACTATCTGGGGCTTGAAAGCATCCGTTTTGAAGAGCGACTGAAGACAGAGCTAGACATTCATCCCGATTCTAATAATTTTCTGGTGCCACCGTTTATGATTCAAACATTAGTAGAGAATGGAATTAAACATGGTATTTCCAAGCTCACCCAGGGTGGAGTAATCCAGGTAAAAACCCTGGCCGATAAAAACCGTTTGAAAATTCAAATCCGGAACAGTGGCCATATGGTGAATGGAACTAAAATTGGAAAATCGGGTGGAATGGGAATAAAAAATACACAGCATCGCCTGAAATTATTATACGGAGATGAAGCATCTTTCAGGATTGTTAACGAAAGCAATAATTTTGTACTCACCGAAATCATTATCCCCCAAGCGATATGAAAGCATTAATTGTTGATGATGAGCGACTAGCTCGAAAGGAGTTGATGAAACTACTGGAGGACCATCCAAGCATTGAGGTAGTGGGCGAGGCTATGAATGCCGAAGAAGCAATCCAAATGACCAATGAGTTGAATCCTGATTTGTTGTTTTTAGATATTCAGATGCCAGGTAAAACCGGATTTCAGTTGCTGGAGGAATTAGACTCGGTGCCGGTAGTGGTGTTTACAACAGCGTATGATGAGTTTGCACTTAAGGCATTTGAAGTAAACGCGTTGGACTATCTACTCAAGCCAATTCAAGCGGAGCGCCTTGCAGAGACTATGGCCAAAATTTCCGAAAAGGAAAGGAGCAAGGTTGTGGCGGCCCGTAACCCTGACAAAAAATTAGGATTGAATGATCAGGTTTTTGTTAAAGATGGTGATCGGTGTTGGTTTGTTGGTCTCAGCAACGTTCGCATGTTTGAGTCTGATGGCAATTACATCAAAGTGTATTTTGATACCAACCGCCCCATGATTCATAAGTCATTGAATGCATTAGATGAAAAGCTGGATGAGCGGGCATTCTTCCGCGCAAGCCGAAAACACATTATCAACCTCAGTTGGGTGGAGGGGATAGAACCTTGGTTTAATGGTGGGTTGATGGTAAAGTTAAAGGGAGGAGATAAGGTTGAAGTAAGCAGAAGACAAGCTGCGAAATTCAAGGATATGATGAGTCTTTAACGTTAATTTAGCACCAGTGCAATTAATTCTTGCTGCACATTCCAATCCTTGGCAAGTTTTAGCATAGCAGTAGCCTCCATTTCCGTTACATACCCCTTCAGGTTATTGGCCTGCCACACCATATTAATCAACTCAATACGTTTGTCTTTTGGATAATCAGCAATAATTTCATTCAAAAACTCCCGTGCCCGCTCAAATGCAGTAATGTAGTCACGGGCAATAAATTCAAGTGCCCATTTGTATTCTTCTGCCGCATCCAATTCTTCAGCTGTTTTTTCCAGGTCGATTCGCTCAGCCTCGTCCAGCCCGTGATAATGGAAGATCACTGACTTGAGCAACATATATACTTTTTTTTCTTCTGAAGGTCTCATGAAACTATTGGGAAGAAAATTACGAAACTTCTTCGAGCTTATACAATACAGGCTTACTAGGACTGGCATCCATTTCTAAACTGGCAATCTGAAGATTGATCAGGTAAAGCCCATCCCTGATCGCATTGCCCACAAAGATTAACTCGGTTATTGTACATTCTTTACGGATGGAGTCAGGGAAATTCCAAAAAGCCTTATGAGCGGAGAGTTTACCCTCATCGAGCTCACGATCAATACTCGGTAAATCAATTAACAAGTGGTTGACACCGCGGGAAGCCAAAAACGCAGTAACATCGGGCTCTACATAAGTGGGATTCGTACCTGAATACCGTTCATTTTTTTTTGATTCTGGATTAGGAAGTGTGCGAATGATGAGTGCTTCACTTCCCAAATGGTTTATTTTTTCATTTACTGAACGAAGTGTAATAACAGAATCTCCGTTACTTAATTTTTCCGGCACTACGGAAATAACTTCGGCTATAAAATGGAACTGGGTAAGGGTTTTATTAATCGTTGCCGTCACATCTGAAGAAATATGACCAAAGCATTCTGTATGGGTGCCATTACCATGAGGAGTTATGGTAAGCTTTTGGTAGTTCACACTCCCTCCTGCCTTAACACTTCCAATAAAACTTTCGGAAACAATAGTTTCAAATTTTACCGGATCGGCCCAATAGCAGTTGGGATTTTGATCACCCTCCTGAATAGGGATAGAAATATCCAACGGAGCTGTTAAGTCTGCAGAATAGTTTTTTCGGTTGAATGACAGTTGAATAATCATACGTTCATGACAAATAAGTCGGAGGAAATCTTATCGGCTAATAATTTCCCTTTTTGTGTTAAGCGTAATACATCAGCCTCTAACGTAGCTAAATCATTATTAATAATCTTCGAAAGGTAGTCAGTGTTATGGGTAAGCATATCATACCCAAATTCTTTCCTTAATTTTTGTAAGTCGGTTCCCCAACGTGTTCGAAGCGTGGTAAGAATATATTCATTGATTTTATTTTCAGATGACAGTTCCTCCCTTTCGAAGGGGACTACGCCCTGTTGAAGGGCTTTAACGTATAGATGATTGTTGGCGATGTTGAATTGTCGGCTTATGCCATTAAATGAGTGAGCACTAGGCCCTACACCCAGGTACTTTTCTTGTTTCCAATAACTGCTATTGTGTTTTGAATAAAATCCCGGTAATGCAAAATTTGAGATCTCGTAATGCTCGTATCCGGCACGAACTAACTCATTCATGAGCATTTCTAAATGCCGCGCACCAATTTCGTCTTCCACCGATTTTAATTTACCAGCAGCGGACCAACGACCAAAAACAGTCTTATCTTCAATCGTCAACGAGTAGCAAGACAAATGTTCAGGCTTCAACTCGATGGCCTGCTGAATATCTTCCAACCACATGGTTTCACTTTCATCGGGGATAGCATAGATTAAATCCATGCTGATATTTTTAAAACCGACTTTTCGGGCATGCTGAATACTGGTGAGTGCTGTGGTGGCATCGTGTGCACGATGCAGAAAAGTTAGTAAGGAAGGATGAAAGGATTGTATGCCGATACTTAAACGGTTTACACCTACCTGAAGAAGTTCCTCAAGTTTGACTAAGGTCAAGTCATCCGGATTGGCTTCCAGTGTGATCTCGGGAGAGATGACCGTTTGTGTTGAACGAATGGTGTCAAGGATTAAACTTAATTCCAACGTATTCAATAAAGAAGGTGTACCACCGCCAAGATAAATGGTATGGATGGGTTCTCCTTCAAGGTAATTCTTTTGGAGCAGTAACTCCTTCGAAATGCCCTCCACCAAAGCAGTTTTTATTGATTGATTGGTTGAAAAATGGAAGTCGCAATAGTAGCAGGCTTGCTTACAGAATGGAATATGAATGTAAATACCCGCCATGCATGATTTGTTTTATGTCGCGTATCCGTGCACGACACCGAGCACAAAATGAAATGAAGGTAAAATTACTGTTTTATGAGCGATCCTGATATTTTTGAGGCGATTATGATCCGATACAATCTAGTACTGATAGTCGTTTTCTTATTCTTGAGTGGAAAAGTGAGAGGCCAGGAATTTGTAGTCAAGAAAGGCCTGCAACCCGATTGGTTATTGAATACGGAGAAGGGATATCATAATTTTGATGCATCAGGAGAATCTGCCAATACCATCTATTTCTCAATTAACCCATCCACCTACCGAGGAGACTATTTAGTATTGAATAGTCCCAATGAATTCTCCATTTTTCTAAACGGTTCTTTGCTTCTTGACCAGGTTAAGCAAGTCACTTTTCCAATGGATAGCTTAAAGAAACTCACCTCAGCAAACCTGCTTTTTTTTGCCGTCCATTTAAATCAGAAAATAGAACGAGATATCTTATCCACAACCATTTGCTCAAAAGTGACATTAACCACCCGCGTTGAAACTCCTCTTACCTTACGAGCTGATACTTCTTTCCGTGATTTTGTGGTATCGGTGGTGATGGCGTTATTGATTTTTCTGGTTGGAGTTGTTCGTTTAAACCCGAAGCTATCCTCAGATTATTTTTCCATTAACAAAATATTTTCATTACGAGAAAGTGAAGACGATCAGTTTTATTATCGTATTACGAGCACTAATATTCTTTTCTACTTATTTACCAGTATGCTATTCTCACTCTTCTTTTCGATTATCGGATATTTTTTAGAGCTGGGAGGTGAGCTCAATGTGCAGGGGGCCAGGGGTTATTGGGAGTATCTGCTACTATGGGGTAAGGTTAGTTTGATGGTTCTTGGTCTTTTGTTAATTAAAATTATTGTGACCTTTGTAATAGCCTTGTTGTTTGGGTCGCGGGAGGTTGCAGGATTCCATTTTTTAAATTTTATACGACTCTCACTTGTCAGTGTCGGGCTACTTACCCTGGTTCTAGTGTTCTATTTTTTGCTGCATGGCCAGCGTCTTGGGGTTTACAATTTTTTGTACATGACCTTTGGCTGGATTCTCATGGGCTGGATTATTTTATTTTTTTTAAAACTTGTCAACCGCATTCGCCACTCGGTGTTCCATTTATTTTCGTACATTTGTGCCACTGAAATCATTCCGGTTTTAGTGATCATTAAAGTACTTTATTTAAGTTAGGTGAATCTGTTACGAGTCGATATGAGTGATAAAGTGAATGACAGAGTGCGTAAAGTAAAAAGCATTCTGGTAACGCAAGAGGCCCCCACAGATCTCAATTCCCCTTACCTAAAGCTTGCAGAAAAATTCAATTTAAAGATTGATTTTCGGCCGTTTATTGAAGTTCAAGCTGTGCCGGTAAAGGAATTTCGTAAGCAGAAAATTGAGATCCCTCAGCACACAGCGGTTATCTTCACAAGCCGTCATGCAGTAGATCACTTCTTCCACATTTGTCAGGAACTGAAATTAGAAATGCCAGCCGATATGAAGTACTTCTGTATTTCAGAGCAAACTTCTAATTACCTGCAGAAGTATATTGTGATTAGGAAGAGAAAAATATTTACTGGCCTGAAGACCACCCAGGATTTATTAGAAATTCTTAAAAAGCACAAAAACGAAAAGTATCTTTTCCCTTGCTCGGATATTCGTAAAAACGATATCCCAGATTTTTTGAGGGAGAATGGATTTAACTTTACGGAGGGGATCATGTACCATACCGTGGCCAGTAATCTTTCTGATTTGGAAGAGGTATTTTATGATATACTGGCCTTCTTCAGCCCATCCGGAATTAATTCCTTGCTGGTTAACTTCCCTGATTTTAAACAAAATAACACTCGGATTGCCGCGTTTGGTCCTACAACGGCCAATGCGGTTAGGGATGCTGGACTAGTGCTGGATATTGAAGCTCCACTACCCAATGCACCCTCTATGACCGGGGCATTAGAACTGTATATTAAGAAGGCAAACGGGATCAAGTAACTAGTTCATTCATTGGATTTTACAAAGTGGTGTTTTTTATTACACTTTAATTACATGACCGTTGAAAGTGTCGTAAAAAAGGACTTACTTTAACTTCTGCTTTTTGTGATTTGATGCTACGACAAGGTTTTTATATCATTTTTTGCCTTCTGCTCGCAGGTGCTGCCAATCAGGTTCTTGCCCAGCAAGACGCCCAGTTTTCACAGTACATGTACAATAGCATTTATGTTACTCCTGCTGCGGCCGGAATCGATGGAGTTACTAAATTCTCAGCGTTGCACAGAAGTCAGTGGCTTGGATATCAATCTTCTTTTGGAGAGCGTGGGGCCCCCACCACCCAATTGTTAACATTTACTACCCCTATCCATAAATTAAAGAGCGGTTTTGGCGCCTATGTATTACATGACCAGCTAGGCCCGCAAAACAACCTTGAAATCCAGGCCATGTATGCCTATCACCTTGGCATTAAAGACAGTAAACTTAGTATTGCTCTAAAACTTGGAGCTTTTTCGCAAACCATTGATGGCGGAGAATATAGGCCTATTCAAGAGGGTGATCCCGTGATATTAGAGGGTAAGGAAACCCAGATTAAGCCAGACGTAGGTATGGGGGTGATGTACCGGGCAGAAAAGTATTATGTGGGGGTTGGGTTTAACCACCTGACTAAGGCGACCTTTGATTTTGGAATTAATGAGGCCCGCGGTGCATTGGAGAATCACATGAACTTTACAGCGGGCTATTTTTACGATGCGAATTTCGACCTCCAGATTAACCCGACTATCCTGGTAAAAACTGATTTCAACGAATTTTCATTCGATGCAGGGGTAATTGCTACCTTGCGCAATACGATGTGGGGAGGCCTCTCGTTTAGAAATCAAGAAGCGGTGAACCTCTTATTGGGCTATAGCTTATTGAAAGACAAATCATTGAAACTAGGCACTGCGATTGATTTTATTGTGGTGGATAGCCAGGCGAAGGAAAATTTTTCACTGGAAGTTATGCTTACCTATGAATTGCCGGTGAGTGTGGGTGGGGGTAAAAAAATCGTTCGAACCCCACGATACAGGCATTAACCGGTAAATAATTTTGGTTTTTTTAAGATTTTGTAGAATTTGGTAATCAGTTTTCATAAAAATCAAGATTAGAGCGTTATTTTCGAAACTTATTAGTGTATAGAGCAAACTGAAATTTAACATATGAACAGATCGGTTTCTTCAAAATTTCTCCTCATTCTAACTGGCATTGCCGCCAGCGCATGTGGTCTATTAGGATTAGGCGGTAGTAAGGGTGGAGACCAGGGTGAACTGGTTGGAGTACCGGGCCGTGAAGGTTGGGTAATTACAGTTCCTTACGGCATGGTGCCTATTCCGGCTGGAACATTTCATATGGGTCAGGCCGATGAAGATCCTGCTTCAACTCAAATCAATTATAATAAGCAGGTGACGATCGGTTCGTTTTTTATGGATGATACTGAGATTACCAACAATGAGTACAGGCAATTCACCAACTTCTATTTGGTTGATAATGGAAGTATTGAGGGATTCGAAACCATTGATGCTGAGACATTCCGTCAAAATTACTATCCCGATACCACTTCCTGGGTGAAGGACTTTGCGCACCATATGGGTGATCCGGTTCAGGATTATTACTATTGGCATCCTGGGTATGATGACTATCCTGTGGTGGGTGTGAACTGGGATGCTGCAACCTACTTTGCCCAGTGGAGAACAGCTTACTTGAATGATTATAGAAAAAGTATAGGAGATTTCCCGATGCCTTCTTTCAGATTACCATCAGAGGCTGAATGGGAATACTCCGCCAGAGGAGGCCGTGACCTCGCAAAATATCCTTGGGGAAACCCATACATTCGAAATGCTAAAGGATGTATGCTCGCAAACTTCAAACCTGGTCGTGGTAATTTCTATGACGATGGCTTTGCATACTCTTCACCTGTACAATCGTATTTCCCCAATGATTATGGACTCTATGATATGGCAGGAAATGTTTCGGAGTGGTGTTTAGATGATTTTAATCCTGCTTCTGTTCCTACAGTTTGGGATTTAAATCCTCAGTATATTGACCCTCGCACCAATCCTGAAAGTGCAAAATACAATGAAAAAATTGCCCCCAAGAAAGTTATCAGAGGAGGTTCTTGGAAGGATGTGGCTTATTACCTGGAGACTGGAACAAGAACGTATGAGTTTAGAGATTCAACCCGGGCATATATTGGATTCCGCTGTGCGATGACTCACCTGGGACGCTCATCCGGAAGGGAATTTTAATAATTAAAAACTCTACTTATATTTAAAATATTAACTGAAATAAAAACTTAAACCCAATACTACAATGAGCAAGAAAAAAGGCGGATTTGCTGAACTCCTCTTTAAAACCATAATGCCAAAGGTCTATGGTATAGGTGCAGCAGTTGTTATCATCGGTGCTTTATTTAAAATCCTTCACCTTACCGGTGCAGACGAAATGCTAATGATCGGCCTTTCCGTGGAAGCCGCTATCTTCTTTCTTAGTGCGTTCGAGCCACCTCATAAAGAAACTGATTGGACAAAAGTATATCCTGAGCTTGCTGAGGATTTTGAAGGCTCGGCAACAGCACCTACCGTACGGAAGGCGGGCGCCTCTACAGATTCCCCTCTTCTAAAAATTGATGAAATGTTAAAGACAGCAAAGGTTGACCAAAACCTGCTGGATAACTTGGGTAAAGGGTTCCATAATCTTGCTGATTCCGCTAAGCAAATGAATAATCTTTCAAATGCTGCAGTAGCTACGAATGAATATGCCAACAATGTTAAAACTGCATCAAAGGCGCTTACGGATATGAATGTATCCTATAAGACTGCTATCGAAGCTGTAGGGTCAATGGCCAACGCATCGAAAGATGCAGGTGAGTACCACTCACAAGTACAAAAAGTAACGAAGAATTTGGCTGCTTTAAATTCTGTTTATGAAATGGAATTGAAGGATGCTGATAGCCATGTGAAGAATATGAATAAGTTTTATGAAAGCCTTACAGGGGCAATGCAGGGTCTTTCAAAAGTGGGAGATAATACTTCCAAATTCACTTCGGAACTGGGTAAGCTTTCTGACAATTTAGCTGCACTCAATAACGTTTATGGTAGTATGCTTACAGCCATGAGAGGCTCTGGTAAATAATATTTGTAGACAAAAAATAACCCTAAATCGAATAGATTATGGCAGGTGGTAAGGAAACTCCCAGGCAGAAGATGATCGGTATGATGTACTTAGTACTCACCGCACTTCTTGCCTTACAAGTAAGTAGTGCAGTGTTAGAAAAGTTTGCTATCATCAATGAAACACTATTGACCACGGTCTCAACATCAACTGGTAAAAACTCGGAGCAGCTGAAATCCATTGTTGAGGACGGCTCAAAGAGTTCAAATCCAAAAGTAAAGCGAGCAGTTGAAAATGCGGTGAAGGTGCGTGAAATAACGACCAGCACGTTAGCCTATATGGATGATGTGAAGAAGGCTATGATGGCTGAGGCTGGTGCAGAAAAGATTGATGGAAAATTGATTAATGATCACAGTTCGAAAGTAGCAGTAATGATGATTGATCCAAAATCAACTCACGGAAAAGGTTTCGAGACTAAGCTTAAAGATTTTGAAAAGCAATTGAATGAGTTAACAGGAGGCAAAGTAAAATTTGAATCATTAACCAAGGCACCTAAGGATATTCCTTTATTTGCCAGTGATGATGACCATGTGCGTAAGGATTTCTTGACCTTTACTTTTGAAAATACGCCAGCGATTGCAGCCCTAGCTTCTGTTACCCAGGTTCAAACAGAGATTTTGGAGAATGAGTCATTAGCATTAGATTACTTGGCAGCGGAAGCCGGAGCCAGTGTTGTTAAGTTTGATCGGGTTGTTCCTATGGTGCGTGCTGTATCAAACACAGTTGCTGCAGGAGCACCCTATGAAGCTGATTTGTTTATGGCTGCATCTTCTTCAGCTCTTAGCCCAACCATGACTGTAGATGGAAAACCCCTTAAAGTAGAGGATGATATTAGCGGATTGAAAATGGGACGTGTGAAATTTACAGCCAGTGGTGGTGGATACGATGCGAAAGGAATTGCAAAGCGTACACTAGTAGCTAAAATCACTCTACCAGATACCACCTATACGCAAAACATAGAATATTTTGTAGCTAAACCGGTTATTCGTGTTACAACAGGTACAGCTCCTACCTTGTATATGGGTTGTGGTAATGATGTAAATATTGAAGTGCCAGCGTTGGGTACGAGTTACAATCCAACATTCTCTGCTACAGGTGCCGAAATTATTAAAGGTGCTAATATTGGAAGGGTAATTATTATACCAAGCCAACGAAAAGTAGTAGTTAATGTTAGTAATGCCGGAACAAACCTTGGCTCTGAGCCTTTCGATGTGAAAAATGTACCCCGTCCACGTATTGTTGCTAAGGATAATAATGGACGTGATATCGATTTGAAAAATGGTATTAAGGCTGGTGCGGTGTCCGGCTTACGGATAAACGCTCAGGCAGATGAGAACTTCAAGGCTGAGGTTCCAAAAGATGCCAACTTTAGAATCAGAAACATGTCTGTAATTCTTGCCCGTGGTACTGCCCGAGTTCAAGAAATGACTTTAACCAGCGAATTGGTTGATCTTTCTGCATGGCGTGCACAAATGAGACCGGGGGATAGAATTGTTATCGAGCCCAAGAACGTAGTTCGTATGACGTTTAAAGGAGGGACTGAGCAAATAGTGGTTTCAGGTCAGGATATCGTGACGATACCTATTCAATAAGAAAGAATTTTGAGATTATGAGCATACTGAAGAGAGTTTCCATTTATGTTTTGATTGCACTTCCATTAGCTGCTTTTGCGCAACCTGAAGAAGTCCAATACAATCCTAACTCCCTTAATCCTATTCCCCGTTATGAGCATCTGTTCAAATTGCGGGTATGGAGGATTATTGATTTGAGAGAGAAGCAGAATAAAGGTTTTTTCGCTCGAAATGGGGAGATAACAAAACTAATAATGGACGCTGCAAAGTCTGGAGAGATCGCTGAGATTTACAGGACAGACTCCCTGAAGCAGAAGTATACCAAGGATGAATATTTGGGACAACTAGTACAGCAACAAGGTCAGAGCTTTCCTGCATGGGACCCTGCAACAGCTTATTATTTAAATGATGTGATTTCATTTAATGGTAAAAACTATGAATGCCAGATAGATAATAACACAGGTGTTAATCCAAGTACAGCTCAAAATGGTGAGTGGCTTGTTTCTACCCAAGGGAAAGCATTAGACTATTTACCCAATCAGGTGTTTAGGGTGAACTTGGTAGAGGATGTGATTTTTGATAAGAGAAGATCACGCTTGTACTATGATATTCAGTGCCTTGAATTATCTGCATTTGATGACAATACAGGTACGTATAAAACCCTAGGTTGGTTTAAGTATAAGGATTTGGAGAAGTTGTTTAGAAATAATCCCGAAAAAGCGGTTTGGTTTAACAGACAGAATACAGCCGAGAATAAGAATTATGCAGACGCTTTTCTGTTGAGGTTTTTCAAGGGTGTTATTAATAAGATTGAAAATCCTGATGATAACACGATAGAAGATGTTTACCGTAACAACGGAAGACCTTACTATGAATCAGTTTGGGCTCGTGAGTGGGCAGAGATGATGTTGATGGAGAAGGAGCACAACCTTTGGGAGTTCTAAACGACACAAAAATTTCGATAAAAAGCCTTACAGATATTGTAGGGCTTTTTTATTTCTGTCGTGTGATAAGCTCGGCTTTACTTTTTCCTACAATTTTTTCTAATTCTTCGAGGGAAGCTTCTTTTATTTTTTTCAAGGACTTGAAGTGATTCAGTAATTTTTCCTGAGTCTTTTTGCCAACCCCTTTTAGTTCCTCCAATTCAGTGGAGAGAAATGTTTTGCTTCTTTTCTGTCGATGAAAGGTAATGGCAAATCGATGCGCCTCATCCCGAACAAACTGAAGTAATCGCAAACCCTGCGATTTTTTGTTGATCAGTAACGGAAGTGGATCTTCCGGATAATAGATTTCCTCTAGTTTTTTGGCAATGCCTGCAATAGGGATTTGTCCATAGATGCCTATTTCTTTAAGAGCCTCGCAAGCACTGCTCAACTGTCCCTTTCCTCCATCTATTAGAATCAAGTCGGGCAATGGAAGACCTTCCGTTGTTAACCTGCTGTATCGTCTGAGGACAATTTCTTTCATCGAAGCAAAGTCATCAGGTCCCGTCACGGTTTTGATATTGAAATGACGGTAGCCTTTTTTATCAGGTTTACCATTTACAAAGCGAACCATAGAAGCTACCGGTGCAGTGCCCTGAAAGTTAGAATTGTCGAAACATTCAATAACTTTTGGAGTATTAGACAAGTGAAGATCTTTCTGCAAGGTATAGAGTACTTCGTTTTTCTTTTCCTTTTTCTCGGCACGGAGAAGTTCTCGTTCGCGCTTAAGCTCCATGGCATTCTTCAACGAAAGCAATACCAACTTTTTCTTGTCACCAATTTTAGGGATGGTGTTTTCTACCCCCTCAGGGAGAAGAGGTACCAGAAGATTGCTGAAGACAACAGTATTGGTGCTTTTGGATTGCGCCCGTAATTCCAGAAATGAGAAGATCAAGAGTTCTTCATCTGTTTCCTCCAACTTCTTTTTGAGTTCAATGGACTTGGAGTATATAATCGCTCCCTCTTTTACGATGAGATAATTTACATAGGCGTACTCCTCTCCTCCATAAAGTGAAATCACATCGATATCCGTTAAGTCGCGGTTAACCACCAGGGATTTAGATTGAAATTTTTCAAGTGCATCAATCTTTTCCTTATACGAATGAGCTTTTTCAAATTGAAGCCTTATAGAGGCTGCTTTCATTTGTTCTTGAAAGTATTTTTCAACAATGCTGATTTGACCTTTTAACACGGTGCGCGTATGAGCAATATCATTGAGATAGCTCTCTTCGGTTTGCAGCCCTTCGCATGGCCCCTTACAGTTTCCAATGTGATACTCCAGACATACCTTAAATTTCTTCTGCTGAATGTTAGCGGCCGTTAACGGAAGGGAACAGGTACGAATTGTATAGAGTTTACGAATCAGATCAAGCACATTCTTCATAGCCACCACACTGGAGTAGGGACCGAAATATTCACCTTGTTCGGGGATATATTTTCGTGTGGAGATGATTCTGGGGAAGCGCTCCTTTAAAATGCAGAGGTATGGAAAAGTTTTATCATCCTTTAACAGTATGTTATACTTGGGCTGGTTTTGTTTGATGAGATTATTTTCGAGAAGCAGTGCATCAAATTCAGTACCGGAGAGTGTGTACTCGATCTTCCTAATTTCCGAAACAAGCCGCAATGTTTTTCGACTTACCCCAGTGCTTTTGTTGAAATAGCTGGCTACTCGTTTTTTTAAACTCTTCGCTTTTCCAACGTAAATCAATGTGTCATTTGAATCATAAAACCGGTAGACTCCAGGGGAATCAGGAAGGTGTTGGATATAGTTTTTTATCCCATCCTTCATGAAGTGCTTGATTATTTGAGGTGATCAATTTCCCATGCAGCCTCATCTTCCACAAAGGTGGAATCATTCTCCAGATTTTCGTATTGACTGCAATCAAGAGTAATATCCATGCCGGTGGAAGGCCTTCTAAAAGTACCTTTCTTGTACTCCAGAGAAGGATCCATGTACACCTTGCGCATGAATTTTTCCCATATAGGCCGTGCGGTACGTGATCCCTGGCCCATATCCCAACTACGGTAGTGAATGCTTCGTTCGTCTCCACCCACCCATGCTCCAGAAACCAGATCTTTCGTTACACCCATGTACCACCCATCGGAGGCATTGTTGGTTGTACCGGTTTTACCGCCAATTTCGTTATCTTCCTTAAGATCAAAACTGAGACCACCGGAAGTACCCCCTGCAATTTGTACTCCACCCATCAGCATATAAATCATTTTGTAGGCGGTTTGTTCACTGATCGCTTGTCTTGTCTTAGGCACAAAGTTTTCAATTACATTTCCATTCTTGTCTTCAATACGGGTGATGTAATAGGGCTCTGTATAAATCCCTTCGTTTACAAATGTACAGTACGCTCCAACCAGTTCGTAAAGCGATACATCGCTTACACCAAGACACAACGAGGGAACAGCATCAAGTTTACTGGTAATACCAACGCGTTCAGCAAATTTTACAACATTTTCAGGCCCGACTTTTTGCATGACTTGAGCTGTAATTGAGTTGATAGATCGCGCCATGGCTTCACGCAAAGTCATCATTTCACCAGTTCCATATGAACCATCGGAATTTGGGGGGTTCCAGGTTGTTCCGGATACTTTAAAGCTTGGTGAGATGTCTGGTAACTTAAGACATGGGTTGTACCCCGCTTCCAAGGCTGTTCCATATACAAACGGCTTGAACGTTGAGCCGGGTTGACGCTTGCCCTGCCGAACGTGATCATACTTGAAATATTTGTGGTTAATCCCCCCCACCCATGCCTTGATAGCGCCTGTATTAGCGTCCATGCTTGTCATACCGGTATGTAGAAAGCGTTTATAATAATTTAATGAGTCCATCGAACTGAAAAGAGTATCTCGCTCCCCCTTCCAGGAGAAAACCCTCATTGGTTTTTTTTCATTAAGCTTGATCTTGATCGAATCAGAACCTTCACCATACTGTGCCACCAGATTTTTGTAGGTATCGGTTTGCTTGATGCGTGACTGAAGAAATCCTTTTATCTCTTTCCAGTCATCGTCAATCCAGGGATTTCTTCCTTTCCAGTGTTCATCAAAAATTTGCTGTTGCGCTTTCATGTGCTCGGCTACCGCTTCTTCTGCATAGCGTTGCATGCGGCTGTCAATGGTTAAGTAAATTTTTAGGCCTGATTCCTGTAGGTCAATTCCGCGATCTTTACACCACCGCATAAGTTCGGGTTCAATCACTCTTCGGAAATACGTGGCCAGCCCAACATTTTGATTTTGAACTTTATACCGAAGAGCGATAGGCAAAGATTTAATAGAATCAAACTCTTCGTTTGTCTTAATGTATCCGTGCTTTAATAATTTCCCCAGTACTTCATTTCTCTTTGATAGGGATTTTTCAGGATTGATTACCGGATTGAATCGTGTAATAGCCTGAAGCATTCCAACTAAAACAGCAGATTCCTGAACATTCAGGCTGTCAGGAGTTTTATTGAAATACGTTTCAGAGGCAACTCGTATACCATATGCATTACCTCCAAAGGGCGCAGTATTTAAGTACATGGCGATAATCTCCTCTTTGGTGAAATTCTTCTCCAGGTAAACAGAGATAATCCATTCCTTAGTTTTATCAAAAATGCGTTTAGGATACTGGCCGGGAATTAATCGTACGATGGATCCGTCCAATCCAAGGTCTTCATTTTGTGTGTACAGGTTTTTAGCAAGTTGTTGGGTTATCGTACTTCCTCCTCCTTGAGGGTTTAGCGTAATTAGCCCATAGGCCACCCGCATGTAGGCCCAAAAGTCCATTCCGGAGTGACTGTTAAATCGATGATCTTCAGAAATAATCAGTGTATTAATTAAGTCAGGGGAGAGCTGATCGTATGTGGCCTGGCTTCTATTGTAACGGAAGTACCGTCCCAATGAGACCCCATCAGCTGAGATAAGCTCAGAGGAGAGATCATTCTCAGGATTCTCAATGGATTTTAAACTAGGCATACCCCCATAAAATCCAAGAAAGTCGATGCTTACAGTATAAACATAGAGAGGGAATCCGATGATAAAGCAGAAAAATAGAATCCAGATTGTTTTAACGATAGTTCTGAACCACAGTCGCTCAAAAGTGAGCACCTCATGGATTTTCCGGGTGATAGTTTTTTTCAAAGAATCGGATGTACTCATCGAGGCCTTTTGTTCGGTAAAATATATCGAAATTGTCTTTAGTAATTACAAAGCTATTGAATTTAAGGCTCTTTAGTTCGGTAAATGAGGGAAGGTTTTCGGTAAACGTTTTATAATACTCCAGCGCTGAACTTACCCGGGGTAAATCAGCGACCAGTGTAATGGTGTAGGAATCGTTGAGAATTAGATTGCTTACTTTAAGACCAAGATCGCTAAAGTGTGCTTTATTAAATGACTCAAGCGTTTGAGAAATTGCTCCTTCTTTTTTTGCCGCGGTCTCCGATACAAGAACAAAGTAATGGGGTTCCTCAAAGGATTTAATGAATTGAATTCCTTTTTCTTTCTCTTGCTTTAATTGAAAATCGCGAGATGCGACTAAAAGTTTCTTGGCATACTCAGTTACATCGCTTTCGGGGTATTGTTTGATAAAGTGGTCGAGCGCTAATTGATACTGACTGATGTTCTCCAATTGACCAATCACCAGTACCTTCAGTAATTCGAGATTAGGAGTGAAGGAAGTCTTCTCTAATATTAGTGCGCTCTCAATGAGTTGTCTGGCTTGTGCGTAATCCCTCGCCTCAAACTTTTCATAGGCCAGTTTATACATTGCTTTCTGCTTGCTAATCACCAAGCCAGATTCCTGCAAGTAGTTAGGGTTTATTAGAATTTTGGCAAAAGGTGATTCAGGGAATTTCTCTTTGAGCTGAGTAGCATATTGATTGGCTCTCGCCATATCAGTTTCTTTAAATATCAGGTAGAGTTTATAAAGCGCCTCGGGGCGATACTCTGTTTCCGGAAAACGCGTTAACAAGGTCTCGTATGAGGCAACCGAATTATCTTTCTCCTGCAGGTCGAAGTAATAGATGTCGCCTAACCGGAAATAGGCATCTTCAATTTTTTTCAACGCCTCTGCCACTTGCTTTTCAGTAACGGGAAGCTGACTCAGGACCCGATTGTACTCCTCTTCAACCGGATCTTTAGCAATCACAGTCTGCTGTTCACTGGCTAAATTTTCATTTTGGTCAGCCGTTCGATCAGGCTCAACTCTAACAATGTTGGTGGTTCGTGTAGCTCTTCGCCAATTATCTTCCAGGGGGATATTACCCCAAATTCGCGTGAATTCAGATTGCCCTAAGGCAACCGCTGAGGGGTTTCCAAAGTACCAGTTGGAAACATCGAGGCTTGACCCTGTGGCCAGCGAGGTGTTGACAGCAGTGATCTCAATTCTCTCTTTCTTTTTCCGTTTTGATTTTACTTCCGGTTTTTTTTGACTTTCCACAACGGTGGCAATGTGTTTGTGTAAAGAAGCTGTATCCATTTTCGCCATCACCAACAAACTGTCTTGCCAGGCAATCGTATTTAGATTCTTAACAAACTCATTCAATATTTTTTGACGAACCTGAATGGCCTTATAATTTTCAAATGTAGGGGGAAGTGCAGACACCGCACTATCATAATAGGCTTGTGAAAGCTGGTAGTTTTTAAGGGTGTCATAATATATCTCTCCAAGCTTCAGGTATGCTTGGCCGTCAATTTGTTTATTGGTTCCTTCTCGAATAGCAAGATTATAGTTAGCGATGGCCTCGTTAAGATTGTTTTGTTTTCGTTCAAACACACCCATCTCGTAAAAAATCTTGTCGCGAAAGTCCTTGTTCTTGGAATCTTTTAATAATTTTTTGAACGACTTACGGGCACTAGCGACATCCTTACTTCTTGAAATTTCAGCAACTTGTGCCATGTAAAGGCGGGCATAGAAATCAACTTCGTAATCCGGATTGGTTGAAATGCACTCTCGATAATAATTGAAAGCCTCTGATTCAAAGCCGAGTTCCTGATACACTTGTCCGATAATAAAATATACCCGGCCTGGCTTGTCGTTTCGCTTTAGTAAAGAGGTGGATGATGTGAGATTACGCACCATATTGTCGTAATCTTTGCGCAATTGATAATAGTATGCCTTTTGGAGGTAAAGATTTTTTTGGTTTGTCTTACTTAACTTTTCTTTTGAAAGAAAATCAAATGCAGCTTCAGCGTTGTTATACTCGCCATGCGCAACAAAGGTACGCCCCAGTTGAATGATGGCTTCATGACGGGTGTCTGTGTTTTTACTTTTTGTATTTACAAATTTGAACGTTTGAACCGCATTACCCCAGTCAAGACTGTACAATCTTGCTTTACCTACAAGAATGTAACAATCATCTACCCACTTACTATTCGGATGACGTTGAATAGCCAGCGATGCCATTTTTATAGCTTCCTGAATCTCCTTATCATAACCTTTTGCTTGAGTAGAATCAATATAAGGTTGAAGTTGTAAAATGTGATTGTAGTCGTCTACCTGACTCTTAAGTATGGTTTGTTCAATTTTTTTGAGTTCATCTTTAGCGTAGTAATATCCGTTATAATGAGCCGTTGTGTTATGGAAAGCTTTGCTCGTCCAGGTGGTGGATTGCGAAGAGCAAGCCGATAGAAGAAGAAACCAAAGAATATATAAAACCGGGTTTTTCAAGCTTTTTGTGTCAGGTCATAACAGAACGTAAAAATCACATATTCCATATTATAATCGGGTATAATATCTAATTTTGCCACCAAAATAAGGGAAATTTGAAGCCTAAAAAGACATTATCCAATTGGCTTACAAGCCGGTATCAACTCATCATCCGAAATGAAGAGAACTTTGCTGAAAAAACAAGCCTTGGATTCACCTATTCTAAGGTAATTCTTTTTTCGGTCATCCTGTTTTCGGCCATTTTCATCATAAGCCTGCTCCTGTCCAAATCGCTTTTAGCAAAATGGTTTGATCCACGTCATGCCACCATGGAGATGAACAAGCAATTGGTAGAGTTAAAAGATAAACTTGATTCACTTGAAGTTGAGGTGGATCGTAAGGATCAATTCATATTGAATTTCCAACGCGTGTTGAGTGGCGATACTAGTGACTTCAAAGATCCGGCCGAAATACTTCAGGGGGAGAATCAACCCTTGACTAAATCCAGTGAAATGAAATTGGCTCCAGCGGATTCACAATTCCGAAAAGAGTTTGAAAAGTCTGATCTTTCTCTCATTACACTCACCAGCGTGAAGTACCGTGAGTTGCAAGAGACTTTTTTCTTCTCCCCCATCACGGGTTTTATCTCTGATCACTATGATGTAAAGAAGGGACACTATGGTGTTGATATTGTTGCGAAGACAAATGAAGCCGTAAAGAATGTAGCGGATGGAACAATTGTATTTGCCTCCTGGACACAGGATGCGGGTTATGTGATGATGATCCAGCACAGAGGTAATCTGATCTCGGTCTATAAGCACAATGCGGAACTCTTGAAAAAAGTTGGTACTTTTGTAAACGCAGGTGAAATTATCTCTATCGTTGGCAATAGTGGGGAGATGACAGACGGACCACACCTTCATTTCGAGTTGTGGTACAACGGAAATCCCCTGAATCCTGAAGAATTTGTAACCTTTTAAAAAGTAGAGAAATGCTAACTTCAAAAGAACAGAAACGAGTAGCCGAAGAAATCAGCAGCTCAAGTAATACCATTGGGAAAGGCACTTTCCTGGAAGGAAACATTGAGACGTACGGGAATATCCGTGTGGAAGGAAAGGTAGTGGGGAATGTAAAGTCAAAGTCGAAAGTAGCATTAGGCAACTCTTCGCATGTGCAGGGAAACATCATTGCCCAAAATGCGGATATCGAGGGTGAAGTACGTGGGAGGTTGGAGATTTCTGAACTACTGGTGTTGAAAGCCACTGCCGTAATCAATGGAGATATTGTAACGGGGAAATTGGTAGTAGAGCCGGGCGCAGTATTTAACGGAACCTGTAAGATGGGCGCTACAGTTAAAGAAATCAAAATAGGAGACACCAACGGCCTTAGTGCAAGAGCATTTTCCCGCCCTGAGGAAGCCAGCGCGAACTGATCATTTTTTAAGTGCGTGATGATCCCACTGGAATGACCGCACAAAAATCACCTGACCAGAATGAGGGTCCAGTCAATTCGTATTTAAAGTACAGCGGGTTAGCGTTTCAATTATTGGCCGCAATCGGAATTTTTGGTTGGCTGGGTTATAAACTAGATCACTATTTGTCTTTGAAATTCCCTGTCTTCATGTTGCTTTTGGGCTTTCTTGGATTTGCTGCCATGATGGTTCAGATTTACCGATCCCTTAAATAGTTCTGAATTGGTAAGATTTCTTATAGCGTTAAGTTTCACGGCCCTTGTCATTTTGGGACTTGGGCTTTGGGGAATGGAAATACTTCCCACTTTCTTTTACCAAACCCTGATCTTTCTTTTTATAACTACCGGTGGGCTCTATCGATTCTTACTGAAAACCAAGCGGGAACGCCCCGACTATTTTATTCAATTGTACCTGCTAACCATGGTGGTAAAGCTCATTGCCTACAGTGCCTACCTGTTCATCGTAGTTCGTAGTCAACCCCAAGACATGGCCAGGAATATTGTCTTTTTTATGGCTGTCTATTTCGTATTTACCGCCATTGAAATTGGCTTTCTTTACCGACAGATTAATCGGTAAAAGAAACACGTCCCTGGAGTCCTAAAAAAAAATCAAATTATTTCTTTCTGTAGGGTAAATTGATACCTTTGCGGTCGGATTTTTTACCCCTTAAATAGCCCAAATGAGTCTGTTCTCCAATAAAATCAGCCGTTTTTATTATTTCATTGCTCTGCTGTTTTTAGTTGGATTTTCAACACCCTCTTTTGCTTCGGAGGCTGAAAATGACACAACAGAATTTAATGCCAGTGAGGTGATCCTCCACCACGTGTTGGATGATCATATTTGGCACTTTTGGGATGGTCACTACGGCACCCTGTACCTTCCGGTTATTGTTTATTCTTCTGAAAAGGGTTTGGATATTTTCTCATCACGTAACTTTTATGATGAACATCATAACCTTGTGGAGTTTAATGGTTATAAATTAGAACATAGTCACATTACCCTGGCCGATTCAGGAAAGGCGGTCTTGGATGTATCGATCACCAAGAACGTAGCCATGCTATTGATCAATGCGACTCTTTTATTGATTGTATTTTTCTCCGTAGCCAATGCATACAAGAAAAATGTTGGCAAGGCCCCTAAAGGCATTCAGTCTTTCTTTGAACCCATCATTGTTTTTGTGCGCGATGAAATTGTAAAACCAAACATCGGGCATCATTACGAAAAGTATTTACCGTATCTGCTCACATTATTCTTTTTTATTCTCTTCGGAAATTTCCTGGGCCTGTTACCAGGAGCGGGAAACATGACGGGAAATATAGCCGTGACTTTAACATTGGCTGTCTTTACCTTTATCCTTACCAATGTTAATGGTAACAAAGCCTATTGGGGTCACGTTTTCTGGACACCCGGGGTACCGCTTGCCTTACGTCCCATCATTATGCTGGTAGAAGTCGTTGGTATTTTTACCAAGCCATTTTCATTAACCATTCGTTTGTTTGTGGCCATTACCGCAGGACACATCGTATTGCTAAGCTTGATTAGTCTTGCCTTTATTTTCAAAAGTGTTTATGTAGGAGCCGCTGCCTCCTTAATGGTATTGTTTATCAATTTGATTGAGTTGTTGGTGGCTGGTATCCAGGCCTATGTATTTACGCTGTTTACCGCGTTATACATTGGAATGGCTACTGCAGAGCACGAGCATCATTAATGTGAACTAAAGATATCCTCTTACTAAAAGGTGAGAGGCGTTTTAACTTAAATACATAAAGCTATGTTGTTATCACTTTTGTTGGACATGAGTTTTGCGATCATGGGTGCTGGTATCGGTGCTGGTCTGGCTGCAATTGGCGCTGGAATTGGTATCGGTCGTATTGGTGGCTCTGCTATGGAAGGTATGGCTCGTCAGCCTGAAGCTTCCGGCAAAATTCAAGGTGCTATGTTGGTGATTGCTGCCTTGATCGAGGTGGCTGCCCTGTTTGCACTGGTTATTTGCCTCATGGTGGCATTGTCCTAAAGAATCAAGAGCATCCGACAATTGGCCGGATGCTCTTAATTTTTAATAACATTTCAATTTATCTGAATTAAAAGATATGGAACTATTAACCCCCGGCTCAGGTCTGATTATTTGGCAGGCAATTATTTTCATCCTGCTTTTTATTATTCTTTCCGTGTTTGCATGGAAGCCAATTCTCACCTCATTGAAAGAGAGAGAATCTTCCATTCAGGATGCCCTCGACACTGCCGATAAGGCGCGTGCGGAGATGGCCAAGCTCACCGCGGACAATGAAAAACTTTTAAAGGAAGCACGTGTGGAGCGTGATAAAATGTTGCGTGAAGCGCGAGAAGCATCAAGCCGTTTGAAGGATGAGGCCCATACTGACGCTAAGAAGGCAGCGGATAAAATCATTGATGATGCCCGTGCTGCCATTAACATTGAGAAGCAGGCAGCCATGAAGGAGATTAAGGTTCAGGTGGCGATGTTCTCACTTCAGGTAGCTGAGAAATTATTGAAGAAAAATTTGGCGAACGATAAGGAACAGAAGGAATTGGTGGAGGGGTATATCAAAGAAATAAAATTAAACTAAAGCATGGCCGATTCACGGGTAGCATCGCGGTATGTAAAGTCGCTGTTGGGGTTGGCAGTTGAGCAAAAGGCATTGGAGGCTGTCCATCAGGACATGGTGGCCTTTGCAAAGCTTTGCAAGGAGAATCGTGCATTTACTCTCATGTTGAAAAGCCCGGTCATTAAACACGAGAAAAAGAGAGACATTCTGGAGAAGATTTTTGTTGGTAAAGTTCATGCCCTCACCATGGCAATTTTTGATATCATTACCCGCAAAAACAGAGAGCCAATTTTGCCCACGATTGCCAATGAGTTTCATGTTGCGTACAATGAGTACAAGGGCATTGGCGGAGCATCGATAATCAGTGCGGTACCATTGGATAAAAAATTACGAGAAGAAATTGAACAGATCGTAAGAAAATTGAGTGATAAAAAGCAGGTGGAAATCACTGAAAAAGTAGATGCGGAAATGATTGGTGGTTTTATATTAAATGTTGGGGACCGTCAGATTGACACCTCTATCAAAAGCAAACTGAAGGCACTGAAAGTGAAATTTAGTCAGAATCCCTATGTGAAGGAGTTCTGATAAGTATAAACGAACAACGAACAACGAACAACGATATTATGGCAGAGATTAAACCCGAAGAAGTATCAGCAATATTGCGCGAGCAACTTGCACAAACGCGCACCGATGCAGAGTTGGAAGAAGTAGGCACTGTATTAACGGTTGGGGATGGTGTAGCACGTATCTATGGATTAACCCAGGCTCAGGCGGGTGAGTTACTTGTATTTGAAAATGGATTACGCGCATTGGTGTTGAATCTTGAAGAAGATAATGTTGGTGCAGTAATCCTTGGAGATTCAAAGGATATTCATGAAGGTGATACCGTAAAACGTACCAAGCAGATCGCTTCCGTTAATGTGGGCGATGGTATATTAGGTCGTGTAGTAGATACTCTTGGCGAACCCGTGGATGGCAAAGGACCAATCACCGGTGAATTGTTTGAAATGCCCCTGGAAAGAAAAGCTCCTGGTGTAATTTTTCGTCAGCCGGTAAATGAGCCATTGCAAACCGGTATTAAAGCAATCGACTCCATGATCCCCATTGGTCGCGGCCAACGTGAATTGATTATTGGTGACCGCCAAACCGGTAAGACAGCGGTAGCAATCGATACGATCATCAATCAAAAAGAATTTTATGACAGCGGAAAGCCTGTCTATTGTATTTATGTAGCCATTGGTCAGAAAGCGTCAACGGTAGCAGCCGTGGCTGCCGAGCTTGAAAAAGCAGGTGCTCTTGCGTACACTGTAATTGTGCTGGCATCGGCTTCCGATCCTGCGCCTATGCAATTCTTTGCTCCGTTTACGGGTGCAACTATTGGAGAATTTTTCCGCGACACTGGCCGCCCTGCGTTGGTTATCTATGATGACTTATCAAAGCAAGCCGTGGCCTACCGGGAAGTATCACTGTTGCTAAGAAGACCTCCCGGACGTGAAGCATATCCGGGTGATGTGTTTTACCTACACTCACGTTTGCTGGAGCGTGCTGCCAAAATCATCAACAACGATGAAATTGCCAAGAACATGAATGACCTGCCTGCTTCCATCAAGCATTTGGTAAAAGGCGGTGGTTCACTCACAGCACTTCCTATTATTGAAACACAAGCAGGAGATGTTACGGCTTACATTCCAACCAACGTAATTTCAATTACCGATGGTCAGATATTCTTGGAAACGAACTTATTTAACTCGGGTATTCGTCCTGCCATTAACGTGGGTATTTCTGTTTCTCGTGTGGGGGGTAATGCACAGATCAAATCCATGAAGAAGGTTGCGGGTACGTTGAAACTTGACCAGGCACAATTCCGCGAACTTGAAGCATTTGCAAAATTTGGCTCCGACCTGGATGCTGCCACCAAACTTACGATTGAACGCGGCCGCAGAAATCAGGAGATTCTGAAGCAGGATCAGTACGCACCGGTATCCGTGGAAGACCAGGTAGCGATTATTACGGCTTCTACCCGTGGATTTATGGACAAAGTTCCGGTAACTAAAGTTCGGGAATTCGAGAAAGAGTTTACCACATTAATGAATGCCACGCATCGTAATGTACTTGATAATTTTCGTGCAGGTAAATTTGAGGATGCCGATGTGGCAACGTTAAAGAAAGTAGCCACTGATTTAGCAAGCGGATATTAATCATCATCGAATCGAATTGAAAAATGCCTAGTTTAAAAGAAGTAAAAACCCGAATCGGTTCTGTGGTCTCCACCCAGCAGATAACCAAAGCCATGAAAATGGTGGCGGCTGCTAAGTTGAGAAGGTCTCAGGATAGGATTTTTCAAATGCGCCCCTTTGCGAAGAAGTTATCGTATATCCTTCAAAATCTATCATCCGTTCAATTAACTGATGCTGGTGATAATTGGTACGCCAAAGTAAGAGAAGAAAAAAAGATCCTTATTGTTGTGGTTAGTTCTGATCGTGGATTGTGCGGCTCATTTAACGGTAATGCATTCAAGGGTACACTTAAACTCATCAGCGATAAATACGAAAACCAATTCAATTCGGGCAACGTTACAATTCTTCCCATTGGGAAAAAAGCACTTGATTATTTTTCAAAGAGAAAGGTCACTGTTGTAACGGAATATGCCACGATACTCTCTCACATCTCTTTTGAGAATGTAAGCAACGCGGCTACGTTTATTATGGAGGGATATCGTACCGGAAAGTTTGATAAAGTCGAAATCGTATATAACGAATTCAAAAATGTGGCTACTCAAATCCTTCGTACCGAGCAATTTCTCCCGGTACTTCCACCCGCGTCCGACAAGAAAACCGTTGAAGTAGATTATATCTACCAGCCAAATCAGGATGAAATTATGACGGGGCTGATACCAAAATCGCTTAAAGTACAATTGTATAAGGCTGTTTTGGATTCCAATGCTGCAGAGAACGGAGCCAGGATGACGGCCATGGATAAGGCCACTGAAAATGCTGGTGAGTTGCTAAAGGAATTACGACTGACCTATAACCGTTCACGCCAGGCTGCCATTACCAAGGAAATTCTTGAAATTGTTGGAGGAGCTGAAGCATTAAAGTCGGCATAAATCATCCATAACAAAGTCTAACTTTAAAGTCTCTCTCAATGAGACTTTTTTGTTTTAGCATGGTGAGTACACTACTTAAATTCTATCGATTACTTTCAATACTGAGTCTAGATGTCGCGGTAGGGGCGGTTTGCTCCTCCGTTTGGTTCGCGGATTTTTTTGGCGTAAAGCCCGGTGGCATTGCATTTACTGTTTTAGGATTAACGGTGTGGATCATTTACACGCTTGATCACCTGGTGGATGCACGTACTATTAAAAGCCCTGCCAACGCTAAACGCTACCAGTTTCACCAACAGCATTTTTCGATCATAGGAATTGTATGGATGCTGGCTATCGTGTGTGACGGGGTGCTGGTGTTCTTTATGAGAAAGGAAATTTTGTATGATGGCCTTTGGCTATCTGCTTTGGTCATTATCTATTTCTTATTTCATCGGTACGTTGGTTTTTTAAAAGAGTTCACCATTGCAGTACTGTACACGGTGGGTGTTTTGCTTCCAACGCTATCCTTAAAGGGTGCTCCACCAATTGCCTCCGAGTGGGCTGTAATATCAAGTTTTCTTCTAACTGCGCTAATTAATATTCTACTGTTTTCGTGGGTTGATCATGATGCGGATGTAAGTGATGGACAGCACTCATTTGCCATTGTTTTTGGCCGGAGGCATACACAAAAATTTGTTAATATATTGTTCATCGCACAAGTAATCCTCCAATTTGTGATTATTTATTGGGGAGGAGCCGCCCCGGTTATTTTACTATTGAGCATGAATAGCGTTCTTCTTTTTATTTTTTACTATGCAGAGCGATTAAAGAAGAATGATTCCTTTAGGCTAGCAGGAGATGCAGTATTTTTCTTTCCGGCAGTAGCGTTATTTTTGAGATGGATTTTTTAATCCCTTCAATAACTTATTGATGGTCTCTTTAATCCGAGTCTCCCGAGTTAGCGTCTTCTTAGCGGAATTTATCCAAACAACATATTCCTTTCGGTTTGTAAAAGATAACGTATCAAAAAACTCTTTGGCTTTTTTACTTTTTACAAATACTTTTTGAAGATCCTCTGGAATTTCAACTGTGCGCTCTTCCAGGTCTTTTTCGATCACCACCTTAACACTATCTCCTACCTTTTTTCCAATGGCTGCACGAACATCCTTTCTGACCAGCAGCACATGACTGCCGGTACCCATGTTGGCGATAAGTCCGCGATAGGGATGTCCATCAAATGTTGCTTTAATCTTTATATGTCCCCGTGTACCAAATAGAGCCTGTGTATCAAAGGGAACGGTGACAAATGCGGCATCGATTTTTTTCTGAGGGTTTTCCAAAACCGCGGTGAAGGATACCTTTTTAGCTTTATGGATCATACATTTTGATGTGGTTTGACTAATCCTGACTTTTTCTTACAATTCAATTGTACCGATCACAACAGGTGATTCCAACGAATCAACGCAAAAACAGCAGATTAGGTAGTTGGCAAGATAAAAATGCCTAAAAACTAACTTTAAAAGAATAAAATTCTACAAAAACCTTATTTGGGTTATGTAGACTAGGGTTTACAAATTATCTTTCGAGGATTTACCAAATACCTATTCAGTAGTAACCTCTACCTAAAGAAATCGCTACGCATGCATGACCTAATTCAGCAACTTCCAGGGGTGATCTACGAATTCACTATCCGGCAGGACGGCCATAAAGCGTTCACCTTTGTTAGCGCCAACTGTCGGGAGGTATTGGGTGTTACGGCAGAGGATCTGTTGCGAAGTCCCTCCACATTGATAGATGCAATGATTGCTGAGGATCGGGAAAACTACGAGCTTTCATCCGAAGAGAATTACCATCGACAAACCGTTTGGAATTGGGAGGGGCGTATTCGCGTTGGAAATGAAATCCGTTGGATTGAAGCGCGCTCGAATTATGAGCGGAGAGATGATATTGTAATCCGTAAGGGAATCATCCTTGATATTACCGAGCGAAAACTCCGTGAGCAAGAAGCGGAAGCACTGAGTAAGAAAAACGAAACAATGTTTACGCAGTTGTTTAATAGCGCACCCATGGGGGTAGTGTTATTGGATGAGCACGGTAAAGTGGAGTTAGTCAATCAGGGCTTTCGCGAAATGTTTGGGTACAACCTTGAAATCTTAAAAGGAAAAAACCTTAATGATTTTATTGTTCCTGAAGAACTGAAGAATGAAGGCATTGATCTCAATAATCTGATTACAGCCAATAAAGTTATTAGCGTAATCACGAGTCGAAAGCATCGTCATGGTCATATTGTCGATGTGTTACTGTATGGAGTTCCCGTTCAATTTGATCACCGCACCATTGGTATATACGGAGTCTATGTCAACATTACGGATCGTAAGAAGGTTGAAGAGGAGTTGAAAATCAGAAATATTGAGCTTGATAATTTTGTTTACAAGGTTTCGCATGATTTGCGTGCTCCGCTCTCTTCCATTCTGGGCCTCGTAAATCTTGCTCGTCTTCCTGGTAATGAGGATAACCCGATGGACTATATTGACATCATCGGCAAAAAGGTTGAGGATCTTGACCACTTTATCGGTGATGTGTTGAGCCATTCCAAAAATCTTAAAATGGATGTGCATATCACAGCTATTGATTTTAATTCCATTATTTCCAGAACGTTTATGGATTTAAACTACTTGGAGGGAGCTGCTGAAGTGATGGTATACAGAAGAGTAGAAGGTGTTGAATTTTATAGCGATCCGTGGAGGGTATCGGAGGTCTTTAGAAACCTGGTATCCAACGCGATTAAATATAGACAGGTGGAGTCTGAAAAACCTGAAATCAGGATCGAAGTCAATGCCAATGATCTTCAGGCGGAGATTGTATTTTCCGACAATGGGATTGGTATTGAAAAGGATAAACTGACCAAGATTTTTGAAATGTTTTATCGGGCCACTGAACAATCGGATGGCTCGGGCATAGGACTATACATTGTAAAAAATGCAGTAGAAAAATTAGGAGGCAGTATAACAGTAGAGAGTAGCGTTGGGTCGGGCACCACCTTTACCATACTTTTACCCAATCGCTTAACCGAATCAGCTCTTCATAAAGCCCCACACCTCGCTAAAAACCATGAAAACGGTTGAAGTAAAAACCGATCATCACATTCGTGAATTCAATAGGCTTCCGGTAAGGTTATACAAAAACCAACCGTACTGGATTCGTCCGCTGGATGCAGACGTGGAGGCAGTATTTGATCGCAAGAAGAATAAGTTGTTTTCGCACGGTGAGATCATTCGTTGGTTACTACTGAATGATGCAGGGGAAACAATTGGCAGGGTTGCAGCTTTTATTGATCAGAAGACAGTAAACAAAGGTAATGATCAGCCCACGGGTGGCATGGGTTTTTTTGAATGTATTCAGGATCAACACGCGGCATTTGCTCTTTTCAATCAATGTAAAGAGTGGCTGCAGCAAAAGGGAATGGAGGCAATGGATGGCCCAATTAATTTCGGACCAAGAGATCGGTGGTGGGGGTTATTGGTGGACGGCTTTGATCGCGAGCCGAATTATCAATGCAATTATAATTTTCCATACTACAAAGATTTTTTTGAGGCCTATGGCTTCCAGGTATATTTCTATCAATTCACCTACGGAAGAAAAGTAATGGGCCCGTTAGCAGATAAACTTTGGAGTAAATCAAATCTGGTGGGAGAAGATCCCAACTATACCTTCGGCTTTTTTCAGGGAAAGGATTTAGACAAGCTTGCGGATGATATTCGTATAGTATATAACCGGGCGTGGGCAAAACGAGGGGAGATACCTGAGCTTTCGCAGGCGCAGGCGCGTAACCTGGTAAAGCAAATGAAACCTATTATGGATAGAAAGCTGGTTTGGTTTGGATATTATAAGGGTGAGCCTATCTCTTTTTTTATTTCGATACCTGAATTAAACCAGATTTTTAAGCATGTTAATGGTAAACTGAATTTACTTGGTAAATTGAAATTTCTGTGGCATACCTGGAGGAAAACAAATAAGAAAGCATTCGGTATTTTGTTTGGAATTGTACCCGAGCATCATGGAAAAGGTGTGGATGGAGGAATGATATTAGGATTCAGAAGGATGATACAGGAAGAGTATTTACGGTATGAGGATTATGAATTTGGATGGATTGGTGACTTCAATCCAAAAATGATGCGAGTATCTGAACAGGTACAAACCCAGGTGGTGAAAACACACGCCACGTACCGCAAATTATTTGATGAGTCAAAACCTTTTAAACGCATGCCTGTTATAGGCTGATCATGCAACAGGAAGAAGAAACACGTTCGGGTTTTTTGTTTAAAAATCTTTTCAGGGGACTGATTGGTTTCCTCATTATCATTTCGTTGTTCATTCTATTTGAAGACTACATCGTTGAAGTTTTTGAAGAACACAAAGCTGTAATTCGAGCAAATACTGTATTGATGTATAGCATTTATACACTCTCTGAGATCGTCTTTGGAATTTTGCCACCGGAGTTGTTTATGCTCATTTGGATTTCCTCCAAGGTTACATTAATAGACTATTGTATCAGTCTCACCTATCTCACGCTAATCTCCTATGGAGCTGGGGTGTTGGGGTATTTTATTGGTAAGTATTTCTCGAAAACATCTATTTATAAAAAGATAGGCGAAAAATACATGAAGCCCTATGAGGGGCAGCTCAAGCGCTTTGGAGGGTATTTGGTTTTTGTGGGAGCTGTAACACCAGTTCCCTTTTCAGCAACCTGCATGTTGGCAGGATCAATCAATTATCCGTTCAATTCATTTTTGCTAATCTGCATTACGCGCATCCTGCGCTTTGCTGTATACGGTTGGATGGTTTGGTCTTTCCCGAACTGGTTCTCTGTATAAGATCAATTCAATCACGAGGCTGCAATCTTAAGAACTGCTTCTACAAACCGGTCAAGATCTTTTGTGGTGGTGTATACATGTGGTGTAACCCGCACACCACTGATGTTCTCCCATTTTATGGATACCGTGTGAATTTGGTACTCACTAAAAAGTTTTGAAGCGATATCTCCAGGATCTACACCATCAATAGAAAAATTTCCCAGTGCACAGGAATACTCAGGTTTAAGAGAGATGTTTAATTTCACTCTGGGGTTAGTGATCACCTTTTCACACCAGTAATTTTTCAGGTAGCGTAAGCGCTCTTCTTTTCTTTTTGAACCAATGGCAAGCTGAAAGTCAATGGCTTGCCCTATTGCCTGTTCAGGCGCAAATGACCGTGTTCCCAGGGTTTCAAACTTTCGGATATCAGCACTTTGAGGCTTATCGTTGGGGAAAAGTGGCCACAGCCCTGAAATGTTATCTTTTTTAACATACAACATACCGGTACCAAACGGTGCGCTTAACCATTTATGTAAACTGGTTCCGAAATAGTCGGGATTGAAATCAGTTATTTTGTAATCCATATGAGCAAAGGTGTGCGCACCATCAACAATGGAAATAATATTTCGCTTGCGGGCCTCTTCGCAAAGCCTCTTCACCGGAAAAATTTGACCTGTCCAGTTGATCATGTGTGTGATGTGCCAGATTTTTGTTTTGGGTGTGGTAGCACTGATAAATTCTTTTACAATCTGCTCATCATTTTCAATCGGTAAAGTAAAATTCAGCCATTTGATTTTTATACCGTCACGCAGTTCCTTTTGCTTCCAGGCTTGAATCATGTTTGGATAGTCCTGTTTTGTCATGATGATTTCATCCCCTTTGGCAAGCGTAAGCCCCCACGTTACCGTAGCTAAGGCCTCTGTAGTGTTGCGGTTGATTGCAATTTCTTCTGAAGAGGTTCCGGCCAGGTCAGCTAATTTCCTACGAAGCGGCTCACGACCTTTATCTAAAATTTGCCACATGTAGTAGGTGGGTGCCTCATTACTTAAATGATAGTATCGGTCAACAGCATCCTGCACTACTTTAGGCTGCGGACTTACACCACCGTTATTCAGATTTAAGATATTAGGAGAAACAGTATAGGCTTGTGCCATTCGTGCCCATAGGTCTTCATCACTTGCTGCATCAAACGGTGAAAGTTTATCGAGCGAGAGTAATGCATCAGACACATCTTCTGCCAGTGCTTTTTGTATGATGGGGGCGATAGATAATGCCCCTGCCATGCCAAATGATTTCCGAAAGAACGATCTACGGGTTGTCATAGGAATGAGGTTTGGTATAGAAAGTTACATTTACTTTTTTAATAAATCCTGCAGGAATGTAAATCACTTCAGAATTTCCTCTATGGCCTGTATTGCAGTTGTTCGTCTTTCGCGCTCCTTTCCTTTTATTTCAATGAAATGCGCATTTGAATTTAATAACTCACTTTTATACATCTCATAAAGTTGCTCGCGTTGATGAGGATGCTCTCGTTGCGGATCATCTTCCCAGGGGATGTCAATATAGGTGAGTAACTGTAAATCGTAATGTTGAGTGGATAGCATTTTCACAATCTCGGGATCACAATCTCCATAGTTAAACTCACTCCAGATTTTTATGACGATCAGGTTGGTGTCGCAAATGATCACTTTATTGGCCCTTGTGGCAAGTTCATTTTCCAGCCGTAGTTGCCCTCTCGCGATGATTGCCAGGTCCTGTTTTTCATAAGGCCTGTTGAGCGCCTCAATGTAATTTCTGGCAAATTCTGGCACCCAAAGCGTTTGGAAATGTTGGGCCAAAAAGCTGGCGAGAGCTGTTTTTCCGGTACATTCGGGACCAACAATGGCTATGCGTTTTACCTCCGGGCTGTTTCCGGTATCCATAAGCCGAAAATGAAGCATATTTTCGTAAAATTCTAACGATCGTTATCTTTCTGAAAACAAGCTGAAGTGAAAAGAAGAAAAGCACTAAAAAGTATTGGCCTAGGCGTTACAGCAGGGTTAGCGCTGCCCTGGTTAAGTTCATGTACAGAGGAGGAAACGGGGCCAGAAGTGAATTATGACGGTGTGGTGGGCATTATTGGTGCTGGGGCTGCTGGGTTATTTGCCGCAGACTATTTGATCGCAAAAGGAGTTAAAGTAAAAATATTTGAGGCCTCGAATCGAATTGGCGGAAGGGTTCGGTCCATTCGAACATCCGATCCGCTTTTTAATGATTTGATTGCTGATTTTCCAATCGAACTTGGCGCAGATCGTGTGTTAGGTGCTGATTCAGAATGGGGGAATCTTATTAGTCTCTTGAAAGTGCCAACGGTGGATTTTAGAGGAGCGGAGGTTAACGCCATCGATAAGTACTTTCTTGATAACCAGTATAAAACTTCAGCAGAGGTTGCTGCTGATCCTGATTTTCTGGCACTGGTTAATTTCAGAGATAATATCCTTCCAGGCTATGCCGGAGGAGGGTCCGTTCAAACGGCTGCCGCAGCTTCAGGGGTAAGTGCCCGCGTGAATTCTATACTCAATTCATGGCTTGGTAATGCATATGGATCGTCTAGCAACAACATTTCAGCAAACGCATTGGGCGAGGCGCTTTCTTTAATAGAACATGACGGTCGTGAGCTTACGCTGAATATCAATCCCATGAGCGATGTATTGATCTCTCGCTTTAGCCGCGCAACCGCAAAAGTTCAATTCAACAAGGCGATTGAGTTTGTTGATTATTCTGGCGAATTAATCACGCTTTCAGTTAAGGACACCGTAACAAGTGAAGTTACCAGCGAGACGGTGAACAAATTAATTGTGGCTGTTCCCATTTCCATCCTGAAGGCAGGAGATATTGGATTTAACCCTGCGTTGCCCGGCACAAAAGTTACGGCCATGAGTAAGATAGGCATGGATGCCTCCATCCGTATCATCCTTGAATTTAATCGCAATGATATTTTTGGTGCTGATACTGGTTTTATTTTCGGAGGCACAGAATCACCATCATCATTTTTGTCGGGCGTTGGCCGAAGTGACGAGACCAAAAACAGAACGTTTAGCTTTACCATCAACGGACCAAAAGCCGCAGAACTTTCTGCGTTGACAGATGTGGAAAAGGTGGAACGTGTGTTGACGGAGATGGACAATGTAAGTCCTTCGTTGTTTGCCACCAGAGATGTTCGTCATAAGACGGATGATCAATTTAATGATTTAGGAATTATTTATGTTGTTCAGGATTGGACAACAGAACCCTATATTAAAGGAGGGCAGTCTTATCCATTAGTAGGAGGTACTAACAATGACCGCGTGACGTTAGCCGAACCGGTTGGCGAGAATTTATATTTTGCAGGAGAAGCTACCGATATAACAGGAGAATTTGGAACCGTTAGTGGCGCACTTAAATCAGGCAGACGAGCAGCAGAAGAATTGATTGTCTCAATAGTCGGTTAACTGCCCTGAAGGATTATCTCCTTGACCAAAATCCAGGTGCCCATCACCAATATAAACCAGCCAAAAATTACACGAAGCCTGGTGGCGGAAATTAGTTTTGAAACGCGATTCCCGATAAGGATGCCCACTACGGCTAGGGCAGTTATGGATAGCAAAAAAGTCCAGTGGATAGTATAATTGATAACATCGCCCAAAAACCCAAACAGGGAATTGATGGCAATAATAAAGAGTGATGTTCCTACGGCTGTTTTAAACTTTAAGCCGGTTAGCAGCACCAAAGCAGGAATAATCAAAAAACCGCCACCGGCACCTACAAACCCGGTAAGGAATCCGATAAGAAGACCTTCTAAAACCAATAGAGCTATTCGGAAGCGCTGGGTTTCATTTTCAAGTTCTCTCTTCTGTCGAATCATGGAGAAAGAAGCCAGCACCATGAGTAAGGAAAATACCCCAAGAATTAAAACTCTTTTGGTGAGTGTAAAGGATTCCGTTTGGATGATTATATCCGGTATGGCGGGAACAATCCATTTTCGGGTAATAAAAATGGTGAGAATAGATGGAACGCCAAATAAGATACCGGTTCGTATGTTAATGAGGTGATCTTTATATTTTGGGATAGCTCCAACAAGACTGGTGGTGCCTACGATGAACAATGAGTATGCTGAGGCCATGACTGCATCAACATGGAATAGATAAACCAGAATAGGAATGGATAGGATAGAACCGCCCCCGCCCAATATGCCTAAAATAATACCGATCAACACGCACGCTGCATACCCCACAATTTCCATCATGAGCTTAGAGTTTTTTGTACTCTACAATAAAGGCATCGGGGAATTTTTTTCTCAGTTCTTCTCTGAATGCTTCTGCTTTAGCGCGACTTGAAAATTGACCAAGAATTAATCCATAATATTTAATACCATTGATCACCTTTACCTGAACGGTAACTTTTTTCTGATAGGAACTTTTAAGATTATCGGCCAGGCGCATCAGGTTTACTAACTCCTGGTATGTTCCAATTTGTACACCAAAACCCGTTGGCTGTAACCGTTCAATTTCAAAATCATAAAACTCTTTTTCCTCAACGGAAACTTGTCCAATTACCTGTACAGGGTCACTGGTCTTTCCCTGACCGGCATCAATCACTTCCACCTGCACCTCAGCCAAACCCTGACTAATAAAACCGAGTTTTTCAGCCGCTGATTTTGACAGATCAATAATACGCCCGTCTACATACGGACCTCGATCATTGATAATCACCTCTACCGATTGGCTATTGGCGACATTCGTAACCTTTACCTTCGTGCCAAAAGGAAGGGACTTATGAGCAGCAGTAAGCTTACTATGTTTATATTTTTCGCCACTTGCGGTAGGGCGTCCTTCAAACTTATCCGCATAGAAAGAAGCTTTTCCGGTTTGAATTTGTGCTAAACAGACGATCCCCGAAAGGATGAATAGGGCTGAAAGAAGGAGTGACTTCATCATAACGCAGTGTGAATTTATGGTCAAATTTAAGAGGAGTTGACCAATTTATAATTAGCTATTTAGGCATTAAGCGTTTACCTTTGCCCGGCAAATAATGGATCGTAAATTATTTGCCATGGCCCTAGATTCCTCCAAATTCCTGTTCGAAGCGCTCACCTATGATGATGTGCTTCTTGTTCCAGCCTATTCTGAAGTCCTTCCGCGCGAAACCAGCACCGTTGGTTTTTTAACAAAAAAGATAAAACTCAACATTCCCCTGATTTCTGCTGCCATGGACACCGTGACAGAAGCCGAGTTGGCCATTAGCATGGCCCTGGAAGGCGGGCTCGGGTTTATTCATAAAAACATGACGATTGCCGAGCAGGCAGAGCAAGTAAGGAAGGTAAAGCGTTCGCAAAGCGGAATGATCCTTGACCCGGTAACATTACCCATTAATTCTACCGTTCGTGATGCAGAAAAAATTATGCGTGAGCATAAGATTGGCGGAATTCCGGTGATTGACGGGAAAGGGAAACTTTTAGGTATTATCACCAACCGTGATCTGCGATTTCAAAAAGACATGGCGATGCCCATTGAGCGAATCATGACCAAAGAAAATCTGATTACAGCTCCTGAAGGGATCACGCTGGAGCGGGCAGAAATACTTCTGCAACAATACAAAATTGAAAAGCTTCCGATTGTCAGCAAAAAAGGAAAACTCACAGGGCTTGTTACGTATAAGGACATCCTGAAAAAGAAAAACAAACCTCATGCATGTCATGATGAGTTTGGAAGACTGCGTGTTGGTGCGGCTGTAGGTGTCACACCAGACATTTTAGACAGAATTCAAGCACTCAGAAATTCAGGTGTAGATGTTATTAGTATTGATACTGCGCATGGTCACTCCAAAGGTGTAATTGAAGCGGCCAAGCGTGTTCGAAAAAAATATCCCAACCTGGAATTGATTGTCGGTAACATTGCGACCGGTGAAGCCGCAAAAGCTTTAGCAAAAGCCGGGGCCGATACAGTAAAGGTAGGAGTTGGACCAGGAAGTATTTGCACTACCCGAATTGTTGCCGGTATCGGATTACCACAACTCTCAGCTGTGTATGAGTCTGCAAAAGCACTAAAAGGATCGGGTGTGAAAGTGATTGCCGATGGGGGTGTTCGTTTTTCAGGTGATATAGTTAAAGCATTGGCTGCAGGAGCAGACAGCGTGATGATCGGGTCGTTGCTCGCGGGTACTGAAGAAGCACCCGGAGAAGTGATCATCTATGAAGGAAGAAAATTCAAATCCTACCGCGGAATGGGTTCCCTCGAAGCGATGGATGACGGCTCTAAGGATCGTTATTTCCAGGATGCCGAGGATGATATTAAAAAACTGGTGCCCGAAGGAATATCCGGCCGTGTTCCTTTTAAGGGATCGGTGGCAGAAGTGCTCTATCAACTTGTAGGTGGATTAAAAGCTGGGATGGGATATTGCGGTGCAAAAAATCTCGAAAAACTGAAGCTTGCAAAATTTGTAAAGATCACAGCTGCAGGTGTTCATGAGAGCCACCCGCACGATGTGGCCATAACCCGGGAGGCCCCCAATTATAGCAGGAAATAATTTGAAATTTGATTTTAGTATATTGAAATTATAAGATGGCTATGAAAAGATTTTTTTTCATTTTTCTCCTCTTCATTGGTTATACAGTTCATGCACAACTTTGGACTGAGAACTTCGATTCCTATGCAGATGGTGTAACCTCTGGTACCGCTGGTGGAACGGTGGGGGGAAATTGGACTTCATCCGTTCCGGGGGGAGGAACTTTTGAAAAAGCTTCAACTCTTGGTGAGCGCTTTTATTCTTATGAAACAGGCGGTGAAGGTGAATGGGTAACAGATCCTATTGATATTTCTGGTACAGGTCGCGTGGTAATTGACATGAATATTTTTGGTGTTCTGGTAGGAGCTGGTGATTATATCAGGTGTTATTACAGAGTGGATGGGTTGCCTACTGAATTTCTTTTCTTTGAACAAACTGGTGGTCTGATCAATTTTACGCTTACAGGCTCCGCCATTGTTACAGGAACTTCTTTGGAAATAATTGTCCGTTCGGATGTGGATGGGGTGTTAACCTCATTTTCTTTTGATGATATAGTAGTTTCAGCTGTTAATACGCTCTACTCCAGAAAATCAGGTGACTGGAATGATGATGGGTTAACTCCTGCAGATGGAGATGCTACCTGGTCGATTGTCGGATTAGGTGGGGCTTCATGCAATTGCGCCCCGCTCACAACTGATTATTTAATTATTGGGAATAGCCATGTAGTTAATATTAACGTGGCCGCGACAGCAGGGGGAATAGAAGTACAAAATACCGGGGAATTGCAGTGGACTGCCGATAATATTGATCTCAATATTGATCGGGGTATTCTTCAGGTTGATGCAGGCGGAACAATCGACCGAAATTCCCGCACAGGTGTACAAATAGATTTTGACCGAGGTATTGTGAGTTCTATGATTGTTAATGGAACTGTTACGGCTGAAGATATCGAAGTAACTGTTGCCAATGTAACCTTGAATATTTCAGGAGGTGGCTCGATTAATCTCACAGACGATTTCAGGATTCTTGAAGATGATATTATAGTGAACAATGATTTGTTGGGCACCTTTACAATTGGTGACGACCTGATATTTGACCAGCCTAGCCTTGGCGGATTAGATAATTTTTTGGAAGACAATGGGCAGTTTATCAATAATCAAGAACTTACTATTACTTCTGATATTGTAGTTGGTGCTAACACAGATGATGATAACTCATTCACCAATTCGAATGGAGGGATTCTACATGTTGTGAATCTGAATTTTGCTGATGGTGATTTTGATTTTTTTAACTCTGGTACGGTAAATCAATCTGGGAATTTTATAAACATTACGAATACTGACACGAACATCAATAATTTAGGCTTGGGTATTTGGAACTGGAGCTTTGTACAGGCAGCCTTTGACGCACAACTGACATCGGTGTTAGATTGCTCTGCAGTAGGTAATACATTTAATTACAGTGCAAATGGGAATCAGCGGATTATTCCCGTTACATACCAAAATCTGAATTTGTCTACGACAGGAGCAAAGGATGCTAACAATGCTTCATTCTCAGTAGGAGGTAACTGGACAGTTAGTGGGACAGCGACTTTTACTGAGGGGACTGGAACTATTACGCTGAATGGAGCAGCTGCACAAACGCTTACCAATGCTGCTGGAGAAACGTTCAATAATCTCATTATTAATAATGCCTCAGCATTCGATATTACTTTTGATAACAATGTTACGATTACATCTGTGTTGACCATGACAAATGGTAATGTGGATCTGAATGGAACGACCATTACACTTTCCAGCACAGCTGCAGGAGCCTTGAGCCATGCAGGTGCCTCAACGAATGGCTGGATGTATGGAGGCTCGTTCCGCAGAACATTTGCAAACACTACCGCCATCGCAATTGGAAATGTGAGGGGTTTTTTTCCTTTGGGAAGCAGTACAGATTGGAGACCTTTTTTTGTTGGAGTAAATTCCATCGCTGGTACTGCGGGAACAATTACGATCTCGCACACCAACGCAACTACCACTAGTGATGTGGTTTTCCCTGAATCTATTGTTCGGAGGCATGATTCATTTTGGACGGTTGCAACATCAGGAATAAGTGCGGGTACTTGGGATTTGAGATCTGGAGGAACCAATTTTGGAACAGTTGAGGCTGGCGCCCCTGGACTTGCTGATTTAAGAATGAGTACGGCAACTGGCGTGGTGGGCACACATGGACCTGCTACGGGAGGCCCTGATTATCGCGTTAATCGAACATCCGTTCCGTTTGCCAGCCTTGCCAATAATTATCATGTAGCGTCAACAGATGCTGTGAACTCTCCCCTGCCCATTGAACTTGTTGATTTTACGGCCAGTGTTATAAATAGTGAAGTAGAATTAAACTGGATCACAGCTTCAGAACTCAATAACGATTTCTTTACTGTTGAGCGATCTTCAAGCGGTGAAGAATTTTCAAGTATAGGGAAGGTAAATGGTCGAGGAACTACAAGTCAAAGAAATACCTATACCCTTACGGACTCTTATCCTCTGAATGGCCGATCATACTATCGTTTAAAGCAAACCGACTTGGATGGAACGTTTACTTACTCAAACATAATTTCTATTACTTACGATGGTCCGACTTCTGCCGTGATGCAGGTTTATCCGAATCCGTCAAATGGCACCGAGATTACTTTTGAGCTAACAGGATTAGGGGAGACGGAAGTTATCTCAGTGGTGGTGTATGATCAGCTTGGAAGGGAACACTCCAGATTTCTGTTGAATTCAGATAGCAATACGGGGTATATTCACCAACGCCTTACGTTTAAGGAACCCTTGCCAAAAGGAGTATATATTTTAAAGGCCGGCCAAACACCTTACTTAACGAGACGGTTGGTGGTAACAAATTAGGTTTAAGGTCTAGCCTTAAGGCTATTTAGCGCAGAAACACTGCAAAATCCTGTTTTTTGCCTATACTTGCAGAGCCAATCCTTATCTGATTGGCCTTTTTATTTTCCCCTGTCCGGTCATAAATTTCAAACTTACTGAGCAGGATTCGTTAGTAGGATAAGCAGAACATGCGCGCAAAGGCTCTTTCCAGATTACTATTTGTGGTGGCAATCATCACCTGGGTGGTTTTGCTTTTTACAGACATCTCGGTTGTATTTAGCACTAAGAGAAACCTTCCTGCAGAAATCCCCACGTGGCTTCCCGGGGTTATTCTTAACCTATACCTGATTGCCCTCTATTATTATTACAAACTCAAAATTGATCGTGACGATCAACTGAATTTTGTTGACCTTCTGTGGCGTGTTTTTGCAACTGGACTGGTCGCTACAGTTTTTTCGTTGCTGCTCCGATTGATTGAATACTTGCTTGGCGCTACTGCCCTTACCGGCAATATTGTTTTTATAGAAATCATTTATCTCATCAATCTGGGGTTAATGGCCAGTTTTGTATTGGCGGCTTTCACAGCCTGGAAGAGACTCATCCTCTATCAAAAATCAAAATGGCTACTTCGCCTATGGGCATTTTTTGAATACGCCTTGTTGATCTCGCTGCTATATAACAGTTTTATTTTTCCTCCTGTCGAATGGCTGTACAATTCGTTGCTGGCGTTGTTTGTGGTTGTCGGATTAGTGCTGTCAGGAAACATGAAGTGGGTGGCCTATCTGAACTTCCGCCAGAAATGGACAAGCTTGTTGTTATTACTCTTAACGGTTTTCTATTTACTGTATGGATTATACACCAACAGTTCATTGGCGATGGAAGTCTTTGGAGAGGAGAAGGGTTTTGCAGATTACCGCTATCACATTTTTATTCTTTCGGTAATGATATTTGTTACGGTGTATAGCATCTTTTCTTTCCTTGTCATTCTCTTCAATTTACCAACGACTTCAGTATTTGAGCAAAAGCTTGAAGAAGTGGTAAACTTCCAGCGAATTAGTCAGTCCATTCAAACCGAGCAAAGTGAGGAAAGTGTTTATAACATTCTTCTCGAAACATCCGTAAGCAGTGTGTTTTCAGATGCCGCCTGGCTGGAGATAAAAAATAATGAACATGACCATCGGGTGTTTACTTATCGAATTACCGAAAAAGAGGCTACCGACATTATTAATCATTTAAAGAGTCATCATGTTACCGGTGTGCTCGATCAAAGTACCGATAAAACAAAGAACCTCTCTAAGCATTTGGCTTCACTGCGTGGTTCACGTTTTCGTTCTATTCTGGCCTTCCCTATTTATGTGAAAGGCGAAAACATTGGAACGCTGGCCTTGCTAAAGGAACTTCCGGAAGGGTTCAATAAGGAAATGACCAAGATTGTCTCCACGTTCGCAAATCAGGCCGGTATTTCTATTGAGAACTTTAGGTTGTTGGAAGAAGCACTGCAAAGTGAGCGTTATAAAGAGGAACTGAAAATTGCCAAGACCGTTCAGAAGAGTCTCTTACCGCAGATGCTGGAACAGGATACCCATTTTGAGATTGCAGCCTTTTCAGAATCAGCCGATGAAGTAGGTGGCGACTATTATGACACCCTCCGCATCAACGCGCAGGAAACTTCGTTGATCATTGCTGACGTTTCCGGAAAGGGAACAACAGCGGCCTTTCATATGTCGCAGATGAAAGGAATTTTTCACAGCCTGGCGCAAAACTGTATTCAACCGGATGAATTTATGATCCGCGCCAATCGCGCGCTGGTATACTGTTTAGAGAGAGGATCCTTTATTTCTGCTTCGTTTTTTCTGATCAACACAGATGATAGAAAAGTTCGTTATGCGCGGGCAGGACATTGCCCTGTGTTGTACTACACAGCTGAACATAACAAAATAGAGTATCGCAAAGATAAGGGCGTTGCACTAGGCATGGTGAGAAATAACAGCTACAGTAATTTTATTGAAGCGAATGAGTTTGCCTACGCTCCTGGTGATATTATGATCCTGTATACGGATGGTGTTACCGAGGCAAAGAATGCTAAAGGAGATGAATTTGGGTACGATCGTCTCGCAGAAATAGTAATGGAGGTAAGCTCACTTCAGCCCAAGCAAATCCAAGAGCACCTGATAAAAAGGCTGTATGAATTTTCAGGCACTGACAATATTAATGACGACTATACGACAATGATCGTCAAGTTTAATAACCGAACTTAAACCATTTTAAACCGTTAGAAATACATGGTCCACATTAAAAGATTACAGGAAGACGGAGTTGATATTATCACCCCAATCGGTGAAATAGATGCCAGCTCATCCATTGAATTGGACTTAACTATTGCCAAAAGCGTAGGAGAGGGTTTTACAAAAATTCTGGTGGACTGTAGTGCGCTGGAATATATTTCCTCGGCCGGGCTCGGTGTATTCATGTCGTATATCGAGGAATTTAAGGATAAGAATCTGAAGATGGTGTTGTACGGAATGAGCGAGAAGGTGGCCAACACATTTGAAATATTAGGACTTTACGAACTGCTTGTAATAGCAGTCGATAAGGCTGATGCAAAGAAGAAAGTTAATGAAGTATAAGTATAAAGTTGGGTGCAGCATTGAAAACCTTAAGGGGGTAAGAGACTTTATCCGTACTTCCTTAAAGAATCATGGCATTGCCGATCTGGAAATCAGTGAAATGGTATTGGCTCTGGATGAAATGTGTTCTAACCTTATGATCCATGCCCACCACTGCAATCCGAATGAGCTATTTGAATTACATATTCTGGTTGACAAAAACGACCCCGTAGTTTTCGAAATCATTGATGATGGCACTGTATTTGACATCAATCAATTCAGCGAACCCAGCATTGACAATATTATTCATGAAAAACGAAAAGGTGGCCTTGGCATCCGTCTGGTAAAATCTATTATGGACACCGTAGAATATAAGCAAATGAAAAATAAAAACGTTTGCCGCCTCGTTAAGAAAGTTCATTTCAATTAAATCAGAATCGCAAAGTATGTATCGAATTATTTTTGCTACCCTATTAGCGATGAGCTGGGTTGTTGGCTTTTCTCAAAATAAGAAATCTTCAAAGCCTGTTACGCTCTTCACCGTGGGTAAGCAGGCGGTTACAACGGAAGAGTTCATTTACTTGTACAAAAAGAATCACCAAGACAAGGATGATTTGACGCAGCCTAAAATTGAAGAGTATCTTCAGCTTTTTATCAATTTTAAGCTTAAGGTAGCAGAAGCCCGCAACCGGGGTATCGATACCACCGCTGCTTTTTTAAAGGAGTATAATTCGTATAAGGATGAGTTGCGTAAGCCGTACTTACCAGAAGGTAAAATAATTGACAGTCTGGTAAACATCACCTATAACCGTTTGCAAGAAGAAGTTCGTGTGTCTCATGTTCTAATCAGTTTAAAACCTGATGCCGTTCCTGCCGATACTCTTCAGACGTACACTAAAATTGTAGACATTAAAAATAAGGCACTTACAGGTGAGGATTTTGGTTCGCTGGCTGCGCTTTATTCCGAAGAGCCTAATGCCCGAACAACAAAAGGCGATTTAGGATACTTTACTGCCATGCAAATGGTTTATCCTTTTGAAAATGCAGCATATTCTGGAAAGCCAGGCGACATCGTTGGGCCAGTGCGTACACGTTTTGGATACCATATACTAAAAATTGAAGATCGGAAACCCGCCCGGGGTGAAGTGGAGGTATCCCATATTATGATTCGTACGGGTACCGAGCGCGATGCGACAAAATCAAAAAATCTTATTTTCGAAATTCACGATCAGCTTAGCGGAGGCGTGTCGTGGGAAGATTTATGCAAGCAGTACTCAGAAGACCCCGGTTCAAAAAACAGTGGGGGTAAACTTCGTCCCTTTGGTGTAGGGGCGATGGCAGCTGTCCCGGAATTTGATCGTGTGGCGTTCTCGTTGCAGAATACGGGAGATATTTCTGATCCATTTCAAACACAGTATGGATGGCATATTGTACGACTGGAGAGAAAGATTCCTCTTCCACCGTTGAGTGAACTTTCAACTACCTTACGGCCACGGGTAGCGCGCGATGAGCGCACCCAGACCTCACGTCAGGCACTGATGAAAAAATTGAAAAAGGATTTTTCGTTTCAGGAAAATCTCGAAATCAAGACTAAAGTTTTTGCATTGGCGGACACAGCACTCATCAAGGGTAAGTGGATTTTGCCCGTAGAATTTACCGGAAATAAAGAAGTTTTATTTTCAATGAAGTCCAAAAGTGTTACCGCTCAGGATTTCTTGAAATATGTCCAGCAGAGTCAAAAAAATACTTCTCTTACTCCTAATCAGTACATTGAACAACTGTATTCCGCTTATGTTGAAAAAGCAATAAATGAGTTTTTGGAGGATCAAATAATTGCCACCCATCCGGAGTTTGTTTTACTTCTCAAAGAATATTACGAAGGCATTTTACTCTTCGACATCATGGAGAAAGAAGTGTGGAAAAGGGCCAGTGAAGATTCCCTCGGACAGCAAAAATATTTTGAGGTGAATGAAAAGAAATATTGGGCTGATGAAAGGGCAATCACCATTTTGTATTCATCGGGCACTCCAGAGATGATTACTACCTTAAAGCAGTACGTGGATAAGAATGATTCTATTTCCATTCAAAAATTGATTAAGGCAAAAAGTGTTCGGCAAGAAGTGGGAACCTTTCAAAAGACGGATAGACCGGTGCTGTCCAAAATCGAATGGAGGCCGGGACTTTACACGGTAGAAAACAGCGGAATATCTTACCTTGTGCAAGTTAGGGAAATGAAACCACCGGGTCCTTTGACCTTTGATGAGGCGAGGGCAAGCATCATTTCAGATTATCAGGATTATCTTGAAAAAACGTGGCTTGAACAACTCAAATTAAAATACCCTGTTAAGGTAAATGAAAAGTCAAAAAAATATGCGGTTCAGGAGCTTAAGCCTTAGGGTTGTTTTCTTAAGCGCACTCTTCCTGTCAGCTTGCGAATTTATTAAGATGAAAAATGAGCAGGCTACAGAAGAGGTCACTCGCTATCCTGTTGCCAGGGCTAATAATGCTTACTTATATAAAGATGAGTTAGCGGGCATTGTTACATCGGGCACAACAAAAGAAGATAGTACTGCCCGGGTGGAGGCTTACATCAATAGCTGGATTCGCAAACAGTTATTAATTCAAGAGGCGGCACGGAAGATTGATATTAACGAAGCCGAGGTAGAGAGAAAAATATTGGACTATCGATTTAGCCTTATCGCTTATGAGTACCAGTCCTATTTTGTTAAACAGAATCTCGATACGATTGTATCCAATGCTGAAGTTGAAAATTATTATAAGGGTAACATCGACAACTTTATTCTGAAGCAAAATATTGTTCAGGCCACGTTCATGAAAGTGCCTAAGACGGCACCGCGAACAAATAAAATCAAGGACCTTATTTTTTCACAAAAAGAGAAAGATGAGAAGGAGTTGAAGTCATATTGCCTGAGTTTTTCAGCAGCGTATCATTTGTCTGATTCTACCTGGATGGTATTTGATGAGTTGGTAAAGAATTCACCCCTGGTAGAGATCCCCAATAAAATTCAGTTTTTAAAGGCCTATCCCTATTATGAAACCTCGGATGATAGCTATCTTTACTTTTTAAAAGTGGTGAAATACCGCATTTCGGACAATATTTCGCCATTGGAGTTCGTAAAGGATGATATCCGGAACATTATTTTGAATAAGCGCAAGGTAGAGCTTGCCAAAAAACTGGAAGATGATGTGTATAACAATGCTGTTAGTGAGAAAGAGTTTGAAATTTTTAAGTAGTCAATTATTTGGGCTGGCTGTTATTTCAGCCTGTCTTTTTATTGCCCTCCCCTCAAACGCCCAGGAAAATCAGGGTTTTGTAGTCGATAAAATCATTGCAAAAGTTGACAACTATATTGTTTTAAAATCCGAACTGGATCGGGCGTACCTGGACTACGTAGCCAATGGAGGAACCGCAGGTGACCAGGCGCGTTGCCAATTTTTGGCACTGCTTATACGGAATAAATTAATGATGGCGAAAGCCGAGATTGACTCCGTAGTGGTATTGGATGAGGAAGTAGACGCCAACACGGATAGAAGGATGGGGTTGATTCTTGCACAATATGGTGGATCAGCAGAAGAGCTTGAAGCCAAATTCGAAAAAACTTTTGAGCAAATAAAAATGGAGCTCCGCGATCAAATTCGCGAGCAGATGATTGTGAGTGAAATGGAGGGTACCATTGCCAATGACCTTACGGTGACACCCGCTGAAGTAAAAAGATTCTTTAATCGTATACCGAAGGACAGTTTGCCTTTCTTTTCGGCAGAAGTGGAAGTGGCCCAACTCGTAAAGGTTGCTGAAGTGAGTGAAAAGCAAAAGGAGGAAACTAAAAAGCAATTGATTGAGTTGCGCAACCGCTTGTTAACCGGTGAGGATTTTGCCACGCTTGCAAAAAAGTATTCAGCGGATCCCAGTGTTACCAGCAATAATGGTGATATGGGTTGGATGGGCCGGGGAATGTTGGTACCAGAATTCGAAGCGACTTCGTTTAAGCTCAAGCCCAACGAAATTTCCATGCCGGTAGAAACAGAGTACGGTTTCCATATTATCCAACTTTTGGAAAGAAGAGGAAATGAATATCATTCTCGTCACATTTTAATGTCACCCTCACCTTCCCCAGAGGATCTGGAAGTAGCTAAAGATTTTTTGGATAGCATTCGGGTTATGGTGCTATCGGATACAATATCCTTTCAGAAGGCAGCCAAAGAGTATTCTGATGATATGCAAACCAAGGGAAGCGGAGGTTTCTTCACAGATGATAATGGAGGATCTCGTATTTCAGTTGATGAAATTGACCCTGCAGTGTTTTTTGCCATAGATTCCATGAAGGTAGGATCCATCTCTCAACCGCTTATCTATCGTACAGATCAGGGCAAAGAGGCAGTTAGAATTTTGTATTACAAATCCAGAATGGCACCCCATGAAGCTTCGTTGAAAGATGACTGGAACAGAATTCAAGGGGCGGCCCTTAACCAAAAGAAAAATCAGATATTGGAAAAGTGGTTTAACAAGGCGCGAAAGGATGTTTTCATTAGTATTGACCCGGCCTATAATTTCTGTGGAATTCTGGATGAATAGCAATGGCCAGAATTACCGCACATGTAAAGCTTCAACTTTACTTCTACCATTACGTTATTTTTATAGACATACGACATAACAAATACGCATGACGAAGTTCTCATCCGATGTGGAGGCGGCCGATGCACTGGCGAGTACCTACAAGAGTTTATCAAGGGAAATATCCAAAGTAATTGTTGGGCAGGATGAGGTAGTGCGATTAGTGCTTACCGGAATTTTTTGCCAGGGACATTCACTGTTGGTGGGTGTACCGGGTCTTGCCAAAACACTTTTAGTACACACGATTGCTAAAGCACTTGATCTTGAATTTAAACGTATCCAATTCACTCCGGACCTAATGCCCTCCGATATTATCGGAGCCGAGACGATGGATAAGGAGCGCAATTTTAAATTTGTGCGTGGCCCTGTGTTTGCCAATATTGTATTAGCCGATGAAATCAACAGAACGCCTCCTAAAACTCAGGCAGCATTACTGGAGTCAATGCAAGAGTATTCTGTAACTATTGCAGGCCAACGGTATGAATTGCCAAAGCCATTTTTTGTACTGGCTACACAAAATCCCATTGAACAGGAAGGCACCTATCCCTTGCCGGAAGCGCAGCTTGATCGCTTTATGTTCAACATTCTCTTAACGTATCCTTCTTTTGCAGAGGAGATAGAGGTTGTTAAGAGTACAACTACGGATGAGCCAAAGACCGTAAATACAATTCTCACCTCGGCAGAGATAGTAGCATTTCAACATTTGGTGCGAAAGGTGCCAGTGCCTGATAATGTTATAGAGTATGCAGTAAAACTTGCCAACAGAACTCGTCCACAGACAAAAGAAGCTTCTCCTATAGCAAACGAATATTTGGAGTGGGGAGCAGGACCACGCGCATCTCAGTATCTCGTGTTGGGAGCAAAATGTAATGCGCTGCTCAACAAGAAATATTCGCCCGATATTGAAGACGTTCAGGCTATTGCTAAGCCAGTCCTAAGACACCGTATTGTTAGAAATTTTAAAGCCGAGGCTGAAGGAATTAGTGTGGACGAATTGATTAACCGGTTGATGAATTAATCATCTCCTACCTTAGGTTGTTTTTACTTCTTCAGTCTTTACAATCCAAAAGTTATTGTAACCCTCCCCAACCTGAATGGATAATTGACCTTGTGCCAATAAATCAAGAATTGCCAGGAAGTTAAAGATAAGTGCAATACGGGTTTTATACGTTTCAATGATTTCGGAGAATGAAACTCTTTCTTTTGAACTCACTTCATGAAGTAAAAATTCTTTTTGACCTTCAACCGTATAGGGATATTGAATAACCTGGTGAACCGGTTTATTCTTTTCTGCTTCAAAACGTCTTAGCACCTTTTCAAACACCGTCATTAATTTGAAGAGGTCCACATCCTGAAGTTCGGCTTCCACGTTTGAACTTTCCGCTAACGTTCTCAGCTCCTTCATCAGGTTGCCACGCTTCTCTTTCATTAACTCGGTTTCTTCCATTTTATGGAAGGTCTCGATCACCGACTTATATTTTTTATATTCCAGTAAGTGCTTTACAAGCTCATCGCGAGGATCAATTTCGTTGCCCTGCTCATCGATTTGTGGGCGTGGTAAAAGCATTTTTGATTTTATGCGCATGAGGGTAGCTGCCACCAGAATAAATTCACTGGCCACATCTACATTCAATTGCTCCAGGTGGTGGAGGTAATCCAGAAAATCATTAGTAATCTTAGAGATGGGAATATCATAGATATCCAGCTCATCCCGCTCGATAAAAAAGAGCAGAAGGTCAAAAGGACCTTCAAAAAGCGATAATTTTACCTCAAAATTGTCTTGTGACGTCATACTTAAAATCGAGGGGCGAAGTTAATCCATAATCCAGCAAAATCCTCCGGACAAAGGGAAATATCTATCTTTGTGAACTGTTTAAATATATCGTTTGAAAGGGTGTTTTAAACACTTATTTTCATTGGTTGTTTAGATAGGAAACCCGAACGCATGCTTATTACACCCGGTCCGCTATTAAAAAAGATCAATTCCCCTGATGATGTAAAAAAACTTGATCAGGAGCAATTGGTGCAATTGTGTGATGAACTACGTCATTTTATCATTGACAATGTATCGGTGTATGGTGGGCATTTCGGGGCAAGCCTTGGTGTAGTTGAGCTAACCGTAGCGTTGCATTATAGTTTCAATACCCCGTATGATCAATTAGTATGGGATGTCGGGCACCAGGCTTATGGGCATAAAATTTTAACGGGTAGGAAAGAAGTGTTTCACACCAATCGGTTGTACCGTGGCATTTCTGGTTTTCCAAAAAGAAAGGAAAGCATCTACGATACATTTGGGGTTGGTCACTCCTCCACTTCTGTTTCGGCTGCATTGGGAATGGCAGTAGCGTCCAAGTATCAGCATCTTGAAGATAAACAACACATCGCTGTGATTGGTGATGGTGCGTTGACAGGAGGGATTGCATTTGAGGGATTAAATCATGCAGGTGTTTCGGATACCAATATCCTGATCATTCTCAACGACAACTGTATGTCGATTGATCCGAATGTGGGAGCATTAAAAGATTACTTAACCGACATTACAACCTCCAAGACCTATAACAAACTGAAAGATGAAGTTTGGAATTTATTGGGTAAGCTTTCCAACTTCGGTAAAAATGCACAGGAGATTGTTTCAAAGATTGAGAATGGTATTAAGTCTACGGTGCTAAGTCAAAGCAACTTATTTGAGTCGCTCAATCTCCGGTATTTCGGCCCAGTAGACGGTCACGATGTAAATCATTTAGTAAGCGTATTGAATGACCTTAAAACTATCAAGGGGCCTAAAATCCTGCATTGTGTTACGGTAAAAGGAAAGGGGTATGGTCCTTCAGAGAGCGGTAATGCCACAACCTGGCATGCACCCGGAACATTTGATAAAATCACAGGAGAGATTCATAAAAAGGTTCATGAAGTACCTCAGCCACCAAAATACCAGGATGTATTCGGACACACCATGGTTGAGTTAGCCAGGCAAAATGATAAGATTATCGGCATTACTCCTGCGATGCCTTCCGGCTCATCCATGAATATCATGATGAGAGAAATGCCGGATCGGGCGTTTGATGTGGGTATTGCAGAGCAGCATGCCGTAACATTTTCTGCAGGGTTGGCTACGCAGGGTCTTATTCCTTTCTGCAATATTTATAGTTCATTCATGCAGCGTGCCTACGACCAGGTGGTGCATGATGTTTGTATTCAGGATTTACCGGTAAACTTCTGTTTGGATCGAGCGGGGTTTGCTGGAGCGGATGGACCTACACACCACGGAGCGTATGATATTGCTTACTTCAGGTGTTTGCCTAACATGATTGTTTCGTCACCGATGAACGAGCAGGAGTTAAGAAACTTAATGTACACCGCCTCCATTCCGCGCAAAGGAAAAGCATTTTCAATTCGTTACCCACGGGGACAAGGTGTAATGCCTGATTGGCGTACATCATTAGAAGCCATTGAAATAGGTACCGGACGAAAATTAAGAAATGGAGATGAACTTGCCATTCTTACAATTGGACATATAGGAAATTATGCGGTAGAGGTGTGTGAAAAATTAGAGAAGAAAAACATTCGCGTGGCTCATTTCGATATGCGCTTTGTGAAACCCATTGATGAAGTGCTGCTTCATGAGATATTTTCAAAATATAAAAAAGTAATCACCATTGAGGATGGTTGTGTACAGGGTGGATTTGGAAGTGCCGTGTTAGAATTCATGGCGGACCATCGCTACACAGCAGAAGTAAAGCGGCTGGGTATCCCCGATGAGATCATTGAGCATGGTGAGCAAATTGAATTGCATCACGAATGTGGATTTGATCCGGAACAAATCGAAAGGACAGTGATGGAAATGATTGAATCTGTCGCTAAACATGCCTGAACAATCCGAGATTCATTTTACGGATGAAGGAAGTGGATTTCCGGTTCTATTTATTCATGGCTTTTGCGAAACGCACCAGATTTGGAATTCATTCGCAAAAGTACTTTCTAAGGATTTTCGAATACTCTCCATTGATTTACCAGGCTTTGGAAAGAGTGAACTGTTACCCCAACCTTTCACTATTGCTGATGTTGCCAAGAAAGTCATTCATTGGTTGAGGAGTCTGCACATAGATTCTTGTATTGTAATCGGGCATAGCCTGGGTGGATACGTTACCCTGGCCATGGCTGAACAGCATCCTACATTATTTAAGGGTTTCAGTCTTTTCCACTCTACTGCCTATGGCGACACAGAGGAGCGCAAGCTTTCCAGGAACAAAGTAATAGAGTTTGTCACCAGAAATGGTGTATCTCCGTTCATTGAATCGTTTATCCCCCCCTTGTTTTATGATCAATTAAATCCACACATTCCGGCCGTGGTAGCCTTGGCTTCTCAAACCAAGCAAGAGACTCTGATCGCCTATGTTGAGGCCATGCGGGATCGCCCGGAGAGAACGCGTGTGCTTGAACAATTCAATAGCCCAGTACTTTTTATTGCCGGAGATAAGGATGGGGGTATCAGCCCTGAATCCGTAAAAAAGCAATCGGAATTAAACCCCAAAAGCATTCTTCACGTATTGCCCGAAGTAGCGCATATGGGCATGTTTGAAAAGGAAAGGTTGACCCTGGAACTGACAAGGGGGTTTCTTTTAAGTCAAAGCCAGTATACAGGCCAGTAATGCAGGCAAAATGCCCAATTTCTTGACTTTTTTGATAAAAGTGTAGTAAATTGGATTTGCATTTTTTCGTGCTGAGCGTTTGCTCTGTTGTTAGGTTTAATTGAAACAGGATTTTATATTTGTAAAGAACACTAAAACCAAACCCAATACATGGAACCAGTTGTACAAGATTATTCTTCGTGGAATCAGCTAGCCCAAAACATTGCCTATGGTTGTTGGGCAGCCTCTATTTTGATTGTCTTAGGGCACCTGATCAAGCTATCTATCACGAAGGAATCCAAGGAGAAGTACGATTATATTAATAAATCTGAGATTAACCTGCTTTGGATTGCCTCTATTATCCTGGTTATTGGCTGTTGTTTCTACGCTAACTCAAACGTAATTGAACTAAACGCGCTTTGGATTTTTGTGCGGTTGTTTACCACGGTTTCAATGGGATTGATTGTAGCGCTGATTATTCAAAACCTGCTTAAATTCTATTATCCGTTCTTTATTGAGAAGCGCTTAAAAGTACTTCGTTTTAAACCCCGGATTTCCCCTAAGACAGGAAAGGCCATGAAGTTATTAAGTGAAGAGGAAGAAGATGCTTATCTGGATGAAGGTATGCAAGCGGAAGAAAATCTGTTCTCCATGGATTATGATGTATGGAAAGATGAAGAGACTGGCTTTGTTAAAATTGAGAAGTATGCCGGGCACTTGCATGCCGTACAGTGTCCTGAGTGTAACTACCAAACCTTTAAGGTTGTGAAGGAAGAAATTTTAAAAACCCCAACGGCTATGGATGAAGGTGAATTGATGAAGCACTTCCAGTGCAGCTATTGTGGATATAAAGCAAAGAAAACTGTGACCTTGAAGGTTTCTACAAAATTTGAGGGTTCAGCAGCAACTGCGTAAGTACTCTAAATGAAATAATAAAAAAGCCCCGATTCATCGGGGCTTTTTATTTTCCTGCTTTTCAACGAATTTCTCTTGGTAGCTTAATCTGGTCCGAATAAAACTTCATGCGGGTATGGCAGGTGTCCAGCAATGCGATTTTTTCAATGGAGGCCTGCTTATGGTCGACAAATACTTCCAGGTAATAATTTCCCAGCATGTACAAATTAATTTTATACCGGTAATAGCGTATGGCCATAACAAAGGTACCACACTCGTATAATGCTTTTACCTTTTGATCAAGAGGATACGCTTTGAATTCCTTCCAGGGTATCATTGAATAAACATAGCTAAAAAAGTAAAAACCTTCAAACGCTTGAAGGCTTGCTAATTATTTCAATTTTTCTTTAAAAAACTGAATGGTTCTACTCCAGGCAAGTTTGGCAGCCTCTTCATTATATCGTGTGGGAGCAGTGTCATTATGAAATGCATGTTGCGCACTGTCGTACATAAATATCTGGTAGTTAGCCTGTACCTTTTTTAAGGCTTCTTCATAGGATGAAATTCCGGCATTCACCCGTTCATCTTTTCCTGCATAGTGTAATTGAAGAGCAGCTTTTATTTTTGGAACCTCAGCGGCATCAGGTTGTCTTCCATAAAAGGGTGCTGCCGCCAAAAGATCTGGTACGTTAACCGCTAAATTGTTGGCCATGGCACCTCCCCAGCAAAAACCAACACAGCCAAATTTTCCGTTACAATCCTCTCGCGTTTTAAGATAATCAAACCCCATTGCAAAGTTGGCTACTGTTTTCTTGGCATCAAGCTGTTGAAACATTTCACGTGCTTTGTCGCTATCCGTTGGTGTACCGCCAAGCGGTGAAAGCGCATCGGGCGCTATGGCCAGGAAACCTTCCAGTGCAGCCCTCCGGGTAACGTCTTCAATATGGGGATTAAGTCCCCTGTTTTCATGGATAACCATGACTGCTCCATATTTACCCTTAGCCTTTGGACGAGCTATGTAGGCTTTCATGACATCCATACCCTCACCCGGATACGTTATATACTCGGTCATCAGTCGATCATCCTGAGATGGAACTGTGGTAGCATTGGCATAATTCACTTCAAGCATCGGGAGTATGGCAAGTGCTGCCGCTGTGCTTCCGGTAAGTTGAACGAGCCTTCGAAGAAACTCATCACGCTTTAAGGGCTTATGAGTGTATTCGTCAAACAGATTAATGATGCGCTGATCCATAATCAGTGTATTTAGCGCATATAATTTCAGAAGTTATTTTGCTTATTACAAGCTTTTATCAAGAGCTTTTACAGCCTGTAAAATGGTTTCTACACTATTGGCATAGAAAAAGGCATTTATTTTCTCTACATCGTCAGTAGCGCGATGATAGTCAGCATGATCTTCAACACCAAAGTACAGAAACGGGATTTTCTTCCTGTGGAAATTAAACTGATCCGATTGACTCGTCCAATCTTCCCGTTTCAAAATGGGATCATCATGTCCATATAAAAGTGTGATTCCTTCGGGTGCTTTAAGTGTTTCAAGTTTCTCTTTTAAATGGGGATAAGGAAATGTACCACATACATAGAGTTCATTCTTATCACTCCTGCTTACCATATCAAGGTTTACATTGAGTATAACATTTTCTTCCTTAAGATTAATCGCCTCAACAAAATGTGCAGACCCCTTAAGTCCACGCTCCTCAGCATCAAAAAAAGCAAAAATCAATCGGTGGCCAGGAGCAGTTTTTTTGAAGTATTGGGCAATAGTTAAAATTGCTACAACTCCTGATGCGTTGTCATCCGCACCATTGTAAATCTGATTATTATAGATACCCAAGTGATCATAGTGAGCACTGATCACAATGGTCTCTTTTTTCTTTCCGGGAATTACGGCAAGAATATTAACACCATCTCCTTTCTGCACCATTCCAAAGGATTGTGTTGTTGAAAATGATTGCATGTAACCCGGAACAAAAGCTTCTATACCGGATTTTTTTAACTGATCAATTATATATGCTCTGGCTTTTTCACCACCAGCCGTACCTGTTTTACGCCCCTCTAAAGAATCAGAAGATAGAATCTTTATGTGCCGCATCAGGGATGTCGTGTCGAAAGAATGTTGAGCTAAGCAGAATTTTATGCTTAGGGCGAAGACTAAAATAAAGGACGATGTTCTCATGCTATAAATTAAAAAAACCCCTTCCGATACAATCGGAATCGGGGTTTAGATGGGTGAAAGACGGGGCTCGAACCCGCGACCTCCTGAACCACAATCAGGCGCTCTAACCAACTGAGCTACGATCACCATTTATAAGGACTGCAAATTTAGACACCCCGGGATAAATAACAAAAGGTGACGTGTTAATCCCTGTCAAACAAAAGACGTTTCCCCATCAAATTTTCATGAAAGCCACCTTGTTCATACGCCAGGTGTCCCGAAACAATGGTGTGGGTGACCTTTGAGTGAAACATTTGGCCTTCAAAGGGCGACCATCCACATTTGGCTAAAATGTTAGATTGATCAACTTTCCAGGAGTGATTTAGATCAATCAAGGCAAGGTCGGCAAAATAACCTTCACGGATGAAACCCCTGTTCTTCACTTGAAAAAGAATGGCAGGATTATGCGCCATCTTTTGGGCAACCCAGGGTAAATCAATCAACTTCCGATGGTAGAATTCAAGCATGGCGGTGACACTGTGTTGAATCAAGGGACCGCCTGATGGTGCATTGAAATAGGTATTCTTTTTTTCCGCTAGCGTGTGTGGGGCGTGATCGGTGGCAATCACATCGATTCGATTCTCCAGTAAGGCGTTGAATACTGCCTTTTGATCATCCTCTGTTTTGATAGCAGGGTTCCATTTGATCAGCATCCCCAACTTTTCGTAGTCGGATTCATTAAACCATAAATGATGAACACATGCCTCTGCGGTAATTTTTTTCTCTTTCAGCGGAATAGTTTGATCAAACAATTCTGTTTCACGGGCTGTAGAAATATGGAGGATATGAAGCTTGGTTCCGTGTTTCTTTGCAAGGCTCACGGCAAAAGATGAGGATTTGTAACAAGCCTCTGCACTTCGGATTAATGGGTGATACTGAACAGGAAGGTCATCACCGTATTTCTTTTTGAACTCTATGGAGGCTGCCCGAATAGACGGTTCATCCTCACAATGGGTGGCTATTAAAAATGGAACTCTGGAGAAAAACCCCTCAAGTATTTTTGGATCATCGACTAGTAAGTTTCCAGTAGAAGAGCCCATGAAAATTTTAAGTCCACAAACATTTCTTGAATCGGTCTTCAACACCTCTTCCAGGTTGTCGTGGGAGGCTCCAATAAAGAACGAATAGTTAGCGAGTGAATCGCGTTGGGCAATCTGGTATTTCTCTTCCAGTAATGCTTGTGTAAAAGTTGGGGGGATAGTATTGGGCATTTCCATGAAACTGGTAACACCTCCCGCTACAGCCGCCCGCGATTCTGTGTAAATCGTTGCTTTGTGGGTAAGTCCCGGCTCACGAAAATGAACCTGATCATCAATGGCACCGGGAAAAAGATGATTACCCTTGGCATCTATTATGGCTTCTGCCTTTAACGATTGTAAGTCTTTACCGACCTTTTCAATGAATTGATCGCGGATGAAAACATCGCCCTCAAAGACCTTACCTTCGTTGACTATATTTGCATTCAGAATTAGAATAGAGCTCATAACAGACCAAAGTTAGCGAAATCTTTACGCACTAAATCAGATGAAAGAAGCACCGTCATTCGAACAATTTAAGTTGAACAGGCAGTTGCTGGATGCTGTGCGTGACATGAGCTTCTCCACACCTACCGATATTCAGCAAAAATGTATTCCCATTATTCTGGGCGGCCAGGAGGTTATTGGCATAGCCCAAACCGGAACGGGTAAAACAGCAGCCTACTTGTTGCCGTTGCTCATGAAAGTAAAGTACGCCCAAGGAGATGACCCACGTGCCGTTATTCTTGTACCCACCAAGGAGCTCGCCTTACAAATCGCTGATCAGGCGGTACACTTGGCTAAGTATACGGATTTAAGAATCCTCCCAATCTATGGAGGGGTGGGAGTAAAGGCCCAAGTTGAGTTGATTAAAAGAGGTGTAGACATTATTGTGGCTACGCCAGGGAGGTTCTCAGAGATTTATCTGACCGGACAATTATCGACCAAGCAAATTAAAACGCTGGTAATCGATGAGGCAGATCGTATGATGGACATGGGATTCATGTTTCAGCTTCGGAAGATTATTGGAACCCTTCCGCGCAAGCGTCAGAATCTTTTATTCTCAGCAACCTTTCCAGCCAAAGTGGAGGAACTGTCAGCTGATTTTTTAGAGTTTCCGATAAAAATTGAGATTACACCACAGGCCACCGCAGCAAAGCAGGTAACACAAGAGTTGTATCACCTGCCTAATCTGAAAACGAAAATTAATTTTCTGGAACACTTACTCCAGGATAGGGAGAAGTTTAATCGTGTGATGGTTTTTGCCCGCACAAAGGCTAACGCTGACAATGTGTTTAAATACCTTGATCGAAAAGGACTTGGGCCGGTGAAAGTGGTTCATTCGAACAAAGGACAAAACACCCGGATCAATGCGGTAAATGAATTTAAAGAAGGCGTCTTACGGGTGTTGGTGACTACGGATGTTACTGCTCGTGGCATTGATGTTACGAATGTCTCGCACGTCATTAATTTTGATGTACCTACGGTATATGAAGACTATGTTCACCGTATTGGCAGAACAGGGAGAGCGTTTCAGGGAGGAAAAGCCATCACCTTTGTCACCAGGGCCGAGGAGTATCACATAAAAAAAATAGAGAAACTCATCCGGGAAAAAATTTCAGAGAAAAAACTTCCGGTCAGTGTGGAGATTGCCAAGACCTCATTTGAGGAGGCCCAGGAAATGGCACGCGAAATTGATCAACAGAAGCGCAGGGATGATCCGGAGTTTAAAGGTGCCTTTCACGATAAGAAGTGGGCGTTGGAAAACACAAAGGGCAAAAAAAGAAGCGCGAAATAATCCGCGCCTCTGTTATACTTTGATTGAGTTACGAACTATCCGTTCATCGATAGCAAGAACTCGTCATTATTCCGGGTTCCTTTCATCTTGCTGAGTAAGAATTCCATCGCCTCATTTGAGTTCATGTCGCTCATATACTTGCGTAAAATCCAAACACGTTGTAATTCATCTTCACGCATCAACAGGTCTTCACGTCTTGTGCCGGATGCCGGTACATCAATAGCAGGATACACACGCTTGTTCGAAAGCTTGCGATCGAGTTGCAATTCCATGTTACCGGTTCCTTTAAATTCTTCGAAGATTACTTCGTCCATCTTAGAACCTGTTTCGATCAAGGCGGTAGCAATTATGGTCAGTGACCCACCATTTTCAATGTTACGCGCAGCACCAAAGAAGCGTTTAGGCTTGTGCAGGGCGTTAGCATCCACACCACCGGAAAGTATTTTACCAGAAGATGGAACAACGGTGTTATACGCACGCGCTAATCGAGTGATAGAATCGAGGAGTATAACAACATCGTGACCGCACTCCACCATACGCTTAGCTTTCTCCAATACAATGCTGGCAACTTTTACGTGACGTTCGGCTTGCTCATCAAAGGTTGAGGCAATCACCTCAGCTTTTACACTGCGGGCCATGTCCGTTACTTCTTCAGGCCGTTCATCAATCAGCAATACGATCAGGTATACTTCAGGATGATTCTCGGCAATAGCGTTGGCAATATTTTTCAACAATACCGTCTTTCCAGTTTTGGGCTGGGCTACAATCATACCACGTTGTCCTTTACCGATCGGTGAGAACAAATCAAGAATACGGGTAGACATGTTATCGGCAGTGGTACTGAGCTTTAGTTTTTCCTCAGGGAAGAGTGGCGTAAGGTATTCAAACGCTACCCGGTCGCGTATCTCTTCGGTAGTCTTTCCATTAACCGACTCTACTTTTAATAGTGCGAAATATTTTTCACCCTCTTTTGGTGGGCGGATCAGACCCTTCACCGTATCACCGGTTTTTAATCCAAACAATTTTATTTGTGAAGGCGAAACATAGATATCGTCAGGGCTTGCCAGGTAATTGTAGTCGGATGAGCGGAGGAATCCGTAACCATCCTGCATAATTTCCAATACCCCTTCGTTTCCGATCGAGCCATCAAAATCCTTTATGTTCGTTCTGTTTTGCTGCGGTCTTTCTTCTCGTGGTTCCCGAGGCTCCCGCACCTCAGGTCGAGGTTGTTGCGGTTCACGAGGGGCTACCACTGCCGGTTCAGGTTGTTCTTCGAAACGGGTAACAGAGGAATCTAACTCTACATTAATGGAGTCCAGGAGTTCATCTGTAGATAAATCTTTTTCAGGTTTAGGAGCGACATTTTCGCGCTTCCGTGGGCGCATCATACGACCCTCAGCTGGAGGAGCTGGTTTTTTGCTGCCCGGGGCTTCACCGGTAACGGCTTGCTGATCGAGGATTTTGTAAACAAGTTCTTGTTTGGAAAGTTTCTTGGCATTTTTAACGCCCATCTGTTCAGCAATGTCCTTCAATTCGGAAAGAAGTCTGACATTCAGATCATCAATAGTGTACATGAAAAAAGTGAGTTGTGTTTAGAGTTTTGATATGATTTATTACGACTGGTTGTAATCAGAATTACAAGTGAACGAATTCAAACGATGAGGTACAAGACTAAAATTTCAGTAAGGCAAGGATTTTATCTATATCGAGAGGCCATGGAGTGGCCGATGACAGTGCAAGTATAGGTCAAAATTGGGTACAAACAAATAATTGTTAAGAAATTGTTGGGTTTAGAAACCGCTGGTTCCGTCAAAAAACTAATTTTACAGGCACTTAAATAACATCATTTATGCTTCAGGTTGCTACGATACGCGAACAAAGAGACAACGTAATTATTGGTCTTAGAAAGAGGGGGCTAAAGAATGCGGAGGAGTTGATTGAAAAGGCCATTGAGTTGGATGCGAACCGTAAGGACACTCAAAAAAGAGCAGATGACCTGAAGGCAAAATCAAATACAGAGGCCAAGAAAATCGGGGAATTAATGAAGGCTGGAAAGGCAGATGAGGCGGCCGCTTTACGAAACGCTGTATCCAGCGACAAGGAACAAATCAAACAACTGGAAACAGCGTTGACAAATTACGAAGCAGAGCTATTGCAGCACCTTTATAAAATTCCGAATGTACCGGCAGATAAAGTTCCTGCGGGGGCAGGAGCGGAGGATAACCTGAATGTGTATCAGCATGGCGAAATACCTAAACTGGATCCTGATGCACTTCCACACTGGGAGTTGATTAAGAAGTATGATATCATCGACTTTGACTTAGGAATAAAAATTTCAGGCGCAGGCTTTCCGGTATACAAAGGAAAAGGGGCAAAACTGCAACGGGCACTAATCAATTTCTTTTTGAATGAAGCCGATAGAGCCGGGTACACTGAAATCCAACCTCCTATTGTCGTGAATGAAGCTTCAGGGTATGGAACAGGCCAATTGCCGGACAAAGAAGGGCAGATGTATTTTGTGAATGAAGATGGTTTATATCTCATCCCCACCGCAGAAGTACCGATCACTAATTTGTACCGTGATGTGATGTTAACGGAAGAGGAACTTCCTATTAAAAATGCAGGATATACACCCTGCTTCAGACGGGAGGCAGGAAGCTGGGGTGCACATGTTCGTGGACTTAACCGGTTACACCAGTTTGATAAGGTAGAGATTGTACAGATTAGAAAGCCGGAAGAATCCTATGCTGTATTGGATGAGATGTGTGCTCATGTGCAAGGATTATTGGAGAAACTGGAGTTACCGTACCGAAAACTCTTATTGTGCGGAGGCGACATGGGCTTTAACTCAGCCATGACCTACGACATGGAAGTATTTTCTGCAGCACAGCAACGTTGGCTCGAGGTGAGTTCTGTCAGCAACTTTGAAACCTTCCAGGCAAACCGGTTAAAACTTCGGTATAAAAACAAAGAAGGGAAAACGCAATTGCTTCATACACTGAACGGAAGCGGATTGGCATTACCAAGAATTGTGGCTGCCTTACTGGAAAACAATCAAACCAAAAATGGAATTAAGATTCCGTCTGTGTTAGTGCCGTATACCGGATTTGATTGGATCAATTAGCATTCATTGTTAACTAACATCTTTTGGTTTGACGAAAAGTCTAACGAATAATTGTATAAAGATTAACCCCAGAGCAATCATCATAATTAGAGAGTAATTTGATACGATTGCATTTTCTGTTTCGTTCCATCGAAGGTAAATGCCAAAAAGAGCCCATATCAGCACGAGTAAGAAAGAAGGTTCATTGAAGCGGTAAGCAACCAAGCCCCCCAGGGTAGCAGCAGTGGAGATCATAATTATTGTCCACCCTTGTGGAGGTAAGACCCCACCTTCCCATCCTAATGCAATTAACAACGTTGAAATATTAGCTATAGTGGCCACGCAAATCCATGATAAGTAAACAATGAACGGTAACGAAGCGAAAAACCATGCAAGTTGACTTTTCATCTTGTTCTTATGAAGCAATAGAAATATGTTAATAAGTGAATACAGCAATACGAGCATTACCGTTACGGAAGCTGCGGTGAGCAAATAGTGCCAAACCAAAATCCAGCTGGCATTCGCAACACAGGAGAGTATGAACCACAAAGAAAGTTCAGCAAAATAAGGTTCATTGATTAGTTTGAACTGATAAAGTATAAATCCGATGAGCAGTAAATAGATAATGCCCCAGATGGTAAAGGTTACGCCAGCGGGAGTGAATAGGCTGGAGTACATATCTGAAATTTCACCTGTAGTAAAACCGTTTATAGGTAGCGCATTGGCGAGTGAATTCATGACAAGCACAATGATCAGGGCCAGTACATTGATCATGGCCAAATTTCGGTTAACAAATAAAGCGTTAGTTTTCATATAGATGTTTTTGATACCTTCGTCAGGAATATTGGGACTTCGGAATTTAGATAATTATGTCATCAATCACCATTCGCATAGGTACTAAACCAGATTTACCTCGCGTGCTTGAACTCATTAAAGAGTTAGCGTTGTACGAACGAGCTCCACACGAAGTGACCAACACGGTAGAGCGCATGGAGCAGGATGGATTTGGATCTAACCCCATTTACGGACTGTTTGTTGCTGAAAACGAACGAGGCATTGTAGGAATATCCATTTATTATTGGCGCTACTCCACCTGGAAAGGAAAGCGACTATACCTGGAAGATATCATCGTCACAGAAAAAGAGCGGGGTAGTGGAATAGGAAAACGTTTGTTTGATCGCACCATGCAACATGCGCTTGACGAAAATTGTACCGGTATGTTATGGCAAGTGCTGGAGTGGAATGAACCGGCCATCAATTTCTATAAAAAATATTACCAGGCTAAACTGGATGGGGAGTGGATCAATTGTAGTTTGGAAGCTGACGACATCAAGAGAATTCTTCAGCAGTAGAATTAGGTCATCAAACCTCTTCCAGCAACGTTTGGAAAGCCACATGCTTGTCTCTAAATTTCTGACGGTGCACTTCCACCAAAGTTGGGGCAAATTTTTCAAGGTATAGCACTACATTCTCAAGTGAAGTAGCAAAGTATTGAACACTGTAGGATATTGAGCCGTCACTATTATCATGCAACACTTTGTAAAACTTGTAATCAACGAAAAGGCCGGTTTTTAACACATCGGGAATGTGGGTAGTCTTCATCCACAGAACCCATTCTTGTTCAATATCCGCATCAATGCCAACGGTTACATTGTATAAAAACATGGTTAAAAATAGTCAGTTTAAATCATTTTTAACCTTTTAACTTGTTGGTTGTTTAGCATTTCGTGAGATCGATCCTTATAGCCTTACTTTTTTTTGCAGCTCAGCTTGTGATTGCCCAATCGGGTGTAATTCGAGGAAAAGTCTTCAATAAAATCAGCAATGAAGCTGTACCATTTGCCAATATTGGTATACAGGGTACAACCATGGGAGCAGTTGCCGATGAGAATGGCAACTATGTTATTTCTAACCTAAGTCCTGGTCTTTATAACCTGGAGGCCTCTTTTGTCGGTTTTAAAAAGTTGATCATTTACGAAGTTCAAGTTACCAATGCTCGTCCGGCCATGGTTGATTTTGAATTGGAAGAGGAGGCCAGAAATTTGGAGGAAGTAGTGATAACGGCATCCAATACCTTTGTGAAGTCAGAGGAGTCTCCGCTTTCCCTGCGCACGATTGGTACAACGGAGATTAAAAGAACCCCCGGTGGCAATCGCGATATTTCAAGGGTGGTCAGGTCATTGCCCGGAGTAGCGTCCACACCCTCTTTTCGCAACGATATTATTATTCGGGGAGGATCGCCCAGTGAAAACACATTTTACCTCGATGGTATTCAAATACCGGTAATCAATCATTTTCAAACGCAGGGTTCTTCAGGCGGTCCAGTGGGAATTATTAATGTTGATTTATTAAAAGAGGTTAATTTTTATTCGGGGGCCTTTCCTGCCAACCGCGGCAATACCATGAGTTCAGTGTTTGATTTTAGTTTGAAGGAAGGGAGGAGTGATAAATGGACATTCAATGGAGTGGTGGGTGCCAGCGATCTTGGAGTGACAGTGGAAGGTCCGGTAAATAAAAAATCAACCTTAGTATTCTCTGCCAGACGATCTTACCTGCAATTTCTTTTCAGTCTCTTCAATCTGCCTTTTCTTCCGGTGTATAATGATCTTCAGTTCAAATACAAATACAAGTTGGATAGCAAAAATCAAATCACGTTACTTGGTGTTGGAGCCATTGATGATTTTTCTTTAAACCTTGATGCGCCAGACAATATTGATGATCCGGCAGAAAAAGAGGAAGCAGAGTATATTTTAAATGCTTTACCGGTTTCTGAGCAGTGGAACTACGCCATAGGGGTACGGTATGATCACTTCCGAAAAAACGGGAACAGTACCATCGTGTTAAGCAGAAATGCGCTGAACAATTCAGCGATCAAGTATAAGGCTAATGATGAATCTGATCCGAACAATCTCATTCAGGATTACAACTCACGCGAAACGGAAACCCGACTACGCATTGAAGATTATTCCACAAAAAATACTTGGAGAATTAACTATGGCATAAATTTCGAACGAGCCAGTTTTAAAACAAGCGACTACAACAAGATTGTTACACAAGAGGGGGCTGTTACCCGTAATTACACAACGGAAGTGAGTATTAATAAGTGGGGATTGTTTGGCCAGGTAAGCAACACGTTTTATGATGCCCTTACCCTTTCCATTGGATTGCGAATGGATGCCAACAATTATTCCAGCGACATGAATAATTTGCTCGATCAGTTGTCACCAAGACTTTCTGCATCATACAAAATTAACAGCACGATAAATCTCAACTTTAATACAGGAATATATTATCAATTGCCAACCTATACGGTGCTGGGGTATAGAAACTCAACTACAAACGAACTGGAGAATAAGGAAAATGGCGTTACCTACATCCGCAGTAAGCATTTGGTTGGAGGGATCGAATTTAATTTACCCAGTAACTCAAGAATAACAGTTGAGGGATTTTATAAAAGGTATGATCAATATCCTTTCTTATTAGAGGATTCAATCTCTCTGGCCAACCTAGGAGCTGATTTTGGTGTGATTGGAAATGCCCCGGTGAGCTCCACTTCAGAGGGAAGAAGTCATGGTATCGAACTTTTGCTTCAGCAAAAACTGTATAAAGGGTTTTATGGAATATTGGCCTACACCTGGGTGCGAAGTGAGTTTGAGGATAAAAATGAAAAGCTCATCCCATCGTCATGGGACAATCGTCATGTGGTAAGCCTTACTGCCGGAAAGAAATTTGGCAAAAACTGGGAGGTAGGCGCACGCTGGTTGTTTACCGGGGGTTCACCGTATACACCCTTCAATGTGCAGGAAACCGTTCGGATGGAAAACTGGGATGTACGACCTTATGGTGTACCGGATTATGATCAATTGAATAGTCAGCGGATCAGTGCCTACCACCAACTTGATTTACGCATTGATAAAAAATATTTCTTCCCCCGCTGGAGTTTGAATATTTATTTTGATGTTCAAAATGTGTACAACTACCAGACAACCTTTGAAGATAATATTGATGTGGTGAAGGATGTGAATGGGATTCCGGTTGAAGATGCCGGTAATCCCGGATTTTATATTCCCAAATTTATTCAAAACACATCCGGGCAGGTGTTGCCAACGATCGGAGTTATCGTGGAGTTATAGCCTACAGTACTTCGTCAGTTATAGTAAGCGTATTGACTCCTGCATTAAAGATGGTTTTATATTGTTGCAGAGGTCTCCAGGCTTTTCCACCAGTTGGAATTCCTTCGTAATTGAAGGTTGAACCACAACAAGGATCTAGCATGTATAACGTAGAGCTATGAACTTCAACAGTGGCACAGGCATCGTTGGGTTGTAGCGAACAATTCTTTTCAAAAGCTAAATATTCAGAATTACTCTTTTTGTATAGAATTATTCCACGCACACCATGATTAGGATAAGCTAGACTTATATCCTGAACACCAAGAGTTGTTAAAGCAGGATAGCTAGAAATACTAATCGTAAGATCTGGAAATGGAATAAATGGAATGGGGTCATCTACCAAATCCTGACTGCAGGACACCATGATAACCAACAGAATCGCTGCGCTTTTCCTGAGATGAACAGAAGTATATCGGATGAAATTATTGGTTGTAGTCATAAAACCCTTTCCCACTTTTACGGCCCAGATGACCGGCTTCCACTTTTTGCTGCTGAATACGACTGGGTCTGAATTTAGAATCCTGGTGAAAGGCATTGTACATGGAAGAGGTCACAGAGAAATTAGTATCCACACCAATTAGATCCATTAACTCAAAAGGCCCCATTTTAAATCCGGACGCCTTCATCAGTGCATCGATCGTTTTCACATCCCCCGCATGTTCTTCCAGAATTTTCAGCGCCTCCACATAATAATGCCTGGCTACACGGTTAACGATAAAACCGGGAGAATCTTTTGCGAGAACGGGAGTTTTACCAAGTTTTTCTGAAAAGTCTTTCAAAAGATTGATGGTTGCCTCGGAAGTAGCCACACCGCTGACCACCTCAACCAGTTTCATGATATGAGCGGGATTGAAAAAATGAAGCCCTGCAAAGCGATCTGCCTTTTTTAATACGGAAGCTATTTGTGTAATAGGAATGGAGGATGTATTGGTGGATAGAATACAATCATCTGAATTGACCTTTTCAAGTAGGGTAAAAATTTCGCGCTTAACCTCTAGTTTTTCAATTGCTGCTTCTACAACTAAATCGGCTTTAAGGTGTTCGAGTTTCTCGCATGATTTTATTCTGCTGAGTGCTTCCTGCTTTTGAGTAGGGGTGAGTTTATTTTTTTCAACACTGGCTTGAAGACTTCCCTCAATGAGAGAAAGTCCCTTTTGAATTAATTCACCGTTGATGTCATACAGTAAAACAGAAAAACCTGAAGTTGCACAAACCTGAGCAATGCCCTGGCCCATGGTGCCTGCCCCAACAATTCCAATCGTACGCACATTACCTAAGTTCATGGTTATACCACTGTTTGAAACTGTTTCAGGAAGCGGATATCATTTTCAGAGTATAATCGCAGATCATTTACCTGATACCGCAACATAGTGACGCGCTCAATACCCATTCCGAAGGCAAAACCAGTGTATTCCTCCGGATCAATACCACAGTTTTTCAACACATTTGGATGTACCATCCCTGAGCCTGCAATCTCTACCCATCCACTATGCTTGCACACGTTGCATCCTTTCCCTTTGCAGATTAAACACGAAATATCAATTTCTGCACTGGGCTCTGTAAAGGGGAAGAAGGATGGTCTGAAGCGAATTTTAATATCCTTGCCATACATCTCCTTAGCAAAATGATAGAGCGTTTGTTTTAAATCTGCAAAGCCAACATTTTTATCTACATACAATCCCTCCACCTGATGGAAGAAGCAATGCGCACGGGCAGAGATCGCTTCATTACGATACACGCGACCCGGCATGATGGCTCTAATGGGTGGCTTTTGTTTTTTCATCATCCTGATTTGCACATTGGATGTGTGGGTACGCAGTAATACGTCAGGATTTTTTTCAATAAAAAAGGTATCCTGCATTTCACGTGCCGGGTGATTATCCGGGAAATTTAGCGCAGAGAAATTATGCCAATCATCTTCAATCTCCGGCCCGTCTGCCACATTAAAACCTAAGCGTTCGAAGATTTCAATGATGCGATTTTTTGTCAGCGTAAGCGGATGCAGGTTACCGACTTTATTTGGTATGGGGGGAAGGGTGAGGTCAATATCCGTAGATACTGACTGAACATTTTCCAGATTCTCCTGCAGGGCAGCAAGCTTGGCCTCAGCGGATTGTTTTAACTCATTCAATACTTTTCCGAGCTTTTTCTTTTCCTCCACGGAAACTTTCTTCAACTCTTCAAACAACTCACTTATGGTTCCCTTCCGGCTGATGTACTTCAGTCGGAAGTTTTCCACAGCTTCTTTATTCGCAGCCGTAAACACTGCAACCTCCTCTAATAATTTCTTGATCTGTTCTTCCATGCAAGTATTCGAAAGCGTCAAAAATACAATTTTGACAGGTATTTCGCGATATCAAACGGTATTCTCTTTTGTTACCCGATTGCGGATAACGCTATCCAATATAACGCTAAGAATTACCGTAAGGATCACGATGCCGAGCAATACATAGTTGTCATTGAGGTTTCGTGTAAAAATGACTGCTACAATAAATAGAGTCTGAATGATGCCCAACAAGATTGTGGATTTACTGTGTGAAAATCCCAGACGCATGATGTTATGATGGATGTGACTTTTGTCGGGCGTGAAAGGAGATTGTTTTCTGGTCACCCGTAAAATGAAAATCCTTAATGTATCTGCTAATGGAATGATGATAAAACAAACAGCTCCAGAGATTCTGGCATTAAACCGATACGGATGATCAATCGGAAGATTGTATTGCAGGTCAATGAAATGAATGGATAAAATGGCGAGCATCATCCCGATGACCAATGCGCCTGTGTCTCCCATGAAGATTTCTGATGGTTCCCAGTTAAAAAATAGAAAGGCGACAATGGCACCCAACATACTAAAGGTGAGGATGGCATAAATGATATCGCCCACCAGAAAAAAAGAAATGCCAAATGCCAGTAATGAAATGCAGGCAATTGTTCCGGCTAATCCATCCAGACCATCAATCAGGTTGAATGAATTGGTGATCACAATGATGGTAAACAATGTGATCACATAACTCAGAACCAATGGGATATCATAAATGCCCATTAACCCGTAGAAGGATTTTAATCGCAAGTCAAATAATATCATGAGCAGACTGGCCGCCATCAATTGACCTAATAATTTCATGAACGGTCGAAGGGGAACCAGGTCATCGCGAACGCCAATAAAAAAAACAACAAACAGGGCGATCAGGAGTAACCGAATTTCTTTCCAGTTTGGGATGTCAACCCAAATGAGGGAGGCAATAAAAAACCCCAGGAAGATGGCGATTCCACCCATAGAGGGCGTAATCTTTTTATGAATTTTTCTCCGCCCCGGTATGTCCACAAGGTTTTTTTCCAGTGAGTATTTAATAATCACCGGAATGATCAAAAAGCAGATCACAAAGGAAGTAACAGCAGCGGCAAGCTGAATGGCCATACGAGAGAGTCTCGGTCAAAATTAAGGATTAAATAACTGTGACCTTGTTGATTAGTGCGAAAAATAGTTGCGAATACACATGGCAACAGAGGTTACCTCCGCATCGGTTAGTTCAGGGTAGACGGGAAGGGAGAGCAATTCATCTTGCAACCTGTAGGTGACAGGAAAATCCGCAGCAGTATGCTGCAGGTGCTGATAGGCTTCCGTGAAGGGCAGTCCCTTTGGGTAGTGAATCATTGAATCAATGCCCTTTGAAGCAAGGTATTCTTTAAGTTGATTTCGTTGCTGCGTGCGAATGCTATAGATATGAAAGGTATGCAAGGTGTTTTTTCGAACGGCAGGAGTTTGAAGCCCTGAAATATTTTGTAGCAACGAAGTATACAGCGCTGCAATTTGTATTCTTCGCGTGTTCCAGGATTGAAGGTGGTTGAGCTTCACGGAAAGTATGGCGGCCTGCAACGCATCCAGTCGACTATTTGATCCTTCAACTGCGTGATCATCTTTTTGAAGGGCACCGTGGTTCGTAAACCTGTGCATCTTTTCAGCAAGAGTATCATCATTCGTTAAAATGCATCCGGCATCTCCGTAGGCCCCCAAATTTTTTGTGGGATAAAAGCTAAACGCGGAGGCTATTCCGAATGTTCCAGCAAGTTTTTCATCTTCTTTTGTAAGATGTGCTTGCGCACAATCTTCAATGAGCATAAGACCCTTTTGGTCGCATATTTTTTTTATTTCTATAACCGGTGCAGCTTGTCCATACAGGTGTACGGCAATGACGGCTTTTGTTTTAGGTGAAATCTTTTTTTTAAGATCGTCAAGATTGATGATGTAATGGTCAGGATCAACATCTGCAAACACTACCCTGGCTCCTGTAAGGGAAATAGTTTCTGCGGAGGCAATGCAACTAAACGCGGGCGTTATTACCTCAACCCCTGGCCCGATGCCCAACGATTTAAGAATGGTGAACAAGGCGTCTGTTCCATTTCCGGTACTGATACAATGCTTCTGGTTAAACGTCAGCGCAAACTCACGCTCAAATTTTTTTACCGATTCACCCCCAATAAATTGTGACGTTGCAAACACTTCTTTTACCGCAGTATCAATCTCGTGTTGGATTGACGCATACTGTAGACGAAGGTTTACAAAGGGGATGTGCACTACTTCAGTGTTTTAAGAATGGGATGATAATCCCCCTGTAGGGGAGATGGTGCCTGGTTACGGATCTCATACACGGTTTGAATGGACGTTCGGGCATCTTTTAATCCGAATCCATTTCCATTGAGAATGTGTTGGTAGCTCAACGTATGCAGGTCGGTAAATCCGTCACTAAATTCAATCTCCTGACCTTCCATAGTTAGCGATCGATACGTTCTTTTTCCTTTGGCTCTGATTTCAGCCGGGATATGATCATAGTTGATGCTTAAAAACCAACGCACCCGTGCACTTTCCAGTTCTAAGAACCCTCCCGCAGAATCATCGGTTAGGTGGTGTACGGTATTCTTTTTTACGGGACCAAACACCCAGGAAAGCATATCAAAAAAATGGATGCCAATATTCGTGGCAATACCACCCGATTTATTCACATCACCTTTCCAACTCATGTGGTACCAATGACCTCTCGAGGTCATGTAGGTAAGATCAACATCGTGAATCTTGTCCTTGGGACCTTCTTCAATTTGTTTCTTAAGGGCGATGATGCTGGGATGCAACCTTAACTGGAGAATTGTAAATACTTTTTTACCAGTTTCTTTTTCTATTTCGCCAAGGGCGTCAACATTCCAAGGGTTTAGCACTAAGGGCTTTTCGCAGATGGCATCGGCCTGGTGACGCAATGCAAACCTGATGTGTGAGTCATGCAGATAGTTGGGCGTGCAAATGCTGACGTAATCTATTTTTTTTCCTTGCCTGCGTTGTTTGTCCAGGTGACGATCAAATCGTTCGAACTCTGTGAAGAAATCAGCGGAAGGGAAATAGGAGTCCAGTATGCCGACTGTATCAAACCGATCAAGTGCTGCTACAAGATTGTTCTTCGTATCGCGAATCGCCTGAAGGTGTCTTGGGGCAATGTATCCGGCTACGCCAATGAGGGCGAAATCTTTCATACTAGGAAATTTTTATTACGTGACCGCTTTCTAGTTTATACTGCTCTTGACTTTCAGGACAAACGGCCATGCCCTTACTATCAAATACCAACTTATGACCATACTCACTCATCCATCCGGTTTGACGGGCAGGATTGCCAATGACCAATGCATAATCAGGAATATTTTTCGTCACCACCGCACCTGCTCCGATAAAGGCAAACTTCCCAATATCATGGCCGCAAACAATGGTGGCATTTGCCCCGATGGAAGCTCCGCGCTTGACCACGGTTTTTGCATACTGTCCTCTGCGGTTAACTGCACTGCGCGGGTTAACCACATTCGTAAACACCATGGAAGGTCCTAGGAAGACATCATCCTCACAAATCACCCCTGTATAGATAGAGACATTGTTCTGAACTTTCACATTATTCCCCAACACTACTTCAGGCGACACCACTACGTTTTGACCGAGGTTACAATTCTCCCCGATCTTACACTTCGACATGATGTGTGAGAAATGCCAGATTTTTGTTCCTTTTCCAATCTCGCAACCCTCATCAATCACGGCTGTCGGGTGGGCGGTATAGGGTTTATCCTCCATGCTTTAAAAGTAGTTTTTGATCATGGTACAAATGTACTTCAATTGCGCCTCATCCATTTCTGTGTGAACAGGAAGTGAAAGTACTGTTTTTGATAATTTTTCTGTAACCGGAAAAGCTCCGCGATCAACACCCGGTTGGCGATAAGCCTTCTGAAGATGCAGAGGCACAGGATAGTAAATCATGGTAGGCACACCACACGTGTTGAGATAAAGTTGGAATTCATCCCGATCTACACCTATTACCCGAAGGGTGTATTGATGAAAGGCATGTGTAGAGTAGGAGGCTCGATAAGGTGTTTGAAGCTGTTCAATGGCCTTTAGATGCTCATCATAGTAGGCAGCAGCTTCGTTTCTCTTTTGTGTATACTCATTGAGATACTTGAGTTTTACGTTCAGGATGGCGGCTTGCAGGGTGTCAAGCCGACTGTTCACACCAATACTGTCGTGATGATATTTTACTTTTTGTCCATGATTAGCCATCATGGAAATTTTTTCTGCCAGATCCGGATCGTTGGTAAAAATTGCGCCACCATCACCGAAGCAGCCTAAGTTTTTTGACGGGAAGAATGAGGTGCACCCAATCGTACCTATAGTACCTGCTTTTTTTCTCTTGCCGTTTGAGAAAATAAATTCTGCACTTAATGCCTGTGCTGCATCTTCAATAACGTGGAGTTTATATTCTTCTGCAATTCGTAAAATCTCTTCCATGTTGGCGCATTGCCCGTAGATGTGTACGGGAACGATAGCCTTTGTTTTTTTTGTGATCTTACTTTTTAACTGGGTCACATCGATGTTGAAAGTGCTTTCTTCCACGTCAATAAACACCGGGATTAACCCCAATAAGGCAATGACTTCCGCAGTGGCGACATACGTATGTACCGGAAGAATGACCTCATCACCGGGCCTGTAATCGAGCGCCATCATGGCAATTTGCAGGGCATCGGTGCCATTCGCGCAGGGGATGACATGCTTCGCTCCGGTATACTCGGCCAGTGCCTTTGCAAACTGGGCTACCTGTGGCCCCTGGATAAAAGCTGTTGAATTTACTACTTCCTGAATGGCCGAGTCTACTTCTGGTTTAATCCGCTGATATTGCTTTTGCAGATCAACCATTTTGATTTTTTCCATTTCTGTGAGTTATGAATAGTTACTCTTCAAAGCCATAGTTTGTGTCGCCCGAACCATGGCATCTAATTACTTCCCAAGTTTCTTTTGCCATTGCCAGGCATGAAGCATTGCCTCATCCATCGAGAATGTGGTTTTCCATTTTAGCATGGTGTTAGCCTTCTTAGGATCGGCAAACACTTTTTCAATATCACCCGGCCTGCGCGGACCTACTACGTATGGAACCTGAACACCTGTTGCTCTGACAAAAGCATCAATCGCTTCACGCACCGATGCACCAATTCCGGTCCCCAGATTAAAGGCATCATAAAGTGAAGCAGAAGAATTTTGCTCGAGGTAGTTCAACGCTTTTACGTGTGCTTTGGCAAGGTCAACGATGTGAATGAAGTCGCGAATGTTATAACCATCCGGAGTATTATAATCATTGCCAAACACCGTTAATTTTTCACGGATGCCGGCAGCTGCTTGTGTGATAAAGGGAACAAGATTATTGGGAGTGCCCAAGGGCATTTCACCAATCAGTGTACTGGGATGCGCGCCAATCGGATTAAAATAGCGCAGTGAAATAATTCGATATCCTGTTGAGAAGACATCTTCGAGAATGCGTTCGCAGATTTGTTTTGTGGCTCCGTAAGGCGACTCTGCCCGTTTAAAAGGTGCATTTTCATCTACTGGGATAACATCGGGCTGGCCGTATACTGTACAGGAAGAAGAGAAAATAAAATCCTTAACACCAAAGTCTCGCATGACTTCCAATAAGACAATGAGTGACATGATGTTGTTTTGATGATACTCCAACGGTTTTTGTACAGACTCGCCAACGGATTTGTACGCGGCAAAGTGCATGACACTTTGAATAGGTCCTTGGGTGTTGAAAAGTCTTGTTAAAAAATCTTTATCACGACAATCACCCTCATGAAAGTTGAGCGGCTTGCCGGTTATTTTTTCAATGCCTTCCAGGAGGGTACGGTCACTCGCAGAAAAGTTGTCGATTACTATTGGTTCATACCCCGCCTGTACCAATTCTACTACGGTATGACTTCCAATGTATCCGGCTCCGCCAGTGACAAGTACTTTTTTCATATTAAAGTCGCGCGGTTACAGATGATTTTTTCAAAAAACCTTTTACATCGTAGACCACTGAATTGGGTTCTTTTATAGAGTTCCAATCCAGTGATTTAAATTCTTCATGACTCACCGCCAACACAATAGCATGATATTTTTTGTTGGGCTTGCTAATGAGCGAAAGACCGTATTCGTGATTAACCTCTTCTGCATCAGCTTGTGGATCGTATACTTCCACCGTGGTGCCAAAACTCTGTAACTCACGAATGACATCCACTACCTTACTATTTCGAATATCTGGACAATTTTCCTTGAACGTAATACCCAACATTAAAATGTTGCTTTTGTGAATGGGCAATTCATGCTGTGCCATTAGCTTGATCACTTTGCCGGCAATGTGCGCACCCATATTGTCGTTAATGCGTCTTCCCGCAATAATAACCTCAGGATGATAACCAACACTCTCCGCTTTGTGTGTGAGATAATAAGGATCTACACCAATACAATGACCGCCCACCAACCCAGGTCTGAAGGGAAGGAAATTCCACTTGGTACCGGCTGCTTCTAACACTTCCTGCGTATCGATGCCCATTCGATCAAAAATCAGAGCAAGTTCGTTTACAAAGGCAATGTTAATATCGCGCTGAGCATTTTCAATTACTTTGGCCGCCTCCGCTACTTTTAGGGAAGAAGCTTTGTGAGTTCCGGCTGTTATTATTTTTTTATAAAGCTGATCAACTTTCTCTGCAACCTCAGGTGTGCTGCCACTAGTCACTTTTTTAATGGTGGTAACCCGATGTTGTTTATCACCGGGATTGATCCGCTCAGGAGAGTATCCGCAGAAGAAATCGACATTAAATTTTAATCCACTTGCTTTTTCTAAGATCGGCACACAGTCTTCTTCTGTACAACCCGGGTACACGGTAGATTCGTAAATAACGATGTCACCTTTCTTTAACACACTTCCAACGGTTTTACTGGCGCTGATCAGTGGACTGAGGTCGGGCTTTTTGTATTCGTCAACCGGAGTTGGAACAGTAACAATAAAGTAATTAGCAGATTTTAAATCTTGTAAAGCGGAAGAGTAGGTTAATTTTTTTGACGATTTCAATTCGTCTGATTCTACTTCTTTCGTACGGTCGAACCCTTTTTTTAGCTCGTTAATTCTCTCTTGATTAATATCAAAACCCACTACATCCATCACTTTTCCAAACTCAACCGCGAGCGGAAGGCCTACATACCCCAATCCTATAATGCCAATTTTTTCCATGTGCTTACTTTCGATTTACCTTGTAATAATCAACATACCATTCTATAAAATTGCCAATACCCACTTCAATGGGAGTGGCTGGTTTAAAATCTACATCCCGCATTAAGTCGTCTACATCCGCGTAGGTTTCCGGAACATCGCCCTCCTGCAATGGCAATAAATTCTTAACAGCTTTCTTTCCCAGTTTCTCTTCAATGATTTCTATAAAACGCATCAACTCAACCGGCTTATTGTTTCCGATGTTGTACAATCGGTAAGGAGCAAAGCTTGAAGCAGCATCCGGGGTATTTCCATTCCAGGATGCATCACCCTGAGGCACGTTTGGAATTAACCGAACGATACCTTCTACGATATCATCGATGTAGGTGAAATCACGTTTCATTTTTCCATGATTGTATACATCAATGGGCTTGCCCTCAAAAATGGCTTTTGTAAAAATGAACAGCGCCATATCAGGCCGACCATAGGGGCCATACACAGTAAAAAATCTCAAACCCGTAGTAGGTAGATTATATAGGGCAGAATAGGTATGGGCCATCAATTCATTCGATTTTTTTGAGGCCGCATACATGGAGATCGGGTGGTCTACATTATGATGTACTGAGAAGGGCATCTTTTTATTTGCGCCATACACCGAGCTGGAGGAGGCGTAAACCAAATGCTTTGTTTTGGCATACCGACATGCCTCCAGAATATTGAGAAACCCATGCAAGTTGCTTTCGAGGTATGCATAGGGATTTGTGAGTGAGTATCGTACACCGGCCTGGGCTGCCAGATTGACCACAAAGTCAAAGTTGTTATTTTGAAAGAGGGTGTCAATACCTTTCTTATCGGTCAGATCAACTTCCTGAAAAGTAAAATTCCCAATCTGTTTTAGTTGATCCAGTCGGGAGAGTTTGAGTCCAACTTCATAGTAGTCATTGAGGTTGTCAATCCCTGTAACAGAGTATCCCAGACTACAAAGCTTTTTAGAAAGGTGGAACCCGATAAACCCTGCGGCACCGGTCACTAAAATTGAGCGTTTTTCGGCCATTTGAATGCTAAAAGGAGAGCAAAACTAAGAATTTATTTGCACCTGACCCTGTGGCAGGATTACCATTTGGAGAGCGGGGGGAAAAAAGATAAGTTGGCAACAAATGCAATCCGACAACATCTTGGGGTTATTAAAAAAGGAGTTCGTTCTGGAACTCAGACGCAAGTCTGTAATCTCCGGGTTAGCACTTTACCTCTTTAGCCTGGTATTCATTTGCTACCTTACCTTTAGCCTGAAACAAAACACTATTAGTCCGGTTACATGGTCGGCCTTATTTTGGCTTACGGTCCTCTTTTCTGTGGTGAATAGTGTAGCGAAGAGTTTTATTGGAGAGAAGAAAGGTGCTTTGATATACTATTACATGATTGCCAGTCCGCAGCAAATCATTGTGTCGAAGATCATTTATAATACGCTACTGTGCCTGGTGATTTCGTTGGCTGCATATTTCCTGTTTTCAGTTTTTATTTTCAATCCGATTCAGGATCAGATTGTTTTTATCAGTGCGATGGTGCTAACCTCTATTGGATTCTCAGCTTCATTGAGTTTCATTTCAGGCATTGCGGCCAAAGCGAATAACAGTAACGTACTGATGGCGGTGCTTAGCTTTCCGGTTGTTATTTCTATTTTACTGATGGCGGTGCGCGTTACTAAAAATGCAGTGGACGGTATTGACCGGGCTGCGAGTTATGATGAACTGTTAAACCTGTTGGCGATAAATTGTATAGCTGGTGCGCTGGCGTACGTGCTCTTCCCGTATATTTGGCGAAGTTGATTTGATAATTTGAAAATTCGTTGTTTTGAAAGTGAAATTAAGTTGGTGGAAAATATTGGCGGTGGTACTTCTGGTATATGTGCACCTGGGAGGTTTATTGTTTGAAGCTCCACGCCTTAATATTTTAAATGAAACGGTTCGTGCTTTGTATTTCCATGTGCCGATGTGGTTTGGTATGGTGTTGCTGTACCTGATCTCCGTGTACTATGCTATTAAATACCTGCGTAACCCGTTGCATGAGTATGATGTTAAGTCGGTAGAGTATGCCAATGTAGGAACTGCTTTCGGAATTCTCGGAATGATCACCGGCATGTTATGGGCCAATTATACCTGGGGATCCCCATGGCATGGCGACCCAAAGCAAAAGGGAGCTGCGATCGCACTCTTGGTATACCTTGCTTATTTTGTATTGAGAGGGTCTTTAGACAATGAAGAACAACGGGCTCGCCTCAGTTCTGTTTATAACATTTTTGCCTTTGCTGCGATGGTGCCGCTTATTTTTATCATCCCCCGGCTTGATGACTCCATGCACCCCGGTAATGGAGGCAATCCCGGGTTCAATGCTTATGATTTAGATAGCCGGATGAGGTTGGTATTTTATCCTGCGGTAATCGCCTGGTTTTTAATTGGAGTATGGATTGTTTCACTTCGTGAACGCGTTCGTACTATTCAAGACATATTAGCTGAACAAGAACATGAAAAAACGAATTAACTATCTGCTCATTACTCTTTTCATGATGATCTGCTCTACAGCTTTTTCCCAAGAGGTAGAAATGGCAGACACGATGCGGTCAAACGGAAAGATTTATGTAATTGTTGGCATTATCCTGATCGTCCTGATCGGACTGATTACCTATCTTTTTTTGCTCGATCGTAAGGTAGGCCGACTGGAAAAGCGCCTGAAAGATCAGAATTAATTGCTCTGCAACACCCTTCAATATCCGATGTTTTTGGATTAGTTTTGAGGTGGATTGATTGAGGGATTATATGAAGAAATCACACATTTTAATCATTATTGTTATTGCTGTGGCGGTGGGCATTATTATGACAACGGCCGATGATGCCAGCACGTACGTAACATTTGATCAGGCATACCAATTGGCTTCCAATGGAAGCAAAAACAGCATTCATGTGGTGGGAGAATTAAAGAAGGATATTGAGGGGCATGTGGTTGGTATTATGCCGGGCGAGGATCGTGTATCATTCTCTTTTATCATGGTGGATGAAAATAAAAAAGAACAGCTTGTGATCTACAAGGAACCGATGCCACAGGATTTTACCCGTTCGGAGAAAGTAGTAGTTATCGGAAGTTATTCTGGGGACACGTTCATTGCGGAGAAAATTTTATTGAAGTGCCCGTCTAAATATCAGGAACAGAAGTTAAACACATGATCTATTTTTGATTTTGTCCTGACCTAAGTCTCCTGTGCACAATCTAAAATCTTCAATCTAAAATCTACAATCTGAATGCATTATTTCATCGGTAACCTTGGGCATTTTTTTGTAATCACATCGTTTGTTTCTGCCCTGGTCACTTTCTTTAGTTATTATAAAGCCACGATGACGCAGGAGGTTGTCGCAAAAAACCATTGGCTACTGAATGGAAAAATTGGTTTTTATATCCATGCCATTTCCGTGTTGGGTATTGTAGTGACATTGTTTACTATTATCTCCAACCACTATTTCGAATATCACTACGCGTATGCTCATTCGGATAAAAAACTTCCTGTATACTATTTGATCTCAACTTTCTGGAACGGGCAGGAGGGAAGCTTCTTGTTGTGGATGTTCTGGCACGCGGTGCTCGGCCTGGTGGTAATCTATACTAATCGTTTTTGGGAAGCGCCTGTGATGACGGTGTTTGCGATTGTGCAGGCATTTTTAGCCTCCATGATTTTAGGAGTTGTATTGCCTGGATTGGAAATGAAAATTGGAAGCTCACCTTTCATTTTACTTCGCGATGCAATGCCTGATCCGATCTTCACGTTGCAACCGGACTTTGTTCCACAAGATGGAACCGGATTAAATCCGCTACTACAGAATTATTGGATGGTGATTCATCCGCCAACGCTATTTTTAGGATTTGCCTTAACGCTTGTTCCATTCTCTTTTTGTATTGCCGGACTTTGGCTAAAAAAATATCGTGATTGGGTAAGGCCTGCGTTGCCCTGGTCGCTGGTGGCGGGGGCTATTTTAGGATTGGGGATTCTCATGGGTGGCTATTGGGCGTATGAAACACTCAACTTTGGTGGCTACTGGAATTGGGATCCCGTAGAAAATGCAGTGTATGTTCCCTGGCTTATTCTGATTGCGTCAATCCATACGATGATTACCTACAAGAATAGTGAGACGGCCCTGAAGGCTTCCATTATTTTAGTGATCGGTGTATTCATTCTTATTCTGTATTCAACATTTTTGACCCGTAGCGGTGTGCTGGGCGAGGCTTCGGTGCACTCGTTTACCGATCTGGGATTATCCGGTCAGTTACTTATTTATCTTTTCTTCTTTCTCATTATGGCTATCGTGTTGGCGGCCATTCGCTGGAAGGAGATTCCTTCAACCGAAAAAGAGGTGTCTACGTATTCACGGGAGTTCTGGATTTTCATCGGAGCCACGGTGCTTTGCTTGATGGGCTTCCAAGTTTTGTTACCAACATCCATTCCTGTGTGGAATCGTGCTGTGGAGCTTTTTGGCGGAAGTTCCAATCTGGCCCCTCCGGCTGACCAGGTGGTCTTCTATTCCAAATTTCAATTGTGGTTTGCCGTGGCCATCGGTTTACTGTCGGCAGTCGGTCAGTTTTTTTGGTGGAAAAAGATGGATAAAAAAATTCTGTGGAATGAATTATTCTTTCCTTTTATCTCCGCATTATTGATCAGCGTTATTATTATTAACAGTGCAAAGGTTTATAATGTAGGATATTCCCTGCTCCTCTTTGCCGGCCTATTCACCATTTTTTCAAACGGTAAAATTTTCTACACCATTATTAAGGCGAACCCCGGATTATCGGGCGGAGCTATTGCCCACATCGGTGTGGGGATGATGTTAGTAGGAGTGATGTTTTCTTCCGGATATTCTACTGTAGTTTCCCTGAATAATACAGGCATGCTTATTTCGAAGCAGTTAACGGAAGAATTCAATCGTGAAAATCTGTTGTTGTTTGTGCACGAACCACGCACCATGGCCGGGTATGAAATTGAATATTTGGGCGAACGGGTGGAGCCTCGTCACCAATCAAGTTATGTTAGTAAAAATGACATTGAACTCACTAACGATCCTTACAAGGTGATTGCCAAGAGGGATATTTATTACCAGGAAAAAAGAATTTTCAGTGCCGGAGAATTATTCGAAATCTTTCCGGAGAACACGTATTATGAAATTGAATTCCGCAAAAATGGTAAACATGAATTCACGTTGATGCCACGTGTGCAAATTAATGAACGTATGGGTAATGTGGCATCACCAGATATCAGTCATAGCGCAAAACTGGATTTATACACCCACGTTTCAGCACCCATGACCGAAGAAGCCAAAGAAGACTGGAGTGAGCGGGAAGAAATTCGGGTTAAACGGAACAAGGAATTTTTCGCAAACGACTACGTCTCAACTGTTGAGGAAATGACCAGAATCTATGAACTAGGCGGTGAGAAACTGGATTCTTCATTTGTTGCGGTAAAAGCGAAGATTAGTGTAAAGGGAGAACGTCATGATTACGTTACGGAGCCAATTATCGTATATGGCTCGAATGCCAGGGGTGGAATTATTCCTGATGAGATTACTGACCTGGGCTTAAAAATTTCATTGATGAATATCCACCCCGAAACAGATGAAATCAGTCTGGGTATTCAGTCCCGACAAAAGGATTGGGTAGTAATTAAAGCCTTAGAAAAGCCTTTTGTAAATGTACTCTGGTTAGGCACGCTCGTGTTGATGGCAGGTTTTGGTGTAGCCATGACACGCAGGTTCCGTGACTTTAATAAGATGAAGGAGAAGGGACTCGAATAACCTCACCCTAGCAAATTTATATTCTTCTATGTATGCAAATTTGAGTGACTTGGTTCAGGGCGATAGAATTAAAGTCATTAAAAATTTTAAGGATTTTGATAACGAGGAGATATCCATCGATACCGAGTGGACCTTTAAAGAGTATACCTATTTTCCATACGATGGCGGCTACACATTTTATTTTGAAGAAGGTGTGATTCGAATGGCAGAGATATCATCTGAAGACTACTACGTGTTTTGTCATGCTGATGAATTTTTTACTTTGCTGCCGGGTAAGGTTTCAGATACCTGGACGATAAAAAAATAAGGGGCTCATCCGAGCCCCTTTCTCTATGCAAGCAGAGATTAGGTTCTAAAATTTAGCATTCTTTCTTCCGTAGCCATAGTACACCAGTAATCCAAGAAGTAACCAAATCAGGGCAATCCAAAGAATAAGGGTATTCAACGAAAACATCACGGCAAGACAGCTGATGATTCCTAAAATAGGTGTTACCGGGAAAAGCGGAGTTTTGAAGGGACGCTTTAAATCAGGTTGCTGATAGCGGAGAATGAGGATACCCAGACATACAATGATGAACGCCAGCAAGGTTCCAAAAGAAACAAGTTCGCCTAATATTCCAATAGGAAGAAGACCAGCTGTTGTTAAAGCAATGCAACCCGTTACAATCGTTGCGAAGTAAGGTGTTTGGTATTTTTCATGAACGTCTCCAAATCGTTTGAAGAATAATCCATCCTTCGACATCGAATAAAAAATTCGCGTTTGGCCCATGAGCATAACTAATATAACAGAACTCAGACCAGCAATGGCACCAATTTTTATATACGGACTAAACCATGCTAACCCTTCCCCCGCTTTGTCAATCGCTACTGCGATGGGAGCAGAGGTATTCAGTTCCTGATAAGGAGCAATACCCGTCATGACCATGGAAACAACAATGTAGACCACCGTACAAATAACCAGTGATCCCAAAATTCCCCACGGCATATCTTTTTGAGGATTTTTTGCTTCCTGGGCAGCGGTAGATACAGCATCAAATCCCACATAGGCAAAGAAAATTACAGAGGATGCGCGCATAATTCCTGACCAACCAAATCTTCCAAACTCGCCCGTGTTTTCAGGAATAAAAGGTACCCAGTTTTCCGTATTGATATACTGCCATCCGAGAAGTACAAATAGAGTGATTACGACAAGCTTAACCAACACCACAATGTTGTTGAAAGAAGCCGATTCTTTGATGCCACGGTAAAGGAGAATCGTAACAAGGAAAATAATAAGTACGGCAGGAAGATTAATAATATGCCCGGTAAACACCAGGTGATTGTTAGCGTCCAAACCGACAGGAGCGCTGGATAAAGACTCAGGTATATGAATGCCAATAGAGTTCAAAAAATTCACAACGTAACCTGACCAGCCCACCGCAACCGTAGCCCCTGAAAAAAGATATTCCAGGATGAGTGCCCATCCAATAATCCAAGCCACAATTCTTCCCATGGTAGCATACGCATACGTATAGGCACTTCCGGCAATCGGAATCATCGAAGCAAATTCTGCATAGCAAAGACCAGCAAAGGCACAGGCAAACCCTGCAACAATAAAGGAAATGGAAACCGCGGGTCCTGCATACTGCGCTGCCGCTTGACCGGTAAGCACAAATATCCCAGCGCCAATTATGGCCCCGATGCCCAGTGTAATCAGATTAAGTTTTCCAAGTGTGCGCTTTAATCCATGACCGGAATCACCTGATTCCTGCATCAGTACACTCATTGGTTTTTTAGTGAATAAAGGATTAGCCATCGATACTATCTTTTAGGTTGGTGGTTTTACAAGCCCTAAAAGTAATAAGATTATTGAATTTGACTAACCGGATTGATGAACCCAGTTAAATCATTACAGGAATGGCAGATTTACCTCTTTGGGTATTTAAAAATTTTGCTGTGTAGGGGAGTCCGCTGGATTTTCTGCAATCGGATTTACGGTCTCCGTAGATTCACTTGCCGGTTGTTCTAATGTTGGTGTTTCTTCCTGCTCAACTTTTTCTTTGAAAAATTTCTTTTGCATAACCAGAATGGTCACTACACCCAGGAAGATAGAGGAGTCTGCAATGTTGAACACGGGACTGAAGAACTCAAAATATCTTCCCCCCACAAACGGTACCCACTCAGGCCACACAAAATCAAACACCGGAAAGTACAGCATATCGATAACCTGACCATGAAACCATGGTGTAGGTGCATTATCCGGTGCATTGTTTAGAAACACTCCGTAGAACGTACTGTCAATTACATTGCCTACTGCCCCGCCTAAAATCAAACCCATACACCACAGGAATCCGCTGTGCGCTTTTTTCGCAGCCATCTTCCACAAATAGTAACCGATACCGATCATGGCACCGATCCGGAAAACGGTAAGTGCCAGTTTGCCAAACTCATTTTCCCAACGAATGCCAAAGGCCATACCCGGATTCAATAAGTAATGGATGCGAAACCAATTGCCTAACACATTGATCTCTTCGTGCAGGTACATGTTATTATGCACCAATAGCTTTGAAGCCTGATCGATGAGGATGATAATTATGGCAAGAACAAAATATCTGGCAATTTTCATTTTTCTAATTTGATAGCTACTTCAACTATTCAAAATTGATCGTAGACTGTGATTTTTATTTTACACTTATTTTCACTTTCAACACCGATTCTTCCATTTCTACATCCACGCCATGGCTAACCTGGGGTTTTACCTCTAACGTAAGCGCCTGTGTTTCGGTGCGAATGTAGTCAGCGAATTCGGAAAGCGCAGCATTGATTTGATCAGAATCCTTTTGTACTTCCACCGAAATCTTATCCAGCACGGCTAACCCCATATCCTTTCTGAGATTTTGAATGCGATTCACAAAATCACGGGCAATGCCTTCTTTTTTCAACGCCTCGGTTAGAGTGATATCCAGCGCTACCGTAATACCACCTTCAGATGCCACAGCCCATCCCGGAATGTCCTCAGAGCTGATCAACACATCTTCCAACACCAAATCAAAACCCTCTTTATTTAGGGTACCACTCTTTTCAATGGTATTGATTTCTTCTTTAGTGAAAGAATTAATTACAGCAGAGACCTCTTTCATCTTGGGTCCATATTGCTTACCCAGCTTGGCGAAATTTGGTTTCACTTTTTTTACCAATAACCCTGAAGTATCATCGATATACTGGATTTCTTTCACGTTCACCTCAGCTTTAATGATGGCCTCTACGGTTTTCACGCGTTGAGCAAACTTCTCATCCAATACCGGGAGCAAAACCTTTTGTAAAGGTGTACGCACTTTTATTTTACTATTCTTGCGAATGGAGTGAACCAGCGAGCAAATGCGCTGTGCATAATCCATCGATTTTTCCAGCTCAACATCCTTCCGTTTTGGTTCAGCCTTAACCAGTATAGAGTGGTGCACCGACTCTACTTGCAGGGGTGTCTTGAACTGTTTGGCTCGATCGCGAATATTGTCCGTTAAGTTCTTGTACAGCCATTCGCTGAAAAAAGGAGCGATTGGTGACATTAGCTGGGCGGTCACCATCAGGCACTCATATAATGTTTCGTAGGCCGCTCGCTTGTCATCCGACAATTGGATTGCCTTACCGTCAGAATTTGATGTGGGTTGCCAGAAACGTTTTCTGTTTAACCGTACATACCAATTCGACAGGTGATCGTTCACAAACTCCTGAATGGCGCGTGCGGCTTTGGTGGGTTCGTAATCATTGAAAGCCGCTGTCACTTCTTCGATCAGTGTTTGCTCTTTCGTTAAAATCCAACGATCCAGCGGTGCAAGTTTTTCAAACGGAATATTATTCATTTCATCTTTCACGAATCCGTCAATATTGGCGTACATCGCGAAGAAGGAATAGGTGTTCATGAGCGTGCCAAAAAACCTGCGTTGCGTTTCAGCGATCCCCTCAAAATCAAATTTCAGGTTATCCCAGGGCGGTGCATTTTCAATCATGTACCAGCGCACTACATCGGGACCGTATTTCGCCAGAGTTTCAAATGGGTTCACCACGTTACCCTTGCTCTTCGACATTTTGTTGCCGTTTTTGTCGAGCACCAATCCGTTGGAGATTACGGTTTTGAACGCAACACCCGGGTTGCTTACTTTTTTATTAACGGCTTTAATGTCATCGCTGCATTCGCTCAACATCACAGCGATGGCGTGAAGCGTAAAGAACCACCCGCGTGTTTGATCCACACCTTCAGCGATATAATCAGCCGGATAATTTTTTTCGAAAACATCTTTATTCTCAAATGGGTAATGCCATTGTGCATACGGCATAGCACCTGAGTCGAACCACACGTCAATCAAATCCGGTTCGCGGAACATGGGTTGGCCGCTGGGACTTACCAATACAATCTCATCTACATAAGGTCTATGAAGGTCCATGGTCCATTGACCATCGACCATGGACAATTTTTGTTTGATGCCTGATTTCTCTGCTTTTAGAACTTCATTGGTAAGTTGTTCAACTGATCCAATGCAAATCTCTTCTTTCCCATCTTTTGTTCTCCAGATAGGGAGCGGAGTTCCCCAATAACGTGAGCGTGATAAATTCCAATCGACAAGATTCTCCAGCCAGTTGCCGAAGCGACCGGTTCCGGTAGATTCCGGTTTCCAGTTGATGGTCTTGTTCAACTCCACCATTTTATCTTTCAATGCCGTGGTTTTGATGAACCAGCTATCCAATGGATAGTACAATACCGGTTTATCCGTACGCCAGCAGTGTGGGTAGGTGTGCTCGTACTTCTCTACTTTAAAAGCTTTGTTTTCTTCTTTTAATATAATAGAGATGATGACATCTGTATTTTTATAGTCAGAGTGACTTTCATCTTCATTGGTGTAGTTCTTTACATAGAAGTCATCCTCACTTAATGGCTTATGTGTTTTAATGCCATACTGGGCCACACCCTCTTTCAGTTTTGCACCGATTTCTTTTACAAACTTTCCCTTTTTGTCTACCGTAGGCACTTCATTGCCTGCATCATCCTTCACCGTAAGGGGAGGAATGCCATGTTGTTTGGCAACCCGGAAGTCATCGGCACCGAACGTGGGAGACGTGTGTACCACACCAGTACCATCTTCGGTGGTAACAAAATCACCTGCTACTACCTGAAAAGCTTTGTCAGCATCGTACAGCGGCCGTACATATGGCATGAGTTGTTCGTACCGAATGCCTACTAATTGTTTGCCAGTAAACTCCTGAACAATCTGAAACGGAATGTTTTTATCACCTGATTTATACTCCTCAAGTTTTAAGTCTTTATTCTTTTCTGAAAAATACTTACCAACTAAATCCTTAGCGAGTACTACACTAATTGGTTTGTAGGTGTATGGATTGAATGTGTTGACTTGAACGTATTTAATTTTTTCTCCAACGGCAAGCGCTGTATTCGAGGGAAGCGTCCACGGTGTGGTGGTCCAGGCTAGAATGTAAACACCCCCCTGAGATGAGTTAGCAAACAAAAATTCTGAAGTATAATTTTTGAGCACGTTGAACTGTACAACAATAGATGTGTCTTTCACATCTTTGTAACAGCCGGGTAAGTTCAGTTCGTGTGAACTTAGTCCGGTACCGGCAGCAGGTGAGTACGGCTGAATGCTGTAACCCTTGTACAATAATTTTTTATCGTACAGTTGCTTTAAGATCCACCACAAGGTTTCAATGTATTCTTTTTCGTAAGTGATGTATGGTTTGTTGAGATCAACCCAGTAACCCATCTTCATGGTCAGGTCGTCCCACTGATCTTTATACATCATCACCGTTTCGCGGCACTTCTTATTATAGTCTTCGATGGAAATTTTCTTTCCGATGTCGTCCTTGGTAATGCCGAGTTGTTTTTCTACCTGGAGTTCCACGGGAAGTCCATGGGTATCCCAACCGCCCTTGCGTTTTACCTGGTAGCCCTGTAATGTTTTATAGCGGCAAAAAATATCCTTAACCGTTCGGGCCATCACATGGTGAATGCCGGGTGTACCATTGGCGGAAGGAGGGCCCTCGTAAAAGGTAAAGCTTTCAGCTCCCTCACGGTTGCTTACCGATTTCTCAAAAATCTTTTCTTCCTTCCAGAATTGGAGGATTTCATCTGCGATTTTCGCAAAATTCAGGTCATTGTACTCTTTATACTTTCCGGACATCGTGGTAAAACAGGATACAATAGTGATTTTGAACAGAAATAAGGGTGCAAAGATATTGTTTATTGGGATTTTTTAACCCCTCCGTCTTCGTTCCTCAGACAACTCCCTGAAGGGAAGGATGGAGGGGTATTATTCCGCGTCCGGGGAATTCCGACTGTGAATTTTAATCTTACTCAAATCAATAGCCTCATCATCCTGCTCTCCATAAAAAGAAGAGTCAAACTCGTCAATGAGCAAATGCTGATCTTTCTTTTTCTTTGACTTGTCAAAGGTCATAATCAATGCCGGGAGTAAAATCAGGTTGGTGAACATCGAGATAACCAGTGTAACGGACGTGAGCAGGCCTAAGGCAATGGTTCCACCAAAAGATGAGAAGGCAAAAATGATGAAGCCTGCAAAAAGCACGATGGAAGTGTAGATGATGCTCTTACCGGTCTCCAGGATGCTATCGCTTACCGCTACCGGGATAAAGAAATTATTCGATAAAATCTCCTGACGATATTTGGCCAGGAATCTGATTGAATTGTCAACAGAGATTCCAAACGTGATGCTGAAGATGAGCGCAGTACTCGCCTTCAATGGAATGCCAAAGTACCCCATCAATCCAGCGGTAATCATCAACGCAAGTAAATTTGGAATAAGCGAGATGATGATCATGCGAACATTGGCAAACAGTATTGCCATGGAAAGCGTGATGAGAATAAACGCCAGCAATAAACTTTCTTTAAGATTAGCAATGAGAAATTTATTTCCCTTGATGAATATTTTTGTAGAGCCTGTGATGGTTGTTACCACCGAATCTTTTTCGGTGGAGACAAAAATGGATTTCATACGAGGCTCAATCACATCATGCAAAAGGGAATCCAATCGGGTAGAACCAATATCGGCAATCTGACTGGAGATGCGCATGCTGGCATACGATGCAGTGTCCACGAAAGAACGAAACACCCCGCTGTTGTCGGTCTGACCTTGCATGTATTTGAGAATATAACCGGCTTCATTTCTGTTGGGCAGACTGTATCGTTCCGGATTGTTATTATAGAATGCTTGTTTAATCGCTTTCACAAAACTGATGAGTGATACGGGTTTCGACATCACCGTGATGGAGTCGAGGAAGCTTTCAAACTCCTCAACTTTTTGCATGTTCTTGAGGTCCAATATCGGCCTCTTCTTTTTTGTCTTGAAGTCGATTACTATCTCCAGGGGCATTATACCGCTGAAGTTGGCTTCAAAAAATTTAAGATCTTTTTTCACCTGACTTTCCTCCGGCACATCATCCACCATAAAGGTTTCTGCCTTGAGCTGGTAGATTCCATAGGCTGATACTCCCGCCAGCGCCAGTGAAACGAAATAAATTGCTATGCGGTGACGGTGTACCATCAAATCAATAATTTTTAACAACCCACCCATGATGGGGAAATTCAGGTGACGTAAATGTTTGTCAGAAGGAACGGGGAGCCACGAAAATACACTGGGTATCATGATGAGGCTGACGAAGAAGAGCGCGAGAATATTGAGACCGGCAACAATTCCGAACTCACGAAGAATGGTAATATCCGTAGCGAGCAAGGTTAAAAATCCGATCGCCACAGTGAGGTTTGTTAAAAATGTGGCGAGCCCCATTTTTCGAACGACCACCGAAATGGCTTCAAGTTTATTTTTAGACTTGGCAAACTCGAGGTGATATTTATTGAGAAGGTAAATCGCATTAGTAATGCCAATGGTAACAATAACCGGAGGGATTAGTCCGGTGAGCAAGGTGATCTTATAACCAAAAAGGGCAAGGGTGCCCAATGACCACACTACCAGCACACCTATAATGATCATCGAAAACAATACGGCACGGAAAGACCGAAAGAATAAAAACATGATAAGCCCTGTCACCACTACGGAGGCAATCAAAAAGATTTTCATTTCTTTTCGGATGGAGTTGGCCACCACGGTACGCATGAAGGGTAAGCCCGCGTAACGCAATTGGATATTCGTTTTCTCCTCAAATAATTTCCCTACCAACAACAAGGAATCGGTCATGCCTTCCCGTCTGGCGGAGTTCATCACTTCCTTTTGAACAGAGATCAGCATCATCATGGCGCCATTGTTCTGGTTGAGCAGCTGACTTGCATAAATGCGTTGATTCAACATGATCCCCAGTAAGCTATCAAGTTCTGCTTGTGAGGTAACGGTGTTTGGAAAAATATCCGACAGGTAAAATTTAGTATTAGCGGTATCCTTTAAAATCATTTTAAGGGTAGGCAGGGCCACCACTTCATTTACTCCATTTATTTTTTTGATGTCGGTGGTGAGCTCTCGAAGGGCATTAAAATTTTCGAGTTGGTAGACAGAACTATCTTTCATTCCAACAGCAATGATGTTGCCGTCTTCACCAAATTGCTCTTTGAACTTATTAAAGTAAATCAAATCCGGATCTTCAGGCGGAACAGTACGCGCAAAGTCATAACTCATGACAATTTTTGTGGCATGGTAGCCCATAAAAACAGTAACGATTCCGATCAGGATGATCAGCGGGAGCCGGTACTTGATGATTGCTTCAGCGACTTTATTCCACATGAGGATAAACGAATAACTACGAGATAGTCAACCCCTGACTAAATAGGCTCCAAAGCTAAGAATTTTTGGGTTTTTGCCCAGTAATGAGCATCATTAGGTTGCAAAACCTTTTATCTTCCTAAACAAGCTTATCGCATGTTTATCCGTGAGGCCTGAGACGAAATCAATAATTTGCCGAACCATTCCGTAATAATTATCCGATTCGTGTTTAATGCTGATAGAAACATCCTCCGGTAGAAGGAGTGAGAGATTAGAGTATTTTCGCGAGGTACCCTGCTGTATCAAGTGCTCTCCCGTTTTCAAAAACTCATCCATCAATCCCGGCAGTACCTCATGTCCGGTAGCTTCAATTTCTACTACCTGACGGGCACGGTAAATTTTCTCTACCGATATTTTGATTATTTGCTTTAAGGCCTCCCGGGAGGGACAATGATCGGCAAGGGCCATGTTAAACTTTCCGGAGAGAATAGCCTCTTCGCTGTCTAAAAATAGTGCACTGCATTCATCCATCAAATCGCCAATGGCGAGTGCGCGCAAGTACCCGATTTTCTCTTGTTTACTGTTGAGCTGATCAAGCTTGCCCAACTTGGTTTTATTTTTAGTGAGCACTCCTTCAAACAAGGTCTTAGCCTCGTCATAGCTGACGAGCCCAAGGCTGCACCCATCTTCCAAATCAATGATGCTGTAACAGATGTCATCGGCAGCCTCTACCAGGTAAGCAAGCGGATGCCTTTCAAACACATCATCGCTCACGGTTACTAACCCAAGCTGCTGAGCAACTTCATTAAATATTTTTTTCTCGGTTTGAAAAAATCCAAATTTCTTCTGACTGCGTTTTGATTTATCTCGACCCGGAAAATGCGAGGGACACGGATATTTAGTAAAAGCACCCAGCGTAGCAAACGTTAGTTTAAGTCCGTATTGATTCTTATTCAGTATACGAAACCCTTGCGCATTGCCTTCAAACTTTATGAGATCATTCCATTCGGCCTGACTTACTTTTTCTTGTAAGGATTTGCCGGTGGGGTGATGCAAAAAGAAGTCGGATAAGGCGTCTTCTCCGGCATGACCAAACGGAGGATTTCCCAAGTCGTGCGCAAGGGAAGCGGCTGCTACGATGGCACCAAAATCGAAAAGGGAAAACTCTTTGCTGAGTTCAGGATGACGTTGTAAAATGATTTCCCCTACACGTTTGCCGAGTGACCTGCCCACACTGGATACTTCAAGACTGTGGGTAAGGCGGGTGTGCACGAAATCATGTTCGGGTAAGGGGTGAACCTGGGTTTTATCCTGGAGTTTGCGGAAAGGATGCGAGAAAATGATTCGGTCATAATCCTGCTCAAACGCACTGCGCGAAGGCTCTGCACTAGGTTGTGGCTTTTGTCCGATGCGATGTGAAGAGAGAAGATGTTGCCAGTTCATGCGAGGGCTGGAAGTTTGTTAAATCTTCCGAAGAATGTTGTTGATAGAGCACACATCCACCAGTTTTGACTTTAACTCACTCACCGAAACACGTTCCTGTTTCATAGTATCCCGGTCGCGAATGGTAACGGTATTATCCTCCAGGGTTTGGTGATCTACAGTCACACAATACGGTGTTCCGATAGCATCTTGCCTTCTATACCGTTTACCAATGGCATCTTTTTCTTCGTAGAAGCAACGGAGGTCAAACTTTAATTCGTTCATTATTTCCATGGCTTTCTCCGGAAGGCCATCTTTCTTCATCAATGGAAGTATGGCAACTTTATTAGGGGCTAATGGTGCGGGTATTCGTAAAACAACGCGGTCGCTACCGTCTTCTAATTTTTCTTCTTTGTAAGAACTGGTTAATATGGAAAGAAACATTCGATCCAACCCAACGGAGGTCTCCACTACATACGGGATATAATTTTGATTGTCTTCGGAATCGAAATACTGAAGTTTCTTTCCGGAGAATTTCTCATGACTTTTCAAATCAAAATCTGTGCGAGAGTGAATACCCTCCAATTCTTTAAAGCCCATTGGAAAATTGAATTGGATGTCACAAGCCGCATTAGCGTAATGCGCTAAATTCAAATGATCATGAAATCTGTAATTCTCTTGTCCAAGTCCCAGGGCCCAATGCCATTTCATCCTTTTCTCTTTCCAGTATTCGTACCATTGCATTTCTTCACCCGGTTTTACAAAGAACTGCATTTCCATCTGCTCAAATTCGCGCATGCGGAAAATGAATTGACGTGCTACAATTTCATTACGAAATGCTTTTCCAATCTGCGCAATCCCAAATGGGATTTTCATTCGTCCGGTTTTTTGAACGTTCAGAAAGTTTACAAAAATGCCCTGGGCGGTTTCGGGTCGTAAATAAATCTTGTTAGCATCTTCGGCTACGGAACCCATCTCGGTAGAGAACATCAGGTTAAACTGGCGCACATCGGTCCAGTTTTTTGTGCCCGATACCGGATCAGCAATTTCCAGATCAACAATCAACTGCTTCATGGCCGCCATGTCGCTGTTGGTCATGGCTTCTTTCAGGCGGTTATTGGCTTCGTCTATTTTCTTTTGATTTTCTAGTACCCGGGGATTTGTGCTCACAAACATGGCGCGATCAAAATTCTCAAACCGTTTGGCAGCCTTTTCCACTTCCTTCTCAATCTTTTCTTCCAACTTGGCTATAGCATCTTCCACCAGCACATCGGCACGGTACCGTTTCTTGGAATCTTTGTTGTCGATCATCGGATCGTTGAAAGCGTCTACATGGCCTGAGGCTTTCCAAATGGTAGGGTGCATGAATATGGCAGAGTCGATGCCCACGATATTCTCGTGCAGCATGGTCATGAATTTCCACCAATACTCTTTGATGTTATTCTTCAGTTCGGCTCCATTCTGACCGTAGTCATACACGGCACTGAGTCCATCGTAAATTTCACTGCTGGGGAAAATGAACCCATACTCTTTTGCATGGGAGATTACGTTTTTCAAAAGATTATCTTCGTTCGCCATAAGGCGCAAAGATAATTTTTCGTGGCCAGTCTGGGGCAGTTAAGAGATATTTTTTATTGGTTTACGACCTTGGCAGATTGATGGTAAATGTGCTACCCTCACGCGGTATCGATTGCAGTTGAATGGAGCCTGATAATTTGGCAATCGTCTCTTTCACGATGTACAACCCTAAACCGGAACCTTGTGAGCTTTCGTTTGCCCGAAAGAACATTTCAAAAATTCTTTTCTGATATTCAGGATCAATGCCCTGGCCGTTATCTTCAATGGATAAGGAAAAGGATTGGTTGGTTTGTTGACATGAAAGTTGAATAAATTTCTTCTCCTTCCGGTTATCGTGATAGCGAATTGCATTGGATAGGAGATTAGAGAGAACAGTCTGTAGTCTTGTTGGGTCGGTCTCTACTTCAAAATCTTCCGGAACATTAATGGAAAAAGTGATTTCTTCGGCACCAGCGGTATACCGCAAGGATTCCCAGATTTCTGTTGCCAGGCTATAGATGTTTGTTTTAACGTTGTTGACCTGAAGACGATTATTTCGGGAGTAGTCCGTAATGTCCTTGATGAATTTATCCAAGGAATCAACACGTTGATTCATCATGCTGAGATACCGTTTAATCTCTTCTACGCTATCGGTTTTTTTACTGAGACTAATAAGCCCCAATACAGAGGCCAGCGGTGCACGAAGATCATGGGAGGCACTGTACACAAATCGATCAAGCTCCTCGTTTGATTTGATCAGCATTTTATTGGCCTTCACCAACTCAATGGCGTTGTGATGATTCATGCTGATCAACAAATAAATGGCCAATATAGAAGTGGGGAAGGCTACTGTAAAATTGATGATGAAGTTAATAAAGCGCTCATGCTCCGTATATAGTCTTTCCGGTAGAATTGAAAAGTCAGTGTAATAGGCCAGTATGAAAAAAACATAGGTCAACAATGCAAACCCCAGGGCAACACCCCGTTGTTGATAGTTGAATACAGCAAATGATCCAAGCGCCACCGGTACAAAAAGAATGGCCGCCCCGGTATTATGTCCTTCGCTGGCCGCAAAAATGTATACAATCAGGTTAAGTGTAGGGAATAGAAAATAATTGGCTGTGCAGTGATCGCCTTTACGGTGTAAATATAGGGTTACGGTAAGCAAGCCAATGGCAAAAAGGTAAACGGGAATGGTTTGGTACACTTCCCAGCTTAGGTCAATCAACAAGTATAGAGAACACGCGACAATACCAACCAACGCAAACTGGCCGGAGAGCATTACCTGCTTGTATTCATTCCATGATTCGATGAATGTTCTCTTTCCAATGATAAAATCCCGAATAGCCTTTTTCATAATAATTAAAGTCCTGCAAAGGTATTTTGATAAGCCTTCTGGAAAGATTACATCTACCGCGGATTATGTGGTATGCAAGTTTTTGGGAGAATTTATCGAAAAATGACCCCTTCACTGATGGTCACGAATAATAGAGCTCTAAATCAATCAAAAAGGCTTATTTTGTTTTGAAATGAGTGTGATTTTTAAACGTGTTGGGTTAGCTATTGCCTTTTCACCAAGGCTTGAGGCATTGCTATGGGAGGCCAGTCGCTTGAAAAAATACTGGCAAGCTGAATTGGTGTTGATTCATGTGGGAGATACCAGTGAAGATGCTGCCGACTCGTTGAAATTACTCCTGGCCAAGGTTGGGCTGTCTGAAAAGGAAGTAATTATACGATGGGAAAAGGGCGAACCCTCCAAGCGTATATTGGTGGTATGCCGCGAGGAGAAAGTAGATCTGATTATTGCTGGGGCCCTGAAAAAGGAAAATATTTTGAAATACTATCTCGGCACCATTGCCAGGAAAATTTTGCGAAAGGCAGATTGTTCGGTGTTGTTATTACTCAACCCTTCGGTAGAACCCAAGCCTTTCAAAAGTATTGTAGTGAATACAGAAGACAGCCCCTATGTTGAGCAGGCTTTAATGGCCGCTTGTGAATTGGGCAAGATTGAAAAATCCAATTGGCTTCATGTGGTGCGTGAAATAAAATTGTATGGTCTTACGATGTCAGCTGCCGAGCAGTGTTCGGAAGATGAGTATACGCAATTAAGGAATGACCTGGTCTCGACAGAGATAGATAATGTTCAGGTGATGCTGAACAAAATTCCTCATGAAGGATTGAAAGTAAATATCAAGATTCTTTCGGGCAAATCAGGGTTTGAATTAGCACAATTTGCTACACGAAAAAATGCTGATCTGCTGGTCATGGGCGCGACACAAAGAAAATTTTCATTTTTTGATCGGGTCTTTCCCCATGATCAGGAATATATTTTTGCTGATTTGCCATGCAGTATTCTTATTGTCAATAAATCGCCAAGATAGCATTTGAGTATGGATAAACTTGGCTCTTCACAAATGGTTCTTCTATTGATTCAGCTTGGCGTAATGCTGATGATGGGAAGAATATTTGCAGAAATAGCCAGATTCTTTAAGCAGCCATCGGTAGTAGGAGAAATCATTGTTGGAATACTCTTAGGCCCAACACTTATGGGAATGCTGGCTCCAGATTTTTTTTTATGGATTTTTCCTACAGAGGGAGTTTCTCGGATTGTTTTAGACGGACTAGTTCAATTGGCGGTTGTAGTCCTTCTGTTTATTGCCGGGCTTGAAGTCGATTTGCATATTGTGTGGCAACAGGGAAAGCAAGCATTGCTTGTCAGTTTTTTTGCGCTCGTAGTTCCCTTTTTGGCTGGTTTTGGAATATCCTTTATGGCTCCTGGTTTCTTTGGCGTGAATCAGGAGGATGTCTTAGTCTTTTCTTTGTTCATGGCAACCATTATGGGAATGACAGCCCTGCCGGTGATCGTCCGCATCCTTATGGACTTGAATTTAATGAAAGGCCGGATGGGAATGTTGATCGTAGCCAGTGCCATGATTGTGGATTTACTGTGTTGGATGATTTTCTCAGTTATTCTAAGCATGATGGGTACGAATCATCAAACCCATTCCATAACTCAAACCGCATTGATGACTTTTGGGTTTGCAGCATTAATGCTTACCGTGGGACGGGGATTATTGAACAGGGTATTGCCATGGATTAACAAGAGTCTGGCTTGGCCGGGAGGTATACTTTCATTGTCGATGTCATTGTGTTTTTTAGCCTCAGCATTGACAGAGTATATCGGTATTCATGCAATATTTGGTGCCTTTATTATAGGGGTAGTATTAGGCGATTCCGAACATTTTAGTGAACGTGCGAAAGAAATTGTTCATCAGTTTATCAATAACATCTTTGCTCCCTTGTTTTTTGTTTCCATTGGTTTGTACATCAATGTGTTGGTTAGCTTTAATTTTTGGGTGGTGGCTGTAGTTTTTCTCATTGCTTTTCTAAGTAAGGGCATTGGTGCAACAATGGGAGCACGGTTTGGGGGACTGAGTACCGTTCAGTCTTTAGCAGTTGGGATGGGCATGAATACGCATGGAACCCTTGAGATAATTTTGGGTACACTGGCACTGCAGGCTGGATTGATTACGGAGGAAGTTTTTGTTGCAATTCTCTTTACTGTGTTGATTACCATTGTAATATCCGCTCCGCTTATCAAATATTGCTTAGACCTTGATAAACAATCGAGTCAGTTGAAGAATATTGCATTTAAGATTTTTCGTGAAAAGCAATAGTGCATAACAGGATCTATTGATCATATAGATTTAGCCCTGTTCCAATACACGTCCATTTCCTCCAAACTCATTTCACCCATTTTCTTTCCATCCTTAGCCGATTCGGTTTCCAGGTATTGAAAGCGCTTAATAAATTTTTTGTTGGTGCGCTCTAAAGCTTCTTCTGGATCGATGTTAATGAAACGTGCATAGTTTACTAACGAGAAAAGTAAATCACCAAACTCTGCCATCGCCTTTTCTTTGTTAATATCTTCAGGAGAAGCAGCGTTGAATTCTTTCTTGAATTCTTGCATTTCTTCTTCTACTTTTTCCCATACTTGTTCCTTTCGCTCCCAATCAAATCCTACTCCTCGTGCTTTATCCTGAATGCGAATTGCTTTGACTAATGTGGGTAATGATTTTGGCACTCCTTCCAACACTGATTTATTTCCTGAGTTGAGTTTGATCTTCTCCCAATTAGCTTTTACCGTTTCTTCATCCGTGGCGATTACATCTCCGTAAATGTGTGGATGACGTTCCACCAGTTTATCGCAAATACTGTTCAATACATCAGCCACATTGAACGCACCTTTTTCCTCCGCTATGCGTGCATAAAAAACATTATGCAGCATTAAATCTCCCAACTCCTTCTTTATTTCATTCAGATTTCCGTCTAAAATAGAATCAGAAAGTTCGTAGGTCTCTTCAATGGTTAGGTGGCGAAGGGTTTCCATGGTTTGTTTCTTATCCCACGGACAGTTTTCGCGCAACTCATTCATGGTGGTGAGCAGCCGGTCAAAGGCTTTTAATTTTGCCTCGCGATTTAGATCTGGCTTCGAAACAGGTTTTTTCATGGAGGATAAACTTTATTAATCGGTAGGGTGTTTTGCAGGGAGTATTACCTTTGCAAAGTACACTTCAAAAATCGTAAATAGTAATGGCAGTTTTTTGGCTCACCCTTGGAATTTTCGCGCTGTTCTTCATCCTTATGTCGGTGCGACTTATTTTTATTAAGGGAGGTGAGTTTAGAGGTACCTGCGCTTCGCAAAGTCCCTGGTTAAATAAGGAAGGAGTAACTTGTGGGTATTGTGGCAAAACCCTGAATCCGGGCGATGCCTGTGCGGATCCGGAAGCCCAACTTAAGGCAATGCCTGAAGTTAAGAAGCGATAGACCACATTCATTCGCCTGAATTCTTAATTCTTTATCTTTGCAGCCGACTTAACCTTAATCGGGCATTTTGTGGCGTTAATTAAATCTATTTCAGGAATTCGGGGAACAATCGGAGGCAAGACTGGTGAAAATCTCACACCACTCGATGTTGTTAAATTTGCAGCTGCCTTTGGCACGTGGCTTAAAAAAAATAAAGGCTCGGTTAAAGTAGTAATCGGTCGCGATGCCCGGATGTCGGGCGAAATGGTAAATGCTTTGGTGTGTTCAACGTTGCAGGGATTAGGCATTGATGTAATTGACCTTGGACTTTCAACAACGCCCACGGTTGAAATAGCCGTTCCTCGCGAAAAAGCTGCGGGTGGAATTATCCTTACCGCCAGTCATAACCCCGCACAATGGAATGCACTCAAGCTTTTGAATGAGAAAGGTGAATTCATTTCCGGAAGGGATGGAGAAGAAGTACTTCGATTGGCTGAAGCGGAAGCGTTTGATTTTGCCCCGATTGAAAAACTAGGGCGTTACGCCTCAGATAACACTTACATAAAAAAACATATTGACCTGGTTGTCAAACACAAACTAGTCGATACTAAAGCGATCAAGAATGCAAAATTCAAAATTGCTGTTGATGCCGTAAACTCCAGCGGAGGTATTGTAGTACCACAACTTCTCAAAGCATTAGGTGTAAAGAAAGTGGTAGAATTATACTGTGAACCCAACGGAAAGTTTCCGCACAACCCTGAACCACTGCCAGAGCACTTAAAGACCATTAGCAATGTGGTCAAAAAGGAGAAGTGTCATTTGGGAATTGTCGTTGATCCCGATGTTGATCGATTAGCATTAATTCAGGAGGACGGAAAACCTTTTGGAGAAGAGTACACGCTTGTCGCTGTGGCGGATTACATCCTGAGCAAGAAGAAGGGAAATTCAGTTTCTAATCTTTCCTCAACCCGTGCGTTGCGCGATGTTACTGAAAAGGCAAAGGGAAACTACACGGCATCTGCAGTGGGGGAAGTGAACGTAGTAAATGCCATGAAGGAAACGAAGGCAGTAATTGGAGGTGAAGGCAACGGGGGGATTATCGTACCGGATTTACACTACGGTCGTGATGCATTGATTGGAATTGCCTTGTTTCTAACGCATCTCGCCAGGAAAAAGATGAAAGCCTCAGAGCTACGTAAATCGTACCCTGCTTATTTCATTTCCAAGAATAAGATAGAGCTCACGCCACAAATCAATGTTGATAAGGTACTAGATTTGGTGAAAGCGAAATACCAACACGAGAAGATCAACGCCATTGATGGTGTGAAGATTGATTTTGAAAGGGAAAAAGAATGGGTGCACTTGCGCAAATCCAATACAGAACCGATCATTCGCATTTATGCCGAATCACAGAATGAGAAAAAGGCAGATCAGTTAGCGCAACGAATTATGGAAGATATTCGCGAATTTAGTAAGCAATAAAAACGGGTTATGAGAATTTATCTTGACAATGCAGCCACCACACCGCTTGATCCTGAAGTATTCGATGCGATGAAGCCTTTTATGATGGAGGACTTTGGCAATCCATCCTCTACGCATGCTCATGGGCGCAAAGTAAGAGCGGCCATTGAATCGGCCCGAAAAAAAATTGCCGAACTTCTCAACTGTACACCCGGTGAAATCATTTTTACTTCAGGAGGTACAGAGGCTGACAATACACTGATCATTAGTGGAATTCAGACCTACGGCATTCAACATGCCATTTCTTCACCCATCGAACATCATGCGGTAACCCACACATTGGAGACGTTGGAGAAAAAGGGAATCGTTCAGTTGCATCATGTCAACCTGGATCAAAAGGGCCATGTCGACTTGGAGCATTTGGAAAATCTTCTTCAGCAATACCCGAATGCTTTGATATCCTTAATGCACGCCAATAATGAGATCGGTAACCTATTGGATATCCAACGGGTGGGTGAGTTAGCAGAACAATACAAAGCCTTTTTCCATTCTGACACAGTGCAAACCATGGGACACTATCGCCATGATTTGAAAACTCTTCATATCTGTGGTATGACCGCAGCGGCACATAAATTTCATGGCCCTAAGGGAACGGGATTCATGTACATCCGTAAGGATCGAAAAATTGGGCAGTTTATACATGGTGGTGCGCAGGAAAGAAATATGCGTGGAGGAACGGAAAATACGTATGGCATCATTGGTTTAGCAAAAGCATTGGAGATCGCTTACCGCGATATGGATGAACATCAGCGCTACATCACCGGGTTGAAATCACGAATGATTGAAAAATTGAAACAGGAAATCCCGGGTGTTGAATTTCATGGCGACTCCGCAAATTTGGAGGGAAGTCTATACACTGTATTAAATGTATCCCTGCCTGAGTCTGATGAAAATGAAATGCTCCTGTTTAATCTTGATCTCCAAGGCATCTCAGCTTCGGGTGGCAGCGCGTGTTCCAGCGGAGCGACTACAGGTTCACATGTGTTGGGCGCTTTATACCCCAACTCTAAACGCGGAGCGATACGTTTCTCCTTTAGTAAGTACAATACTCCTGAAGAAATTGATTTTGCGGTAGAGAAGCTTGCTGAAATTTTTAGGATTCCCGCATAACCCCCCATTGTCCGCATTCGGTCGGTTTTGTTCGTAATTGAATGAAACCAGACAAATTTTTCCTGGTGATTTCCCTATTTCCGAGTTGGAATTAGCACTAATCAAATTTGGCTTTTGAATTGAGTAAGCATTCGGTCAACTAAAGAATTATGCTCAAAAACTACTTTCTCGTAGCGGTTAGAAATTTTCTTCGCCAGCGCCTTTTCTCCTTATTAAATGTTGCAGGCTTAGCTGTGGGGCTTGCCTGTACCTTGCTGATATTTCTCTGGCTTTCTGATGAAGTCAGTAAAGATAAATTTCATACTGATGTTGATCGCATCTATCATGTTGTTGCCAATATTTATAACCCCGAAGGGACAATTACCTGGCCCATAACGCCAGGGCCCTTGGCCGAAGAAATCCGCAACAATATACCGGAGGCGGAGTATGTAGCCCATGTGGCTAATGATGGCCCCAGATTGATACAATATCAAGAGAAAAACTATCTACCGGATGGGTATTTCACCGATCCTGACTTCTTTAAAATTTTTAGTTATAAAATCATTGCCGGAGATGCCAGCAATCCATTGCCCGACCCTAGTTCTATTGTACTGACCAAAAGCTTAGCAGAAAAATTATTTGGAAAGGAAGATGCTATTGGGCAAGTCATTAAGCTGCGAGCCGATAACGATGTGAAAGTAACCGCTGTCATGGAAGACGTTCCTTCACAATCCAGTCTGAAGTTTGAATTCATTGCTCATTTTGATGTCCATAAAAAGTACAGAGAACAACAATGGGGTAACTTTGATTATCCGCTGTTTATCAAGTTTAAAAATAAAGTTGATGTTCAGGCCAGTACAGACAAAATCAACAACCATGTTGCAAAAGTTCTTGAATTAAGCGAAGAAGATCGAAAGCGAGGTGCGTATTACCTACAACCCTTTGCTGACCGATACCTGTATGGGACATTTGAGAATGGGTTTCCGGTGACGGGAAGAATCAAGTATGTTGAGATTTTTAGTATTGTAGCCATTTTCATTTTGGTTGTTGCCTGCATTAATTTTATGAATATGGCTACTGCCCGGGCGGCCATCCGTCATAAAGAAATTGGTGTTCGGAAAGTGATTGGTGCTCAACGCACAGCACTAACCATTCAGTTTATTATCGAGTCAATTTTTGTTTCAACCATTTCGATGGTATTAGCCTTGTTCATAGTAGAGGTTTTTCTCCCCATCTTTAATGTTATTGTTTCGAAGCAGATTGACATTGTTTATGGTCAGCCGAATTTTTTTCTCCCCATAGTGGCCATCATTCTCATCACGGGTTTTTTAGCGGGCAGTTATCCGGCTCTGGTCTTGTCGAATGTAAATCCGGTAAAGGCCTTGAAGGGCACACCTGTTTCGGTTACACAAGGGGCATCGTTACGAAAGATATTGGTGGTTTTTCAATTTGCAATTTCTGTTGTGCTGATTGTAAGCTCTTTGGTAATCTACAAACAAATTGAATTTATTCAATCTAAAAATCTGGGCTATGATAAGGAAAACATAGTTGTTTTCCCGGCACGCGGCATCAAGGATTATGCCTCCATGAAGAATCAACTTGAAAGGATACCCGGCATAAGCCAGGTGTCTATGGCCAATGAGAGTATTGTTGAAGTGCAAAATCAGAACAGCTCATTCTCCTGGCCAGGTAAGGTGGAGGATAGCCGATTGTATGTGCGTACTCTTGTGGTAGATTATAATTTTGTAGAGACCATGGGGTTGAAGGTACTTGAGGGAAGAGCATTTTCAGAGGAACTTAATGACACAGCCAGTGTCATGATCAATCAAAAACTCGCTTCATTGATGAATGTAGAAAATCCTATCGGTATGGAGACAGATCAATGGGGTCTGAAAGGCAAAATTGTAGGTATTGTGGAGGATTTTCACAGTCGTTCCCTGAGTGAGTCAATGGATCCAATCGTCCTTCTTTGTTACCCAGCGTACACCGGACGCTTCTATGTTAAGATTGAACCCGGAAAAACCCAGGAGACCTTAGCGGCCATGGGTGAACAATGGAAAATCGCCAGTCCGCTTTACCCCTTTGAATATACTTTTCTGGATAATCATTATGAGAAATTGTATCGTGAAGAGCAGGTAATTGGGAAAATTTCTGCCGGCTTTACCTTTATGGCTATTTTAATATCGGGTTTAGGACTGCTTGGACTTGCATCTTATTCTACAGAAAGAAAGAAGAAAGAAATCAGTATAAGAAAAGTACTTGGAGCTTCTGTGCCTAACCTAATTGTGTTGATGAGTACCGAGTTCATTATTCTTACCGCCATTGCTCTATTCATTGGCTGTCCTGTTGCGTATTATTTCATGAATCAGTTTCTGGAGGGGTATGCCTACCATGTAAGCATTGATCCTTTTGTTTTCATCGTTACCAGCATTGGACTGATGGCAGTTACCTTATCCGTTATTCTGTTTCAGGTAACACGGGCTGCTGTAACGAATCCGGTCAATAATTTGAGAAGTGAGTAAGGTATTCTATTAACGCATGCCATAAACATTGCTGCCAAAGCGAGCGATGATCTCTTTTTCGAGCATCTCCCGATTGGCAGGATGGGCAATCTTCATTAACTCAATAGCGCGTTGATGAAGATTTTTTCCATAGAGATATGCTACTCCATATTCTGTTACCACATAGTGAACATGCGCCCGTGTGGAAACTACACCTGCGCCTTCTTTAAGATGAGGTACAATTTTGGATTCTCCCTTTTTGGTAGCGGAGCAAAGCGTAATAATAGGCTTACCATTTTCAGAGAGGGAAGCTCCCCGGATAAAATCCATTTGGCCACCTACGCCTGAATAATGATACGTGCCGATAGAATCTGCACACACCTGGCCTGTTAAATCAATCTCAATAGCACTGTTGATGGCCACTACTTTCGGATTGGCCCGAATTACCCGGGTATCATTTACATAATCGGCCTCCAAAAAAGCAAAGTTGGGATTGTCGTCAATAAAGCGATAAAGCTTATCCGTTCCAAGAGCAAAGGAGGTGACTACTTTTCCACGATGTTTCTTTTTGTAAGCATTTGTAATTACTCCGGTTTTGATCAGATCAATGAGACCATCAGAAAACATCTCGGTGTGAATTCCTAAATCTTTACAGTGTGTAAGTGATTGAAGTACGGCATCCGGTATAGCGCCAACTCCCATTTGCAACGTTGAACGGTCATCTACCAGTTCGGCAATTTTTTCGCCAATAACTCTTTCTGCTTCCGAAATCCGATCACTATAGCGTACTTGTGGCAGCGCATCATTACACTCCACCATAGCATCAAGTTTACTGATGTGAATAAATCCGTCACCCAGTGTGCGGGGCATATTGGGGTTTATCTGGGCAATTATTTTTTTAGCATGCTTTGCCGCTGATTTGGCAACATCTACAGAAGTGCCGAGCGAGCAATAACCATGTTTATCGGGTAACGACAAATGAAGTATAGCCACATCCAGTGGGAGAATTCCTTTTTCAAAGAGTTTCGAAATTTCACTTAGAAAAATAGGGACATAATCTCCATTCGAACTATTTACAGCTGCCCGTATATTTTCTGAAACAAAAAGAGAATTGAAATAAAACCGATCTTTAAAGGCAAGCTTGGCGATCTCCAGTTCTCCCATGGTACTCACCGCAATCATCTCTACACGTCTGAGATGATCGGAATTGGTGGCAAGAGCTTTTAACAAAAATTGAGGTGTAGCACCGCTTCCATGAAGAAATACCCGGTCCCCGGATTTAATGCAGCGGAGGGCTTCTTCAGCAGAAACATAGGAGAGGGAATGATTCATAACGTAAAACTTGAGGCCGAAAGGTAAATGTAGTTTCTTTACGATGCTGTGATTTTCATCAGGAAAAATATTGACTAATTTATAGCATGGGTTCTTTTCTCACAGTTTCATTTATTGGTTCTGGAAACCTTGCCTGGCATTTGGCACCTGCGCTGGATAATGTGGGGTACTCCGTCCGAGAAGTGTATAGTCGAAACCCAAAGCACGCGGCTTCTCTGGTGGGAAGACTATATCAGGCTGAAGTAAAAGCGACACTTGATTTTTCCACCAGTTCTTCAGATGTATTCATTATTTCGGTGAGTGATGATGCCATTCAAGATATCGTTAGGGAAATAATTCTTCCGGAGGATGCGATTCTGATTCACACTTCCGGTAGTCAACCATTAAGTATCCTGGGTTATGCAGCCACACCAAACCTGGGGGTGTTCTATCCCTTACAAACTTTTAGTAAAGCAAAAAAAGTAGACTTTAAGGACATACCCATATTTGTTGAATGCGAAACAGAGGAGGCGGAAAAAGTGTTGATGAAAATGGCGAAGGCTATCAGCAACAAGGTAAAGAAAATTGATTCTCATGACCGCAAAGCGCTGCATGTTGCCGCAGTGTTTGCATCCAATTTCACCAATCACATGCTGACCATCTCCAAAGAAATACTATCCACCAGCAAGTTGGATTTTGAAGTATTGAAACCACTAATTGTAGAGACGATTAATAAAAGTTTAACCATTGGACCGGAATCCGCACAAACCGGGCCGGCCAAGCGGGGCGATCTTGAAATTCTCGACAGGCACATTGAATTTTTGCAGCATGATGAAACATTGGCTGAGCTATACCGACTCATCAGTCAGCAAATTCTTGATCGTAATTCTGATTAATTTACTCCGCCTGCGTAGCCGCTTCGTTTCAAAAACTTCTTATTGTTCTTCATACGGATAATTTCGCGAATAGCTTTTTCCTTATCGGTTGAACGATTGAAATAGCTTTCACAAATCCGAGCTCCTATGAAGTATCCCAGGTCGGCCGGGCGATCACCTGCTTTATTGCCGTTATAAAGCCATGCGGAAAAGTCATTGTTAAGCATTTGGGGTTGGAATTCTTTCCATAATGCTGCCTCATGCTTAATACCATATGCATATTGAGTTTTATTGATAACAAACCCCGTAACCTGCATACCAATGAAGTCAGCAGCACCTTCATGCAAACTTTGACTTAACAGCCGGTGATTCATTTGTCCTTTTATAAAGGCAAGATTTTTGGGTTGTTGCGTATGCACGGCTTCGTGCGCTACCATGGCTACAATATCACCCGTGTTACCAATCACATATTGAAGCCAACCGGTGAACTCTATTTTGTTGGTGGTTGAATCTGCACTGGCGATTTCTGATCCAATAAGAATTAAGTCACTGGTTGTTGTACCACCGGTACGCAGACCTCCTATCGCAAAACAAACCCTTGGTGCTTTAAAGTCGGGATATAATATTTTAAAGCGCTTAAATACTTCTTCTACTTCGTGTTTGCGGGTGGCAATACGTTCGGTGTTGGGCCGGATGGAGATCCAGAATTTAGGATATCGTTTGACCAGTGCTACATATTCCTTCGCAGTAAAATCACGGGCCTTAATGAATGCAATAAACCCTGGAGTAGCTCTGTCGATATATAATCGTTGAAAGGTTGCAACAGAGTCTTTGCTGGTCGCCAAACTATCGTAGGCTTCCCAGAAATGGGTAATATCCTGTGTGGAAATTTCCGTTGTTGATTGACCCCAAGAAAGGAATGAAAGGAAAAGAAAGAATATAATTAGAATTTGCTTCATTCGCCAAATCTAACACACTTCACTATCCTTTATCAAAATGTTACCTCAAGGGTTAACATTTCTTCGCCACGCTTCAACTTTACAGGGATGGTTTGTCCTTTTTCAAATTTCCCGAGAGCCTCCATGTAATTCTGAATGTCCTTTATAACGATATCACCCATTTGTAAGATTACATCTCCGCTTTTAATGCCGGCTTTCTGCGCTGGCTTTCCTTCGGTAACACCATCCACCTTTAGTCCATCGCCCTCTGAACTGTAGCTGGGCATAACTCCCATCGTAACTTTAAAGGCGCTCCGGGCTCCCATTTGTTTTGTTTTGGTGGTGAGGAATGCGAGTTTGGGTTCAGTATCCAGTGAAGTAATTACTTGCGAAATGAGATTAAGCACATGCACTTCTCCATCGTAATTAACCTTCTCCCAATCATCCGAAGGTTTGTGATAATCACTGTGCGAGCCTGTGAAAAAATGGAGTACGGGAATATTTTTTAAATAAAAGGAGGTGTGATCGGAAGGGCCGACACCGGAAGAATCGGTTTTAATTTTTACGTTTTCATTTTCTAATTTCTTTAAAAGAGGTTCCCACACCGGGCTGGTACCGGTTCCATGCACCAATACGGTTTTGGTTTGCGGATCAAGTCTGCCGATCATGTCCATGTTGATCATGTAATTCACCTGGGCAAGGTCAAGCGTAGGATGGTCTGCAAAATATTTTGATCCATACAGTCCAAGCTCTTCACCGGAGAAACACAGAAATAGGAAATTGTTTTTCTCTTTTACTTTATTTTTTGAGAGAACTCGGGCAAGCTCGAGTACACCGGCCACCCCTGAAGCATTATCATCGGCACCGTTGTGAATTTTTTCTTTGGGATTAGCATCTAAGGAACTCCCCTGGTCCCCGAGCCCTAAATGGTCATAGTGCGCGCCAATAATAATAGTCGTGGCGGCCTTGTTATCCAGGTAAGCAACAATATTATTGGCCGTACCGGCCTCTCCTTCGCCATGGGCACCACCTTTAAAGGTGAAGGCTTGCAAATAGCTTTTCTCGTCTCCTTTCGTTTGAAGTTTCAGTTTTTTGAATTGCGACTGAATATAAGCTGCAGCCATTTTCTCGCCTTCTTTTCCGGTGCCCCTTCCTTGCATGGAGTCGCTGGCAAGGATTTTAATGTGTTCTCGGATTTTGGTTGCATCAAATTGCTGTGCGTACCCGACAGTAACAAGAAGGATTACAGAAAAAAGAATGACAAGGTGTTTCATAAAGATAATTTAGAAGTCGAAATATAAAGCAAGCTTTTGGTTATTTAGTTCCGAAGTTGGTTTAAAACGTAGAAAGAGGCTGACTCAAAAGTACAGCGTCATTCTGAGCGTCAGCGAAGAATCCCCAGATTAGCACCTTCTAAAAGGGGATATTTCGCTTACGCTCAATATGACTAGGATTTTTGAGATGGACTGCTTTTTTATCAGTCACTCTTTTTACCCTTATCCAAATCCGGTAACACAAAATCATCCAATGCGCTAGGCTGCTTCATCAGTGCTTCAATTTCGGAAACGGTACGGGGAGCAGCAGTCGATAGATGCTCATAGCCGTCTTTTGTCACCACGTAGTCATCTTCTATTCGCACGCCAATGCCCCACCATTTCTTGTCACAATTGGCATTGTCAGGAATATAGATGCCCGGTTCAATGGTGATAACCGTATTTTCAGGGAGTGGTCCTCGTGGACCTTTGTCATGTACATCCAGTCCAATATGATGACAGCATCCATGAGGATAGTATAGGTGTTTTTCGTTTTCGTCTTTAATAATCCCCAACTCTTTTAAGCCTTTGTTAATAACTGTTTTTGTTGCCTGATTGATATCCTGCATGGTGGCACCCGCTTTACAAACTTTCATTCCTGCTTCCTGAGCCATTAATACCAGTTCATAGATTTGTTTTTGCTCGGGCGAAAATTTTCCGCTCACCGGTATCGTACGGGTAATGTCAGCGGTATAGCCGCGATATTCGGCACCCAGGTCCATCAGAATCAGTTCTTTGTTGGTAACGGATGGTTTATAATTTTCTTCATAGTGAAGAATACATCCGTTATGTCCGGCTCCCACAATGGAAGGATAGCCAAGATCCTCGGCTTGATACTTTTTAAACACAAATTCATGGATACCCTGAATTTCGCGCTCACTCATACCGGGCTTCATCGCCTTCATTACCTCGCGTTGACCCATGCATGAAATGCTCACAGCCTTTCGAATCAATTCCAATTCTTCTTTTGTTTTTGTTCCGCGCAAATCGGCCATGATTGTACCAAGGCCCTTCATGTTCAGATTATTTTTTGTGGGTTCTGGATTGACATTTAACCCTGCAGTTTTTGATGGATAATTCACCTTTACCTTGAATTGTTCAATCAAGCTGTATAAATCGGATGAGTCGCGCGGATTATCGCGCACATCATTTTTAAAATCGTAGAACAAAATCTCGCTGAACTTCGAAAAGTCAACATTGTATTTTTTGAACTCCGTATTATTAAAGGCTTGCTCCAACCCAAGTCGTTCCTTCACGCCTTTATCGCCCAGCCTGCGACCCGTCCACATTTCGGCCTGTTCATTGCGCGGCTGAACAAAAATGATTTCATCATACTGTGTGCCGTTGTTGGCCATTTGCTGGTCTTTAAAAATGAGTAGTACAGCATCAGGTTCTTTGTAACCGGTTAAATAATAGAAATCAGGATCCTGATGATAGACATAGTTTACATCATTTGAGCGGTTGCGAATAGCATTGGCAAAAAATACAGCTACGGAATTATCGGATAATTTTTCACGCAACTTTTGTCTGCGCTCTTGGTGCCAATCTTTGCTGAGAAAATCTTCAGGAAGATCTGGATTTTGGGCCATCGCAAAATTTACTGAGGATATGAAAAGTAGAAGTAATGAAATGCGTTTCATAGTGTTATTTGAATTTTTGGTAAATAAGCGAAAATTGAGACTTCCGTTAAACGATTGGTGATGAACGGCTAAATCACCTTCTCCAGCAACACAAACTCGAGGTGTTTTTTGGGAATGCCCCAGCGTTCATCCGGTACGATAAAGGGTTTTCGTTCACCGGTAAGATGGTATCCATGTCGGATGTACCAATCGATTAACTCCTGCCTTCCATCAATTACATTCATTGTAATAGTCCCACAATTTACCTGTCTGGCGTAACCCTCAGCGGCTCCTAATAATTTTTTCCCAATCCCCTGAGCTTGTGTTGACGGCTTAACAGAAAGCATGCCCAGGTATAGTTTATTTCCAACTTTCCGTAGCTCTACACAACCAAGCAAGATTCCATCTTCTTCATATTTTAAAACCGTGGTGTCAGGTCGTTGAATGAGATCGCGAAGCGCAGATTCATCAATACGGGTGCCATCCAACAAATCGGCTTCGGTGGTCCAGCCTTGTTTTGCTTCTTCTCCCCGGTAAGCTGAGTTAACCAACTTGTTCAGCGCAGGCACATCTTCAAGAGTCGCTTTGGAGATCATATTCAAAGGTATTGATAAAGGTTATTTAACTCAACATCGTTAAGAGCACCTGAACGAAAATGATTTTCGCCAGCATAGCAATGGGGAAAACAGAGGAGTATCCAATATTGGGCTGTTCACTTTTGGCGTGCTCATTGACAAACGCCAATACAGCAGGTTGCGTCTGCAATCCGGAGAGCATGCCGGCCAATCGTGGGAACGGAATTTTCATCAACTGATGGCCAACAAAAAGGAAAAGGAATGCCACCAAAATGGTGAGGGCAGCTCCCCATAGAAAGAAAGTTAATCCATCATCACTTTGGGTAATCGTCTGGCGAAAAGCAAACCCAGATCGTGTACCGATTCCTGCAAGAAATAAGATAAGCCCCAGTTGGCGAATCGTATTGTTGGCACTGTACGGCATGACAAACACCAGACGACCCACACGATTGATGGCTCCTAACAACAAGGCAACAATTAACGGACCGCCAGCAATGCCAAGCTTTAGCACAATGCCGCCTGGAAGTGGAATGGGAAGCATGCCCAGAAAAAATCCAGCCGCAACGCCAAGCCCCAGGGTGAGAATATCAATTTCACTTTGCGCTGCGTAACTGTCGCCAAAGAATTTACTCGCAGAGGCTAATTCATTTCGTCCTGTAAGTACACGCACCCGATCCCCAAAGTGCAACGTGGTGTCTGCATTGGGCAAAATATCAACATCACCCCTGCGGATTCGGGTAATAATAATCCCCATGGTGTGGGGCAGGTTAAGATCTTTTAACGATTGACCGATGATGTCGTGATTGGAAACAAAAATCCTACGGATATCCAATTGCTGATGATCCATCTCTAAATTGATCTCGCTTTGTTTCCCCAACAAAGCAATAGCCTTCTCCACCTCTGAAGGCTTTCCAACAATGGTGATTAAATCATCTTTTTTCAGTACGGCATTGTCCAGCGCAAGTGAGGAGGATGCATCTCTTTTAATTCGGCCAAAAACAATATGGAGATGGTGTTCGGTTTTGAGTTGCCGTATTGTTTTGCCAATGACGTTTTCATCCGTAACCAATACGGTAGCATTGGTTATTTTTTCTCCTTCGCTTACGCGGGTATTTGTTTTTAAAGAGGTCTTGAAGATTTTTTGAAAAAACACAATTGCCAGGATCATACCGATAACACCCATCGGATAACAGACGGAGTAGGCCACCACGGGTTCTGCCAGGACGGACTCTGCTAACGCTGTAGGAGTTATTCCTTTTATAAATTCAAGAGATGCGGCAAGAGCGGGTGTGTTTGTTAAACTTCCTGAAAAGATACCTGCAAGGTAGGTGTAGTGAATGGAGGTGAAAGAGCCGATGATCAGCACCAAGAAAAACGCAACTACAATTGCTCCGAGGGTAAGAAGATTTTCGTGCCATCCTTTCTTTTTCAGGTTACCAAAGAATTGCTCGCCACTGGAGATGCCAATGCAATAGATAAAAAGTACCAACCCGATTTCATGTACAATGGGCGGTAGTTTAATATTGGGTGACAAAGCCCCAAACGCTAATCCCGTAAATAATACGGAGGCTATACCCAGATTAACCCCGGCAATTTTAATCTTGCCTAACGGAGCGCCCACAGCAAAGACTATAAACAGAAGTAGAAGAGAAGATTCGCTCAACAGCTCAATCATGATCACGTTGGATTTAGATCCTAATCAAGGCTGAAAATAGTAAATCGCTGCTCTACTTTATAAAAATTGATTACTGATTGAAAAGCAACTACTCCAGTTCCTGAATTTCAAAATCTTTCCCTTTTCCGTATTTAATCAGGTCTCTGAGGTGATATCGTTCAATGGTGTAGATATCCTTTACTTCAAAATCGCCATTGGCCAGGATGCTTTCAATTTCAAATTCATGATGTTCGCCCCAATTGGTGAGTCTGTACTTTTTTCCTACGCGAAGTGCGCTGAATGAAAGCCCTTTAATCATGACGGGAAATTAATTGATCCGTTTGAGGAGTGCCATATAGAATCCATCAAATCCTTCGCTGGGCCAGATTCTCTTTTCTTCTTTTAATTCAAAGGAGTGATTGCTGTTTAGAAAAGTTTTTACTTGTTCCTCATTCTCTGAATACAAAATACTGCAAGTAGCATACACCAGTGCGCCACCCGGCTTTACCATAACACTGTAGGAGGATAGAATTTTTTGTTGTTCGTTTTTTACCTGATCCACATACTGGGGTGAGAGTTTCCATTTTGCGTCCGGATTTCTTTTGAGCACACCAAGTCCGGAGCATGGCACATCCAACAACACTAGATCAGCGGATTTCTCTAATCGCTTGATCGCTTTTGAGGAATCAATTATTCTGGTTTCAATCGTGGAGACACCCGCCCTGCGCGCACGCTTTTTAAGTTCGTCCAATTTCCATTGCTCGGTATCCAGGGCAATGATGCGCCCCTTGTTTTGAATCATTGCTGCGAGATGAAGCGTTTTTCCACCACCGCCTGCACAGGCATCCACAATCCGCATACCGGGCGTTGCTTTGGCAAAGCGACTGATGGCTTGCGAGCCGGCATCCTGTACTTCAAACAATCCTTCTTTGAACTCAGGAAGTTGGAAAACATTCCGATATTCTTCCAGAATCAAAGCATCAGGAAAATCTTTGTTTAGAGTAGTAAAAATTTCCTGTTCTTCAAGTCTTTTTTGAAGTTCGATGGGTGTAGTCTTCAAGGCATTTACCCGAAGTACAATGGACGGCTCTTCATTAAGCGCGGTGAGTTCTTTATCCCAACGTTTGCCCAATTCCTTTTCACCCAGTTCATCCAGCCAATCGGGAATAGATTCGTTGATTTTTCGAATGGGATGATTTTGAGTGACCCTTTCTTTTATTTGTTGGTAAGGAAGAGAGGAAAATTCCTTCCAGTCGGGCAACGTAATATTTCTGGAGATACACCAGGCTGCCAGCAATGTCCAGAAGTCATCGCCCTTTGCGTTGGATACGCTTCTGAAAAACCGATACCACCGTACAATGTCGTAGGTAGTTTCGGCAATGAACTCACGGTCGTGGGCGTTCCATCGTGAATTCAGTTTCAATGTTTTTTCAATTACTTTATCCGCAAATTTTTTCTCAACAAAGATTTGTTGAAGGGCATCCACAACGGCTGCAGAGGTAGATCGGTGAAGTCTCATGGATGTGACGATTTCATTAAGAAGTGCGCTGCATGTAGTCAGATAGGAGCTTGCGGGTTTGGCTTTGTAATTTCTTTTTAAAGAAAGAGGTATACCCCAGCAGAAACCCGGAAAGGCCTAATGCTTGTCGAGACCATGCCCATAAATCAAAATCATCGTAGTGGCGATAAATTTTTCCATTCTTGAACTCAAAATGCGCATCAATCTTATTATGCACGTGGCGACCGGTTTTACTAAACGTGTAAAACGCCTCCCAATGTGCACTGCCTTTTTCTGCATCGGCCTTCACCTCACTAAACACTACTTTTAAATCGCCTTTCGAGCGTTCCACCAGCATTTGCCACATCGCTTTCACCTGTTCCGCATTCAGGGTGCCGAAAGCAGGGTCCGTGAATTCTGCCTCCTCGTGGTAACAGGCGGCCATGCGTTTGTAGTCTTGCTTAGCAAAGGCAGTATAAAACTCGGTGAGGAGGGAGCGGTTGTCCATTTAAATGTCTTTAAACAATTCGGGCTGATCTTTCTTTTCTTTATCGGATGGCTCCGTATACAGTGGGAGTTTGTTTAAGCTTTTCGATATGTGAGATTCTTCTGTATAAATACCCCGTTGTGCTGCATCCGTGGTGGTCTTATTCGCATCCGCTTCAAGTTCCCGGTTACTGATTTGTTTTGCCCGCTTGTCGGTAGGAGGATTAAGCTTCTCATTGCGTTCAAACTCACTGGCTTTTTCTAAAATATCTTTTGGAAGGTCGGCCTCACTGCGATACACCAGTTCAAAAAATTGCTTAGCAAAGAATCCATCAATTTGAATTCTTCTTTTTGAAAGGTGAACGAATTTTCCAATCACCCGGCAAATATTTTCTCTTTCCTCCGGACTTAATTTTTCGGCAAACTCATAATCTTCGATTTTTCTCAGGGCCAGAATGATCGGTTCCAGAGCATCAATAGAAATCACGTAAACGGTATAATCACTTAAGCGAAACTCAAACTGCTCGAGGATGTCCAGGGTATTCGTGGGTACTACTAAAAATATTTCCCTTCTTACGTCTTCCTCTTTCACATACTTGCTCACACTTTCAGCTTGATTTCTTATATAAATCGGGAAGTTACTCAGATCATCGCTGGCCGGACTCTTGGCATCAAATACCACGAACTCATCGTTTACTTTTAAAGTATTATCAGGCTTCCCTTTAAAAGGAACTTTTTCTACATACTCAACACCATGCTTGTTACAAATTGTTTTGATCCTGCTTTTTACATTTTCTTCATGATTCGACCACGTTTCTTTCTGTTTTAACAGCCTATCAATTTCGCGTTGATGTTGTTCTTCCTTTTCTTTAGTTCTCTCCTCGTGAACTCTCTTCACGATAACGTTCAGGTTATTAACGGAATGCTCATGGTTTTTTCTCCGCTCTTCCTCACCACTTTTAAGTTTTGTAATCTCTTCCCGTAAGTAATTTAATTCGTTTTCACGTGATTCGAGTTTCTGCTTCAAGGCACTTAATTCGTTAGAAAGCTCTGTTCCTCTTTTCAGGTAAATTTCATTTTTACTTTCCAGAGAAGTTTTTTCGGTGGATAATGAATCTCGTTCAGCGCGCAGAATTTTAAGATCGACCTGTGAAGCTTCAAGAGATTTATTCTTATTCTTTTCGATTTCCAATTCATTCTTCACCTTTGAAAGCGAATCAACCCCCATCACTAATTTCTGAAGATCAGCATTGGCATCAATTAATAGTGATTTGATGGTGCTCCAATGAAAAAGGCGATCCCACCAGGTGAAAGACCTGAGGTCGTTAAACAGCCTTTTAATGTTATCCAGTCCGGGTTCCATATGTGTAAAGTTAGCGTAAATATGCCTTTAGCCGGACAAGTGTAGTAATTGAATCTGACAAGCTGTGTCATAAAATTAAATGAGGAGTCTCTTGCCGGGCTTGTTCCGGCATCCTCTTTCAGAACTCTATCTGGAGATCGCGGCACAGGGCCGCGAAGGGTTAGGGTTGGCTTTCAGAACCGAATTGGGTACCTTTATGGCCTTAAATTCCTGATTTTATGACAGATACAATCACTTCAAGCCAGGAGGCTATTTCGCTGGAGGATAAATACGGTGCGCACAATTATCACCCTCTGCCGGTTGTGTTGACACGGGGCGAAGGTGTGTTTTTGTGGGACGTGGAGGGAAAGCGATATTTTGATTTTCTGTCGGCTTACAGTGCAGTAAATCAGGGGCATTGCCATCCCAGAATTATCAATGCCTTGATCGAACAGGCAAAGGAACTCACATTGACTTCACGGGCATTTTATAATGATAAGCTTGGTGTAGCAGAGAAGTATGTTTGCGAAACATTTGGGTACCAAAAGGCCTTGTTCATGAACAGCGGTGCGGAAGCTAATGAAACGGCTATCAAACTTACCCGCAAATGGGGTTATACTAAAAAGGGAATCCCTGATAATCAGGCAGTGATTGTTGCCGTAAAGAAAAATTTTCACGGACGTACCACTACAATTATTTCTGCGTCTACCGATCCGGATTCGCGCAAAGGGTTTGGACCATTTATGCCGGGCTTTGAAATTGTTGACTACGATAATATTCCAGTACTTGAGAAAGCCCTTGCTAATCCGAATGTGTGTGGGTTATGGATTGAACCGATACAAGGTGAAGCAGGTGTATATGTTCCTCAAGAGGGATACCTGAAAGCAGCCGAGAAATTATGCCGTCAGCACAACGTGTTGTTGATGATGGATGAAATTCAAACCGGTATTGCCCGAACAGGTAAGATGCTGGCATCTGATCATGAAAATGTACGACCTGATTTATTGATTTTAGGGAAAGCATTATCCGGAGGTGTACTTCCGGTTTCTGTTGTTCTGGCCGATGATGAAATCATGTTAGTGATTAAACCGGGTGAACACGGATCAACCTTTGGGGGCAACCCGTTGGCAGCGGCTGTTTGTATGGAAGCGTTACAAGTTGTAAAGGACGAGAAGTTGGCAGAGAATTCACAAAAACTTGGGGTAGTATTTCGCCAACGCATGGAGGCGATCATGAAAAAGACTTCGTTGATTTCGCTGGTGCGGGGTAAAGGATTGTTGAATGCCATTGTTATCAATGATTCTCCGGATAGCAAAACCGCATGGAATCTTTGTGTTGAGTTTGCAAAAAATGGTTTACTGGCAAAACCCACCCACGGAAATATCATTCGTCTGGCCCCGCCTTTGGTAATTACCGAGGAGCAGGTGCATGAGTGTTGTGATATTATTGAAAAGTGCATTTTGGCATTTAAAAAATAATGGATAGGCCCAGGAACAATTGCCATATTTTCAACGCGCAACGACTTGAAAATGCCTAACCCGGTTTTAATCCATTTCCATTTTCATAACCGAAGAACAGGTGTAACCCGAAGTATTGAAAACGTCACACCTTCATTGCAGAAAAAATTTTCCTTTTACATTTTCGGATACGGCATTGCGGGACCTAAAATTGGTCTGAGGAGTTTACTGAAACTTGTTCTGAGCAGGAATTATTTTATTCTTCACGTTCACCGGAACAACGAAATGTTTTTTGCACTGCTATTGAGAATGATGGGAGGAAAATTCAAGTTGGTAACTACGCGTCATGCAGAATCCAAGCCATCATCGCTCACGCTTTTTTTGTTGAAAAGAGCCGATGAAGTGATCACATTAACACCCTCCATGGCTCATCAACTTCCAATGAAGTCTACCGTAATTGGGCATGGTGTGGATACCTCCGTTTTTGTTCCCACCCCATCAAGAGGATTAAAGGGTATAGCCCAAAAGAATATTATCAGTGTAATCGGCAGGGTAAGAAAGGCGAAGGGGCAACATATTTTTTTGGAGGCACTTGCTCCAATTCTGAAACGAAATCCAGAATGGGCAGCATTAGTTATCGGACGAGTTGATAAACCAACTTTTCTGGAGGAGTTAAAACAAGTTGGGAAAATCCATGACGTTGAGAATCAGGTTTACTTCTTTGATGAAACGAGTGAAATTATTTCAGTGTATCAGGGGAGTACGGTTGTGGTAGTCCCTTCTTTTACCGAAGGATTTTCATTGGTGTGTCTGGAAGCGATGGCGTGTGGCTGCATGGTAGTGGCTACCGAAAAAGTGGGCATTCATTCTGAATTGATTCGCCATGGTGAAACGGGATATCTCTTCCCGGCTGGAGATGCGCAGAAACTTCGATCCATTTTGGAAGAAATTATTGCCAGTCAGAGTAATCAAATGACGGAAGAAACTCACAAGACTTCTGTTACCTATTGGGATATTGAAGTAGAGTCGTCAAACTTGGCTCAACTCTATTTGAAGTAATGTCCTCGCATCACATCGTACGGGAAGATCAGGAACCGGCACTGCTCATTTCAGATGCACACGCAGTTCCCTTTGAAATACTACAGCAGTTGCTGGAGTGGAGCCCAACTGTATTGGTCATTGAAAAGGCGCTACAGGAAGTAATAACGTGGGGCATCAAAATAGACGTAGTGATTGCACCCGTTGGTAATATTCCTAAGTTCACTGAATCATTGCAAGATCAATTTCCATTGAAATTAATTTCCTGTCAGGGAGAAGATGATGCTATTGCTACAGCACTGTACTTTTTAATTGCTGCCAAGCAAAAGTCAGTGAATATTGCCTCTTCAGAACGATTGGACAATTTTGAGCCCTTTGCCAAGCTTGACTTATCGGTAATACAAGGGGATAAACGATGGTCTTTTATCAGAAGTGGCCTGTACCAAAAATGGCTTCCTGCTGGCAGAACTCTCCTATTTTATCCATCAAATGGTCAGCCCGAAATAGTACTGGAACGGGATCAAATGATTTCAATCAAACGCGCCAACGGATTTTGGATTGGTGAAAGAAATAGTTAGGTCCGCATAGGGGTAAGAACGAGTTCAGTTGTCTTAATCGTAAATGCTTTAATACGTAAATTGCATTGTGTAAACAATTGCAGTGGAATTGTCGCGGCAAAGAAAATTGAAACCCTTACAAGCGGGCGATGAAGCTGCGTTTGAAATTGTATTCAAACAATACTACCCATTGCTATGCAATTATGCTTATACGTTTTTGCACGATCGGGTCGAAGCCGAAGAAGTTGTACAATCGGCTTTTTTGGCATTTTGGGAGAAGCGTCAATGGATGTCTGTACCAACATCGGTAAAGGCTTACTTGTTTACCATGGTTCGAAATGTAAGCCTTAATGCCTTAAAGCATAAAAAAGTTGAGTTGAAACATGCACAAGAGGAGTTGACACGGGGCGAGCGTTCGGTTGATGCTTTAGGTCAAACCATTTACGCGAAAGAACTGGAAGAACAGATTCATAAAGCCATAGACGAACTTCCTGAGGCTTGCAAGCTAATTTTCAGGATGAGTCGTTTTGAGGAATTGAAATATGCAGAGATCGCGGATCAATTGAATATTTCTATTAAAACGGTTGAGAATCAGATTGGGAAGGCATTAAAAATTATGCGCGAGCAATTACGTGATTACTTACCCTTGCTTTTGGTATTGATGACGGGACACTTAAAATAGAAGTTGATTCAAGACAGTAACGATATCGTAACACTAATTGGCAAAAGACTTTCCGGAGAAATCTCTTCAGAAGATAAAGCTATGCTGGATGCATGGGTTGACCAAACCCATGAAAATAAAATCTACTATGAAGACATAACAAAACTTTTTAATGAGACTGCGCGGCTCAAGACCTGGCAACAATTTGATGAGGACACAGCATGGATTAAGTTCAAATCAACATTGAGTTCAAGTATATCCCAGACGAGAGGCGAGGGACTTTATTCAATGAAAATGTTTTGGCGAGTGGCAGCAACCATCGTATTTATACTTGGCGTTGGATATTTTTCTTATGAGAAGTATTTTGATGTACGTGATGAATTTTCAGTTACTTCAAACCAGGCAACGCAACAAAGCACACTACCAGATGGAACTGAAGTTTTTCTGAACAAAAACTCAACGATCACGTATGAATATCATCCGACTAAAAGGAAAAGAAAAGTAAAGATTGAAGGCGAGGCCTATTTTAAAATAGCGGATAGACAAGAAGAACAACTTATACTGGAAACGGGCAATGTGATTATCGAAGACATTGGGACATCATTCAATGTACGTGCATATCCTGACAGCCCGGTTATTGAGGTGTACGTGGCGACAGGAGAAGTTGCATTTTACACACTTGAAAAGACAGGTATCCGGCTTGTAGAGAATGAAACTGGTATTTATGACAAAAAATCCAACACCTTTTTTAAAAATGAGGATACGGATGAAAACACCTTGGCCTACAAAACGGGTGTTTTTGTTTTTCAAGATGCCAAAATGAGTTCTGTGGTTGACGCCATCAATGAAGTTTATTCGGTGAAACTAAAACTGGATGACATAGCAGCAGAGAATTGCCGGATCACAGTTACGTTTAAAAATGAGTCCATCGATGTGATTGCGGACGTCATTGCGGAAACACTCAGTTTTACTATTGAAAAATCTGAAAATGAAATAATTCTTAAAGGAAATGAATGTGTTAAATAGAATAACGATAGCAATAATTCTTCTGATGATCATTGCGCGAGAAAGTGTAGCCCAATCTGTACCTCCATTAGAGCGAGTACTAACCATTGATTTTTCTCATGAACGAATTGAGACTGTGCTTTCAAGGATTGCTAAAGATGTAAAGATTACATTCTCTTACAATGCCGCTATTTTGGACAGTCGTAAGGATGTAACAGAGTCATTTAAGGGAAAAACGGTACGTGAAATTCTGGAACAACTATTTGGTGGCACTGTTACCTATAAAGATAAGGGGTCGTATATCATCTTGATGAAGGCCACAGCTCCTTCCTTGAAAACCTCGTCAACAAACGATATAGACATTCCATTATTTATTCACGGTTATATCATGAATGGCAGTACGGGGGATAAGCTTTCGGAAGTAAGTATTTATGATAAAAAGTCGTTAACTGCAGCAATTTCAAATCAGTATGGGTATTTCAAGTTGGAGATAGAGAAACCTGGCAATAAAAATCAAATCGCTATCAGTAAGCGTAATTTTTTGGATACTGCTATTACCGTTACGAGAAATAATGCTGGGTTTATCACAATCCTTTTAAATCCTGAGCGGAGTCCCCAGACTGTATTAATTGCTTCTGCGGATACTTCAATGATTTCAGTGGACACCACGACTCGAGTTCCCTACCCAGAACCAATAGGGACAGAAGAAGTTTTAAGCGAAGGACAGATCAATGTTCGGAATATACAGGACACTCTCTATCGAGATTTTCAAGTATCACTTCTTCCATTTGTGGGTACGAATAAAAACCTTAGCGGTAATGTTATGAATGGATTTTCATTCAATTTACTGGGAGGCTATTCATTTGGGACAAAGCATATTGAAGTAGGTGGTTTATTCAATATGGATAGGGGAAATGTATCAGCTTTTCAACTAGCTGGAGTATTCAATATGAATGGAGGGAGCATGACTGGGTTTCAGGCAGCAGGACTATACAATGTCAACCGAACGGGATTTTCAGGAGCGTAATTTGCGGGACTGGCCAATGTAAATAGTGATTCGGTGAAAGGTGCACACTTTGCTGGTTTAGCCAATGTTAATACAGGCCCAATGTCGGGAGCGCAGTTTGCAGGATTGGCCAATGTTCAACTGGGAAATTTTAAGGGTTCACAGTTTGCCGGTCTTGTGAATATAGCAACACACAAAGTTAGCGGTACACAGGTAGCTGGTTTAATGAACTATGGAAAGAATATAAAAGGTCTTCAAATCGGTTTTTTAAATATTGCTGATACACTACAAGGCGTCCCCATTGGTTTTTTCAGCTATGTTTCAAAGGGCTATCATAAACTGGAATTTTTCGCGGATGAAATTTTCTACACGAATATTGCATTCAGGACAGGGACAAATAAATTCTATAATATTTTAACGTTTGGCCTCAAACCTGAGACCGATAAGGATGATAATGATATAGAATGGACGTTTGGTTATGGCATTGGTACAGCGCCAAGGCTATTGAACTGGTTATACCTTAATTTCGACATTTCAACAAGCCAGCTCAGTAAAGGAGAATTTACGGATGCGATTAATTTGTTGAATAAAGCTTATCTCGGACTGGAGGTGCAACCGGCAAAAAAGTTTTCTGTTGCATTGGGGATAACACTTAACGGCTACCTCACAAGAACTTCTTACGAAAACTACTATGATATATTTACCGACTATAGGCCGCGTATCATTTTGGATCATGATTACAACAATGACTTAAATCTTAAAATGTGGTGGGGATTCAAGGCGGGAGTACGCTTTTTTTAAAGCCGCGCGTTGAACTTATTAATTAAGTTTTAAAGAAGTGTATAATCTCTTTTAGTATAGGAGGGTTGATTTTCTCAATGGGATGTTGGGTGTTCTCTGCCAATTGGAATCTGCCATTGGGCAGGTACGAAGCAACCTGCACAGAATAAGTACGATCGGCCATGTCATCCTGATCACCTAAGCAGATTAAAGTGGGAAGAAAAATCTGTTTTAATATTATTTCCGTGAGCAGTGGACGTTCCCCAAGTTCCATCATCATGTCACTGGTTTTTTAAAGTAACATTCTCCAATCATTGGGGGCGTGGCGATGTTCGAGAATTCGGGCGAAGGCTGGAATCTTTTCAAGAATCTTTTCGGCATTCATTTTCTTTACCTCTCTTAAAGCCGACTCGACACTCCAATCAAACTTAGTTCCCAGGGTAACTATTTTTCCAATCCGGTTTGGTTGACTTTGCGCTAACCACAGGGCCACATAACCACCCATACTGTACCCGAAAATATCTACCCTATCCAGGCGATGTGCGTCCATGTACCGAAGCGTATCTTCTGAAAACTGCTCAATACCAAAAGCTTGTTGAAAAGGCTCACCCCCGTGACCAGAAAAGTTTAAGGTATGTACCTGTAAACCTTGCTGCTCAAAACTTTTCCGTACCGGCTCAAGTTGTGATGCCGATCCTAATGCACCGTGAAGTATTAGGACTGGGTTCATTTCTTTGAAGCCGAAACAATTCTGTTTTTGCCTTGTAAGTCTTTCACCATCCGGATTGTATTGAAGCCGGCATCTTTAAAAATATCAGACACTTCATCTCCATAGCGTTCATTGATTTCCACAAAAACTTTCCCGGTTTCGGTTAAGGATGCATAACCCTTTCGGGCAATCATGGAATAAAATACAAAGGGATCGTGATCAGGAACAAACAATGCAAGATGAGGCTCGTAGTCCAGCACATTTTTTTTCATGGTATGGCTTTCGGAATCGGTAACATAAGGCGGATTACTCACAAGGACCTCCAATGGTAAAGCGGGTAAGTTATCCGTAAGTACATTCACCTTAAGAAATTCAACCGATGCACCCAGTTGCTGAGCATTTTCCGAGGCTGTTTTCAGTGCACCCTCACTTACATCAATAGCAAGTACTCGTTTGGCGGGAAGTTCTTTGGCAAGGGTAATGCCAATACACCCACTTCCGGTACCAATATCCAGAATAATTCCTGGCGAAAACGGATCAATTTCTTTAAGAACTTCTTCAATTAATATTTCCGTCTCTGATCTTGGAATGAGCACCGCAGGATTAACATTAAACTTTCTGCCGTAGAAGTAAGTAGACCCCAGAATGTACTGCACAGGTTCTTCAGCATTGATTCTTGAAATAACCTCATTTATTTTTTTTTGGTGCGATTCACTGATTAAAACAAGGCGATCCGCGGCAATATCTGATTGGGATAGTCCCAATACACTCTCCAGGACAAGAAATAGAATACTCTTGATTTCAGATGAATCCTCATGAAGGGTGATCTGTTTTTGTAAATCCCTGAATATCTCTTTGGAATTCTTCATGCCTTGGCAATCTTTGCAAGTATACAGCGATGAAAATTCACGATCACCATGCCGATGAGGTTTTTATGAGACGCGCACTTGAACTTGCGCTTCTCGGGATGGGATCGGTCAGTCCGAATCCGATGGTCGGTTGTGTGATCGTTCACGATGGTAAAATTGTAGGAGAGGGATGGCACAAGCAATACGGTGAAGCACATGCCGAAGTAAATGCCATTGCTTCTATAACGGACAAATCTTTATTAAAGGAGTGTACGGTGTACGTAAACCTGGAGCCATGCTCACATTTTGGTAAGACACCTCCATGTGCCGACTTGCTGATTGAACTTTGTGTAAAAAAAGTGGTGGTGGCTAACCTTGACTCCAATCCTCTGGTGGCAAGTGAGGGAGTAAAGAAGCTACGAACTGCAGGAATTGAAGTGATCACCGGAATACTGGAAAAAGAAGGTCGTGAGCTGAACAAGAGATTTTTCACCTTCATGGAAAAACAGCGACCTTATATCGTGTTGAAATGGGCCGAGACATCCGATGGATTTATTGCGCGTGAAAATTTTGATTCAAAATGGATCAGTAATGAATACTCGCGTCAATTGGTGCATAAATGGAGAACAGAAAATGATGCGGTGTTAGTCGGCACGAAGACGGCTTTTCATGATAACCCCGAATTAAATGTTCGTGATTGGTCGGGTCGTAATCCCGTACGGATAGTACTGGATCGGTTTTTAAGATTAAGTGAGAAACTTCATGTGTTTGATCACAAACAAAAAACATTGTGTTATAATGTGTTGAAACATGAGGAACACAACAATCTTTCCAGGGTGAGAATTGGAGAAGAAAATTTTATAGGCGAAGTGGTTAAGGGTTTAGCGAAACAAAAAATTCAATCGGTGATGGTAGAGGGTGGCGCGACCACATTGCAATTTTTTATTGATGCTGGCCTCTGGGATGAAGCCAAGGTCTTTGTTTCCGATAAAGATTTTGGGAGGGGAATTAAGGCCCCTTCGTTGTCGGGGAACTTAATGAACCAGGAATCCGTATTCAACGATACACTTAAACTTTACCACCCTATTCATGGAAAAAGTCAACATCACTGAGAAACTAAGCCAATTTGCTGATCACTGGAATCCCCGGATTATCGGTGAACTAAATGGTCAGCAGGTAAAGGCTGCAAAACTGAAGGGCGAATTCTTTTTCCACAATCATGAGCATGAGGATGAATTATTTTTAGTGATCAAAGGAACCCTTAAAATGGAATTTCGTGACAAAACTGTGTTAATAAATCCGGGTGAGTTTCTCATCGTTCCACGAGGGGTTGACCATAAACCCATTGCCGAGGAGGAAGTTGAGCTTTTATTGTTTGAGCCGGCTTCCACGCTGAACACAGGCAACATTGAAAATGAAAGGACAAAAAAGAATCTTCAACGGATCTAATCAATACGCAACATTTCTAAAGTACCATGGCTGAAGAACTGATTATTTCAACCTCCACCGATAAGCAAGAGCGTTACAAAACCTTAATTCCTCAAATCGAATCACTGATTGAAGGAGAGAATGATGTAGTAGCCAATCTTTCCAACATTGCTGCTGCCCTAAAGCAAACCATGAATTTTTTCTGGGTCGGATTTTATACGGTAAAAGAAAATCAACTGGTACTTGGCCCATTCCAGGGGCCAATCGCCTGTACTCGCATTCAGTTGGGTAAGGGTGTTTGCGGAGCATCGTGGAAAGAAAAGAAAGTAATCCTGGTGCCCAACGTGGATGAGTTTCCCGGTCACATTGCCTGCAGTTCTGCTTCCAAATCAGAAATTGTACTGCCTGCTTTTAAAAATGGCGAGGTTGCCCTGGTGTTGGATGTTGACAGCGATAAACTCAATGATTTTGATTACACTGATGAACAGGCGCTCGGTAAAGTAATGCGGTTAATCGAGGGTTTTCTTTAATTTTTTCAATCGGAAATTACTTACCTTAGTAGGCCTTCAACAGCTTACGATGAAGAAATTTTCAATTTTCTTAGTGGTAGTCCTGATTGCCCCAACATTAACTGTTGCACAACTTGGAGCGAAAGCACAGCAGAATAAAATTCAAGGCATTTGGCAAAACAATTCATTCGGCTACCAGATGACGTTGATGTTGAATGCCGATGGATCAGGAGAGTTTGATGGAGATGCCATAAAATATACCACGCAAGGAAGTAATCTTGCCATCACCGTGGTTCAGCAAAATCAAACCAATGTCTACACGTACACGCTGCAAGGAAATTCATTAACGGTTTCCGGAGGTGATTTAGATCAAGCGGTTACGTTTTCCAGAAACGGATCAACACCACAACCGGTATCTGCAAATACCGATACACCATCCACTGAAAATAGTATCCTTGGAGTTTGGTCAGGTAATGGGGAGACAATCGAGTTTAATAATCAGGGTCAATGTTTGTATTTAGGGCAAACCTATCCTTACCAACTTTCCAGCGGACACGTAACACTACAAACTGCCCAAGGTAATCTGATAATGGCATATTTAGTTAGCGGTAAACAGCTTTCACTTACCGTTAACGGACAAACCATTAATTATTCTAAAGGCGGAAGTGCTACATCAGGTAGTAATGTAACGCCATCACCCGGAGGTAGAAGGGTAGCTCAAGAACTGGTAGGCAAATGGTGCTATGTGAATGTCAATAGTACCAATTCAGGAGGAAGTAGCACAGAACAATGCATTACATTAAATGCCGATGGGTCCTATGAATATTATGGAGAGAGCTCGCGCAGTGTAAATACAAACAGTTATGCAGGGGGTACAAATTCGCAAAGCAGTGATCGGGGGACGTGGACGTATGACGGCACCCGGATTTATTATTCATCCTCCAGTGGAGCCGGATCAGGATCGTATCTATTAGAGAAAAGAAATCATCCAAAGAATAATGACCCAATGATTGTGCTGGATGGCACAACGTATGTCACCTTCTATCAAAAATCACCGTGGCGATAAACTAAAATATCATTCTTATGGGATCAACACTATCACGCAGAAACTGGTTTAAATCCACCCTTACATTTGGAGCCGGATTGGCACTGAGTTCAACGTTGGTTGAAAAATTAATGGCTGCTCCGGTGAGTGAAGCCGAGCGCTTGCATGGTGTTAATCCGCTTCTGTTGAATGGAACGGTGAGATTGGGCTCCAACGAAAATCCATATGGTCCGTCTCCCATGGCACGAAAGGCCATCCAGGAAAGAATTACCCTGGGAAACCGTTATGTGTATGAAGAGTCGGGCGAGTTGAAAGCATTGATCGCAGCCAGGGAAGGTGTAACACCCGAACATGTCATGTTGGGATGCGGATCTTCAGAGATACTTTGCCTCGCAGGAATGGGCATTGGCCTTGAAGGAGGCGCTGTACTTTCAGCGTATCCCGTGTTCAGGTTACTGATGGAATATGCTACTAAATTTAATGCACGCTGGGATAAGGTCAACCTGGATGACAACCTTGTTCATGATCTTGAAAAACTGGCTGCAGCGGTGAAGGCCGATACCAAGCTGGTGTTCGTGGTGAACCCGAACAATCCTTCTGGAACTTTGGTTGATCCACAGAAATTGAAAAACTTTTGTATCGAAGTATCGAAACGTACAACTGTGTTTGCGGATGAAGCCTACATTGAATTCCTCGAACCTGCGCAGCAGCACTCCATGGTTGAACTTGTGAAGGCTGGGCACAATGTGATTGTTTCCAGAACTTTTTCAAAAGTGTTTGGCTTGGCAGGATCACGTGTGGGCTATGCCATTGCGCATCCCGACCTGATCAAAAAAATGACAAAGTATCAGATGTGGGGTACCATGAATCAGTTTGCAGTAGCCGCGGCCAAGGCGAGTTTAGCCGATGAAGATTTTATTAAAAAAACGCGCAAACTGAATGCTGAAGCGCGTGAGTACTTCACTAACTATCTTGAAAGCAAAAAGTGGTTTTACGGCAGATCAGTTGCCAATGTGGTGCTTTTCCCGGCACCCAAACCCGGTAGGCAAATTTTGGAAGAAACCGAAAAGCGCGGATACCAGATCCGTGTTTGGGATTACTTAGATAAAGAATGGTGCCGGGTGAGTATCGGCACCCTCGATGAAATGAAAGGCTTTACAAAGGCTTTTGATGAAGTGGTAAGCTAAATTAAGCTGCCACTGCCATCTTTGAAACCTGGGCAGGTTTTTTACCAAGCTCTTTTAACAAACGGGCATGTGCAGCCATCGCTTCAAAAAACGTATTCTTTGATTTGTAAGGCAAGCCAAACTCTTTTGTTGTTTCCTCCACGATTTTGGCAATCTTCCGGTAGTGAACGTGGCAAATGTTGGGGAACAAGTGATGTTCCACTTGAAAATTTAATCCGCCCACATACCAAGAGAAAATTTTATGCTTATGCCCAAAATTGGTAGTGGTGTGCAATTGGTGTATAGCCCAATTATTTTCAAGATTGCCTTGTTCATCGGGTACCGGATATTCTGTTCCCTCGATAACGTGAGCCGGTTGGAAAATAATGGCCAGGATGAAACCCGCCACATAATGCATGATAAAGAATCCGATAAAAACTTGCCACCAGGTTACCGGCAACAACACCAGGGGTAACACAAACACATAGGCGATGTAGACTACCTTGGTAAGGATGAGTATCAACCACTCTTGCGTATAGGATGCTTTTTGCTTTTTCACCAAACCGTCTTTCTGATAACGCATTAAGCGATTATAATCTTTGAATAAAATCCATACAAAAGTGAGGAGGCCATAGAAAAACCAGGCATACCAGTGCTGAAAACGGTGAAAGGGTTTCCATTCAGATCCGGGAGCCATTCTTAAAATTCCCCGTGGACTGATGTCTTCATCCACATCATGAACGTTGGTATAGGTATGATGCAATACGTTGTGTTGAACCTTCCAATTAAAAGCATGTCCACCGACTAAATTGAGGGAAGCACCCAGAACGTTGTTTACCCAAGGCTTATTAGAATATGATCCGTGGTTGGCATCGTGCATAATGGAAAGGCCAATTCCTGCTTTCCCCAAACCCATGACGGCATACAATGCCCACATTACCCAAACACTGGTAAACACTCCACTAATCATCATGAAGTATGGGAAGAGATATAAGGTGAACATGAAAATGGTTTTGATCACCATTTCTGTGTTGGCAGTACGTTGGATGTTGTTGGTGGTGAAATAGGCATTCACGCGTTGTGTAAGTGTCGTAAAGAATTCAGCCTGACCCCTTGCGAATTTGATTGTTTTACTCATTGATGTTTGTTGTATCCTTTTCCTAAGAAAAATAGGAAAATCTTGCATGCAAAGGTACGAATTCCACGTGGTGATAGCGACCGGTTGGGAATAATAAACCCGTTAACGGCTAAATCAGGGTGTAATCAGGTTAAATTTCTGCTATCACCGTCCTACCACCTGTGGTTTTGTCGCCAACATTTACACGAATGGTGGCATTAAGCGGAAGAAAAATATCAACGCGGGAACCAAATTTGATGAAGCCAAACTCCTGACCCTGTTCGAGTTGTTGCCCCTCCTGAACATAACACTTGATTCTGCGTGCTAATGCACCCGCAATTTGCCGGAAAAGTATTTCGGTACCGTTACTCATCTTTGCCACTACCGTAGTACGTTCGTTTTCAGTACTGGATTTTGGATGCCAGGCTACTAAGTATTTTCCGGGATGGTATTTATAATAACTGATTGAACCTGCTACCGGCATACGATTAATATGCACGTTAAAGGGTGACATGAAAATGGATATTTGCTTTCGTTTTCCCTTCAAATATTCAGGCTCATCGGCTTCCTCGATCACCACCACCTTGCCATCGGCTGGCGCGATAATATGTTTTGTGTTTTTATCGATACTGATTTTCGGACTGCGAAAAAATTGCAATACAATAAGGTAAAATACGAGGTAGCTACCGATCACGATATTGCGAAGGACACCAGACCCCGGTAAGAAATAATCGAAGGCCAGAATGATTGCTACAAGAACAATCAATAAAACAAACAATAGGGTACGTCCTTCTTTGTGAATGGTCATGATGATTGAAGATTAGAGATTGGAAGATTTAAAAATTACAGTTCAATTTTCTAATTTTTAAATCTTCAATCTTTCAATTTTGAATTAATACCCTCCGCGATACTTATATGTCTTCGCCACCTTATCAATCGCTACCATGTACGCAGCAATACGCATCGGAACTTTATAATCCTGTGAGGTTTTGTACACGTTATTGAAGGCATCCTTCATGATTCTGTCCGACCTGCGGTTTACACGCTCAGCATCCCACTTGTATCCCAGGCGATTTTGTACCCACTCGAAGTATGATACGGTTACTCCTCCGGCATTGGCCAAAATATCCGGCACTACAATTATGCCCTTGTCATTAATAATACTATCCGCTTTCGATGAAGTAGGGCCGTTAGCACCTTCAACAATTAGTTTTGCTTTGATATTAGGAGCATTGGTAGCCGTAATGACATCTTCTGTTGCGGCTGGAACCAACACATCCACAGGAAGTGTAAGGATAGTATCTCCACTAATTTTCTCGGCACCCGTGAATCCTTCTAATGATCCCTTATTGGCATCGCGATATTTTACTGCAGCCTCAATATCAATCCCCTTTTCATTGTAGTAAGCGCTCGATAAATCACTTATGGCCTGCACAATCAATCCACGTTCAGACAAAAGTCGGGCAGCCCAGGAACCCACGTTGCCAAACCCTTGAACAGCACAAGTTGCTTTATACGGATTGATCTTTAATTTTTCCATGGCCGCTAATGCAGAAACCATTACACCTCGTCCGGTTGCTTCTGTTCTCCCCAACGAACCCCCAAGCACAATAGGCTTTCCTGTCACCACAGCATTCACCGTCATACCACGTGTCTTGGAATACTCATCCATCAACCACGCCATTTCTCGCGGGCCTGTGCCCATGTCGGGGGCAGGAATATCGCGATCGGGGCCGAACACGTCAATCATTGAACTGGTATATGCGCGGGTAAGTCGTTCAATTTCTCCAGCAGACATTTCACGTGGGTTACAGGTAATACCACCTTTTGCCCCACCATATGGAATATCCACCACGGCACACTTCCACGTCATCCATGCCGCCAACGCTTTTACTTCGTCCAAATTGACATGTGGATCGTACCGAATTCCACCTTTTGATGGACCTAGGATCGTAGAGTGAACCACTCGGTATCCCTCAAATACTTTTATAGTGCCATCGTCCATGGTTACCGGAAGAGAAACGATCACTTGCCGGGCAGGCGACTTCAACACATTGTACACTTCTTCTTCTAATCCGAGCATTTGCGAAGCCACGCGAAAACGAGAAATCATGGCTTCAAATGGATTTTCTTTGTCTAAGAGGGGAGCAGGTTCGATATAACCCATAAATAAGATATTAGTGTTTTGAAATCTGTTCGAAATCGGTTGCAAAGATAAATAAATTAATATCTCGGCATCTTTCTTTCAGGAAATGAAAATCATACAGAAACCTGATTTTTTTCAGAAAATTTCAAGGTAGGCAACTATAAACGGAGCTGAAATCAATAGCCCGTCAAATCGGTCGAGGAAACCACCATGTCCGGGCAAGCTATCACCCGAGTCTTTGATTTCAATACTACGCTTCAGTAGCGATTCTATTAGGTCGCCAAAGGTACCGCCAATGATGATGATTAAACTTACAATCATCCAGTCGACCAGGGTTAAGCTATGAAAGTATAGTGTAAGTACGTAGGTGATGACAATGGCCAATGCAGCCCCACCCCAAAAGCCCTCCCATGATTTTTTAGGAGAGATGCGTTCAAAAAGTCGATGCTTGCCAAACAATGTGCCGGCAAAATAGGCGCCACTATCGCTGGCCCACAGAATGAGTAATGAACCGAGAATAATTTCATAGTTGTAATAACCCTCTTCAAAGGTTGCTACATTCAACAAAGCAAACGGAACCGCTACATAGAATACCCCTAAAAAAGTGAATGCAATATTGGTGAAAGGCTTCTGTTCTGTTTTCTTGTAAAGTTTGATCACGTAGACAAACGCGATCAACGGAAAAATCAAAAAGTAATAACGACTGGAAATGGTTTCCTGAGAAATAAAGAAGGATAATATAAAAATAGCAACACCACTCACGGTGCCTAGCGTCTTCAGGGGAATCATGCCATCCAATCCTGCCAGCTTATAAAACTCCAGCAGGGAGAAGAAGCAAATCACTAAAAAGATTCCAAAGTAAATCCACTCACTATAGCTCACACCAAAAATAATAGCTGCCGAACCCAGGAGGCCGGTGATGAGACGTTGCGTTAGGTTGTTATATTTTGAAAGTACTTTTGTCAAAGGGGCTGAGGTTCCTGGTTGGTGTAATGCTTTTTAAAATAATAGAGCAGCGCAAAGGTAAACACCGCGCACAAGGCTACCAAAGGTAAGGGAGCTGATTCCTCACTATCAATGTTAATATCAATGGATCCTTTAGTATAAAGATAAATCATTGAAAGTGTGAAACCATTGTGGAAGAAGTGAGCAATCATGGGAATTAATAAATTACCAGACCAATAATAGAGGTATCCGAACAATGCACCCAATAGCATACGCGGAATAAATCCAAAGAACTGCATGTGAATAACACTAAAGAGAATTGCGGAAGTCCAAATAGCGGCATGAATGTTTTTACTGCTTCGCCAAAGTTCGTTTTGAATGAGCCCGCGAAAAACCAACTCTTCACCAATTCCGGGTAAAATTGCTATAACAAAGAGACCGAGCAGAAATTCATACGGGGTGTTAAACGTGGTCAGAAACTTTGTCATCTCGATTAATTTATCTTCCTGTGTGCGGGCCCAGCTACCAAACTCTTTCAGGAATTCAGGAAATTGAAAATTCATATTCCACTCCACCACCGGAGAGATCGCTACCAGAAAACACAATCCAACGCCTGCAATGATCACCATAATCTTGAGGAAGTCTTTTTCGGAATTAAAGAATGGCGCTAAGGGCTTATGTTCAACGAACTTGATATACAACGCAGGAAAAATAATAAGCCCGATTAAACTGGTGAAACCCTGCGTAACCATCAAGGGTAAAAACAGAGCGGGATCAGGCTTAAGATTTTGAAAGTCAACCATCAGGTTACCTTCATAGAACATTGATGAAACGCCTATCCCCACCAGCGGGCCAATAAAAAGAAATCCAATAAGGACTACCAGAAGAATAAAGAGGATGGAAACAATGGGGTGTCGGTCGGATACGAGTGATTCCTTCATTATACAAAATGGGGCTTGGCCTCAAAAATCTACAAATACTGCGAATATCTTATCTTTACGGTTTAAAAATATCTCAGGTCACGCTGAACCTGTTTCAGGGTCTTGAGGTTAAGAGAGTTTCAGACATGGTAAAGATCGGCAACATCGAACTAGGAGAATTTCCGCTTCTACTCGCACCCATGGAGGATGTGAGTGATCCTCCATTCCGGGCCGTGTGTAAGGAAAATGGTGCCGATCTGATGTATACCGAGTTCATCTCTTCAGAAGGGCTCATTCGTGATGCTGCCAAAAGCCGGCAGAAGCTGGACATTTTTGAATACGAGCGTCCCGTGGGTATTCAGTTATTTGGAAGTGATGTGGAGCACATGAAACAATCGGCAGAAATTGCATCGCAGGTAAATCCAAATCTGATTGACATTAATTATGGATGCCCCGTAAAGCAAGTGGCTTGCCGAGGAGCAGGTGCTGCACTTTTACAGGATATACCCTTGATGGTGAAGATGACGGAGGCAGTTGTAAAGTCCACACACTTACCCGTTACCGTAAAGACGCGGTTAGGCTGGGACGACTCCACGAAAAATATTTTGGAAGTAGCGGAACGCCTCCAGGACATTGGCATACAAGCGCTGACAATTCATGGTCGCACACGGTCGCAAATGTATAAGGGCTCAGCGGACTGGACATTGATCGGCAGGTTGAAAGAAAATCCTAGAATTCAAATTCCGATTTTCGGAAATGGTGATATTGATTCACCGGAGAAGGCAGTTGAATATAAAAACAGGTACGGAGTTGATGGTGTGATGATCGGAAGAGCCTCCATAGGATACCCCTGGATTTTCAACGAAATCAAGCATTATATTCAATATGGAGTGAGGCTTTCTCCCCCGGATATTATGGAACGCGTGAAGGTTACCAAAAAGCACCTGGAATTTTCTATTCGTTGGAAAGGAGATCGAACCGGAGTTCTTGAAATGCGCAGGCACTATACAAATTACTTCAAAGGTCTTCCAAATTTTAAACCATTTCGTACACGCCTGGTGGAAACACTTGAGCCAACCGAACTATATGCTATTCTCGATGAGATTAGTGAAACGTTTAGCGGGGCATTGGTAGAGGCTTAATTATTTCCTCAACCTAACGATTTGGAAAGAATCGCAAGAATCAGATTTGATTTCGGTAAGTGAATGTCAACATTTGTACGTCAATCGCGTTTAATCTCTTTTCTAATACATTATGCCTGACAACAATCGCGGTACCGCCATTTTTCTCCTTATTATTTTATCGCTCATCTGGGGTACCTCATTTATCCTGATCAAGCAAGGACTAAAAGTATTTGCTCCGGATGAAGTGGGGGCCATTCGGGTTTCCGCGGCAGCACTCTTTCTGCTTCCGGCTGCCTTGATAAAACTCCGTGAGCTAAAGAAGGAACACTTCGCTAAACTTTTTTTATCCGGCCTGTTAGGTATTTTTTTTCCTGCATTTCTTTTTGCTACGGCACAAACCCGTATGGATAGTTCGGTGGCCGGCATTCTAAATACCTTAACACCTATTTTTACCATGATCTTAGGCGTGATGCTGTTTCAGCAACGGTTTAAGGGGTTTGCGGTGTTTGGTATTTTGTTGGGTTTTGCGGGCACTGTAATGTTGATGTTGTCACGGTCAGGCGGGCAAGTGATGGGTATTAATCTCTTTGCGCTGTTGATTGTGCTGGCCTGTATCATGTATGGAGCAAATCTTAATTTCATTAAGTTCAAAATTCATGATCTTGGCTCGCTCGCCATTACCAGTATTTCGCTTATGCTGATCGGGCCGTTGGCGTTGGTCTACCTGTTTGGCTTTACTGACTTTACTCAAAAATTTGCTGTGCACGAAGATGCCTGGAAAGCTTTCGGGTTTATTGTGTTGCTGGGAATGATGAGTACCTCTATTGCTACATTTTTATTTAATCGATTAGTGAAGATTACCACCCCGATTTTTGCCAGTTCCGTTACGTACATCATGCCCATAGTAGCGGTAATGTGGGGTGTGCTGGATGGTGAACACCTGTACCTAGGCCACTACATTGGTATGGTTGCGATTATAGGAGGCGTGTATTTGGCTAACCGGAAATAGTTTGCGGAGGCAAATTTTAGATTGTAGAATTTAGATTGTAGAATTGCGGCTTCAAACGAGGGGTCAACACCTACACTCTTAACGCTAAAATCGTAAATTCATAGCATGTCTAACCGTAAGATTACCAGGGCATTAATTTCAGTTTTTTACAAAGACAATCTCGAGCCCATTGTGCACCTATTGGGCAAGGCAGGAGTAGAGTTTGTGTCTACCGGAGGAACACAAGAATTTATTGAGAAACTAGGCTACACCGTTACTCCCGTTGAAAAGCTTACGGGTTATCCTTCCATTTTTGGAGGACGCGTGAAGACACTTCATCCTGCTATTTTCGGAGGTATCCTGTATAGACGAGAAGATTCTGGTGATGTAAAACAAGCCGGGGAGTACCATATTCCTCCTATTGATTTAGTGATTGTGGATTTATATCCATTTGAAGAGACTGTTTCAAAGGGAGGAAGCGAAGATGAGATCATTGAGAAGATTGATATTGGGGGCATATCTTTGATTCGTGGAGCAGCAAAGAATTTCAACGATGTGCTCATTGGTGCTTCCCGTAACCAGTACACTGAGTTGGAGCACTTGCTGATAGACAAAAAATGTTCATCCGAGTTATCCGATCGAAAGCACTTTGCGGCAATGGCGTTTGATGTGACGTCTCACTATGATTCTGCAATTTTCTCCTACTTCAATCAAGATGGTACCATTCCTTCATTTAAGAAAAGCATCCAAACCGGACGCACGCTTCGCTACGGGGAAAACCCTCACCAACAGGGAAAATTTTTTGGGAACCTCAATGATATCTTTGAGCAACTTCATGGCAAGGAGCTATCCTATAACAATCTGGTCGATGTTGATGCTGCGGTAAATCTGGTACAGGAGTTCAACAATGAAACTGCGTTTGTCATTATTAAGCATACCAATGCCTGTGGAGTTGCTACAGGCGCCTCTGTAAAGGAGGCCTACCTCAAGGCATTTCAGGCTGATACCGTTTCAGCGTTTGGCGGAGTACTTGCCACCAACAAAAAAATTGACCTGACTACTGCGGAAGAAATCACTAAACTGTTTTTTGAGATATTGATTGCTCCTGCGTACGAAGAGGCGGCCCTTGAGCTTTTAAAATCAAAAAAGAACAGGATGATCCTGTTGCAGAAGAATCCTCTGGGTGAAAAAACGCAGTTCAAGAGTTTACTGAACGGGGTGATCGAACAAGACCTCGACCTTAAGACCGATGGCAAGGAAGATTTGAAGGTGGTCACTAAGCGTACCCCTACAGATTCTGAAATAAAAGCCTTGCTATTTGCCAGCAAAGTGGCAAAACACACAAAGTCAAACACCATTGTGTTGGCAGTGGAAGGTCAGCTCCTGGCCAGCGGAGTGGGGCAAACCTCGCGGGTAGATGCCCTGAAGCAGGCTATTGAAAAGGCTAAAAGTTTTGGTTTTTCCTTACAAGGAGCAGTGATGGCATCCGATGCTTTCTTCCCCTTTCCCGACTGTGTAGAGATTGCCCAGCAACAAGGTATCCAGGCGGTGATTCAACCCGGTGGTTCGGTACGCGATCAGGACTCCGTCAACTTTTGCGATCAGCACCACATGACCATGGTGGTCACGGGCATCCGGCACTTCAAACATTGATGGCTGAAATCGGTTAAATCGTGGCAAAATATTACAGTATTGGCCGTTGCATTCAATATTTATGTAAATTCGAACCTCAATACGTATAAACTTTTTTCTCCAATACCTCGATGGCATTTTTTGACTTCTTCACCAGTGATATTGCTATAGACCTTGGCACCGCAAACACACTGATCATTTATAAAGACAAGATTGTGGTGGATGAACCATCTATCGTAGCGATCGATAAAATTGCCAATAAAGTGTTGGCGATCGGTCGTGAAGCGATGCAGATGCATGAAAAAACACACGATCACATCAAAACCATTCGTCCATTAAAGGAAGGCGTGATTGCTGACTTCCAGGCAGCCGAGTTGATGATCCGCGGTCTGATCAAAATGATTGATACCGGTAAGCGTCTCTTTCCACCATCTTACCGGATGGTGATTTGTATACCATCAGGAATTACTGAAGTGGAAAAGCGTGCTGTGCGTGACTCTGCGGAACATGCCGGAGCAAAAGAAGTGTACATGATTTACGAACCGATTGCCGCGGCTATCGGAACAGGCATTGATATCGAGCAGCCCATCGGAAATATGATTGTCGATATCGGTGGAGGTACTACGGATATTGCAGTGATTGCACTTTCTGGAATTGTGTGTGACCAGTCTATTCGTGTTGCAGGGGATACCTTCAATCGCGATATTCTGGATTATATGAGACGCCAGCATAATTTACTCATTGGCGAACGTTCAGCAGAACGTGTAAAAATTGAAGTCGGTTCTGCTTTGACCGAATTAGATGAAGGTCCGGATGATTATGAAATTCGCGGACGCGATTTAATGACGGGCATCCCGAAGACAATTAAAATTTCTTATTCAGAAGTCGCGTTTGCATTGGATAAATCAGTTTCTAAACTTGAGGAAGCTGTATTGAAAGCGTTGGAAACTTCTCCTCCGGAACTTTCAGCGGACATCTATGAACGCGGAATTTACTTGACGGGTGGAGGAGCGTTACTACGGGGTTTGGATAAGCGTCTCGCGTTGAAAACCAAACTTCCCATACATGTTGCGGATGATCCGCTTCGTGCTGTGGTAAGGGGCACAGGAGCAGCACTAAAAAATCTCCATCACTACCGTAGTGTGCTGATGACGTGATCCCATGGAGCGGATAGTTCTATTCATTTATCAATACCGCGCATTTTTTACATTTCTTGTGCTTGAGCTGTTGTGCAGCTGGATGATTATTGAAAACAATCAATATCAGGGAGCGAGTTATTTTAATTCTGCGAATAGTTTTGTAGCCAGCGTCAATGGATTCTCCTATAATGTACGTGAGTATTTTGGGTTGCGGGAAATCAATCGTGTATTAGCGGAAGAAAATGCTATGCTCCGCAGAAATCTTGAGCAACGCAACCAGGGATTTCAGGCTCCAGAAATGGGCGACTCGGCCATCATTAAACGTTTTGATTTTGTAAGCGCTAAGGTGGTAAACAATTCGGTAGACCGATTTACCAACTTCATCACGATCAACAAGGGAAGAGATTCCGGAATAGAAGCCGGAATGGCGGTGATCAGTTCGAAAGGAGTGGTGGGAAAAGTAAAATTGACCTCTGAACACTTTAGTGTGGTGACCTCGGTCTTGAATATTGACGTGATGGTATCCGGGGTGATGAAACGAACTGGGTATTTTGGAACCATTCAGTGGGATGGGAGTGACCCTGAATACATCAATCTTAATTTTATTCCCCGGCATGTTGAACCCATTGTGGGGGACTCTATCGTTACCTCTGGATATAGTGGAATTTTTCCTGAAGGAATTCTAATTGGAACTATAGCAACAATGGAGAAAACAAAGGAAGCCCCTTTTTATGAGTTGAAAGTAAAATTAGCCCAGGACTTTAGAAAACTCTCCTATGTGGCTGTAGTGAAAAGTAATTTATTGCAAGAGTTGGATTCGCTGGAACAACGCATCCCAGACATGCTGAAATGAACCGGTCAACCATCATACAGGCGCTATCGTTTTTTATGTACTTGTTCTTTCAAGTGCTGATCCTCAAGAATGCTGTGCTTTTTCATACAGCCTTTTGTTTTATCTACATAGCGTATTTGTTGCTATTACCCGTAGAGACCAATCCGTTGTTTCTCATGCTCATCGGGTTTCTTATGGGTGTGGTGATGGACATGTTTTACGACAGCCTCGGACTCCATGCCCTATCGTGCGTGCTCATTATGTACTTGCGTAATTACTGGTTGGCAAGGCTTACTCCTCAGGGCGGGTATGATAGTAACGCAGTTCCAGGAATTGGCATGAGTGGTGTACAATGGTTTCTGGTATACATTACCCCCATGATCCTTGTGCATCAGGCGGTACTCTTTTTTACAGAGGTGGGCGGGTTTCAGTACTTTTGGTTTACGTTGGTAAAAGTGTTGACCAGCACACTGTACACCGTACTGGTTATTTTAATTGTGCAATACTTGTTCCCGGGTGGAAGGCGAATATGAACGAGGGCCGGAAAGAAATAATACAACTGGTTTTTATTTTTTTTGGAATTATATTCCTTATCAAACTATTCTTTGTCCAAATACTGGATGAGCGTTACGCTCAACTGGCGAACAGCAATGCCATATTAAAAGAAACCGAGTACCCCTTCCGTGGATTGATCTACGACCGGAATGGAAGGTTGTTGGTATATAATTCTCCAGAGTATGATCTTCAGATTATCAAAAGAGAACTTGTTGATTTTGATTCAGCAAAATTTTGTGAAGTGTTTGATTTAACACGTGAGGAATTGCGTGTAAAATTTAAGGAGCTAAAAGCTCGCAAGGAGTACTCCCCGGTAAAACCCACAACATTTATCCGCCAGTTGTCAAATTATGACTTTGCTAAAATTCAGGAACGCATTGATGAGTTTACGGGATTTTATATTCAACCGCGGACGACACGAGCCTATACAACTAAGGCATTGGCAAATGCACTGGGTTATGTAAGCGAGATTTCTAAAACGCAATTAGAGAAAGACAGCACGAAAGTATATCGTCAGGGCGATTATATCGGCCAAAGCGGTATAGAGGCCTATTACGAAGACATTCTGAGTGGTAAACGAGGGATGCGTTTTAAATTGCGGAATGTAGATGGTATTGAAAAAGGATCCTTGGAAGGTGGTAAGTATGATACGCTTTCTATACCGGGGAAGGATCTTACAACAACCATCGACATTGCACTTCAGGAGTTTGGTGAACAACTATTGAAAGGAAAAGTGGGAAGCCTGGTCGCACTGGAACCTTCTACGGGTGAGATTTTAGCGATGGTTTCAGGTCCTTCGTATGACCCGACTCTTTTAACGGGTCGTAAATTCAGCTCCAATTTTACGCTGGTCAGTAGTGATACCACAAAACCATTGTTCACGCGGCCACTCATGGCGATGTATCCACCCGGATCCATTTTCAAAATTGTTCAAACGCTCATTGGGTTGCAGGAAGGTGTACTTCATCCCGATACCCGATTCCCATGCGATAAAACCCTGGTGAATTGCCACAATCACCCAAGTCCGCAAGATTTGCATGGAGCTGTTCAGTATTCATGCAATCCTTATTTTCATCAGGCTTTCCGAAGAATTATAAATCAAAATAAATCCCCCAACACCTATACCGATTCACGCATCGGTTTGGATAACTGGAGAGAATACGTGAGACGTTTTGGATTGGGTGCCCCATTAGGAGTAGATCTCCCCAGTGAAAAGGGTGGTCAAATGCCTTCCAGCAGACTGTACAATAGAATTTATGGAGAAGGTCGTTGGAAGTACTCCACGATTTATTCTTTAGCGATCGGACAGGGTGAAATGTTAATTACCCCAGTGCAGATGGCAAACATAGCGGCCATCATGGCCAACAAAGGGTATTATTATACACCCCATCTTGTCAAAAGTATTTCGGAAGGACAAATTGATGAGAAGTATAAAGTAAGAAATGAAACGGGTGTTGACACAGCCTACTTCAGTTTTGTACGCGATGCAATGAGTGATGCCATCTATGGAACTGCACCACGTGCAGTTATTCCGGGAATTTCATTGTGTGGGAAAACTGGTACGGCTGAAAACCCACAGGGCTTTGACCACTCTGTCTTTATGGCGTTTGCGCCAAAAGAAAATCCTAAGATTGCCATTGCGGTGTATGTGGAAAACGCAGGGTGGGGAGGCCGAGCCGCTGCTTCGATAGCCAGTTTGATGATTGAGCAGTACCTCACCGGAGAAGTGAAACGCACTTCATTGGTAGACTATGTACTCAAAGGAGATTTCCTGGATAAGGATGCAAAAGGATTGCTTTCTAAAACAAAAAGGATCAGAAACGAATGAGGAGTGAGGATATATCCAACAAGATGGATTGGGTCACAGTCGTGATCTATATGACCATTATGCTCCTGGGGTGGCTCAATATATTTGCAGCGGTTTATGACCCTGAAGCCAATAATTCTCTCTTTCATTTTACAACAAACTTTGGTCAGATGCCGCTTCAAATGAAGCAGTTCATGTTTATGGTGGCATCAATGATTATTATTCTTGCAATTCTTATTGTTGACATGCGTTTCTATGAAACGTTTGCCTACATCCTTTTTGGCGCCATGATGTTTCTATTGCTGCTGGTTCCCTTTTTTGGAAAAGAAGTAGGCGGAAATAGAGCATGGATTGGAATTGGGGCTTTTGGAGTACAACCGTCCGAGTTTGCAAAATTTGTCACTGCATTGGCCGTTGCAAAATTTATTGGCTCCGTAGGGTTTCGGATGGATAACCTCCGCAATCAGTTAATTTTATTTGCCATGATTGGCATTCCTATGTTGCTAATCTTGTTTCAAAAAGATACAGGAACCGCACTGGTGTTTACTGTTTTTGTTTTGGTATTTTTTCGCGAAGGAATGTCACCCTTTATTATCATTGTTGGAGTAGCAGCTGCCTTTATTTTTATCTTGACCTTATTGATTGAGAATGAATATTTCCTGTATGCAGGAGTTGGTGTAATTCTTGTGGCTGCCATTTTTCTGGGAAAGAAAAAAATTAAGAGGATTGCCTTGCTCACGGCAGGCGCGATTGTGATTGTCGGAGTAATTGCCAGTGTGGATTATGTGGTAACGGATGTATTGAAACCCCATCAGCAGAATCGAATCAAGGCACTCATCAATCCGAATGCCGACCCGCTGGGCTATGGATGGAATGTAACACAATCTAAAATTGCCATTGGTAGCGGTGGGTTTTGGGGTAAAGGTTTTTTGAAAGGCACACAAACAAAGTTTGATTTTGTTCCGGAACAGAGCACGGATTTTATTTTCTGTACCATTGGCGAAGAACAAGGCTGGGTGGGTAGCGTGGTCGTGATCTCATTGTTTATGGCGTTGCTGCTGCGAATTTTATTTTTGGCCGAACGACAAAAAAATAGATTTGCGCGAGCGTATGGCTACAGCGTAGCCTGCATTTTCTTTTTCCATTTCGCGGTGAACATTGGCATGACCGTGGGATTATTCCCGGTGATTGGAATACCCCTTCCCTTCTTCAGTTATGGAGGCTCTTCCTTGTGGGGCTTTACGATCCTGTTATTTATTCTGCTGAAGCTTGACGCGCACCGGGGTCAGGTTCTTGAGCGACTTTGATTTGATGATTTGAAAATTTGCAAATTTGAAGATGCGTTAATCTTAAATCTTCAAATCAAACAATCTGAAAATTTTCAAATTAAGAAAAACGCTTCTCAACCATTTCCATAAACTCATGAAACTCCTCACTCTCTTTGTCCCAGTTTTTATAAAGCTTTTCCAGGTATTGTAATGCCGAGGTCATGTCATTTTGCTGATCGAGCTCGTCAATGGTTTTGCTGAACGATTCAAAATCACCCTGAAAGAGAACTTTGGTGAACATGAATTTCTGATTGATGGTCAGGCGTTCTTTAATGCGTTGTATCTTTTGGTAATTATCTACAAGGGTAGGCTTTTGCGCGGAGCCAAGCGTGTCATGCACAGTTGGTTTTTGATTGGCTACTTTTTCCTGAACCGTTGATTTAACCGGGTCTGGTAATTTTTTGAAATAAAATTTTTCGGGGTTTAGTGGTTCTACGGAAGAAAATTTCTGAACGTAATCCTCCACATCATCAGGTGTAAAATTCACCTCTTCTAAAATCTGGTCAAGAACGGCAAATGCCTCGTTGCCGCTTATTTCTTTTATTTTCTTTTCGTCCAGCCTTTCCAGTAGTCTTTCCAAGGGCGCTTTGTTGATTTTTAAATACTTGATTTCTTCCCGGAAGGTTGGGACATCCATTTTATTGTTCGTGCCGGAAATGAGCATGGAGAAATAATCATAAGGATCAAGCACCACCAATACGGTTTGACTCACCGCCTTTTTTAAAAGAGGCGCAAAGTGTTGGCGGCTGATGGAAATATTCTTGGAGAGCACACCCATAAAATTATCGAGGGCCTCTTTTACATCCGCTTGCTCATAATCAAAATAGGGACTCTTCAGTTTTTTGATTTCTTCTTTCCATGCTTTGAACAGCTCCCTCACGATAAACAGGTTGATCTGCTGAACATCGCACAGCGTTAAAATCTCCTTTCCGTCAATTTTTTCTTTTGAGGCAAATACCCGCTTTAATACCTTTTCGGCATAGGCGTCACTGTATAGGGCTATGGCTTCCAGACTAATTTTCTCATCCATGGTCAAAACTAAATTTATAGCGTACTTGCGGGCCTAAAGTTAATCGATATCCTGAATAGAACGTACGATGGCCCGAATTGTGATTAAGAATCTGGGAGAAAAAACCATAGAAGTTCAGGATTTTTCAAGGACCTTCCTTCGTCATATGCACGATCACGCCATTGACTGGATGCATGCCTGCGGAGGAAAGGGCAGGTGCACCACATGCAAGATCATCGTACTGAACGGAAATGAGAACCTAACCCCGGAAACAGCGGCCGAACTTAAGTATGAAGTGGAGGGAGCGCTTGGAAAGCATGAACGATTAGCCTGTCAGGTTAAAATTAAGGGGAATATTACTGTTGCTGTTCCGGAAGAGTACAAGTTGCCCCACATGAAGTATTCATCCTGATTGAATAAATTGCACCATGTTTATTGAACCGCTATTAGGAAAGAAGGAACCTGCGGGTCGCACAGGCTGGATAGAGGTAGTGTGTGGTTGTATGTTTTCAGGAAAAACAGAAGAGTTGATCCGGAGACTTAACCGCGCCCTGATTGCGAAGCAAAAGGTTGAAATCTTCAAGCCTAAAACCGACAATCGTTATCACGAGGAAAATATTGTATCCCATAATGAAAATGTGATTCGTTCTACCCCGGTAAATTTTGCCAGTGATATATTGTTGTTGGCAGGAGATTGTGATGTGGTGGGGGTAGATGAAGCTCAATTTTTTGATGAATCCATTGTTGAAGTGTGCAATACATTGGCCAATAGTGGAAAGAGAGTAATTGTGGCTGGATTGGATATGGATTTTGAAGGAAAGCCCTTTGGCCCTATGCCGAATTTACTGGCCGTTGCCGAATTTGTTACAAAAGTTCATGCCATTTGTACACATACCGGGGAACTTGCTTCGTTCTCTTACCGACTTTCCGATAATAATGCACAGGTGATGCTGGGTGAACGAAATCAATACGAGGCCCGTAGTCGCAAAAGCTTTATGGAAGGAATGAAAGCCAGGAAGAAAAATTGATGCGCGTAATCAAATTAATTTTTATAAGTGTCTTTTCTATCACCCCCTTTCTGGTGACGATTTATAGCCTTGCTCAGGAAATTCCGATTGGTACATGGCGAACGCACATCTCGTTTAATTCCATTCACGCTATTTCACCCGGAACATCGATGATATATGCTGCCGCGGAAAATGGCATTCTGATTTTTGATCAGGCAGGTAACAGTCTCTCCACGCTTACCAAACTGGATGGATTGAGCAGTACCAACATTACGCAAGTGGCCGCTGATCCAGCCCGCCAGCAAGCGTTGGTAGGATATAATGATGGTGATCTGGATATCCTTCGTACAAACGAGATTGTGAATTTTGACAGATTAAAGAATTCAACTACAGTTACAGGATCGAAAAGAATAAATCACATCTCAATCGATGGGAATTTTGCCTATCTGTCCACTGATTATGGACTCGTTGTATTTGATCTAACGCAACTGGAGGTAAAAGAAACATGGCGCGATCTCGGTCCGATTGGGGAAAAGATAAAAATCTACCAAAGCACTTTTTTCAATGACAGCATTTTCCTGGCAACTGAAAAGGGTGTTTTGGCAGGAGACCTCAATGATAATCTGTTGGATTTCAATAATTGGAAAAGATTCAATACAGGAGCCTTCAATGGCAATATTCAGTCTATAACTACTTTCAACAATAAGGTTTATGCTGCCATTAATGGATCAGGGCTCCATCGCTATGTGACAGGAGTCTGGACTCAGGAAGCTTTTTTATCCGGACTTGTATTTTCAAATTTAACGGGAGGAAGTGATCTGTTGATTACGGAAGGAAGTAATGTGTGGAGCCTGAGCGCGACAGACGTATTAACTGAAATAATTTCTGATAAAATAATACAACCGTTCATAGCCGTGCGAAATTCGGACGGTGACTTATGGATTGGTGATGATCGAAACGGACTATTGTCTGATCATTCTGGAAGTTTTGTAAGTTATATTCCAGATGGCCCAACGTTTTCTGGCGGAATACGAATGAAATTTGATGCGGCTTCTAAAAAAGTTTATGCCGTTTCCGGTGGATTTACATCAAGTTTAGTACCGCTAGGTAAAACAGAACTCCTGAATGGATTTGCATCAGGGGATTGGAATGCTGAAGCCACGTTGCTGGATAAAGACCTTACAGATGTTGAAATATCCGGAAATAAATTATTTCTTTCATCACAAGGTTATGGAGTTCAAATAACAGAGAATGGATCATCAACACTGTATGATGAAACAAACAGTCCGTTAGTAAATATATTGCCCGGAAGAAATGTTCGGGTTACTGCCCTTGCCTCTTCTTCCGATGGTGTTTGGGTAACGAATGCCGGGGCCATTCAATCTCTTCATTTGTATAGAAACGATAACACCTGGGAATCCTTTTCTTTCCCGGCTGTTGCGGCTGCCCGGTATCCGGTTGAGATTGATGTTGATTACCTGGGGAATGTGTGGATGGTGTTGAACCCCGGTAATGGTGGCGGGATTTTAGTGTTTGATAAAGAGGGAAATCAATCAGCCTATCTTACGGAAGTTTCCGGTGCAGGCGGATTACCAAGTCGGTCGGTGTACTCTATTGCTATGGATCGTGATGGACAAGTGTGGGTGGGTACGGCAGAGGGTGTTGCCTATTTCCCGGATCCCTCGCGCGTATTTACCGCTGGCATCAATGCGGTGAAACCTGTATTCGAAAATCGATTTTTGTTGCGTGATGAAAAAGTAACAGCCATTGAAGTGGATGGAGGCAACCGGAAGTGGATGGGCACAGAGAATGGGGTTTGGTTATTTAATGCATTTGGTGAGGAGCAGATTTATAATTTCTCTGCTGAAAATAGCCCCTTACTTTCCGATGAGATCACCGATATTGAAATCAATGACGAATCAGGTGAGGTGTTTTTTATGACCCCCATGGGAATAACTTCTTTTCGTTCAACGGCCACGACCAGCGAGGCGAATTTTAATAAGGTGAAGATATTTCCAAATCCGGTCACGGGTCACTTCAATGGCTTGGTTGGAATCTCAGGATTAGCTACCGATGCTACGGTGAAAATCACTGATGTATCAGGAAAACTGGTTTGGCAAACTATTGCCAATGGAGGCACTGCTACCTGGGATGTGCGAGACTATAACGGCCGAAGGGCAGCTACGGGAATGTACCTGGTGTTGAGCACATCGCAAGACGGAAGCGAAAGTATTGTAGGAAAGATTGCAGTAGTGGATTGAGATTAGTTCGCGGATTTATTCCGCGATCCCCTTTTTCAGTAATTAATTTGGAGATGCCGGAACAGGTCCGGCAATAGGTCTTTTATAGAATAATGTTACACAAAACCCATGGAATCGTTTTTCGGTTTACCAAGTATGGAGATTCCTCCATCATTGTTACCATTTTCACCGAGTTGTTCGGATTGCAAACCTATATTGTAAACGGTGTACGAAGTAAATCCGCTAAAGGTAAAATAGCCCTATACCAACCGCTCACCTTGCTCGACTTGGTGGTGTACTTTAAAGAGAATGCAAATATTAAGCGGATCAAGGAGGTTCGTTGCTTGCATCAATACCAAACCCTTCAAACCGATATTCGAAAATCGTCTATTGCCATGTTCATCAACGAAATGTTGAATAAAACTGTAAGAGAAGAACATCATGCTCAGGAACTATTCGATTTTCTTAAGGATTCCTTGATTTTTCTGGATGATCAAAAAAGCGATTTTGAAAATTTTCACCTCATCTTTCTGATCAAGCTCAGTCGTTTTTTAGGCTTTGGTGCTCATGATAGTTTCGAGGTACTGGGGGGAAGAGTAACAGGCAAAGAGGAGGAAGTGATACTGGACAAATTGATTACGGCTGAGTACAAGGATGTTTTTGCAATTACCAATGTTCAGCGCAGAACCTTGTTAGAGGTATTGATCAGGTTTTATGCATCGCATATCGATTCGCTGGGAGAAATTCGCTCGGTACAAGTATTGAAAGAGGTGATGGGGTAAAGTAGCGGAAGCTTCAGGCTTGAAGCTAAGCGCTTGTAGCTATTTCCAGCTTAAACCCCACTCCGTGATAATTAATGATCTGGACAGAGGAATCTTCCTTTAAATATTTCCTGAGTTTTGAAATAAACACATCCAGGCTGCGGCCTAAAAAATAATCATCATCGCCCCACACCGCCATTAAAATCTCTTCACGCTTTATCACACGGTCACGGTGAATGTACAATTGCTTGAGAATTTCAGCTTCGCGAGAGGTAAGTACTTTTTCACTCGTGTGATTTTTCAGTTTGAAATTAGAAGCATCAAACTCGAATTGGCCGATTTGGAGGTTCCCGGGTATTGAAATTATTTCTTTTGGAGACTGGCTGCGTTTTAAGAAAACCTCCACGCGACAAAACAACTCCTCAAGACTAAACGGCTTCGTAATGTAATCATCAGCACCTGTACCAAAGCCCTCCAGTTTATCCTCAATCATGGCTTTGGCAGTAAGAAACAAAATCGGGATTTCTGCATTCTTCTCGCGAATCGTTCGTGCCAACGCGAAACCGTCTTTTTTAGGAAGCATCACATCCAAAATGCAAAGCTGAAATACTTGTGCAACGAATGTTTTCTCACCCTCATCACCATCCCGGCAAAGCACTACTTCGTATCCTTTTTGCCTAAGGTTGTCTTTGATCACAAACCCCAGATTTGGATCGTCTTCTACCAGTAAGATTTTAGTGTGCTGCATTTAATAGGGAATAAACACCTTAAACGTGCATCCTTTATCAACCTCACTCTCTAACTTAATCCTTCCACGGTGTGCCTCTACAATTTGTTTCACGTAATGAAGGCCAAGTCCAAAGCCTTTAACATCGTGCACATTTCCTGTAGGTACCCTGTAGAACTTCTGGAAGATTCTTTTTTTATTCTCTTCACTGATGCCAATACCATTGTCTGCAATCTCCAGCCCGATACCTTTAGCCTCTTCTTTCGTTCGAATGGCGATCACCGGACTTTCTTTGCAATACTTGATGGCGTTATCCACCAGGTTATAAATAACGTTGGTGAGATGATGCTTATCGGCCTGAATTATGAATTTTTCTGCCCCCAGGAGTAACTCAACCTTGCCTTGTTTTTCCTGTAGCGGTACCTGCATTCCCTCCACCACCTCCTCAATTACTTCATGCAGATTTACAGATTCCTTTTTCAGTTCAATATCTTCTTTATCGAGTTTGGCCATTTGCAGCACCCGTTCTACATGTTGCTTCAGACGTTTGTTTTCATTTTCAATGATGGTGGTGTAGTTCAGCAATCGTTCAGGTTGATGAATGATGTTTGGATCTTTTAACACTTCTGCCGAGACCGCAATGGTAGCAATGGGCGTTTTAAACTCGTGCGTCATGTTGTTGATGAAATCTTTCTGAATTTCGGAGAGGCGCTTTTGTTTTAAAATCACAAACAGGGTGTAGGCAAAGAATACAATCACCAGCAGTAGCACAATTGAAGAGAACGACCAAATGCCCATCTGGTTGAGAATCTGTGCTTCGCGATTAGGAAACTGTACGCCAAAATAATAGCCCTGGTTACTCCATTTGGGCAACACTTTTTGCGGTTCAATTTTTCCGTTCGCATCGCGCATGGCCACGTAATTGCCGTATACCATTTTTTCGTTAGTGCAATCGTAGATGCCGTATTCGAAATCGGCCTTGATGTTTCGTTTTTCAAATTCTGTTCGAAGCAAAAATTCCAACAGGCTGGCATCAATCTCACCATTCACCATCACCACAAAGTAATTCGTGGAGAGTTGCTTCACCGGATTGTTGGCGGGGGAGGGTGTGTTGCTCAGGGAAAATATTTGTTGTGCTACATTAATAAGGGCAGTGTTCACTTGTCGTTCAAATTCTGCCTCCTTGATGTCAAACGCGCGCTTCACCCAATACACCTGCGTGATGGTAATGCCCACAATGCACAATGTGGCCAGCACAACAATCAGACGGATGGTGGAGGTCTTCATCTGGTAAAAATACGGCAAAAAGCGGTGAGGCATCTTCCATTAACATCTTCTTAACATTTTTTAAGAAGCCGTTAACACGCAGGGCGGTAGACTTTCGCCACGTTTGTACTACCGAGCGGCTGGCGCCTGTCGAACGGGACAACAATATGTTTAACATTAACCAATTAACACCCATGAAAAAGACGATGATTTTAATCGCGGCAATTGCTATTGCCGTAGTTGCCCTGGGCCAGGAGTTTTCGGCCAGCCTTAAAAGTGTTACCCCTGCACCTGCTGTGGCAGCGTTTAGCTGGACGGCTACTTCCTTTGATTTTGGTCAGATTGAAAAAGGTATTCCCGTAACGCATGAATTTACGTTCACCAACAGTGGCAGCGAACCGCTGGTAATTTCTTCGGTGCAGGCTTCCTGCGGTTGTACTGTAACCGAGTACACCAAAGAGTCTATCCCGGCAGGAGAGAAGGGATTTGTGAAAGCCACGTATAATGCGGCCAAGCCCGGTGTGTTCTCTAAAACAGTAACGATCAACGCCAATACTGAGGAGGCTGTGGTACTGCTGACGATTAAGGGAGAGGTTGTGGAGTAAGTAGAAATTAATTCGATCGTAATTGGCGCGCGTTTATAACGCGTGCCTTTTTATTTGAAATATTGTTGAGCACGCGTCACAGACGCGCGCTAGCTGGCTTTTTATTGAAATATCGCGCCATGGTTCGTGTCGACACGAACCATGGCTTTAGGATTTTAATCGCTACCAATTTTAACTTCGATTTCGCTTGCATCTCCTTGCAGAGGTCCAAAGCGAAGAACAGCAATAGCACCTTTCATAAAATCAGTTGACTCTAGTGTGGGCTTTACTGCTTTGAATAGCTTCTCAGCATTCGGTCCATACATGTAAATGGACCCATCACTTAAGTCGAGTGCTATTTCATGCCAGTCGTACTTTCCAACTTTGTTCTTTTCGATTATTTCATTTAGTGCATAATCTAATGCGTGAAGAGGCTCTAGATCCTCTTTTCCGTATTGGAAGTAAACAATCACGGAATGACGAGTATCTGGAATATTAGAGGGTTCGATTTTCAGGTAATCAAAAAAATCATCCAGTGAGTCTATACTAGTCATCTCAAAAGTGATTTTACAATTTTATTTCTTTCTTATTTGAGTTTGGGCCACTGATTGTACCCTATCATTGGATCATTAGATTTAAATAGCCTAATTAATTCTACTTCCTTCTGATTGACTTCTTTGTCCTCGGCTTCATCAGATTCCCAGAGTATCTCCTTCCTTATTGAAAAATCTCTTCTTTGTTCTGTTGTAAAATCTTTCTCAATTAATTTGCTATCAGCGCTTCCAAAATAAGTTAGGGTACCGGTCAGATCCTTTCCAATATAGATTTTTCCATTGGGGTAAGTTATTTTATAAATAACCTTCATTGAAATATGTACAAATTTTACTTCCCCGTCTCCACACTCTGGTTCCACTCATACACTTTCTCTGAAATTTCATTCAGCAAGTCAGGGTTTTTTTCAAGGGCGTTGCCAATCACAATCATGTCGGCACCGGCTTCGAGTGCGGTAAAGGCTTTTTGGCTGGTGTTAATGCCACCACCAATAATTAAGGGTACTTGTATAGACTTGCGTACGGTGGTGATCATACGAGCATTGATTTCTTTTTCTGCTCCGCTGCCGGCATCCATGTAAATGGTTTGCAGGCCCAGCATTTCACCCGCCATAGCCGTACAGGCCGCCAACGAATATTTGTCGTCAGGGATGGGTGTGGTATTGCTGATGTACGCTACAGATGTAGTGCGACCGGAGTTGATCAACATATACCCTGTTGGGATCACTTCAAGTTTTGTGTTTTTGATAATCGGTGCTGCGATCACATGTTGGCCAATCAACAGCTCAGGATTTCTTCCCGAGATGAGTGAAAGAAATAATAGTGCATCGGCCGTGGGTTCAAGTTGCATGGAGTTGCCTGGAAACAACACTACCGGTATCGATACACTTTCTTTAATTTGCTTTACTACTTCGGAGAGATTGGTTGTGGTCACCAAACTTCCGCCAACAAAGAAAAAGTCAACACAATTTTCGCTGGCCAGATTGATGAGGTGTTGTAGCTGTGTTGCATCTTCTACCTTATCGGGATCAACCAACACAGCAATGGATTTTTTACCTTGCTGCCTGCGTGCCACTAATGTTTTAAGAATACTCATTCTTTTTTCTTTTCAGCCTGGGCTTGAAGATACTCGGATAATTTTTCTTTTGCCATGCTGAGTAAGAACACGCTGGCTTGACTGATTAATGCTGCCCCGATTTGTGATAAGACTTTATTGGGTGAAGATGTTTCCTCCTCTTCATCTTCCTCGATGCCGGCCGCCAGGGAAGCGGCTTGAACCGGTTTTTCTTTTCTTGCTTTTGATTTCTTTTTCTTGGAAGTTGAAAACTGGTTATACAGGAAATAGGCTAGCGCCAATGATCCTCCAATGATCACTGCGTTTTTGATGATCTTCTCGGTGCGCTCGGAAATAACTTTCGCTTCTTCTTCCAGTTCATCACGGTACTGTGCTGATTTTTTCAGCAAGGTACTTTTTATCGGGTCGTCTGTCTCCGGCTTCATGTCTTGAAATTTATTTGAATTATTCCTCTACATCTGTCTTTACAGAGGGATGTGTTATGTGTTCTTTAATTTTTTCTTCCAGACTTTTGCTAATCGAACTACGGAAAATAATGATGATCAACATCAGCATTAAATAAAATCCGGCAACAATGCCAAAGCCGGCAAAGGTTCCTAACGTTTCACCAATCTTGATCGCCACCGAAACGCTTAAGAACAACATGAAAAACGTAAAAAACATAGCCGTAAGCAGTACCAGGGAAAGTCGTGCTATGGCCTTGGCCATGTCTTCCTTGATCTCGTACTTCAGTAGCTCGATACGGGTTTCTACGTATCCGGTAAGGGTATTCACCAAACCATCCAACTTAAATAGCTTTAATAGGGCGTCTTTTAACATGATTTTTGACTCTATGCAATATAGGCAAAGATCGTAAAATTAGAGGTTCAAAAGGGCTGACTTAAATCATTCGGCATTGATAATAATACTTATCACAAAGGATGATTTTTGACGTTGAGCGTAGCCTTGGTTCGTGTCGACACGAACCACCGGGGGATGATCTTAGTTCTTAGTAAATCCTACAATCTCCTCGACCTCAACCACCCGCCCTTGTTTTTCCTTTTCCTGTTTTAGAATGATGGGGTATACACCACTCACATAAATGCGGGTAAGTGTAGAGTCGGCATCTTCATAAAATTGTTGTGTGTACACATACACCGAATCAAACTTCAATTCGGGAGTCAAGGTTAGTGACTTCATGATCTCCTGGATACACATGTGGTATTTTCCATCCTCCGTTTCACCATCCCAGCAAAATCCAGGTCTGTTATACATGTACATCTCTTTATTGATGAACAGAATATTGTTTTTCAGGTACACCGGAAAAATCATTGAGGGTTCGGTTGCTTCCGAATTGGTGTATACCACCCATTCCCCGGTTTTGTTCCGCACTTGTGTTTTGGAGGTAATGCGGTAGGTAGAAGTGGTTCCCTCGTTCAGATTTTTTTTCTGATAAGAGATTTCCAGTACCTCTATCGAATCCTTACTCATGTAAATCAGTGAAAAGGGGATAAAGAAAAAGGTCATTAAGATGTACACAAATCCTGCGAGTCGATATCGTAATGTGAGTTTACCGAGACGATTGGCTAATTCCATTGGAATTTTCCGCATCAACGGAATGGGATAAAAAATCAGCACACCAATGAAGTTGAACAGAAAATGAGCAATGGCAATACTAATGGCGCTGGAGGTATTGGCATTCAATGTGGCAGCAATAAAAGCGGTGATGGTAGTGCCAATGTTGGCCCCCAAAATAAATGGAGCCGCTTTGCGCAACGAAACAATTTTTTGTGCCACAATGGGCACCACAACCGAAGTGGTGATGGTGCTGGAGCGAATGGCAGCCGTAGTGGTCATCCCCCAGAAAAATGATTTCCAGGAATTCTTAAAAAAGAAACGACTGAATCGTTCGGGAGAACTAGCTAGCAAAAGACCTGAAATTAATTTTCTAAAAAGAAGAATGGAACTAAATAACAAACCGAAGGCTAACAAGGCCAACACAAAACCACTGGGGATGGAATTCACGAGGAAGTCAATAATTGGGCTGAACCCTGACCAACTGGGAGCGTAAACGTTTTCTACAGAAATGATGGTTGGATCAAAAAAGTAAGAGGCTATGGATTGCGAAAGACCCGATAAGAATCCATAATAGTATTCCAACGGGAACAGAATAACAACAGTAAGGATGTTAAAGAAATCGTGGTAGGTACCGGCTGCCACTGCCCTTCGAAATTCTTTCTTCTTGTTAATGAAGCCCAGCGATACAATGGTACTCGTAATGGTGGTTCCAACATTAGCACCCATAATAATGGGTATGGCGCTTTCAATCGTAATGGATCCGGAAGCAACCAAGGCTACCACGATGGCGGTGGTGGTAGAGCTGCTTTGAATCATGGCGGTAATCAGCAGCCCGATAAACAATCCGGTAAACGGATTGGAGGTGGCCAGAATAATGGTCTCCGCTGCCGACTTACCTAAATGTTGTAAGGACGAAACCATCAGGTCCAGCGCAAACACAAATAGCACCAGCGTACCTATGATATACAATACCTTGCGGATGTTACCCCAGGGAGGTTGAGAATGGGTTGTTATGGGTGCAGCGGGCTCCAACAAATGTTCTTAAAAAACTAAAGATACGGGAAGGATTCCCAGAGACTATGGATGTTAACAATAATTTAATACACCTCTACTGCGCCAATTCCTGCAACGCCATCCAGGCCATTAACCCCGGACCAATAGTTAAGGCGTCTTCATCGATGTTGAAGGTTGGTGTATGCACGTAAGAGGTTATGCCCTTAGCTTCATTTCGCGTACCGATGCGATAAAAGGATGCCGGCACCACGTGTGAGTAAAATGCAAAATCTTCTGAGCCTAACGTGATGTCGAGGTCTACCACGTTTTCCTTGCCAACGTATTCCTCAGCAGCCTTTTTTATTCTTTGTGTTACAGCAGGATTATTTTCAAGGTAGGGATAACCGTGTGAAATAGTTACTTCACATTTTCCACCCATGCCCTCAGCAATATTTTCTGCCATCTTCTTGATTTTTTTCAACCCCTCTGTTCTCCAGGTTTCATTCATGGCCCGAAAAGTACCGTCAATCGTAACTTCGTCCGGAATAATATTCACGGCAGTACCTCCTGAAATTTTTCCGAAAGTAAGTACAGTGGATTGTTTGGGAGAGGCATTCCGACTAATGATTTGCTGTAACCCTAATATAATATGGGAGGCAATGATGATCGGATCAATCGCTAATTCAGGGGCTGCACCATGACCACCCTTGCCAATTACTTTCAAATAAATTTCGTCACTGCTGGCCATGTACATTCCTTCACGAAACCCAATCTTCCCTACAGGAAGTAACGGGAAAACATGTTGCCCAATAATGGCAGCAGGTTCAGGATTTTTAAGTGCCCCATCACGAATCATGAGTGATGCTCCTCCCGGATTTTTCTCTTCTCCGGGTTGAAAGAGTAATCGAACAGTGCCCTCAAACTGCTCTTTCACTTCGTTGAGAATTTTTGCCGTTCCCAATAACGAGGAGGTGTGCGCATCATGACCACACGCATGCATAATCCCTATATTTTTTGATTTGTAGGGAACATCATTGGCTTCGGTAATGGGCAGGGCATCCATATCGGCACGGAGGGCAATTGTTTTCTTCCCGGGATTCTTTCCTTTGATTTCGGCTATGAGCCCTGTATCGGCAATTCCTTCAATGGGTTCAATTCCAAAAGAGCGAAGTGTTTGGGCTACGAATTTTACTGTATTGTATTCTTTATAGGAAAGTTCGGGGTTTGCGTGTAGGTGTCTGCGCAATCCAATGACCTCCTGACTGTACTGTTGTGAAAGTGATTTTATTTTCTCGAGAAGTCGCATAAACACAAATATAGAAAATATTAAACCTGGCTTCTTTATCTAAAAATACAGTCATGCCGAGAGCATGAATAAAAAACAGGAAGCAACATGGCATTGCGAGGCAGCTTTTAGATAAAGACGAGTATCTGAAGTAAGAAGAGCCTCACCAGTAATCGAGTATTCTTACTGCATTGGTGTGTGCTCGGGATGACAGGCGAGGAAATTCAATTTATGGCAATCTTATCAGGAACGACAATAGCCGCAGGGAAGTACCGCCTGACCTGTTCGTAATCCTTTTCTGCCTCCAGGCGTGTAAAATACTTACCCGTCTTTACCCTGAAATTCGGCTGAACATATTGAAGTTCTGAATCCAGTTCCGGCATAGATTGGGTCAATTGTTTTCGTACGTTCAGTGCATCTTCGCGTTTCAAACCGGAGTACACCTGGATCGTATAGCCTTCAACAAATTTTCGGGTGAGATTAATCCGGTCAATGCTATCCAATACGGCATCCAATTGTTTGTTTACCGTAAACTGTGGTTCAACATAAGCCTTGGGATCGCGCTTAGTTTTTTCCGGTGTTGTTGTATTCTCTACAGGTTCTTCCACTTTTGGCCTTACACCCGACAAATCTTCAGAATATTTTCCGCTCTGGGTTGTCTGTGTTTGTTGAGTTGGCTTACAACCGACAACGATTAGAATACTAAGAAATATAACTGGTACCTTCATGGTTAATCAATAACGATGCACCGGTTGTTTTTAATATCTTCTTCTACTTTTTTATACTTCACGTCTTTTAATACGCGCCCATCAGTATACTGAACGGTTACTTTATCATTTCGGTTAGCCATTTTTTCTGACTTCATCGGCATTACTTTTTCTTGGGGAGGTCGGCCGGTTTGTGCTGGTCTGCCCTGTCCACTACCACTGAGTAGTGATTGTGATTCTTCTTTTTGTTCATTGTACCGTGCCCTGCGATTGGCATGTGCTTCCTCAACCTGTTCAGCTTGTTGAATAGGGATATCGGACTTCATCAGGAATGAAATGGTTTCTTCATTTACTTTGCCAATTAACCGCTTGAAGAGTTCAAAGCCTTCAAACTTATAAATCAGCAACGGATCTTTCTGTTCGTACACTGCCGTTTGCACCGACTGTTTCAGGTCGTCCATGTCGCGCAGGTGATCTTTCCATAATTGGTCAATGATGGATAAGGTAATCATCTTTTCCATTGCCTTGATCAACTCACCATTGTGTGTATCCACACATTTTTTCAGGTTAGCGGTAACACCAATATTTTTTGTGCCATCGGTAAAGGGTACCAAAATATTTTCCACCGTAGCACCTCTGGTCTTATAAATGTCAGTGATGATGGGCATAGCCTTCTGAGCTACCACTTTGTTCTTTTTGTGGTAATGATCGAGCGTTTTGGCGTACAGATCGCTTGATAATTTCTTCTCATCCCACTTTTCAAATTCGGTTTGTGAGATTTCATAGTCGATGCCCAGTGTGCTTAATGCATTGAGGCGCAAACTTTCATAGTCATTAGCGTTTTTAGCATTGGCTGCGGTGTCTTCGCAGGTATCAAACAGCATCGTGAGAATGTCAAGCTCCAGGCGTTCTCCATTCAATGCATTTTTTCTGCGTGTATAAATAACCTCACGCTGTGAATTCATCACGTTATCATACTCTAACAAACGCTTACGAATGCCGAAGTTGTTTTCCTCTACTTTTTTCTGGGCGCGTTCGATGGATTTTGTTACCATCGAGTGCTGAATCACTTCACCTTCTTTCAATCCAAGTCGATCCATCACTCGTGCAATACGCTCTGGCATGAACAAACGCATGAGGTTATCTTCTAATGAAACATAGAATTGGGAAGATCCGGGATCACCCTGGCGACCCGAACGACCTCGCAGCTGACGGTCAACCCTTCGCGACTCGTGACGCTCGGTACCAATAATGGCAAGACCACCGGCTGCACGAGATTCAGGGGTAAGTTTTATATCGGTACCACGACCTGCCATGTTGGTGGCAATCGTAACCGTACCAGGTTGACCTGCCTCTGCTACAATATCCGCCTCGCGCTGGTGTTGTTTTGCATTGAGTACATTGTGTTTGATTTTCCGCATTTGAAGCATGCGGCTCACCAACTCAGAAATCTCAACAGAAGTTGTACCTACCAGTACCGGACGACCCTTTTCAGTTAGCTTTACAATTTCATCGGCTACTGCGTTGAATTTCTCACGCATGGTTTTGAATACAAAATCATCCTGATCCTTCCGCGTTACGGGCTTATTAGTCGGAATGGTAACTACATCCAACTTATAAATATCCCAGAATTCACCGGCTTCGGTTTCTGCTGTACCCGTCATACCGGCCAACTTGTGGTACATCCGGAAATAGTTTTGCAAGGTGATGGTAGCGTACGTTTGAGTGGCGTCTTCCACTTTTACATTCTCCTTCGCTTCAATAGCCTGGTGCAATCCATCCGAATATCTTCTGCCATCCAGTACACGACCCGTTTGCTCGTCTACAATTTTTACTTTGCCATCAACAATAATGTATTCGGTATCTTTTTCGAACAGTGTATACGCTTTCAATAATTGGTTTACGCTATGAATGCGTTGCGACTTTACCTGATAGTCTCGAATGAGTTCTTCTTTCTTCAGAAACTTCTCCTGATCCGTTAGAGCAGTTTCCTTTTCTAATTTATTAAGCTCCGTACCAATCTCAGGCATGATGAAGAATTTTGGATCTTCACCTTCACCCGTGATTAAGTCGATACCTTTTTCAGTCAGCTCAACGCTGTTGTCTTTTTCATCAATGATAAAGAACAAGGGCTTATCCGCCTCAGGCATGTTGCGCTTGTTATCCTGCAGGTAAAAGTTTTCTGTCTTTTGCAAGATAGACTTGTTACCCATTTCACTTAGGTACTTGATCAATGGTTTGTTCTTCGGCAATCCGCGGAAGGCGCGGAAGAGCGCAACACCACCTTCTTTTTCATTACCTTCTGTAATTAATTTTTTAGCATCGATCAGGTACTGACCTACAATTTTTTTCTGCGCTTCCACCAATTTAAAAATGCGTGGCTTCAGATCATAAAATTCATGCTGGTCCCCACGAGGCACTGGTCCGGAAATAATCAGGGGCGTACGGGCTTCATCAATCAACACGCTATCTACCTCATCCACCATGGCGTAATGATGTCCGCGTTGTACTAATTCCTGAGGTTCGCGAGCCATGTTATCGCGCAGATAATCGAAACCGAATTCATTATTGGTTCCGTAGGTGATGTCGGCTTTGTACGCGTTTCTTCTTGCGATGGAGTTCGGTTCGTGTTTATCAATACAGTCGATTGACAACCCATGGAATTGGAAGATAGGTCCCATCCATTCACTGTCACGAGCCGCGAGGTAATTATTTACGGTTACGATGTGTACTCCGCGTTTAGCCAGGGCATTAAGAAAAGCAGGAAATGTGGCCACCAGTGTTTTTCCTTCACCCGTTGACATCTCCGCAATCTTACCTTCATGTAACACGATACCTCCAATAACCTGTACATCATAATGTACCATGTCCCAGGTAATCATGTTACCGGCAGCTCTCCAGGTGTTTGCCCACTGTGCTTTATCACCAACAATTTTTACATTTTCATAGCGACCAGAAAGTTCACGATCAAAATCAGTAGCCGTAACCTCGAGGTATTCATTTTCTTTAAAGCGTCTTGCGGTTTCACGAACAATGGCAAAGGCTTTTGGTAACACCTCCATCAGAACTTTTTCAAGCTCTTTGTTTCGATCGATTTCGAGTTTATCAATTTGAGCAAAGATGGATTCCTTTTCCTGGATGTCGAGCTCAGGATTGTCCTCCACTTGCTTATGCAGGGCTGCCAGTTGATCATCAATATTCTTAAGGCGGGTATTGATCGTTTCCTGAACCTGAAAGGTTTGATTTCTTAGTTCATCATGCGAAAGGCCGGAAAGTTTTTCACCTTCTTGGCGGGTTTGCTCCACCAGAGGCATGATTTGTTTAATATCTTTTTGGGACTTTGTGCCGAAGATTTTAGCAATGAGTTGAAACATAGTCAGTTAGTATTCTTGAGTCCTGAGTCCTTAGTCTTGAGTCTTCCAGTCTTGAGTATTTCCTCAATTAAAATGAAGAAAAGACTCACGACTATTTACTCAATACTCAGGACTAAAAAGGGCTCAAAGTTAATTCGTTTTTTGAGATAGGGGAAGGACAATTATAGTTCCAAGTCCCCTTCAAATACCATTTTGGCAGGGCCAATGAGAAAAATATCCTGAAATGTGCCTGCCTGTCCGGATTTAAACTCCACTGACAGTTCTCCGCCAAGCGTTTTGATCGAAATGGGTGATCGGTACCCTTTGAATGAAGCCGCTAATGCAGCGGCAGTAACACCCGTGCCACAGGACAGTGTTTCATTTTCGACCCCCCGTTCGTAGGTGCGTACAAAAATGGTGTTGTTGGGAAGCAGCTCAACAAAATTCGCATTGATTCCCTTTTCTTTATAGGTGTCGCTGTATCTGATTTTTCTCCCCTCCTCTACCACCGGGTACTCTTTTACAGAATCGATAAATCGAAGGAAATGTGGAGAACCCGTGTTGATGATAAAATCATTTCCGATTTGCTTTACCTCATTCGTATCGTTCATTCTTAACCGGACGATTTCACTGGAAACCAACTCGGCATGGTGTTGACCATCGTAGGCATTAAAGGCGGCATGACGGTTGACCATCTTTAAAAAGGATGCAAAGTGAACAGCCGCACGACTTCCATTTCCACACAAGCTTTGTGAACCATCGCTGTTAAAGTACACGAGGTTGAAATCTAACGCAGGATCTTTTTCAATGAGCATAACTCCATCCGCACCAATGCCAAACTTACGATCGCAAAGTTTCTTGATCTGATCAACTGAAAATGAATATTGTCCTGATCGGTTATCGATCAAAATGAAATCATTACCGGTGGCCTGGTATTTATGGAAATGAATTTTCATGTAGAAGTTGGAGGTTGGAGGTTTGGATGATGGAGGTGCGAATTCTAACCTCTAACGTCCAGTCTCCAGCGTCTGCTTATTTTATTTCTTCGTAGTCCACGTATTCGCCTCCCTTAAAATTGCTACGTTTTTTTTCTTTCGGAGGGGCTTCATTTACATTCACGTTACCATTAGGCGGCCTGCGATTAAAATTTTGCTGACTGCGGGCTTCCTGTGAAATGATCCGGAAGAACCCGAATTTGTACAACACGTAGAAAATAAGCGAAAAGATTAACAGTAATCTCAGCATGGTTCAAAGATAATACTTTATTAACGGCTTAAATACAGGTTTCGTTCGCTATAAATCTTCATAAAGTAATCATCCATAATATCATCGATAAAATAGATGGATTCGCCCGTTGACTTCATTTCAGGGCCCAGCTCTTTATTGACGTCCGGAAACTTACTAAAAGAGAATACAGGCTCTTTAATAGCGTACCCATTCTTTGTAGGTCGAAAAGTGAAGTCTTTTATTTTCTTTTCGCCCAACATGACTTTGGTAGCATAGTTCACGTAAGGCTCATCGTAAGCTTTACAGATGAAAGGCACAGTACGCGAAGCCCGCGGGTTGGCTTCGATGATGTACACTTTATCGTTCTTGATGGCGAATTGAATATTGATGAGACCAACGGTTTTTAATGCGATCGCAATTCGTTTCGTGTAGCTTTCAATCTGCTTGATCACAAAGTCTCCTAAATTGTAAGGCGGAAGCACCGCGTACGAATCGCCCGAGTGAATGCCGGCAGGCTCGATATGCTGCATGATGCCAATGATGTATACTTCCTCGCCATCGCAAATCGCATCCGCTTCAGCTTCGATGGCGCCATCTAAAAAGTGATCGAGCAATACTTTATTTTCAGGAAGGTGTTTCCAGATATCGATGATGTGATTTTCAAGTTCCTTTTCGTTGATTACAATCTTCATGCTCTGGCCACCCAACACATAAGAGGGTCGCACCAGCAAAGGGAATCCAATTGTTTTTGAAACTTCCAGCGCCTCATCGGCATCGGTTGCTACTCCAAACTCAGGGTAGGGGATGTTTAGATCCTTGAGGAGGGTTGAAAAACTACCGCGATCTTCTGCCAGGTCAAGCGCATCAAACGAGGTGCCCATGATCTTCACGCCATACTTATGAAGCTTCTCGGCCAGCTTTAAGGCAGTTTGTCCACCCAGTTGAACGATTACGCCCACAGGTTTTTCGTGTTGAATGATATCCCAGATATGTTCCCAGAATACCGGTTCAAAATAAAGTTTATCGGCTATGTCAAAGTCTGTAGAAACTGTTTCCGGATTGCAGTTGATCATGATGGCTTCATACCCACATTCCTTGGCAGCCAAAATTCCGTGTACACACGAATAATCAAACTCAATTCCCTGGCCGATACGGTTAGGGCCTGATCCCAATACAATTACTTTCTTTTTATTCGATACCGCAGATTCATTCTCGGCATCAAAGGTGGAGTAGTAATATGGAGTCTTTGCTTCAAACTCTGCTGCGCACGTGTCTACCAGTTTATAAACACGATTAATATTCATTTCCCTGCGCTTCTTGTGCACTTCACTTTCCAGGCATTTTAACAAGTGCGCAATCTGACGGTCTGCATATCCCTTTTCTTTTGCTTTGCGCATCAGGTCAGGGGGGATGGTGCTCAGCTGATAGTGTTGAATTTCTTTTTCCAACTCAATGAGCTCCCAGATTTGCTCTAAAAACCACTTGTCGATTTTCGTGAGCTTTTGAATAGTTTTCATCGAGATACCCAGCTTCATGGCATCGTAGATATGAAACAGTCTGTTCCAACTCGGGTGCTCTAAACTGTGTAGCAGGTCTGCTTGCTTCGTGAGTTCTTTTCCATCCGCACCTAATCCATTTCTTCTGATCTCCAGTGACTGACACGCTTTCTGTAATGCTTCCTGAAAATTTCTTCCAATGCCCATTACCTCGCCCACGGATTTCATTTGCAATCCGAGTTTGCGATCAGCGCCTTGAAACTTATCGAAATTCCAGCGCGGAATTTTTACGATGACATAATCCAGTGCAGGTTCGAAGTATGCGGTGGTTGTTCCGGTAATCGCATTCTTTAATTCATCGAGGTTGTAGCCGATGGAGAGTTTGGCTGCAATTTTTGCGATTGGATATCCTGTAGCTTTTGAGGCCAGCGCAGATGAACGTGATACGCGTGGATTGATTTCAATCCCGATGATGTCGTCATTCTCCGGATTGACAGAAAATTGAACGTTACATCCTCCTGCAAATTTCCCGATACCATTCATCATCCTGATGGCGAGGTCGCGCATCTTTTGATACACGGTATCCGGAAGTGTCATGGCAGGTGCCACGGTAATCGAATCACCGGTGTGAATTCCCATCGGATCGAAATTCTCAATCGAGCAGATAATAATCACATTACCCACCCCATCGCGCAGCAATTCGAGTTCATATTCTTTCCAGCCCATGATGCTCTGCTCCACCAACACCTCGTGAATAGGGGAGGCATGAAGGCCACGGTTCAGGGCTTCATCAAATTCTTCAGGCGTATTGACAAATCCGCCCCCTGTTCCGCCAAGGGTAAACGATGGACGAATCACAAGGGGGAACCCGATTTCCTGAGCGATTTCTTTTCCTTGTAGAAAGGAGGTAGCCGTGGCGCCTTTACACACACCAACGCCTAGCTCAATCATCTTTAACCGGAATTTCTCACGGTCTTCAGTCGTTTCAATGGCGTGAATGTCTACACCAATAATGCGTACCCCGAAATGTTGCCAAATACCGGCCTTTTCACAGTCGATGCACAGGTTCAGGGCCGTTTGGCCGCCCATGGTGGGCAGTACGGCATCGATATGGTGTTTTTCGAGGATTTCTCGAATTGATTTTTTTGTGAGGGGCTTCAGGTACACGTGGTCGGCCGTAACCTTGTCGGTCATGATGGTGGCCGGGTTAGAGTTGATCAGCACCACCTCAATGCCCTCTTCACGCAAGGATCGGGAGGCTTGTGAGCCGGCATAGTCGAATTCACACGCCTGGCCGATGATAATGGGGCCGCTACCAATAATGAGTACGGATCGAATACTTCTGTCTCTGGGCATCTGAGAAGGGACGGGTTAAATAAATTGGGCAAAAATAAGACAGGATTAATTGGATTGAAAGGATTCCTTCATTTTGATTAGCGTGATTTAAAATGAAAAAACCAGCCGTGATCAGGCTGGCTTTAGTATCTATAATTAAAGTATGATTACTTGTCGATCACAACCCTGCGTGTCATAATATCCTTGCCTCTGTAAGCATGAAGGTAATATGTACCTTGGACGAGTGGCTTTGTTTCGATAACCAATTGAGGTTTTACCTCTGTTGTTCGAAATACAATTTCTCCGTTTTGGTTGTACAATCGAATTTCATCAATGACAGGCTGTTTTTTATCTAAACCTTCACCAATTGTGATGGTAAGTTTGTCTGAAGTTGGGTTAGGTGTCACACTCATCATAAAGTACCCGCCACAACTACCTTCTATTTGACAAGGAACACCCCCAATTGAAGAGACGGAGTAATAGCTTCTGCCGCTATAGGCTGTTCCGCAATTATTGGTAACACCCGCTATAACAGTAAAGAAATTATCAGGGCAAGGTGCCAACACATTAGCCAGCTCATAAGAAGGTTCGGAAAGCAATTGACAATTTTCAGATGACCAAGTCTGTCCAGAAATATACTGATAGGTTGTGGATGCAGTATACCCTAAGGCAATTGGGGCTTCAGCACAGACTTCGTATGTGTAGACGCTTGATTGTACTGTAAAAACAGGAGAACCAACCCAAACGGTTTTTTGAGGGACAATGGTATTTGGACAACTCACAGTTGCATTAATCGTTCCGCTTGTTCTTACATCTGCTGTTGAGGCTCTTATTACTGCTGATGACGTCCCCTGTCCTGACACCATGCTCAAATAGCTACTCAAAGACCAGTTTACCGTTATACCTGAAGCAACGTTTGTTACTGTAACGTTAGTTCCACCAAAACAAATAGCAGAGGCTACTGTAATTTCAGGTTCTTTAAAATCCAGTATGTATAACGTAGCAGGTAATTGTGTGCCACAGCTAAGATTTGCAGTAACCTGAATCGAGCCAGCATCCCGCGCACCGCCACTTGGAGTTACAGTAATATAATTTGTAGTTGTTGTAACAGGGCCAGGTGTTGTGAGCCATCCTGTTGGAGTATTAGCGTCTGGGCCATTGAACACCCAGGTATATGTAGATGCACAACTTAATGGAGTAACAGTAAATGTAATTGGCTGTACCGCACCACAACTTGGGCCGGTATAACCTACAGGGGGTGTAACAGAAAGAGAAGGAGTTGGTCTATTAATATTAATAGAAGCTGGAGCACTATACTTACGGCCCGAATTACAATTCACATAGGCTTTTACTGTTACTGTTCCGCCACGGCAACCATTGTCTGGGTAGATATTTATAAAGTTTGTATTACTAGAGCCACTAAAATTCCAGCCTGTTGGTAAAGACCACTCATAACCATCAGCAAATTGCTGAGTTATACCGGTTGAACCTCCCGTATTCAATAATAGCATTGCATTAACCGACAAGCTGATTGTGTTGGTGCTACAATACGGAAGTAATTGATTGGCATGAGCGTTTATAGGAACCTGCCCGGCAAGAGACTTAATTGCGTATGTAGATGATGTTGTAAACGACCCTTCAGTGCATCCAGTTGCAGTAACTGACAATGTCCCCGTACTTGGTGAGTCATTCCAGAAAACATCAATATCCAAGGTTGTTGTTGTTTTGGAAGTAAGGCTACTAGATGAGCTAAATGAACCATTTGAAACTGTCCACGCAAAGGAAGTACAGTTATGGTAATTTGGAGTAGGAATAAGTGAGTAAGTTATGCGCTCACCTGGACAAACTGTATAATTACCAGGGGGCTGGGGAAAAGCGTGGTGATTGTCCATAACTTGTATGCGAAACAATAATGAAGATAGAACATAGAATGAGGCTTAGTTTTTTCATAAATTTTTGGTTAACGTTTTGTGATGAGGCCGATTAAAAATGATGTATTGTTTGTTTTCATTGTTTGCCCTTCATAAAGTTCCGGCCTAATATTTAGTATTCCGAGTGTATTTAATACTTGACAGCTTATTGAAATTTTTGAATTGATTGGTATTTTAAAAGCCATACTGGCAGTAATACCAAAATCAAGTTTAGTATTCCGGTCGGTTTCTTCTGTAAGTTCAGGAGGGCTATTAAAAAATGGAGTCCTTTTGAGCGTTTGCTTGTTTAGATAGCTTAAGTAAGGGCCAATCCCACAGCTATACTGGTCTTGTTTACCAAATAGATAGCACAGTTGAATTGGTATAGTGAAGTATTTATAATCATAGTTGAATTCAATAGTTCCTTGTTTAAACGCCTGATCAATTTCGTCAAAGTAAGTAGTCGTGCTATGGCTCTTTCCGCCCTTTTTTTCGAAGATTAGTCCTGATTTTATTTCAAACGTTTTTCCAAGCTTGTGGCTTAAACTAATTCCAAGTGTATATCCTATTTTAATTTTTCGCTCATTCTGATTATTGTTATCTACTTCCAGGTTACCCCTTAAAGAACTCAGGTTTGGCCCCACAAAGAATTCAAATTCGGAAATGAATTTTTCAGGAGGTCTTATATTACTTTGTGCAATTGAACTTAGACTGTTGGAGAAAAGGATAAGTAGTGCAATTTTAAACCTCATGAGTTTATATTTTACCTTTTTCGATTCTCACTCAAATCGCTAAGCCTTATTAAAGCTAATAAACGAATCATGGTTAGTACCCCTTATGTAAGGTTGGTGTACCATTATCGTTAAAATGGTATTAACTGTTATGCTCTACTAAAAAACCCCATGGATATGGGGTTTTGAACTCCAACTATTTCAATCTCATTAGTCCATCTTAACAACCTTCCGGATAACCGTATTTCTTTCGTTGGAGATTTTTACGAAATACAACCCTTTCGGAAGTGTTGAAGCAGAAATTAAATGAGTCATTTTACCATTCACCGAGTAGTCACTGCCAGCATACACCGTTTGCCCTTGGGCATTCAAGAGTTGAATAGTAAACTCAGGTGAGGTGAGCCCACTTGCCTCTACGATAATATTTTCTCTTGCGGGATTCGGGTAAACCGAAATGGCAGACTCCAATTCTTTTTCGGTGGAGGTAATCGGATCTTGAATATAAAGGTTGTCAATCGCCCAGCCCCAACCGTTGGTGGTTTCATTGCTAAACAATCTAAAGCGTATAATCACATCATCACCCGGGACGAAGTTCCCATTTTCTGTCATGTCAAAAAACCGTGGGCGATATAGACCGGAAGTGCCATTAACCTGGTTATTAAAGGCCGAAAGCCAGGCGGACTCCTCTACCGCATCGTACCCGTCTATAAACCTGTTCCAGGTTTCGCCTCCATCTTTCGAGCCCTCTACAATTACATAATCTTTAAAAGCAGGAGTTCCAAACACGGCACCTCCGGCATGCCCTTCTACCAAGGCTACTTCATCAAAGCGAACAATTGAATTTTCGGTTGAAATAGTAATCGGTTTCGTTAAGGTGTAGATTAAATCAGAAGTCAGGGTTAGCCCAATTCCTAAAGAATAGTTATGATCCGAATGGATGGCGCCATTTGCAAACCCTGATGGTTGACTGATGTTAAAAAAATTTCCTACAAAGTCAGTTGACGCAGCATTAAAATTATTGGAGTATGTAGAAACCGGGGTAGTTGAAAAATTAACAATGGGTACTTTTAGAAAACCTGCAGCGGGAAAATATCCTTCCAGGTTAGCACTATCGGTGGCTACAAAACGATAGTTGAAAACATCACCAACAGCAAGGGGACTAAGCCCAGTCATATTGAAGGGATATTCACTTTGGGGCGGGTTAACATCAAAATCAAAAGTTTCTATTGGGTCATTATTCACAAAGTACTCTAGTTTGAGACTCTTAATCCCGCTAGCATCTGAAACCTTTGTTGGTAGCTGGAGAGCATCATTGCCATCCACCAGGTAATCTACATGGTTGTGTAGTATTCTAGGAGGTGTTTCATCAATCTGAATTTTCAGATTATCAATACACCAACCCCATCCGGCAGCAAAGGGATCGCTGAATAAGCGAAAACGAATGACCACTTCATCTCCCTCGTCAAATTTCTGTTGCAGGTCGAATGTTCTGCTTCTAAACAAGGAAGGATCACCCACTGCGGTTGAATTATTGCCTGTAATAGCACTGTTGTACCGGGTTAGCCACGGTGAATGATCACGAGAATCATAGCCATCGGCCACAGTAGTCCAGGTAATGCCACCATCTTTTGATCCCTCCACAACAACATAATCGAAGAAATTTTCACTGCCGAAAACCGATCCGGATTCTCCCGGTTCTACCAATACGATTTCATCAAACTTCAGCGTGGCTTCCAGGGCTTTTACCCTGATCGGTATTTTAAGTTGATAAATGTATTCCAGTTCATCTCCCGGCAGTCCGTTCCCTTCAGGATAAGGGTGAGTGGTGTGAATGGCAGCATTGCTGAAGCCGGCAGGAGTAGTGATGCTAAATCCGTTTCCAAAGAAATCATCGGAAGCACCATCAAAATTATTGGCGTAAGAATCTTGAGTGGGTTCGAGTCCAACAACATTTACACTATAAAAGTCTTCGGCAGGTGAAACAGCAGTATTTCCGGCTACTGAACTATCGATAACCCGAATCAAATACTTTATTTCATCACCGCTTGTGAGTGCACCTAAGTTGAGTGTCACGGTATAAATTGAGTCTTCCTGTGGTGCCGTGAGCACAAGAGGTTGAGGTGTTTGGGGATTGTTGTTGATCGAGTACTCTACCATTGCAGATGCAATGCCGATGTTATCGGTTATCCTGGCCTCTACAACAAGTTGAGTATCGGAATCCAACAAAAACGCTTTTGGAGTATGGGTGATTTTAGGGGCTTTGGTATCGGGTCCAGTTTCAAAAACAAAAAGATCTTGCTCCTGGGATTGATTGATCGCTACTATTTTTCCGGGATTAACAAACTCGCGATTACTGTTGTCCTTGACGGAAATAAAATATCCATAGGTTTGAGGAGCATTTGTAGAGGGAATAGTGGCAGAGAATTCATCCGGATTTCCCGTAGCCGTCATGGTAACGGTAGTGAAGTTAGTGCCATCTAAGGTGTGATGAAGTTTCACAGAATTGATATCATATCCATCGTCATCCTCTTGAATGGTTACCGTTACCGTAAACGGTCCCGCGACATTTTCTGTATTGGGCACAGGCTGGTGATTTATTCTTACGTATGACCAACCCATATCTTCAAGCATGTTTAATGCGACTCCCGGATCTCGTATTTGTTCCATGGGAGCAATTTGGGGTGTCATCAGGGCATTTGGGGGGCCATTAAAAGTGTTTTCATCGATGTGGCTGATACTGGATCCACCATCAAAAATAATGGGAGCATAAAGTTTGGGTCGTCCGGACGTGGGAGAATCAAAAAATAAATTTGCACTGGTAAGTTGCGTGCGCAAGGCGGAAGAAGGAGAATCGAAGGACTCAATCAGGTTTGAATTGGTACCGTTCTCAATGGGGACATCATAAATAATGGGTATGCCCGTGCCTTGTAACCCCACTTCACCTTGTGTGCTGGTAGCTTCAAACGTTCCGGCAAAACCTAAGCCATGACCGATTTCATGAAGCACCACCGTAGTGAGATCGTATTTCCCCGCAGGGGGAGGATTGATTGGATCAAAATGCCAATCAAAAGCGCTGTTAAAGCTGGCGAATATATCAGCGTCTCCGTCATTCAATTCTTCACCCGTAATTTTCTCGGCAATAGCCACCGGATAAAACACATTCAATTTTTGCGCTCCTTTAAAGTTGGCGTAGGCACCTGCATAAATCGCAGAACCCAATACGTTTGCACCGAGGGGTTTCCATTCAGCATTAATTCGAATAGTTACCGGAGAGGAAAGCAGGGACTCCCAAATTTCAATGGCGGCTTGAAATGCATTCTGAGCTAGCGGTACTGATTCAAAACCAACATAGTTGACCTCAATGGTCGCACTTTTTGTTCGTGCTCCTGCTTTGTCTTTCCATCGGAGGTATTCAGCAGGGGCAGGTATTATCAAAGGATTATCTATTTCTGCCGCATAACAGATCACCGGATTTTTCATTTTAATGCTCATCGGCTTTTGAGCCGATACAAAATAAGTGCTAGTAAAAAGCCCTAAAACAAGTAAACATCTTCTCATCCTGATCTTCTTTAACAGTTGGATTAATGAACCAATCGGTTTGTAACCGAGTTTGAACAAAATTAAACCATGAAGATAAAAAAAAGAGGCCACCCTTTAATGGGTGGCCTCAGGTTACCACAAGATGGGTGATTTATTGGCCGGCAGCCTCGATTACCTTATTCCACACCCGAAATACATTCTTCGAGCATATTTTCTCAATGTCTTCAGGGCTATAGCCTCGTTTAAGGAGAACAAAAATCAGGTTTGGATATTGTGAGACATCCTTTAACCCTGTGGGTAGACTGTCGCCCACGCCATCGTAATCCGATCCCAACCCAACATGATCTATGCCCGCAAATTGTACTACCCGGTCAATGTGGTTGGCTACTGTTTCCACATCGGCAAACAAGGATGGGTTATCTTTTTGGAATTGTTCGATCACCGGTTTAGCCAAGGAGTCACGCCTATTCAGATTTTTCTCTTTTAAAATTTTCTGAAGCTTATCCCGGTTCTCCTCATTTTGTTTTGCCACAGTGGAGTCCAAAAACGTTGAGCCAAAATTAATCTGAATTACACCTCCATTTTCTTTCAACGCTTTTAACATGTCATCAGACATGTTACGTTGAAAACCAGGTGTGAAAAAACGACAGGAGGAATGTGAGGCAATCACCGGTACTTTGGTAAGTTTCATCACATCGTAAAATGCGCTATCCGATACGTGGGAAATGTCCACCATAATGCCCACGCGATTCATTTCTTTTACCACTTGCTCACCAAAAGGACTGAGCCCGTTCCAGGTGTTAAGCGTATCGTACGATGAATCACAAATCTGATTATCTTTTCCATGTGTGAGTGTGATGTACCGAATACCGCGATCGTAAAAATATTGTACATTGGCCAGATCGTTTTCAACAGGTGCACCGTTTTCCATCCCCATAGGCAATGAAATTTTTCCAAGTTTAAAATTGGCCTCAACCTCTGCAGGTGTACCGGCAAATGCAAATTTATCCGGATGAGCTTTGGTAATACCTTGCACCATATCGATCAACGAATCGGCCAATGCTTTTGCTCCACCGGTTTGTTGATAGGAGGAAGGAATATAAATGGACATGAACGGTGCATCAAGGCCTCCCTTTTTCGCGCGTTCATAATCAAAGTCTCCTTCGGTAGTGCTGATGGGAATACCGAGATACTCACGCTCCAGCCTGAATTTTTTTACTTTTAAGCGGTACGGCAGATCAACATGCCCATCGGTAATGATATAAGCATGCGCCAACGAGTCGGCAACCTGTTTCAACTTTTCATCCGGTAGAGATGAATAGTCAATTTTCTTAGAAGTGCAGGCGAGCGAAAAAGCTACTAACGCGATAAGAAAGTACTTACTTTGCATGGTGGTTAAAAATTTGAACCGAAAGTATTCAAAATTTCAGCCCATGCAAACAAGTATTCCATAGATGGAAGATCAATCACGGGAACGAGAATCATTGACCGGATACACCCGCGCTCAACTCGCCTTACGTAACGGTCAGGATAAACCTCAGGTTTGGGTAGCCTTACACGGTATCATTTATGATGTAACCCTGTCGCGATTATGGAGGAATGGCAAGCACTATGAACACTGGGCAGGGCAGGACTTAACAGATGAATTAAAGGATGCACCCCACACTGAGAAAGTTTTTGATAAATTTAAAGTTGTAGGCAAACTACTATGATACTGATAGCCGATAGCGGAGCTTCTAAAACCGATTGGAGAATAATTAATGGCTCGGGTAAAATTGAACAGGCCCAAACCATTGGGTTCAATCCATATTACCAACCGATTGAACAATTTGATCAGGAGGTGCGTGAAGTGCTGGTACCCCAGGTGAAGCAACGGATAAATAAAATATTTTATTATGGCACAGGTTGCTCGTCCGATAAAAATCGAAAGCTCATTCGCAATGTGCTGGAAGTTTTTTATCCGGAAGCCCATATTGAAATCTGGCATGACTTGCTGGCGGCTGCCCGGGCGCTTTGCGGAACGGAAGAAGGAATAGCCTGTATTTTAGGTACAGGGTCTAACTCGTGCTACTATGACGGAGCAAAGATTGTAGATAATGTTACGTCATTGGGATATCTGCTGGGCGATGAAGGATCCGGTGCATATTTGGGAAAACGGATTATAGCCGATTATCTGAGAAAGGATTTACCGGAGAAATTATGGGGCCAGTTTAAAAAGCGTTTCCCATTCGATCGGGATGAAATTCTGGATCGTGTGTACACGCAGGAAATGCCCAGCCGCTTTTTAGGAAGTTTTTCGCATTTCATTTTTCAACACCTCAATGAACCGTATTGCTACAAATTGGTATACGATAGTTTTGGTGAATTTTTTGAAAAGAATGTAATGAAGTACAATCGGTATCGGGCACTCAAAGTTCATTTTACCGGTTCGGTAGCGTTTTACTTTAGCGACATTTTACGGCAGGTGGCAAATGATAAGGGGATGTCGGTAAAGAATATTCTGGAAAGCCCAATTGCCGGTCTGACATTATACCATAAGAAGGATTTGAGTTAACTTTATACGTGAGTACTACCGAGACCTCTTCCCAGTATAACGACCTCGAAAAAATGAGCGTGCGTGAAGTGTTGACCCACATCAACAGGGAAGACCGAACAATCCCAATGGCGGTAGAGAAAGTAATTCCTGTAATTGAAAAGCTGGTGGAGGTGATTGTGGAGAAGATGAAAAAAGGGGGAAGACTTTTTTATATCGGTGCAGGTACCAGCGGAAGGTTAGGAATTTTAGATGCTTCGGAGATCCCGCCTACGTACGGTATGCCGCATGGAAGAGTGATTGGATTAATTGCCGGTGGCGACCAGGCGATTCGCAAAGCGGTAGAACATGCAGAAGATGATTCGCATCAGGCCTGGAAGGATTTACAAGCCCATCAGATAACTGTAAAGGATGTCTTAATTGGAATTGCCGCCTCTGGCAAAACACCGTATGTAGTCGGTGGCTTAAAGGATGCCCGGGTCAATGGTATTGTAACGGGTTGTATTACGTGTAACACGAATACAGAGGTTGCAAAATACTCTGAATATGCCATTGAAGTTATTGTTGGGCCAGAGTTTGTAACCGGCAGCACCCGAATGAAAGCAGGCACTGCGCAAAAACTTGTATTAAACATGATTTCCACCTCTGCCATGATTAGCCTTGGGCGGGTGAAAGGAAACAAAATGGTAGACATGCAGCTCACCAACAATAAATTGATCAATCGCGGTACGCGCATGATTATGGAGGAGCTTTCTGTCGATCAGCAAAAGGCTGAAAATCTTCTGAAGGAATTTGGCTCGGTTCGAAAAGTGCTGGACCAACACAAGTCTGGTCATTGAATCCTTCTTCACAAGATGTATGCACGACATCGAACCGTATTACAATTGGCTGAAGTATTATAATCCTGCTCGGGATTTACGATCCCCCTTTTATGGAAAGCAGTATAATTTCGATCAATATTCCGAAACCATTTATGGATACTACATCGATCCGGCATGGGATCTGAAACCTTGTACATCAAAGTACTCTTTGCTGACTATGAAAAGGGGTTCACGGTGATTGAATTTTTGGGTGAGTGGAATGACGCCATCAATAACGACATCATGCACTTGAAGCGAAATGTTATTGATCTGATGGTGGGAGAGGGTATTAATAAATTTATCTTGATCGGAGAGAATGTGTTAAACTTCCATGGCTCGGATGACAGTTATTATGAAGAATGGTTTGATGACGTGGAGGAAGGTTGGATTGCAGCTGTTTCTTTTCCGGATTTTATACAAGAGGAATTCAAAAAATACCGCATTGATACGTTTGTCAATATGGGTGGCACTCTACAGATTACGCTGTGGCGCACGTTACAACCCGAAGTTTTTTATGATTTGGTGAGCCGACTGATTCAAAGAAGACTTAACTGAACATCACTCACCAGGGCATCAGCAGGAACCAGGTATTGTCGTTTTGATTTCACCTCCTTACAAAGAATTCGGGTTCTTCGAAGTATGCCCTTGGTAAAGTACCGACCGTGAAATTGAAAAATACTTCCTTCCGGAAGATCAGATAACACCAAAACGTGTTGACTGTTCTCATCCAATGTTCGCAAAGCCTTCGTGAGCACAGCATCAGCAAACGAACTGGCTTTTGGATTTTGCATATGTTGAATGAGTGGATTTAGAATAGACTCCGGAAAGATTTCAGGCGTGAGTACCGGACCTAATAATTTTTGAAATGCTTTCTTCCAATGTTCACCGTGCGGCTCCACACGATGGCCGAACTGCAGAAACACGTGGAGGTGCGCCACTTCGTGAAGGTAAGTGATGAGGAACGTGAATGGACTTAAATCATGATTAAGCGTGATGCGTGGATGGCCTGCATCGTTACGACAGGTAAAATCTCCAATTTTGGTTTGTCGGCTTTTTGTGAGTTTAAGGGTGAAGGGTTTTTCCTTCCAAAGCTGAAGGCAATACCTGACTGCCTTTTCGGGCACATGCTTGTGCAGGGTGTTTAAAACCTGTTCTTCAGTCATGGAGCAAAAAAGTATAGACAATAAAAAAGGCTTTATCTCTAAAGCCTTCCCGGGAACAATCTTTTAAGATTGGTTACTGTGTTACAACAGCAGCGGCAGAATCAACAACAGCAGCAGCGCTATCCGCAACTACAGCAGTAGAATCCACAACTTCAGTGGCAACAGAATCAACAGTAGCAGCAGCTTCTTCAGCTTTCTTACCGCCACAAGCTACGATGGCAACAGCAAAACTAGCTACCATCATGAACGCGAACAATTTTTTCATAGTTTACAGGTTTTTAAAAATCACGCAAATATAAGATTAATTGAGCACTACTTGTAAGGCTGACAAATAATTTATTTTTTACGGAAAATTAACCTCACGGGTACCCCCTCAAAATCAAAGTGTTCCCGGATACGGTTTTCAAGGTATCGTTCGTAGGAAGGTTGGATGTATTGGGGCAGGTTGCAAAAGAATGCAATCGATGGAAATCGCGCATTTACCTGAGTTACATATTTTATCTGAATGAATTTACCCTTCATGGCAGGAGGGGGGTAGCGCTGGATATCGGCCAGCAATTCCTCATTTAATTTAGAGGTAGGTACCTTTTTCGTCTTGTTTTTATATACCTCCACCGCCTTTTCAATGACCTGGAAAATCCGCTGTTTATTCAGGGCAGAGGCAAAGATGATCGGTATATAGTCGATGGGGGCTATTTTTTCACTGATTTCCTTTTTAAAGGCATCGGCCGTTTTGGTGTCTTTTTCGATTAAATCCCACTTATTGACCATAATCACTATGCCTTTACCCTGCCGCTGGGCCAGGCTAATGATGTTAACATCCTGTGATTCTAGCTTACGCTCCGCATCAATCACCACGATACACACATCACTTTCCTCCAGGGCGCGAAGAGAACGGAGCACGGAATAAAACTCAACATCATCGCGCACCTTGCTTTTCTTTCGGATGCCGGCCGTATCAATCAAAATAAAATCGTTGCCATACATTTTGTAATGCGAGTGGATAGCGTCCCGTGTTGTTCCTGCTTCATCGGTTACGATACTTCGTTCAGTACCCAGTAGAGCATTTAGCAAAGATGATTTTCCAACATTAGGTCTTCCTAAAATTGAAATTTTAGGAATGCCCGCGTTGGGATCTTCCACTCCTTCCGTTGGAAAAGTTTTTACCAGATCATCCAGTAATTCTCCTGTGCCGGATCCGTTCTCGGCTGAGATCGGATACACCTCCCCCAACCCAAGGCCATAAAATTCATTTGCATGCAACGCCTTTTCGGGAGTATCGGCTTTGTTGGCCACGAGAAATACGGGCTTTTTTGAAGTGCGGATGACGTTGGCAAACTCTTTGTCAAATCCGGTAAGACCATCGCGACAGTCAACGACAAAAATAACTGCGGAGGCTTCATCTAAGGCAAGCTTTACTTGCTTCCGAATTTCACTTTCAAATTTATCTTCTGAGCCAACTACGTATCCACCCGTGTCAATCACCGTAAAATACTTTCCAATCCACTCACCATAACCGTAATGCCTGTCGCGGGTTACTCCGGAAATATCATCCATAATAGCCTGACGTTTTTCAACTAACCGGTTGAAGAGTGTTGATTTTCCCACGTTGGGCCTGCCTACTATTGCTACAATGTTTGCCATAATCGATTTGTCAATGTGCCGGATGAGCCAATTGGCTGATAGAATAATTTACTAATCATTCAAATATCCGAATTGCCTTAATTTATTTTGTTGCTTTCGCCAATTATCGGCCACCTTTACATGTGTTTCTAAAAATACTTTTTTCTGAAAGAAAGTCTCCAGGTCTTTGCGTGCATCAGTACCCAATTTTTTCAACGCGCTTCCGCCCTTCCCGATGATGATGCCTTTTTGCGAATCGCGCTCCACATAAATTTCTGCTCGCATCCGAATGATGGCTTCTTCTTCCTTGAACTCGGAAATGGCCACTTCCGTGCTATACGGAACCTCCTGCTCGTAATTCAGAAATATTTTTTCACGTATAATTTCCGAGGCAAAAAATCGCTCCGAGCGATCGGTAAACTCATCTTGAGGAAAAAAGGCCGGATGTTCAGGCATCAAGTCGATGATCGTCTGCAACAACTTCGGAACATTTTCTCCAGTTTGTGCAGAAACACCCATCAGGGTGTGAAGATTGGGAAGATGTTCTTTCCAGTGCACCAGCTTATCCTGAACCTGAGTTCCTTTTGCTTTGTCAATTTTATTGAGCACTAATAAAATGGAAGTGTTTATTCGCTTGAAGCGTTCAAAAAGTAAGGCATCATACTTTTCATCCAGTTCTACCATCAGTAAAATAAGATCTGCATCTTCCAATGAAACTTTAACATGATGCATCATGGCTTCGTGAAGGGCATACTTAGGCTCCAGAATACCGGGCGTGTCGGAGTATACAATCTGATACTGATCACTGTTCAAAATACCCATAATGCGGTGCCGCGTGGTTTGAGCTTTTGGGGTAGCGATCGAAAGCTGTTCACCCACTAAGCGATTCATCAAGGTAGACTTACCCACGTTGGGCTTACCTACAATGCTTACAAAACCGGCTTTAAAGGGAGGAACCATGAGAATGCGCTGTGTGATTTGGCGAAAAGATGAATTTACGATAAAAAGTAAGGCAGTCCTGTACCAAGACTGCCTTTTGATTCTGTCGCGGGGACAGGACTCGAACCTGTGTCCGCCAACTGGCGGATATGAGCCTTAGGAAGGATACTTTTTTTGTATCATTTCCCAAATAAACTCCCTTCCCTTTGCAGACTTTAGTTCTCGTTCTCTTTTCAGTGCCGATTTTTTATCAACAAATTCCTCAGTGCGGAATAATACCCAAGGTCTAAATTTTATTGTCCAACCTTTGGTGGCTAAAGAATTGTGTGATTGTACTCTTTTTTCAAGGTTTGAGGTATATCCTATATAGATTTTCCTAAAACTTTCTGAATAAAGAACGTAAACATGACAAGCCATAATACAAAAGCGACCCTAAAAGTCGCTTTTTACTAGTAGCGGGGACAGGACTCGAACCTGTGACCTTTGGGTTATGAGCCCAACGAGCTACCAACTGCTCCACCCCGCGATATATTTTTTGAAAGAACTTCCTTCTTTCTTCCTTTTTTACTCGAACCTGTGTCCGCCAACTGGCGGATATGAGCCCAACGAGCTACCAACTGCTCCACCCCGCGATATATTTTTTGAAAGAACTTCCTTCTTTCTTCCTTTTTTACTCGAACCTGTGTCCGCCAACTGGCGGATATGAGCCCAACGAGCTACCAACTGCTCCACCCCGCGATATATTTTTTGAAAGAACTTCCTTCTTTCTTCCTTTTTTACTCGAACCTGTGTCCGCCAACTGGCGGATATGAGCCCAACGAGCTACCAACTGCTCCACCCCGCGATATATTTTTTGAAAGAACTTCCTTCTTTCTTCCTTTTTTACTCGAACCTGTGTCCGCCAACTGGCGGATATGAGCCCAACGATCCGCCCCCCTGGCGGATCCACCCCGCGATATTGGAGGCACAAAAGTAGAGCATTCGGCTTAAAAAACAAATTATAGTAATTTCAGGGTTCACTATGTGCCCATGGAAGATTTAGGAAAGTCGCTACCGTTGTCGGAAGGTATCATTGATGCTGAGCAGGCCGGAAAAATTGCGGAGCAAAAAAACTGTTTAAACTGTGGCGCACCGTTACAGGGTACTTTTTGTCATCAATGTGGGCAGAAGAATTTACCCCGCAGGCAGGACATTGGAGATTTCATTATCAACTTCATCAGCTCATTCTATAGTTTTGAATCGAAATTTTTTAAAACGTTCGGGTTCCTGCTTTTTCGTCCGGGGCGAATGATCAACGACTACAATGCCGGTAAGCGGGAGAGTTATTATCACCCGGCCAGGATGTATGTGTTCTTAAGTTTTATTTTTTTCCTTGTGCTATCCTTTATGCCTGATGAGGATAAGATTGATATAAAGGAGGATGGTAAAGAATTGACACGTGAGGAGAAGCAGCAGGTTTTAGATTCGGTGAAGATTCAGCTGGATTCTATGAAGATTGGTTTGGATACTGTAAACTGGAGCAACTACGACCCCAGGACTGTTGAAGAGTATGATTCACTGGAAAATTTAAAACCGGAGAAAAGTCGTGATGGCTCGGTGGAAAGGTACTTCACAAAGAAATTTATAAAACTGAAACAAGAAAGTGGAGATGATGATAAGGCCCTCATAAAACGCTTCTTTGAGGGGTTTCTGGAGAATATACCCAAGATGATTTTTTTATTGCTCCCAATTTTTGCCCTCCTTCTGAAACTGTTGTACATCCGAAGAGATTTTTATTATTCTGAGCACCTGGTATTTTCTGTAATATTTTATGATTTCATGTACCTGATTGGTGCCTTCGGACTACTTTGCTCATTGGTGAGCTGGCTGGAGTGGGTCTCCACCGTATTGATGCTTCTTGGATTTTTCTATCTCTATAAATCGATGCGCAGGGTGTATAAGCAATCACGCGCCAAAACCATATTGAAATTCTTTTTGCTTACCGGACTGTTTTTCTTTTGCCTTTTCGTTGGCTTTGCCATTAATGCACTCATTACTTTAATGCTGATGTAATGCTTTTTAATTCAAAACCCCCACTGGCTGAACGTATGCGCCCGGTTTCACTGGATGACCTGGTGGGGCAAGAGCATTTGGTGGGCGAGGGTCGTGTAATTCGAAAAACCATTCAATCAGGCAATATTCCCTCTATGATTTTTTGGGGACCACCCGGAGTAGGGAAAACTACGCTTGCCAATATTATGGCCAACGAAATTAAAAAGCCATTTCATACCATTAGCGCCATTAGTGCCGGAGTGAAGGATATTCGTGAGATTATTGAAAAAGCACGATCCTCTCCGCGATCTATTTTATTTATCGATGAAATTCATCGCTTCAATAAGTCTCAGCAGGATGCATTGTTAGGTGCCGTGGAGAAGGGTATTATTACCCTTATTGGCGCTACTACAGAAAATCCTTCCTTCGAAGTTAACTCGGCATTGCTATCACGGTGCCAGGTATACACCTTAAATGCGTTGGAGGAGAAAGATTTATTAAAGCTAATTCAACAGGCACTAACGAAGGACAGTGAATTAAAAAATCGGGAGGTTGAAATTCAAGAACACCAGGCTCTGTTTCAGTTGTCAGGAGGCGATGCGAGAAAAGTACTTAACCTATTAGAGCTTGTTGTTGATTCGGTTACCGAAGGAAAAGTTGTGGTTACCGATGAGTTGGTGACGAATGTGGCCCAACGAAAAATTGCGATCTACGATAAAAGCGGTGAGCAACATTACGACATCATATCGGCTTTCATCAAATCCATTCGTGGAAGCGACCCCAACGCGGCTATATATTATCTGGCACGGATGGTGGAAGGTGGAGAGGACGTAAAGTTTATTGCCCGCAGAATGGTGATTTTGGCCTCCGAAGATATTGGCAATGCCAACCCTACTGCATTGGTGATGGCCAATAATACGTTTCAAGCCGTAGATGTCATTGGATATCCGGAAGCGCGTATTATTTTGGCACAATGTGCAGTGTATTTGGCCAGTTCACCAAAAAGCAATGCCAGTTACATGGCCATTGAAGATGCCATTCGTGTAGTTCGTGAAACCGGGGATTTGCCTGTACCGTTGGCAGTAAGAAACGCTCCGACTAAACTCATGAAAGAACTTGGCTATGGAAAAGGTTACCAGTATGCGCACAGTTACGAAGGTAATTTTGTGAACATGGAATTTTTGCCTGATAAAATCAGCGGACAGAAATTTTATGAACCGGGCAACAATGTAAGGGAAGAGGAACTTAGAAAGTATCTTCGCCTATTGTGGAAAGAAAAGTATGGATACTAAAAGGTTCAAATTTTAAGTTCAAGATTCAATACCGGAGCCTTAGCTAAGCAATACATGCAACAGATTATTTTTGAAACTTCACCGGGTTTTATTGTCCTCTGCATCGCAGTGGGTATCGGTTATGCATTATTGCTATATACGAATAAGCATCCCTGGACAAAGGCACTCAATTGGATCCTTCTTTCCTTACGAGGTGTATTAGCGTTTGTGCTTGCATTCTTATTGCTTGGCCCTATTGTCAAACAGCTTACCAACGTTTATGAAAAACCAGTTCTCGTACTCGTCCATGATAATTCAGCCTCCATCCAAGAAGTAACAGATACCCTTACACTGCGTACGCTTTCTGAAAAGATTACCTCACTTCGCGAGTCGTTAACAAATACAGGGTACACGGTAGCACAAAAAGATCTTAATGGATCGGATATCAATAGTGTTGTCAATTTTACGGCAGCTACCTCAGATCTTCAGGGTGCATTGCGCAAAGCCGCGAATCAGTTTGAGGGACAATCGGTAGCCGGAGTTGTATTGGTTTCTGATGGTATTTATAATTCAGGAATTTCCCCACTTTATTCCAGTTACAGTTTTCCGGTTTTCACGGTGGGTCTTGGTGACACCACACAACGGCAGGACATTGCTTTTAAGGATCTTGTGTACAATAAAATTGCATACCAGGGAAATAAATTTCCCATTCGGGCAGAAGTACTAATAAAGGGTTATCCGAATCAAAATATTTCCATTTCTCTGATGCAATCCGGGAAAGTGCTGGAACGGCAGAGTAAAAATTCCGGGACTGAGCAGTTGCTCGTGGTAGAGTTTAATCCTGTTGCAGCAGAACAAGGCATTCAACGTTATGAGGTACAGGTAGAAGTAAAGTCGGAAGAGCGTAATGTGCGAAATAATCGCTCGACTGCTTTTGTTGAAGTGGTGGAGGGGAAAAAGAAGATTCTTATGGTGGCCTCTGCTCCTCATCCCGACATTAAAGCTTTACGAGCCGTGGTGGAACGAAATCCTAACTACGAATTTGTACTTCATATTCCGGGCGTGCAGGAAACTGAATCAAACTACTTGCAGCCACAAAACATTGATCTCGCCATTTTCCATCAAGCACCGGATAAGCGTGGGCGCACCCGACAACTTTTTCAGCAATTTGCCAACAGTAAAACGTCCCTTTTTTTAGTAACGGGTCAGCAAAGTGATTTGAATGTACTGACTCAACTGAACATGCCCTTAAAATTTGAACAACCTCCTCGTCAGTTTGATGATGTGATGCCCGTGATTAATCCCGCTTTTTCGAATTTCACAATTTCAACCGAATCAAATTCTATGTTTTCCGGATTCCCGCCTGTTTGGGTACCCTTCGGAAAAATGATCATACCGGGTTCGGCTATCCCATTATTGTTTCAAAAAGTAGGTAGCTTGGCTACTGAAAAACCTCTGCTGTGGGTGGATTTACAGGATAGCCGAAAAGTAGCCATCATGCTAGGCGATGGATTTTGGCAGTGGCGTTTGCACGAGTTTTCTAAAGCAGAAAATACAGAGGCATTTGATGATGTTGTCGGAAAGCTTATTCAATTTTTAAGCACCACCGATGACAAAAGTAAGTTTAGAAGCTACCCTGTTAAGCAACAGTTTTCAGAAACAGAAGCGGTGATACTGGAGAGTCAGGTGTACAACGATATTTACGAACCTGTTTTTGGGAACACGATTGACCTGGAATTGACCGATGAAGCCGGGAAAAAATTCCGATATAACTATGTAACTAATTTGGGGAATGCGCGCTACCAGATCGGAGGATTGAAAGAAGGTGTTTACCGGTATTCATCCTCTACACTCATCAATGGAAAGAAAGAGGAAGTGCGTGGTCAATTTTTAGTGAGCGCACAGGATACGGAACTTCAAAACCTAACCGCTGATTTCGATGTGTTGCGAAAACTTTCTGCTTCCACCGGTGGATTATTTTATCTCGCCTCCGATATTGATAAATTAAAGGCGGAACTTTTAAAAAAGGAAGCGCAAAGCATTATCCATAGTGAAGAAACCTATGATCCGTTACTCAATTTGAAATGGGTGTTTTTTATACTGTTGTTCACGGTAAGTGTCGAATGGTTTTTGAGGAAGTATTTTGGAAGTTACTAGTTAGATTGTGCAACAATCACTATCCAATTTCGAAACACCTCATGCTTACACTGGCATTTTGAATTTCCTCGAAGGTAAATTTTACCTCCTCCTTTTGCCCAACCAATCCAATGCTGTAGATCATGGGGAAGTAATGATCGGGGGTTGGAACGGATAAAAGTGCTGCCTGACCAAGCTTCTCATATGCTACGAGGTCATCAAATTCACGATTCAGAATTTTAGTTTTACTGATTTCATCGAACTCTAATGCCCAGGGATAAGGGTTGGCTTGAGCGTTATAAAAATCAGCCTGACGCAGGTTGTGAACAATATTGCCACTGCCAATAATGAGTACACCTCTATGACGCAACGATTGTAATTCATGCGCAAGCGCAAAGTGATAGGCCGCGGGTTTAGAATAGTCAATACTCATTTGAAAAACAGGGATAGTTGCTTCCGGAAAAGCATGTTTCAATACAGTCCATGCGCCATGGTCAAGTCCCCATTGGTGATCTTCTTGAATTTCGGTGGAGGTAACAATCTTTTTTACTTCCTGGGCATATTCCGGTGATCCGGGAGCCGGATATTTTATTTTGTACATCGCTTCCGGGAATCCGTAAAAATCGTAGATCGTCTCGGGTGTGTTGGTTACGGCCACATAAGTTCCCTTCCGGGTAAGCCAGTGAGCAGAGATCACCAGGATCGCATTTGGTTTTTCACGAAGCGATTTTCCCATGATCCCTAAACTTTTCGTAAAAGCATTATCCTGCAGCACGTTGGTGGGGCTCCCGTGGCCGATAAACCACGCTGGCATTTTATTTCCCGTGGTAAAAGAATCGGCAGCTTTCTTCAGATCGTGTAAGTCCATGGTAACAATTTAATGAACTACAATTCCGATTCTAAATAAGTTTGCTCCAAAAGTGAATAGGGTGCAATTATTTATTGCAGAATGTGCCAGCGATGTAAATCAGGTCCTCAGGAGTGGTTTCATCCACGTGAAGGGCAAGATTCTTTCGTGACGCCTCATCAATTCGTGAGAATTTTAAATTAGAGTCTGCGTATTGCCATGCAGCATTAAACTCTTCTTTTACTTTATCCGCGTCCGAAGTTTTTCCCTGCAGTTTTAAACTATGGTAAAGTCCATTGAGGGCAAACCCGTTCTTTACCCAGTATGTTAAATCTTCACGATACACTTTTTCAGCTTCTTCAAACTTGTTCATGTTTAAATACAGATCACCCAAAAAATGACGAACGGAGAAAAACCAATCCGGTGGTTCGTTGTAGTTCAATTGGTCTTCAATGGCTATCGCTTGCTTTAAATGCTCAACTGCTTGCGGAAAATTTCCGTTGACTTTTTCAATCTCACCCTCCAGAACGTGAATAGCGATGTTACACACATCGGCTGTGGTGTTGATTTCCCAGATCATCATGTTTTGTACTTCAGGTGAGGCGGTTATTGCTTTCAATGAATCAAGTGCTTCAACAGCTTTGGTTACTTTACCCGTATTTGCAAAAGCCATCCCTTGTGCATAGTACCAGATAGCCACCGGATATTTTAAATCATTATCAGGCTTGGGCAATGCCGTAATTTTTTCCCATTGCGAAAATTTTACCAGCACATTGTATGGAATGGTGATGTAATGTTGCGTGGTTTCAAAACCTTCCTGACGAAGGTAGTTGCGATCAATGATTTGGGCAGTCTTAAAAGCGGCTTCAATAGATCGTGCACCACGTCCTTCCAATGCTGCAGTGGCGGCCAGGAAATGCCAATTGTGAGGATAATAGATTTGTGGATAAACACCTTCAACCTTGCACTGTGCGATATACACACTGTCAACTTTTACTGCTTGCTCGTTTGCCAGTGATCCTTCATGGTAGTCACCAGTATTAATGTAGATGTGTGAAGGCATATGCACTAAATGACCAGCACCGGGAACGAGCGTTTTTAGCCGATCAGCGCTTGGCAAAGCTTTCTCCACATCCGGGGCGCCCTCAGTAGCATGCAGGTACAGATGATTTGCCAATGGATTATTTGGATTTAATTTTAAAGCATGCTCTAGGGTGGATACAATCTCAGCAGTCCATGATTTAGGTTCACCTCCTTTTCGGGTGTAAAAATCCCATGCATGTAAATTCATGATGGATTCTGCAAACAACGTAACGATGATATCATGTTCTGGAAATTGTTGGTATGCATTCCGCATGGCAGAGGCATAGGCTTCCTCATCGGTGTTGGCATTGTGCGGAAACTTTACAGCAAGAGCATGGATTAAGGCTTGCTCCCAGGGTTCAGCATGAACACCATATTCAACCGCTTTTTCTACCGCATCCCGTATTTCTTTCGTCTCACCCTGATTGCTATTCGTGTTGTAATTAGGTCCGAGTACATATGCCAATCCCCAATACGCCATGGCGCATGTACTGTCCTGCCGAATGGCCTCACGGAATGAGCGTGAGGCTTCACCATGGTTAAATCCGTTGGCCAGAATTAACCCCTGAGTGAAAAATTTTTCAGCATCTTCAGATTTGCTCGTAACCGGAATTTTGAAATCTCCCAGGTTATCAAACAGTGGGGCGTTAAAACTTTCGTTTGAATCACCCTTACAACCCTTCATGAGAAAACCAAAGGCCAGTATGCCAATGAGAACACCGATAAAGGGTACCTGAATTTTAATCGATTTTTTCATTTATGCTCTCAATTTACATTTTTTCAAATGAACGATATTAAGCCTTTTCCGAGTGAATAACACCTTTACAAATGGTGTACAAACCGGTAGACAAAACCAAAATTTGGGTTTTTAGGCCTATGAAAGGTAAAAATAAAACGCGCGAAATTTCCTTGATGGATGACATTTCTTTGACGCGCCTGTGCCTGCACATGATCGAATGCCAATAGCAAAAGAAGCAATAAAAATAATTTGCTGAGCCCAGTATACTTCATGACTAGTATCCTTACGGAACGCAGAAAGAGAAGTTGGTTCAATTTAAAATAAAAATAGCAGGAATTTTTCCTGCTATTTCAATCTAAAAATGTATGGAGGTTATTCGCTTTTCTTCGAAGCGGCTTTGGGTTTTTTAACTTTGAAGGAAAGCTGGTCGCCTTTGCCATCGTAGTCAGCTACGATGGTGCCACCTTCTTCAATTTCACCTCTCAGTATTTCTTCCGCTACTGGGTCTTCCAGGTATTTGGTAATCGCTCGGTTTAGCGGGCGGGCACCAAACTGATGATCGTATCCCTTTTCAGCCAGGAAGTCCTTTGCCTTATCGGTTAGATCAACATTGTAACCAATTTGTGTAATCCGGTCAAATACTTTCTTGAGCGTAATTTCGATGATCTTATGAATGTGTTCGCGTTGTAAAGAGTTAAACACAATCACATCGTCTAATCGATTCAAAAACTCAGGGCTGAAAACACGCTTCAATGCATTTTGAATCGTGGACTTCATTGCCTCTTCTTCGTTTTCACGTTTGGCCGCTGTTGCAAATCCAATACCACTTCCGAAATCCTTAAGATCACGTACCCCAATGTTGGAAGTCATGATAATGATGGTGTTTCTGAAATCTACTCTTCTCCCTAATCCATCCGTAAGGATACCATCATCCAATACTTGAAGAAGAATGTTGAACACATCGGGGTGAGCTTTCTCAATTTCATCCAACAATACAACCGAGTAAGGTTTACGTCTTACTTTTTCTGTTAGCTGCCCTCCTTCTTCATACCCTACGTAACCTGGAGGGGCACCCACCAATCGTGACACGGAGAATTTCTCCATGTACTCACTCATATCAATACGGATGAGTGAATCGTCTTTATCAAACAAGTAGGTAGCAAGAACTTTTGCTAACTCTGTTTTACCCACACCGGTAGGCCCCAGAAAAATAAATGATCCGATTGGCTTTTTAGGATCTTTTAAACCAACCCTGGTTCGTTGAATAGCCTTTGTTAACTTCTTTATGGCTTCTTCCTGCCCAATTACCCGGCCGCTCAATTCACCGCTCATGCTCAACAGCTTGTTGCTTTCTTTTTGAGCAATACGTTTGGTTGGAATTCCCGTCATCATCGCAATGACATCCGCCACGTTATCTTCGTTTACGGTATATCGTTCGGTTCGGGTTTTATCCTCCCATTTTGCTTTGGCAATATCCAATTGCTCCAATAATTTTTTCTCACGATCGCGAAGCTGTGCAGCTTCTTCATATTTCTGGCTCTTTACCACACGATTTTTTTCTTTCTTCACATCCTCAACAGCTTCTTCCAACTTTACAATTTCGTCAGGAACATGAATGTTGTTGATGTGTACCCGTGCCCCTGCTTCATCCAGTACATCGATGGCTTTGTCCGGCAGAAATCGGTCACTGATATAACGGTCGGAGAATTTCACACAGGCTTCAATAGCTTCTTTCGTATAAAGCACATGGTGGTGTTCTTCGTATTTCTCTTTTATGTTCTCAAGAATCTGAATGGTTTCGTCTACCGTGGTAGAATCCACCATTACCATCTGGAACCTGCGTGCCAGAGCACCATCTTTTTCAATGTACTGACGGTATTCATCTAACGTTGTAGCACCGATACACTGAATTTCTCCGCGTGATAGTGCAGGCTTAAACATGTTGGAAGCATCGAGTGATCCGGAAGCACCCCCAGCGCCAACGATCGTGTGCAATTCATCAATGAATAAAATTACATCGGGCGATTTTTCCAGTTCATTCATTACTGCCTTCATACGCTCCTCAAACTGACCGCGGTATTTTGTGCCCGCCACTAAGGAGGCAAGGTCAAGGGTTACCACGCGTTTGCCAAACAATACACGCGAAACTTTTTTCTGAACAATGCGAAGCGCAAGACCCTCGGCAATGGCTGTTTTACCCACCCCGGGCTCACCAATCAATATTGGATTGTTTTTCTTTCTACGGCTGAGAATTTGGGCTACGCGTTCAATTTCTTTTTCACGCCCTACGATGGGATCAAGTTTACCGTCTTCTGCAAGACGGGTAAGGTCGCGACCAAAGTTATCAAGTACTGGTGTACGCGATTTTTCTGCTCCTTTCTTTTCTTTGCCGGCACCTCCACCCGCACCTCCACCAAAAATTCGGGATGAGTCATCATCCGGATCATCGGTATCCGAAGCGGCCTGAGGTCCTTCTGCCTGGTATTCGAGCATTTCCTTTACGGTTTCGTAATTCACATCGAACTTATTTAATATTTGAGTAGCGAGATTATCACCATCGCGAAGGATAGACAACAGCAAATGCTCCGTGCCAATCAATTGAGCTTTAAAGATTTTAGCTTCGAGATACGTGATCTTCAAGACTTTTTCAGAAGCTTTCGTAAGTGGAATGTTGGCAAGATTTTTTACTTCGTGAGTAGCTGTGCCTTTGGAAACTTTTTCAACCTCAGACCGCAATTCGTCAAGCGGAACACCAAGTTTTTTTAGTACACCTACTGCCACGCCCTCTCCTTCCCGGATCATTCCGAGAAGCAAATGTTCAGCACCAATATAATCATGCCCGAGTCTTAAGGCCTCCTCACGACTCAGGGAGATAACTTCTTTAACACGATTGGAAAATTTAGCTTCCATAGATAGGATATAAGAATTATGTAAATGTAAACTTTTAGCGGGATTTTTTGACCTCTCTTTTGTTAAGATTTTAAACGCGGCCCGCTCGTAATTTGTTCATGGAAGCCTTGCGGAAGTCGCTACCACAGTTCGGGCAGCAGGGCCTTCACAAAACACCAGGTCAATCAGGCTTAACCCTTCTGCAAACTTATTGCCAAACACCTGAGGATAGGGTACCGGCTGATAATAGTCAGCATGGCGATCAGGTTTTTTGGCATGGACTACATTGCGCATGTCAATAATGCCCTCCGCGGGTATTTTTTCGTAGGTTATACTTTCTTCAATAGAAATGTCTGACTTTAACCACTTGAGACAGATTGTCAGCAGTTCCATATTCAGGTCATACAAAAATGTGTGACCCTTTTGCAATACCTTTTGAACCTGATCAGCATAGTGTTCAAAGAACGGGGCATTCCGATAGGCTGACTCGATCGTACGCCAGTGATTGTTAAGCCACTTTTGTGAGTAGTCGATGCGGATGTCAGTTATCAATACCTTTCCGTGCTTAGAAGTGAGCGGCACTACCAGGCGTTCAACACCTTGTGCCGTGAGGATATGACAACGGTTGCGACAGGATTGTTTAACAAAGTGTTCATGTTTTTCAACAACAATTTTGTTGGCGCGATGAATCGAAGAGAAATAGGGTATTGAAGGCAGGTAATGAAGTTCGATGAGTACGGTCACTTCGAGTTTAAATTATAGTTCTATTTTTCCTAATCCTTGTCGAACAATAACAATCTCTTCGCCTGTGCAATCAACAACAGTTGAAGGTATATTTCCACCCGCGCCTCCATCAATAACTACATCGACTTTGTTTTTAAAGTCTTCATAAATTTCTTCAGGCTCGGTGGTGTATTCTTTTATATGATCATCATCTTTAATGGAAGTAGTGATTACCGGATTACCCAACTCCGCCACCAGTGTTCGTGGAATAGTATGGTCAGGAATTCGGATGCCTACAGTTTTTTTATTGACATCCAATATTTTCGGAACTTTGCTACTGGATTCGAGAATAAAAGTAAACGCACCGGGTAGAGAGGATTTTAAAAGTTTAAACACAGGAGTATCCACCCTTTTTACAAATTCTGAAATCTGGCTAAGGTCATTACAAATGAAAGACAGGTCGAGCTTGTTGGGCTTGATGTCCATAATCCAGCACAGCCGTTCAACAGATTTACGATTCATCAAATCACATCCAATACCATAAATGGTATCGGTAGGATATATAATTACCCCTCCGTTTCGCAATACCTCCACCACCCGATTGATTTTGCGCATCTCTGGATTGATGGGATGGATTTTTATTAACTCCGCAGCCATTCCGCTAAGATACTGGTTGATCGTGAACTGTTAACAAATTTGTATTTTTGAAACTTATCGTTCACTTTATGAAAGGCCTTCGAAAGCTAATTCTATTCCTGGTAGGTTCAATTCTGTTAATCACGTTCGTTTTTTACACGTACCAGATTTGCTACACACCTAATATCCTGGTGGGAGGAGAGGATCGGCTGTTAATAATCCCGAACGATGCTACGTTTAAAACCGTACAGGATCAATTGCACCAAGGGCAGTACGTACAGGATCTGATTTCGTTTAGTTTCCTGGCCAAGCTTATGGACTATGATGAAAGTGTGAAGCCCGGGCGGTATATTCTTCGGGCCAATATGAACAACCTTGAAGCGATACGCTTTCTTCGGTTAGGAAAGCAGGATCCCGTAAAGATCACTTTTAATACAGTGCGTCTGATTCCGGATTTGAGTGAAAAAATTGTACGGAATACAGGCATGAAACCTGAGGAGTTTGAAGCAGCCCTGATCAAATTCGCCATGAATAATGAGTACGGCTTCACAAAGGATAATGTGATGTGTATGTTTATTCCAAACACGTATGAAGTGTATTATAATGTTACTCCTGATCAACTTATTGAACGGATGTATTATGAGTACAAGAATTTTTGGAATGATGAGAGAATTCAAAAAGCAAAAGCTGTTGGATTTACGCCTATAGAGATTTCGATTCTGGCTTCTATTGTTCAGGCAGAAACTGTAAAGGAGGATGAAGCACCGATTATAGCGGGTCTTTATATTAACCGGTTAAAGCAGGGGATACCGTTGCAGGCAGATCCTACTTTAGTATTTGCCGTTGGCGATTTTACATTAAAGCGTGTATTGAATGAGCACAAAGAAGTTGACTCACCCTATAACACCTATAAAAATCGTGGTCTGCCCCCTGGCCCCATTAACATGCCTGAAGTAAATATCATTGATGCCGTGTTGAATTATAAGGCTAGCGATTATTTGTATATGTGTGCCAAAGAAGATTTTTCGGGGTATCATAACTTTACCGCATCGTATAAGGTTCATATGCAAAATGCCACACGCTACCAAAATGCACTAACCCTTGAGCAACGAAAAGCACGAGCTGCTGCTCGGAAATAATTTCTTGTTAACTTGATTGCCGATGTATCAATCTGAAACAACTGTTCGTGTACGGTATGGAGAAACTGACCAGATGGCGTATGTGTATTATGGAATCTATGCTATGTATTATGAAGTGGCCCGTGTGGAAAGTTTCCGGCAACTTGGTGTAACCTATAAAGAACTTGAAGAAACGGGGGTAATGATGCCGGTATTGGAGAACCATTCAAAATTCCTGGCGGCAGCGCGATATGATGAAGTGCTTCGCATCGTCACTACGATTCGTGAGAAGCCGTCTGTTAAGATTAAGTTTGAGTTTGAAATTTATAATGAAAAAAACGAATTAATTAATCAGGGCGAAACACTACTCGCCTTTATAGATCAACAAACGCGAAAGCCCAGAAGGCCACCTGAAAAGTTAGTGAATGTGTTACAGCCTTTCTTTTCATGAAGTACAAATATAAGCGATACGTTTTTCGTTGGACCCCCGGAATGTTGATCATCCACTGGATGAGAAAAATAAAATTTAAACGGTGGGATAATGTTTCGTTGTATAAAATTATGAAGCTCCTGGTTCGAAATTTACAACAAGATGAAATCCTGAACCGTGCCAATGCAGTTGCCTTTAGTTTTATTCTTGCCATTTTTCCGGCCATCATTTTTTTGTTTACCCTCATCCCTTATATCTCACAGGTAATCCCTGAAGTTACCTCACAAAGCATTATGGAATTTCTTGCGGAGATGCTTCCCCTCAGCATGTATGAAGTGATTTCATCCACCGTTCAAGACATTATTAGTAACCAACGGGGAGGTTTATTAACCTTCGGTTTTGTGTTTTCGCTTTATCTGGCTACCAATGGAATGATGTCGCTCATGGGCGCATTCAATGCCTGCTATAAAACAGACGATCGAAGAGGCGGCTTTAAAATGCGAATGATTGCCACCGGACTTACCATCAACCTGGCGCTGGTACTTTTTCTGGCCATCATTCTATTAGTGGTGGGACAGCTGGCATTAAATTATGTGTTAACCCATCTGAATGAATTCAACTGGCTGGAAGGCATTGATAAGTTCACCGTTTACATACTCTTTGTGCTTAGATTTTTGGTGATTTTCATTGTGTTTTTCCTAGCCGTCTCCACGATTTATTATTTCGGACCGGCCATTCATTATAACTGGCGATTTTTCTCAATCGGATCATTTCTAGCTACCCTTTTGATTCTGGGTGTGTCCTACGGCTTTTCATTCTACGTCACAAATTTTGGAACCTACAATAAAGTATATGGATCCATTGGTGTGTTAATTGCCCTGATGGTATGGGTGCAATTGGTAACCGTAGTGTTGTTGGTGGGGTACGAGATCAACGCCAGTATCCATAATGCTGCTTACATGCAGGCGCTATGGCATGGTCGAAGATTTAAGCAAACTGAGCCGATATAAAAAAGCCCCGAGAAGTCGGGGCTTTATCTTTAAATTAAACATTCTTAGTGTGTTCCTTCTGTACTGTTAGCCATTTCAATCATGGTGGATAACTCGGTGATCAGTTTATCATCACTTCCGTCAAACCCAACAGATTTAAACCTGATTTTACCTTCCTTATCCAGAACAAATTTGGTTGGAATGCCACTGACCTGAAACTGCTCAACCACTGCATTGTCATTATCCATTAATACATGAAAAGTATATTTGTTTGAGGTAATAAAATCCTTGGCTTCCTTTTCTTTGTTCTCACCTCTTTCCCAAGTGTCGATAAAAATGAATTTTACATTAGGAGTGTCTTTGTACTTGGTAACCATTTTTTGCATTCCCGGAAAAGAAGCTTTACAGGGTCCGCACCACGTGGCCCAAAAATCAACCACCACGACTTTACCCTTGAGTTCGGTAAGACTTACCGTATTGCCGTCCATATCCTTTAAGGTAAATGGAGTTGTTGGTTCATTCATCATGGACTTTTTCAACTCTTCTACCATTTTCAGGTAGCTTTCTTTTTCAAGGGCAGCGATATACGCATCAAACCCCTCTTCCGATTTTTTTTCGATCACATAGGTTCTCTTCAAAATTTCTTTTACAGTGCTTGTTGCTTTCCCATCCCGAACAAACTGTTCCAACTCTGTTTTTACTTTTGCCGATGGTAGAACTTTCTCGGCTAGTAGCGAGTAGGTATTATTTTGATCGGGGTCTCTCCCTTTATTAATAGTAATAGCAGCTTCCTGGGTGTAGGGATATCCCTTGCTGTACTGAACTAAGCGATATTGTACCATAGCATACGTATCAGCAAACATGGCATAGGTATTTTCGCGCTGCGCGGCCCATTGTTTACCCGTGGCATAATCTGGTTTTTTAGCGGTGGGGTTTTTCCATTCAGCCTTCGTGTATTCCGTGGCAAACTTTGAAAATTCTTCCGCTATAGCCAGATCTTCATTTTTCTCCTGCAGGTTCCAGGCAGCAGAGTTGTAGATGGAAGCAACAATCCCCTTATCAGAAAACTGGGAAGCTGCTGTTTTAAGGGCGTCCCATTGTTTGGTACGAACATAACCATTTAACACATTGGCCCTGAGATTAGGTAAGGAGGGCTCATAAGATTTCCACCTTTCATCGGTGGCTATATTTTTTTCAATCTCGGCTAACAATGCTTTTTTCTTTTCAAAATCCTGTTCGCCATAAAACCTCATCATCAGGTCATTAACTTGCCATTTTCCTTCGGGAAACTTTTCCTTTTTGGTTGAGGCGATGAGTTTGCCTTGTTCCGGTAGTTTAGCTACTCCATAGAGCATCTCTATGTAACTGTAATCATCTTCTGTTTTCAGGCCAGCCTTAAGTGTGGTCTCGATTTCTTTTTGAATTATAGATTGAGCCTCACTTTTCTTTTCGGATGTGAGTAAGCTGTAATAAGTGCCTCCAAATTTCTTTTTGGATTCGGGATAGAGAGCAAATTCCTTTTCGAACGATTCAAGTGCCTTTGCTTTGTTTGGTTCGCTACCTGTTTCTTCTGCATAGTATTGATTATAAACGCCCAGGCTGGCATAGGCACCTTTTTTTACTTTGTCTCCCTGATGAAGTAAAATATAATAACCCTCACCGAAGTTGTTATCAAATTTTTTGTCGACAAAAAATCCTAATTGAATGAAGTTTGATGCAGTATCGGTTTTGATGGTAGCCGTATATTTTTTCCCGCTCTTGGTCAACAACAAGTCATCGGCCTTTCTGCCCTTGCTGCCACTCAGGTATACAGCTGCCTCAACCTTTTTTAAGGTGTTGGCTAAATCACCGGCAGGTGAATAGGTTACGGTAATCACATCACCAGCCTTGGGTGCCGATGGGGTGTAAGTGAAATTTTGCTGAGCGATTAACGAGAAGGCGCCAACGAGAGATCCAAACAATAGAAATATTCTCTTAAGCATAATGGAAGGGGTTAGTTTGAGATGTTAGAATAGGAATGTTAAAGTTAAGGTGGCGACAAGTATCAAGCAAGCAGAAAGTGAAGCGCATATAATTCTAAGGAATTACCCACCTTTGCGCTATGTGTAGGGTGTTTTTAATGCTAATTGTTGCTGGTGCAGCACTTTCATGCACCAATAAAGTGTATTTAGTGAAGGATGATTTTCAAACATCTCCCGTTCCGCCTGCACCTGATTATAGCAATGAAGCTCATTGGGCCTCGTTGCCAAACAAAGTGGATGCGGCCGATAGCATACCAAAAAAGTCTAACCTTGTAGACCAACAGACACACGCACAAGCCGATGTGTTTTTTATTTATCCTACCATCTTCACCGGAAAACCTAATAGCAATTATCAGTGGAATGCTGATGTACATGATGAAAAACTGAATGAGGAAATTCAACGAGGAACAATTTTAAATCAAGCTAGTGTGTTCAACGGTGCATGCCGAATTTATGCACCCTATTATCGTCAGGCTCATTTAACTGCTTTTTATACAGACAAAACTCAGGAAGCCGCCAAAGCCCTTGATTTAGCGTACCAGGATGTTAAGACAGCGTTTGAGTATTACTTGGAACATTTAAATCAAGGCAGGCCTATTGTCATCGCCTCGCATAGTCAAGGCAGCTATCATGCGGAACGATTGTTGAAAGAATTTTTTGATGGAAAGGAGTTAAGGAAAAAGTTTGTCGTGGGATATCTGATCGGTCGCGCGATCAACCCCGATGCCTTTACAACCATTCTTCCTACTGAAAAGCCCGATGAAGTAGGGGTGTGGGCTTCCTGGAATACCTTTGCCAGAAATTATTACCCTTCCTCCTATGAACGTTACTTTAAGGGATCTCAATCGACCAATCCACTGCTTTGGAACTCAACAGAAACCTTTGCTCCGAAGGAACTAAATCATGGCGGTGTGGGCCCCCGATTTACCTACATGCCTCACTTGGCAGATGCTCAAAATCACAGCGGTATGCTGTGGATTAATAAACCTTATATCAAAGGCCGAATGTTTTTGCGAACGAAGCGTTGGCACTATGCGGACATTAATTTATTCTATTTGAACCTAAGAGAAAATGTGGAATTACGAGTAATGAGGTTTTTACAATTAAACACTGTGTCTGCCCCAACAGGAGAATAGGGAATGCCAATACAGTTCAAAAGAATTTTCGCAACAAATTTAATACACGTTGCCCGTTCTCTTCTTCACCATTCAATATGTGGTCGAATATTTTTTTGTCTTCTTTCGATATTTCGGTTTTGAACTGAACGCCACTCGAAATGTCTTTGGAGCCCATGTGCCAACTGGGGAATGATTTTTCCTTGATCGGATACCGCTCACCAAACAAAAATCCCGCTTGCGCGGGACTTTGTTTTGCAGGGGAGGAGGGATTACCTATTGGTGATCCCTCTTTTAGGGAGATTCAACTCAAGAATTCCGTTCACTTCGTTCACTCATTTATTGTTGGCTCCAAAGTCGCTCAAGCGCTAAGCTTGGCTCCTTTTCCGCCAACAAAAAACCCTGCTGACGCAGGGATTCTTGTGTTGCAGAGGAGGAGGGATTCGAACCCCCGGACCCCGTGAAGGGTCTCCGGTTTTCAAGACCGGTGCAATAAACCACTCTACCACTCCTCTAATACATTACGTGATACCTTTCTCCTTCAGGTACCTGTATCCTTCAATTGATTTGAAGAATAATTCTCTTCTATAAGCTTCTGATTTCGTTTCAAAAGACTCGCTATGAATCAATTTCCACGGAACCTTACTCTTGGTGTATCTAACTTTACCAAGGTTATGCCTTTTCAATCTCTTCTCAAGATCACTAGCATGACCATAATAAAATGTCTTTGTCTTCTCACTTTGTAAGATGTAGGCATAAAACATCCTTCAAAGCTAAAAGGGTCTCCGGTTTTTGCCAAAGGCACCCCCTTGGGGCAAGACCGGTGCAATGCCAAAGGCATCCCTTCGGGATAAACCACTCTACTGCCAAAGGCACCCCTTTGGGACACTCCTCTGTATGCAGTTTTTTGTGTTTGGGACGCAAATGTAGATTTTTAAATTATTCCCACAAAATGAGAATTGATTCTTCGCTTTAGTTTTCTTCTGCAAAGTCGGGGAATACCTTTTTGATATCCTTCTCGTCTACTTGAGGGATTGTTTTCTTATAGGCATCCAATTCCAACAAGACGATGCGTTGATCTGTTACGGCTAACCGCAATTTTTCAATTTCCTTTTCAAAGTCAGGTTGCCTTCTGGTGGATTTGAGTGCGTACTTTCTGGCGAATTCATCGCCTGCGCTTTGAACCTTATTGCGGATATCAATGCTGATCTTGATTTTATCCATGATATCGTCCTTCGATTTACCAATCACTTCAGTTGCCTCCAAGGTGCTGAGTGTAAGTACGGTAGTTCCCCCTATTCCGGAAACCACCTGCGATTGATCAGGTTCCAGAAATACAGGGGAGAAACCGGTTACTGCACCTAAGGATGCATTTACCACAGATCGATTCTTCTTTCCTTTTTTCGCCCTTTTGTAGTCCTGATTAAGTTTCTTTTGGTTTTCATCTAATTCACGAATCAGCAGAACCGCGCTGATTAAGTTGCCTTTGTATTTATCGTATTGGTGTGCATCTTTCTCCACTACATTTTCAGTATCAGTTATTTGGATCTGGATTTTTCGTTGAATCCGATTATTGGATTTGTCGAGGGCGAAAAAAGTAATTTCAACACTATTCAGTTTTTGCGTCTCTTCTACAAAATCATACCCGGGCAGCCAGATAAATTCATATTGAAGGGGAGTGTTTTCTTTTAGTGTAGAAGCTGGAATTCGTAAATCAGATGACACGAAACCTGCATTGCGAACATTTTCGTCTCCATTAGGATCAGACACATAAATTTTGAGATTGAGTGTCTCGTCTTCTTTAATAGTATAGAGAGAGTCACCAGGCACAATCAATAACTCAGGAGGTAAATCAAGTTGAGTTTGAGCAATGCGAATTTTACCCTTTGTTTCGGCTTTATGGGGTTGATCCTGAACAATAAATTCTATTGTAAGCGGATTGTTCTTCAGTGAATTAAATTGACTTCGCGAAGGTGTCCAGTTGAGTTGACCTTGAGAGGATAACGTTGCACCTTCAGGCATTTGTGATGGAATGGTTTTAAACACAAACGGATCACCATCCAAATCAGAAACATATTCATTGGTTATCTGATAACTATTGCGGGCAGATTGTTTAACATAAAAAATTGGTACCTCTTCTACAGTCGGGGATCGGTTGATGTGATGTATGGTAAAGCTAATGGCCTTTCGTACCCGCCTTCCATCTTTCCAAACAGCTTGAAAAAAAACCGCGAATTCTTTTTTCTGTTCTACTCGATCGACAAGATCATAAGAAGGTGTCCAGGAAAAATTTCCGAGGGAATCGAATTGAATATTGAGGTGTTCAACATTGTCGACCGAAAGACGTTGCAGCGACTCGGGATGAGTAGCGTTTATTTTAAAGGAAAGGGACTGTCCCTCATACAGTGAATTCCATTCTGCTGAATCCGGAAAAATTAACTCATGTCCATTTTGAGCAATGGCTACTTCTGAGGTAATAATTAAGACAGCAAAAAAGAGTATTTTCTTCACAGTAGTTTAAATAGGGGCGTAAATTTACAAAATCAAACGTTTGGGCTTATGCCGGGTAAGAAAAAGTCAATAGAGCCAAATTTCTTTCGTGATGTATATGAGGTGGTGAGACTCATTCCAAAGGGTAGGGTGACCAGCTATGGAGCCATTGCGAATTATTTAGGAACAAAAATGAGCTCCAGAATGGTGGGATGGGCTATGAATGGATGCCCCAAAGGAGTTCCAGCTCACCGGGTGGTCAATCGCAATGGACTGCTTACAGGCAAGCATCACTTTAAAACCCCTTACACGATGCAGCGACTGTTGGAGAAAGAGGGAATTCAGGTGGTCAAAGATAAAATCGTAGGGTTTAGCGATCTATACTGGGATCCATCGGCAGAGCTACTTTAATCAGCCCTTCAAAAAGGGAATATACCTTCCCAAAATTGGAAATATTCATCCAAAAAACCTCAAAATTTTAATTATTAGGGCTATTTCTTACACGGCACAGGGTTTGGCATAGTAGAGAAAACAATCTCGAATACTATGAAAACCCTCATGCGAATTTCCCTGGCAGTGCTGTTGATGAGCGTGTCGGTCATCAGTCAGGCGTTGCCGTTGGAAGAAATTGTAAACATTCCAACCAAGTACAAAAATCTTTTTGTGTTTAAGGCCGACAAGGAATATGTCGGTGCCACCGTGGAGGTGTATTACTCCAACGGTGACCTGGTGACTACGCACAAATTGGAAAAAAGGAAAATGATCATCGATTTCTGCGATACCAAATTTGGTGAGTATACCATTAAGGTTGTCAAGGGAAATAAGAAACAGGAATTCTATTATGTAAAGAAATAATTCAGGGTAACCTGAATCAATGGCAACCAACGTGGGGTTGGTTTTAATCGGGTTAAAGGTCGCTTCGTAATGGGGTGACCTTTTCCTTTTTAGGAAGGTTTCCTAGCAAAGGAGATTAACCACAGACCAAGAAATGTAATGATCCCATTCACGATTAAAATTTCAATGCCGAATTGATATCCGTTAAACCAAGCCGGAGCGTTACTGCTGATCCCATACGATAATGCTGGAGAAAGCACACAGACGATTGGAACAAGTTTATCTCGCACAACTCGTTTCGTGAATATTCCGAAGGAAAAAAGACCGAGTAATGGTCCGTAGGTGTAACCTGCTACATTCAGAACAGCATCAATTACAGAACGCTTATTTACTTCTTTAAAAACAAGAATAATGATCAGAAATAGAAGCGAGAAGCCAACATGGACCATAAATTTTTGTTTGCGCTTTACTTCCTCCGTCTTGTCCTTAAAGTTTAGGAAATCGATACAGAACGAAGTAGTCAATCCCGCTAATGCTGAATCGGCACTGGCATAAGAAGAGGCAGTAATACCCAGTAGAAAGAAGATGCCCACGAGTAATCCAAGTTCGTTAAGCGCCAGGCGCGGAAAGAGTTCATCAGTATATGCGGGGATGTCAAGACCCTTTTGTTTACTATAGATATAGAGCAGCGCACCCAGTACTAAAAAAAGCAGGTTCACAATTACTAACGTGAGACTAAACCAAAACATGTTTTTCTGAGCTTCACCTAGATTTTTGCAGGTTAAGTTCTTTTGCATGATTTCCTGATCCATGCCCGTCATAGTAATAGCAATAAAAGCGCCTCCTAAAAATTGTTTAGGAAAGAATAATGTTGAGTTTGGATCGTCCCAGTAAAAGATTCTTGAATAACCGTTATCGTTAATAGCCTGAACGATATCCGTTAAGGAAAAGTCAAGCGCACCGGCAATTTGCCAGACTGCTATTATTACCGCGGAAACAAGAAAGAAAGTTTGAAAAGTGTCAGTCCAAACGATGGTTTTGATTCCCCCTTTAAACGTGTAAATCCAAATCAAAACAATCGTTGCGGCTACTGTAAAAAAAAACGGGATATTCCAGGCATCGAATAAGAACAGCTGGAGCACAGTGGCTGCCAGGTATAATCTTAACGAAGAGCCAATAGTACGGGATATCAAAAAGAAAAGCGCCCCTGTTTTGTATGACCATTGATCGAAACGTTGTTCGAGGTAAGTGTAAATCGATACGAGGTTCAGTCTGTAGTAGAGTGGCATGAGCACACCAATGATTACCCAATACCCAACTAAGTAGCCCAGTACGATCTGAAAATAGCCAAACCCAATTTTACCTACGTTGCCCGGAACTGAAATAAACGTTACCCCTGATAAGGATGCTCCAATCATTCCGAACGCTACCAGGTACCAGGGGGATTGACGGTTTGCAGTAAAGAAAGTGTTGGTGTCAGCACCCCTGGAAGTGAGGTAAGATATTATAATGAGTGCAAGAAAGTAGACTGCTAAAATTGAAATTACCAGTATCGGGGTCATGGGGTATTAATTCAGATGCAAAAAATGGTTAAATCCCGTTAAATCCAAGTATAGGTTAAATGAGGTGATTTTCTTTAATTTTGCATGAGAAACAAACGGGAGATGAAGCACGATTTTCAGGAAAAAGAATTAGTGGATGTGCTGGAGGTTATTGAAACCACCGACCTGATGGATTTGGTGATCTTCAATGATGATGTGAATACATTTGACCATGTTATCCAAACGCTCATGAAGGTTTGCAATCATACCGCAGAACAAGCGGAGCAATGCTCATTAATCATTCACTATCGAGGGAAATGCACGGTGAAAAACGGAGATTTCGAATTTCTCCGACCGATGCGGGATGCTATTTGTGATGCGGGGATTGATGCCAGGATATTATAATCGGAATTTTAACTCAAACAGTTTAAGACACCTTGGATTATCCATCTAAGCTTATTGAAGATGCTGTGAATCAGATTTCAAAGCTGCCGGGCATTGGAAAGAAGACTGCTTTGCGATTGGTGCTGCACCTCATCAAAGACAAGGAAGAAAGCACAGCGGCCCTGACGGAATCGTTGAATAAATTACGCTCGGGTATTCGGTTTTGTACGCGCTGCCACAACATCACCGATACGGAAATCTGTTCTATTTGCACCAGTCACAGACGTGATCGGAGTATTTTGTGTGTGGTGGAAGATGCTAACGATGTTATGGCCATAGAAAACACAGCTCAATTCAATGGTGTGTATCATGTATTGGGCGGAGTGATTTCACCCATCAACGGAGTTGGACCATCAGAACTAAAAATTGAATCACTGGTTAGCCGACTGAACCACGGGCAATCGGAAATTAAAGAATTGATTCTGGCCCTTAGTCCAACTATGGAAGGTGACACTACTGCATTTTATATTCATAGACGCATTAAAGACTTATCATTGAAAGTCAGTGTGATTGCACGTGGAGTGCCAGTAGGAGGTGACCTGGAATATGCCGATGAGATTACCTTAGGCAGAAGCATCACCGGACGAACCCTCTTCAACTAATCCGCTACACCCGTATTCCAACTTCCGGTTTTAATTCTTTTCTTTGTCTGCTTCAAAAAATTTATGAATAAGAATCTTTCTGCTCGTATCGATGCCATTCAGGAGTCCGCCACACTGGCCATGGCGGCAAAAGCCCGTGAGTTCAAGAACCGTGGGCTGGATGTAATCAACCTGAGTTTGGGCGAACCTGATTTTAAAACCCCAACGCACATTTGTGAAGCCGCCAAGAAAGCTATCGATGAGGGCAAGTATTTTGCGTACCCTCCTGTTGCCGGCTATCAGGATTTGCGTGAAGCATTGGCAGCAAAGTATCAGAAGGAAAACAATGTGCCCTACAAAGCAGAGAACATTGTTGTATCCAATGGGGCCAAGCAATCTATTGCCAACACCATGCTGGCGCTCTTAAATAAAGGAGACGAGGTGATTGTATTCTCACCTTTCTGGGTGAGTTATGATGCGTTGGTCCGATTGGCAGAAGCAACACCGGTGTTAGTGAAGGGTACGATTGAACATGATTTCAAAGTCACCGCTGCTCAGGTGGAAGCTGCGATTACCCCCAAGACACGCGCCATTATTTTCTCATCACCCTGTAACCCCACAGGTTCTGTTTTCTTAAAAAAGGAATTGGAAGCCATTGCTCAAGTAGTACTCAAGCACGAAAATTTGTTGATTATCGCAGATGAAATCTATGAGCACATCAACTTCACCGGAGAGCATGTGAGCATGGCTTCGTTGCCCGGTATGTTTGATCGTACCATTACAGTGAATGGTTTTGCGAAGGGTTTTGCCATGACGGGATGGAGGGTTGGATATATTGCTGCGCCTAAATGGATAGCAGACGGATGTAATAAGGTTCAAGGTCAACTTACTTCTGCCAACTGTTCTATTTCACAGCGCGGAGCGCTCGCGGCTATAACCAGTGATTTAAGCCCTACCCACAAAATGGTGGAGGAGTACCGGCACCGTAGGGATGTAGTATTTAATTTGTTGAAAGAAATCCCGGGTGTTAAAGCAAACTATCCACAAGGTGCTTTTTACTTTTTCCCGGATATCAGTGAATACTTTGGTAAATCAGACGGATCGAAAACGATCAGCAATAGTGATGATTTTTGCATGTATTTACTAGAGGAGGCTTTGGTGTCGCTTGTGCCGGGTGAAGCTTTTGGTGATGATCATTGCGTAAGGTTGTCGTATGCTGCGGCTGAGATAGATTTAGTGGAGGCATTGAAACGTATAAAAGAGACTCTAGCAAATTTGAAATAGGGGAGTTATACAATTCCCTTTTTTGCGATCTCAATTTTCTCCGCCATCCGGTTAAAAAATTTATTACGCTCTTTCTCACCTGTTGTACTGATAAGAACTGATCTGTTTTGTAAGTTGTTCGTAAAGTATTCTGTTTGCCTGCAGAAAGCTTCGCTGGTGGTCATTAAGATTTCCGTGATGTTGTGAATGACATACACGGCCCTTTTCTCTCCCATTCTGAACAACACATTGTTGTCGGCAATTAATATTTCGTTTTTGTAAAGTTTAAAGGGCACCTGATCAGACTTAACACCGTTCGCAGCCTTTTCCCGAACACCCTGAAGTAACTGAGCATATTGATCTAAGAGGAGGTGTGCATCAGCGGCTGAATTAAAAAATCCTGACTCATAATAGAACTCAATCTGCTTGAGTGTAACATTTGTAGTTTCGTCACTCCACAATTCTATACTGGGAATTTTGTTGTATGAATCTGATATTTTCCTTCCGAGTGTTATGTATTCGCCTGACACGAGTGGTGGCCTGAATTTTTCTGATTGAAGATTTGAATAATTCAAGACGGATTTCATCCAGAAAAACATCTTAAAAGCCGAGAGTTCAGGAAAATCAAAATAATGGAACACCGGAACATCTTTTGCGCAGAAAACAATTTCTTTTTCAGCCGGAAACGCGGCAATGGTTTCCAGGTTTTGTAAGATGGACCGTAACCACTTTTCGAAGGTTTCGGGTGTGTTATTAACCACCTGATGCCGAAAGGGTACAATTTCGGAAGAGGTGCCCAACAAAACATCCAGTGATACACCGAATTGATTGCACAGAACTTTGGCTTCATCTAATGAAAGCACAGTTTCGCCACGCATTCTGCGGTATGCACTATCCCGGCTAATATTTAAGAGTTCAGCAAGTTCATCGGCAAGGGAGACATTGGGAGGCAGTCGCTTTTTTACCTGCTCCAGGAATGAGGATTGGATGTTATCAGCGGCCATCAAATAGAGGTAGTTGCATATAATACTACAACTTTTGTGTGGATTTGCAAAAAATGCAACTGGTAAATCCTGCCTTGGCATTGTTATGGGTTTCACACAAAACAAACTAATGAGGGGTGCGGAGTTTAGGGTTGGTCTACGGGTTCGTCTAGGTAGTTTCGATGTATCATATGGGTGCAATCAAAAAAAGAATTTAAGTGACCGGGTTACTTAAGGTGAGAAATTGCACTAATGGTTTTACACTTCATCAGTAAACACTGCAAACATGGATTATAACAGACGAAACGTAGATTTTCAATTAGGACTTCTTCACTTTGTTCATTTGCTGGTAACCGTGGACGGAAAAATTGATGATCGTGAACGGGAGGCCATTCATTCCATTAAAGGTGAAGAAGAAATTCCGGGTAGTGTGTTTCACCATTTTGTTAGAAGCATCACTGGCAAAACAGAACACGACGTGTATCGGGAGGGAATGCGATTATTGAGCCAGTGTAATGATGAGGAAAAATTATCAGCCTTTGTTCACCTGTATAGGTTAGCCCAGGCTGATGAGCATCTGGATGTGAAAGAAGTAAAACTTCTTCTGTATTCCATTAAACAAACGAACATTGAATTTAATGACGTTGTGTTAACCGCTCAACTAGCATTGGCTCAAGAACAGGTAAGGAAGCAAAAACGAGTAGCATAAAAAAAGGCAATATGGAAACGATGAACATGTATGATCAGTTTGACTTCAATGTATTTATGAGGAGACGAGGAGTAATGTCTTTGATGGGTGCAGTACTGTATGCTGTTATTGTATTGCTTCAGCTATTTTCGCTATGAATCAGTTATTACTAATCATTGATTCATTGCTGTTTGCGGTGAAACCAGAAATCCCGATTAACAATCAAGTACAGGATCCAACGAATTATCTGATTGTCACCCACCGGCAAGCCTATTGCGGTAAAATTGTTTTTCAGGATGACACCATAATTAAGTTCAGAACAGAGGAACTCAAGCCGATTAAAATTCTTAAAATGAACATTAAGCAAATTTCAATTTTGAAACAAACCCCAATCGGGTAGTCAATATGAATAGAAAGATTTTATTCTTCATTGTGATTTTAATGTTGCTCATACTTACCTTTTTAGCGGAAGTGGTTTCAGTGCATTAGAGTTAGAAATATGACAGTATTTGAATGAAATATTGTCATCAGGAACCAATGCTGCTGATAATATTTGTTACACTAAATACTATCAATGTGACTATAGGCAAAAGTATTTATCGTTCAATGGCAATTGGGTTACTTGTTTTGCTCGTTTTTTCCTGCAGCGAGCTAGAGATTACACCCTGGGAAACGAATTGTAAGACTTTTTTATTGGGTGACAAAGATGGTTTTGGAATTGGACTTTCAGAAGGCGAACCCTGGGTTTTACCCGGGGGTACAGCCTTGCCAATAGATTACCGGAGTTCAGGGGATCCTGTCTTTACCGACATCTATCCGGCAGATATGGCTGAAAGTGAAATGCCCTCTCATCAAATTGTGTTCACCATTAATTTTAAAAAACCCTCACCATCTATTGCGAGTGCAACTTTGAGATTTTCAACAGCAGGTATTCAGGATGGAGATGCACAAGTAGTTGGATCCGATACGGATGTTAAACTTTACGTGGATGATCATGAAATACCCAATGCTTTCGATCAACTTGATCAATTTGATTTTATAGATGGGCACTGGGCTGACTTTTCGTCCACGCACGAACTAGAAATTTCGAATAGTCTTTTACCTGTTTTTCGTGATGGTAAAGTTGTTGTACGGATGGAGATATTAAACCTTAACCCAGATTCGCAATCATTTGATGGCTTTGCTATTGATTATTGTGAATTAAGTATTTGTGTGGAGGAGCAACAGCAGTCGAAAAATTAATACTTCCCCTCAAACTGTTTATCTAACGGTCCAATCCGTTCGAGATCTTCCAGAATTTTTTTATCGAGAGGAGTTTCCTTGATAACATTGTAATTATCCCAAAACTCTTTGTTGTAAGGCAAATCCTGATACTGAAGACCGTAGTTGCGCATTTTCTCAACTGACCTGATCCGATCGGATGTGTTGTTTGTAACCCGGTTGATGAGAAGTTGTTGAGATAACTCTGTTTCAAATTTCAGCACATCAGTTTTAATGTCATACCAATTTACCTTGGAGGTGATGCTCATGTAGCTCAAATACATCTTTCCCTCAAACCGTCTAAAGTCAATTGTTTTATGAAGGCCGGCAAAACGACTTACTAAATTTTTCTTTTTCCCCAGCAATTCGTTGGATGAACCGGTATTCCACTCCAGGTGAATGATGGAATAGTCTTGTTTGTCGACAAATATTTGAAGGAAATAATCGTGCTTGTGCGTGATAACAAAAATTTCTGATCCGTTGTAGTATGAATCCTTTTCACGGGTCATACTGGCGTACATTTCCTCTCGCTCTTCAATTTGCCGGTACCGAATGTTGTTGTGTAGCAGCAAATCCTCCAACAAATTATCTTGATCAAAATAGGAGGTGAACTTGCTTTCATAACCAATACTCTTTCGAACTTCGAGCAGTCGAACACCTTCCCGCAGTTTGAATTTATTGCGGGGACGTTCATAGCTTTCATCAAAAATCTCAACAGCAGCCTCCAGCAACGAAATATAGGTGCCGCCAACTTTCTTTATATCGCGATAGAATCCTTCCAGCAAGAAGGGTTGCATGGGATAATTTTGCTCAATGCGATTAAGTGCAATGCGTAAGATGTCACTGCCTGAAAGCGAATCACTTACCAACACTTCTTTCAACAGCGTGGAAGATGGAACCAACTCAAGAGTGATGGGTGCTGCCGAGAGCAATGACCACACCGGTGATTCAAAATTGGAGTATCCCAGCATACTAATCACCAGGATTTCGTTGCGATATTCTTCCGGAATGTGAAAATCAAAGTCGCCCTGCAAATTACTGATGGTACCAATAGGCTTTCCTTTAACTCCAATGGAAGCAAAGGGCAATGGCTCATGGGTATCCCGGTCAGTTACCTTACCGGAAATAGTAAGTTTCTGAGCGACACCCCAAGTTGTAAATAGGGCCAATATGATGGTAAATAGAAATCGCATGGTGATTCTGCTCAAGATGTATAATCAGGGAGTCCTTTCAAACTGGAAGTAAGATTATCTGCATTTTTGAAGCATTAGCCGTACGAAAGAATTACTTAACGGGTTTATCTTCTTCTGTGTAACTTTATCAGTCAAATTGTGGGCTTGATCAATCTCGATAAGATACCTGGCATCTGGAAAAGGGCATACCTGCTGTTGTGCTTATGGTATCTTATTAACTATTCGGTAGGCGCCATCTTGAAGTGGAAACTGGATTACCCTTCAGGCTACATTTTTTGGAATGCGCTGTATCTATACGAAGCGCTGGTAGTGCTCATCATTGCCGTCTTATTTTACTCACATTTCCTGTTTCAGTTTAAACTCTACATTCAGGTGGCGGGTCACCTGCTGGGTGTTATGGCCTTCTTTTTATTGATGGGGTCACTCTCCTATTACCTGGAAGATTACATTGAAGGTTATGTATATTTTGAAAACTGGAAAGAACATATTTTAGGATTACTGAAATGGGAAGGATTGCATTTCCATGATCAGTACATTGTTACAGCCGCGGTATACTATGTGATCCGGTACTTTCAAAGAATGCAAAAGCGTGAGCAGGAGAAAGGTGAGTTGGCATTGAAGAATCGCGAAATGCAACTCTCTTTATTAAAGTCGCAGATTAATCCTCACTTCTTATTTAATACACTGAATTCTATCAATATGCTGGTAAGCTCCAGTAAAGAGCAGGCCCGAAAGGTAATCACTCAATTGTCCGATATTTTCCGGTATGCATTGGATTCGCATGGCGACCAGATGGTTAAACTGATTCATGAACTGGATTTCATTGATAACTATATTCGAATTCAACAAGTAAGGTTTGGTCAACGGTTAAAATTTTTGAAACAGGTAGATTATACCTGCCTTGGCATCGTTATTCCACCGATGATTCTCCAACCCCTCGTAGAAAATGCCGTGAAGTACGGCATAGCTCCCAAGGATGAAGGAGGAACCATTATGCTTACCGTAAAACGGATTAATCAGATGATTTTTTTTGAAGTAAAAGATGATGGTTTGGGCACGAATGCGAAGAAAGTGATGGACGGAAGCTCCAGCGGAGTGGGCATAAAAAATACCGACCAACGATTAAGAAGTACCTTTGGCCCTGGCTCGGGCTTGCGCATTCATTCCAATGAATGGGGCTATTCCGTAAGTTTTTTCATTCCGGTGAGTGAGGAGGAGAGAATACCCGAACCTTTTGAAGAAGTAAATAGTGAAGCTGTATGAATATAACGTGTTTAATTATTGATGATGAACAATTGGCCCGTGAACTGTTGCGTGAATACATCGGACTGATACCGAATATGAGCGTGATCGGGGAAGCTTCCAAGGGGAAGGATGCGGTGGAAATGATCGATGAAATGAAACCCGACCTTATATTTCTGGATGTTCAAATGCCGGGCATGAATGGTTTTGATGTGTTGGATGAAATTGAACATGACCCTTTTGTGATTTTCACGACAGCGTACGATCAGTACGCCATCAAGGCCTTTGAAAAAAATGCCGTGGATTACTTATTGAAACCACTGGATCAGGAACGCTTCAAATTGGCCATTGAACGTGCGGTGAACCGTATGAAACTGGAGCAAAATAATGTTGGAGAATTATTGAGGAGCCTTAAAACAGAGAATAAAACATCGTATGACTCCCACATTTTTGTACAGAAATCAGAAAAATTGTTAAACCTGCCGGTAGAAGAAATTATGTTTTTAGAGGCCTCCGGAGATTATACCATTCTCACCACGAAGAGCGATCAGTTTGTAAGCTCTTCCGGAATCGGGAAACTTGAGGAAATCTTAAATCCTGAAACTTTTATTCGGGTGCATCGGAGCACGATTATCAACATCAACTTTTTGAAAGAAATTGAAAAACACTTTAATGGTGGTATGATCGTAAAAATGCAAACCGGCAAAAGTTTTCCGGTAAGCCGCACCTACGCCAAAGTGATTAGAAAGAAAGTGGTTTGATAAGTAATAAGTCCCCCGTTGAAGGAGGTTAGAGGGATGTTATTTCGGAGGCAGTTCAATTGATTCTCGATATTGAATCACTACTCCTTTAACATGAGGCTGGAGCAATGCTCTTAATCGTTCTTCCATTTTTGATTTAGCGTCCTGAACGAAAGATGCTTGTTCGGAATACCTGCGGGCATCATTGATGAATGCATTCGTAGCTGCAGTGCGATCATCAGGATCCACCCAGTTCCAGAAGCCATGTTCATCGCGATAGGTTATGTCTCCCTTTGACTCAACGGATAGAATTTTTGGGTCCGGCAGAAGAACAAAGGCTTTATCATCTTTCAGAGTGATGGAAAATTTTTGGTGCAGGTCAAATCCGGCCTTGGCTTCAAACGTTCCGTTGATGGCAATTTGTTTCGTACTCCCCAACCAGGTATTCTCCCACATATACCGGTGTTCAAAATTTTGTGAAAGCACGGCCAGCTCTAGTACAGGTGTTTGCTGATTCAATACGATGATGTTATTCACTGTGATTTCCGGTGTAAACTGAAATGCGTTGCGAAAGTCTTCACCCAACGTTTTGGCGGCTTCATAGCTCCGTTGGGCCAATTGTGTGGGAATGGTGACCAGCACGACATACGCAGCAAGAGCACCCACAATAACCAAGATGATTAAAAGCTTAAGGTTGCGCGAAATCATGAGTGAAGGTGCATTATTTTTATCAGACTCATTTTGTTAATCGTATCATTCTTCGCATCGTTTCCGGAATGCTCTCATTGGTTTTGATTTCCCCAGCCACAGAAAGCTGAACCAGTACAGGGTATTCGTTAACTATGCCATACGCGATTATTTGACACGCCTCTATTTCACCATTCACGAATGTGGTGATTTTGAATGCATTAACTTCAGTATCCTTGAGAAAGCACGAGATGTTCTCTCGCGTTGATTTATAGCTACTTCGCTCAAGTTCTTGCGCTGCATCTTCTGCCATATAATTTAACATTTTACCATCCACATAGGACCAAGACATATTGTATTCACCACAATCTACTTTGTGTTTGGATTTGGCTTCACATCCATTGGGGATGGAATACGTGTTTCCGCAAAAAGACAATTCAGTAACCCTACTTACAATTGCCATGAGCATGAAAGCGCCAAACAAGCCAAGAAATATAAGTGTTCTGGGTGTCATGATTAAATTTTTACTTTATCATCCAATGGGAAGCAAGGTAACTTACCCGTATAGATTACTTACTTTTTTAGCAGTTATCTTTTCTTCTTCCCCTTGCTAATCACTTTTTTCTTTTTGACTGCGAGCTTGCCAATCGATTTACCGCTGGCGATTTCTTTCTGCACGCGCAGCGGAAGCCTGGAAGCAATAATACTGTAGGACAGCTTTAGGTATTTTTCCCACTCTTTTTTTGAAAACCGTTTAATATCGTCCACGAAAATCCACTTGTTGCGTGCCATGTAGGGTGCTGGCATAAAACCCACACGGTTTGAAAGTATTTCAAAATCCTCATCGGAAGTTTTGAAGGAGGCTGAAACGGGTACATTGTCGGGAGCGGTAATAAGAAACATTTTACCCCCGATATTAAAGCACAGGTGGTCTCCCCACTTGATGTCTTCGGTAACACCGGGAAGGGTGAAGCATAGATCACGGATTTCGGAGATGGTCATGGTTTTGGTTTGATTAAAATGAGACGGATCTGTGTAATAGATAATATTAACCTAAATCTATAGGCTGTTCAGAAGTTCTTCAGTTATGGTTAGTGTATAAGTGCCGACTTGTTCTCTTGCAGAAAATTTCCAGAATTGTCTAAGTCTTAGCGTATCATAGAGTTTGCCGTCAACAAAAATGTCAAATCTGGTGACAGGAGGTATCGTATCAAGAGGTTCATAATAATCAGGTGGAATATCATTTTTTCCTGTGAGCCCTCGGCCTTGATGAAATTCAATGTCTCCACCTGAAGGAACAGAGTGAATTGAATCGTTGAAACGAATTCCGTGATCATCTGGATCAATAATGGTTTTTATTACTATTGCCTTTGAGGACTCATTAATTACTCTGAAGTCAGAATTTTCAAAATAATCACATCCAGTAGCCAGTATTAGGATCAATATTGAAAACCAAGTCTTTTTCATGATAACCGTTTAGTAAAGTGGACCGTTGACCTACAACACCAAAGTATATCACCTCTCCGTGCATTACCCTTATAAACCTACAAAAAAAGTCCTGACGATACTGTCAGGACTTTGTGGTGAGGGAGATTAGGCTTGAAAATTATTCGTTTCGTAAAGAATCTACCGGGTTTGTTGTAGCGGCTTTTATCGATCGGGCACTTACTGTGAGCCATGCAATCATCAGCACCAGCAAACCAGCCAGCAGGAATACTACAGGGTTCAGGTCAGTCCTGTATGCAAAGCCCGAAAGCCATTGATTCATAAAGTAGTATCCCACGGGTACTGCTATAAATGCTGCTATCACAATGAGCAGAAGAAATTCTTTGGAGAACATTCCAAGGATACCCGTAACAGAAGCGCCCAACACTTTTCGAATGCCAATTTCTTTTGTACGACTTTCCACGCTAAAAGAAACGAGTGCAAATAATCCCAAACACGCAATGGCTAAAGAGATGACAGAAAACACTAAAAATATTTGTGAGAACCGCTGCTCCGATTGATACTGGCTGTTCAACGCTTCTTCTGCAAAGCGTGCATCCAGAAGGGTACTTGGAAAGTGCTTTTTCCAGAGTTTGGTGACTTCCTCTCGTGAGGTAAAGGTATTGCCGGTTAACCGAACTGCGATTTGTGAAAACCCACCGCGCAATAAATAGAGACACGTGGGCTCTACCCTGTGGTGCAGTGAGTTATAATTGAAGTCTTTCATGACCCCGATCACCTCTCCATCACGTCCCTGGAATTGAAATATTTTGCCAATGATCTCATCGGGTGAGGAATACCCATAAGAATGGGCAAGGGCTTCATTTACCACAAATCCTTTCGTTGAATCTGCTGCATTTCCCGCTTCAAAGAAACGACCGGCCAACAATTTCATCTGATATACTTCGAGATAGTCGAAATCGGTTCGCACACGATACACCGTAGTATTTACTTTTTTGCCGCTGGCATCTTCCATTTCTGCTACCGAATTTCCTAAACCTCCTGCCAAAGTTGTGTTTGAACGTGTTATACCATTCACAACCGGAAGAGACTTTATGTCGTGAGCAAATGCTTCATAGCCACTGATCACTTCCTGACTGCCGTTGACACCGAGCATTAATAAATGCTCCTGATTAAATCCTAAATCCTGATTTTGTATGAATTTTAGTTGACGCTGCACTACCAATATTCCAACGACTAATAAAATGGTAATGGAATATTGTAATACCACTAAACTCTTTCGCAGCAGTACACCAGCTGTGCCTGTTTTCAATTGACCTCTCATAATACTTATCGGCCGGTAAGAGGAGAGCATGAGGGCTGGGTAAAGCCCGGAAAAAATTCCTACTAACGAAGTGACAGCCAAAAGAGTAAGAAGCGTTTCGGGCGAATACAGGTTCATCACCGGTTTACCCGTCAGACTTTCAAACAAGGGTCGCGCGAGTTCAATCCACACAATGGCTAATACAAGAGAGGTCATGGCCAGCATCCACGACTCCGCTAGGTATTGTCCGATTAATTGTCTTTTGTATGCCCCCATTACTTTTCGCATACCCACTTCTTTAAATCGTCCTGATGAGAATGCGGTGGCCAGGTTCACGTAATTAATGCAAGCCAGCAAGAGAACAATCAAGCCAATCGTTCCGAAAATCACTACATAGCTTACACTGTTGGTTTCTTTGATTTCGTATTTGATTTTAGAGTGCAGGTGTATATCAGTAAGGGGTTGCAAAAAATATTCATAACTGATTTTCCACTCCCGGTTTTGCTTGCCCATGTATTTTTCAATGAGCTGTGGAAGTTTTGCTTCAAGATGATGGGGATCACTTCCATTTCGAAGGAGAAGATAGGTATAGTATCCATTGTTATACCAATCGTATCCACGCGGATCGGTAGGATTATTAACCTCAAAAGTTTTGAAAGAGACTAAAGCAGTGTAATTGAAATGTGAGTTCAGCGGGCAATCTTCAATCACCCCGGTTACGGTGTAGGCTTTGCCTTTTCCTTCAGGGTCCTGTAGGAAAATGGTAAGATCTTGGCCAATAGGATTTTCATCGCCAAAATATTTTATAGCCATGCTCTCGCTCAGCACGATAGAGTATGGTTCGGTCAATGCGGTTTTTGCATTGCCTGATTTTAGTTGAAAACTGAAAATGTCGAAAAACGAAGGCTCCGTCATGAGCAGGTAATCTTCCATAAATTGTTTGTCACCGCGTTGTACGATTGCATCATTGTTATCAATGATTACAGCATTTTCTACTTCTGGCAAATCACTGATTAAAGCCGTACGCAATGGGGTTGGAGTAACAGCTTGTTGCATTCTATCCGACTCGGAAGAGAAAACTCCGCTCACACGATAGATGCGATTCGCTTTATCATGGAACTGATCGTAACTCAATTCGTTTATGACCCAAAGTCCAATCAATGCAAAACAGGCCAGCCCCACCGATAGGCCAACCGCATTTAAAATAGTGTAGCCTTTATTTTTGATGAGGTGGCGAAGGGCGGTAGTGAAATAACTTTTCAGCATAGTGGTCAGGGATTATTCAGTTCGTAAAGAATTGACTGGATTTGTGAGCGCTGCTTTAAGTGTTTGTGAGAAGATAACGGAACAGCCCACCAACAGGAGTATTAGAAATCCGGTTAACATCTCCACCGGACCGATTGTAATTCGATAAGCGTTGAAGTCGAGGATCACCCGATCGAATAGCAGGTATGCAGCTGGCAATGCAATACAGGCAGCTATTAACAACAATCCAACGAATCCTTTCGAAAGCAATATGATGATCTGAAATATTTGCGCGCCTAATACTTTCCTGATTCCAATTTCTTTTGTGCGTCTCTCGGTGGTGTAGGATGCCATGCCCAACAGTCCTAAAATGGCGATAGCCATGGCCAATAATCCTATGAATCCAAACACACGCATCAACCGCACGAAAAATGCATAGGTCTCCTGAATACGCACATCGAAAAATGAAGCTGTAAATGGTTCATCAGGATGAATAGATTTCCAGGTACTTTCTAAAGCTGTCATTGTTTTCAGGATATTGGCACTGTTCAAATGAAGGTTAGCATAGCTGAATTCAGCTGGATTATGTTTAAAAAAGAAAGCCTGTATTGGATTTTCTAATTGTGTGTAGTGAAAATCCTTGACCACTCCGATAATCTGCTTGAGTTCGCCATTCACAAAAACAGATTCATTCAATGCATAGATCGGTGCGTTGATTTTCAAAATGGGTAAGAACTTTTCATTGATGATGATGAAGTTTTTATCCACCTCGGAATCGTGAAAATTACCCCCCGCCAGAAACTTAAAATCTAACTCCTTTATGTATTGAGGTTCAGTTGATATGGAATGAACATAAAGCGAATCATGGGCATCGTTGAATGTCACCAGGTCAAAATTTGTAGAGGCTGTACCCGGAACAAGTGAAGAAAATGATACCGAGGAAACATCAGGATTATTTTGAAAGGCGTTGGAGAAAATCTGGGGATTACTTCCGTTCAAATCAACAACAAGCATGTTGTCTTTATGAAATCCAAGATCTTTATTGATGGAGTATTGATATTGCTGGTACATGATGGTCATTGCGGTAAACAGGAAAAGGGAAAGTGTAAACTGAAAGACAACCAGGGCATTTCGAATACTCATTCGCCCGGCCAGTTTTAGATTCTTGATTTGTTTGAGCGCTTCAACAATGTTTACACGTGAGAGGGCAAGCGCGGGCAGGATGCCGGCCAACAATCCGGTAAACAAAGCAAAGACTACAAATAATGACACCAAAGGAACGGTTAGCTGAAGATCAAACAGTTCGGTTGCGCGTGGTATATTCTCCATCACATGAGGTGTGATCATGTTGAAAATACTGATGGCGATGATCAATGCCAGTAAAGCAACAAAAATTGATTCCAGCAAAAACTGGCTGATAATTTGACTTCGATTGGCGCCTGATATTTTTCGAAGCCCAACTTCTTTGGCGCGTTGTAGCGCCCGGGCAATCGAAAGATTTGTGTAATTGAAACAGGCAGCAAGTAAAATGACAAGGGCAAGCCCTGATAAAATAAACAGCGCTATATAAATCATCTTTGACCCGATTTCACTGCTCAGGTTAGGTCCTGGTACGATTGCCAAAAGAGGTTGCAGGGAGAAAGAAGCATGGAAAGCGCTTTTATCGGAATATACCTCTTGAACAATGCCGGACAAAGATTGCTGAAGATCGCTCGCACTGGCCCCCGGAGAAAGTAACACATACACATAACTTGTAAATAGCCGGTCCCAATATTCTGTCGTTGGATAAAGAGCTGTTGACCCATCTTCTGCCAATACAATCTTTTCCAGAATGGGCACTGTAGAAAAGGATGCAAGCGCCTCAAATTGCATATGAGAATGTTGTGGGGCATCGGCCAGGAGTCCGGTAATCTTGAATGTGCCTAGTCGTTTGAGTGAAATGGTCATCCCCAATACATCTTCTGTTTTAAGTAATTTCAGTGCTGCGCTTCGTGTTAGAATTATGGAATAAGGTTCAGTTAATGCAGTCTTTGGATTGCCGCTTAATAGTGAAAATGAAAAGACCTCCAGAAATGATGGTTCAGTAAAGTATCCGGAAAGATTGATTTCAGAATTGTTTACCAGCACCTCATCGGTAAGGCTTTTTCGAATGCGTACAGTTTTTTCTACTTGACTTAAGGGTTTAAGTTTTTCAACAAGCCTTAAAGGCGCAGTAGCCTTTTCGTCAACGGAGCGTTCAGGATCATACGTTGTGCTGATGACACGGTAAATTCTACTTTTGTTGGTGTGGAAGTGATCAAAGTCGAGCAAATTAATGAGCATGGCAATGATCAACATTCCAACAGACATACTCAGCGCTAATCCAACCACATTAATTACTGTAAACAACTTGTGCCGGGTGATATTGCGGAAGGCAATTTTGATATAGGTTTTGAGTATGCGCAGATCCATACCTTTTTTTAATTCAATTACTCACTTCGTAACGACTTCACCGGATTAGCCACGGCAGCGCGGATGGATTTATAGCCAACCGTAAGTAATGCAACTAACAATGATACTCCGCATGCCCCTGTCAAGATCATCCAGTCAATTTCGATCCGGTAGGCAAAAGACGAGAGCCATTCCCGCAAGGCCCACACCGAGAAAGGAGCAGCAAGTATAAAACCGATGGCAACCAATTTTAAGTAATCCTTCGAGAGTAGCACCATTATTTGTGATACCGATGCACCTAGTACTTTTCGCACACCAATTTCTTTTGTTCGCAGGGCGGTGTTAAATGATGCCAGGGAAAACAAGCCGAGGCACACTAACGCGATAGCGACAACGGCAGCCATGGTGAAAAGCGCACTTCTTTTTTTATCGGCTTGGTAAAAGTCTGCCAGACGTTGATCGAGGAAATTGTATTCCAACAAGTGATTGGGATCCACCCGATGAATCGCGGCACCCATGGCTTCCAGGGCCTTGTCCACGTTGGTATTTTGCAGACGCACGGTGAAATAGTCGATGTTGCTGATCGGATTGTTTCTATAGCCAATCACCATCGGTGCAATTTTTTGATGCAGGCTTTGGAAGTGAAAATCCTGCACGATACCAATCACAGTAGCACGATAGGGTTGGTCTAATAATTCTTCTTCTGCGCCCCCCAGTTCAGAAGGTATTACCACTTGTGCTCCTTCGCGCACACCAAGTTGTGCAGCTGCTGTTTCGTTTAGGATAACGGAAGATGAGTCGGCCGGGAATGATTCTTGAAAATTTCTACCTGTCAGTAGTTTTATTTCGAAGGTGGCAAGGAAATTCTCATCGGCACCAATGAAATAAGCAGAGGGCCCTTTCGGGTTCTCCGTAGTATTCACACGGACCTGTGGTAGATTTTTCCATTCACCGGGCACACGCGAAGTTACTGTTACGTGCGATGCTTCTGGAATGGCTTTCAGATCGTTTATGATGGTTTGAAAGCCACGTCTCACTTCGCCACTATTAATATCAAGCACTACCAGTTGTTGCTGATTAAAACCCAAACTCTTGCTGTTTACATATTGAATCTGCCGATTTGCAGTGAGTGTGGCAATGATCAACGTAATGGATAAGAAGAACTGGAACACCACTAACCCCCTTCGCATCCAGGATGAATTATTGGCTAACCGTGAATAACCCTTAATGGCAATCACGGGTTCCAATTTTGATAAATGCAGAGCGGGATAACTGCCAGCCAAAAGTCCAACCAAAAGCGTGAACGCTGCTAATGCTGCAAGCGTTGTAGGCTCTGTAAAAATCCCCAGGTTGATCGTTTTGCCGGTGAACGTATTGAATGAGGGAAGCAGCATGTTACAAATCGAGAGTGCGATTAGTACGGAAGCAAGCGTTATAAAAGTAGACTCTGTGATGAATTGAAAAATTAATTGAAAGCGATGCGCTCCTGCTACTTTTTTTACACCAATTTCCTTTCCACGAGTGATGGAAAGGGATGTGGACAAATTGATGTAGTTGGCGAGCGCAATCACCAAAATGAAAAGCCCCACGGCACCAAAGATGTATACATAATAGATTTCTCCAACCTGACCATTAACACCACCGCGTATAGTGTTCGCGTGAAAGTGAACATCGAGTAATGGCTGTAACCAGAAATGAAAAGTGTTGGTATCCGTCTCACGGTTGGTTTTTACGAGAGTCGTTAGCATCTGGCTGGTGGTAGTGGCGTCAGCACCATCTTTTAACAGATAGTACACATTAAAAAAGCTTGAGGTCCAATCCGAATTGCTGAAGCGTTTGTACCAATTGTCGTTCACATACGTAGGCAGTGAAAAAAACATATTTCTCCGGATGTGTGAATTGGAAGGGAAGTCTTCAATAACAGCAGAAATGGTGAATGTTGGATCGCCCGGCTCGGTCAACAAGAGTCGTCCTGCTGCCTTTTCAGTTCCAAAGTATTTGAGAGCCGTAGACCTTGTAACAATGGCGGTGTTGGGCTTGGTCAAGGCATTTTCACGTTGCCCGTCAATTATTTTAAAATCGAAAATGTCGAGCAACCCTTGCTCAGCAATGTTGATGTCTTCATAAAAAATGTTCGTGCCTTCTTCGTTCGAAACGTTGGTACGACCGGTGAACATCAAAAGCGCTGTTTGTTCAATGCCTGGTATTTCATTCTGCATACGGGCTGTCATCATGGCTACGCCAGCAAAATCGGTTTCCTCGCCCTTCTCGTTCGTCTGATGTTCAATAACACGGTAAATGCGATCAGCTCTTGAGTGGAACCGATCGAAGCTTAACTCATCCAAAAGATATAGCGCGATAAAAAATACCGCCACGAGGCTGAAGGATAATCCTCCGATATTAATGAGGGAATACTCTCTATGTTTGAATAGAAATCGAAAAGCAATCTTGAAATTTTTTAGCATGAGATTCTACTTTAATCTGTCGTTAGTATTGATCTATTCACTTTTAAGTACGTCAGCGGGGTTTAACCGCGAAGTTTTTAATGTGAGATAACCGAGAATAACCCAGGCTGCACCCAGAAGAACACTACCTGCTAAAACAAAAGTCACGGGCTGAATCCCTACCTGGTATACAAAGTTATTGAGCCACAGGTCCATCATCCACCAAGCCAGTGGAGTAGCCAGAACAATGGCGATGAAGATGAGTTTGGTAAAATCTTTTAGTAACAAAACAATGAGTCCGGAAACAGAAGCTCCCAATACTTTTCGAATGCTGACTTCTTTGGTGCGTTGATTGAAGGTGAGCATCGCCATGCCAAACAAACCAAAACAAGCAATGACAATAGCAATAAAGGCAAAAGTACTGAAGATGATACCGGTTCGTTGTTCTGCCTGGTATTGTTGATTGAGTTGATCATCTAAAAAGGAATATTCAAACTCAAAAGCATTGTCGAACGTGCTGTAAACCTTCTTGATTTGTGCAACCTTGTTTTCAAAATCTTGGGTGTTGAGCTTAATGACCAGATGATTATAGGCTGGGTACAAAACAAATAACAAGGGACGTACAGGTTCATGAAGCGATTGAAAATGAAAGTCTTTGACAATTCCAATAACCCGGCCGGTAATGGCATCATCATTTTCATACACGTGCCAATGAATTTCTTTCCCCACCACGGAAGAGGCACCAAGCTGACGTGCTGCTGTTTCGTTGAGTACGAATGTGGCAACAGTGTCAGAAAGATTTTCCGGTGAATAGAACCGGCCCTCTGCTAGTTCTATGTTTAACGTTTTTAAAAAATCGTAATCAACAAAGGCCTCTGAGCACGAAATCTCATGATCAGGACGTTCAACCATTGAAATTGAGTTTTGATTGAATTGTCCGCCAGGCAGATTGGAGCTAGCGGATACGGAGGTAACACCCTCAATCCTCATCAATTCTGATTTTAGAGCCTGTAGGCGTGGCATGACGGCACCATCTTTCAGTGGAATGACCAATACTTCCTCCTTGTCAAATCCCAGATTTTTGTTCTGTATGTAGTTGAGTTGATTGAAAATGACTGCCGTCCCGGAAATCAGAATCATGGAAATGGTAAACTGAAAAACAATCAATGTACTTCTTAAGCCACCTCCACGGGAAGTTCCCTGGAATTTACCCTTCAGGATGGCATGCGGTTTTACTGCGGATAAGAATATCGAAGGATATATTCCGGATCCTAGTCCGATTACCAGCCCTAATCCCAAAAGGATAGGAAGTGCTTCTCTGTAATTCAAATTGAAGGCCTGTCCAGTCAACGCCTTATAAAAGGGTAAGCTTGCCTCTACCATTAACACCGCAAACGCTATGGAAATGAATGTGATGATGATGGATTCACTCAGAAACTGAAATGAAAGTTGTTGACGCAAGGCGCCCAGAGTTTTCCGAATCCCGATTTCTTTGGCGCGCTCAGCAGATTTTGCGGTCATCAAATTCATAAAGTTGATGCAGGCAATAATCAAGGTAAGCAATGCGGCTGCGGCCATGATGTACACGTATTCAATATTACCGTTGGGTTCAAGTTCCCAGCGAAGGTGGGATTTCAAATGAATGTCAGTTACCGGTTGAACCCGAAAACCCATATTGTTTTCAGTAAACGATCGGAAGTCTTCATCCGAAACATCAATGTACTTCCTGGCCCACGTCATCAACTTACCCTCAAGTTCTTTTGGATCAGCGCCAGGTCTTAATCGCAAATAATTAAAGTGGCCAAAGTCGGCCCAGGTATAGTACTCATCCAAAGGGTCAAGTGATTTTTCTCGGACGTACGAAACAAGAAAATCAAAATGAAAATGACTTTGGGGAGGTACATCTTTGAATACCGACATAACCTCGAATAAAACTGAGTCGGAATTAACGGCCAGGTGTTTACCGATCGGGTCTTCGTTTCCGAAATACTTTTTTGCCATGGATTCGGAGACCAGTATTCCGTTTGAACTCTTCAATGCTTTTTTTGCATCGCCCCGGACTACAGGAAACCGGAAGACATCAAAAAAAGTTGAGTCCACGGCCAATACATTCTTTTCGTCAAAGCGTAAATCTTTTTCAAGGTTGCGAACAGAAAATATTTCACGGGTAAGCCCTGCAGCCCAAAGCGGTGATAAGCTCACGGCACTTTCTACTTCGGGGAAATCGTCTACCAGGGCTTGTGCCAGGGGGTGAGGTGTGCGGGTTTGTGGATTTTCACTCTCCCATGTAATCCGGTACAGATTTTCATACTGATCGAAATAGCGATCGTATCCAATCTCATGCTTAATATAAATGGTGATTAAAAAAACACTTGCAATCCCCAGGGCCAAACCGGCCACATTGATGACGGTGTGAAGTTTATTCTTGAGAAGATTTCGAAAAGCGATCTTGAAATAATTCAAAAGCATACTGACTTTTTTGTTTAGGCAGGGTGCGTAAGCCAATAATCAATCCAGAGTAAAACCCGTGATTTTAGCGCTAATTCAAAGAATTGATAATAAGTGAAGTACGGATGCGGGCGAAACTGTTCGGTGGCGGTCGGTATTATTTATTTCGGTAATTCAAACTTCAGCCGAACTTTTGCCTTGTCCTGAACGGGTACATTGTCCTTTTTAGTAGGAATCCACTTTGGACCTTCTTTAATCAGGCGTATCAATTCTTCATCACAACCACTGCCGATGCCGCGAATCACATTGAAGTTGGTGAGAGAGCCGTTCGGTTCGATGGTAAATTCAACGGTCACACGCCCCTCTATTCTATTTATTTTTGCTGGTTCAGGGTAGCGAATATTTTTTTCCAGGTATTGCTTGAACGCTCTGTTACCAATTTCGGGATGCGCTAAATCAACCGTTGGAGGTAATGACTCTCCGGTTTGTGTACCATACCCGGTAACCACCACTTCGCTAAGTTGCGCCACGTCTAAGGCAAGTTGAACATCTACTTCCTTTCTATCATCAGCATTTACCTCGGTACTCTGTAAACCAATAAATGAGAACACAAGTGACGGATTAGTATTAGGTGCATCAATTTGATAGTTACCCTGCGCATCGGTAGCGGTACCAATGGTAGTGCCTTTGATGATTACATTTACCCCGGGGAGAGGAGAGCCATCTTCGGCTGATGTAACCTGACCGCGGATTATATTATTTGAAATGTTGGAGGATGACACTCCTGCCTCACGTCTATCGGCTGCAGCAGGCGCAGCTTCTTTTTTCTTGTCATCAGTCACTGAAAGCTTTTTGGCCCGTTGCACATCATCAGTTTTTGCCACAGCTATTTCCTCTTCTTTTTCAATCGGCTTGGATTGAGCAAGAGATTCAGCGCGTTTAGTTTCTAACGCTTCTTCCGCAACAACATCTGCTTCCGCTTCCGTTTTTCTTTCAGGCTCAACGGTTGTTGGTTGTGATTTAGCCTCTGCTTTTGATGGCACTGTTGAACGTGATGTCACATCTTTTTCACCCTGGCCGGGGCCGGCACCGGACTGTTCAGTCGATGGAGAAGGAAGTGTTTCTGTAACTGTTGGTGTAGAATCAGCAGATACTAATGGTTGATTGGACGTTTCATTTTTTTGAAGGGCCAGATCTTGAGGCGGTTCCTGATCCAGCACACTCCATACGATGTAACTTGATACCGCGATAATGGCTAAGCCGGCCGCAATCCGCATCGGCCACATCCAACCTGAAGTTCCTGCCTGTTCGGTAGGCAGGTTTTTGCCTGCAATTGTTTTCTTTAATGCATCAACATCACTCAGAAATTGCTCATGCTTCAACTGTTCAGCGCCTTCTAAAGCATCGGCTAAAAACGGATCGTTCAACGCCTTTCGTTCCAGGGCATAGCGTTCAGCCGGAGTTAATTCTCCTTTTATATACTTTTCAATATCGTGACGATGATCACTCATGTTGTTCCATACAAATCTTCAGGTTTCGTTTCCCGTTTTGGATGAAGCTTTTCACTTTGTTCAGCTCGTACCCCGTAAGCACCGTAATATCGCGATAGCACTTCTCCTGCAGGAAGAACATCTTCACACAGGCCTTTTGTTCATGGGTTAGCCTCTCAATACACTTTTCCAATTTACCAAGATTTGATTCCAGTTCATCCTGCTCTTCCAGATGCGCTTCGGTAGCGGTTTCCATAAGCAGGGGAGAAATTTCTTCAGCGTACTTGCCCTTTCGAGTCCTTAACTGCATGAGACAGTGATTTCGCGCGGTTACGTAAAGCCAGCTTTTGAAATGCTCGACTTCATGCGATTTTAAGGTTGTGGTGAGCTTTTCAAACAATTGCATCACCGCATCTTTCGACTCTTCCCGATCCTTCAGGTATTTAAGGCATACCCCATACACCATAGACGTATAGCGGTTATACAGCAACCCAGCCCAACGCACATCGCCCGATAACTTGTACTGGGCGAGCAGTTCCTGATCAGTCATTTCCGCATGAGGCTTGGTCGAAAGCACTTTTTAAGATAGTGAAAATTCGTAATCCGTTAATGATGTATCGTTAATGGGTGTATTTGCGATTAACGGATAACGATTAACGACTTAGTTCTATGAGAATGAAAAATAAACAAATGACTTTTTATGGAATCCGGGTACCCACCGCATCTCATAGCCAAACGCAAACCCAAAATGACATGAAAACTCAACTCTGGATTCTCGCAACGTTGGTCTTTTTATTATGGGGATTTACCCTTCCTGAAACCAGGACAATCACTGGTACGGTGACTTCTGCTGAAGATGGAAGTATCTTGCCAGGAGTAAATGTTCAGTTAAAAGGAACTACTACAGGAACAGCCACAGATGGAAAAGGAAAGTATTCCATTGCTGTACCCGCCTCAGGAGGCACACTGGTATTCTCTTTTATTGGTTTGAATACGCAGGAGGTAAAAATTGGTAGTCGTACCGTTATTAATGTAGCCATGACCTTGGACGTCACCCAGTTCAGTGAGGTGGTGGTTACCGGCTATGTCGGAAAAGGTAAGGTAAAGAAAGATAAAGCTGCTATGGGCGCTATGCACCGTGAATATGAAATGGCACCCAGCGTGGCTCCGCAGGACATGTATCAACAACCTCAATGGAATACCGAGGAGTATGATGCCATCCAGGAAAATATATTTCATGATGCGCTGCGAAACCCACTCTCTACATTTTCAATTGATGTGGATGCCGCTTCGTACAGCAACATGCGCAGGTTTATCAACAATGGTCAACGCCCTCCCAAGGATGCGGTGCGTATTGAAGAGATGGTAAACTATTTTGATTATGACTACAGTCAGCCTACCGGAGAGCATCCTTTCAATATCATTACGGAGATTTCTACTGCACCGTGGAATGCCAAGCATAAGCTGGTACACATTGGTTTGCAGGGCAAGAAAATCCCTACGGACAATTTACCGCCCTCCAACCTGGTGTTTCTTATTGATGTTTCCGGTTCGATGAGCGACCCTAACAAACTTCCCTTGTTGAAGTCTTCCTTTAAAATGCTGGTGAATGAACTTCGCGAGCAGGATCATGTGGCCATTGTGGTGTATGCCGGTGCCGCAGGATTAGTACTTGAGCCTACATCCGGCTCAGAGAAGAAAAGGATTATTGAAGCATTGGATAATCTGGAGGCGGGTGGGTCAACAGCGGGTGGGGCAGGTATTCAACTGGCCTATGCAGTGGCGAAAGAGCATTTCAAAGCGGGCGGAAACAACCGGGTGATCTTGGCAACCGATGGAGACTTTAACGTGGGAGAATCCAGCAATGGAGGAATGGAAAGATTGATTGAAGAAAAAAGAAAAGCCGGAGTGTTCTTAACCGTACTTGGATTTGGTATGGGCAATTACAAAGATTCAAAAATGGAAATCCTGTCAGACAAAGGAAATGGAAACTATGCCTACATCGATAATATCACCGAGGCAAAGAAAGTGTTGGTAAATGAATTTGGCGGTACGCTCTTTACGATTGCCAAAGACGTGAAGCTTCAAATCGAATTCAATCCATCGAAAGTAAAGGCGTACCGGTTGATTGGTTATGAAAACAGAATGTTGAAGAGCGAAGATTTCAACAACGATAAAAAAGATGCAGGTGAGTTAGGCTCGGGGCATACGGTAACAGCATTGTATGAAATTATTCCGGTAGGTGTGGATAGTGAGTTCGACAAGATTGATGAATTGAAATACCAAACAACAAAAGTTGAACCTACAGTGTCAAAGTCTAAGGAGCTGATGACCGTAAAGTTCCGTTACAAAAAGCCGGATGAAGAAGTGAGTAACCTAATCGTTCATCCGCTGGTGGACAATCAGGTAACGTTGAGTAAGACTTCTGATGATTTTCGTTGGTCCGCTTCGGTAGCAGCATTCGGAATGTTGCTGAGAGAATCGGAATACATCAAAGGTTTCACGTATGACCAGGTTGTGCAACTGGCGCAAGGCTCAAAAGGAGAAGATAAGGAAGGGTACCGCATAGAGTTTATTAACATGGCAAAATCCTTCGGGTCAATTGCCAGCAGATAAATGATGGGGAGTTGGTGGGCAGTCCCGGGAGCATTTGTTCTCGGGACTTTTTTGTTGCTTGACCATAAAAGATTCCCGTTTCGCTTATTTAGAAGTAGTATAAATCTACGTTGGCGTTTTTTACTATTTTTGGCAACGCATGGAAGAGGCACCTAAGCAGAATTATTCCGAAATACAGAAGCAACACGTGTTTAATACCGAGTTTATGCCTCATATTAACTCGATGTACAACTTTGCCCATCGCCTTACTTTTGATGAAGATGACTCCAAGGATCTTGTTCAGGATACCTATTTGAAGGCGTATCGCTTCATCGATTCGTTTCAGCAAGGAACTAATGCCAAGGCATGGCTGTTTCGAATTTTAAAAAACAGCTTCATTAACGACTACCGCAAAAAGAGCAAAGAGCCAGCGAAAGTCGATTATCAGGAAGTTGAAACGTACTATAACTCAGATGATGTAGACCGCCAGATTACGCCCGACTTGCGGGTGGAGTCGTTGCAGGATATGATCGGAGATGAGATCTCCAATGCGCTCAATGCTTTGGATGTTGATTTTCGTACAGTGATTATTTTGTGCGACCTGGAGGGATTCAAATATGATGAGATGGCAAAGATTCTCGATATACCAATCGGTACGGTGCGCAGTCGATTACATAGAGCGCGTCACCTGCTGAAAGAAAAGTTAAGTGAATACGCCAAAACTATGGGTTATAAAAATACGTAAGCTATGAGCCTTCCTAAACCTCCCTCCTCCGGTAAACAACTAACGTGTATGGAAATGCTACAAGCCATGCTCGATGGTGATGCAACACCTGATCAGCAGGCGCAGTTCAAAGAACATATGGATGCATGCATGCCGTGTTATAAATCATACAATCTTGAAATGACCATCAAAGAATTATTGAAGTCAAAGTGTTGTGGAAATGGTGCTCCGCCTGAATTGATTGAGCAGATAAAAAATAACATTGGCCAAAACACTCCTTCCTGATGGCGGGCAAAGCAATAATTTTTTGTGCGCCTTCCGGCTCCGGAAAAACCACTATCGTAAAACACTTACTTAAAAATAATCCCGACCTGGGATTTTCTATTTCAGCCTCTACCCGCGATAAGCGCGGCCGCACCGAAAAAGATGGAAAAGACTATCACTTTCTAACACCCGATGAGTTTAAAGAGAAAATTATCAATCATGAATTCATTGAATGGGAAGAAGTGTATGAAGGTAATTACTATGGAACGTTGAAATCTGAAATCGACCGGGTTTGGAATGAGGGGAAGAATGTAATTTTTGATGTTGATGTTAAAGGTGGATTAAAGTTGAAAGAATATTTTGGGAAGCACGCCCTGGCCATTTTTGTGAAAGTACCAACTATGGAATTGCTTGAAAAGCGCTTGCGAGATCGCGGAACAGAGTCATCCGATAGTCTTTCCAGAAGGTTGTTCAAGGCTAAGTTTGAAATGTCCTTTCAAAATGAGTTTGATGTGGTTTTAGTTAATGAAGATTTGAACAAATCGTTAGCCGAGGCGCAACGGTTGTATGATGAGTTTAAAAAGAAATGAAAGTCGGACTTTTCTTCGGTTCATTTAACCCTATTCACACAGGGCACATGATCATTGCCAACATCATGGCCGAAACCACCGATTTAGAAAAAGTTTGGTTTGTTGTTACTCCCCAAAATCCGCTTAAACCCAGTAAAGGATTACTCCATGATTTCGATCGGTACGATATGGTGCGGGCTGCAGTATATGAAAACTATAAGTTAGAGGTCACGGATGTAGAATTCCAACTTCCAAAGCCAAACTACACCATTCATACATTAGTTCATCTCTCTGAAAAACACCCGACTAAAGAATTCAAGGTAATCATTGGGGAGGATAATCTTGCCAACTTTACGAAATGGAAAAATTACGAGCGAATTGTAGAAGACTATGGCTTGTATGTATACCCCCGCCCGAATGTAACAAACTCAGAACTTAAGCGTCATCCCAACGTTAAAATGGTTGAAGCGCCCATGATGGACATTTCTGCTACGTTTATCCGGAACTGTATCAAAAAAAATCAATCTGTTCGTTATCTTGTTCCGGACGCGGTAGAGGCAATTATCCGCGACAGAAAATTTTATCAGTAACGCAACGTTAAGAATATAGTAAGCATCTTGTAATGGATTTACTAGTTCTGATACCAATCCCGGAAACGCTTAGTGCATGATTCATCGCCTTCTCCCTCTTTTTATTCTATTGTTCGGTTGTGTTACGGTAGTAGCTGCTAGCGGACTACGCGGCACGGTGAAGGCAGATGATGGAACACCGCTTGGATTTACCACCATTTACGTAAAACAATTAGGTACCGGCACCACCACCAATGCCGATGGGTTCTATGAACTCTCCATGGCCGCAGGAAATTACGATGTGGTGTTTCAATACCTCGGCTATGAAACGCAAGAGAGAAAAGTAACCATAGGAGATGCGTTTGTAGAACTAAACATCAGGATGAAATCGCAAGCCATCATGTTGCAAAATGTAACGGTTCACGCAGGAAATGAAGACCCGGCCTACACCATTATGCGCAAAGCCATCGCCAAGGCCAAATACCATACGCAACAACTCGATGGCTATACCGCAAAAGTTTATGTAAAAGGAACGGGTAAACTGGTGGATTATCCCTGGTTGGCAAAAAAGGCGTTGGAGAAAGAAGGGATTGATAAGAATCGTGCCTTTGTGACGGAGTCGGTTAGCGAGATCGAATACAAACGGCCTAATACATTTAAAGAAAAAGTAATTTCAATTCGCAGCGATGGCAAGGATAACAATACCTCACCCAATGCATTTATTTTTGGAAGTTTTTATGAGCCCATCATTGCCGAGACGGTGTCTCCGCTTTCTCCAGCTTCTTTTTCGTACTACAAATTTGAATTTTTAGGAACCTTCAAGGATCGCAATTATGAGGTGAGTAAAATAAAAGTAACGCCACGACTGCGTGGCGATAATGTGGTGGAAGGAATAATTTTTATTGTGGAAGACTGGTGGAGCATTCACAGCCTGGATTTGCGTACCACCAAGCTTGGAATCAGCATCGGGGTAAAGCAAGTATATGCCCCAGTGGAAGACAAAGCCTGGCTTCCGGTGTCTCAAAAGTTTAAAGTAGACGGAAAATTTTTCGGGTTTGAGTTTGTGTATGACTACCTGGCTACGGTAAGTGATTATAAAATTCAGATGAATCCTGAACTGGTCGTTGCGGAAATGGAAGTTATTGACGAAAAGCTTGAAAAAAAGCACGCAGAAGAAATTGAAAAGAAATTTGGAAAAAAAAATCAGCAACTTCAGGAACGTCTTTCTTCCGGAAAGGAAATTACCCGGAAGGAGCTAAAGACAATTGTTAAAGACTATGAAAAGCAGGAACTCAATCAGGAGAAAGAGCCTGATGTGATTTCCAATACCAGTTTCAAAATCGATAGTGGTGCGTATAAAAAAGATTCGGTTTATTGGGCATTGGTACGTCCTGTTCCGCTGACCGGAGAAGAAATTTTGGGCTATAAAAAAACCGATAGCCTTGCTGTAGTGGAAAAAAAGAAAGAGGAAGGGGACACTGTAAAGCGGGCTAAAAACAATAAGAAAGGATTTCAACCCTGGGATATTCTTATTGGAGATTCTTACCGCATCTCCAAGCATTCTAATTTTAGAATCGATTTTCCACAAGTATGGTTTAATACGGTGGAAGGATATTACCTAATTTATCGGTTAAATTTTGGGTCTATCCTTCAGGATACCAATAAAACACGTCTCAACATCAGCCCCACATTTCGGTATGCCTTTGCCCGAGAGAAGCTTTCCGGTAACCTTAAATTCAGTCTTCGGAACAAGGATTATCGCTTTGAGGTAGCCGGTGGCCGGTATGTTCAGCAGTTTAATTCCGATGAGCCGATTCTTCCCGTAGTGAATACATTCATGACACTTTTGCTGGAAGAGAACTTGATGAAAATTTATGAACGTGATTACATCGATGTGTTTTACCGGAGAAAAATTAATCGGAAGTATACGGTGGAGACGGCATGGTCATGGGCAGAACGAAGAGAGTTGATCAATAATACCGACCAGAAATGGGTTGATCGCGACAAGATTGAAGACTACACACCCAACGCTCCGGTAAACCTGGAAGTAGACACAACAAGTTTCGATACGCACCAGGCCTTTACGGGTTCTGTAACGGTAAGCGGGCGACCTTGGCTGAAATACAGAATTCGCAATGGAAGAAAAATTGAAATTGATGACTCAACGCCTACCTTTTTCTTAACCTATCGAAAGGGGTTCAACTCCATTTTATCCAGCGATATTAATTTTGATCAGGTGGAGGTGGGAGCGAAGCATTCCTTTCGTAACGGGGTACGAGGCCGGGTGGATATTAATGTTCGTGCAGGAGCCTTTTTAAACTCCGACAGCCTGGCATTTATGGACTACAAACATTTCCTCGGTAACCGAACACCATTTATCACCACCGATCCGGCCGGAAGTTTTAGGTTGATGGATTATTATTTATACAGCACTTCCGATAAATATTTTTCAGTGAATGCCCATTATAATTTCAGGAGATTTTTGCTCACCTCTATTTATGAGGTACGAATGTTGGGAATTAGTGAGAATATATTTGTGAACTACCTGGCTACCCCAACTTCCAAAAATTATACAGAAGTTGGATACTCCATCAATGGAATTTTGCGTGTGTTCAGGTTGGAAGGCGCTGTGGCGTTTCGTGATGGAAAATACCTGGACTACGGTTTCCGCATCGGTATTGCTACAAATCTCACCGTTCGTTTTTCTGATAATTAAACTCTCCAATTTAAAGCTGGGAGGACGGGTAGGTAAGGTTTTTCTTACCTTCGCCTCATGATCATCTCCATTGATGACTTATTAACGCTTCGCAATGCTATTCCGGTTGTAGATGTCCGGTCGGAAGGCGAATACGGTACTGGTCACATTCAACAAGCGATCAATATTCCGTTGCTGAACAATGCTGAACGTGTGGCAGTGGGTACCGATTACAAGCAAAAAGGCCAACTCGAAGCCATTAAAACAGGCTTTCGGCTGGTGGGTCCACGACTATTAGATATTATTGAGGCAACCGAAAAGATTGCAATAAGCAAAGAGATCATCGTGCATTGCTGGCGGGGAGGCATGCGTTCGTCAAACTTCTGCCAGTTTGTGGGTATGGCCGGAATAAAAACACACCAGCTAAAGGGTGGATATAAGTCATACCGGCATGTAGCGATTGAATCTTTTAAGATGCCCTTTCAATTTAAAATCATTGGGGGATGCACGGGGAGCGGTAAGAGTGAGATACTTCGTGCGCTGGCCAAACAAGGGGAGCAGGTTATTGATTTGGAGAAACTGGCCAGTCATAAAGGCTCTGCCTTTGGCGGATTGATGCAGGCACCTCAGCCTACGACCGAGCAATTTCAAAATGATCTGTTTGAAGAGATATTATTATTGGACATCAATAAACCGATTTGGATTGAAGATGAATCCATTGCAGTAGGAAAAATATTTCTGCCCGATGAGCTTTGGCAAACGATGAGTGCGAGTCCGGTGGTAGAAATAGCACTTGATAAGGCTGATCGAATTAAGCGACTCGTGCATGAGTATGGTGATGCAGATCGTGAAGAGTTTTTAAAAGCCATGGAACGCATTACCAAAAAACTGGGTGGACAGCATTTTAAAGCCGCAAAAGAAAAGCTCCTGCTGGGTGATATGGCTTCTACTATTGAAATATTGTTAACGTATTATGATAAAGCATATTTAAATGGATTGGAAAGGAAGAAGCAAAGAATAAAAGCTACAGTTAAATGGGATGGAAGAGATGCCGATACTTTTGCCACCAAGCTTGTCATGCTGAACTCGTTTCAGCATCTTTCGGTTGATAAATCTCTTAAGTGACCTGAGACATCCTTATAATCATGGAACCCATTAAACTCACACAATACTCTCACGGTGCCGGTTGCGGCTGTAAAATTTCTCCTACGGTTCTGGATACCATTCTACATTCAGATTTTCCGAAAGGGCTATTCCCAAAGCTGTTGGTCGGGAACGAATCAAAAGACGATGCCGCGGTTTATGATGTAGGCGATGGAACATGCCTGGTAAGTACCACTGATTTTTTTATGCCCATTGTGGATGATGCCATTACCTATGGAGCAATTGCCTCCGTGAATGCTATTAGTGATGTGTACGCCATGGGAGGGAAACCCCTATTGGCCTTGGCCATTCTCGGTTGGCCGGTGAATAAACTTCCAGCAGAACTGGCACAACAAGTATTGGATGGAAGCCGATCGATTTGTGAGAAGGCAGGTATACCGTTAGCAGGCGGCCACAGTATTGACAGTCCTGAGCCGATCTTTGGATTGGCCGTTACCGGAACAGTGAAGAAAGAAAATCTGAAACGCAACAATACCGCTACATCGGGGTGCTTATTGTACCTCACCAAACCCATCGGTGTGGGCATTATCACCACTGCACAAAAGCGCGGGATTGCCATTCCCGAAGATGTGGAGGAAGCGGTAAGGGTAATGACGCAACTAAATTCCATTGGATTTGAATTTGGTAAGCTGGACTATATAAAAGCCATGACCGACATCACCGGCTTCGGTTTGCTGGGGCATTTGCTTGAAGTATGTGAGGGCAGCGGACTCTCAGCAGAAATTGAGTATGCCAAAATTCCGTTGATCAACAATCTTCAACACTACACCTCAAAAATGATTTACCCCGACAATACTATGCGCAACTGGCAGGGCTATGAGAAAAATGTGGAGGGCATTGGCGCAGAATCATTATTGACTTTGTGCGACCCACAAACCAGTGGAGGGTTGCTGGTGTGTGTGGAGGAGCAAAAATCAAGTGAGTTTGAAGCCTTTGCAAAATCACAGGGATTGAACCTTCATGCTATTGGCAAATTGATTCCAAAGTCTGAAAAAGCGATTTTTATCCGGTAAGCTTAAAATTCCCTGCACATGGTGGAGGAAATCACACAGCAACTCTGGGCGGCCTCTGAGAAAAAGAGGATATGCCGAATTCACCTGAAAGGAGAACCACTCGATAGAGTGGTCCATCCCTACGGCATTTGTCAAACCTCTGCCAATAAAATTGTTTTGGTGTGTTGGCAATCGCTGGGATTTACTAACAGCAGGGGAGAACCAGGGTATAGAAATTTAATTTTGGAAGATTTTGAAACCGTGGAGGTCATGGAAAGCCATTTTCAAAAGCGGGATGATTTTAATCCTGAAGATGGTCAGTATAAGGATTGGGTGTATCACATTTAAACCACTTGAAAACTCCTACTTAATGAAAGTGACTTAAAGTCCAAATAGTGAAAATAAAAACCGGTATTAAAAACCCAAACAATAATCTTGTTGATAGATTTTTGCTTGTCGAATGATTACTTTTATCGGTTACAACCTGTGTTGAAAAAATCAAGTCGTGTAACCCCTGTCTGTTTGTTTTAAGAATTGAAAAATATAGAACTCCGAATAAAAAGCTTAGAAGTGCGTTGATAAAATACATATATGGCATTTCCTGCATTTGCATTGACAAGCCTATCGGCTTAAAATTTATTAAGAGCACAATTGGAAGACCCCTAAGAAAGGATCTTAATATGTTTATTAATTTACCCTGTTCGTCAATTAACTTAATGTGGAATACTCTTTTCCCTAAAGTTTGTCCGCCCGCTAGCCTGCTATTCAAAATCGTGAAATAAAGAATTCCAATTGTAAGGTTAAGTAGCAAAGTATTGAATGGGATGCCAGTTGAATATTGAATGTATGCTAACATTTGATTTATCAAAATCAGTAATATGCAATCAATAGTAAATGCAAGAAATCGCCTTACTAGTGGATAGGTAATTTTGTCACCCCAAATTTCACTATGTAGTTGTTGAATGGTTTGAGCTATCCACTTTTTCATCATTCAAGGTGTAATTATAGCTGATTGCTAGACGTCAACCCGCTTCGATGTGGGTACCTCTAAAATCAACTCTGTACCATAACACATAGCGGGTGTTTGGTAGCCTGTCTTGAAATTTCCGGCAAGGATTTTTTCAGCAATGAGCACTGCTGTTTTTGCGGTAAGGGAATAGCCACTGGGGGCCTCTAACAGGCTTATGCATTCTTTTCCGGAACCATCGGTCACTTTTCCCCACAAGTAACTGCGACCGGTTTCTCGTTTTTCATCGCTGGGGCCAGCCGGTTTTTTATCAATTTGTTTCAGCATGAAATCCTTTACCCATCGTTGGCGCAACAGCCAGTTAAAATAATTGCTGCGCTTTGCATTTTTTATCATGCTATCGGTAGCGCCTGCATACACTTCAATATTGGGGATGCCTGTACTTCTCCAGGCCGTAGAAATATCACCCCAGGGGATGTTCAGCGCTTTTGTTTTGAAGGAACCAAAATCAATCTCCATGTATTTTTTACCTAATGGGATGGATGTCAGTTCTCCGTTTGTGCGAATCTTCCCTCCATACCCAAGTCCCTCCGTCATGCTTTTCGAGGTTCCGCGAGAAAGCCCTCCCTTCGACATGGTAAAAGCCAATTGCAAATGCGTGGCCGCAGGCAATCTATTTTTTAAATGTAACGCAAGGCAATCGGACGGCACCACATCAAACCCTGTGCTGGGCATGATCATAATACCTGCCTGCTTTCCTTTTGCATCGTACCCCGCCAACATTTCAAGTACCTGCCACTCTCCGGTGATGTCGGTGTAGTGTGTATTCGTTTCGAGGCAAGCATCAGCCATGGCTTTTGCTGTATACCGAAACGGCCCACCACAGTGAATGACCACTGCGCCTTTGAGGAGTAGATTTTTTAATGCAGCTGAATCGTTAATGTCAACTACTTCAAAGGGATAGCCGGTTTTTTCGTGCTGTTTTTGCAATGCCTCACGACTGCGGCCTGCTAAAATAACGTTCAGATTTTTTGTTTTGCACTCTTGCGCCACCAATTGACCGGTGTAGCCATACGAGCCATAGAGAATAATGGTGTTTTCTCTCAAGGCTGTGGCGTTTGGGGTGGTGTTGGAGTTTTGGCCTCCAACCGCTCTACTTTAATCACAAAATATTTGGTATCGCCCCGCCAGAAAAACCGCATGAATCGTTTTACAAAATGCAAATTCACCCGTTCGCCACTCAACGAAACTTCTTCAAGTTGTTTAATCACATCAGTTTGACTTTTCTCTACGGAGAAATCAAATGACTCAGCAATGGGGCTTGCACCTTTTAACGCACCAAACGTTTCGAGGTTAAGTTTACCTTCGTAGGTTTTAAACACTACTCCTTTTTGCGTTACGCGCAGTACTTTTCCGGCCATCACGCCTTCTTCGTACGTACCCCAGTATAAGAATGCCAGTACGCCTGCACCCAGCAGAAGGACTATGGCCAGAAATTTTTTCATAAAAGAAATTATTTTTTGAAGCAGATCTTTCAATGTAAGGAATTTATACCGTCATGATTTCTACCTCTTTCTTCTTCATGAGGGCGTCAATCTTGCTGATAAAGTCATCGGTAAATTTTTGAACCGTCTCTTCCGCATTTTTTACATCATCCTCCGAAACGCCTTTGATTTTCTTCAGGTGTTCGTTTGTTTCCTTGCGGATGTTGCGCACACTCACCTTGCCATGTTCACATTCCTGCCCCACCTGTTTTACCAATTGCTTTCTTCTTTCTTCCGTAAGCATGGGAATGTTAACGATCACCTGGTTACCATCATTTTGCGGATTCAAACCCAGGTTGGCATCACGGATTGCTTTTTCAATTTCCTGAATGAGATTTTTCTCCCACGGCTTAATAAAAATACTGCGCGGGTCAGGAGTAGTCATGGAGGAAACCTGGTTGAGTGGAGTTTGCGCTCCGTAATAAGAAACCATAATGCCATCAAGCATGGAGGGGTTAGCCTTTCCTGCTCTGATCTTGGTAAGTTCATGCCCTACGTGGTTCAGGGCTTTGCTCATTAGGTCTTTAGCTTCCTCGAGGTATAACTCCAATTCTTCCATAACTCAATATTTTACGAAATACAATTTATTGAAAACAAACCAACAATCAACTGATTAACGTACCTGCTTCTTCACCCTTCACAATCTTCAGTAGATTTCCTTTTTTATTCATATCAAATACGATAATAGGCAGCTTATTCTCCATGCACAGGGTAAAGGCCGTCATATCCATAATGTTCAGTCCTTTTTCGTAAGCCTCCTGGAAGGTTAGAGAATTAAAACGTACGGCATCCTTGAATTTTTCAGGGTCTTTATTGTACACACCATCTACCCGAGTTCCTTTCAAGACTACATCGGCTTGAATTTCAATCGCCCGTAAGCTGGCAGTTGAATCGGTGGTGAAATAGGGATTACCGATACCTGCACCAAAAATCACAATGCGTCCCTTTTCCAGGTGCCGGATAGCTCTTCTGCGAATGAACGGCTCGCACACTTGCTCCATTTTAATACCGGCCATCAGGCGGGTGTACATGCCGTGTCGCTCCAGCGCACTTTGCAGTGCCATAGCGTTGATCACTGTGGCGAGCATGCCCATGTAATCTCCCTGAACACGGTCAATGCCGAGGGTTTCAGCCTGGCCGCCTCTAAAAATATTTCCTCCTCCAATCACGATAGCCAACTCTACTCCCTGCTCCTGAATGCTCTTGATCTCTTCGCTGTATTGTTCCAGCATGGCGGGATCAATGTTGCTGGTCTTGGAGCCCATCAGCGACTCACCGCTGAGTTTGAGAAGAACGCGTTTATATTTCATGCAGATCGTGGAGTAGATAAATCCCGTAAATATAAATCAGGAATTCAGGATTTACATCATGATTCAGACATGTATTGTATGACCCTTGATTGGTTTTCAACTTCGGAGACCCCTGAACAGGTCCGGGGATTTGAGGTGCTCAGAATTCGATCAACACCTGATTTTTCTCAACGGTATCGCCTTTCTTTACTTTCACCGTTTTTACCACCCCATCACCTGGTGACTTCAGAATATTCTCCATTTTCATGGCCTCCAGGATCAGGAGTTGATCACCCACTTTTACGGAGTCACCGGCTTTAACTTTCAGGTCGATGATCAGCCCGGGCATGGGAGCCTTCACGTTATTAACTTTATGAGAAGCCCCGTTTTGCATTCCCAATTTTTCAAGAAGCAAATCAAATTTGTCTTTAAGCTCAACGGTATGAAGGTGATTGTTAATCTTCAGGATGAACGTCTTTGTTGCCTTATCGACTTTCACCACTTCAGCCCGATAACTTTTTTTATCATGAAGAATGTGAAAGTGCCCTCCGGATAATCTCTGGATATCCCAGTGAAAAGGTTTCCCGTCCACTATCATGCCGTCAGGCGTGTGCTCTATTTCGAACGTGGAGGCTTTATTGACATTTACTTTAAACACGGGGTAAATTTAGAAGTTAGATGTTAGAAGCTGGAAGATAGACGCAGATTATTTTATGCCCTCGCGAGTCATTCTAACGCATTTTGAAAAATTCCAACCTCCAGCCTCCAACTTCTAACATCTAACGTTTACATTTGCAGTGTTCTGATAGGTAATTGGAACAGGGGTGCCAACAATAACGGGCTGAGATTATACCCAATGAACCTGATGCCGGTAATGCGGACGAAGGGAGGCAGGATAAACACGTAAGTAAGGTACATTCCCCGATGTGCCTGCGGGTTTAAACGAAAAATTAACCATGAAAAAAATGTTACAGGCGGCTATGCTGTTGCTGGTTTCATACAGCAGCATTGCTCAGTTTTCATTGCAGGGTTCTGTGGTGGACCAGAAAACAAAAGCCGGGCTTTCGGGAGCTACCGTTAAAATAGCCGAAAGAATTTATGTTACCGATGCGCAAGGCCATTTCGAAATAACCAATCTGCCGGCCGGTGAGTACGAGATAGAAATTAAGTTTCTGGGATACTCAACGAAAGTGCTAAGTCTTACGCTGTATCAGAATGAAATGATTCAAGTTCAGCTGGAGGAAACCTTTACACTTACCGATGAAGTGGTGATCTATGCCACCCGCGCGAATGAAAAAACGCCATCAACATACTCAACACTGAACAAGCAAGCTATTCAAAAACAAAACTTCGGTCAGGATTTACCGATTCAATTGAACTGGACACCTTCCGTGGTAACCACTTCCGATGCCGGAGCGGGTGTTGGCTACACGGGCATTCGCATTCGCGGAAGTGATGCTACCCGCATCAATGTTACGATTAATGGTATTCCGTATAACGACAGTGAATCGCTCGGAACGTTTTGGGTTGATGTTCCGGATATCGCTTCGTCCTCGCAGAGTATTCAAGTTCAACGTGGTGTAGGGACATCCACGAATGGGGCAGGAGCATTTGGTGCGTCCATCAATTTACAAACCAATACCGCGAACCAAGAAGCGTATGGTGACGTGATTAATTCCTTCGGCTCATTTAATACCCGCAGGCATACCCTGAGTGTGGGTACCGGACTGCTGAGTGATCATTGGATGCTGGATGGCCGAATTTCAAAAATTGTTTCGGATGGTTTTATTGATCGGGCTTCCTCAGACCTGGAGTCGTACTATTTCTCGGGAGGTTTCTATGCTGATAAGACTATCATAAAAGCAATCCTCTTTGGAGGGAGTGAGCGCACCTATCAAAGTTGGTATGGTGTACCGGAGTCGAGATTGAACAATGATATCGAGGCAATGGAGATTACAGCCATGAATGAAGGATGGAACGAAGAACAAACCAATCTTCTGTTAAATTCTAATAGTCGAACGTTCAATATTTATACCTATAAAAACCAGGTAGATGATTACAAGCAGAATCACTATCAGCTACACTTTTCACATCGGGCAAGTAATTCATTAACTGTAAACACCTCCTTGCACTACACCAAAGGCCGGGGCTTTTATGAAGAGTACCGGTATGATGATGATTTTGCTAATTATGGATTGGGTGATGTAACCATTGGGGATTCAGTCATTACAGCATCGGATATGATTCGGAGGCGATGGCTGGATAATGATTTTTACGGGGTAACGTACTCCTTAAACTATGAGCGTGAAAAATCGAATGTGGTATTGGGCGGAGCATGGAACCGGTATGAAGGCGATCATTTTGGTGAACTTATGTGGGCAGAGGTCACTACCGTACCGATTGAATACCAATACTATTTTAATACAGGCGATAAGCGTGATTTTAATATTTTTCTCAAGGCAAACTATCAGGTAACCTACAAGCTAAATGCATTTGCCGATCTACAGTATCGAACTATATCCTATGAAGCTTCCGGTGTGGAGAATAGACAAAATGAATTCGGAATTGATGTTAAGTATGATTTCTTTAACCCGAAAGTTGGGTTGACGTATCAGTTCAACGAACGTCAACAGGTATATACATCCTTTAGTGTAGCCAATCGCGAACCGGTTCGGGATGATTTTGTGGACAATCCAGGATCTTCACCCAGGCATGAGGAGCTTTATAATCTGGAGACAGGCTATCGTAGAACCACCGATCGCTTTACGCTTCAGGCAAACTACTACCTGATGCAATACAAAAATCAGTTGGTGCTAACCGGAAAGCTGAATGATGTAGGTGCCCCGGTACGCACCAATGTTGACAATAGTTACCGGATGGGAATTGAGGCAGAGGCCACTTGGAAAATTTCTACCAGGTTGAATTGGATTGCCAATGCTACCCTGAGTCGTAATAAAATAAAAGCGTTTACCGAAGTGTTGTACGATTATGGGTTGAATTTTGACGAGTATAATGTGATTGAGCGAAGCTATTCAAATACCGATATTTCATTTTCCCCCAATGTGATTGTAGGATCGGGGTTTTCTTATTTCCCTGTATTGAGCGCAGAGATCACGCTCCTCACAAAATATGTGGGACGCCAATACCTTGATAATACAACAACAGCGACACGCAGTATTGATCCATACCTGACTAATGATGTCAGGCTCAGGTATACGTTGAACCCGAAGTTTATGAAAGAGATTTCCTTGAGTTTCCTGATCAACAATATACTGGACGAAAAATATGAATCGAATGGGTATACCTATGGTTACCTGGGTGGGGGTGATGAATACCGGGAAAATTTTTACTATCCTCAGGCAGGCAGAAATTTTATGGCCATGCTTATTTTTAAGTTTTAAAAAATTAATGCCCTTTGAGATAAAACCAGCGTATGAAAGTGACTACCTCGAAATTATTGAGGTTTGGGAGGCATCTGTGCGGGCTACGCATCATTTTTTACGGGAGGAAAACATTCAATTTTTTAAGCCCCTGATTTTAAAGGAGTATTTAAAGGCAGTTCAGCTATGGTGTGTACGAAATGATAATCATGCAATTGTGGCATTTTTGGGTGTAGCAGCTAATAATCTGGAAATGTTATTTATTCATCCTTCCGCGCGAGGCATAGGTATTGGAAAGAAGCTGGTGCAGTTCAGTATCCAGGAATTAAAAGTGAATAAGGTTGATGTGAATGAACAAAATCAACAGGCCGTAGGGTTTTATTTGCGACTTGGATTCGAAATTATCGGGCGTTCGGACACCGATGGGCTGGGCAAGCCATTCCCTATTCTGCACATGGAGTTATCGAAAGCAAAATGACTATTTTTACGTGAACAGCGTTAATGACTGAATCACGTAAAACACTGATTGAATCCTTTCTGCGCCTCACCCGTGCGTGGAATCTGGTGATCATTGTGTTTGCACAATATTTTACCGCGTATTTTCTGGCAAAAGCAGATGTATTGCATGACCTGCGTCTTTTTCTTCTCTCGCTCTCCACAGTATTGATTGCTGCAGGCGGGTATGTGATCAACGACTATTATGATGTAAAGATTGATTATGTCAATAATCCGGAGCGGGTAGTGGTTGGAAAAACCATTCACCGGAGGTTTGCCATTTTGTTTCACATTGCACTTTCAGGGTTGGGAGTTATTGTTGGGTTGTTCATCTCCTGGAAACTTGCCCTGGTTAATTTTTTATCGGTAGCTGTACTTTGGTTTTACTCAAACTTATTAAAGAGACTCCCCTTCATTGGTAATTTTACGGTAGCATTGCTCACCGGTGCCTCCATTGCCGTCATCATTTTATTGTACAATGCCAATACGGTATTGATATTGATTTATGCCTTGTTCTCTTTTTTCATGACACTGGTACGCGAAATCATTAAAGACATGGAAGACTTGAAAGGTGACAATACCTATGGATGCAAAACGTTGCCAATCGTGTGGGGGATAAGAAAAACGAAGATCGCACTATACCTGCTGATCCTTTTCTTTTCGGTAACGGTGGTGGTCATCAATCAACTTTATGTAAAGCTGGATGTTATTTACTTTGTGATGTTGCTGTTTGTGCCGTTGGCGTGGCTGGTCACCCGACTTGTTCGAGCTGATACAAAAAAAGACTATGGATGGCTCAGCAGTTTCTGTAAAGTGATTATGCTGCTGGGCATTTTGAGCATGACACTGGTTTAATGTGTTGAGGTGTTCATGTGTTGAGGTGTTCATGTCGAAGGATTTATTTGTTTTAGATTAACTTATATTTGTTTTGAATACAAATACATCAACACATCAGCACACGAACACACCAACACACAGGATTGCTGTTTTTGCTTCCGGAAGTGGGACGAATGCAGAAGAAATTTTTAAATACTTCCGGAGTAATCCTGCCATTCAAGTCGTGCTGTTGCTCAGCAATAATCCACAAGCGTATGCGTTGGAGCGAGCAAAGAAATTTAATATTCCCGCAAAAGTTTTTACCCGATCCGAATTTCGCGAAAGCGAAGAAGTATTGATCTGGCTGCAGAAGCGAAGTGTCACCCACATTGTGCTAGCAGGGTTCATGTGGCTGGTACCGGATTATTTAATAAAGTCGTACCCGCATCGCATCATCAATATTCATCCGGCATTGCTTCCTAAATTCGGAGGGAAAGGCATGTACGGCATGCGCGTGCACGAAGCGGTGAAAGCAGCGGGTGAAAAAGAAACCGGTATCACTATTCATGAAGTGAATGAGCGCTATGATGAAGGAAAGATTTTATTTCAGGCCAGATGCACCGTTGGCCAGGAGGATACGCCCGAGCAAATTGCTGAGAAAGTTCATGCGCTTGAGTATGCACATTATCCGAGTGTGATTGAAGAATGGATTAGCGGGAAAAACTAATTATCTAATGCAGCGTACGCCCGTACCGGAAAGGTTCCCATTCCTTTCACTTTGGGAGGAACAGCCGTAAACCTAAATCCATGATCAGGAAGTTGATCGAGATGGCAGAGATGTTCTGCAATAATGATTTCTGATCGAAGCAGAACGGAGTGAACCGGTCTTGTTTTACCCCGTGTATCATCGATGTTATGCGAATCAATTCCAACCAAGACCGCTCCCTGATCACGAAGATAAATAGCAGCCTCGTGGGTCAGGAAAGAATGATTTTCAAAATAGGCATCGGTTCTCCAAAACGTACTCCAGTTGGTATTCACCAGCACAGCTTTCCCGGTCACAGACTTATTCTCGAAAAATTGTTTTCCTACTTCAATTCCATTACGGTAATCTGCTCTCACCACGATAGCATCCAGGTTCGCTAATTTTTCCAGCGTGATCTCGCTCAGGTCTTTACCATCTTCATACCGATGAAAAGGACTGTCGATATAGGTACCGGTATTCGAAACCATTTCAATCTTACCAATCTGAAACTCCGTACCTGATTCATACCGGCTTCTTGATGCCTCACGACTCAGGTAATCACAAATGATGGGAGCCGGCAGGCCTTTAAACGTAATCATGCCATGCTCTACGGTGTGACTGAGGTCAATTAATCTGTTCATTTCTTAGTCAAGATTATCTGTTCAAAATTATCTGCCTTCGGAAAATCCTGAAATATGGATTGGATGAATTCATCGGGTATGGCCAATTTTCGTTTCACTACGTCAATCCACGCACCGTCAAGGTTAATGATGGCGCATAGCGTGCCATCTTCTTTGAAAAAATGATGCTGGATACTCCAACGGCTATAATCTGAAGTGGCTTTCGTCACGAACATATCCACCGTAATTTTATCTTCAAATTTTATTTCGCGCTTAAAAATGGCTTCTTCACGAAAAACAATAGGGCCGATATGGAGTTCTTCAAACTTTAAATTCGTGAGCCCGTGTTGCGAAAAACAGGCGATACGTACCGTGGCCCCATAGTCATATATGCAGAATGCCGCAAGTGCCGATTCTGATCAATATCCGACCAGCGAACCTGTATGGGAAGGGAGAATTTTTCCATTAGGATAAAACTGAAAAACGAAATTAGTAACTTCTCGGCTATTAAATACAGCCACGATGCAGCAATCCATATCCACTGATCTTTTTTTACCTGTTGCCCTGGGCATTATTATGCTGGGGCTTGGGCTCTCATTAACCCTGGAGGATTTTAAGCGAGTTACAAAATATCCAAAAGCCATGACCGTAGCCTTGCTGTGCCAGATGGTGCTGCTACCCATCATTTGTTTTTTATTGGTCAAGTTTAGCGGATTGAATCCCGCACTTGCCGTGGGACTGATGTTGCTTGCAGCTTCCCCGGGTGGGGCTACAGCAAATTTGTACAGTCATTTGTCGAAAGGCGATGTGGCGCTTAATATTTCACTGACTGCCATTAACAGCGTGCTCTCACTTTTTATCCTTCCCTTAATTGTAAATTTTTCTCTTGATTATTTCATGGACTCAGGCCAGTATGTGCCCATGCAGTTTAAAAAAGTTGCGGAAGTGTTTGCCATTGTTCTGGTGCCGGTCACGCTTGGCATGCTGATCAAGAACAGGCTTCCAAACTTTGCTGCTAAAATGGATAAGCCGGTAAAAATTGCGTCTGCGTTGATCCTCATCATCATCATTGTTTCGGTTACGATTCGTGAAAAACAAGTGCTGATTGACTATTCAGGCGAATTAGGCATACCCGTGTTGTTGTTTAACATTATTAGTATGGCCATTGGATATTTTATTCCCCGGTTCGTAAACATAGAAAAGAAGCAGGCCGTTGCTATTGGTTTGGAAATAGGAATTCACAACGGCACGCTGGCAATTTATATTGCACTTAACGTGTTGGGAAACTCAGCCATGTCCGTGCCACCGGCCATTTATAGTTTACTGATGTTTTTCACGGCAGCCATTTTTGGTTTTTTGGTAAACAGAAAAAACTAAATCTGGAAATTGCCTTCAATCAAAATTGATTTTACGATAATCAATCGTACCGCCTGATGCGGCAATGCGCAACAGGTAGGTTCCTCCGGGCAACCCCTGGCGCGTCAATTCAACTTTGTGTTCTCCTTGTGTAGTATGAGACATTAATTTTCTTCCCGTTAAATCGAATAGCTCCAGTAATCTTGAAGTATTAAGGTCACCCGAAAACTGTACAACCCAGTTTTCAGCAATGGGATTGGGATACACAAATATTTCGGGAGCGTTTTCAACGGTGACTGACACTACCTTGGAGTAGGTGAATCTTCCATCAAAGTCGGTTTGCTTTAACCGGTAGTAGTTGATACCCTGCTGAGGATACTCGTGAATTTTTTCATAGTCAACCGATATCGTGGTGGTACCTGCTCCGGATATTTGTCCAATTTCGGTAAACTCCATTCCGGGAACAGCGTGCTCCAGGGTAAAGAAATCGTTATTGATTTCAGTAACGGTAGTCCAGTTCAATTTTACCCGACTGTCTTCCAGAACGCTAGCCTTGAACTCAAGCAATTCAATAGGTAAGGCAGCATCAACCTTGAACAACTGCGGTTCGAAGTGCGACCATTTTCCATGAATATCTTTTGTGCGAATAAAAAGGTAATGATTACCATCCGACAGGAAAGGAGTGGAAACAGTAGGGGAAATGGTAATGAGATCGGAAGGAGTGTTAATCGCCAGCGGAGTACCATTTCCAAAACCAGGATCGGTATCAATAAAATATTCAGCGGCTACAATGCGGGTGCGGATGTAAAACACTTGCGGGTCACTCAACGACCAGGTGTTGTCATCATGACGCGTGCGAATAAATAAAAAATGTTCGCCATCTTCCAATGCGGAGGTAGAAATAGAGGTAGTGATCGTACTGGTCACCGGGGTAACGCTCAAGGGTGTTCCATTTCCTAAGCCGGGATCAACATCAAAGAAATATTCGGCAGCAATGATCCCCCCGTCAATAATAAATTGTTGCGGTTCGTACAGCGACCAATGACCGGTGGAGGTTCGGGTTCGTACAAAAAGAAGGTGATAGCCGGGTTCGAGCCCGGTTGTGTTGATGGTTTCGGTAAAGGTTACCGGATCACCGGCAACAAAGGACAGAGACGTTCCATTGCCGGGTCCCGGGTCGATATCAAAAAAATATTCAGCCTGTGAAATAGTTTGAGCGCTCGCCCAGTTGAATAGACAAGCCATCACGATAATTATTCCTAACCTGATGGAATAGGAACATTGTGTTGGTGCACTATGATAATCGTTGATTCTCACCAGTGGAAACCGTGATTCAATGAACCCGCTTGGACGTAACCGAAATCGTAAGGCTGCCGCCCGGTGCAATTACCGTAGGCGATGTAATGGTGAAGGCTGTGATCTCTGCAATGGAAGGTTCACCGGTTTCGGTGAATTTAAACCCTAAGCCCCCAAACACACCCACGTCTGTACCATCCGTTCCATAATTGTGACCGGGTGAGGTTACGTCTATTCCAAGATCCCAATTATAATCGTACATGGACTGGAACCCCGGATAGTAATTAAAAAGCGGATCCACAATGATGTTATTTGACCCAGGTTGATAAAAAGTGTTATCAAAACTCGCAAAGGAAATGTTGTTATTCATTAAGCAATTGGTAAAGAGTCCACCATTGGGCATGGAAGAGTAAAAGATATTATTATCGAGGGTTGAGTATTGTATATCAAAAAACGTGTTTTGGTTGCTACTCAGCCCCAGAAATACATTATTCAGTATATAGGTTCGTTGTGAACTATTGTTGTTGATTCCTCCAATTTTTTCTACTGAACTCAGAAAAATATTATTTTGAATAATCGTGTTAGAAGCGGCCTGGCCTCCAAAAAAGATGCAGGTATAGATGGATGGTGATTCAATGATATTTCCTTCGATAAGCCAATTGTCTGCATAGGCTAAGCCAAGACTTTCACCATTGGAACTTCCCGTGATCCTGCACTTTTTTATTACTCCGTTGATATAAGAAAAAGTGAACACATGATTCATTCTCAATCCAATCAGCTGAACATTGTGACTGCTAATGGTAATTTGATTAAAAGAAGAAACCAGCGGATTCTGTTTATCCGGATGGTGGCCGGTACCAATAACAACCAATGCTCTATCAATATTGATCGATCCATAATCAATGGTTGAGCCATGCACGTAAATAGTATCCCCATCAATAGAGGCATTTTGGGCATCATTAAAATTGTTGTACTGACCCGGACTGTAGGGCATGTTACAAAGGGTGCGAACGGTAGCAAACGAAAACGAACAGAACGCTACCATCAGCACGAGGAGGCTGAAAAGGCGTTTCATATGGGGTTGGTGTTTAGTTGATTTCTATACTGAAGTTAACACTAATTCGAAACTCATCTGAAGGAGTAAAACGAAAGTGTTGAATTTATCGGTAAATGGCTTGTAATGGGGTGCAACTGGCGTTGCAGATTCAGCAAGGATTGAAATTTCAGGTATTCTTGAATACTGAAATCAAAACCTTACCCGTAATCAACCCGAGTACAACTCCTCCGCCCAGGATCATAACCACATTGATAAAAAACAATGCCCAGTTATGATCAATAACAAGTTTAATGTAATCAATGCTAAGTACCGTAGCAGCAGCCAAAATCCAACCGGCTATGCATCCGAAAATCCATCGGCTGGCTTTTGGTGAATATTTTTTTAAAATAAAAAATTGGAGTATGCTGGTAAGGATGGAACCTGATGCAACACTAAGCGGGAGATAATAAGAACCTAATGGGCTACCGTACTGCGACATTAAGTCGAAAATAAGAAATGGAATGCCTAGGCCGAACACGGAACTCCAGATCCAGTGATGAGTGATGCCAACACTTCTTTTCAATAACCACCATTGAAAAAAACCAACACCGACACCCAATCCCACACCAATAAAAAATTGAAATTTCTCTATACCGATAGAGTCAAGAAAACTGGCAAGGGCCAACATGAAAATAATCCCCACAAACCAGCCGATGAACGTGTAAAGTGTCCATTTCGCAACGGAGGGAGGTTGTTGATTTCCGGTCATGAGTGGGTTGTACGAGGGTACAGAATGGAATGTTTCAGGGATGGCCTCGATGGAGAGCTATGTCCGATCCGTAACATGTGTAACTTATACTAACAATTGTACAACCTTTGTGCTGGGCAATGTCATCATCTTGTGGGAGTACTAACCTGTTAACCCTCACTCTATGGCAGCACCTTCAACACCCAAAAAAATTACATGGATTATCGGCCTGGTGGCTGGCATTCTTGGCATCATCGGCCATTTTGCGCAAGTTCAGGTGCTGACCGAGTATAACTACATCTTGCTACTGATCGGATTTGCAGCCCTTGCCCTTGGCACAACGTTTAAGGAATTGTAGAGTGAACTGAATCAAGCTTGTAACCTCCGAGAAGGTTTTTGTGACGTCATGTCTTTCGACCAGACGCACAATCCTATCTCCATATTAAAAGTACTCCGAGCAAGTGTAACCGATTGGTACAAGTTGTAGTGACAACGAAGCAATTATTGTTTTTGAATAGAAGGTGGTTTCTAAGACCCATAACCAAAATTAGTGATTCGCATGTAAGATTGAAGCGTGTTTAGTTTGGAGTCGGTAAGTCAGGTCGAAAGACCTGACTTCACTAGAAAACAGTTTGCTAACTCACCAATGCCCAGTCGATAAATTGATAGTTGTTAAGTTGTCGGTTTGCCCTAAGCTCATTCACATTGTCGACCAGTCTTAAATGTACCATCTGTCCCTTTTTGTTTGGTGTAATTGGTAAGTCGTCCTTTGACCTAATCAAACAGTATTCATATTTCTTTTCATTAAAGTCTATTGGCTTGGATAGCTGAGTCAGCAACCAGTCGCTGCTTTTGCCAAACTCAATTGTCTCAATGACCGTAACTGTTTGGGGTAACACTTCATTAAGAATTTCATTACTTCTGTACAAACTCAAATTAAGTTGTCCACCCACTAAGTCGTTTATTTGAAGCTTTTTAAATGCATACAAATAAATAAGCGGCAAGAAGTTAAAACTCAAGGTGTATGATGTTTCATTGAATATCAATGCAAACCCAAATTTAAGTTTGAAAAATTGTGTAAAGTCGATTATTGGATATTCCGTACTGTTATAGGAATTCGGCTCAGTTACCGCTTTGGTCAGGAGAACGAATTGAAGGTATATCCAGATATTTATTAACTGTCGGTACCTGTCGTTTTTGAGAAAGTATAATGTCCCGCCCAAAATTCCAATAGCGGAATTTATTAGGCCCAACCAATTAGATGTAGCAAAAATTGAGTCGGCAGCGGCTATTAAACTGAAACCTAAAACTATTGCTGGAAATATTGAGTTCTTCTTCATTTACTTTACTGTCGGTTATGTGCCGGGCAAATTGTGCACAACGTCAGAGTATAATACACCTAAGGCGTGTTCACCTCATTAAAATCACCGGAGTGATCCGTCCAACTCATGGGGTAGTTCTTATCTAAAAACTCTAATGAGTCTTCCGTAAGAAATAGCGGCTTAAAGGTATCAATCATCACCGCCAATTCATGAGTTTCTTTGGCGCCAATACTTTTTTCAACCGTACCGGGGTGCGGACCGTGAGGCAATCCCCCGGGATGCAGCGTGAACGATCCGCGCTCAATGCCTCTGCGGCTCATGAAGTTTCCTTCGGCATAGTACAGCACCTCATCACTATCAATGTTGCTATGGTTGTACGGTGCGGGTATCGCTTGCGGGTGGTAATCAAATAGTCGTGGCACAAACGAACAGATCACAAAATTATGTGCCTGAAAAGTCTGGTGCACCGGTGGCGGTTGGTGAATACGCCCGGTAATGGGTTCAAAGTCGTGAATGGAAAATGCATACGGCCACAAAAAACCATCCCACCCAACAAGGTCCAGCGGACTGTAATCGTATACGTAGTGGTGCAGGTAGCCTTGTTTTTTAATCTTCACTAAAAAATTGCCTTTGCTGGTATCCGTGATAAGTTCGTGCGGAGGGCGGATGTCGCGCTCGCAGTACGGTGAGTGCTCACCCAACTGACCCAGTTCATTGCGGTAACGCTTTACGGTTTCAATGGGTGAGGAAGCCTCAACGATCAGTAGTCGCAACGGCCCTTCTTCAAATTCAAGTTTATAGATTACAGTGCGCGGTATTACCACATAATCACCTTGCCGGATGTCCAGTTTTCCAAATGGAGAAATCAACACACCCTTGCCATCATGTATGTATAACACTTCATCGCCTTCTGCATTTTTATAGAAGTAATCCATCTTGCGTTGCTTGGGCGAGCAAATGGAGATAGCGCAATCAGCATTTTTCAACAACACTTTTCGCGCACCTAAAAAATCATTTCCGGTGGTAGTGACTTTCGAAGTATTTAAATGAGTTTGTTTTAATGCGTAATCCGTAACAATCTTAGGTCCGTACTTCACGGGATCATTCACTGCCATTACCCGTGTGGGTGCATTGATGTGATAGAGGTTGGAATAAATTCCGGAAAAACCTTCGGAGCTCACCAGCTCTTCTTTGTATAAACTTCCATCAGGCTGACGGAATTGTGTGTGGCGTTTGTGGGGAATGGTGCCCAGTTTGTGATAGTACATAGACTCAATTTTATGAGCCCAAGTTAGTAAAAAAATGAAGCTGGATCGACCTCACCCCACCGTCCTCGTACCCTCGGACACCTCCCCTCTCCATTTGGAGAGGGGAGGATGGGAGGGGTGAGGTGTTTACATTTTCGTCCGATCCAATTCCGGTATTCTGTCAAACAGTTTCAGTGCCTGCTGAAAAATTTCGTTGGTCTCGTTCATGATGGGGTACAGGCCTTCGTTGCCCCACATCTTGCGGGCGATTTGTGCCTTTACATGAATCTGGAATAGTTTTTTATGTTTTTTCAAATCTTCGTAATCGGGTTTCACTTTTTTGCGCTGCCCGATTTTAACCAGGTCGTTCAGCATTTGATCACTCACCACAAACGAAGAATAAAATGCATCGAATCCTTTTTTCTCCAATGCGGATTTATTTTTCTCTGCATAGGTAAACGCGTATTCATACATGGAAATGCTGGAGAACAACTCATTCAGATAATGACTGTTTAAGGTAGTATCGAGCGGAATAAAATAGTCGGGCATAATGCCGCCACCACCGTATACGGTGCGTCCGTTCTGCGTAATGTATTTTAGTGAATCACTAAATTTGATGCTGTCGGCATGAAAGAACTCACCTTTCTTGTAGCGACTTAAAATATCCAAGGAATATTCTTCATCGTCATCGTAAGGTTTTTGAATCGAGCGGCCGCTGGGAGTGTAGTAGCGCGAAATGGTGAGGCGTAACTCTGAGCCATCACTTAAGTCGAACGGACTTTGCACCAATCCTTTTCCATACGTTCTCCGCCCAACAATCAGCGCGCGATCATTGTCTTGTAAGGCACCGGCAACAATTTCAGAAGCAGAGGCGCTCCATTCATTTACGAGCAGAATCACATCACCGTTTTCAAAATTTCCACGATCGGTTGAGGTGGCATCGGTGTTTAGGCTGGTGTCTTTGCCGTTGGTGTACACAATCTTTTTGTTTTCCGACAGAAAATCATCGGCCATTTGAATGGCCACGTTCATGTAACCCCCACCATTGCTTTGTAAATCAAGCACCAGCTTTTTCATGCCTTTCGACTTGAGCATCTCCAGGGCTTCGCTGAATTCGTCATACGTAGTAGCGGCAAAGCGACTGATTTTGATGTAGCCGACTTCATGATCAACCATGTAAGCAACCTCCAATGATTTTTGCGGAATTTTATCACGTATAATATTGAACTCTAAAGGCTCCTTCGTGCCGTTGCGTACAATCGTGACCTTTACCTCCGTGCCACTGGGGCCTTTCAGTAATTTCATCACATCGGCAGAAGTAATACCAATACCTGCTACTTCTTTATCATCAACCTTTACAATCTTATCACCCGATAAAATTCCTAGCGCCTCGGAAGGACCACCGCTTAACGGAGAGATCACCACAATGGTATCCTGAAAAATATTGAACTCTACCCCAATGCCATCGAAGTTACCGCGTAACTCTTCGTTTGCCTGAATGCGATCGGAAGCGGGAATATAAACGGAGTGTGGGTCAAGCTTGCTGAGCAAATGCTGAATGGATTCATCAACGAGTTTATCCGTCTTGATCTCGTCCACGTATTTATTTTCAATGTAGGTTAATACTTCCCGCAGTTTCTGTACATCCTTCCCTACATCGCCCGAGGTTTTTTTTGTATTCATGCTGGCCCCGATAAATACACCGGCCGCCAGGCCTAGGCATAAAATAAATGGCAATCTGATCTGGTACTTGGTATTTTGCTGTTCGCTCATGGTCTGATTTTTCTCGTCCTTACTATAACGGTGCTATATAATAAATGTTGGCCGATGATGGTTCCCTTTTCAACCTGAATTGATCAAAAACGAGGATTTTATTGACTCTTTTTGATGGCTATGCCCTTTACTACCCATTCCTTATCTTTGAAGATTATATGGATAGTACAGCCCTTAAAGATAAACGTATTGCTCAGCTTGTAGACGAAAACTACGTGCACGCGTATGTGTTGTACTATTTCGGGATCAAGTTCAATGAATATACGGAGCTTACCCTGGAGCAGGTGTGCCGTAAAAAGGGATTGAAGGTGGAGCAGGTGATTCATGAACTGGAATTGCCCACACACCTGGCGGAGGCTGATCTTCCTCTGATTTCGTATCCGATTGATCTCATCATTGAATACCTGAAGCATTCACATTTTTTATTCATCAAGCACAAACTTCCCTACATCGCCAAGCTGGTGGAAAGTTTTAAGGCTGATCACGCGGAATACAATATGGTGGAGCGTGACCTCAAAATAGTTTTCCCGCTTTTTGTGGAGGACTTCATTCATCACATCTATGAAGAGGAGGACACCTTGTTTCATTATATCCGTGCATTAGAAAGAGCTTCAAAAGGACAATACCAGCCTACTAAGCTTTATTTTTTAATGGAGCGCCATTCTGTACAACGTTTTGCCATGGAGCATGAAGTACATGACGATGAAATGACCGGTATCCGAAAAATTACAAAAGACTATCAATTGGAGCCGGGTGCACCGCTGCATGTGAAAGTCATTTATAACGAACTAAAGGATTTCGAAAAAAGCCTGACCACACATGCGCGTATTGAAAACGAAATCCTTTTCCCTAAAGCCATGGCGCTCGAAAGCAAAGTGAGAAATGCCTTTTTCGAAAAGGCAAAGTTCAATTGATGGGAAGAATTTTAGCGATTGATTTCGGAAGAAAAAGAACTGGATTGGCTGTTACAGATCCCTTGCGCATTATTGCCACTTCTTTGGAAACGGTACCCACAAATGAACTTCTGACCTTTCTGAAAGGTTATGCACAAAAGGAATCAGTAGATGAGTTTGTGATTGGGATGCCGAAGACGTTGCGAAATGAAGATTCAGAAAATGCACCGTTTGTGCGCGAATTTATTGTTGGATTGAAGGCAACATTTCCCGGAAAACCGGTGCATGAAGTGGATGAACGTTTTACCAGTTCGTTGGCACAACGCGCCATGATTGAAGGAGGCATGAAAAAGAAGGACAGGCATGAGAAAGGCAATGTGGATAAAATTAGCGCCACGATTATACTTCAATCGTTTTTACAGTCTGGCGGAAGGTAACCTGATCTACTCACTCGAGAATCCAAATAAGAAATTCATAACTTTGTACATTATTGAATAGAGATGATTTACCCGATAGTTGTTTACGGAGATCCGGTATTACGCCAACGAGCTAAGGATATTGAGAAGGGCACAGACATGACCACCCTGATTCAGGATATGTTCGATACCATGCATGCTGCCCAGGGTATTGGACTTGCAGCTCCACAAATTGGTAAAGGAGTTCGTCTTTTTGTTGTGGATGGGACCACGCTAAAAGACGATGACGAAGAAAAAGGACTAGAGGGTATGGAGGATTTCAAGAAGGCTTTTTTAAATCCGGTCATGGTGGAGGAGTTGGGAACAGCGTGGGAGTTTGAAGAGGGTTGTTTAAGTATCCCGAATATCCGCGAGAAAATTTCTCGCAAGGCGAAACTAAAAATCCGGTATTACGATGAACAGTGGAATCTTGTGGAAGAGGAATATGATGGCATGAAGGCCAGAATCATTCAGCATGAGTATGACCATATTGAAGGGAAACTCTTTATCGATTATCTCACTCCGCTGAAAAAGCGCATGCTCAAAGGAAAGCTTAGCGACATTAGTAAAGGAGAAGTGGATACCGAATACCGCATTTTAGCCCCGCTTAGAAAATAAAGCACTTTGAACGTAAGCTCCAGACTTCCTGATGTAGGCACTTCCATTTTTGCCATCATGTCGAAGATGGCTTTGGAGCATAGCGCGATAAATCTCTCGCAAGGCTTCCCAGATTTTGAAGTTGATCCGATTATTATCGATTTGGTGAATCGGTTTATGCTGGAGGGACATAATCAGTATGCACCCATGCCGGGTGTGCCGGCTTTGCGAAAGGTGATTGCCGAGGTGATCGCAAAAACGTATTCACGAGCAATTGATCCGGAAACAGAAATCACAATTACTGCTGGCGCAACGGAAGGAATTTTTTCAACCATCGCTGCACTGGTACACCTTGGTGATGAAGTGATTGTTTTTGATCCTGCATATGATTCGTATAATCCGGCTATTCGGTTAAACGGGGGTGTACCCGTTCATATCAATCTTAAGTATCCTGATTTTTCCATTGATTGGCAGGAAGTAAAATCAAAAATCACATCGCGTACGCGAATGATCATGGTCAACACTCCCCACAATCCAAGTGGAGCAGTGTTATCGGAAAACGACTTAAAAGCACTTCAAACTCTTGCCATTGAATTTGATTTAATTGTTCTCAGCGATGAAGTATATGAACGCATTATTTTTGACGGCTTCCAGCACCAAAGCGTGTTAAAGTATCCGGAATTGGTAAAAAGAAGCGTAGCCGTATTTTCTTTTGGGAAAACATTTCACGCTACAGGATGGAAAGTAGGCTATTGCATTGCGCCTTCAACCCTTACAACCGAGATTCGGAAAGCCCACCAGTTTGTTACGTTCAGTGTAAACACCCCTATTCAAATTGCTTTCGCGGAATACATGAAGAACCCGGAACACTATGTAAATCTCGGTTCGTTTTATCAGCAGAAGCGCGATTATTTTTTGGAAGGGATAAAGGGATCATCGTGGGAAATAGCTGCATGCCACGGATCGTATTTTCAGGGGCTATCGTATAAAAACATCTCCTCCTTACCCGATAGAGATATGGCTGTGGAACTTACCCAAAAGCACAAAATTGCCTCCATACCTATATCGGTATTTTATAATGACAAGTCTGATAACAAATTATTGAGGTTCTGTTTCGCCAAGAATGAACAGACCCTGAACAAGGCTATCGAAATTCTGAGGAAGTTTTAATGCTGAAGTCTTATGGGGTAAGTCTTGTGTCTTACCTCTTTTAGGATTTTCTTTGCTGACGAAACCACTACGTGATGCAGGATCTAAAAATCACATTAATTCAGTCTGATATTTATTGGGAAGAGGTTGACGCCAACCTTTCGGCATTTGAGGAGAAAATCTGGCAGATTGGAGAGACAACGGATGTGATTGTACTTCCCGAAATGTTCACCACCGGTTTTACGATGAATGCGGCCAAGCTATCCGAGCACATGAACATGCGCACGTTTAAGTGGATGCGCCAAATGGCCGATCAAACCGGAGCTTTAATTCTGGGAAGTTTTATTACCACCGTGCACGGGCGGTATTACAATCGCTTGCTGTGGATGGAGCCGGGTGGAAATTATAAAACCTACGATAAGCGTCATCTTTTTAGAATGGCGGCCGAACATAAAACTTTTTCATCCGGTGAGAGTTTGCTCATTGCTTCCTGGAAAGGCTGGAGAATTTGCCCGTTGATTTGTTATGACCTGCGCTTCCCGGTGTGGAGCCGTAATACGTATGATGCAAGTTCCAGGCGATTGAACTATGATTTATTGCTCTATGTGGCCAATTGGCCTACGGCCAGAATTGAGGCGTGGAGTGCATTATTAAAGGCTCGTGCCATTGAGAATCTGAGTTATGTGGTAGGCGTTAATCGTGTTGGTGTGGATGGAAACTCCGTTGAATACAATGGAAGTTCTTCTATCATCAGTCCAAAGGGAGAAGTAATTTTTTCTACGGAGGGAATGGAAGCCATAAAAACAATGGAGTTGAATGCAAATTCATTACAGGCCTTCCGTGACAAATTTCCAGCCTACTTTGATGCCGATGAATTCTCGATTGAGAATGAAGAATTTGAAGAAGGTTTCCTGACGGGGTTAAGTTAATGCTCCGAACTCAGTTCAAACTCCACCATCACCGGCAAATGATCAGAAGGGTAGTAGGTATCATCGTTATCGCTGATTACCCGATAATTTTTTAAGATCCATTCTTTTGTATGGAAGATATAATCGATGGCTTTACATTCCATCTTACCAACCTCAAATCCGCAGAATGTACCGGTTTGATCATTCACGGGTTTGGTGTCCGCCAAATCGCGAATTGTTAAATTTCTATACGTTTCTTCGGAACGCTCACAATTAAAATCACCGGTAACGATTACTGGCATAGCCTGAGAAAGCCTTGAGTTTGCTACGGCACCGGCAATTAATGCACCGCTGTTCATGCGTGCTTCTTTTCCCATGTGATCAAAGTGTGTATTGAATACCATGAAGTCGGACTTCAATTCTTTGTCATAAAACGTTGCGATGGTTACAATTCGTGTGATCGCGGCATCCCAACTTTTGCTGCCGGGTACCTCTGGGGTTTCCGACAGCCAGAATACACTATCCTTCAGTAACCCAAACCGGTTGTTGCGAAACAGTATGGCGGAGTATTCTCCTTTTTCTTTTCCATCATCGCGACCCACTCCCAAAAAAGAATAGTCGGGAAGGAGCCTGACCAGATCATGCAATTGATGATGTAGAGCCTCTTGTATGCCAATGATATCAGGGTTGTGCGTTCTAATCAGTCCAGAAACTTTCTCAATTCGATTTGGCCATGCATTCACTCCATCGGCCTGGGTATCAAGCCGGATGTTGTACGTCATAACCTTTAACGATTGACCATTCAAAAAACTTAATGAAGCCACTATTAAAATTAGGGTACTAAAAAATCGCATGGTTAAAGATACGGAATAAAAAAGCCTTACGTGTAAATAGGCCTTGGTTCGTGTCGACACGAACCAAGGCACAATTATAAAGCTTCTACCGAATTCACTTCCCCCGGCATCATACGCTGAAAGAGATTTTCAATTCCCGCTTTAAGGGTCACCATGGATGAAGGGCATCCACTGCAGGAACCCTGAAGTCTAACTTTTACAATACCTTCTTTAAATGAGTGGAACGTTATGGCTCCTCCATCCTGCTCTACAGCCGGGCGAATATATTCTTCCAGGATGGTTTTGATTTTTTTAACCGTTTCGGTCTCTTCTTCTGTTGAAGATGTCTCGGGTTCCCGTACTTCAATAATAAACTTACCGGACTCCAGAAATCTTTTAATGTGTTCCTTAATCGTGTTTTGAATTTCAAGCCATTCTACATCTCCCTTTTTAGTTACGGTAATGAAGTTACTCATGTAAAATACCCGGTCTACAAAAGGGTATTCAAAAAGTTCCTTAGCCAGAGGAGCATCGGTGGTACTTTCTGCGTTAGGGAAATCAAAACTGATCCCTTCGGGAACCAGCATTTCATTGATCACAAACTTCAATGAGTTTGGATTTGGGTTTGATTCCAGATAAATGTTAATATTTTTTGGGACAGCCTGAAGCATAAATGTCTGTTGTATGTTCGAACAACAAAATTAGGTAATTAAAGTTCGCGGTGGTACCCGGCCGGTTAGATTACTTCAGCTTTTTCCTCTCCCAGCGAATTTTCCCACTTGCTGACGACAGCCGTGGCTACGCTATTTCCAACCACGTTGGTGGCGCTTCTACCCATATCCAGTAAAGGATCAATTCCCAAAAGCAAGGCCAGTCCGGCTTCCGGAATATTAAATGTGGCAAGGGTGCCGGCAATGACCACGAGGGAAGCCCGGGGTACCCCGGCAATCCCTTTGCTCGTCAGCATTAATACCAATAGCATACTGACCTGGGTGGCGATGGGCAACTCAATTCCATACGATTGAGCAATAAACAATGACGCAAAGGTCATGTACATCATACTACCATCCAGGTTAAAGGAATAACCAAGGGGTAAAACAAAACTTACAATCTTGTCTTTGCATCCAAATTTTTCAAGCTCCTCCATGGTCTTGGGGAAAGCTGCCTCACTGCTAGCCGTACTGAAAGCAAGAAGTATAGGTTCCTTCACGTGCCGAAGCAGCGAGAACACCCGCTTGCGAATGACCATAAATCCAGCCAAGGCAAGAAGAACCCACAGAAGAAGGAGACTGAAATAAAATTCACCAATGAAGATGGAATATGTTTTCAAAATGCCAAGTCCTTGCTTGGCGATAATGGCGGTCATGGCACCAAATACGGCCACCGGGGCAAGCATCATCACATAGCCTGTTAATTTCAGGATGACATGTGCGGCAGCATCCATGAACGTGATAATCACCTTGCCTTTTTCACCAATGGCAGCGGTAGCTACACCGAAAAATAGAGAGAACACCACGATTTGAAGAATCTCATTTTTAGCCATGGCGTCCACAACGCTGCTGGGGAATACATGGTACAAAAAATCTTTGAGCGAAAGTTTAACGGTAACCAATCCGGTTGATTCACCAACATCCGGCAACGGCAAGTCCATGGCAATTCCAGGTTGAAAAAGATTAACCATGATCATCCCCAGCAGTAAACTCATGAGGGAGGCACTGACAAACCACAATAATGTTTTTCCCCCGATACGGCCTACTGCATTGATGTCACCCAATTTGGCTACCCCAACCACTAGTGTGGTGAAGACCAGAGGTGCAACAATCATTTTAATGAGCCGCAAAAAGATATCGGCCAGAACGGAAAACGGTTCTACTTTTTTGTCTCGAGATTGTAAAATTTCATTCCGTTCTTTATTGAGAGTATTCTTTTCAGTGGTGAATGCCTGGATAAGAGCACTGTCGGTAGTGTGATGTTGCTCAGCTTTTATTGTTTTTATCCTGACATCGACCGTTTCAAGACGAGAATTCTCTTCAGCCAGGTAACTTTTATTCAGGGAAAAGCCCAAAATAATACCCACAAACAGTGCGATGATAATGTATAGCGTGAGTTTACTTTTTTTCTTGGGAGCAGAGGATAGTTCCATAAATCAAGGTAAAAACAATGAAACAGGTTTAGGTTATTCACCCAATGTTACTGACGGGCAGGCTTAGAAACAAGTCGATTTATAGTATCAAAAACTACCGGTGGCACCACCACCGCCAAAACCTCCACCACCTCCTTTGAATTGTTCTGGCGTGGTGACCTGATTTCCACCCATGGTTTGGGAAATGATAAAGGCCTCGGCATTTACATTGGCCCATTTTTCACCAAGAATATTTTCCCGGGTAAATCCATAGCGGATGGTTTTCAAATAATTCAGCAACAGGATAGTAAGGACAAGTAAAACTATACCGGCAACGGTAAGTGAAATTTCAGGATGACCGAAACCGTAATAATATTTGAATGTAAAAACAGAAAAGGCAAGGACCAGTAAGCTGACACGCAGCAGTACGATGTCCTTATGCTTGATACCGAAATACAGGTACCCAATCGGTATCAGTACAGTGAGCGCATAAAAAATATAGGCAAATGGAATATCATTTCCTTCTTCCAGAAAAAGATCCATCAGTTCAATGCTCAGTTCCCGAACCACCAGATAATTTCCTGCAGCATAAATAAACAACAGGCTCAGTGCCTCCACAATGATCAGGTTGTTGAACCAGAATTTTAGAGTATTTTTTTTCTTCAGTTTTTTAACAATCACGTAAACAGGAACGAACGCCAGGATAAACACAAAGGGAATGATATGCTGGAAGATCCCTCCAAGGTTATAAAATTCGTAGAACAAAATTCCGGCAAAGGTAAGCGTTGCCAATACCGTGCACACTAAATCCAGGTAGCGAACCGCAGCAAAGGAAAGCACAACTACGCCAATGAACAGGCCTGCATGTTCATTGAAATCAAACACACCCATGAAACCGCCAATGGTAAAACCACAGGCATGGTAGATCAATGCTTCGTTCACACCCGATTTATAATGGTGATTGCGTTCAATGAGAATCTTTTCGAGAAAGAAGAAGGATGCCACACCATAGAGCATGCAGGCAATGGAGACAAACACTTCATCTTCCTTGAAACTGGTCACGAATAAGGCAAACAAACCGGTCACTCCGGATATCGCAAACAAAGCAGCAACGAAGAGCAGTATTCGGACTGTGAAATTGGGGTGATAGAATGGGCTCGTGTAAGTTTCTTTGATTTTTTGAAACTGACTTTCTTCAATCAGATGATGTTTACACCAACGCTTAACTTCCTTTAACACTGCGAGGTTATACAATCCGGTTTCGTTGTAAGCGCCTTTCATGACTCGCGGGTAAAGTAATTTCTATACTTGACTATGAAATAGATGAACCCTCCGCACGAGACAATCGAGTAAAAAAACCAAAGCTCAATATCATTGTTGAAAATGGTATCGGCTAACAGGTAAGTTGTACCGATGTAGGCTGCGATAAAGGCATACAACAGAAAGAGGAATGATTTTTTCCATCGCGCCATATAATAAGTAAAAATGCAGCCAGCGTAAATCAACATCACGTATATGCCATACCAATCCTCATCTTCAAAAAGCCCCACAATGGTGGCCACAAAAAAAATGAGCATGCTGAAATTAAGATAAGAAAAGGTGAAATGTTTTTTTATTGACTTCCAATCCAGCACCAACGAAAGTGCAGCCAGTACCGTGCTGAAAATGATGGCGGTAATATGAAGGTTTGACGCTGAAAAGAAATCACCACTATACCATTTTTGTGGAGATACACTTAAGCCCCAAAACGAAGCGAGGGCGGTAATGGCAAGCGATAAAACACCCAGATGATCGAAACGGTAGGCGATAAAAAAAAAGAAGACAGCCGTAACCAGGGTGCTGTATTCCAGGTTTTCGGTGAGAATTCCATACTGAAATTGTAAATACCCCTGTACTGAAATGAACAGCAGACTGCCTAACAAAACAATGTAATCGTAATAGACGTTGGGTGACTTGACTTGTTCATTAGAATAGGGGAGAACATGTTTTAAGGCATACCCAAAACAAATCAACGTGAGTATGCATAGGGCAATCATGCTCACGATGTGCCCGATCTCCCCGATGTTTTGGTAGATGAGAATACCTACCCCGGTGGTGAACAACATTACTCCCAGGTAGAGCATTGATCGCAATTCGTAAAAGACCGATACCAGTTGACCGGAAGTGATCAGATCGATTTTTTTGTACTGATCTTCGGTGATGAAACCTTTGTCAAAAAGTTCTTTAGGGGTTTGGCTGGTCATCGTTTAAAAATACAATTTTTTTTGGGTAACCAGACTCCACTACCAACTGCTATCTGAACCGCCACCTCCCGAGTCGCCACCACCCCAACTACCCCCACTATCACTGTCAGAGGATGAACTACTGCTATCGCTATCAGATGAAGAACTTGCGGCCGCTACCAGCATGGCAATGAAAAAGGTATCAATGTGATGATGCCCACAGTGGAGACAAGTGCGTTCTTCTTCCCCACGACCTTGTGAAGTATAGGTGGCCTCTTCAATCGTGCGTCTGGCTCCGAAATGGTAGGTGAGGTAATTACATTTTGGACACCGTGTATAGTTTGATGCTTTGTTTGGATAACTCAGTATTTCAGTTGCTCCGCATGAAGTACATTTCCAAACGTCATAATCAATGACGCCAATTTTTTCCTCGGCAATCTGACCGGAGTGCAAAAACTCATCCTCTGTTTGTTCAGTTAGCTTAGCGGGAATAGTGGCTTTACATTTTTTACAGGAGCGTGGGTGATTTCGAAACCAGTCTCTTTTCTTTTTAAAAGAAAGAAAAACCAGGATCATGGGAACGAAAAAAAAGATGGCAGCCCCCTTCCAAAAGGTATTCTGACTACTATAGAAATTGTAAAGTGCCTGATATTCTCCTTTCTTCTCGAAGCGCGGAATAATGACCGTATTGATCCTGTAATACTTTTCAAGAAAGAGGACAATGATTAAACCATAGCCCAACAAAAAGAAAAGCCCGTAGGACAGATCAAGTTGAAAGGATGCCCAAAACAAAAGGAATGGGAGGAAACCGTAGAGCAGCAACCATCGCATTTTTGAAAGAATGATTCTTGGCGTATCAGAGGGTTGCTGGAATTTTTTGTACCCTAATGCAACAAAGAACATAATGATAAAGAACATTCCATAAACAAAGGCCAGGGTTACATACAGGTACCGATCTTCTGTTGCTTCTTCGGCCGCAAAAACTTCCTCAATAGCTTCGGGTGTGGTTAACATGGCGGCTACTTTTTCAATACCCAGAAGCATTCCTGAATTGTAATCTCCTTCCTTAAAAGAAGGAACCATAAACTGTTGTTGAATTTGTTTACACCGGGCATCGCTAAGAATTCCCTCCAATCCAAAACCTGTGTGAAATCGAATGTTTCGTTGATCCTGAATAAACAAGATCAACAGTCCATTATCATTTTCGGCTTGTCCAATTCCCCAATGTTCAAATAGCTTCTGGGCAAATTCAAAACGATCGGCTTCACCAATGGAAGGGAGCATCACTACCGCTACCTGTGCTGTGGCTTTGCTTTCTAAGTCACCCAGAATTTGATTGATTCGGGCAATGGTGGTGTCATTTAAAATGTGTGATGGATCACTAACGTAACTGTTGTTTACCAACTTGGTGTTGGGAACCGTTTCAACGGTAAAAATTTGCGCTTCAGTCGTTAGACAAACGAGAAGGAGCAATAGGGTTGTAAAAATTCGCTTCATTTATAACTTCGAAAGTTTAGATCGAAGAAAAAAATCAGCCATCACTAAAGCGGCCATGGCTTCTACAATGGGTACGGCCCTTGGCACAACACAGGGATCATGACGACCTTTTCCTGAAACAGTAACTTCATTACCGGCTTTATCCACACTTTGCTGATCCTGCATGATGGTGGCCACCGGCTTAAAGGCAACGTTGAAATAAATATCCTCACCATTGCTGATGCCCCCCTGAATCCCACCGGAATGATTTGTTTTCGTTTTTATTTTTCCACCCTCATTGACAAACTCATCATTATGCTGCGAGCCACGCAACGTGACGCCTTCAAAACCGCTTCCATATTCAAATCCTTTCACGGCATTTATACTCAGCATAGCTTTTCCCAATTCAGCATGAAGTTTATCGAACACAGGTTCCCCTAAACCCACCGGACTATTTTTTATTACACAGGTCACTACACCGCCAACGGTATCGCGACTTAATCGAATCTCATCAATAAGGGCAATCATTTTTTCGGCCGTTACCGGATCCGGGCAACGCACAATGTTATCTTCTGTTTTGGAAAGATCAAGTTGTTGGTAGGGTGGGGCTTTTAATTCTCCCACCTGTGAAACAAATGCATTAATCTTTATCGAAGATTTCTTCAGTAATAATTTAGCGACAGCACCTGCTGCTACACGTGCAGCGGTTTCTCGAGCTGAACTTCTTCCGCCACCACGATGATCTCGAAACCCATATTTGGCTTCATAGGTATAATCCGCATGAGAAGGGCGAAAAGTATTTTCCAGGTGGCTATAATCTTTGCTGCGCGGATCACTATTGTCAATTACAATGGCAATGGGCGCGCCAGTGGATTTACCTTCAAATACACCTGAAAGAATTTTGATCACATCATCTTCTTTTCGCTGCGTGGTAATTTTTGATTGACCCGGCTTTCTTCGATCCATTTCAGATTGAATGAATGTCTCATCGATTTCCAAACCAGCCGGGCAGCCATCAATTACCACACCAATCGAATGACCGTGCGATTCTCCAAATGTAGTAATGCGAAAAAGCGTTCCGTATGAATTCATTATGACTTCAAAGTTTCACGTTCAAGGCTTCAAGTGGTCCTAACTTTGAATTTTGAACCTTAAACTTGAAACTACTTCCTGAACACAAGATAAGCCGAACCGGCCAACATCACCAAAATAAAAATATTGAGTATGGGTTTGAGCCACCGCGAATCAGAGATCGGGCGGAGGGTATTATCGGTGGAGTTGATTTTGTCGTAGAAAGATCCTGCATCAACCGATTCAATAGCTTCGTTTTTCAGGCTTTCCCCACTCACTACAACTGCAGCTTTGGGCTTAAGGGTATCGTAATTTCTGGTACTCGGATTAAAAAATACCCAGTGCACAAAATCACTTATTCGGTATTCACCTGGTTCTTTCGGTATAATAAAGTAGTTGAACGATTTTGTTCCAGTTACCCGGTTGTTTTGTCGATTAATATCCTGCCGAATGTTGGGTTCATAAAAATCAAAGCTTCCATCTTTAAACACTACAGGTTTTTCTATGGCAGAAATATTACCCTCACCATATACATTAAACTCATATGAAAAACTTTGGCCGGTCTGCAACGCTGTACTAGTGATGCCTTCATCCAGACGATAATCCCCAACCGCTACCTGGTCGCGTAAAGGATGCGGAGGCAACTCTTTTACTTTAACTGTTTTGGGCTTTGTGTAAAATGTTTTGAAATTTTCTTGTCTGTTTTGACCAAAGAAGGAAGGATTCTTGGCTACTTTAAATTTTATCATCTCCAGTCCGATGCTTGGAAATTCAATGGGCTTTGTATTTAAGGGATAAAATGTAGCCTGGTACAATTTATATTGAGTATAATCAGCACCATTGATTGTCACCGTTTCGCCTTGAATGTTTTCAATGTTGAAATTTTCTTCCCAGCAGGTAGCGGGTTTAATTTTTTTCAAAAGGGTAGATAATTGTTTGGCAAGCTCATAAAACTGCAGGGGAGCACGATTGCTTTCCGCCACATAAAAAGAGAGTGCTGTTGTAAAACCTTCTCCTACATACACTTCATTCTTACTCGTGGTTAGTGCAAGAAAAGCATCTTCTTTTATGTCGATGAATTCGGGATTGCCGGGACCAAAGAAATCATCCTTTTCATAAAAATTTCGGAAGGGGTCGCGTTGTTGGTTTTGTACGGGTGGCCCCACTTTTATTTTTTTTCCGGGCGAACTGATTACCTGATCGTTAATTTTCATTTTAAAAGGCGGTACAGTGAACGTACCCTGACGGGTGGGAAGGTAGGTCATTACCACACTTTGGGATGAAGAGACTTGCCCGTTAATAATGTTGGTTTGAGATTGGGAAGATGTACCGCGCTTTCGGAAGCCTTCAATGTCCGGAAAGTTATAATCGTTGGTTTTAAAGCGATCGTTCTGAATGGTTGTGGTGATGGTCCAGGCCTGGTTTTCCCCGATTTCATCCGGACCCAATATTATTTGGATGGTTTGAGCTTGAATAGACTGTACCGCACAACCTGCCAAGAAAAGGGCCAATAGTAGTTTTAACGAAAAAAAACGCTCCATACTCAATCTTCGTACCAATATCATCGTTACAAAACTAAAAATGTTCTTTTAGTTACGTTTACCGCTTACTAAATTAACTGTTGCGTTTAAACAATTTTTTGAACTCGTACTTTAACATGTTGCCATGCTGAATTATGTCAAAACGGTGCTCACCAAGGTGAGTTTTGACGCAAAGCTCTTTGAAAAGGAGCTTAGAAAGGCCATCGAACTTTTGATGGGCGCTGACATCCAGGAACTCAAACAGTGGTGCTACACCCGGTTTGGGAATCAACACGAAGCGATATTGAATCGCTGTTTCGTAGTAGCCTGAAAATTTTTAAGAATGTGAAACCAGTCCTCCCGTAAACGGGGGGACTTAATTTTTTAACGCTACTCCGTAACGAAACGAATATTCCTTTTTAATCCTTCCAGCTTGGTTCGCTTCACGGCTGATTTTTTGAAGAGTCTTTGAAAGACTTCATTTGTAATTTCTTTCCAGTCTTCCTGCTTCATTTTTTCTGCTTTTGAATGTGGGGAGAAGCGTGGTTCCTGATGGGGTTGCGAAAAACGATTCCACGGACACACATCCTGACAGATATCACACCCGAAAATCCAATTCTCGAATTTTCCTTTAACGGAGGTTGGGATTTCATCTTTTAGCTCTATGGTGAAATACGAAATGCATTTACTGCCATCCACTACATACGGCTGAGGGATTGCCTCGGTTGGGCAGGCATCCATACAGGCTGTGCACGTACCGCAATAATCTTTTATCGGTCCATCATACTCTAACGCCAAGTCAACGATCAATTCAGCAATGAAAAAGAAACTTCCCATCGAACGGTTGAGGAGTAAGCTATTTTTCCCAATCCAACCCAATCCGCTTTTCTTAGCTAATGTACGTTCCATGACTGGAGCGGAGTCAACGAATGCCCGACCATGGACTTCTCCAATATTTTCCTGGATATACTGAAGAAATTCTTTGAGTTTATCCTTTATGACAAAATGATAATCCTCGCCATAAGCATATTTTGCAATTTTTAATGGAGAATCGGTTGCTAAATCTTTCTCGGGAAAATAATTGTAGATGAGACTGATCACCGACTTAGCACCGGGAACCAGTAATGTTGGGTCAAGTCGTTTGTCAAAATGATTTTCCAGGTAGCTCATACTTCCCTGGTAGCCGCGTTTAAGCCACTCCTCTAACCGGGGAGCCTCTTCTTCTAAAAATTCTGCTTTTGAAATTCCGCAAAAACTAAAACCAAGTTCCGTGGCGATGGATTTGATGAGCTTGGTATTTGCTTTAACACTCAAGGGGGGAATGTATAAGATTAATCAAACAGTCCTGCTCTTTTGCTGGCGGGAGGAACAACCTTCATATGCTTGTAAGCTTTTTCTGTGGCTTCTCGTCCACGGGAGGTTCGTTTGAGATAACCTTCCTGAATGAGAAAAGGCTCATATACCTCTTCAATAGTTTCTGCTTCATCGCCCACAGCGGTGGCGATGGTTGATATACCTACCGGTCCGCCTTTAAATTTTTCAATGATGGTCATGAGGATGCGATTGTCCATTTCGTCTAATCCATTTACATCCACATCCAATGCCTTCAAGGCAATCTGTGCAATGTCCATGGTAATCGTTCCATTTCCTTTAATCTGCGCGAAGTCGCGTGTTCTGCGCAATAAGTTATTAGCAATGCGTGGAGTGCCTCGACTTCTGCGTGCAATTTCGAAGCTGGCATCCTCTTCGATGGTGGTGTTCAAAATAGCTGCCGATCGCTTAACGATTTTGTCCAGCAGTTGTGAATCGTAATATTCTAATCGGGCATTGATGCCAAAGCGTGCACGAAGGGGAGAGGTGAGTAACCCTGCACGTGTGGTAGCACCGATTAGGGTAAAAGGATTTAATCCAATTTGTATGGAACGTGCATTGGGTCCGGAATCTAACATGATATCGATCCGAAAATCTTCCATAGCGGAATACAAGTATTCTTCAACGATGGGATTTAATCGATGTATTTCATCAATAAACAATACGTCATGCGTTTCCAGATTGGTAAGCAGTCCGGCTAAATCACTGGGCTTGTCCAATACCGGACCGGAAGTGATTTTGATATTGGTCTGTAGTTCGTTGGCGATTATGTAAGAGAGAGTGGTTTTACCCAATCCCGGAGGGCCGTGAAGTAGGACATGATCCAACGATTCGTTGCGTTGCTTCGCTGCCTGAACGAATACCTTGATATTATCGACTACCTTTTGCTGTCCTGTAAAATCATCAAACGATAAGGGGCGTAGTGCCTTTTCAAACTCTTTTTCGGCTGCATTCAGCTTCTCACTCTCGCCACTCAGGTAATCTTCTCGCATACAGTTAATAGGTTTTACGAAGGTACACATTTGCCGGATTGTACGCTGAACAAGTAAAGCAACATTGTTGCATTTAGAACTATTTGCCTAACTTGCCGGCATAGTTGTATACATGGATTACCGCAAAAAGAACATTCTCTATACCCTTATTCTTTTGGTTAGTGTGTTTACCGTTTTTCTTTATCGGAAAAATCAAACAGTTGGTATTTTCATTGAAGGCAATACCATGGGCACTACCTACCACGTGACCTATTTTGATGCGAAAAAAAGGAATTTTAAACCAGCCATTGACTCACTGTTGGATTTGGTGAACAAGTCGATTAACACCTATGATTCTACATCGGAGGTTTCAAGGTTCAATAGAAGCAAAGATGGCATAGCCGTACGCTTGCCGTATCTTTTACCACCTCTGCGTGCTGCTGCAGAAGTCTTCAAAAATTCTCAAGGTGCTTTCGATCCGACCGTCATGCCGCTAGTAAATGCCTGGGGGTTTGGACCGGGAAAAGTGTTTCAAATGGATAGCGCACGTGTTGATTCATTAAAGCAGTTTGTCGGATTTGAAAAAGTGCAACTCACCCAGGACAGTGTGATGAAACTGGATGCGCGCACTCAATTGGATTTTGGCGGTATCGGACAAGGTTATGGTGCTGATGTGATTACCGAATTTCTAAAATCGAAAGGTATAACCGACATGTTAGTAGAGTTAGGTGGCGAAGGTATGGCATGCGGGTTAAATCTTGATACAGGAAAGTCTTGGAAAATTGGAATACTAGACCCCAACTCAACTCGCGAGAAACAGTTCTTCAAAGCCTATGCATCGCTCAGCAACAAATCATTTACAACTTCAGGCAACTACTTTAACTATAAAGAGATTGATGGTAGGAAATATTCACATACGATTGATCCGGAAACCGGATATCCCGTTCAGCGTGAAATATTAAGTGCCTCTGTGTTTGCCGCGGATTGCACTACAGCCGATGCATGGGCCACAGCCTTTATGGTGATGGGTCATGATCGTGCAGTAGAAATATTAAAACAGAGAAAAGACCTTGATGCATTCCTGGTTTTCTCTACTCCGGATGGAAAGATTGACACGTACATGACGGAAGGAATTTCATCTTTCATTGAAATGAATTGATACTATGACACTGAAACTACTCGTATTATTTCTTACACCCCTTTTATCAGGATTGATCGTATACCTTATACCCTCCGGGAAAACCAGGAACTTTAAACTGTTGCTGGTGTTTGCAGGTGCCTATCTTTTTGGTATTACCGTAGTACATATTTTACCGGAACTCTATCGTCAAAACAGTGAAGTAGAATTGATTGGATTATTTGTTCTGGCAGGTTTTTTCCTGCAGCAATTATTAGAGTACTTTACTTCGGGCGTGGAGCACGGCCATTTGCCTGTTCGGCAGGCTGACATTCATACCCATGAGCACGATCATCATTCACACCACAGTCATCATCACCAACAGGTTTCCGCTATTGTGCTGCTGGCAGCATTATGCATTCACGCATTTCTGGAGGGCGCCATGCTTGCTCAACCTGAAAACATGAGTGTTCACTATGATGTGAATGCTATTTTGTTGGGCATTGCACTTCACCGTGCACCTGCCGCATTTGCATTGATGACGGTGTTATCTTTCCAGCTACACTCACGAAATAAGGCAATACCCTACCTGGTTGGGTTTTCAGTGGCGGCACCGATTGGATTGTTAATCAGTACCTATTTAGCCGATGTTCAGATCCTAACGGAATCAGGGCTAACTTTTTTATATGCGTTGGTATGCGGAAATTTCCTGCACATCTCTACCACCATTGTTTTTGAAAGCAGTCCGGAACATCATTTCAATGCACGCAAGTTAACCGTGGCGATCTTAGGTGCGTTAGTGGCCGTAGGAGTAGAGTACATGATGTAGCCCTTTCAGAAAATATTCATTTGAATTTGTAAGAAAAGAAGCGATTTTTAGTTCCTTCAAAACTAAGGTGACTTACTATGCGCTCCATTAAATCATTTTCTGACTATCAGCAAACCTATAAGCAGAGTATTGAAAACCCGGAGGCATTCTGGGCAGAAATTGCAGAGGAATTTGTTTGGAGAAAAAAGTGGAATAGTGTTCTGAAATGGGACTTTTATAAGGCTGAGGTGAACTGGTTTATTAGCGGAAAACTTAACATCACAGAAAATTGTCTCGATAGACATTTACCTGAACGTGCCAATCAAACGGCTCTTATTTGGGAACCCAATGATCCACAAGATGAAGCAATACATATTACTTATCAGGAATTATTTACCCATGTGTGCCGTGTAGCCAACATGCTGAAGGCGCACGGAATCAAAAAAGGAGATCGGGTGTGCATCTACATGCCGATGATCCCCGAAGTGGCGTATTCCATGCTGGCGTGCGCCCGAATTGGTGCGGTGCATTCTGTTGTGTTTGCCGGGTTTTCAGCAGGCTCTTTAATTGATCGGATCAATGATGCAGGGTGCAAAATGGTGTTGACAGCTGATGGTGGCTATCGTGGCGATAAAACCATCAACCTGAAAACCATTATCGATGAAGCGCTTGAAAAATGTCCAACCGTGGGAACCGTATTGGTGGCCGAACGGATTAATTCAAAACCTAAGTTGAAGACCGGCAGAGATTTTTGGTGGAATGAAGAAATAAAGAAAGTTGATGATGACTGCCCTGCTGAGGAAATGGACTCTGAGGATTTGTTGTTTATTCTCTATACCTCTGGCTCTACAGGAAAACCCAAAGGAATGGTGCATACTTGTGGAGGCTATATGGTATATACGAATTATACCTTTCGCACTGCGTTTCAATACACCGAGGGATTATTCTGGTGCACTGCCGATGTGGGCTGGGTAACAGGCCATTCCTATATTTTATATGGACCTCTTTCTGCGGGAGCTACGTCATTAATGTTTGAAGGTGTTCCCTCGTGGCCGGATTGGGGAAGATTCTGGCACGTGATTGAAAAACACCGTGTCAATATTTTCTACACGGCTCCAACCGCCATACGTTCTCTGGAAAAAGCACCACTTAGTCTGGTTCATCAGTACGATTTGCACTCATTAAAAATATTGGGAACGGTAGGAGAGCCGATCAATGAAGAAGCGTGGCATTGGTATGACGAGCATATTGGCAGAAAGCAATGTCCCATTATTGATACCTGGTGGCAAACCGAAACCGGTGGGTTTATGATTTCACCGATTGCCCACGTGACCAAACTTAAACCCGCGTATGCAAGCTTACCTCTCCCAGGAGTTCAGCCGGCTGTGATGGATGAAAATGGAAATGAACTAAAAGGTAATGGTGTTGAGGGAAGACTGACCATTAACTTTCCATGGCCCTCTATGGCGCGCACCATTTATGGAGATCATCAACGCTTTAAGGACACCTACTTTTCAACTTTCCCAGGGAAATATTTTACAGGAGATGGCTGCAAGCGCGATGAAGAGGGATACTACCGGATCACCGGACGAGTAGATGATATCATTATTGTTTCGGGGCACAACATGGGTACTGCAGAAATTGAAAGTGCAATCGATGAACACTCTGCGGTTTGCGAATCCGCTGTGGTGGCCTATCCTCATGATATTAAAGGACAAGGCATTTATGCCTATGTGATTTGTTATGATACACCACATGAAGATGATAAGCTCCGAACGGAGATACGGGAAATTGTTTCTAAGATCATTGGCCCCGTAGCCAAACCTGATAAAATTCAATTTGTAAGCGGGTTGCCAAAAACGCGCTCGGGAAAAATTATGAGAAGAATCCTCCGAAAAGTAGCCGAAGGGGAAACTGCGAACCTTGGGGATATCTCTACCCTGTTAGATCCTTTGGTGGTAGAAGAGATTAAAAATGGAGCACTTTAGACTATTTTAATATCTTTGGTTTTTGAAACGAATATTTTATGGAAATAACAGGAACGGTAGTGAATTTATTACCCCTTCAATCAGGCCAGGGGAAAAATGGAGTTTGGAAAAAGCAGGAGTTTATTATGGAAACACCCGGCCAATACCCTAAAAAAGTTTGCCTTTCCTTATGGGGTGAAAAAGTAGATGAAATCAAAATAGCAACAGGTGATAAAATCACCGCTTCGATTAACATTGAAAGCCGCGAATACAATGGTCGCTGGTATACCGATGTGCGTGCATGGAAAGTGGCTAAGCAATCTGGAGGAACTGGTGCGTCTTCAGAAGCTCCACCTATGGATGAATCGTTTGCCCCCGATGCCAGTGGCAGTGATGATTTGCCATTTTAAAGTATGTCAAGTAATTTGAGAAGCGTTATAAATTATTTTAGGGCTGCATTGATAACAAGTTTCTTTGCAGCCCTTGTTATTTATTTGCCTGAAGACCGGTCCGGAAGTAGCATGGATCCAGAATCTGTGCATGGAATAACGCATGCCTCACTTCAAGCTGATATTTTACAAGGAGCAACGATTGCTGATCTCAAAGAAATTCAGGGTATTAAAGTCGTATATGCGGATTACGGAAAATGTACTTACTATTTTAAATACGAAGCTGATCCAAACGATACACTGAACGTTATTAGTGATTTACCTTTTGTCCTGGATAATAATCCCTCTTCTATAGCCTGTTTGCTTATGAACTCAAATTCTAGTCCACTTGACGCAAAGAAAGCATTGACAAATCAAGAGCTTGAGGCATCTGCATTCTTCTGGAATTCGAAACCAGAGGATTTTACGTTTTATGAATGCATCAAAAGTCCGTTCAGGCATACCGTGCTAATCAGCAAATCGTCTCCGGTTATTTTGCACCGGGTGGAGTCAATTTGAAAAATTCAATACTCACCATCAGAATCTAAGTTCCGTTTTGCTTTTAATGGTTGACATCACAATAGAACTATTCAGGTTGGCAATACCTTTAATTTTCGTGAGTTTGTCGACCACAAAGGCTTCGTAGGCTTTCATGTCTTTGATCAGAATCTTGAGTAGATAATCATTTTCTCCGGTGATATGATAACACTCCATGACTTCGTCAAGGTGATTAATTTCCTCTACCAGTTGAACAATGTTCGTGTTCGAGTGCACCTGGAGCTTCACATGGATAAAGACCGTTAGTCCGTGGTCCAATTTCTCCGAATCCAGAATGGCGGCATAGTGTTTAATGTATCCTTTTCGTTCCAGCTTCTTTACCCGTTCAAACACCGGTGTGATGGAAAGGTCCAATCGGGCTGCCAGCTCCTTATGGGTCATTCGGGCGTTATGTTGAAGTAACTGAAGTATTTTCTTATCCACCGGGTCTAACTCTTCCATTCTTAGAATTATTTCCTTTAATGATGGAAATTACAGAATATATTTCTGCTTTGCTGAATGGAGTTGTAATAAATCCTAGGTTTCTATACAAAATAAAGAAATATGAGCACATTTAATCCTGCCCAGGAAATTCAAAATCTGCAGTTTTTTGGTGAATTCGGAGGGGTAAACCCATCTATTGAAGATTCATCGACCTACACCTTTCTGCAGGCCAATAAAATGACGGAACTCTTCGAAAAGGAAATCGAAGGGTGTTATCTCTACTCGCGCCACATGAATCCGACAAACCGGTATTTATCACAAGCCTTGGCGCGGATGGAGAATACGGAATCTGCTTTAGTAACCGCCTCGGGTATGGCTGCCATTACATGTACCCTTTTGCAACTCTGCAGCAGCGGTGATGAAATAATCTCCAATCGCATGGTGTATGGAGGAACCTATGCCTTCTTGAAAAACATTGCACCAAGGTTTGGTATCAGAACATCGTTTGTTGATATGCGAGACCCGGATCTTGTGTCGAAGGCGATAACGAAGTCGACAAAAGTTATTTACTGTGAGACCATGAGCAATCCGCTTTTGGAAATAACGGATTTAAAAGCCATTTCAAAAATTTGTAAAAAGCACGGTATCCACTTCGTGGTAGATAATACCTTCACACCACTCATGGTCACTCCAACCTTATTTGGTGCTGATATTGTTATCCACAGTTTGACTAAGTTCATCAATGGAACAAGTGATACCGTTGCGGGCGTAATCTGTGGACCAAATGAATTTATTCACCAACTTTCCGATGTAAACTCGGGTACCGTTATGCTGTTGGGTCCTGTCATGGATAGTTTACGCTCCGCCTCTGTACTTAAAAATCTTCATAGCCTTCCGGTACGCATGGCTAAGCACAGTGCCAATGCCATGTACCTGGCAGAACGACTGCAGGAAGCGGGGGTGAAAGTTGTGTATCCAGGTTTGAAAACACATCCTCAACATAATCAATTAACAAAGATTTATCATGCTGAATTTGGTTATGGAGGAATGATGGTGATGGATATGGGAACAAAAGAAGATGCCTTCCGGGTGATGGAAGAAATGCAGAATCTGAATGTAGGTTACCTGGCGGTGAGTTTAGGCTTTTATAAAACTCTGTTTAGTTCACCGGGTGGCAGCACTTCTTCAGAGATTCCGGAAGAAGAGCGGTTGGCCATGGGATTATCAGACGGATTGGTTCGGTTAAGTATTGGGCTTGATCACGACCCTTCCGTAGCATTTAAGAAAATCATGAAATGCATTCAAAAAGTAAAAGGGGGGTTGCCCAACTCTAATAAGAACTCCTCAAGCTTGGTGAGTAACTTGAATTGATTTTCACTGCGATCAAAATTTTGTTCCGGGTAGGATACTTTGTAATAAATATCTCCTGATAAGTAATCAGTTAAAAACCGAAGGCCTTGCATGTAGATCATGAGTAGTCCGGCATAGTGAATAAACTTTAATTCTGATGATGTGAAGGTATTCCCGATTCCCTCACAATAACCGGTAATAATGGCATCATAGTAAGACTTACGAATGGTGAGCGATTGTACATCGGTGGATGATTCACCTGTCGAGCCAGCCAAACTCCGGATCAGGTCACCGATATCCGAGAAATAATACCCCGGCATAACCGTGTCCAGATCAATGGGGCAAATTGGATTTTGCGTTTCGTAATGAAATAGAATGTTGCTGATCTTACAATCATGGTGCATAATGCGCACCTTGAATTCCGGATTATGTATCAAGTCATGATAAAAATCAACCAGCCATTTTCGCTGTTGAACGCATTCAATTAAATAAGTTGTTTTTTTTATACGCATCGAATCAGCTTGCTGAAGTGCATGCTGAAATTGTTCAAATCGCCAACTCAAATCGTGAAATCCAGGAATAACGATTTCAAGAGTGTTAGGTTCAAGTTCCGAAACAGCACGAGCAAATTCACCAAAGCATTTGGCGGCTTTGAATGTTTGTGAAACAGAAATAGAAGAAGCCTCTACATAAGAGTCCGGGATAAATTCAGTGGCCCGCCAAAACTGACCCGCATCGTCTTCCCATAGAAAATCATGTTGGAGAGAGGGAATAGGGGCAGGAATTTTTAAATTATTTTTTTGTGCGAGATGGTCGAAGACTTTTTGATAGTTACGAATGATCTTTTCAGGCTCGGTAAATACCGTGGTATTGATATGCTGAAGCACGATGGCACGCTTTCCCTCCCAAACCTTATAGGTGTTATGGATTAAGCCCGAATGTAGTACCTCAATCGTTGGATGATTTATTCCAAATACTCGGGCAGCCTTCTGAACTAATCGTTCACGTTCCATTAACGGCTAGTATTCGTCTGTCAGCGCGAAGTCATTTTTCCGGTACATCCATTGGCCACCGGTAAAATCAGGAAATGCTACTGTTTCATTGCCGAGCTCAATACTCTTTTCACTTAATGGGGTGATGGCGCTCCAGGCAGCAGCATCATACACATCCATAGGGGTGGACGTTTGTCGTTTGATGGATTCGACTAATGCATGCACCACAAAAAAGTCCATTCCGCCATGCCCTGCGCCAGCAGTTTCTTTACTCCAGCGTAGCCATAACGGATGATCGTATTTTTCGAGATAAGGTTTGGCTTCCTCCCACTGGTGTGCTTTGGGACTAACGCCCTCAAGGTAAAGGGATTTGTTAAGGTCCATCCAAATTCCTTTGGTGCCCTGAACGCGAAAGCCAAGTGAATAGGGTCTGGGTAAGTTGGTATCGTGTTGTAACAAAATGGTTTCACCATTGGCACAACGAATAGTGGTGGTGATAACATCGCCAAGTTTGAATTCTATAGCTGCATTCGGATGGTTTTCTCCACCTTTGTTTTCAACATAATTATGGAGACCTCTTGCTTTACTGGCAAAAGAGCTGAGTGACAAAAATCGATTACCCCGATTGATATTCAACATTTCTGCGATGGGCCCGATGCCATGGGTGGGGTATAAATCGCCATTGCGGTGTACCGAGTGATGCGTTCTCCATGCCGCTTCAGAAAATCCTTTTTCACCAAACTCAACACCACCACCATACGGCTGCTTTCCATCATTGAATTTAACTTCCCGCAGATCATGCTGATATCCGCCTTGCAGATGGATCAGTTCGCCAAACATCCCCTGGCGAACCATGTTGAGAATTGCCATTACATCCCTGCGATAACACACATTCTCCATCATCATTACGTGAGCATTGTGTTTTTCTGCGGCCTTTACCACATCCCAGTGATCCTGAAGGGTAATGCCCAACATTACCTCGGTGCCCACATAGTTAACCCCTGCTTCCAATGAACCAATGATCATAGGGGCATGCCATTCCCAGGGAGTAGCGATAATAACCCCGTCAAGGTCTTTGGTTTCTAAAAGTTTTTTCCAGGCGTTAACATCGCCCTTAAAAATTTTAGGCACAGGTTTTCCGGATTTTTTTACCTGTTCAGTAGCCATCTCCAGCATTCGGTCGTTGATGTCACACATCGCCACCACCTCCACATCTTCCCGAAGCAGAAGCAATTCTAAATGATTTTGTCCCCGAAGCCCCACTCCGATAATGGCAATCCGGATTTTTTTGGCTCGTGCAAAAAGAGTAGAGGCAGGTAAAATAGAAAATGCAGCAGCGGCTATTCCGGTGTGTTTCACAAAATTTCTTCTGTTCATAGGAGAAGGTTAACGCGTACAAAGTAAAAGAAAAAGCCCGATCATTTGACCGGGCTTTTATGTAGATGGTTTAGGTTAAATCTTTATGATCCACACGCCTCACACGCATCCGGATTATCCAGCGAACACGCCATGTCAGCACGTTTCTGTTCATAATCGGCTGCCGTGTACTGGATAGCCTGCTGTGCCTCCATAGCAACGGCTACAGGCTGTTGAACGGTAACCGTTTCGGTAACGCTTACGGTTGTTGTGGCCTCAACCACTGCAGGCTGCATGGCAGTCTTGTCAAGTGTAAACTGGATAGCATCTGCGGCTGCGGTTGAGCGCAAATAGTACATGCCGGTCTTCAAACCTTTCTTCCAGGCATAGAAGTGCATAGAAGTGAGTTTACCAAAGTTTGGATCTTTTAAATGGATGTTCAAACTCTGAGACTGACAGATGTACGCACCCCGATCAGCCGACATATCAATGATGGCCTTCTGAGAGATCTCCCAAACGGTTCTGTAAATATCCTTGATGTTCTGAGGAATTTCAGGAATAGCCTGCACCGAACCATTCGTAGCAATCAACTTCTGGCGCATCGTCTCTGTCCATAGACCAAGTTCGATCAGGTCTTTCATCAGGTGCTTGTTGGCAATGATGAACTCACCGGATAGTGTTCTGCGGGTATAAATATTTGAAGTGTATGGCTCAAAGCACTCGTTGTTACCCAGAATTTGTGAAGTGGAAGCGGTTGGCATCGGGGCTAACAACAAGGAGTTACGCACACCGTGCTTCTTCACATCCTGTTTTAATTGTTCCCAATTCCAGCGACCACTCTTTGGCGTAACGCCCCACATATCAAACTGGAAAATTCCTTTTGATACGGGTGAACCTTTAAAAGATTCGTAGGGTCCGTTCTTTTGAGCCAACTCCATTGAGGACTCCATCGCACCGAAATAGATCGTCTCAAAAATATCCTCATTCAGTCTGCGTGCTTCATCTGAATCGAACGGCATACGCAACATGATGAACGTATCGGCCAATCCCTGTACACCTAATCCAATCGGACGGTGACGCATGTTTGAATTTCTGGCTTCCTCCACCGGATAGTAATTCACATCAATCACCTTATTCAGGTTGCGTGTTACCACCTTGGTGATCTCATATAACTTCTGGTGATCAAACTTGCCATCGTCTGTAACGAATTTGTTCAAGGCAAGAGAAGCCAGGTTACATACGGCTACTTCATCCTTCGAGGTATACTCGATAATTTCCGTACACAGGTTACTGGATTTGATGGTTCCTAAATTCTTTTGGTTCGACTTCCGGTTAGCGGAGTCTTTGTAAAGAATATAAGGTGTTCCGGTTTCAATTTGCGACTCGAGAATTTCGAACCACAAATCCTGAGCTTTTATCTGCTTGCGGAATTTTCCTTCTTTCTCATATTTCTCGTAGAGGCGTTCAAATTCTTCTCCCCACACATCGCCTAATCCTGGGCATTCATTAGGACAGAAGAGTGACCACATTTCATTGTTCTCTACGCGCTGCATGAACAGATCCGGAATCCACATGGCGTAGAAAAGATCGCGTGCACGCATCTCCTCTTTACCATGATTTTTTTTCAGCGCCAGAAAGTCAAACACATCGGCATGCCAGGGCTCGAGGTATATTGCAAAGCTTCCTTTACGCTTTCCACCACCCTGATCCACATAGCGGGCGGTCATATCGAAATTGCGCAACATGGGAACAATACCATTGGATGTTCCGCCTGTACCTTTGATATAAGAACCTTTCGCGCGGACGTTGTGGATGCTGAGTCCAATACCCCCTGCGGATTGTGAAATTTTAGCGCACTGTTTTAATGTATCGTAAATGCCATCAATACTATCGTCCTGCATGGTTAACAAGAAGCAGGAAGAAAGTTGAGGTTTAGGCGTACCCGCATTAAATAACGTTGGCGTGGCGTGTGTAAACCATTTTTCAGATAGTAGTGTATAGGTCTCAATTGCTGCTGGAATATCCTCACCGTGAATACCCACCGCTACACGCATGAGTAAATGTTGCGGACGTTCTACCACTTTACCATCGATCTTCATGAGGTAAGACCGCTCCAACGTTCTGAACCCGAAGTAATCGTACCCAAAGTCGCGATCGTAAATGATGGCTTCATCGAGTTCGGCAGCATGATCGCGAATCACTTTCCAGGTTTCCTTGGAAATGAGCGGAGCATTCTGGCCGGTCTTCGGATCGACATACGTATACAACCTTTTCATGGTGTTGGAAAAAGACTTGCTCGTAACCTTGTGCAGATTGGAAATCGCAATACGAGCAGCCAACTTGGCGTAATCCGGGTGCTTGGTGGTTAACGTAGCAGCAATTTCTGCGGCCAGGTTATCCAACTCAATTGTGGTTACACCATCGTACAAACCATTAATCACTTTCATCGCGACTTCTACCGGGCTGACATATTTGAGATCTAAGCCGTAGCAGAGTTTTTCAATGCGAGCTGTGATTTTGTCAAACTTTACGGACTCTCGGTGTCCGTCTCTTTTTAAAACGAGCATTGATTTAGGGTTGTTTTAGAAGTTTAAAAAATGGTGAAAAAGTGAGCATAAGTTATTTAAAAATCTTCATTCAATGAAAACTTCGGAGACGTTTCTTTTTCAGCGCTGTTCAAAACACCGGCTTTCTGGTATTCGGCCACGCGCTTCTCAAAGAAATTGGTTTTTCCCCGCAAGGAGATCATGTCCATGAAGTCGAACGGATTGGTTGCTCCGTATATCTTTTTCCCAATAAGTTCATTCAATAAGCGATCCGCTACAAACTCAATGTACTGCCGCATGAGTTCGGCATTCATGCCGATCAGGTTTACCGGCAACGCATCCGTGACAAATTCCTTTTCAATTTCTACGGCATCTTTAATGACGGCAATGACAGTTTCTTCAGGAAGTTTATTCACCACGTGCTTGGTGTACAGATGGCAGGCAAAGTCACAATGCAGGCCCTCATCTCTGGAAATCAATTCATTAGAAAAAGTTAATCCGGGCATTAAACCACGTTTTTTCAGCCAGAAAATGGAACAAAATGAGCCCGAAAAGAAAATACCTTCTACCGCAGCAAAGGCAATAAGTCGCTCAGAAAAAGTTCCCTTTTCGATCCAGCGCAAGGCCCATTCTGCTTTTTTCCGCACACAGTCCATCGTGTCAATCGCATGAAAGAGAGAATCCTTTTCTTTGGGATCTTTTACATAGGTGTCTATTAATAAGGAGTAGGTCTCGGAGTGAATGTTTTCAATGGCAATCTGAAATCCATAGAAGAACTTTGCTTCTGTGTACTGAACTTCAGAAATGAAGTGCTCCGCCAGGTTCTCGTTAACGATACCATCGCTGGCGGCAAAAAAGGCTAGTACGTGCTTGATGAAGTGACGTTCACCATCATTCATAGCCTCCCAATCCTTTAAATCCTGGCTTAAATCAATTTCCTCAGCCGTCCAGAAGCTGGCTTCGGCTTGCTTATAGTATTTCCAAATCTCGTGTTGTCGGATCGGGAAGAGTACGAAGCGGTCCTTATTTTCTCTCAAAATAGGCTCTTCCGGTAGAGTATTACTCATCGTTGCGGGTTTTAGGGTTGTTATATAAAAAAGACATCCCGGGTGACGAAAACCGGGAATATCAGCTTAAAAAACGTAGTTATTTGTTGCTTAGTCGGTCGGTACAGGATTGTGCCTGCTCCAGCCCTTGTAAGTGTACAAATATTCGAAATGAAGCGTACATATCAAAAGCCAGATTTTGGGAAAAAGTTGCGTTTTTACGTCAGATTTGCAGTTTTTAATAAGAGATAAGTGGTTGTGCAAGAGGGGATTAATTTCTCTTTTTAATGCAGGACTTCAGTTAAAAATGCTCTCTAAAAAAAAATAAAAAATATTTTTGGAGGGGGTTTGGGCTCTAAATCAGCCATCTTCCCCAAAATTCTAAATCCCCCGTTCTGAATTTTAAATTCTTTTTCTACCTTTGCAGTCCAATTTTTGGAAAACTATGTATGCAATTGTAAACATTGCTGGACAACAGTTCAAAGTGGCTAAAGATCAATATATCTATGCCCCAAAGTTAGACGGAGAAGCCGGTGCGGTGGTTAATTTCGACCAGGTTCTTCTGATTGACAATGGCGGAAAAGTAGATGTTGGCGCCCCTACTGTTAAAGGCGCGAAGGTATCCGGAAAGATACTGGAGCACGTAAAAGGTAATAAGGTAATTATCTTTAAGAAGAAGCGAAGAAAGGGCTATGCTGTGAAAAACGGCCATCGCCAGCAGTTTACCAAGCTGCTCATTGAAAACATTTCAGGGAAATAATAACTTACTCTCATGGCACATAAAAAAGGTGAAGGTAAAGTAAAGAACGGCCGCGAATCGGAAAGCAAACGATTAGGCGTTAAGATATACGGAGGTCAAAAGGTTATTGCCGGCAATATTATTGTCCGTCAGCGTGGTACCAAGCATCACCCGGGTAAGGGCGTTGGAATTGGAAGAGACCACACTCTTTTTGCATTGACCAATGGTGTTGTCGTGTTCAAAAAAGGACGCGCGAACAAGTCATTTGTATCGGTTCAGCCGGTAGTGGCAGTAGCGTAACGATTTTTATCGATTGATAAAATGAGCCCCTCTTTAGGAATGAAGAGGGGCTTTTTATTTGGCACTGGCAAGCATATTGCTAATCTTGTTAGTTAACATTGTTAAAAGGTCATCACATTGAATAAGAGAGCCCTCCTGGTTTTTGTACTTTGCGCCTATTTTTCAAACGGTCTTTCCCAGGCTGAACATAAAATTCTTCCTGCTGAAAAAATTATTAAACTTATTCCTGATAAAGTAAAAGAGTACCACCAGAGTACGGACCCCATCAGTAAGGTCATTAAATTCGGCTCAATTCAGTATTCCATGGCGGAGAAAAATTTTGCAGCTAGCCAAAAGCGATCTATTAAAATATTATTGTTTGACTATAAAGAGGCTCCTATTATGTATAAACAGGCAACCCGAAAATTCAGCAACTTTTCGCCCATTGAGTCAGATTCTGTAATTCTCAGAGCGTTAACAATGACTGATTGTACAGGCTGGGAATCGTACAATGTTCAACGGAAAAATTCGCAAATACTGATCGGGATTTGTGATCGTTTTTTTCTTACCGTTGAGGGTACGGGGGTAGATCTTGATACGCTAAAAGAATTGGTTCAGGAATTTAAATTTGAAACCTTTCCAAAATAATAAAAACACTGCTCAGGCAGTGTTTTTATTATTCATACTAAATCAACTTTAGTTCTTAAGCATTTTTAACAAGGTGCTTAATCTGTTCTTCAGATTTCTCCGGTCCACGATGAAATCCAGAAAACCATGATCCAACACAAACTCCGCACTTTGAAATCCTTTTGGTAAGTCTTTACCAATGGTCTCACGAATAACGCGAGGACCAGCAAATCCAATCAATGCACCGGGTTCAGCGATATTAAAATCACCCAACATCGCATAGGAAGCGGTAACGCCACCGGTTGTGGGATCAGTCATTAAGGAGATGTAAGGAATTTTAGCCTGATCCAGTAATGCAATTTTGGCGGAGGTCTTGGCCATTTGCATCAGCGATAATCCTGCCTCCATCATACGTGCACCACCGGAGCGGGAAATCATGAGGAAGGGGATATTGTTTTTCAGACTGTGATCCATTGCCCTGGCTATTTTCTCACCAACAACGGAACCCATAGACCCCCCAATAAAACTAAAGTCCATGCAAGCAATGGTAATGTCAAGTCCATCCATTTTTCCATACCCTGTGCGTACAGCATCTTTCAGATCAACCTTTGCTTGTGTTTCTTTAATCCGTTTAGGGTAAGGCTTCGTGTCCTTAAACTTTAGCGGGTCAGCCGATTCCATGTTGGCATCGAGCTCGGTGAATTCATTATTATCAAATAGAATTTCAAAATATTCTTTTGAGCCAATACGCACATGATAGTCCTCTTCGGGAACCACATAGGCATTGTTTTTAAGCTCTCGGGTATGAACAATTTTACCAGCCGGTGATTTAAACCACAAACCATCCGGTACTTCCCGTTTAGATTCTGTGGGTGTAAGAATTCCTTTATCAGTTCGGTTAAACCAAGACATGGGTTCTTTCAATTTCTTTTGGGTTAAGCCAGATCAATCGCATCATCCAGGTAAACATCCTGAATGGCATTTAATATTTCTACACCTTCTTTCATTGGTCGTTGAAACGCCTTTCTTCCGGAGATCAATCCCATTCCGCCAGCACGCTTATTAATTACCGCAGTGCGCACAGCATCTGCTAAATCACTGGCACCTTTTGATTCACCCCCGGAGTTAATTAATCCAGCGCGACCCATGTAGCAATTGGCTACCTGGTAGCGACACAAATCAATAGGATGATCAGAGGTAAGTTGTGTGTAAATGCGCTCGTCCAATTTACCATAGCTGCTGCCTCCGGTATTCAAGGCTTTATAACCTCCGTTATTTTCAGCCAGTTTTTGCTTAATGATGTCCGCCTGAATGGTTACGCCCAGGTGATTGGCCTGTCCGGTTAAGTCTGCGGACACATGAAAGTCTTTACCATCTTTTTTGAATGCGTTGTTACGGGTATAACACCATAAGATGGTGGCCATACCCAGCTGATGCGCACGTTCGAATGCTTTAGCAACTTCCTGAATCTGACGAGTTGAATTATCGGACCCGAAATAGATCGTAGCACCCACGGCTACCGCTCCTAAGTTCCAGGCATCCTCCACCGAACCAAACATGATTTGATCCGCTTTATTGGGATACGTCAGGAGCTCGTTGTGATTGATTTTCACAATGAATGGAATTCTATGAGCATACTTACGTGACATAATGCCTAACACACCGAAAGTAGTAGCCACTGCGTTACACCCGCCTTCAATGGCAAGTTTGATGATATTTTCAGGATCGAAATACAAAGGATTTTTAGCAAACGATGCCCCTGCACTGTGTTCAATTCCCTGGTCGATAGGAAGGATGGAAAGAAAACCGGTTCCGCCTAACCTACCGCGATCAAACATGTTTTGCAGGCTTCTTAATACCTGAGGATTGCGGTTTGAGTTGATGAAAACTTTATCGACAAAATCACCGGAAGGTGTGTGGATCTGACTAACAGGAATGGTCTTGCTTTTATGATCGAGAAGGTACTTGGCATCCTTGCCTAAAATTTTGGAAATATTACGTTTTGCCATGGGTTAATTTTGAATGGGCAACAAAGTTATTAATTATTTAATAGTATGCTAAAGGGCCTAAAATCACCCAAAATCGCATAAAAAAAGCCCTGACGGCATGTCAGGGCTTTGCATATATTTTGAGTGATTAAACCTTTTCTTTGATACGAGCCGACTTACCCTGGCGACCTTTCATGTAGTACAATTTAGCCCTTCTTACGCGGCCTTCTTTTACTACCTCAATTTTATCGATGCTGGGGGAGGCTGTAGGGAAAATTCGCTCTACACCCACGCCATTAGAAATCTTGCGTACCGTAAAGGTTTCTCCATTGGTATTGGAACCTCTGCGTTGGATCACTACGCCCTGAAACTGCTGGATTCTCTCCTTGTTTCCTTCTTTTATCTTCACGTGAACATTAACGGTATCCCCGGCTTTAAACGCGGGTAACCCCTCACGCACCTTAGCGTATTCCTGCTCAACAACTTTGATTAAATCGGCCATAACACGTATTGTTTTCAAAAATGGACTGCAAATGTAGGGAAAGAATTTAGAATTTGGAATGGAGAATTTAGAATTGTTTGAGCCGATACAAAATTCCTCAAAAGGGCCAATTTTAGTCGGTTTTAGAAAGATTTGGCCGTCTTTTCCGGGTGCGTTCAAGGGCCTGATCATGGCGCCATTCTTCTATGTTGGCCTCATGGCCGGAAAGCAGTACATCGGGTACTTTCCAGCCTTTGTATTCTGCAGGGCGGGTATAGACCGGAGGAGCCACCAAACCATCCTGAAATGAGTCGCTGAGGGCCGAGGTTTCATCGGAGAGGACTCCCGGCAAAAGTCTGATCACAGAATCGGCCACCACGGCTGCGGCCAATTCACCACCCGATAGTACGTAATCCCCAATGCTGATTTCACGGGTAATCAGGTGCTGGCGAACCCGCTCATCTACACCTTTGTAGTGCCCACAAAGAATGACCAGATTTTTTTTCAGACTAAGTTCATTCGCGATGGATTGGGAGAATTGCTCTCCATCCGGACTCATATAGATTATCTCATCATACTGCCGGGTTGATTTTAGTTCGGTCAGACAGCGATCAATCGGTTCAATCATCATCACCATGCCGGCACCACCACCATAGGCGTAATCATCGACTGATTTATGTTTATCAGTAGAATAATTTCGAAGGTCAATCACGTTTACCGTTACCAGCCCCTTGGCAATTGCGCGCTTCAGAATGGAATCCGAAAAAGGACTTTCCAAAAGTTTGGGTAGGCAGGTGACGATGGAGATATACATAGATTGTGACACTCGTTTTTACCAGGTAATGTTTTTGGTAAAATACGTTTTTGAACCGCCAAAGCCATCAATATTAAATTGAAATTCCATTCCTACGGTACCACTTCCTATAAACGATATTGGAATTTCTATTGGATCCAGATTATTTCCGTTTAGAATGAGTGTGTAACGATGCCAGGTTGTACATGTTTCCCCTGAACAATCGCCCTGATGATTAACTTCCGTCCACAACAAAGATGATGCATCAAAACTAGCTATGTCAGCGGAGTGCTGGGCGTATAGGTCCATGTAAAGAAATACTTCAATCCCCTTTGGAGGATTAAAATAAAGGACATATTGATTTGAAGGATCAAGTGAAGTCGTAGAACCCTCCAAAATATTAATAGATTCATTAGTCTCTTGTGTGAATATGTCTTTAAAGTAATTTGTGTATTCAGTGTTCCCAATAAACTGGTTAAGCACGGGTTCAAAATTAGGAACAACAATATCAGGGAATCGAGCTATAAGATGTTCTGTAATCCTTGATATGTCTAGGCAAACCGCGGAACTCACCAGCGTATTTTGAATTTCAACTGAATTCAATTCTCCATCCTGAAAGTCATTCTGAAAATTTGTAATGAGTTCCAATTTTCGTTCATATTCATAAATTCCTTCGATAATTGAAGAAATGGCAAGAAGTATGGCGTTACCTTCACTCTCACTTAATATACTTAATTCCTCGAAAGCATTAATGGAATGATCTTCTAGACTAAATACTGACAGAAGTTCTTCCAAAGCCTGCTGCTTTGCTTCGTTAAATGACTTTGATTCATTCTGAACCAAATACTCGACCCTTTCTTTCTCTAAATGAGTCAGGATGTTGACGTTGATGGTTTGAGTTTCTCTTATGTCAGCAATAGAATATAGCGTTAATTCTCCTGGCAATGGTACCCCGCCCTGTGTTTCACTATAACTTAAACCTTGAATTTTGATTTGAATAAAAGGAGATTCTAGAATAATCCCTGGCAATTCAAAGTAACCCTTTTCGTCAAGAACTGTAGCAAAGAAAACTCTACCGGTTGGAAATAATTCGTCATTTAGTTCCGACACAGTTACATCGGTCCCAACTATGAAAGGGCCTTTTTGAGCATACCCTTCAATGGAATAGGTTTTCTCTTCTCCAGTACCTGTATAATTTTTAATAATGGTAGTGTCTTCGCAAGAGAAGATTGTCAATAACAAAAGTGCTATTACACATTGTTTTGGCGCAGACTTTATTTTCATACAACGAATATATCTAAATCTCTAAAAACCCTTCCGGCAAAGCCACAGTGATTTTCTTTTTTGACTTGTTAATACTAATAATGAAAGGGCCGTGAACAGGGATCATAACTTCCTTTTGAATGTAGGTTAAAATAAGAAATCGATTGGCCCCCGCCTGCTCAACGTCCTCTACGAAACCAAGCGGTCCTTGGACTTCATCAAATACCCCAAACCCTATTACCTCTTCATTGTAAAATTCTCCACGGGCTAATTTCGGGCGAGTTTCTTTTGGCAGGTACAATGATCCTCCTTTTAACAAGGCCGCTTGCTCTGGTGTGCTTACATCCTCCAGTTTTACAAAGGCCTTATCGTTGCGAACAGAGATGTGTTCAATGAAGTAGGGCACCAGCTGAGATTTTATTTCAATGAAGAGGGTCCTCAGGTTTCCCCAGTCAGCAGGTGAATCCGGATCAAGTGAAATCGTGACTTCTCCTTTGAGTCCGTGGGGTCTCATCACAAAACCAGCCTTGTAACAATCAGAGATTTTCACACCGGTATAACTTGGGTACAAACAAAAAATGCTCCCGCGGTGAAGCAGGAGCATTTATTAACTCTTGTAAATGATTAAGCTTGTGCTTCGCCTTCAACAGCAGGAGTTTCTGTTTCTGCAGGAGCTTCTGCTGCCGGGGCAGCCTGCTCAGTGGCAGCAGCCTCAACAACTTGTGCTTTTTTGCGAATAGCCTCAGCGCGCGCTTCTTTAATCTTTGTTTCTGCCGCTCTACGCGCTTTTGCATCTGCTGCTTTAGCTTGTGAAAGCGTATCCTTCTTATTCTCAATTTTAGCTGTTTTAGCCTGTTTCCACTCGGCCAGCTTGCGATCTGCCTCTTCCTGGCTTATTGCTCCTTTAGCAACGCCAATCTGGAGGTGTTTACGCATCAAAATACCGCGGTATGAAAGCATCGCCTTTACGGTATCGGATGGTTGTGCACCATTCATTAACCATTGAAACGCTTTATCTTCGTTTAAATCAATGGTTGCAGGGTTAGTAAGGGGATCATAGGTCCCGATTTTTTCAATAAAGCGACCATCACGTGGTGCTCTGGCGTCTGCTACGATTACATCGAATTTCGCCAGTTTCTTGCGGCCTCTGCGGGCCAATCTAATTTTAACTGCCATTCTATTAGTTTTTAAATGTTGGAACTCGTCCGTTTTTTAAAGTCCGCAAAGATAAGGCAAAATTCTTCCTGAACAATTGAGACCACCAAGAAAGGTTAATAAAATGACTATCAGTTATATTTGCTTAAGCGAGTATTCAGTTTTTTAATACTGAAACCCTTTTTTACATTTGGTTCCCTCATTCAACGCTATATGGATAAATACTCCTACATCTCCAATGCAGACGTTGGTTATCTCGACCAGCTCTATCAAAACTATAAGAAAGACGCCAACTCCGTAGACGGAACCTGGCAGAAGTTTTTTGAAGGCTATGACTTCTCCCAATTACGATTTGGAGAAAAAGGAGCCACCCCTGAGGATGGCCTTAATATTAAGGAGACTCATGTTCGAAACTTGATTTTTTCATATCGATCATTTGGTCACCTCAAGGCAAGGACCAATCCGGTGCGGGAAAGGCGCAATCACAACGTGCACTTTGACTTGAAGTTTTTTGGCTTACAGGAAACCGATCTGGATAGTGAGTTTGATGTGGGGGCAGAAATAGGATTAGGACGCACAACCCTTCGCAAGATTGTTGATAAGCTTCAGGCAGTATATATTGGCCCTATTGGGTTTGAGTATAACTCCATCCGGAATGATGATGTTCGTGAATGGTTTTTTAACAAGTGCGAGAATGAATATTATAACCATAACCCTGCGCTTGATGAAAAGAAAAGAATTTTATCCAAGCTCAATGAAGCGGTTGTGTTTGAAAATTTCCTTCACACGAAGTTCTTAGGCCAAAAGCGTTTTTCCTTAGAGGGAGGAGAAAATACAATTCCTGCATTGGATAGTATCATTACAAAATCCGCTGAACTAGGAATAAAGGAAGTGGTGATTGGCATGGCGCACCGGGGACGTTTGAATGTGCTTTCTAATATTCTCGGAAAAACCTATGAGCAAATTTTTACCGAGTTCGAAGGAAATGTAAATCCCGACTTGACGATGGGCGATGGTGATGTAAAATATCACCTGGGGTATGCCAGCCATATTAATACGCCTTCTGGTAATAAAATTTATGTGAAGCTAACACCAAATCCTTCTCACCTGGAGGCAGTTGATCCTTTAGTGATTGGGTATACCCGAGGCCAGATCGATGATGAGTATAGTGGGGACCTTAGGAAAGCCATGGCTATTTTGATTCACGGTGATGCAGCCGTAGCCGGACAAGGTATAGTTTATGAAGTTGTGCAAATGTCTGGATTGCCCGGATATACCACTGGTGGTACCATTCATTTTGTGATTAATAATCAGGTTGGGTTTACAACAGACTATGATGATGCCCGCACGGCCATTTATTGTACAGACGTGGCGAAAATTATTGACTCACCTGTGTTGCACGTGAATGGTGATGATGCAGAGGCGGTTACATTCTGTTCAAACCTTGCCGTGGAGTACCGCCAGAAATTTGGCAAAGATATTTTCATCGACATGCTATGCTACCGCAGGCACGGTCACAACGAAAGCGATGAACCGAAATTCACACAGCCAAAGTTGTATAACATTATTGCCAAGCATCCGAACCCACGCGAAGTGTATGTGAAGAAACTGGTAGAACGCGGGGTAGATGCTGCTCTGGCCGATGAAATGGATAAAAATTTCAGAAGTCAACTGCAGGACAGACTCAATGAGGTAAAACAAAAACCCCTTCCCTACAAACCGCAAAAAATTGAGGAGGAGTGGGAGCAACTTCGCAAAGCAACTGCGGAAGATTTTGATCAATCTCCCAAGACAGGCGTTAGCCAGGCAGTGATTGACAAAGTTGGAAAGGCACTCACTACCATCCCGGATGGATTCAAGCCCATCAAGCAAATTGAAAAATTGCTAAAAGATCGCAAGACTGCATTCTTTGATGATAAGCAATTGGGATGGGCGGAGGCTGAGTTACTTGCTTACGGATCTTTGCTTCTTGAAAAGGTACCTGTAAGAATGTCGGGCCAGGATGTTAAACGCGGTACATTCTCTCATCGTCATGCTTATTTCTGGGATGCCAACACCAATCAAACCTATTGTGGTTTGGATAATATTGATAAGGATCAGGTAAAACTTCACATCTACAATTCATTGCTTTCGGAATTTGGTGTGCTGGGTTTTGAGTATGGATACTCCATGGCTACACCCCATGCCCTGGTATTGTGGGAGGCACAGTTTGGTGATTTCGTAAACGGAGCACAGGTCATGATTGATCAGTTCCTCTCCAGCGCAGAATCAAAATGGCAACGGATGAATGGTTTAGTGATGTTGTTGCCACATGGATATGAGGGTCAGGGCCCGGAACACTCCAGTGCACGACCTGAACGCTTTCTCCAGCAAGCTGCTGAAAACAATATGATTGTGGTTAACCTGACTACTGCGGCTAATATTTTCCATTTATTGAGACGACAAATCGTGTGGGAGTTCCGTAAGCCTTGTATTGTCTTTTCACCGAAATCGTTGTTACGACATCCGGGAGTTGTTTCTCCCATCAAAGATTTTGTATCCGGAACATTTACCGAAGTGATTGATGATGCCGGTGCCAATGCCAAGGACGTGAAGCGAGTGATTTTGTGTACGGGTAAAGTATTCTACGAACTCCAGGAAACCCAGCAGAAGAAAAAGGCAAAAGATGCTGCTGTAGTACGCATTGAGCAATTGTATCCTTTCCCGGAGAAGCAATTGAATGCTGTATTGAAAAAGTATAAAGGTTCCAAGCTGGTGTGGATGCAGGAAGAGCCCTTAAATATGGGATACTGGTCATTCATTCAGCGCATGATGCCTGATACGCCAATCCAGATTGTTGCCCGGAAACCCAGTGCCTCTCCGGCAACCGGATATTCGAAAGTTCACAAGGCAGAACAAGAGAAGATTCTAAATCAGGCTTTTGAAATTTAATCTAACCCAACTCAAACAAGATATTCCATGGCTATTCAAGTAAAAGTACCCACCGTTGGCGAATCCATTACCGAAGTAACGATCGCCAACTGGACCAAAAAAGATGGAGATGTTGTGCAGATGGATGAAGTGATTGCGGAACTCGAATCCGATAAAGCAACCTTTGAACTAACAGCTCCAAAGGCTGGCGTTCTTAGAATAAAGAAACAACAAGGAGAAACTATTCCGATTGGAGAGTTGATCTGTGAAATTGAAGAATCGGCAGGAGGTGCTGCACCGGCTTCCCCTAAAACTGATAGTAAACCTGCTGCCACTCCGACTGCACCAACGGCTGCACCGAAAGCAACAGGAGTAGTAAAAGAAATGAAAGTTCCAGCCGTTGGAGAGTCTATTACAGAAGTAACGATTTCTACCTGGTTGAAGAAAGATGGTGACTTTGTAAAATTGGATGAGGTAATTGCAGAAGTTGAATCCGATAAAGCAACGTTTGAATTGCCGGCCGAAGCCAATGGTATTTTGCGAATTTTTGCACAGGAAAAAACAACCCTTCCAATTGGCGGTCTTATTTGCAAAATTGAAGTAATGGACGGAGCTCCGGCTTCCGCGCCCGCTGCTTCAACGACTGCACCGGCTTCTGGCGCACTCGCTTCGACCGACAAATCGTATGCAGCTGGCCATCCATCTCCAGCAGCGGGAAAAATTCTGGATGAGAAAGGGGTTGCTGCATCGCAAGTTGCAGGATCAGGTGTTGGTGGACGTATTACAAAGGAAGACGCTGTGAAAGCGCAAGCAGGTTCAACTACTAAACCAGACGTACCAAAAGCAGCAGTACCCTCTGGCCCTCCGGTGATTGCCGGTGGAGGTGGACGTAACAAGCGTTCAGAGAAAATGACTTCGTTGCGCAAGACGATCGCCAAGCGTTTGGTGTCAGTGAAAAACGAAACGGCCATGCTCACTACGTTTAACGAAGTGGACATGAAACCCGTGATGGATTTGCGATCAAAGTATAAAGATAAGTTCAAAGAGAAATACGGTGTAGGACTTGGCTTTATGTCATTCTTCACGAAGGCCGTTTGCATTGCGCTTAAAGAGTGGCCTGCTGTAAATGCCCAGATCAATGGAGACGAAATTATCTACCATGAGTATTGCGATGTAGCGATTGCTGTATCTACTCCGCGTGGGTTGGTAGTACCGGTTATTCGTAATGCAGAGTCGTTGTCATTCGATCAGATTGAGTCGGAAGTGACGCGTTTAGCTACACGCGGACGGGATGGAAAACTTTCCATTGAAGAAATGCAGGGAGGAACATTCTCCATCACGAATGGGGGAGTGTTTGGCTCCATGTTGTCTACTCCAATTTTAAATCCTCCACAGTCTGCCATTTTAGGTATGCACAATATTGTTGAGCGTGCCGTTGTAAAAGATGGTCAGATAGTAGTGAGACCAATCATGTACTTGGCGCTTTCGTATGATCACCGAATTGTGGATGGAAGAGAATCGGTTAGCTTCTTAGTGCGCGTAAAGGAATTATTGGAGGATCCAGGAAGACTAATCTTGGGAGTTTAACCTCACCTCCTAATCCCCCTCTCCACCTGGTGAGGGGGACTTTTTGTTTTGTTTAAAAAAACCTACTCATATGCAATACAATGTCACTGTTATTGGCTCTGGTCCTGGTGGATATGTTGCCGCCATTCGCTGCGCACAACTTGGATTTAAAACTGCTATCATCGAAAAGTACGATACACTCGGTGGAACCTGCTTGAATGTAGGCTGTATTCCTTCGAAGGCACTGCTGGATTCATCTGAACATTTTTATAATGCTGGTCATACATTCAAAGAACATGGCATTGATATTTCAGCGCCCAAGCCAAACATTGCACAAATGATTAAGCGGAAAGGCGAAGTAGTGAAATCCAATGTGGATGGTATTGCCTTCTTAATGAAGAAAAATAAAATTGAAGTACACCAGGGTGTGGGATCGTTTGTTGATAAGAATACCATCAAGATCACCGGAAAAGATGGAAAGGATAAAACCATCACCACCGAGAAAGTAATCATTGCTACAGGGTCAAAACCAACACCATTGCCTTTTGCGCCTTTTGATAAGAAAAGAATTATCTCCAGCACAGAGGCCTTGGAGTTAAAGGAAATTCCGAAGCATTTGATTGTGATTGGAGGAGGAGTGATTGGAATGGAGTTAGGATCCGTTTATGCACGTATTGGTTCAAAAGTTACCGTGGTTGAGTTTTTGGATAGCCTGATTCCCACCATGGATGGAACGATGGGGAAAGAGTTGTTAAAAATTGCCAAGAAGTTGGGAATGGAAGTTCACCTCGGCCATAAAGTAACTTCACTCGAAAACAAAGGCAAAGAAGTAGCACTCAAAGCGGAAGATAAAAGTGGAAAAGTACTTGAACTTAAGGGCGATTATTGTTTAGTAAGCATTGGTCGAAGACCGTATACTGATGGACTAGGCTTGGATAAGGTTGGCATTGAAACCATGAAAGGCCAAATACCGGTTGACGATCACTTAAAAACTAAAGTAGATAATATCTATGCCATTGGCGATGTGGTGCGGGGTGCCATGCTGGCGCACAAAGCGGAAGAGGAGGGGGTGATGGTAGCCGAACAATTAGCCGGACAAAAGCCACATATAAATTACCTACTCATTCCGGGTGTAGTATATACCTGGCCGGAAGTGGCCAGTGTGGGCTATACCGAAGAGCAATTGAAGCAAGCCGGTCGTGCCTACAAGCTCGGAAACTTTCCCTACAAAGCACTCGGTCGAGCTCGCGCTTCGATGGACACCGATGGTCTTGTTAAGATATTAGCTGATAAAAATACGGATGAGATATTGGGGGTTCACATCATCGGTGCCCGCGCAGCCGATATGATTGCAGCGGGTGTGGTGGCCATGGAGTTCCGCGCCTCAGCCGAGGATGTTTCGCGGATGTCGCACGCACACCCCACCTACATGGAGGCGTTGAAAGAAGCGTGTTTATCCGCTACGGCAAACAGACCGATTCATATGTGATAAGTTTTCAAATCTATTTAGCATTATCCAGAGGAAGAGCATAAACTAATCTGAAGGATATGATTGGTCCGCTGTTGAAATTGACATTTTTCTGAATTCGATCATCGCCAATGCTGATCAGACTTATTCGCAAATCCATTTTTTGATCTTCAGCATACTGGGCGTACTCACGGCTTAATGAATAGCCAACACGTGTTTCAAGATGCAGATTGCCCATCATTTTCCAGCGCAAGAAAAGTGACTCATCAATACTGTTGCGTTCGATATAGTCAGATTTGAATTCTTCCTGATTGATCCGGTACGTAGTGATGAATCCAAAATGACTGAAGCCCGTGATGAGCAGGTCGTTAATCTTGTAATTTACCTTGAGGTGAATTGGAAGTAAGCCAGTAATGCTCCAGCGATCACTTACCTGCCAGTCTGTGAATATTAAGGGCACCACTAACGGACCAAATAATTCTCCGTTGTATAAGGCTCCGAAGCGCATTAGCAATTTTTTGGTAAAGCGATGTTCATACAAACCAATGGCTCCGAGTTGCCAATTCTTGGGATCGCTTCCCTCAAAGTCGGTCGTATAGCGGGGTACAAGTAGAAGCTGAAATCCGTTTTGATCATCCAATTTTTGTGAAATCCCGGTTTGAAGAATAAACGCGTGGAGTTTAATTGATGTAAGCATATCCACGGGCTCCGGATCAAGATCAGTTTTGATGGAGTATAAAGTATAGGTGAAGTCGTTAAACCAAATTGTTTTCTCGCTGCACTTAATGGGCACTTTTAAATTAATCAATGTGCTTAATTCCGATGCGTTTCCATCCAGTGGATCCTGGTAGGAAGTAGGAGTGCCATAGACACCGGATAGCGTAAATAAATCAATGGAGGGCTGTGCGTGCAGCACAATTGAAATGCAGAGGAAGAGCAGGATGGCTCCAGGCTTCATTACCTGAATATAGCCATTATCATCTTGAAGATCACACCACAGTCTAATGGCAATGAATTTTTATCGTAGCCGATACTGTGTAAATGCCCTTACGCATAACGCAACGACCAATGGTATCAATGTATAATTAAGTTTTTGAGGAAGTATAAACCAGAAAATAAGTGTTAGCGCACAAATCAAAAAAGTAATCAAAAAGTATCGTTTTAGCCAAGTTGGCTTCTTAATAAATGCGATCACGGCAAACAAGTGTGTTGGTAGGGCCCACAATAAATTGAAATTATTGGCTGCGGCTTTGTGATCCGTGGCGACCCACATCAAGAAGAGCGCAATACCTACCAACCCTACAATACCAAATAAAATAGCATCAAACCAGGTTGATATTTTTTTTCTATTAAAATCCCATACACTCAGCAAGAGCGCTAGAACTCCCACCAACACAAAGGCGGTCAATGGATGTATCAAGGCTTTTGGATATTCTTCTTCACGACTTTCGTACACGCTGATCTTTTCTTTTACGATTGGGATATTGTTCAGACTCGCATGATCAAAGAAATATTCAATGTAATCAGGCAGAAACATATATTCATAAGGGGTAGCTATTTTGTCGGTAGGCAATCCTAATCCAACATCAATACCTAAATCGCCCCAAGGCTGGTGGGCAAGGTATAAATCTGTTAATTCCCGAATGGAGTAGGTGGTGGTGATGAATGAGCCATCGAACTTTACACTATCACCAAACACATTCACGACCACATCGCGTATTTTGGTAGCGCAGTTGTCGTAGAAATAATCGTAAGGATAGCTTTTGTTTTCTGGAAGTGCATTCCACTCGAGAAATTCGTAGAGCCGCTGTTTTTGCTGAGTAGATAAATTTAATTTCTGTTCATGAACGTATCGGTTGTAATAGATATAATAATCACGAAACCTGTCGTAAGGATAAACTCCTAACATGTAATTATTTCTTCCGCGTGCAAAGTTCAAGTAGAAATTGGGCTGATCGAAATCAAACACGCCATAGTTGTAGGCTTCATCAATTCCCAGCGTAGGATCATACACACGAAAAGCACTATGCCCAAAGGCTGAGTATACTTCGCCCTGAAAAGGCCCGCAGGTGATTACAGAAATTTCAGCCTGGTCGCTTAGGATTGGTGATTGAGCTTTACAAATCGCTGTGATAAGTAGTAGAAAGAACACTAATTTTTTCATAGGCGTATTGAACCGGAAAGATAAATACAATTGAATAGTTTTCCTTTATCTTCGAAACATGATTGGAGGTATTCGTGATGGTTTGAATGTGGCGAAAAGGCTTTCTGTAAAAAAAGCATGGAATGCATCCTCTATTTTACGAAGTTATTATCAGTCAAGAATTTCGGGGTTGCCCTCCATCAGCGGATTACCCATCAGCATTTCGATAGAACCCACCACCAGTTGTAATTTACGTTGCCCTGAATGTCCCAGTGGATTACGGTCTTTCACAAGACCTACCGGTATGTTGCAGCAGGATTTTTTCAGAAAGACAATTGATCAATTAAAGGATACACTTACCTATCTCACGTTTTATTTCCAGGGAGAACCTTACTTGCATCCTCAATTTTTAGATATGGTGAAGTATGCTTCTTCGCAAGGAATTTATACGGCTACATCAACCAATGCGCATTATTTGAAAGATGATATTGCCCGGCAAACAGTGGAGTCAGGATTGGATCGATTGATCATTTCTATTGATGGAACCAGTCAGGATACGTATGAGTCCTACCGTGTAGGTGGAGATTTATCGAAAGTGATTGAGGGCACAAAGAACATTATTGCCTGGAAGAGGAAATTAAAGTCCAGAACGCCACATGTTATTTTCCAATTTTTAGTGGTACGGCCAAATGAACATCAAATTCCTGATGTATACGCGTTGGCTGACAAACTGGGTGTTGATCAAGTGGTTTTGAAAACCGCCCAGATTTATGAGTATGAAAAGGGCTCGGATTTAATTCCGGTTCAGGAAAAGTATTCGCGGTACAGAAAATTAAAAGATGGGACTTTTGCTATTAAAAATAGCCTGGATAACCATTGCTGGAAAATGTGGCATAGTTGTGTGATCACCTGGGATGGAAAAGTAGTACCGTGTTGCTTTGACAAAGACGCACACTTTGTGTTGGGAAATTTGAATGAGCAATCGTTTAAGGATATTTGGTTTGGGAAACAATACCATTCTTTTAGAGCTTCGTTACTCAAATCAAGAAGTGAAATAGAAATTTGTAAGAATTGTACCGAAGGAACGAAGGTGTGGGCGTGAACTACTTCTTTACCAAGGACCACTCGGCCAACAAGACTGTTCTTGGATCAAGAACAATTCGCTCTGGTTCTTCATTGCATGGAAGCTTAAATTGACCTGATGTTGATGTCAGTTCCATCCTTCTAATTTCCGGAATCAGTTGATTTTTATAATAAATACCAATTTCAACAGGCACACTGAAAGATGTTCCATCCGTTTGGGTTTGTTTAAGATCAATAGTAATGGATTTTGTTTGTACACTATAAGACCAACTTCCATTTAAGATAAGCTTTCCCCCTTGGTTTAACCATTGCTTGAAAAACAGGGTAAGGTTAAGTCCTGAGACTTTTTCCATTTCAATTTGAAAGTCTTTTGTACTGGCTGTTGAATTCATATAAGTTCTGTAATAGTTCTGAATGCCCTTTTCGAAAGCCTCATCGCCCATCATATTCCTTAGCATGTGTAACACCCACGCCCCTTTTTGATACGTGTGAGACGAAGTTACTTTGCTCATATCTGAAAGGTTGTTATGAACAATCGTATGGTCAGGATTATCCTTATAAAAAGTAAACGTTTGAACACGTGCATTCTTCATTTCTTTCACAAATTCATCTCTTCCATACGCATGCTCGATAAACAAAGCTGTGAAGTATGTGGCAAATCCTTCACTGAGCCAAACATCATCCCAATCCGCTTCTGTAACAGCACAACCAAACCATTGATGGGCAATTTCATGAATCACCACTTTTCTCCACCGAAAATTCCCATCCCCAACAACACTCTTCTCATTATATAATATCGCTGAAGCAGACTCCATCCCGCCTGCCACACTGCTTGCCTGGATGTTGGCAAGTTTTTCATACGCAAATGGCCCAACATACCGGGTATAGAATTCAAGCACTTCCTTTGATGGTTTAGCGAAATCAGAAAAGCCCGCCTCGCGATCTTGGTGAAAGACCCACGTTTGAATGGATTTACAATCAAACCAATCTACATACTGAACAGCAAATTCGGCAACCCCCAGCACATAAAGCCATGGGGAAATTGGAACGGATTGTTTCCAATGTGTTTTTTTCTGAGTAGAACTCAGATTGGTTTCTTCCAGCTTTAGTCCGTTAGATACAACCTGGTACCGTACAGGGGCCGTAACGATAAACTCGCAAGTTGCTTTCTCTCCAACGTGATCTACTACAGGCAACCAGTGACGTGTCAGATTAGGCCAATTGTCGCTGAAAAATGTTCTTTCGTTATACTTATTTGGTTTAATGTGCAATCCAGTAATAGGAATTCCAGAGTATTTTATGGTTATCTCACTATGTTGCCCTTCCGTTGAGGGGCTGTTCATGGTGATGTTGAGTTCATTCTTAATATGAGTATAGACCAGTTTTTCCTCGTTCTGTGTTACGGACTCAACGGTCATCCCATTTGCTTTATCTGAACTTATCAGGTCAAGCCTAACATTGAAGATCCCTTTTTTCTCAAAACTAATTTCAACGGTTGCAATTCCCTTGATCTCTTCTGTGTCGTCTGATAGTGTTAAATCAAAGCGATAGTGCAGAATGTCTATATCGGGATTTTTGGGATAGTTGTCTCTCGCATGAGATGAGCAACAGGCACCAATAATGAGTAGTGCGGTAATTCGTAGCATTATTCGACGATAATTTTTGAAGTTGAATAATGCAAGATCACCAGGTGGAGTCGAGTCACCAGCAATTATCCTTAAAAGAGATCTCATAGGAAAGGTTTAAGAACTAAAGATAAGATCAGGATCGATCTTTCTCAACCTTAATGAGAGCTGATTTGCTTTTCGATTTTAGCGAAGTCAACCACACTGCACTTTCGGCAACCTGACGCACACGCTGATTTAGCTTGAAGCTGGTTGTGTACAAGTCGAACTAGGTATGCCAATGCCCCAACAAAAAGTAGTAAGATTAGGATGGATTGAATCATTGGTTCAAAGGTACAATACACAACTGAAACCAAGAACTGCGAGTACAAGTTCCTTCCAATAGAATGTTCGCCAACGGACGTTGTCATTCAAAAGTGCACATGAATTAATCTAAAAATGCCCCTTTTAGTGGTATTTTGAAATAGTTCTGGTATGGCCTGAATTTTGGCAAGGGCTAACGTCACTTAATAGTAATCTTATGTTCCGGAATTACCTCACCATCGCTTTCAGAAACATCTTGCGGCAGCGAAGCAGTACGTTACTTAACATTTCTGGGTTGACCTTAGGGATTGCAGCCAGCATAGTATTATTCCTGCTTCTTCAACATTTAAATAGTTACGACAAATTCCAGTCAAACTACCACCGTATTTACCGGGTGGTAAACAGTTCAGATGGTAATGACGGTAATAAGAATTATACACCTGGTGTTCCCTCCACCCTGCCACCAGCTTTTCGATTGGACTTTCCTGAAGCAGAGGAGGTTACGTTTACTCAATATCATTCTGGCGCACTGATAGTAATTCCTCAACCTGTGGGTGAGAGTAAAAAGTTTTCAGAAGAAGGTGGAGTTGTATTTGTGGAGCCCAATTTCTTCAAAATTTTTAACCATGATGTATTGATAGGTGATGCGCCCAGATCGCTGGATGAACCCAATGAAGCCGTAATTTCCTTATCCCTGGCAAAAAAATACTTTGATCGCGAAGATGTTATTGGTGAAGTTGTAACGTTGGGAGAACGTGAATTCAAGATCGGAGCGGTGATCGCAGACCCGCCCAATAATACCGACTTGCCTTTTACATTGATGTTGTCGTATGAAACTGTTCGCAAGGAAACAGAGGAGCATGGGTGGGGAAGTATCTGGAGTGATGAGCAATGTTATTTCCTGTTGAAGGAAAACGAATCCATATCGAAGATTGAAAGCCGAATGGCTGACTTCACCAAGAAGCATCTGGGCAATGAGAATTTTAACAACTCCATATTTCACATCCAGCCATTTTCTGATCTTCACTATGATGAGCGATATAATACCTACAGCTATTCCAGTGTCAGTCGAGGAGTTCTTCTCGCCTTAGGCCTTATCGCAGTATTTCTGATTCTCACAGCCTGTATTAATTTTATTAATCTTGCAACAGCCGAGGCAATCAAGCGCTCCAGAGAAGTTGGTATCCGTAAAGCATTAGGCAGTGCGCGGATACAATTGATTACACAGTTTCTGGGAGAAACCACATTGATTACTACGCTGGCTGTTTTACTTTCGATTTGCCTGGCACAGGTAGCGTTGAGCTTCTTAAATCCATTTCTTGAACTTGAGCTATCCATGAATTTTGGTTCAAATTTGGGTCTTCTCTCATTTTTAATTTGTACCCTGTTAGGAGTTTCTCTGCTTTCTGGGATATACCCTGCTTTGGTATTATCAGGTTTTAAACCTGCCTTGGCTCTTAAGAATCAAATCAATAATCGCAATTCATCAGGCTTTGTGTTGCGTAAAGGATTGGTTGTAGTTCAGTTCTTTATTTCCCAGTTTTTTATCATTGGCACCATTGTATTAATCTCTCAGACCAATTATTTCAGAAATAAGGAACTTGGCTTTAGAAAGGATGCAATACTTAATATTCCGATTCCCGAGCAAGAAATTCCCAGTGATAGTGTTGCGGTGAGTAAAATGCGTACCCTTAAAAATCGGGTTGATAACTTGGCGGGGATTGAGCTAACAAGTTTGTGTTATACACCACCAGCCTCAGGAAATGTGAGCGGAACAGGATTTATTATGGAGGGCGAAGGTGATGAGAAAATGAAACGTACCCAGTTAAAACCTGCTGATTCAAATTTCATTTCGTTGTATGACCTCAAACTCATTGCAGGCACTAACCTGGATGATCGTGATACCGTCAATGCCTTTGTGGTTAATCGAAAATTAGCTGAGGTGGCGGGCTTTAATGATCCCAAGGATATCATCGGCAAGAGAATTCGTGTTTGGGGAAGCATGATGCCGGTGATCGGTGTGGTTGAAAATTTTCATACTACCTCGCTTCGCAACCAGATTGAATCTACGGTACTCATGAATCGCCTCAGTAATTATCACACATTATCGATTAAAGTTAATCCGCTGGCTGTTCAAACTGTTATTCCTCAAATTGAAAAGCTTTGGGAGGCAACCTATCCGGATCACATTTTTGAGTACGAATTTTTAGATGAATCAATCCGTGAGTTTTATCGTGGGGAGGAGCGATTTTCCATTTTACTTACAGTCTTTACTTCGTTAGCTATTTTCATTGGATGTCTGGGTCTTTTTGGCTTAGCCACTTTTATGGCGAATCAAAAGACCAAAGAAATTGGAGTGCGAAAAGTGATGGGAGCCTCAGTGGAAAGTATTGTCTTTATGTTTTCAAAGGAATTTTTCAAACTCATTCTCGTTGGGTTTGCACTGGCTGCTCCGTGTGCCTGGTTTATGATGAATGAATGGTTGAGTGAATTTGCTTATCGCATTGATTTAAGTGCCTGGATATTTCTGACCGGAGTTGGGGTCACCCTGTTGATTGCCATGGTCACCGTTGGGTATCGATCCATGCGGGCGGCCACAGCCAATCCGGTGAAATCACTTCGATATGAATAATCACAAACTTTTAAAAAAGCTCCATTAGGAGCTTTTTTATTTCCACTTAGGTTGAATGACCTTGAGCATTTCCTGGTGTATGGCACAACCGGCACATATTTCTCCATCAAACAGGAAATTATTCTCACCACTGAAATCGGTTACGGTTCCCCCCGCCTGCTGTACAATGAAAGCGCCTGCCGCAACATCCCAGGCATTAAGGTTGTATTCAAAAAATCCCTCAAGTCTTCCGCATGCCACATACGCCAGATCAATGGCCGCACTGCCTAGCCTGCGGATACCATGAGATTTATCCAGAAAATCTTTAATAATTTCTAGGTATACATCCTTCTTGTCAAAATGTTCGTAGGGGAAGCCTGTAGCCAATAAACTTTCGTTCAGATTTTGTGCGGCAGAAACTCGAATAGGTTTTTCATTGCAGAAGGCCAGGCCACCCTGAATGGCATGAAAGCATTCGTTGCGATTAATTTCATGCACAATACCCAGAATGGTTTCCTTGTTTTTTTGAAGGGCCACACTGACAGCAAAGATGGGCAGTCCATGTAAAAAATTTGTGGTGCCATCCAACGGATCGATGATCCATTGATATTCCGTGGTGGATGAAAGAAAACCGGAACCTTCTTCTGCCAGGCAACTACTGCCGGGAACAATTCTTTCCAGGACATTGACCAGTCGCTGTTCAGCCTCTTTGTCAACATAGGACACCAGGTTATTGAAGCTTTGTTTCTGTTCAATTCGTGAACGATCAAATGACATGCCCTCCTCACGTATAAAGTCACCCACTTCAATACAAATTGCTATTGCTTCTTTCTCTATACGTTTTAAGTCCATGGTACCTATTTTTTTGTACGCACTTTAACAAATATGAAAATAATCATCAGCATGGATACCCATGCTGCAGTACGAGCGATTACTTCCCCGTGTTGTACATAGGCGTTATTGTGTAAATAACCACCTGAGTGGTATAGTTGTTCCATATCGGAGCGCATTAAACTGCCTGTCGCCATACCATACGAAATATAACACGGGATGGATAAGGTAATTATAGCAAAAAGAATGGAGGGCCAATGCCAGATGGGCTTTTCAAAAATCCCTTTATAAAGGAAGAGATTCACCATCAATATCCAGAAACTCGTGCCTAAATACCCGGTATAAACATTCCAGCGCGTCCACTCATTAACTGATTGCAAGGCATCCGCAATAAAAACAGAATCTTTTGGATAATGAATTTTTAGCACTCCATATTCAATCGCCAGAATGCCAATAATCAGCATAATTTTTTTCGCTTTCGGAGATACGCTTTGTGAAAATTGAAATCCCTTAAACGCCAGGGAAATAAAAATTCCAAAGAGGATGGTACCGATGAGGCTTTGAAACGTGAAGGGCCGGGATAGAATTACACCCAACGTTAGTACTCCAAAAACTATTCGGTCTATTTTAAGGTTGCTTTCATGAAGATCCAGCAGGAGAAAAAGAGGAATGAACGCAACAAAAATGAAAACAGGAAATGAAGGGATGTTCCAGGTAAGTATGAAGAGCAGAACGGAAAGTGCACTGAGTATAAGAGGATTGTTCCGTATCGTCCAGATCACTTTCTTACTTTTTTCCATCCACCACTATAACAATCTCGCCTTTTATTTCTTTTGCACTGAAATAGTCCAGTAACTCTTGTACTGTACCATTTCTTGTCTCCTCAAATTTCTTCGTGAGTTCACGCGAAACAGAGGCTTGCCGTTCAGTGCCAAAATATTCTTTGAGTTGCTCCAGGGTTTTCAATAATCGATGTGGGGATTCGTAAAAAATAATCGTGCGCTCTTCCTCTGCCAGTTTTTTTAACAGTGTTTGTCTTCCCTTTTTATGAGGCAGAAATCCTTCAAACAAAAATCGATCAGCGGCCAATCCTGATTTTAATAATGCAGGAACAAAAGCGGTGGCTCCCGGTAAACACTCAATTTTTAATCCGGCTTGTAAACAGGCTCTCGCGATCAAAAAACCCGGATCAGAAATTCCGGGAGTTCCAGCATCGGAAACCAACGCCATCGTTTCACCATTCTTCATTCGCGCTACCAGTGACTGGAGAATTTTATGTTCGTTGAAGTTGTGAAAGCTCTGAAGCGGTTTAGTAATACTATAATGCTTTAAGAGAAAACCAGAAGTGCGCGTATCTTCTGTTAATACCACATCTACATTTTTTAGCGTATCCAGTGCCCTCAAGGTAATATCAGTCAGGTTACCGATAGGTGTGGGCACCAGGTATAATGAAGTTTTCTCTTCCACTTAGGCTAATTTGTCAATGGCGTTCGAGAGGGTGCGATCAAGGTCGGTTACCGTGTTACCCTTATCGTGCGTACTTAGTTCAAAGCTTACTTTATTCCAGGTGTTTGTCCAGGTAGGATGATGATTCATTTTTTCTGCCACGATGGCCACCTTCGTCATGAATCCAAAGGCCTCTGTAAAGTCCGTAAAGACAAAAGTCTTGGTAAGCCGGTTATTCTCCTCTTTCCACATAAACTTTGGATTTTGTAATGAATGTACTTTAAAAGTAGTAAAACCTGAAGACAAAATAGCTTGACAAAATCAGAGCGCAATCAGGCCCTCCACCGATTCAGCGCGAACATAAATTTCAATTACCGCGTCACTAGAGGACATCCTCATTTGAAATGTCAGACTGATGTAATTACCCTGAGTAGAGGATTTTTCAACAGGGGTATGAAGCGGGAAAAGGTCTTTTAATTCCCCTTCTTTTCCTTTAGGAACGATGAATTTGAAAATGTATACCGAGGGCCACTGATGATGTTGGTCTAATTGGGTTTGAAATGATTTAAGCCAGTCGGAATCCATAGAAAAAAGCCGCCCCGAATGATCAGAACGGCTTTAAGAATAATGTTTTATTTAATAAAACTTGTAACGCTTGTCAACGATATTGGCTTTTAGCTTGATGGCCTCTGCAATACCGGAGGTATTTCTGTTTTGCGCCACTTGTTCCAATTGTGCTTTGTTGGAAGAATAATCTGCAATAGCAGGCGCAATGGTCTTGTTTTGCATTTCCACTATTACCACCCCACGTTCTGCAGCAAAAGGCTCAGTACGCTTGCCACCTTCAGGAGAGAAGGCTGTTCCCACTGCCAATGGGTCAAAGCCAATGGTTGTCATGCTGTTGGTTGATAATTTCAAGTCACTCATGCTGTACACAGCAGCGTCTTTTCCAAAAGCTGCGGCAATATCGTCTAATGTTCCCTGAAGCGCAGAGAGTTTTTCAATAATCATTTTCCCCTTCACCTCGTTACGGGTTGCCGGTGTAATTTCTTCTTTCACCAACTCCAGGGGCTTATATCCTTTCTCAATTTCGCCTGTCATGACGGCTACAACATACAAATCCTGCATATCAAACACATCAGACACTTTTCCCTTTTCTCCGTCACGAAATAGCCACTGCACTACCTGACGTGCGTCCGATAGAGTGTTGACTCTTCTGTCAGAAGCACCTACATTTTTTGCCTCATACACAGTCAATGCCTCTTTCTCTGCACGTGCGATAAAATTATCTATTCCAGAAAGATCGGTAGCAAAGTTTTCAGCTTTCCGAAGAGCTTCATTAATGGATGCATCACTGGGTGTAATTTCCCGTTCAATTACTGCGATGGAGTAGGATGAATTTTCCTTGACATTGGTTACCTCAATGATGTGATACCCAAATTCAGTCTCTACCACATCATTCAATACACCTGTTCGGGTAGCATTAAATACTGCATCATTGAAAGGTTTTACCATTTGGCCTGCTGGGAACCAACCTAAATCACCGCCTACAGAAGCAGTACCATCGGTACCATGTTCGCGGGCTTTCTCAGCGAAATCAGCTCCCTCTTTAATTTCTTTTAATATTCCTCTGGCTTTCTCTTTTGCTTCTTTCTTAGCTTCATCGGTTTCGTCAGCCCAGCGAATCAGAATGTGACTGGCGCGAGCATTAAACGTGGTATCCTTACCAACTCGGGATACCTTAACCAGTTTAAAGGTAGATCCATCCACAAAGGGGCCTTTCACAAAACCGGGGGTCAACTCTTCCCGGGTAATGAAAGCGGGCAATGACGACACGTTGTACTTGCCAAAAGCATTACTGTTATCAGAGTTTATGTTGGCAAATGTAGAGTCATCCTCTGCGGCCTTGAGGTCTCCCATAAGTCTGTTTAATTCTTCTTTAATGGCCAAGGTGTCATCTGATGAAGGCACCACCGGAAACTGAACAAATTTTAGATCGCGAGTATGTTCACTTTTGAAGCGCTCTTTTTTCTTATTGTAGTAGGCTCTTAAATCTGCATCTGTAACCGCTGCAGCAGAGTCACTAATCGTGAAATAAGGAACAAATAGATATTTCACTTCGGCTACGTCACTTTGCAGATGATAGTCCATTTCTGCTTCAGCCGTGGTTATGTAAGTGCTTTTGATAAGTAATTGCTCATACTTAATTCGCTCCCGGCCAGGCTTCAGGTCGCGTTGAAAAACTTCCCACCGAACACGGGGCTCAGAGGTTTCTGGCATACTCCTCAATTGCTGTAAGTAGCTAATGACTTGCTCACGATCAAACTGACCTGTTTCTTGGTTAGTGAAAGCTTGTTTAACACTTTCATCTACATTTTTTCCATGAATCATGTCTTCCATCTCATCGATGGTTACCGTAACGCCTACATTTTGAATTTCTTTTTGAATGGCATGACGAAGAATGAGCATTTCCCAAGCCTGTTGGCGAAGGGTTGGCATTTCACGGTCACCCGGTTGACGACCAAAATTCAGGAAGTAACTAGCTTCCCGTTCCTGCACGGCCTGTTGGTATTCTTCCAGTGAAATTGTTCTTCCGCCAATTTCACCCACGTTGTTATCACCCATTAATACCGAGTTATTTCCCAGAAGGTCACTTAATACAAAAGATGCGATGGCCACAAATACAAAGATGACCACTCCAACGCCCATTTTTTCCCGTAATGTTCCAATCAATGCCATATTCTCATTTTTAAAGAACCGCAAATTTAACCCGTATTATTAATTAGAAAAATATGGTCAGAAAAATAAAAGGGAAATGTTAAAAAGGGCAAAAAACACTGAATTACAGCTACTTAACACAATGGGCAGGATTGATTTTTCAACCTGAGACCACTACCTCTTCTTTCGGAAGGTGTAGATAAATAGCATGATAAAAGCCAGCATGATCACGCCATAGGCGCTGCCGAAACCCGCAGTCATGATTTGATGAATTGCTATGATGACAAAGCCAGCCCCAAGAGAGAGCAGAATGGCATCTATTAACTTCATTTTGATTTCGTTGACGGTTTGTCTTCTATTTCAAATTCACCTTGCGGTTTTTTGATGGTATAGGTTGACATATCCTGTTTAGCTTCCAACCCTTCACCATAAATCACCTCGTTTTGTAATCGGATAGTGACAAAACTTTCCGTGGTAATCTGCTCTTTCACCGGAAACCAAAACAGTTCTTCCGTATTGAGTTGTTCATTTTTTTCGGTGTTGACCACTTCTACCTTACCCCGTGCCCGCCATTTATTTTCTGTCTTAAAATAGTAAGCATGGTTAGCGCGCAGTGTTGACGATAGTTTTCCTGACTCATCATAAAACTCCAGATAGATACCTTTTGGGAATTCCCGGTCGCCAGTTTTGAATTCGTATAAAAGTGGAGTTTTCATTTTCACCTTGATACGTTCTTTTTCGCTGTAGAAGAGCTCTACATTTTCCGCTTCTTGGAGAGGACCCTCATATTCCTTGGGCTGTGTATTTTCTTTTTGAGAACACCCAAGGAATAGAAGTGTCAGTATGTAGAAGAATCGATTCATGTAAAAGAAAAAGGCCATAGAAATACTATGGCCTCGATTTTATATTCACTTCAAATTAATCTTTTCCACGCGTTTTAAGGGTAACAGCTTCGTTGATCCAACAGCCAACTCTTTTCACTTCACCCTCATTCCAGTTCAATTCGAACAATTCGGTGGTAGAAGGGAATTGACCTTTAGCCTGCGCCATTTTTTGTTGATTGCCGGAGCGCGCATACATTTCATAAGCGGCTAAATACACTAAACGATCTTCAGCATAACTTTCTTTCTTGGAACATTCAGAGAAGCTTGAAAAGTACAAGTCACCTATTTTTTCATAGGCTTCTTTATTACCGGCATCAGCATCTATGGCCTGACGAAACAGTTCGCGTGCACTGGTTTTATTTCCTTTTCTGGATTCATTACTTCCCAGTAAGATCAACACATCGGCTTTGTCAGATGATGTTGTTGTAATTTCAAGTGCTTCTTTGAAATAGAATTCGGCTTTATCGAATTTCTCCATTCGATAATATCCTTTACCCAGGTTTTTAGCTAACCCGTAATCTTTTTCGCCACCGTTATGGATTGCCTCGCCAGCCTCCAGCCATAAGGGATCATCGGTGCAACCATCCTGCAACATAAAGGCGAAGATCTTTTTAGCCAAGCCAATGTCAGAAGGGTTTTGCTTGAATTTAGGAGCAAGATTTTTACGCACAAACTCACAATCTACTTTTACGATGCTGATCAAAATTTTGTCTGCATCAGACTTATACGCCAAGTATTTGTCAATTGGTTTGCCTTCGCTTTGTGCCTTTTTGATTTTAGCATCAATAATTTCAATGACTTTATCGTAGCGCTGAAGTACTTGCTCATCTGTTAGATTTTTTAACTTCAATTTATTCAACCGAACGGCTTGCAAATAAGGTATGAGCGATCCATCAATAACATTATTCCCATTGAGTTCAAAAGCTTTGTCAAAAAGGGCTAGTACTTCAGCCTCTTTTCCTGCTGTATTGAGATTATATTTTGCGGAGGATAGTGCTTTGCGATTAGTAACGGTTGCTTCTTCACCACAATACTTTATGCGTAAGTCATACATCAACATCAACGAATCAACCAGGGCTTGCTTACGTACAGGATTTTTTTCCTTGTCCGCAAGCTTATCAAAAATGTCAGCCCCATTAATATAGATACTGGTATTCAAGTCCGGGATTGTTGTCAACAACCAATTGAGGGGAGCCACAGCTTTTTGAAACTCACTGTTCTTTTGGTAATCGGTATAAAGTGAAACGCTCTCTTCAGCCTTAGCCTTAAGCGTGCCGTCTTCTGGCCATTTCCAAGTTTTACATTGACCGAAGGAGGAAACAATTGATGCAACAAAAAGAGCCAAAACCAACACTCCTGACAAAACAGACTTTTTCATATTCATTTTTTTCTAATCAAATCTTCTCCTAACAAACCACTGATCGTTAAAGGTGATCCCAAAATAAACCTTATAATAGGTCTCCTCCAGCACATTTTCTGATTTATCACCCCTTTTCCCTATTCTAAAGGCCCAATCGAGACTTGAGCGGCCAGTTGGCATAGAGAAGCCAAAATTAATGCCAAAATCCTTAAGCTGCTTATTATTTACCAAAAAAGGGTTCTTTTCATAGCTAAAGCCCATCCTATACGTGATTCGCTTTAAATAATTGTCTACAGACAATAGATCGGGGGTAAATTCACCACCCAATGACATCCTCCAGGCTTTTACGAGTCCTTCATCTTCATCACTAATGCTCCTGAATTGTGACCAATCCTGAACTGAAAATTCTGCACCTCCAGACCAACGGAGACCTTTACTTAGAGAAACACCAAATGTTAGAGAAGCCGGAACAGTTATGTATCCATTATTTTTAACCAACGTATCGGATGTGATGGGGTCACCTGAAGTCAACCTTCGTTCAATCACTGTAGTTTTTCTTACCCTCAAATCTGTTGCAAAATTATACACCAATCCTGCACTTAGGCGATAGTTTTCTTTTTTACCTAATGAGTCTTTACTAAACGAAAGTCCACCACCAAAAATGAAATCTTTCACGTAGGCTTGTTCGTTCACGCCCACAACAAAAGGTATTGGCTGACCTGAGTTGGAGAGGAGATTGGAATAATCGGATATCGCTGAGCCGAAGATGTAGCTAATCTTGACGCCCACTGAAAAATCCTGATGAATCCGAACGCCATTTGACCAATAAAGTTGACTAAGGCCACCACTACCTTGTTCTAATACACTCGCAGTATCAACCGGTAGATTGGTGGAGTTGTCAATAACTTGTTCTAGATATTGAAGCTTATAATTAATGTTTGTATAAGGCATCAATCCAACCGAAGTTGTCCATTTTCCTGGTTTAATGGGAAAAGCCGTGACCAGGTAATTCAGGTTACCATTCACACTTTTTTGACTTGCCGTATCAGAGCGAAGTGTTCTTGACTCCAAAAGAGCTCCTGCCTGAAAAACCGTATAATAATTGTATATCAATAGGGCTGGATTTTGGTTGTTCAAAGACCAAAACTGCGGTTGACTGACACCGACACCACCCATCCCCTGATTTTGGATAAGAGAATTGCCATACGGCTCACCAATTCCAAAAGTTGAAAAAGGCGTGCTGGCAGCCTGTCCGAAGGCTACCGATGGCAATGCAATAAAACCGAGGAAGAAAAAATACCTACTTAATAGACTCATTATGAATCAAAACGCTGTTTAAACCTAAAAGCACCAAATCAGGGGACGCAAATATGGACGCTTTCAATTTGTTTTCAAAAAAAGGTGCATCTCCCCCGCACAAAATCACCCGTAAATGGGGGTATTTTTTTTGATATCGATCAATTATTCCGTCAATTTCTGCAGCCACCCCGTAGATAACTCCACTTTGGATCGAAGTTTCTGTGCTGTGGCCTACTAATTCTGGTTGCTCTATTGGGCTTACTAACGGCAACTTTGCCGTAAAAGTATGAACCGATTTGAACCGTATCATCATGCCCGGGGAGATGCTCCCTCCATGATAATTTCCTGACGCATCGATGAAGTCATACGTAATGCAGGTTCCTGCATCAATCACCAGACAGTCTTCTTTTGGAAATAGTTGCCGGGCTCCGCAGACACCCGCAATTCGATCAACACCTAACGTAGTGGGTGTGCTGTACAAGATGTTTATGGGGAGCGAAAGTGCATGGGTTAGTATAAGTTTTTGTTTTGCGTGGATGGCCCAACCGCTGATATGGTTAGCATCTGCATTGACTGAACTTATTATGAATCTATCGGCAGTTGATTTTTGAAGAAACTGCTGCAGTTCATCAATCACTTTAAACGTATGTTTTTCCAGCAGTTGCTGATGATTGAAAATCGCTACCTTGGCAGACGTATTACCATAATCAACGACAAGGTTCATGCTTTACAATTTTTTTTATCGATAGCAATTTCAAAAGTATGGATTCAAAACAGAAATATAAAGTCATTGGCCTCATGTCGGGCACTTCGTTAGATGGGGTAGATATTGCCTATTGTAGCTTTGAAAAGAAAGGGAAATGGAAATTCAGGATCGAAAAAGCGGAAACAGTCCAATATGCTAAATCTTGGAAAAAGAAATTATCGGAGGCCCACACCCTGGAAGCAGAAAAATTAGCCACACTGCATGCCGCGTATGGAAAATTTCTAGGCACACTCTGCAACAACTTCATATCGAAGCATAAAATCAAGAACGTTGATTTTATCGCTTCCCATGGGCATACTGTTTTCCACCAGCCTGAAAATAGTTTTACCACACAAATTGGTGATGGCAATCATATTCATGCAGTAACGAGGATACCGGTAATTTTTGATTTCAGAAGTTTGGATGTAGCCCATGGGGGACAAGGGGCCCCGCTTGTTCCAATCGGTGATGAATTATTGTTTGATGAGTACGATGTGTGCCTGAACCTCGGTGGTATTGCCAATCTTTCTTTAAGAAGTAAAAAAAAGCGGGAGGCATTTGATGTGTGTTTTGTGAATATGGGACTTAATTACCTTGCCGGTAAGGCAGGTAAGGAGTATGATCAAAATGGCGCGCTAGCATCCGATGGGGAAGTCAATACAAAGTTATTAGCACAACTTGAGCAGGCATATCGAAAAGTAAAATCAAAAAGATCTTCTTTGGGTCGCGAGTTTTTTCAGAAAAGCATACAGCCCTTGCTTGATAGAGACAATTGTTCAATTAACGATCGATTAAGAACGTTTACGGAATCTACCGCTAAACAACTAACCGAAGCTATTCTGAAATCAAAGAAAAAACCGACTGTACTTTGTACCGGAGGTGGCACGTATAATTCCTTTCTTATCTACCAATTGATTGAACTGTGTGGGGACAATGCTACACTGATCCTTCCGGAGGATGAAATTATTAAATTCAAGGAGGCGTTGGTATTTGCCTTCTTGGGTGTGCTTCGGGTGCGAAATGAAATAAATTGTTTGAAATCAGTTACGGGAGCTTCTCAGGATAGCTCGAGTGGTGTGACCGTGGGTTTTTAGCAGCCGCAAATTTTCAGTTACTTTTGCCTTCCCAATAAAACATCTATGCGCGAACTACTTCAAAAATTTGAGAATAAACGTCCTGAAATTGTATTTGAATGGAAGGATAGCGAAACCGAAGCAGAGGGTTGGGTAGTGATTAATTCACTGCGGGGTGGGGCGGCAGGAGGAGGTACACGCATGCGTGCGGGACTTGATAAACGTGAAGTAGAGTCGCTGGCAAAAACCATGGAAGTGAAGTTCACCGTTTCGGGCCCAGCGATTGGCGGTGCAAAATCCGGGATCAACTTTGATCCCAATGATCCACGCAAAGCGGGAGTACTTCAACGCTGGTATGCCGCGGTGATGCCACTGCTAAAATATTATTATGGTACCGGTGGTGATCTGAATGTCGATGAAATTCATGAAGTAATTCCCATTACCGAAGATGTGGGTATCTGGCATCCACAGGAAGGAGTTTTTACCGGTCATTATAAACCAACCGAGGCACAAAAAGTAAATCGGATCGGCCAACTCAGACAGGGTGTTGTAAAGATCATTGAAAATGAACAATACACTCCCTTGCTCAGTAAAAAATATACGGTGGCAGACATGTGCACAGGGTATGGTGTAGCCGAAGCCATACGTCATTATTACGAATTGTGGGGCGGTGAAGTAAAAGGAAAAAGAGCGGTGGTACAAGGATGGGGAAACGTAGGAGCCGCTGCAGGATTTTACCTGGCCAACATGGGAGTGAAGATTGTGGGTATTATTACGCGTGATGGTGGTGTAGTGCGGGAGAATGGATTTACCGTAAAAGAGATTGCAGATCTTGTTGTCAATCGGGTAAACAACAGAATTCATTCGCCTGAGCTGATTACCTATGAAGAATTGAATAAAAAAATTTGGGATCAACAGTTTGAAATTTTTATTCCGGCCGCTGCATCCCGATTGGTAAACCGCGATCAGGTTGATCGGATGATTGCTTCTAAACTGGAAGTGTTCTCATGTGGTGCCAACGTACCGTTTGCCGATCCTGAGATTTTCTTTGGTCCAACGGGACTGTATGCCGATCAAAAATTTTCTGTGCTGCCCGACTTTATTGCGAACTGCGGTATGGCCCGGGTATTTGCTTATTTTATGGAAAGCGAAGTGAGCATGACGGACCAGGCAATTTTCAGCGACATTTCTAAAACCATCAGGAAAGCCCTTGAGAAAACATGGCAGGCCAATCCATCCAAAACCGGAATTGCCCAGGCCTCCTTTGAGACTGCGCTTCGGTTGCTGGTTTAAACGGGTGGATGAACTGCTAAATAAGGTTGTATAATCAGGTAGATTATTGCACCGGCAAAATACCCGAGCATGGCAATCAGGGAGATGCGTTTCATATACCAGATAAAATCAATTTTTTCCATTCCCATGGCGGCCACTCCGGCAGCTGAACCAATGATTAAAATGCTGCCACCGGTACCTGCACAGTAGGCCAGGTATTCCCATACCATGTGGTCCTGGTAATAGACATCCATATTGTACATGCCCATACTGGCTGCCACCAGTGGAACGTTATCCACCACAGCGGAGAGTAGTCCGATAAGGGTTACAATGATGCGTTGATCACCAATGGTGTGATCAAGCCAGGTTGCGAGGTGATTTAGTACCTGCATGGACTCTAATGCACCTACAGCCAATAAAATCCCCAGGAAGAACAAAACACTCGGAACGTCAATCCTCGCTAAAGCTCCGGCTGCGGTGTAGTTCTTCTTTACGGATTCATCCAATTCGGGATTAATAAGTTCAGACACTACCCATAATACACCAAGGCCCAGCAGCATCCCGATGTAAGGAGGCATGTGTGTGATTGTTTTGAATATGGGCACAAAAACCAAGGCACCTACACCTAAAATGAGCATTAGCCTTCCTGATTTTACCTTTTCCTCATGATCTTTTGTTTGATGGTGAGGCATTTCGCCTATTGTTCCCTTGAGTGTAAAATTCAGGTACATCAATGGGATCAACATGCAGGCTACGCTGGGCAGAAATAAGGTAACCATTATATTTCCGGTAGAGATTTGCCCGCCAATCCAGAGCATGGTGGTGGTTACATCGCCAATGGGTGTCCATGCTCCTCCAGCGTTGGCCGCAATCACAATCATACCGGCAAAGAACAATCGCATGTCTTTGTCTGGAATCAGCTTTCTGATCAGCGAGATCATAACGATAGTGGTGGTAAGATTATCCAGTACGGCCGATAAAAAGAAAGTAACCCAACAAACAATCCACAAAAGTGATTTAGGATTTTTGGTTCTGATTCTGTCGGTAATAAACCGGAAACCATGATGAGCATCTACCAACTCTACAATGGTCATGGCACCCATTAAAAAGAATAGAATTTGTGAAATTGAACTGAGATGTTCTGCCAGTTGTGAGGAAACGAATTCCCGATAAATCTCCAATGAGGAAAGAGCAGCTAATTTTTCATCGCCAATTTCCGTATTCAGGTGTTCCAAAAAAACTTTATAATGCTCGCTGTTAACTACAGCATCAATGGGATCGGCAATCATGAATAAGGTCCAGCAAATAACCCCGGCTAAGAGTGCGCTGGCGGTCTTATTAATTTTTATAGGATGTTCAAAGGCAATTCCTAAATACCCGATAATAAAAACAATGATGATAATGATTTCCATAAGTCTGCAGGTAAGGTCCTGAAAGATGGAAAATTTTTAGAGGGTAAAAAAGAGCTAAAAGGCTTTTTTCAGGTCGCGTTAAGTGTATGTTACCATACTTAATCGTTCGCTAATCCGAACAATCCTTTATTCAATGCAATAAGTGCTTGATTTTTAAACTTGGAATCTACCAATACAGAGATGTTATTGCTGCTACCGCCCACGGAGACCATTCGAACAGGAATGGCTTCGAGCGATAAAAAAACTTTGTTCAATACCCCCTCATGTTTACCAATGTTATGCCCCACAATGCAGATAATCGTTTGATTTGTGTCTACCTCAACAGTGCCAAACGAAGCGAGCTCATTAAATATAGTATCAAGATGTGTGTTATTGTCGATGGTGAGTGACACCGCCACCTCTGAGGTGGAGATCATGTCGATGGGTGTTTTATATTGTTCAAAAACCTCAAACACTTTTCTCAAAAAGCCATAGGCCATCAGCATGCGTGATGATTTTATTTTAATAGCCGTAATTCCATCTTTTGCAGCAACGGCCTTAAAACCTCCATCTATGCCTTTATCGCTGATGATGGTGCCGGGTGCCTTTTCATCCATGGTGTTCTTTAGCCGCACTGGTACATTATACTTTTGGGCTGGAACAATGGTGGAAGGGTGAAGAATCTTTGCACCAAAATAGGCTAACTCAGAAGCTTCATCGAAAGTCAGTTCAGAAATAGGAAATGTTTTTTTAACGATGCGCGGGTCATTATTGTGCATGCCGTCAATGTCTGTCCAAATCTGTATTTCTTCTGCCCGGATTGCTGAGCCAATGAGTGAAGCTGTATAATCACTTCCGCCTCGCTTCAAATTATCAATTTCATTGCGGTGATTGCGACAGATATACCCTTGGGTGATGATGATGTCAACACTTTTGAGGGAGCTCAGCAAAGGGTTTAACCGTTGGGCTATTTTCTCCAACTCAGGTTCTTCATTTTCGTCAATCGACATAAAATGCAAAGCAGGCAGTAAACGAGAACTAATTTTGCGTTCCTGCAAATGCTGATAAAATAGTTCGGTTGAAATCAACTCTCCCTGCGCCAACAACTCACGATAACTCTTTACATCGAATTGACCGGCCGCCAGCAAGCGCATGAAAATGAAAAACCGGCTAACAATTTCTTGTCCAATGGCGTGAAAGGATTCAGATGAATACAATTCAGCAATAAAGCCCTGATAATGTTTTTCGAGCGTTGAAATTTCTTTCTCTGCACCCTCAAGATTACCAGCTAACAAATAATCACCAATAGAAACCAGGGAGTTTGTTGTTCCGGATAATGCGGAGAGCACCACAATCTTTTGGCCTGGTGTCGACAATGCCAGGTCTCCGATTTTTTTCATTCGCTCGGGCTTCCCTACCGAGGTGCCACCAAATTTCAGAACAATCATCGCTTCAATTTAAGGAGGACAAAGTTAGGGAAGACCTGAAAATAAAAAAGTCCTGACGGTGTTCGTCAGGACTTTACTGGTTATAGTTATGAATATTACTTTTTGTCGTTCACTTCTTCGAATGGTACATCCGTAACCGGACTGCCATCGGATGCAGTAGAAGAACCATTTGCTGAGCCATTGCCCCCTTCAGATGCATTGCCCGCACCACCTGTTGCCTGGTATATCTCCTGCGATGCCGCCTGCCATGCACCGTTCAATCCAGCCAAAGCAGTTTCGATAGCCGTTAAATCCTGGCTCTTATGGGCTGCTTTCAGGTTTTCAAGGGCGCTGTTAATGGCAGATTTATTACCATCAGAAAGCTTGTCGCCAAACTCTTTCAGCTGCTTTTCGGTCTGGAAGATCATGGAGTCCGCCTGATTGATTTTCTCCACTTTTTCTTTCTCTTTCTTATCGTTATCCGCATTAGCCTGAGCTTCCTGCTTCATTTTCTGAATCTCCGCATCGGTCAACCCGCTGGAAGCCTCAATCCGAATCTTTTGTTCCTTACCGGTACCTTTATCTTTTGCAGACACGTGAAGGATACCGTTGGCATCAATATCAAAGGTTACTTCAATCTGAGGCACTCCGCGAGGTGCAGGAGGAATTCCATCGAGGTGGAATCTTCCAATCGTTCGGTTGTATTGTGCCATCTCACGCTCACCTTGCAGTACGTGTATTTCTACAGAGGGCTGACTATCGGAGGCTGTTGAGAACACTTCTGATTTCTTAGAAGGTATGGTAGTGTTGGATTCAATTAACTTAGTGAATACACCACCCATGGTTTCGATACCCAATGAAAGCGGAGTAACATCCAACAACAATACATCTTTTACTTCACCCGTTAACACACCACCCTGGATAGCAGCACCTACAGCTACTACCTCATCGGGGTTTACACCCTTCGAAGGTTTCTTGCCGAAGAATTTTTCTACTTCTTCCTGAATACGAGGGATACGGGTTGAACCACCCACCAAAATTACTTCATCAATCTGGCCTACGGAGTAGCCTGAATCCGCTACAGCTTTACGACAAGGCTCCAATGTTCTGCGAATCAGATCGTCACACAGTTGTTCGAATTTCGCACGTGAAATCTTTTTTACTAAGTGTTCAGGTACGCCATCTACGGAAGTAATGTACGGTAAATTGATTTCGGTTTCCGTAGAGCTTGACAACTCGATCTTGGCTTTTTCAGAAGCTTCTTTTAGGCGCTGTAAGGCCATAGGGTCTTTGCGCAAGTCTATGTTTTTATCAGCTTTAAATTCATCGGCCAGCCAGTTCATAATGCGCATATCGAAGTCGTCACCACCCAGGTGCACATCACCGTTGGTAGACTTCACTTCAAAAACACCATCGCCTAACTCAAGCACAGAGATATCGAATGTACCACCCCCTAAGTCGTACACTGCGATTTTCATGTCTTTGTTTTTCTTATCTAACCCATACGCAAGAGCAGCCGCGGTAGGCTCGTTGATGATACGCTTTACATCCAATCCCGCAATCTGCCCGGCTTCTTTCGTAGCCTGGCGCTCAGCATCATTAAAGTATGCGGGCACAGTAACAACTGCCTCGGTAACGGTGGTACCCAAGTAATCTTCTGCTGTACTCTTCATTTTTTGAAGAATGATAGCAGAAATTTCCTGAGGGGTATACAGGCGATCGCCAATGCGTACACGTACCGTGTCGTTATTGCCACTTTCTACCTGGTAGCTTACAATTTTTTTCTCTTCGGCTACATCGCCAAATTTTTTACCCATAAACCTTTTAATGGAGGTTATGGTATTCTTAGGGTTTGTAATAGCCTGACGCTTGGCTGGATCGCCTACCTTACGCTCGCCCTTCCCATTATCTAAGAAAGCGACAATCGAGGGGGTAGTTCTGCGACCTTCGCTGTTCGCAATAACCACAGGTTCGTTGCCTTCCATAACGGCTACGCACGAGTTGGTTGTTCCTAAGTCTATTCCAATAATTTTTCCCATGACAGTGATATTTATATGAATTCGTTGATTTTTACTGCGTTTCTAAAGCAGTAGGTGGATAACAATGCCCATGCCAGCAGGGATTTTAGGGAAAAAGGTGACAGGTTGGCAGGGATTTTAATGGCGCAGCAACCTTGGTTTGGCGGTATTAAGCTATCCCTTGGTCTGACCTTACTTCAAATGACCTAGTCTAAATAGTTAATCATTTATCATACATCACCTATTTCAATCCACATTTTAAATGAACTTTGCGTTTCAAATGAATCGCACTAGTCATGTTTAATCTGCCGATGCTTACCACCAAAAGTTTTGCCATTGATTTGGGAAACAACAATACATTATTGACCAATGATGAGCGTGTGTTGCTGGCTCAGCCTTCTTATATAGCCTTTGATACGATGAGCCACTCGGTAAAAGCGGTGGGCAATGCCGCTTATGATATGGTTGAAAAGCACCATGTTAATCTCCATCCGATTAAACCTCTTCGTGGTGGTGTAATTGCTGACTTTGAATCGGCTTCAAAGATGATTCAACAGATGGTAGCAGAGATTTATCCCTCCAGAAATTGGTTTACCGGTTTTGATAAGATTGTGTCGGGAATTCCCTACTCGACCACAGAAGTTGAGCGGAGAGCCTTACGTGACGCCCTCGATCAATTTGGTGCAAGAAGAACCTATCTTTTATTCGAGCCGTTGGCAGCCGCATTGGGTATGGGGTTAAACATTCGTGAGCCCGAAGGCAAAATGATCATTGATATTGGTGGCGGCATCACTGAAATTGTAGTGATCTCACTTTCCGGAATAGCAGTATTTAAGTCGGTGAAAATTGCGGGCGATACCTTTGACCGTGATATTCAGGACTACATTAGAAAAGCCTATAATATTGTTATCGGTGCAAGAACAGCCGAACAAATTAAGGTAAGCATTGGAGCGGTTTGTGAGGATGTGGACGAAATACTTTCACCGTTTCGCATTAAAGGTAAGAATGTTAAGGATGGCATTCCGGTTTCGCAAATGATCAGTCACGCAGAAATCGCACAGGCGTTGAGCAAATCATTTGAATCTATTGAGCGGAGTATTGTGCAGGTGTTGGAAACTTGTCCCCCTGAATTGGCTGCTGACATCTACCTCAATGGAATTTTTGTAACGGGTGGAGGGGCTTTACTTCATGGAATAAAAAAGAGGCTGGAGAAATCTCTCCAGCTTCCTGTTCATATTGACCATGAACCACTTCTTTCGGTTAGCAAAGGTGTTTCCATGGCATTGCGGGACACTAAAAAATTTAGATCGGTATTGATGGAGTAAGGGTTAGAATTAACTGTTTGAGCAAATAGGATTTATCACCTTGGCTTCTGGATTACAGTTTATGGATTACATTCGATGGAAGTTAATGACCAAAAGTTTCAAGCTGTTTACTGTTGAAAAGAAATATTATTGAAAATTGTACGGCACTATTAGTATACTTGTCTTCATCATTTCTAAACCCTGCATAGTAACGGAATCCTGCTCCAATATTCTTCAAGAAGAAAATCTCCAATCCAACAATTATCCCGAAATCAATTGAACGCATAAAATCATCTGAATTCTCTATATCATTTGTCTGGAATCCAAGTTCAGGCCCTGCGTGCAAGTTCGCATTTTTTGCAGGGTGAAATTTAAGGGGATATGCGACCTTAAAGTAATTCAGTTTCTCTGGTCCATTATAGTTATCATCTTCCACTGCCCCAAATTGCGAAAATGAGACTTCAAGCTGGCTCGAAAATGTCTCTTTTTGCCCAAAGTTTACTAATCCACCAACATGTATACCCGTAATAGATCGAGAGATATTCAAGCCACCACGTAAGCCTATAGTTTGAGCCGTGGAAAAGAAATATGCTCCCAAAAGCCCAAGGAATAGAATTGATTTTTTCACGTTATTTGCGGCTCTTTTTAATAAGTGTATAGCTAAAATAATGACTTTAGAACAAGAAATAGCAAAACGCAGAACCTTCGGCATCATCAGTCACCCCGATGCCGGGAAAACTACACTCACGGAAAAGTTGCTCCTTTTTGGAGGAGCCATCCAAAAAGCGGGTGCGGTAAAGTCTAGCAAAATTAAAGACCACGCCCGTAGTGACTGGATGGAGATTGAAAAGCAACGGGGAATTTCGGTAGCTACTTCTGTGATGGGTTTTAATTATAAGGATATTAAAATCAACCTGTTGGATACGCCCGGTCACCAGGATTTTGCGGAGGATACCTATCGAACCCTTACCGCAGTAGACAGTGTGATTCTTGTGATTGATTGCGTGAAAGGTGTGGAGATGCAGACGGAGAAGCTGATGGAGGTTTGTCGGATGCGGAACACACCCGTATTGTGTTTCATTAACAAACTCGACCGTGAAGGACGTGACCCGTTTGAATTGCTTGACGAAATTGAAGAGAAGCTTGGTATAAAAGTGCGCCCACTTAGTTGGCCAATCAGTATGGGTAAAACCTTCAAGGGAGTATACAGCTTGTATGAAAGGAAGTTAAACCTGTTTACGCCCAGTAAAGTCACGGTCCAAGAAAGTGTAGAAGTATCGGATATTCAAAGTGATGAACTGGATGCATTAGTGGGTGAAAATCATGCTAAGCAACTTCGTGCTGATGTTGAGTTAATTGAGGGGGTCTATTCAGAATTTGAAGTGAAGGATTACCTGGAGGGAAAAGTTGCTCCCGTGTTTTTTGGAAGTGCCGTGAACAATTTTGGCGTAAAAGAATTGCTCGATACCTTTATTCGCATTGCGCCACCACCGATACCGAGAGAAACAACCATTCGGGTGATTCGTCCGGAGGAGAATAAATTCACCGGATTTGTTTTTAAGATCCATGCGAACATGGACCCCAAGCACCGAAACCGCATTGCATTCTTGCGTGTATGTTCCGGAAAGTTTGAACGTGCTACCAATTACTTTCACGTTCGTCAGGAAAAAGGAATACGGTTTTCTAATGCCACTGCATTTATGGCGCAGGACCGTGAAACGGTTGATGAAGCCTGGCCAGGCGATATTGTGGGTCTCTATGATACGGGTAACTTAAAAATTGGCGATACCCTAACCGAAGGCGAAAAACTTTTATACACCGGCATTCCAAGCTTCTCTCCGGAAATCTTTAAGGAAGTCGTGAATCTTGATGCAATGAAATCGAAACAATTGGAGAAAGGACTTTTGCAATTGATGGAAGAGGGTGTTGCGCAATTGTTTACCTATGAGTTAGGTAATAAAAAAGTAGTGGGCGTGGTTGGCGCACTGCAGTTTGAAGTCATTCAGTTTCGGTTGAAGAACGAATACACGGCCTCCGTTCAATTTGCTTCTCAAAATATTTATAAGGCTTGTTGGATTAGCAGCAAAAACCCAAAGAAGTTACAAGAGTTTCTCGACTCGAAACAGCGACACATTGCCCGCGACAAAGACGGTAAGCTGGTATTTATGGCAGAGTCAAAAGGATGGTTACAAATGGTTCAGGAAAATTTCCCTGAAATTCAATTCCACTTCACTTCAGAATTTAAAGACTGACCGTATGGATCGGGAGAAAGACTTCTCGGTCATTTACGAAGACAATCATCTGTTGATTGTCAATAAGGCAGCGGGCATATTGGTGCAAGGTGATGTCACGGGGGACAAGCCGTTGGTTGAGCGTTGCAAAGAATACATAAAGGGAAAGTATCAAAAGCCAGGAGCAGTATTTCTGGGGGTGGTTCATCGGATAGACCGACCCGTAAGTGGAGTAGTAGTGTTTGCACGAACCTCTAAGTCACTTGAACGAATGAATGCCCTGTTCCGCGACAAGGAGACCAGGAAAACTTATTGGGCCCTTGTTAAACGCAAACCACCAAAGACATCAGACACGTTGATACATTGGCTGGTTAAGGATGAAAAAAAGAATAAGACTACTTTTTTTACACGCGAGACACCGGGTGCATTGCGATCAGAATTGAACTATAAAGTTCTCGGAACATCACAAGGGCATTGGTTGTTAGAAGTCAATCCGGTTACTGGCCGCCCGCATCAGATCAGGGTTCAATTGGCCTCTATGGGTTGCCCGATTCGGGGAGACGTTAAATATGGCTATGAACATCCCAGTGGTGATGGAAGAAGCATTAGCCTGCATGCCAAAACCCTTGAGTTTGTTCACCCGGTAAAAAAAGAGGTTGTAAAATTTGAGGCCCCACTACCAGATGACGGTTTCTGGGGCTATTTTTCGGAGTTTGAGTAGTTATGGTAAAATGGATTGATAAGCTTAAGCAGCGCTGGAAACTGGATAGCGTTCGACAGGTAATCTTGGTATTAGTTGTTTTTGCCTGCACCGGATTTACCGTGTTACTGATTAAGAGACCCCTTTTTGAGTATTTGTATCCAACAGGGGAGAAACCGCTATGGGCAAGTATTTTATATTGGGTGCTCATATTCCCTGTCTATAATGGTTTTCTGTTATTCTATGGATTCTTTTTTGGGCAGTTTAGATTTTTTTGGGAATTTGAAAAGCGTTTCTTCTCACGCCTTGCTTCTAAATTTAAAAACACTAAATGAACACTATGAAAAAATATATCAGCCTGGTGAGTGTGATCTTGTTAGCATCCTGTTCGGCCCCTAAATACACCTACCATTTCGATCATTATAGTTATACCAGCAAGAAAAATCAGGAAACTGTGGTGCAAAATAATGAACTGGGCCAACCCTTTACGACAGCAGATCATACTACTTTGGTGGCGAGTACTGATGATACACATATATACATGACAGAAACCGCAACCACTCCGGTCGTTGAAAACGAGAAAGTAGCGGAAAAAATCAAAACACTTACGAAGGAAGAGAAGCGTGAACTAAAAAAAGAGATAAAAAAGTACATAAAGGAGACCAAAAAGAACTCATCAGCGGAAACCGGCAATGCTGCCAAAGCACTTGAGAATGATGTGAAACTGGCCGCCATTTTTGGTGCTACGGGTATTGTGTTGCTGATCATCGGAGGTGAGGTACTTTATGTGTTGGGGGCGATAGCCTTATTGATCGGCCTGTATTTCTTCATCCGTTGGCTGATACATCAGTAACAAGTCTTTAGTTTTGTACCAACAAAAAAGGCCTCTTAAATTTTAAGAGGCCTTTTTTAATTATCGGTTATCGAGACGAACTACTTCACACCATCGGCCAGAAGAATTATTTTGTTATTCAAAACCTCTACTACACCCCCAGTGATCACCACATTCTTTGAAGCTTCTTTGGATTTATACTCCACTGTTCCTTCTTTCAATAAACTGATTAATGGGGCGTGGTTATCCATGATCTGAAAAGAACCGTCTGCCCCCGGAAAGGTGGCAATGGTAACGTCTCCTTCAAAGATTTTTTTCTCCGGTGTTAGTATCTCTAAGTACATAAATTCAATTTGAAGATTCTATAATTTGAAAAATTGACACATTTTCAAATTACCCCTTTGCTTCAGCCATAATTCTTTCACCCTTCTCAATTGCCTGCTCAATGCTTCCCACCAGGTTAAAGGCCATTTCAGGCAGGTGATCCAGTTCACCATCCATGATCATGTTAAATCCTTTGATGGTATCCTTAATATCCACCAATGCACCTTTTAAACCCGTAAAGGCTTCTGCCACATGGAAAGGCTGTGATAAGAAGCGTTGTACACGTCTTGCGCGGTGTACTACCTGCTTATCCTCATCACTTAATTCATCCATACCCAGAATGGCAATGATGTCCTGAAGTTCTTTATAGCGCTGAAGTGTAAGTTTCACGCGTTGTGCACAATCGTAATGCTCATCGCCAACGATATCGGCACGTAAAATTCTGGAAGTAGAATCCAACGGATCCACGGCCGGATAAATACCTAATTCTGCAATCTTCCGCGACAATACGGTTGTTGCATCCAAGTGAGCAAACGTAGTTGCCGGAGCAGGGTCAGTCAAGTCATCGGCTGGTACATATACGGCCTGTACCGATGTGATGGAACCGTTCTTCGTAGAAGTGATACGCTCTTGCATGGCACCCATTTCAGTAGCCAGTGTCGGTTGATATCCCACGGCTGAAGGCATACGACCTAATAGCGCTGAAACTTCAGAGCCTGCCTGGGTAAAACGGAAAATATTGTCAATGAAAAACAGAATATCACGTCCTTTACCTTGGCCATCACCATCGCGGAAATATTCTGCAACGGTAAGACCTGAAAGAGCCACGCGTGCACGGGCACCAGGAGGTTCATTCATTTGTCCGAACACAAAGGTTGCTTTTGATTCTTTCAAATCGGCATCGGTAACTTTTGATAAATCCCAACCACCGGCATGTAACGACTTCATGAATTCTGCACCGTAGTTTACGATACCTGCCTCAATCATTTCACGAAGCAAGTCGTTACCTTCACGGGTACGTTCACCCACACCGGCAAATACTGAAAGACCGGAATAGGCTTTCGCAATGTTGTTGATCAATTCCTGAATCAATACAGTTTTACCCACACCGGCACCACCAAATAATCCAATCTTACCACCCTTTGCATAAGGTTCAATCAGGTCAATAACTTTAATACCGGTGAAAAGCACCTCGGTAGAAGTTGAAAGATTTTCATACAGTGGAGCCTGACGGTGGATAGGCAAACGTTGCTTACCCTTGGGCTGGTGGATGCCATCAATAGCATCACCAATTACGTTAAACAGACGACCTTTAATATCTTCACCAATGGGCATGGAAATAGGTGCCCCCAAGTCGGTTACAGGCATTCCCCGAACCAATCCTTCTGTACCATCCATCGCAATGGTCCGTACGCGGTCTTCGCCAAGGTGTTGCTGACACTCTAAAATAATTTTTGTGCCATCGCCTTTGTTAACTTCAAGAGAATCAAGAATGTTCGGGAGTTTAGTGCCGGGTGCATCGAATGCCACGTCTACTACGGGGCCGATAACCTGGGTGATCTTTCCAATATTCGCCATTTGTGACTGTGAGTTATGTTAGTTAATGATTCAGATTTATTTCGGGGAGCTCTTCTCATGAAGAGCAAAAATTCGTGCGCAAAAGTAGTGCTTTATCACTCAAATCCCAATCCGGCTCTGCATAAGATTTGTAGAAAATTACCTTGAAAAGGGACTTTTTTCAGGAAATGGCATCAAGGGCAATACGGAAGGTTGTTCCTTGATTTTCTTCCGAAGACTTCACGAAGATTTTGCCGTTATGATAGGATTCAATGATTCGTTTGGCCAGTGTAAGCCCGAGGCCCCAACCCCTTTTTTTGGTAGTAAAGCCCGGCCTGAAAACCATGGCGATTTTAGACCTGGGAATGCCTTTACCGGTATCGGAAATATCAATAAATACTTTGCTGTCACTTCCCCTTAAAATCTTGATGGCAATTGTGCCTGATCCGCCAATGGCATCCACCGCATTTTTGCACAGATTCTCCACGACCCATTCGAACAGGGGAGGGTGCACCATTACTTGAATATTTTCGGAAAGGGTAAACACATCAATCCGCACTTTCGATGAAATTCGTGGTCTCAAATAATGAATAACATTGTTGATCAGAGCCACAACGTTTTCCTGCCGCAATACAGGTGTGGAGCCAATACTGGAAAAGCGCTCGGTTACTACTGTAAGTTTTCGAATATCCTTCTCGAGTTCAGTAACTATTTCCTTGTTTTTTAAATCCGGGTCATCGCGTAATACTTCAATCCATGCCATGAGTGATGAGAGGGGAGTTCCTAATTGGTGCGCGGTTTCTTTGGCAAGGCCAACCCACACACGATTTTGTTCGGCAGCTTTAGAGTAATTGAATGCCATGTACGCTATGATGCCAAAGATGGCAATCACGGAGAGTTGCACGTAGGGATAGGCTATGATTTGCGTGAGCAGGAATGAATTTTCATAGTAGATGTATTGCGTTGCAAATATTTCATTGGTTTGTGGATCGCGTAACGGCACAATGATGGGATCATAGGTTTCTCCCATATCCTCCATTTCCAACTGCAGAAATTTTTCTTTCCGTTCCGGAGTCCACTTGTCCTCTACCTGAATGTTTCGATAGTCCAGAATTTTCCTTTTCTCATCAGCCTGAATGATGGGGATGGAGTTGTTTTGAAAGAGAATCTCTTGCGCCACGAAGTTCACGTCACCTGCTGCATTTTCATTCGCGTTTGCGGTGTACTCGATTGCCTTGGCAAACAACACCACTTGCTGTTTCTCACGTTCCTTCAGTTGATCCACTAGCGCATCAGTATAAAACACGGAGCTAATACTGATCACCACAGAAATGACCAACACAATCCATTTGATTTTGGAGTTGTTTTGATAGAAATCAATGGTTGGAGCCGAAGATTTTCGATTCATGGGGAGTGAAAAATAAATAAAAAAACCGGATGAATCACCCGGTTTTGAATAGTTGATTAAACCTGCGCTAATGCTTTGTCATAAACCACTTGGCTAAAACCTTGTAGTTAACTTTTGTGCCGGTCATTAAAATACCAACCCGATAGATTCGACCGGCAATCCAGGTGGTTAAAATAAATCCTCCTACCAATAATACCATTGACAATGCTAACTCCCAGGTAGGAACGCCAAAGGCAATCCTGCCCACCATAGCCACTGGAGAGGTTAGCGGAATGACGGATAACCAGAAACTCATTGATCCATGCGGGTCGCGCAAAATGACAAAGAATAAACTCATGTAGCCAATCAGCAATGGAAGGGTGATCGGAAACTGGAATTGTTGGGCATCTTGGATTGAATCCACGGCAGAGCCTACCGCAGCAAACAACGCACCGTAGAGTAAGTAACCACCCAGAAAATAGAAAACAAACACAACAGCAATTTTACCAAAGGGGATTTCATTCAGCATCCCCAGAAACTCAGTTACTTTAGAGTTTTGGGCTTCCATAGCTTCTTGTGCTTCCGGGCTGTTAATTTGATTAGTAATTTGTTCACGCATTTGTTCTTGCGGCATTTTCAAGCCGAAATAACCCAACACACTACTTGAAACGAAGGTGATGATCAATATCCAAATCGTGAATTGCAGTAATCCAACGGAGGCGATACCGATGATTTTACCCATCATCAACTGAAAGGGTTTTACAGAGGAAACAATCACCTCCACAATCTTAGAGGTCTTTTCGTCAATAACTCCGTGCATGATTTGTATTCCATAGATGAGCACGAACATGTAAATCAAAATTCCAAGCACGAAACCAATTCCGTACAGTAAGCCTGAGCTACTCGATTTCTCTTCACCGGTTTCACTTAGGTTAACTTGTTTTAAGTTAACACTGGTTTTTAAGCCCTTCAATGTTTCCGGATCGATTTTATACTGCTCGAGTTTTAATTCACGAATTCGCTCGGCCAGTAAACCCTCGAGATTTCCAACTTTCTCAATGCTTGGATTTTCCTTGGTGTAGAGCATCAATCCTTCTGGGTTGGAAATTTCAAACTGTGGGATGTAAAGCAGTGCAAAGTCAGAGGTTTCATTGTAGGCCTGCTTGGCCTGCTCCAGCGGTACATCAATTTTTACAAAATTAAATCGCCTGGAGCTATCAAAGGAGAACTTGCCACTTTCATCTACCACCTGAACGGTATCAGGTTTGGCTGATTCTGCTTCTTGTACCATATAATAAATCAGTCCACCAATGATGGCCGGAAATATTAAGGGTACCAGAATCGTGGTAATGAGAAATGATTTTTTCTGTACGCGGTTTAAAAATTCACGCTGTATGATTAACCAAACTTTGTTCATGTTGTCGGTGGATTTGAGATCGTTTTTATACTTCAAGTAAATGCTTGCGAAGCGCTTCATCACCTTCACCTTTCACCAAGTCAATAAAAATGTCAGCCATGCTGGGGATTTTCTCTCGGAAGCCTATCAATTCAGTTTTGTCAATGAGTTCCCGGATTACCTGATTAGCCTTAATCTCATTGCTGGCTTTGATGGTGGTTACAAAATGACCGTCTTCCAGCGTTTCCTGGCGGATAACTTCATATTTATCAGGCGCTAGTTGAAAATGATTGCCTTTGTGTTCTACCATGAAGGTGTTGGATTTGTATTGATCCTTAACCTGCTTTTTGGGCCCCTCAATTATTTTTTTCGATTTATTAATCAACGCAATATGGTCGCAGAGATCTTCCACGGTCTCCATGCGATGCGTTGAAAAAATTATGGTTGATCCGTTATCGCGTAGTCCTAAAATTTCTTCTGTGATCAGTTTGGCATTCACCGGATCAAAACCGGAGAAGGGTTCATCCAGAATAATGAGCTTCGGTTCGTGCATCACCGTGCTGATGAACTGAACCTTTTGGGCCATTCCCTTACTCAGGTCTTCTACTTTTTTATCCCACCAATCGGTGATCTGAAATTTCTTTAACCATTTCTTACTTTGATCAACCGCCATTTTGCGGCTCATTCCTTTTAGTTGTGCCAGGTATAAAAGCTGTTCACCCACTTTTAGTTTTTTGTAAAGGCCGCGTTCTTCCGGTAAGTAGCCTATCGTTCCAACGTGATTCTCATTGAGTTTCTCACCGAAAATAAATACCTCACCTTCTTCTGCACTAATAATCTGATTGATAATGCGGATGAACGTAGTTTTACCCGCCCCGTTGGGGCCGAGTAATCCATAAATACTTTTTTCGGGTATGGTTAGACTGACATTGTCCAGTGCCAGATGGTTCGTGTAACGCTTGGTTACATTTTTGGCTGAGAGTGCTTCCACAGGTTTATAGTTTGACTAGGTATTAGTGTCAAAATATAAGAGGGAATTACGGGAAGAGAAGCTTTTTTAAAGTGCCTTATGGCTGCTTTTCTTTAAAAATGATATTGCCCATCGACACATCAAGATCAAAGGTGAGTGCATTTTTGGCGTTTTTGGTGTATGCGGCATTTTCAAATGTGTTTGCACTGGTCTTCTTTAAGTTGCCAGGCATTTTTACACTGCAGAGCCAGGAATCTTTGATCTTGACTAACACGGGAGTTTCATCGGAGGGGAGGAGAATGATGAGATTGCCTGCACCCACACTTCCTTTTATATAATTACTGATAATGGGTGCGGTGCTTAAGTCTAACATAACATTGCCGAAGCCTACATCGGCCACCAGGTATTTTGTTTTAGCTAAACTCAAATTTTTTGCTTTCACGGAACCGAGATCAACCTTAACCGAAAAGGTATCCATTTCAACAAGGTTCTCTAACCCCGAGAGGTATCCTATGTTCACATCCGCACTGCCCGTATTGATTTTCAATGTTTGTATGGCAAGCCCAGAAAGATCAATATTGGCATTACCTACTCCATAATTCAGCTCCAGCAAATAGGGCTTGGCATCGGTGAGGTACATTTTCCAGAATTTCTCCTGCGAAGGTTTTTCAGAGCCGAATACTTTATGAGAGATGGTTTGACTTAGACCTCCTTCTGAATGTACCTCCTCCAGTGACAACATCACCTCACAGGTCTTTCCAATAATTTCTTTTCTGAAATGATGAGAATACCCTTCAACGTCCTGGTTGCTGAATACATTTAAAATCTCTGGATTATGACTGGGTTTTACGAAACAGGTACCACTATTGGCCTTAACCGTAAGCTTGATTTTCTCACATGCGGTATTGTCCTCCACGGAAAATTGCTTCTTAATCTGCCCGAAAGCCGCCCCTGTAATGGCTAAACCAATACCGATACACCCAATTATTCTCTGCATGGTGAATAGTTACGAGCCACACCCCGCAGGGTTGCCGCTTGTAAGTTTATTTGAGAAATCGCTAAAAAATACCCCCAATTAAGGTAGACAAACGGGAAATAGACCCCTTAGGTTGTAAAAATTACTGGAAAAACTCCTTCATCCGCTCGAAAAAGCCTTTTTCGCTTGCATCGGGATGGGGCTGAAAATTAGGCGAATTTCGCAGGGATTCCAGCTTTGCCTTCTCTTCGGCCGACAGTTTCTTGGGTGTCCACACATTGATATAAATGAGTTGGTCGCCCGTTTCATAGCCATTGATATCTTTCAAGCCCTTGCCCCTTAATCGCAGAATTTTACCGCTTTGAGTACCCGGCTCGATCTTAATCTTAACCTTGCCGCCAATGGAGGGTACCTCCACATTTGTTCCTAAAGCAGCATCCACGAAGTTTACATGAAGGTCATAGATGATATTGTTACCATCGCGCTTCAACTGATGATCTTCCTGCTCTTCAATGAGGATCAATAAATCGCCCGGAATACCACCGCCCGGTGCGTCATTTCCTTTACCCGACATGGAGAGTTGCATGCCATCGGCTACACCAGCCGGGATTTTAATGGAGATGACTTCTTCTTTCGAGATCAACCCGGAACTATCAACTCCGCCAGGTCTTTTATCAATCGTCTGACCGGCACCATTGCAACTCGGGCAAGTAGAAGTAGAAACCATTTGCCCCAGCATGGTATTCACTACTTTTCTGGTCTGGCCTGTGCCCTGGCAGGTAGTACAGTTTTTGAAGGTAACGCCTTCCGCTTGGGTGAGACGATTTACTTTAATTTTCTTTTCTACACCATTGGCGATTTCTTCGAGGGTGAGTTTTAATTTGATCCGAAGATTTGATCCCTTGCGTTGACGCTTGCGACCACCACCTCCGCCTCCGAAGAAACTATCAAACGGACTTCCACCGCCACCGCCAAATACATCTCCAAACTGGCTGAAGATGTCGTCCATATTCATGTGATGACCACCACCAAAACCGCCATTGCCACCACGCGAGTGACCAAAGCGGTCGTATTGTGCACGCTTATCGTTATCACTTAATATTTCGTATGCTTCTGCGGCTTCCTTGAATTTTTCTTCTGCCTCCTTATTGCCTGGATTTTTATCGGGGTGAAATTGAATGGCCACCTTGTGGTACGCTTTTTTTATTTCTTCTGCAGAAGCGCCTTTGCTTACTCCCAATATTTCGTAAAAATCTCTTTTTGCCATGTGTTTGATGTGTTGATGTGCTTAAGTGTTCAGGTTATTAGCACATCGGCACATTAATAAATTCATTAATCAGCTTCCAATAATCACTTTTGCGTGACGAATTACTTTGTCTCCTAACAAATATCCTTTCTCAATAACGTCTACCACTTTGCCTTTCAGTGACTCATCGGGTGCAGGGATTTGCGTGATAGCTTCTTGCAGGTCAGCATCGAAGTCTGAACCGGCTTTGAGGTCCATTGCCTTAACACCGGTTTGCTCTACCGTTTTCTTAAACTTGTTGTAGATCAGCAGAAAACCCTCAAGTTCTTTACTTTCGGTTCCCTGAAATGCTTTTTCAGCGCGTTCAAAATCATCCAGAATGGGTAAGAGCGATTTCACCACCTGCTCATTGGCAGAAGAAATCATCTCTAATTTTTCTTTGGCTGTTCTTCTTCTGAAGTTTTCAAACTCAGAGTATAAGCGAAGGTATTTATCTTTTGCATCCAGCAAATCTTCTTGAAACTTCTTCAACTCAGATTGAATCTTAGGCTCATCCGTTCCGTTGAGGGTTTCAAAAGAATCCGGACTTTCCTGAGGAGTATTATCCATCAAATCTTGCGTTTCCTTCTGCGTTTCGTGTTCAGGTTGTTGCGTATTCTCCATGTATTCAATTCTAGATAGTCATTCAGGTCGCCCATGGTCAATAATGCTGCCAGAGCCCGTTTTGTGTCAATATGACACTGAAATTCACTCTTTAATCAGTTTTTTGGCACTTTTTATGTCGTTGCGGCTTAATGCAGCTGCCTCCAGATCAAATCTTTCAGTTCGGTTATCCCCTGATTGGTTATGGAGGAAATGAACACGTAAGGCAATTCAGTTGGAACTTCCTTTTCCATCTCGGCACGCAACTCCTCATCCAGCATATCCGATTTGGTAATGGCCAGAATACGTTTTTTGTCCAGTAACTCCGGATTGTACTTTCGCAGCTCGTTCAGCAAAATTTCGTATTCCGTTTTAATATTTTTAGCATCGGCCGGTACCATAAACAACAGTAATGAATTGCGTTCAATGTGGCGCAAGAATCGAATGCCCAATCCTTTTCCCTCGGCAGCCCCTTCAATAATCCCAGGAATATCCGCCATCACAAACGATTTATGATCGCGATACGACACTACACCCAAATTTGGCGTGAGGGTAGTGAACGCATAGTCAGCAATTTTTGGTTTGGCAGCAGACACCACGGAAAGTAATGTTGATTTACCCGCATTCGGGAAACCCACCAACCCTACATCGGCCAGTAATTTTAATTCAAGAATGATCCACTCTTCTTTTCCGGACTCACCGGTTTGTGCATGGTTGGGTGCACGTTGTGTGGAGGTAGCGAAAAATAAATTTCCTTTGCCACCACGACCGCCCGGTGTCAAAATAAATTCCTGACCATCTTCTGTAATTTCGCATCGTATCTGACCGGTCTCTGCATCCTTGGCTACGGTGCCTAGGGGTACTTCTATAACTTCATCTTTACCTGAAGCTCCTGTACAATTTTGAGACTCTCCGGGTTTACCACTTTCGGCAATGATATGCTTTCGGTATTTTAAATGGAGCAGTGTCCATACATTCGTACTGCCTTTTAAAATAATGCTTCCTCCACGGCCTCCATCGCCACCATCGGGGCCGCCCTTCTCCACAAATTTCTCGCGATGAAAATGCAAACACCCCGCACCGCCCGCACCCGAACGGGAGCAGAATTTAACATGATCAATAAAGTTGGGGCTTGACAAAGTAGTTCAAAGTTTATGTACAAAATTCAAGATTCTTGGTTCAGGATACAGTGAACCTTGAACATTGATTCTTACTTCTTATTGAGAATAGCGCAGATGTTAGTAAAGATTTCATCTATCGCACCAATTCCATTGACAGTTTTTAACCTACCCTGTTTTTCATAATAGGGAAGTACATGAACCGTTTTGGTAAAATATTCCGTTACGCGTTTGTTTAATTTTTCTTCCTCGTCATCAGCACGGTTAGATTCGAGCCTGCGCTTTGCAATGCGTGCCCGAAGTTCTGCTTCATTTACCTCCAGCGCAATGATGTGATGAATGGCTGATCCATTGCTTTTCATAAAGGTATCCAGTGCCTCGGCTTGCGGAACAGTTCTTGGAAATCCATCAAACAAAAACCCACCGGCCTGAGGATTTTTTGTTACCTCCTCCTGCAACATGGCAATGGTGATCTCATCGGGAACAAGAGCTCCGCTGTTCATGATTTCTTTTACTTTCTTTCCAAGGGGTGTATCATTTTTAGTGTGCCACCGAAAAAGATCTCCCGTAGAAATATGGACGAAGCCATACTTCTGAATGAGCTTTTCGCTTTGAGTTCCTTTGCCAGCGCCCGGAGGGCCAAAGAGTACCAGGTTAATCATGGATCAGGTGTTAATAAGGGGTGCAAGATAATGATCAATTATCAATTTAGCCGATTAGATCATGAATGAAAGCCTCATTGGCTAATTGAGCCTTGATTAATTAGTAATTGACTTATAAATATCCTTCAGGTTTCTGCCCAGACCTTCATAATCCAATCCATAGCCAAGCACAAATTCTTCTTCAATATCAAAGCCTACATATTTGGGTTGGATGGCTTGTTGACGGGCCGTGGCTTTACGAATAAGTGTAACAATCTCTACTGACCGTGTTCCTAAGCTGCTGAGTTCTTCTACCACCTTCGTAAGCGTGAGGCCGGTATCCATAATATCTTCAATGATGATCAGGTCCTGACCGAACAGACTTTCATTCAGACCAATAAGTGTTTTTAATTGTCCGGTGCTTTGCGTACCCTGGTAGGACGAATGTTTTACGAAAGAAACTTTGCAATCAATTTTCAATTCACGAATCAAATCAGCCGCAAAAATGAAAGATCCGTTAAGAATGGGAAGAAAAATCGGAGTCTTGTCTTTGTAATCTGCAGTAATAGTTTCGGCCAGTTCCTTCGTCTTTTCTTCGATTTTGGAAGCGGGAATAAACTTTTTAAACTCTAAATCCTTAACCTTCATAGCACAACTGCAACCCAGGCAGGGCGCAAAAATAACAGAAATAAAGTATTAAGAGAATTCACGTGAATTTGCTCTACTTTAAAAAATGCCATTTTGATCTGTCAATGGACTTAGAGAAATCTTCTGATTTAGATGGCCCTTGCTCGTTAAAAGATTCCTCGTTCCTCGGAATGACCATGTTTATTTTTTTTGTCGTCAAGTAATTTCAATCAAAGCTCTTTCATGAGATGCCCATACAGTGCAATCATTGTTTTGATATCGTGCTTGTGTACTTTCTCATCAGGGGTGTGTGGATTTTGTTGAGGCGCCCCGTTGAAACACCAGTCAAATGGATAGGGAGACATCTGCAATTCACGCCCATCGCTGGAACCCATACCCTCGACCTCCAGTTGAAACTCTATTTTTTTCTTGCGTGCAATTTCAATGATATGCTGAATAAATTTTTTCCTCGGAACATTTCGGTCGCGCATCGAAATCACTACACCTTTACCGGGCTCCACACCATCCGAAGTCCAGGTGATATCAGAGATCAGTGCTTGCCTTACGCCCCAATGTTCGTACATATATTTCGCGAGGTAAGGAACGGAACCGCCTCCATGCTCCTCCCAGCAGCTGAAGGCAATCACACCGTCTTTTAATTTTGGGGCAACCATCAGTGCATTATAAATTCCTAACCGATTATCGAGATAGGCAGATTGTATATACGAGCGGCTATCGCGAAAATGTACTTTGTAGGTAAGTGAGGTTCCCCGATCAATGGTGCGGCCAAAGCGATAGAAGGCGTGATTCTCCTTGTCGAATTCTAACTCACATTCAATAGGTCCTTTTGAATCTTTCCCTACCAGGTGTGTGCCGGCCTCCGCATCCGGACTACCAATGGGAAGGAGTTGATTGAAATACCGAACGGTAAACCCTATGCTATCCATGTGAGCAAAAATTGCCGTGCGGGGTTTTCCGAATTTAAGGAGAATGCAATCCTGAAATTCATCGCCATGAATAATTTCAGGCTGAACACTCCAGTTCTTTTTCTCTTTGGCGATATATTTCAGCAGGAAATCCTTCATGACATATTCTTCACCGGATGGAGCATGTATTTCGCAGAGTTGTTTGAGGAGTTTCATGGTCTTGCTTCTTAAGTAATACTTTCGCGGCCCTGTGCCGCGATCTCTAACGGTGTCCCCGGCATGGTTTTATTTTTTTATTATGTGCCATCCGAGTAATCTTCTACAACTTTATCTTAAATTTTGGTGAGAAAAAAGGACTCGCTGATCATGGTAACCATTCTGAACACACAACACTCTATCGCCAATCAATTCCTGCTGGAATTACGCGATAAAGTCATTCAACAAGATCGGGAAAAGTTTCGTGACAATATGAAACGGTTGGGTGAACTGATGGCGTACGAGATTTCCAAAACATTAGCCTACGAGTCCGTCTCTGTCGAAACACCGTTGGGGAGTTCGTCTGTTCAGGTGCTAAAAGAGAAACCCGTATTGATTACCGTGATGCGAGCAGGGTTGGTGTACTTTCAGGGGTTTCAACATTATTTCGGTCAATCAGATTGTGGGTTTATCGGGGCCTATCGAAAAGAAGGAGGAAGCGAACTGACCATTCGCCTCGATTACCTGGCCACACCAACCTTAGAAGGTAGAACGGTATTACTAATTGATCCCATGCTGGCCACCGGCATGTCCTTCATTAAGTCCATTGACTTATTAGCAACTCACGGGAAACCATCGTTTATTCACATCGCTTCCTTAGTGGCAGCGCCCGAAGGCGTGAAGTATATTCAGGAAAACTTGAAACTACCGTATCGCATCTGGACGTGGGCGTTAGATGAAAAGCTGAACGCACAATCGTACATCGTACCCGGGTTAGGCGATGCGGGGGATTTGAGTTATGGAGATAAACTGTAAAATAGCTGCAAGTCTCAAGCTTCAAGCTACAAGCTTGTGGCCTGTAGCTTGCAGCTTGTAGCGACAAGTAAAAAAGTATAACGTTTGATTGATTTTGATGAACTGAGTAAATGAGAGTATGTGGGAAGAAATTCTAAAAGCTATTCCAATTTATTTACTGTGTACCCTCAAGGTTATTTTTGGCCCCACCCTTGGATATGCGGCCGGGCTCCACATTATCACTACCATGATTGTAACCGCAGGAGGGATGATGACCAGCGTGGTGGCATTTACATATTTTGGGGAGTGGCTGCGAAAAAAGGTATTGCGAAAGTGGATTAGTTCCCGTAAAAAGTTTTCTCCGAACAATCGAAGAATTGTGGTGGTGTGGAAAAAATTCGGACTGGCTGGCATTGCGTTGTTAACACCGTTGGGATTAACTCCGATCGGGGGGACGGTGCTGGCCGTGAGTTTGGGTGCCCCCAAAGAAAAAATAATATTCTACATGTTGATCAGTTCCATTCTGTTTGCTGTAGTGTTTAGCGGAGCTATTTATGTATTTGGCGACAATGTACTGCCGGAGTGGATGCGGCCGTGATGTGAATAAAAAATTCTCCTAATCTTTCCTTATCTTCATTGATGATAACCAACCCTAACAACCTATGACTGCTGCTTCCAAATCGCTTTATGTGTTTGCCATTTACCTGCTGGTGCTTGGCGTGCTGCTCATTGTCATACCCAATTCTTTATTGTCGATGTTTCAGATACCGGAGACCAATGAAGTATGGATTCGGATCGCAGGCATGTTAACGTTCAGCATTGGCATCTATTATTTTTACATGGCGCCCCAAAACAACACGGTGTTTATGGCGCTAACGGCCTATGTACGGGCTTCGATTATTATCTGGCTTACGGTATTTGTATTGATGGAATGGGTCTCCGCGCGGATCATACTGTTTGGTGTAATTGATTTACTCGGGGCGCTCTGGACGTTTATGGCGTTGCGGAAATCGTGAGCGGGAGTGGTTAAGTCGCAGACTTAACCCAGAAGAGGGATTGTTCTTCTCATAGGTTGTTCTGACTTACTACCATTAACCTTTTACATAAGAAAGTTTTTCCGCCACCTTTCCATTTCGAACTTTGAAAATATCCACCCCCCTCAGATGCCACGGTTGTCCATCTTTTGTTTTGCGATATATCCACCTGACAACACAACGGTCGCCAGTGGCAAATATCTCTTCAGTCTCAAAAACTGCGTCTGGGTTGGAAGCAAAGAATTTTTCCCAATAGGCCCTTACAGCAGTGGCTCCCAATAAACGGGCTCCGTCCGGCTGTGGATTGGTATTCTCAAAAACACAGTCCTCAGTCATGGCATTCATCACCGCATCGACATCGTGACGATTAAACGCTGAATTGAACCTGGACACTGCCGCAAGGGTAAGGCTTTCCGAACTATTTTCTATTTCATTTTTCATACCGACTTGTGTTCTCCATTTACTGGAATTAGGATTACATGAAATCAAAATGAATGACGCCAATAGTAATTGTATTAAAATATGCTTCATTTTATTGACAGCTTAAATTTTCAAGAACTTTGGGGATTATGCTTACAAATTAACAGAAAACTTCTCCTCATCAGAGTCACACGCAGTGCTTTTACTTAAGAGTTCCCTGCAGGTGACCCTGAGCAGGTTTTAAGAAGCGCACGCGGTTAAAATGCGCGCTAACTGTGCTTCTCAAAGTTTTGTAAAGGTCTCTATTTGTCGTTAGTGTAGAAGTCAAAATCAAAATAGTGTCGTTTGTTGTTTACCCACACTTCTCCAATCTCCCCTTTCTCACATTTGTCAACCGGAATTGCTTTTTTGCCCTTAAGCTCCTCCAATGTCCCAAAATAAATTGAGTAGCTTTTCTTGTCAAACTGAATTGCCATCCAATGCGCTTTTGCGTTGAATTTCTTTTCGGAAGCTGCGGCTTTGTCGTAAGCGTTTGTCCCAAGATTATATCTTGAGTTTAGTCTTCCATCTCTTTGAAACTTATTTCGAGCCTTTACACTTACAATGTATTTCATACCACCTTTCTCGCATTCGATGTCAGCGAATGGCTCGTTTAATTGTCGGTCATTTAGATTTCTTACTCTGTCAAATTCATTGTCAACGAGTGCCTTTATTGCAAACAATTCACCCAGTTCTCCAAGTGATTTTTTTCTAGCTGCTTCTTTCTCGTTTTCCATTTATTAATGTCGTGCTGCCGTTTAGTCCTCTTTCTTTAATCGTTAATGCCAGAAGCCCAAAGTCCAGATTTTAATAGTGAATCATAATAGTCCATTTCGCCCAATCTGTAGCAATGAAATTTCCATGTCCGTCTGTCGAAGTCCCTTGATAGCAAATTGTCCACTGAATCATTGTTTTGAGAGTTCCACATGTAGTCGTAATATCCTTTTTCGCCACTTGGAAGTCGTACATAATAGTGTGTTTGTCCATTCTTTGGCTTGTGGTATTTAGGATTAATTGTCATCCAGAGAGTATCCTTCTCAAGCTTATTAATTTTAAAAAAGCTCCAATATTCACATTCACTCTTGATTGATGGACATTTATAAATTGTGTCATTCTCAATATAGTATTTGTGAAGATTAAGTAATCCAGCGAATTCTGTATTGTATAAAAATGTTGAATCAGTTATGTAAATTTCTCCATAGCTGGATAAAGAGTCAAAGGGTCCGGCTATGCCGAAGTCTGTATACCAATTTCCACGAATATCAAGCTTTCTATTGTTGTCGCAAGCGATACTAAGCGTCACCAATAAAGTTATCACTGTCAATATTCTCATGGTGAATATTTCCTTAATGACAGCCAACGTTTTGGCTATATTCATTACTTTTCCCAATAGACTACTTCACTTCCTCATCTGGCAACACTTCAATGTCGCGGATCAATACTTTCTTCGCTATAGCTTGGCCGGTTTTAGTTGCCGCTAATCCTCCCATGGCAGTTTCTTTATACCGTGTTTCCATGCTGGCGCCAATTTCACCCATAGCTTCAATTACTTCATCTACTGGTATTACACTGCTCACGTTGGCCAACGCAATTTGTGCCGAGCTGTTTGCTATGGCGGCTGCACTGGCATTGCGTACCACGCACGGTATTTCAACCAATCCTGCTACCGGGTCGCACACCAACCCGAGCATGCATTGAACCGTTATCGCTACTGCATTAAATATCTGATCGGTGTTGCCCCCCAAACAATACACGATGGCACCGGAGCCCATCGCAGCGGCCGTTCCGGTTTCGGCCTGGCAACCACCTACCGCGCCTGAAATGGAAGCGCGCTGTTCCATGATCAGCGCTATGCCAGCAGCAAGGAGCATCGCCTCCAGAATTCTTTTATCGTCTATATGGTGAATTTCCTGTAGTGTGAACAGCACACCCGGCATAATGCCGCTGGCGCCTGCCGTAGGAGCAGCCACTATGCGGCCCATGCATGAATTTACTTCTTTAGCCGCCAACGCGCGCGAGATAAGGTTTTGAAATTCTTTGGAGAGTACAGCCGTTGGATAATTATATACTTTCTTCGCCCCGTTGTTGATCATGCCCGAGCGCGAGGTCATATCTTCCGTAAGTCCGGTTTGCACCGCGTCTTTCATGACATCCCACGCGTGCGCAAGGCCATCCCAAATTTGTTGTTCGGTGCGATTTTTTTGGGTGCACTCATATTCGATGACAACATCCACGAGTGACATTTTAGAATCGACACTGTATTTTTTCCAATCCTCAAAGGACTCAAATAAAAATGCCATAGAATAAAATTTATGAACTACGAAGTTACGAATTTATAACTCACCCTGCCTTACCCATACCATCCCGGTCCTGTACCGGGATCTCCATTTTCAGCGCACTCAATGGGATGCCGGAACAGGTCCGGCAATTACATCAATCCAACCAAACCAACTCACCAATCTTTTGAATGGCTACCATACTGATAATGATCAAAAACAAAATGGTTACTGCCCGGGCGGAAATTTTTCCGCTGGTGATCACGCCCAATGGCGAACCTATTAATACACCAATGGAAATAGGGATGATCATAGGTAACACAATTAATCCCTGGCTATGCGGAATTGGATAGGCGGGTTCCAGAAAAAGATTGTTGATGGAAAGCCATAAGGCAATGGCAAAGATTGTCCCGAATGAAATGGATTTGGCTTTGATGATGTCCATCTTCTGCCATAAGTTCAGCAAGGGAATAATTAATGTTCCTCCACCCAGTCCGGTGAGTGCGGCTGCTGTTCCTGCAGCCCCTCCAGTGAGGAGGAGCCGTGGTTTGGTGACGTGTTCATCTTGCGGATTGGAAAGTTTGAGTTTTTTAAATGTTTGGATAATGATAATAAACATGAAGAACACCACTACGGCATTGAAAAAGTCACGCGAGTAGAAACTGCTTTTGGCCACCAGTTCAAAAACAATGAAAGAAGTAGTTACTGCGCCCAGGGCTGTCCATAGTGTTTCTTTACCGTAAAATGATTTTTGGCGAATAGTGGTGGCCACATTGGCCAGCGAAGAGATAAGTGTTGCAAAAATTGCGTTGGCAATGGTTACGCTCACGAAATATTGATCGGGCACCCCAAACCGCGACAACACCAGCGGAATCACGGCCAGCATGATGAAGCCTGTACCAATTCCGGTGAGGCCTGCAATAAATCCACCGATAAGTCCTGCGAGCCCGAGAAGTAAATTTTCAATCATCGTATTTGTGAAACCGGTATCTTACCGTCAAATTATTAGATGAGAAAGTTACTCATAATATTCTTTTGGTTACTGGTCTCCGCGGTAAGCGCTCAGGAAACGGATGCCTGGAAAATTCTTTCGGAAGTACATTTTGAAACGAAGTCTACCGGAGAAGATGGTTATGAAATGGATGTTCCCAAGTTTAGTGATCGATTAAAAAGTTATCAGGGTAAAAAGATTACCCTGAAAGGCTATTTGATTCCGCTTTCCGAAATGGGAGGCAAGCAGGCGTACATGCTTTCGTCACTTCCGTTTAACAGTTGTTATTTTTGCGGAGGTGCAGGACCTGAAACAGTGATCGAGATTGAGACTAAACAAACTATCAGCTTTACCACAAATCAAATAGTAATGGAGGGTGTTTTTGTTCTTAACGATAAAGACCTTGACCATCACATGTATATTCTTAAACAAGCAAAACGTATTGAAAATCCTTAATGCTCTTATGAAAAACTCAACGATTCTTTTAGTCCTCATTTTTTCAGCCGGTCAACTTTTAGCTCAAACGGCTGATGAGGCAACCATCAGGCGAATTTATGATGAAGCCCTCAGTAAAGGAAAGTCATATGAAATGTTGGAAAACCTCACGATGAAGGTGGGACCGAGATTAAGCGGTTCACCGGGGGCTGCTGCTGCGGTGGAGTGGAGTCGTCATATCATGGAGGAGTTTGGTTTTGATACGGTATATCTCCAACCGGTAATGGTGCCCCATTGGGTGAGAGGTGAAAAGGAAATGGCCAGGATCATCAACTCGAAGAAAATGGGAATGGTTGATTTAACGATATGCGCATTAGGTAATTCCGTTGGAACCGGACCGTCAGGAATTACAGCCAATGTAGTTGAGGTGAAAAATTTTGATGAGTTGAAGCTTTTGGGTGAAGCAAAAATCAAAGGGAAGATTGTTTTTTTTAACAGACCCATGGACCCCACTAAGATTCACGCATTTGCTGCCTATGGTGGAGCCGTGAATCAACGTGGATCGGGTGCCAGTGAAGCCGCTAAGTATGGTGCTATTGGTGTGATTGTGCGTTCGATGGGATTGAATCAGGAAGATTATCCGCATACCGGTGCATTGAATTATGCCCCCAACATTCCAAAAATTCCGGCTATAGCTGTGAGTACAAAACATGCCGAGGTGTTAAGTAAACTACTCAAAGACGATGCATCGTTACAACTTTATTTTGAAACACATTGCCAGATGTTACCCGATGCACCATCTTATAATGTGATTGGGGAGTTGAGAGGAACGCAATTTCCGGATGAAATTATTGCCGTGGGAGGTCACCTTGACTCATGGGATTTAGGACAAGGCGCTCACGATGATGGAACGGGTTGTGTGCAGTCGATTGAAGTGCTGCGTCTTTTTAAAGCCATGGGCATCAAACCCAAGCGTACGCTTCGCGCAGGTGATGTTTATGAATGAGGAAAATGGACTGCGCGGAGGCCGGGAGTATGCGAAACAAGCTGAAGAAAAAAAAGAAAAACATTTGGCAGCGATAGAATCCGACCGTGGAGGATTTACACCGCGTGGTTTTACGATGAGTGCCACGGAGGAGGTGAAAATTAAAATCGGAAGTTGGAAACCGTTACTCGAACCCTACGGTCTTACCGATTTTTCTCAAGATGGTGGTGGTGCCGATATCAGTCCGCTGGCGCCCCAAGGAGTAACGTTGATTGGTTACCTGCCGGATTCACAGCGATACTTCAGCTACCATCACACGCCAGAGGATACTTTTGATAAAGTGGATAAGCGTGAATTAGAGTTGGGTGCGGCCTCCATGACTGCACTGATCTACTTAATTGATCAGTACGGATTGAAATAAGGTTACCAGGTTCACGTTAGTATGATACACGTAAAAGTTAATTATGGAAACGAGTGAAATGAGGGGAGGGGAAAAGCAAGGCCATGTGTTGAAGCGGATCAGGAAGATTTCAATGGCCATGGACAAAAAGGAATTCCGAATATTTACTTTGATTCTGCTGCTACTTTTAACGATGATCGGCTTGCTGGTGTATTATTTTCTATAACTAAAAATCAATCTCGCCTAGAAACTCGGCTTGCTCGAGCCGGTAAATCATTCGGTCCGGATCGCTTGCGTTGAGTCGTAGAATTCCTTTGATTTCAACAGGTTTTTCGGTGTAACTAATTTCTTCTTTCAGGTTTATCTCGATCACGGATTCCGGGCCGCCCACCCCGCAGAAAAAACATGCATTGAGCGGGAGGGAGGTGAGCATGAAATTCTTTCCCTTCATTTTTCCATTGTCAAAGGGAACCATATACCCGGGCAGCGAAACTATTTTCCCTTCAATCGACTTAGCCGCCTGACTGAATATAGGTTTCTGATAGTCACCAAGATTGTCCGAAACATTTTCAAATTTGATATCATACAACTTGGGCCAGATCAGCGAAGGGAAGCCCGTATACTTTGATTGAGTGCTGGCATGAGAAAAGTTTAGTAGAAAAAGAAACAGGATTACCATTCTGACCAACGTGAAAAATCTCCGTTGAGGAGATTTTTCATGCTGATCAAACTGCAAAATTAAATTCCTCATACTTCAACACTTTCCTTCGTAGCGTAGGCTTCAATGGGTAAACAACTGCACACTAAATTCCTATCGCCATAGGCGTTATCAATACGGCTTACCGAAGGCCAGAACTTGGCATCTTTTACAAAGGGCAGCGGGTAGGCAGCTTTCTGCCGGCTGTATGGACGGTCCCAAACATCGGCCGTGATAATGGCAGCGGTGTGAGGCGCATGTTTCAGCACATTGTTGTCTTTATCCACCTTACCTTCTTCTACTTCACGAATTTCATTCCTGATTTCAATAAGCGCATCACAGAAACGATCGAGCTCTCCTTTGGTCTCGCTTTCCGTAGGCTCAATCATGAGTGTTCCCGCCACAGGGAAAGAAACCGTAGGCGCGTGGAAACCATAGTCCATCAACCGCTTGGCGATGTCTTCCACTTCTACACCTGATTTTTTGAAATCACGACAATCCACAATCATCTCATGTGCACAACGGCCATTCGTGCCGGTGTATAAAATTTTGTAGTGTCCTTCCAACCTGTCTTTAATATAGTTGGCATTAAGAATGGCCAGTTTCGTGGCATTGGTTAACCCTTCAGCACCCATCATCGCAATGTAGGCGTAAGAGATAGTAAGGATGCTTGCGCTTCCCCAGGGGGCAGCCGACACCGCGTTGATTGCTTTTTCTCCACCGGTTTTTATGACTGCATGACCCGGTAAGAAAGGTTTTAATTTGTCATTCACACAAATGGGTCCCATGCCCGGGCCGCCACCACCGTGTGGAATGCAAAATGTTTTATGAAGATTCAGGTGACACACATCGGCACCAATGTTGGCCGGTGAAGTCAGGCCAACTTGCGCATTCATGTTGGCGCCATCCATGTACACCAAACCACCGTGTTGGTGAATCGTATCACAAATTTCTGTAATGGCTTCTTCAAACACTCCGTGTGTAGAAGGATACGTAACCATAAGACACGAAAGATTGTCTTTGTACTGAGCAGCCTTTGCTTTTAGATCGGCTACATCAATCTTTCCTTCTTCATCGGATTTTACAATCACCACCTCCATACCGGCCATGACGGCACTGGCAGGATTTGTTCCGTGTGCTGAGGCCGGAATGAGTGCAACATGACGATGATGATCTCCGCGATTTTGGTGGTATGCACGAATCACCATCAGTCCTGCATATTCGCCCTGTGCCCCGCTGTTGGGTTGAAGTGATACTTCGGTGAATCCTGTAATCTCCGCCAGCCATGCCTCCAGATTTTTAGTCAGTTCCTGATAGCCTTGTGTTTGACTGGCCGGAGCGAACGGGTGAATGTTACCGAGTTCAGGCCAGGTTACCGGAATCATTTCGGTAGTGGCATTCAACTTCATGGTACATGATCCCAATGAGATCATAGAATGCACCATGGATAAATCTTTATTTTCCAGTCGCTTGATATAGCGCAACATTTCATGTTCAGCGTGATAGGAACTGAACACTGGGTGTGTCATGAAATTTGAAGTTCTTAACAGTGATGAAGGCCAAGTGATAAGTTGGTCCACCTCTAGTGGAAGTGAAATACCTGATCCCATTTCTCCTTTTATGTTGTGGTGCTTCTCTTCAATGAAAACTGAGAGAATACTTGTTACCGCTTTGTTATCAGAGGTCTCATCAAGCGAGATACCAATATGATTGTCCTCGAAATACCTGAAATTCAATCCACGTTCAAGTGCTTTTTTCTGAACCGCATTTTTATCGGTGACATGAAGCTTTAACGTATCAAAGTAGTTTACATTTACTTGTTTAATGCCAAGAGTTTTTAATCCGCCCTCCAGCATCTTCGTTAATCCATGAACGCGTCCTGCAATTTTTTTCAATCCTTCAGGTCCGTGGTAAACTCCGTACATGCCGGCCATTACGGCCAGCAGAACCTGTGCCGTACAAATGTTGGATGTGGCTTTCTCCCTGCGAATGTGTTGCTCACGGGTTTGCAAGGCCATGCGATAACCCGGATTTCCTTGTGCATCGATTGAAGCACCGATAATTCTTCCGGCCATTTGTCGTTTGAAATCTTCTTTTGTTGCAAAGAAGGCTGCGTGTGGTCCGCCAAAACCCATCGGCACACCAAAGCGCTGACTGGAGCCCACGACAACATCGGCCCCCATTTCACCGGGTGACTTCAATAAAGTCAGTGCCAGCAGATCAGTAGCCACTGATACGAATACTTCATTCTCGTGAGCCGCCTGAATAAAGGAGGTATGATCTTTAATCGCCCCATTGCTGTCGGGGTACTGAACGAGAACAGCAAAAAGATTTGCGTCCGTAATGTCCAGCTTGCTGATATCGCCAACCACTAATTCTACACCCAATGGAGCCGAACGAGTTTTTAGCACATCAATAGTTTGAGGGAATGTATGCTGATCAACAAAAAATTTATTAGCGTTTTTCTTGGTGGGCTTTCGGGAAGCATGAAGCAAATGCATAGCTTCAGCAGCAGCCGTTCCTTCATCTAACAAGGAAGCATTGGCGATTTGCATTCCGGTAAGGTCAATCACCATGGTTTGATAATTGATTAACGCTTCCAATCGTCCTTGAGCAATTTCTGCCTGGTAGGGTGTATAAGCAGTATACCAACCTGGATTTTCCAGAATATTTCTCAGGATCACACCGGGCGTGTAATTCGGATAATATCCCATGCCGATGAATGACTTATGAAGTTTATTTTTGGAAACCAGTGTTTTGAAGTGTTTTAAAAACTCGAATTCCGTTTGTGCTGGTGGAAGGTCCAGTGCCTTTTTTAAGCGGATATTGGCTGGAACGGTTTGACCGATGAGTTCATCTACCGATGCTGCTTTTACCACGTTTAACATTTCCTTGATTTGCTTCGCATCGGGGGCATTGTGCCGGGATTCGAATTTTTCTCTGTACTGGGAATCTACTTGCATATGATAATCAGTGAGTTAACAATCTATAAGATAGGGTGTAAAAATCCGCACAAATGTAAAGCAGGAAACACACAATTAACAGGTAGAACAAAAAATACGGTCGGTTTATCTTACCAATCCTGTAAAAATCAGAGCGTCCATCACCCTTCCCTCCTTGAATTCAGAAATTCCTCTGATATTTGGGCTTAACCTAAACTATAATCATGAGATTTAAATCGCTATTTCTTTGGGCTTTTATTGTAACGCTTAGTGTTAATGCCCAGGATCCCACCGCCCAGCTATATGGCAACAAGGTATCATCAGATGAATTAAAGGAATACTTAACCATTATTGCTTCAGATGCATTGGAAGGCCGGGAAACCGGAACCCGGGGCCAAAAAATGGCAGCGGCTTTTATTGCAGCCCATTTTCAGGAGCTTGGTTTAACCGGCCCGGTAAATGGAAGTTACTATCAGCCGGTTGAATTGTACTCCAGTACTCCGGGTGAGGCGTACCTCATCGCGGGTAAATCAAAATTTGATAATTATTCCGAAGTGGTCTATTATGGATCTGCCGATAGTAAAGGCGAAGCAACACTGCCTGTAGTTTTTGTTGGAAACGGCACCGAAGCTGAATTTAACCAGGTTGATGTAAAAGATAAGGCAGTTCTCTTTTTCACAAAAGAAACAAGACTTACCCGGAGTAAGACCGTTGCTTTGGCAAGAGAAAAGGGAGCTAAAATGGTATTGATTAGCAATACCGATACACAATCGGATTTTGAAATATTGGCCGGGCAGTCAAAGAATTTTCTTTCAGGCGGCAGACTAACCCTTGAGAAACCCAAGGAGTCACAGGATGCCGGCATCTTTTTGCTGTCACCCGCGGTGGTTGAAAAAGTTATGGGCACCACGATGGATAGACTAAAAAAGGCTGCAGCCGAGGATCCGGCAAAAAATGCTCTGAAGAAAATTAAACCCGCTACCATTCAGTACAAAACAACCACTTCTTTAAAAATCACAAAGACCGAGAATGTGTTGGGCTACCTGGAAGGAACCGACAAGAAGGATGAAGTTATCGTGATCACGGCACACTACGATCACATTGGTAAAAAGAAAAGTGGAGAGGGTGACTTAATCAACAATGGCGCGGATGATGATGGATCGGGAACGGTAGCCGTAATGGAGTTAGCAAAAGTTTTTGCTCAGGCTAAAAAAGATGGTAAGGGACCGCGCAGAAGTATTTTGTTTATGACGGTTACAGGCGAAGAGAAGGGTTTGTTGGGTTCAGATTATTATTCCAACAATCCCATATTTCCATTGGCTAATACAGTAGTAAACCTGAACATTGACATGGTTGGCCGCAGAGATCCTCAACACAAAGACAGTGCACCGTATGTGTATGTCATTGGTTCGGATAAATTATCGGCTGAATTACATACGATAAGCGAGAGTGTAAACAAGGCTAATGGCAATATTATTTTTGACTATACCTACAACGATATTAACCATCCTGAACAATTTTATAGACGTTCCGATCATTGGAATTTTGCCAAGAAGAACATTCCCATCATTTTTTATTTTGATGGTGTGCACGAAGACTATCACAAGCCAAGCGATCAGGTTGAAAAGATTGAGTTTGACTTATTGACGAAGCGAACCCAGTGTGTGTTCTATACCGCATGGGAAATCGCTAATCGGGAGCAACGCATAAAAGCAGATCCTGAAAAGATGTTGAAGTAGTAGATTTTATTTTTTATGAATAAGGCGGGTTCTCAAACGGGATCCGCTTTTTTATTTGCATTTAATTGTTCAACTTAATTTTCCTGTGCAACCTGAGCCAGAAAGAACACGTCTGAGCTATAAACCAACCCATTGTATGAATATAAAAAGAGCATTTTTGATTTCCTTGGCCGTTATTTTATCGATAACGGTGTCGCTTGCCCAGGAAGGCATTAGTGATCAAATCGATCAACTCATGAGTAAGGCATACCCCGAAGCAGAACCAGGGGCAGTAATTTTAGTAGCCAAAGATGGTAAGGTTATATTTCGAAAGGGTTATGGACAGGCCAGTTTGAATCCGAATGTGGCAAACAAGCCTGAGATGGTTTTTCGGATTGGCTCAATTACGAAACAATTTACTTCCACCGCCATTCTAAAGCTCGTGGAGCAAGGCAAAATTCAGTTGTCGGCTGACATTACTACCTACTTACCCGGATTCACTATAACCGGTAAAACAGTTACGGTTGAGCAGTTACTCAATCACACCTCAGGCATTAAAAGTTATACCAGTCTACCGGATATGATGACCAAAGAGAAAAAGGCGAAATCCATTACGGTAGATGAAATGTTGAGAGTAATTCAAAGCCAACCTTCTGATTTTAACCCCAATGATCAATGGTTGTATAATAACTCCGGATACTATTTGCTGGGTGCGATTATTGAAAAGGTGAGTGGAATGACTTACGGTGAATATGTTACCAAAAATCTATTCAAACCTGCAGGCATGAAAACTTCTTTTATGGATGATTCGAAACTTCCGAAAGACGGAACCATCGGGTATCACAAGGAGAATGCAAGTGATTACATCGTTTCAGATTATGTACATCCCACGATTCCTTTTTCTGCTGGGGCCATCTTTTCAACTGTGGATGATTTATGGAAATGGAATCAGGCAATTTTTAATTACACGTTGGTAAAAAAGGAGTTATTGGAGAAAGCATGGACGCCCACAAAATTAAACGATGGCAAATTGATCAGTTATGGATATGGCTGGCAGTTGGGAAGAGTGGGTGAATTCAAAACCATTGGACATGGCGGAGGAATTGATGGATACCTGACCTTCGAGATGTATGTACCGGATCAGAAAATTTATGTAACCATTCTTTCCAACAGAATGACGGTTAATCCGGAAGAATATGTGTATCAGGTAGCTGAGATTGTGACGGGAATTAATAAGCAAACCCCTGCCGTCATTTCATTAGAGGAAAGTGTTGTTGGAGAATATCCCGGTGTATATAAAATAAGTGACAAGGAGGAGAGAATAATCACCCGAAAGGGAAATCAATTTTTTTCGCAGCGTACGGGAGGAACGAAGTTTGAAATTTTCCCCTATGCAAAAGACGCATTCTTCTTTAAGGACTCCGGAAGTAAACTAACCTTTATCCGGAATAGTACGGGTAATGTGGAGTCAGTTGAACTTAAAGGAAGGGAATTTGTACCACAGGTAGCGATCAAGACGAATAAACCTATTCCTTCTGATCGTGAACAGATTGAATTGGATCCATTGGTTTTCGACCGTTACGTAGGTGAGTATGAACTTGCTCCCGGGTTTATCATAAAAGTTTGGCGCGAAGAAAAAGTGTTTAAAGCCCAAGCCACCGGACAGCCCTTCTTTGAAATATTTGCAGAAAGTGAAAATAGATTTTTCCTGAAAGTAGTAGATGCGCAGATTGAATTCAAGAAGGATGATACAGGAGAAATTGCCAGTATGACACTTTTCCAGGGCGGCAGAGAAATGCCGGGGAAGAAGATCAAATAGAGATTCGCGCTTCTTTTTTGTATTTTTGATAAATGCCAACTGAAATTCAAAATAGGTTAATTCTTTTTTCAAAAGTTAATCGTGTTGCGGTTGCTTTTAATAATTCTAATTCATCAACAAAAAGAATGGCTGCTATTGACCTTACTGACGATGATGTTTTTATGTTTTTAAAAACATTGGAACGGTTAGAGATCAAATACCTGTTAGTAGGTGGTTTTGCAATGGCTTTTCATGGATATGTTCGGGCAACACATGACCTTGACATTTGGTTAAAGGATGATGTAGAAAACATTGAATTATTTAAAAAGGCGCTGACCGAGAATGGAGTTGTGGGATTAGATAAAATTGGTGCACTGGATTTCGTTCCTGGGTTTACTGAATTTAAAATCGGAACATCAGGCTTTATTATTGAACCCTTTAAGAGTTTAAAGATATTGAAGGCATTTGATTTTGATGCATGTTTTGCGCGGGCAGAATCTGGCAATTATAATGGACTTCAATTCAAAGTAATCCATGCCCGGGATTTACTTCGTGAAAAAGAGGCCTCTAATCGACCAAAAGATCAGGGTGATATTGAATACCTGCGATCGTTGGATAACTAATTCATCGGCACATTAACATGTCGCTCGGCATGATAGGAGGAACGCACAAGGGGGCCTGATTCAACGTACTTCAAACCACGTTTCAGGCCTTCTTCTTTGTACATGGCGAATGTATCGGGGTGAATGAATTCAGCCACTTCTAAATGCATTTTGGTTGGCTGTAAATATTGACCCAACGTTAAGATCATTAATCCATTTTCTGCCAGGTGATCCATTGCGGTGAAAACTTCTTCTTTGGTTTCACCCACACCCAACATAATTCCAGACTTGGTGCGCTTGCCTGCTTCACGAATTCTTTTCAGCTGCTCCAGGCTTCTTTCATACTTAGCTTGTGGTCGCACCATACGATAGAGTCGCCCCACGGTTTCCATATTGTGTGACACCACTTCCTGCCCTCCATCAATCATACGGTATAAGGCATCCCAGTTTCCTTTGGTATCGGGGATTAGTGTTTCAATTGTCGTTTCAGGACTAATGGCTTTTGTTTGCACTACCGTTTGATACCAGATTTCAGCGCCCCTGTCTTTCAATTCATCTCGATTTACGGAAGTGATCACCGCATGCTTTACGCCCATCAACTTGATTGCTTCAGCTACACGCTTGGGTTCATCCGCATCGTACTCTGTGGGTCGACCGGTTGCCACCGCACAAAACGTGCAACTGCGCGTACAGATGTTTCCCAGAATCATGAACGTAGCTGTTCCGGCTCCCCAACATTCTCCCATATTTGGGCAATTGCCACTTTCGCAAATGGTGTGAAGTTTATGGTCGTCTACCAGCCTGCGAACCTTCGCGTACTCCGGACCTACCGGAAGTTTTACGCGAAGCCAATCGGGTTTGCGTTTACGAGTTTCTTCTTTCGATATGACGGGAAGTTCAATCATTTTATAGTCTTGAGTCTTGAGTCATTAGTATTGAGTCTCTTAGTTCTCATGACTCAATACTAAAGACTACTACTTGCCAATAAGCTCCTTATACTGATCTGCGGTGAGCAAGTCAGTGGTTGATCCGCTTACTTCAATCTTAATCATCCAACCCTCCCCGTAGGCATCTTCATTTACTTTTTCAGGGCTGCCGTCCAAAACAGGATTTACCTCTGTCACTTTTCCACTCACCGGCATGTACAAGTCGGATACGGTTTTCACTGCCTCCACTGTTCCAAACACTTCCCCTTGCGCAACAGATTGCCCAACGGTGTTAATGTCTACATAAACGATGTCACCCAATTCGCCCTGAGCGAAATCGGTAATGCCTATGGTAGCGATGTTACCTTCCAGTTTAATCCACTCGTGATCTTTCGTGTACTTGAGTCCTGCGGGAATGTTCATAAGTATTAATTTTTGCCCCCAAAATTAAGGACAATTATCAATTGTCTATTACTCGCGGCCAATTAATTACTGGGCGAGGCTAAACCGTATCTGCGCGCCAAAACGCGTGGTGGCTCTGCGGAATGCATTGGAAACAGCAGGATCATTGATGGTACGCTCATAGTACATTTGAATACTCAACTTTTGATTGACAATGTAGTTGATATTCGGGCGGAACTGGTAATTGAGGTTACCGCTGGTAACGGTATTCTGTTCTTCAATTTTACGCTGAATGGTTTTGTTGTCTGAAACCGTAAGGTTCACCCGGAAGGTTACATCATTTTTCAACACGATCGTCCTGCCTTGTGATTTGATAGGAAGCCTCATGTTGTTTTTAGTATACCCCAATTCAAACGACACATCCTTCTGACTTACTTCAGTAACCTGAGCATTCGAAACGTTTAAGGCGAGGTCGCGCTTGGTTTTGTAATCTGCACGAATGGTTAACCTCCCCTTCGTTCGAACATTCACGCCAATCAACGGTGAGAATTGTTCCGTGATTAACACCTGACTAATCACATAGATCGGCACTACTTTGCCATCAATCACATTACCATAAATACCATCGTTGTAATCTTCAATGGGTACATCAAGTCCTACCTGGCTTGAATTCTCATATTCCAACGAGTTGGAATAATTCAGCACCGAGTAGGATGAAGTATAGCCGTGAGAAATGGTGATGGCCTGGAACACGTCTTTTAGGGCGCTGATTTTCGTAAGCCCGGTGTAATCAACACGCCAATTGGGCAAAGGTGTTTTTGGAAACGGACTAAGGTTAATAGTGTTTGCATCTTTGCCGGTATAGGCAGCGATGAATGAAGCAATCGCAACATCCTGACTCGCAGTGTCATATTCCAATCCGGTAATATTTTGAAATCGTTCACGAATGGTGATCAGGTTTTTTTCGAACTGATGAAACACGTCAGAGGAAAGTTCATCATTACCGCTGTTGAATGCTGTGCCAATGGTGATGGTAGAAATCTTGTAGCTTCCAATACGACTTGGATTAAGCGAAGCAAAACCAGTAATGGGATCCGCTCCGATATTATCAGGATTGTATCGGAAAATTTCCTGGTACGAATCCATGACATCCTTTTTTATGTCTAATTGAATTTTAAGATCTGTAGACGGATCAATATTAGCACGAGCGGAGAACGCCTGGGTGCGTGACTGGGTAAATGGATTGGTGAGATCTTTTTCCTTGGTTAACCAACCGTTCTCTGCTGCCTTAAAACGGATGTCCGAATTCTGGCTTCCTAACACAAATCCCCAACCCGGTGCCTCAAAACCTTTATCCATTCCGAACAGGTAAGGAGATGGAATAAAACCCGGAAGAATGGTTCCTTCCGTAACGGTGTATGTTCCATTCACGGAGCGCAACGACATGAGCAATCGCATGAAGCCTTTTATTGCGGGTGATGGAGTCCGTATGGTATCAACTTGCTTAGCGGTTGGCTTTGGCGGAGGTTTAGGTGAATTGATGTCCTTTAAAAATTTAATCTTGTTATAGAGCTTCACCATGTCCAATCGACCGGTAATCGTTTGGTCGCGACTATTTTGAATCGTGTTTTTAAAATCCAGACTCAACGTATCTGTGGGATCGTACAAAGGGCCTGCTCTCCAGTTATAGTTCACCTGATAGCGATATTCTGCCCCAAGCCAATCGGTGAGGGGAAATTTATCGAGCGGTACCACATAGTTTGCGGTAATGCTCTGGTCGAAATTTTTCATTCGTCCGAAATTTTTCAAATTCTTCTTGATCTCTTCATTTACCGCATCACCTTCACCTTCCGGCTCATCCACAATGGCATTGGCGCGAGCTGAGTAATCCAGCGAAAGGCCCTTGGAGAGATTCCACTTCACATTGTATTGGCGGTTAAACGTAAAATATTTTTGATAGATCGGATCGGAATTGGAGAGCGAATTTCGGTACACATTCTTAATAAAAGAACGATCCAGGTCTGCCCGCACAAGAATGCTGGCTGGCATCAGGCTAAAATTAAAATCCTTGATGAGCTTCAGGTATGGCGACTTAAAGGCATTCGATTTTTTGAATGGCTCAATACCCGTAGCGGTAGGTGTAAACGTGTAGGCTATTCCGCCTTTGTATAATCGCATCACCGACTCTTCAATGGTGAAACTGTTTCGGGTAGCCTCACTGTACGAATAATTGAATGAAAAATTCTCAATGTCATACAGGTGACTTTTAGCCTGCTGATTGATCTTAACCTTCCGGACATTGGTAAAGTTTAAACTTCTTCGGATGGTTTGATCCTGAATAAGCTTGACATACGCATCCCGTTCACTTTCTGTTTCAAACGATTTAAGGGCAGCGTCCAGTCGTAAGTCGGGGTTTGCCGGATCATAGTTTGGATTGATGGTAGTATTCTCATAGCTCAGAAGCATCGGCAACTTGATGCCGGTGTTGCCGAGAAAAATTTTGTCCAGATTTATGCTGGCCGTAATATCATATGCGGTGGTTTCCTCTCTGGTGCGTTCACTGATTTTGGAACTCACACCTCCATATCCAAAGGTGGTGTAGCGTAAGGATCCGGTGACCGTACCAAAGTCAGCAAGCTTTGCGCTGAGGGTGGTGTTGACGGCCCAGCCGGCTGTCCGGTCAAAATCGGTAAGACGAAGTTCATTTGCCCAGATACAAACGGTATGCCTCTGCTTATCCGGTGACCGTGGATTGCGAACTCCGATCATTAATACTTTTACTTGCGATAAATCGGGTCGCCCGATAATTCGAATTCCGTGTCGCCCAACTTGCTTGGGGCCATCGTTGGGATAATATTCATCCAGTGAAAAGTGTTCGCGGTCGCGTTGTGTTTTCAGGGCATATAAATCATCTAGGTCAAAATCAAACTCGTTGGCTTCAGGCCAAATATCCGTTGCGGAGGTGTTGCCAATGGGTGTAATTTTCAAAGGTATTTCAACTTCGTAGTAGTTCTGATCATAGTCTGTTCCCAGGCGCATGAACACGGTGAGTTCATCGTCTTCCGTATCTTCGCTGTTGGCGTGTACAAACATTTTTACACGACCATAATTAAAAAAATCCATGGCCACGTTTTTGTAAATGGCGCGTGCGTCACCGTCCTCCAGCCCATCAATGCATACCTGAATGGATTGTTCGTTTAACTGGCGCTGTACAGAAGACGTATTGTCAGGATCGCGAACAAACCCTGGGGGCACTTTATAAGGCGATTTCTTGTCATTGCCTGAAGAGTTCTCCTCAATACTTACCACAGAAACTGAAAAATTATCTGCTCCGGGCTCCGGCTCTTCCACCAAACCGCCTTCCAGCAATTTATCGGTATACCGTCTCCAACGAGCCCCTACCATGCGGAAGTTGGCCAGGCGTAATACAACAGGTTGTTCAAAATCGGTAAGCACCATGCGTACATAACGGATGGAGGTAAAGCCGCTTATATTTCCAACTTTGTTTTCAAATCGTTGTACCGGAATTCGGAACAAGTACCACTTGACCTTGTCAGGATTGTTATCATCAGGGGGATCGGCAAGAATCTCATCTACAATATATTCGCTGCCAACCGTTAGCCCTCCAGGCTTCAGGTTAATATCGTATTCATAATAATCTTCCGATTCACTGATGGTATTGTCCACATTGATATCTTCGTTATCCGGATAGGGACTGCCGGAACGGGCAATTTCATCATTTGCGTCAACAATGGGTGTGTTGTTCTCCATCCCATTGATGTTTTTGTAGCGCTGCAGAAGTTGGGCATCCTGATTATCCAGATCATCGCCCAGAAAATACTGAAAATTGTCCCCGGAAGGGTCATTTATAACAGAGTCGCTAGCTCCAATTGAGGTTAGAAAATCTTCAAATTTTCTTTTTTCGTTTGTTAGACTTTCACTGTCTGAGGGTAGGCCATCCAATCCTACATCCTGGTTCGCACGGGAGCTTGTTGAATTGTCAAAAGCGTTCGTGAGGTAAGTTTGGCTGGTAACAAAGCCCCAATTATTTTCAACCGCCAGGGTAAGATCTCCGTTTGGAGGCAGACCATTTTCGAATGCCTGTTTGGAGTCGCGCATGACATCTTCTGAAATATCACCTAAGTGGAAGATTAATTTTCCACCGGTCGTATTCCAGTTATCGAACTTCCCATCGATGATCTTTCCGTTTTCAGAATAGGTAATGAAGGGGTCCATCATCCAAAACTCTATGTATTCAATGTTAGCCTTTACAAAATCTACCTCTGTACGAATGGCAGTAGTTATACCAGCCCAATTATCTGAAGCGACAGATGGCAAAAATTCACCATCGGCATTAAGTGTGGGATTATAGTTATAAGGTCCTCGTTCTGTCGGGTAGTAGGCAATATCCAATACTTGCTCATAAAAATTACCCTGAGTACGATACCGTTCCGGGAAAATTTCCTGTGGACCTACGGCCCTCACATAATGATTTTGCAGATCTCCTTCGCTGATATTGGGTGGCTTGTACTGTCCGCCATCGCGATAGAATTGGTTATCGATTTGATACCAGGCCAGTTTGGCTCTTTTATAACCAGCACGTAAATCATCTTTATCCCCACCACTAGGGTCGTACCTATTATCTGCAGTCTTGGGTGTGGCGGCCAATTTCCAGCTGGCGGGGTTTAACAAAGAATAAGGAGTTGCGGTATTCTCAAAATCGTCAATGTAACCGGTACCTTCTCCGTCAACTTTGTTCGATGTGCCCGGAATCAGTTGGGCAAATTCTCCGTTCCAATTAAAACTCGATACTTCTTTTGTTTGGATACCGGGAATGGCATCCACCAGCTTGGTGAGCAAGCGGCTGTTTTTGCGCACATTAAAGTCAAGACCGTATTGGAGGTTTCGGGCCGGCTCGGTTCCAATCAGGTTACGGGTGATCAACGGTCGTTCATTATAATAGAGTAACGTGGAACCAAAACTTACCTCATCGTTCAACTGGTAATCGAACCGTGTACCCAACAGGGAGCGGGTTTGAAAAGCAAATGGATCGGATTGCTCATAATCTACCGTAATATTTTTTCCGGAATTCAGTATGGCATCATTCAAAATCGTAACCCGGCCAAAGGTGTAGTCTACGACATAATCGGTTTGTTCAAGCAGGGGTGTACCTCCTGCATACACCCGCACCGAGCCGGGCGATACACCAAATCCGGGTATCAGAATTTCTTTTGAAGAACCTGTTGCATTGTAGGTACCAACGATATAGAATTTATTTTTGGTGGCAAACAATTCAGCCTGCGATTTGGGGATTCGATAGAGGGTATCAAATACATATTGCTGCACCAGGTAATCCTCGGTTGGCTCACCTTCAAAAGCAGCGCGAAGGGCAGTGTTAAATGGCTCGAGGTAAGGAAAAGCAATGAGACCGGTTTGTGAATTGATCGTAATCCCTTCAACAAAATCAAAGTTGCCATCACCGGGGGGATCGTTTACCGGATTGAGTTTATCTAGCCCCATGATTTCAATCAGTTGTTTATTTCGGGCAAAAGATCCCTCCTGTAGTTGTGGGTTGTCGATACCGGTTTTATCATCCCTGTAAATGACCCTGAGTTGAAAACCATCCCGTGAAAGTTGGCTCACGTTCAGGTTATACACGTTTTTCATCATCAGGTCCCACATGGGCAATGTTCGACCGGCATTGTCCTTGGGGAAATAATCGCGGGTGCGCAGCAACTTTAAAAAGATAACGTCTGAATCAGGGCGATCAGCATAATCTTCTGAAAGTTCACCCACCTTATAGTTCTTACCATTGTAGGTGTACTCATAAGCCACGACAAGGGCTTCATCGCTTTGTAGTTTGCGGGAGAGGGTGATATAGCCGAGTTGTTTATGAAAGGTAAACTCTGTGGGGGCAAGTTTTCGAGAAGCATTGATTTTTTCAAAATCCGTTCCGTTGACAAGTTTCAGGTCTTTCTCTAGCTTATCAATTATTCCATCTGCACTTCTTCCATTGATTTCATTATTAATATCATAGAGTAATCCTGAACTATTATTGTACCATAGGTTATTCGCAAGATTGCTAGCCGCGGGGTCGGTTCCAGCTGGTGAAATTTGCGAGCTATAAATTTTGCTAAACTCACCTACATCGGCAAAACCCACTACGCTTCGCAAGGTCTGCGTATCGTTGCTTCTGTTAATCAAGTATACCTCAACCCGTGTAATGTTGATACCTGAAATTATTTGTGGCCTGTTCCTCAACCATTTTTCATAGTTGTCTCTAAAAAAATGGCTAAGAAAGAAGTGTCTGCTTTCGTCATAATACGAGGCCACAAATTCAAATTCACGGCCCTGCCCATTGCTACCTCCCGGAATATTGATGGACTCCACCTTTCCGCGTTGAGTGGAGGCAATGGAGGTGACGAACAGTTTACCAAACTGCATTTGTGCCTTAATACCAAAGAGATTTTGTGACCCCTGAATAAGGGTGTTGTTTAAGGGTAAGCTCACATTACCAATTTCCAGCTTTTTAAGAATGTCTTCTTTAAAACCGGTGTACTCCACTTTCATGTTATTTTGAAAGTCGAAAGAGTTGTTATTATCAAAGTTGGCGCTTACGGCAAGTTTCTCGCCCACCTTACCCACCACACTCATGTTGATTTGTTGATCAAACTCAAAGCCCCCGTTTTTCTGCTGACGAATGGGAATGTTTGGGTTGCTTATTTTTTGAAACGAAGCACCGAAGTCCAGGGTAACAAAACCTCTGGGCACTAATTCTACATAGCTTCCACCAAATATTCGGTCGAGTACAGGACTAACGTATATTTTAGGAACGAGCCCACGACTGCTCACGGCACTTTCTCCATCCATGCTGCGTGATTTTCCTTGCCAGTATCCTTTTAAAATCTCTCGCTCCTGATAGGCTTTAAACTCCTCAAACGACATGGTGGTGACGGGCCGATAATTCAGCTCGCCAATTTTTTCGTAAATGGTGTAATTGAGTCCGGAGTCGAGCTCAACATCCAGGTTTACTTTCGTTGGGTCTTTTAGAAATAGGGGTGACTCGGTTGTGGTATTTGAAAACGGATCACCGTAGCGATCGCCTAACCGAAACGTTGGCCTACGGCTGGGTTTGTACGGAAGATTTTTTAAACTGTCCTGCTTAATTTTTGTGGTATCCTGTGAAGGGGTTACCTGTGCGAACGAATTATTAATTCCGGTAAGGAAAAAGAATACATTAAAGAGGAAAGTAGCTACCGAAATCTTACTAAAAGTCAAAATGCCAGATTGCCAATGAGGGCTTGTGTGCGGATGAATCGGCACAGTGGCTTTTTGACACATTGACTAATTAATTTTTGAGTGCTTGTTTAACTAAATCCTCCAAAGTAACGGTATTTCCCGATTTTTTCAGGACAGCATCGACACTTTTCTCGGCCACATTCCTGCTGATACCCAATGTGATTAAAGCAGATAACGCTTCATTGCGTAAGGTATTGTGTCGCACCCCGGTGGGGGTTTGGATTATTTCTTCGTAAGCATCTTTTTTCAGCTTGTCTTTTAATTCTATAATTACCCGCTGGGCAGTCTTTCCACCGATGCCTTTTATTTTTTGCAGGGTGGTGACATCATCGTGTACAATGGCGCTTCTTAATTCCTCGATTGACATGTAGGACAGCATGACAATGGCTGTACTGGGCCCCACTCCGTTTACGGAAATGAGAAGTTGAAACATTTTTTTTTCTCCTTCTTTACTGAATCCGAAAAGTACATGCGCATCTTCACGAATGCTGAGGTGCGTATAGAGTAGAATATTTTCCTGGTCTTTTATTTCTGAATAGGTTTGCAACGAGATGTGCACATGATACCCCACACCACTTACTTCGATAATAACAAAGGTGGGATCTTTATGAATCAGTTTACCTTTTAGAAAAGCAATCATTCAATTGTAGATTTTAGATTTGCGATTATAAATTTTAGAATTGGTTTGAGAAAATCTACAATCTAAAATCTACAATCTAAAATCAATTTAGAGGTGGTCATTCTGTTCATGAAGTTGTGCGTCTACCACAGCGATAGCGGCTATGTTAACAATTTCACGTATTGAACTACCGAGCTGCAAAACATGAACAGGTTTTTTCATTCCTAATAATATAGGACCGATCGTTTCGGCACCACCAATCTCCATTAATAATTTGTAGGCAATGTTTCCCGACTCGAGATTGGGGAATATTAACGTGTTTGCACCTTCACTTGACAAGGCGCTGAACGGATAATTTTCTTTTTGAATCTCTGTGTTCAAGGCAACGTTGGCCTGAATCTCGCCATCAATAACCAGGTCTGGATACTTCTTCTTTGCCAGTCGAACGGCTTCACGGGTTTTTTCTGGAACTTCACCTTTTGAGGATCCAAAGTTAGAGTAGGATAGAACAGCTACGCGCGGATCAATGTCGAAGAACTTAACACCCCGTGCGGTAAGTCCGATAATATCGACCAATTCTTCAGCATTGGGATCAAGATTTACGGTAGTATCTGCAAAAAAGTAAGTGCCGCGTTTATTTAAAATGATATACATACCGGCCACACGGTTTACTCCTTCTGCAATACCGATGATTTGCAAGGAAGGTAAAATGGTTTTAGGATAATCTTTTGTCAGTCCCGAAACAAGGGCGTCCGCTTCTCCCATCTCCACCATCATCGCTCCATAGTAATTTCTGTCGCGCAACAATTGCTGGCAATCGCGCAAGGTCATGCCCTTACGCTGACGTTTTTTGTATAGTATCTCAGCGTACTCATCAACTTTAGCTGTCTGGGTTTCCCTTCGCGGATAAATAATAGGGCAATCGAGCTCTAGTTTATGTTCAATGATCAACCGCTCAATTTCATCTTTGTCGCCCAACAAAATTGGTTTTGCAATTCCTTCATCTTGAAGGATCTGTGCGGCCTTCAGAATCTTATGGTGATGGGCTTCTGCAAACACCACGCGTTTTGGATTTTTCTTTGCACGATCGATAACGTGAGTCATTAACTTCTGATCGATGCCGATGCGATTGAGTAACTCCTGATGGTATGCAGCCCAATCGGTGATAGGTCTTCTGGCCATACCTGACTCCATGGCCGCTTTTGCCACGGCCGGAGAAATAGCAGTAATCAATCGTGGATCAAGTGGTTTGGGGATGAGATATTCTCTTCCAAAAGAGATTTTATCATTGCCATAGGCTTTCACCACAATATCGGGTACAGGTTCCTTGGCCAGGTTGGCGATCGCATACACTGATGCAAGTTTCATGGCTTCGTTAATTTCTGTAGCGCGAACATCCAACGCTCCTCTAAAAATATAGGGGAAACCCAACACGTTGTTCACCTGGTTAGGATGGTCGGAACGGCCGGTGGCCATGATTAAATCCTGGCGAGTTTTTTTGGCTACATCATAAGCGATTTCCGGATTGGGGTTTGCCAGCGCAAACACAATAGGGTCTTTTGCCATAGCCAGAATATCATCACCCGTCAGAATATCTGCCTTCGATAATCCTAAAAAAACATCAGCACCTTTAATGGCCTCTTGAAGAGTTTTAATATTTTTTGAGGTTGCAAATTCAGCTTTGATGGAATCAAGGTCAGATCGGTCTTTGCGGATGACTCCCTTGCTATCGCACATGATTAGGTTTTCAATATTTAACCCTAGTGCTAAATACAATTTGCTACACGAAATGGCTGCAGCGCCCGCACCATTCACCACAATTTTTATTTTATCTATTTTCTTTCCCACTACCTCCAGTGCATTGAGTAATGCGGCAGAAGAGATAATAGCCGTGCCATGCTGGTCGTCATGCATGACAGGAATATTCATTTTCTCCCGAAGGTCATGTTCAATTTTAAAACACTCCGGGGCTTTGATGTCTTCGAGGTTGACACCACCAAACGTTGGCTCCAGCGATTTAACAATTTGAACGAACTTATCCGGATCGGTTTCATCGATCTCAATATCAAACACATCGATGCCGGCAAATTTTTTAAAGAGCACACCTTTACCCTCCATCACGGGCTTAGCGGCCTCAGGCCCGATGTTTCCCAATCCAAGTACTGCCGTACCATTGGAGATTACGGCTACGAGATTTCCTTTTGCCGTATACTTATACACATCATCTTTGTTGGCAGCAATTTCTTTACAGGGCTCCGCAACTCCTGGAGAATAGGCGAGGGCCAAATCCATTTGCGTGCTCAATTCTTTGGTAGGTACCACTTCAATTTTTCCAGGTTGTCCTTGCATGTGATAGTTAAGGGCATCCTGCTTTCTGATCTTCAGCGACATGATGTGTGGGTTAAACAGTCAAAGATAGTATTCTGACATAAAAAAGACCTATGACCTTAATAAAACCTGAAAGGCTTAGCCCCGTGTTTTTACCGGCTATACGTTGGGAGGAGAGTCGCTTTTGAAAGTCCAAAGAATGGCTTCTAATTCCCGAATGGTTTCACGTTGATTTTTGCCCGGACTAAAGGCAAAACCTTCAATGTAGTAAATCAATCCTTTTTTTGAATCCACAATGGCGTAGCTAATGAAGGGGCCGCCCATGGTATTGGTATTTGTTTTCCATAATCCACGAAGTTCCATGGCAAACTGATTATTAAAGCTAACCTGTTTAGCCACCACAGGTTTAAAGGGAACGCCAGTCTCGGTGATAAGGTAACTGTTGGGCTCATCGGGGTCTTCGAACAAATGTTGGGATGCGATTTTGTCACGCCAGGCAATGATACTATCCGGAAGAAGCTGAAATTCACTTTCATATTTTTTCCAAGTGATGAATACATCTTTATCTACCTCAGCATCCATTTGACGAAGCCAAACGAAATCTTCGGTTTTGTCTGCAATCTTGTATCCAAAAGGTATCCGCAACTCACATCCTTGTTCTTTACGTAAAAATTCAGTTACCCCTTTGGTGGATGATGTCTTTACCAGATTGTTTTGAATTCTTTGTTTCTCGGCATTGTTAAAAAAAGCCTGAATCCTTTTTCCATCTCGTTTTAAGTGCTTAACTAAACTTTCCTGGGTTTTGCCAAACAGGTACATCACTTCCTGCCCACGGGAATATTCATCTTTTACCGTGTAGATGTAAAAGGTTGAATCACTTTGAATGCGTTGAAGCGTTTCTTCTGTGAACCCCTTTTTCATAATCCTGGAGCCTGAAGTATTTTGATCGAGTGTAAATACGATAACAAGATTTCTAATCTGTGTGAGAAGAGTGGAACCCTTTCTGGGGTATACCCAATGAAGATCGAACATGGTTTCTTCTCGGGGTAATCCTTTTACTTCTTCCCTGAATATTTTTCGAAGTTCCGAACCCAATTCACCGCGCCACTGAACCGAGTCGAGAATTAAAATCATATCACCGGGTTTACCGGTTGCCGGGGGGAGATTTTTAGAGTCTGGTTTACCAGAAGTATTACACGATACAATGGCAACCACAAGAAAAAGAATAATCCACAGTCGGTTCATGAGCACAATTTTACAAGTATAATGTCATTGGTGCTACAATAGTCACAGAATAAGAATGGGGATGTACTATAAGGCAATGACTAATTTCTGCCCGGGCTGAATCTTACTGGTGGTGAGATTATTGAGCTGCTTAATTTTCTCAATCGTAAGCCCCTCAAATTTTTGAGAAATGTCCCACAACGTATCGCCTGGCTGAACGACATAGGTTTTAGAGTCGGGAATGGGTGCAAGTACAATAGCCTTTTGGGGAGCTGCCGCACTCACCGTGACTCCACCGGTTGGCTGTTTCAGCCAAATATTTAAAGGTTGGCCCACCCGGATGGTGTTACCGCTCAGTTTGTTCCATTTTTGAATGTCACTTACCTTTACTTTATAGCGCAAGGCGATACTGCCCAGAACGTCTCCACTTTTTACCCGGTAAACAATTCGGTCTTTACCGTAGGTGCTTCCTGCGGTATTACGTGCGAGTAATTCAAGTTCTTTTTTCCCGGTCTTGGAGGCAGAGTCCAGAATAGCCGCACGGTTTTGGGCGAGAATTTCTTTGGCCATTATTGGGATTTTCAGTGAATAGGACTTACTAGTTTGGGGTAGTGCATTTCGCTGAACGGAAGGGTTGAGTTTTTGCAGATCCTCCAAACAAACTCCGGTAAGGCTTGCCAAGGTATTAAAGTGTAAGAATTTAGATGTGTTGATGGTGTCGTGTGGCATCGGCATTTCTTCACCGATATCGTAAAAGTTATGCTCATCCAAATAGTTCATTGCGTAAATGATGGCCACAAACTGAGGAACATACGATCGTGTTTCACGCGGCAGATAGGGGTATACTTGCCAAAAGCTTTTCTTGTACCCCGATCTGCGAATAGCTTTCTTAACATTTCCGGGACCTGCATTGTATGAAGCCAGCGCTAATTCCCAATCACCAAACATTCTGTACAAGTCACGTAAATAACGACAGGCCGCATCCGTTGATTTTTCAGGATCCATGCGCTCATCGATGTACCAATCCTGATGCAATCCATAATGTCTTCCGGTGGGGGCCATGAATTGCCACAACCCTACCGCCCGCGCCCGCGAAACAGCTTTGGGATTAAGTCCTGATTCTATTATTGATAAGTACTTCAGCTCATCGGGTAATCCGTATTTGGCTAAATATTTCTCAAATATGGGGAAGTATAGATTTTTTCTTCTGGCCACCATTCGGGTATACTCCCGATCGCGTACCGTAAAAAAATTAATGAATGAATGGATGCGATCATTGTACTCCAATGGAATGGTTTGCTGTAAACATTGCAGTCGGTCACGAACAAGGGAGGGAGAATCGTCACCCGGAATGTACTCTACATCTGTAGTTAAGGTATAGAATACATAGTCAGTCGTGTCTTCTTTAAATACTATCTCCTCTTCCACCACAGCTAATTCCAAGGTATCCACAACAGGTTCCGGATCAGGATCCTGTGCATACGCTGAAAGGGTTAGGATAATTATAAATAATAGAAGAGTGAGCTTCTGCATATTAATTCATTTTCATTAAACAATCTGAAAAGTCAAAGAGTTTGGACTCTTCAAAATCATCTGCCATTACTTGTATTCCAATGGGTAATCCCTGATCATCTTTTCCGCAAGGAACAGAAATTCCCGGAATTCCGGCCACATTTGCATGAACGGAAAATATATCCGCTAAGTACATTTCAATGGGATTATCCGAATGCTCACCAAGTTTAAAAGCTGTAGTAGGGGTGGTGGGCATGATGATAAAATCGTATTGTTTAAAAATTTCTTTGGTTTTATCGCGAATAATTCTCCGCACTTTTTGAGCCTTGGTGTAGTACGCATCGTAATACCTTGCACTTAACACAAAAGTTCCAAGCAAAATTCTACGTTGCACCTCTTTACCAAAACCTTCAGCACGTGTTTTTTTATAGAGCGAACTTAAATCAGTAGTATTCTTGCTGCGGTGTCCATACCGTACGCCATCGTAGCGCGAAAGATTTGAACTGGCCTCCGCGGTAGCCAGAATGTAATAGGTGGGTAAAAAGTATTCTAACAACGGAAAATCAATTGCCTCCACTACGTGACCCGCTGTTATAATTTTTTCAATCGCTGTGATCGTGGTTTTTTTTATCTCAGGCTGCAGGCCTTCCGATTCAAGTGTTTCCCGAATGTAAGCGACTTTATATTTTTTATGGGTTATTGGCTCGGCAGAATAGCGAGGAACAGGTTTGCGCGAAACCGTGCTATCAAATTCATCTGCACCGGCAATTACTTCTAATACTTGCGCAACATCCTCTACGCAGGTTCCGAATATTCCAATGCAATCAAAAGAGGAAGCATACGCCACCAAACCAAAGCGTGAAATACGAGAATAGGTTGGCTTCAGACCAACGATACCACAAAATGCAGCAGGCTGGCGAACCGAACCACCGGTATCCGAACCCAGCGCAATCCGACACAAACCGGCTTGAACGGCTACGGCTGATCCACCCGATGATCCACCCGGCACCCGGGTATTGTCAATATTATTCAGCACCGGACCAAAGGCTGAGTTCTCATTGGAGGAACCCATTCCGAATTCATCACAATTATTCCGGCCGATGATAATCGCGTCTTCATCCAACAGGCGTTGTACAGCTGACCCGTTGTATTGAGCGGTAAAGCCATCCAGTATTTTACTGCCCGCTTGCAATGGATGTTGGGTATGGGAAAGCACATCCTTGAGGGCTACAATAAGTCCTGCCAGTTTACCTGCCTTACCTTGCTTTATTTTTTGATCTATCTCCTGGGCTCGCAGAAGTGCTTCTTTCTCATACACGCTAAGAAACGCATTGAGGTGTTTCTTTTCATGGATGTTATGGAGGTGATGAGATACTAAATCCTTGCAGGAGATGGTGCCGTGTTGAAGATCATACTGTATGTCTCGAAAGGTTGCGTATGTTCTCAACACGTTAAGGTTTATTTTTCGCCTTCCTCCAGCTTACCCGTGCGGGCTCCTTCGTCTACCTCTTTTTTAACATCTTTTACAGCATCTTTAAACTCGCGGATGCCACGCCCCAAACCTTTGGCAAATTCAGGGATTTTTTTTGCGCCAAATAAAACCAACACAGCAAACGCGATGATGATCCATTCCATCCCACCCGGCATTCCAAACAAAAGAATTGAGTTCATAAGTAAATATTTTATTGGTGTAAAGATAGGGTATAGCTGGGGAACGAAAAAATGACTGATTTGGAGCCTAAACAGACTTATTTACCATCAGTTTCTTAGCCACAACTGCGGATCAAGTGCTGTGGTATTCTTGCGAATTTGAAAGCGCAGTTCTGAAATTCCCTCTGAATTGGATAATACCTGGCCAATTTCCTGGCTTCTGGTAACTTTTTGGCCCCGTTTTACAAATACTTCCCTCAGACCTGAATAGACCGTAAAATATTCTCCATGCGTAATAATGACAGAGTTTCCCAAGGGAGGAATAAACGCCACGGCACGAACTTCTCCTTCGAAAATGGACTTCACTTTTTCATTCTCGGAAGTTTGAATGTTCACACCATTGTTGTCAATATAAATACCCTTCAGGAGCGGGTGCTTTTGTCTGCCGAAACCCAGTGAGATGAAGCCTTGCACCGGCCAAGGAAATTTATTTTTGTTCTCTTCAAAAGAAGATGAAAGTGCTGCGGAAGCGGTGGTGGTTGTAGATGATTTAGTTTTTGCCTCGCGTGCAGCCCGTTCAATTTCTTCTTTTATGATTTCATTGATTTTTTTATCCAGCACAACCAGAGCTTTTTTCGTTTCATCCAAATCGCGCTTTAGCGACTTCTCTTGTTTCTCCAAAGACTTTACTAATACATTTTGTTTCTTTTTAAGGTCTGTTAGATTCGTATTCTCGGATAGCTCCTCTTTTAGTAATGAACTCTTTTCTGATTTCTTTACTTCGATTTGTTTCACCTGCCCTGAAAGTTCCACCTGGACTGCTGTGATGGCAGCCGCCTGAACTTTTCGCTTTTCTGAATATTGGCGCATGTACCGAAGGCGCATGGTAAACTGCTCGAATGACTCTGCAGAGAATAAAAATGCAAGTCGGGTAGCACTGTTGTTTGCTTTTTGGGCTGCGAATAGCATCGTTGCATATTCTTCTTTAAGTTTCTTTAAATCGTCCTCCAGTGCCCGAATGAATTCATTGTTTTCATCGATGTCTCCTTCCAGAAGATCAATTTCACTTTTTATTGAATGGATAAGTTTTTCCTGCTCACGGATGCGTTGATTCAATGCGGTTAACTCACCCACTGAATTTTTCTTTTTGGTGGTTGTCTCCGAAAGAATTTTTTCAACCTCCTTTATTTTTTGCAGGTTCTGTTGTTTCTCTTTTTGCAGTTGGGTTTTTGTTTTCTGTTGTGCTGAAACAGAAAAAGCAGCGCATACAAGTATTGCAACAACCAGTATACGTTTACCTGCGGTCATACTTCTTGGGTATGTTAAAGGGGAACTTAAGTTCTTTGTCGCCCACTTCTGCTTTTGAGTATTCAAAAATAATGGTTGTATTCAATAGCCCTGCAGCCGCTTTATAGAAAAGAGAAATCGTGCCGTTATACGGAAACATTCTATTTCCTACGGGTTGAAAATCTCCATAGTTAATGGTAAGAGAGTTGTGGGTGTTACTTTCCTTTAGTTCCACTTTCTGAATTTTCATACTTACAGCACTGATATAGTTGAGCACCTGCACTGGTCCGGAGGATTGCTTCAGCAGATAGGTAGCGCTTTTGTGCTCCACGGAATCTTGATCATTTCTGGCCATTAGTAGATTGCCTAACATAGCGGATTGAATTACCTGATAATTGATTTCGAAATTGAAGCGATTGGAAAGCTCTTTGAAATCAAACACATAGTATTCTTTATCCACATTACTGATCACTGTTATAGAATCCTTATTAATCAGTGCCCGACCACCCTGTACACCGATTACGGTAAAATTCATCCAGATCACGCTATCCTTACGAACGCGGATATTAGCTTTTACTTCTCTTTCCTTATTTCCATCTTTCAACACCATCCTGGCTTTACCATGGAGGTATTCAAAATCAATTTCTTCAATGGCAAGCGTTGAACTTGGGATACCTTTAACAACAGGTGTTGCAGGAGGAATAACCTTTTTGCTGCAGGCGGAAAGAAGGAGTGTGAGGGGAAGGCTAAGAAGCAATAGCCATAGTCGGTTATTCATAGATTTTGCGATTGGCAATTTTTTTATTCAGATTTTCATTACTGGAACTTAACATGGTTTTTGCCTTCTCCCATTGTTGAACCGCATTTTCCGTCTCCCCCAATTTAAACAGAATGTCACCATAATGTTCGAAGTGCGTTGCGTTGGCCATGCCGGTACCAATTGCTTTTTCCATTACTTTTTTTGCTTCACGATATTTTTGCCGGGTGTAGAGCACCCAGGCATGGGTATCTAAAAAAGTGGCGTTCTCCGGATTATTTTTGATCAACAGGGTTGACATTTTTTCAGCCTTCTCCAAATTTGATTTTCGGAGCGAAAGATAATAACTGTAATTGTTCAGTACGGCATCGTTGTTGGGATTGAACGTCAGCGCCTCTTCATAAGCCTTGTCAGATTTCTCATAATCCTTTACCGCGTTGTAGGCGTCACCGAGCAAGCCATTAATTTCGCTGATCATACCGGGATTGGCGGTTGAAAGTTTTTTGGCCTGTTCCAGGGAACTTATAGCCTCTTTGTTTTTTTTCTTCCTTTGGTAAGCAATCCCGTTAAAATAATATAGCATGGCCTGGTTGGGATAGAATTCCATGGCTCGCTCGGAGTGCTGAATGACATTTTCAAATTGATCCATTTGCATTTCGAGGTACAGCAGGTTTTGCCACACCTCAAAATTGGTGGCTCCCGATTCAATGGCCTTCACATACTGACTCTGCGCCTCTTCGTTTCGTCCTAAGGATAAGTAGAGATCGCCTCCGATGACATGAACGTTGGGTTGATCAGGAAACTCTTTTTCAAGTCTTGAAAAGAGTTCCAGAGCAAACTTTTCTTTTTCGGGATCCGTTATTTTTTTTCCTTTGTTCTGATTGAGTTCAGCATTGTAGGTGCTCAGTACAATCAGTTTACTTTGAAATTCAACTTCAGGATCGTTAAATACATTTAATAAAAGTTCTCTTGCTTTTTCTTCTTGATTCGTGTCACGATACAACCCCGCGAGTAACATGCAGGCATTTGGTGCCACCGTATTCAATTGGATGAACTTCTCCAGATAGGGTATAGCCTTTTCTTTAAATCCAAATTGTGATAGCGTTTCTGCAAACCCAACAACAAACCGTTCTTCATCGGGAAATGCCTGAAGTAACTTCTCACCTTCATTGAACGCTTCATCGCTCTTACCCTGTTCAAAATAGATTCTTTGCTTTTGTAGTGAAGAAATTTCGTTGATACCAAAGAAATTTTCTGCCCGATTATAGATTTTCAGAGCCTCATCAGGCTTGTTGGCGTATTGATAGATAGCGGCTAGCTCATAAAGGTAGTCTTCTGTCCCCTCAACTTCCTTTAACATAGTCTCATAGACTTGAGCGGCTTTATCAAACCGATTGAGATTGGAATAGATTCCGGCAGCAAGCAAATAGAAATACTTATTTTTTTTCTCCAGCCGTAGCGCCTGCTCAATGCTCAACGATGCTCTTAATAAGTCATCTTGCTTTTCACCGCCTGCTAAGACCTCAGCTATTTTATAATGTACCGTGGCATTTTCAGGATTTACTTCCAATGCCTTTTGGTAGTAGATAAGCGCTTTAGCATAATCTTCCAGGATGAAATATTTTTCTCCCTCTGTAAAGTAAAACTCAGCTTCCCGAAGCTTGACAGAAGCAATCGGTGTGTCCGTTGCTTTCTTCTTCCGTTGCGCGTTTACCGCAGAGGTACCTATAGCGAAGAGGAACAGAACGAGGTAAAGGGTTATATAATTTTTCGTAGCGAACAAGTTTAAGGGTAAAAAAAATATTGCCAACCGGTCTCCAAATTGGCCTCAAAATTAACGAATTTTCTGTACTCTGAGTTCTTATTCCAGATCTAGGAAACCGGCTGCCTAAAGTAACTTCTCTCCACCAGATAGATCACCGCCAGATAGAACACTAAAACTATACCATGAAAGGCAGTAGTCATCCATTGGGCGGAAAACTCCATCAGGTTTACCAGATAAATAAGAGCAATGGTTAGCGTGATGTAGCTCAAACTTTTTAAAACAGAGTAGGGTATTGGGTAATATTTTTGTCCAAGCAGGTAACAGGCTATAGTCATGTAAAAATAGCAGATCAACGTTACCCAACTACTACCAACATATCCAAGGGTAGGGATTAGCAGGTAGTTTAATGTAATGGTGATGATGACCCCGCCAACAGTGATGAGTGTTCCATAATGTGTTTTGTCGGTAAGCTTATACCAAACACTTAGATTATAGTATACCCCAAGAAACAAATATCCGGTAAGTAGAATAGGCACAATGGAAAGACCCTCCCAATATTCTTCGTTCCCGAGAAAATACTTAAGGATATCCAGATTGATACTGACTGCGAGTAGTAGGGTACAACAAACAATAATAAAGTAGTGATTTACCTTAGCAAAAAGTTGAGGAGAATTTTTGTCCGAAGCGTTAGAAAAAAAGAAAGGCTCTGCGGCATAACGAAATGCCTGCACCGCCAGACTCATTAACATGGCAAGTTTGTAACATGCACCAAAAATACCGAGTGCATAGTCTCCGCTTTTACCAGGATAAAAATCTTTTGGCAGCCACCACTCCAGCGTAAGACGAGAAAACATTTCATTCGTCATTCCGGCAAGTCCCATGAACATAATGGGGTATGCGTAACTTACCATGGACGGAGAAATTTTTCTATCAAAGGCCGGGCGCCAGGAAATTAATGTGGGCGCAAAGAATAAAAGGTAAAATCCATTCGCCAGTAAATTGGCTAACACCACATAGCCAACACCCACGGATGGATCGAACGAAACTTTTAGAAAGAAAAGATTTAATCCAACCAGAATTGAAATATTGATCAACTTACCTATAGCAAAACGGGAAGCCTTTTTTTCCAGACGTAACCTTGCGAATGGGATTGCTACGATAGCATCCACCAGCATGATGATCGCTAACCAAATCACCAGATCGGCATGTGTGGGGATTAGGAGGAATTGAGCGATTGGATTGGCCCACACGATAAAGAATATGGATAAGAGTACGCTGATGGAAACTACAATAGTTTGCGCCAGGTTGAAGACTCTTTTCTCATCGGCACAGGGTTTCGTGGCAAACCTAAAATAGGCAGTCTCCATCCCAAACATAAATACGATGTTGATCACCGCCACGTAGGCAAATAATTTGGTGATTACGCCATAGTCTTCGGGGGCAAAAACGCTGGTATGTAAGGGAACTAACAGAAAGTTAAGGAAACGAGGAACAATGCTCCCCAAGCCATAAAGCACCGTTTCACCCGCAAGTCTTTTAAGTTGATTCATGTAAAACCATGCCCGATTAGGGTACTATAGAAAATGCCAAGTTTAATATGGGATTTATTGGCCAAAAGTGGAAATAAGTTGCTATGGACATCAATTTATGGATATTAATTTGGGGAGGGTTACATATTACCGTAAATGTATATTATAAGGCCCTGATTTGAGATATTTTAACGAAATTTGCGGTTTGGTAATCTGTGTCCAATGTCTAAAACTGGCTTTTCTTCCTGGTTAATCATACTAGGGCTCTTATTTACAGGATATGTGCAAGCACAAACTTGTACCATTACTGCTTCTGGTGGATGGGGTACTCGAGTATGCAATGAAACGGGTTTAGCCCCGGGTGCGGGAAATACCATTATTATTAATTCTGGAGTTACCGTTACTACAAATAGTAACAACCAGGTACTTCATACTGGAAATGTGATAGTTTTTGGAACTTTAGATATTAATCATAATAACGTTGAATTAAATGGTAATGTAACGATTGAAAATGGGGGAATATTAGACATAACAGGTGGAAATGTTAGTTTAGGAACTTCTGCAAATTGTGGGTATACAGTTATTGTAAAAACAGGTGGTTTGATTGATGTTGGGACAACTGGTTCTGACAGATTAATCATTTGCGGGGTAGTGATATCACGGGGTGGAGGAGGATGCGGTTCATATCCAACAGGACCACTTCATTACTGTGAGCCAACTGGTGGCTTTACAGGACCCATAGCTCTTGATGAAACCGGTGATGCGGGACGTACCTTCACCTGGCTTGGTACAACAAGCAACTGGACAACCGCTTCCAACTGGAGCCCAACGAGAACTACGTTAACCACAGAAGATATTCTCATTTTTAATGCTACAGGCTCTATCAAAAATGTAACCAATGTTCCTACACAAACTGTTGGCAGAATTCAAGTCACCGGCAATTCCACGTATACATTTACAGACACTTCCCCGAGAGTACTTACGCTTTCAAACACCAACACTACAGTTGGCTCTGCCTTACAAATTGATAATGGATCGTCTCTTTCATTGGGTACCGGTGGTAATGCCCTAAGTTTAAATTTACCGGCCAATGGATTTGGAGAAATTGGTGGTCAGTTAAATCTCATCAATGGAAATTTTAATGTGAGCTCAGCTACACTCACCCTTCATACAAATTCAGCACCGTTAGCGCGCACAGGAGGTCAGGTAACGGTTAACGCAACTACAGTTTTTAATTTTGGCAATGCTTCATTTACGGGGGGTTCATCAATAGTATTGCCTGACAATATTTTTGTGGCTTCACCCATTACTATCGCTAGTCTTACCGTTAATAGGACAAACGGTGTAACGTTTGGTAATCAAGCAATAACAGTAGACAATAGCACAACCTTGACGTTAGGTAATTTAATTACAAATGCAAGCGGTTCCATACGGTATAGTACTACGGCAACCTCACCGGTTGAATCGAGTGCAAGTCATATTGTTGGCTATGCGGAGATGAATTTACGCGCTGTAGGTACAGGTGCTATTGACTTTCTGGGTCTTAATGTGGCTTCAGGCGTGGAGAATATTGGCTCCATGAGTATTGTTAGAAGAACGGGACCTTCAGGAATAAATACCTTTAATACAAACCAAAGCATAGCCTCTACATGGAACGTTACCATTAGTGGAAGTGAACCTACAAGTGGTAGAAACCTGGTATTTCGATGGTTACCGGAGTTTGACAACGTCACCAATTCTTTAAACCGGTATCAGTCTTATATTTTTGATTCCGGACCGGGATGGACAGCCTTAGGGCCACTGGCTAATCTTACCGCCACAACACCATTGCGTCAAACAGCAGCTGCGCCTACCGTGAAATTGAATGATGCTTTTACCGTTACGGATGAATCTCAAACACTACCGATTGTTCTCCTTTATTTCCGGGCCTCAAGTGTAGCAGAAGGAATTCTAACGGAATGGGCAACCTCCAAAGAAGAAGGATTTGATCATTTTGAAATTGATCGCGCCAGCAGCAACTTAAATTTTTCAACCCTTGCGGAAGTACCTGGAGCAGGGTACAATACAACCACCTATCAGGAGTATTCCTGGATGGATGAAAATCCACTAGTGGGTCATAATTATTATCGACTGAAAGCGGTTGATTTAGATGGGAGTTATGAATATTTTAATGTGGTATTTGTTGCCACTACAGGAAAAAGAGGATTTTCAGTTTTCCCTAATCCTTTTAACGGCAGGAATCTTAAGTATAGAATCAACTTTGATTTCACTCCCGGGGATAGAATTATCTTAATGAATAGTATGGGAAGGGAGATTCAAAGCTCACCGGTTTCAAGTATTGAGGATTACCTCAACCTTTCAGAGTCTTTAAAGCCAGGGGTGTATTTTGTGAAATATTCATCCGCAGGATTTGAGCAAAACGTAAAATTTGTCGTTCACTAGGTAAACCCTGGAATTTGACTTATTTTTAGGTATCCCCACTAGGTTACGTATTGACTTTTTAGTCAATTTATTCATTGATTTACAATACTTTATCCAATTATCAATAGTATTGTAATTGAAGATATGAAAACCCTCTTGATCATCTTCATTTTTTCAATTGTTGCCTGTAATGTAATTGCACAGACTACACTAAATACTAGTGGGGATTGGGACAATGCCGGTAACTGGACAGCTGGAAATATTGGGGATATTGTTACGGAAGACGTTTTTTTTGACAATAACACCGATGGAACCATTCGCCCAGGCTTCAACTATACGATTGGTAATTTAACTTTAGGGAACAGCTGTAGTTTAACCATCGATGCAGCGGGTACGCTAAATGTGGGGGATGCTTCTAATCCAAGAAATTTAATCGCTAATAATGCCGCCTTTGTTACAGTGACAGGAACCCTTATTGTTTGGGGGGATGTGGTGGTGAACAACAATCTTGATTTTACTATTACTGGCACCGTGATAATAAAGGGCAATTTGGTGATGATAAATGGTGCCACTCTAGCCGTTTCCGGAAATCTTACCGTTGATGGGAATTTTACCGGGGGCAATAATACAGACGTAACCATTACCAACGGTGGGGGTATTGCGGTAGGAGGGACAGTTGTTGTTGACAATAACTCTGATCTTATCTGTGTGGATCCTCCTGCTCCCGGTGATCAATGTGTCGGAGCATTCACTATTGGGGTAGGGCCGTGCACCGGGCCTCCATCATTTTGTGGAACGGGTGTGTTGCCCATTCGCTTACTCTACTTCACGGCTACCGTAGAGAACGATCAGTCAAACTTGCTCTGGGCAACCGATATGGAGGAAAATTTTGATCATTTCGAAGTTCAGCGGTCTATATCCAGTAGTCTTAACTTTGAAACAATCGGTGAAGTGCAGGGTGCAGGGTATAATACAGTTACCCTTCAGGAATATAATTACATTGACCCTACTCCTCAAATTGGAATTAATTACTACAGACTTAAAGCAGTTGATTTAGATGGAACCTTTGAATACGCTGGAATTGCAGCCGTAATTTTCAATGGATTGAAAAAGTTTGAAGTTTATCCAAACCCTGCTAGTGGAGAGCAAATCAGTTTTGTCACTAACTTTTCGCCTTCGGAAGTAGATCGGATTGTATTGATTTCATCTACAGGCAAGCTCATTTTGGATAAACCGCTATCCGGTATGCATGAGCGTACCATCAAAGAGTCACTTCAATCGGGTATTTATTTTCTTCGTTATACTTCACGGGATTACGTGAGAACAATTCGAGTAGCTGTTCATTGAGCCAATCCCTAAGCCTCTAACGCCAATAACTCGGGAAGTTTTTTTAGGATTTCATCCGTCATCTCTTTCAACCCAAATTGATGTTTCCATCCCCAATCCTTTCTGGCGGCAGAGTCGTCAATGGATTTTGGCCAACTATCGGCAATGGCTTGACGGAAATCCGGATTATAAGTTATCGAAAACTCAGGGATATGTTGTTTAATTTCACTGGCAACCTCTGCAGGCGAAAAACTCATGGATGAAATATTGTAGCTCGAGCGTATTCTGATTTTTTCCGCAGGCGATTCCATGAGGTCAAGTGTTGCTTTTACAGCATCATCCATGTACATCATGGGGAGATAGGTATCCGCTTTAAGAAAACATTCAAATTTTTTATCCGTCAACGCTTTAAAATAAATATCTACTGCGTAGTCGGTTGTCCCTCCTCCCGGTTTGGTTTTGTATCCGATCAGTCCGGGATATCGAAGACTGCGAACGTCCACACCCATTTTACGGTGATACCACTCACACCAACGTTCACCGGCTTGTTTACTAATACCATAGATCGTGGTAGGATCCATGATGGTATCTTGCGGAGTATTGAGTTTGGGTGTTGTAGGTCCGAAAGCAGCAATGGAACTGGGCCAGTAAACTTTATCCAGTTTGTATTCTACGGCCGCATCCAATACATGAACGAGTCCGTCCATATTTAAATGCCAGGCAAATTTTGGATTTTTCTCTCCCGTAGCTGAGAGTACGGCAGCCAAATGGTAGATCTGAGTGATTTTATTTTTTTGGACGAATTCAAAAAGATTCTTTTGTTTAAGAACATCCAGAATTTCAAAATTTCCTTGTGAAAGGATACCCTGTGGATCTTTAATATCGGTGGCGATTACATTTTCTTTTCCATACAGGTTCCATAAACCTTGCGTGAGTTCGGACCCCAATTGGCCTCCTGCTCCAATGATCAGAATCTTGTGTGGCTTCATAAACTGTGGCCGAAAGTTAAATAAAAATACGATTTCACTACCAGTTGTTAGGCACAGGTTATGAGAACAATTACCTTTGAATCGTGAATTTTGAAACGTTTCTTTCCAGTAAGAAAATTGATAGTAGTGCCTTTCAAAAGGCTGAGCCTTCCCGGTGGGAGGAGTGGAAAGCAGAATTTGATAAAATACATCCCAACAGCTTCACTACACAGAAGCTTTATCTCATTAATCCAATCCGTAGAAAGTATCCCTTAAGACTATTATAATATCAGCCCTATGTATAAAAAACTTCAACCCGTATTGCAGAAAGAACTGGATTCCATTCGTGAAGCTGGCCTGTTCAAAAAAGAAAGGATTATTGTAACCCCCCAAGGCGCGGACATAAAAACACAGGATGGTAAATCAGTAATTAATTTTTGCGCCAATAACTATCTGGGGTTATCCTCACACCCGCGTGTGATTGAGGCGGCTAAGCGCGCCATTGATACCCATGGTTTTGGCATGTCATCGGTACGATTTATTTGCGGTACGCAGGATATACATAAGGAGCTCGAAAGGAAGATCTCTGAATTTTTAGGTACGGAAGACACAATTTTATATGCAGCAGCTTTTGATGCCAACGGTGGTGTATTTGAACCCGTATTCGGAGAAAAAGATGCCATCATTTCCGATGAGTTGAATCATGCATCCATTATTGATGGAGTGAGGCTGTGCAAAGCCATGCGCTATCGGTATAAGCACAACGACATGAGTGATCTGAAACAGCAGTTAGACGATGCCCGAAAAGCGGGAGCCAATCAGATTATTATTGTCACTGATGGAGCCTTCTCGATGGATGGAACCATTGCTCAACTGGATAAAATTTGTGACCTGGCCGATCAATATGAAGCATTGGTAATGACGGATGAGTGTCACTCTTCAGGATTCATAGGGAAGACCGGTCGGGGTGTTCCTGAGCATTGTGGCGTGATGGGGCGCGTGGATATTATTACCGGAACATTGGGTAAAGCTCTGGGGGGTGCCTCCGGTGGATTTACTTCCGGGCGTAAAGAAATAATTGAGATGCTTCGTCAGCGCTCACGACCGTATTTGTTTAGCAATACCCTGGCACCCTCGATTACCGGGGCATCTATTGAGGTATTCAACATGCTTTCGGAAACAACAGCCCTGAGAGACAAACTTGAGCAAAGCACAAAATATTTTCGTGATAAAATGACGGCCGCTGGATTTGATATTAAGCCTGGCGTGCACCCTATTGTTCCCATTATGTTATACGAAGCTCCCTTAGCGCAGAAATTTGCTGAGCGTTTATTGGAAAAAGGAATTTATGTAATTGGATTTTTCTTTCCGGTGGTGGCGAAAGGCAAAGCGAGAATCCGCGTGCAGATATCGGCAGCCCACCAACGTCATCATTTGGATAAAGCAATTCAGGCCTTTACGGAAGTGGGTAAGGAATTGGGCGTGCTGAAATAAAAGTTTGAGTTGTTTTAAGCCTGATTCAAACCATTTTCCCCCATTACACTTATTGTATAATTTGATCGGGCATATCAGACTAAATCCTTTTTTTGGTTTTAGTGATTCACTGTGAGAATTATATTTATATTTCATCAGTTTAATGTACCCCGTCATGATTAATAAAATTTTCCTTTTCGCACTTTCGGTATTGTTGACTTTCTCTCTTCATGCTCAACGAACTAAGAAGGCCCAGCCAATGACTACTTCTTCTGCAACAGCCATCGACTTAAATGATTATTTCAAACCTGTAAAATGGAGAAGCATTGGTCCCTTTCGCGGAGGTAGGTCCAATACGGCAACAGGAGTGGTAGGAGATATCAATACCTATTACATGGGTACAACAGGTGGCGGGGTATGGAAAACGGATGACTTGGGTGTTACCTGGCGTAACATTTCGGATGGAGCTTTTAAAACCGGCTCTGTAGGAGCTATCGCGGTCTCCGAAAGTGATCCGAATGTTGTGTATGTAGGAATGGGTGAACATGCTGTTCGCGGTGTGATGACACACCATGGGGATGGTGTATATAAGTCAACCGATGCTGGGAAATCATGGAAAAAAATCGGACTGGAGTTAACACAACATATTTCCAGAATTGCCATACACCCGAAGGATCCAAACGTTGTATTTGTTGCCGCACAAGGAGCATTGTATGGAAAATCGCCAGAACGTGGAGTATTTAAATCGATCGATGGTGGAGCTTCTTGGAAAAAGGTCTTATATGTCGATGATCAATCTGGATGTGTTGAACTATCCATGGACATGAATAATCCAAGGATACTTTATGCAGCAATGAATGAATATGGTCGATTACCATGGAAAGTAATCAGTGGGGGCTCGGGCAGCGGACTTTACAAATCAATGGATTCCGGTGAGACCTGGGAAAAAATTCAAACCGGGTTACCAAAGGAATTAGGAAAAATGGCTGTTGCGGTATGCCGTTCAAACTCAGACAAGGTTTACCTTCTGTTAGAAAGTAATTCAGACAAGGAGTTAGGAGGTTTATTTGTATCTACGAATGCCGGAAAGAACTGGTCACGCGTAACAAACGATCACCGTCTGGTTCAACGGGCCTGGTATTACATCGAGTTGTTCACTGATCCTCAGGATGAGAATACACTCTATGTCCTCAGCGCACCGGCATTACGGTCAATTGATGGTGGAAAAACATGGGAAGATATTTCCGGGCGGCACGGAGATTATCACGATATGTGGATCAATCCCTCTAATTCTAAAAATATGGTAATCGCAGATGATGGTGGAGCATCCATCAGTGTGAACTTTGGAAAGACCTGGTCTCTGCAAAGTAACATGCCTACTGCACAGCTTTATCGGATCAATGTAGATAACCAGTTTCCTTATAATATCTATGCTGGTCAGCAAGATAATTCATCAGTGAAGATCGCAAGCCGTGAGTTAGGAAGTGGTGGAATAACAACCGATAGCTGGACATATTCTGCCGGGGGTGAAAGTGCCTTCCTTGCATTTAATCCCAATGATCCTCGCTATGTGTTGGGTGGTAGTTATCAGGGTACCATCGAGGTTCTAGACACGAAGGCAAAAGCGGCAACGAATATCATGGCTGCGCCAATTCAATATTTGGGTGAAGATGCAAAGGATATCAAATACCGGTTCAACTGGAATGCACCCATTATCTGGTCGAAGCATGAGCCCAATACATATTACCATGCTGGCCAGCATTTATTACGAACAACTGATATGGGTTTAACGTGGACTGAAGTTTCACCAGACCTTACCAGAAATGAAAAAGAAAAGCAAGGTAAAGGTGGAGGGCCTTTTACGAATGAAGCGGTTGGAGCAGAAAACTATGGAACGCTAAGCTATGTGATGGAGTCCCCGCATGAAAAAGGGGTTATTTGGACTGGCAGCGATGATGGTTTGGTACATGTCACCCGAGACAATGGTGCGAGTTGGCAAAATGTTACTCCGGTGGGTTTGCAGGAATGTCTCATCAATGCCATTGAAGTTTCACCTCATGATCGGGCCACAGTTTATATTGCCACTACACGCTACAAATTTAATGATCATACGCCAGGGCTTTACAAGACTACAGATTATGGTAAAAGCTGGACAAAGATTAGTAGTGGTATTCCTAACAATGCATTTACTCGTGTAGTTAGAGAAGATGACAAACGCAAGGATTTACTTTTTGCGGGCACGGAATTGGGCGTATTTATTTCCTGGAATGGCGGCAAAGAATGGAAACCCTTTCAATTGAACTTACCAATAACGCCTATCACTGATCTGCGGATCCACCAGGGTGACCTTATTGCGGCAACTTCGGGAAGATCATTTTGGATTTTAGATGACCTGGGATTGGTTCGCCAATACAAAATTGAAGGTGGAGATTTCATGCTTTTCCAACCCGAAGATGTTATGCTGGCAAACGGTTCAAGTGAATTGGATAGAACATCAGCAGAATTTAATGGTACTCATCCGGAACGAGGCGTTAATCCGGCCACGGGTGCCGTTATTTATTACCGCCTTCCTGAATTAAAGACTAAAGAGAATATTGTAATGGAAATTAAAGATGCGCAAGGTAATTTGATTCGAAGCTTTAGTTCTATTCCGGATTCTACTTTTTTAAGTTACGATGGAGGCCCTCAGGCAGAGCCGGTTCTGACAAAATCTAAAGGACTTAATCGCTTTGTTTGGAACCTCCGTTATCCAACCATGCCAGGTGTACCAAATGTATACATCGAAAGCAGTTACCGGGGTCACAAAGCATCTCCCGGAAAATATTCGATCACATTAAAAGTGGGAGAGCAGATATCGACAACCAATTTTGAAATTCTCCCCAATCCACTGTACCCAACGGATGCAAAAGGGTATCAGGAATATCATGCTATTATGAGCGGTATGGAGAGCGAATTGATTAAGATGCATCAACTGGTGAACATCCTGGATGCCAAACGACAACAATTGGATAAGCTCCTCTCTACAATACCTGCAGATGAAAAATTTAGTGCACTTCAAAAGCAGGGCATGGAATTAAGTCAACGAATGAAGCAATGGGATGAAGCCATGATTCAGCGTAAGTCAAAGGCCTATGATGACGTGGAAAACTTTCCCAACAAGTTTACCGCCAATTATATGTTCTTGATCAATCAGACGGAAAGTGATATACCAAGAGTGAATAAACCCTCGTTGGATAGACTTAAGGAACTCAATTCAGAATGGGCTGTATTACAGAAAAAAGCCCAGGAAATTTTGGATAAAGAAATTCCAGCCCTCAATAAGCAACTTTGGGATGCGGGAATAGGGGCAGTTTGGATGAAGTGAGTTGAAAAGCAAATGAGAATAATGGATATCTACTAAATCCCAAATTCCTTTTTACGTTTGCTTACAATCTCACCCATTTTGGTTGTGTCTTGTACCAGCAAATCGTAGGCAGGCTCTACATTTTTAGATGGGAAAAAATAAATAGGGCTTTTCCTGGTTTTCAGTTTCATCTTGTATAAATGAAAAATAGGAACGAGTTGAATGGATTTTACTTCTGACCATTCTACCCGTACATTTTTTCCTCCTTCCAAGACCACAATTTTATTTTTTCCAACAGCCACACGCCTCATACAGGCAAGGAGGTAAAAAAAGAAGACCATAAATATGGAGCCGATGCAAAGAAAAATAAAGGAAGCCGAAGCGTTTTTGGGTGTGTCAGGAAAAGTGAAGTACAGTACTGCCGATACGGTCCATTGTAACAATCCGAAGCCGAGAAAAAAATACTTAGCAAAGTAGAACTTTACCGGACTGGCTTCTTTCAATTTTCCCATTACAATACCTCCCTTGTTTTTAAAGCTCAATAAAGGTACAAAGAATGTTAGGAAAAATAATTAATCCCTGATTGGTTGAATGACGGATTAAGTTTTTGCCTCTTCTGTTTCTTCTTCCGGAACATCTTCCCAGTTCGTAGGCTCTTCATTATGCAGGTACTCCAGAATTTTTTTCTCAACCTGTTTTAGCCTAAGACCACGAATAAATTTTCCATTACGGGCAAGAATGAGGCGACCCGTTTCTTCCGATATAGCCATGACGAGCGTGTCTGTATTTTCTGACATTCCGATGGCTGATCGGTGACGTAAACCATAATGAGGTGGCAAATGATCATTCTCACTTACGGGCAATACGCATCGGGCGGCTTTGATTCTTCCTTTATAGATGATCGCGGCACCGTCATGCAACGGACTATTTTTATTGAAGATGGAGAGCAATAACCCTTTGGTGACCTCGGCATCCAGTGCATCGCCTGTCTCAATGTAAAATTTCAATTCCGTGTCGCGGGAAAAAACAAGAAGTGCACCCGTTTTGGTTGCTTTTAATGTCTTAGCAGCCTCAATCACTTGATGAATATCAAAATCATCATGGTAATCATGCCTCCAATTGGCCAGATTTTTAAAAAAGTTCTCACGAAACTCAGTACCTCGTCCAATCACCAGCAGAAATTTTCTGATCTCCGGCTGAAAAAGGATAATCATAGCCAACACGCCAACACCCATAAATTGGCCGAGGATTGTGGCCAGTAATTCCATTTGAGCTGCCCGAACAATTAAATACACCAGATAGAGCGCCAGGATGCCCAGGAAAATATTAACAGCAATACTTCCACGGATCAGCTTGTACACCTGATAGAGCAGGACGCTCACCAACGCAATATCCACCAGGTCAACCCAGGTAACATCCAGAAATCCGATTTTAAAAAGAAGAATCATGCGTATACAAAAGTACTAAACTCCTGTTTGCTTTAGGAGATTGTATAAAGGTTTAAGTATAGTTTCACTACTTCCATTGCCTCCTTCACATCGTGTACCCTGAGAATGGAAGAACCTTTCAGCAGGGAAGCCATGTGCAAGGCGCTACTTCCATTTAACGCTTCTGCTGGTGTAGTCCCCAACGTTTTCCAGATCATGGATTTGCGTGATAAACCCGTTAGTATAGGCTTGCCTAAAATTTTAAAATAGTCAAGATGCTGAAGAATTTGAAAATTTTGCTCTACTGTCTTAGAAAAGCCAAACCCCGGATCGATGATAATGTCCTTAACCCCGAGTTGATGAAGGGTGTAAATTTTCTGTCGGAAGTGATCTGTTATTTCTTTTATCAGGTTTTCGTATTCAGTCAAACTCCTCATCGTTTGGGGGGTGCCGCGCATGTGCATGGCAATGTAGGGAACCTGAAGTTCGGCAAGGGTATTAAACATGCCGGTATCTAATTCCCCCGCTGAGATGTCATTGATTAGGTGTGCTCCCTCTCCTATAGCTTGTCGGGCCACGGTCGATCGGAAGGTATCGATAGAGATAATGGCAGTTGGAAATTTTTTAACGATAAGCTTCACCGCATGAAGGGTGCGCGATAGTTCCTCTTCTTCCGAAATATCCTTTGCCCCCGGACGTGAGGAATACCCTCCAACATCTATGAAGGTTGCTCCCTCTGTTAACATTTTTTCTGTCTGCTCCAGAATTTCGCGGTCTGTTGTAAATCGGCTGGCTCCGTAAAAGCTGTCGGGCGTTACATTTAAAATGCCCATCACCCTGGGTATTGTTAAATCAACAATGCTGCCGCGAATGTTCAGTGTTTTGTTTGTTGAAAATGCCGTATTTTGCCCCGTTGATTTCACGTTCATGAATGAAAAAACTTCCATCGAATATAAGCAGGTAATTAGTAATTGTAAGACATTGTTTGTCAAGAAGACGCGCGACTATGGTACAGCCTGGCGTATTCTGCGATTGCCCTCCATTACCGACCAGATTTTTATTAAGGCACAACGTATTCGCAGTATTCAGGAAAAGGGGGTACAAAAAGTTGGCGACCCTATTACCGATGAGTTTATCGGAATCATCAACTATTGCATCATTGCACTTTTGCAAATTGAGTTAGCGGATTCCTCTAGAACAGAAATGACTGCTGAGGAATTAGACCCCCTGTATACGAGCGCTGTTGAGGAAACCTTTGCACTTCTTCAGGATAAAAATCATGATTATGGGGAAGCCTGGCGGGAGATGCGGGTGGGTTCTATTACGGATATTATTCTTATGAAATTGTTAAGAGTGAAACAAATTGAAGATAACGATGGTAAAACATTGGTGAGCGAGGGGGTAAAAGCAAATTATCAGGATATGATAAATTATGCGGTGTTTGCCTTAATATTATTGAAAGAAAGTAAAAACTAATAAGAACATGGTAGGGAAAATTATAGATCAGTTTTCAAGATTCTTTGTTGGAGGACTTTTTATTTTCTCCGGCCTGATCAAACTCAATGATCCGGTGGGTACTGAAATTAAGCTCGAAGAATATTTTGAGGTATTTGCAACGGACTTCGGATCATTCTTTGAGGTGTTTATTCCGTATGCGATGGAAATTGGAATGATTCTGATTGTGTTGGAAATTGCACTGGGTGTAGCCGTATTGATCAACTATCGCATGCAATTGACAACCAAAGTATTATTGATCCTTATTCTCTTCTTCACTTTCTTAACTTTTTATTCAGCCTACTTCAACAAGGTTACGGATTGCGGTTGTTTTGGCGATGCGATTAAGCTAACGCCCTGGCAATCTTTTTTCAAGGATCTGATTCTGATTGTATTCATCCTGCATTTGTTTTGGTATCGTAAGCTTTTTGGTCCTGTGTTGCGAACCTTGGAAGGTCATGTAGTGATTGTAGGAGTAACAGCCCTTAGTTTCTTTTTAGGAATTTATGCCGTTCGCCATTTACCGTTTATTGATTTCCGAGCGTATAAAATCGGGAATAATATCCCGGAGCAGATGAAGCCGCAGGAGCAACCCATCATTGAGTACGTGTTTGAGAAGGATGGTAAGGAAGTCTCCTCAACACAATTTCTGACAGAGCAGGAGGGGTATACGTATAAGACTTCCCGTGTTACGAATGAAGAAAAAGCAACTCCAAAAATTACTGATTATGCGGTCACGAGCGTGGATGGAGAAGAGTATACACAACAGACGTTTACAGGGGTAAAATTATTGATCATTATGTATGATGTTCAGCATGCGTCTTCCAGGAACATTGATCGGGTTCGTGCCCTGGCAAAAGCACTGGAAGGTAAGGTTGAAGTCATGGCCCTTACCTCATCTTCCGGAGCAGATTTTGAAGCCTTTCGCCACGAGCACCAATTGGCCATCCCGTATTACTTTGCTGATGCAACAGTGTTAAAGACAATTGTGAGGTCAAACCCCGGACTAACCCTTTGGGTAGACGGAACGGTGAAGGGCATGTGGCATCACAATGACACACCTGAGGCCAATGACGTGTTGGAGTTACTATGAAGTTATTCCTCATCGGTTTAATGGGTTCTGGAAAAAGTGTTATGGGTAAGCGCATTTCACAATCTGTTCAATTGCCCTTTATTGATCTGGATGATGAAATCGAAAAGGAAGTAGGAATGAAAATTCCGGAAATTTTTTCAACTAAGGGTGAAGACTATTTCCGAACCCTGGAAGCCTCGGCATTAAGGAGATACAGTGAGACAAAGGAATTTGTCATGGCCACGGGAGGAGGGGCTCCTTGTTTTCATGACAATATGGAGTTCATTAATAAAACTGGTACGAGTATTTTTTTAAATACTCCCATAAAAGATATTCTTAATCGAATGGGCAAACATCAAAAGCAAACCAGGCCCATGTTAGCGAATGTGCCGGAGGAAAAATTAGAAGGAAAACTAATTTCTTTACTGCAAAAGCGATTGCCATTCTATCAACAAGCGCATATCATGGTGAATGGTACCACGGACACGGCATGGGATATTCTTCAACTACTTCATCCTAAAAAGTAAAACCCAGCGTTAACATTCCGCTGGTGGTTTTGTTGCTGAGATCTGCCACCGGACCGGTGCCATCCTGAAAAACGTAAGGGCTGAATGAGCTTTCACTTTTGCTATTCAACCAGGCTATGTCAATAAAAAATTTAGCAAACCGCACACCTGCTCCTGTGCTAAACGTGGTGATTTTTCGATCCACATCGAATTCTGTTTTGTATGGATTGTTTTGAATGTTATACCCACCCCGCAAACGGAAAATGTTATATCGAAATTCAGCCCCCATGCGGTAGTTGATTACATTGGTATAATAAAAGGAAATGTCTTGATTTTCAGGGCTAAAGGAGACCCCCGGTGTATCGGAGTTGTATTTTGACTTGCTGTAATTCACAAACTCAATATCGCCTGTAACAAATCCATACTTACCAATAAAGAATACGGCTCCCGTACTAAATTTTAGTGGAGTTGTCAGGCTGTAATCTGCAATAAGGGGCTCTGACGACTCATCCTGATAACCATAACCCGCACTCGCATTCCAATCGGCCCGAAGCCTAGCACTGTACGAGTCGGAAAGCTCGTAATACGTGGGTGTTACAAAGGAAACCCCAACTTGCATAAAATCAACCGGACGATAAATTAAGCCAAGGGTGAAGTTTACACCCGTTCCATCAATATCAATATCCTCATCCAGTTCTAAGTTATTTAAAGGATCATAACCAGGATATTCGCTAAAGCTATAGTCAGACTCCTGGTACGTAGTGGAGTACTTATATCTAAGTGTGGTTATCCCCAGTGAGGCGCCAAAAAATAATTTATCATTAAAATTTCCTCCATAGGCTAATGACCACTGATATTGAGCGCCTGTTACATTTACTTTTTGAGATCGGTTAAGAGTGCGAATATCTTCCACACCATTATTCCACAGCGTATCCAAATCAGAAAAGTAATTAACGTAATCATCCGGTGCTACAGGGTTGGTATTATTGGGGTCTTCATTGATAGGAGTAATGAGGTATGTGAGGTATGCCAGGCCTTCGGGCACATCAAAACTCAACAATGGAATATCGGGGTAGCCAGGTACTTCGTTAATTGAATAGCCCGCTGCCCTTTCTTCGAAATAATCAATGATGGATGAAACATCATCAATACCCTCATACTGAAACGTAGTATTAAAATCATTTGTCCGTGTCATGGTACCACCAAACGATCCACCCAGAAACCCACCCTTCTCGGTGGGGATGTGATGCACATAACTCAATCCTGGAATATTGAAGATATTTTTTGAATCATTTGAAGTTGTTCCGAGATGCTCTGCGTCAGTCTTGTACGTATTCAAAGCAGTGCTGAACGTAAATTCTGAGCGATTGTACATTCCAAGTCCCGCAGGGTTTGAAAGTGCTGAACTAAAATCTCCTCCCAGCGCGATCTGTGCACTGCCCATGGCTTGAATGCGCGCACTCCCTCCAAGTTTCGTGCGGCTAAACAGCAGTGCATTTTCTACAAATCCCTGCGCCCACCCCTGAACACTCAAGGACATAAAAATAACAGTAAGGCACAGCCTGAATTGTAATTTCATGGTGTTAATACTGGATGATTAATCCCTTCCCCGGCTAGGCCGTGAACCTGAAGAGCTACCGGATGACGACCGTGAAGGGGTATAGCTTCCTCCTGAACTGCTGCGGGAAGGTGTCGAATACGTTGTGCGGCTCTCCCGGCTATTGCTGTTGTAAGACTCACGCGTTCTGGTAGGACTGGAAGATTCCGTTGGACTTGTATAACGATCACGCGTGTACCCGCCAGTAGTGTTATCGAAAGTGGATGTTCTTTTGAAGGGCTTTACATAATATTCATCTGCCGTTTGTCGCGTGCGACCATTGGGCGAACCATTATTATTGGTTGTGGCAACCCGTTGACGAGATTGTTGCGTGGGTGTTACCAATGCAGAGTGACGCGATGGCCGTTTACCATAGTTTGGTTTCGAGGCCTCTGAATAATACCCACCATTGTTATAATAGCTTGGATATCCATAATAACCATAGGGAGAATAAGAATTGTAAGGATTATAATAGGAACTGCCCCATCCGTACCCGATACCAAAACTCATTCCTGGGCTATACATATTTCCCCAGGTATACCCGAGCGACATCGTCCATCCGGGACTGCCGGAATAATATGGATTCATATAGGGGTTGCAATAACCGTAGTAAGGACTGTAAAATGAATTATACGCGGAGGCTCCATACCAACTATTTTGGTAGTTGGAGTTTAGATTGCTGGAGTAGTTATTATAAGTGCCACCACTATAGGAATCATAGGTGTTTGCCGGTGCATACCCCTCTATATAGTAATTTTGTTCATCCTCGCTAGCCTGAGTAGAGTTAGATCGTGAAATATATTCAGGGTTTATTGTCCGGGCTGAATAGCTATCGGTAGGATTAACAGATGGCGAGGGGGTAACTGCTTCCTCCACCGTAGGCTCATCAAAATTCTTTTTCTTAAACGCCTTATAATCTTTATCAATTTTATCGTTGATGGACGCAACGGCATTTTCAGCCTTCAGCTTTTCCCGATCTTTCGACTTAAAATACAAGTCATCATTTTCCGCTTGCTGTGCCGATACATTGAATGTCAACATGGTTACCAGTAAGCCTCCAATCACAATTCTTGTTTTCATAATGCCGGTTATTAGGTGCTACAACTATAACGTTTAAAAAGCCGAAAAGTGTTCCAGAAAGTTACAAAAACGAAGGCGTAAAGCCTATTAAATTACCCCCGTCCCCTTTAATCCCATTGATCCTGCTTTATATTTGCCGAATACTTTAAAAAAGGCAATAATTATACCAACATGGGTAAAGAAATACCAAGCCGAAGTGAAGACTATTCACAGTGGTACAATGAGTTAGTGAAGAAGGCGGATTTGGCCGAGCATTCTGACGTTCGCGGGTGTATGATCATTAAACCATACGGCTACAGCATCTGGGAAAAAATGCAACAGGCCCTCGACAAGATGTTTAAAGATACGGGTCATGTGAATGCCTATTTCCCACTTTTTATCCCTAAATCTTATTTGGCACGTGAGGCCAGTCACGTGGAAGGATTTGCGAAGGAGTGCGCTATTGTTACACATTATCGGTTGAAAAATGCTGAAGATGGCAGCGGTGTAATTGTTGACCCCGATGCTAAATTGGAAGAAGAGCTGATTGTCCGCCCAACATCTGAAACAGTAATCTGGAACGCTTATAAGAAATGGATTCAATCCTATCGCGATCTTCCTTTGCTGATCAATCAGTGGGCCAACGTAGTACGGTGGGAAATGCGCACGAGATTATTTTTACGGACGTCTGAATTTTTATGGCAAGAAGGTCATACCGCACACGCCACTTCAGATGAAGCTGTAAAGGAAACCTTACAAATGTTGGATGTATATGCTGAGTTCGCAGAACATCATATGGCGTTGCCTGTAATTAAAGGCCGAAAGTCAGAAGGAGAAAAATTTCCTGGAGCGATAGATACCTATTGCATTGAAGGAATGATGCAGGATGGGAAAGCATTGCAAGCAGGCACTTCACATTTTCTTGGACAGAATTTCGCCAAAGCATTTGATGTTCAGTTTGCCGGTAAAGACGGTAAGTTGGAATATGTGTGGGGAACATCGTGGGGCGTGAGCACGCGCTTGATGGGTGCGTTGGTCATGGCACACTCCGATGATGATGGATTGGTGTTGCCTCCAAAGCTGGCACCTATTCAGGTGGTGATCGTTCCGATTTTTAGAAGTGAAGAGGAGTTGAAAGCAATTACCGTGAAGGTTGACGAAATTTCAAAAGAACTTCGTAAGCATAATATTTCTGTAAAATTTGATAGCCGCGATACGCACAAGCCAGGCTTTAAGTTTGCGGAGTGGGAATTGAAAGGAGTACCAGTTCGTTTGGCAATCGGTCCGCGTGATCTTGAAAATGGAACCGTTGAAGTTGCCCGGAGAGACACCAAGGAAAAGCAAGTGATGAAAATGGAGGAAGTAGCGGTGAATGTATTGGTGTTGTTGGATCAGATGCAAAAAGATATTTATCAGAAGGCACTGAAATTCCGTGACGAGATGACCACTCAGGTGGATTCCTTTGACGATTTAAAAAAGATATTGGACAGCAAGGGTGGATTTGCGTTGGCGCATTGGGATGGTACCAAAGAAACGGAGGCTGCAATAAAAGAAGAAACCAAGGCTACCATTCGTTGCATACCCTTGAATGGCGTGGATGAGGCCGGAGCATGCGTGTATTCAGGAAAGCCATCCGCAAGACGAGTACTTTTTGCCAGAGCATATTGAGCAGTTGTTGGTGGTGATCAGGTTACCTGACAAATTATTGTGTACTTTTGAATCCTTTTAAAAAGAGGTATGATTATGTGGTTAGTAGTTGCTGCGTTGATTCTTGCTGGATTAGCCCTCATCATTGTGGAGGTTGTGTTTATCCCGGGAACCACTGTGGTTGGACTTTTGGGCTTGATCTTCACTATTGTGGGCATCGCCTTTAGTTATAGCTATTTTGGAAATGAAGTTGGTTTTTATGTGATGCTAGGAACCGGAATTGTATCTGCGGGAGCACTTTATTTAAGTTTTAGAAAAGGTGCCTGGAATAAATTTTCCCATAAGTCTTCTATCGACAGCAAAGTAAATGAAGGGATGGCGGAAGTTTTATCCCCCGGTGAAGAGGGTGTTTCAATCTCTGTTCTTCGTCCGATGGGCTCAGCAGAATTCAATGGAAAAATATTTGAGGTAAAGACCACAGGCGATTATATTGCCAATGGTGTAAAAGTTAAGATCGTGAAAATTCGGTCGAATGAAATTGTCGTAGAACCCATTCAATAACAATAAATTAATAATATGGAAATCCCCGGTGTAGCACTCTTATTCATGGTTTTTGCAGGTATAATCCTGTTTTTCATTTTCTTGTATTTTGTTCCGGTAAACTTATGGATCACCGCACTCTTTTCTGGCGTGCGGGTTGGTTTGTTGGAACTGGTGTTCATGCGCATTCGTAAAGTTCCACCTCGTGTAATTGTGGATGCATTGATCACGGCTACGAAAGCGGGTTTGAAACTAACTTCAAATGATCTGGAAACACATTATTTGGCAGGTGGAGATGTACCCAATGTTATCCGTGCACTCATTTCTGCAGATAAAGCAAATATCAGTCTTACGTTTAAGCAGGCAACCGCTATTAATCTGGCGGGTCGTGATGTATTTCAAGCTGTTCAGATTTCCGTTAACCCAAAAGTGATCACTACACCAAAGGTTGCTGCCGTGGCGGCTGATGGTATTCAATTGATTGCCGTGGCGCGTGTTACCGTTCGTGCAAGCATCGCACAATTAGTGGGTGGTGCTGGTGAAGATACCATTTTAGCGCGTGTAGGCGAGGGTATCGTTTCCTCTATCGGTTCTGCTAAATCGCACAAGGAAGTATTGGAAAGCCCTGACAAGATTTCAAAATTAGTATTGTCACGTGGATTGGATGCCGGCACTGCCTTTGAAATTCTTTCCATTGATATTGCTGATGTAGATGTGGGCGCGAACATTGGTGCAAAACTTCAAATCGATCAGGCTACTGCCGACTTGAAAGTTGCAGAAGCAAGAGCGGAAGAAAGAAGAGCCATGGCTGTAGCATTGGAGCAGGAAATGATTGCGAAAGCTCAGGAAGCGCGTGCAAACGTTATACAAGCAGAGGCTGAAATTCCGAAAGCAATTGCTGAAGCTTTTGTGAAAGGTAATCTGGGTGTGATGGATTATTATAAGATGCAAAACGTTCAAGCTGATACTGAAATGAGACAGTCTGTTTCTGGTGGAGGTAAAGGCGGAACAAAGAAGGAATAGAAGTTAATAACCGATAAAGTAAAAGGGCCTTTTGGGCCCTTTTTTAATTTGTAATCTCCGTCCACTCTGATTTTTTCAATGCCAGGTATCGGTTTCTTTCCCAGTCGTATACCAGTTGATCATAGATTTGCGGAATGGTGCTAATACCTTGCAATGTCACCAAGCCGTATTTACCTTCTTGCTCAATAATGACATAGCCATTGTTAAGATCCAGGAGAGAATGGTATTTCGGGTGGAGTAAAACATTCCCATATTGATCAGCCAACCCGGTTAACTGATCAGAGGTGAGGAGTAACCTTCCATTCATCTGAACCTGTATCGATTGATAACGAGGGGGCAACACAAGCGTTCCTTCTTTTGTCAGTAAGCCAAAAAGCCCATTTTGCTTAATGAAAGAATACCCTTTCTTAAAAGGAGTTACCTCATCGTAGGTAGGTTGAATGAGAATCCGCTCATCGCGATTAATGAATCCCCATTTGTTTCTGATCTTCATGGCAGCAAGTCCTTCACTAAAGGGTTTGATGTCTTCATAACGATTGGCAATTCGTAACCGGCCCTCATCATCAATAAACCCATACCTCCCATTCTTTTTTATACCCCTGAGCCCTTCGGTAGATGGAAATATTGTTTCTGTTTCCTCGGTGGGCGGAAGTTGTCTGCTTACAATCCTGCCATCAAAATCAATCGTCCAGGTTCCTCCGGTAGATACCGATTCAATGAAATAATGATCATGAACTTCAATGGGGTTGCTGGTAAAATATAAAACCGTTCCTTCAAAGGAGCAAAGGAAAAGGGTGTTGCCGACCTTCTTAAAATACCGATCTTGATTAAGAAGCTTCAGACGATGCGGTTGCGGAAAGGCCAACCATTCTTCCTTGGTTGAAATGATGCCGTACTGACCTTTAAATTTTACAGAAAGTTGATTGCCTTGATACTCTGCTATACTATCATATACGCACGCAACGATTTCAACACCAAAATCATTAATAATACCCCAATACCCATTTTTAAGTACGCGATAAATTGATCCTTCTCTTCTGAGGATTGCATCGTATGCTTTTACAGTCTTTCGATACCCCAAGGTGTCACGCAACGCCCAAATTGTTTTATCAATTTTTTTTTCCTGGGTCAGGATATATCCTTCGTCCAGTACTATCCTTTGATAGGATGCGGGCAATACGATGCTGCCATTTCTTTTTAAAACCCCGTAATGACTCCCCGATTGAAAGATTGCTAGGTTATTTTGGAAGGGGGTCAAGGCGGAGTACAGAGCTTCATTGATGTTTTTGAAATCTGTATTGACCAAACGACTTTGTCCAGCATTCTCAATTTTAAACCTCCCTTCACCAAGAGAAACCAAGGAGTCGGCTTCAATTTGTTCGAGCAATTTATTTTGTGCATCTAACACAATCCATTGATCGGGCAGGCGAACCTTAACCGATTTCTGTTCGATGATTATTTCCCGATACTTCGCCTCTGATTTTAATTGCCCTTCCCGATCCATCAGTCCTTGTCTTCCGGCTTCGTAAATAATGGCCAGATTATTTCGAAACTGAGAAAGACTGTCAATGGTAAAACCTGTTATTTGTTTTCCGCTTTCTGAAAAAAGTGCCGTCTTTCCATCAAAATTCTCCACCGCATACCGCAGACTTCCAATCGGGTAAATATTTCTATACTGAAAGGGGATAAGGACTTTATTCTCAAGATCAATAAGACCATGTTTGAATAGGTTTCCATCCCGTATAAATGCGACAGCGCGAAGCGAATGAATTTTAACGCCCGTGTAGGAAAAAGGGATCACTATTTTTCCTTCGGTGCTAATGCAGCCCGTACTAATATGAAGTGATGCAGTTTGTTTACTGGCAACAATCAGTTGTCCTTCAGCAGGATTGATCGAGTAGTAATCAGCCGGGGTAATTCGCTGATTATTGACACTAATCACACCCCAGGACCCCTTGAGTTTGTAACCCGTAACCTGACCCGAAATAGAAAAACTTCCATTGCTCCAGCCCAACGCATCGTAGGTGGCTGGAATCATCACCAGGCCAGCTTGATTTTTTAGGCCGACTTTTCCATTTTCTTCAAACGTGACGAACGTATCAGCAAACGATAGAAGAGGAAGGAATAGGATGAAAAATAATAGTATCAGTAATCGCATTTAACTCCAAATATAAACGCGGAATGACATTTCCAGCATGTTTAATCGTTTTTAGAGAATTTTTCAGACCTTTGAGGAATTAAGAATCGATTAATAGAATTCATATTATGTACATCGAACAATTATATACGAATTGCCTAGCCGAAGCAGCCTATTACATTGAGTCAGAAGGACAAGCGGCTATCATTGATCCTTTGCGAGAAACAGAACCCTATATTGCCCTGGCAAAAAAGCGGGGCGCATCCATAAAATATGTTTTTGAAACGCACTTTCATGCCGACTTTGTATCAGGACATATCGATCTCTCCCGTAAGGTAAATGCACCAATTGTGTACGGCCCTGATGCTGAACCCCAGTATGACGTCATCAATGCAAAGGATGGACAGGAATTTATATTAGGAAAAATAAAGTTTACCGTACTTCATACACCCGGTCACACACCAGAGTCAACATGCTATCTTTTAACAGATGAAAGTGGAAAGCCACATGCTGTATTCACAGGCGATACGCTATTTGTGGGAGATGTAGGACGACCTGATTTATTGGATGGCGTGATGAGCCGGGAAGAACTGGCCAGCATGATGTACGATTCACTGAATAAAAAAATTAAAATCCTTCCGGATGAGGTAATTGTGTACCCTGCTCATGGACCAGGTTCGGCTTGTGGAAAAAATATTGGTAAAGAAACATTTTCAACCATTGGAGAACAGAAAAGATTCAATTACGCTCTTCAGGAAATGAGTCGTGAGGAGTTTATAAAAAAAGTTACCGATGGCATTTTACCTCCGCCTCATTATTTCTTTGAAGACGCTCGAATAAATAAAGTCGGATACAACCCCATAGAAGAGGTTATCAAAACTAATAAAAAGCCATTGTCAGTAGGTGAATTTAAAGGGGAAGTTCAAAAAGGCGCATTGATCTTGGACACGCGAACTCCGGATGAATTCGAAAAAGGATTTATTCCCGGATCTATAAACATTGGACTGAACGGACAGTATGCCGTATGGGTAGGTACCTTGCTTGAAATTGATCAACCTTTAGTGCTGATCACGGAGAAAGGTAAAGAGGAAGAGGCTGTACTTCGATTGGCACGGGTGGGTTATGAAAAAGTAGTTGGGTATTTGCAAGGGGGTGTTGCTTCCTGGGAGGGTACTTTAGATACTGTCAAAACCATCACGGCAGAAGAAATGAAATCGATGATGGGTAAAGGTGTTGAAGTGTTGGATGTTCGCAAGCCCGGTGAATGGAATGTATCTCGATTAAGGGATGCTACTTTTCTGTCCTTATCCGATATTCTGGAGAACCACCTGACACTCAATAAGAGTAATCCATACCTCGTACATTGTGCGGGTGGATATCGGTCCATGATTGCGATATCCGTGTTGAAGCATCAAGGATTCAAAGGTGAGTTATACAATATCCGTGGCGGGTTTGGAGCCATGCAACAGGCAGGATTACCGGTGGTAACAGATGAAGTAACGGTGTAAGTAGGAAACGATCAATTATTAGTAAGAGGCTGGAATTAACCGGCCTTTGATTTTATAAGTCGCTCGTAATCTTCCGGAGTGTCGATATCAACCGCCCCACCCTCAAATGGCATGGTGGAAGTTTTATGGAGATTGTGTTGAATAATTTTTTTTGCACCCTCTGTATCTGAAATCAACTGCAGTTCATGAAATAGTGCTTGTGAAAACAGTGCTGGAACACCTGCGCTACCTGCGTAGTACGAGGCAACGATGTCAGATTTTGTTTTCTTATACGTATGAGTCAACTGTTGCAGATGAGTTGATGTTAATAAGGGTTGGTCACACACCATCACCAGGATTCCCTTCAAACTTTTATTCTGAGTGAGAAGAAAATTAAGACCAGCTTTCAATGAACTCCCCATTCCCTTTTTCCACTCAGGGTTAAAAATAATTTCAACGTTCTGTTCATTCATCAGCTTACGATGAGCTTCTTCATCATAGCCAATCACGACATAAACTTTTCCAAGGTTGGATTCTAATGCCGTTGCTACGGTTCGAATTAAAAGAGGTGATCCGTCAATGAGCAATTGTTGCTTGGGTTGGCCTAATCGCGAAGAGGGCCCCGCTGCGAGAATCAAAATAGCTATCTCTTCCCTGCCTACACTTTGCTTAGGCAACATCATACTTTTAGTTGTTTGCTGTTTTTGATTGATTTTCAGCACCTATGTACATCTGTTTGAAAACCTGATCTGTAAGAGGATCGCGTTGGTGAATCGGACCGGGATTATATTTTAAGAATCCGCCCGATCGATTTGAAAACTTGCTTTGAATCTCCGCAACTATGGAGACAGCAATTTCATCAGGCGCTTCTGCGCCAATATCTAGGCCAATGGGGGAGTGAATTCGATGAAAGTCCTGTTCAGAGAGTATTACACCTTTTGCTTTAAATTCACCTTGCATTTTATCGAACCGCTTGCGGGGCCCAAGTATGCCGATATACGGTGTCTCAGTCTTCAAAAGTTTTAATAGTACATCCCGGTCATATTCATAGTTGTGCGACATGAGTACGCAGGCTGTATAAGGAGTAATGATAAAATAGCGGTCAATAAATTGACGCTCACATAGGGAGAGGTTGTCAACTGCCGGAAAAAATATTGGAGCAATGTGCGCTACGCATTCATCGGTCACACTTACTTCCCATCCCAATGACTTAGCGAGTGCACTTACCGGCCGGGCATCAAACCCTCCACCAAAAATGATTAATGAAATGGAGGGCTGTAACAGTTCAATGAATACCTGAAACTCTTGACCTTCGAAGGTATAGTTTTTTGCCTCTGACTTTCCTGAGTCAAATAATCCAATAAGATCTTTTTTCACAAACAAAGAAAGTTCATCATTTGAAAAGTGATTCTTAACCTCTCCTTTAGAGGTAATCAATAGTTTTTCACCCACTTCCGAACCGGCATAAATTGTGGCCATCGCTACCGGTTCATTTTGAAGGATGAGATTTTCAAAGAGTGTAACAGGATTCACCTTTTGTTCTGCCTGTATCGGCTCAATCAGCACATCGATTACGCCATTGCACCCCAGCCCAATGCCAAGATTTTGATTACTCTCCTCTCGGGTATCATACCTTACAGTCATGGGTTTTTGATCAAGCATTACCTGTCGGGCTTTGCGCAAGGCATCTCCCTCCAGACATCCTCCACTAATAGAGCCCACCCAGCGACCATCATCGGTGATGAGCATACGTGCTCCCGGGCTCCGATAGGAAGAACCCCTGACTTTTACCACGGTAGCCAGTGCAGCCTTTTGCCCGGTGCCTTGAATCTTTTGATACGCAGCGAGAATATTCCGTTGCTCTTTCATGTTGCTATCTGCAGGTTAAAAATTCTCTACTAGAGAATGTTACTGAACCGGCTCAACCGGGCTCGGTATTTCCAATGCGTTTTCCAACTCTTCGTCCTCTTCGTTATGCGAAAAATAATCGATGCCGAAGATTTCACCGATGTATTCTTTGAAGTGGAGAGTATCGCCCACATGTTTTTGTTCGTAATGATGACTGTGGCAATTCACCTTTAATATCTGACCCTGTTCAGTTTTTACGAAAGCGATCCATTGCTCGTGCTTTTCTGAAGTGACCATATAATCATACGATTTATACCGCATGTAGGGAAGTACATTGGGCCCTGCAGCATTTTTTGAAGGCATGTAGACTTTATCTACAATAATGCCTTGCATGATTAGTGGTTTGGAGAAGAAGATGTCGTATCCCAGCAATGCCAAAACAGTTAGTGTTGCTGAAAACACAATGAATTTTATAACCGTAAGTGAGGATGGTTTCGTCATGTGGTTAAGAATTAGCTTTAGCGGATAGACTTATCGGTAATTTATGAATCCTTTTACCGGTGGCAGCAAATATGGCGTTGCTAAGCGCTGCTGCAATCGGTGGTAGTGACATCTCACCTAACCCTTCAGGGTGTTCGTCACTTTCAACAAGATGTACCTCCACCGTGGGAGCATCTTTCATTCGCAACAATGGGTAATTGTTGAAGTTTGATTCTTTGGCTTTACCTCCTTCAATATGAATAGCTTGGTGTAAGGCTGCACTTAATCCATCAATTACACCACCCTCCAGCTGGTTCATGGCTCCACTCTTGTTAATAACAATTCCACAGTCCACCACACAAATCACGCTTTCCAATTTTATTTTTTCAGGTTCAGGAAGGGAGATGCTTATGACTTCTGCAACGTAAGCCCCAAACATGAAGTGACACGCGAACCCACGATAAATTCCTTTAGGAGCAGGCTTATACCAGTTAGATTTTTCAGCAACAATTTTAATAACATTTTTTAAGCGTGCCGTACTGTACTCTGGTCCACCGTGATCGCGGTAGGGCATCATTTTATTTCCCTCACCTAAAATCTCAAGTCGGAAATCAATAGGGTCTTTACCGGCCAGTTGAGCCATCTCATCTACAAAACTCTGATCAATCCACGCAGTAACATTATGACCGGGTGCACGCCAAGCGCCTCGTGGCACATGGCTAACAACGGGAGTATACTCCATTCGGAAGTTAGGAACGAACCCGGCCGGGAATCCATCGGGAAACACTTCGGTTCGCGAGGGATTGGTTTCGTTTGGATTAGAAAATATTCCACGCGAAGTCGTGGAGGCATTGATTTGCCAAGCCACGAGTTTATTGTTCTCATCCAGGCCGGCTTTTATTTTATACATACCTGCCGGGCGAAAGTAATCGTGATGAATGTCATCCTCCCTAGTCCATACTACCTGAACCGGTTTGCTAATCGTCTTGGAAAGATGCACAGCTTCATACGCGTAATCGGCCATAAGTCTGCGGCCGAATCCGCCACCGACACGCGTCATGCGCACATTAATTTTATTTTGTGGAATACCGGTAATTGCCGCTGCGTGACTTCGCACACGACCCGGAACTTGTGTGGGTCCCCAAACTTCCACGCTATCAGCTTTTACATCGGCAATGTAATTCATAGGTTCCATGGGAGCGTGGGCGAGGAAGGGGGCTTCAAATACAGCTTCGTGTACTTTTTTACATTTCGAAAAAGTTTCCTCAGTATTTCCATCGTTGCGCAATTCTGCTCCTTTACCGTTTACATTCTTTTCGAATTGCTTCCTTAAATTTTCATCACTTTCCGTTTCACTTTCCGGTAATTCCCATTCGATCTTCAATGCCTTCCTTCCTTTGAAGGCAGCCCAGGTATTTTTGGCGATCACGGCAACTCCGGCAACCATCATCGTAGGATTTTCAGCCGCATCAATCCTGATCACCTGTTCTACACCGGTTATCTTAAGAGCGGCTGAGTCGTCCACGCTTTTAACTTTTCCGCCATAGTAAGGACATCGTTCGATACTGGCCACCAACATTCCTTTGGGACGTGCATCAAGGCCAAACTCTACGGTTCCGGTTACAATCGCTTTATTATCAACGCCAGGAATAGCTTTGCCAATAATTTTGAAATCCTTCTTGTCTTTAAGTTTTGGATTCTCGCGAACATTTAGTTTCGAAGCATCCGCAGCCAATTCAGCATAACTTAATTTATCTGATGAATTTTCCCGGTGAACAAAACCTTCTTCCGCGTAACATTGATCAAGTGATGTTCCCCATTTGCGGGAAGCCGCTTCAATCAGCATTTCCTTTGCGGCCGCTCCGGCTTGACGTAGTGTTTCAAAATTTGTATTGATGGCAGTACTACCTCCGGCAAACTGCGAACCGAAACGATTATCCAGTGGTGCGGTTTGAACTTCAATTTGTTCCCACCGCACTTCCAACTCTTCGGCAATAATTTGGGGCATAGATGTCTTTACACCTTGACCAATTTCAGGATTCTTGGATAGGATAATAATTTTTCCATCACTGGTTATTTTTAGATATACGTTAGGTTCAAAATCTGCGGCAGCTTGAGAGGAAGAAGCGTTGGCAATTTTTGAATTCAACATTCCAATACCAATGACGAGACCTGCACCGGCCACTCCGCTGAGTTTCAAAAAATCCCTGCGATTGAGTTCCGATTTTTGATCGTAACCTGTATCAATTCCAAGTTTATCGAGAGGGTTAACTTTTTTCATGATTTGCCTCCTCCTTTCTGTGCGGCTACTTTAATCGCCTTTCGGATTCGTGGATAGGTTCCGCACCGGCAAATATTTCCGGACATGGCAGTATCAATATCCTCATCCGTAGGGTTAGGCTTTTTATTCAGCAACGCTGCAGCCGACATAATTTGTCCTACCTGACAATAGCCGCATTGCGGAACATCCAATTCCATCCAGGCTTGCTGCAGGGGATGCGTGCCATCGGGCGACAATCCTTCAATTGTGGTGATCTTACCTTTTGATGCAGCTGAAATCGGAAGGCTGCAAGAACGCACTGCCGTTCCATTGAGGTGCACGGTACACGCACCGCATTGCGAAATACCGCACCCAAATTTTGTTCCTTTAAGATCAAGCTCGTCACGCAACACCCACAACAATGGAGTATCAGATTCTGCATTGACCGTAACAGACTTGCTGTTGATATTTAACGTATAGGTTGGCATACTTCACTTTTTCCTTGCAGCCTTAACTTCTTCCGGTGTCACCGCAGTCCCTTTATTGCCCCATGAGTTTCTGATATAGTTAAGAACATCACTGGCCTCCTGATCAGATAAGTCAAACCCTGTCATTTCTAAATTATAGATTTTGCCGTTCACCGTCATTTCACCCGATGCACCATATAGTACCTGTACGATAGACCTTTTTTTGTCGGCCATCAGGTAATCTGCTTTGGCCAGTGGAGGATATACATCTTCAATGCCCTCACCCTTTTCCATGTGACACGACAGACATTGCGCCACGTACACTTCCTGACCGCGGGTAATACTTGCCTTTAGGTCAAAGGTTGGTTTTTGCTGAAAAGACAAAAAGGATAAAAGGGATACTATAGCAAACAGTACGATGATTACATGCTTCATACGTAAAATGGTTATCAGTTAAACTTCTTCAAGTGCAAAAGGTAGTTTCCGGATTCGTTTACCGGTGAGATTAAATATAGCATTACATAAGGCGGGGGCAAATGGAGGTAACCCCGGCTCGCCCACGCCTCCTGGTTTTTCATCATTATCCATGATGTGTACTTCGATTTCAGGGATGTCACTGATGCGAGGCATCTTGTACGTATTAAAGTTCTGTTGAACGGCTTTGCCCCCTTCAAATTCAGTGGCATGTTTTACAGCTGCGCCTAGTGCCATCACAATACTTCCTTCTACTTGTGCCCGCACCGTATCTGGATTTACATACCAACCACAATCCATCACAGCTACTACTTTATCAATCTTCAGTTTTCCATCTGATCCCTTTGAAACTTTTACAGCTTCACCGACAATACTTTTAAAGCATTCGGTGATAGCAACACCCCAGCCTTCATTCTTACCCCGTGCTTTCCAGTTTGTTTTTTCTTCCAATGTATTGATCAACAACTGATAGCGTTCTCCCAGGTAACGTCTTCTGAAATCCAATGGATCTTTTCCGGCCTCATGTGCTAATTCATCTATGAAACTTTCGTATGCAAATCCATTGGTGGAGGAATATACTGATCTCCACCACATCACAGGTATAGTTGATTCTGTAGGAATATCAGCAAAACTATAATGCTGTAGTGATTCGAAATATCCCTCCAGAAAACCTTCTGTCGTGCTACCATTGAAAGCAGCAGTATCTGCGCCCGGCCATTGATGATCCATATTTTGCGAAGCCATTTTTGCCTGAAAAGCGGTGATTGCTCCAGCGTTACTGAGTCCGGCTTTGCAGGAGTACACAGCTCCCGGACGGAAAGGTCCTTGCGTCATATCATCTTCACGTGTCCATACCACTTGCACGGGTGCATTAATTTCTTTTGAGATGATAGCCGCTTCATATGGATAATCGGTAAACGCTTTTCTGCCAAACCCGCCTCCCAGAAAAGTCATGTTCACCGTTACGTTTTCAGGTTTCAATCCGAGTTTTTCACTGATGTCTCCCTGAATCCAGTCAGGCCCCTGAATAGGTCCCCAAATTTCGCACTTATCATCGTGAACGTGTGCGATGCAATTTAAAGGCTCCATACAACTATGCGACTCATAGGGTGTTTCATAAACTGCTTCTATTTTTTTCTCTGATTTTTGGAATACAGAATCAAAATTTCCACCGGTGCGTTGTGAGAGTCCGGGTTTCTTTAAATCCTCACGCATACGGGTGAAGAGTTGTTCTGTATTGACATGTTCAAATCCCGAATCATCCCATTCTACTTTCAATACTTTTCTTCCCTGCAAGGCCGCCCAGAGTGAATCAGCTACTACCGCTACGCCATCACGTTTTAGGGCAAATACATCCATTTGAACTTTGAAGACATGCTTTACACCCGGTACGGCTTTCGCAGCTGTGTCATCAATACTTTTCACCTTTCCCAGAAAGCGCGGGTTGCGTTCTATCACGGCATATAACATTCCCGGAAGTTTTTTATCCATCCCAAACACAGCGGTGCCATTGGTTTTGAGAGCCATGTCTTGCCGGATAAGAGGCTTGCGAATAATTTTGTAATCTTTAGGTTCCTTCAGTTTCACCTCCTTAGGTGGTTGAAGTTTGGAGGCTGCCTCAACTAAATCTCCGTATCCGAATTTCTTTCCGGATGGACGATGAATAACAAATCCATTTTCAGCATAACATTCAGTCGTATTCACATTCCATTTCTTGGCGGCAGCTTCGATTAACATTTCACGAGCCGATGCACCCATTCTCATTAAGCGTTTATAAGCCGAGCGTACCGTTGAACTTCCACCCGTTATCTGACTTCCATATTTTTTTCCATCTCCGGGAGCAAACAAAATATTCACCTGATCGAGATTCACTTCAAGTTCCTCCGCAATCATTTGTGGTATGGCTTGATAAGCACCTTGACCCATTTCAGCGCGATGATTCATCAACGTTACTTTGCCCGAAGTGTCAATGGAGACCCAGGCATTTAATTCTACACCCAATGCTTCTGCAGACTCCAAGCTCAAAATATCCTCAAGGGAATCTTTTCCAAAAACGGGTAATGAAAATCCAATGGTGAGGGCAGCGCCTGAAACGCCTGAAAGTCTGATGAAATTTCTTCGCGATATGTTTTTATTCGTTGTTTCCATTGTTCAGGGTTATTTAGTGGAGGTCTTTTGTTGTGAGAGTTGCGAAGCAGCTTTAATTGCTTTTCGAATACGCGGATATGTTCCGCATCTACAGATATGTCCCTGCATAGCGGCATCAATATCCTTATCGGAAGGATTCGAATTTCTCTTCAACAATGCTGCCGCTGCCATGATTTGGCCGGATTGACAATAGCCGCATTGCGGAACTTGCTCTTTGATCCAAGCTATCTGAATTGGATGAGAATTGTTTTCCGATAGCCCCTCAATGGTGGTAATGTTTTTGTTAACAGCCGCAGCAGTTGGAAGTGAACATGACCGTACGGGGTTTCCGTCAAGGTGAATGGTGCATGATCCGCATTGTGCAATGCCACAACCGTATTTTGTTCCGGTTAATCCTGCCAGGTCGCGAATGGTCCAAAGAAGTGGCATTTTTGGATCAGCGTCAACAGTGTAATTTTTGTTGTTGATTTTTAATGTAATAGAAGCCATGGGGAATGGGTTGAGTGATGATTAAATTTACGAAATAACCTTGATACCAGTTCGGTTAAAATGACCAACTCATGTGGACTTTATGTGAACTATGAAAATTGGCACTTTAGTGGCTTATGACGTGGATAAAGTCATTAACCTTAAAACAATCACCTATTCTCAACAGTTTATCATATAAAACCGACACTTCAGAAACACTTTATTTACCCGTAACTGGAAACTGTTGAGGTTTGTTAAAAAAAATAAGCCAATGAAAAAATTATATATTTCAGTCACTCTGATGATTAGCCTTTCCGCAACACTGTTTGCTCAGGGGAAAGTGGAAGTTACGGTTAAAAATATTCAAGAACTCAAGGGCACCATTCGCATGGCAGTGTATTCCGGTGAGGGTAATTTCATGGAAAAGGAATTAACCTCAAAAAACGTCAAAGTCACAGGGAAGGAAGTAATTGTCGTTTTCGAAAATGTAAAACCTGGTGAGTACGCCATCAGTACCTACCACGATGTTGATGATAATAAGGAACTCAATACCGGTTTCATGGGAATTCCTAAAGAGCCCTATGGATTTTCAAATGATGCGAGAGGCACGTTTGGACCACCTACTTATGAAAAAGCAAAATTCAAAGTAGCCGGAGATACTAAGACCTCCATTAAAGTGGAGTAATCAATTACATTTATTCAGAACCTGTCTTGCGGTAGATACTTCAATGATCCCTCGCTTATGATCCCAGCTGTTATAGATGTAGGTAGCTATTTCTGCAATTTCTAAATCACTAAGTGTTGGAACACCGGGCATGGCTTGATTGAAGGAGATGCCGTTAACCACTAATTCTCCTTCCATTCCATTTTTCATTAAGCAGAGCACGTTCTCCAGATTTTTCTCCATGTAGTCAGACTGATTTAGCGGAGGATACACACGGCCCAGTCCTGCACCATTTAATTGATGACAATTGCTGCAATGCTTTTTGTACAGTTGTTCACCCTGTACGTAGTACTGTTGGAATTTAACGGAATCAGCATGCTTCCTATCGGTGCATGCAGTTAACACAATAACCAAACAATAGAAAAGAAGAGTCAAGAAGATCGATTCTACTCTACTTCTCATACTCCTTTCTCAGTCGTGTAATATCAACGATCAAACGGTTTACATCCTCTTCCACGGTTCCGTCATATTTCCCACGAATTCTTCTTTGTTTATCAATCAACAAAAATGCACCGCTGTGAATAAATCCATCGGGTTCGGTTTTGTCCTCCAGGGCAGTAGCAAAGTAGCTGGTTTGAGCAATGGTATAAATGGAGTCCTTGTTGCCGGTTACAAAATGCCATTTATCACTTTTTACTCCAAGTCTGCCTGCAAAATCATGAAGTAACTTTACGGTATCATACTCCGGGTCAATCGTGTGAGAAAGTATCAGAACATCGGGCATATCCTGAATGGCGTTATATACCCGGAGCATTTGGGTTTTCATGATCGGGCAGATAGTTCGACAGGAAGTGAAGAAAAAATCAGCAACATAAATTTTTCCCTCAAATGTTTCATTCGTAATCAATGCACTATCCTGATTAACAAATTGAAAACTAGCGATGGTATGATACAGGGTATCGGCTACTTTCTTTCCATCTATTTCCATAGCCACCACATCACGCTGCCCAAAAATAGGAAGCGGTTTTTCCTTTTCCGATTGGCATGAACTAAGTACCATACTGGCAAGGATGAAAATTTTGAACTTTGAATTTTGAACTTTGAATTGCATTAGGATCGCGTTTGAATGGTTATTAAATCTCCCTCTTTTACAGATTGATGGTCAACGGATACCAGGTTTTGCCCGAATAAAATTTTATTATCTTTTTTTCTATACAGAGCCAAAGTTCTTGAGGGTTCAGTTCCTTTCTCCGCAGTATCTTGATTTATTGTTGGGATCGCGCAACGCGCACAGGGTTTAACACCCACAAATTGGTTGAGGCCAATTGTAAAGTTTCTCCAGGTGTCTTCTTCGTGAGGTTCGCCCCCGGTAAATACAAAGTTGGGACGGAAACGGTTCATAGGAATCGGAACTTCTAATATCGAATTAAGGTGGTCAAGTGATGACTGTCCAATAATCAAAAAAGGATAGCCATCTGCTAAACTGACATTTTCACGATTCACCGAAAAATTTTTGTCTACTACGCGTGAATTTTGTTCCGGAAAATAAATAAGCCGGCAGTTTATTTCTAAAACCTCAGAAAACCATGCACTGGTTTCTTTGCTAACCTCCACTGCTTTTACGGTATCATTCCAGATAATAACTTCTTCTTCTTTATTGGATAATGAAAGGTTTAGTGAAATACTGTGGGCGGTAGATTTTGAACTATGTACAATTTTCAAATCTCCATTCTCCATTTTTAATTTAAATAGTGCCATGGTAGGAAGTAACCGTTGGGTCATGAACCTTCCATTTTCATCCACCAGCATCCATCGTCTGTCATATTCAAGGCCCTTCTCCTTAACATAGGCTTGCGCAACGCGTATACCCCCCAATGATTTTATTGGATAAACCCAGATTTCACTCAACCGCAGTGCGCTCATGAACTATTGTGCTTAAAATTTTGCTAACTTCAATACCTCTATGAGCACAGAAAATACTTCTGCACTTTGGTATTTTGAAAGCGTGAATCTCTTCAATATTCTTTGCCCGCACAAGGTAAAAAAGATGGGGGACAAGCATCAGTTTATTTATTATAAGAGGGATTCATTCATTTACTTCCCGGAAGATAAAGCGGATCATATTTATATGATTGCCCAGGGGCGGGTGAAAATTGGTCATTATTTGAACGATGGAAAGGAAGTTATCAGTGCCATCCTAACTACCGGAGAAATTTTTGGAGAGCTTGCCTTGGCTGGGGAAGATACCCGGAGAGATTTTGCCCAAGTCATGGATGAAAATACTTCCATTTGTCCGCTGGGTATCGAGGAACTGAAGGACCTGATGTTTGAGAATAAGGAATTGAGTTTTAAAATGTTGAAATTGGTAGGCTTGCGATTAATGAAACTTGAGAGAAAGTTGGAATCGTTGGTCTTCAAGGATGCTCGCACCCGTGTGATTGAATTTTTAAAAGATGCAGCCTCCTGGAAGGGAAAGAAAGTTGGCTTTGAAACGATGATTCCCACAAAACTTACCCACAAGGACATTGCGGCACTTACAGGTACATCACGCCAAACCGTTACCACCATATTAAATGAATTAAAAGAGAAGAACCTGATTTACTTTGATCGGAAAAAGATCCTGATCCGAGACCTTGCTCAATTGAAGTAATTCTGACTTGTCATCCCAGCGACAGTTTGGGTGTTTCTAAAAACATACCTTTACCAACTACGTTATGTTTCTGTATGATACGAGTAGTTCTACTTGGTTTTTTTCTTGGTATCTCCATCGATAGCTTCTCTCAAACCTGGGAAACAAATTTCACCGGAGCGATTGGAAATTCTGAAGGTACTATTAGTGCAATGGTAGGCTATGATTGGGAACTTTGGAAAAGTAAAAAGTTTGCCATTGGAGTTGGAGGAAGAGTTACCTCGTATTTCGGAACAAACCAATATTACATTACCGCACCTGCTGAACTTACTTCCGGTAGTACGGGCCCTGGTGTAATTTTCAAAGAAAATATTGATGAGAATATAGATACGTTCCTGATTAAATCTCCGCAAGTAAATTCAATTAATGTGTTCATAAATCTTCGCTATAAATTCAACGAGAAGTTGATAATTGGATTTAACATTGATGCTATTGGATTTTCTTTGGGTGCACAAAAAAGTGGCAATTACATTAATGGGACCCAAACGGCTGTGGAAAACTCAAAACCCACTGCTTTTAACGTTCTCTTGATTAGTGACAATGATCGGGGAAGTTTAAACTCTGAACTATATGGAAAGTATTATCTCAATGATACATGGGGGATTAAACTAGGGGTTCAATTTTTATTTACGGAATATACAACGGATACGGAGGTACAGCAGTTTCCTGAACCCAATGACCGGTTCAGGAATAAATCATTGCTGTTGGCATTCGGTATTGTGTGTAAACTTTAAGGGTTGTAAGTTATTTGAACATAGAACTAAATTCTATCGAAATTGTTAATTGATTCATGATGAGCAAGCTTACCGTATTTTTAATCTGTTTTACATTGTACTCCTGCACTAATTTTGGTCAGGGTAATCCAAAAACCAATAAAAAAGATCAGCCCATGAGTAAGACTCAAACGATTAACAAAAGTGAAGAGGAATGGAAAAAGGAACTCACCCCGGAACAGTATCATGTGTTGCGGGAAAAGGGAACTGAAAGAGCGTTTACCGGTAAGTACTATAAAACCAACGATAAGGGAGTATACTCATGTGCTGCATGTAACACCGAGCTTTTTACTTCTGATATGAAATTTGACTCCGAATGCGGCTGGCCAAGTTTTGATAGAAGTATGGAGGACGGGAAGATTAAAATGGTGGAGGATAAAACTTTTGGAATGGTTCGAACCGAAATTCTTTGTGCTACCTGTGGCTCACACCTGGGCCACATTTTTGATGATGGCCCCACCGTTACCGGGAAACGGTATTGCGTAAATTCTGTATCGTTAAATTTTATTAGGGAAAAGAAAGATTGACAATTCGTCAATCTTTCAAGTACATTTTTTCGTAATACTCCTGAGCCATCCGGCTTGAATCAAAGTACGGCAACACATCGTTCATGCCGGCCTTCATAATCTTCAACCACTTTGCGGGACTTTTGTAGTACATGGGAATGATTTCATTTTCAAGAAGATCTAATAAACGAGTGGCCTCGAGTTTGTCTTTTGCTTCCGGTGAAAGTGAATCCTCACCAGGCTCGATAATAAATGAGTTCTTTCCATGCTTGGCAAATTCCGGTACCCAACCATCCGGTATGGATAAGTTAATAGATCCGTTCATGGCGGCAGTCATTCCTGAAGTGCCCGAGGCCTCATGATACAATCGGGGGTTGTTAAGCCAAACATCAGAACCTCTTTTCAAATGTCCGGAAATCCACAGTTCATAGCCGGTAAGGATGGTACAGTTGGGTAAATCTTTTGTTTTCCAGAAAATCTCATTGAAGATATTAATGGCAGCAAAATCTTCAGGGTAAGGCTTTCCAGCCCAAATCACCTGTACAGGATAATCCTTGTTTTGAACGATTGATTTGAATCGCGCAAAATTTTCCATGATCAGGTTGGCGCGTTTATACCCTGCAAATCTTCGCGCCCACACAATCGTTAAAATATTTTCATCGAATAATTTTCCGGTTTGGTTCGCCACGACTCTAAAAAGCTTGCGCTTGAGCATTCTTTTTCTGGACACTAACTTTTTATCATCCTCTTTCACAATGGCCTTATCCAGCATGTAGTCGCGCCAATATGCTTTGTTTTGTGCATTGGTAATGGCCGTGATCTCACAAATTCCATCATAACCATTCCACATTTTTCTAGCCACTTCTCCGTGGAGTTGGGAAACTCCATTGGCTCGTTTGGCAAAACGCAGCGCGGTGAGTGTGTAGTTCAACACACCATTTTCAGGATACACAAACTCATGGAGTTGCTCTTGTGATAACCCATTAAAGAAGCTCATGCTATGAAGTAACGGAATGCTGTGCTCTTCATTACCAGCCTTTTCTGGAGTGTGGGTCGTAAACACAACACGCTTCTTTACCTCCTCCATGTTCTTGTACTTGTCCAGTAAATAAAAACAAAGTGGTAACGCATGACCTTCATTCATATGATAGATCTCCGTATCGCGTTTGAGGATATCCAATAATTTTGCTCCACCAGCACCCAATAAAATAGACTGAGCGATGCGCGTGGTTTCATTCGGGTCATACAGCCGGTGACTGATGGTTTGTGCCAGGTGATCGTTCTCTGCAATATCAGTAGAAAGCAGAAACATGGGAACGGTATTAAAAACCTCTGGCTTTAGTAGAAAAGCTTTTACATGCACCGTTGCACCATGAATAAGAATTGGAAAAACAATTCCGGTATCGGTGAGAAACGAATATTCTTTGTTGCGAAAACTTACGCGCAACGTTTGGTCTTCGTGACGCTCCTGATCATAGTACCCCTTCTTCCAAAGAATACCGATTCCAATCATGTTTTGCTTAAGTTCATACGCACTGCGCATGTGTGAACCCGCCAGGAAACCGAGACCTCCGCTGTAAATCTTTAGCGGCTGGTCAATGGCAAACTCCATCGAGAAGTAAGCTACAGATTTGGAATATTTCTTACTGAACGCGTAAGGAAAGAGCTCGTTTAGGTTGATCATGGTCAATGTAAAAGTTGTGAAACTAACAAAACACTCAATATCCAGTTTAAAGGAGCTGTAAAAAAGGATGGAATACTGTATTGCAAACGATTGAAGTCATGATTTAAGAGAGCGACTTTGTTAGGTAATCGAGCAATTCCCGTAATGAACCAAACTCTTGACCATTAAAAGACCACTCGATATTTTTTTTATTTCCGGAAATGGTGATCAGAGCGGATGCACTTTCTGTTATGATAAACCCACATCGCTCTAAGGCGTTCTTCGTCCATAAAAATTCGTGGCCCTCACCAATCAACCTCACAGCCAGATTACGGTGAGCCTCGTGAAATACTTTTCCGGTTTTTAAATCGAAGCCTTTGAATTGGAAAATTTCATCGAAGGAACCATTCAACACCAAATCTTCCGGGATGCCGGTCCGAATTTTTCTATCATTTCCTACGAGCCATACTAAATCTGCGGTTTGTAACGCCAGGTCTAACTCGTGTGTGGCAACTAAAATCGCTTTACCCTCTGTTCGACAAATGTTACGGAGCAGGTTCATAATCTCTACTCGATTGTTCAGGTCAAGGTGAGCCGTAGGCTCATCGAGTAATATAATAGGAGTATCCTGAACAAGTGCTCGGGCGATCATGGACATCTGTAACTGACCATCACTTAGCTCGTATAGTTTTTTACCAATGAGATGATGAATACGCGTTAGGGTAATTGAGCGATCAATTATTTCTATGTCCTTATTCGAAAGTTTAATGTTCCAATCCATGTATGGATACCGACCGTACGTCACCAACTCACGAACAGTCATGTTCACTGCGGTAATGCGATCGGTTAGAACCACAGAAATTTTTTGAGGATCAACTCCAAATCCAACCTTGAGGGAGGAAATAGGGGGGTGCAGTCCCGCCAGTGTTCTGATCAAGGTTGACTTCCCAATGCCATTAGGTCCCATAAAGCAAACCAACTCACCTGCATTCAGACTTACCGTAAGATTCTCAAAGAGAATATTTTTAGTTGCTCCATCTTGGTACCCAACACTTAAATGGTCGATTGATAGAAGAGTGTTTTTAGGATTTTCCATTACACCCTTATTTTTTTGCTTCTGACAATTACCCAAATCACTACGGGTGCACCAATTAATGCCGTCACGGCATTAATGGGAAGGATGTAGGATGTACCCGGTAACCGGGATAAAATATCACAAAACAACATGATGATTCCGCCACTCATGACCACCGCGGGAATGAGCGTTTTATGATTGGTGGTGCCAATTAATAATCTGGTTAAATGAGGAACGGCAAGACCCACAAACGCAATCGGTCCACAGAAAGCCGTAACAGCTCCAGTTAGAATACTGGTGCCTATAATAATGAGTAGTCGTGATCGCTTTAAATTCATACCCAGACTAATAGCATAATTATCCCCTAGTAACCATGCGTTTAATGACTTGACGGAGAGCATTGAAATGATGGTCCCCAGGGCCACCGCAACTCCGAGAATTTGAATCTCCCCCCAGTTCAGGCTTCCCATGCTTCCAAAGGTCCAGATCAAAAAATACTGTTGATCCTCCGCTTTACTAATAAATTGAAGTACGCTGACGATGGATGAAGTACCCGCTCCAATCATCAACCCTATTATCAATAGGGAGGTATTGTCGTGTATCCGTTGCGCTACAGCCAGCACAATAAGGAAGATAAATGCACAGCCAGCACTGGCCGCCAAGGCAAGGGTGAAGGATTGATAGAAAAGTGCCACCCCGGAGCTACCCGCCATAATCACCACGGCTACTGCCAGACTGGCACCAGAACTTAGGCCGAGTACATCCGGACCGGCCAATGGGTTCCTGAAAAGGGTTTGCATCAATAGCCCGCCCAGCGAAAGAGCTCCGCCTGCCAGTATACAGGTGAAGGCTTTGGTCAAACGGAAATCGAAAATGATATCAGTCCATACCGGTTGCGAGGGTAATCTTCCCATTAAAACCTTCAAAGTTTCGGATAACGGTATCTGAACACTTCCCAGTGAAATATTCACCAAAAAAAGAACCACCAGCAGGGCAGGCAACAAAAACCACCAATACTTCTTCAGGCTCTTTTTCATACGATTTGCCAAGAAATCGGGCAATGATACTGCTTTTCGCCCTTTTTAATTGAATGAAGGTCAGGCTGTATGGGGATACTTCAAAAATTTTAAAAACCGCATTTGCTAACTATGCTTTGTTTCCTATCTTTGCAGTCCTTTTTGCGCCAAGAAGGCACAAAATCCTGAAAAACAAGCATAAAAAGGTTCAATCATGCCTGGAATTATAGGACGAAAAGTAGGAATGACCAACGTATATGGACCGGAAGGCGAGAACATCGCTTGTACGGTTATCGAAGCGGGTCCCTGCGTAGTCACACAAGTAAAAAATGTAGAAACTGACGGATACCGTGCAGTGCAACTCGCTTTTGGAGACAAAAAAGAGAAGAGCACTACTAAAGCGGCCCTCGGTCATTTCAAGAAAGCCAACTCATCCCCCAAGAAAGCGATTGCCGAGTTTCGTGATTTCCGTAAGGAATTCGATGGCATTGTTGAGTTAGGCAAAGAAATCCGGATTCAGGATATTTTTCAGGAAGGTGACTTCCTGGATGCTGTAGGCACCTCTAAGGGACGTGGTTTCCAAGGTGTTGTTAAGCGTCACGGCTTTAGCGGAGTGGGTGGTCAAACTCACGGTCAGCATAACCGTTTGCGTGCTCCCGGTTCTATGGGTAACGCATCATTCGCGTCACGTGTACCAAAAGGCAAGCGCCTGGGTGGTCGTATGGGTAGTGACCGTGTTAAGGTGATGAACCTTAAAGTGGTGAAAATCATGGCTGATCAGAATCTGATCGTAGTGAGCGGATCAGTTCCCGGAGCAAAGAATTCAACTGTAATTCTCCAGAAGTAATGGAAGTAGCAATATTAAAATACAGTGGTGAGAAATCAGGAAAGAAGGTAAACCTTTCCGACACCGTGTTTGGCATTGAGCCAAACGACCACGCCATTTACCTCGATGTAAAAAGTTACCTCGCCAATCAGCGTCAGGGAACACATAAGTCAAAGCAGCGTAATGAAATTTCAGGATCTTCCAAGAAGATTAAGAAGCAAAAGGGAACCGGTGGAGCTCGTGCGGGTAACATCAAGAGCCCTTTGTTTAAAGGTGGTGGCCGTGTTTTCGGTCCTCAGCCCCGCGATTATTCGTTCAAATTGAATAAGAAAGTTAAAGACCTGGCGCGTAAGTCAGCTCTTACCTATAAGGCAAAAGGTAATGCGATTGCAATATTAGAAGATTTCAAATTTGAAACTCCGAAGACCAAGCAGTACATCGCCATGTTATCTGCTTTATCATTATCCGATAAGAAAACACTTCTCGTTCTCCCTGAAACCAACAAGAATGTTGTACTCAGCGGAAGAAACATTAAGAATGCAAAAGTGACTACTGCCGATCAGATCAATACCTATGATGTGATGAATGCTGATAGTGTCATTTTCATTGAGAGTTCAGTTAGCAAGGTTGAAACCTTATTAAATAAAGAGTAATGAGTATTCTAAAGAAACCATTGGTTACGGAGAAAGTATCTGCCTTGAATGAAAAGGGTAAGTACGGTTTTTTCGTAGACATCAACGCCAATAAGGTGGAGATCAAGAGAGCCGTGGAAAAGCAATACGGTGTAACCGTTGAAAGCGTAAATACCATGAGTGTAATGGGTAAACTTAAGACCCGCTATACAAAGGCTGGTGTGCTCGCTGGACGCAAGCAAAATTATAAGAAGGCCATTGTTACACTGGCTCAAGGTGAAGTAATTGACTTTTATAGCAACGTATAATTTTTTAGACAATGGCGTTGAAGAAATTAAGACCGATTACACCAGGAACACGACACAGACTGGCTGGCTCATTTGAGGACATCACAACCAGCAAGCCGGAGAAGTCACTCGTAGTAACCCTGAAGAAAAGCGGAGGAAGAAACAGCAAAGGACGTATGACCATGCGCTACATTGGTGGTGGTCATAAGCAAAAAATTCGTTTGATCGACTTTAAGCGTGATAAGACAGGTGTGCCTGCTACCGTTAAGTCCATTGAATATGATCCTACACGTTCGGCCCGCATTGCTCTATTATATTATGCGGATGGTGTAAAGTCATACATCATTGCGCCAGAGGGAATAAAGGCCGGACAAGTAGTTGTTGCCGGAGCGGATGTGGCACCAGAAGTTGGTAATGCATTGCCATTGGCTAAAATTCCATTGGGTACCATTGTGCACAACGTTGAAATGAAGCCAGGGAAAGGCGGAGCAATTGCTCGCAGCGCTGGATCATTTGTTCAGTTGCTGGCCCGTGAAAACGGAGTGGCAACATTGAAGATGCCTTCGGGTGAGATGCGTAACGTACTGGATCGTTGCATGGCAACGGTTGGAACAGTTTCTAACGCTGATCATATGAACGAAAGCCTTGGAAAAGCAGGTCGTAATCGTTGGAAGGGTATTCGTCCTCGCACGCGTGCGGTAGCGATGAACCCGGTTGATCACCCGATGGGTGGTGGTGAAGGTCGTGCATCGGGTGGACATCCGAGATCACGCAAGGGCTTACTTGCAAAAGGCAAGAAAACCCGTCATCCGAAAAAGTATTCTGATGGTCTAATCATATCCAGAAAGAAAAAATAATGGGACGTTCGATAAAAAAAGGACCGTATTGCGACTCTCGGCTCTCTAAGAAAGTAGAGACGATGGAGAAGTCTGGCAAAAAATCAGTGATTAAAACGTGGTCAAGAAGATCTACGGTTATCCCTGAAATGATTGGCCACACCTTCGCAGTGCATAATGGAAATAAATTTATTCCTGTGTATGTGACAGAAAACATGGTAGGGCATAAGCTCGGTGAATTTGCACCTACCCGCACATTCAGAGGTCACTCAGGTAACAGAAAAGAGGCTTAGTAAATCATGGAAACTACAGCTAAAAAGACAAAAAAGTCAGTTCTCAAGAGAGAGAAGCGCGATGCTAAAAAGGAGGCAGCTAAAACCGGTCCTGTAAAGGCAAGGTTAGTCAATGTTCCTACCTCTCCTCGCAAGATGAGACTCGTGGCAGATTTAATTCGTGGCGTTCGGGTTAACCTTGCGTTGAACATTCTTAAGTATGAGCCTAAAGTTGGTGCTGCTAAATTGGAGAAGCTTCTCCTTTCGGCCATCTCTAACTGGGAGGCCAAGAATAAGGAAGCTAAACTGGAGGAAGCTGACCTTTTTGTAAAAGATATTTTTGTTGACAGTGGTCGCATCTTAAAAAGACTAAGACCCGCTCCGCAAGGACGTGCTCACAGAATTCGTAAAAGATCGAATCATGTGACGCTCGTAATCGACAGCTTGAAAAAGGCTGCCACTGAAACAAAAACCACTGCAAAAGAAACGAAGGAATAATGGGACAAAAGATTAATCCTGTAGGATTCAGATTAGGCATCGTTCGCGGTTGGGATTCCAACTGGTTCGGAGGAAACAATTTTTCTGACAAATTGGTGGAAGACCACAAAATCAGAAAGTATGTGGATGCCCGTATTCAAAAAGGTGGTATTGCTAAAGTGGTGATCGAAAGAACACTCAAGCGCATTACCCTAACCATTCACACGGCTCGTCCGGGTGTGGTGATTGGTAAAGGCGGTACGGAAGTAGATAAAATTAAGGAAGAGTTGAAGAAGCTTACTGGCAAAGATGTTCAAATCAACATTTTTGAGATTAAGCGTCCTGAGCTGGATTCCAAACTGGTAGGTGAGTCTATTGCCCAGCAGATTGAAGCGCGTATTTCCTACAAGCGAGCTATGAAGCAAGCCATAGCATCTGCTATCCGTGTAGGAGCGGAAGGTATTAAGATTAAAACGTCTGGTCGTTTGGCAGGAGCTGATATGGCGCGGACAGAACAGTATAAAGAAGGACGTATTCCTTTACATACCATGCGTGCCGATATTGATTATGCAATCTCTGAAGCACAAACGGTGTACGGTAAGATCGGTATTAAAGTATGGATCTTTAAAGGAGAGGTATATGGAAAGCGCGATCTTTCACCGAATGTGGGTATTGTAAGCAATACTGCAGCGGGTGGTGCACAAGGCGGACCAAGAGCTGGTGGTAATGAAAGAGGTGGCGATAGAAGAAGAGGTGGTGGCGATAACCGTGGTCGCGGTGGCGATAACAGAGGCCGTGGTGGTGAAGGAAGAGGCAGAAGCGAAGGTGGTCGCGGAGGAAGAAGAAATTAATTAAGAACGAGTAAAGTAAGGCAGCAATGTTACAACCGAAACGTACCAAGTTCAGAAAGATGCAGAAAGGACGCGTGAAAGGCGTTGCCACACGTGGACACTCTCTTGCTTTCGGTTCATTTGGTCTTAAATCATTAGAGGCTGGCTGGATTACCGCCCGTCAGCTAGAGGCAGCTCGTATTGCTGTAACCCGCGCCATGAAGCGTGAAGGTCAGGTTTGGATCCGTATTTTCCCGGATAAGCCGATTACGCGTAAGCCTGCTGAAGTGCGTATGGGTAAAGGTAAAGGTGCCCCTGAGTATTGGGTAGCCGTGATCAAGCCGGGAACCATTTTGTTTGAGGCCGGTGGTGTGGATAGGGCTACTGCTCGTGAGGCATTGCGCCTGGCAGAAGGTAAACTGCCGATTAAGACAAAGTTCACGGTTAGAAGAGACTACGTAGAATAATTAAGGTATGAAGAGCACAGATATTAAGGCGCTGAGCCTAGTAGAACTTAAGGAGAAGATTGGCAGTGAAAAAGAAGCATTGCGCAAAATGAAATTTGCTCATCAGGTTTCTGCCATTGAGAATCCAATGAAGATGAAAGAGACACGCAAACTTATTGCGCGTTTAATGACAGAGTTGAGCGCTAAAGAAATTCAAAAATAATTCCTATGGAAAGGAACTTAAGAAAAGAAAGAATTGGGAAAGTGGTGAGCAACAAGATGCAGAAAAGCATCACGGTTGCTGTAGATAGAAAGGTGAAGCACCCCATCTACGGCAAGTTTGTACACAAGACTACCAAGTTTATGGCGCATGATGAGAAGAATGAGGCAGGCATTGGTGATACTGTACGTATTTCTGAAACCCGTCCATTAAGCAAAAGCAAGCGCTGGAGATTAGTTGAGATTATTGAAAAAGCGAAGTAATTATGATAAGCACGGAATCAAGACTTACTGTAGCAGACAATAGCGGAGCGAAAGAAGTGCTCTGTCTGCACATTCCCGGAGGTAGCGGTAAGCGCTATGCATCCGTGGGTGACAAAATCGTGGTTACTATCAAGTCGGCTATGCCCGGCAGCCAGGCCAAGAAAGGAACTGTTTCCAAGGCTGTGGTCGTAAGAACGAAGAAAGAAATTAGAAGAAAAGACGGATCCTATATCCGCTTTGAAGATAATGCTGCAGTTCTTTTAAATGCTCAGGATGAGCCGCGCGGTACCCGTATTTTCGGACCGGTTGCGCGTGAACTGAGAGAGAAGCAGTATATGAAAATTATTTCCCTGGCGCCTGAAGTGATTTAAGACGATGGAAAGAAAGTATAACAAACAAGTGAAACTTGGTATCCGTAAGGGTGATACGGTAAAAGTAATTGCCGGTAACGATAAAGGTAAGTCTGGTAAAGTACTTGAGGTACTGGCCGACAAGAACAGAGCGATCGTGGAAGGAATCAATATGATTACCAAGCACGAGAAACCTTCCGCAGGAAAGCCTGAGGGTGGTATTAAGAAAACAGAAGCGTCCATCAACATTAGCAACATCATGTTGGTTGACCCTGCAAGCGGAAAGCCGACACGGGTTGGCAGAAAGCTTGATGATAAAGGAAAATTACAGCGTTATTCAAAGAAAACAGGGGAATTCATAAAGTAATGGCAACTCCAAGATTAAAAGATAAATACACCAAAGAGATTATCCCGGCCCTGAAGACCAGGTTCCAGTATAAGTCTATCATGCAGGTTCCTAAGATTGACAAGATCTGTATCAATAAAGGAATGGGTGTTGCGGTATCCGATAAGAAGCTTATCGATGTAGCCCTTGAAGAGATTACTACCATCACCGGGCAAAAGGCAGTGTCAACAAAGTCAAAGAAAGATATTTCCAACTTCAAGTTGAGAGCGAATATGCCAATCGGAGTTCGTGTTACCCTGCGTGGTGACCGAATGTATGAATTCCTGGACAGGCTCGTGAGCATAGCTCTGCCTCGCGTTAGAGATTTCAAAGGTGTTAGCCCCAAAGGATTTGATGGCCGCGGAAATTATACCCTGGGTGTAAAGGAGCAGATCATTTTCCCGGAGATATCTATTGATAAGGTGACCAAGATCAGCGGTATGGATATCACATTTGTGACGACTGCTAAGTCTGACGAAGAAAGTTATGAGCTCCTGAAAGCACTCGGGATGCCTTTTGCTAACGCTACTAAAAATTAAGATTTGCAATGGCTAAATTATCTGTAATCGCAAGGCAAACAAAAAGAGAAAAGCTGGTGGCATTGTATGCCGCTAAGCGGAAGGCCCTGAAAGAAGCCGGTGACTATGCTGCGTTGGATAAACTCCCGCGTAATGCATCTCCGGTACGCCTGAAAAACAGGTGTAAGCTTACTGGCCGTCCAAAGGGGTATATTGGAAAATTCGGTGTTTGCCGTAACGTTTTCCGCCAAATGGCCTCTGACGGCAAAATTCCAGGGTTGACCAAGTCAAGCTGGTAAAAAAGATCCCCTTGGCCCCGTTTTGGGAAGGGTTAAAAAGACATATTGGTTGCTGAGTATTTAGGTCGGGTAAAACCGAAACCGAATAACAGTTTGAATAACAAAAATTGTTCAATATCTTTGCAGCCCGTTCAAAAGACGGGTTTGCTTTTTAGAAGAAAGGAGTAAGAAAATGACAGATCCTATTTCAGATTACTTAACAAGGTTGCGGAATGCCATTAAGGCGAACCACAAGGTGGTAGAGATTCCGGCCTCAAACCTCAAGAAGGAAATAACCAAAGTGTTATTTGACAAAGGTTATATCCTGAACTATAAGTTCGAGGAAGGTGAAAACCCCCAGGGCACCATTAAAATAGCCCTGAAGTATAATGCGGAGACACGCGAATCGGCCATCTCCAGTTTGGAGCGAATCAGTAGCCCTGGTCTTCGTCAGTACCGTGGCACGGATAGCCTGCCTAAAGTATTGAACGGATTGGGTGTCGCAATTCTGTCTACTTCAAAGGGAGTAATTACAGATAAAGAAGCCCGCAAATTGAATGTGGGTGGTGAAGTATTGTGTTACGTGTATTAATTGATATAGAGCTATGTCACGTATAGGAAAACAACCAGTCTCAATACCCAAGGGTGTTACGTTTAATTTCTCGAAAGAGAATCATACCGTAACCGTGAAGGGACCAAAAGGTGAACTGAAACAACTTATTGATTCCGACTTCCTGGTGAAGCAGGAAGAAGGATCTGTTTTAGTAGAAAGACCTACAGAGCAAAAGCGCCATAAGGCTATGCACGGATTGTACCGCTCGTTGATTGCCAACATGGTGGAAGGTGTAAGCAACGGATACAAAGCTCAGCTTGAATTAGTGGGTGTGGGTTACAAAGCTTCGGCACAATCCAATGTGTTGGAACTTAGCCTTGGATATTCACACAACGTATTCTTGGCTGTTCCTTCTGAGATTAAAGTGCAGGCAGTTCAGGAGAAGGGTGGTAATCCAACCATTATTCTGGAGGGCATTGATAAGCAATTGATTGGGCAAGTGGCCGCAAAAATAAAGTCACTTCGTAAAGTTGAGCCTTACAAGGGTAAAGGTATTCGCTTCACCGGTGAGTATGTACGCAGAAAAGCTGGTAAGGCTGCTGCTAAATAAGCATCATAGAATAAACTAAAGCATCTATGGCAGGCAAGAACAAAGAAAGACGCTCACGAATTAAGATGAGTATTCGCAGAAAGATGGAAGGTACAAGTGACCGTCCGCGACTATCTGTTTTCAGAAGTAACAAAGGTATTTACGCCCAGATTATCGATGATATAAAAGGGGTAACGCTGGCATCTGCTTCTACCACTGAACTTGGAGAGAAGGCCACACTAACGGTGGAAAACTCAAAGAATGTAGGTAAGAAAATTGCTGAGAAGGCAAAGGCTTCCGGGATTGAGTCAATCGTTTTTGACCGTAACGGATACCTCTATCATGGTAATATCAAAGCTTTCGCAGAAGGTGCGAGAGAGGGTGGATTGAAATTCTAAGAATTTAAAATATGTCAGTAAGCAACATCAGTACAGTAAAAGCCAGCGAAATCGATCTTAAAGAAAAGGTCGTTGCCATCGAGCGTGTTGCAAAGGTGGTGAAGGGTGGACGCAGGTTTAGCTTCGCAGCAATCGTAGTCGTGGGAGATGGAAACGGTGTAGTGGGATACGGCTTAGGGAAGGCAAACGAAGTAACCGATGCGATCACTAAAGGAATCGATGACGCAAAGAAGCACTTGGTGAAAGTACCGATCATTAAAGGAACGGTGCCCCACGAGTCAATCGGAAAATTTGGTGGCGGTCACGTGCTGCTGAAGCCGGCTTCTCCGGGTACAGGTGTTATTGCCGGTGGTGCTATGCGTGCGGTGTTGGAAAGTGCCGGTGTGCATAATGTATTGGCAAAGTCAAAAGGTTCTTCAAACCCTCACAACGTGGTGAAGGCTACATTCAAAGCCCTTACCAGTATGCGTGATGCATTTACCGTAGCGAAGAACAGAGGAGTTTCGTTGTCGAAAGTATTTAATGGTTAAGACCATGGCGAAAGTTAGAATTACACAATTTAGAAGTGATATCAAGAGAGCAGAACGCCAGCAAAAAACGTTGCGCGCTCTTGGATTAGGCAAAGTGAATAAGTCGGTGGAAGTGGAATTAACCCCACAGATCAACGGCATGATTCAGAAGGTAAATCATTTGGTTACTGTAAAAGAACTGTAAGATGAAACTGCATACATTAAAACCTGCAGAAGGCGCTACGAAAACAAACAAGAGACTTGGCCGTGGCCAGGGATCGGGTGGTAGCACAGCAGGCCGTGGACACAAAGGTGCAAAGTCACGCTCTGGATACTCCAAGAAATTTGGTTTTGAAGGAGGACAGATGCCGTTTCAGCGCAGGGTGCCTAAGTTCGGATTCAAGAATAATAATAAGGTTTATTTCAAAGCTGTAAACTTAGACGTGTTGGAGTCTATTGCTGAGAGCAATAAAGGAGCCGAGATCAGCCTGCAGTTGCTTATTGATAATGGAATCATTGGCAAGAATGATAAGATCAAAGTTCTGGGCAGAGGCGAATTGAAATCAAAAGTTAATGTACAGGCACATGCCTTTTCTGATACTGCTGTAAAAGCAATTGAGAAAGTGGGAGGTACCGCTACTACTGTTAAATAATGAAGCGTTTTTTCGACACGATACGGAATATTTTCTCCATCGAGGACCTGAGAGTCAGAATCCTGAACACGATCGGATTTCTGATTATTTTCAGGTTGGGTTCTTTCATTGTACTTCCTGGTATTGATCCTAATTTATTGGGAGCCGGTGCCCAGGGTGGTATTTTTGATTTATTGAACACCTTCCTTGGAGGTTCATTCAGCAGGGCATCCATCTTCGCGTTGGGTATTATGCCTTACATTTCTGCATCCATTATTGTACAGTTATTAACCTTTGCAGTACCGTATTTTCAGAAATTACAAAAGGAGGGTGACTCAGGCCGCAAGCGCTTGAATCAGATTACCCGTGTATTAACCATCTTCATCACAGGTTTCCAGTCGTACGGATACATCCGCGGCACGATTGATCCTGCTGCGATCATGGATCCAGGGGTTTTCTTCTACTTCTCTTCCATTACCATTTTGATTGCCGGTACCATGTTTTGTATGTGGTTAGGTGAGCGAATTACAGATAAAGGTATCGGTAATGGTATTTCCATGCTGATCATGATTGGTATCGTATCCCGTTTTCCTGGTGCCATCATTGATGAAGCGGTGAATAACCGTGGTATGCAAGGGGCACTACTCTTTATTGTAGAAGTAATGGCATTGTTCTTTGTGGTGATGGGAGTAATCATGCTCACACAGGCTACCCGCAGAATTCCGATCCAGTATGCCAAGCAAGTCATTGGAAACAAACTTTACGGAGGCAAGCGTGATTTCATTCCGTTGAAATTGAATTCATCTGGTGTTATGCCGATCATTTTCGCACAAGCTCTGATGTTTATCCCTGCATTGATTGCCGGTATCTGGAGAGATAGTGATGTTGGTGCTTATATCGGCTCTACCTTCTCTGATTTTACTTCATGGCAATACAACTTGTTGTTTGGTTCTCTGATTTTGATCTTCACATTCTTCTACACAGCGATCACTATCAACTCAAACGACATTGCTGATAATTTGAAAAGAAATGGTGGATTTGTTCCCGGTATTAAACCCGGAAAGCAAACCGCTGAGTTTATTGATACAGTGTTATCAAGAATTACGTTGCCCGGTGCATTGTTCCTGGTGACCATCGCTATACTTCCTGCTTTTGCAGTGAGGGCCGGTGTTGGTCAGAACTTCGCTCAGTTCTTCGGTGGTACTTCATTGCTGATTATGGTGGGGGTTATCCTCGACACCCTTCAGCAAATTGAAAGCTACTTGTTGATGAGACATTACGAAGGAATGATGAAGTCAGGCAGAGTAAAAGGACGTTCTCAATTTGCTGCGGCTTAAGTGCTGAATGGTTCACTTAAAGACTGAAGAGGAACTACAAATCATCAGGGAGAGTGCCCAGATTTTGGGGAAAGCTCATGGTGAGGTGGCCCGGTTAATAAAACCAGGCGTTAAAACCTCAACGTTGGATAAAGTGGCGGAAGAATATATCCGTGATCATGGAGGAATACCATCCTTCAAGAATTACAACGGATCATTTCCTGCGACACTTTGCATCTCAGTCAATGAAGTAGTGGTGCATGGTTTTCCCGGTAATTACGAATTGCGGGAAACGGACATTATTGCAGTGGACTGTGGAGTACAGTACAAAGGGTTTCACAGTGATTCAGCCTATACCTATCCTTTGGAGGGGGTTAATGCTGAAACATTGTTGTTGCTGGAACGAACGTACGAGTCTCTTTATAAGGGAATCGAACAATCGAAAGCGGGAAACCGGATAGGTGATGTGAGCTATGCCATTCAAAGTTATGTAGAAGGCTTTGGGTACGGAGTGGTGAGAGAACTGGTAGGGCATGGCGTAGGAAGAAATCTTCATGAAGATCCTGAGGTTCCGAATTTTGGAAAACGGGGTAAGGGCGTGAAGCTGGTGCCGGGGATGGTGTTCGCGATTGAACCGATGATTAACCTGGGTACTAAAAGTGTAGTGCAGGAACGTGATGGTTGGACGATCCGCACAGCCGACAGAAAACCTTCTGCTCATTTTGAGCACATGGTGGCAATTTTTGAAGAGAAAACAGAGGTGTTAACAACACACGAGTATATAGAGAAAAATTATTCGTATAAGTGGCGAAGCAAAAGTCGATAGAGCAGGACGGAACGATTTTAGAAGCACTTTCGAACGCAATGTTCAGGGTGCAACTGGAAAATGGTCATGAAGTGCTCTCCCATATTTCGGGCAAGATGAGGATGAACTACATCCGTATCCTGCCAGGCGATAAGGTAAGATTGGAGATGTCACCTTACGATTTAACAAAAGGAAGAATTGTATTTAGATACAAGTAATTGATAGAAACGATGAAAGTTAAAGCATCCATAAAGAAGCGCAGTGCGGATTGTAAAGTCATCAGACGCAATGGCAAACTGTATGTGATTAACAAAAAGAATCCAAGGTTTAAACAAAGACAAGGTTAATACTATGGCCAGAATACAAGGTGTCGATATCCCGGACAACAAAAGAGGTGAGATCAGCTTGACCTACATCTACGGCATTGGCCGCAGAAGGGCTCAAAACATTCTTACCAAAGCAGGTGTGAATTGGGACAAGAAAGCAAAAGACTGGAACGATGAAGAGTCTAATGCTATCCGTTCGATCATTTCAGAAAGCTTTAAGGTGGAGGGAACCCTTCGCTCTGAAGTTCAGCTTAGTATTAAGCGCTTGATGGATATCGGCTGTTACCGTGGTCTCCGTCACCGTAAGGGGTTACCCGTACGCGGACAGACTACGAAAAACAACGCTCGTACACGTAAGGGTAAGCGTAAGACTGTAGCGAACAAGAAGAAGGTTACGAAAGGTTAATCGTTAAATAAGGCATAAATAATTAAGCAATGGCTGTAGAAAAAAGAAAAGACAAAGCCAAGAAACGCGTAGTGCAGGTTGAAGCAGTAGGCCAGGCACATATCCGGGCTACGTTCAATAATATCGTTATCTCGATGACGAATTCTACCGGCCAGGTAATTACCTGGGCTTCTGCAGGCAAGATGGGCTTCAAAGGTTCGAAGAAAAATACTCCGTATGCTGCGCAAATGGCAGCTCAGGATTGTGCTTCCAGAGCGTTTGAATTAGGTCTTCGCAAAGTAGAGGTGTTTGTAAAAGGCCCTGGTGCCGGACGCGAGTCTGCCATCCGTACCATTCAGGGGGCTGGTATTGAAGTAACCGTAATTAAGGATATGACGCCACTTCCGCACAACGGATGTCGTCCTCCTAAGAAAAGAAGAGTTTAATAATGTATGATTGAAGATTTAAGATTGAAATCAATCTAAAATCTAAAATTTAAAATCAACAAATAGAATGGCACGATACACAGGCCCACGAGTACGAATCTCAAGAAAATTTGGAGAGCCTATTTTAGGTGATAACAAAGCTCTTCAAAAGAAAAACTATGCCCCTGGCATGCATGGCAAAAGCAAGAAGCGTAAAGTTTCTGAATATGCTACTCAGCTTGCGGAAAAGCAGAAGGCAAAGTATATCTATGGTTTACTGGAACGCCAGTTTGCGAAGTTGTTTGACAAAGCAACCCGTAAGAAGGGTGTAACCGGTGAAGTATTGTTACAATTATTGGAAGCAAGACTGGATAACACCGTGTACCGTCTGGGTGTTGCCCCTACACGCAGAGCAGCTCGTCAGCTTGTATCGCACAAGCACATTACCGTTAACGGTGATATCGTAAACGTTCCTTCTTTTACCTTGAAAGCGGGAGATGTGATTGGTGTAAGAGAAAGATCAAAGTCATTAGAGTCAATTACAACTAGCCTTTCTATTCAAGGCGCTAAAAAATATCACTGGCTGGAGTGGGATAACAGCGAAATGACAGGGAAGTTAATTCACGTTCCTGTCCGTGAGGATATCCCGGAGAACATCAACGAGCAGTTGATCGTTGAATTGTACTCGAAATAATTCTAACCATTAATCCGAAGTAATTATGTCAATATTAGCATTTCAAATGCCAGATAAGGTGGTCATGGAGAAATCCGATGACTTCCATGGCATGTTTACCTTTAAGCCTCTTGAAAAAGGGTATGGTGTTACCATTGGTAATGCCTTAAGAAGAATTTTATTGTCTTCATTGGAAGGATATGCGATCACCGGCATCAAGATTCCAGGAGTGTTGCATGAGTTTTCGACCATTGAAGGTGTTGTTGAAGATGTAGCGGAAATTATCCTGAACCTGAAAATGGTTCGCTTCAAGAAAGTATCAGATAATTTTGACAGCAAAATCACAGTAAACATTAAGAAGCAGAAGCAATTCAAGGCTAGCGATATTGCTAAGTTTACTTCTTCTTTCGAAATTCTAAACCCTGATCATGTTATCTGTAACATTGATGAGTCAGCTCATTTTGAAATTGAGTTGACCCTGGAGAAGGGAAGAGGGTATTTACCTGCAGAAGAGAACAAGCCCACTGAACAAGTTTTCGGCTTCATTCCTATCGATGCCATTTTCACTCCGGTGAAGAATGTGAAATACAGCGTGGAGAACACCCGCGTTGAGCAGAAAACTGACTACGAAAAATTAGTAGTAGAAATTCAAACGGATGGATCAATTCATCCAGAGAAAGCATTGGAAGGTGCGGCTCATATTTTGATCCAACACTTCCGGCTGTTCTCGGATAAGTCTATTGAACTTGAAACCGGTAAGGATGCTGAGATTGAGCAGGTAGATGAGGAGATGCTTCACATGCGCAAGCTGTTGAAAACTCCTCTTCATGATCTTGACTTATCAGTACGTGCTTACAACTGCTTAAAGGCAGCCGATGTGAAAACTCTTGGCGACCTGGTAGAATTGGAAATTTCTGACATGATGAAGTTCAGAAACTTCGGTAAGAAGTCACTGGCTGAGTTAGAGCAACTGGTAGCAGAGAAGGGCCTTACTTTCGGTATGGACCTCGTGAAGTATAAATTGGAAGAAGATTAAGCTATAAGCGATCATGAGACACGGTAAGAAAATTAATCACCTTGGAAGAACCGCCAGCCATCGCAGGGCCCTGCTCTCGAACATGGCCTCTTCTCTTATCCTGGAGAAGCGTATCACCACCACCGTTGCGAAAGCAAAGGCGTTGAGGAAGTACGTGGAACCTTTGATTACGAAGGCAAAAAGTGATACCACACACTCAAGAAGAACAGTATTCTCTTATTTAGGTAATAAGGAATCCGTAAAAGAACTCTTCAGTTCCGTAGCATCAAAGACTTCAGAGCGTCCGGGTGGGTATACTCGCATCATTAAGATGGGTGATGTTCGTTTAGGTGACAATGCAGAAATGTGCTTGATCGAATTGGTTGACTTCAATACACTTTACACGAAAGAGGCTACTGAGAAGAAAGCGAAGACCCGCAGAAGCCGCAAGAGTGGTAAAAAGGCAGAGGGTGCTGAAGCAGCAGCCGAAGCTCCGGAGGCGAAAGCGGCAAAGCCTGAAAAAAAGGCTAAAAAGTCAACTTCAAAAAAAGCCGACAAAGAATAAGTGATTCAGGTCACGCAAATATCAAGAAGGATTGGACGAAGGTTCAATCCTTTTTTGTTTTTAAAATGTTCAATAGCCGGCCGTTCAAACGTTTGGGATGAAAAATCCTTGCGTTTAGTCAAGGCATTTGGATGGGAAGTTTAATTTTGTCAAACATAAAATCTGTGAGCAAAGCATATTTACTTCTTGAAGATGGTCTCCTGGTGGAGGGCACAGCTATCGGTAAAATTGGTACTACGGGTGGGGAAATCTGTTTCAATACCGGTATGACAGGGTATCAGGAGATTTATACAGACCCATCGTATTACGGCCAAATCGTAGTCAATACAACGGCTCATATCGGTAACTACGGAACACTGGATGCAGAGCAAGAGTCCGACAAACCAAAAATCAGCGGATTGGTAGTCAATGATTTTTCCAATGATTTTAGTCGTTTAACGGCAAAGGAGAGTCTTCAGCAATATTTAGAAAGGCATAACATCGTGGGTATTGCCAATTTAGACACCCGCATGTTGGTGCGGTACATCCGCAGCAAAGGTGCCATGAATGCACTCATTTCTTCTGAGCTTACACCCGATCAGATGAAAGCGGAGATCAAAAAAGTTCCATCTATGGATGGACTTGAACTCTCCTCGGTGGTTACAACAAAAGAACCTTACACGGTAGGTTCAGCCTCTGCTACCTTTCGTATTGCAGCGTTAGACTTTGGAATTAAGAAAAGCATTCTGACAAACCTGGTGGATCGTGGCTGTTATATTAAGGTGTTTCCGGCTAAAACCTCGTTTGCAGAAATGGAGAAATTTAATCCACATGGATATTTCCTTTCGAATGGTCCTGGTGATCCTGCAGTCATGAAGTATACCATTAAAACGGTTACCGAAATTATTGGAGCAAACAAACCGACATTCGGCATTTGCCTGGGGCATCAGTTGCTCGCATTAGCCAATGGAGTATCCACCTACAAAATGCATCATGGTCACAGAGGGTTAAATCACCCGGTAAAAAATTTAATCTCCGGATTAGGAGAAATGACTTCACAGAATCACGGCTTTGCGGTGAGTGAGAAAGATATCGAGAAGAATAAGGACCTTGAAGTAACACATGTTCACCTGAATGACAGCACCATTATGGGCATTCGGGTAAAGAATAAGAAAGCCTTCTCGGTGCAGTACCATCCGGAAGCCTCACCTGGTCCACACGATTCGCGTTACCTGTTTGACCAATTCCTTGAAATGATCAAACAAGACCAGCTACAACCTGTTACTAATTAATTAATCAATCCATACTATGAGTTTAATTGAAAGTATTCACGCCCGTCAAATTCTCGACAGCCGTGGAAATCCTACTATCGAAGTAGATGTAGTGACTGCCAGTGGTGCCTATGGCAGAGCGGCTGTACCGTCTGGTGCATCTACCGGAACACACGAGGCGGTAGAGCTTCGCGATGGCGATAAAAAGAAATACTTAGGGAAAGGTGTATTGAAAGCTGTAGAAAATGTCAATACAAAAATTGCTGCCGAAATCGTTGGTTTTTCGGTGTACGAGCAAAACCTGTTGGATAAGATCATGATTGAGTTGGACGGAACGCCCAACAAAGCAAAGCTTGGTGCTAATGCAATTCTAGGTGCCTCGTTGGCGATCGCAAAGGCAGGAGCCATGGAAGCAGGCATTCCCCTATACCGTTACATTGGTGGCGTAAGTGCGAATACACTGCCTGTACCGATGATGAATATTTTGAATGGAGGAAGTCATGCGGATAACTCCATCGACTTTCAGGAATTTATGGTGATGCCCGTAGGTGCAGATACCTTTTCTGAGGCTCTTCAAATGGGGGCAGAAGTTTTTCATACACTGAAAAAAGTTCTTCATGATAAGGGACTTTCAACAAATGTAGGCGATGAAGGAGGCTTTGCCCCAAATCTCTCTTCGAATGAAGAAGCGATTGAAGTGGTGCTAAAAGCAATAGAGAAAGCCGGGTACAAACCGGGTTCTGATATTTTTATTGCACTCGATCCGGCAGCTTCTGAATTCTATGATTCAAAAGCAAAATTGTATCACTTCAAGAAGTCTAGCGGCAAAAAACTGAAGCCATTGGAAATGGCTGATTATTGGACAAACTGGGCCAAGAAATACCCCATCATTTCGCTGGAGGATGGAATGGCAGAAGACGACTGGACAGGCTGGAAGGCGCTCACCGACAAAATCGGCAAGAAAGTACAACTGGTAGGCGATGATTTATTTGTTACCAATGTGAAACGTCTGCAAAAAGGAATAGATGATGGTGTAGCGAATTCAATTCTTATTAAAGTAAATCAGATCGGTTCATTAACAGAGACCATTGATGCTGTAAACCTCGCCAAGCGCAATGCCTATAAGTGTGTGATGTCGCACCGTTCGGGTGAAACAGAGGATAGCACGATTGCTGATTTGGCGGTGGCGTTGAATACCGGCCAGATTAAGACAGGTTCTGCGTCCCGTTCCGACCGGATTGCAAAGTATAATCAATTAATACGCATTGAAGAGGAGCTGGGTGAAACAGCCTACTTCCCTGGAAAAAATATGTAAGTCATATTCTTCTTAATAAACCCTGTTGCCCGAAAAAGTTGGTAACAGGGTTTTTTAATGATTTTTCCTTACCTTAGTCATCATTTTTTAAGTGTATGTTGAAGAAACTACCAAAGGCCTTTCGCAATTTCTATATTGTAACGGGGCTCATTTTTTTAATCTGGATGCTTTTTTTAGACTCCAACGATTTTATTTCAAGGTATAAGCTAACCTCCAAACTCCGTTCATTAGAAAATGAAAAGGAGTATTATGCTGAAAAAATCAAAGAAGTGGAAAAAGACCGGGAAGAGTTGATGGGAAACCGTGAATTGCTGGAAAAATTTGCCCGTGAAAAATATTTAATGAAAAAGGAAACCGAAGACATATTCATTGTCGTTGAAGAGTAAAACTGATCTTTTATGGTACGTCTCCTATTTATTTCTATCCTTATTTGCCTTGCACTTATTTCAGAAGCACAGAATAAAGGTGGATATGATAGCAATCTTAAAGGAATACCCTTTAAAGAGAGGATCATTACCGGTGGGGGATTAGGGCTTTCATTTGGCAGTACGCAGGATTTTATTTCTATTTCACCCATGGTTGGTTACAGGGTTACCGAAAGGCTTTTAGCGGGCACTGGCATAACATTTCGATATACCAAGTACAAATATTATCAGCCCGCACTATCACTAACCGATTGGGGATTTAACCCGTTTTTACGTTACACCATTTTTAACAATATCTTCCTCCAAACTGAATACGAGTATTTAAACTATGAATTTCCAACCACCCCGGAGGAAAGTATTCGTAAAGAGTTTAATAGTTTTTTAGCCGGTGGGGGGTTTATTCAACCGATAGGCGATAAGGCAGCATTTTATATAACAGCTCTATATAATTTTTCATACAAAGAACCACTGCCGTATGAATACTCACCTTATTATAGCCCTTTTATTTTAAGAGCAGGTGTAAGTATCGGCTTCTAGAACACTAGATCAAATTTTTTAGCAAGTTCTTGTAGATCGTCTACTACTTTTGGATTAAGGGGTATTCCTTCTTTAATCCGAATCTCATTTATTTCCCGTTCAGGATCTCCGTGAATTAAAACCCGCTCTTGAGCTTCAACTGTTTTCGCGGATCTAAAGCGAGTAATCCAATTATCCATGTGCGATTTAAATTCTTCAGCAGGCCTGAACGCATCTATTCGCATGGCTCCAAAAAAATGTCCAATACCCTTTCCTACGGGATCAGCAGGAGGTGCAAGAAAACTTACAAAGGGAGGAACCCATGGTCCGTAGTTCGCGCCTGAAAGTACTGCCGAGAAGATATCGACAATGGCACCTAATCCATAACCTTTATGACTTCCATGTTCGTAATCACTTCCCAGGGGAAGCAATGCACCACCTTCTTTAAGCTCATGAGGATTTGTGGAAAATTTTCCTTCCTTGTCTTGAATCCACCCCAGTGGGGCCTCTTTATTTTTACGTTGTAATATTTCAAGCTTTCCATTAGCCGCAGTGGTAGTAGCCATGTCCGCCACGAAAGGGGGTTGTTTGTCGGCTGGTATGGCCACGGCAATTGGGTTCGTGCCCAATAAGCGCTCAACCGAATAGGTGGGCGCTACAAGAGGGCTTGCATTGGTCATGGCAATGCCAATCATATCGTGTGGCAGGGCCATCATGGCGTGATACCCCGCTATGCCAAAGTGATTAGAATGTTGGACCGAGACCCACCCTGTGCCACATTGTTTCGCTTTAGCAATGGCAATTTCCATTGCCTTAGGGGCGACTACCAGTCCAAGACCCCCATCGCCATCGACTACGGCTGTACTTGGGGACTCATGAATGATTTTAATACTAGGTTTTGCGTTGATGCGATGAGCTTCCCATAATCGAATGTATCCGGATAGTCTTGCTAATCCGTGTGAGTCGATTCCGCGCAAGTCTGCTGAAAGCAATACATCAGTGGCCAGCTTAGCTTCATCTATCGAACAGCCGATTTTTTTAAAAACATTAAATGCAAAGGCATGGAGTACTTCAAAAGGGTAGGTATGTTCATTCATGGCGCAAAGATAATGATCGGTTAGGAATAAGCGCCCAGCCCAGTTCAGGTGCACAGCACTTGAAATTAAGTTACTTTCACGTATGGATTTTGTACGGTATTTGCATCTGTAGTCTAAAAATCTATCAATTATGAAAAGAATATCTCTAGGGCTGACCCTTTTAATAGCCACATTCATTGCACACGCTCAAACCGATAAACCTATTGACTCAAAAATTAGTCGGGTAACTGTATTCTTAAACCGTGCCCAGGTAACACGCGAAGTGAAGACCAGGGTTGATGCGGGCAGAACCAACCTGATTCTAAACGGACTTACCTCGCAGCTAGATCAACAAAGCATTCAGGTGGCAGGGAAGGGAAGTTTTATCATTCTGGGCATTAGCCACAATCAGAATTACCTGAATGAATTTAATGTACCGAAGTCACTTCAACTCCTGAGAGATTCTTTGGAACTATACAAACGACAAATCAGTCTCGAGCAAAATCAAAAAGACATTCTTGGAAAGGAAGAACAGTTGCTTCTGAGTAACCAAAAAATAGGAGGCAACCAGCAAAATCTTACGGTAGCGGAGTTAAAGTCTATGGCTGACTTTTATCGCTCACGGTTAACGGAAATTGGAATTTCTAAAATCAAGGCTGACGAGAAGATCAAGAAATTAAGTGAGCGCATAAACCGGATTAATAATCAGATCAATGAACAAAACGAATTATACAGACGTAACACCAGTGAAATTGTAGTGAGTGTTTCTGCGGAGGCCGCTACTGCGGTGGAACTGGAAGTTAATTATGTCGTGGCTAATGCTGGCTGGTACCCTGTTTACGATCTTCGCGCGATCAATACCAAAAGCCTGGTGCAATTGAATTATAAAGCAAATGTATTTCAGAACACAGGGGAGGAGTGGAGGAACGTAAAGCTTAAACTTTCTACAGCCAACCCTAGCTTGGGAGGACTGAAACCTGAATTGTATGCATGGTACCTTGACTTCTATAAGCCTTATGTTGAGCGATCCTTACAAGGGAGGGCTGCAGGTGTATCCATGAAATCTAAATCGGCCCCTGAAGCTAGGGTTGAAGATGCGGAAATAGCTATGGAAGTAGCTCCTGCTCAATCAACTTCAGAATTTGTAACTACTGTTCAGACTTCACTCAATACAGAGTTTGATATCGGTTTGCCCTATAGTGTTGCATCAGCCTCCAAACCAACATTGGTTGATGTTAGAAACTATGAAATGAAGGCTGATTATGAATACTCCGTGGCTCCTAAATTAGATCAGGATGCATTCTTATTGGGAAAAGCAGTTGGTTGGGAAGAATTTAATTTATTACCAGGCGAGGCAAACATCTTCTTTGAAGGAACATTTGTTGGCAAGTCCTACATCGATCCAAATAATATTAAAGACACCCTCGCTGTTTCATTAGGACGTGATAAACGTATTGTAGTGAAACGTGAGAAGGTGAAGGACTTCACTTCGCGAAAGGCGATTGGCGGCAATCAGCGTGATAGTTACGCATGGGAAATCTCTGTTCGTAACACAAAAAGCGAGACTGTTAAGATTACAGTTGAGGATCAGGTACCCGTGTCACAAAATAGCCAGATTGAAGTTACGGTAACCGATGTGGGCGGTGCACGGTATAACAAGGATACCGGCAAGTTGACTTGGAATATGGTATTGCAACCCAACGAAACCAAGAAAGTAGTGTTTAAATACGAAGTAAAATATCCAAAGGACAAACAAGTGAGTGGATTATGATTTATAGACCAATCCCACCCTCCCATTGTTGGGGGGGTGCAGGAGAGGTCTTACTTGCCAATACACCTTCCTTTAGAGAATAACTTGATACTTTAATCTCGTTAAAGGAATATTTATCCAGAAGAAAGCGGATGAGGCAGCACGCTACCACAATCATATCTACCCGCAATTCAATCATGCCTGGGATCAATAACCTCTCTTCCCGGTTTTTAACAATTAATTCCTGATAGATGGAATAAAAACTTCGCAATGTCAATGGAGTTTCAGGATCATCAGGTCTTGTTTGAATGGCATGACGAATACAATGAATATCACTAAGTGTGTCAAATGTTCCTGAGGAACCTACCAAAACTTTTGGTTGATGAAGATGAAGGGCATTCAAAACCTCCGCTAAAGTGATTTCGAAATATTGATCAAGATTTTGAATTTCATGCGTTGTGATGGGATCGTGATGTTGGAATTTTTCTAATAAGCGTTGGGCCCCAGCCTCAATACTCTTTTTCCAAAAAATTGTGGTTTGATTTCCGATAATAAACTCCACACTTCCACCACCGATATCGACAACTAGGCAGGGGACATGACTCAAGTCAATGGCTGAACGTACTCCCTGGTAAATTAACTCTGCTTCCTTGTCACCAGAAATAATAGCAACTTTTAGCCCAGTGGTTTGTTTAATCTTTTCAACAACCTCATGACCGTTGCGCGCATTGCGCAATGCGCTGGTGCCAAAAGCATAAACCGTTTTTGCATCATATTGATTAATAGTAGAACTAAAGTTCTTTAAGGCTTCAATTGCCCTCTCGATCGCTTCGTCCTGAATAACATCCTGATTGATACCACCCAATCCCAGCTTTACAGCGACTTTCTCACGATGGGTTATTAGGTATCGATTTTCGTGTAATTCGGCCAACAATAAATGAAAGGTGTTAGTCCCCAGGTCGATAATGGCAAGTTTTTGATTCATGGTAAAACGGCAGGAAAGATAGGTAAAAGCGAATAGTGAAATTTTAATAGAATGTGCCTAAATCCAACAAAATGGAGATATATTTCGAGTCGAATACATACTTAATTCCGCACCGGCTCAGGGTATAGCAACATGACAAAACGCACTCATAACGACCCCCACCAACAGCAGCAATACAATGAACTTGATCGAAAAGATCAAGAGGCTTTGTTGGGTGGTGGAGAAAAAAGGATAGAGCAACAACACAATAAGGGAAAACTGACAGCTCGTGAACGAATTCAGTTGTTGGTGGATGAAGGTTCGTTTGAAGAATTGGGAAAATTTGTACTTCATAGGAGCAAAGACTTTGGGCTGGACAAGGAGCACTATCTTGGAGATGGCGTAGTAACTGGTTATGGAAAAGTAAACGGTCGGTTGGTGTATATTTTTTCGCAGGACTTTACCGTTTTTGGTGGTTCTCTCTCAGAGACCCATGCTGAAAAAATTGTAAAGATCATGGAGCTGGCCATGAAGAATGGTGCACCGGTTATTGGGCTGAATGATTCGGGGGGTGCACGCATTCAGGAGGGAGTTGTTTCCCTGGGAGGTTACGCAGATATTTTTTATCGCAATACGTTAGCGTCCGGTGTTATTCCACAAATCTCAGCGATTATGGGACCTTGTGCCGGAGGAGCAGTATACTCTCCGGCCATTACTGATTTTATTTTTATGGTGGAGAACACCTCCTTCATGTTTGTGACGGGCCCCAATGTGGTGAAAACGGTTACGCATGAAAATGTAACTCCCGAAGAATTAGGAGGGGCTTCTGCCCATAGCACTAAAAGTGGCGTTACGCATTTCTCTTGTTCGAATGAAGCTGCATGTCTTAGTCAAATTAAAAAACTGTTAAGCTACATTCCTCAGAATTGTGAAGATGAAGTGCCACGCGTTGAATACACACCGGCTAATGAAGCGCGACCAAATTTAAATACCATCATTCCATCCAATCCAAATCAGCCCTACGATATGAGGGATGTAGTCAATGGTGTGGTGGACGATGGAAGTTTCTTTGAAGTACATCAAAATTTTGCTGAAAATATTATTGTTGGGTTTGCCCGAATTGCCGGGCGAAGTGTTGGTATCGTGGGTAACCAACCGGCTTCCCTGGCGGGTGTTTTGGATATTGATGCCAGTGTAAAGGGAGCTCGTTTTGTTCGCTTCTGTGATTGTTTTAATATTCCATTATTGGTGTTGGAGGATGTGCCCGGGTTTTTACCCGGCACGGATCAGGAGTGGAATGCCATCATTACGAATGGTGCAAAATTATTGTATGCCTTTTCGGAAGCGACCGTACCTCGTGTAACCGTTATTACCAGGAAGGCCTATGGTGGAGCGTACGATGTAATGAACTCCAAACACATTGGTGCCGATATGAATTATGCCTGGCCCACCGCTGAAATTGCAGTGATGGGAGCAAAGGGTGCGGCAGAGATCATTTTCAAAAAGGAAATTTCTGAGGCTGAAGATCCGCAGGCCAAGTTGAATGAAAAGGTTGAAGAGTATACACGTAAATTTGCTACCCCATTCCGGGCCGCGCACCGTGGGTATATTGATGAAGTCATTTACCCCGATCAAACCCGCGAGAAATTAATCCGGGCTTTTGAGATGCTGGAAAATAAGGTAGCGAAATTGCCTAAGAAAAAACACGGCAACATACCGTTGTAATTTTTGTTTTCAATGTTGAAGTCTAACGATTGAATGGATATGGATAAGAAAAGTAAAAGTTTCCTGTTTGAATACCTCAATAATGCATCTCCCACCGGGTTCGAATCCTCTGGTCAACGAATTTGGCTGGATTACCTGAAGCCCTACATTGATGATTATTCCGTTGATGTGTATGGCACAGCCGTAGGTATTGTGAACCCTAAGGGAAAATACAAAGTAGTTATTGAAGCACATGCCGATGAAATTTCCTGGTTTGTTAATTATATCACGGATGAAGGATATATCTATGTGCGAAGAAATGGAGGGTCTGATCACCAGATTGCACCTTCCATGAGGGTAAACTTGCATACTGATAAAGGAATTGTGAAGGGTGTATTTGGCTGGCCTGCCATCCACGTACGCGATGCAGCCAAAGAGGAGCCTCCAACCCTGAAGAATATTTTTATTGATATCGGTGCGGAATCAAAGAAAGAAGTGGAGGCTATGGGAGTTCATGTCGGAACAGTGATCACCTTTGAGGATGAGCTGATCGAACTCAATAGGAACTACCTGACAGGCCGTGCCCTGGATAACCGGATGGGTGGCTTTATGATTGCTGAAGTCACCCGCAGGCTGCATGAAAACAAGAAAAAGCTTCCGTATTGCCTCTATATCGTTAATTCTGTTCAGGAGGAGATTGGTTTAAGGGGTGCAGAGATGATATCCCGCAAGCTAAAGCCTGATTTGGCAATTTGTACAGATGTTACCCACGATACTCAATCCCCCATGTACAATAAGAAGGAAAGCGGAAATTTGAAGTGTGGGTTGGGTCCTGTGGTGTGTTATGGCCCTGCTGTGCAGAATAATGTGCTTAAAATGCTTATACAGACCGCAGAAAAGAAGAAAATACCCTTCCAGAGGCAGGCAGTAAGTCGGTCCACGGGTACGGATACAGACTCTTTTGCCTATTCTTTCGAGGGGGTGGCCTCAGGCCTTATTTCATTACCCCTTAAATACATGCATACCACGGTAGAAACTGTACATAAGGACGATGTTGAAAATGTGATAAAACTGATATATGAGGTGCTTTTGCAGGTAAAACCAGGGCACGACTTCCGGTACATTAAGTAATAAATACGGAAACCTTACATTCGAAAGAATAAGGTCAGGATAGGCTCTTCCACCGTGGTGGGAGAGCCTATTTTTGTATCATTAAATCAAGAAAAATAGAACCCAAATGAAAAGCATTCAAAAAATCCTCGTAGTACTCTTTATTTTCGGTAGCAGTACAATTTTCGCTCAAGACAGACCTATGCACGAAGTGTATTCCATGATGGTGTATAACTTTATTAAGTATGTGCAGTGGCCTGACCACGCAGAATCTGGTGAGTTTGTGATTGGTGTCGTTGGTAATGCAGATTTATTCACTACGCTTAACACCTGGTATGGTGGAAAGCCTCGTGGTGGAAAGACCTATGTGATTAAGAAATTCAATTCAGCTTCAGAAGTGGCTAACTGTCACGTGGTATTTATTGATAAATCCAAGAGCGGTGAGTTTGATGCAGTAAATAATAAAGTGAAAGGTAAAGGTACTTTAGTGATCACGGATAAAGCCGGCCTTGGTGAAAAGGGGAGCGGCATCAACTTTAAAAATGTTGATAACAAATTGAAATTTGAATTGAATCAGCGTGCAATGGAGGCTTCTAACTTAAAAGTTTCTGGTGCACTCTCTTCCATGGCAATATTGATTTAAGATTGTTTGGTATAGAAATCCTCCCCCACAACATGGGGGAGGTTTTTCTGTCTTAACTTCTAAAAAATTGTATATTCAATAATTAAAACCCCTCTAAATATGAAAAAAGTTTTTTTAACACTAACAGCCTTAGTTTTTTGCGCTGGTGTGTGGGCTCAGGAAAGAGCCACGCATGAAATTCATGCCGCTATGCTGTATAACTTTATTAAGTACGTACAGTGGCCAAATGAAGCCGAAGGTGGAGAATTTGTTGTAGGAGTAATGGGTGAGGATGATGTCTTCAATACCTTGAAGACTTGGTATGACGGCAAGCCAAAAGGAAGCAAGAAGTATGTGATTAAGAAACTCAGTTCTGCAGCGGAAGCTTCAACATGCCAGGTGGTATACTTAGGCAAAGGTAAAAGCAAGGAGTTTGAAAATGTAAAGAATAGTGTGACTGGGAAATCAGTGCTTACGATCACGGATGGTAATGGATTAGGCCAGAAGGGGAGCTGTATCAATTTTAAAGTAATTGATGGCAAGCTAAAGTTCGAGCTTAATCAGGCAACTGTTAGTAGCGCTAACCTGAAAGTATCGGGTCAGCTCAGCAGTATGGCCATCATGATTTAACAGTTCTTAATAAGAAGTTTGATTTTTTAGGTTAGGATGGTAGGGAAAGAGAACGTGCAGAAAATGGAGTGGAGCTTTAGGGAGTTGGTAGAGAATTCGGATGATGTATTTATTGTAGCCGATAGAGATTTTAAGATTCGGTACATCTCGTCTTCCGTGGAGAAGTTGAATGGCACACAGCCTATCGCTTTATTAGGACGTAATATTTTTGATTATGTGCGACCTGATTTGGTGGAGGAATATAAGGCCTGTTTGATGAACTCAACATCCGAGCAATCCTATGAATTTGGATTGGAACTTAAAAAGGGTGTTAAGACCTATTTTGATGTTCATGTATCGTATGTTTCAACATCGGATTCCAGCCTTGGGTTTGTGTTTAAGTTACATGATATAACAAAAAAGAAAGCGAAGGAAAAGGAACTTATTGATACGAACAGACAGCTTGATCAGGTTATCTATAAAACCACACACGACCTAAAAGCTCCAGTTCTTTCAGCGCTTAGTTTGATTAAGTTGGCTGAGGCTGCTCCAACCGAACAGCGAGAAGAGTATCTCAATTTGATCAGGAGGAGTTTGTTGAAGATGAATTCTTTCATTGAGGAGATGAACAATTTTTTCCGCAATGAGAAATTAACATTGCAGCGCGAGAAAATTGAAGTTGTAAAATTAGTCGAAGACGAAGTTGAGAATCTGAAAAACTTGTATCACGCAGATAAAATCAGTATTCAGGTGACGTCTAAGGAAGGTTGCGATTTTTTTTCTGATGCAGTAAGGGTAAAGACGATTGTCGGGAATATTTTAACGAATGCGATCAAGTATGCTGATCCAAACAAGTATGAGCCGTTTATTCGTATTGACGTGAAGGTAGGGTCAGAGAGTTGTGAGATCAACTTTACAGATAATGGAATTGGAATTGAGGCGGATTACCTGGAGAAGATTTTTGATTTGTTTTATAGAGCCACATCAACATCCTACGGGACAGGCATTGGTTTGTTTATTGTAAAGGATACGATTGAAAGGCTTGGTGGAACAATTCAGGTGCAGTCAAAAATAGGAATAGGAACAACATTTATAATACAAATACCAAATCAGCTGTACCAACATGCTGGTTTGAATTAAGATATACGCGCAGGGTCACGGAGTTTTATTGAGAGGGTCTTTCTTCGTGTGCTCTGTGCGTTTTTTTATTAACGGGTATTATCCGGGAATTTTCAACCACATCAAGCACAGAGATCACGGTTCAAGTTGCCTTGAAACCGATACTCTTTATATCCTCCCAAAATTTCGGGTAGGATTTTTTAACGACATCAGGGTTCTCAATCGTAACAGTTGCCAGGGTAGCCAAAGGTGCAAAAGCCATCGCCATGCGGTGATCCAGGTAGGTATTGAAAGACAAATTTTCGAACGATCTTTTTTCAGAAGGAGTAAGTATCAACTTTCCATTTTCTTCCAAAAAACTTGCGCCAAGTTTTATTAACTCTTGTTGAAGTGCTTTAATGCGATCAGTCTCCTTAATTCTTAAACTTTCCAGTCCGGTAAAAGTGCCGTGAATCCCCTTTGCAGCACACACTACGGCAACGGTTTGTGCCAGGTCGGGGCAATGCTTAAAATCCCACACGATTTCATTTTGATGCTCTTTTTTAATGAGGCGTAGGGAGTTTCCCCTTGGTTCTGATTTTACCCCCAGAATTTCCATAATGTCTACAATCACCCGATCCCCTTGCAACGAGCGAAGGGTCATGTTGGGAAGATCAACCTCAGCATGGTCAGCCAATGCCACAAAGGCAAACCAATAGCTGGCTGCTGACCAATCGGATTCAATGGTTACTTGCGCTGGGCTATAAGCTTGGTGGGGTATTTGAATTTCTTTTTCAGTCAGTTGACAGGATACTCCAAATTGTTTCATGAGAGAAGCAGTCATTTCGATATAAGGCCTGCTGGTAACATTACCCTCAAATTTTAACTGAAGTCCTTCAGGAAGCAAAGGAGCCACCATCATAATGGCAGAAATGTATTGGCTGCTCACATCTCCGCGTATGGTTAGCAACTTGGTCATCTGTCCGGAAAAACCCGCGGTTTTGATAGGTGGAAACCCTTCTTTTTCCAGGTACTCTATGGTTGACCCCAATTGCCGTAACGCATCCACCAGAATCCCAATGGGTCGTTGCTTCATCCTGTCCGTCCCTGTGATGGTCTTGATTTTATTAGTAATGGCACAGTAGGAGGTCAAAAACCGCATGGTGGTTCCCGCATCCTCAACATCCAACACAGTATTTTCCGATTGGATAAGCTCTTTCATCAGGCGGGTATCATTCGCTTCAGACAGATTGATAAGCTGAGAAGTATTTCCGGCCAAGGCATTTAGTATAATAGCCCGGTTGCTCATACTTTTTGAAGACGGTAAGTTTTTTACTTGACCCTGTAAGGAGTGATGGTGATAAAGAGTGATGGTATCCAAGACTATCGTGTGTTAGGGAAATACAATTTTAAAGTTGTTTGTGTTTTTCTCAGAAGATTGAAACATTTATGATTAAATTCGGGTTAAATGTACTATGAGTAATACAAGAAAAATAGCGATTGGATTGGGTGTTGCTTCCGGAGCTTTACTAGCAGCCTGGCTTCTTACTGGAGATCGTAAGAAGAAAACCAAGGAATTTATTGCTAAGAAGGCTGAAACGATCAAACGTACTCTCAAAAAAGACATAGGATCTTTTGATGATTCGGATGTTCATTATGTTTGAAGCGACCGGTAAAATGACAAACTATCTTCAATCTCGCCAAGACTGATTTCCTTATCCCAGGATGCCCTTCCTATCCCATCGAGAAGGACGCATAAAACGCTATTGCCTCTATTTTTCTTATCCTGTAAGCATAACCTGGCTACCTCTTTCAGTTGATTCTCCTGCAGCGGTAGTTTCCCAAAAATTTTAAAAACGTACGTTAATATTTGTTGGAGTGAAGGTCCGTCTAAAAGTTGATGCTTCATGGCAAGATATGCCTCTGCTATCAAGCCGGCCGCTACAGCTTCACCATGAAGGATTTTATGACCGTTTGCAAGGAAAAAGCTTTCCAGCGCATGACCAAGGGTATGGCCAGCATTTAATATTTTACGCAGTCCTTTTTCATGAGGGTCCTGCTGCGTAATGGAGTATTTGAACTCGGCAGATTTCCTTAACAGAACGTCCCAGGATTGATTTTTCAAATCTTTAGATCTAATCTCATCCCACAATGCTTTATCTGAAATCAATGCATGCTTAATGACTTCGGCAAAACCAGATCGGAGCTCTTGCTCTGGTAGAGTATTGAGAAAACCGCCATGGAGTATGGTGAGCGCAGGTTCATGAAAGGTACCGATTTGGTTTTTGTAATGCTGAAAGTCAATTCCGAGTTTTCCTCCTATGCTGGCGTCAGCTTGAGCCAATAGGGTTGTAGGTATCAAAATGAAATCAATCCCCCGCTTGTAGGTGGCGGCACAAAAACCGCCCATATCGCCCAGCACTCCACCTCCAAGAATGATCAATACGGAGTGACGATCAAGCATAGCGGTGGTCATTTCCTGCCAAACCACACTGCAAGTTTCAAGTACTTTGTACTCTTCACCGCTTTTTACCTGGATAAGGGTATGGGGTGGCAAATAATCTTTAACGGTTGGATAACAGTGCTTGGCAGTATTTTCATCCACCAGCACAGCAAATCCGGAATACTTCTTATGAGAAAGAAATTTTTGCAGGTCCAAACCCGGACTGGAGGATAGAATAATGTGTTCTGGGAGCATCAATTTTTAGATTCCGATTCTTTATTCATGATCTCCGTTTGGATGCGGATGGATTCATCGTGAATTACCCGGTAAAGTTCTTTTATAAAGTCGCGGGCAAGATTCGATTGATGACCCCAGTCCGGACGGGTTTTCATGATTTCATTCCAACGTTCTAATTGAAATACGGTAACGTTATTGTCTTTTTTGTAATCGCCAATTCGTTCAATTAATCTCATGCGGGTAGCCAGCGTTTCAATCATTTCTTGGTCGATGTGATCAATCTTTTCACGAAGATCTTCCAATTGATTTAAGAAAATGGCATTGGAAGAGGATTTTTCACTGATCCGTAGTTGCTCAAGAATCTCTGCCAGAAGATCAGGGGTCACTTGTTGTGCGGCATCGCTCAGGGCGTGATCAGGATCTGGATGTGTTTCAATCATGAGTCCATCGTAACCAAGGTCAAGTGCTTTTTGGGAAACCTCAAAAATCATCTCACGATTCCCGGCAATATGACTGGGGTCACCGATCAGAGGAAGTTCTGGGAGTCGACTTTTGAGTTCAAGTGGGATTTGCCAAAGAGGTTGATTGCGATATTGCGATTTCTGGAAAGAAGAAAACCCGCGATGGATAGCCCCAAGTTTTTGAATCCCTGCGTGAGCCAATCGTTCTATGGCCCCAATCCATAAGGCGAGATCGGGGTTGATTGGATTCTTTACCAACACAATTTTATCAATGCCCTTTAAAGAATCTGCAATCTCCTGTACGGTAAACGGATTTACAGTAGTTCTGGCCCCAAGCCAAAGAATATCAATATTGGCTTCACAGGCCTGCTCAACATGATGGGGAGAGGCTACTTCCACAGCAAAATGAATGTCTACTTCCTTTTTAACATCCTGTATCCAGCGAAGTGCCTCAACGCCTTTTCCTTCAAAATGATTAGGCCGAGTTCGGGGCTTCCATACCCCTGCTCGCATAATATTTATGCCTAGGCTCTTTACGGCTTTTGCCACCGTCAATAGTTGTTCAGGACTTTCCGCACTACACGGACCTGCTATGATCAGGGGATCACCAGATTTTGTATATAAGGAGGTCCAAGGGGTCAATTTCATCTTTCTAAATTACTGATTAAAAGCGCCAAAACGCAAATTCCAAAAGCTTGGCTCTTGCGTTGTTATAACCCTATAAATAGCATCTTGTTTGTGCCTTGAGGTTTGATTTTTGGACTTTATATACCCTATCTTTGGCTCACATTTTTACTATGGAATCAGAACCTAAAATCTCCTTCGAAGACACCTCCGTGGCCTTTTCGTATAAGTCGGATGGCGAACTAAAAAAAGCTCATTTTATTTTTTCCCTGGTTAATCATCCATGGATTTCAGCCATGGCCACTGGCTTGGTAAAAGTTGGATTTCAACTAAAACTGCCTATTGAGGGCATTATTAAGAAGACCGTATTCTTTCATTTCTGCGGAGGCGAAAGTATTGATGCGAGCAAACCGGTTGTTGACAAACTGGGTAAGTTTAACGTACAGACCATACTAGACTATTCGGTAGAGGGTGAGGAAACCGAATCGGCTTTTGAGCGAACTGCAGATGAAATCATACGAACCATTGAAAATGCAAAAGGCAAAGCTAACATGCCCTTTTGCGTATTTAAACCAACCGGAATTGCCAGCAGTACGGTCCTGGAAAAAATTCAGAATAAGGAATCTCTTAGTGAAGAAGAGAAGCGTTCTTTTGAAAAGACCAGGCAACGATTTGACCGTATTTGCAATAAGGGTCATGCTTATAAAATCCCGGTATTGATTGATGCGGAGGAGACGTGGATTCAAGAACCCATCGATGCGTTGGTCATGGAAATGATGAATAAATACAATCAGGAAAAGGCGATTGTATTCAACACTTATCAGCTATATCGCACCGCAGCACTTGGTAATATGAGAAATCATTTTCATGAGGCGGTCATGCACAATTGTTTTTTTGGTGCAAAACTGGTGCGGGGGGCTTATATGGAGAAAGAGCGTGAGCGTGCTGAGAAGCACAACTACCCTAGTCCTATTCATGCCACAAAAGAGGATACCGACAAAGACTTTAACCTCGCTCTTGGTTTTTGTGTTGATAATAAGCAGCGAATAACGGTGTTGTGTGGTTCGCACAATGACTACAGTAACTATTACCTTACGGTATTGATGGAAAAGCACGGCATGCGAAATGATGACGAGCGGGTATGGTTTTCACAGTTGTATGGAATGAGCGACAACATTTCTTTCAATCTGGCGAAGGCAGGGTACAGGGTGGCGAAATATGTTCCGTATGGTCCGGTAAAATCTGTGATGCCGTATTTGTTGCGCAGGGCGAAAGAGAATACATCCGTTGCAGGACAAAGCAGCCGTGAGCTCACCTTAATCCGAAAGGAACTGAAGCGCAGGAGAGGAAAGTAGAAAATTATCCCACTGCCACATTATTCTTTTATTTTTGCAATAACTAATCATACGAGTCCATGTCGTTAAGCGAGCAGGAAATCATCCGCAGGCAAGCCAAAGAAGAACTGGAAAAATTGGGTATCAATCCTTACCCAGCCGAACTTTTTGATGTGAATGCATCAGCGGCAGAGATACACGAGAACTACGAACGTCATAAAAGCGATTATCGACAGATTTCCATTGCGGGTCGGATCATGAGCCGCAGAATTATGGGCTCGGCTTCATTTGCGGAATTGCAGGACGAAACCGGACGCATTCAGATTTACTTCCGCAGAGATGACTTATGTCCAACAGAGGATAAAACACTTTACAATACGGTTTTTAAAAAATTACTCGATATCGGTGATATTATCGGTGTAAAGGGTTATGGCTTCACCACACAAACCGGGGAAATCTCAATTCATGTAACGGAATTTAAAATTCTCTCCAAGTCCCTTCGTCCATTGCCTATCGTAAAAGAAACAACCGATGAGCAGGGCGTGGTGCATAAGCATGATGCGTTTAGTGATCCTGAATTACGGTACCGCATGCGTTATCTGGATATGATCGTTAACCCGGAGGTACGCGACACATTCATAAAACGTACGAAGTTGGTGAATTCCATGCGGGAATATCTTAATGATAAGGCCTACCTGGAAGTAGAGACCCCTGTTCTGCAACCCCTTTACGGTGGTGCAGCCGCTAAACCATTTAAAACCCATCACAATGCGCTTGATATGACACTGTATTTGCGCATTGCCAATGAACTTTACCTGAAGCGCTTGATTGTTGGTGGGTACAATGGTGTGTATGAATTTTCAAAGGATTTTCGCAATGAGGGTATGTCTCGTTTTCACAATCCTGAATTTACCCAGGTTGAATTATATGTAGCCTATAAGGATTATTACTGGATGATGGAGTTGGTGGAGGAGATGATTGAAAAAGTGGCCATCGATTTACATGGAACAACGGTGGTGAAAGTAGGGGATCATGAGATTGATTTTAAACGTCCCTGGAAACGGTATACGATGTTTGAGGCAATTCAACATTTTACGGGTACAGATATTTCGGAGATGGATGAGGCTACGTTACGCGGCACCTGCCGTAAGATGCATGTGCCTATTGATGATACGATGGCAAAGGGTAAGCTAATTGATGCTATTTTTGGAGAGAAGTGTGAACCGCTTTTGATTCAGCCAACCTTTATCACGGATTATCCTATTGAGATGTCGCCATTGGCAAAAAAGCACAGGAGTAAACTAGGTTTGGTGGAGCGTTTTGAAGCAATCTGCAACGGTAAGGAAATTTGTAATTCATTTTCTGAACTCAATGATCCGATTGATCAGCGCAAGCGTTTTGAGGAACAACTGGAGTTGGGAAAGCGCGGTGATGAAGAAGCCATGACGCTGGATGAAGATTTTCTTCGAGCGCTTGAATTCGGAATGCCCCCTACCGCAGGATTAGGGGTAGGGATTGACCGACTTTCTATGATCATGACGAACTCTCCATCCATTCAGGATGTACTATTCTTCCCTCAAATGAAGCCCGAAAAGCAAGGGGGTGGATTTACCGAACGTGAGGCTGAGTCATTAGGAATTCGCACCGACCTGTTCCCAATTCTTCAGAAAATGGGCATTCAATCCGTTGAGCAACTTAAAGCCTATAAGGCGTCCAAGTTATTTAATGATGTATGCGGATTGCGTAAGAAGCTAAAACTTGAGAATGTTCAGAATCCAACACTGGAGGAAGTTGAAGGGTGGCTTAAGTAAATAAAGATTCTAGATTTTGAATTCAGAGCAAATAGATTTTTCAAAAATTAAGCAGGCAAAAGTCAAAGCGCTTCTTCAGAAAAACAATCTATTCTCGCTCAGCGATCTTTCAAAGCTAAGGTCACTATGCTATAATCCTTCTGATGGACAACACTATTATAAGCACATCAAGTCATTTGTAGTCCATTCTTCGATTATCGATGTATGGAACACCTATAAAACCATCAGTCCTCAGGAAACCAGAAGTGGAAGCATGGTATCGTTTGGGTTAATGTACTCCAGAAAGCAAAATCAAATTATGTACCCTGGCGATTCTTATGCTGGAATTGAAGCAGGTCAGATTATTTTTTTGAACCTGAATCTTCTGGGAAGTTACATCCAGTTAGCAGTTGGTCATGAAATAACGGCTGTAAACGAGATCGATAAAACCATAAAGATCTGCTATTTGCAAAACGGGTCATCTACCGGCACACAATTGATTCAATTAAAGAAGTCAAAAGAAAATCAGACGGAAGTTGTACACGAAACCTGGTATCGGAGTGGATCAGTCTTTCGGGACAGAGTATTATATCCTGGATTCCATGAAAAGGGACTAACGGAATTTCACGAGAACGTGAAACGAAAAGCTGAAGCATTAGTCTTATAAGACTAAGTCACCTTATAGATTATCATAGAATGGCTTTCTTTTTTCCATTTTTAAATCCTGAAGCACAGAGGCTTTTACATTGATGGAAAAATTGTAGGATGTAAAGGCACCGAAAGGAGTCCAGCTCAGGTTCATTGTCCAGCAATGCAAATCGCGGGCGATGGTAATGGTGGTATTCGTAAATTCTTTCATTTCAATATCAAATCCAGAGTTAAAATTGATTTTCCACTTTTCGGAAAGTGACAAATCGCCAGAGAATTGAAGTGTTTGAGTAATATTAAAATCTTTAGTGCTGGAAGTTTGTTTGGGAGGCCTGGAATAATTCAAGCTATAGTTTATCCGTAAGCTCCAGGGGATTTCAAAATCCACATAGGAGTTAGGATTGTTTAATAGAAAATCCTTTTCCTGTTGGGGTAAATCAGACTGGGTTATTTTATCACGACTACTTTGTTCATTCTCACGGGCTTTGGGGTTCAAGTTCGTGTTAATGGCAAGATTGGCGGAAGTAATGCGTCCTAAACTGCCTGACTTCCAGGCAAATTCGTCCACTCTGCGTTCGTAGGTTTTTCCTTCTTCGTTTGTGTATGTTTTGTAGTAATATGGATCAAGCGATGCACTCATGTTAATATTCAAAAGGTTATCCAATAAATTAGTGTTGGCAGAAATACCAAAGGGCGCTAGTTTAAAGGAGTCTGCAACTAGGTTATAGGATGAACTAATTGAAAGGTTGTTTAATAAGCTGATCTTTCGTGCCACGGAATCCTTTTCGGACTTTACCTTCATCTCCAGGCTGTTTCCAATTCCAAATCCTAAAGAACCACTTTTACCGGTTGTGGAGGGGCCGTATACAAAACCTTCATGTCGGGATTTATATGTGATTTTACCATTTTGATTAATGGCTTGAAAATAGTTGTCGTTTTTAGTGAAATCAGGAGTGAGACCAAATGAAATGGAAGGATTGATAACGTGGCGAATGGCTTTAACCTTTCCACTTTTGAAAAAATAGGTTCCGTATAGTCGTGTATTCAAACCAGCGCTAACACTATAGTTAGCAATGCGATTAAATCCTTTTATGGTGTCTGATACCAACGTGGGCGTGTTATTGACTATGTCATACTTCCAGTCTAATTTTTCAAAGTACCATTTCTCCTCATAACTTATAGAAGGTGAAATGGTAAAGAAACGAAAGGCCTTGAAGGAATACCCGACAGGCATGGTATGACGGATTCCTTTTTTTCCATTCTCAAAGAGGGTAGCAAAATTTTCAATGAAGGGCATAATGCTATCACGGGGAGGATTACTACCTTCAATAGGTCCGAGGCTATTGTTTAATCGATTACTGGCAGCCATGCTATACCCAAATGAAAAATTATCTAACACCGTAGTTTTTCCATCTTTCCGCTGAAACGGATATTGGTTTTGCATGTTTACGGTAAGGTTAGGAAGTTGTAAGTCAACCTCATTAGTTTCAAGGTCCTGATTGTGACTTAGGTTTAACCCCATGCTAAAGGGTGTGTTCGCAAATTTTTTACTGTAGGAAATGTTTGAACTCAGTTTACGGGAAATATTATTGAGCCCTGTGTCATCCAAGCCATTGTTGTACCCATAATTAAGATTATTGTTTTTATTGTAGCTGGAGGATGCTGCATTGACGGAGGCAGAAAACCTGCCGGTTCCCTTAGATTGTGGAGTATGAGTCCAGGCTAAACTAAAATCCTTCTGCTCACTTTCATCTTCAATGTTAGTGCTGGCAGGATATTTTGAGTAACTAAAATTTAAATTACCGTTAAACTTATAGCGTTTTAAGTACGGTGATTGAATATATACAGCATGACCACCTTTAGAATATAAATCTGCTGTTAATGCCAGTTTAAAATATTCGCTGATATCGAAATAATAACCACCCCTTCTCAGACTAAATCCACGCGTTTTATCCTCTCCATAGGATGGCATGATAATACCTGATTTGCTTTCTCGCTGGGCAGGAAACATCCCAAAGAGAAAACCAATTGGAAGGGGGATGTCATTGAACTCCATATAGAATGGACCTGAAACAATTTTATCATCTGGGATGGCTTTTGTTTTTGTGGACCTGATTCTGAAATGGGGATGCTCCAGACTGCAGGTTGTGTAGCTGTTTTTTAAACTCAATAATTCATTCTTCTCGTTTTTAAATACGGTCTCTCCATGCAAAAATCCTTCACTTTGCTCCGTTACCACTTCCGTAATTCGCGCCCTCCCAGTTTTAAAATTGTAGACGATATCCTTCATCTCATATAGCTGAGGGCCATCCTTAAAAACGGGGAAGCCTACTCTTCTTCCCAGGGAGTCGCGCCTACCGTTGGCACTGAGGGTATTGTTTTTATAGTCGATAACGATCTCCTCTGCTTCCAACTCTATTTTACCATATACAATTTTAGCCTCTCCATAGAGCCATATAATTTGTCCATCCACACTGGAGTTTATAGAATCTCTGGCTGAATAATTGATTGTGGTCTCGATGTCGTCTTTAGACTTGGATTTAAGGCTATCAGCCTGGGTTTTTGTGGTATCGGATTTGATTTTTAATGAATCCGTAATGAGTGGCTGGTCACGAACCAGCCGATTTTGAGCTAAAACAAGTGAAGTATTAACAATAACAGCAGTGAATAAAAAAATGAAGAAAAAAGGCCGCACATTACGGGAGTTGAGTAGCAGATTATTAGCTTTTAGTGAAAAATTCACAACTTTGGGTAAAGTTATCGCAAATAGTTTGAACATCGTACGGCCCTTGAGGAATATTGGATTTATAGCCCTGCTTTTAGCAATAACCTTGCTAAACTCCTCCAGCACTCATATTACCCGTGAATTTAAAATACGTACCGTGGTAATCGATGCGGGACATGGGGGAAAGGATCCAGGAACCCATGGCGCCTCCTTAAAGGAAAAGAATCTTGTGTTGAAGATTGCCTTGAAAGTTGGGGGGTATATTGAAAAGAACATACCCGATGTTAAGGTAATTTATACCCGCAAGAATGATACGTTCATCCCGCTAGACGAACGCGCAGAAATTGCCAATAAGAATAAAGCTGATGTTTTTATTTCCATACACGCTAATGCCAGCCCGAGTGCAACCGCGTATGGAACGGAGACCTGGGTTATGGGATTAAATAAGTCAGAGAAAAACATTGAAGTAGCCAAACGGGAGAATGCCGTGATCCTATTGGATGAAAATTATAAAGAGCGCTATGAGGGCTTTGATCCCAATAGTCCGGAGTCACATATTTTATTTGAATTGACTCAAAGTGCTTACCAGGAAAGTAGTTTGAGCCTGGCCTCAAAAATTGAACATCAATTTAGCAAACGTGTCAGCAGAAGAAGTCTTGGAGTCAAACAAGGACCGTTTTGGGTATTGTGGAGAACGGCCATGCCCAGTGTGTTAGTGGAAGTAGGATTCCTCTCGAATTCAAAGGAAGAACAGTACCTATCCAATGAAGGTAATCAGGAATTAATTGCTTCAGGAATATTCAGAGCCTTTCGTGACTATAAAAGTGAAGTAGAATCCATAAATTAGTCGCTGAATTACCCAAAACATTTAACGCCACAACATGAAGATATCGAAAGAAGTAAAGGTAGGCCTGTTCATGGTGGTCTCACTGGTGTTGTTGTATGTCGGGTTCAATTACCTCAAAGGCATCGATTTCTTTTCTTCAACAAAAAAGTACTACGCTGTATATAACAACGTAGACAAATTAATGCCTTCCAACCTGGTGTACATAAACGGGTATTCAGTAGGTAGGGTAAGTAATATCCAGTTTCAGCAACAGAAAAACCGGGTAATTGTAGAGATGGAAATAAACTCTGATATCATTTTAGGCGACTCCACCATAGCATTACTTACTGGTGATTTTTTAGGAACAAAAAGCATCCAACTCGATGTAGGCAGTATTACTCATCCATTGAAGGCCAAAGACACGGTTCGTTCCGTTATAGCAAAGGGGATTGCTGATCTTTTGGCAGAAAGTGCCGCGCCTGTGGCGAACGATGTTCAAACCACGCTTCGAAAACTCAATATAATACTGGATAATCTGGGCAACAATTCTCAAAAACTTGACTCAATTTTCGACAACTTTCAGGCAACACCTGTTATGTTGAATCGAACACTGGGAAATGCGAATAGTAAAATTGATAGCCTCACGTATAATATAAGTTTAGTAACAGCCAATGTAAACCGAACACTGAATCAATTACAGCCTTCGTTAGTTAATCTTAAGACATTTTCTGATTCGCTTAAATCCGTTGAGGTCAACACCACCCTTACCAAAGCACAACAGGCGCTTACCAAGTTGAACGAAACCCTTAGCCGGATGAACAAAGGTGATAATACCATGAGTAAATTAATGACTGAAGATACCTTGTATGTGAATCTTAACAAACTGCTCCTCTCGTTGGATACCCTTGCCAAACATTTTAATGAAAACCCCAAGCACTTCATGGCGCCATTGGGTAAGAGCAGAGATAAAATTCAACGCGATCTGGAAAAGCAACGAAAAGAAGAGAAGAAGTAATTATACCTTAACTATACAAGCTGTGTCCGAAAAGGATTTAGAATTCAATAAGAATGAGGATCAGTACAAACACCTGCTGCATCAACTACATGTTAAGGTAACTACCACCAAGTTGGGTGGAGGCGAAAAGAAGATAGCCGAACAACATCAAAAGGGGAAACTTACTGCACGCGAACGGATCCAGTATTTAACGGATAAAGGAAGTGAGTTTCTTGAAATAGCACTCTTTGCCGGTAAGAACATGTACAAAGAGGTGGGCGGATGCCCTTCTGCGGGTGTCGTTACCGGTATCGGATACATTCATGGCAGGCAATGTGTCATGGTGGCCAATGATGCTACCGTTAAAGCCGGAGCATGGTTCCCGATTACCGCCAAAAAAAATCTCCGCGCTCAGGAAGTAGCCATGGAAAACCGGTTGCCTATTGTGTACCTGGTGGACAGTGCCGGAGTTTTTTTACCCATGCAGGATGAAATTTTCCCAGACAAAGAACATTTCGGTCGGCAATTCAGAAACAATGCAAAGATGTCCGCTATGGGCATTGTACAAATTGCTGCGATTATGGGAAGTTGTGTAGCGGGTGGAGCCTATCTACCGATCATGTCAGATGAGGCGATGATTGTGGATAAGACAGGCTCCATCTTTTTAGCGGGTTCATATTTGGTAAAGGCTGCCATCGGTGAGGATATTGACAATGAAACGTTAGGCGGGGCAACTACGCATTGCGAAATTTCTGGTGTAACCGATAACAAATTCCCCAATGACCAGGCGTGTCTGGATTACATTCGCTCGCTTTTTGATAAAATTGGGAGTTATGAAAAGGCTGGGTTTGACAGGGTGACTCCTGCGCCCCCCAAGGAAGATCCTAAAGAGATTTATGGGTTGTTTCCGAATGACCGCACCAAGCCGTATGATACATTAGAAATCATTAAGCGTTTGGTGGATAACTCTGAATTTGATGAGTACAAAGCGTTATATGGTAAAACCCTGATCTGCGGCACGGCACGCATGGACGGTTGGGCGGTTGGGATCGTAGCCAATCAACGGAAGATTGTAAAAAACAAAAAGGGTGAGATGCAGATGGGCGGAGTGATTTATTCCGATTCAGCCGACAAGGCCGCTCGATTTATTATGAACTGCAATCAGCGTAAAATTCCATTGGTATTTCTTCAGGATGTTAGCGGATTTATGGTGGGCAGTAAAGCTGAGCATGGCGGCATTATTAAAGATGGGGCTAAAATGGTGAATGCCATGGCCAATTCTACAGTTCCAAAATTTACATTCATCATTGGTAATTCGTATGGAGCAGGAAATTATGCCATGTGTGGTAAGGCATATGATCCGCGATTGATCTATGCGTGGCCATCGGCCCAGATTGCCGTGATGAGCGGTGCCTCTGCAGCTAAGACGTTGTTGCAAATACGGGTGGCCTCGTTGAAATCTCAAGGAAAAGAAATTACCAAGGAGGAGGAGTCCGCATTATTAAAGGAGATAACTGATCGCTATAATGAACAGTTGAGCCCCTATTATGCCGCTGCGCGTATTTGGGTGGATGGCATTATTGATCCGATTGAAACTCGTAAAGTAGTTTCTATGGGAATTGAAGCGGCAGATCATGCACCGGTGGAGAAGTTTAATGTGGGTGTTATCCAAACCTAATTATCATTCATCGTTATGAACGATAAAGAACTTAAAGCACTTGTTTCCCTTCTGGATGACAGAGATGAGCAGATCGTTACCCAGGTGGTGGATAAAATACGCTCTCTGGGTAAAGAGGCAATTCCTTACCTTGAACAAGAGTGGGAGAATAATTTTAATCCGTTAGTTCAACGAAGAATTGAAGAACTCATCCATGACCTTCAGTATGAATTATTAAAATTCAGAATTCAGGAATGGTATGCCAGCAAAGATCAGGATTTACTCACAGGCTTGTGGATGGTCGCTACCTATCAATACCCTGATTTGGAAATTGAAAAGCTGAAGCAGGAACTGGAACAAATTTATTACGAAGCCTGGCTGGAGTTTAAGCCTGATCTTTATCCGTTCGATCAGGTGAAGGTGTTGAATGGGGTGCTATTTACCAAACTGAAATTGGGAGCCAACACTAAAAATTTCCATTCACCGGGCAACTCCATGATCAACATTGTATTGGAGACCCGAAAAGGCAATCCCATTACGTTGAGCATTATTTACATGCTGGTGGCTCAAAAATTAAAAATGCCCGTGTATGGCGTTAACCTTCCGAATCTTTTTATCGTCACGTATAAAGACGAAAAGACCCAGTTTTACATCAATGCGTTCAATAAGGGATTGATTTTTTCCAGGCAGGATATTGAAAACTATATCCACGAACTACGTCTAACTCCTCAGGATTCATTTTTTGAACCTTGCTCCAGTTTGGAAATCATTCGGAGGGTTTTTCGTAATCTGATTATGTCATTTGATAAAATGGGGGAGCATGAAAAAGCAGAAGAAGTAAAGGAATTGCTGCTCCTTATTGCGGACGGAGCTGATTTGGGAGTTTAAGTAGCGGAGTCTATTAATTCAGTAAAAGTCAATTATTCTTTCGAATGCTGCATCCGACCGGCCGAACGTCAGGTACTTCAATTTTTTGCTTGGCCAATAATTTTTCCATGGCATCCTTTAGGTAGAAGTGATCTACATCATTCGCAGACTGTGCGTTATCATCAATGGCGCCTCGATACACTACCTTGAATTTTCCTCCTGTCTGTTGTAAGAGAAAACACTCGGGGCTTTTCTTGGCACTAAGATTTGCTAACACTTTTTGTTCTTTGTCGGCCAGGTAGGGCATGGGTAGCTTGCATTGATCTGCATAATTCTTCATGTAATCAACAGACTCATTATCATCCGTATGTGCATTAATTAACAGTATTGGTAATTTACTCTGATAAGCCTGTGCTAATGTTTTCATCCGATTCAGGTAGTAACCGTCATAGGGACAATTGTTACTGGTGAAAATAATTACCACTCCGGCATAGGATGAATAGTCATCCAATGAAATTACCTTTCCATCAGTAACATTGGTTAATGAAAAATTCTGAACCACTTGCCCATGAGATACATTGCTGACAAAGAGTAGAAGAAAAATTAATTTTTTCATAATTACAGAGAAAGCACTACCACAAAGTTATCGTGTATAAGATATCGTAAAGGTACCATTGTTTCGGTTTCTCCGATAAGAATTCTTCCGGTAATGTACCCGTCTCTATTTAGTTCGAATGGAGCTATTCTCAGGTGTTCTGAAAATACAAGATCTTTTTTGCCATAGACTTTAATCAATGTTTCTTTGGCGCACCAATAAATGCAGTGCTTGATTTCATTTTCACCGGCATCTTGAAGTTCAACGGTACTCAATACACGGGGACCAATTTTTATTAATTTCTTTTTGATTTGTTCAAGATCAATGCCCACTGATTTGTTACGATCTGTGAGCGCAGCTACATATGGATAAGAATGGCTGAGCGAAAGCTGCACTGTGTTTTGCTTGAAGTAGGGCTTGCCGAATACATCCTTCGTAACACCCTCAAAAGGTTGCCCCATTGCTTCCAATAAATTTCGCGCGAGAACACGACCTGCAATAAACTCCAGGCGTTTTTCGGGATGCGTGATTGATGGAGGGATCGATTCGTAGTCCTTTACCTGATGAAGAAGTGATTGTTCATCTTCATCAATCCTCCAGATGCCCCATGTGCGTTCTTTTGATTCGTTTTCTAATTTTTCGAGGGGCATTGATTATCCGTCTTTATGTCTCAATTTTGTAAAAAATCTGATGAAATCTTATCATCTCTGCAAGTATAACGATGAAGAGTGTTAAAGTAACCAGGCTTCAAACCTTTACGGGCCATCGTGATTGTGTATATACATTACAACAGTCAGGGTCAACAAGGTTTTTTTTTAGTGGCGCAGGTGATGGTATGGTCGTGTGTTGGGATGTTCAGAATCCGGATCAGGGAGAATTAATTGCAAAGCTGCCCAACTCAGTATATGCACTCCATTATCACCCTAAGACTAATTGGTTAATCGCAGGCCATAATTACGATGGTATTCATTTACTGGATTGGGAGAATAAAAGGGAGACTGGATCGTTACATATAACCAAGGCGGCTATTTTTGATATTCAATCCTATGAATCAAAAATTTTTGTAGCCTCCGGAGATGGTATGATTAGCTGTATTGATTTGGGCACATTAACATTGGTACAACAGAAAAAGCACTCCGAAAAGAATGCCCGCACACTCGCTATACATGAAAAGAAAGGTGAGGTAGCGGTTGGTTATAGCGACAATTTTATTCGAGTGTTTGATTTGGATTCGTTAGCGTTAAAACACGAGTGGCAAGCGCACACTAATTCCGTTTTTACAGTTCGGTATACTCCGGATGGAAATTTCCTTTTGAGCGGTTCACGGGATGCCCGGCTAAAGGGGTGGGATGTACAGGCCGGATATAAGCAGTCAGCCGAGATTGTGGCCCACCTGTATGCAATAAATCATATTGAATTTAGCCCGAATGGCAAACATTTTGTAACTTGTAGCATGGATAAGTCCATCAAGGTGTGGGACTTAGAGGGTTTAACGCTGTTGAAAGTAATCGACAAAGCTCGCCATGCAGGACATGGTACCTCGGTCAACAAACTCTTATGGACCACTGACCAACTTTTAAGTGCCAGTGACGACCGCAGTATTTCGGCCTGGGATATAGAATTTCAAGATTCGTGAGCAGTTCACGGTCTATTTTTTAAACTATAAATACTACAGCAATGAAAATTACACCCCTTGAAATCCGGCAGAAGGCTTTTGAGAAAAACTTTCGAGGATACAATCAGGATGAAGTGAATGCATTTTTGCAAACCCTTTCGCAAGAGTGGGAACGGGTTGGCGATGAGAGCAAAGAGCTTCGCATGAAACTGGAAGCCTGCGAACGTGAAGTATTAAAACTGAGAGAAGTTGAAAGTTCGCTCTTCAAGACATTAAAAACTGCAGAGGATACCGGTGCTAACGTTATTGAACAAGCGCGCCAGGCAGCCGATTTAAGTTTACGAGAGTCTCAATTGAAAGCCGATGCCATGCTGAACGAGGCAAAAGTAAAGGCTCGCAATACCATTGAAGAGGCGGAAGTGAAGTCAAAGCAAACCTTAGCCGAGATGGAGGACAGACTGAAATCCATGGTGGAAAATTATAAGAAGCTGGAAAGCAGCCGAGATGAATTATTGATGGAATTGAAGCGTATTTCTCAGGATACCATTGAGCGGGTAGAACGTATTAAAAATTCTCAGCGAAGCTTTGACGCGGACCAACATGCTCTTCAGGCGCGTAAAGAGATCAAGAAAACTATTTTCCCGAATGCCGAGTTTACCTCAACACCTGCTCCTGCACCGGTTGATGTTCCGGTGGTTACGGAAAAGGGAGAGCTTGTGGTAGAGCAAAACGTACTCGTGGAAGCCTCGGCTCGCAAGGTAACAAAATCATTTTTTGATGAGATTGGATGAACGGACGCATCACGCTTGAAGGGCTTGAGTTTCATGCCTTCCATGGCGTGTACCCGCACGAACGCGAGTCCGGTAACTGGTTCGAGGTTGATATCTCTGTAGAAACTGATTTTACGGCTGCCGCTCAACGCGATGACCTGTCTGGTACGGTAAACTATGAAGTGCTGTACAGCATCGTAAAAACTGAAATGGAGAAGCCTTCGAAGCTTCTTGAGACCGTGGCGGAAAAAATTATTCAGGATGTATTCAGCAGTCTTCCAACTGTTTTATCAGTGGAACTTTCTATTTCAAAGACAAACCCTCCCATTGGTGGAAAGTGTAAACGGGCTTCTGTGCGGGTATTAAAGAAGAGAAGTAATTAAAGTATTAAAAACAATTAAGAATGAGGAATATTTTACTGGCCGGATTTTTATTAAGTATTCAATGGGTAGTTGCCCAGGATAAGCCTGCCTATCAAGTTTTTACCAAGGAAGGAAAGCTCGTTGACTATGGTAAGATGATTAAGGAGTTGGGAAAATCTGAAGTGGTATTGTTTGGGGAACTCCATGATAATTCGATTGATCACTGGCTGGAATTACAGGTGACAAAAGATTTATATGCGCTCAACAATAATCTTGCCTTGGGAATGGAGATGTTTGAGGCAGATGATCAAATCGTATTAAATGAGTATCTGAATAGCACGATTGAAGAAAAGCATTTATTGGTTGAGGCTAAGGTTTGGGATAACTATAAAAATGATTACAAACCGTTAATTGAGTTTTCGAAAGAGAAGAAGCTTAAGGCAATTGCTACCAACATTCCCAGACGGTATGCCAATCTTGTATTCAGAAAGGGAGTAGAAGCACTAAATTCATTACCAGATGAGGCTAAACAATGGATTGCTCCTTTGCCGGTGGAAATCGACTTAACCTTGCCCGGATACAAAAATATGGTGGCCATGGCTGCTCATGGTCAGAATATGAATGGAGAAAACATGGCCCGATCACAAGCAATGAAAGATGCTACCATGGCGTATTTTATTTTGAAGAATCGCGCGGGAGTTTTTATTCATTTTAATGGGTCATACCACTCGCAAAATTATGAAGGTATATCCTGGTATCTAAAAAAAGCTGAGCCAAAATTAAAAATAGCGACCATTCATACAGTAGAACAGGAATCCATTGAGAAATTGGAAGCGGATCATATCAGCTCAGCGGATTTTATCATTTGCATCCCGAAGGATATGAACAAGACATACTAAGGCTTATCCGGTGTATCCACAAACATAAACCCACGCGCATCTGCGCCTTCGTAGAAATCAACTTCTTTACCGATGATGTACATCGTGTGTTTTTTATCCACGAGTACTGGAATATCCTCTACTGAATAGGAGAGATCAGTGGCTTTCTTTTTATCAAACCCGATAATCAACGACACGCCTCCGCATCCCCCACCCCGAATGCCTACCCGTAATGCATAATCTGCAGGAATGTTCTTGGTTTGCATGATCTTCCGTATCTCTGCTGCGGCTTTGGCCGAAATGGTAATGGGCTGTACCGTGGAAAACATCTCGATGGATTGCGCTTAAGTGACCTAAAATTATTTAAATTTCAAACAGAAAAAGAACGTTATTAATTCCTATGGAAGCAATTATTGAATTTGGTAAGATTCTTATACCCGCCTCTGTGGTGCTGTATGCAGCCTATTTGCTGGTACGGTCCTTCCTGGCAAAAGAAATAGAACTCAAAAAATTAGAAATACGAGGTCGAAGCATTGAAACCGTATTGCCGCTGCGTATGCAAGCATACGAACGCATGTGCCTTTTCCTGGAAAGAATTAGTCCGCAAAACTTATTGATTCGCTTGAATGTGGGCCCCATTCCCTCAAAGGAATTTCATCAAATGTTGCTAAATGAAATCCGTAACGAATACAACCACAATGTATCGCAACAGGTATTCATGACTGAAGGGGTGTGGGAGAATATTAAAAATGCCAAGGAGGATTTAGTAATGACCATTAATGACGCTGCGTCTGAGATGGGAATGGAATCGTCCAGCCTGGACTTATCAAAGAAGATCTTTGAGCGTTATATTAACAAGCCGGTTGATCCCGTTGCCCATGCTCTAACGGAATTAAAACGAGAGATTCAACAAACCTTTTGAAGAATGTATTTTTCGATATTGCGCTGAATCGTGCCGCCAGGCTTTCTGGCCATACAGGGAGGATCATGTTATTATTGACCCGACTTGGAGGCAAAATGACTAAAGTGAATTGGGGCACTGTCACGATTGCGGCTGCAAAGGAAAAGTTTTCAATTCTCTCTCGCTTGTCTGCAGCTTATGCATCCGGGCGATACAGATCAATTCCATGGAAGGCGGTCATGACGATGCTGGCCGCCATTATTTACTTTTTAAACCCTATTGATTTGATCCCTGACTTTATTCCGGGGCTAGGATTAACGGATGATTTCAGTGTACTGATTTGGGTATACAATACGCTAAGTTCTGAAATTGATAAATTTTTATCATGGGAGAAATCAACCCTTCCGGTATCATGAAAGTCGCATTAGTAACCGGTGCCACCGGTTTAATTGGCAGTCAATTGATCCAGTTATTATTGGAAGATTCCTACTATGGGAAAGTAATAGCCGTTACCCGGAAACCGTTGGATTTCCAACATTCAAAACTTGAAAATCTGGCCTTGGATTTTGATAAACTAACGGAGCACTACAATTCACTAAAGGCTGATGATGTGTTTTGTTGTTTGGGAACTACTATTAAGATCGCAAAAACAAAAGAAGCTTTTCGAAAAATTGATTTTGAGTACCCCGTTGAATTGGCTCGACTCACTAAAAGTCAGGGCGCCTCTCAATTCTTGCTGGTGTCAGCTCTCGGGGCGGACAAAGCTTCAAGTGTATTTTATAATCAAGTAAAGGGAGAAGTAGAGGAAGCTATCCAAAAGGTTTCATTTTCTTCTGTGCATATTTTTCGTCCATCACTTTTATTAGGCCCACGAACAGAGTACCGGTCTGGAGAGGACGCAGCAAAACTGTTTTTTAAATTTTTAGGATTTTTATTGCCAGCCAAATACAAAGCTGTTCAGTCCATTAAGGTGGCGCGTGCTATGCTTCATTTTGCGAAAACCAATAATACAGGGTTCCATATCATCGAATCTGATGAGCTGCAGAAGTTTTAAACTGTAAAATAGAAAACTATCCATCGCGGAACTTTTCCGCGATTCCCGTTCTATAAAATGAGCACGTTGTAGGCACGAGACCCCGGAACAAGTCCGGGGTGACTGCTAAATTTTTTAATGAGGTCAAGAAATTACTTCTTCGGATAATTCGCATCTGCCTTTACTTCTTCAATTTGCGCGGTATGGCGCGTGGTGTGACCCGCCATGAAAAGGATCAGCTGGTACGCATCCATTGTAGCAAATGGAAACTGAGCATATCGGTTACGTAAATCGTCTTTTGTGGTCTTTACATATTCCATATGGGCATCACGCTTAGCTGTAAAATCCTTTATTGCATCTTCATGAGAGACTCCCTTGGGCTCAAAAGGTTCAGGGGTTTTTACTTTCCAAGAGCGATCCGTGATCATTTTTATGAGGTCGGCATCTGTAAATTTTACTTCAGCCCTCTTTGCTGGATCGGCTGGTGCCTTAAGGGATTCATCTAAAGCGCCCCAGAGGTTACCCTCAGAGATGGCCAGGTGTTCTGTACATTCTGCAATAGACCATGAAGTAGGTGTGCTCTTAAAGTTCAATTGTTCTTTACTGAGCCCCTTGATACTGTTCAGAAGATTTTCCTTGGTTCTGATAAGTTCATCAATGGCAAACTTTCGCTCTTCAGCGTTCAGTGTGGTGTCGGCTGTTTTAAAACTGACTAAGGTCAGTACAGCCACAAAAAGGAGAAGTTTTTTCATATGAATAGTGTTTAGGTTATAAAAGTTAAGAAAACTTCTTATAAATCCCATGTTATGTAATGATGACGAATGAGGAGTTATTATTAGGACTCAAAACTAAAATCGTATTAATAATACAACCTTGCTGCAATGCCAGTCTCGGCATCGCCTCGGTGAACACCGCGATTATTACTTTTTTAATTGATTATCTACTCATACCTTAATGCTTCTGCAGGGTTGGTAACCGTAGCTTTGAAAATCCGCAGAGAGACAGTGGCTGCTGCAATAACAAATAGAATTAGTACAGCCAGTGAAATTACACGAATGTCAATTGCCACATAGTATTCCCATACGGTATCCATCAACTTGTTTACTAAAAATGAACCCATAAGTGATCCGACTAAAAACGAAACGGTAAGAATTACTAAAAATAACTTACTGCACAGCAGTACCACATGAAGCAACGGGGCACCCAATACCTTTCGAATACCCAGTTCTTTCGTTCGTCTTTGTAATTGCATCGATACAAGCGAATACAATCCCGATACCGACATAATGATCGCTACCGCGCCCAAAAAGGTGTACAAAACCACCACGTTGTCGAAATGCTCCAGCGCCATAACCATGTTTTGTTCCATCAGGCGACCGGTGTATAAGTTGTTTGGAAATAATTTTTTCCATTCTGTTTTTATCTGGTCGTTAACGATCGCAAGATTTTCCGGATCGGTGGAGGCTACTAAATATTTATAGTTCGCGGGGGGCGTATACCGAAATGCCAACGGTGCCAGCGGTTCAAAAAGTGCCTTTAGGTACACGTCTTTTACAACTCCAATTACATAGAATTGTGTGGTGTCATTAAAAGTAATACGTTGGCCTAATGGATTGCTGCCCAGTTCAAATACTTTCACAAACTCTTCATTCACAATCATGGCTTCCTTGACATCCGATGCTGATTCTTTTTCGAACTCTCTACCTGCCATCAGGCGCACATTGACCGTTTTGAAATAGTCATCCCCGATGTTTAGTACATCCACTTCCTTTTCATCTTTTTCAGTTTTCAATGCTGCCGTGTAGGTGCGGGCAAAAATATGATGTTCGCTCCCACCTGTCGAATGAATGAGTGGACGGTTTGCCAACGCATTTTTTAATTGCGTAAACTGACTTTCATTTTCCACCGGTATTTGTATCACCGATTGGTACGAATACCCTAAATCAAAACTCTTTTGAAACTTTGAGTTGTAATAAAAGGCAAGGGCAAAAATTACAGCAGCCAGCGAGATGCTCACCTGGAAGACCAACAGTGTTTTTGTAAACAGGTTGGTGCCTCCAAATTGGGTTGCGCCTTTTAATACCTGGATTGGCTTGAAAGATGAAATATAAACCGCTGGATAACTTCCCGCCAGCAATGCCGTGATAATCATTAGTCCGGCAAGCATGATCAGGAATGAAGCGTTGTCATTATAACGCACGGCCAGTTCAATCCCTGGCCACAGCGCATCCCAGCCCGCGACTAAAAATTCCGCCAATAAAAGTGACACGATTAATGCTAACACGCAAAACACAAAACTTTCAGCAAGAAATTGTGCGATCAGTTCTTTCCGCTTTCCACCCATTACTTTGCGGATGCCGATTTCTTTTAATCGCTTTCCAGCCATGGCAATAGCATGATTGGTAAAGTTGAAGCACGCCACCAGCAATAATAAACCCGCCATAAAAAACGGAGCGATCACCGCGGCAGGTGGCATGGGTTGGTTAAACCAATGTCCTTCATTTTTTTCGCGCACGGCACGTTGTGACATGCCAACAAAGGGTTCTATGTAAAATTGTTTAGCCTGTAAATCCTGGCGGGCTTCGTTTTGTGGCTTTACATATTGTTGCAGGTGTTGAGTGATGCCGGCAACCTGTTGGGGATTGGTAATGGATAAAAACGTAGTCGTCCAACGTTTCCAGTCATGCTCCAGCGTAGTCTGTTGTGTAGGGTCTGTAAAGTAGTTGTCGAAGGCGGTCAGTAAATCAAAACGAAAGCTTGAGTTATATGGGAATGCTTTGTACACACCACCAATGACAAACTCACGAGGCACGCCAGACACTATCTGCGTCAGCGGCTTGCCAATGGCATCCGTAGTTCCGTAATAGGTAAGGGCCAATTTGTCGCTAATGAGGACCAGAGATTTGTCGTTTAACTTAAGCGAACCCATCATTCGTTCCAGCGTGAAAAGTTCTGTGAAGTTGGGATCGGCATACACAAATTCTTTTTGAAACATTTCGTCACCGATTCTGAACTGTGCGTCCTTACTGATGTACCGGATCACGGGCAGGTCCTTAAAATTTTCACGTAACAGTGCTCCTACCGGCATGGGCGTCACCCCATACGGTATTTCTTTCCCTTCCGACTCACGGATAAAACTAATGCGGTACAATTCATTGGAGCGTTGTTGCTCCTGGTCAAAGTCTACATTAAATTGATAGTTCACGTAAGCGGTAATGCAACACCCCAAGGCAATGCTCATGCCTAGCAGGTTAATGATAAACGAAGTCTTGTGTTGTACCAGCGTACGAATGCCGAGGCGGAAGTAATGAAGTAACATGGGCAAGAGGTTGGTGGATTTGGTAAAAGATATCGGAATTTTAGATGAGTTGCATGGAAATGCTTAGGCTAACAATATTTTTACCCCATTATGGGTGAGTTTGGGCCATGGCTTTTTAAAATCACTAATTTTAGATTAAACCGATGCGATGGATATCTACAACTTAGCAACTAATAAGGCCCGTGAAATAGAATCCGAGCTTAGGCGCCTCAACCGATGGAGTGCTGAGCCGCTGCCGTCCGAGAAGTTTAAGGATATGGGTGCCTTTGGTAGTAATACCATGGCATTTGAGCAGTGGTTGCAGTTTGTTTTAATTCCGCGCATTCATGCTATTTTAGAAGAGAAAGGAGAGTTTCCAAATAACAGCATGCTGGCGCCCTATGCCATCCGTGTATTTGATGGTGACCCTGAAGCGGGTAAACTCCATGATCTTTTGTATGAATTGGACAAACTCATTAATGAAAAGAATGAATCGACTGCACTACCAGTGGAGGTTGAACATACGTCTCCTCCAGAGTCGGTTGTGTATGGAGGAACGGAAGTACCGCCTGTTATCTATACGCTCATCGAAGTGTTACCGCAATTTGAAGGCGATGACCTGGAAAGTCAGTTGCAAACTTATGATACATTTTTGAGTTTTCTTTCACCTTCTGTGCGTCCAACGATCAGTAAACTGTTAAGTGAAGCGGCACAAAAAACGACCAATGAAACAAGCAAGATTCGTATTCAGGAAGCTTCCCTTTCTGTAGCGCAAGGTGGCCGCGCAGCAGCACCCTACAATCATGAGGAGGCTATGAAGAAATACAGAGAGGAGCATAAGAAATCGTTTCCAACATAAGTCTTCCTTGCAAGGGAACTGGTTTCAAGACAGTACTTGTAGATATTCAATCTACTCCCGATATTCAAATTCATAAAACCCATTCTATGAAACCCCTGTACGCGCTTCTCGCTATTATTGGATTCATTGTGCCAAACATTTTGGTATTCTATGAATCCGTTGAAACCGGAAATATTTTGTTGTGGCTTGACCCGCAAGCCACGCTGAATGGCATGTTTGGCAACCGCATTGCTGCTGCGTTTGTTACGGACTTACTCTGTGTGGTGCTGGCCGCGTTGGTCTGGATTGTGTATGAATCGAAACGACTCGGCATGAAGAATAGCTGGCTCTATGTTGTGCTCACGTTATTATTCGGATTAGCAGGACCGCTACCACTCTTTTTGTATCAGCGCGAAAAAGTTCTGGAAAAGAAGTAGGTCCGCTAACCTCACAGACGATCTTAAAATAATATTTCTAACCGGTCTGTGGAGACACAGACCGAGGTGCAGTTCAAATAGTGATTTCAACCCGATTGTTATCCGGGTCTAGTACCACGCTTTCATAATATCCATCGCCAGTGGTGCGTGGACCATCCAGTATTTCATAACCATCTTGCTTAAGCTGATGCGTTAATTCATCTACCTTTTCTTTGCTACCGGTGGAAACAGCAAAGTGAATATAACCAGTGAATTGTTGGTACACATCATTGGTGGAATCGGGAACAGAAGGCATTTGCATCAGTTCAAGCCGGCAACCGTCCCCAAACGAAAGAAAGTAGGATTCAAATTGCTTTTTAGGGTTTACATATTTTTCTCCGGCCTTCGCCCGAAAATAATGTTCGTAAAATGACCTCAATCGTTCAAGATCTTTAGTCCAAAGTGCAAGGTGTTCGATTTTCATTTCAGGTAGGATGGAAGTGAAACGCCCGCTTTCAAAACCGGGTCAGCAATAACCGGTTTACGTTCGATTTTTAAGGGCACTACTCCCGCCCAAATATTCAGGTCATAATCTTCTTCATCGTCTTTCGGTGGACCTGTTCTTACTTTAGCAGAAGCTTCATCAATAGTGAACTTCAGTAACATGGTGGCTTTCCATTCGCCTTCCGTGGGTTTGCGAACATCATTCCAACGGCCGGGTTGCATTTTGTTGGTGAAAATTTCCAACGCCTGATAAAGTTCTTGCGTATTGGTAACGCGTTCAGCCTTACTGAAAATAACTACAGAGCGATAGTTTACTGAATGATGAAAAGCGGAACGCGCCAGCACTAACCCATCTAACAGCGTTACACTGATGCATACAGGAAGTTTTTTCTCAGCCAATTCACGCATATACGAGCTGCCCACGGATCCGTGGATGTAGAGTGCATTATCAATTCGACAAAAACCAGTTGGAATTTGAAAGGGTTGATTGTCCTTGACAAAAGCTACCGTACACACCAGCGCCTCATCCAGGATGTTATATATAATTTCCTTGTCATACACACCTCGCTTTGGCAAACGGGTGATTTCTGTTTTTTCTGTGATGGGAAATTTTTCCATAATTAGTAATTCAAAGTATTATTCGACTTAACTAGTCTTGATAGGCACTAAGCAATCTTTAGTACAATCTTTCCAAACTGTTCACTGCTCTCCATTCGCTTGAAGGCGTCTTGAAAATGTTGAAAGGGTAGGGTTTGATCGATTACGGGTCTTAAATTTCGACTTTCGATAAAATCGATCATCGACAGAAACTCATCTCGGGTACCCATGGTGGTACCAAAAATTGAAAGCTGCTTGGAGAATAAATTGCGCGTGTTGATTTCACCAATGTTTCCGGCTGTGCGTCCAAAGTTCACAATTCGGCCACCCGGCATGGCCAAGTCCAGTAACTTTTGAAAATCAGGACCACCAGCAGTATCAATAATAATATCAAAGCCCCCGGCTGTTTGCTGCGCCCCTTGCGCCCACTCGGGATCTTTATAATTAAACCCTTCGATCGCACCCAGCGATTTTGCTTTTTGAATTTTGGAATCTGACCCCGATGTAACATATACCCGGGCCTGATAGGCTATCGCATATTGCATGGCCCATAAGGCAGCGCCTCCACCTGCGCCAGTGATTAACACTTTTTCTTTGGCACGCAATCTGGCTTTTGAAAAGAGTGCACGGTAGGCGGTGAGGCCAGAGAGCGGTACCGCTGCAGAATCTTCAAACGTTAAATTTTCAGGTTTCTCAAAAACATACTTTTTTGAAATGACGATGTACTCAGCAAATGTTCCATGGTCAGGTGATCCTAATATCTTGAATGAGTTTCCATTCACAATAGGATTGTCGCCCCACTCCAGACTTGGATTGATGATTACCTCCATCCCGATGAGTAAGGGATCCGCATCTTCACCCACTTCTTCAATGACACCACTGCCATCAGAACCAAGAATAATGCCCTCTTCGGTGTTGAGTGACTGTTCCTTAATAATCCAGAGATCCCTGTGATTAAGGGCGGCATAGTGCAGCTTAACCAATACCTGATCTTTACGAGGTTTTGGCTTCTTGATATCGCGAATTTCTAGAGGATAATCTTTTCCGCGGAAAACTATCGCCTGCATGAACTATGAAATTGTAACGATATGATTCCAGTGATGGGTGTCCGGCTCAAGTCCATGGCGGATGTCGAAAAGTTTTTTCTTCACCCGTTGTTGAAAACTTTCTGCAGTGATTGGGGGTAATTGATAATCCTTTCCGTGAATATTAATTCCAATAATAGGAGCGACCACGGCTGCTGTACCTGCACCAAATGCTTCGGTTAATGTTCCTTTTGCAAAGCCCTCAACCAGGTCATCCAGGCTGATTCTTCTTTCTTCTGCCGGCATTCCAAGATCTTTAGCTAAGGTTAAAATAGAATTGCGGGTAACACCATCCAAAATTGCAGTAGTGAGCTTTGGAGTAACCAATTTTCCGTCCAGTACGAACATCACATTCATAGCACCGGATTCATCGATGTATCGGTGGTCTTTGGCGTCCGTCCAAAGTACCTGATCAAAGCCCTGTTCGCGGGCAAGTTGTGTTGGATAAAATGCACCACCATAGTTGCCGGCACATTTTGCGAAACCCGGACCACCCTCAGCAGCACGCACATACATTTCTTCAACCTTTACCTTAATGGGTTTATTAAAATAAGGGCCTACCGGGCTGGTCATAATCACAAATTTGTACTGATCGGAAATTTTTACGCCCAATTTTGACTCAGAGGCAAATACCAATGGCCGGATATACAGCGCAGACCCTTCACCCTCAGGCACCCACGGGTGATCAACTTCAATGATCGTCTGCAAACCAGAAACAAAAAGTTCTTCAGGAAGCCCGGGCATACACATGCGCTCAAGCGACTTTAATATCCGATCGTAATGCCGTTTCGTGCGAAAGATGCTAATGTTGCCATCCTTCATTCTAAAGGCTTTCATGCCTTCAAAAATTGCCTGACCATAATGCAGGGCAAGTATGGCCGGAGTCATTGGAATTTCTCCGTACGGCATCACTTTAGGTTCATGCCAGGCACCATTTTTATAGTCGGCAATCAACATATGGTCGGAAATTACACTTCCAAAACCCAGGTTAGTAAAATCAACTTCGGCAATGCGTGATTTTGCAGTGCGTTCGATTGAAATAGAAGCTGTTTGCGTTGCCATACTGTTTTTTTTGGAAGGTATAAATATTTTTCTTGAATTCAGAAAAGCTAATTGTTTTTACGATCGTGGCACCAATTCATGTAGAATTTCATTCATTTTTACCAAATGATGGTCATCATGTTCTGCATCAAACCAGGCCAGGTCCACCGGTGTCATCATCACCTTTAATCGGGGATGCAAGGATGGCTTTAGTAAGTCGACATCGGAGAGTGATTGATATTTTTTTAGATTTTTTAGTCGATTGGTTTTAAATAGGTCAAGGACTTTTTCGATTGGCCATGGATTGTAATCTTGTGGCTCAAACACTGCGGGTGACATGGGCGTAATGCCTGCTACCATTTCGTCCAGACGTTTGTTTGCTATTTCGTCTACTTCTGCCAGGTGGCCTATCTGTTGTTTTACCGACCATTTGCCGTTTAGTTTTTCAGAAAGAGTTGAGTCTGAAATACCTTTTACTTTTGCTTGAATACGAACGATGGTCCCCTCCAATCGTTCCAAGTAGAAGGGTAGCATTTCTTTTGGATGGCCGAATTTTAAATTTCGCTCAAACCAGGGAAGTGTTTCATTCATTTCAATTCTTTTTTCATGAGCAGATCCGTCTGTAAATCTTTCCCCAGCATAAATTCATGCGAGCCAAACAACTCGAATCCCCATTTTTTGTAAAAACTCAAGGCGCGAGTATTATGTTCCCAAACTCCCAGCCAAAGAATATCAGTATCTTTTTGTTGTGCAGTGGATAAACAAAGCTCCATCAGTACCTTTCCGAGGCCAATCCCAATAAATTTCTCCAGCGCATACAACCGGTGAAGTTCCATCAGTTTCTTACCTGGAAATTTATCGTTGACTTCATCTGATAATCGTAAACGTGCATATCCTGCAATCTCACCATTTACGTAAGCCAGGAAGAAAAGACTCCCGGGTTCATTAATTTCTTTCTCTACTTGTGTTGGATGAAATGCAATCGATGTATAAGCAAGCATATCTTCCGGATGATTGAACTTTGCAAAGGACTCATTAAAGGTTTCCAAACCCAGGCTACAAAGCAAGGAAACATGGGAAAGGTCAGCCTGAATGATCCGATTATCAGCCATCAAAGTATCAACTCCATTTTAATATCACTGCGTTTGTACGGCCCATCCAACGGTACTTCTTTAAACCCCAGTTTGCGGTAAAGTGAAATGGCTGGTGCCAGCACCGTGTTCGAATAGAGAATTATTTTTTTTGACCCTAGTTGCCTGGCTTTGATGATGGCAGCCTCTGAAAGAAGTAATCCAATTTTCTGGCCCCGAAATTTTTCATCGACTGCCATTTTTGTGAATTCGTAAACACCCGGTTCAACATACTTAAGCGCAACAGTTCCTGCCATTTCTTTATCGCAGCTTGCCATCAAAATCGATCCTCCTTTGCTGATGATATGCTCTTCAGGGTTCTGCAGTACCATAAAATCAATGGGTTCCATCCAGAAAAACTTTTCTATCCAGTCGCGATTGAGTTTTTCAAACCACGGCTGGTGTTCCGGTTTGTAATCCAAAATGGATAGTTGCATTACATCCATACGCCTCGTTGAATTCTTTTCTTTTCAACGTTGAGAAACCCGCCATCCACGATAAAGAGTTTGGCGCCTGTTTCTGTAAAACTCCGGTGGGCACTTACCTCATCCGAAACCTGGTAGCTCATACCCGGTTTCAACACAAATACTCTTCCATCTTTAAGCTCGGTAGTGAGCTCACCCTCCATGCAAAATAGAATATGTCCTTTAGTACACCAATGATTCGCCTGGTAACCAGCAGAATATTCTACATAACGGATTCGCAAATCACCCCATTGTAGGGTACGCCATTGGGCCATTCCGCGTTCACCGGCATGTTCTGTACGAGCAACAGTTGACCAGTCTGTGGTTTGGAATGGAACAACGTTTAACGGCTGAATTGTGCTTTCCATAAGTTTCTTAATTGATAACCCCGATTGACAATATAAATTCCCGCAACAGTGATAAGGATGGCGATTCCAATTTTAGTATTCAGTTTTTCATTTAACACAAGCCATCCCAAAACCACGGCCACCAATGGATTTACATAGGCATACAATGACACAATGGTCATCGGCAGTTTGCGCAGTGCATAGGAGTAACACGCATAAGCAATGATGGAACCGAAAACGATCAGGTAAAGCATGGAATACCCTGCTTCAGGTGACCAGCTTACGGAGGTTAGATTATCAAAGAGCAGGCTAACCGGGAATAGAAATACTCCACCAAAGAACATTTGAAGGCCGGCATTGAGAAATGGGTTGCTTGCTGAATTATGCTTTTTAATCCAAATGCTTCCAAAAGCCCAGCTTGTAACGGCTGTTACGGTCATCACTATTCCCAGTAAATATTCTGTTTTGGAGAATTCACTAATATGTTCGCCAAAAATCATGATAATGCCTGTTAGTCCTATGAGGACACCCAGGATGATAGGTACTGTAGGCCTTTCCTCGCGGTTAACCGATAGGTTGATAAGAATCACCACCATTGGCATGAGAGAACAAATGATGGCTGCAATACCACTGGGAATGTGCATTTCAGACCATGCTACTAAACCATTTCCTAGCGAAATTAGAAAGAAGCCCCCAATGGCCTGACGAATGATATGTTCCCTGGAGGGCCAGGCTGTTTTGGCGATGGCAACCATAAATACCACCAATAGAAGCCCAGCGGTAGTTTGTCGGATGGCCGTAAAGAGAAAAGGCGGGAAATGGAGCACTGCAATGCGTAGAGCCAAATACGTGGTCCCCCAGATGATGCAAACGGCACCTAAAGCGATGTATGCAATCAGTAAATCTCTTTTCACAGTATTTCTGAATTAAGGTATAAACTTCTCATAAATACGTATAAAAAACAGTTTCAGTTTTATGTATTTTGACCATATCAGTTTATCTGAATTAACCCCTGCTTGAATTCTTGTATTTAGTCCACGTTTTTTGCCGAACTTAAATCCTCCTACCGAATCGAATTGAAATACGTTACCGGAGATGGTATGATAAAATCAGTCGAGTTCATTGGAAGTAAAATAACTGTCTATGAAATTCGTCTTAGCATAGTACGATTTAAAACGATTGAATTTGAAGAGAAACTCTACATTATTAACGCCTGAGTTTGATAAAGAAATAGCCCGAAGCGAATATCAGCGCACCAGGCTAATCATTGCCTTATTTATTGTTGCCACCACTGCGGCTGTCATCAATTATTTTTTCCTGGACGAAAGTATCATTGGCATTTACGGAGGGAGTAAGAACTACTTCTTTGTAATCGGATGGTTGGGAGTATTCACACTTTATGAAGTTGTCATTCTCCAGATCATTTCTTTTCTGCGAAAAAAGCATCAACGGGTTACGGAAGCCTTTCGATATACTCATACGCTTGTTGAAATAACATTCCCCAGCTTGTTGATATTATATATGGTGGATGTTAAGGATCAATTGATTTTTGTTGATTCTCCCGTAGGATTAATTTATTTTCTATTCATCACCCTTTCGGTATTGCACCTCGATTTTAAGTTGAGTCTCATCACTGCGGTGTTGGCGGCCATCGAGTATAGCTCCATTGTCTATTTTGGATTTCACTTTGCGGATACCGGGCAAAACGTTGGGGTGGTATTTCCGGAAAACAGTTTTTATCTCCGAGGCATCGTGTTGATCATTAGCGGTGTGGCCGGAGGTTTTGTTGCGGAAGAGTTGAAAAAAAGGATACAAACCACGGTGGATTTGCAACGCTCAAAAAATGAAATAGAAGTATTGTTTGGCCAGCAGGTTTCGCGCGAAATATTGCTCACGTTAGTGGAAGATCGTGGGTTAGCTAAGAAGCATGAGGCTACTGTGCTGGCGATGGATATTCGAAACTTTACAGCGTTTGCTGAAACCCATACTCCGGACGAGATCATGGACTACCAAAACAAAATTTTTGGACCAGTGATTGACATCATCAATCAACATCAGGGTGTGGTGAATCAAATTATGGGCGATGGCATGATGGCTACTTTTGGAACGCCAGTCCCTAATCCACTGCATTCCGATATGGCCTTTGAGGCCTCTCTTAAAATAAGAAATAAGATAGCTGAGCTTGTAGGAGATCAGGTTATCCCAGAAACCAAGATTGGTCTGGGATTACATACGGGTGATGTGATTACGGGTAACATTGGAACGGAAAACAGAAAACAATATTCTATTAGTGGTTCTGCTGTAATCATTGCTTTTCGGGTAGAACAGCTAAACAAGGAATTTGGCTCAGATTTGTTAATTACCGATGCTGTAAAGAATCGTGTAGCACCAGGGAAGATTCAATTGACCTCCCTGGGACTTCAACCCATGAGAGGATTTGGCTATGCCGTGGAGGTTTTTCAGGTTGGCGCCTAAAAAATAGTAGAAGGGTAGTAATACATCAACAAGGCAATCGTAAAGCCAATAATGGAAGCTACAAACCCAAACATAAAGCAACTGTAGGATATTCTAAGAAGTTTGTATTTGCGCGCTAATACTATTCCATTGAAGTAAATATCTTTAATTAGGCTTCCATACAAGTAATCGGCATCTCTCATCATTTCGCGCATGCCCCAATCGTAATTGGAAAATTCCATCCCGTAGAAATTACCAAAGAATAACAGGTTGGTTCTTTTTTCTTTGATATCATCTTTCGTAAACTTTCCAGCCGAAATATTCGGACGTGTTGCCAACACGGCAAATACAATAGTAATCAAACACGTAACGACCAACATCAGGGTAGGTATTAAAAGATTGGGGAATTCCTCCAGTTTTCTAAACAACACGGTGATCACCACCGATAGAATAATGGAGTTGATTGAAATCATAATATTTGATTTCGTATCCGCCATGCCACTGAGGGTGATGTGGTTTTCTGAAGCGATCCGGAACATGGTTTCAATACCTCGGGAAGGATTTGATTTCTTGTCAAGTTTTTGTCTAAGTTTTTCTAAATCCTTCTCTAGCCCCTTAACGTACCCTTTGTCGAATTTTGGTTTTAGTAATTTTTTGAACCGCTTAATATTTTTTCGTTTTCGTTCTTCCAACACGGTTTGTCCATAAGGTGTGAAATATTTATGTTCTTTGAAGAACTTTAAATTATACTCAATCCACTTTGCATCGGTTTCAAATTTTAAGTTTTTAACGGTTTCAAATTCATGTCGCAGTTGCTCTCCATGTTCTATAATGTTTTCATCTCCCAGGTGCGATAGATCTGCATCGCATAATACTTTTTCGGATACCGTGGTAGGAGTTTGGGGCATGCAGGTAGCCTTGATCAACCCCCTTACTTGTTCAATTTTTTCCTTCGGTGCACCCCATTCCTGTAGCAGTCTAACCGCATTCAGAATAGAACCCTCCTCATGATGGTCACAACTTTGCTCATACCCCGTATCGTGAAGCCATGCAGCAATCAACACCGATTCTAAATCATTATCGGTTAGCCCTGTGTGGCGACCTATTTCTTCAGCAGCCGTTACTACCTGTGTGGTATGACCAAGGTTATGATAAGTGTAAATTTTTGGGAGGTTTTTGAGAACCCCCTCCGCATACAACCTTGACTTACGGATCAATTCTGTTTCCATGAATGATTTGTACAGACTTAAAACTATCAAAAATAGGGGAGGATTTAAACCATTTATCTGATAAACAGGTTTTTACTGAACCTTGTTCCTCGGTTAATTATTCAAAAGCTCATTTATCTTTGTATATGGCGAAAGCTATTCTATTGGCTTTGTTAGTTTTTTGTGCCCTTGGCGGTATTGCACAGCCAACTTCGCAAGTACTCTTTCGTCTATATTTAATTGGCGATGCCGGGAAACTCCCGGATGTTCATACTGCCTATCCGGAATTTCTTCAGCAACAACTCCACAACGACACTATTCCTTCAGCAATTGTTTTTTTAGGTGACAATATTTATCCAAAGGGAATGCCGGATGAATCAAATCGATTGCATGAAGAGTCTGAACAAATATTGACAGCCCAGTTGCAATTGGCTAAAGGGTTTAAAGGTCAGGTTTTTTTTGTACCCGGAAATCATGATTGGAAAAAAGGAGGAATCCGTGGCCTGGATTATATGCTGAATCAGCAACTGTGGATTGATTCATTAAAGGATAGTAAAATTCAGGTACTACCCCGCAACGGTTGTCCGGGTCCGGTGGAAATTCAACTGCAGGAAGACCTGGTTTTAGTTATTATGGATACACAATGGTGGCTACATCCCTGGAATAAACCCGAAGGGGAGACCAGTACATGTGATAGTAAAACTGGCGCAGATATCATCATTCAGTTGGACGATATTTTACGAAGAAATTCAAACAAGCGGGTAATTATTGCGGGGCACCACCCCATTGTAACATACGGTGAACATGGAGGCGTATTTTCATTCGAGGATCATGTATTTCCTTTTACCAACCTGAACAAAAATTTATATATCCCATTACCGATTGTCGGATCATTCTATCCTTTGTACCGAAAAATTTTCGGGGATATTCAGGATACGGCTCACCCACGGTACAAACAGTTTGTCACAAGTATGATATCGATACTGGAGCAATACCCGGGTGTGGTGTATACTTCAGGCCATGATCACTCCTTGCAGTATAGTTATAAAAATGGTGTTCACTATGTGGTTAGCGGAGCGGGTTCGAAAACTTCTTATGTAAAGAAAAAAGGTTTTGCGGAGTATGCTGATTCAGAATATGGGTATGCGCGATTATCCTTAAATAATAGTAACGCCCTGGATCTTGAATACTTAACTGGTAATGAAGTTGCTTTTCAAAAAGTATTGGCTCCCGTTGTTAAAGAAGATAATGATTCTGCCGTTTTAAAATTGATCGAAAGGTCAACCGTGAACGTTCAGGCGAGCAATCGGTATCGTGCCAATAAATCTCGTGCACGATGGATGGGTGAAAATTACCGAGCTGAGTGGGAACAGGAAATTGAAATTCCGGTTTTTGATCTGACAAAAGAGCGTGGCGGTTTAGAGATTTTACAACGCGGTGGAGGTCGGCAAACACTTTCCTTACGCTTAAAGGATTCTCTCAATCGGGAATACTCATTGAGGTCCATTGAGAAATTTCCTGAGAAAGCATTACCCGAGCCTTTCAGGAATACCTTTGCAGAAGATTTAGTTCAGGATCAAATCTCTGCGGCACATCCTTATGGGGCAATTGTAGTTCCTCATCTTGCGAATGCAGCGGGTATTTATCACACTAATCCCAAAGTTGTATTCATTCCCGATGACCCCCGATTTGGCGTGTATCGAAAGGATTTTGCAAATCAGGTAATGCTTTTCGAGGAACGAGCGGATGGTAATGGGGAAGGCCTTGAATTTTTCGGATCCCCTGAGAAAATGATAAGCTCATCAAAGCTTTTGGAACAATTGGCAAAAGACAACGACAATAAGGTTGATGAGGAATTTTTTCTCCGCTCTCGATTATTTGATATGTGGATCGGAGATTGGGACAGGCATGATGATCAATGGCGCTGGGGCGAGTTTGATTCTAAGAAAGGGAAAACCTATCGACCCATTCCACGCGATCGTGACCAGGCCTTTTTTGTCAATGAAGGAAGAATCCCCAAGTTCATCAGCAAACCCTGGCTTTTGTTTCAATTTGAGGGCTTCAATAACAAAATCAGAAGACCGTCCGGGTTGATGTTTAGCGGTCGGTACATAGACAGGATGTTTCTAACCTCGCTGAGTCGTGAACAATGGATTGGAGTAGCCGATTCATTATCTGCGGCACTTACCGATGAGGCAATTGAATCAGCGATCAAGCAATGGCCGGATTCAATTTATAATTTGCACGGAGATGAAATTATCGGCAAGCTAAAATCAAGAAGGAAAACAATGCGGGAAGATGCCATAAAGTATTATTTATTTCTGGCAAAAGAAGTTGAGGTAGTGGGATCGGATAAGCGCGAATTATTTGAAATCACCCGAAAGGAAAACGGGGACCTTTCCGTTCGTGTATCCAAATTAGATAAGGATTCAAAGAAGGGGAAAATGATTTATGAACGTGAATTTTTTAAAGATGAAACGCAGGAAGTTAGGGTATATGGGTTAGGAGGAGACGACAAGTTTGTAATTCATGGCCCGAAGAATGGCATGAAGGTGAGAATTATTGGCGGTAAGGGGAATGACCAAGTTGAAGCTGGTAGGGATAAGGAGGTTATTCTTTACGATTTAAAAAATGATGTAACACTTTCTGCGGGCGCGAAAGTTAAGGACCGTACTAGTGAGGATGCCAGCGTGAATGAATACAATTGGAAAGCATTCAAGTATAATCGATCGGCTCCTTTGGTATACGGTAATTATAATGCTGATGATGGGTTGTTTATTGGAGGTGGATACATTTCACAGAAGCAAGGGTTTCGTAAGGAGCCTTTTAAATCGCAACATTTCTTTCTGGGCAGTTATGCCATAAATACGAACTCGTTTAATTTTCAATATGATGGAAAATTTACCGGAGTGGTAGGGAAGTGGGATTTGGAAATTGATGCAGACATGAAGGCCCCCAACTACGTCAACAATTTTTTTGGATGGGGAAATGAATCAGTTTTTGATAAAAACATTGACGATCAGCCTGATGTTGCTATAGACGATGCCATTGACTACTACCGGGTTCGTTTTCAGGAAATACAACTAACCACTACGCTTAATAGAAGATTCTGGCAATGGGGCTTTGTTAAAATTGGCCCCACCTTTCAACGAATTGAAATTGAAGATGTCAGTGATGAGGACAGATTTATTAATGAATACGCTGCCACCACACCCCTTGTTGAAGAGGCTAGGGATTATGGTGGAGTAACGTACACCTGGGGTTTTGATAAGCGCAATCATCCCCAATTAACAACTCGTGGAATTTATTTCGAGCAACACTCGAGAATTATGAAAGGATTCTCAACGCAAAACTTCACGTCACACAATGCTTCTGTTTCATTTTACCAGGCATTTAAGTTTCCTGCAATTGTCACGTTTGCCATACGGGCAGGAGGAGGCGTCAATACCGGTGAGTATGAATTCTATCAAGCTCAAGTGCTCGATGGGAAATCGGAAGTGCGTGGTTTTAGGAAGACAAGATTTTACGGTAACAAGAGATTATACTTTAATAATGAGGTGCGTATAAAGTTAGCCAGCATTCATTCTTACCTGTTTCCGGCTCACTTGGGTATTCTTGGCTTTTACGATGTGGGACGTGTTTGGTACAAGGATGATTCAGGTATTGATCCGACATCACCTACGGGACAATCCGATCAATGGCACAAAGGATTTGGCGGAGGCTTTTGGTTTACCCCTTTTAACCTTGCCCTGGTTTCTACCGAGGTTGGGCACTCTGTGGAAGGAACATTGTTCTACATACGTCTGGGGTTTCTATTCTGAGGAGGAACTAATTCATTATTAGAACAGTTTTGTTTTTGTTAATTTTGACCAGATCAGTTTAAAGTAATTGAATGGAAACCCTCATCAGACCCGATCATAAATACATTGATGTTGCTGAACGCATCGAAAAGCTTATTGAGAATGGTGTGTTAAAAGTGGGCGACAAATTACTTTCCGTGCGTGCGTTAAGTAAGGAGCAGGGCATCAGTCTGAGTACTGCATTTCAGTCGTACTACCATTTGGAAAGTAAAGGACTTATTGAGGCACGGCCCCAATCCGGATACTATGTGAAATTCAGTCGTGAGCATACGCTGGATCTACCCAAGTGTTGTGAACCCCTTGATGATGCCATGCCGGTGAGTGTTGATGAAATGATCAATAGTGTGTATCATGATCTCAATAATGATAAGCTGATTCACTTTTCATTAGGCGTACCCTCTATTGAATTGTTACCAGCAGCGAAATTGAATAAGGCAGTAACACAAGCCATCCGTGAATCCAAGACAAGTTGCATGGGGTATGAACACATCCAAGGTAACATTGCCTTGCGGAGGCAAATTGCAAGACAGGCATTTAATTGGGGAGGAACACCTTCGGAAGAGGATATTGTGGTAACAGCAGGATGTGTGGAAGCGTTGGCGCTTTGCATCAAGGCGGTGACCAAGCCGGGTGATACGGTAGCCATCGAGAGCCCAACTTACTTTGCCATTTTCCAGGTAATGGAAAGTCACGGGTTAAAAGTTGTGGAGATTCCAACTGATCCGGTAACCGGGGTGGACATTGCCTACCTGGAAAGCGCAATACCACGCTTCAATATTAAAGCTTGTTTGTTTGTAAATAATTTCAACAACCCATTGGGCAGCTGCATGCCCGATGAAAACAAAAAGCAATTGGTTGACATGCTGGCCAAAAAGGAAATACCTCTAATAGAAGATGATATCTATGGTGAGATGTATTTTGGAAAAACAAGGCCAAAAACCTGTAAGTCGTTTGATAAGAAGGGTTTGGTATTGCATTGCTCCTCATTTTCTAAGTCACTGGCCCCGGGGTATCGCATCGGTTGGATCATTCCCGGAAGATTTAAAGAACAAGTGATACGGTTGAAGCGGATGCATACCGTTGCCACCAATACCCTCGCACAAGCAGCCATTGCGTTATTCTTGAGCAATGGACGATATGAGCTGCACTTAAGACATTTACGAAGAGCCCTTCATACCCAATCGCTACGGTATGTGCAAGCAATATCAGAGTACTTTCCAGACGACACGCTCATGACCCGGCCACAGGGTGGGTTTGTGTTGTGGGTAGAACTCAACAAAGGGGTAGATACCTATAAACTTCATAAGCGGGCACTCAAGCAAAATATTGGTATTGCCCCCGGACAAATTTTTTCATCACAGGCACGATTCGAAAATTGTTTTCGGTTGAGTTATGGTGAACCCTGGAGCAATCGAATTGAGGAGGGGATAAAAACATTAGGTAAACTGGTTAAGGAGATGCGCTAGGGAAATTTTCCCCCGTATATTTGTAGGTTAATTTTCAACTCTTGCAGACACTTTTCATCATTTTCCTTGTTGCTGTTGTAGTGCAGGGTATTTATTTCACATGTTTTCTGGTTGCGCTCCTTAAGAAGTCAACCCGTGAAATGGCCGAGGCTCAACCCATGTCTGTTATTGTGTGTGCTCACGATGAAGAACAAAACCTGAAAGAGCTCATTCCGTTGTTGCTCAACCAACAGCATCCCGAATTTGAAGTCATTATTGTGAATGATCGGTCCAACGATGGAACCTATGATTTTCTGTTGGAGGAAACTACAAAACATGACCGACTTCGTGTGGTGCAGGTTGCAACATCACCTGATCATGTGAATGGTAAGAAATATGCTATCACCCTTGGTATTAAGGCTGCCCGGTATGATTGGATATTGTTAACCGATGCAGATTGCAGACCTCATTCGGAATTCTGGATTCAATCGATTAGTGAACAGTGTACCAGTGAAAAACAAATTGTGTTGGGATATTCCCCATATCAAAAGGAAAGGGGCTTTCTTAATTTATTCATACGGTATGAAACCCTGTTTGCGGCCTTGCAATATGTTTCTTATGCCATTCTAAAAAATCCGTATATGGGAGTTGGTCGTAATCTGGCCTATCGCAAATCATTGTTTTTAAGCAATAAGGGATTTAATGGTTTTTTGGGAGTCACCGGTGGTGACGATGATTTGTTTGTGAATCAACATGCAAACGGATCCAATACTTCAATTTGTGCAGATGAAAAGGCGCTGGTATACTCCGTCCCTAAAAAAACCTGGAAGGAGTACTTTCATCAAAAAGTAAGACACCTGACGGTTGGTAAAAAGTACAGGATAAAACACAAAGTATTACTGGGCATTTTCTCCTTTACACACATCTCTACCTGGCTGTTTGGAATTCCATTGGCATTCTTAATTTCCGGATTTAACTGGGTATTCGGGGTTTTACTGGTAAGAAGTTTGCTGGTAACCATTACCACCCATCAGGCTGCCGAGCGGTTTGGGCACAAATTTGAATCGTGGAGTGTTCCTCTTTTAGATTTTCTTTTTGTGATTTATTATCTTTCAACGGCACCGGTGGCGTTATTAACCAAAAAGCTGCGATGGAGGAACTGAATAGGCAATTTTCGGACAAAGCAATTGAGGATTTCCGCCTTATTGATGAGGCTGTTCAAAACAACGATGAGCAGGCTTTTGCCAAATTGCTACAGCGCTATAAGCGGCCGGTATATCATATGGTGTTGAAGATGGTGCGTAATGTGGACGATGCAGAGGATTTGACTATAGAATCATTTGCTAAAGCATTCAAGAGTCTTCATCGGTTTAAAAAGGATTTTACGTTTAGCACCTGGTTATTTAGGATTGCAACGAACAACACCATCGATCATATTCGAAAGAAAAAACTCAATACGATGAGTATTGATAATACATTTACCGATGACAATGGAGATGGTATTTCTATTGAGGTAGAAGATGAAAACCTCAACCCGCAGGAAGAAACGATTAAGTCGCAGAAGGCAGAATTGATTCAGGTATTTGTGGATAAGCTTCCTCCGAAATATCAGAAGTTGGTAAGGCTGCGCTACTTCAATGAATTATCCTACGAAGAAATTGCGGTAGAACTGGAGGCGCCTCTCGGAACGGTAAAGGCTCAGCTTCACAGGGCCCGCGAACTGATGTTCGAAATGGTGAAGAACAAGCGAGACCATATTTGACAATTTTAGATTTTAGATTTAGAAGTGCAAGATCAAGAAATTATATTCCGTTACTTCCCTGACCTGACGGAAACTCAAAAGTCACAATTCAAGAAGCTTTCAGCATTGTATTCAGACTGGAATGAAAAGATCAATGTCATTTCCCGAAAGGATATAGAGAATCTCTATACTAATCATGTACTTCATTCATTAGGTATTGCCAAGGTAATGTTGTTTAAACCTGGTGCTTCTGTGCTGGACGTAGGCACAGGCGGAGGATTTCCAGGAATTCCGCTGGCGATTCTTTTCCCTGAAACTAATTTTCATTTAGTGGATTCCATTGGAAAAAAAATTACGGTAGTGAATGCTGTGGCTGAAGGTCTTGGGCTGAAAAATGTAAAAGGTGAACAGATACGGGCTGAACAAATCAAAAATAAGTACGACTTTATTGTCAGTCGTGCCGTAACGCGGCTGAAAGAATTTTATGGATGGGTTCATCAAAAAGCAAAGGACAAATCCCTACACGAACTGGATAATGGGATTTTATATTTGAAAGGTGGAGATTTAGAAGAGGAGTTAAAAGATCTTAAGAAGCCTTACAGCCTGTATGAACTCGCAACATATTTTGAAGAGGAATTTTTTGAAACGAAGAAAGTAGTGTATGTCCCGCTTTAAATGTGTTCTTTGTAGATCAACAGCATTTCATTGAATACCTGTTGCTTGAGGGTGGAAACATCCCTGATGGTTAACCCGGTCACATCAATTTCTTTCCCTACAATGATTTTTATTTTTCCGGGTCTCAGGTTAAGGGTTCCTGGAGGCATAAGTTTTCCGGCACCTATGATCATCATCGGAACTATGGGCAGTTGAGTATCTACAGCAATACGAAAGGCCCCGTCTTTAAACGGTTGAAGAATTTCCTGGGATCGGTTCTGCGTTCCTTCCGCGAAAATCAACGCTGGAATTCCTACTGCAAGGGTATCCCGCATGCGGTCCATACTTTGCTTCCGACTTTGTGCATTCGATCGGTCAACTACTATGGTTGCAGTTCTTACAATTAGTCCGAACACCGGAAGTTTCAATAATTCTTTTTTTGCGATGGGTCGGAACTCACCGGGAATTAAAAGCCTTAGCCCCGGCAAATCCAGAAAGGAGGTATGATTGCTGACGTAGATATAGGCTTTACCTTTTTGTAAATTCTCTCGGCTGTGAAACTCATACCGGATAAACGTGAGCATGCTGAAGATCCACGACCAGATCCATAAAAATCCATAGCCAATCCAACTAAAGCGTCTCCCTAAAAGAAAGGGCAACGTGAGCCCTGGTAAAAATAAGATCATGAATACTGAAAATACGGTCAGTACCCAGAGGGTATAAAGTTTAAGGAGGAGTTTCAAATTCGGTATTTAAAAATGGAGCGAAAGTTATAACGTTTGTTTCTTTCTTAAAATGATTTTCCCGTTGATTTAGAGCGGTAATTGCCATACTTTAGCTATCTAAATTAAACCCTTCATATGAAAAAGTATTTCTATTCTTTGTTTGTCCTGGCAGCGGTTGTTCTTCCGGGATTGGTAGTTGGTCAGGAAGCTGAGAAAGCCCCCAAGCGACCAGAAAATATAGGTGTCTCTGATTTTGACTCCTTTAAAAACAACTCTTTTGATATTTTAGATGAATCCACTAAGCTAAAGACAGATGCTACGCGCATTGATACGGATGTCAAAAGTTATTCTGCAGGGTTAGCCAGTGTTTCGGTAGAAAAATTGAAAGCAGACTATAAAGCATTAAGAGGTATAGGCCAATCGTCTAAAGAATTGACGACCCGAATTGGAACGCTGGATGATCAGGGTAAACAGTTATTAGAGAGTGCGAAGAGTGTAAAGCCTATGACCAAATCACCCGCGGCTACCAGTAACACGAATAAGTCAGTAAAAGGACTCGATACCTCAAAGAAAAATCTGGAAGTTGTAGCTTCATTGGTTCAGACGAATACTGCATTGTTAGCAGATGAATTAAAGAAACGCGGAGAGACAGTTGAAGAGGATTAGGAGATCGTAGAGTAAGGTTGAATCCTGCGGTTCAACCTTTGTTCTATTAAGGCACTTTATATACAAAAGCATGGGTACGAGAAATGGCTTGCTGATTATCATTTTTTGCAGCTTGGGATATACTATGTCTGCTCAGGATATACTTGGTACCTTAGGCAAAGCACTTCAAAAAGAGGGTGGAAAGAAAGGAGCGGTTCAAAAAGCCTCATTAGACTCAGTTGACTTTCAGTATGCTATTTCCGTAAATGAAAATGCCGGTTTCTTTGATATTGAACAAAAAGGAGAGACAGGGTCAAAACTACTTTACACCCTAAAAGACGCTGCGGATAAAACACTTGTTGAAAAAGCTCGCGACACACTCGAAATTGGAATTGGTTACTATGATAAAAATTTGTACAAATGGGCGGAGCAAAAGATTGTTTCTACAAAAGTTTTCATGGAGCAAAATTCACTTACCAATGAAATTGTTTATTTGCGCGCCTTGTCCAATCTTGGACTGATTTATTTAACACAGGGGAAGACTGCAGAAGCAGATCAGTATATTACGCAATCTTTGACTATTAGCGATCAAACCTTAGGAAAGGTTAGCGCAGCTTATATTGCCAATCTTAACAACCAAGCAAAGCTTAATCAAGCCTTGGGAAAATACAATGAAGCTGAGAAGCAGTTTGATGAAGCAATTGGACTAGCGGAATCATTTTTCGGAGAGAGTATGCAAAAGGCTATTCTTCTTAACAATAAAGCCATGCTGTTTCAAGCCATTGGAAGATATAATGAGGCCGCTGAGCTGATGAAGAAGGCAATGACATCGTCATCCGCGGCACCCAAAAAAGCCCTTCAAGGAAAGAAGTCATTTGACAGCAGGAAGTTCCAGGCTAACCTGGCGTTTATTTATCAGCTCTCAGGAAAATATGCGGAGGCGGAGACTAATTTTTTGGAAATAAAAAAAATCTTTGATAACAGGAAGCAAACCGGAAACGCTGAGTACGCAGGGCTCCTTAACCAATTGGGCATCCTTTATATCCAAATGGGTAAAAATGAAAAAGTGGAGGAGCTTTTCAAAAAGTCAAAAGAAGTGTACAAAGCCCGATACACGGATCAAAACATCTATTATGCAAAGGTTACCAATGATCTGGGTAATTTTTACCGGATGAATGGACGGTATGAGGAGGCTGAGAAGCAACTGAATAAAGCATTGGAGACCCGGGAAACATTATTGGGCACTAACCATCCAGACTACGTTCGAACCCAGGAAAATCTTGCCATTCTTTACTGGAAAACTGCACGCTATGATCAAGCCTATATGATGTATCGTGAGGTAATGGATAAAACCATCGATTTTATCAATCATTATTTCCCGCCCATGAGCGAAGCCGAGAAAACAAACTTCTGGGATGTTACCGCTCCACGTTTTCAACGGTTTTTCAATTTTGCCATTGAAGCGAGTCCGCAACTCAAGCACGTTAGCCAGGATTTCTTTGATTATCAAATGGCCACCAAAGCTCTGTTGTTGAATTCAACCAATAAAGTGAAAGAGGCCATTTTGAAGAGCAACGATAAACGGTTGATTAATGATTACTTATTGTGGCTCGATCAGAAAGAACAATTGGCACGTTTATACGCCTACTCAAAAGAACAACTCAAGGAACAGAAAATTGACCTGGCAGAATTAGAAAGATCAACCAATGCCATGGAGAAATCATTATCTGAACGTTCAGGCGATTTTTCTGCAGGGTATTCCACCCAAAAGATGAGTTACAAACAGGTGCTTGTTCTTTTGGGTGATACAGAAGCTCTGGTTGACATTGTTCGGGTGAGGGGTTTCGGTCAGGATTTTACAAATGAATCGCGTTATGTAGCACTCATTTTGAAAAAAGGCATGGAAGTGCCTGCACTGGTTGTACTGGAGAATGGTCAGCAGTTGGAAACTCGCTATGCTAAATTTTACCGAAATGCTATTCAACAGAAGGTTACCGATGAAAATTCGTATGCGCAGTACTGGGCAAAAATTGAGAATGAAGTTCAAGGTAAAAAGCTGATCTATATTTCACCCGATGGCGTGTACAATCAGCTTAACCTGAATACCTTCAAAACACCCACAGCCGACTATGTAGTTAATCGCTACGACCTGGTGATCATTGGAAACTCGAAGGATTTAATTTCATTGAAATCAAAGAAAGCTGGTGTTCCTAAGAAGAATGCTTTTCTGTTAGGTTTCCCTGAGTATGGAACTACAGAGGTTTCAGCTCTTCCGGGAACAAAAGTTGAAATTGATGGTGTATCAAAAATTCTAAAAACTTCAGGATATCAGGTAAGTCAGTTTATGCAAAATGATGCTACTGAAAAAAATGTGAAAGCATTAAAGGGCCCGGCATTGGTGCATATTGCTACTCATGGTTATTTTTTGCAGGATGCCGATGAAGCCGCAGGTTCAGTGTTTGGCGTGAATGCAGAAAATGCTTCAAACAATCCCTTGCTTCGATCTGGATTGATATTAGCAGGGGCGGGAAGAACAATCACAGGTTCCGGAGGGGTAGACATTGCCAGCAATGACAATGGAGTGCTCACCGCGTATGAAGCCATGAACTTGAATCTGGAAGGCACTAATCTGGTTATTTTGAGTGCCTGTGAAACCGGATTGGGTGATGTTAAGTCTGGTGAAGGTGTTTACGGATTGCAACGCGCATTTCAGGTGGCGGGTGCCGATGCGTTGATCATGAGCTTATGGAAAGTAGATGATGCTGCCACGCAATTATTGATGACAAATTTTTATACGAACTGGATTAAACTTGGCAATAAGCAAAAGGCCTTCAAGCAAGCCCAACTGCAACTCATGACAAAATACAAGGAACCTTATTACTGGGGTGCATTTGTCATGATGGGTATGTGATAAATGCTGGGAGGGTAGAAACCAGATTTTGACGTCTTATCAATTTCTTCAAACATTTTATCGGATGGTTTATTATCAATGATAGTTCACTGTTCCGTTACTTCAAGAATGAAGGGGGTTTCGTCAAGGATGAAAAGTGTTTTACCTTGTTTGGTTTCGACAATAATCCCCATCAGCGAATAAGCATCCTCCTCAGTTCCAATTGCTATCATTCGTCCCTCTTCAATTTTCCATTTCTTGTTATTGATGAATTCAAGTTCCTGCATAAATTCCGGGATATTATCAGAGAACTTGATTGTGAATTCATTGTTTGCTTTGAAATTAAAGATTGTTCCTATAAATCCCGTTCTCAATTGTTCCATCTTTTTCTCCCCTTCGGTATCAAGACCCAGTGGTATTTCGGAGATTAATTGCGAATCCACTACCTTCCAAGATCCAAGAAATGCCTCCTTTGTCAGTTGTTGCGAAAAAAGTTGTGTTGTAGAAACTAGAAGAAAAACGCTTATTGTAAGTGATTTCATATATGTTTTATTTGAGTTTTTTACACCTTGTTATAGTCAGGTCATTTATTCTTGATCGCGTTATATCCAAGCTTGTTTGAAAGATGTTCTTGAAAGTGATAGAGGGATTCAGCGGTTTTTTTAGCTAAATAAAAATCATTACTTATGGCAGCTAACCTTTTAGCGGAAGCTGATTTGTACTCGTTTCAATTCTTCTCTTTAATTTGAATCTTGTCTGGAAAGGCCAAATGGTACTTGTTGCCTTCGTTGTCTGTAATATACCATGCTTCATTTTCTTGGTCTTTTTGAAAAACCTCAAGTATTGTTCCGTCAGTCCACTCAATAATTAAGTCATTTACAGTTTGTCCTATTGAATGTCTTTTAATCTTTGTATTATTAAGATAAGTCATCTTTTCACTCCAAGCGGTAAATGCCTTATGGTATTCCTCCTTAGTTTTGAAGTCCCCATGCCATGGGCAAGTGAATGAGCTTGTGATCACTCTTTTTTCTTTTATTATTCTCCATGGTGGCTCGATCCATAGATAATTCTTATTTGTATCATCTGTTGAATGAAATTTAATGGAATTCGCTACTGGATAGAATTCTGTTCCCTTACTTATGAACACTTCTATTAATTTGTCGATTGTCATAATGAAATGGCTCCAACTATCTGGCTGTATGGACCTATTAAATCTACCCAATCCTCCCAAGTTTCAAAAAAACAGGAAATGTTACCGTTTGCTCACCAATCCAGTGAAGTTTGATTTTCTCCATAATCGAAGGCACGGGATCGTGCCCATTTGCTTGGATGTATTTTTGTGTGGCTGACCAGGTGGAGAGATAACCTAGAAATTGTTCCAACGTCCACATTACCTGAATCGTGAAGGTTGGTGTTTTAATTTCCTGAAAAGGAAAGGGAATAGTACGGTACTCCTCTTCAACCATTTTTCTCGCACTGTCCCAGTACGGGCCAACTACTTGATGGTAAAAATGAAGGAAGTGTTTATCAATTTCAGGACTTGCTGTGCAGAGTGCGTATCCCCACACCGCCAGCAGTGAGTCAGGTTTGGCTACCCGTCTGACTTGCGTATAAAATTTCTCAAGGTCAAACCAATGCAGGGCTTGTCCAACGGTGATCAAATCAAACGCCTGATTTGGGAAATCTGTATGTTCTGCAGGTTGAACGAAGTAACTAATATTATCAGCCTTGATTGCATGATCCAGTTGTTGTGGGCTAATGTCTGTGGCAAATACTTTTTTAAAACGATGTGAAAGATGTTGGGCTACCTGCCCGTTTCCGGTGGCGCAATCCCACGCAGTAGAGAAGTCACTGGTATGTTCAAAAATAAATTGGTACAGTTCCTTGGGGTATGTAGGCCTGAAGGTAGCGTACAGCTTCGCATGACCTGAAAAGAAGTCTTTTTTACTCATGGTTGTAGCCATTGGCTTTAGCTAACACGGTTGAGTTGAAATATGCAGCGTATTGCGTTTGCAGCAATTCAACTACTTAACATCTAACCCCAATTCTTTCAACTGTTCTGCTGAAATGGTTGAAGGTGTATCAATCATAACATCACGCCCTGCATTATTTTTGGGGAACGCAATAAAGTCACGAATAGAGTCAGCCCCACCAAACAGCGAGCACAAGCGATCAAAGCCGAAGGCAATACCTCCATGCGGAGGTGCCCCAAATTCAAAGGCATCCAGTAAGAACCCAAACTGTTTTTTTGCTTCTTCTTCTGTAAATCCAAGGTGGTTAAACATCATTTGTTGAGTCGAACGATCATGGATACGAATGGATCCACCACCCACCTCTGTTCCATTGATCACCATATCGTAGGCGTTCGCCCGCACATTACCAGGATCCGTGTCGAGAAGTTTAATATCTTCAGGCTTAGGGGAAGTGAAGGGGTGATGCATGGCGTGATAGCGTTTGGTTTCCTCGTTCCATTCCAACAGGGGAAAATCAACCACCCACAAAGCAGCGAATTTATTTTTATCTCTCAGGCCAAGCTTTTCTCCCATCAATAAGCGAAGTTCATTTAATTGCTTTCGGGTAGTGTTGGGTTCGCCAGCCATCAATAGCAACAAGTCGCCAGGCTGGGCATTGAATTTATCTGCCCATTTTTTTAAGTCGTCTGGAGGATAGAATTTATCCACAGAAGATTTAAGCGATCCATCGGCACGGTATTGTACGTACACCAATCCTTTTGCTCCAACCTGTGGCCGCTTAACAAACTCGGTAAGCTCATCAAGTTGTTTGCGTGTATACTCCGCGCACCCTTTTGCACATATGCCAACTACAAGTTCAGCACCTTCAAATACAGGGAAGTTTTTTCCTTTTGTAAGTTCAGTGATTTCAACGAACCTCATCTCAAACCGTGTATCGGGTTTGTCTGAGCCATAAAATCGCATGGCATCTGCATACGTCATATGCGGTACGGAGGGCATGTCAATTCCTTTTACTGTTTTAAAAAGATGACGGATCAGCCCTTCGAAGGTGTGCAGTATATCTTCTTGCGTGATAAACGCCATCTCGCAGTCGATCTGTGTAAACTCAGGCTGACGATCGGCCCGTAAATCCTCATCCCGGAAACATTTTACAATCTGGTAGTATCGGTCAAACCCGGAAACCATCAGTAATTGTTTAAACGTTTGAGGAGATTGTGGTAACGCATAAAATTCACCATGATGAACCCGTGAAGGAACTACAAAATCGCGCGCGCCTTCCGGTGTAGATTTTATCAATACGGGTGTCTCCACCTCAATAAAATTTTGAGAGTCGAGGTACACGCGTGTTTGCTGTGCCATTTTATGACGCAGCTGAAGGCTTTCGCGAACCGGAGTTCTGCGCAAATCCAGGTAGCGATACTTCATCCGAAGTTCGTCACCGCCATCCGTATTGTCCTCAATTGTAAAGGGAGGTGTTTTAGCGGTATTGAGAATGGTAATTCCGGTTACCTTAATCTCAATTTCACCGGTAGGCATTTTATCATTTTTAGAAAGACGCTCCGCCACCGATCCTTTTACCTGAATCACAAACTCACGACCTAATTTTTTCGCAACTTCCATCAATACGGCATCGGTACTACCGTCTTCGAAGAACAATTGCGTGAGACCATACCGGTCACGCAGGTCAATCCACAGAATACCGCCCTTGTCGCGCAGGCGCTGTACCCATCCGGCCAGGGTAACCTGTTGTCCAACATGAGATAAGCGTAATTCCCCGCAAGTATGAGTCCGTAACATGAGTTTTAACTAATTTAGTCGCGAATTTAAATAATACTTTGTGTCTAGTCGTTATTGCCTAAAAATTAAAAGTGCTATGCAAAAAGGCCTTTGGTTGATCGTGTTGGTTCTGTTGGTTTCGTTCACTGTGCCGCCCAGGCTGGTCAGAACGAAAGTTTCTGAGGATATATCCATATTGATCCCCAAGGATTTCCGCCCGATGGATGACCTTGATTTTTCTCAGCGATACCCCTCCGTTCGCAAGCCGATTGGTGCTTATACGAACGAAGCCCGGGAAGTTGATTTCAGTGTTAATATTTCAGCTACACAATGGCCCGATGCAGACCTTGAAATTGCTCAGCAGTTTTTTAAAGCCGGTGTGCTGAATATGTTTGATGGGGTGGATATGATCGGGGAGGGAATTCATGAAGTCCATGGTAAAAAGCTGATCTACTTTGAATTTGAGTCGAGGGTGAAAGGCGAGAAAATGAAAATGGAATTGCGCGATCCCGTATTAAACTATACCTACATTCAATATTTGGTAGAACCTGGTCGTACCCTGGTATTTTCATTCACCTGTCCAAGAAGAATACGTGAAGAATGGCAAAGTACTGCTCGGAAAATGATGAAGGGTATAAAAGTAAAGTGATTCTGGCGTACGTCATGGAATTATATACAGACGAGTACTTCATGGGTGAGGCTTTAAAAGAAGCCCGCAAAGCATTTGAGATTGGTGAAGTGCCAGTGGGTGCGGTGGTTGTGTGTAAGAATAAAATCATTGCCCGTGCTCATAATCAAACCGAAAAACTTACCGATGCCACAGCCCATGCCGAGATGTTGGCCACTACAGCAGCTGCCAATTATCTTGGTTCAAAATACCTCAATGAATGTACGCTCTATGTTACCCTGGAACCGTGTGTGATGTGTGCGGGGGCATTACTGTGGGTGCAATTGCAAAAACTGGTATATGGTGCTTCGGATGTTCAGCGTGGATTTACGTTAGTGAGCAGCCCATTGTTGCACCCTAAAACAGAGGTCGTGACTGGGATCAAGGCAGTCGAGGCAAAAGAATTAATTGATCAGTTTTTTAGGCGAATTCGGCAATAATGATCCAAAAATCGAATTTTCTCGTTGCCGTTCCCGTTGTATATTTGACTATCAAATTCCGCTTTGTTAGCGCGGGATAAATTATCAATAACTTAAAAAATAAAATCTTATGGCTTTTACACTTCCTGCACTTCCGTATGCATTTAATGCACTTGAACCCCATATCGATGCGCGTACCATGGAGATTCACCATGGCAAACATCACAATGCTTATGTTACCAACCTGAATGCCGCGGTGGCGGGTAAGCCCGAAGAAAACCTCAGCATTGAAGAAATCTGTAAGAATATTTCAAAATATCCGGTGGCGGTGCGCAATAACGGTGGCGGTCATTATAATCATAGCATGTTCTGGACCATCATGGGGCCAAATGCAGGCGGTGCCCCCACGGGTGCACTTGCTGATGCGATCAGCGCGGCCTTTGGAACGTTTGATGAATTCAAAACCAAATTTGCAGCAGCGGGTACCGGACGTTTTGGTTCCGGTTGGGCCTGGCTGATTAAGGACGGAAGCGGAAAACTTCAGATCAGTTCGACACCGAATCAGGATAATCCGTTGATGGATGTAGCTGAAGTAAAAGGCACTCCAATTTTAGGATTGGATGTATGGGAACATGCCTACTACCTGAACTATCAAAACCGCAGACCGGATTATATCACTGCTTTTTGGAATGTGGTAAATTGGAGTGAGGTAGCGAAGAGGTTTGCTGCTAAGTAATTATTATTAAAGACGTTTACTCAAAAAGAAAAGGGCCTCCACAAGGATGCCTTTTTTGTTTTTATTTCTTTCCCTCAATCAACTTTTGTATTGCCAGGTACTCATCGCGTAGCTTTGCTGCTTCCATAAACTCCAATTCTTTGGCAGCTTTTTCCATGGCCTTGCGGGTGCGATCCGCCATTTTTTGAAGCTCTTCTTTATTTAAGTAAGCCACTACCGGGTCGGCTGCCAGAGATGCCTCTTCGGTCTCTACGTAATATTTTTTAGTCTTCTTTTGTTGACCAAGCGTGGATTCTTTTGACCGAACGATCGTTGTGGGCGTAATACCATTTTCGATATTATAATCCATTTGGGTTTTACGCCTGCGGTTTGTTTCATCAATTGCTTGCTGCATGGACTCGGTAATCCGATCGGCATACATGATTACCCGTCCGTTTTCATTTCGTGCGGCACGCCCTATTGTTTGTACCAGGGATCGTTGGTTCCGAAGGAAACCCTCTTTATCAGCATCCAAAATCGCCACCAGTGACACTTCGGGAAGGTCGAGTCCTTCGCGCAATAGATTTACACCCACCAGTACATCAAACACGCCAAGCCTGAGTTCACGTAAAATTTCAACCCGATCCAACGTAGTTACCTCTGAGTGTATATAGCGACATTTCACTCCGGCCCGATCCATAAACTTGGTTAGTTCTTCGGCCATACGCTTGGTAAGGGTGGTCACCAGCACGCGCTCCTTCTTCTTTACCCGTTCGTCAATCTCTTCCAATAAATCGTCAATCTGATTTTTACTGGGTCGTACATCAATTTCCGGATCAAGCAACCCTGTAGGCCGGATCAATTGTTCAACCACCACTCCCTCCGATTTTCTGAGTTCGTATTCTGCAGGGGTGGCACTTACATAAACAGCTTGACTAATAAGTGATTCAAACTCACTAAAGGTTAGCGGCCGGTTATCTAGCGCAGCAGGCAACCGAAATCCATAATCTACCAGGTTCACTTTTCGAGAACGATCCCCACCCCACATGGCACGCACCTGAGGTATGGTTACGTGACTTTCATCAATGATCATAAGGAAATCGTCCGGGAAATAATCGATCAAACAAAATGGCCTTGCTCCGGGTTGCCTGCGGTCGAAGTAACGGGAATAATTTTCAATGCCTGAACAATAACCAAGTTCACGCATCATTTCCAAATCAAACTCGGTACGTTCTTTCAGTCGCTTGGCTTCGAGGTGGCGCTTTTCCGATTCAAACATTTTTACCTGCTGAACCATGTCATCCTGAATTTCCTTGATGGCCTGATGGAGCATGTCCTTACCGGTAACAAACAAGTTGGCCGGGAAAATCGTGACAATGGACTCATCGGATATTTTCTTTCCGCTAACAGGTTCAATCCGCTGGATAGATTCAATCTCATCGCCCCAGAAATATACCCGGATGGCATAATCGGCATAGGCCAGGAAAATATCTACCGTATCACCTTTAACCCGGAAAGTGCCACGTTTGAATTCTGCTTCAGTGCGATTGTATAAAATATCCACTAACGCAAAGAGCAGACGGTTGCGGGCAATAGTTTCGCCAGTCTTTAATTTAATTACATTCTTGCCGAACTCTTCAGGATTACCAATACCATAAATACAAGAAACAGACGCCACTACAATCACATCTCTACGGCCGGTGAGTAGGGAGGAGGATGCGCTCAATCTTAGTTTTTCGATTTCTTCATTGATGGATAAATCCTTTTCAATGTAAAGATTTGAGGAGGGGATGAACGCCTCAGGTTGGTAGTAATCGTAATAGGAAATGAAATACTCTACAGCATTCTCGGGAAAAAAATTCTTGAATTCTCCATACAGTTGGGCGGCCAGCGTTTTATTATGACTGAGAATTAGTGTAGGGCGATTGGTACGAGCAATAACATTCGCCATGGTAAATGTCTTACCAGAGCCGGTAACTCCCAAAAGGGTTTGATGGGGCTCTCCGTTCTCAATCCCGGTAACCAGTTGTTCAATTGCCTTGGGTTGATCACCGGTAGGTACGTATTCGCTGGTGAGTTTGAAATCCAAAATCGTTGTTGGTTATTCGTTAATAGTTGTTCGAAATATAAGTCGAACAACGCTCAACCAACAACAATTAACGATTAGTTATTCCAAATCTGCCACGATTTTTCAGCCTGGATATGAAGCATTTCCAACCCATTTTTAATGGTGGCGCCACGCATCTCAGCTTTTTGCAAGAATTGGGTACGGGCAGGGTTGTAGATGAGATCGTATACGTAGTGATCTTTCATTAAATGATCCAGGTCGAGTGGGGGCATGGTATCGGTATTCGGGTACATGCCCAGTGGCGTGGTATTGATGATCAAATGTGAATCAGCAATCTCTTTATGGTTCGCATTGATTTCTTCGTAGGAGTAGTCTCCATTTTTTTTATCACGCGAAACAATTTTGAATTCAATACCAAGTTTGGCGAGGGCCTGCTGCACAGCTTTGGAAGAACCTCCGGAACCCAGAATCAAAGCTTTAACGGTCCTATCCTTGGGTACCCATTTTTCGATACTCTCATAGAAGGCATCGGAATCGGTATTGAATCCTTTTAATTTTCCGTTTTGCACTTTGATAACATTTACCGCTCCGATTTTCTTGGCAGCAGGGTCAATTTCGTCCAGGTACTTCAATACTTTTTCCTTGTATGGAAGCGTAACATTCAATCCGCAAAGGGTTTTATTCTCTTTTAATAATGTTTCTATCTCCTGAATTTTAGAAAGTGGAAACAATTCATAGTGGTAATCCCGCAATCCTTCTCTAAAAAACTTCTCGTCAAAATAGGATTTAGAAAACGAATGACTAACGGTCGCCCCGATTAGCCCGAAAATTTTTTCCATGTTAATGCTTTGTTTTTAAACGTGCTGCAATCTTTTCAATTAAAACAATAATAAAGACTCCAAGCGCCATCATTAAGATCGCCTGAAAAAGTTGAGGGTCTTTTCCAGTCACAGATAAGTAGTTCCAAGGTAATATACTTTTATCAAAAACCGCTATTTGTTCTCCTTTACTATTTGTGGCATATTCCAATACCTCGCGCCAGGGCCATACTTTGTTGAGCGAGCCAATCATAAAACCCGCCAATAAGGCGACTGTAGCATGATGATAATGATCCAGTATCCAGGTAAGAAAACGGGAGAAACCCATTAGCCCCAGGACACATCCCGCAGCGAAAACCAAAATAACAGGAATATTAAATTCAAGTAATGCCGTAATCATGTATTGGTATTTACCAATGAGCAGCAAAATGAACGCCCCTGAAATTCCGGGAAGAATCATGGCGCAAATTGCCAGGGCTCCGGCAAAGAAAATAAACCACAAGTATTCGGGTGACTGTGTGGGAGAAAGTATGGTAATCGCATAGGCTATACCGATTCCAAGAATAAACGCTAAAGCAGTGCCTACTTCCCATTTTTTTATTTCGCGTAACACCAGGGGGGCAGAGATCATGATCAATCCAAAGAAAAATGACCAAATCAAGATGGGATGATGATCCAGGAGGTAAATAACAATTTTAGCCAACGACAATAAACTGGAGGCAATACCCACGAACAGTACGATCAAAAAATTACCATTGATCCTTTTCCAGAAATCGGCAAGCTTGAACGTATAGAGTAACCGAAAGGCCTCCAGATCAATGGCTTTGATAGAGTGAAGCAACTCATCATAGATTCCCGTAATGAACGCGACTGTTCCTCCGGAAACACCGGGAACAACATCGGCAGCACCCATGGCTACCCCTTTTATGTAGAGGAGAATATAATCCTGAAGTCGTCTCAACTCAATTATTCAGCGTAGAACGGTGGTGTAGATTTATCAACTTTCCTTTCAATACCCAGAAAATGCAAAAAGGTATCACCGCGTAACCCCAAACGGATTGTCTCCAACGGAATCACTTCATTGGGTGCAATGTTTCCGAGATTGACATTAGGACCGAGAAGTTTAATAAACCACACCTGTTGAGCTTTTTGAGGAGCCTCCCAGATAATTTTTTCAAATGGGATTTTTGTTAAAATCTCCTGCACCAGTCCTGATCGTACTTCGCCTGTGGAACGGAACAGCCCCACATTACCGCTTTCACGAGCCTCACCAATTACTTTCCAGGCTCCGGCATTCAGTTCTTTTTGCATCAGGTCAATCCATTGGTAGGGTGGGATAATTTTTTCTGCATCCTTTGACCCCACCTCGGATAGTACCGTTACTTGTTCGGATAATTTTGAGATGTAATCACATTTCTTATCATGATCTAAGTCCATAGATCCATCGGATACTTCCGCAAAGGACATCCCAAACTTATCCAACACCTTTCTGTACTCATCAAATTGATCGCGGATAACAAAGGCTTCGAAAAGTGTACCACCAAAGTACGTTGGGATTCCGGCATCCTTATACACTTTGAGTTTTTCCTTCAGGTTAGGAGTTACATAGGAAGTGGCCCATCCCAGCTTCACAATATCCACATGGTCAGCGCAAATACTAACAAAGTCTTCTGCTTCGCGCACACTCAGGCCCTTATCCATGGCCATAGTAAAACCGTACTGCCTGGGCTTGCGCGTGCGCTCAGGTAAGTTTTTTAATTCGTAGTTCATCAGGTGTTTTCTTTTCTAAATTGTTCGATGATTTTGTACAGCGCCTTTTGGGTCTCCAGTTTAGGGAAGAATTCAAACAGGGTTGCGTGCCCATCAAAGTCCAAAATTAAGGCATTTTCTAAATAATTAAAGGCTTCTTTATATTGGCCTGCCTCGATGAGGTAAACCGTCATGCGGTAGAATATTTCAGCATCATCTGGATTTTCCTGAAAGGCTTGCGCCAACACATCGGTTGCTTTGGAATGATCACCCTGTTCATAATAGATAAATGACCAATTCAGCCAAATTTCCTTGTCTTTTGGATCAAGTTTGCTGGCCTCTTCATAGGCATCCACACTCGACACGATGTTTCCCACTTTAAACTCTGCATGAGCAATTGCTTTCCAATACTCAGGATTTTCAACGTGAAGCTTCAGAGCCTTATTATAGAAGTGCAATGCCTGGTACCATTTTTCCTGCTTCTCTAAACATGCACCGGCACCAAACCAGGCTTCATCGTACAGGTTATCGAGCTTGGCCGCTTTTTGAAAATACTTTAACCCCAGCTCATACTGTTCAAGGCTTTCATAGGCTGCCCCTATGGAGCAATACACCTCTGCGCTGGGACCTTCAAGTTCAATTGTCTTTTTAAATGAATCGAGTGCTTTGGTGAACTCGTTCAAATTCATGTAGGTATTACCAATATTGAAGTATGCAGAGGCAAAGGTATCATCAATGGTGATGGCGAAATCGTAAGCTTTCAACGCTTCATCAAACTGGCTTAATTTATTATAAACGATACCAAGGTTATACCACGCTGAAGCAGAATACGGATCTTCATCAATGAATTTTTTGTAATACGACACACTGCTTTCGAGTTGTCCGGTTACATCGAGGCAATATGCCAGTTCGTATAATGCACCTTCGTGATTGATGTTAAACTCCACGGCATTTTTATAGGCCTCGATAGCCGATACAAAATTTTCGATGTGTTGGTATGCCAGGCCGATGTTATAATACACTTCATCTTTGTCCTCGGTGTATTCCAATGCACGCTCGTAACTTTCAATAGCCTCCTTATGCTTTCCTTGTAAGGTGAAAATGGAACCTTTGGTGAGTAACACCTCCGGATCGTTGGGTTGCAGGTTTTCGGCCTGCTCTAATAATTCCAATGCATCGGCATATTCTTCCAGTTGAGAAAGAATCTGTGCTTTGGTAGTAATGAGCTGAATGGAAAACGGGTACTGATTGATGGCCATGTTAACGGCCTGAAGAGCTTTATTATATTTTGTACGAAGAAGGTAGAATTCGATTATTTCCTCGTACGCATCAATTTCAAAAAAATCAGTTTTCTTTTTTCTCAGATGGTCTTCAAATCTCTTGATCAGGTCATTCCCCTCATCCTCTCGTTTTCGAAATTCTTTCGCCATGGGCTAATGGGTTTTCCTAAGGTAAATAAAAATAGGGCGCAAATCTACACGCATTATTGATTTTTTATTCCATACGCGCGGGTATATTGTTCACAACACCACTCCACGGTAGCATCAATCGTTTGAAAATTGAAGTTTAAGGCATTTTTAACCTTCTGACTATCATAGAGAAAGTGCGTGCCGGCTAATCTTGCGGTTTCCCGGGTAATCAAAGGCTCCGAACCCAGCACTCGGGTACGTATTCCCTCCAAAGCAGCCACTACCTTTAAATAGTTTCGGGTGACTTTAATTTTGGGGCCTTTCTTTTGAAATCCTGCAGCTGTTTTATCGAAAAAATCTTTGAAGGGAATAGCGCCAGCATTTAAAATGAACCGCTCGCCTTCACGTGTTGAGTGAAATAATTGAAAACAAACTTCTGCCACATCCCGAACATCCACATAATTTAAGGAGCCATCCATATAAAACGGTCGTTGCTCCCACGCGTATTTAAAAAGTTGCGCACTGCTTTTATTCCAGTTGCTAAATCCAAGAATGACGGAAGGATTGACAATCACAGTACTCAGTCCTTCTTCCTGCCCCCGAAATACTTCAAGCTCAGCCTTGTATTTTGATTCTCCGTATTTACTGTTAATGGAACTGTCCATCCATTTATTTTCTTCAGTTAAATATGTTTGTCCTTTTTGTCGGCCCAATGCGGATACTGAACTGACATGAAGAAGTCTTTTAATATTGTTGACCAGGCAAGCGTTGACAACATTCTTTGTACCCTCGGTATTAATTTCAAAAATGGTATCTGCCTTGCGTGGATTGAAGGATACGAATGCAGCAGTATGGATGACACCCGTTACATCAACAAAGGCTTCCTGTAACGAAATGGAATCGGTTACATCAGCTTCCCGCCAGGTGATTTTTTCTTTGAGATCGTTTAGCAAGGAGGTATCACTTCCTTTTCGCTTGATCGCAATAAAAGGGGTATTGGTGTCGCAAAGTTTACGAACCATGTAACTTCCTAATAAACCATTGGCACCGGTAACTGCAATCATGATATAGGGTATAATGCAACAATACACTCAAAGTGTATTGTTCAACAGGGGTAAAGATATTGCTTTTTGGAAGTATTTGGTTGATTGGGTTTCTTCGAGAAGTTGTATGTGTTGAAGATTATGGCAATCACTTCCCAATAAATGTATCCAGCCCTTATCAATAAGTTTTTGTGCAATCGTCTGGGCGGCTTTGGAGTAGTGCCCTGAGATGGAAGAAATGTTTAATTGAAAAAGTATTCCCCGGTTTAAAAGGTCTTCAGCTTTTGAAAAATCGCTTTGTAGGTATAGATAGCGTTCAGGGTGCGCTAGTACAGGTTTGTAACCTTTTGTAGTTGCCAGAAAAATAAATTCCTTCAAATTCATTGGTTCTGTCATGAAGTTTGTTTCGAACAAGAGGTATTTATTTCCGAAGGTTAATAGGGGTATATTATTCTCAATTTTTTTTATAAGTTCTTCATCCAGATAATATTCGGCTGCAGCCTTCAATTCGATATCAATCTGCTGCGTGGGTAGCCATGCTCTTAGTTTATCCAGTTTTTTCAGAATGGTTTCATTCGAGTTTCGAAAGAAATCACTCATGACATGAGGGGTGGTGATTAGTTTTTTGTAGCCAAGTTTTTGAAACCTGGAAATGATTGCGCCAGCCTCTTCAAAAGATTGCACACCATCATCTAACCCGGGTAACAAATGGGAGTGGATGTCAACGAATGGGTAAGTGCCTTCTTCAGACTTATCCTTCTTTCTTAACCAGTTAAGCACGTTTCAAAATAGATTTCAACCAGGAGGTCTTCACATTCTCTTCGTAATACCCGGAGCCATAGTAGCTTTCGTTCGTAACCGGCAGAGCATTTAACAACGTAGTGACATTGGTAAACTTATTCACCTTGGTAATGCGTTGCAGGTTCAGCATAAATTCCTTTTTGGAGTAGTTGGCCCTGAATACATAGATTGAAATATCGGCACGTTTCATGGCCATGATACCATCAGTTACCAAACCCACCGGTGGTGTGTCCATCAGAATGAAATCATATTGGGTTTTCAACTCTTCCAGCATGTTTACGAATTCGCCATTTAACAATAGTTCGGAAGGATTGGGTGGCTGTGGCCCGGAGGGGATGAAGTCAAAATTCTCCAATGCTGTTTTGACCAGGCATTCTCGCCATTGGTTTTTGCGAATGAGAATGGTGCTGATTCCTTTGCTTGGGTCAGCGCTGGCAGATGGAGAATGGGTTTTTATTTTACGCATGTCAAGGTCTAACAGCACTACCTTCTTTTTAGAGAGGGCCATAATACCCCCAAGGTTCATCGCAATAAATGATTTACCCTCGCCTGAAACGGTGGAAGAAATGGCAATTACTTTTTTGGTCGCGTTAACGCTAAAGAAATCAAGATTTGTGCGCAGGGTTCGTATGGCCTCACTCACCATGGATTTCGGATGATCAATAATATGAAGGGTAGTCCCATTTTGCTTTCGAAGCGTTGGTATCACGCCCAATAGTGGAACGCCTGTAAATCGTTCAACTTCATTAGCATTGGTGATCTTATCGTTGATAAGATAGAGTATTCCAATAAGGAAAATGTTGAGAACAATACCGGCAACAAATCCAATTCCATAGATAATTGGTTTATTAGGGGAAATTGGCGTAACGGGTAAAGTTGCGGTAGAGAGTAATTTGAAATCGGGAGTGCTACCGGCTTGTGCAATTTCAAATTCAGATTTATGCTGCATCAGGGTAAGGTAAAACTCTTCATACAATTTATAGAAGCGTTCATTCTTGTTGAATTGAGTATTCTTATCCGGCATGTTAACAAAGGCACTCTCCAGTCTGCGCTTGGCATTATTGAGTTCCTGCATCTGCTTAAGCCAATTTGATTTAATTCTCGTTAGCTCTTGTTGTACATTTTTTTGAATGGTTTCAATTTCCTGATCTTTCTGTTTGTAGGCCAACGTATTTTCGTTATAGGATAATTTCATGTTATCCATTTCTATGTATAGATTTTCCAGCTTACTGATGCTTGCATTGAGGTAGGCCGGTAAGATGTTCTGCTGAGAAATGTTAAGGAAGAAATCACCTGTAGCCAGGTTATCAATCACGATGTTGATATCGTTAATTCTTTTAGTCAGCTCAAAGCGTTGCGAATCTATTTTGTTGATTTGTTTGATAGTAATTTTTAAATCTTCCTTCAAGTCACTGGTTTTATTTTTCAGTGTGAAGTTTTCAAAATAATCTTCATAGCCTCCCATTTTCTCTTCAATCTGACTGAGTTCATTTGTCAACCAATCAATTTTTTGTTTGTTCGCCAGATTCTTTTGTTCATTGCTGTAGCGCAAGTATAAAGAGTCAATACCATTAACCAGGTCCCGTGCTTTAAAGGGGTTATTGTCTTTAAAAGCAACCTTAATTGTTTTTGCATTGAAGTTGAGCGGCTCAACGGTAAGATTATTTTTCAGATACTCCAGCAAGGACTCACGGCTGTTATACACGAATGAATAATCAATACCTTTTTGGAATTCTGCAAATGGCTTTAACGAAAGAATAAGAATACATCCCTGCAGGGTTAAGGGTTTATTAAAAACACCGGTAACAGATTCCCCATTCTCACCAATCCGAAGCTCGTATTCGGAAGAATTTTTTTGATCTACATAAAAAGATGTATTGTGTAGGGTTGGACTAAGAGAGACAAAGCTCACCGTAAAGGGCGATGATTTATATAATTCGTAATTCAGTAGCTGACCGATACTATAATAACTCACGTTTAAATTCAGCGAGTCAATTACGTTGTTCAGAAATAGTTTTGATTGTATGGTTTCAATTTCTCCGGATATTAAGTTGATATTTTTATCCTGTGTAATTTCACGGATACCCAGTTCAGTAGCATCTTGTTTTACATCCAGCTTAATTTCAGACTCAGACTCATAGAGGTCTTTTGTATAGCGAACGTACAGAATAGCAGCTAAATTCGTCAGGATGAAAATGAGCGCAATCCAGAATAGATTATGACGAATGGTAACTCTGAACTTATTAAAGTCAATGCTATCGGCTGCGCTATGATTTCGGAATTCTTCCAATTTTAATTCCTTATAAACCCATTAAAACTACAATCAATGTGGTGACACTAATCGCTACACTAAATAATGAACTGTAATCGCGGGTTGCCTCACTTACTGGCCTGCGAATAGGTTCTACGTACACAATATCACCATGCTGCATAATCATATTTGTTTTTTGGTAGCCCTCGAGCGTAGACAAATCTGCCATATAAAAATCTTCACCGCGCAGAATTCTGATATTATGTGCTTTAGAATTATTGTCAATACCACCTGCCAGAGCTAATATTTCAATTAAGCTAACATTTTCATTGTTGAGCGGAATAACTTTTCCACCAGGGCCACCCAGTACAATAACACGTTTATTGGTGTAGGTAAGAATCACATAAGGGTCTTTGTAGAATTTTGTATATTCTTTTTGCAGTAGTTCTTCCGCTTTGCGTATGGTTAATCCGTCTATTTTAAGTTCGCCAATCATCGGAAATTTGACAACGCCATTGATATCCACCAGGTAGTTTGGATCTGGTTGTGTCATGTTATTCTGAGTCGGTAAGTCTTTGAGCAGCTTTAGATCGGGATCAATGATCCGCTCGCCACCGCTGGTATATACCTCAAGTTTTAGGTAGTCATCCTTTTGAATCTGGTAGTTTTTTTCAGCCTCCGCTGACCACGTCTTTAAAATGGCCGGATCAGACACCTTAAACATGATATTCTCTTTGTATGAAGCACACGAAGCCATTCCGGCCGCCAGCCCCACAAAGAAGAAGACCTTAGTAATACTTAGTTTCAATTTAGAACAGATTAGACCTGTGAAATTAAGGATTTTCTTAACAACTCGTTGAAGGTGGGTAACTTCTGGTCCTTCTCTGACAACACAGGATTGGTGAATGGCCATTGAATATTTAAGTCGGGGTCGTTCCAAAGGATGCCACTTTCAAAATCACGGTTATATACACTTGAACTCTTGTATAAGAATAATGAATCTTCAAGTGCAGCAAATCCATGTGCAAATCCTTCAGGTACCATTAACAGGTTATGACGCTCGGCATCTAGGACGCAAACATGGGTCTTCCCAAACGTGGAGGATCCTTTACGCAAATCCACGACTATGTCCATTACTTTGCCGGCTAAAACAGAAACCAGTTTGGCCTGCTGCCAGGGATGAAGTTGGAAGTGCAATCCTCGAATTACTCCTTTCCGTGAAAAGGAAATATTTTCCTGTGTGAATTTATAAGGGATACCCAGTTTATGAAAGGGTTCTTCTTTATAAAATTCGAGAAACCATCCGCGTGAATCGTGATAGACTTCCGGGAGTATTTCCAGGAGCCCTTCAATTGACGTTTTTGTGATCTGCATGGATGAACGAGACGTTACGCAGTCTTCAGGTCTGCTAGGGTGCCAAGGTATTTATTAATAACGATAGATTCGTTATACTCGGCTTCCATTTTTAAGCGGCCACTATGACCAAATGATTCGAGTGTTTCATCCGTGAAGTTTGCCATGGTATTCATTTTGGCAGCAAGATCGTTGGCATCTTTTAACCTGCAGAGCAGTCCGTTCACATTATTCTCTACCACCTGGTTGCATCCGGGTACATTGGTAGCGATAATGGGTTTCGAGGAGCTTGCGGCCTCCAGCAGGGTTCGGGGTGTACCTTCACGGTATGAGGGGAGCACAATGCAATCAGCCTGTTGAATGAAGTGACGAACGTCTTCGGTGGTACCTAAATACTCAATCGTACCTGAGTTAATCCACTCTTTAATAATAGAGGTTTTAATTCCCCGTTTATGACTTGGATCCATAGCTCCTAAAATCTGGAAACGGGCATCCAGGCCTTCCGATCTAAGTTTCTTCACGGCTTCGATGTATTCAAGGATTCCCTTGTCGGTAATAAGACGGGAGATCAGTAAAAAAGTGAACTTCTGATTTCGTTGAAAGGGTACGGGTTTGAATTTCTCCAGATCAATTCCCGAGCCCGGAATTAAATCTACGGTGTGAGAGGGTACTAATTTCTTATCCAGGAAAAGTTTAAGGTCATCAGGGTTTTGGAAAAATACCTTTTTTGGAAACCGGAAGCTGATCTTATACAGAAACATGGCCATGGCTGAGATCAGGTCGTTCTTTAAAAAAACAGTCCCTAAACCACACACATTGTTCACTACAGGTATTCTTAAAAAAGAAGCAGCCAATGATCCATATACATTGGGTTTAATGGTGTAATGGAGAATAACATCGGGTTTAACCTTCTTATAAATAGAGTATAACTCAAAAATCAGGGCGAGATCCTTTACCGGGTTCGCTCCCCGGCTGTCCATTTTTAAGGAGTGATGGATACAACCAGCCTCGGTCAGTTTAAGCGTATAGTCATCATTGGGGGCAATGGTGTGGATTTCGTAGCCTTGAGCCTGAAGGGATCGAATCAAATTCATCCTGAAATTGAAGATATTCCAGGAGGTATTCAGCACAATAGCAACTCTCATGAGATTTAGATTAAAGCTTAGGCCGTTTTGAACCTTTTACAGCCAGTTAATGTAAGGTTCAATCGACAAAAGTAGAAAAAAGTAACCGCTGGATAAAGCCGATAGCATTTTATCCTGTAAAATTGCCACCTTATTGAAAATGACACAACAAAATACAGCGATTTTAGTGGCGTTAGGTAATGCCCGAAATGTTGAAGAAACACAGGAACATTTGGATGAATTGGCCTTCCTGGCAGAGACCGCTGGCATCCAAACGATCAGGAAAGTAGTCCAAAACCTTCCTAACCCCGATGCCCGCACCTTCATCGGAAAAGGAAAACTTGCTGAACTAAAGGAATACGTACTGGCGCGACAGGTAAATCGTGTGATTTTCGATGATGACTTAACACCTTCACAGCTTCGCAACCTTGAGCGCGAATTTAATCCCAAAGACAAAGAGGCTAATGTAAAGGTGTATGACCGAAGCCTGTTGATTTTGGATATTTTCCTCTACCGGGCTCAAACTGCCCAGGCAAGAACGCAAGTGGAGTTGGCACGCAATCAATATTTATTGCCCAGGCTTACCCGATTATGGACTCACCTGGAACGCCAGCGCGGAGGGACAGGAACACGCGGTGGGGCGGGTGAACGCGAAATCGAAACAGACCGTAGAAATATCCGAAACCAAATCTCTGTACTGAAGGAGCAACTCAAGAAAATTGATAAACAAAAAGTCACCCAAAGAAAATCACGGAGCAATGTGGTGCGGGTAGCCCTGGTGGGGTATACGAATGTGGGAAAATCTACGCTGATGAATTTATTGTCGGGTTCTGGCGTGCTTGCAGAAAACAGATTGTTTGCTACGGTTGATTCCACGGTGCGCAAAGTGGTGTTGGGCAACATACCCTTTCTGTTAAGTGATACGGTTGGATTCATTCGGAAGCTTCCCCATCATTTAATTGAGTCGTTTAAATCTACCTTGGATGAAGTTCGTGAGGCTGATGTGCTGCTCCATGTGGCCGATGTATCGCATCCTTTTCATGATAATCAGATTGAGGTGGTGAGCAAAACGTTAGCTGAAATTGGTGCCGGTAATATTCCAACAATTTTGGTGTTGAATAAAGTCGACCAGTTAACGTCAACTTCTGAGGATCCTATTAACCTGGAGGCAATGAAGGGCTACTATCGGCAGCTCGGGTATGAAAATGTTATTTTTGTCTCCGCCACCCAAAAGGAAAATATTGATGGATTAAAACAAATGATGTTCGAGGAAATCAAAAAGAGACACGTAATGATTTACCCGAATTATTTGAAGGATGGATACGAATTCACACCCGACTTTTCAAAAGCCGTGCAGGAGGAAGAATAGTTTCATATTTTTGCACCACACCCATAACCCCATACCCGATCTGGCCTCGTAGTTCAATGGATAGAATAGAAGTTTCCTAAACTTTTGATACAGGTTCGATTCCTGTCGAGGCTACACCGTAACAAAAGAAAAAGGGCACCTTTAGGTGCCCTTTGGTTTTTTCAAAGATTGATTTATTCATTTACATCCACTGTACCCAAGTCGGTAACCACTCCTATGGTTACGCCAACATTTGTCTTGTCGACAATGGTGTAACCCGATTTTGGTGAGAAGGATACCTTTTTCCACCCAAATGGGGGATTTTAATTTCTAGTAAAGACTATTTGATTTGAAATACGTAAGCATAAGAGCTTCAAAGATTTTGGTAGCAACCAATTACTTCTAAAAACCGCATTATGAAAAACTTTTCTTTTATCACCACCGGACTTTTACTTTTTTTGACCACTTCATCTTATTCACAAAAGACTAAGGCCGTTGACCTTCATCAATTAATTAAAAATAAGGGCATCGAGGTTTATAATAGAGAAATGACCTTGGTGAACGAAGAGCATTATGCTGGCATCCGGTTGAGCAAGGATTTTGGCGAAGGAGTGGCGTGGTTAAAGGACGTTGAGTTTTCAAATGGTATTATAGAATTTGATGTACGTGGTGAAAATGTGAAGCAGCATAGTTTTGTTGGAATCGCATTTCATGGTAAGGACACAGCAACGTACGATGCGATCTACCTTCGCCCATTTCAATTCCAGGAAAAAGATGAAGTGTTAAGAAGTCGAGGAATTCAATATGTGTCGCTGCCCGAGTTTACCTGGAGGGTGTTGCGCGAGAAGGCACCGGGCAAATACGAGCATTCTGTTGATCCGGCACCAGACCCAAATTCATGGGTCAGGGTACGCGTGGTTATACAAGATGCTACGATCTCAGTGTATATCAATGGTAGTAAAGAGCCTAGCCTCGTGGTGGAAAAAGTAACAAAGGTTTCCAGTGGATCTCTCGGATTCTATGTTGCTGATACTTCCGGTGGTGATTTTGCGAACCTCTCTATCATTAAAGCAAAATAAAAAAAGGGACACCATTGGTGTCCCTTCGTTTTCTTTTCACTCAATCACATCCACCGTACCCAAGTCGGTAACCATTCCCACGGTTACGCCAACATTTGTCTTGTCGGCAATGATGTACCCGGATTTTGGTGAGAAGGATACCGTGTAAGATCCAGCCGGTAATCCCTTGATAAGAAATTCACCCTCCTCGTTAGCGAATGAAGCCCCAACAGTATCATCTCCGGCAATAGCAAATACAGCAGGTAATGAAGCGGGAATGCCAATGGTCCCTTCTATTGCGCCACTGGTGGCCTCGGTTATTACCTTAATCACGGGTTTAAGGGAATACGATCCATTGCCTTTATGAACAATAGACTGTGCGGCATGAAAGTCCAGCAGGAACTTGTAGGTAATACCTTCTTTGAGTTCCGTCTGCACATTAAGTTTAAGTCCAGATTGCTGGGCACTGGGTGTTGATAATGCAATGATTTCGTTATCGATTTTTACGGAATTGTCGGAGCCCAGTACCAGTCGAATTTGTGAAATGCGTCCTGCCGGTAGCTCAATGGCTCCTAACAGCGTATCCAATCCGTTCGTAAGTTTCCGGATGTCATAAACACCGGGAATTATTTCCAGGGTTTGCCACCCTGATTGTTGGTCCCCACTGTTGGCATGCACTTCCACCGCCTGAATATCAATATTCACCTCTTCATAATCGCCCGGGGCATCGGTTAGTCGTACCTCGATGCGAGCATTTTTTTCCTCATCCGAACAGGATGGTAAAAGTACGGACGAGAAAATAATTGCCACCAGCCCTATGAGTACAAACATTAATTTTGAATTCTTCATAATTATTTTTCGTTTACGTTTTTGTATAGATACGCAAATCGCGCCAGGAGGTGGATGACTTGGGTCATTAAAATCCGAAAAAATCTATGACTTAATGTATATACCGATGAATGGCAATCTTAAACAGGCTGATTAAATTTCTGTTGATACAGGTCGATGAAGTTGTTTAATTTTTTTCTCCTGTATTGCATGATAAATCGCGGATGAGGGAGTGGAATGATGGTTTTAAAAAATTTATGTTTTTCATTTAAGGCGTTCAGGAATTTATAATTCTGACCTTCGCCCAGGCAATAACACACTTTCGTATTGATTCCGAAAGTAAGTTGTTTGGTAAGAGTCTCCACAATAAACGGATATACTGCCTTCTGCAAATCCTTTTGATCGTAGTAGTTTAAATTCTTACCATCTTTCGTAAACCCCAGCGGGCATACAGCACCGATAAAGTAGTTGCCATAAAACTTCTCCACACCCCCATACGATTCAATCATTCTGTAGATGAAATCAGCCGATAACTCTGATTTTTTAATGAAGTTGTTTGCTATTCCACAATAGCGTTCCAGCTTTTCCGGATCGGTGAATGGAACCCCAGTAATGCCTCCACCCAATCGGCCGGGATTGATTCCAAGAATCAGTGTACGCTGATTCGAATCGTTATAAAACTTTTGATAGAATTGCTCACATACGGTAAAGGTTGCTGCATCCTGATAGGGATTCATGATCTGAACTTTAGCCGGAAGTTTCTGATCCAGCGTCAGGGATTTATAGAAGGCGAGTACCTTTTTACTAAATGTCATGACCTTATTTTTTCCAACCCGGACCCCGTACCACTCTCCCCGGTTTGGCATCGGTATGTTCTCCATTCTGCAATACCTGAACGCCATTGACAAACACATGCTCCACTCCGGTAGCATATTGCTTGGGGTTTTCGTAGGTGGCGTGATCTTGAATAGTGGCGGGGTTAAAAATCACCACATCGGCAAAATAACCAACCTGCAACGTTCCCCTCTTTTGGAGTTGCAAATTGCTGGCGGGCAAGGAGGTCATTCTTCGAATTGCTTCTTCCAGTGAAATTATTTTCTCGTCACGCACATATTTGCCCAACACGCGTGCAAAAGTTCCGTAGGCGCGGGGATGTGTTCCCCAATCTTCAAAAATTTTCGCGTCCGACATGGAGGCGCCATCCGAGCCAAAACTCACGTAGGGTTGCTGAATGATCTTCCGGATGTTATCTTCCGATTGTTGATAGTATAACGCTGCCATGGGCGATTTATCACTAAGCGCAAGATCAATCACCGTCTCATCGGCATCTTTTCCATGAAGCGCAGCTACTTCATCCAATCGTTTTCCCCGATACAACAGATTGAGAGAATCTTTGCGAAAGCCCAGCATCATCACATCTTTGGCATCCGAATTTTTATAGGGTATGCCTGCGCGCATTTCGTGTAATACTTTTTTTCGGATTTCCGGATTGCGTAAACGTTTTCGCATGGCTTTGGCACCGCCCTCTTTCACCCAGGTTGGCAAGCGGGCGGTCAATTCGGTGGCGCTGGCAATATAGGGATAGTTGTTAGCCGTTATTTTTAATCCGGCCTGGCGGGCACTGTCAATCTTGGTTAAGAGCGTGTCAATTTTATTCCAGTTGCGGGCAATGTTGATTTTGAGATGATAAATCTCTGCAGGAATGTTGGCATCCTGAGCAATGCGAAATGTTTCATTCAACGCTTTAAAAATAAAATCACCTTCGCTGCGCATATGGGTAATGTAAATACCTCCATACTCAGATGCTACTTTCGCGAGTTCAATCAGTTCTTCCGTGGAGGCAAAATCGGCAGGAGCATAGATAAGGGATGACCCCAGTCCCATCGCACCATCTTCCATAGCCTGCTGAACAAGTGCCTTCATACGTTGAAGTTCAGCGGCTGTAGGCGCTCGTTTTTCGTGTTCAAGTTCGTGCACGCGCACAGACGTTGCTCCAACAAATGAAGCGACATTCGGACTCACCCCCTTTTTAATCAGGTAAGTAAAATATTCATCCAGGGTTGTCCAAAGGCTATCTACATTTTGCTTCTTTCTTTTTACGGGTGCGGGACTAATGCCTTCTCCAAAAATTTCAAGGGTTACACCTTGTTTGATGTCGCTCATCGAACGGCCATCCATCAGCAGGCTTCTATCCGCCCAACTCAACATGTTAATGAAACCCGGAGCTACTGCTAATCCTGTCGCATCAATTTCCGTGGTACCGATGGCTTGACGAAGATCACCGATAGCAGCAAGGGTATCGTGATGGATGGCCACATCGGCAAGGAAAGGTTTACCGCCCTGCCCATCGTAGATCATTCCATGACGGATAATCGTATCAAAGCGCTGTGCTTCTCTCTCATGACACCCCAACAAAGGTAAAATGACGATGACCAGGAATGACAGGATCTTTATCATGTGATGCCTGATATTAATTAACAGCCAGGATGATGAGAACAATGTTTACAACAATGTATGTTATCATCACCACGCGCGATCCCCAATACGAAACTTTTTCTGACCGCTCAGTTTTACCGCTGTCATAGTAGTGTAAGGAGATAGCCGAAACCAGCAACGTGGTAAAAATCGCCAGGAACGTAATGGAGTGTAGTGAATCCACTAATGTAAAGGCAGAGGATTCCGGTAGTAAGGAGTCAATAATATATTTATTACCAACCGCGGCAAACAATCCACCGACCGGTAATCCAAATCGGGGTTCAAGTTCTGAAGGTTTTGTGGTGAAGCTCAGCACGGAAATCATGAAGGCGATGTACATGCCGATAAATATTTTCATGAACAACCCCCACGCTTCTCGTTCAATGTCCATGACAATGTTAAACGAGGCATACTCCGAATGAAGGGCATCGGTGCTGGGGTCGCCAAACACGGTGGTGTACTCGTGGTTATCCGTGTTCACTTCAAAATTACTAATGTGCCAGCCGTCAAGGGTGAGTTCGCGGTCGAAGGTGCTGCCGAAGGTGTCGGGTTCAAAAACCAAACTGCCATTATCGTAGATGGAGTTCTCAATATGGACAACAAGTCGCTGTTTGTCAAACGGGAAATCTGCAACCGCCCAATTCTTTTTCATCGTGCACTTCATTTTCATGAGTTGCCACATCTTACCATCGACCATGTCCATGATCACTTCGGGCTCATCAATTTGCTTGGCGTTGGGAATGTCGATCTGTTTGGCAAAATCAAATTCCAGGTTATCGTACAATAGCCACAGCCACATACGTATCGTGTACTGCTTATCGTGAAAATTAATATCGTGTACGCTGATGATGTATGCGCCTATTTTTACGGTATCGGGGTGAGCTTCTTCCGGGTCATCTTCTTGCGCGCGCAGGAAGACAGGTGCCAGTAAAAGCGTAAGGAGGAGTAGAAGTCGTCTCATGGAGGGTGGTAATTACCCAAAAATATACCTTTTACAGATTATTTTAGAAGTTGGAGCACCTCAACTTCGTAAGTTTACCAAAGCTTGCCTAATTTTCAGGCTTAACCCGAAATTACTTATGAATACAGCCCTACTTCATACCCACTCGTTACTTCGTTATATTATTCTGGCCGGTCTGCTGATTGTTATTGTCAGGTCGTTGATGGGGTGGATGAACAAAAAACCCTATTCCGGTTTCGACAATAAGGTTAGCCTTTACCTATTCATCTTCACCCATATTCAATTGTTGATCGGCCTGGTGCAGTACATGGTAAGTGATGCGGTGCAGTTCAATGCTGGGACCATGAAAAACAAGGAACTTCGGTACTGGGCCGTTGAGCACATCACCATCATGCTCATGGCTGTTGTACTCATCACCGTGGCACGCATCACGGTTAAGAAAATGACCACGGATGAAGCTAAACATAAGCGGATGTTCGTGTTTAATACCCTGGCACTACTCTTGATACTGGTGGCCATAGCCATGAGCGGTCGTGGATTTTAATAGAGTAAGATTTTTATCTTTATAATAAAAAATTAACAACATGAAGAACATAGCCATCCTCCTGTTTTTTTCTTTGGTGTTAATATGCCCAATAACGGCTCAGCAGTTTGCCCCACGGTATACGCTGATGAAACTGGGGAAAGAAGTCAATACGCATTATCATGAGGCAGCACCCATTATTTCTCCGGATGGCAAACGGCTATACTTTTTTGTACATAATCATCCTGAAAATACTTTTGGTAAGGAAGGTAGTGATGACATCTGGATGTCTACCCTGGATGAAAAAGGCGAGTGGTCAGCCGCTAAGCATTTAGGGTCGCCCTACAATAATCATCACAGCAATCAGGTATTTACTGCGTTGCCCGATGGTTCACTCTTTATTAAAGGGGGTCGTGGTCGCGATTCGAAGGGATTTTCTATGGTGAGCCCTGGGGGTGGCATGACAGAGTTTGAGGTTCCGGGCTTTAAGGAAATGAACAAAGGAAAGTTTTACGGGGCCAGCATTTCTTCGGATGCCAAACACATCATTTTATTTTTCGGACAAACCCCTGCCGGGCCACGAAGCAATTTATATGTGAGCAACCTCGAAAATGGGAAATGGACAACGCCCAAAAAGTTGAACATCTCTGTACGCGATGATGACTTTGCCCCATTCATTTCTCCGGATGACCAGACGTTGTATTTCGCCAGCGATCGAAATGTTCCAGGTAAACACGGTAAAGCCGACATTTATAAAACCACACGCCTGGATGACACCTGGCAAAACTGGAGCCCACCCGTGAATATGGGTTCTCCCATCAATACAGCTGCTGATGAATTTTACTTTTGTATCGATAAAGCCGGTAATGTATTTAACAGTCGCGCGAACAGTACGCAGGATGGTGGCAACCTGGATATTTTTAAACTGGTGCCTCGCGATATTAAGGTGACGGTAGCGGGCATTGTGTATAATGAAAAAACACAACAACCCATGGAGGCGAATGTGGTGGTAACACCTTCGGAGAATAAACCTCTCAATTTGCGTTCTTCCACAGCTGGAAAATTTGAAACCCGGATTCCCGAAGTAGCGGGCTATACCATCAATGCCTCGCAGCAGGGATTTTTATCCAAAGATTTATCCTTTGTGTTGCCGCAATTCGGAAACGATACCACATTGGTAGTGGAGATTTTCCTTACTCCGATTGCGAAGCATCTCATTCTTGCCGGCTCGGTGTACGATAGCAAGACCAATAATTTACTCACAGCTAAAGTGGATGTGACCTTGAAGAGCGACCGGAAACTCAATTATAAACTTCAGGCCGAGGGCGGGAAGTACGAACAGGAAATTCAGAAGTTAGGATGGTATATATTCACCGCTTCGGCCAATGGATACCTCAATGCGAATGACAGTGTGGAGGTGATCAGCGAAGACATCACTCCGGTGATCAAGGATCTTATTCTTCAGCCGATTGAAGTGGGCCTTACGGTGCGGTTGAAACATATCTATTTTGATTTTGATAAAACTACCCTAAAAAAGGAATCCTTCGTGGAGTTGAACAAAGTGGTAGACTTTCTGAAACGCAATGCATCTGTTGAAATCGAAATATCCGGCCATACGGACAGCAAAGGTTCCGATGATTACAACCTGAGCCTCTCACAGGGCCGTTCGCAATCTGTAATGGATTATTTGGTTAGCCAGGGTATTGAGTCATACCGGTTAACGGCCCACGGCTATGGTGAAGGCAAACCCATAGACACCAATGACACCGATGATGGCCGCGCCAACAACCGCAGGGTGGAGGTTACGGTGGTGAAGAAGTAAGTAAAAAATTAAGTATGAAGGTTAAATTCATTTACATATTTTCCTTTATGCTTTGGAGTTCATTGCTTACTCAAGCTCAATGGACAACAGCTGATCTCTCTGAGTCAAGAATAGGTCTTGTAGCTGGTTCTACAGGAACAAAAGTTTTTTTTGCAGGTGGGAATAACTCATCAGGCTCCCCATCTAACGTAATTGATATTTATGATAATGCTACAAATACCTGGAGTACTGCATCCTTATCAATCGGTAGAAGTACATTGGCAGTAGCTGCCACAAGCACAAGGATATTTTTTGGAGGAGGTTTTATTTTTGGTGGAATTGATTCTGATGTTGTTGATATTTTTAACAGTAACACAAATACATGGTCGACCAGCCATCTGTCACTTGCAAGACACTATTTGGCGGCTACTTCGTTAGGAACAAAAGTTTTCTTTGCAGGTGGCATTGGCGGAAATGTAGTTTCTGATATTGTTGATATTTATGATGTTAGTAATAATAGCTGGAGTATTGCCTATCTGTCTCAACCAAGACTTGCACTTACAGCGGTAGCCAATGGAACGAAGGTTTTTTTTGCTGGAGGTTATGATATCATTAACAATCAGCAGGTGTATAGTGATGTGGTTGATATCTATGATATGGAAGCCAATACATGGACAACTACAAATTTATCCGAAGCACGAGGGTACTTGGCATCAACTTCAGTTGGATCAAAAGTTTTTTTTGCAGGTGGAGCGGGTACGAATTTCTCCAGTACAATAGATATCTACGATCTTAGTGACAATTCATGGAGTACTAAAACACTAACCGGTGAAAGGAACTTATTGGCAGCCGCTTCACGAGGACCGGAAGTTTTCTTTGCTGGCGGAGCAAATAGTTCTGAAAATTCAGATGTAATTGATATTTATAATATCAATACAAATTTATGGTCGACTGCTACCTTGTCGTTGGCAAGAAATTCACTTGCTGCCGCATCTATTGGAACAAAAGTCTTTTTTGCAGGTGGATATAATTCAGGTTTTCATTCAATAATTGATATTTATGATAGAGGATGTGTTCCATTTACTATTAATTTATCTTCTGATGTAGCCATTTGCGTTGGAGCATCAATTATTCTTGAAGCTGAAGGAGCAAATACCTTTAGCTGGGACCCTTCAACTGGATTATCAGGAGATACTGGAAGTACTGTTACGGCAGCCCCAGTTGAGACAACCACATATACTGTCACTGGGAAGGATTTAGAGAATTGTACAAGTACTGCAACCGTAACTGTAACTGTAAATTCGATTCCTCCGAAACCAATTATAAGCGGCAATGACTTAAACACAGAAACCCCAACACTTTTTTCTAGTAGCTCATCTGGGAATCAGTGGTTTATGAATGAAGTTTTGTTGGAGGATGAAGTAAGTCAATTCCTTCAGGTAGTAGATGAAGGTATGTATTCGGTTCAGGTTACTCTTGATGATTGTGTCAGCCCAATGTCTGAACCTTTCCCCGTAATAATCACTGAAGTCAATGAACCCATTGATCTACCTAAAATTAGTATCTACCCTAATCCCGCTCAACAGCTATTGAATATTGAATGGAATGGATTTGATCGTTATGAATCATTGGAAATCAAAATTATTGATCTCTTAGGAAGAGTAGCATTGACAAAAATTGTAAAAGCAAAGGAGAATACTATTGAAATTGAAAATCTAAATTCTGGTGTTTACTTGATACAATCAACCCTATTTAATAATAAGGTATTTGCGAAATTTCAGAAAAGATAATTATTCCATTTTTTATTCTGGTTCCAAAAGCTAGGTATTGGTCCAATGGCCATGCAAAAAACACTCCTCCTTACTGAAAACGATTACTCCATTTATAAATATGCGGGAGTACCTGAGGAAGTTGTTGCGTTTTTTAGACGCATAAACTGGGGCAGTGAGGGGGCGGTGTATGAGAGAAAGAACATCAATGAGTTGTTGCCGCTGCTGCACCAGGCTCATTTGGTCACGGTAGAGAAAAATGATGCTATTCAGGCCACGGCAATCTTTTGTCACTCCACAGTAACCGCGGCAAGTCATACAATGAGTTGCCAGTACATCCGGTACTTTGCTGCTTCTGAGGAAATCCGGGGACAAAAACTCATCAAGCATTTTGCCGGAAAAGTGATGGAGTTGGTGCGCGAGGCCGAGCAGGAAAAAACCATTTTTATCGGGTGCGTGGAGAAAGGAAACATCCGATCCTACAAAGTGGTGGAGAATGCCGGCTATAAGCTTATTGGGCTATTGACCGTAAATGCCTTCAGTCGTTTCTTTCCCAAACCTGATACTCGTATTAGCCGTGTTCAAGGGGGTGTAGAAAAGCAAGAAGTATTAAGCCTCTTAAAAAAGTTTTATAGTCAACACGCCCTCGTTCATTTCAATTATATTTTTCTCAACGACAACTATTTTGTGATTCGTGAGCGGGGCGAGATCGTGGCGGGCTGCCAGTTTCACAAGGCACAGTGGGCTATTAATACGATGCCGGGATTTTCTGGAAAAATTATCATGAATGTGTTGCCTCATACTCCATTAATCAACAAGCTGTTCAATCCTCGAAAGTTTGAGTTTTTAGCGATCGAAGGAATTTACTTCAAGCCCGGTCATGAAAATACATTGCTTCGTTTGTTTGAAGGGTTGCTTCACCAGGAGAAAATGTACTCGGCTTTGTTTTGGTTTGGTGAAACCTGTCCGTACCGCGAGACGATTTTAAGTAATGGAAAATTGGGCGTATTGCATTCTTTTGTAAAAAACTCGGGCGCCTATGTCATGGCCTCCTATAAAAATATGAGTGCTGAAGATATTGAAGCGGTGGAATCACACCCACAGTATGCTTCTGCCTTTGATTATATTTAGGATCAGGACTTGTGCAGAAATTCCAATGGTGGGTTAAATGTTAAAAAAACCATTTCTGAGCAAGTCCACTTAATATTTAAACTAAAAATTATGCCAGCTTACGTCATTGTTGAAATAGAAGTTACCGATCCTCAAACATACGAGGGGTACAAAAAACTTACTCCCGGTACCCTCGCACTGTTCGATGGAAAGTTTGTGGTGCGTGGCGGACAAACCGAAACATTGGAAGGTGATTGGAAACCGAATCGCATTGTCGTGTTGGAATTTCCTTCCATGGATAAGGCGCGGGCCTGGTATCATTCTCCCGAGTACACGGCTGCCAAAAAAATACGCCAGCAAGCGTCAAGGGGAAAAATGATTTTAGTGGAGGGGATTTAATCAGAATTACTGGATCTGATTCATTCCTACAAAGTCCTTAATCATGACAATGGCCTCCTCAATGGAGTTGGCTATTGAAATTCTGTAGGTACCTATTTTTTTGAAAAACTGAATGGTGAGATCATCCTGGGCCAGCAGAATAACTTTTTTATTGGCCTTGATGGCCAGGGCTACTTCAGAAGCGGTGCCGGCCGCCATCCCCAACACTACCACTACATGACTGCTCAGCACCGTAATGTTATTGCGCGCACTGCCCAAGCCGGTAATTATTTTTACTTGTGCAAAAAGAGAAGCACCCGTGGGGGAGTCCCCGGGTAAAATTCCAATAGTAAGTCCTTTTTGATCTGTGGCACCTTTCATGGCAGCCTCCATCACACCAAAACTTCTGCCTCCCGTGAGCAGTGCCCAGCCCTCAGTGGCTATGGCCGCACCTAAATCATAGGCTAACTCATTCTCTTCGGGAGTGGCTCCTTCTCCGGGCCCCATGATTCCAATAATAACTTTCGATGGCATATTTTAAAGGTAGGCAACGGAAAACTGATAACAAGCGTTAGGCTATGAAGGAGTCTCGTCATCAATCGTAAGATTATTTTCGACCAACACCGATTTAGCCCACTCCACATCTTTGGCAAATAAGTGGAGACGAACACCAATGGCCAGCATATTTTGGGTTGGGTATAGATTGGCTAAATTTTCTTCCGTCAGGAAACAGGGAACGCCATAGGCATCAAGTTTAGTCTTGATAATGTTTGCCTCAATCGCATTTTCGAAGCGTTTGAATACAATAATATCGTCCTGCTCTTCCATATTGATCACTTGAATATACTCAATTAAGTTCACAGCGTCCTGCAATCTGTCCATGGTGGTAACCCTGAACTTTTTATATATTCATACTATGATTAAAAACTTCCAGTTGATTGTGTTGTTGATTCCGATGCTAGGTCAAGTGCAGAGCCTAACGGAGCCCAAGCAAAAGGCTATCAATAACTATATTCAATTGGCCAATCACTTAACCAGCGAAGTACAATCGCTGGGTCCATCGTTGGTTCGGTATTACCATGAAATTGAGCAATACCGGAAAAAACCGGGCCGGCCTATTCCTGAGTATCTCTGCAAACTGGATGCAAAAGCGTACTACTATGATGAGGTTTTAAAAACAGCACCAGCATTGGGAACCGGGGGTACAGCCTTGGCATCCAAAACGGAGGCTGCCCGAACCTCCTTTCAAAAAATTGATGAAACGTGTAAGGCTATTGAAATCTATTTCCGGTTGAAAGATTATGAAACCGACCAATTCAAAAAGTTTGAAGAATTGATCAGCGCCATAGAAGGGCATGTGAAGGAGTATAGCGATCGTGTCCATGACCTACAGATTGAGGTAAATAAATTATCCTCCTCCCTACAACCCTATAATGCCAGTCAACCTTACCACAAAGCGGATAAACTCATGCGCGACCAACTAGCGTTTGAAAAAGTGTTATTGGATTCCTGGTCATTTAACGTGAATGAGGATGTCCATACGGGTTGGCCTCATGAAGCCGCACAGAAGCATGTGTTGGACGGGTCAAAGAAAATTGAAGCACTAAAGCAATCTGCGATTACGCTGAAGTACCCCTCCTCATCCATGTATAAATCGTTTATCGAATCGGTAGAAGCACTTCAGGAAGTGAAACGATCAGGAGTTGATGGGTATACGTTTGAGATGCAGCATTCCGATAAATTCAGCAACGACCTGTATTTTGATTTGATCAACTATTACAACAATGCGGAGATTTCATTTTATAACAACTTCATCAAGCAAGCTGGTGCAGATGGTTTCCGTGGCATCTACTACTTGAATTTTGTTCCGCTCTTCAGCGTGCGAACGGCCGAAAAGAAAATCAACGTTGAGGTAACGCCTTTTACTGACAAGCCTTATACGAAAGTAAAATCTATTCCGGTCGCTACTGCTGTATCTCCGGCAGTGTTTTCCAGTCTCACGAATTATGTAAGCTTCATCAACGAAGGCATGCGGCAGGTAGATAACATGATGAGTTCCATGCGAAATTTGAATAGCTCGGCCTCCCATGGAAAGGCAAGGATGCAAACCGGAAGCCGGGTGACGATCGATTACTATTACAAAAATTTTGAGTTGCCTGTTACACTCTACCAGCAGACTATTGATCAAACAAAAGTTTTACCGGCAGGGTATCAGAAACCCTTGATGGCTCAGGCAGAAACACTCTACTCTATCTTAACGGAGTTAAATCAATGGAATACCCTGTTGCTTACAGATGCCTCCTCCAAACAACTTACACGCGATAGTTTAAACCATGTGTACGAGGTGATCAAACGATATAAGGAGTTAGCAGAGGCGTTTGACGAGCGCCAGGAACAGTTGTATCAGGATGTTCGCGCTGTTTTTGAATCGTATAAAATTGCTAATCCTAAAAGCTCATGGACTATATCAGGCAAGGGATTATTGGGTTTGTTGGATGAGGATCATGAGGAATTAATTAAGGCAAAGAAATTTTTACAAGGCGATTCCTCTGCACGAGCAATTACAGATGAAATTGATAAAATGGTTCGCGATTTAATTTCGAATGAATTCACCAACCTGAAGGGTATTGAGAAATTGGGAAGGTACAACGGGAATTGTCCGTATTCACCGTACGAGGATCTGGCACAATACTCAAAACGATTTGGGGAGTCGGCCGTAAAATCGAATTCCGGAAAGTCGTCTTCGTCCTACTACAGGCATCCCTACAATGAGCTGGTTCATTTGTACAACCAAAATTTGGTGTATCAATACAACAAGTTTGCAGAATTGTCGAAAGATCCGCTTTTGCCAATGAATACCCAGATGGAATTGTTTGAAATCATTCCACCGGAAAAGCCACAACCTAAAAAACCCGTGGAGGCAGTTGCTATTGCGGGTGCCACTGAAGTGTACACCCCAGAGAGTGCTCAGCAAAAAAGTACAAATGATGCGGGCGTGAAAAGTAATCCAACAGTATCCGGTAGTGTTGTTCACGATACGGTAAGAATAACGGATATTATCCGGATAGAAACCGTGCGGCAGGACACCGTTTTCATTTCAAAAACCGATACGGTGTATGTAGGGGTACCCGGAGAGAACATGATGTCGATGGAGGGTTATGCCACCAACAACATGGTGTTGCTGTTGGATGTTTCCGGGTCGATGAATAGTGCGGATAAGTTACCGCTGCTAAAGAAGTCCGTGCTGCTGTTGTTAAAAATGATGCGGACAGAAGATGAAGTGTCTATTGTGACTTACTCAGGCAAAGCGAAAGTTGAACTTCAGCCTACTTCGTTTAAGGAGGAGGAAAAAATCACCAAGGTGATACAGCGTTTAAAGTCGGAGGGCAAAACCGATGGCAATGCCGGAATTGAGCTTGCCTATACAGTGGCTGACAAAAATTATATCCGAGGCGGTAATAACCGCATCATCCTGGCGACTGATGGAGAGTTCCCGATCAGTCCGGAAACATTTGATCTGGTGAAGAAATTTGCCGGAGAAGACATTTTCATCACCGTGTTCAACTTTGGTAAGACAACAAGCTCCGCTAAAAACCTGCAGCAACTTGCTGGTTTAGGAAGAGGCAATTATGAATACATCACCCGCGAGAATGTTGATACGAAGTTGATTTTGGAGGCGAAAGCAAAGAGAAAGAAATGATTCTAGATTCTGGATACTGGTTTGTTATACCAGTATCCAGTCCCCAGAATCAAGAATCAAATATTTTGATACTACCTGTAACAATTCGTGTACCACCCCGTCTAGCTAATGGATTTGAATAAATGAATTTGGAAACTTTTCAAAACCGCGTTCTTCCTGCTAAAAACAAGCTTTTTCGCTTTGCCCTACGCATGTTGGGCGATGAGGATGATGCCAAGGACATTGTGCAGGAAGTATTTATCCGGGTTTGGAATGGGCGCGATCAAATGGACCAGATCCAGAATATGGAAGCCTGGTGCATGCGGATCACGAAGAATTTATCGCTCGACAAACTTCGGGCGGTGCAACGAAAGGGGACACAGTCCCTGGAAAATAGTTTCAATGTTCAACATACCGACAGGACACCGGATGTAAAAACTGAAATGGGTGAAAGTATGCAACATGTAAGTCAATTTATTGCTGCGCTGCCGGAGAAACAGCGGCAGGTTATTCACCTTCGCGATGTGGAGGGGTACACCTACAACGAGATTTGCGATATCCTGGAGATTGACATGAACCAGGTGAAAGTAAACTTGTTCAGGGCAAGAAATGCGGTACGGGAAAAGTTAATGAAAATGAATGCGTATGGACTCTAAACGATTAGAAGAACTTTTGCAGAAATATTGGAACTGTGAAACTTCCCTGGAAGAAGAGCAGCAGTTACGCGAATATTTCCGCTCGGAAGAAATACCGGAACAATTAAAAGATACCGCCTCTCTTTTTAACTACTTCGAGGTACAAAAGCAAAAGTCAGTAGACACCCACTTTGAAGGACGTGTTGTCACGCAACTGAAAGACCAGCCTAAAGAACGCGGGAAGATGGTTCAATTGTTGAATAGCAGCATGCGAATTGCGGCCGGAGTAGCGGTGTTGTTGGTGGCGGTTTACTTTGTTCGCGAAGAGATCCGTAAAAATGATACCGTAGCGATGGAGGACACCTATGATGATCCGAAACAAGCATTGGAAGAAACCAAAAAGGCATTGATGATGATCTCCAAAGGTTTCGGTCGGGCCGAACAACAAGCCAAGAAGATTAACTTAATAAACGAGGCACAAGAAAAGATTCAGATCAAAACAGAAGAAACGAAGACAGAATTATAAAATCAACTAAGAAAATAAACACTATGAAAAAGATAATTGCACTTTTATTAATGGCAACTGTGAGTATGGGAGTGTACGCGCAGGGTGAAGCGATTAACAAGTTTTTTACCAAGTATGCTACCGATGAATCGTTTACCACAGCGACTATCTCCAGCAAAATGTTCAGCCTGATTACCAATATGGAGGCCGAGACACCTGAAGACAAGGAGTTAATCGAGGCCATCAGTAAGTTGAAAGGATTGAAAGTATTAGGCAAAGAAAACACCAGCGATGCCAGGGCTTTGTATAAAGAAGCATTTGGCCTGATCGGTAAGGATTATGAGGAGTTAATGGCCGTTCGCGATAAGGATAAAGACATGAAGTTCTATATCCGTGAGTCGGGTGGCAAGGTGAGTGAGTTATTGATGGTGATGGGCGGTACCGATGACTTTATGCTCCTTAGCCTGTATGGCGAAATCGATTTAAAACAAATTTCACGTATTGGTCGTAAAATGAATGTGGATGGACTTGAGAAGCTTGAGAATATGCACGATCACGATAAAAAGAATTAAACTAGCAGTATCCGGTAGGTAGACGCAAGTATCAAGATTGGAGAACGTCTTGATACTTGTGTCTTATTTCGTATATCTATCCTAATATTTTTTATATGAGAATTTTATTACTTGTTTTTGGCATATTCGTTTGTGTTGGTGCTTCTGCGCAAAGTAAAACAACAGAAAATCTTCACAAGAAGTATGATGATGCTCTCTCCTTGTTTTTTTATAACAATACGTTGCGTATGCTCAATCAAAATGATGATAAGGATTTTGACGAGCTGATCAAGGATATTGAAAAGATGAAATTTTTAATGATTGATAAGACTAGCAGTTTTGGAAGTGCTGACTATAAGAAATTGACGGCAGGGTATAAGGGCGAGGCCTTTGAAGAAATTATGACCAGCCGGTATCAGGGGAAAAATTTTGATGTGTTTTTGAAAGAGAAATCAGGTAAAACATTGGGTATGGTAGTGTTGGTGAATGACTCAGCCAGTTTGTATGTGCTGGATATTGTGGGAAGTATTGCGTTGGACAAAGTTACTTCATTGTATAATACCCTCGACCAAAGCTCAGATGTGGGTAAGCAGATTAAAAATTTCACCAATCGCCATAATAAGAAAGAGGAGGATGGAGAGAAAGACGAGGATGATCAATAATTTCATGGAGAAAACCCTTCCATCATTATTCCGTTAAAATTTACATCTTCGCATAATTAATCAATCTACATTGGAAACTGTACTCTCCATTCGCAACCTGACCAAAGACTTTGGAAAACTTCGAGCGGTTAATGGACTCAACCTGGAAGTAAAAGCAGGCCAGGTATTTGGCATGCTGGGCCCCAATGGCAGTGGGAAGACAACAACCCTTGGAATGTTGATGGGTGTAACCAATCCTACTTCGGGCGAGTTCTTTTGGTTTGGTGAACCCCCCACGCATTCGCTGCGCAAGAAAATAGGAGCGGTACTCGAGCATCCAATTTTTTACCCCTATCTCAGCGGACAAAAAAATCTTGAGCTTAACGCCATGATTAAAGAATGCCCGGCAGATAATATTCCAAAAGTTCTTGAATTGGTTGAACTCAGCGATCGAAAAAACGATAAGTATAAAACCTATTCGTTGGGAATGAAGCAACGCCTTGCCATTGCATCTGCCTTGCTGAATGATCCCACGGTATTGATTTTGGATGAACCTACGAACGGACTTGATCCTATGGGGATTGCAGAGATTCGGGAGATCATCAAGAAAATTGCTGCCAACGGAAAAACAATTATTCTGGCCAGCCACCTGTTGGATGAAGTGCAAAAAGTTTGTTCTCACTTTGCCGTGTTAAAAAAGGGAAACCTGGTTTATTCCGGACCGGTAGATGAAGTAGGCAGTGGTGCAGAAACCGTTGAGGTCAATGCAGACGTGGGGAACTTGAATGATATGCTGCTTGCTTTTTCAGGCACGTCCGCAATTAATCATGATAATGGTGCATACCTGGTAACCCTTCGTGATGGTTTTCATAGCAAGGATTTAAATAAATTCTTGTTTGACAAAGGGGTGACCGCTTCTCACCTGGTAACGAAGAAGAAGAGTCTGGAAAAGCAATTCCTGGAAATCTTAGCCGAAGCGAATTAATTCGGTGATTGGATGATTCCTTGATTTGATAATTCGATGTGATTTGTAATTAAATCTAAAATCTGCAATGCTGCACCTGCTTAAAATAGATCTTAAAAAACTTACCAGTTACCGTACGTTCTGGGTGATTTGTGGACTATATTTTTTCACATTAGGCATGGCCACCGCCAGCGGTATGGAATTTTTGAAATGGTTGGCAGGTTTTGTTGAGGGATTTGGTCAATCGATTAATATCAACCGAATTCCATTGTATCATTTTCCGGATGTGTGGCAAAACTTAGCATGGTCCAGCGGGTTGCTCAAAATAATGCTAGGGATTATGGTATTGATCTCCATTACTAATGAGTACAGCTACCGCACGGTTCGTCAGAACATCATTGATGGGTTAAGCAGAAAAGAGTTTCTGTATTCAAAAATCATGACCAACCTGTTGCTCAGCGCACTGAGTATGGTATTGGTTTTTTTAATCGCCCTGGTAACGGGGTTAATCTATTCGCCTCATCTGAGTAGTTATATGTTTAAGGGTGTGGAATTTTACCCCGCCTACTTCCTGGAAGTGTTCGCCTTTTTATCTTTTTCATTAATGCTGGGGATTTTCATTCAGCGCTCGGGATTGAGCATTGTGCTGCTGTTGAATTCTTACCTGATTGAATTGATCATCAAGGAAAACATTGATGAATATGTTCCTCAGATTATCCAATTCTTCCCGCTCGAATCCATCATGAACCTCGTACCGATGCCTTTTGCCCGGTATGCCTTTCAGGAAATTCAGGATTATGTGAGCATGACTGCAGTAGCCATAGCCCTGGTGTGGATATTCCTTTTCAATTATTTCAGCTACCTGAAGTTGAAGAAATCAGATATTTAATTTATGCCGGACCTGTTCCGGCATCTCCTTTTTGGGGCACGAAACGGGGATCACAGCAAAAAGATCGCGATGAAAATTTTTCCGCAATCGATGTAACTTGTCTTTTCACAGGTAACCTTACATCCCGGCAACCTGGATAGGTTCATTCCGTTACCTTTGTAGTGATTTAATATCAGAATATGAACACGATTAGTTTATTAGGTCTGGTTGCTGGTGCTTTTACCACGATTGCTTTTTTGCCTCAGGTATTAAAAACCTGGAAATCGCGTTCTGCAAAGGATCTTTCGCTGGGCATGTTTTCCATTTTCACTGTTGGCGTTGGGCTTTGGCTAACGTACGGCATTTTGATTGATGATCTGCCGGTAATCTTAGCAAACGTAGTCACCCTCATCTTGGCGTCCACCTTGTTGTTCTTCAAACTTCGCTGGAAGCATTGATTAATTTGTAACCGTTACGGCACTTCTGGCGAGTTCTACCAATTGCCAGTACGGAGGTGCGTATCCTTGCTCACGTTCAAAAGTTCTGATGGCTTCCTGTGTTCGTTGTTTTACAGTCTGGTATCGCTCCACAAATGAATTATTCTTTAACGCCCGGGTAGCGCTCATTCCTTCGGGAATGGCGGAAGGTATTCCGAAATAATTCTGAATCATACCGTATCCCTTTATGATGCGGGCAATAGGCAGCATCCAAAAAGAGTAGGTGATTTCTTCACCTTGATCTGCCCGTTCTATCAACGCATCCATTACTGCATTGTCTACATGATCTTGAAACAAAGTTTCTGGGTCGCGCCATTCGGATACTACGCTCAGTTTGGGGTCGTATTCCAGGTCGGAGGGCATTTGAGTGACAAAATTTTCAACTCCAAACGTATTCAACCAGTTCACAATTCCTTGGGAGGAAATGGTAGAAACAGGAGTCCAGAGTTGCACGCCATTTTTTTTGTAAGCGTATGAACCCACCTCCGAACAAAACATCGCGGATGAATCATAGAAGTCCATCTTAAAATCGTAGGGTATATGACGTTTCAAGGCTTCATCATAGGCCATCTTTGCTGCTTTTTGTGGAATCATTGGATCGCGAACTAATTCCGGCAAATCGGAGCGGGGCCGCACCACCATAAAGCGAAGTTTTTTATCCTGTATGTATTGCTGAACCGTGGATATCGTTACACCCTTTTCAATGTGCGCTTCAATGAGAAGTGGTTCCAATGTTTTTTCATCGATATAGAGGAGGGCTACGTGTGAAAAATTTCCAGGATAATCATTGCCCCGTGATATTAATGCAGAAACTTCTGCACCTCCCCGCGATACCAGTAAATCACCGCTGTGTACAAGGATATCAAAAATTTTAGCGGAGGGTGTTGCAGAGGGTTCTGAAGCTCCAATAAGTATTTTCGAGGATAGAGAATCTGATTGCAGTGCAGTTTCTTCAGCGGCTGCGCGCATGCCATATAGCAACTCGTATACGGTATTGCGCGCATCACGAGAATCCATATTCCACACCCTAGACTTTTGCTTAACCTCATTTCGCAACCGGGAATAAATGGGTTCAACAAGGCTTGGATTCTTCTGTGCGGCAGCATGGGCCGATAGTAAGAAAAAGTTTTGGAGGAGAACTGACCAACCACTATCGGTTGGGTCGACTTGCTCCTGTTGAAGTGCTAGAAGTTGCTTCTCAGCCTCCATGTACAATTGTTGGGTCACGGAATCAAGCATAACCGGGTTCATTTTACCGGCCTCCACAAATGTCTTTTCCAGACTTCGCCATAGCGAATCGCGATTCCATGCAAAAGGAATTTCATTGGCGCGAGAAACGATCGTATTCTGTTGATCAGGAATTAACAAGACAGCATATACCGCCACGAGGAATGCCGCGAGCTGAAGGAGTCTCTTTTTAAGCATGATCATTTTTTAATTGTGGTCGCAGCTGCAGTATTTATCACTGGCCGCCTTTTCGAAACATTCTTTTCCTTCTTTATACGAGAACCACGCAAGGCCTAGAGTTCCTGCAGCATCGATATAGGGGAGGTGAGTTAATTCATACAATCCGCTGGAGGCAAGAAGGATGATGGACATGTAGATACATACTTTTGTACAGTTTGCATCCGCCAGGATCGGCTCAGAGTTTAGTTGTTTCCCTATTTTAATCTTTCCGTAAATCAATGCCAGCATCACCAGGATGCTGATCGAGGAAATTATTACACCCCAAAATGTTGTTACAGGTTTTTGACCGGTATAAAAGATGATACTAGCCGAGATAATCAATCCGGCTACTAACACGTAAAAGGCAGTACCCGTTACCCGCAACGCTGTTCGTTCAAAATTGTCGCGATTGGCAGAAGGATCTTTCTGAATACGCAGCACCATGTGTAAAATGCCGATACCCGAAATCATTTCAATAAAACTGTCTACACCAAAACCAAAGAGTGTAAGGGTTTCATCTTCATACCCAAACCAAGTGGCAATAATGCCTTCCGCCAGGTTGTATACAATGGTGAATACTGCCAGGGCCAACGCGATGGAGTAAAGCTTCTTCTCGGTTGCCGGAGCCAGTCCTTGGTTCATAGATTAATCGATAATAGCCTGATAGGTGAGGTTCTTGAAGTAGTCCCCGGTTCTATACGGAGAGTTATACATGTTTGTGTAAATAATCAGGATTAATTTTTCTTTTGGATCGGCCCAATACTGCGAATTAAATGCTCCTCCCCAACTGAAGGTACCTAACGAAACGATGGATTGATGATCGTTTTTTTCGGTCTCCAGTCCAAACCCCAAACCAAATTGAGTGGTGATCGGAGGTTGAGTCTGGTTGGTCAACATGAGTTCAACCGTTTTGCGACTCAACAAACGAGTGCCATTGAATTCGCCCTTATTCAGGAACAGTTGAAGAAATTTGGCGTAGTCCTCCACGGTTGAACTGAGTCCTGCACCACCGGAATGATATTTCCCTTCAAGTTTCGGGTAATCCGGATTGATGCCGTCATAAATTTTATGGTCCACTTTTTTAATCAGTCCACCTTTGCTTTCATATAGCGTTACAAGTCGATTGTGTTTTTCCTTGGGCAAATAGAAATAAGTGTCATTCATACCGAGCGGTTGAAAGATTCGCGTGTTTAAAAACTGATCAAACGGCATTCCCGAGAGAACCTCTACGAGGTACCCCAATACATCAACATTTAGGCCGTAAGTGTATTGTTCACCCGGATGATGTTTCAGCGGGAGGCTGCCTAAAATTTTCATCTTCTCCGACAGGATCATATTGTCGTTCCCGATGCCACTTGGTATACCAGCTTTTGCATATATCGCTTTGAATTCCAGACTGCCAATGCCGGCATAATCGAGGCCAGAGGTATGTGTCAGAAGCTGACGAATGGTGATTTCGCTTTTTGCAGGCTGCGTGGTATACGTTGTGTCGATCCAATTGAGCCGATCTAAAACCCTCTGGCTTTTGAATTCAGGAATGTATTTCGAAACAGCATCATCGAGTTGGAATTTACCCTCTTCAAACAATATCATCACCGCCAAACTGGTAATGGCTTTGGATTGAGAAGCAATGCGAAAAATGTTGTCTTTCTTTAACGCTGTTTTACTTTCTACATCCGAATAGCCAAAGGCTTTGTGATATACCAATTTCCCGTTTCGGGCAATGAGCACTACTGCGCCCGGAATCCAATTCTTACTTACATAGTCTTGCAAATACGTATCGATGCGGCCTAATTTCTCGCTTGACATTCCAACATCTTCCGGCTTAGCGGGTATTAAATTTTTGGAAGGCTGAGCAAAAGAAGCTGCAGCAACTAAAATAAAGAAAAGGATGAAGCCTATTTTTTTCATTTTAATGGTTTGTAATTTGACAATACGAATGTACTGGATTTGTGGCAATGCCCACTTGATTAATCAGATCTTCCTATCCTCCAACGCAACACATTAATTTGTGCCTTTTACTGACGTGGTTCGTTATTGGAAAATACATAGGCTTCTTTATCGGAGGCAAATACGATCGAGAGTAAAATAATGTCAATGATAATACCGAAGATCTGGGAAAACCCGGAGGTCAAGGCAATGAGGCCTGAGGCTGAACCAGACGAGGTAAGTACAACGGCCTGTACGCCACTAACCGCGATGCTCACGATGAGGGCGGTGTAGGTAATCGGGATAGATAGTTTTCGGGGTGTTAGCAGAAAAATACCACCGAGTATATAGAGCAACGAAACTCCCACTCCGATATAGCCGAAACGCACAATCCAGGTTTTTGTGAATTCCGAAAGCGTGAGCACATCTTCAACAATTTTTTTTGGATCCTTAAAAGCATCTAGTCCATCTTTTTCAGGCGTGCCCAGCGAATCTATTTGTTCTGTTACACTGTCTTCTTCTACTTCCTCATCGATTGCATCATGGATGATCACTTTTTGTTTCTCCAGCGCTCCGGGCAGGTTGATTGACTGAAGGTCATTCCTCAAACTGCAACCACCAAAAATGATCATCATCACGCCAATAACAGTTCCCCAGGTTGGTGCTTTCATAGTTCAGGGTTATAATCCATTCAAATTACGAAATCGAATTCCAAAGGTCAGTACAAATGTCAAATTTGATGTGGTTAAATACGCTGGGTCCATGGCAGTATACCCCGCAGACCAATTGAATGTTATTTTGGAATAATAGCGACTGCCATTATACCCGGCATTTAAACCGAAGTGTGCGGCATATTCCAAATTTGTGAAACTACCCGTGCCGTTGTTTGCCTCATACCTATTGTGAGCTACCCCAACCCCGCCAAATACCATTGGGGAAATAAAGTAGTGTGTATTCCGCACGGCAATATTAATTCCATAGCCCGGCAGAACCATTACCCCGGGTGCTTTGATATATTCAAGGCCAGCCTGATCGCCAAAGCGTGAGGGAAGATCGTACGCTGCAGGAATCATGCTTTCTCCCGAGGTACCCAGGTTACGATAAAAGGGTTCAACGCGTAACAAGAAAGAGCCGGCAGTTCTCATCTGGTATTCTGATTGATACAGGGAAGCCCGGTAGGAGTATTTTGATGAATTGAATATATAGGTAATCTGCAACCCTAATTTCACTTCATGCAGGGTGGGCTCACTTTGAAATTCATTCTCGGAGCCTGAGACAACTACACCTTTACTCTCTGTATAATAACCCCGTAAAGCTATTTTTCGCTGCGTACTGCTCAGTGCTAATTTAAATTGCGACAGATTCGAACGCTCCTCTTTCAGGTACGTAGTGCCCGGAAGTGAAAAACTCAGATCACCATCCAGCCATTTGTAGGTAATACCCACCCCGATGTAATCATTGGTGTTCGTGTACAGGTTTCCATTCAGTTCAGGCGCACCGGCATCGCGTGTTGATCCGAGGGCCAGGTTATTTCCCTGCATTCCATAAAAGAAACGAAAATCATTTTTCAGGGGATACTTTCGAACGAAGGATGAGTCAGCGTCAGTAAGTGTCAACAGGTTTTGCGTGGATTGACTAAAACAGGGTGCACCAAAAAATAGTACTACCGAAACCAGTGACCCAATCCTCCAACGCTTCATTGATATAAAATTTAAATGTACGCATCAGGGTTATTGATGTCAATGGATAACAACAGGCTGGATTATCAAGGTTAAGTGACAAAAATTCATTAGCTTACTATGTTAACCTTTCAATAACCTAAACCCTTAAAAATTATGTCTATCAGTAAGCTGAAAAGCATCATGATGCTTTTCCTGGCAGTATTGCCATCATTAGTGTGGGCCCAAAATAACCCACAATTTCTTGTCGTGACACGTGTCCATTTTAATCCGAAAACAGAGTTTACATTCGACCAATGGAAAGCCCATGAAAAGGAATACTTTGATAAAGTCACCCAAAAGAATGACCTGATTGTGGGTGCCAACGCCTTGGTACACTTTTATACCAATGATAATTCCGAAGTATTGTTTTCGGCTACCTATCGCACCTGGGATGACATTGAAAAGGCAGCGGTAAAAAATGCGGAACTTGAAAAAGCCGCATGGCCGGATGAAGCGCAGCGCAAAGCGTTTCTAAGCAAGTCCAATTCATTTTATACTTCCGAGCACTCCGATGAGATTCGTACCATCTTACCTAACACCAAACCCTTTACCGGTACCACGGAGCACATTTATTACCTCCGTACAAGCCGCAGGACTTTCCCTGCTGATGCAAAAGCCGGTGAATTTGCTGAACTGATGAATGAATACAATCAGAACGTCACGATGAAAAACACGTTGTTGAAAGGCTATTACCCCAGCCGTCACCGTTGGGGTGCCGATGGCCGCGATTACATTGAGGCCTATGTGTACAGCTCCCTTTCCGACATGGAAAAATCAGTGGATGAAAATGATAAACTGGTGAAAGCCCATTGGCCCGATGAAGCCAAGCGCAAAGAGTTTTTTGCGAAGCTGGATAAGTACTTTGAGCCCTGGCATGGAGATGCGTTGTTCAAACATGTGCCGGAACTTCGTAAAATGCCTGCACCTGCGGCTAAATAAGGTGTAGAAAAAAGACTGTCTCAGACTTTCAAAAACAAGGGGATACAATATTTTGAAAGGTTCAACAAAGGGAGAGTTTGGGGCAGTCTTTTTATTTCTAGTTAATGAGGAATAATCAAGCAAAAGCGGACCTGCCTACCGGGCTGGCAGGCGCTTGCGCTATTACAGGTAACGAGCATTACTAACGTGAATGCTGAAAGAATACTGATGTTTGTTTTAAGGCTCATACATTAACGATATCGTTCTTAATTGAAGGAGTTGGATTTCCATCTATAGTACGGATTGGAGTTGTTGAAGTGCTCTTGTTTCTCATCAGCCCCAGCATCATCAGCAGCGCGGTTAAAATAATGACCTGAATAATGAGGGAGTTATTGACAAGTGCAATGGTCTGCCCGGGCTTTATGGCCAAAAAAAGCAGGATCGTAATCAGGCCTCTTGGGGCCATCCAGACTAATGGCTCAATCACTAAATTAACAAGCTTGAGTTGTGCAAAGCGAAGCAGGTAAATTAGAACCACTATTCCCAAACTCCAGGGGATCGTCTCCAGGTTTATTATTTCTGTTGTATTAATCAGGTAGCCAAAGAGTAAAAAGAATATCGTTCGGATTAAGAAGGTGCCTTCTGAAATAATTTCTTTGAACCGGTGTACTTCTTTGATCAGTTCATCAGGTTTAGCCCGTTCAATCCATTTATATTTTCTTAACTCATCAATATTGCCCAGAATGAGACCAAACAGTAGAATAAAGATTAGTGCCGGCAGGTGAAATACTTTGGAAACGACATAGATCAGGATGATCAGTACTACGATAGGAGCAAATTTTATATGATGGTCTATTTTACTTAACAGAAAAGCCAGCCCCAGCGTAGCAACAAAAGAGATAATTAGAATAATGACCAGCTGTAATCCGAAATGACCAAATGAGCTGAAGTCTATGGTTTCGTTTAACGCAAAAAAATCAAAGAGTATTACACCAATAATATCCGAAAGGCTGGTTTCATAGGTTATAAATTCCCGGTCGCTTTTCAATAGGTTTTTAGCGCTCGGTATAGCAATGGCGCTGCTGATCACACAAAGCGGAATAGCATTAATCAAACTGTCTTTAAAGGAAAAATGACCAACGTACCGGAATGCAATCGCCAACACAATGCTCAACACCACCAGGGGCAGCACAGCAACCAGCAGGGACTTTTTAATCAACGGGATTTTTGATTTGTTGAGCTCGAGCTCCAATGAACCTTCCAGGACGATAAGAATAAGACCAATGGTTCCGAAAATGGGTAGCAATGATGTGAGATCCGGTATTTGTAATTCAAAGAAATCGGCAACCTGTTTAACGCCCCACCCTAAAAATAACAGAAGTATGACTGAAGGAATTTTTGTTTTCGAAGAGGTCAGATCAAAAATGTAGGCAAGTAATAGTAAGCTACAAATGGTAATAATAATGGCGATGGTCATTTGTCCGGGTGGGTTACTTTTCCTTCTTCACTACGAGTAGGTACGAATTTTTCTCCACTTCCCGGTAGCCTTGCTCGTAACAATATTTATACACGGCACCGTCTTTAGTGGTGTAGGTATCCGTGAAATACGTAAAGTCAAATCCTTTTTCGAGAAGTTTGCTACGGTTTACCACGGTCTTACCGGTGAGGTTTAGCTCAATGAGCGCCCGCCTGTTTTTGCGTAATGCGTTGTTTACGTTGCGCATGTACTTGGTCTCATCGCTGTTCAATTTGTTGTTATAGGTGATGCGGCACTGGTCGGAACAGAATTTTTTATCCATCCTGCCTTTAAGTTTCTCGCCACACTCCAAACAGACTTTTTCTGCGGTTTTAGCCATGATTTCAGCGTTTTTGAGGGTTCAATTATCCGTTTACAAACGTTTACAAACGAATATAAACGAAAGTAAACGATTAACATACGACTACAGCTTTTTTCTCCCCACACCTTTGTATCGTCAATCGGCCATAAACCGGTGGCGGAAATCAAAATCGTATGTTAAACCAATAAATTATACAATTATGAAAAGTTTAAGAAACAGCGTGCAGTTGATCGGTCGTTTAGGTAAAGACCCGGAAGTGAAAACGTTTGGCGAAAAGAAGAAAGTTTCTTTCTCTATTGCCACGTCAGATGCGTACAAAAACGCGAAAGGCGAAAAAGTAGAGGACACTCAGTGGCACAACGTTGTCATCTGGGGTAAGCTAGCAGGCGTAGCCGAGAAGTATTTGAAGAAAGGGCAGGAGGTAGCCGTAGAAGGCAGACTCGTGCACCGCGATTACGAAACGGACAAAGGCGAGAAGCGCTACATCACGGAGATCAATGTAAATGATTTAGTGATGCTGGGCGGGAAGCAATAAAAACTGAGGCTTCCAATTTTGAAAGAAGTCATTCTGGGAAACCGGGGTGACTTTTTTGTTTTTCCCTCACCCCGTCCTCATTCTTCGGACACCCCTCTCCCTTGGGAGAGGGGAAGGGGTGAGGGTTTAATTCGGCTCGGCAATAGAAATATTCATAGGTATCCCATTCTTTCCTTTTTCATAGAGCACTTTTTCCACAGGATTGTTCAAATCAAGTTTCCGAAAGTGTTCAGGAGTAATACCTGCCTGTTGTGCATACAATTCGTAATACGCTGCCTGGATTTCATCAAGGGCGGCAATATAGGTTCGATAGCTTGTCCCTCGGTCGGTCTTAAATGACACCACTGCCTTTTCAGGAGTCACCGATAATCCTGGGTTCCTACCATGGTTCATGATAAACTTTTTGATTTCTTCTCTCATCCCCTGAATATTTTCTTTTCGAACCCCCTCTACCAAAAATTGATCTTGTGAATTAATTTGAACGGTGAAAAGATTTCGTTCGTGAACAGGGGCTATTACACCCGCCTGCATGGGAGGTAATAATATTGTGATCCCTTTCTCATTATTGATTACCGTGGTGACCATATAGAATGTCAAAAGTAAAAAGGCAATGTCGGCCATGGAGCCAGCAGGAAGTTCTACCGGCCTGTGTTTTCGTGACAGGTTCATAATCTTGGATTTTATTTACAATGCATCGAAATGAAAATGGTCACAGGTTCTCGCGCCCCTTTTTCAACTGTTACGTGATCTCCATTGAATTGACTGAATGGGAGCCCCGGAACAGGTCCGGGGATTGAGACTGCCTCTCATCAAATTCCTCTTAACCCCATTTACCGATTAACGTTTTAACGATTAACTTCGCCACGCATGAGTTTTCTATATCCTTCCTTTCTCTGGGCATTAACGGCATTGTCGATTCCCATCATCATTCACCTTTTTAATTTCCGGAAGACTCAGCGGATTTATTTCTCCAGCAACCGCTTTTTACGACAGGTGCAGGAGGCCACTACCGCTAAGCGCAAGTTGAAGCACTATCTCATCCTCGCCTCACGTTTGTTATTTCTGTTGTTTTTGGTACTTACGTTTTCGCAGCCCATCATTCCGGCCTCTGAGCAATTTTCAACCAATCGAAATATTTCGCTTTACCTCGATAATTCATTGAGCATGTCGGTACCGGTGGAGGAGAAAACCCGTGCCCTGGATGTCGGCATCGGGTATGTTCGTCAGGTGGTAGAAATTTTTCCACCGGATACGCGCTATCGACTACTGACCAATGACTTTGCGCCTTTTTCCAATTCCTATAAAACCAAGGCAGAAATACTGGACCTGCTCAGTCAGGTTCGCCTTTCTCCGTTAAGTCGCAGTCTTTCAGAAATTGCAGAGCGTTTTCATAATTCCTCCACCGCCACAAAATCAGATGAGGTGTTCTGGATTTCAGACTTCCAGCAATCTACTATTGGACCATTACAACCCGGTCTGTATGATTCCCTGCAACGCTGGCATCTGGTACCGTTAACGTTTCAAACCAATACCAATATTTTCATTGACTCAGCCTACCTGGAAAATCCGTTTGTGGTAGGAGGCGAAAAAAATACCCTGCATGTGCGCCTGCGCAACGATGGTACTAAAGCCGTGGAGCAGTTGCTGGTAAAGGTGGCTATCAATGGAATTCAAACCGGTACAAGCTCGGTGAATATTGCTGCAAAGGGAATGGCCCAAACTTCGTTTGACTTAACCACAGGGTTAACAGGCATTAGTCAGGCTACGATTAGTTTTAATGATTACCCCGTAAGTTTTGATAATGAATTTTACCTCGCCTTAAATTTTACGGAGAAAATACGCGTGGTGGAGATTAAAGGCAAGGAAACAATCACTCCTATAGAGCGCGTGTTTGGCAATAAGCAGGTGTTTGCCTTTCGCTCTTTTACCGTTGGCAACTTCAATTACAGTTTATTAACAGAAGCTGATTTAGTAGTGGTCAATGGATTGGATCGTGTGGATGCTTCGCTTTCGCAATCCCTGAGAAATTATATTGACCAGGCAGGCGCATTACTGGTTGTTCCCGGCTTATCTCCGGATGCTACATCTTATCAGAATCTTCTAAGGTTACCCTCGTTGGCTGTAGGAGAAGCCGTTGCCCTTACGGAATTAGATTATCCTGATTTTAATAATCCTTTTTTTGAAAATGTTTTTGAAGAGCGGTCCACACGATTGGCCATGCCGCAAGCATCCAAGGTTCTGGATTGGGGTACTGATCGTTCAGCTATCCTTCGGTTTAAGAATGAGCAGCCTTTTCTTTCCGTGTTCAATCAAAGGGGGAAAGTGTACGTATTGGCAGCTCCGCTGGAAAATGCATATACTTCGTTTCATAACTCCGCATTATTTGTTCCTGTGATGTACCGCATGGCTGCATCAGGGAAAAAAAGTGAGTTGAAACCCTACTATTCGTTGAATGAATCCTTCATCACCATGAGGTTAGACAGCCTTGTGGGTGAGCAGCCTCTGAAACTGGTGGGCGACCAGGAGATTGTTCCTGCACAGCGTAAAATGGCCGGCCAGGTGATTATGGAATTGCCGCGCTTCACGATGAGCGCAGGCTTTTATAAGGTTGCCTATGATCGTGACACCGTTGGGTTGCTGGCGTTTAATCTCCATCACCATGAGTCGCTATTAACACAACTCACCGGTCAGGAGGTTAAGCAGCAACTTGGCAACCCCGAGACCATCAGCATTTTTGAAGCAAATTCCGAAGAAGCTTTCAGTAACGAAATAAAAGCGAGATATTTGGGCACACCATTGTGGAAGTACGCCCTGATATTGGCACTTTTCTTCCTCTTGATGGAAATTCTCTTGATCCGCTTTTTAAAATAACGGTTTAATGAAGATACTCATCCAGGCCGCTAAAATTCTCGACTCCAACTCCCCATTTCACAAAAAAGAAAAAAACGTATTACTCCAGAATGGCCGCATTACGGAAATCGGTGATAAGAATTATCAAGCCGATAAAGTGATCAAAGCCGAGGGGATGATCCTGTCTGCCGGCTGGTTTGACCTGGGAACGTTTATCGGTGATCCGGGTCTGGAGCACAAGGAAGATTTGGAATCGGGAAGTAAAGCGGCCATGGCCGGGGGGTTTACGGAGATCGCAGTACTGCCCAACACCCTGCCCAGCATTCAAACAAAAAATGATGTAAACTACCTGACCAAGGGCAATGATAACCGGTTGCTTCAAATTCATCCGTTGGCATCGGTAACAAAAAATAATAAGGGAGAAGAACTTACCGAAATGATCGACCTGCATGAAGCAGGGGCGGCAGGCTTTACCGATGGGCTTAAACCCATCTGGCATACCGATATTTTTCTGAAGTCGCTGCAATATTTACAAAAGTTTAATGGAGTGCTGATTGATCACCCGGAAGACATTTGGCTCAATATGTTTGGGCAAATGCACGAAGGGCTTGAGAGCACGATGCTTGGATTGAAGGGCATGCCGCGTATTGCGGAAGAAGTGGCCATCAGCCGCAACATTAAATTGCTGAACTATGCCGGGGGAAGACTTCACCTGGCTAAGTTATCTACCGCAAAATCCATCAGTTTGATTCGTGCAGCCAAAGGTAAAATGAACATCACCTGCGACATTGCTGCTTACCAACCCTTGTTGGATGACACGATGTTGGCAGGGTTTGATACCAATTACAAAGTAAATCCACCTTTGCGTGAGAAATCAGATAATGATACACTCATCAAAGGATTAAATGATGGCACGATTGATGTAATTTGTTCGGGGCATCTTCCGCAGGATGAAGAAAGTAAAAGCATTGAGTTTGATCACGCAGATCCTGGAATCATTAATCTACAAACTTTTGCCTCCAACCTCGTATCGCTTTCGAAAGATGTAGACTGGGATGTGCTGATTGAAAAAGTAACGCACGGACCACGTTCGGTGCTCAGCCTGGAAAATCCCGTGATTGATGTGGAGGCAAAGGCCAACCTGACCTTGCTTGACCCCCGACATACCTGGACGCTGGACGAAACAACAAATCTTTCGAACGCAAAAAACTCGCCCTGGTTTGGTCAATCCATTACGGGCAAAGCGGTGGCGGTGTTTAACAACGGCAAACACTGGATCGATTAATATCATGAAGAAACCTTCTCCTCTTGTATCCATTGGCATCCGCAATGGTGTAGTAGCCGGTGTGCTGATTATTTTATTGCTGATGGCCACGTATTATTTTTTTGGTCGACATCCCTTAATGGTATCACCGTTTATGGATTTCAGAGTGCTGCTCTTTGGCGTATTCATATTCTTTACCTTGAAAGAATTTCGGGAAGATCACCAAGGGGGTGCCCTCTATTTTTGGCAGGGAATGATGGGAAGTTTTGTATTTACCATGATTGCCGGAACCATCGCCTCTTTATTACTAATGGTATTTTGTTCCTATGAATCTGCATTTATGGCTGACTATGTAAAGGCCATGACGGAATATTTAAAAACCTTTCCTCAAGAGGACATTGACCGGATCGGAAAAGAGGTGTATCAGCGTAATTTAGATCAACTTCCAACGACTAATGCAAAACAATTAGCAGGTCTTTATTTCGTACAAAGTGCAATGATCGGCTTTTTTGTAAGCATTATTTTATCCGTAATTTTAAGAAAAGAACCTAAACCTTAGTCTCATGGAAGAAAACACTACTCAAACAACATGGTTTAACCATGCTATGAAAAATGGCCTGATACTTGGCGCCATTCACATTGTTATTTTTCTCCTCCTGTACTCCTTAATGCCAAGTAAGCTTACAGGGTTCTCCTACATCTTTGTAATCCTGGTGCTGAATTTCGGATTTACAATTTACCAAGGAAGTCAATGGAGGAAAGAAATAGGCGGATTTATGGAATTTGGCCCTGCATTTAAATATGCGTTTGTACTACTTTTATTTAATGGATTGCTGTACACGGTCTTCAGCGTTGCTTTCCTTTTGGCTGATCCAGCCTTTCCTCAATTGATGGCCGAATCCCAGCGTGATACTTCTCTTTATTGGGCTGAATTTTTTGGCGCACCAGATGAAACAATTGAACAAATGCGAGACCAAATGGATATTGATGAATTGGCCAAGCAGTATACCCTTGCAAAATCCTTTATGGGCTTAGGTATTGCGGTTTGTTTTTATGCTGTTGGTGCTCTAATTATGGCATTATTTATCAGGAAAAGACAGCCTGAAGTTATGTAATGAGTAATAACTCAATAGATATATCGGTTGTTGTACCAGTTTTTGACGAGGAAGAGTCCCTTCCCGAGCTTTGTCAATGGATAAGCCGTGTGATGCAAGCGCACGGCTTTTCCTATGAAGTACTGCTCATTGATGATGGCAGTGGAGACAGTTCGTGGGATGTTATCACAAAAATCAACTTAGGTGATTCGCACTTCAAAGGCATTCGCTTCAATCGCAACTACGGTAAGTCAGCAGCATTGCAAACAGGCTTTCGTGCCTGCCAGGGCGATGTGGTGATTACTATGGATGCCGATCTTCAAGATAGTCCGGATGAGATTCCGGAATTATATAAGATGATCAGGAAGGATGGGTTTCATCTTGTTTCAGGCTGGAAGAAAAAGCGCAACGATCCGCTTTCTAAAACAATACCCTCCAGGTTTTTTAATAAAGTCACCAGCATGATTTCGGGTATCAAGCTTCACGATTTCAATTGCGGACTGAAGGCCTATGATAAAAGTGTGGTAAAGAATATTACGGTGTATGGAGAAATGCACCGGTACATTCCGGTGATTGCGAAGTGGGCAGGATTTAAAAAAATCACAGAAAAAGTAGTGGAGCATCGGGCCCGTAAGTTTGGGATAACGAAGTTTGGCTGGGAGCGTTTCATGAATGGCTTTTTAGATTTGCTCTCCATCACCTTCGTGAGCAAGTTCCGTCAAAAGCCGATGCACTTTTTTGGATTGTTAGGAACATTTTCATTTTTGATAGGCTTTGCTTTTACCGTTAAAATATTTTGGGATAAGATGGACTCCCTGTTTATCTCTAAAATTCCCATGAAGCGCGATATCACTGACCAACCTATGTTTTTCCTGGCGTTGGTAGCGGTGGTTATTGGCGTACAACTTTTTGTCACCGGTTTTTTGGCTGAAATGCTGGCCATGCAATCCCTCTCCAAGCGTGATTACTTGGTGATTGAGAAAGTAGGGATTGAAGAAACTTCAGCCACTAAATTAAAGGTAGCCGCAAATAATTAATCGTCATTGCGAGGACGAATCCCGCCAAAGCGGGATGAGGACGTGGCAATCCCCTTACTATAGAAGGCGGACGTTGTAGTACGGGATTGCTTCGCGCAATCGCCCGATTCAACCCTTCAGCTCGCAATGACGTTGTACTCATTTTAATTTCTCCGTCAGGATAGCCAAAAAAGTTTTCACCGCATCCACATAATTCCCTACTCTGATATTTTCATTTTCGGCATGTTGATTATTATCGGGGTTTACCGTGGGAACACTAACAGCCGGAATACCCAGTGTAATGACGAATGGCGAAATGGGAATGGATCCGCCCATCATTCTGATTTTGATAGGGTCCTTTCCAAATGCTTTTACCATCGCTCTACTCAGCCACACTCCACATTCTGAGTCGAACGGTGTTTGAAACGCTCCATACGAAATAGAGGATTGAAAGGAGGCTATCTTTGAATATTTCATGCGTTCTTCTTCTGTTGGTTCGTTTTCCACTAAATAATATCCTTGACTCTCTACATGCTTGCGCACCAACCCAATTAATCGGTGAGGATCGCTGGAGGGTACCAGTCGAATGTCAATCTCAGCAATAGCTGTGGCGGGAATTAAGGTGCGGGATTCTTTGCCTACAAATAGCGCATCCAATCCTCGAATGTTCAGGGTAGGATATTGCAGTGATTCCTGAAAAGTACCTGCAACCTGATCAGGCTGGGCGATGCCTAAGAATTTTTTAATTTCATGTTCATCATCAGGCACTTGCTTTAGAATTTGTTTTTCGGCTTCACTCAAGGTTACGCCATCATAAAATCCGGGAATGGTAACCCGCCCATGATCATCTTTCATGGAGGCCAACACTTGTGCTAACCGCATGGCAGGATTCGGAGTATAGTTTCCATAGTTGCCACTGTGTACGGGTTGTCGCGGCCCAAACACTGTTAGTGTAATTTCACAAATCCCGCGTGCGCCAAAACTCAACGTGGGTTGATTGCTGATATGTCTCGGCCCATCGAAGATGATAAGCATATCAGCTGACAATTGCGTTTTAAATTCATTCACAGCTTGTGGAAGGCGGGGTGAGCCCAACTCTTCTTCAAAGTCCATGATCACCTTAATATTAAAATTGGGTTCTGCTTTTAATTCCTGTAAGGCATCCAGGGAGGCAAGGAAAGCTGCAGCGGGACCTTTAGCATCCGAAGTGGCCCGTGCAAAGATTCTCCAGTCGCGATGGTAGCCTTCATTAAGCCTCTCGTAAGGAATGGCAATCCAATTACCGTTCGGATCTTTTTCCTTTAACGTGGGTTTCCATGGACTTTCCTGATTCCACTGGCTGGGGTTCACCGGCTGGCCATCAATCTGCAGATAGATGAGAACAGTCTTTGATGGCTTCTTAACTTTCCGCTCTGCCAATAACAATGGAACGGTACTGGTATTTAACCGTGTCGTGACAAATCCCCTTTTTGAAAAGGCGGCCTCACACCATTGAACATTTTTTTCGATATCCTTCGGATAGTGCGCATCGTTTGGAAGACTAAGTAAGTCGTAAAATTCTCTGAAGGATTGTAGGGCATACTTCTCACTTACCGCCTCCAGTTTTTCAGGAGTAATTTTTTGAGCCTGCGCCACTGTTGAAATGAATACCAGAAATATCAGTGTTCTCATGTTGAAGGATTGAAGAAGCAAGTTACGCATTGTAATGATTTTTTATGGATCACCTCTAATTCCAATCTTTCAGTACTTTTACAATCAACATGCAAGGGTCTCCTACATATTCTGTTATTGTTCCGGTATATAACCGTCCAGAGGAGGTACGTGAGTTGCTCACCAGTTTAACGCAACAAACCGCGCGCGACTTTGAAGTAATCATTGTGGAGGACGGGTCAACTAAACCTTGCGATCATGTGGTTGACCAATTTCGGGATCAGCTTGTGCTCGAGTATGTAATTAAGCCAAACTCCGGTCCGGGCCCCAGTCGAAACATAGGATATACCCGTGCCCGCGGAAAGTATTTTGTGATCTTTGATTCAGACTGCATTATTCCCCCGCACTACTTTGCGTCTGTCAATCAGGCGTTGGAGCAAGAGCACCTGGATGCGTGGGGCGGTCCTGATCGTGCTCATCATGATTTTACTATACTACAGCAGGCGATGGGGTATACCATGTCCTCTGTATTAACAACAGGGGGTATACGTGGTGGAAAAAAGAGATTAGGTTGGTTTCAGCCCCGCAGTTTCAACATGGGTATTTCACGGGAGGTGTTTGAGAAGACCGGTGGATTTAAATTCGATCGACTCGCAGAGGACATTGAGTTTAGCATACGCATGAGAAAACTTGGATTCAAGATTGGCTTGATACCGGATGCCTTTGTTTATCATAAGCGGAGAACCAACCTGCAGCAATTCTATCAACAGGTTTTTAATTTTGGCCGGGGAAGAGTATTGGTTGGGAAGGCGCATCCCGGAGAAATTAAAATCACCCATTGGTTCCCGACAATATTTATCATAGGATTATTCCTGACGCCTGTGCTGGGGATCATAAATCCCACGATTGCTGCTATCTCTATTGTTGCTTACTTAATTTATCTCACTGCTATATTTATAGATTCGTGGCGCATCAATAAGGATATCAAGGTTGCCTTTCTTAGTCTGCCCTCGGCCATCACACAACTGGCTGGGTATGGAGCTGGTTTTTTTAAGCAATTCGTAAAAACATACATGAGGTAATTCAGCTTCCTGGCGGAAATTGACCCGTATTTGTTGAAAATATTATTTATTTACCTCATCTTGGAGCCAAACCAAGCCCATTCCTTACATGAAAAACTTTACCAAGCTCGTCATATTGACTGTCTTTGCGCTTCTGGCCAGGCCTGGCTTTTCACAGACAGAGTTGGCTTCCGGCTACTATGTGGTAGTGGCTGCCTATGATGATACCCGTGAAGATTTTGCGAAGCGGTTTACTGACCAGTTGAAATCAAAAGGCCATTCTGCCCAGTATGGTTTTAACTCCAGCCGGAATCTCTTTTTCGTATACCTCAATTATTTTACTGAACTAAAACCCTCACTCAAGGATATGCTGAGTGTTAGACAGAAAGGAGAATTTACAGATGCTTGGGTGCGCGTTGTGCATGGTGATATTTCTGGAGCTACAACAACACAAGAAACAAAGCAAGAGGTTAAACCCGAACCAGTGGTTGCTCCGGTAGTGCAACCTGAACCTGTAAAAGAACCAGCAACCGAAAAGCCGGTAGCCGAGCAACCCGTTGTTGCCCCTGTTGCGGAAGAAGAGCCCGTTGAGCCGGAGGAGAAAATTGTACAACACAAGCAAATGACACTGGGGAATACCGAAGTTTTTCTCAGTCTTTTTTATGGGACAAAGAACAGGGTAGTAGATGGGGAAGTGGAGGTGATTGACACCGAGCGTAGCCGATTCCTCACCAAAGTTAAAGGGAATGATTATTTATTGCTTCCTGACCCGAAAAGTAAGTCAGGGATGTTAACCTTAACGTGCAGTGTATTTGGTTATCGTAAAGTACAACACGACCTGACGTATCCTTTGCCTCTTGCGGATACTGTGAAAGAACATATTGACTTGATGGGAACAACGATTGTGGTGTTATTCGACTTGGTACGCTATCATAAGGGAGACATTCAAACCTTGTATAATGTGTACTTCTACAACGATGCGGCCATTATGCTACCCGAATCCAAATTTGAAGTAAATAGTTTATTGGAGATGTTGCAGGAGAATCCAAATTATAAAATCAGACTTCACGGACACTCCAATGGTAATTATCATGGAAAGATTTTATCCTTAGGTCCGGAAAAGAATTTCTTTTCCATGGAGGGTGCTGTGCAAGGCATTGGGTCCGCAAAAGATTTATCAGGCCAGCGTGCTGAAGTCATTAAGGAATATTTAATGGCGAATGGTATTACTGCCGATCGTATTGAAGTGAAGGCCTGGGGTGGAAAGAAACCGTTGTATGACAAGCACAGTGCCAACGCCAAGAAAAATGTACGGGTTGAAGTGGAGGTTTTAGCCGAGTAGGCTACTGATCCAGTTTTGTCAGGTATAGATTGGCCGCAATCTTTTCCAGGATGAAATCCGGAATAATGTTGGAGAACTTTACGGTTAAATAGTTAATCAGTCCGGGAACGCATTCTGCTTGTTCTTTAAATAGGGCATGAATTCCTTTTTTGGCCACCTCATCAGCAGTCATTTCATATTTCTTGGCCGTTTCCTGCATCGCCTGCATGCCTGCCTGTTCTATAAAATTTGTAGCTACAGGACCAGGACTGAGACAGGTTACTGAAATGTTGGTGTCTCTAAGTTCATATCGCAGACCTCTTGAAAACGAACGAACAAAGGCTTTGCTCGCAGCATAAAGGGTCATGGTGGGCACAGCCTGAAAGGCAGCAGTACTGGCGACATTCAATATATAAGAACGTTTATTTTTTTTTAAGAGCGGAATTAAGGCGTGTGTCAGATTTACCAGGGTGCTCATATTGACCTGCATCATTTTCTGATGTTGATTCAATTCAATCTGGTCAAAGTATCCCCAACACGCATAGCCTGCATTGTTGATCAGTACGGAGGGAAGAAATTGATTTTGCTCACACCAGTTAAGGATGGAAACACTTGCTTGCTGATCGCCAAGATCTAAGGCTAGCACCCGGGCATTAATTCCAAAAGTTTTTGAAAGTTGAGCCGCCTCTTCTAATAAAATTTTCTCCGAGCGCGCCACCAGTAAAAGATCATATCCGGCTGCGGCAAGTTCATTCGCGAATGCTTTGCCAATTCCTTTGCTGGCACCTGTTACAATGGCCTGCTTCATGCTTTTACTTTACCAGCTTTTGGAAACGCTGATAAAATAACGTTTTGCTGTTTTCATTTTTGATGGCAAACTCTCCGCAAATCACCGGCACGTACATAACCTGCCTGCGACTTTTCTCCCCGACAATAGAAGATTGCGCTACGCGATGCCAAAGTCGGCCATCGTGAACTGTAAGATCACCGGCACTGGTCTTTAAACCAATTTCATTCTTGTCAGGATCGTGATCAAAAAAGTAGCGCTTCTTAAAGAGAAGGTTAAACAAGTTTTGCTTGTGTGTGCCAGGTAAAAGTTTGAGACCACCATTATTTTCAACAGCGTCAGTTAAATGAACGCCCACGTTAAGCATGGGCATTATCTTTTTTCCGTAGAAGACGTCACGCAAACAGTCAGTATGCCAACCCATTTTGGTGAAGCTACTGGTGTTGGTGTTGATATAGTGATTGATGACCAATCCGTCTTTTTCATTTTCTCCTATTCTCGGATTTACAGCTTGCGGTCCAAGGAGTGTAAACAGTGCCTGAAATCTTGGGTCTTGTAAGAACTCATGAAGGATGGCGCTATGTTGTGAGCTAAAGGCAAAGCGCTGAACGATTCTGCTTCCGTCTACATCAAAACCATATTTGATGGGTACACCGTTTACCTTTTCTACCTTTTGACTTACCCAATTTTGTTCAATGGTTTTCATTTCCCGCTTGAACAATTCGACTGTGTCGTGGTTGATAAAATTCTTAAAATGCAAAAAACCATACTCTTCGAAAAAATCGACCTGTTCCGTGGTAAGCGGGGAGGAGAATTCAAAGCTTGGATAGTCCTTCAAGTTCATACTAGCAATCAATTAACCGATAAATTTACGTAAAAGTTAAGTGAATGTTATTTATCGGAGTTCTTAGAACTGGTAAATTCTCTAAATATTATCAAAAAATGACTTTAAAGTGATGAGTGGGGCGGCTAATGTAAGCCCTGGGCTTTTTTTATCGAAAATTTCTTGACCATTACAAACACCATCCACGAAAAGAGGGGAGCCAGTACTACGTCCACCGTGTAGTGGGCATGCTGGATCAACAGCATGGACGCAATAAGAAAGGTACCCATGAACAGAACAATCCGAATCTTAGGCGATGGCACGGCCAGGGTTAGGAGCACCAGCAGGCTGGTATGCCCCGAGAAGAAAAGATCTTTCGTTACGGACTGTTGATAGAAAAGATGTTGTACAAAAGGATCAATAAGTTCAATGATATTCCCTGGAGGCTCAAGCGGTATTAATAGAATGGTTACAAACCTTAATACCGTAAGAAGGACGTATGCCTGAAGTGTGATCAAAAACTGGTGAGGGTAGGTAAGCAGGGAGAAGACACCCAGGAAAATCAGAAAGTATAGTAGTATGAAGGTCCATAGGGAAAGATCAAAGGCCGGCAACCAGTCCAGCAGATAATCGTTTAGTATAAATCCCTGTCTTTTCTGGATAAATTGAAATAGTATTGGGGCCGTAAAGGCACAGAGTAAAAGAAAAAAAGCGGAAAGGAAAAGGTGGATTCTGAACCTTTTGGAATTAAGCGCCTCGCGCCAGACGGTAACAACGGGAAAAGACATGATTTTCTTTGGGTGGCGCTGAAAAATTATTAAAATTTAAGAAGTAAAGTTTAAACATACTAAAGAATGAAGGTTATCGCACTGGTTTGGTTTTCAGCAATTCTGTGCTTTGCCGATTCAGTGACCGTTGATCCTTCAAAATTTCCAGTTCCCCCACAATCCAAAAAATCACTTTTCTACATTCATCGAAGCACCAATCCCAATACGGTGGTGTATGAAGTTAACCTGAATGCCAGCAACACCATTGATGCGGACGAACCGGTAAACGTGTATTGGATTCGGTATGGTGAAAAAGGCCAGCAACGAGGATTAAATTACTTGGAGAGAACTTTTGCTTACGGGGTAAAAAGTGAACCCATTGATCAAGCACGGTATACTGTGGAGTTCGTAGCATCAAAAGCCAGAACAATGGAAGTTTCATTAGATAAGAATGGTCAGGCACATGCCATCATGACCATTCATGGTCAGGAAGCAAAGCTGACGAAAATATTTGTTCAGGTGGCAGAAGACGGGTGGTGGCCAAGAATAGCGTATATTGAGTTCTTCGGACTGGACCATAAAACCAATAAGACTGTTTACGAAAAAATGCAGATTAACTAGCCACACTAATTATTCTTGAAGTGTTAACTAACCCTCTATATGAAACGCGTTCTAAGAAGTTTTTTTCTCATTATTAATTACAAAACACTCATCATTACCGTCCTGTCGGTAGTCTCCACGTATTTTTGCTATCACTTTGAATTAACGGCCAAATTTCCGGACATGCTTGTTGGGGTGGCCATTGTTTTCCCGGTGGTATTTTCAATCAGTGCAGCGTACAACAGAAGAGAAACGGCACTCCAGCGTTTTTCTGATTTCAAAGGGCATGCCATTGCCTTATTTTATGCCACACGTGATTGGACAACGGAGAAAAATCATGATCTACCCGCGCGCGTGCGAGAGCAAATGCGCGAATTGCTTGTGTTGATCCGTTCTATGTTCATGTTGTCAAATCGAAAAGATTGGGAGGAGAATGAGAAGGAAATATACTCTCATTTCTCAAAGTTGTCGGAATACACCATGGAGCTAAGGAAGTTCGGAGTTCAAAGCGGAGAGATATCGCGGGTGAGTCAATACGTAAGCAAAATGATAATCGCTTTTGATAACCTAAAAATCATTCAGGTATACCGCACGCCCATTACCCTGAGAGCTTACAGCAAAGTGTTTATTTATGTTTTCCCAATTATTTACGGACCGTACTTTGCCAGTACGTTTAACGATTATTCTGCTCACCTGGAATATGTAATGCCCATTCTATACAGTTTCATTCTGGTGAGTCTGGATAACATTCAGGATCACCTTGAAAATCCGTTTGATGAAATCGGTGAGGATGATGTTCGTATCGAGGAAAAAGAAATTGTAGCGCTGATGCAATAGAACTACTATGGAACCTCACTCGGAATCAGAGGAGCACTATGCATGGAAACGGAAACTGTGGCGTACTGTTTTTGTGATCTGTGTGGTGTCACTATCCCTTCTGTGGTCAGTAGATAGATCCTTGGTTTATTTTTTATTGGGCGGAGCGGCCTTCAGCCTCTTTAGAGTGTTCCAACTTCGGTTTACAAAATCCGAAACAAACACGGCCATTCCCGCAGAGGAGAATTACGAAGCCTATGCACCTTCTCAATCCTGGATGATCTGGGAGGACTTAAAAGCAATTTTTAGAAAAGATTCATCAGGCCCGCAAACTCCCCAACAGGTAAAAGTCTTTATAACACTCATTCTCGCGTTCATCGGCTTTATTTTCTTTAGCATCATACTAACCGTCCTGTTTAGTGATGACTCTCCTGACACTTACGCGAGTGATCAATATCAAAAAGCTACCGATTTATACAACAATCAGCAATATGATTCAGCAGCCTATTATTATGGCCAGGTATTACGCAATGATCCTGAAAATGCCGGATTGTATTATGAACGCGGAAACGCTTTTTTAAATGCCGACAAGGGCGATTCAGCCTTGGTCATGTATGATCAGGTGTTGGCGTTAGAGCCCCAACATGAGCAGGCTCAATTCAATAAGGCCTCTATTTACTACAATCGGAAAAGCTATCGAGCTGCTATTGACGAAACAAAAAAGATCATGGCGTACAATCCAGACTATGTGGATGGCATGTTACTGATTGGAGATAGTTTCTATAATCAAAGTCAGTTAGATTCTGCATTACGTTGGTACGAGGGTGCGTACGTACAAGGTTATCGAAGTGCAATTCTATGCCATTTAATAGCCTATATCTACGATGTGAAAGGCCAAACAAATAAGTCCATTGATTTGTATCGCGAAGCCATTGGACAGGACAGTAGCATTGTGGATATCTATACCCGGTTAGGTGAGCTTGTTCCCGGTGAGGAAGGGAGTTGGTTTCGACAAAAAGCTACTCAGCTGCAGCAACAGTAGGCTTATTGAGCAAACTCCAGAATTACTTTGTTGTCATCCAAAAGGTAAAGTGCTTTCTGTTTGAGGGAATGGGATTGAACCTCCTGGAGGGCCTTGAAGTATTTATCCTCTACGGCCATGGTTTCCTGACAGTACATTTTTGTAGATCCAAGACCTGTAATCTTTAGCGTAGAGTTGGTTTGTTCGTAGCTTCCAAAAAAACGATTGCAACCTCCAAAGCCACTGACTTTATGATCGGTTTCCGAGAACTGAAGCGTTACCGGTGAACTGAGTTTCGAAAAATCCTCACCGTACATTTTTAAAAGTTTCCACTCTGTTGTGGCTATGGATGCTTGAGGAGTTTGACATCCCATGATCAGCATTAATAAAGTTATGTATATAAGATGTTTCATGATTACCGGTCGAGTACATCCTGATATTCTTTTACCCTTTCAAAAACAGATTTAGCAAACGGACAAAGGGGTAAAATTTTCAAGTTATTCTTTCGAGCGTGCTCCACGGCTGCGGCCACCAATTGTTTCCCGACATTTTTTCCTCGAAGGGCATCAGAAACTTCGGTATGGTCAATGATTAAAAGATGATCGCCCGCTTTGCTAAACGTCATGGTAGCCAGGTGCTGATGGTTTTCTTCTACGAAGAATGCCCCTTTGGAATCTGATTGCTCAAATTGTATTTGCATAGCCTGACCAGCTAATAACCAATCGCCAGATCCTAAATTTATTTTGCGTAAGCCACACTTCTCATCTCCCGAATGACAGTAACTTTAATTTGTCCGGGGTACTGCATGTCTTTTTCAATTTTCTGAGAGATGTCGAAGCTCAATTGACTGGCACGTTCATCCGTAGCTTTTTCAGCATCTACGATTACCCTCAATTCACGACCTGCCTGTATAGCATAGCATTTCTCAACCCCATCAAAGCTCAACCCAACCTGCTCCAGCTCTTTGAGACGTTTAATGTATTGTTCCATCACCTCGCGTCTTGCTCCCGGCCGGGCACCGCTAATCGCGTCACAGGCCTGTATAATGGGAGAGAGGATGCTCGTCATCTCAATCTCATCGTGGTGTGCTCCAATGGCATTGCAAATAATGGGATGTTCTTTGTATTTCTGGGCTAGTTCCATCCCTACAATGGCGTGTGGTTTCTCAAGTTCTTCCGGCCATACTTTACCAATATCGTGTAACAAGCCTGCTCGTTTAGCCTGCTTTACATTGAGGCCAAGTTCTGCTGCCATAATCGCGCAGAGGTTAGCCACTTCGCGTGAGTGTTGTAATAAATTTTGTCCGTAAGAGGAACGGAAGCGCATGCGGCCAATCATTCGAACTAATTCGGGGGCTAATCCATGAATTCCCAAATCAATGACAGTCCGTTCACCAATCTCTACAATTTCATCATCAATGTGTTTAGAGGTTTTGGCAACAATTTCTTCTATACGAGCCGGGTGGATGCGACCATCCTGTACAAGACGGTGCAACGAGAGTCGGGCAATCTCTCTGCGTACGGGATCAAATCCGGAGATAATAATGGCTTCCGGTGTATCGTCCACAATAATCTCCACACCGGTAGCAGCTTCCAACGCCCGAATGTTGCGACCTTCACGTCCGATTACTTTGCCTTTGATATCGTCACTTTCAATATTGAATACCGACACGCAGTTTTCAATAGCATGTTCGGTGGCCGTTCGCTGAATGGTTTCTACCACGATTTTTTTAGCCTCTTTGGTGGCCGAGAGCTTAGCCTGCTCCATGATATCCTTGATGTAGGATGAGGCTTTTGTTTGTGCTTCATCTTTTAAAGAAGCTACCAATTGCTCGCGGGCTTCATCGGCTGTTAACTTGGAGATACTCTCGAGTACCTGAATTTTTTGCTGATTAAACCGGTCAAGTTCTTCCTTACGCCTTTTAACGTTATCGAGTTGTAGGGCGAGGTTTTGTTGCATTTCAACGGTATCAGCCTCCTTCCGCTTGAGGTTTTCCAGTTCTTTGCTGATTTGCTGTTCGCGTTGCTTGATTTTTTGCTCGTTGGTGATGATCTGGTTTTTCTTGCGATTGGCCTCCTCCTCAAACTCGGTTTTCATCTTGAGGATCTTCTCTTTTGCCTCAATGATTTTGTCTTTTTTGAGATTTTCGGAAGCAATTTCAGCTTCCTTTAAAATGAGTTTAGCTTTTCGCTCGGCTTCTTCCTGACGTTTTCGGTACTTACGTTTATACAACAAAGTTCCTATCAAAACACTTAGCACAATAGTAGCCACAAGGCTCACCAAGGCTATTACAATAATCTGTGACATAAATTGAACAATTAGAGGGTTATGAATACCCCGAAAGCTCCCGCTTCAGCAGGAAGGAAGGTTAAAAAGTGAAGAAGTTTATAAGATGGACTGAGAAACCAGGTGATTCAGATGTGTCACTTTTTCAAACACAGTTTGATCAATTACCTGGTGGGTCTCTTCTGAAGCCATTTTTTCAACGAGGCTATCAAAGGCGACCATCGCCAGGAGGTCTTGTTTATCATCGATTCCAAACTGCTCCCTGTAAGATTTTAGTTTATCATTGATAAGCCGGCTGGCCGCTCTCACCCTTTCTTCATCCTCACCCTTCACCTTCATGGGGTATTCGCGGTCGGCTATCTTAATTTTTATTGAGAGTTCTTCCATTAATTCTTACAGTCAGCTATCGGCTTAAATAAGCAATGCACTTATCAATTTCCCGAATGTAATCGTCTACTTTCTTCTTCAACTCCGAAACACTTCCGTCTTCCGGATTAATATTATCTACAATTTTAGAGATTTTAATTTGATTTTTAAAATTAGAGAGTTGCTCATCGCGACTCCTCACGCCTGATTTAAGCTCCTGATTCTCAGTTTTTAAGGTTTTGATCTCTTCTTTCAGGCCTTTGTGTTCGTTGATGAGCACCAAAATTTTACGCTCCAAGCCATTCAGGTTGGTTTTTAAGAGTTCCTGGTCCATGCAGTCAGTTTTTTTGTTGGCTTTACTTGCCGATTCAACATTCTAGTTAATCTCAACAGCCCCAATTCCTTCTATTTTCGGATTACTGCTCCCAATGTTTGCTCAAAAGCTGCCATCAGGCGGTTCATCGTTTTATCAATTTCTTCGTCCGTCAGGGTCTTGGTTTCATCCAGCAAGGTAAACCCCAATGCGTATGCTTTTTTACCAGCCGGAATATTTTCACCCTCGTACACATCGAAAGCGATAATCTCCCGGATCAATCGCTTCTCAGTATTCAGTACCATGTTTCGAATTTCATCAAAGCTTACGTTTTTGTCTAATACAAGTGACAAGTCACGTCTTACTTCCGGAAATTTAGGTACTTCCTGAATTACTAACTTAGGGTTTGCCGCCTTGAAAAGCAAGGCAGTATGGAGTTCTGCATAAAATATTTCCTGCCTGATGCCTAAATCCTTTGCCAATGAAGGTTTTACTTTTCCAAGCTTGCTAATAATTTTACCATGAGCAGAAAGTTGGAGTGCGTATTCGAACAGCTGATCCTTAACCACCTCTTGTTTTATGTTGACAATGCCTGACTTTTGTACAACATGCAACACCTGTTGTGCCAGGTCGTGATAGGTGGTGGGTAGTGTTTTGTGCTGCCAATTTTCAGTCTCCACATTGCCCGTCATGTAAAGGGCTAAGCATTCCTCTTCTTTGTATTGCGTATCTTCTTTGGAGTAGATTTTTCCGAATTCAAACAGCTTAAGATCTTTTTGTTTGCGGTTGATATTATAGGCACAAACTTCCAGGCCTGTAAACAGCATGGTTTGGCGTAAAATGCCCTGTTCTTCACTTAATTTATTCAGTATTTCAACGGGCTCACCGCCAAAAGTCAATTGGTGTTTCTGTTGATAGGCTGCATTGGTGAGTGAATTGGTCCAGATTTCATAAAATCCGTTCCCCACCAGCATCTGACCTATCGTATTCTTGAATTTATTAATGTCTTTCTCCGGGAACTCAGCGATGAAATCAGACCCCACATAATCCTTCAGTTCGATATTGTTGAATCCGTAAATGCGCAGAATCTCCTCTGTTACATCGGCCTGTTGTTGCACATCTACACGGTAAGGCGGAATGGAAACCGTGTAGCGGTCTTCTTTCTTGTCCACTACCTCAATGTCCAGTCGGCTTAGAATACCAAATACCTCCTCCCTGGGAATTACTTTACCGATTAAGCGGTTTACGTTCTTGTCTTTTACTTCGATAAGCCTGTTTTCAACTTTCTTCGGGTAGACATCTACAATTTCAGATGAGATTGTTGCTCCAGTAATTTCTTTTAAAAGTAAGGCGGCCCGTTTTAATGCATATACCGTATTGTTTGGATCGGTTCCACGTTCAAAACGAAAAGAAGCATCTGTTTTTAAACCATGGTGCATTGAACTCTTGCGAATGAAATCGGGTGAAAAGTGTGCGCTTTCCAGGAATACATTTTTTGTTTTCATGGAAATACCCGAGTGAACACCACCAAATACCCCAGCAATGCACATGCCTTCTTTTTCATTGCAAATCATCAGGTCGTTGGCAGTAAGTTCACGCTCTTTATTATCGAGTGTCACAAACTTAGCACCCGCTGGCATTGTTTTCACAATCACTTTCTTTCCCGTAATCTCATCGGCATCAAAAGCATGCAACGGCTGACCGGTTTCATGCAACACGTAGTTGGTAATATCCACTACATTGTTGATCGGGGTAAGTCCAATCGCAAGTAATCTGTTTTTAAGCCATGCCGGTGAATCAGTTACTGTAACATTGGTAAGCGTAACACCCGAGTAGCGCGGGCAGGCTTCTGTATTCTCTACCTGAACGTGTATGGATAAATTTTGATTATCTATCTTAAAAGCGTCAACCGAGGGCCAGCGAATTTCTCTTTTTTGAGAAGCTTTAATATCACGGGCAACACCCAGGTGTGATGCGGCATCTACACGATTAGGCGTTAATCCTATTTCAATTCTATAGTCGGATTCTATTTTGAAAAAATCAGCAGCCGGTGTTCCGTTTTTTATGGTGGTGTTCAGTACCATAATGCCTGCATGACTTTCACCCAATCCAATTTCATCTTCAGCACAAATCATTCCTTCCGATTGCTCTCCACGTATTTTGGCCGACTTGATGGTAAACGGTTCTCCTTTGGTAGGATACACGGTTGTGCCCACCGTGGCCACTACAACTTTTTGTCCGGCTGCCACATTGGAAGCACCACAGACAATGGATAGAGGTTTATCCCCACCAACCTCTACTGTGGTGAGGGAAAGTTTATCGGCATTGGGGTGTTTCGCGCAGGTGAGTACTTCACCAATCACTAGCCCTTTTAGGCCACCCTTAACCGTTTCAAAAGGCTCAACACTTTCAACCTCTAATCCGGTAGCGGTAAGGATTTGTCCGATTTCCTCAGGGGATTCGGGAATGTCAATGTAGTCTTTGAGCCAGTTGTACGAGATTGTCATTTACTAAAAACCGAAAATTAAGACAGCAAAAATAGGGAAATCGCGGGTACCTGAAACTATCGCAGTAACTCTTTCAGGTCTTTTTCTGAAACCTGAAGCAAGCCAACTTTTGGAAGTCTTTTGGTGAGTTCCCGCCAGTTTGCATCTTTCTTGTAAATGGGCTGCAGCATGGCTGAGGCTTTCGCAATGTCCTTATTGTTTGCGAGGGTTATGGCAGTCCAATATTGCATCTCCAGATTATCAGGAAACATTTTCATGGCTTGATTGTATTCGTCCATTGCCTTTTGCATTTCATTCTTCTCTACATAGTAGTCGCCTTTATTCATATGCTCGTAGGCACGAAAAACTTTTAACAGACGGGTAATCTCCAGGATTGGTTCGTCCCCATCATCCACTCTCAAATCAATAAGTTTATCATTCCAAGGTTCGGCAGAGGCTGCAGGCCCAACTACCAGCAACGCAGCGGATTGCTTTCCGCGGATATCACCCCCTACCTGTTGGGCGGCCTTCAATACTTCGATCATTCGCTCGGCAAGGGGAAGAGCATTATTTTCTTTCCAGGCTTTTTCCATGGCAGGAACGACTTTATCATTCAACATCATGTTAGCTTGAACCGAAAAATTTTCTCCGTTAGTATGACCAGCCATATCGATACAGCTTTTTCCGGTATGCGTGGCCACTCTCCCTGATTTATCCAGAATGGCTACTTGGCGAAAATCTTTTCCGGTATCATCGCTTAACAAAATATCTAAGGTTTCCTGTGGGGATTTTCCTTCTTTAAGCAGGGCAAGTCCACGCATACCAAATGATTTATTCGTGAACGATTGTGTAGCGATAACGCCAACGCCCGCCTCTCCCCACGATACTACAGTGCCAACACTAAACCAATGACTTTGCACTGCTACGGCCATCTCGCCTGTATTGGGATCGCGTGCTACGATGGAGAAGGTATGAGCGAAGGGATCACTGGGCTTACCGGATTGACTGATACCTGGATGGGAACAGATAATGAAAAGGAGTACGATGAAATAGCGCATAAGATTAGTGGTAATTTTTTTCTCCGGCTTCGATGGCAATGTTCAATATATTTTCCTGAGGAGGAAAGGGACAAGAGAAATTATCGTTGTAAGCACAATAGGGATTATAGGCTTCATTAAAATCAAGTGTAATGGAAGAGCTGCCGGGCACTTTTTTAATATCCAGGTAACGACCGGCTCCATACGTTTCTTTTGCACTGGTCTGATCGGCAAACGCAAGAAATAACGTACCACGATAAGGTCCGCTATCCATGATCTCTAAAATCAACAGTTTATTTTTTACGCCACCCAGCTCAAACTCGGCATAGGCGTATTCCAGGTAACTCTTTTGTTTTTCATCGCTGGTCGGGAGTGTTACTGCCTTTTTTTGATCAATGGGTGTAAGCCGTGCGTTAATTCGATACGCTGAGTTTACCGGATAATAGTGAAGCCCGGTGAATAGCGCTGTGCTGTCAGAAAAAGGAGAGTCAGGAGCGGTGCGCATATAATGGTCTTTTTCTTCGCGTTGCTTTTCGATTTTGGCAGCATAAGCTCCATCCTCTTGACCACCTCGGAAGGAATAGTAAATGCTGACCAAGGCAATGAGTACTATTCCGATGATAATAATATTTTGTGTTTTCATTTTATAGGAGCCCCTCATCGGCAAAGCTCATGTATTTTTTACCCGCAACGATGATATGATCTAATATTTGTATTTCTAACAATTTTCCTGATTCCTTTAGTTTACGCGTGAGGTCAATATCCGACTGACTGGCCGTTAGGTTTCCGGATGGATGATTGTGTGCCAGGATAACACCACTGGCCAATTCTTCCAGCGCAATCTTAAAAATGATTTTCGGATCAGCCACGGTGCCCGCTACGCCCCCCTGACTGATTTGATGTTTTTTAATGACGCGGTTTGCACGGTTAAGCAATACAATCCAGAAGGCTTCATGAGGAATGTCGAGCAATTCGGCTTTCAATAAATCGTAAATATCTTTCGATCCGCTAATCTTTGGTTTTTCCTCTCCCAACAAATCTTTTCTTCTCCTTCCCAATTCCAATGCACTGACGATGGTGATGGCTTTCGCTTCACCCACGCCTTTTATTTTCATGAGATCTTTCACTGTGAGTCGGGCGAGTTCATTCAGATCGTTACCTACCGCCTCCAAAATGGTTTTCGCTACATCCACTGCGCTCATCGCGGCCGTTCCTGTGCCGAGCAAAATGGCAATCAGTTCCGCATCGGTAAGGGCAGCCTTGCCCTTGAGTAACAGCTTTTCCCGGGGCCGGTCTTCAGCCGCCCAGCGCTTAATGTTCAGGAACTCTGCCTTTTCCTTCTTCATAGGCTAAAAATAAAAAACCCTGACGGTACCGTCAGGGTCTGTTTATAAATTTTAAGAAAAGTGCTTATGCCAGTTTGTTCACCAGTTTTGCCAGTCTTGACTTCTGGTTGGCAGCCTTTTTCCAATGGATTACGCTTTTCTTCGCCAGCTTGTCAATCTTAGCGGAAACCTCCTTTAATTTAGCTTCTGCCTCAGTTTTGGTGGTCGTTGCCCTCAGATCCTTCACGGCTGTGCGGGTAGTTTTGTGCTGGTAGCGGTTTCTTTCACGCTTGATTTCGTTAGCACGGATTCTTTTTTCTGCTGACTTATGATTTGCCATAATTGTTTTTCAAAATAAGGACTGCAAAGGTATTAAAAGAATTTTAGAATTCTGAATGCGGAATTAGAATTTTGGTTTTGCCGTTTTGATACCTTTAAATGATGCAAAAACCGCCATTTCTTTCTCTAATAGCAGTTTTTACCTTCTTCTTGATGGGTGGATGGGGCTTTTACGCCCACCGTCAAATCAACCGGTTGGCTGTTTTTACCCTACCACCTGAGATGATCGGCTTTTATAAAAAGAATATTGAATTTATTACGGAGGCCTCGGTTAATCCCGACCGAAGACGATTTGCCGTAGTGGATGAGGCCCCTCGTCACTACATCGATATTGATCATTTTGGAGATAGTGCCATTCATACCATGCCCCGGTATTGGAGGGAGGCTGTTGAAATGTATACAGAAGATACCCTCAAGGCTTATGGTACATTGCCCTGGCATATTCAGGTAGTGTATTACCGCTTGCGGGATGCTTTTATGGTTAAGGATCCTGAAAGAATTCTAGCCCTTTCAGCTGACCTGGGGCATTACATTGCCGATGCCCATGTTCCATTGCACACCACCGAAAATTACAATGGTCAACTTACCGGGCAGGAGGGAATTCATGCCTTTTGGGAATCCCGATTACCAGAATTGTTTTCAATGGAGTATGATTTTTTTGTGGGGAGAGCCGAGCACGTTACGAATCCACAACTTGCTGCTTGGGAAGCCATAGAGTTATCTCACCGGCATGTGGACTCGGTATTGGTGATGGAAAAGAATCTGACCAAAAAATTTGGTGAGCGAAAATATTCGTTTGAAACCAAAGGAAAGCAAACGATAAAAGTGTACTCGAAAGAATTTTCAAAAGCCTATCATGATGCCTTAGTGCACATGGTAGAAAAGCAAATGCGCGGGGCCATTAAAATGACCGGTGATTTTTGGTACACGGCATGGGTAGATGCCGGTCAACCCGATTTAAAAATGTTGATTGACTACAAGCCCACAGATACAGAACTTGAAACGAGGAGGAAAGAACTTGAAGAATGGAAGCAACAACAGGTTAAGTCAAGAACACATGAGGTAGAAAATTGATTCTGGATTCCTAATGCCGGAACCCAGCAACAAAAATCCAGAATCAAATAATCATCTAATTACTTCACCGGATAATACACTTCCGTAATCCACTTCGCGGTATCTTTTTCTACCATGGGATCTGTGATGTAAACTTCCCACGGTGCGCCATTCATGGTTAATTTTTTGAATTCCATGTATTGTCCGATTTGGTTGTGTGCATCACCCGTCTTAGAATAATCACCCACGTGCACTGCTTTTACAACTTTACCTCCTGGGTTTTCGATCACCTTATACTTAGCCGGTACTTTTGCATCAGCAGCAACTGGTAGTGCACAAACCATTTCCCCTTGTTTAGTAGCTTCATCCCATTTTGGATAAAGACAAAATGCAGGCCCCGTTATCTCCACTTTAGCTTTTGCCAAAGCTCCCATCAGTTCGCCATAGGATTTTCCCATGAGTGCATTCATGGTACTCATATCTTCAATGTTGATGTCTGAACTTATGCCTACGTAGGTAATGGATGAAACAGTTTCTTCAGTAATCTGAACCGTGAATTTAGGTTTGGCCTCCGCAATTTCTTTTAGTTTATTCAAATTGTGATCAAAGGCTTTCTCCATTTCAGGTTTCATGAACACGCCCATCCAACGTCCGATAGGGTTCATCCCGAAATCCGTGGTGAAGCCAGTAGTAATTTTTGTACCCTCACCTTCGGACTCAAATGTATACCACGATTTTGCTGTTCCATTTTCCATGAAATCAAGATCCATTTTTATGGATTTATCAGGAATGCTTTCCGTGATGGTCATTTTTCCCTTGCCGGATTCTTCACCGTCCCATTCTGAAATAGCACCTACGCCTGACTTGATATCTCCGTATGCCACGGTCATGTCATCTTTATACAGATTATTCCAGTACGACCACTTCGCATTGTTTTCAAGGTTGTTGATTTCTTCAAACACATAGGAAGCGGGAGCATTCATGGAAATGCTTTTCGATATCTCCATTTTGCCGGGGAGAACAAAACCAATAATGAGTAGAACGACTACTACGCCAACAATTCCAATGAGAATTTTCTTTACCATAGTATTTTGATTTAAGTTTTTTTACTGAGGTTGTGATGCTGTTGAATCTGCGGGTACAACTTCGGGCTGAGGTTCAGCGGGTTTACTTTCAACAATCTTCTTCACGGCATTTAATCCCTCCTCATATTGTTTGCCCATCATGCTGTCCATGCCTAATCCAAATAATTTTCCGATGGCAGTATTCATGGGTGCAGTGCCGCTGACATCCTGATCGTAGGTCCACGTTACTTTGGTTCCTTCGGCTACCTCTTCTACAAAAATTTCACTGTACATGGCACCTTCCATCATGTCAAACTTCATGAGATTTTTTACTCGTCTGCCGGGCTCGTATTCAATGGTTTCCTGAGATCCTTTTCCCGATTTCTCTCCTTCCCAACTCATTTTGGCGCCCACACCACGTTCGGGTCCTTCGAAAGTGTACTTGGCTTCGGGATCCATTTGTGACCAGGGAGACCAAACATTGAATTTTCTAAAGTTCGAAAACTCCTCCAGAACAGAAGCAGGGGTTCCGCTGATAACAATGGAGCGTTCCATGTGTGATCGGGGCGAAATAAACGCGATCGCCACCACGGCCACCATAATGAGAACTACTACGACAATTCCAATGATTTTTAGTGCTTTCATGGGGTTAATCAGGTTGGTGATATACCAAGTTAAGCAAAATTATACCGCGCAAAAGGTTGAATTTCTCTTAGAAAATGTAAAAATTGAGAAGTACCAAACCTCTAACGCATGAGTTTATTCACTGATCCTAACCGAATTCCTGAAAATTACGGGCTAAAGATTGCCGCAGGGCTTATCGTTTATTTTATTATCATGAAGTTTTTGGGGCTACTGCACGTGGTTGAACTGCGTATGCTCAACCTGGTTATCCTGGTGGCCGGAGTATTTTTTGCGTTGCGCAAGTTTAAGCGCACCCATGAAGATCATTTGAATTATTTCAGGGGCCTGGTTACGGGAGTGGCGGCCAGTGCGATCGGCTCGGTGGGGTTTGCGGCCTTTTTCTTTGTGTATGTGTCCTTTATTGACACCGAATTGATGCAGTACATTATTGAGAACGAACCGATGGGTCGTTTTTTAAATCCATACATATCAGCCTTTATTGTGGCTTTGGAAGGCGTGTTCTCCGGCCTTCTAGTAACTTTCATTTTAATCAACTATATACCCACAGACGAACCCACGCAGGAGGGATAGGCTGGTCATCAGAAGGACCATGTAAAATATTGAAGCCTGTTATGGTTTAAAACCTGACAGGTTTTTTACTTTTGAAGATAACTCAACACCATGCGGTACAGAACTATTGATAAGTCGCTTTTCGTGAATAACCGGAAGCGATTGGTAAAAGAATTGAAACCCGGTTCCGTGGCAGTATTCAATGCCAACGACATCATGCCCACCAATGCCGATGGTACGATGCGGTTCCGGCAAAACAACGATCTGTTTTACCTCTCCGGAGTAGATCAGGAAGAAACCATTTTAGTGCTTTGTCCGGATTACCCCGATAAGAAATATCGCGAGGTTCTTTTTTTACGAGAAACCAGTGAATTGATTGCCACGTGGGAAGGTCATAAACTCACCAAGGAAGAAGCGCGAAAACAAACAGGTATCGAAACAGTGTTGTGGACTTCTGAGTTCCACAAGCTTTTCAACACCATGATGGTTATGGGTGGAGTGGAGTTTGTGTATTTGAATACGAATCAACATTACCGGGCCGAAGTGGCCATTGATACCCGTGATGCGCGCTTTATCAAATGGTGTCAGAAGAAATACCCACTTCATAAATATGAACGCGTAGCACCGATCATGGCGAAACTCAGGGCGATAAAATCAGCTGAGGAAATTGCGCCCATGCAAACCGCCTGTGATATCACCGAGAAGGCCTTTCGGAGAGTGTTGAAAGTTGTTAAGCCCGGTGTGTTAGAGTACGAACTGGAGGCGGAGTTTATTCATGAATTTGTTCGACACGGGTCTCGTGGGTTTGCCTATGAACCAATCATTGCCTCCGGTGCCAATTCATGTGTGTTGCATTACATTGAAAACAGCAAGCCCTGTAAAGCAGGCGATGTGTTGTTGCTGGATGTAGGAGCTGAGTACGCCAACTACAATGCCGATATGACACGCACCATTCCCGTCAACGGTAAATTCACCAAACGCCAGAAAGATGTATACAATGCGGTGCTGCGAGTGAAACGGGCAGCCATGAAATTATTAAAACCAGGGGCAATGTATTTCGATTATCACAAGGAAGTACAGAAGGTAATGGAAAGTGAATTGATTAAACTAAAGTTGATTGATAAAACCGATGTAAAAAAACAACATCCCGACCGACCGCTGTTTATGAAATACTTCATGCATGGAACCGGTCACCATCTTGGATTGGATGTACACGACACCGGCAACATGTTCGATAAAATGCAGGTGGGTATGGTATGGACGGTAGAGCCGGGTATTTATATCAAGGAAGAGGGATTGGGTATTCGTTTGGAGAATAATGTGGTGATTACCAAGAATGGTTTGCAGGACTTAATGAAAAACATTCCGATTGAAGCGGAGGAGATTGAAGAAATTATGTCAAAATAATAACCAGTAATTTAGCTTATCTAAGATTTATGAGAGGATTATTTTTTTTTCTTGTTATGAGTGGTTTGACTATAAATACCTCTGTATTTGGCCAACTTTCAATTGATACTAAACACTATTCAAAGGAAGGAAAGGAGGTCTCGAAGGAGCAATCTTTTTACTATGAGATGAGAAAGAAGGAGCTAAGTGATGGAGATACTGTAGTAACGTATTACTCAACAAGCAACAAACTGAGGTCTTTATCAATTGTTAGTAGTTCAGGGACTCCAAATGGTTCTTTCGCTTACTATTACGAAAATGGTCAACTTAAGTCAAAGGGTATTATGAAATTCGGAAATCCAGCAGGAACAATAATAAGTTATTACCCAAGTGGAAAGACTCAGGCTATTGAATCTTTTGATCCTGAGACATCGAAATCACTATTGATTAATTACTATGATTCGGTTGGGAATCAAATCGTAAATAATGGAGCCGGTAACTGTGGGTGTAACTTTGATTCATACTCTTGGTTTAGTTTCTCAGAGAGTGGTAAGGTTGTGGATGGGTTAAGGGATTCAGTTTGGACTGGGTATGATCCTTCGCGAAAACAAAAGTTTCTTGAGTTGTATAGACATGGAACTTTAGAATCGGGTGAAAGTTATGATAGTATTGGTAATAAGTATACTTATTTAACGGTTGAAGACCCTGCATTGCCTGAAAATGGTTTAGTAAGTGTTTATGAGTTTATCGGTAAAAAATTAAAGTACCCAACGTACGCACGGAGAAGGGGAATTCAAGGGAAAGTGTTTATAGAGTTCATCGTAAATAAAGATGGGTCTATCTCGGACGTTAAGTGTTTAAAAGGTATTGGAGGTGGGTGTGATGAGGAAGCAGTTAGAGTAATTAATTTAATTCCGGATTGGAATGCCGGTAAATTAAGAGGAATGCCAGCTAAACAAAGGATGATTTTACCAATAACTTTTAAATTAGGTTAATGATTAATTCCGATAAAGCCCCCGAACCCGTAGGACTTTACCCGCATGCGCGGAAAGTGGGTAACCTGCTTTTTCTGTCAGGGGTGGGACCACGAAAAAAAGGTTCTAAAGAAATTCCGGGTGTGAAGCTGGATGAAAAGGGAAACATTGTTTCCTACGACATTGCCCAACAATGTCATTCGGTATTTCAAAATGTACGGTATGTGCTGGAAGCTTCCGGTTCGCGGTGGGAAAACCTGGTGGATGTCACAGTATTTCTCACCAACATGAAAGCCGATTTTCCGATCTACAATAAAATTTACGCGGAATATTTCAAAGACAATCAACCGTGCCGGACAACAGTAGAAATCAGTTCCCTACCCACACCCATCGCGATTGAGTTGAAGTGTGTGGCTACAGTAGATTAAGGCGCTAACGTTCATTCTAGACAGACAATGATTAAGAGAAGAGTTTTAGACCTTTTACCGCTATTAATCCTTACGAGTGGACTGGTCTATACTCTAATTGTTACAAAATTTAGAGTTGACAACTTCGATATTCAACTTTGGGGAGGACTAACTTTGACAATTCTATCAAGTCTAATTTTTATGACTTGGAAAAAAGCTTACAACAAAGTTTTAGGACTCACATTAATTCTTGGAACTGTAAATTTGATCGAATTTTTACCAGTAACCATGACCATTGGCGGTGGAGTAAGCGGACATACCATTGGTCTTCAACTCTTTTCCTTTGTAACTCTACTAATATTTTCTTACATCAACAGACGAAGGATCAACCAAATTATTGGTGACATTTTTAAGAATAAACCAATGACAGAAGCAGAGATAGCAAAGCAAAGAGAAAATAAAATTGAGGGATTTAAACTGAAATATAAGAACAAGTCAATTGACGAATTGACACGAATTTTAAATAGCGACTCATTCGACAAAGAAGCGGTTGAAGCAGCAAATAGATTGCTGACCGAAAAAAACACCCACTAAACGTTTTTGGTGCCGTCAGGTCTTTCGACCTGACGTTTACTGAAATATGAATGTCAGATGGAAACATCTGACATCACTAAAAGTTAGCAACAAGGCTATATGAAGATATTGTTAGGGCTTATTGTTTTAATTTTCTGCTCAGTTCCTTTATTGGGATTGGCACAGGTTGATTCTTCAAGACTGAGCAAAAGAACTATGAATATTGTGACTGAATTAGCAATGTCAAGTGGTGTAATTTATTCTGTTAAACACAAAACAATTGGACCAAAGGGATATTTCTATCTTCTGGAAAAAGCAAAAATGGAAGAGTTGATCCTGCTCACCGATCATCAAAGCCCAACTGTGAGAGTTTATTCATTTTGGGCACTTGTAGAGAGAAGCTACTCTAATCTAGCAGAGATATATAGTAAACATGAAGATGACAAGGAATCATTGACTGTAGATTATATTGAAAGCAACATAATTGGACTCAAAGCAACTGTCAGCGACTTGATGCGTGAGAAACTTAAAGAAAAGGAGGACTATTGAGTCTGTGAAAATCCTAGTGCCGTCAGGTCTTTCGACCTGACGTTTATTAAAATGTGAATGTCAGATGGAAACATCTGACATCACAAATATCTTGAAATAAATTCAGGGTGACGGGTGTATGTTACACCGCAAAACTCTCCCCGCATCCGCACGTACGCGAAGCATTGGGATTGATAAATTGAAATCCTTTTCCGTTTAGCCCGTCAGAGAAATCGAGGGTGGTGCCCAAAAGGTAAAGCAGGCTTTTCTTATCCACTAAAATTTTTACGCCTTTATCTTCAAACACCTGGTCGGCTGTGTTGATTTTATCGTCAAAATCCAAATCGTACATCAGGCCTGAGCAACCGCCACCTTTCACGGAAACGCGAACGTTATGTTGTTCGGTGCGGCCTTCCTGCTTCAGCAGTTCACTGATTTTTTCCTTGGCTTTATCGGTTACACTAATCATAATACTACTTAAGAGATTGGATTCAATACAACACTAAAAACAGTAATCGTGTTCATATCGCGGCCATAATATAATTTCTGCAGGGCATCCATAATGTTACCAGCCTTAAAATAGGACGTATGGAGCTCTTTATCATTCTTCGCTACCCACTGAATGGTGTAGCTGTTTTCCTTTTCTTTATAGTTCTGAACGTACTCCAGCATCTTCTTCAAGGCATCCAGTTTATCCGTACCGGTTTCAGAATGGAATAAAAAGGCCTGGTTGTGACGGGGGTTGATGGTGATCAAATCAAGCTTGATCTTACCGTCCTGTGTGGAGTATTCAAACACAAGGTCAGACGTGCGCAGTCCCAGGTAGTTTTTAACCTCCTGTTGGATGCGGGCCGCTTCTACGTGCATTTCGCTGCTGGTTTCAATCATGGCGCTTAATTTCAAGTGAAGAAACTTTTATCCACATCAAAAAGTTTCTCATTTTCATACAAATTTAACAATTATGGAAAAACTCGAGCATATTGGCATTGCGGTTAAAAACCTCGACCAGGCCAACGCGCTTTTCGAAAAGCTTTTGGGACGGCCTCATTACAAGATTGAGTCAGTAGAATCGGAAGGGGTAAAGACCTCTTTTTTTGAGATCGGAGGCGTGAAAATCGAGCTGTTGGAGGCCAGCCGGGCAGATTCGCCCATTGCCAAGTTTATTGAGAAGCGGGGAGAGGGAATCCATCATTTAGCCTTTGAAGTCAAGAATATCGCACAATCGATACAGCACTACCAGCAGCAGGGATTTTCTCCCACTCAGCAGGAGCCAAAAAAAGGTGCAGATAACAAGATGATTTGTTTTCTGCACCCGAAATCTACACAGGGGGTTTTAATCGAGTTGTGCCAGGAAATCCGTTAGTCCATCAGAACTTCGGTTTAGGCACTTCCTTTTGTCCGTACTGAATAGCATTGTAATAGCGTTGCTTCCGTTTACCCTCAGCAGTTTTGTAATAGGGTTTCTCGGTAGCACACGATGAAAGAACGATTAAAGCCACGACAACAAACGAAATCATTCTTCTCATATCCATGCTTGCTTTGTAGTGCATAGATACCGGGTACCGTTCTTACAAATCGTTGAATTCGGGTTATAATCTTACTTTTGTGTGACCAGCCGCCAGCGCTATCGCTGAAAGGATGGTTACAACCGATAACACGCATGAGCGAAACACGATCAGAAATCAGTCAGTTAGGTGAATTCGGCCTGATTGAGCGAATCCGCCAGAAATTCAGTTTACAGAATCCGTCCTCGGTGTTGGGAATCGGTGATGATGCAGCCGTGCTGGATGTGGGCGATGTATATCAATTAATCTCTACCGATTTATTGGCTGAGAATGTTCATTTTGATTTGGCGTACACTCCGCTGCAACATTTGGGGTACAAGGCAGTATCGGTTAATGTTTCGGATATAGCCGCTATGAATGGAAGAGCTGAACAGATTGTGGTGAGCCTGGCACTGAGCAACAGATTTTCTATTGAAGCAGTCGATGCGTTGTATGAAGGTATTCGCGCGGCTTGCGAACATTATAAAGTTGACCTGGTGGGAGGAGATACCACAGCCTCACGTTCGGGACTGATTATTTCGATTACCGTAATCGGAAATGTAAAGAAGAACAAGATTGCGTACCGAAGTGGCGCAAAGTCAGGCGACATTATTTGTGTAACGGGTGATCTTGGATCGGCCTTTATGGGGCTCCAAATATTGGAAAGGGAGAAACAGGTTTTTTTGACGGACCCTGGAATGCAGCCTGCGCTTGATAAATACGAATACCTGGTGGGCAGACAATTAAAACCGAAAGCTCGTACAGACATAGTTTATGAATTGGAGGAACTTGATGTTAAGCCCACTTCAATGATTGATGTATCAGACGGTTTGGCTTCTGAACTTTTTCATCTTGGTAAAGAATCTAATGTGGGGGTACGGGTGTATGAAGATAAGATCCCGGTAGATGAACTCACCTACAACACCGCTGCGCTTGAATTCAAAATCGATCCGATTACCTGTGCATTAAATGGAGGGGAAGATTACGAGCTTTTATTTACCATTAGTCAGGAGGATTTTGAAAAGGTGAAGAACCATGATGATATCCACATGATTGGGTATATTCATGAAAAGCCGAATGAGCATACGCTGATTACCAAACAAGGGAATGTAGTTGTGCTGAAAGCCCAGGGATGGGATCACTTTACAAAACAAAGTTAAGCTAACGGTAGCTTGACAATAAACTCAGTGCCTTTATCCTCCACACTGTGCACTTCAAGTTGACCTTTGTTCAGTTGAATAAACTTCTTACACAGGATCAGCCCTAATCCGGTGCCCTTTTCATTGGAGGTTCCTTTCTTCAGCGGAAGTTGCTCCTCACTAAGTAATTTTTCGAGGTAGGTTTGGCTCATGCCAATGCCTTCGTCCATGATTTTAATTTCAGCAAAGTGGTGATTCCGCACGGTCGTAATTTTTACTACTTTTCCTTGTGATGTAAATTTTATAGCGTTTGAAACAAGATTCCTTAAAGCAACATATACCATATTTTCATCTGCCTGAATCATCACTTTTTCATGCACATCTACTAAAAGCTGGATGCGTTTTTTATCGGCAGTCAGTTGATACAGGTTACCAATCTTGGTTAACATCTCATCTAATGAGAATGCGGTTGGTGTATACGTGATGTTACCCGTTTGCGATAAAGACCAGAACAGGGTATTATCAATCAAGTCAAGAGAACTGGTTACTGAATTCCGAATGCTGGAGGCGTGTTTCTTGATATCTTCTTTTGAAAGATGATCCTGGTCATCAATTAAAATGGATAGAAATCCTTTTAGAGTAGTTAAGGGAGAGCGTAAATCGTGTGATAAAATGGAAAAAATTAAATCCTTCTTCTCGTTAAGGTTGGCCAGTTCTTCTCTTGACTTTTCTATTTCCTTGGTGCGAAGGTTCAGCAGCTTCTCTAACCTTTCCTTGTCGTTTTTTGTTTTTTGTAAATTATTTTGAATGATGGTAAATACCAGAAAGCCGGTAATACTGGCTGTCAAAAGAATGAACCACCAAGTCTGCCAGAATGGATAGTGTATGTTCAACGTAAAATCAGTTACCTGCTCTTTTCCCGTGCTGGAAATAGTTTTTAATGTGAGGGTGTGTGAGCCTGGTTTTAGATTGGAGTAACGTATGGTGTTGGTTTCGGCCTTCACCCAGCCTGGATCATAGTCAGAAAGTCTATAGTATGTTTCAAAACGCCTTGGAGTTCGATAGCTGGGAATAAAGAATTGAAATTCAAGATCGTTCTGGTCATAGTTGAGGGTTATAGAGGGTTGATTAACTAACCCTTTAAATTGAGTACTATTAATATCATTCAGCACCGATACGCCAAGTAATTTAGGTTGATAGACTTCCTCTTGTAAAATAATATTCTTTGGATTAAAAATGGTTAAGCCATTAATCCCTCCAAAGACAAGTTCACCATTTTGACAGGCAGTAAACGCTAACCGATTAAACTCTTCTTGCTGAAGTCCATCGCCTAACCCAAAATTGGTAAATGTGCTTTTGTCAATTTCGAATTTGGTAATACCCTGATTGGTACTCATCCATAAGTTGCCTTCTTTATCAGGAATCGTTGAGTACACGGTATTATTAACCCCCTTTTTATCGTTAATGTTGGTGATTCGAGGTTCATTTAAACTGGATAAATCCATCATCCATAAACCTGAATTGAATGTTCCAATCCAAAGTTTATTGGCATACTCTTGAATGGAGAGCACCATGAAATACGTACCCAGAGGCCGTGAGGGAACTTCTTTAAAAGGAAAATTACGGAACGACTTGGTGATGGGGTCAAAAAGTGAAACGCCATTAGACACCCCCACCCATAAACGATTTTGGCTATCGACATGAATGGATGTTGCATTTTTTGCCGGTTGATTTCCATTACTGAAGGTGGGAAAACGCTGCAAAGTTTCGGTTTTTAAATTGTAGATAAGCACTGCAGCGCCCATGGTAATGAAAAGTTCGTCACCCTGTTGTAGGATTTGTCGTGTTTGTCGGTTTTTGGTTGTGTTCTCTAGCGGCTTGAAATATTGAAATCGTTTTTTCTGGTAATCAAATTGAAGTAGCCCGACCGGTGTGCAAATTAACATGCTGTTATTAAGTTCGTGAAAATAAAGGGGTACAATATGCTGCTTTCCACCATTCAGGTTAATTTCAATTTTTTCAATATTTATTTTCTGTTTATCAAAAATGTGGATGACGCCTCCATCCGTACCAATCCACAATTTCCCATCCTTAGCCTCATACACAGCCCGCACCATGTTATCATTTAATGAAACGGGGCTTAATGGATTGTTATAGATATGCCTGAATTCAATTTTGGCAGGATCATACTTATTCAAATCACCCGTGGCACCAATCCAAATGATGCCTGACTTATCTTGAATTATAGAGGTGCAATTATCCCCTGAGAGTGAGCGTTCACTGGATGGATTTTTATTGATGTGGATAAAGGCATCTGCACGTTTATTGTACACGACAATACCATTTGATTTTGTTAGAATCCATATATTTTTCTTATCGTCCTCCATGATCCGGTTAATCCGATTATAGAACGGAACCAGATCAGGAGTAAAGTGCTTGATAAATTTTCCAGTCAGGGTGTCATATACCAATACACCCGATCGTTCCGTGCCCATCCAAATGCGCCCATCACTATCAGTTGTCATTGCTGTAACACGGGTAGTATACGGAAAATCAAATCCGGGAAATTCAATCTGTATCGAGTCGACTACTGTTTTCTCCTCCAGGACATAGATTGTTTTGAGTTTATCCACGAGAAGTTTATTTCCCCATGCCAACAAACAGGTTGAGTTATTAAAAATATTTTTTGGATCTTCTAGTTTTTGTAACGTATCGCCCTCCATATAATATAGTCCGTTACTAAACGAACTGGCCCAAATTGTCCCATCGTGTGTCTGAGTGATATAACTAATGATAGGAATACCACCTTTGGTTGGAATTACTTCTAAGCGATCAGAATTATAATCGAACGCGCCAATTCCGTAAGAATGTGTGCCAAGCAAGAGTCTATCCCTATTTTTGTCATCAAACAGGAAGTTGATTTCTTTACCGGCAATACTTTCTGTTGGCGACAACTGTTTATAAGTAGTGAACTTATAACCATCGTATTTATATAAACCATCGCCCGCTACCCACATCAATCCATGGTGATCTTGTATCAGGTCTATAACCTGGGACGAATTTATGGTTCCGGGAATAGATACGTGCTCGAACGGTACAGAGGGATGATGAGACTGAGAGAAGACCCTGAGGAATACAAAGAAGGCTATATGGAATAGAAGAAATCTCACAGCTTAATCTTCAGGGTAAGGTATGAAAACAAAGTTGGTAAACTCTTTATCAATCACGAATAGGCAGCAAAATTCATCCGATGGCTTATACGTTTCTTTGAAATAATCTTGCTTATCTAAATCAATTAACCCGCGCTGCACAAACTCATCCATGAAGGAGGCGTAATAATTCCACTCGGTTTCCACCTGATACCGGGGAATGATAAGTTGGCCAATCGGCTGCTCTTCTTTACACACCGGGAAAACAGGATATTCTGAAATGCCCCGCTTGCGGATTTGGTAGGAGGCCTCTTTAAGGGTATCAGCTACTTTAACAAAATCACTGGAAATGGTGCCCAGGTACTTTCCGCTTAACTCAGGATCGTTCTGCATAGGTTAGGTATCGTACCGCTAAAATAACAGGTTAACAAGCTACTTCAAGGATTGCGATAAATCTCTATTTTTATCAAAAATCTAAACTTATGAGACGACTCTTACTAATCGGTGCGTATTTAATGCCCCTGCTTGCCGTTGCGCAGGTATCTACAGTTGATGGAATTTCAAAATCCTACCACGACCGAAAAGCCCTGGAGGAGACCTCTATCCTTAAGGAATACCCCGTACGAAATATCGGCCCCACTGGACAAGGGGGGAGAATTGTGGATATAGAAGTGAACTTGAAAAACACCAAGGAGTTCTATATCGGATTTGCTTCGGGAGGTATTTTCAAGACCATTAATAATGGAATTACCTTCAATTCCATCTTCGATCATCAGGATGCACTAGGTATTGGAGATTTCGCGCTTGCTCCTAATGACCCCAACACGATATACGTAGGCACCGGTGAAAAGAATAGCAGCCGGTCAAGTTATGCCGGGTCGGGTGTATATAAAACTACCGATGGCGGAAAGACCTGGGCTAATCTTGGTTTAACGAACACGCAACATATTGGCAGGATCATCATTCATCCTGAAAATTCCAATGTGGTGTGGGTAGCTGCTATGGGAGCATTGTACTCCAACAATCCAGAAAGAGGAGTTTATAAATCTGCCGATGGAGGGAAGACGTGGAATAAAACATTATTTGTCAATGACAGCACTGGAATTATTGATCTGGTAATCAACTCTAAAAATCCGAATCAATTGTGGGCATCTTCATGGGAACGTGATCGCAAAGCCTGGAATTTCAAGGAGAGTGGAGTGGGTTCTGCTATTTATCGGTCAGATGATGGAGGTGAAACTTGGACTAAATCAATAGCCGGGTTTCCACAAGGTAAACAGGTGGGCAGAATTGGATTGGATGTGAGTGCTGCCAATCCGAATATTCTCTATGCCATTCTTGACAATCAGGGTGAAACAGCAGATGAAAAACCAAAGGAGGATGGTAAGCTGAAGCAAAAAGATTTTAAAGCCATCACGAAAGAAGCTTTTTTAAAATTAGACGATAAGAAACTGGAAGAATTTTTACGTGATAATGGATTTCCGAAGAAGTATGATACAAAACGCGTGAAGAAGGAAGTAGGTGATGGTAAATATGAAGCCACCGCCCTGTATGATTATTTAGGAGGCGATGCGAATGCGAATCTGTTTAATACGAAAGTCATTGGTGCTGAAATGTATCGTTCAGATGATGCCGGTTCGACCTGGAAGAAAATGAACAGTTACGACCTCGATAATGTATTTTATACTTATGGATATTATTTCGCAGAAATGCGGGTCGATCCGAATAATGCGGATCTCATTTATTTCTATGGAGTACCCATGCTCAAATCAAAGGACGGAGGAGTAACCTGGGCGAGAGTGGATTCTATTGGGAATGTTCATGTAGATCATCATGCTCTGTGGATTAATCCCAATGATTCAAAGCACCTGTTATTGGGAAATGATGGTGGCTTGTACCAAAGTTATGATGAGGGTGCACACTGGCTTCACATCAATAATATTCCAGCCGGACAGTTCTATACCATTCAGGTAGATATGGAGTCTCCTTACAATGTATACGGAGGGTTACAGGATAATAATGTACTCACCGGAACTTCAAGACCAAGAGAAGCCTATGTCACCAAATGGGAAACCCTGGCGGGTGGAGATGGCATGTATGCGGCAGCCGATCCAAGGAATAGTAAAGTTGCCTATGCAGGATCACAGTTTGGATTTTATTCCCGCGTAGAGCGCGATAAAGGGAAACGAACACCCATAACTCCACAACGTGAAATGGGTGAGCCGGCACTTCGCTGGAACTGGCGTACACCATTGATCTTAAGTAAGCACAACCCAGATATTGTGTACATGGCAGCACAAAAGGTATTCCGCAGTTTCAATAAGGGTGATGAGTGGGAAGTAATCAGTGGAGATTTGACAAAAGATAAAAAGCAGGGCGATGTTCCATTTTCTACCATTTCTTCATTTACAGAATCACACCTGAAGTTTGGATTGCTTTATGTTGGTACTGACGATGGAAATGTTTGGGTATCGAAAAGCGGAGGGGGAAGTTGGGAGCAAATCAACTCGGGTTTACCTCCGGATAAGTGGGTGAGCAGTATTTTCCCCTCAACGCATCAGGAGGGAACTGTATTCGTTTCTTTGAATGGTTATCGGGATGATGATTTCAATACGTATGTGTTCATGAGTGCAGACTATGGCAAGACATGGACAAGTGTAAAAGGTAATCTTCCGGAATCCGTAGCCAATGTTATTATTCAGGATCCTGTCAATGCCAACCTGTTGTATTGTGGGTTAGATAATGGTACGTACGTGAGCCTGGATAAAGGGAAGTCCTGGCAATTCTTCAATGAAATGTTGAATGTTTCATCCTACGATATGATCGTTCACCCTCGCGACAATGAATTGGTTGTAGGTACCCATGGACGGAGTGTTTTTGTTGCGGACGTAAAGCCGTTACAATCACTAAAGGATGTCGGTAAACCTATTATGGCATTTAAGACTGAGGATATTCGATTCAGTGAACGTTGGGGTGTGAAACAGGCAGGATGGGCAAAACCATTTGAACCTAAAGCAAGTCTGTTGTATTATGTGGGCAAACAGGTACCTGAGGTTGTAGTGGAAATCTATGATGAAAAGAAAGCATTAGTTAGAAAATTAACCACGAAAGGAACGGCAGGATTTCACACCTTAACCTGGGATTTGAAAATTGCAGAAGCCGCTAAAGCACCTGCGGCTAAGAAAGGTAAGGGCGCTCAGTCTGCTGTAACTCCACCAACTCTGAAGTATGCAGGAAAAGGAAAGTATACGTTGAAGTTCGTAAATGGCACCGACAGCAATGAAGTGACAGTAGAGATAAAATAGAAACAGAATTTTATTTGAACCCTGCCCGTTCATCGAACCGGCAGGGTTCTTTTTTTAACAATCAACCCGCCCATGTAATCCCACTCGTTTGGGTGATGGATTTCGTTGGCTTTACGTTTACCTTATGATATAAACGCACTGCTATGGAAACGAAACAAAACCCTGTTAGTCGCAATGAGTTTCTGCAATACTCTTTAATGAGTGCAGCAGGCTTACTGTTGCCAACTTTTGTTCATGCTCAAACTCAAACAAAACAGGAAAAACCACCGGCTATTAACCTAGAAATTGTTAAAGAATTTGTTGGCGTTTGCCATGGTAAGTTTGATCGTGCAAAAGAAATGCTGGAGAATAATCATCTTTTACTTCATGTTTCCTACGATTGGGGTGGTGGGGATTACGAATCAGGGATTGAAGCCGCAGGTCATGTGGGCAACAAAGAAATTGCCGGTTACCTACTCTCAAAAGGTGCTCGCTATAATATTTACCTCGCGAGTATGCTCGGTCATGTAGAGGTAGTCAAACAAGTGCTAACGTTTAATCCTTCGTTACTTAATTCAAAAGGCCCACATGGGTTCACCATGCTGCATCACGCACAAAAAGGCGAAGCTACTATGGTGGAGGAATACCTTAAATCCTTAGGCGCGGAGCAAACCCGAATTGATTTTTACGCCAAGGTGTAAAGGCTATTTCAGCTCTTTCATAATTTCTTCAATAGCCCTGTCGATTTGAGGGTCGCGACCTTCCAGCCGGTCCTTAAAGTCCATGGGTACATGGATATCAGGCTTCACACCCTCCTGTTCAATATTTTTACCATCGAGTGTATAGCAACCCCAGGAAGGAAGTCGGTAGAATGAACCATCAACTAATCCTTTGCCTGACGTAAATATTATCCAGCGATACGTTTCAGTGCCAATCACTTTTCCAAGCTTTAGCTCTTTAAATCCAGTAGCGGTCATTTCAGCATCACTGAGCGACTGTTCATTCACGAGCAATACAATAGGTTTGCCTCCCGGAGTAAAGTTAGGTTGAACGGTGAATTCACCCTCACGGTATTTCCATTTCAGGTAAGGCCGCTGACTTAAAAATTGCAAAACATTGTCATGTACATTGCCCCCGGTATTATAGCGTAAGTCAAGGATCAAGGCTTCCCGATGGTACGCTTCTGAGTTCATGTCAATTAAAAATTTATTCAATTCACCTTGCCCCATATTTTTCATATAGGCATAGGCGATTCGCTTCTTTCCTTTTTCATCCACGGCCTTTTGATTGGCAGCGATCCACTCATCATACTGCAAATCATTTACTGCGTTGAATGATTGAGGATGGAGTTTTATAGTGTAGCTGCTGGAACCTCGCTTAAATTCCAGTTCCATCTCCGCATCAAGGGATGGTTTGGTGAAATACATCTCCCGGTTTTGAGAAGGATCTACGAGTTCCCCATTGACTTTTACCAGCACATCTCCCGACAAAATATTTTTTCCTTTCTTATCGGCCGCACTGTGTTGAACAATACGAGAAACTTTGTAGGGATTGGATTGATCAAACTCGATACCGGTAGCCGCTGTGCGTACGGTATAGAAGGTCTTCTCCTCATCGCCATTAGAGGAAAAACCTGTGTGAGATGAATTTAATTCTCCCAGCAAGCTGGTGATGAGTACGCGCAAGTCAGCTCGCGATCGAATGTAGGAGAGGTATGCCGCATATTGATCACGTTTAGCTTCCCAATTGAGGCCATGAAAGGTTTCATTGTAAAAATTCTCTTTTACGTTGGCCCACGTTTCCATAAACATCTGATTGAATTCATCTTTCAGGTTCCTGCGAAAGATGAAACTGATGTCAATCTTTTCAGTTTTTTTGGATTCAATATTCAGCGTATGGATAGCATTGTTAACAAGTGTGTAGAATTTATCACCCGATTTAACAACAAAGACTTCATTGGTTGAAGCACCTTCAATTTTTTCTGTTTTGGGTCTCTCAAACGATTCGTAGGTGGTGAGCCATACGTTAAATTTGTTTTCATCATGATTGGAAGAATAGATAACCCAGGTCTTTTCGTCCTTTTGAAAAACCATGGTGCTCCCTTGTGTTCCAAAATTGGGGCTCACCAATTCTACCCGTTCCATAATCCCCTCCAGGTCAATAGTGTAAAGTTTAGCAGGAGCTGGTGCTATCTTGGGCTCTTCTTTTTTTGTTTTACTGCTTTTGTCATCTTCTTTTTTTGATTCTTCTTTTGGCTTCTCTTCAAAAAGTTTGTTGAATTTATCTGTCTTGAATTCTTCATCAATTTTTTCGAGCGCTACACGATACACCCTTCCGTCCCCCAATCCATAGGGATAGGCTGCACGATATCGGTTAGAGGTAAAATATATGTGCTTACCATCCGGTGACCAGTACGGACTGGTTTCCGTTACACCGGTTTGGGTGAGGTTAATCAATTTTTTGCTTGCTATCTGAAAGAGAAAGATGTCCTCTTCAAAATTTCGCTTTGCTGTGAATACTATATACTCACCGTTTGGGGAAAAATAAGGTGTTGAATTTTGAAAACCCCACAACTCCTCCTTTACTACAGTTTGGCTTTCAAAACTTTTCAGATCAATAATGCGAACATCATTTCGACCACTGAGGTAAACGCCTTTTGAACGGTCACTATTCAGTGTGATTTCGCGGTTATTCTGAGCATCAGCAGTGAGTTGCTTCTCAATCCCCTTTCCGTCTGCCGAAATGGTAAACAGGTTAGAGAAGCCATTGGCGGTAGTTTGAGAAAAGAGAAGGGTTTTATTATCGGCCAGCCACTTTACTTCCAGTACCCGACTAACCGCATGGGTGTTTAACTCCTGAATGAATTTGCCCTTGATATCCGACACAAACAAGCGCCCCCTGGAGACAAACGCAATTTTCTTGTTGTCCTCTGAGATATCAAAAAAATCAATCTTGTCCTTGACATCAAAATCTTTTTCCTTTTCTACGGTACTGTTGGCAATGGCCTGGATAGTAATTTTTTGTGTTGATTTCGTTTTCGGATTATAGGCATAAATCTGAAAGTCCTTTTCAAACACCACCAGGCTTCCATCCGCACTGACTACCGGAAACCGAATGGAAGTGGTGAATTGAGTAAGCGGAGTGGTTTTCCCATTTTCGAGGGTACAAAGATTAAACTCGCCATTCACTTCGTCCGATACGAAGTATAACTGTCCATTGCGGTCTACGGTGGGCCACATATCCTTACCATTGTAGCTGGTATATTTCTTAAATTCTTTTGTGGAAGCACTATACGATTGGATATCCGGATTATAGGCGCCCTTGTATCGTTTGCGATAGGCCTGTCCTTTACTTTCACCGGTTTCGCTAAAGAAGAGCTCCCCGTTGGGGGCTTCTGTTAAATTATGGGAAGTGATAAAATAGTTATCAAATAATCGAACCGGAGTGCCTCCGTGTACGGCAACTTTATTTCCGGACTGACGGCTATACCGTGAGGAGGTAAAGTAAATGGTTTGTGAATCCCAGCTCCAATTATCGACATGGTCGTACGCTTCATGAAACGTAAGTTGTTTGATAGCACCACCGGTGGCCGGCATTACATACACATCCTGATTTCCGTTTTGTGATCCGGTGAAGGCAATCCATTTCCCATCCGGTGAAAATTTAGCGCGAACCTCTTCACCCTGCATCCCGGTTAAACGCGAGGCCATTCCGCCTGCCGAATTTACTTTCCAAAGATCTCCCTCATAGCTAAACACCAATGTTTGGCCATCCGGGCTCAAGCATGGAAAGGAGGAGAAGTAAACGTCATTCAATTGGGCAACAGAAACTGTGACCAGTGAAGTCAAGAGTAAGCCAAGCAGAAATCGTTTCATACTATTTAAATTATGGAGTAGAGTTTTGAAGAAATTCAGTAGCAAACTGTTTAAGTGTCGGAAAAAAGGTAGCAAACTCTTGCGAAAACTCCGCATAGTTTTTTTTAAGATCTTCCACCGACTGTTCCATTTTAGATTCATAAGGTGTTCTTCGGGCCATACCACTAAGTGCGCGATGGATTCCTTCGGTCCTGGCATAGTTTACCAGCCAATTTCCTTTGATCATAAACGGCATCATGAATTTTACTTCTTTTGGAAGAATAGGGTCGTGTGATTGGATTATGCCATAGGCTTTATCAGCAAAATCGGGAAGGAGTTCCGGGTGATAGGTGTCCCAGTTTCGAGCAAGGAAGTGATCATAGAAAACGTCCACAATTACGCCTGAATAATGCCGGTACTTCGGGCGCAAGCGATTTTTACTAACGGTCACAATGGGGTGACTATCGGTGAACTCATCAATGGCCCGATGGAGTTGGATGCCTCGAATTATTTCGGGGTCAAACTGCTCCAGCGCATTTCTGCCTTTCACAAAATCTCCAATAAAGTTGCCCAGCATAATTTTGTGATTATCGCCTGACAGGTATAGATGGGCAAGGAAATTCATGCTGTTAATTTATGGTCAATAGTCCATTGTGCATAGTTATTTAAGATTGTTTCTTATAAAATTGGTCATTTGAGAGACCCCCATTGTCATAATGGCTGCTCCCTGTTGACAATTGATTAAGTATTCCCCATCTTCCAATTTCAAAATCGAACCGATGACTCACCTGACGCAACTTAAGCTTTTGATCAACCTTGCTCAAATTGATGGTGAGGTAGGCGAAAAGGAAAGAAACTATATTTTCAATATTGGACGCGCCAATGGTTTGGCTGAAATTGTAGTTGAGCCATTATTTGGAACGAGCCACGCGTTGATCGTTCCCGACAACTTAAACAATGCTCAGAAGTTTGATTACATTTTTAGTTTGGTTCAATTGATGAAGATTGACGAACGACTCTATCAGGATGAGATCCGGTATTGCTCGAAAGTGGCGGCCAAGTTAGGGTATGATGAGGCGGTGATGTTTGACCTGATGTTGCACGTTCGTGCCGTGATGGAAGTCAATGAACTGGACGCCTTAAAAAAGCTTACCGAAAAATATCTTTCCAGGTAAAAAATCATCTCCAGCCTAGTGTCTGATTGCTAATCCCTTTTGAATTCTAATCAAATGTATATGAAAATAAAAATTACTCTATTACTGTTTTTAATTACTTCGGCAATGTATGCCCAACGCACCATTATTCACTGTGGCAATCTTATCGATGGTAAGGCCAATGATGGGCAACAGCAAATGACCATTGTGGTGGAGGGAAATAAAATCATTTCAGTGGATAAGGGTTTTACAAAACCTGGTTCATCCGATAAGCTCATTGATTTAAGTAAGAAAACTGTAATGCCTGGCTTGATTGATCTGCACGTACACCTGGAGGGCGAAACCAGTAAGGATCAGGCTGTGCAGCGGTTCACACTCAATAAATCGGATTTGGCTTTCCGTTCTACCGTATATGCAAAGAAAACATTGATGGCAGGGTTTACTACCGTTCGGGATTTAGGCGGATCAGGTGTTAATACATCGTTGAGGAATGCTGTGAATCAGGGACTGGTGATTGGCCCAAGGATATTTTCTGCCGGGAAATCTATTGCCACTACCGGTGGACATGCTGACCCCACCAACGGATATCGAGAAGACTTGATGGGCGACCCCGGACCGAAGGAAGGAGTTATTAATTCTCCGGAGGAAGCACGACAAGCTGTGAGACAACGCTACAAGGACGGATCGGATTTGATCAAGATAACTGCCACCGGGGGAGTACTGAGTATTGCAAAAGACGGCTCGGGTCCGCAGTTCACCGATGAAGAATTAAAAGCCATTATTGAAACTGCGAGAGATTATGGTATGCATACCGCAGCCCATGCCCATGGAGCAGAAGGCATGAAGCGTGCGGTGATGGCGGGTATTACTACCATTGAACACGGCACAAAAATGACAGATGAGGTGATGGACTTGATGAAGCTGAAAGGAACCTATTACGTTCCCACCATTACAGCCGGAAAGTTTGTAGCCGAAAAAGCAAAAGAGCCGGGCTACTATCACCCGTTGGTGGTTCCGAAGGCCTTGGAAATTGGTCCTCAGATTCAACAAACTTTTGGTAAGGCATATAAGAAAGGAGTAAAGATTGCCTTTGGCACTGATGCCGGTGTATTTCCACATGGAGAAAACGGGAAGGAGTTTGGATACATGGTAGAAGCAGGTATGCCGGCCATGGAGTCAATCAAATCGGCTACCCTTGTTGCGGCTGGCGTATTGGGCATGGCCGATAAGATTGGCACCATAGAAACCGGTAAACTAGCGGACATTGTCGCGGTGGATGAAGATCCAATCAAAAACATTAAAACGATGGAGAAGGTAAGTTTTGTAATGAAAGAGGGAGTTGTGTATAAACAGTAGGGGAATGAGGAAAATCCTTCCTGTTATATTTTTTGTATCCTTCTTTTCTTGCTCTGTTGAAAAGAAGGAGGCATCAGAAGACTCTATAGTATTAAAAGGGTTGGATGGAAGGGAATTTCAAGTTCCGGAATTGAACGAAGGATCCCGAGCCAGACTGGATAGCAACTTGTCTATCGCTCAAAAAAATTTTGAAACTGATCCATCGGAAGAAAACTTTATCTGGTTAGGCAGGAGGGAGGCGTATCTGTACCGTTATCAGGATGCCATCCAGACGTTCAGTGATGGGTTGCAGAAATATCCGGAGTCGTATAAGCTTTTTCGTCATAGAGGTCACCGCTATATAACGGTACGAGAGTTTTCGAAAGCCATTGCCGATTTGCAGATGGCGGCAGCATTAATGCCTCAACCGCTAGAAGTGGAACCCGATGGTCAGCCAAACAAACTCAATGTTCCCTTATCGACCACGCAATTCAATGTATGGTACCACTTAGGTCTTGCTCATTATTTAAATGGAGATTTTGAAAGTGCAGCAAGAGCTTATCAAAAATGCTTTGAGGTTTCCAATAATGATGACTTGGTATGTGCTACAGTGGATTGGTTATTTATGACGTATCGAAAATTGAATAATACCGAAGAGGCTAAAAAAACGCTGGAGTTGATTCGGGAGGATATGAAGATCATTGAGAATGATTCGTATTACTTGAGGCTGCAAATGTATAAGGGCTTGCTTCCTCCTGACGATTTATTGAAAGTAAGTGCTGGCAGTGAGGATGTTGATTTAGCTCTGGCGACACAGGGGTACGGTGTGGGTAACTGGTATTTATCAGAAGGTGATACCGTTCGCGCTACAGAGATTTTCAACCAGGTCGTAGCCGGAAAACATTTCTCAGCCTTTGGGTTTATTGCTGCAGAGGCTGAGTTGATGCGAAACAAGCGATAATTTGGTTACTACTTGTGCGATAGTTTGATTAAACTCTAATCCTATTAGAATTTATATGCGACATATAACCCTGCTCCTATTCCTAATGGGTTTTTATTCTATACAAGCCCATTTTAGTCATTCTGACGGCAGAGTATATGTTGCTGAAGTTTCCGAAAACTTAGCGGAGCCCGAAATCAATGTTAATGTTCCTGAAAAAACCTACGGTGATCCTGAATTTGAACTTGAAATAAACTCGAATTCTGAAGGGGAGTTTAGTTTTAGTATCCTGGAAGGAACTGCAGCAGAAATTTCACCAGAAGGATTGATAACCATTTTAGAAGCCGGACTAGTTTCAATTGAAATCAGGCAAGCGGCAACAGCCGAGTACTCAGAAGGGGTATTGGTAGTACAACTTGAAATTGCTAAAGCAAACCTCGTGGTATCGGTGGACGATCATTCACGGATTTATGGAGATGAGGATCCTGTGTTTACCGTTCAGTATAGTGGCTTCAAGTACAGTGATACATTCTCTGATCTTGATTCTGAACCGCTGTTATCCACTCAAGCAACAGTCGATTCTCCGGTGGGGGAGTATTCAATTGAAGCAGATCATGCATCAGACAACAATTATGAGATTAGTTATGTAGCTGGAGTTTTGACTATTAACAAGGCATCCTTAACAGCAAATGCAGAGGATAAATCGAGAGTTTTTAATTCTGAGAATCCTGAGTTTACTATTGAGTATACCGGCTTTAAAATCAATGAGGATGCTTTAACCCTGGAAGAAGCACCAACTGCAAGTACGTTGGCAACAGAAGACTCGCCAGTTGGGCAATATTTAATTGAGGTTACGGGCGGTGTAGCAGTAAATTATGAATTCAACTATATCAACGGTCAACTCACCATCACGAAAGCGAACCAGGTGATTACCTTTGAACCGTTAACGTCACCAGTTTTAAACACCTTACCTCCTTTTACACTTGAGGCTACTTCTGATTCAGATTTACAAGTGAACTATGTTGTTAGTTCTGGTCCGGCTTCCGTTTCATTTTCTTTGTTGACGCTATCTGGCGAATTGGGCACGGTAACAATTGAGGCTTCGCAATCCGGAAACGAGAATTATAATCCTGCCACCCCTGTTTCAAGAAGTTTTGAGGTTGTTTTAGATCCTGTTTTAGGAGTCGATGAAGGTTTAGGAGATATCAGCATTTACCCCAATCCTGCAACAGAAGAATTTTTTATTGAGAGCCCATCCATGAAAATATTGAGAGTTTCCCTAGTTGACTCAAAAGGTATAAAGATAGAACTGAATAGTCAGATCATTAATGATAAGTTAGTAGTGGATATTCGGTTCGTGCCCATTGGACTATATGTTCTCAGGATGCAAGTAAATTCTGGCCAGGAGTTACTAAGAAAGATATTGATAAAGAAGTAATTCTATGGAATCTAAAGTCGCTCGGCTTTATACCCCACTTTTTCAAGTGCCTCTTTCATTTTAGCTTCATCTACATTTCCTTCTAGGGTAAGCGTTCTGGAAGGATGAGTAAGATCTACACTCCATTTCCCTTCGCCAATAGTTTCATTCAATGGTGTAGTAACTTTAGCTACGCACGCTGAACACTTTATGTTTGTTTTAAATTTGAAAGATTCCATTTTGCTAGATTATTTATCGGTTACTGTATACCCTGCTTTTTCAATGGCCTCGACAACAGAAGCTTTTGTGGCCCCGGAAAGTTCAATCTCGGCTACTCCAGGTGAAACTTTTTTTAGCGTTGCTCCCTCCAGATTCTTTATTGTACCGCTTACGACCATCATGCAGTGCGGGCTTTTCATATTGGGAATTGAAAGATTAATTGTTTCCATAATACTTTTTGTTTACCTACTCTAATAAACGATTTTCAGGTATTTTCTGATTTACAGAATTCCTATAATCTTTTATAGGATTTCATTGTTTATGATTTTGGTGATTCTGAGTGTGCAGCTAAATTTCTATGTTCAATCTATTTGAAACAATCCCTTTTCCACCAGCCATGATTCCCTGAATTTTATTGGAAAAAATTTCAAGATCAATTTCTATAATACTTGGAGAAGGAGGATCCTTACACCATCCTTGTTCAATTAGCATGTGTTGCTTTTGTATACCAAGTCTGTCATATAAATAAGCGGCAAGTGGCCCGGCAGCCATGCCTGTTCCAGCTTCTTCGGGAATTGCATAACGGGGGCCGAACATACGACTGCTAGCGTCATGTCCCGCAACAAATGTTTCCAGTGTGAAGGGATAAAACCCAATCAAATCAAGTTCTTCGCTAACCTCTTCGATTAGCTTTAAGTTTGGACGAAGGTTCTTTAGTATTGCCATGGATCGAAGCGGAACCACCAAAAAGGAATTTCCAGTATTCACTAATGAAATGGAACTGTTTAATAAGTTATGGGAAGCGATGCCCAATGATTCAAGGATTTTTGGATACAAGGATATTGGTTCAAGATATTTAGGTGATTTTTGTTCCATGAATGCCAAGTCTCCTTTCATGATAATTTCTCTCCTTCCATCGATAGTTTCCTTTGATGTGTGAGCATCTGGAATTCGGTTAAGTTGTGCGAGATAGGAAAATGTGGCAATAGTAGCATGCCCACAGTGAGCAATTTGCCGGTTGGGTGTAAAAAACTCTAGTTTGAAATCAGCCATGGACGATCGTGAAACAAATGCAGTTTCTGAAACAGCTGCTTTACGGGCAATCGTTAGCTTTTGTTCATACGACAGAAAATCAGCATCCAATACAACGCCCGCAGGGTTACCTCCTTGGTTATTGTAAACAAAGGCATTGACAATTTGAACTTCAATATTCATAAATGTTACTTTACTTCGCTTTATTATCAAGGGTCCAATCTTCAGGCCTGCCACCTGCTGCATTGGAGGTGATGTTTAAACCCATTACTAACAACTCTACTTCTGTATGAGCCCTGGGACAATGTTCAATCCCTCTGGGCACAATAAACATTTCGTCTTCATAGAGGTCAATATGTTGGTCTCTTAGTTGAATCGTCAGATGTCCTTTGTAAAGAAGGAATAATTCATCCTGATCGTCATGCTTATGCCAGTTTAACTCGCCTATTCCTTTTGCAAGTTTGATGAGCTGTCCATTTGCGTTTCCAATGATTTTCTGGGTCCAATACTTTTCGATAGAGGCCAGTTCTTTACGAATCTTAATTTTTTCCATAATGAAAATTCTATTTTCTGAAATATACCTATTTCAGAAATTCGTTGACAGCATTCCCAAAGTGTTGATGATACTGGTGATGAAATCCGTGCCCGGCATTCGAATATGCGATCAATTGAGAGTTAGGTATTTCTCTCGCTAATAAGTAGGAGTCCACTAAAGGAAACGCAAGGTCTTGCTTGGCGCCACCAACCAAAACCGGATGTTTGATTTCATTAAGTCGTGAGAAATAATCAACAGGGCCACCAAAAAAATCGCGCATGGCTAATGCCTGGGCCATCCAGTTTTCTTTTGTGGTAAGAGGGGATTGGCTTGCTTTTCGCGAATGAATTCGTGCTAATGATTGCAGCATATGGTTGTATCCTTCCTCCGTTTCGGTAAAGAAAAGCAACTGATGGTCTTCTGGTGTGTTGATGTCATGTCGGGCTGTTTCTAAAAAGCGTTCACTCGGATATACCGTTTCAGTACTTCGTCCCGGACCTGTTCCTACCAGAATAATAGCGTTCACCATCTTAGGATATTCCAATGCAAATACTTGGGCTACAATTCCGCCCAAACTCCAACCAAGAATGTTGAACTTCGAAAGTTTCAGTGCCTGAGTGAAATCAAAAGCATACTTGGCTATTTCTTTAATAGTATCAGGTGTCTGGCCTTCAGTAGCCCCAATGCCAACATTGTCAAAAATAATCACGCAATTTTCTTTAGCCAGATAATCAATTAAAGCGGGGTCCCATTCATCCATGGTTCCGCGAAAGCGTTGAAAAAGTACCAGTGGAAACCCGGTGCCGATTTTTCGGTACGCGAAGGACATTAAACCCGCTTTAACAAATTGAGTGGGAGAAGTCAGAGCATTCATAAAAACTGTATTGAGCTTATTAACTAAATAAAGAACATGCCATCATTGATATGCGCTTTGCGGAGTTTTTTACTTGCCCAATCCTGAAGGGAGAGCGCGCCACCTTCATACATCGTGTTTATGAAAGCAAGACTTATTAACAAAATGTGCATTTCAAATCCTTCCCCTTGCAAGTTGCCGTGCCAGTTCATGAAAAAACCGTTGGGTAAATGCACAGTAAAAATGGCCCCAAGCATTATAATGATTACACCTGCGCTTAAATAACGGGTGAACAAACCTGCAGCCAAGAAAAGCATTCCTGCTGTTTCAAGCAGAATAATGGTGAGCCCGGCAGCGTATGGGAGCCCAATGGTTTGAGTAAAGAATTGCATGGTTCCTTCAAATCCAAATCCACCGAACCATCCAAATAGTTTTTGTGCACCGTGTGCAAACATGACGAGTGCGACTGTACTGCGACTGAGAAGCAATACAACATCTAATTTTGTGAATGACGTTTTCATTTCAATAAATGTTTATTGATGATAAAAACGATTCTGTTAGTTAGTTGATTTGTAGTTAAGCGTGATGATTTTACATTATTATCATTTCTACAAAAGAATGGGTAAAATAAAAAGGAGATTGAAGGAAGAGAAGTTAGGGAAATAGTAACGAGAAAATATAAAAGAAAAAGCCGTCCCTATTTTTGAGACGGCCTCATTACTTCTTTCGTACCTATCTTAATAGTATTCGTAATACACAGTTTCTGACCCGCTGGACGAACTGGCTGTTCTTTCAACAGGTTTTCCATTATCATCAAACTCATAGAAGAAAGTGTATAAGATATCGTGCCCATTCTCTTCCACGCGATAGCTTCCGGGTAAATTGGGCTGCGAATTTACGTTAGGCAATAGTTCAATCGGAAACGGATTTGCATTGGATAGATAGTTCTCATATGTTCTGGTAGAAATTAATGTGTACTCCTCTTCTCCTTCAACTGGATTGTAGGTGAGTTGCTTGAATAAGTTTCCATCCAAATAATACAGGTAAACAAACACTAGCCCAAGCTTAAGTTCCCCACCAGGCTGGCGATAATGAACCGCTGCCTCTCCAACATTTCCGGCATGATCGTATCCATAAAGTGTGTATTTCTTTACGATACCATCCTTAACGGACTCCTCCTTTACAAGGCGACCGTTTTCCCAGGTGTAAAGTGTTTCCGTAAAATCATTTTCAATCATTCTTACAAGGTTACCCGATGCGTCATACTCGTAGGTATACGTTCCGGCCAGATGCCCCGGGGTATTTCTTTCCCATAGTATTTTTGAAAGTTTACCCTGCTCATTGTATTGGTACTCTCTCTTATAGCCCCAACTGCCAGCTCCAATGGTATACCCTTTAGCCATTCCGGATAATTCATCATCCTTGATTTTTAGAACGTGGGTTAGAGTTTGCCCTTTGTCAACAGAACCTTCTGTGGCGGTAATGGTGTAGGTAATGTCTCTGTCTCCATTGAAGAGTTGGTCGTTCATTGGAATCACGTTGAATTCCACCTTATCGATACCCATCTCAACGGGAAGCACTATTTTCCCATTCGTAGCTTCAGGTTCTGTTGTGTAGTGAATTCCGTAAGCCGCCTTATCGGATGCAAGGGTTATTTCAATAGAACCAGTACCCGGGGAGGAATGTGAAAATCCTATAGCAACTGTTGATGCGATAGCGGTATTCTCAAGTGTTGAGCCGAGTTCGGCTAAAAAGCTTACCTGTGCAGGGCTTTCATTATCGGCTAGTGTTACTGACAATATTTTTTTAGTTCCGATGGTAAACCCTTCGGAGACAGCGGTAATGGTAAAGTCGACAGATTGATTGCCATTCAGTACATTGTTATCTACTGGCGTAAATGAAAATTTAGCAGAGCTTTGTCCGGATAAAACCTGTAATTGAATCTTACCGTCAACAAGTGCGGGTGTTGTGATAAAACTGTTCATATTTTCTGCCGTCAGATTGATCGTAACAATGCCATCCTTTGTTGCTGCCTTGTCCAGGACAATCGAAATCTCCTTGAGGCCATCATTTTCTGCAATGGTGAGCGTTTGCTGAGCGAACTGAGCAAGCGCAGGCCCTGGTGATACCGGTGTTTCAGGCTTTACCCGAATATCCTCATCTTCACAGGAAATCAGTACGATAAAGAGTGCAAGACTGAAGATTAATTTTAGTGTTGTGTGTGTTGCTTTCATGCTTGAGGTTGTTTAGTATTCAAATGGTTTACGATTCTTGATTTGTTCAGATTTATATTTAAGCGTGAACTATTTTTAGAATTCATGTGGATTTTACGGGTCTGGGTTAGCAGGAGTTGTGCTGCTACAGTAATCTTGGTATTTGCCAAGATTGCGATTGCCTGATCAGGGCAAGTGTGTAATTCTATTAGGGTATAGCCTAATAGCCTCAGTGAAAATGATCCTTAATAGTATTGAACTACCTCGGCAGGTTGCGCTTTGCCTGCTCCAGGTGTCTTCGATTGTGGGTGAGTAAAAATACCAAGGCATCACCGGGGCTTATTTTTAGTAGGGGTGATATCGATGTTGGCACGGAGTTCTTTCTCAAATTTTTGTATTTTGCCTTAGTTAATAAGCCAAGCATGTTCTCCAGGTGTTGAATAAAAGTGGAGACGACAATATCCGGATTCAATATTTTTACTGGCTTATGTTTTTTCATGGCCTTAAACTTCTTCTTACTCAGCTCTGGATCCATACTGGTAATGAAATACCGACCAAGAAAGCTGTGTTTGAAAATAGCAGGCGCTTCAATAGTGGATGCCTCATCAATGGCTTTTGTGATGCGTGGCTCGTAAAACTCTGCGTAGGAGTTTAAATGAGCAAGGCATTCGGCAATGCTCCAACCGTTGTTTGACGCAGGTTTAAGCAGGGTATCTTCAGGAAGATTCTGAAAGACCGAAATAACCAGTTTTAATTGTTCCTCTAGTTGACGCTCAGTCTGACTAAGAAATTCCTCTTGCAAATGTTTTTGCATAATGGATGCCTTTTATTTTGTTGACGTGACAAAAGTGGTGGATTGGATAAAAATCTTCTTTGGTATTTACCAAGATTATCAGATTCTTACGGAGTTCATGAGTTTGCTGAAATTGGTCGGGTCAATGCCAAGATAATTGGCCAGGTACTTGTGTGGCACTAGTGTTAAAATATGCGGACTTCGCTTAAGTAATTGCCGAAATTTTTCTTCTGATGAATAGCATTGCAGTTCGACCATGCGCTCTAATAAACCTGAAAACGCCTGAGTAATGCCTATGCGAATTACTTGCGAAATGCAAAGATGATTTTGCATACACGTATTGACTGCCTCGAATGGCGCGCGCAGAAAGGCTGAAGGGGTAAGGGCTTCGTAAGTATAGGCCGAAGGCTTTTGCAGAAAAAACGAACTGATAGAGCCTCCAAATGAGGGAGCGTAAGAGAATACCAATGTTGATTCCCGATTTTGATCATCCTGGTATACAATGCGCTGCACACCATCCGTCACGAAGTAGAGATATTTTTCAACATCACCTGCAGCAGTGATGATATCTTTTCGCTTAACCCTGTACTCAGACCAAATATTCAGAAAATCATTCCGCCCTTCCGGGGTAAGAGGGTTTAGGTATTCTAAGGTTTTCCCTAAGCTTTCCAAGTGCTCCGACATGTCAAGAATCTTAGTGCTTTAAATCTTCGCAAATTTAAGCCTTAAACTATTACTCACCACACTTACAGAACTCAATGCCATGGCCGCACCGGCAATCATGGGGTCTAATAAGAATCCATTGATCGGGTAAAGGACCCCGGCAGCAAGGGGTATTCCAATGATGTTATAGATAAATGCCCAGAATAAATTTTGCCGAATTCCCATCACCGTCTTAGTGGAAAGATTTAAAGCCTTGGATATGGATTGTAAATCAGAAGTGATCAATGTCATCTTGGCAACATCCATGGCAATGTCTGACCCCTTACCCATAGCAATACTCACATCGGCTTGAGCTAGGGCGTGCGAGTCGTTGATGCCATCGCCTACCATGGCCACTATTTTTCCTTCAGCTTGGAGTTGCTTCACAAATTCAGCCTTTTCAGCTGGAAGTACTTCAGCCTTGTAATGTTTTAGACCAATTTGTTTGGCCACTGCTTTAGCTGTTTGTTTGTGATCTCCGGTAAGCATGTATACGTCAATGCCTTTATCGTGCAGCGATTTGATGGCAGCCGGTGACGTTGATTTTATTTTATCGGCAATGGCCAGTACGGCCAAGACTTTGGTTTGATTGGAGAAGTAAACAACAGTTTTTGCGTCAGATTGCCATTCAGCTACTGTGTCTTGAATTTCTTTTGATAATGAAATGCCTTTCTCTTCGATTAGTTTTTGATTCCCTAAAAAATAAGTCTGTTCACTATAAGTAGCCTGCACGCCCTGTCCGGTTAAACTTTGAAATCCGGTAAGCGTAATAGACTTCACTTTCTTTTCCTTTAACCGGTCAACGATAGCCTGAGCCAAGGGATGTTCAGACTGAACTTCAATCGTGTATAAAATATTCTCATGTTCTAACAAGGCGGCTTCTTCGTCTAGCCAAATCATGTTGGTAACCATGGGTTTGCCTTCGGTTATCGTTCCGGTTTTATCGAGTATGACTGCGTTTACTTTATGCGCAAGCTCCAGGCTCTCCGCATCCTTGATAAGAATATTATTTTCAGCCCCTTTTCCAACCCCCACCATAATGGCTGTTGGCGTTGCAAGGCCCAATGCACAAGGACATGCAATAACCAGTACCGTAACAGAAGTTAATAATGCATGAGTGAATGCATCCTCACCGCCAACTACCATCCAGGTAATGAATGTAAGGATGGAAATACCAATTACAACGGGAACAAAAATACCGGCAATTTTATCTACCAGCCTTTGCACAGGCGCTTTGCTACCCTGCGCTTCCTGAACCATTTTAATAATTTGAGCCAGGATAGTATCGCCCCCTACTTTGAGCGCTTCAAATTGAAAACTTCCTTTTTGATTGATGGTACCTGCAAAGACTTTTTCTCCAGCTTTCTTCTCTACGGCCACTGGCTCACCGGAAATCATACTCTCATCCACATAGGATGATCCATTGGTCACCACACCATCCACTGGAATTTTTTCACCCGGACGAACCAGAATGGTATAACCAACTTGTACCGCAGCCACAGGAAATTCCATCTCCACCCCGTCCATCAGCACCCGGACAGTTTTCGGCTGGAGGCCCATTAATTTTTTTAGAGCTGAGCCGGTATTCGATTTAGCGCGTTCCTCTAATAATTTCCCCAACGAAATAAAGGCAATCACCACAGCAGCTGCTTCATAGTAAACATGCGCATGAATACCTCTGGCATGCCAGAATTCAGGAAAGAACGTATTGAAAGCGCTAAAGATAAAGGCAATACCGGTAGATAAGGCGACCAGCGTATCCATGTTGGCCTTTCCAAAACGAGCTTGTTTCCATGCATGGACAAAAAAGTTTCTGCCAAAGTAAAATACCACGGGTGCCGTAAGGACCATTGAAATATAATTTCCGTACGGCAGTTCCATAAGGAACATACCAATAATCACCACGGGCACTGAAAGGATGGACGACCAAAGGGTACGTCTTTTTATTTCTTTATATTGTTTAAGCTGTGCCTCTTCTTTTATGGCCTGAGTATTTTCAGTGTCGATCACTAAGTCGTAGCCAATCGCGCGAACAGCATTTTGGAGATCCGTTGTTTGAGCTACGGTACCATCGTATTCAACTAATGCGGTTTGATTTGCAAAATTTACCGAAGCATCTTTTACTCCGGGCGTTGCCTTTAACATGGACTCAACACTAACCGCACATGCAGCACAAGTCATCTCCAAGACTGGAAAGGATTGACGGGTGATGGATGTTTTTGCCTTATTGGAACTCACACTTACTGATGACATAACGTTTTAAATTTAACTATGTAAGTATACTTTGAGTTCGTCATGTATGTTTTATAGAATTCAGGGTATTCCTTACAGGATTTTAAGCCTCTTTAATAGGTAAGAGTTAACCCTGCACCGAGCTTCATATCGCTGTCGTAATGGGTGGAAACCGAAATGTACTTGGTAGCAATGTAGCGCGCGCCAACGCTGTATTCTAAGTCACTGTTTACGGTGCCCCATAATCGCAAGCGCTGGGTTATCGGAATATCGTCACGGGTAATTTGTAAGCGCATGTTACCGGTATGGTCTACACGCCAATCGGCAACAATAAACCAGGGTAATGTATACTGCGCCCCGAAACACCATACTCCGCGATCATCTTTAGTATTCGTTTGCCCAAAAATATTGTCATCCTCTTCTTCACCCTTTCGGTAGCGGTAGTCCCAACCGGAATAGACGAATAGGTATTGGTTGCGACCAACAAATCGGCCTACATGACTTTCAGATTCATATCCACTTTCGTCATTCAGTCCCACGCGCCATTCAGTTTGTATCATCCAGCGGGTGTTGGCAAGCATCACTTCACCATCGCTGCCATTGCTTTCTACTCCAATTTCTGCTCCCCAATAAAACCTGCGGTCATCATGGTAAACTTTGCGTAATGCTTTTTTAGGATCAGGGAGTTGGGGGTTAGGGGGTGAATTTTCGTAGGTAAAAATTCTACCCATGCCTGACATCATGTGATAAAGAATATGGCAATGAAAATACCAGTCACCATATTTTTCGGATGCATGAAACTCAATGGTATCGGTTTCCATGGGCATGATATCCAATACATTTTTGAGGGGAGCATAGTCACCTTGCCCGTTTACAACCCTGAAAAAATGCCCGTGCAGGTGCATGGGATGTCGCATCATGGAATTATTGGTGAGAATAATACGAATGTTTTCGCCCTGACGAATCAGGATTTTATCGCTCTCTGAAATAGTGCGGTTATCCATCGTCCAGGTATACCGATTCATATTTCCGGTAAGGGTAAAATTCATGGTCCGTACTGGTCCTTCAGGAAGCGTAGTCTTACTGGGTGCCTTTAACATGCTATAGTTCAGGGTAACCGGATTCTCCTCCGCTAATTCACGATACATTACGGCATTCATATCCATTTGCTGAAGGCTCATGTTCATGCCCATATCATTCATTCTTCCGCCCACCGTCATCATATCATTCATCATCTTCATGCCCTCAAAATAATTGAGACGAGGTAATGTATCCGCAAATTGCTTTGCACCTTGCCCTAACCACAGGGAGGTTGTATTGGTACGGTCTTCGGAAGTAGCCTTAAATTCAAAACTTTTAGAATCGGGTAAGGTTACCCATACATCATAGCTTTCTGAGACACCAACAATCAAACGATCAACCTCTATGGGTTGTACATCCGCACCGTCACTGGCTGCGACTGTAATCTTCCCACCGCCATAGTTGACCCAAAAGTAAGTCGAGGCACTACCATTAATAATGCGCAAGTAGATACTGTCACCTCTTTTTAATTCCGGGTATTCTTGACTTGACTTCCCATTGAGGAGTATCCGTTCATAATACACATCACTCACATCCATGGCCATCATTCGCTTAAATTCATTTTCGAGTTTTGTTCCGAACTTTTTAGCCTTGACTGCCTCCGCGTAACTCTGGGCTGCTCCTTTTTTTATGGCATACCAATCGGTAGCATAGTGCAATGATCGTTCTATCTGGTCCGGATTTTCATCACTCCAATCACTCAGCACCATGGTGTATTCAGGTAAAACTGGTTGATTTTTTTTGTGGATAATAAAAGCACCGTACATACCAATTTGTTCCTGTAGCATGGTGTGAGAGTGGTACCAATAGGTTCCGCTTTGTACAATTGGGAAGCGAAATACATGGGTGCTGTGACTTTTAATAGGAGCGGTGGTCAAGTACGGGACTCCATCCTGTTCATTGGGAAGAATGAGACCATGCCAGTGGATGGAAGTTTCATGATGCATCTTATTGTGCACATGAATTTCGGCTGTATCGCCTTCTGTAAACGTGAGGGTAGGGGCTGGTATTTTGCCATTAATGGCGATTCCCATTCGTTGCTTGCCGGTATAATTCACCAACGTATCCGTAATGTACAGATCGTATCGAACTAATTGCTGAGCGGCCAGGTCGGCTAACCAAATTGTAAGAAACGCTGTAAGGAAAACCAGCCTCATAACTCTGACTTACTGATTTGACTTTTCTGAAATACTACCGCAGGTTAGCATTCTTGATCCGTAGTAAGGATTTTTGATGGCTTCCTCAGCGCTTATCCAATACATTTTCTTCATGGGACAATAATCGTAGAAAAGGGGCTGATCTATTGTTGAAGAATCTTTTACGATTGGCCACAGTATTACCGAGAGTTCAGCAAATTTGCCTCGTTGTTTTTCGATGTCGTTTTCAGAGGCTATGGCTTCAGTTAGTTTAACGAGCGTTGGTTTCTGCTGATTAAATAATTTTTTTTCTCCGGGGGGTAAGGAAGCCGCATCCAGTGATTGAATAGACTTGGTCAATTTTTGCGCTCCTTGTATCGCGAGGTCACTTTTACTGGCCACGAGCGCGTCTTTTACGGCCAGGTAATCCTGCAAAATCGTTTGCTGGGCGGAGGCGCTGACTTGAAAGAGAATGAGGATAAAGAGAAGGATGTAGCTTTTCATAATATTAGATTTTAAGTCTTGGGTATAAGTAAAGGACGGAAATATATCCTAGCGCGTTTTGTACTATTTCCTGAATAATTTACAGAATTCCTGAAAGCCCAAAAACATGGGCTCACCTGTTTTGGATGCTATTAGTGTATTGAATCTAAAGGCTTTCTGCCTTCTTCTGAGTCCCTTCCCTTTTTCAGCTCAGAAGGCGTCATTCCGGTAACTTTTTTGAATTGTGCAGAAAGGTGAGCAACGCTGCTATACCCAAGCTGACTGGCAATTTGGCTAAGATTTAATTCATCATAGAAAAGCAACTCTTTCGCTTTTTCAATTTTTTGGCGAATGATATATTGTTCAAGGGTAATGCCTTCGACAGATGAGAACAGATTACTTAAGTAGTTGTACTCGTAGTGCATTTCATCTGATAAAAGCTTAGACCAATTGTACTTTCTGTCCACCTGGTCACTGTGATGAATCAGTTGAATAATTTTATTTTTGATTCCCTCAATTAAGCGGGCTTTCCGATCATCTATTCGTTCAAAGCCTAAACCCTTAAGATTTGAATCCAGCAGTTGCAACACATCGTCAGCAATAGAGTTTTCTTTTATTTCAACCTCGCCAAGAGAAACTTTTTCCGGATGAAGTCCGATTTTTTCAAACTCTTGTCGCACGGCCGCTACACAGCGATTACAAACCATATTTTTGACAAAGAGCTTCATACTTTTCCGATTATGCCGAGGTGTGTATTCTTAAAGTTATCAAAATATTTCAAGCCGTATCCAAAGATTCTGTCGAATGAACTGTGCCCAAATAACACAACTCCGGCTAATGTAAGTTCAGGAATAATCAGAAAATACCCCGCAAAGTAAAGTGCAATGGCAATTCCTTTGTGGTGGAATACGTTATAGATGATCGCTCCAACTCGTGGGTTGATGAGATATCCAAGCATTCCAATATCCGGAGCAAGAAACCACGCCCAAAAGACCCAACCCGAAAAAGGTAAAAATGAGTTAAGGTAAATGGCCAGGGCCAGCATCGCTGCTTCCTCCAAGCGAAGTATATTTTTCATGGTGTTGGGTTAGTTTTGAAGTACTCGGGCAGATCATCATCGAATGTTGTCGGATCCAACAAATACCGAATGGCCTCTTCACGGGTATTAAATAATTTAAAATTACGCTGAAAAAGAATGTTGTAACCTTTTATAATAAATTTTTGAGGGGTAGTAGTTCCGGTAATCGCCATCTTTTTGATCCGGTGAAGGGTTTCTTTTGTTACTTTTTCAGCGTACCGTACGAAGGTCGGTGTCAGGAAATTTCTTTGTGCAAAGCACCCCAGTATTAAACAGGGATTCTTTTCAGCCAGAACGAGCTCCCGTAACTTTGATAAAAGTGAAATCATCTGCTCGGTGTTGCAATCCGAGTAATCAATCTCAAGAATGACTTGCTGCTCAATTTCAAACTTTCTTACTTCACCCATGTTAAGGCCGAAAATACTTACTCCACCACCATTGAAATACGGTTAACCCCCAAATTCTGGCGTGTATTTCTCCGGGATTGGATGAGAACAACTGTCGTTTTAATTTTTCTATTTCGGTATAATTAAAAATACCTTGCTCTTCAATAAATTTCCTGGAAAGTAAATCATCTGTAATTAAGGATCTCATTTCATTACGAAACCATTTCAACAATGGTACCTCAAATCCCTTTTTTGGTCGGTTATAAAGTTGCTGTGGCAATATGTCCCGGAATGAGTCTTGTAAAATTCTTTTTCGGATATTGGAGTTGATTTTAAATTCACCCGGAAGGCTGAAAATGAAATTCACCACTTCATAATCCAGGAAGGGCACACGCACCTCCAAACTATTGGCCATACTCATCAAGTCTACTTTCGTGAGCATATCATTGGATAGAACCAGTCCCATGTCGGTATAGAGGATATCGTTGATGGATTCCTTGTCTGGAATAGATTTTAATATCTCTGATTTAGAAGTATGATAATGCTCCAGAGAAAGATTAGCTTTTGATTGTTCGGAAAGTAAACTCATTGCTGCTCCTTCGTTAGTAAATCCGGCCCATCGCCAGGATCGTTCTTTTGAAGAAAGTTTCATCCCCTCGGCAAAGCGCGCCAATTGTCGGGCTTTGTTTGCCCACGGATTACTTCGGGATTGAGGCATTACTTTCCACAACGGATGAAGGGTACTCACCAGATTCTCTTTCCAGCCTTTATGAAGAACACGGTAAAATGCTTCATGTTTGTTATAACCTGCCAATAATTCATCGGCTCCATCACCGGACAAGGCTACGGTGGCATGCTTGCGGGTTTCCCGACTTAAGATATAGACATTTATGGCGGATGAATCGGCAAAAGGTTCATCGAGGTAGTCTAAGATGGAGTGAACATGTTCATATAAATCGGCATTGGTAAGGGAGAAAACGGTATGCTCGGTTTTGAAATGGTTTGCCACTAACCGGGCGTACTCGGTTTCATCAAAAAATTTTTCATCCTTAAAGCCAATCGAGAAGGTATGTAAATCTGGTTTGTGCTTAGCCGCCAAGGCAGTAATGACAGAGGAATCAATACCACCGCTTAGAAAAGCACCTAACGGCACATCGGAAACCAATCTTCGTTGAACGGATACCTCCAATAAACCCTTTAGTGTTTGTTTTGCTTTCTCATACGAGATAGCGTTGCTGTTCGCTTTCTCGGAGTCATAGGGAATGGTGTAGTAGCGGTGTATTGATAATTGTCCATTGACAATTGTGAGGTAGTGACCAGGTAATAATTTCTTTACACTTTTAAAAACGGTATTTGGCCCTGGAATATAGTTGAGTTGCAGATAGGTATAGAGCGAAGTATAGTCTAGGTCTTTTTCAATGCCATACTGAACAATGGCTTTCATTTCGGAGGCGAACAGGAATTTATGTTCATCGTGGAGGTAGAGCAGGGGCTTGATACCGTAACGATCGCGGGCAATAAAGAAGGATTGATCGTGCTTGTCATAAATGCAAAAGGAAAAAAATCCATTGAGTTTATTTAAGCATTTTTCCTTTTCGAGAATGTAAAGCTTCAGAAGGACTTCGGTATCCGATTGAGAAAAGAAGGATACTCCTTTTGATTCCAATTCTTGCCTGAGTTCACGATAATTGAAAATCTCTCCATTGAAAATAATCCCGTAGCGATTGGTATCATCCCACATGGGTTGATGGGCGATGGCGGAAGTGTCAATGATGGATAGCCTTCGGTGCCCGAGGCCAACCCAATCATCCAAGTATACATTATGATAATCGGGGCCTCTGGTGGAGAGCGCTTGCGTGGCAGCAGCGGTGTGGATCTTGTTGAATTTACCAACGAGATTAAAAGCAAAAATTCCGGTTATACCACACATATATTTTTAAGGGATGGTAAAGATAAAAATATCGTAATTAGCATGTGTCATGAAAAGAGGAAGTTTGATTTTTGTTGAAAATGAGCAAATTCTGACACTTGGAGTGGAGCTTGAGCTTCAGGTTTTGGGGAAGGATACATTGTTACTTACGCCTCGTGCGCAAGAAATTATTGAGCATGCGCATTCAAAAAAATTAAAGCCTGAGTTTTTTCAGAGTACGTTGGAAGCAGTTACAGGAATTTGCCAAACGGTTCAAGATGCCGAGAATGATCTTCGGCAAACTCTTGACTTGGTTCGTACAACAGCGGAGAGGTTGAATTTGAAAATCTCGTCAACCGGAACGCATCCTGAAGCAGATTATCGTGATCGAATTGTAACACCCTCTCCCCGCTACCATTTGTTGATGGATCGTAATCAGTGGATTATACGAAGAATGGCAGTGTATGGAATGCATGTACACCTGGGCATGAAATCCGGGGACGATTGTATTCGATTTCACAACTTCTTTTTAAATTTTGTTCCACATTTTCTGGCACTCTCCGCAAGTTCTCCTTTCTGGCAGCAAATGCATACCGGGCTGGCTTCTTCGCGACCCACGATGTACGAGGCAATGCCTACATCCGGAATGCCCTATACGGTTAAGAATTGGAAGCAATTTGATAAAATGTTTCAAGCATTAGTCCGCACGGGTTCCATTGCCGGTATGAGTGATTTATGGCTCGATTTGCGCCCAAGTCCACAGTTGGGAACTCTTGAACTTCGCATTTTTGATGAGCCCGCTACATTGGCTGAAGCACTTGCCATAGTATCCTATGTTCATTTGTTGGGAATGTGGTATGAAGAACATCAGGATGAGTGGGAACGGGAAAACAAAGTATTGCCGCGTTGGATATTGAGGGAAAACAAATGGAGGGCTCTTCGTTATGGGTTGAAAGGAGAAATGGTGTTGGCTACCAATAAAACTACCGTTCAAATCAAAGAGAATATTCAGTATTGGATGGATCGTCTATCACCCTATGCTAAAAAGTTTAATTATGAAAATTATTTTTCCGTATTGGAAGAAATAGTGAACCGGGGGAATAGTGCAGAAAGACAACTGGGGGTTTTCCAACAGACCGATAATCTTCATGAAGTTGTTAAGCATAATGTGAAGGAGTTTGAATTGGGTCAGCCTAATTGGTCGATATGAATTTATTTGGCTTCTTAAAATTCAGCATGGAAGTGAGCTTCATCCCGAGTAACATGCATACCCAGCACAGCAACACCACAAACTCCCAATAGTTTCCACCGGCATTGGGTAATTTACCTTGCACCCTGGGGAGGTAGCTCATAAAAAATATAAACCACACATAATACAAATACACATTCTCGGCTATTGAAAATCTCTTCTGAGTTAGTTTCCCCTTCTCAAAGTAGTATTGAACCACCGGCATAGCAAAAATGAATAGGTAGGCTAAAAATCCACCAGCTAACCGTATGGGTATTAAATCAACCTTCGATAGGTAAACGTAGGTAAGAAGTTCTGCCAAGTGAATGCCATGGGCTATCGCGAAAATATGAAAGGGTTGAGTTGAAAAATAAGAAGCTAATTTTTCGCGATTGCGGGGAAGAAAAATAAAAAGGACACTGAAAATCGCAAGAGATAACCTTCCGGAAAATCGTGTGGTGGCCTGAAGTCCCTCAAGGGTAAAACCATAGTTATTGACAGCCAGTGCCGCAATGACAAGCTGACCAATTAGTACCAGGAGAACAGTCCTTTTTAATGTCATGTGGCCAGGAGTAATTCCACCGTGAAGGTAGCGCCTTTTCCTTTTTCACTTACGCAGGTCAGTGATCCGCCCATGGCATCCGTGTATTTCTTAGCGATGGAAAGCCCCAGACCAGAAGTAACCTCTCCCGCAGTGGGCTTGGCACTCAATCGTTGGAATCGCTTGAATAATTTTTTCTGATCCTCAGCATCTAATCCCTGGCCTTCGTCTTTGAAGGAAACCTGAAGGGTTTGTTCTGTTGATTTGAGGAGTATGATAATTTTACTGTTTGCGTACGAGAATTTAATTGCATTGGAAAGCAGGTTATCAAACACTTGTTTCAAATAGCTTTCATCTGCCATACATTCGCAATGTTCTGCCTTATTCTCAAAATTTACTGTGATATTCTTTTGGTTCGCTATCGATAGAGAGACTTCTAATAAGGACTTGATCATGCCGGGTACGTCAACACGTTCTAATTTTAATGATTTTCTCCCCTCATCCATCGCGTATAAATCAAGTATTTCACTGATCATTTCAGTTTGTTGCTTTGCTTCGCGTTGGGCGGTTCGTAAAATTTCCTTTTGCTCTGGAGAGAGTGAACCTTCCATCGAAAGTAATGAGAGTAAGCTTTGAATTCTTGACAAAGGACTCCGTAAATCATGGGAAGCAATACTGATCAATTGATTCTTTTCAGCATTCAGTTTCTCCAGCTGAATGTTTTTTGATTCGATCACATTGCGATGATTTTCAAATTCATCTTTAAGGTACTTGACGACAAAGAATAATAAAAAAAATATGAGGGCGTAGTTTAAATACAGAATCAAATCCTGCCTGCCCTCTACCATTATTTTGGCTAAAATGAAGAATAAAAGACTTAGCGCAAAAAGGGTGTAAACCAATTTTTTGTTTTTAAAAAGTATCAAGGGCATTACCCCAATCACCAGGAAGACATATTCGTTATTTCTATTAGGGGATAGATAGATTGCAATGATTGAGGCAAGTAAATATAGTTCAATTAGAAAAAGTATTGAGGCCAGTTGGTAATGTCTTTTGTGGTTCAGGAAGATGTTTAAGGCGAGAAGACAAGCAAAAATAAATTCAAAAATCCCAAGGATGACCTTACCGGTAAATACATTAAGTACAAAATAAAAAAGGAGGGATAGTGAGCCTAATAGAGAAACCAGGTTTAGCAATCTGATTCTCCTGACTACCTCGTAAGGCAAGTCAGTCGTGACTCCCGCATTCGAAAGTTCGCGCCAAAGCTTCTTCACTTTAGAAAGATCAAAAAATCTTTCCCGGATTCAAAATTCCTTTAGGATCAAAAACCTTTTTAATGCCTCGCATCAGTTCAAGATTCGTTTCTTTCATAGCGATGGGCATATAAGGTCTTTTGGCGATGCCAATACCATGCTCCCCGGAAAGGGTTCCGCCCAATGAAACCGTTAATTTGAATATTTCTCCAATACCCTCTACGATTTTTGTATTCCAGTCTTCGTCACTGATTTGTTCCTTCAACACGTTCACATGCAGGTTGCCATCACCCAAATGACCGAAACAAACCGAGTTGAATCCGTAACGCTTCCCGATTTCTTTTATGCCCGTAATGAGTTTTGGTAAATTGGCCCTGGGCACCACAACATCTTCCGATTTGGTAAGGGAGTAGGCATTGACAGCGGGAGAGATGTTCTTTCTTATTTTCCAGAGCTCTTCTTTTTGAGCATTAGTTTCAGCGAACAGTATTTCACCAGCCTGAAAATTCTCCACTACATTCATTACCCGCTCGGCATCCCGCATCAAAACTTCCTCATCATTTCCATCCAATTCACAAAGAAGATAGGCATCCATGGTTTCGGGGAACGTAGTCGTTACTTTGCTTCCATAAATTTTTTCAACGTAGTCTATTGTTTTCAAAGCAGCTTCTCTTTCAAAAAATTCCATCCCTGAAGGCTGTACGCCTGCTGTAAAAATAGCAGCAATGGTTTTACACGCTTCTTCATTTGTTACAAATGGAATTAGCAGCAATACATTTTTTTGCGGATTACCTCTAAGTTTAAAAACAATTTTAGTGACAATGCCCAGAGTACCTTCGCTTCCACACATCAATTGAGTAAGATTATACCCGGTGGAGTTTTTTAGTACATTAGCCCCTGTCCAGATAATTTCACCGTTGGGTAATACTACTTCAAGATTTAAGACATAGTCACGCGTGACTCCATACTTCACAGCTTTTGGTCCGCCACTGTTTTCGGCTACGTTACCACCGATAAAACATGAACCTTTACTGGCGGGATCAGGAGGGTAGAAAAGATTTTTTTCTTTTACTGCATTTTGAAATACCTCGGTGATTACTCCAGGTTCAACCGTAGCCTGTAGATTTAATTCATCGATATCAAGAATTTTGTTGAACCGCTCCATGGATAGCACAACTCCCTTTTGAACGGGCAATGCACCACCACTCAGTCCGGTGCCCGCCCCTCGTGGCGTTACCGGAATGACATGCTCATGACAAATTTTCAAAAGACTGCTAATCTCCTGAGGTGACCCTGGCTTCAATACAACATCGGGCAAAAAGGAATAGTCTTCCGTTTCATCGTGCGAATAGGCATGCCGTTTCTCAGCATCCACAAGTACATTTTCTACTCCAACAATGGCCTCAAATTCGCTTATAATGCTGCGGGTGACTTCTGTAAATGTCATGAATCCTGTATATTTAAACGATTATTTTTTGAATATAAGCATGAAGCTATTTTTTCAGCTTAAAATTAGTCAAAAGCTTCTTCTATCGGTTACTCTTCTGGCAACACTTTTTCTGGCATCGTGTGCATCGCACCGAAAGGCTAACGTTCGTGAAGAGAAGATCGATAAAGTTGTAGCCACTGCACGAACTTTTGTAGGCACTCCATATAAGTATGGAGGCACCACACGTTCGGGTTGGATTGCTCCGGATTACTTATTAATTCTTTCAGAGCCATTGATTTCTCTTGCCGCGCACCTCGGAAGATCAAAGTAAGATTGGTAAAGAGGTGAAAATGAAAGAACTTCAACCGGGTGACCTGGTGTTCTTTGCTACCGGTAAAAAGAAACGCGAGATCACCCATGTGGGATTGGTAACGGATGTAAGGAAAAAGGATAATGTAAAATTCATCCATGCTTCCAGTTCGCTTGGTGTGGTCGAAACCAATCTGTATGCCGAGTATTATCTAACGCGTTTCAGAAAAGCCAGGAGAGTGATTGATTGATGTGTTGATGTTTGAAGGTATTTAGGTGTTGATTGTTTTTGATAACTTTAACTATTCAACTCCTCAACACATGAACACACCAACACAAAGAACGCGAAGAGATTTCCTTAAACTCACCACCCTTTGCACTTCATTACTTCCACTGCATAAACTTTTTGCGTTAGCCACACCGGTAGAAAAGAAACCCATTGTAGTTTCCACCTGGAATAATACATTGGCCAATACGGCTGCATGGAAAGTATTGGCCGCCAATGGACGATCGCTGGATGCTGTTGAGCAGGGAGCGTGGGTGCCTGAAGCAAATCCAAAGGATACTTCTGTTGGGTATGGTGGGTTGCCGGATCGCGATGGAAAAGTTACGTTAGATGCTTGTATCATGGATGAATTGGGCAATTGCGGATCGGTGGCATTTGTACAAGGGTTTATGCATCCGGTTTCCATTGCCCGAGCCGTGATGGAAAAAACTCCACACGTCATGCTGGTTGGAGCAGGGGCAGAGAAATTTGCACTTGAAAACGGATTTAAGAAAGAGAATCTTTTAACAAAAGAATCTGAGAAAGCCTGGAAGGAGTGGTTGAAAAAATCGGAATACAAGCCTTACCACGATCCAGGTCAACACGATACGATTGGAATATTGGCATTAGACAACAACAGCAACCTTTCAGGGGCATGTACAACCAGTGGTATGGCGTATAAAATGCACGGCCGTGTTGGCGATTCCCCAATTATTGGGGCAGGATTATATGTTGATGGTGAAGTTGGAGCAGCAACCGCTACGGGAGTTGGTGAAGAGATGATTCGGATTTCAGGCAGTCATACGATTGTTGAATTAATGCGACAAGGCCGTACACCCCAGGAGGCATGTGAGGAGGCCGTTAAACGAGTAATAAAAAAGCATGGTGAAAAAGCTAAGGCACTTAATGTTGCTTTCCTTGCACTATCAAGTGCCGGTGATGTGGGAGCATATTCAACCACCAACACTTTTGAATACACGATTACCACTGCAGAGCAAAATAATTTCGTAATCAAGTCACCCAGTTATTTTCAATAATGAAAATTGAAGTAGTGGTCTATAATATAGAGTCTGCCCTGGAGGCTCAAAGAGGTGGAGCAGATCGAATTGAGCTTTGTGATAATCCTGGTGAGGGAGGCACTACACCATCTTTTGGTGTTATTGAGCAGGTGAGGAAAAATTTGAATATCGAAGTATATGTGATGATTCGACCGCGAGGCGGTGACTTCTGTTATACTGATCAGGAGGTTGAGGCTATGATGCGGGACATAGACATCTGTAAAGAACTGAAAATAGATGGCGTTGTTTTTGGAATACTGAATGAAGAGGGAAGGATTGATCTACAACCATGCAAAAAATTGATTGAACACGCCCGTCCGCTCCACGTAACATGTCACCGCGCATTTGATATGGCCCGCGATGCTTTCGAAGCGTTGGAAGATTGTGTGGAGGCAGGGTTCAACAGAATTCTAACCTCGGGTCGTTTACCCTCAGCTATAGAAGGATCTGATTTGATTCGGCAACTTGTTCAGCAGGCAAAAAACCGAATTATCATTATGCCGGGAGGTGGCATTAACGAACAGAATGTGGTGGAACTCATAGCGGAAGCAGGAGTGAAGGAAATTCACTTTTCAGCCAAACTTTTTCAGTCCAGTAAAAATACCAGGTACAATCATTTGATCAGTTTTTTAGATCCATTGCCTAATGACTCAGGAAGATACCTGACCCAAGCGGATGTTGTAAGAAGAATGAAAGTGTTGGTCGACAAATAAACATCAAGCCATTCATAGAATGGCTTGAATCTAATTTTATTTAGTCCGCTTTGCCTTTAACGGCATTGTTCTGAATTGCCCTATACTCATCGTAGCATCCAGATCGTCCCCGGTAATGGGTCCCTTGATCGTTACTTGCACTTCATTACCACCAAAGTTTGAGGTGTAGATTGCAGTGAGTTCGTTACCACTTACGGTAACCGAGGTTAATGGAACTTCCTGGTTATTTCTGGAACTAAACATCGTGCCACGATACGATTCACCCTCTTTCTTGATCGTCAGTTTTCCAGTCGTGGATCCCATTTGTGTTTCCATGGTGTAGGTCCAAGTTCCGGTTGCGTCTACCGTTGCCGTTGCGGTATCCGATTTTGATGTCGCTGCAGGCTTCACGCTCGTTGCCGCTATTGCTGCGGGCATGGTGCCATTGTTACCTCGTTGCTGTTGCCCTTGTGGAGCGCCCCCCTGTCCACCGTCCATTCCATCACCTCCACCGCCATCTTTCAGGTCATCATTGCTTACGGATTTTTTTCTCCTTGGCTTTTGATCAAAACTCATCTTCCCGATTCGGTAACTCACATTAACCCTGAAGCTCATATTGTACAATTCATTCACGCTATTCTGTGTAATGGTAGGCGTTATGACTTCATTTCTAATCTTGATGGAGGGGGCAAGGAAATTTTCAGCGGCAAATCCAATGCTTCCTTTTTTATTGTTAAACTCTTTTCTGAACCCTAAACTATACATGCCCATTCCGCCTTGTGAACCTTGTAGTTGAACCCGGTTGCCACGGTACATTCCGAAAAATTGAGCCCCCCAACCCTTACCAAGATTGTAATTACCAAAGAGGCGACCACTGGCCACGAAGCCTTCGTTGCTGGCGGCAAACTGAGGATCGCTTAAATTATTATCGAGAACAGCATAATAGGTATCGACTCCACCATTAAGTGAAAACTTAGATCCAATATTAACGTTGGCAAAAATGCTTAACCCGTAGGCATCTTCCTGTCCTATGTTTTGATAGTTGGTGATGATAGTATCACCCTTGGTAGTCCTAACACTTTGAATGGCTCCTGTTGTATTTCTGACAAAAGCTGAAAAATTTAATGAAGTACCCTTAATAAATGTGCTATATCCTAATTCATAGTTATTGGTGTATTCAGGATCGAGATTTGGATTGCCAACCGTAACATTTAATGGGTTAGATGCCTGAACGTTTGGATTTAAAAATTGAATGGAAGGTCGTTGAATTCTCCGGTTGTATGCCAACTTAACTGTATTTCCACCTTTTAGTTTCTTGGAAAGATTTACACTGGGCACTAAAACACCATAAGAAGGAATTTCGGTGCTCCTGTTTTCCGGATTATTAGCAAAGTCTGCAGTAATCGTTGTGTATTCGTACCGTGCGCCCGCCTTGAAGCTGTAGGAATTTTTAGTACTCAAGGTATAGGATAGATATCCGGCAGTTACATTTTGATCATAGTCAAACACATTATTCCCTACCGCACTCACCACAGGAATAAACTCCCCATCAGGACCATCCGCGCCAAAGTATTTGTAGTCACTGGTGACTTTTCGAGCAATGTTTTTTCCGCCAAACTCTATCAGTTGATTAGTACTGATGGGTGATTGGTAATCTACTTGTAGAGTGATCTCCTGATTAAAGCTTTTATTTAGGTTTTTGATCAAGCTATCAATAGCCATACTTGAATTATAGATTGTATTCAGGAAATCATTATTTCTATTATTTCGACTGAATTGACCCGCGAAACTTATTTCCTGTTGAGGTTTTGCATAGGTATGAGTGAAATCGAGACTGATATCAATATTACCCGAATCATCAGTTGTTTCGGCATCGCGAACCTCTTGACTTACCGGATCCCCAAAACTGTCAAACGTTGTTCTGGTTAATCTATCCTGATAACTATTGCCGTTACGGACACCATATCGAATTGAGGCTGCTAAATAGTTATTCTTATTAATGTCATAATCCCAACCTAAGGTATACCGGCCGAAGAGATTGTTATTACGGGTATCTGCTTCCTGAGTATTGAGCGTTCCATTAGTCTCCTGATTATTTTCAAACGATCCTTTCACGTTATAGCTGGCTCGTCCAAAACCACCTAATGAAAAACCCATTTTACCTTTTCGGTAGTTTCCGTTTAATCCAAGGTTTGAACCCCGTAAGCCAACACCTGCGTCTACATTTAATGTAGCGCCCTGCATGGTATTCTTCTTCGTTACAATATTGATAATACCAGCAGACCCTTCTGCATCATACTTAGCTGAAGGAGAGGTAATCACTTCTACGGTTTTAATCTGGTCAGCCGGAATTTGCTTGAGCGCATCAGCTACACTGCTAGCCGTAATGGTTGAAGGTTTATTATTAATGAGTACGGTAATATTATTATTTCCACGCATCGAAACGTTTCCATCCATATCCACTGAAAGCAATGGAACCCTTTTCAATACATCGGTGGCATCACCACCGGCCGTGGTTTTGTCATTTTCGGCATTGTATATGGTTCTGTCTACTTTCTCTTCAATGAGCTGTCGCTGACCTTCAACCACTACTTCGCTGAGTACTTTAGCGCTTGAACTTAACTTGACGGTCCCTAAGTTAATATCATTCTTTTTCTCAGCCAGTGTAATATTTTGAAGTGTATTGGTTTCATAACCAATAAAGGAGATGGCAACAGCATAAGTACCTTCTGCAATTTTGTGGATCGTAAATTTCCCCTTTTCATCGCATACTGCACCATCTACAGGTTTTCCTGTTTTAGGATCTATTAAGGCCACGTTAGCAAACTCAACCGGCAGATTGGTTTCGGCATCAATCACCGCACCACTAATTTTACCATTACCTTTTGGGGTTTCCTGGGCTCTAGTAATTAAACAGATGCTTAAGAAGAGAAATAGAATTGATGCTTTTTTCATTTTACTTAATAATACGAGTCGGTCCACTTCATTAAACCACAAAAGAAATCTAATGTTTCCTCATCTCCGGGTGTATTAGACCATCAGGTCATTTAACTCGACTATCGCGCCCATTTTTCGACCATTCCGTATTGCAGATTACGTTTGATGGTTTGTCGATTCAACAAGGGATTCAGTAGAATAGTGAGGCTATTGTGTAGAAGAGTTACAACTTGAGCACTACCTTTAAGTCTTTCAGACGTTTTGAAACTATATGCAAACTGTGTTACAAAGAAACAGGGTACTTCTATTGCACCTGGTATTTTGGTGCATCTACCTGTCGTTTAATTTTTATCAAATAAACTTCTATCAGCAACAACGTGGATATGATTGGGGTCGGGCACTTTCTTTTATGAGCCTCCAGTTTATTTTTACTTTTTCGGTTGCATATGTAAACTACTTCCTATTTCTTCCCCGATTTCTTGCTCACAAACAAATCGGTAAATATTTGTTTGAGTTTGTGATACCGTTTGCTGTGCTGGTAGCGCTGCGGGTATACATCCAGCGAGTTTTATCAGTGGATTCGCCCCGAGCGGAGTATTACTATTCGCATATGTATGTCATTCAAGTTGCCGTAAATATGCTATTCATTACCATTTTCGTTAGTATGATGCGCTTTGCGGTAGATTGGTTTGAACTGGAGGCCAGGAAAAAGGAAATGGAAAATGAAAAGCTGATCGCTGAATTGAACTTTTTGAAGGCTCAAATTAATCCGCATTTCTTGTTCAACACCCTGAATAACCTGTATTACCTGGCGTACTCAAAGTCGGCTAATACAACAGAGGTGATTGCCAAACTCTCTCAGATGATGCGGTATATGATTTATGACTCCAATCATCCAAAAGTACTACTGAGCAAAGAAATTGATTACATGCAAAGTTATATCAGTTTGGAGCGTTTGCGACTCAACAACCAAATTCCAATTCATTTTGATATTCACGGAAATACTGAAAATGTATGGATTACTCCTTTGATTTTTATTACTTTTCTGGAGAATGCTTTTAAGCATGGAGTGAGTAACAATAACCCCAAAGCATGGATTGACATCTCGATCCGATTAAATGGAAATCAATGTGTGTATACGGTAAAGAATAGCAAGGTAATGGGTGCAGAGCCAAGTGATAAATCCGGAATTGGATTGCAAAATGTTAATCGAAGACTGGAGTTGAGCTACCCTAATCAATACCAATTGACAGTAGACGATCAGCCGGAGGTATACAGTGTTCAGTTAGAGCTGACGTTAAGTTAGATTTTTTTGTCGTCAAGAAGATTATTATTAACACATGACTTTAAACTGTGTTATTGTTGAAGATGAACCACTCGCCAGAAACCTGATGGTAGAGTATGTGCGCAAAGTACCTTCGTTAAATTTGGTTGAGGCTTGCTCCAGCCCTATTGCTGCTATTGAAGTATTGCGCAACAACTCTATTGACTTACTTTTTCTGGATGTGCAAATGCCCGAGCTAACAGGAATTTCTTTATTAAAGGTTTTACAAAAAAGACCATTAGTGGTTTTAACAACAGCATACTCGGAATATGCTTTGGAGGGTTATGAATTAGATGTAGCTGACTATCTATTGAAGCCCATTACCTTCGAGCGTTTCCTTCGAGCGGTAGATAAAGTCACTCAGCGGTTGGAAGGGAAAAGAAATATAATCCAGGAAAGCCCAGTTCCTGACCATGTTAATCGCTTTGTCTTTGTAAAAGATGGAACTAAACTCGTAAAAATACAATTCGATGATATTCTTTATATCGAAGGACTAAAAGATTACGTTACGATTCATACCAAACAACAAAAAGTTGTGAGCCTGCAACGTATGAAGGCTCTGGAGGAGCAACTTCCCTCCACTGAATTTATTCGGATCCACAACTCGTTTATCGTTTCATTGAAGGCCATTGAAGTAATCCACAAAGGTGAGGTGCAAATTGGAGGCCACCTGTTACCCATTGGAGAAACCTTCAAGAAATCATTCCGGGAATTTATCGAAAGAAATCAAATGCAATAAGAAGTCATTTTTGCAAGTTGATATTTTAAATATATTTGCACCCTCCATATCCTAATTTATTTGGGGGATTAGCTCAGCTGGCTAGAGCGCTTCCATGGCATGGAAGAGGTCATCGGTTCGAATCCGATATTCTCCACAAAATCCAAAGTCTGCCAACGGCAGACTTTTTTGCTTTATGCCATCACCGCAAGCATCGAAAGTATTGGTTCCCCTAATGTTACATCACCGGTGAATTTGATTTTCCCTTTTGCCTCTACTTTACCTATCCCTTTTGTGAATAGTTTCCAGGCCGTATCAGGGTCAATTAAAATTTCTACCCTAATGTTTTGGGTTGCAGTTTTGGTTAGAGTCCATTGATTGTTACTAAACTTCATAAACCACTCAGCTCCCAAATCGGATGTAACCGATACTTTTACTGTTGTTCCCTCTTCAGCCTGAATCGCTCGATAGTTATGAGGAAGGGCCTGCATAAACGTATTGATCAACGGGTAATAAAATTCACGAGTCATGATGCCGGGTTTATTCACCGCCTCCCGAATCTGTTGTTGATGATGCCATTTCTCTGTGTATTCCCTGGCAATATGAAACCAGTTAAGTGATTCTGTTTGTCCTGCCCATGCCACAGAAAATAGGGCAGGTTTAAATGGATCAAGCTTGGTTAGCTCCTCATAATATTCCTTTCCGGTAAGTTCCAGTAATTCAATAAGCAGTGATGGGCTCATGCGTTTGGTTGCTTTTACCCAATCGGCATTTAGTTGGTTTAGAAAGTCAACAAGATCCTGATACGTTTCAATTTTACCAGGAGGATCACCAAAATATCTATCGCGCAATAATGAAACACCACGAGAATTCCCATCCAGTAAATGTGAGGCAATATCCTTCACCGTCCATAACCTGGCCAGGGTGGGTTTATTCCAATCCTCGGGAGAAAGTGATTTCAACAACGATATGAGCTTTTCATCCAGTTTAGGGAACAGATGGAGTGTTTGAATTGGAATTTGCATACTGTAAAAAAATGAAATTTTTAAGTCAGGATGAACCTTTTGGGAGTTCAATACTTACTTATTAATATTGCAGCCCCATTTCAGTATTTTATTCGAGGTGTAGCGCAGCCCGGTTAGCGCACCACGTTAGGGACGTGGGGGTCGGAAGTTCGAATCTTCTCACCTCGACATTTAAAAGGCCAGTAACTAGCTGGCCTTTTTTTATGAGTTTTGAGAAATTACTTTTTATCCTGTTTTAACGAACGGAAGAACTTGGCCCAATTGAATGGGTTGAATAGTGGGTTGGTAATCGGGGCGTATTGTGATCCTTGAGCCGCGGCCATCTGACCTAAGTAGTAGCGTTGGTTTTGCGGTCCGTCCATTGGCGTAGTTTTCATCATCAGTGCCAGTAATTCCTGGTTTAGATTTCGCCTATCGATACTCTGGTCTTCCGTTGGAATATTCAATGCTAACACAGCCTCCTTAAAAACCTCCTCTGTTGGGAAAGGCATAATCTCAACATTATCAAGAAATGTGGCATCAGGAGTCAGTTGAATGATAATCGTGAGGTACTCACTGGGATGATCAGGTACAATATAGAATTCTCTTTCATACCCAACATAACTGATAACGATACTATCGCCCACCAATACGGGCATGGAGAAGAAACCCAATTCATTCGTAATGGCACCACGACCTGCCTTGGGTACGTAGATGTGTACACCGGGTAACATGGCGTTCAAACTATCTGTTCCCAACACCACACCGGATAACTGGAGTATTCTACGTTCTTTTTGTGCCTGCGCACACTGAGTCGCAATAAGAAGCAGAACAAAAAGACATAAAATATGCGATTTCCTCACGCCAACTGTATTTTTAAATTTCTCAGTCGTCAAAAATAAGGATTACCCCTATAAGTGCCTAATTTCTATAACTTTGACGCTTCAGGTAAAGTTGCAGCATGCGTCTTAAAAATTTTAATCTTTTGCTGGGTTCGCAGATTTTCAAGGCCTGCGCAGATGAATCACGACTGCGGATATTGAACTTAATCTTCACCAACGGAGAAATGTGCATTACTGACCTGGAAAAAATTCTGGAATACACACAAGCAAAGACCTCACGCCACCTGATTTATTTGAAAAATGCTGGCATTTTAAGTTACCGAAGGTATAACCATTGGGTATTTTATCAAGTTAAAGATGAGGTGTATGAGATCATTAAGCAGATATTTCAATTCTTACGTAAAGACCAGCAATTGGAAAAGGACCAACAATTATATCAAACCTTATTCTCCAATCGTGAACTAGCCATTAACAAAATGCAACGCGAGGAGTGGCGCAGCCCGGCCTGACCAATCATGAGTAGTATTTAGAGCCAATGACATACAAGTGCATTTTTTTTGATCTTGATCATACCCTTTGGGATTATGAAACCAATTCGCGTGAAACTCTCCAGGAGCTTTATGAAGCGCACGCCCTTCAGCAAAAGGGAGTTACGGACTTCAGGAGTTTTCATCAGGAATTTAGGCGCGTAAATGCTGCACTGTGGGAGTTATACGATCATGGAAAAATAGGCAGCGAGGTAATTCGGGAGGAACGTTTCAAACAAATTTTATCGACTTTTCAACTTCATGATGAAGTGCTCAACCGTGAACTCTCTTATGAGTATCTCCATTCATGTCCTAAAAAGGGCAATTTAATGCCAAACGCTATTGAAACACTTCAATACCTGGCAGGCAAATACAAACTGTCAATCATCACTAATGGTTTTGAGGAAATACAAAACACCAAATTAAGTGCCGGTAACCTGCATTCTTACTTTGACCACATTATCACATCCCAAAAGGCAGGGCATAAAAAGCCAGCCCCGGAAATTTTTGACTATACATTGAAATTGAATAGTGTTTCTTCCCATGAGGCCATCATGGTGGGGGATAATTTAATTACTGACATTGGAGGAGCGCGTAAAGCTTCTATTGCTACGGTATTTTTTAATCCGGACGAAATTGAACATCAGGAACCTGTAACCCGAGAAATCAAAAACCTGGGGGAACTTTGCAGCCTGCTTTAGGCTTAAATATGTAACTTTCGGAATCTAAATTTAGTAGCTATGTCAAATGGTTTTTTTAATGTTCCTTATCCTAAAAACGAACCTGTATTAACCTACGCACCGGGCACAAAAGAGCGACAGCTTTTAAAAAAAGCACTGGAAGATGCTCGGTCAAAGCAGCTGAACATACCCATGTATATTGGTGGAGAAGAAGTTCGCACGGGTAAGAAGGTAAAACTCAGTCCTCCTCATGATCATCAACATACTCTCGGCTATTTCCATGAAGGCGATCGCGGCCATGTTGAGCAGGCCATTACAGCTGCATTAAACGCGAAAGAACTTTGGGCAACCTTAAGCTGGGAGAATCGTGCTAGTATTTTTTTAAAGGCTGCTGATTTATTGGCAGGACCGTATCGGTATGTTATCAATGCGGCTACCATGTTGGGACAGTCGAAGAATGTGTTTCAGGCTGAAGTTGACTCAGCGTGTGAGCTGATTGATTTCTTGCGGTACAATGTCTACTATATGACGGAGATTTATCGCGATCAACCTGAGTCATCCGCAGGAATCTGGAATCGAATTGAATATCGCCCATTAGAAGGATTTACATTTGCCCTAACGCCTTTCAATTTCACAGCTATTGCCGGCAACTTGCCTACCAGTATGGCCATGATGGGAAATACTGTTGTGTGGAAGCCTGCCAATACACAGGTGTATGCAGCCAATGTAATTATGCAAGTGCTGAAAGAGGCCGGACTTCCAGATGGCGTGATTAACCTTGTTTATGTAAGTGGCCCTACTGCCGGAGAGGTTATTTTTAAACATCGTGATTTTGCAGGAATTCACTTCACCGGAAGCACGGGAGTATTTCAGGGTATGTGGAAAACGATCGGAGAGAATATTTCAACATATAAGTCTTATCCTCGCATTGTGGGTGAAACAGGCGGTAAGGATTTTATCATGGTTCATAAAAGTGCGCATCCAAAAGAAGTATCAACCGCCATTGCCCGTGGAGCATTTGAGTATCAGGGTCAAAAATGTTCGGCTGCATCACGCTGTTACATTCCCTCTAATCTTTGGGATGATGTAAAGAAATATTTGGTGGACGATCTGAAAAGTTTCAAAATGGGGGGCACAGAAGATTTTGGAAACTTTATTAATGCTGTGATTGACGAGAAAGCATTCAACTCTATCACGGGATATATTGAAAAAGCCCGTTCGAACCCTATGAATGAAATCATTGCGGGTGGGAAATATGATAAGTCGAAAGGATATTTTATTGAGCCTACCGTCATTGTCACGAAGGATCCCTCCTCCATTACGATGTGTGAAGAAATTTTTGGGCCAGTGTTGACTATCTACGTTTACCACTCCGAAAATTTTGAACAAACTCTGGAATTAGTAGACAGTACTTCCCCTTATGCGTTGACCGGTTCTATTATTTCAAGGGATCGTTTTGCTATTGAATTGGCAACCAAAAAATTGACGAATGCAGCCGGTAATTTTTATATCAATGATAAACCCACCGGAGCGGTTGTGGGGCAGCAACCGTTTGGCGGTGCCCGGGGGTCCGGTACAAACGACAAAGCAGGAGCAAAGGTAAATTTGCTGCGCTGGGTTTCGATGAGAACAATCAAAGAGACGTTTGTGCCTCCGATGGATTACCGATACCCGTTTCTGGATAAAGAATAAAAAAATAGGCGGTCTCAAAAGCCAAAAAAATTCGAAGATCCTTGCCGGACCTGTTCCGGCATCCCTAGATTGTGTACAAAAAAATGGGGATCCCGGCACAAGGCCGGGAAGACATAAGACTTTTGAGACAGCCTCTTATTTTTTCTGTTGTTTTACCAGCTCCTCTAAAGCATCCAGATGTTTCTTAAATACATTTCGTCCCCGTTCGGTTACCCGGTACTTGGTATTGGGCTTTCGGTCGACAAAGGATTTTGACACCGCAATGTATTTTTCTTTTTCCAGTGCCTTCATATGGGATGCCATATTTCCATCGGTTATTCCAATGATTTCTTTTAAGGAATTGAAATCGTACGAATCGTTTGCCATGAGTACCGACATGATTTGTAGCCGAACCCTATGCTCCAGTATCCTATCCAGATTTTCAAACGGATTTTTCATCGGTCATACTTGCGGTACATGAGCGTACCGTAAAAAATATGGAGTGCGCCAAACCCGATCGCCCAAAATAGAAGTCCGTACCCCGGAAGCACAGCAGAGATGAGTCCCAAAGCGATTTCAGAATATCCCAGGTAGCGCACCTCCTCATAGAGATTTCCGCTGGCTTGAATGAGGGCTAACCCATAAAAAATCAAACAGGCAGGTGCCACCACACCATAGTGATTGTTGTATAACAGAATAAGGATGAATATCCCACCGGTTACCAACGGAATCATCAGGTTGATGACCAATCGTTTGCTGGTTTCATTCCACACTGAAGTATTGTGCCGCCTGGCTTTTCGATAACTGAGCCAAAACCCAGTGACCAACGATGCCACCAAAACCGCTATACCAATAAGCATCAATTTTAAGACTACCGAGGGCTGTTGAATGGACTCCTGCCCATAGGCCGTAATCGGTAGGGGATATTGGATAAGATAGTAGGCAATGCCTGAGCCAATCAGGGCATAAGTGCCTGCTAAAACACCCGAAAGGCCACTCAGAGAAATAAACTTTGCAGAACGCTCCATCATGGTTCGGATGGAAGCTATGTCCTTTTCGTATTCCGGAATTTCTTTCATTAAAAAGTACTTTGTATTTCAAAGTTAATGAACGTTTCAGGATTTACAAGGTTTCTCTCAGAGAAAATGTTTTTAGCTGATTTTGAATATTCACCCTCAACTCCGTAATATTGCAGTCCTTTTTAGGAATTCCTCCTTAGCTCAGCTGGTTAGAGCATCTGACTGTTAATCAGAGGGTCCTTGGTTCAAGTCCAAGAGGAGGAGCTGGTAAAGAAGGCGCTTTTCGATAAGCGCCTTCGTTTTTTCTGACAATTCAATAATCTGACTTCATGATTGCTGCCCATAATCTATCCCTCCAATTCGGAAAACGAGTACTTTTTGATGAAGTCAATATCAATTTCGTCAATGGAAACTGTTATGGTGTCATTGGGGCCAATGGTGCTGGTAAGTCGACCTTCTTAAAAATTCTGGCTGGCGATATTGATCCTACCCGTGGCAAAATCAGTATTGAACCGGGTAAGCGCATGGCCGTGCTTCGCCAGAATCACTATGAGTTTGATGAGGTGACTGTACTGGATACAGTACTGATGGGGCATAACAAACTTTGGAGCGTGATGCAGGAGAAGGACGCTATTTATGCAAAACCTGATTTTTCGGAAGAAGATGGTATTCAGGCATCGCACCTGGAGGCTGAGTTTGCCGAGATGAATGGCTGGAATGCCCAATCGGATGCTGCTTCGTTGCTAAGCGGATTAGGAATTACTGAAGAGGACCACTACAAATTGGTTAAAGAGCTTAGTGGTAACCAAAAAGTAAGGGTGTTGTTGGCACAAGCGATCTTTGGAAACCCGGATATCCTCATTCTGGATGAACCCACCAATGACCTTGACCTCAAAACAGTGGGTTGGCTTGAAGATTTTTTGTTGGAATTCAAGAACACTGTCATTGTGGTATCACACGATCGTCACTTTCTAGATACGGTGTGTACACACATTGTGGATATTGATTTCAGTGCGATTAAACTCTTTACCGGTAACTATTCATTTTGGTATCAATCCAGTCAGCTGGCCCTAACCCAGCGGGCTTCTTCTAATAAGAAGGCCGAAGAGAAGAAGAAAGAACTCCAGGAATTTATCGCTCGATTTAGCGCGAATGCATCAAAATCCAGACAAGCCACCAGTCGCAGAAAATTACTGGAGAAAATTACGTTGGACGACATCCAGCCGTCTACACGCAAGTACCCGGCTATTATTTTTCAGCAGAAGCGTACGGCTGGTGACCAGATTCTGCACATTGAAAATCTGACCTATTCTCCGAATGGAAATACTCTTTTCAAAAACTTCGACATCTTTGTCAACAAGGGAGATAAAATCGCTTTTCTGGGCAAGGATAGTTTGGCCATCACTTCACTCTTTAGGATTTTGATGGGTGAGCTGAAGCAAAACTCCGGAGACATTTCTTTTGGTCAAACCATTACCAAGGCGTATTTACCCGGTAATAATGAATCCTTTTTTCAGTCCGATGATAATCTCATTGACTGGCTTCGTCAATTTGCGGAAGAAGAAAATAAAGACGAGGTGTACATTCGGGGGTTTCTGGGTAAAATGCTTTTCTCCGGTGAAGAAGTTTTTAAAAAGTGTAATGTCCTTTCCGGTGGGGAGAAAGTACGCTGTATGATTTCACGAATGATGCTGGCAGGGGCAAATTTGCTCATTTTAGATGAACCCACTAATCATTTGGATCTTGAGTCTATCACGGCCTTTAATAATGCGCTAAAAGATTTCCCCGGCACGGTGTTATTCACGTCACACGATCACGAGTTTACCCAAACGGTGGCGAACCGCATTATCGAGATTACGCCTAATGGCTTCATTGATAAGTTGATGACATACGATGAGTATATCGAAAATGAAAAAGTGGCGGAACAGAAAGTAGCGTTGTATGCCTGACCTCACCCCAATTAAGACGATTGCAAAAATCATAGTTTAAGACATTTGTATTGAAATGCGGAATTGGCCACATTTGAATGAATGTGGTAATAAACTTTTCTGCCTTGCCCCAGTCTGTACAACATATAGAAAGCTTAATCAACCAGGGAAGGTATTTTGAAGCACGTACCAAAGCGGAGGAAGCCCTGAAGCACTCTTCAGAGTTGCGTTACAAACAATTGTTGGCACTCGCCATCTCTAAGTTAGGTACTCCTGAAGCTGCACTTGACTTAATGGAACCGATTTACCGTCAGTTTCCTGATGATCCAGAGTCGGCCGGTATTCTGGGAAGTATTTATAAGGAGTTGTTCAAAAAAAATCAGAGTACTGCCTTTGCCATCAAATCGCGCGATACTTACTTCCAAAATTTCACGACCACAAAAAACTATTATACAGGCATTAACGCTGCTTCCATGTCAGCCATGGCTGGCCAGGCAAGCCGTGGCAGAGAAATAGCTACCGAAGTAATTACTCTTTTGCAAGAGGCAACTGACGATTTCTGGAAGCTTGCCACGTTAGGCGAGGCTTTTATGCTTACGAAGAACAGGCAGAAATCGGTAGAGCATTTTATTCAGGCCCGCAAGCATGCCGGAAATGATTGGGGAAAAATCACCAGTGTGCACAATCAACTGTGGCTGCTCAATCATTTTATTCCGGTATCCAACGAAATTCTAAAGATCTTTAGTCCGCCAACGGTCGTGGCGTTTATTGGCCACATGATCGATCATCCTAGCCGACCCACACCCCGCTTCCCCGCGTCCATTGAGCAACACATTAAAAACTCTATTGTCAATTCTATTCAAACCTTGAATGCCCGAATAGGGTATTGTTCACTGGCCTGTGGAGGTGACATTCTTTTTGCAGAGGCTATGGCAGAGGTGGGTGGTGAAGTAAATATTTTTCTGCCTTTTTCGGAATCTGATTTCATTGATTTGAGTGTTCGGTTTGCCGGGGAGCACTGGGTTGAACGCTATCATGCACTGATACAAAAATTTCCGGTGAACTATATCACCCGGGAATCCTATGCAGGTTTTGACGATTTGTTCTCTTTTCAGAACAGAATATTATCCGGATTAGCGGCCCTGCGAAGTGCCGCACAGCATGCTGAACCAACGTTGTTAACCGTTCTTTCCGAGGTAGATTTAAAAAGGAAGAAAGGCGGAACGCGTGACACCATTCACTTGTGGCCGTTTCCGCAGCGTCACGTGAATATTAACCCTGATATTTTTATTACCGACCAAACAACGATACCCACACCCAGCAAAGCGACCCCAACGGTCAAAGCGATAGAGGTGGAAATTGAACGTCCTGTACTCTATATCGTGTACGCCAATGTAGGAGATCTGAGTGCCCTCGAACGAGAGCGATTACTCAAGCAGATTGATGCAAAAATTGTAGATGAATCATTTTTGTTCAAATCCTATGAAAGTACAGACGACTACCTCCTTGCGGCATTTGATACGGAGTCGGAGGTTATGGAATTTGTGGAGTTTACGATTGAATCCATAAAATCAGTGAAACGAGAATCCTCCATGAGGGTCAGCCTTCATGCCGGCCCGGTGTTTATGCAGGAGAGCAACAATCTTGATAAAAAACTTTCCGGAGAAAATATCCAGCTTGTCAAAGAGATGAATAATGTTTCCACAACAGGATCAGTATTTGCCAGCGAACACTTTGCCTCCCTGCTTGCGCTTGAACTCAAAAAATACTCACTCGACTTTGCCGGCATGGTTACGACCCAACAGGGAGAATCAAAAACAATCTATCGGGTGGGCTTCCGGATTCATTGATTTTACACGGAAGAGCAATGGACTGAAAGTCAACGTTGATTTTTAACTTTTTTATTGCTAACATCAACGTTGCAATAAACCCTAGACTTGCCTATGCCCTCCATAATCCCCGGATTCCAGTACGATATTTTCGTAAGCTACCGGCACAATGACAATAAGTATGATGGGTGGGTAACGGAATTTGTAGAGAAGCTGAGTCAGGAGCTGGATGCAACATTAAAGGACAAACTTTCCATTTATTTCGATAAAAATCCTAACGAGGGGTTACAGGAAACGCATCATGTTGACCAATCGATCAATAATAAAATAAAGTCCCTCATTTTTATTCCCATCATTTCGCAGACCTACTGCGATACCAAATCATTCGCTTGGAATCAGGAGTTTACTGTTTTTAATACGGAATCAGAGAAAGATACCATTGGCAGAATGGTAAAGTTGCCTAATGGAAATGTTGGCTCACGTATCCTTCCGGTAAAAATTCATGAGATAGACATTGATGACACAAAATTGCTGGAATCAGCACTGAATGGTGTATTGCGTTCAATCGATTTTATTTATCGCGATGCCGGTGTCAACCGTCCATTGCGCCCGGTAGATGATGAAATTAGTATTACTGGAGGAAGGATTCTTTATCGCAATCAAATTAACAAACTGGCCAATGCTATAAAGGAAATTGTCCAGGGAATTAAATTACTCGGGCGGGGAGATCAACCTCCTGTTATGCATCACGATCTAACAGCACGGCAAATTGTTCCGTCAACATTTACCACCTCATTACCTTCTGCCATCCGGGTACAGGTTATTGACCGCCAACGCCCGAGTGTATACTTGGCATGGACCTCTGGTGATTTAAAAGAGCAACGCGAAGAGATGGCCATCATTCTACAGAAGGCTGGCTTTAATGTATATCCTTCTATTGATTGCCCTGCTGATGATCAGACATTTAAAGACAAGGTGAGTGAAGAGTTAAGTCGTTGTACGTGCTCGCTTCATATGTTGAGTGGTGAGTTTGGCAGACGCTTCGAATCGGATGAAGAGGTTTCTTTTCCCCAGTTTCAGTTTTTAGAAGCCCGTAAACGGCTGGATAACGATGCGGACTTTAATTCATTTATTTGGTTATATCCCGAGGGAAATCAATCGATAAAACCTGCGCAGCAAAATTTTATCAAGTACATCCGAAACAACATCACCCGCAACATGATGTTCTCGAATAGTCCGGGCCCGATGCAATTGGTGGATGACATCCGGATCGTCATGATGAAGCAGGATGCCACGGTATACGATTCGAAAGACACCGACATCTTCTTTATCTTCAATCAACAGGATGAAGTGGATGCCAAGATCATCACCGATAAGCTGAGTCTTGAATATCCGGTGGAGATCATGAACATTATGCCCGACAGCGAAGATCAGTATCGCGATATCTCATCCCAACAGATTCCGAAAAGCAAACTTGCGGTGGTGTATTTTAAGTATGCTGCAGACTGGGCGCTTCCGTTTATCAAACAAATCTGGAAACAAGTAGGAGGCGCTTCGTCACCTACGCCATTGTTCCTGGTAGGCGAGGATGACCCTAAGAGTAATATGGCGCGTAATTTCAAAGCGCCAAAAGTAGTTTCCATCATTGTGCCAAAAGACAAAGTACCTGCCGAAGTTAAAAAAGTGTACACCACCGTAATTGAACTCAAATAATGTTCGAGGAATATCAGATATGTCCTTATACAGGTTTGCGTTCCTTTACGGAGGAGGAGTCTTTATATTTTAAAGGCCGTGAAGAACACATTGAGCAGGCGACTGAACAACTTCAGCGCAATAAATTCCTGATGCTGACAGGTGCTTCCGGTGACGGTAAGTCCTCATTGGTGTATGCCGGTATTGTTCCTAATGCACGAGCGGGATTTTTGAAATCAAAATATACACAGTGGAATGTAGCCGATTTTCGCCCGGAACGTACTCCTTTTAAGAACCTGTGCCGTGCGATAGCCAAACAACTGGATATTGGCAATCCTCAAACGGTGGAGTCAGAATTGCAGCACGGTTTTTCAGCGTTAGTTGACCTTTACAGAAATTCAAAGTGTTTTGTTGACGTAGATTCTGTTGCCTGGCAACAGGCCGATGATAGCCAACGCGCTGCATTGAAGCGGAGCGCAGCGAATCTGATAATCATAGTGGATCAGTTTGAAGAGTTCTTTACCAATCCGGAAAACTATCATCATGGTGTTCCCTCCCGCGATTCCAATTTAGTGCTTAACGTGTTGTTAGAGACGGCACGAATTGCATTGGAGGAAGGTTTACCCATTTATATTGTGTTCACCATGCGGTCTGATTACATCGGACAGTGTGCAGCGTTTCGTTCACTGCCGGAGTATATTGGATTCTCTCAATTTTTTGTACCACGGCTCAATCGTTCTCAATTACAACAGGTTATTGAGGAACCGGCCACCTTAAGCGGAAATCAAATTTCAAGACGATTAACCGAGCGTCTCATCCATGACATTTCGGAAGGGGTAGACCAACTTCCAATTTTACAGCATGCTTTGAATCAGATCTGGCATGCGGCAAATTCCGGCAAAGAGGAGATGGACCTGATTCATTATGCGATGGTAGGAGGAATGTCTTCCGGAGAATTGCCCGAAGATCAGGTTGATCGATTTGTGAAATGGTTTGCCAAATTGCCGGAGAAAATAAAAGAATGTTATCAGGAACCGAACCTTCAAAACGTACTCGATACCCACGCCAATAAATTATACGAATCTGCTGCTGAAAGTTATCGGAACAAAACCGGAAAGAGTCTATCCGATGAAGTTGCGAAACAAATTATTAAAACGACTTTTACCTGTCTCACTAAAATAGATCAGAGTCGTGCCGTGCGTAATCGCATGACTTTGAAAGAAATTTATAACATCCTAAACCGGGAGGATGTTGAGGTGGACACCGTGGGATGGGTGCTCAATATTTTCAGAGAATCTGGAAATACATTCATTCGTCCGTTTATTACGGATGATCCGGAGTCCGGAAAGCTTGGAGAAGAAACAGTGCTGGATATTACCCATGAGAGTTTGATTCGTAACTGGGAACTCCTCGAGGAATGGGCAAAAGAAGAGTTTGATAATTATTCAATTTCCCTTGATTTTGAAAAGCAGTTAAACCGATGGGTTGAAAGTAATAAGTCTGCGGGCTTCTTGCTTTCCATTGGGCCACTAACCTATTTCGAATCCTGGTACAATAAAGTGAACCCAAACACCTCATGGATTGCACGGTATTTACCGGAAGATATTGAATTGAATAAAAAACTGGAGAAGGCAGAAGTTGTCCTGAGTAATACCCAGGACTTTCTTAAGAAAAGCGCTAGGAAGCATATCGTAACAAGAACCATTGTTCGATATGGGCCAAGAAGAATGGTGGCAGCATTGGCAATCATTGCCTTATTTGTCTTCAGTTCGTTTGCTCTTCGAAATTATCTTCAGCAACAAAATGCTCATGTTCTAAAAACAATAAAGGAACAAAGCCTTCAGCTAACCAATAGACCTAAAACCAATTCTATTGCACTATCCAATCTCCTTGCTGAACTGTTAAGATCAGGCGGTACTACGGTGGATGAAATTGTTGGAAGTACAAAGGATTCAATCACGAAGATTAATGTCATCAATCGTTTGGCGGGAATGCTCATTCTTCAGGGAAGAAAAGAACCGGAGCAGCTACTTCGCGCGAGTCTTGCAACAGCTGATAAATTATTCCAGGAATACCCTTTGGATAAAACAATTGATGCCGAGAAACTCACATTACTATTGAAAGAAATTAATTATTCGCGTATCAATTTAGAGTTAGCCTATCTGTACAATCCGACAGCCGAAATAGACTCCTTACGTACCCGAAATGCTGAGCGTTCGGCCAGTGTGTTCAATCACATAGCAAAACTGAAGCCTGAAGGTTTTAAGGATGTCAATCAGCTGAATTTAGCGCTTGAGAATGCCCTGAATCATCAAGTGCTTACTAAAGCAGAATTGCAAAATATAGTGAGTGAATTGTCACCGTTCGAAAATTCAAATCGCACGGCCTGGGTAAAAGATGTTTACGCAAGGGATAAACTAGCGACAAGAGGGTTTTCGGATTACGGATTTAAATTCAATGGTTTATATCAACAATTAGCCTATCTCTATGCAGCCCAGGGGAATTCAACCAGATCACTTCAATGCGTAGATTCTTTATTGAAGTATAATCAAAGCTATTACCAGAATGATTATACCGCCATGGCCGATAATGTTTCAAATATTGCCATCGTGTTTTATGTGTATGGGCAGACGGAATCGGTTGATTCTTTCATAAAGGGATATTGCCAGAGGAAGAAAATAAGTGAAACGGAAGTTTATCAGCGGTTAATCGGAAGGTTAAACACGGGTGGACCGGGTATAGGGAACTTATTTGAAACGTACACTAACCTGAATACAGAGTATGGAAATGAGGAGATGATACAGTATTTCTTTGCTCAATACAGAAAGAGTATCTCAGAAACAGTTTCTGATCATAATGATCTTAATTTTTTAACGGCTCTTTCGTGGAAGGATGAAGGAATTTTCCGACTTACAAAAATGGCATTGAGAAATCAGACGGAAGGCAGAGATAGTCTCTTTGCACTGTTTGATAAAGCATTGGCATATTATCGCAAAACTGATAATGAATACCTCGAGCAGCAAATTAGTGCAGCCAAAACAACTGATAATGATGCCATATCTGTTCCCCGGAAATTTCTTTTTTTATATCCCGACTATCGTACTCCCTTCAATCCAATAGAGCCACGCCAGTTTTATTATTATTACAACTCGGATTGTTTTGTGCGATATGTATTGAAGAACAAACTCTTTGATGAGCTGTATGAAGAATCTGACTTGCCTTTTATTTCTTCCTGGCTGGAAGCATACTTTGCCAACATGACGGACCCCTCGGGTTCTGTTCGAATGAAGGCAGACACTGCAGTATTGATAGATCTTGAGGCTGAGCTTGCACAACATAAGTCGAAGTTGGTTCATACAAACTTTTTGTATTGGCACCTGGCTTATGAGTCGTACCAGGCAGGTCATATGAATAGAGCTTTACAGTTTTATGATAAAGTGGAAATCGATAAAATCTCGAATTTATTGCGATACCCGGATGGTAATGCTAACCGAGAGGTATTTTATACCATCGCAACCTCAGTTACCGGGTTGACCGGATTGAATCGTTTCGAGGATGCGTATACAATTATTAAAGTTTTTAAAAATCCGATTAATCGATCCTCACTTTATGCATTTGCTGCCAAAGAATTATTGAGGACAAAAATTAATATACCGATGGCTCAACAGCTGATTGATTCAGCGAAAATTGAGCTTACCCGAATTGAAAATCTCTCAACCGGTCAGCCAAACCGTATCCTGCTGGCTTACGCATTAAGCATGCAACATCCTCAAAAGAATAGCCCTGAGGCCTACACCAGTATCAAGAATATTGGAAACAAATTTTGGCCAACCCTAAGAATTTCACGCGCATTCGCATTTCATGGTGATCTGTATCATGCTCAGCAAAACATTCCTGAAAATATTTCCGATAGCGACCAGGCAGAGTTTTTATGGAATATTCTATATGGCTATGCCGATGGTTCGGGTACTCAAAAGAATGACTGGAAAGAATTCACAAGCAATTACCCATGGGTAAATACACGTGTTATCATTTATATAAATGAAGACAACTGATCCTAATTTGATTTGCCCATACACGGGTCTTCGGTCGTTCACCGAGGAGGAAAGTCTCTACTTTAAGGGTAGAGATAGCCAGGTAGATCAGGTAATCGATTTACTGGAGCAAAATAAGTTTTTGATGGTAACCGGAGCCTCGGGTGAGGGTAAATCATCGTTGATTTACGGAGGTCTAATTCCAAATGCCCGCGCGGGTTTTTTTAAGGCACACTATACCAACTGGGTAGTAGCCGACTTTCGTCCTGAACGAAGTCCGGTAACCAACATGGCAAAGGCTCTGGCCGATAAGTTTGAACGTCAACCCGCTACTATTGAAACGGAATTACGAAGGGGATTTTCATCGTTGGTTGATCTATATACGAATTCTGACTATTACATTGACGAACGTGATGAACAATGGAAATCACTCGATGAGTCTGAGCGAAAGGATAAAAGAAGGAAGGCTGCCAATCTATTAATTATAGTCGATCAGTTTGAGGAGTTTTTTACTAACCCCGAGAATTTCTTCCATGAAACTCTTTCACAGGATTCCCAAGTTGTGGTCAACCTGATTCTTGAAACGGCTCGCATTGCTTTAAAAAGAGAGCTGCCCATTTACCTGGTATGTACGATGCGTTCCGATTATATCGGTCAGTGTTCTGCCTTCCGCGGGCTTCCGGAGTATATCGGATTCTCTCAATTTTTTGTTCCTCGGTTAAAGCGAAAAGATCTTAAGCAAGTAATCGAGGAGCCTGCCACATTGAGTGGCAATCGGATATCACAGCGATTGATTGAACGCCTGGTCTTTGATATTTCTGAAGGTATTGATCAATTACCCATTCTTCAACATGCGTTGAGCCAAATTTGGTTAGCAGCCGATCATGGCCAGGAGGAAATGGATTTGGTTCATTACGCCATGGTGGGTGGTATGCCGGCCAATGAACTTCCGGATGATGATCAAAAGAGATTTGTTCAGTGGTTTAAGACATTGCCAGAGTACAAGCGTGAGTATTTTCACACCACAGGACTCAATAAGGCTATTGAAATTCACGCGAACTCATTGTATGAGGCGGCTTGGGAATACCACAATCAATTATTTCCAGAGAAACCAATTTCAAAACAGCAATCAAAGCGAATTATTGCGATTGCATTCTCCTGCTTAACAAAAATAGATAATAGTCGTGCGGTTCGGAATCGTATGACGCTACAGGAAATTACAGAGATCATCAACGCGCCTGAAATTTCGACCGGAACGGTGGGTGCCGTATTGAGCATCTATCGTGAAGAGGGAAATGCATTTATCCGTCCCTTTAAGACAAATGATTCAGCTACCCATGCCTTGTCACCCGACACCGTATTGGACATTACGCATGAGAGTTTAATTCGCAATTGGAATAAACTTGATGAATGGGCCAATACTGAATTTGAGTACTATACAACCTATCTGGATTTCAGAACACAATTAAACCGGTGGAAGCAAAATAAGAAGAGTGGCGATTACCTGTTGCCCATCGGACCCCTTACTTATTTTGAGACTTGGTTTGCGAAATGTAACCCCAATGCCGGCTGGATTAAACGGTATGCTGAAAACAAACACGATACACATGCCGCTGAACAAGAAGCAACTGAAATTTTAGTTGACACCCGTGACTTTTTAAAGCGAAGTGCCCGGAAAGTTATCGTGACCAGAACATTTATGAAGTATGGTACACAGCGAATTGCAGCGGTGGTTGCTATTCTGGTAATGTTAGTGCTGAGTGGTTTTTATTGGTATGATGCTGAGCAAAAGCAAAATGATCGTGTCATTGCTGGTGTAAGGAAACAGGCTGTTTCACTATTGGACAGGAAAGAAGTAGATAATTTCACAAAGGCAGAATATCTCCTAACGGAAGAGCGATATGAGCCCGGTTCTCTATTACCTTACCTTAATGGACTTGAGGTGAAAGACCAGATTGGACTTTCTATTGCCATATTCCAACGATTAGCTCAATTTGATAAGTATTTTAATCTTCCGGTTAAAAATGACCTTATTCAATTTGTTATACAGCGTATGTCAGCGCCTGAGTTTGAGAAGGATCAGGAGTTTGCTCTCATCAACCGCAATAAGTTTATTGTTCTGTTGACATACGATGAATACTACAATCCCGGTAAAGAAAGACGAGAATCCATCGCTGCGATAACGGACGCCAACGTTCGATTGGTAAATCACTTCTTTGATCATCCTGAACTATTTAAGCCAACGGTACCATCCGAATTAAATCAAGCCATTCAATTTTGGTTGACTTTTGGACAGACAGATCAGCAAAAGATTACAGAGTTACTACGTAAAATTTCGCCTCTGCAGGATAATCAGGAAAGACCTGCATTTACCAGGTATTATCCAAAAGGTAGCTTTGAACCGAATGGTCGTGAGTCAAATGATTTCAATGGTGGATATCATATTCTTGCTTCCCTATATGCGGCCAGCGGAGATGTTGAAAATGTTATCAAGTGCTTTGAGGCGATTATTAAAAATGGTCAGAAAGGTTATCTGGAAGTTGCGAGGGTATTTAATAACCACATCAATATTATTGGGTATCTCTATCAGTACGGACACCGGGAAAAGGCTCAACACCTAATCCAATGGATATCAACGAATACGGAAGGTAATCCCCCGCTTACGTTATTGCGGAATGCGGTAATCCGGTCAGGATATAATGGCTGGGCATTTATCTATAATATCGTAAAGCAAACACGATCGTACAAAGGATACTTTAATCCTAACTTATGCATGTCTGACCGCAAAGTTTTTAATGCGTTAATGGAGGATTATGAGAAAGTGGTCTTGCAAATAAAAGATAATTCGGAGAGAAACTATTTACTGGCTATTCACTACAAGCGTAAAGCCATGTACGATCACAAATATCAATTCGATCGGAATTTGCCTGTTGATCAAAGCCAACTGGATCTATTATTTGGAAAAGCCATTGATCATTACCGAATGATCGACCCGGAATATTTATTGGGTACAATTAATATTACCATACCCTATTGGACAGACGGTGTTCGTACGCGGCCCTTCACCAGAAAACAATCCTTTATTTATCCGGATTATATGGATGGATGGTTTGACAGGCCCTTTCACTCTGATGCCTTCTTTAATTATCTGGAGAAGAAGAATTTGCTAAGCGAACTATATCAAACGGGTACGGATCTGGGATCACTTCATCTTTGGTTGTCAAAGGCTTATGAGGTGGATCCCCGTGATCCTTCTGATGCTATAAAAAATTATTACCCATTGCCTGATCGCGTGTTGACATCCATTCTAAGCTTCGTAGAATTGCATTCGCAAGGGGGTAGTTTTGATAGGAACCTTCCAATCATTATGCTGGCAAACCGGGCATTTAACGTTGACGATACAGTTGGCGGGATGCGTTACTTTAAAAAACTTGATCTGGAAACGTTACCGCGCTCTTATGGACGGTACGAATACCTCGAGCAGACATTCTTCCTCAACCAGATGAAAGCGCTGAGTGTTAACCTTGCGGTCAACGGAAAAAATAAGGAAGTTATTCAACTCACCGAGCAAGTGAACAGAGATCACCAAAAGGTATATAGCTACATTGCCATGGCTGACAAGGCATATAAAAAGGACACCAGCGTCATGACCTTTGTCTATTTGGATTCAGCTTTCTCTATCTCGAAGAAAATTGATTTTAATGCAGCCCCGTTAGATAGCCGATTTGACCTGGTGTATGTACTCTCGGGTATTGGCGGGAAGGAAATGAATGCAAGGGCCTCAGAAATAATGCGGGATTTTAGTTTAAATGCCAAAGTTGGCGGGTTAATGATTATGGCCTGGGGAGTAGCGAGAGAAGGAAACTATTACCGCGCAGCATCTTCCATGCCATCAACTTTTACGGAGGATGACGATCTTTTTTGCAGAAGTCTTATTTTATGGGAGGAGTGCAAGAAAAGAGAGACTAGCATCTCAGCGAATAATTGGAAATCCATGGATAATTTTTTCATGTTTAATTTTGAGTATACTTTCTTTATGCCAAACTAATGAAAGGGATTAATACGCTGTATTATTTGCTATTTGTGCTCATCGTAATGGGTGCGTTTGCCTCCATGGCACAAAACGATTATGGGACCACAATTCTCGGGTTAGCAGCTGCAAGTTTTAGTGTAGTGTTCTTGATTCAACTGGTTTCAATAGCATTCGCTAAGAGCCACCGCGGTAGTTTTGGTATAGTAGAACTTATAGGCCTTTTTACGCTCTCTGCTATTCTGGCGATGCGCGTTTTTTATATTCACTTTCAGTTTGTTGAATTTGTGTTTGGTGCCGCTGGAATACTTCTGGTACTAGTTTATAGTTTTAGGATGATTCAGCTTCGTTCTTCCTTAAAACTGGCTAATCAGAAATTCGTTTGGTTGATACGCATTTTTTATGGGAGTGTTGTGCTCTACTTAATTTCAATGATTACTGTACCATTCTTTGTGGCAGTCTCCGAGCCTACAGGAGTGGCGGGATTTGTGTTACTGATTTTGTTTGGCATCATAAGCCTGACTTCAAAAAGCATACTCGCCAATGGGGAAAAGATATCGGGATTTCAATTTGTAACCCGGGCTAAAGACCGATCGGGTGTACTTGCGATTCTCTTTTTATTGTTTACCGTGTACATGGGATTCTCTAAAATTGGGTTGATCCCACCGTTGTACTCTGACGAATTTCCACAGAGCTACTATAAACTTGTTAACCAGGCGGAAACCGGAAAGGAAAAGCCCGTGAATGGAAAGTACCGACATGAAGAATTCAAGGAAATGTACGACAAGCTGGTGAGCAGGCACCTGGAATCTGAAAAAAAGTAAGTCTTTTCTTTTATTTGCTGACACCCTGTCTTAAAAATTCAAATTTCTCACCCCTCAATAAGTCATTTTGACTTAAATATTGCCTCGGCACACTTTTTCATAATAGGGTAATGTGATTGGAAATCATGTTCAACCTTAAAAATTTAAAAGTATGAGTCTGATACGTTATAACTCCACGCTGAATGATTATGTACCCACATCCTTCAGCAATCTTTTCGATCGTTTTTTTAACGACACCATGGCACGCAGCGGTGGTTCTGCGTACTCGTTTGTTCCTCGCGTAGATGTTCTAGAGGAAGACAAGGCATTTGAAGTTCATGTAGCTGTTCCGGGAATGAACAAGGATGATTTTAAAATCGATTTGAACGACAATTACCTGACCATCAGTGGTGAGCGTAAGTTTAATCGCGAGAAGAAAGAAGATAATTTCTATGCTATGGAAACACAGTATGGAACTTTCAGCCGTTCGTTCTCACTTCCTGAAAATGTGGATGCCGGTAAAATCAGTGCCAAGTATGTGAATGGCATCCTGGAAATAACCATTCCAAAGGATGAAAAGAAAATATTGAAGTCTACCATCAAGGTAAATTAAGAGTAGGTTTAGGTTAAGGGATACCCCGTCTGGTGTGAACTGGGCGGGGTTTTTTATTGGTTCATCTTATTTGTGTGCCAGGTGATCTATTGGTCAGGAAATAACGTTTAACTTTAAATACAAAAGCAGTTATGGTATGAAGCGTACGGTAATATTTGTCCTGATTATTTTGGTGGTAGCTATAGCCGGGAGTATTATGGGCTCCATCATAACAGCCCGCTACCTCGATTTCTCATCTACACCGTATCGTTCTATTGAGGAGAGACAAAACCTTGTGCAGGCCAGTTACTCAAAAGATACTGCCTATCAGGTTCCGGACGAATTGAATTTTCTTTCTTCTGCCAAGAGTGTAGTAGCCAGTGTAGTACATATTCGTGCCTCCTATGGTGCTGGTTCGTTTAGTTTAAATCCATTGGAAATGTATTACCAACCAGACACCCGATCCTCAGGCTCGGGCGTAATCATCTCGGATGATGGTTACATTGTGACCAACCACCATGTAATTGAAGATGCCACCAATGTTGAAGTAGTATTGGAAAATAATCAACGTTTTTTTGCGAAAATAATTGGTACGGATCCCAGCACGGACTTGGCATTGTTGAAAGTAAAGGGAAAGGATCTGCCATTTGTCCACTACGGTAATTCAGATAATATTAAAATTGGCGAATGGGTATTGGCTGTAGGAAATCCATTTGATTTGAATTCAACCGTTACGGCTGGCATCATCAGTGCAAAGGCGCGTAACATTGGTATTCTTGCTGCGAAAAATAATCTTCAAATTGAATCTTTTATTCAAACCGATGCTGCGGTAAATCCGGGCAATAGCGGAGGCGCTCTTGTAAACTTAAAGGGTGAATTGATTGGAATTAATTCAGCCATTGCCACCACCACAGGCCAATATGAAGGGTATTCTTTTGCCATTCCCATTAGCCTGGTAAAAAAAGTGATGGATGATTTACTGGAATTCGGGCAAGTGCAACGTGGATTACTGGGAGTACAGATTACGGATGTAAATGCCAATATTTCAGAACAATTTAATTTGGGAGTTAACAATGGTGTGTTGATCACCTATGTGAATAAAGGTAGCGCTGCCGAAGAATCAGCCATGCAACCAGGAGATGTTATTACTGCGATTAATGATCACAGGGTTACCTCCGTGTCGGAATTACAAGAATGGGTGGCGCGCAACCGCCCCGGCAAGGAAATCGAAGTGACCTTTTTAAGAGGGGGTGAGGAGTTGGAGGTAAAAACCAAACTTAAAGACATTGAAGGTCGTGATGAGATTACCAAACGTGAAATTGTAAAAGAATTCAATGGGTTGACTGTGGAAGATGTAAACTACCATGATTTGGCTAAGTTAAAATTAGAGGGTGGTGTTCAGGCTAAGCGAATTGCTAACGGAAAGTGGAAGGAAGCAGGCCTAAAGGAAAATTTTATTATTGCTTTTATTGATCGCGTTCCTGTGGATAATGTAGAAGACTTTAATCGGATACTGGAGTATAAACGTGGAGGCATTTTAATTGAAGGGTATTATCCGGACGGACAAAAAAAAGTCTACGGATTAGATTGGTAATCCGCTGATGCTCAGCTTTCAACTTTCAATTTCTAATACTTCATACTTCCTTACATTTTAGTAGCTTTGTGCCTCCTTGCCCGTCAGGCATGGATCACCCATAATCGTATGAAGAATTTTGGAATACAAGAATCCCTTTCCGCGTTAGGAATCAAGAAAACTAATTTGGGAGCCTCTACCGGAAAAAAATGGTATAAATCATCTGGTAAATTAATTGAATCCTATTCTCCGGCTGACGGTAAGTTTATTGGTGCGGTATATGCCACCGATGCAAAAGCATTTAAGGAGGTGGTAGAAAAATCAAAACAAGCGTTTAAGGAATGGAGAAAGTGGCCGGCTCCCAAGCGTGGCGAAGTGGTTCGTCAGGTTGGGGAGGCGTTGCGAAAGTATAAGGAGCCATTGGGAAAATTAGTTTCCTATGAAATGGGCAAATCCTACCAGGAGGGACTTGGGGAAGTGCAAGAAATGATTGACATCTGTGATTTTGCCGTTGGATTATCGAGACAACTCCATGGATTTACCATGCACTCGGAACGCCCCAGTCATCGTATGTATGAACAATATCATCCTATCGGATTAGTAGGTGTTATTTCTGCTTTTAATTTTCCGGTAGCCGTATGGTCATGGAACTCCATGCTGGCATGGGTATGCGGTGACACCTGTATCTGGAAACCTTCTGAAAAGACTCCGTTGTGCAGTATTGCTTGCCAGAATATTATTAACAAGGTATTCGAGAAGAATGGTGTGCCTGAAGGGGTCTCCTGTATTGTAAACGGAGATGCATTGGTAGGTCAACTCATGTCCTCAAGCGAAGATATCCCGTTGGTGTCTGCCACCGGATCGACCCGCATGGGTAAAGCGGTGGCGCGTACCGTGAGTGAGAGGTTGGGCAGAGCATTGCTTGAACTGGGAGGAAACAATGCCATCATTATTTCAGAAAATGCCAATTTGGATATGGCCATTCGCGGAGCATTGTTTGGTGCAGTAGGTACGGCCGGTCAGCGATGCACCACAACCCGTAGGTTAATTATACACGAGAAAATTTATAATGAGGTAAAAAACAGGCTGAAGAAAGCGTATAGCCATTTGAGCATTGGAAACCCGTTGGATACGGCTAATCATGTTGGTCCACTCATCGACCAGCAGGCAGTGAATCTGTACTTGGATGCTTTGAAAAAAGTTAAAAAAGAGGGTGGAAAGTTTGTGGTCGAAGGTGGGGTACTCAAAGGGAAAGGCTATGAGTCTGGTTGTTATGTTAAACCTGCGATTGCCGAAGTAAAGAATGAGTATGAGATTGTTCAACATGAAACGTTTGCTCCCATTTTGTATTTGATCAAATACAAAACTATTGATGAAGCAATTGCGATACAAAATGGTGTGAAGCAAGGTCTGTCTTCCTCTATTATGACAACCAACATGCAGGAGATGGAGAAGTTCCTTTCACAGGAAGGTTCAGATTGTGGTATTGCCAATGTTAATATCGGAACTTCCGGGGCTGAAATTGGAGGGGCTTTTGGAGGTGAAAAGGAAACCGGAGGCGGACGTGAGTCAGGTTCGGATGCGTGGAAAGTATACATGCGCAGGCAAACCAATACCATTAATTACGGAAATACCTTGCCACTGGCCCAGGGGATTAAATTTGATATTTAACGTTCTTTTGCAAATCAGGCTGAATCCTTTATTTTTATAAAACATAACCAAAACCCCATGCCCTCTAAAAAATACCGTACCGTCATGCTCATCGATGATAATGAGATTGATAACCTGATCAATCAAAAGATGATCGAGGCTGCCGCTGTTACTGATAATATCTACACGCATACAGGCGCTAAAAGTGCGATTGAATTTTTACGGAACATGGAGAAAATGGATGTGGCCGATAAGGTACTGCCCGATGTGATTTTTCTCGATATTGATATGCCGCTGATGGATGGATTTCAATTTCTGGAGGAATTTGAAAAACTAGGAACTGCTGCAAAAAAGAAGTGCAAAATCGTAATGCTTACGTCCTCCATCAACCCTCAGGACTTCAACCGCTCAAAGAAATACGATAACGTTAAGCTTTATTTGAATAAGCCGCTATCACACGAAAGCATTACCAAACTGGAGATCTAAAACTCGGTAAGTTTTTTTACGAGCGTATCGTCTAACTTCACCAGGAGGGTAGGTGCGAAATACCCGACTTTCAACCCATTAAACTTAGGAATAACGGCCGAGATTTTCTTGGCCTTTTCTTTTTTCGCTTCGCTTACTGCGATTTTCAAAATCTTGATAAACAACTGGATGTTTTCGCATCCGTCTTTTCCAAACATCCTGATTTGGCGTTGAATACTGTTGGCTAATTGATTAAAGAGTTCGTAGTCCTGTAGCAATACATATTGCAATGCAAGAAGCGATTTCACCTCCAGCAAGGTGTAGGGATATTTTTTCAGACTCACCTCATTCAATAACCCATTAATCATTTTAGCAGCCTCATCGTATTTACCGGCATAATAACATACCATGGAACGATAGGTGATGTACATGACATGTTTTGGAATATCCGTAGCATCTGCTTCGTAGTCTACTAGCAAATTCTCAGTCTCTTCGTACAACTCGGCTTCTGTTCCAAGTCTCATGCTGCGCTCAAGCTTGGAGACCAGAAACTGCCCCGGAAAAGTGTAGGTTGAATAGTTGGTGAGTAAGTTAGATGTGGCGTCATTGACTTCCTCATAAAATTTCTCAGCCTGACGATATACTTTATAGTGGTTGTAATACTCCAGTTTAAGGAATTCAAATACGAGATTGATGTGATAGTAAATCACATCCAGTGTATAGCTGTCAAAGATCTTTTGCACTTTATCAAAAATATCTTCGATGGATTCAACATCTTGTTGGGAGGTTTCGTCTGGCTCAACAAATAATCGATGAAAAATTAACATGCAGCTACGGTATACATAGAGGCGGTGTGACTCGTAGAGATTCGCTACATTTTGCATCTCTTTCATGAGCAATACCAATCCAAGTTTTTCTGTTTCATCCCCAGTGAAGAGGTAGCTTCCGTACTTTTTAAAATAGTCAGCAAGTAAATCCTCAGCCTTATCCAAAGCCAGCATATAGGCTACATGGCGATTGTAGAGCTGAGAGTATTGAAAATAGTCTGGAGAATTAATATTGAGGCGCTTGAGCGATTTATAAATAACCGTGAGTTCATTGGCTAGGTCGTAATCAATCAGTTCTTTCTCAAGCTTCTTTAGCGTAGCGATGGAAATGGTTCTTTTCTTTGTAAAGAGTATCTCATTGATGTTGGCCACCTTCCGAAGGACATCCGTACGCGGACTCTCCAGTTGCTGCATCAGGTATTCTTCGATCTTCAGGTTAAGTCGTGATCGAAGGGTGTAATAGGCATTCGCATTCACTTCCAGTTCGGCCATGATCTTATTGTCCGATAGCTGGCGCTCACGCAGAGACTTCAGCAGGTAGGCTGATTTCTCCGCATTACTTTCAATGAGTGAGTCGTATATGGTTTTGAAATCTTTTTCCGAAAGCTGCTTAACAATGTTCTTAAGTTTGGCCATAGTGGGGTGTTACGGAGTGAAAATTTACAAAAATTATCCTTGCTTCCAATAAGCTTACCTGAGTTTACCCGTTTACCGATGAAAGTTAGTGATTACGGTACAAGGATGCCCGCTGCCGAAGGTTCGGGTTTGATGCGAACAAAGTTTGTAGTTTTGCGACTCATGAAATAGGTTGAAAGCACGCTTGATCATAGTATTGTTTGCCCTAATCCTCCCTGGGCTGTGCATGGCTCAATTTGGCGCTGAGCATGCCGCTATGAACAGCCTGAGGAAAGAAAAGTGGGATAAGGCCAAAGGACAGTTTGCCAAGGCCATCCGAAAGGATAGTCTGAATGCCGGAGCGCATTATGGACTATCGCTTTACTTCTTTACCCCCAATAACCCCAACTTTCAGATCGATTCGGCCTACCGGTATGTGATGAAGGCATCCTCCGATTACCAACTTACTACCAGTAAGCAGCGTGACCGGCTCCGTAAATTCCCTTTGGACAGCGTTATCTTAATTCATCATCGTGAAAAAGTTGATAGTGCTGCCTTTGAACGAGCCAAGACTCTGAACACAGAGGTGGCGTATATTGATTTTATAAGTCGATTTCCGATGGCTGTGCAGCTAAATCGTGCAGCAGAGTTACGCGATGAGGTAGCCTACCTGAATGCTCTAAAAGAGAATACCTACGAGTCCTACTTTCATTACTTAGAAAAATACCCTGTATCGGGTAGAGCTGTGGAAGCGAAGGCTCGTTATGAAAAGCTTTTATATGAGGCTAAGACGAAAGATAGAAAATTAGTCAGTTACGAATTGTTTTTATCACAATACCCAGACACTCCGTATCGAACAGAAGTTGAGCAACACATTTTTGAGATCAGCACAGCCTCGGGAGAAATCCAAGCGTTTGAAAAATTCGTAAAAAAGTATCCAGCCAGTTCTTGGTTGAAAAAAGCACGTAATATTTTATATCACCTTTACAGAGAGGATGAGCGAGCCCTGCCTTCTTCATTTTTGGATGACTCCCTCCGCAGACTTCAAACATTGGAAAAGTATTACCTCATTCCCTTTTTAAAGGGTGATTTGTTTGGATTCATGAATGAGCAAGGTGAAGAGATAATTAAGCCTCTCGCAAAGGAAATTGATGACGCCTACCGCTGTGGAAATATCACGGAAGAAATACTGGTAATAGAAAACAAAATTATGGCTCGGAACGGCTCGGTGTTGTATCAAGGTGAAATTTTGGAAGTAGATGAACTTGGCCTGGGTTTTATTAAAATAACAGGGCCAACATGCATAAAAATTATTCACTACTCAGGATATACAATAGGAAACAATGATTGCTTTCAAGATGCCAAACTGTTGGGCAGAAATTACCTGGCTATTCAAAAAGATAAACGATGGTCGGTATGGTCGCTTACCGGAAGAATGGTGCTTCCTTTTGAATGGAGTGAAATGCAACTATTCACAGGGGTGTTGGCATTGAAAAAATCCGGAAAGTTTAAACTGATTCGGTTAAAAGACTTGGCACGGGTCGCAGATCAGGTATCCTTAAATTATTCGCGTGACTATGATGAAGTAAAGAGTTGGCCGAATGGAATGGTGTGGGTTAAGTCGGGTTCAGAGCAGGGTGTGCTTAACCAGAATTTGAACGAGTGGATTTCATTAGGTAAGCAGGAATTAACTCCGACATTTTTTGGAGCGGTGAACAAGGTGACCAACGGCTATAGACTTCATGACAATACCTCAGCTTCATCCACACTATTCTATCGTGTTAAAGTTAATCAACCCTGGGTAAGTGTTCAGCACGAAGGTGCCTGGCGATTGGTTGACCCGGTTACCAAACAATTTCAAAGTTCAGGCTACGATAGCATTGGCTTTTTAGGCCCGTTTGCTATCGGGTTGCGAAACGACAGTTTACGCGTGTACCTGTCTAAAAACAATTTTGTAGAAACACTGAATACCGCTAAGGTGCAATTTCTTCCGGGAAGGGATTCATTATTCTTTTTATTGATCGATGAGGGGGAAAAGAAGACACTATTCGATACTAGGGGAGAGAGGTTATTCATCGTAAACTTCGACCGTATTGAATACAACAACGAGGGTTTTTTCACGGTAATAAAAAAAGAAAAGCGCGGACTGATTTCATTGGATGGAAAGACTGTTATTCAGCCAGAGTATGATGCTATGGGTACCGTAAACCAGGGAGTGGTAGCAGTATTAAAAGATAGAAAGTTTGGGTTTTTGGATGCGGTGCATAAAAGGGAGGTTAAATCTGAATACGATAAGAATATTACGCGCTACAATGCCACCCGGATGATTGCCTTCAAAAATGGTTTCTATAGTTTGATCGGGTGGGATAATAAACCGGTTGCTCCCTTTGAATTCGAAGAAATACGCTATTGGAACGATTCTTCAGCATTGGTTAAAAAAAATTTCAACTGGATTATTTACAATTTCGTGGAGAAGAAAATTATTCTGGACAAAATCAAAACCTTTAAGTGGGTGTTGGATACCGATCAGGAGAAAATCATGATTGTTCAACAAGAGAATAGCTATGGCGTAATGAGCAATAAACGTGGCGTAATTATACCGGCCACCTTTACCGATATCGTGAACCTGGGCTCAGCCACGGTTCCATTGTATTTTACTGAAAAGCATGTAGAAGAGGCCTCTATTTTTGTGGTAATCTATTACGATAGAAATGGAAAACAATTGCGCAGACAAGTGTATGAGGCTGAGGATTATGAGCGAATTTACTGTTCAAAGTGAGGGTTAATTGATTGATAATCTTGGATGTCTAAATGCATTTTTGAGATTTACTATATTGCTACTTAATTCTACCGCATGAAGAAATTCTTTTTCATCATTTCCCTTCTAGTCACTTTTCAAGCTCTCACTGCTCAATCTCAACAGGAAAGCAGCCAACCAAAACTGGTCGTGGGTATCGTGGTAGACCAGATGCGTCAGGAGTATTTGTATCGGTTCTACAACAAATTTGGCGAGAGGGGATTTAAACGGATGATGAATGAAGGTTTTATGCTTAAGAATGCCCACTTCAATTATATACCAACGGTTACAGGGGCGGGTCATGCATCCGTATACACCGGAACTTCTCCGGCCGTACATGGGGTAATTGGCAATGATTGGTATGATAAGGAATTAAAAAAGAACGTATACTGTGTTGGAGATGATCAATATGCCACGGTTGGAAGTATTTCCGTGGCGGATGGTAAAATGTCGCCCCATCGGATGTTGACCACCACAATTACCGATGAACTTAAACTCAGCACGCAAAAGCGCTCCAAAGTAATCGGCTTGTCCATCAAAGATAGAGGCGCTATTCTACCCGCTGGCCATACGGCTAATGCAGCCTACTGGTACGATGAGAATACAGGGAAATTTATCACCAGCACATACTATATGAGTAAGCTTCCACTGTGGGTTGAAAAATTCAATCAACTTAATTTGCCAGACAAATATTTGTCGGGTGTGTGGAATACGCTGTATCCTATTGAACAGTATACCGAAAGCGGGCCCGATAGTTCGCCCTATGAATCTAAATTCAGCGGAAAAGAAAAAAATGTTTTCCCTTATAACCTGGCTGAACTTCGTAAGCAAAATAAAAACTTTGACCTCCTTTCCTATACACCATTTTCGGATGATTATCTCACAGAAATGGCAAAGGCCGCATTGGAGGGAGAAAAACTTGGACTGGATGAATGGACAGATTTCTTGTGCATCTCATATTCAGCGCCCGATAAGTTGGGCCATGAAGTTGGACCTCAGGGAATAGAATTAGAAGATTTATATCTTCGGTTGGATAAGAATCTTGAAGATCTATTCAAGAAATTAGATCAGACAGCAGGACCGGGCAATTATATTGTTTTCCTAACCGCAGATCATGCGGTCGCAGAAAATCCTCAATTCCTGATTGACCAAAAAGTACCTGCAGGATACATGCGAAATGAAAACCTCAAAGCTAGATTGAATGAATACTTAATGCAGTACTTTCCTAATAAAACTGTGGTGGAAAGTATTATCAACGAGCAAATCTACTTTAATCACGATGTGTTCAGTGCCGATCCGAAAACAGGCGGTGTCGACTTGCTTATCGCTACGGAATTAACCTCTGGCTTTCTTTTGCAGGAAAAAGGTGTGGCAAATGTGTTTCCAAAGAGCTTGCTGCGTCAGGGTAATTTTGGGGAGGAAGGACATAAAGGCATGGCCATTCGTGGCTACTACCCAAAGCGAAGCGGGGATATAGCATTTATTTTAGAACCCGGTTGGTATGAATCAGGTAAAATACAAGGCACTACACATGGCTCATCGTATACATATGATACCCACGTACCGGTTTTGTTTTATGGAAAGGGGATCAAGAAGGGGAGTACCTCACAATATCACAGCATTACCGATATTGCCCCCACCTTGTCCGTTTTGTTGAAAATAAAATTCCCGAACGGATGTACCGGCCAGCCGATTGTCGAAATGATTGATTGAGGACTTCGCTTTAACTTTTCATTATCCGAATACTCCAAACATATTCAGAATAACTAGTCCAATGATCAGCGGGCACACAAACCGGATCATAAATTTCCAAACTTGATAAGGGGCAATTCCTAATAGTAGTGATACTTTAAATCCTGGCGATCCGTGTTCAATTTCATTGATGACGGATTGCGTATTCATAAACCAACCGGTGTACACGCAGGTGGCCAGTACCACTACCATCATCATCAGTGTTCCAAATACATAATCCATAATGTCCATGAATCCCGTCTTTTCTACACCTAATATGTTGATGTGGAGAGAAGAGAAGAACTCAGAACTTCCATTAGAAAGGGCAGACGGTATTCCAAAAATCAACGCTACAATGGCAACTGTCCAGGCAGCTTTTTTGCGGCTCCATTTTTTGTTATCAATAAAATAGGCTGCAGGTGCCTCCAACATTGAAATGGTTGAAGTAATGGCAGCTATAAATAGCAGCAAAAAAAATAATGCCCCGGCAATGTTACCAAGCGGCATCTCCTGAAAGATGTTGGCCAGTACATTAAAGACCAGTGTGGGTCCTTCTGCCGGAGACATATTAAATGCGAATACGGCAGGGAAAACCATAAGACCTGCCAGCAGCGCAACAGATGTATCCATAGCTGCCACCCATAAACTGGAAGTTACTATGTTTTGATTTTTTGAAAGGTAGGATCCATACGTGATCATCATACCCCAACCCACACCCAAAGAGAAGAAGGCTTGTGTTAATGCTTTCAGAACAACCATGCCGTTGATTTTTGAAAAATCAGGAATGAGATAATATTCAATTCCTTTACCAGCTCCTGGTAATGTTAAGCTACGAATGATAACAACTATTAATAAGACGAAGAGCATGGGCATCATGATCTTTGTGGCTTTTTCAATTCCACCGGCAATCCCACCGAGTACAATCATCACAGTAATGAAGATGACGAATGCTCCCAAAGGAATAACATACATCGGGTTAGCAATGAATGAACTAAAAGAAGTTTTAATCGAAAAAAGTGAAGTATAGATGTACCCAATGGTCCATCCGGCAATCACACTATAATAACTCAACACCACAAAAGTTACTACTAAGGCAAGTACTGCTCCGATAGCGGTCCAAAAACTATTTGCACCAGTGGCACGAAATGCGCCTACCGGACTTTTGCCCGTTAATCTGCCCAGTGCAATTTCATTAATGAGCAAGGGAGCTGCTACCATCACCACACAAAAAATATAAACGATTACAAATGCTGCCCCGCCATTTTCTCCGGTGAGGTAGGGGAAGCGCCAGATATTACCCAACCCTACAGCTGACCCTGCGGCTGCCATAATGAAACCAAACTTTGAAGCAAACTCTCCTCTTGCTGTTGACATGCGTTTTTGATTAAGAAAGGCTTGAAGATGAATAAATAATTTGAGTTGTCAAATCCCGATTAAAGTTGTTGAGCGAGAATAGCCAGTCCCTCTTTAAAGGAATGAGGTTCATACCCTAACTCTTTTCGTGCCTTTTCGATAATGAATCCTGTTTTAAGGGGTCGCTGAGCCGTCTGCTTGAAATGCGTGGAATCAGTGGGTGTGATGAGTGATGTATCCAGGTTGAAAAATGTTGCCGTTTGCAGGGCAATGTCGTATGGAGTCATATAATCTTTTCCGGAGATATTATAAATCCCCTTGGCCTTCTTCATGGCTACGAGATAGCACCCCATGGCTAAATCTTCTGCAAGGGTAGGCGTTCGCCACTGATCATTGACAACGGTAATTTTCTTTCCTTCCTCCAAACTCTTCTTAACCCATAACACAATGTTGGATCGACTCATGTCGTGCGTCACTCCATAGACCAGGATGGTCCTGACGATGCTCCATGGAATTTCGCTATCGCGGAGGAGTAGCTCAGCTGCTAACTTACTTTCTCCATAAAAATTTACGGGATGGGGCTCAGCATGTTCATCCAGGGGGCCGTGACGGCCATCAAAAATAAAATCGGTGGAAAGTTGGATCAGGTGAACCTTGTTTTTCTCGCAAGCCCGTATCAGATGCTCTACAGCCGCAACATTGTTCACAATACATCCTTCGCGTTCTGTTTCACATAAATCCACCTGGGTCATGGCAGCCGTGTTGATCACTACTTCGGGTTGTGTTTTATGGATGACGGAGGAAACCGCTGTTTTATTCGTAATATCCATGAGGTGAAATTCAGCGCGGCTCAACGGCTGAACTAAAGGGCCACGGGCCGTTGCAACCAGATGGACGCTCTCTTGCTGTTGCAAAAGCGCAACCAGCTTTTGCCCCAGTAATCCGTTAGCGCCCGTGACCAGTATTTTCATGTATTCGGTCAACTGCCTTTTCGTGCACTTATTTTTTATACGGGTAAACGTACCCGTATTCTTTTTCAATTTTTTTGCGTGACATCTCCTCCACTGTTACAAACATGCGGATGTCTTCAATAGGCCTGTGGCCACTGCCTACCGGTTGTGCGGCAATTTTATCGATCACATCGAATCCCTTGATCACTTTTCCAAACACGGTATAGTCACCGTCAAGGTGGGGGGCACCGCCCACTTTCACATAGGCTTCTTTTTGCGCGGGAGAAAAGGCAAATGGCCGGTAATCGGGTTTTTCAAGTTGGATGAGTGTATCGCTCTTTTCAAAAAAGGAAGTCAGCCATTCACCGTCTTGTGCTTGTTGCCTTTCGATCACCTGGTTGCGGACGGATTCGTATTTGGGCATGGTGAGTACTTCGCGCAGGTATTGATTTTTTCTGGAATAGCGGATGTTTTCTTCCAGTTGCGTTAGTTCCGCTTCACTCATGGGCTTTCCATGCACGACATAAAACTGACTGCCACTGGATGCTTTCGTGGGATTTACGTTATCGGGTTGGCGCGCAGCGGCCAATGTACCTTTTTCGTGAAAGAATTTTGGATTGAATTCTTCATCCAGCGTGTACCCGGGGCCACCCATGCCCACCGGTTGATTCGGTGCTGCTTTCTTAGAATCAGGATCACCTCCCTGGATCATGAATTCGTTCATTACCCGATGAAACAGCAGGCTATCATAAAACTTTCCGTTGACCAACTTAATAAAATTTTCTTTATGCCTGGGGGTTTCATCGTATAAGATGGCCACCATGTCGCCATAACTGGTTTTAATGGTGACGACATAGTCCTTTTTACTTTGGGCGCAGCCCGTTATCAGTATGGAGGAGAGAAGAAGGAATGTAATTATCTTGTTCATAAGCGTTAATCGATAGCGGGCAAAAATATGGAAATTGTTCAAGAGAACATAGAACAAGAAATGACCATTACGATTTGATGTTAGTCTGCGTGAGCGACTTCCAGAAGAATTTTATCACCTCCATTTTGGAGTACTTCCTGGGCTACTTTTTTTCCTAGTTCTTTACTTTCTGCCACCGTGGAGGATCGTTTTGCCTTCACCACGTGTTGACCATCCAACGAGATGACTCCGGCCTTCAGCGTTATTAAATTGCCTTCATACTGGGCGAACCCAAAAGCCGGAATGTTATAGCCTTTATTAAGTTTTTTTAAGAATGATCGTTCGGAGCGAATGCAATCTTCAGTCTCTTCATGGTTCACCCAGCGTTGAATAACTTCTTTCTTGTCGAAGGCAAGCTTCTTATGACATTCAATGGCAATGCTGCCTTGCCCCACAGCTGGAACGAAATAGCTGGTTTCGATTTTCTCCACAATCATGTCGTCCAGTTCCAAATGATGAACATCGGCATAGGAGACCAATAATGCATCGCACGCTCCCTGTTTCATTCTTTCAATTTGGGTGAGGAGATCACCATGCACAAATACGACCAGTGTTTCTGGATAGAAATGCTTGATAAATGCTTCTCTCCGGATTGAAGAGGTACCTATTTTGACATTATGGGATTGCAGATTCAGATTCTTAGTCGCACTGATGAGTACATCATTGGCAGGCTCCCGTTCGGTAAAGGCAATCAATTCAAGTTCATCGTGTAAATCAGAGGGCAAATCTTTAGCGCTATGCACCGCAATGTCAATACTCCCTTCCAGCAGCTTTAATTCCAGGTTGCTATCCTTACTATGATCTTCATTGGTACCGAAAGCATGTATTTCCGTTTGATACCCGGAAGGATTGATCAGGCTTGCAATGTACTCTGCCTGTCTGCGTGCCAGTGCACTTCCCTTTGTACCGATGCGAATGAGTTTGTTCATGGGTTAATGGTTTTAGCAAGCTGAAGGGAAAGATCCAGGAAAATCATTTTGGCGCTGCCGTTTCGCTCAAGATGATAGGTGGCATCATTAAGCAGGGTGAAGGACTTTTCAATTTTCTGCACGTTCATCACTTTGCTGAAATCGCGAACAAATTTTAGTTCTTCTCCCTGAATGCGATGAATGGTTTCAGCGCCAGAAAGATTGAGTAACGTTTCGCGCATCATGCTTATTCCGTAATGCATCATATTTCGCTGGCGAAGTTTATCAAACGTATGATATTCTTCGGCCATAGTGACCATGCTGCCATAATTCTTTTTGAAGCAAGCCCGCATCCATTCCATAAAGAGTTGGGCATTGTCGTCTTCTTCGTTTTCCAGAAGTTTAAGAGAAAGGTTTAAGTTGCCTTCGGCCAGTTGAGCAACACGGGAAGCACGCTTTGCCTCAATAGATTTTTTCTCGGTGAGAAATTTTTCAGTCTCCTGATCAGTGAGTAACGGTACTGTGATCAACTGAGTGCGTGAAAGGATGGTAGGCAAAAGCTTATCGGCCGCATTGGTCACGAGGATGAAATACGTGTGGGCGGCCGGCTCTTCCAATATTTTTAAAATCCCATTGGCTGCGGAAGGATGCATGAGCTCTGGTTGCCAGATAATCATGACTTTGTACGGACTTTCAAATGGTTTTAAGGACAGTGCTTTTACAATCTCGCGACTTTCTTCACGCGAGATTAGTGCTTGTTTATCCTCGCCACCGTAGTAGGTAGTCCAGTCATCGAGATCACTGAAGGGTTGTTCCAGTAAAAAGGCCCTCCACGATTTTAAAATTTCTGCTTTAAAACGTTCTTCGTCTTTGTCGCCTTTAATGTTACTAAGCGGAAATACAAAATGAGTATCAGGATGAATGTACTTCAAACTTTTGCTACAGGCCGGGCAGGTGCCGCAAGCGTCTTCTCCTTTATTCTGACAATGTAAATAAGTAGCATACGCGAGGGCCAGCGGTAAGTTTAATGCGCCTTCAGCCCCTACAAACAATTGAGCGTGTGCAATGTGATTCCCCTGAACGGAGTCGATCAGTAATTTTTTAGTTTCCGTTAAACCTGGAATCTCTGAAAATTTCATACTAACTGGCGTTTTTTCCTGCCGTTAATTCAAACACACTGGTCAGAATTTCTTTCTCTACAGCATCCAGTTTAAGTTTTCTTCGCTCCATAACTCTCTCTGCGGTATCACAAGCTTTTTTCAATTGATAGGTTGTGAACCCACTGGCTCCACCCCAGGAGAATGAAGGAATAAAATTTCGAGGGAAACCGTCACCGAAAATATTAGCCGATACGCCAACGACAGTCCCTGTATTGAACATGGTATTGATTCCGCATTTGCTGTGGTCACCCATCATAAGGCCGCAGAATTGCAATCCTGTATCTACGAAACCACCTCTTGCATAACTCCAGATTTTTACATTCTCATAATTGTTTTTGAGATTGGAAGTATTGGTATCAGCGCCCAGGTTACACCATTCGCCAATCACGGAGTTGCCCAGGAAACCATCGTGCCCCTTATTGCTGTACCCGAAAATTACCGAATTGCTTATTTCGCCCCCTACTTTTGAAAAAGGACCCACCGTGGTATCGCCTCGCATTTTTCCTCCCATGCTTACGGTAGAACCTTCACACAACACAAATGGCCCTTTGATGAGGGCGCCCTCCTGTACAACTGAATTTTTTCCAAGATAGATTGGACCATCCTCTGCATTGAGCACCGCGGCACGAATGGCTACGCCTTCTTCCACAAAGATGTTCGATTCATTGTAGACAATAGTGTGCTTATCCTGAACGCTTGCAGATTTTCTGCCTGCGGTGAGTAAAGTATAGTCTACCTGGATTTGTTCAGCATTGTATTGAAATATTCTCCAGACCTGATCAAGGAGCGTTACGGTTCCGGAAAAAATTTTCGGAGTGCTCTTACTCAACTCAGGCAACGCCATATCGGCACTTCTCCAGGCCAGAATCATGGCATTATGAATCAATACCTCGTTCTGTTTTAATGTATTGATGCTTTTCAGTGCCTCATCATCGGGGCACCATGCGCCATTGACGAAGAGATTGTCCTGTGACGGTTTTGCTGGAAATTTTTTCTGTAAATATGGCTCCGTAAGAAAGGAGGCAGTAGTCGTTAACCTTTTCTCCCACTTCTCGGCAATGGTGAGAATGCCAATCCTGATCTTACTCACGGGCCTGGTAAAGGTGAAGGGCAGGAGGTTGGTTCGGATGGCAGGATCGTCAAACAGTACAAGGTTCATGTGTGTAAATATATACACTGATTTGGAAGTGCCATCACCCCGTCCTCATTCTTCGGACACCCCTCTCCCTGGGGAGAGGGGAAGGGGGTGAGGGTCCAATAAAAAAGCCCCCTGAATCGGGGGCTTTCTCATGCATATAAGAAGAAGTACTAAGCCTTTTTTTGGTATTTGTTTTTGAACTTCTCCACACGACCTGCTGTATCGACAAACATTTTCTTGCCGGTAAAGAAAGGGTGCGAAGCGGAACTAACTTCCACTTTAATAAGGGGGTATTCCTTGCCGTCTTCCCACTTAATCGTGTCTTTGGTTTTCAGGGTCGAACGGGTCAAAAACTTATAATCGCTTGACGTATCGTGAAATACAACCTCTTTGTAGTCTGGATGAATGTCCTTTTTCATTTTTTTCTATCGGTTTTCCTTAAAAGGACTGCAAAGATAAGGACACGGGGCGGAAATTCAATACCCTCCCCAAGTTTTTTGGCTCCTATCCGGAAGCTCTGTATTTTGCCTAAATCTTTACTTTAAGATGAAGAGAATTGTCCTGTTTTTAGTTGTTTTTGTGCCATTCTGGCTTTCCGGACAAAGTAATTATGTTCCTCTGAATGAAAGCTATTACCACCTGGTGGACCGCTACGAGGTGAAGGCCGGGCAGGTTATGCCCCAGATTTTTACCACCATTAAACCTTATAAGCGGTCTGATATTGCTGCATTTTTAGACTCTGCCAATCAACTGGGCTTGTTTACTTCGGCTGCCGATAAGTTCAACCTGGAATACGCCCAAAACGATAACTGGGAGTGGGCCCGACCGGAAACCAACCAAAGCCGAAAACCATTTCTGAAGCACTTTTATAAGAATAAGTCAGACTTCTTTTACGTGGATGAACCCGCTTTTGATTTGCACGTAAACCCTGTGATTTATTTTGGGGCTGGTAAAGATTCAAGATCTGACGACATGCTTTTTACCAATACCCGTGGAGTGGAGGTGCGTGGTATGATTGATAAGAAGGTTGGCTTCTATACTTACCTCACTGATAATCAAACCCGGCTTCCGGCTTACGTTTCCGACTATGTAGCCGATACTTCCAACATTCACCCGGTAATTCCCCATGAAGGATTTTGGAAAACATTCAAAGACAATCAAGGCTATGATTTTTTGCAGGCCCGGGGTTATATCACGTTTGAAGCTACACGGCATATTAATCTTCAATTTGGACACGACCGTTTTTTTATCGGCAATGGTTACCGTTCTCTAATTTTTTCAGACTTCTCTCCACCGGCATGGTTTATCAAGGGAAACGTTAAAGTCTGGAAGCTTAACTACCTTTTTACAACTCACCAGATGACGGCTGATGTAGCGGGCAGTTCAACCAGTGGACTGAAATCGATGGACGGTGGATATCCGCAAAAATTTGTAGCCCTTCATCATTTAAGTATCAATATTGGTAAGAAACTGAACATTGGCGTGTTTGAATCGGTGGTGTTTAGTGCAGATGACTCTACCGGTACCAATAGCTTTCGACTGGATTACCTCAATCCTATTATTTTCTATCGCGCCATCGAGCAGCAAAACGGAAGCACCGACAATGTGATGTTGGGGTTCGATTTTAAATGGAATGCTTTTAAGGGCGTTCAGTTTTATGGACAGTTTGTGTTAGATGAATTCGTGCTCGACAATATTAAATCAGGCAACGGATGGTGGGCTAATAAGTATGGTATCCAGGCAGGAGCAAAATATATTGATGCGTTTGGCGTCCATAACCTTGATTTGCAAGCAGAAGCCAATATCGTTAGGCCGTATACGTTTTCTCACAATACGCTCTATGGAGATTACTCCAGTTACCGTCAATCACTGGCTCATCCATTGGGTTCAAATTTTAATGAGATGGTGGGCATCCTCAGGTATCAGCCCCTTCCTAAATTGAATCTTGTAGCGAAGATTGTGTACACCATGACAGGACGAGATTCTACCGGATTGAATTTCGGGGGCGACATGTTGAAGAATAATTCGACACGGAATAACGGGACATCCGATAAGGATTATGGAAATACCATCGCGCAAGGGTTTAGCAATGACATTTTATTCGGAAGTCTGGTGGCTTCATGGCAATTCAAACACAACCTGTTTATTGATTTGAATATTACAGTTCGGCAGAGTAAGAGCCCCCTTGAATTTTACAACAACAACTCCGCTATAACTTCCTTAGCTTTGCGGTGGAACATACCGCAGCGCCTTTACGAGTTTTAATGTAAATGAAGATATACCTCAGAATTTTAGGATATGCCCCCGGCCTGGCTGGCCGCCTGGTGAAGTTTTTTCTCTATTCGTTGTTGGGTGTAGCCTTTAGTGCAGCCTACCTGGGCCTCATTATGCCCATGATGAAAGTGTTATTTGATCCAGCCAAAAGTTCGGTCATCCCTCCATTACCCGAGTTTTCGATGTCGTTGAAGTTTGCAACAGCTTTTTTCAATCACCATTTCATTCGAATCATTGTTGAGAGCGGACGGATGGACGCTTTGCTGTTTGTGTGTATTGGCATTATCGTGTGCGTGATGATATCCAACACCTTCCGCTACCTCGAGCGCATGACGGCTTCACGCGTGAAAGTAGATGTGGTAAAAAATATGCGGATGCACATTTTCAGAAACATCACGAACCTGCACATTGGGTATTTCAATGATCAGCGCAAGGGCGATTTGGTTTCGCGGTTCACAAATGATATGTCAGAGGTTGAGCACTCGGTTGCCAACAGTATGAAGTCAGTAATGAAGGAGCCAATCACTATTGTGGTATACCTGATTGTTTTGTTTACCATATCGTTTAAGCTAACCTTGTTTACACTCATTCTGCTACCGGTAACGGGCGGAGTAATCGGTCAAATCATTAAGAAATTAAAGCGAAAGGCGAAACAAAGCCAGGAAGCCATGGGGCGTATTGTAAATATCCTGGATGAAACATTCAGCGGCATGCGAGTCATTAAAGCGTTCAACGCTCGTAATTTCATCATCAATAAAATTGACGATGAAACCAGTTACCACAGGAGAGTGAACTTATCGATAGCACGTAAGAACGAATTGTCTGCTCCATTATCGGAATTTCTCGGGGTGATTATTGTGGCGGTCATTTTATACTATGGCGGTCAGCTGGTCATGAGTGGCGATCAGGAGCTAAAGCCTGAAGTATTCATGGGATTTTTAGCCTTCTATGCCTCCATGATTCAGCCGGCAAAGAATTTTGCAAACGGCATTACCTCTATTCAAAAAGGTACGATGGCCGCCAAGCGAATTTTTTCGATCATTGATACGGTACCGGTTATTCACAATAAACCGGATGCAAAAGTTCTTGATCATTTTAAGGAGAGCATTGAATACAGAAATGTAAGTTTTGCGTACGACCGCGAACATGTACTGCGAAATATTAATCTGAAAATTGAAAAAGGTAAAACCATAGCATTGGTTGGTCCATCGGGTGGAGGAAAGTCAACGCTGGCCGATCTTGTTCCGCGCTTTTACGATCCTGCACAAGGAGAAGTGTTATTGGATGGTGTACCGCTTCCCGACTATGAAATTGAATCGCTGCGTAAGCAAATGGGCGTGGTGACACAGGAGTCCATTCTCTTCAATGATACGATCTTCAACAACATTGCGTTTGGAATGGAAAACGTAAAGGAGGAGGATGTAATTCATGCGGCAAAAGTGGCGAATGCACATGACTTTATTGTGCAAACGGAAAATGGTTACCAGACCTTCATTGGAGAGCGGGGCTCAAAATTATCTGGCGGTCAACGACAGCGAATTGCCATTGCACGTGCCGTGTTGAAGAACCCTCCAATATTAATTTTGGATGAAGCGACCTCTGCTCTGGATTCTGAATCGGAGCGATTGGTACAGGATGCCCTCACCAACCTGATGAAAAACCGCACCTCAATTGTGATTGCACACCGCCTCAGTACCATTCAGCATGCCGATGAAATTGTGGTGATTCAGAACGGGCATATTATTGAACGAGGTAAGCATGAGGTGTTAATCGGGCAAGATGGTTTATATAAAAAGCTGAACGAGATTCAAAAAGCGTGATTTTGTTGTATAATGCTTTGCTTCCTACGAAGTAGGTTTTTGACGCATTTTGAAATTTTACGTTTGCGGTAAAACCGCTAAGTTTGTCACTCAATCCCTCTCAGTATGATGAAAAGAAACAGACTCATTTTTTATTCCGTTTTCGGAGTACTTCATCTTTTTATTTTCTTCTTCAGTATTTACATGGACAGCCAACAGGATAATGTTCAGTTTCTATTTCAAATGCAGGGCAAGATTTGGATGCTCAAGTATTGTTCTTTCATGTTGCTCATCTTATTTGCAGCCAATATTATTCTTCACTACCGCGATAACCGCAGAAACATCCGTGAGAAGAGCCAACTCACACAAGAGTTGAACTCCCTAAAAGTTAAGCTTTACGATTCACAGGAGGGTAAAAAGTAAGCAGGTCAAAATCTAAACAAGTAAGTATTACTCTTACTTTTAGGTGAGAAATAATTCATTCCAAGATTCTTCCTATCTTGATTCGGGTCAATTCATTATCGCATGCTTTCAAAAACATACGGTTGTGCAGTGTTTGGCGTGGATGCTCGTACCATTACCATTGAGGTAAATGTTGGGCAGGGCACAAAATTCTTTATGAGCGGGTTGCCCGACAGTGCCGTGAAAGAAAGCGAGCACCGGGTAGAATCTGCAATCAAAAGTTTTGGCTACTTCATGCCTCGCCAGAAAACCGTGGTGAATCTGGCACCTGCCGATATCCGCAAAGAAGGTTCCGTCTATGATTTACCGATTGCGCTGTGTGTACTTCACGCCTCGGGTCAGATTAAAACCGAAACACTCGAAAAATATGTGATCATGGGTGAGTTAGCATTGGATGGAATGCTTCGTCCCATCAAAGGCGTGTTGCCCATTGCACTCCAAGCACGTAACGAGGGCCTGAAAGGATTTATCCTTCCGGTGGATAATGCGAAGGAAGCAGCCATCGTGGAAAACCTGGACATCATTCCGGTAAATAACCTGAAGCAGGCGATCAGTTTTTTAACGGGAAAAGAAAAAATTGAACCACTTCGAATTGATACGCGAGCGGTGTTTGCCACACAACTCAATTATTACGATTCCGATTTTAAAGATGTTCAGGGTCAGGAAAATATTAAACGGGCGTTGGAGATAGCCGCGGCCGGTGGACATAATGTAATCATGATCGGGCCGCCCGGGGCGGGAAAGACGATGCTCGCCAAACGATTGCCTACCATTCTTCCTCCGTTGTCTCTGAACGAAGCATTGGAAACGACAAAGATTCATTCCGTGGCTGGAAAGATCGGACGAGATACTACGCTGATTGCCACGCGACCTTTCCGATCCCCACACCATACCATTTCTGATGTGGCCTTGGTAGGAGGTGGAGGTAATCCTCAGCCTGGAGAGATTTCTCTAGCCAATAACGGTGTATTGTTTCTAGATGAGTTGCCGGAATTTAAACGAACGGTGTTGGAAGTAATGCGCCAACCGATGGAAGAGCGAAGAGTCACCATCTCCCGCGCAAAAGTTTCCATTGAGTATCCGGCCAACTTCATGCTGGTAGCCAGTATGAATCCATGCCCCTGCGGATATTATAATCATCCTGAAAAAGAATGTGTGTGTGCTCCAGGTGTGGTGCAGCGGTATTTAAGTAAAGTCAGCGGACCGCTATTGGATAGAATTGATTTACATGTGGAAGTGGTGCCGGTAAGTTTTGATGAGATGACCACTTCAACTCGCAAAATGGAAACCAGTTCAGAAATTCGTGAGAGGGTGGTAAAGGCGCGCGAAACACAATCTGAGCGATTCAAAAACAAGAAGGACATTTACTGCAACGCCATGATGCCCTCCAACATGGTGAAAGATGTTTGTGAGATCAATGATGCCGGTCGCGCACTCTTGAAAACAGCTATGGAAAGATTGGGACTTTCCGCCCGCGCGTATGACAGAATTTTGAAAGTCTCACGCACCATTGCCGACCTGGCCGGAAGCGAAGCCATTAAAACAGAACACTTGGCTGAGGCCATTCAATACAGAAGTCTGGACAGAGAGGGATGGGCAGGATAAATTATTTTAATATAGAAATGAGAAATTATTTGAATTGTTTTTTTAAAATACTGCTTGTCATCATCGTGTTTAGTTTGGGGATTAACGATTCCGTTTCGCAGACACTCATTGTAAACTCACCCTTGAAACGCGGTCTTTTTAGAACGTTTAATGATTTTAAATACAATACTCCGGATACTACCATCAATTTTACGTTTGACGAAGAGAAAGAGAAACTCAATCTTGATACCACAAAATATGCAATCAAAAGAATGGAAATTTGGGGTTTTTCTGATGGAGTATCTGTCTTCATTATAGCTGGAAAAATTAATAAGCTCCAAACGTTAGACAGGTATTGTTATTTCAAGGAGCAGGGTGTTGGAATCGTTATGGTTGCTGGAGGCTATTCTCTCGTTCCAATTCCAATTCCGCGTCCTTACAAGGAGCAGTACGTAATTAATCTGAATAATGGTAATACCTATAATCTTGATAATGGTCTTATGAAGAAGATATTAGGGAAGGATAAGGAATTATTGAACCAATTTAATAAGGAGCCAAAGAAAAAGGATAAGTACCTGGACTACATTAAGGCATATAATGACCGGCATAAAGATGAGCTCAAGGTGAATTAATAGCCCGCCAGGTAATTTCCTCTTAAAAGTAGAAACATATCATTGTCCTTTCCCGTATAGACTGTAATCAGACTATTATGAAAGGATACATTGGTGAATTTGAGGAGCTCGTGCTCCTCACCATCGCAGCACTGGATGAAGACGCCTATGGGGTGGCCATCAAGGAAGATATCGAACAGCGTACGGATCGTTCGATTAGTATCGGGGCGTTACACTCCACCATCACACGATTAGATGAAAAAGGATTAATTAAATCCTGGCTGGGTGACCCCACTCAGGAGCGGGGAGGAAGACGCAAGCGCTATTTCCAATTAACCAACTTGGGGAAAGCTGCCCTTCGCGACATGAAGGCACTGCGTGATGAATTGTGGGATCTTTCAAAAATGAAACTCGCCTTTTCAGCATGAAGCCAATATCACCTCCGCGGTTAGCGCAAAAGCTTTTTGACTGGTTTTGTGCCGATTCGGCAGTCGAAGATCTACGAGGCGACATCGATGAATTATTTTATGTCAACCTGTCGCGGATGCCCGCGGTGAAAGCAAAACTTAAATACTGGATTCATACTTTTTCGCTGATCACTTCTTATGCCGTTAAGAAACGGAAACGGCCAACGATAAAACACTCCTCATTCGACTACACTATGGACATGCTCAAAAGTTATTTCGTCATCGCTACGCGAAGCCTGGCAAAAAATAAATTCTTTACCATCATCAATGTATTGGGCCTCGCCATCGGTATGTCCATCAGTTTGCTGCTCATCGCGATGCTGATCAACGTATCAACGTACGATGAGTTTCACGTGAATAAGGATCGGATTTATAGGGTTATTTCTAAAACAAACATCCGCAATAATTGGGAGTTTGTTTGTTCCCCCATTCCATTGGGAGAAAAGTTTAAATCAGAATATGGAGGTTCCGCAGAAATTGTTCGCATCGATAAAAGCCTGTCCGCGGTGGCTGAATTCAATGGAAAGGAACTTCCACTTGAAGGATATTTTGTTGACCCCAATTTTCTGAAAGTATTCACGTTCCCGCTGGTGAAAGGAAATATCGCTACTGTATTCTCAAAACCTCACAGCATCATTATCACACAAGAAGCTGCAGAGCGCATGTTCGGTACGGAAGATCCAATTAGCAAAGTGATTAAGATGGGTACGTTCGGTGAATTTGAAGTGACTGGTATTTTGAAAAACCTTCCCAAAAATTCACACATGCAGTTCGATATACTGGCTCCGTATGCTTTGTTTGAATCAATTCAACAAACACAACCCATTTCTGCATCTGTCAATCCCTGGACAGTTTTGGAAAGTTCATATATATACTTAATGGTTCCTGAAAAAAATGCTGAAACAGAGCCAGACCATATTGAAGCTTTCATGGATCAGGTAGCAAAAGACGCTTATACGAAAGACATGGAATTTAAAGCAACGTTTGACCTTCAGGCATTGACGGGCATTGTACCCGGACCCGAGTACGTAAGGGAGATAGGAATCTCATGGGAATATACTGGCTTTGTCATATTTGGTGTGCTTACGTTGCTGATTTTGTTGCCTGCTTGTTTTAACTACACCAATATTTCAATCTCAAGGGCATTGAAGCGGTCAAAAGAAATCGGCCTTCGTAAAGTAGTCGGTGGCCAACGCGACCAGATTTTCCTTCAATTTATTCTCGAAACCGTAATCGTAACATTGCTTGCACTTGGTGTATCATACTTAATTTTTACTGTACTGCGTGATGAATTTACAGCCATGATGGTGGCAGCTGAATTTTTAGATCTCAATCCAACCGCCTTCACGTTAGCGTGTTTTCTCGCATTTGCAATTTTTGTTGGCCTGATTGCAGGAGCAGTGCCTGCCTTGTATTTTTCTAAGCTCAGCCCGATTCAGGCATTAAAAAGCAAATCAAGTTCTAAAGTGTCGATCGGTTCTAATTTCCGAAAAGCATTGGTGGTGGGGCAATTCGCGCTGTCGCTGGGATTTATCATGGGTGTAGGCATTACGGTTAAACAACATATAGCCACGCTGAATTATAATTTCGGTTTTGCGCAGGAAAATATTTTGGATGTGAAACTTCAGGGTGTTGACCCTAATATTTTCAGAAACGAATTCTCAAAACTGTCAGCCGTACAAAACGTCTCTATGTCATCAAGTGTCATGGGTGTATCAGGACCTGCCACTGCTTGGATTCAAAAACCAGATGAAAAAGATTCCACAGAGGTATTGCAAATGTTCGTTGATCACAATTACATCGCCAATCTCGATATAAAATTATTGTCGGGGAAATCATTTACAGATCAACAGGAAAGCAAGCATGATGTGATCGTTAACGAAGAATTCCTGAAGCAATTTAAAATTGCCAACCCCGCAGAGGCACTTGATAAGACTTTCATCCTGGCTGGTCCGGATGGCAATCGGGGCGGAGAGTTCCGCATCATCGGTGTTGCTAAAAACTTCCATTATTCCGATTTAAGAAGGCCGATTCAAAGTTTCCTTTTCAGGTACGATTCAAGCCAGTTTCGTTACGCCAATTTGAAAGTCACTTCGAATGAAATGCACTCCACCCTAGTCAATTTGGAAGCTGTTTGGAAAACTATCGGTGGAGAAAAGAAATTTGAGGCTCGTTTCTTTGATGATGAAATTGAAGATGCATACTCTTTTTATTTCTCCATGATAAAATTATGTGGTTTCCTGGGCTTCCTGGCGATCTCCATTTCCTGCTTAGGATTACTGGGGATGGTTGTATATACTTCAGAAAACAGAATGAAGGAAATTGGTGTACGAAAAGTTATGGGTGCATCGTCAACCGCTATTGCCGTTCTGCTTTCAAAAGATTACATGAAACTCATGCTGATTGCGGCTATTATTGCAACACCGGTTACCATATTCCTGTTTGATATCATGCTTTCCGGAACGCAGCATTATCGAATTCCTATCGGAGCGATCGAGGTCATTCTCAGTTTGCTGTTGATGTTGATTCTCGGTGTAGGTACTATTTTGTCACAAACCCTTCGTGCGGCAAAAGCCAACCCGGTGGATACGTTGAGGTGTGAGTAGCTTGCTAATAGCCCTTATAGATTATTGAAGCTCATTTGCAATTGGAAGTACCCAATAATCAAACTTCCAACACCAGTTAGTAAACTTATAATTATTGCAATCCAAGATAGTACTCTTGCGCTTTTAGCTGCTTTCCTTGCTTCAATAATTTCTTCGTGGTCTATGTAACTGAATAGAGCCGTTGGTAATATTCTGCAAGGCTCTGATAATATTGAATCCAGTTTCTTTGCGTATCCAAACAAAACCATTGTTTGAATGATGTGATTGGGATTGTTTTGACCGTTAGAGAATAATAGGTGATTATAAATATAGTTTTCCTCTTCTTTCTTAGTAAGACCAATACCTTTAAATAATTCTTCTAAGGTAAAAACATCATTTTCCTTACCATACTCAATTACTCGGAGTATTAAATTTCTGTTTTCTTTTTCTGTTGTCATGATAGTATTATTTAATTTAATGAATTTTGATTTTTTGGATTTCATCCAAATTAATTAAGTTTAAAAAAAATTGAAGCTCCATAAAGAATATAATGCAAAGTTCACTGAGTTAGGCAACAATTTATCAACAATCGCTCCTCACTATGGATGTATGTGTGAACATTGATATTCACATTACAAAAGTCTTAATAATGAAAAATTTTAATGGAAGTGGTCATTTTATGTCTCTATGAAAGAGTGTGTGTATAACTAGGCTTTGGTTATTGACTTTCAGTTTATCTAGTTTCCATTTTTGGCAAAGAATCACCAATTATTTTCAGAACTTAGTGTAGTTAACTCACTTCCTATGAAACGCTTTCTTTTGTTCTCCATTCTCTTTGTGTCAATTGCCACGCAGGTAATCAGTCAATCCAAAGTCGTACCCGTTTCAAAATCTGAACTTACCGGCATTGAGTTACCGGCCGGGACAAAACAAGACAAGCGCATACTCGCTACTGCAGCCGCTGAAACCCTGTTGGAAATGACGGCTGAGGAAAACGCAACGAAATTAGAAGGTCAGGCCGAGGTGTTTACGATGCCCCCATCCCTGCAGGAGCAGGTGAGGGCAGCCGCTCAAAAAGCAGGTTGGGAAATTCAACCGTATACGACTGATGCAGCGTATTCACTGTTAAAGAACAATGGCCGCATTTTGTTGATGTACCTCGAATCAAACAAAAAAGAAACATCATTATACATTATGCCGGTAGCCAGCATTCCGCAGGAGGCGGTAGTTGTAACGCAAGCTGCTCCGCCAACACAGGCAGACCCTCAAACTCAATCTCAGCCTGCCGTTCAATCACAAGCCGCAGCTGTACCGGTTGTAGTAACCACTGCACAGCAAGCCAACACTACACCCACTTCAGCCTTTACCTTCACCACCACCAATTTTGATGATGGGTGGGTATCCACCATCGCCAATGATTTTGTTCAGGTCACAAAAGGAAACATTACAGTGTTGTTGTACTACGGTCTTGAGATCACAGATGAATTGCGCAGCTCCAATGTTGAGTTCAGCGACTATTACTGGAACCAGCTGGTTGTGCCTAACTACCGTGTGAAATCAGCTTATCGATATCAGGAGGGGGTTACGTATTTCAGAACGTACTTTATTGAGGGCGAAGCCGTGAATCCTCAAACCGGGAAGTCGTGTTATCTCGCGTTGAATGTATTGGTGAATTCAGGAGTTTCCACGCCCGTGCTGGCGATTGCGCCTGATAAGAATTCGTACTATCAACAATTTCCTGAACCAAAAGCCCTGGGCAACATGACAGGCTACAATAAGTTTGCCGTGGCCGCCAAAGATATTGTGGGCACGTGGGAAGAAAGCAGTGGCTCCGCGGTTAATCTCTATAACACGTACACCGGAAATTATGCGGGGATGAATTCTACCCAAGGTTATGACAAGTTCATGTTCAACGCAGACGGCACCTACAATAGCCAGCACAGCGGAGCTTCCAGTGTATATGGTGTGAATACTGTTTTTTCACAAGAGTATAATGGAAAGGTAACGGTCACCAACTGGGACATGAGCATGACCAAGCGGTGGAAAGATGCCACGGAAAATTTCAATGCCCAATTTGAAGCGGTGAGAGGCGGCCGGATTCTACATCTTCAGAATAAAGAATCTACAGGCATTTGGTATCACCTGGCCCGTACAAAACAATAAATATCGGTAGGAAGCTTACTTCTTTTTCTCGTAACTCTTAGGATCGAGTGCGGCCGGTGACCAGTGATTAAAAAATTCAAGTACTTTTTTGGCATCATGGCCATTGCCTTCTTCTAAATAGGCGCTGTTTTGTGTATGAAGTCTATTGCCTTTGCTATCTAATATGACAAACACCGGAAAACCAAACCGTTGTGGGTAGTCCAATGAAGCTAACACGTCTTCATTTCTATTCTCAGGGCTATAATTCAAATGATAGGAAACGAAATTTTTTTCTAATGCGGTTTTTAATGTGTCGTTGCCGGTAACCTTATCGTTGAACTTGTAGCACCACGAACACCAGTTTCCGCCAATCTGCAACAGTACATTCTTCCCTTCTTTGTCGGCCCGGGCAATGGCTGCCTGAATATCCGCCTTGGCATCTGCTGCAGGATTATATAATTTAACTTTTTCAGGTTGTGTTGTTTGGGCTGTTGCTGTCAGGCTGAGTACAAAAACCAATAAAAAAAGTGATGCGGCTTTATTCATATTCTATTTTTTGATTGATAAATATACATCTATTCCTATGTTGTAGGATGTCTCCCGACTTGATTACTTTAGTGGCTATGAAGTGCACCATTCTTGTTTATGGATTATCCCTTGCCGCGTTGATCAGCCTGTTAAAATTTCTGGAGTACCGGTTATTTGTGCGCGACCTCTCTATTGAGTTTTATGTAGGCATTGTGGCGGTGATGTTTACTATACTGGGGGTGTGGGTTGGATTGAAACTTACCCGGAGAAAGACTATTATCATTACGAATTCAAATTTTCAGTTTGATGAATCGAGACTGGAAAAAGCAGGCATCAGCAAGCGTGAATACGAAGTGCTGGAACTCATGGCTAAGGGCTTTTCCAACCAGGAAATTGCGGACAAACTTTTTGTGTCGCTCAATACCATTAAAACACATTCCTCCAATCTCTTTTTAAAGCTGGAGGCTAAACGCAGAACGCAAGCGATACAGAAAGCCAAAGAACTAAACCTTATTCCCTAATTGGTTGCCGGTTCTCGGTTGCTGGTCACAGGCAACCAGTTCACTCTTTTGAGTGATTTCACTAATTTCCTGAGCGAATCACCCTTTCGGGTGAAGGTTTGAGATAGGCATTGCACTTGTTTTGGTCAAAAAACAAAACGCTATGAAAAAAGTAATTCTAATCTACGGACTCATTGCCGGTACCATTGTGGCCGCCATGATGCTCATCACCATGCCCATGTATAACAGCGGCACCCTGAACATGGACAATGGTGAACTGGTGGGCTACACCACCATGGTCATTGCCCTGTCGATGGTTTTCTTCGGTATTAAATCATACCGTGATAATCATGCGAACGGATCAATTTCGTTCGGGAAGGGATTTAAGGTGGGCATTCTTATAACCCTCATCGCATCCGCCATGTATGGTCTTGCCTGGGAAATATCGTACAGTAAGATCGGTGAGGATTTTACCAAAAAGATGACGGAGAAGTATTATGAGGATATGAAGGCTGACGGAGCTTCGGAGGAAGAATTGCAAAAAGCAAAAGAGCAATGGGAAAGCTTTAGCGAGATGTATAAGAACCCGGTCGTGCGTTTTGCGTTCACGGTGTTTGTGGAAATTTTCCCGGTAGGATTGGTGATTACCCTGATCAGTGCAGCGGTGCTGAGAAAGAAAGAATTTTTACCGGCCACGTGATATGAAAAAAAGAGTTACAGGAATCGGTGGAGTGTTCTTCAAAACGGAAGATCCTAAAAAATTAAAAGAGTGGTACGGCAAACATTTGGGTTTACCGGTTGATGAGTATGGTGCATCTTTTCAGTGGATTGATATCGATCATAAAGATGCTAAAGTACCTGCACTTACGGCATGGAGTCCGTTCAAATCCGACACCACGTATTTCAAACCGAGCGAGAAGCCATACATGTTTAACTATCGGGTAGAGAACCTTGTGGAGTTGTTGAAAATATTAAAAGAAGAAGGCGTTGAGATTGTAGGGGAGATGCAGGAGTTTTCGTACGGCAAGTTCGGTTGGATCATGGATCCGGAAGGCAATAAAATCGAGTTGTGGGAGCCAATGGATGATGGCTTTTAAAATTGCTGTTGTTCAATACCGCACGTAAACCGATCGAAATGTGAACAATTTGTGCTTAAGAACCTTATCACCATTGCCCTCCGCAACATTCTGAAAGACAAAACCTACAGCGCCATCAATATTCTGGGGCTTACCATCGGCATTACGTGCAGTATGTTTTTATTTCTGTACATCCTCGATGAGTTGAGTTTTGATCGGTACCACAAGAATGCTGACAATATTTATCGCATCGTCTCCAACATTAAGGAACCCGACAATGCCTTTACCTGGGCGGTGGCACAAATACCATTAGGGGAGGAGTTGCGTGACAACTATCCGGAAGTGGAGAATGTGGTTCGTTTTTTTGGCACGCAACGCAATTTGTACAAGAATGGGGAGGTACAGTTTTATGAAGAAGATTTCTACCTGGCTGACTCCACTGTCTTTGACATGTTTACTTATGAATTTGTAAAGGGTGATATGGCCACTGCCCTGGACATGCCATTTTCCTTGGTGCTTACCGAAAAAATTGCAAAGAAATATTTTGGTGAGACAGATCCTATTGGGCAATCACTGCAGAACCAGCAGAATGAAGAGTTTAAAATTACCGGAGTGATTAAAGATGTGCCCAACAATTCTCACTTCCGGTTTGACGGGTTGATTTCCCGAAATACCCGTCCTCAAAATCAAGGAGGCTGGGGAGGATTTGGAGTGTTCACCTACATCCAATTACCGGCAGCCTATGATCTTTCCAAGATGTATGTAAGTCTGGATACCATCGTGAAGCAACGTGTCAATCCAATTTTTGAACAATTTGGAATTTCTGTGAAGTATGAATTGCAACGCATCACTGACATCCATTTATATTCAAAAATCCAGGATGAAGCAGAGGCCGGAGGAGACATCTCCTACATCTATATTTTTGGTGCTGTGGCTGCGTTCATGCTGATCATCGCCTCCATCAATTACATGAACCTGGCAACAGCGCGTTCTTCCAATCGCGCGAAGGAAGTGGGTATCCGAAAGGTAATGGGTTCACAACGAACGCAGCTTATCCTTCAATTTATTACCGAGTCGGTGGTGATTGCCTTAATCTCGCTGGTGGTAAGTCTTGCGTTAATTTATTTACTGTTGCCTGCATTCAATTCACTCTCCAATAAAGAAATGCCCTTCGGGTATATTCTTCAGGCACCTGTTCTATTGAGTTTGATTGGCATCATGGTTTTTGTGGGAGTGATCGGAGGAAGTTATCCTGCTTTTTACTTGTCAGGATTCAATCCGGTTAACGTATTGAAGGGAAAACACTCCGCTAAAGGAGGTAGCGTATTCTTTCGGAAGTCGTTGGTCGTGGCACAATTCGCCATATCTATTTTCATGCTCATCAGTACGCTAATTGTTTTTGACCAGCTTGAATTTTTACGAAATAAAGATCTTGGCTTCGACAAAAAGCAAGTGGTTCGCATTGACCTTTCCGGTCGGCAACTTCGTGAGAAAAGTAAGGTACTGGTGGAAAGAATAAAGCAAAGCAGTGATGTGGAATCGGTGGGCATGGCGGATGCTTCACCCGGTGAAGGTATCGGTAAACTGCTGATCAAAGTGGAGGACAACGAAGGCAAACTGACGGATAAAGGAGTGGACTTGTACAGTGCTGATTTTGATTTCGTGAAAACCCTGGGAATGCAAATTGTACAGGGTCGAGATTTTTCGCGCGATGTTATTTCGGATACCACGTATGCCGTATTGGTGAAAGAAGCCATGGTAAAACGTATGGCATGGGAAAATCCCATTGGCAAGAAGTTTGTTTTTCAGGGTGGTGGTCCTAATAATCCAGACGTTGAAAAGCAAGTGGTGGGAGTGGTAAAGGATTATCATCAGAATTCATTGTACGATGTGATTGAGCCCTTAATGATTATTTTGGATGATGAACAGAATTATGTTTTTGTTCGCACAAAAGCGGGAGATGTGCGCCAGTCGTTATCCGGTCTTGAAAAAGTGTGGAAAGAAGTAAACCCTAATCATCCCTTTGAGTATCAATTTTTGGATCAGGATTTTGATTCGCAATACAAGTCTGATGAAAAGAGAAGCCAGATCTTTACTGCATTCTCGGGCCTTACCATTGCCATTGCCTGTTTGGGATTATTGGGGTTAGCGGCCTTCACCACGGAGCAACGCACGAAGGAAATAGGTGTGCGAAAAGTAATTGGCGCAAGTGTGAAAAGTTTGGTGTTTCTGGTGTCGAAAGAATTTTTCTTACTGGTGGGTATTGGTATGGTGCTGGCATTTCCGGCAGCCTGGTATTTTACGAATAGCTGGTTGCAAAATTTTGCCTATCGTATTGAGCTGGAAGGCGAGTGGATAACGTTTATTGCGTCAGCACTTTTAGCTTTTGCAATTACCATCATCACGGTTGGGTATCATGTATTACGGGCAGCCGTAGCCAATCCGGTGAATTCATTGAGGGATGAATAGGCTACTGATTTTCTTTTAACGGAATTTCAAAAAGGTTGTCCCAAGCCGACAATGCGGGCTTGGGGGTGAAGGTCTCATCTACCAAACCGAGGTATACAAAATATCCGAGGTTCTCCGGCACATCGGGTGGCAGACTTTCAACATCAATGTCGGTAAACACTAACTGGAACACGGCTGTTGCGTGAACGTGATCCAACAGTTTTCCATGCTTTTTAATATAGTCTTCCTGAATCTGTGGTGAGCTGACGAATGAGCGATCCGGGGTTGTTACCGATGCAGAACTCCACCCACCTTCCGAAACAAATACAGGCAGCGTGTTGCCTTCAATTATTTTTGAATAATAATTTAGGGGAAGTTCATCAGGTGAGTCATACGCAAAGTAGGGGTAAGAGGACAGGCCGAGTTCTTCCATGAAGGGGAAGTCTGTAAAATCCTGAGCAACGCCCTGGTATGTTCCGCCCACCAGTTTTCCCCAGGCATGATCTACTTGAACACTGATGCTTAGCTTAACATCCGTATCATAAGCACGAATTTCTTCAGCGGCATCATTCGCAGCTTGTTTTACTCCATTATAAATAGAGGCAGATGCGGCATCGCGAATCAGGTTGGTCTCCAATGCTAATCCTAAATGTTCCGGATTCAGTACACTGTCCATTACAAAGGCAAATCTTCGGTAGAGTGCCTGCATGTCGGTATCCGCTATACTCTTACCCGCATCAACCAGTTCGATTGCGTCTGAAGTTCGGTCAAGTCCGTTTTGAGGATCGATGTACACCCAGAGTTTAAAATTTTCATCGCGGTAATAATCTACCAGGCCTACATAGTTATCGACAACGTAATCAACGGGATCTGTTCCCGCCAGCAGATCTTCCCAAGGCACTTCAGTAGTGATCATGGCAGCATCGGCTCGTTCACTCCACATGAGCAGTGATTGAATGATGAGATCAAAGTCGTCATAACGGGGAGCAGAATTTTGAAAGCCCATTCGGTAGGAGCGGGTAGGGGGTTTGGAATCTTCTGATGAGCAGGCAACCAGTGTCAGGATTAGAAACAGAATTTGAATATTGGTTCTCATGACAATACGTGTTAGACCCTTTCTTCAACCATAACTCATGCCGAAAATCCCCGTTGTCTTCGCGCTTCAAACACGACCACTGCAGCGGCTGTAGAAACATTCATGGAATCGATCTTCCCCTGCATGGGGATGATGATGTTGGTAGTTGCATTATTCGTCCATAGTTCCGTTAGTCCGGTGGACTCGGTCCCCATCACAATGGCGCTGGGTTTTGTATAGTCGATGGTGTGATACGGCTTTGATGCTTCGAGGTACGTGCAGAGAATAGCAATGTTATTTTTCTTTAACCATTGAAGGGTATCTTCCGAAGAAGCTGCCGCTACTTGTTTGGTGAAGATGCAGCCAATGCTCGAACGAATGACATTGGGATTATAAAAATCAGTTTGTGGATCGCAAATAATCACAGCATCCACTCCGGCCGCATCGGCAGTACGGAGGATAGCGCCCAGGTTGCCTGGTTTTTCCACGCCTTCTAAAATAAGCAACAACGGGTTTTTACTTAATGCAATTTGATCAAGCGAATGAACTTTCATCTCTGCCACGGCAATCACCCCACCTGAATTTTCGCGCACCGCTATTTTATCAAATACTTCTTTGGTCACGCGAGCATGAAATTTCTCGGGTAGACCCAGCGACTTCAATTCACGTATGGAAACAATATCTTCACAAAAGAAAATATTTCCGATTTTATAACCCGCCTCCAACGCCATCCCGATTTCCTTTCTGCCTTCAATCAGGAAGAGTTGCTGCCTCCTGCGTTCACGAGGCTTTTCAAGCGCCAGCAAGCCTTTAATCTTTGGATTTTGAGTGCTTGAAATGAGGTCTCCGGATTTCATTCTTTAAACTTAAACTTTTGAAACCTAATCTGAAACTTGAATCCTGAAATCATAAACCTATCTTTACTTCAATGAAACTACTCAGCCCTACTTCCTGGAAGGATTATGAACTCATTGACTCAGGCGATGGAGAGAAGTTAGAGCGTTTTGGAAAATATACTCTGATTCGTCCGGAGCCACAGGCTATCTGGAGCAGGGTACTACCGGAATCGGAATGGACTAAATTAGGAACGGCACGCTTTCAGCGCGAGCAAAAGGATAAGTTCCGGTTTTCAGATGATATCACCGGAGGATGGACACGCGGTAAATCTATGCCCGAAAGTTGGCAGGTGAACTATGAATACAATGAGTTGAAACTTGGACTTCGGTTGGCTCTCACCAGCTTTGGTCATGTTGGTATTTTTCCCGAACAGGGGTCAAACTGGAATTTTATTTATGATGCTATTAAAGGGTGGACCGCTCCCAATCCTAAGATATTAAACCTGTTTGCCTACACAGGCGCAGCTTCGGTTGTGGCAAAGTTAGCTGGCGCAGATGTTACCCATGTGGATGCCTCACGCCCCGGAATCAATTGGGCAAACCACAACATGCAGCTGAATAGTGTAAAGGATATCCGTTGGGTACACGAGGATGCATTGAAATTTGTGAAGCGTGAAGTAAAGCGCGGTAATAAGTACAGCGGCATTATCATGGATCCCCCACCGTATGGCCGCGGGCCGGATAATGAAAAATGGACCTTACAGGAGAAGCTGAATGAATTGATTTTCCAGGCGAGTCAATTGTTGGAAAGCAAAAATTCATTCTTCATTTTAAGTATGTATGCGGTTGGTTTATCATCGTTAGTGGGGTTAAACATTGCACAGTCGCATTTCAACATCAAAGAACCCGAGTGGGGCGAGTTCTTCTTGAAATCCAAACAAAACAGAGATTTGCCGATGGGCACTTTTGTACGATTCAAGTCGTAATCGAATTTTCGCCCCCTCCTTGCCTCCCCCTTTAGGGGGAGGTTGGTGGGGGTAGAAATTAACCGTATCTTTGCGGCCTCATTTAAGAAAAATAACTGATTAAAAGCGGATTTTGAGGTTTTATGGAAGCATCGAAGATTAGAAACATCGCCATTATTGCACACGTTGACCACGGAAAAACTACCCTGGTGGATAAACTTTTACACGCAGGGCATTTATTTAAAGATCACGAAAACCCTGGTGAACTGATCATGGACAGCAATGACCTGGAGCGTGAGCGCGGAATTACCATTCTGGCGAAGAATGTTTCTGTACATTATAAAGATTATAAAATCAACGTTATTGACACGCCAGGCCACAGTGACTTTGGTGGAGAAGTAGAGCGCGTGTTGAACATGGCCGATGGTTGTTTGCTGTTGGTGGATGCCTTTGAGGGCCCCATGCCCCAAACTCGTTTCGTATTGCAAAAAGCATTGCAATTAGGGTTGAAGCCAATTGTGGTGATCAATAAAGTAGATAAGAAGAACTGTACGCCTGATGAGGTGCACGAGCAGGTATTTGAGCTGATGTTTTCATTAGACGCAACGGAGGAGCAGCTTAATTTTCCCACATTTTACGGTTCGGCCAAACAAGGCTGGATGAGTTCGGATTGGAAAAAGCCAACCACAGACATCACTTCATTGATTGAAGGTGTCATTGAATTTATCCCGGAGCCAAAAATTGATCACGGAGCAACGCAAATGATGATTACTTCATTGGAGTACTCTTCTTATATAGGACGTGTAGCGATTGGACGGGTTCAACGAGGAACCGTGAAGACAGGACAGCCGATTGCATTGGTAAAGCGTGATGGAAAAATCTCCAAGACTAAAATTAAGGAGGTTTATGTGTTTGAAGGATTTGATAAGAAAAAAGTAGAAGAAGTAAGGGCGGGAGAAATTTGCGCCTTAGTAGGATTAGAAGGATTTGAAATTGGTGATACCGTTACCGATATCGAAAAGCCTGAAGCATTAAAATCTATTTCTATAGATGAGCCTACCATGAGTATGCTCTTCACGATCAACAACTCACCTTTTTATGCGAAGGAAGGAAAGTTTGTTACTTCTCGTCACGTACGAGAACGCTTAGAAAAAGAGTTAGAGAAGAACCTGGCACTCCGCTTAGGTGAGACTGGTTCGGCTGATAGCTTTACGGTGTTTGGTCGTGGCGTTCTTCACTTGTCGGTGTTAATTGAAACCATGCGCAGAGAGGGATATGAGCTTCAGATTGGACAACCGCAGGTAATTTTCCGTGACATTGATGGTAAAAAATGTGAGCCGGTTGAGGAGTTGACCATTGATTTACCAGAAACTGTAGCGGGTAAGGCCATTGAAACCGTATCGCAGCGCAAAGGTGAAATGGTAAACATGGAGCCCAAGGGAGATCGGATGATTTTAAAATTCATGATCCCGTCACGTGGAATTATGGGGTTGCGAAATTACTTATTGAACGTAACGGCAGGCGAAGCTGTGGTAACACACCGCTTTAAAGAATATCAGCCCTACAAGGGTGAAATCCCAGGCCGTATAAACGGTTCATTGATTGTGATGGAAGAGGGTGAAGCCATTGCTTACAGTTTGCACAACTTACAGGATCGCGGTAAGTTTTTCATTAACCCCGGAGAGGCAGTGTACGAAGGTCAGGTGATCGGTGAACATAGCCGCAATGGTGACCTGGTGATTAACGTTACAAAGACCAAGAAATTAACCAACATGCGTGCTTCAGGCTCTGATGAGAAAATGAAAATTGCTCCTCCGCAAAAGCACACCTTGGAAGAGGCGTTAGAGTATATCCAGGCAGATGAATATGTTGAGGTAACACCGAAATCGATTCGCTTAAGAAAAATCTATCTAAAGGAAATCGATCGGAAGCGGTATAATAAGAATTAATCCTTTTTTAAAAGGAGAAGTGAATGAAAAATCCTCATTGGTGAATGCCATTGAGGATTTTTTGCAATGGTCAAATGATGTAAATTGATTTTCTTTACTGACTGACGCAGAAATTCGAATTTTCCCCTCCATAGGAGGGGTGAAGGGGTGGGTGAAATGTTTAAAGAACCATTTCTGCGTAAGTCCACTTATATTAATCCAAGAAGTAAGCACATGAAATTTTCGATAAGCCTGTTTATTCTATTAGCAAGCATCTTTGTTGTGCAGGCACAAACCTCTTCCGCCAAGTGGAAAGTGGTTGAAATAGAAGGTGATACATTATTGAATCGTGAAGATTATAAGGGAGCATTGGTGCAATACAACAAAGCCATTGAGATATCAAAACTCAAGGACACAGAATCGAAAGTCTTACTGTTTAAACGCGCTATTTGTTACTACAGCCTGGGTGATTTTCAAAAGGCCCTTGACGATCTGGGTGTTTTCATTCCACTATACCCGGCATTTCCACGCGCAAAAATTCTTCGGGCCTTTATTCATCGCGAACTTGGAGATACCGAGGCACAATTAGCGGATATCAATGAACTGCTTGAACTCAATCCAACCAATCCTGATCTGTTGAAGTGGAGGGCATCCCTTTACCTTGAAATGGATAAGTTTGCAGACGCCAAAAACGAATTACTCGGTATCCAAAAACTTGCGAATGATGAAGAGATAGAAACACAACTCGGTTTCTCTTATTACAATATGGATCAACCCGATAGCGCATTACTTCATTTTGATAATGCCTTGGCCATCAACGGTGGTTATGTTCCGGCTTACCTCTACACCAGTTCATTGTGTCTCGAACAGGAAGCGTATGATCTGGCATTGACCTATATAGACCTGGGGCTTCGGCTGGACCCAAAAAATCCTTCGTTTATTTTTTACAAAGGGATTGCATTGGTGGAAACCGAAAAAGTGGAGGAGGGTTGTCGGTTGCTGGCAAAAGTATTTTATGAAGGGTTCGATCAAGCAGGTGATTACTTGAAACAATATTGCTACAGTACGGGAGAGTAATTAGATTTCGTTCACAATAAATCTGGTATGAGAAAGTTTGCACTACTTTTACTCATCTTTGGCACAATCGAACTGCGGGCCCAGATCTCATTTTTTAATATGCCCAACCCCGATATGCTTCCCGCTAACGGATACGCTTATGCTGAGTATGACCGGTATCAATCGCTGAAAGGTAATAGTGCCGTGAATGCCAATGTATTCCGACTTTCCGTTCAAGCCACACCGTTTCTTGAAGTCGGTTCAAACTTATGGTTTAATGAAGAAAACCCTGCTGACCCGGATAAACTTGTGCTGGCCACAAAGTGGAGGATCTGGCTTTATAAAAACGATAAGATAAAATTAAGCTTATCGCCAGGTAGCTGGTCCAGTATTTACCTGCACGATGATGTACCGGTAAAAAATCTGGTATACACTTTCCTGGGATTTTCCATTCAACATAGTGAGAATATTTACACCCGCCTCATGTTGGGTGGTTATGGAAAGCATTGGAAATATTCGGAAGAAATTGGAATGGAGACCTTTACCTCGGGTTTGATGGCAGGCGTTGAACAGCGGCTCTCCAAAAAACTGGTATTTGTGACCGACTACTTTCAGGGTTCTGGTGAAGGGTTTGGATTGGCAACAGGCTTTGTATTTTATGCATTGAAAGACGGACAAAACCTACCGATCTACCTGGCGTACCAATTTGACAACGATAGCCGCGAAAATGATGTGTTGATTTTAGAAATAGGGTATACCTTTAATTTATTCGGAAAGAAATAGTGGTAAGGGTTGCAACTCCACCCTTTTCAGGCTGGAAAGTCGTATTATCTTTGCACCATGTCCCAGCAGATTCTAATCCTTGATTTTGGTTCTCAGTACACACAACTTATTGCTCGCAGGGTAAGAGAACTGAATGTTTACTGCGAAATCCACCCGTTTAATAAAGTTCCCACCATAACTCCTGATATTAAAGGAGTCATCCTGTCGGGAAGCCCCTGCTCCGTTCGGGATGATGGTTCTCCGAGTGTGGATTTGAATTTATTCAAAGGGAAAGTGCCCGTACTTGGTGTTTGCTATGGAGCTCAACTTATGGCACAACAAAGCGGAGGAAATGTGGTGCCCTCGAAGATCCGGGAATATGGTCGTGCAAGACTTACTTCTGTGGATCATCATAACGAATTATTGAAGGAAATTTCACTTGATACCCAGGTGTGGATGTCGCATGCCGATACCATTGATAAAATTCCCGATCATTTTGAAATTATCGCCAGCACCCCTACGGTAAAAATAGCGGCCTTTAAGGTGAAGGGTGAAGATGTATTCGGGATTCAGTTCCATCCGGAAGTAACACATACCACCGAAGGCAAGAATTTGCTACGAAATTTTGTGGTGCATATCTGCAACTGTGCCCAGGATTGGACACCCGATCAGTTTGTGGAAACCTCCATTGCCGAACTAAAAAAGAAACTGGGCAATGATCAGGTGGTCATGGCGTTATCCGGTGGCGTAGACTCGACTGTGGCGGCCACATTGATTCACCGGGCTATTGGCAAGAACCTTCATTGCATTTTTGTAGACAATGGGCTTCTTCGTAAGAATGAGTTTGAACAGGTATTGAAATCCTATGAAGGAATGGGCCTTAACGTTAAGGGTGTAGATTCAAAAGATCAGTTTTATTCTGCATTGAATGGATTAACTGACCCTGAACTGAAACGCAAAGCTATTGGCAAAACATTTATTGAAATATTTGATCAGGAGTCACACAGGATTACCGATGTAAAATGGCTCGGCCAGGGAACTATCTATCCGGATATAATAGAGTCGGTATCGGTTAAAGGTCCTTCGGTTACGATTAAGTCGCACCACAATGTTGGCGGGCTTCCTGATAAAATGAAATTGAAAGTAGTGGAGCCGCTCAATACCTTGTTTAAGGACGAAGTACGGATTGTTGGGAAAACATTGGGTATAGATCCTGCGATTTTGGGAAGGCATCCCTTTCCAGGCCCTGGATTAGGCATTCGCATCTTAAGCGATATTACTGCAGAAAAAGTACGCATCTTGCAGGAAGTCGATTCTATTTTTATTGGTGGATTGAAACACCATAATTTATACGACAAAGTGTGGCAGGCAGGAGCCATGTTATTACCGGTGCAGTCGGTGGGAGTAATGGGTGATGAACGTACGTATGAAAATGTGGTAGCGCTGCGTGCCGTGACCAGTACCGATGGTATGACCGCTGATTGGGCGCACCTGCCATATGAATTTTTGGCGGAGGTGTCGAGTGATATTATTAATAAAGTGAAAGGCGTTAACCGCGTGGTGTTTGATATTAGTTCAAAGCCACCGGCAACGATAGAATGGGAATAATCATATGATGATTCGAATTTGTAAAATTCTTTTGTTTGCTCTAATCCTCAATTGTCAATTCTCAATTGTCAATTCTTTAACTGCTCAAGTTGACTACAAACAGCAATATCTGATTGCCAAAAAACTCTTCACCGATGGTAAGTATAACCTGGCAATGGAAGGATTTAAAAAATTGATACCGTACGATCAGAACAATCCTTTTTCGGAGTATGCTTCGTTCTACTATGCGGTGAGCGCCTATCATCAGGGCTTTTTTGCCGTATCCAAGGATATGTTTAATCAAATTAAATCGCTGTACCCGACATGGGCTCAGTTGGATGAAGTAAATATTTGGTTGGCTAAAATTCATTTTGATAATAAGGACTACTTTCAAGGGTTGCGGGTGCTGGAGGGCATCAAAAGCAATAGAACCCAAAAGGATATCAGTTACCTGAAGAAAGATGCCATAGCTGCCGTTCAGGATGTAGAAACATTGAAAATGATGTCGGAGAATTATCCTGAAGATGCGGTGATTGGAGAGAAACTGGCGCATGAACTCTCTAAAAATTTAGCAACCCTGGAGGATCAGGAATTGCTGGAGAAGCTAATCGATAAGTTCCGACTTAAGAAATCCGATTTCATTGATGAGACACCCTCCACCGTGCATAAGGATGTGTATAGTGTTTCAGTGTTGTTCCCCTTTGTAGTCAACACACTTAGGCCGAATACCAGTCGGAAGCCTAATCAGTTTGTTTTGGATTTGTATGAGGGCATGGAATTAGCGGTTGATACATTGACGAAGCAGGGTATTAAAATCAGCCTGCGCGCGTACGACACAGAAAGAAGTGTGGAGAAGCTGAAAAAGATTCTGGAGACGAATGAATTAAAAAACACTGACTTAATTGTAGGGCCATTATTCCAGGAAGAGAATAATGTGGTGCAAGAATTTTCCAGCGTTAACCAAATTAATCTGTTTAACCCGATTGCCAATAATTCCGACCTTGTAGCCAATAATTTTTATGGCTTTCTTTTTCAACCTTCCTATGAAACGCTGGGGGACCGGGCGGCTCAATTTCTTTTGAATAATGAAAAGAATAAGAAATGCATGGTGTTCTATGGAGAATCTAAGCGTGACTCTGTGCTGGCCGCCAGTTTTTTAAAGCGTGCCGGAGAAGGTGGGTTAAAAATTTTAAAATCTGAACGCGTATCAAAAGAAGGTTCGCGAAAAATTATTGATATCCTGGCTACGCCCACCGAGTTTGATGAATTTAAATATCCCATTCAATTTACGTTGCCCAAAGACAGTATTGATTGCATTTATGTAGCCTCTGATGATCCGTTGATTTATACCAAAGTGATCAGCAGCGTAGAGACCCGTGCTGACTCTGTGACTATTATTGGTTCCGAAAACTGGTTGGATCAATCAGCTGTAGATTATGAAAAGTATCAGGCATTGGATATCGTACTGACCGGACCAAATTTCACTGCTGCGGACAATCGCTGGTACCAGGCCTTTCAACGAAAGTTCTCCAAAACGCACGGACGAACTTCCAGCGCATCGGCTTACTCGAACTATGCCAAGCTTGGATATGACTTTATGCTATTTGTTGGTAATGCATTGAAGAAGCATGGTGTGTATTTTCAAGAGGCTCTGAAGAAAGAAGTGTGGACACCCGGTTTTTTAACGGAAGGATATGATTTCCAAAACGGTCGCGACAATCAATTAGTACCCTTCATAGAATTTGATGGTGGAAAATTGGTAGTGGTGGACAAGAAATAATCCTCTTAGAAATAGCTTGATATGCCAAGCTGAACACCGCCTGTAGTCGCGGGTGGATTTCCCAGGATATCCTGTTGTTTACTGTATTTGTAGTTCAAACGAATAACGGTTTGCGGTGTGGGGCGTACACTGAGGCTGGGAGTAATAGCCCATAGGTCCTCATGAATCGTATCACCGGTCTCTTTAAAATTCCCAACATTCCAATCCACATATTCTAATCGGCACGACACATTGAAGGTGAATCGATCAAATCCAAAAAGTGGTTTTTGTAGAATAGGGTGAACAATATCGATAAATCCACCATGCTGTTTGTTGCCATATTGTTGGGTATAGGTTTCGGGAACATTTACCCAAATCCAGGCCCATTCACCGGTAATGAAGGTTTTGGTGGGAAGCGTAGTATTGAAATCCAATGCGAATACATCTACTCTTCTTTTTTCATCCAGTATCAATCCATCATCCTGAAAGGTATTGTAAACACCTCCCATATAGGATAACCCAAGTTCACCGACCATAGAATGCCGTACTGCCGCTTTCGTTGTGAGCAACACTTTTCCATTACTGCTTTCCTCGAAGCGGTCGTTGGTTTCTTTGGTGGCCGGTAAATAGGTTTTATTCTGACTATTGGAGATGATGGCATCGTTAAAACCGTTGGTGAGGTACAATTCGTAACCCATGGCCCAATCGTTCGAAAAGTTTTTTCCGTACAGACCAAACCCTACATTGCTCCAGGTAGCGGGCAATAATTGTGTAGCCGAAACAGGACGGTCAACAAATTCCCACTTAGGGCCATCGTGATTTTGATTGAATGCACCAATGGGATTCATGATGATTCCGCCCCGAAGATTAAGTAACGGATGAAACGTAAAGTCAACAGAAGCAAATTCAATGGCAATTTCTTTTCCGCCTTCTTCCAGTTCGATCTCTGACAGGAATTTAATTTTCCGGTGGATAGAAGAGGCAACAAAAAGTGTCAGTCGTGGAATACTGAAAGAGTGGCCATCACTTACACCGTCCGTTCCAAGGTATTGGTAATGTGCTTCAATATACCCTCCTATCGAAACAGGCGCTTTGCCCATGGCCAGAAAGGGCCGGTTGTACACGGCATCCATATTCATTGCACCGAACGATGAAGTGTCTTTAGGAATTCTTTTGAATAGCGTTGAATCCGCCTGAGAGAAAAGATTCTCCCCGATCAGTATTAGCAGAAAAATGAGAGCAAATCGTTTCATGCTAAATTGATTTTCAGGTTTTTCTGATCCATGATTATCGGAAAGGTTCGCAAGGCTGTTTCTGCAGGGCCGTTTTTAACAGCACCCGAGATCGAGAATTCACTGCCGTGAGCAGGACATTGAAGTCTGTCACCAAACACTTGCAGTTCGGTTCCTTGATGCGTACACTTCATTAAGAGCGCCTGATACTCGGTGGATGAGAGCCTGTAAACGCAAATAGGATATTGTAATTTATCGTTGTGCGCGATCACATATTTTCTGTAGGTGATCGTCCCATTTTTCTCTGTTTCAAAAGAAGTAAGGGGCAACACCATATTCGAACCGGAAAGTTGTGCCGACACATAGTGAGCGCCCATGCAACTTTGTAGCAGGGTTAATCCTCCTCCCATGATCAGCAGGCAACTCTTGCTACAGGTATGGATAAATTCTTTTCTTTTCATGGATGATGGTTAGAGCGACTTGAGGAATTTGATGAGGGCTTCCCGTTTTGAGTTCTCCAGCTGCGAGTATTGCGTGCGACTTGCCATGGCTTCCCCTCCATGTAATTCAATAGCCTCTTCTATCGATTTTGCCCGACCGTCATGGAGAAGAAAGAATTGCCCTCCTTGTGAATTAGGCGCAAGACCCAATCCCCATAGCGGAGGTGTCCTCCATTCATTCGTAAGTGCGGTGCCTTCCGTGTAACCATCATCAAGATCGGGGCCCATGTCGTGAAGGAGTAGGTCAGTGTAGGGATAGAATGTTTTATTTGACATTACGGAAATCTGAGATTCAGGCGTAGTAAATTCTGGGATATGACACTTTCCGCAACCAATCTCCAGGAAAGTTTCCTTGCCAAGAATTATTTCGGAATGATTTTGATTTCGCGGGATAGGTGATTTCAGAGTCTGTAAGTAAAACACCACTTCACGAACGGTTTGATCGGAAATTTCAGGATCGGTCTCTAATCCCGTTGAAGTATCAAAAGGGTTGAAGGAGGAGGTAATGCCAATATCCTGATTATACGCATTAACCGTTTGATGTAACAGGTCAACGGCTGAAGCCTTTTTTCCAAACCGGCCAATATATTTTCCACCATTGTTCTGATGATGTGGTTGCGGTTGAAAGTAAGGAGGCGGATCAACATAGTTAGGTACACCCGAGATGCCATCACCGTTTAAGTCATCAGGATCAGCAAAGGCAAGAAGTTGAGCATCGGTAAGGGCCTCTAAAAATCCAAGACCGGTATTGGCCGGTGGCATGAATTGTGAAAACGTGGCACCCATTGGAAGTTGTTCAGGTAAATGCCCGGGTATGGCACGATTCTGTAATTGTGGCCCGCCCTGATCGAGAAATTGATTGCCGGTCGCGTCTGTTTGGCCGAACCGCGTTAAGGTTGTGAAGGGATGTCCTTTGCCATCGCCCGCATGACAACTTCCACAGGAAGTAGCGACAAAGGCAGGACCAAGTCCGTTGGCGGAAGTAAAAATCTCCTCGTTAAAAGCCCGGTCCCCCGCCAGAAATTGTCGTTGTTCGGCATGGTTTAGACCCGGGATAGGTCCATCCAGCAGTTTATTGTCAGCCGGGGCAGCGGGAATGATCTCCTCACAGGAGAGGACACCCATCAAAATCCCAACTCCAATAGCCAATACCCTGAAAGCTGACTGAATACGCATTTTCTAAATTATTTTAACTACAAAAGTAAAATGTTAGATTAGTCTAACAAATTAAAGTGCGTTTTATTTTTATAGGCCTTTTTGATTTGACTATTTTTGGCCCACATGAATTCGCTTACGGAAGAGAATTATTTAAAAACCTTGCTGGTCATGGCCGATGAGAATGGCACGGTCAGCGTAAATGACCTTTCGAGGCGACTGGGAATAAAAATGCCTACCGTCACCAGCATGATGAAGAAGCTGGCTAAAAAGAAGCTAGTACATTATGAGAGTTACAAGCCGTTGAAGTTGACTGAAAAGGGGAGAAAAGAGGCGGGGTTGGTGATTCGGAAACATCGGCTAACCGAAATGTTCCTCGTACAAAAAATGGGATTTGGTTGGGAAGAAGTGCACGAGATTGCCGAGCAGATTGAACACATCCAGTCGCCCGGTTTCTTTGAAAAAATGGATGAAATGTTGGGCTATCCTTCGGTGGATCCGCATGGATCACCCATTCCCGATCGCTTTGGAAAGGTAGAGTGGAAGAAATTTATTAAGCTTAGCAGTTGTAAGCCTGGTGATGTGGTAAAATTATCAGCCGTATTGGATTCTTCGGCAGATTTCCTGAAGTACCTCAACAGCCGGGACTTGCGATTGGGGTTGAAAATCAGGATCAAATCGTTTGAACCGTTTGATGGCAACATGACCGTAAGTTACAACAAGCGATCCGCAGAAGTTTTCAGCCTTGCGGTATGCGAAAGGTTGCTGGTAATTGACTAAATTTTCGCCCGTTAGATTACGTCTTCAAGGTATGTTCAAAAAGCGCGCAGTACGGTACACCCTAATTCTAGCCTTTACGGGTATTGCCATTGCTCTGATGGTATTGTATGTAAATCAGTACATGAGGAACAGCGCTGTGAAAAATATACCCTACGTACGCCTGGTGGATCAATCCAAAAGTCAGCTTGCCCAAGCGTATCTTTTGTTTGAACAGGCTATTCGCGATGAGAACGTAGACCTAAATCAGCAAGCAGTTTCATTGCTTACCAATTCCCGTGATTTACTGCAAGGTGCTTACGAAGGAAACCAAACCGAACTTGGTGCATTCACCTTATCGGATGAAGAGACAAAGATCCTTCTCAAGGAAACTTCCATTGGAGTTGAAAATTTTACGATGGCTATACAGGAGCATTGGAAATTTAAAAAGGAGTACACCAACCAGGAGTCTGAATTACCAGTAGAGGGCGACAGCACGGTAAGTGATAGTATAGTCGTGGTGGTAGTGCCAGGCATTAATCCTGAAATTGAATTAAGCATGAAAGTGGACTCCGCGTATGCACATGCACAGGGTACATTGCAAACATTTTCGGATTATATGAATAAACGAGTTGAGGCTGATTCCGGTTTCTCATCCTTATTTTCATCGTCATCCGTGGTATTAATTTTGGGCGTGTTTGTTCTTCTAAGCCTCTACGGTTATCGGTATGTCAGGAAAAACGAAAAGGCAACTGCGGAAGCAACCGAAAAATTGAATAGAGAAACAAGGCGTGTGGAAACATTGTCCGGTTTTATTGAGTCGGTGTCTACCGGAAACTATGCTATCGATATTGATGCTACGGATGATCTGAGTAACAAGTTAATCAGCATGCGCGATACCTTGCGCAACAATGCTGAAGATGACCAACGAAGAAACTGGGCTACTTCGGGGTTGGCCAGAATTGGTGAAATTCTTCGGGCTTCCGAGGACACCCGTGAGTTGTATGATAATATCATTCAGTTTGTCGTAAAATACAGTAAGAGCAACCAGGGTGGATTATTTTTAATCAATGAAGACAATGAGCGCGATCCTTATCTTGAAATGGTCTCTTGCTATGCTTTTGAACGAAAGAAATTTATACAAAAGCGAGTAGACTTCGGCCAAGGACTTGTGGGACAATGCTACCTGGAAGGTGAGCGCATTCATTTGCTGGAGATTCCTGAAGAGTACGTCAGCATCACTTCTGGCCTGGGTGGAACCAATCCAAATGCCCTGCTGGTAGTGCCCATGAAAGTGAACGACAAGGTGTATGGCGTGATTGAGTTAGCGTCCTTTAAAAAATTTGAAGAGCATGAGATTGTACTCATCGAAAAATTTGCAGAGAGCATTGGGGCAGCGGTATCGTCTGTTAAAATAAATGAAAGCACAAGGCTCCTGCTGGAAAAAACCCAGCAACAGGCTGAAGAAATGCGCTCGCAGGAAGAGGAGATGAGGCAAAACATGGAAGAACTCTCTGCCACCCAGGAAGAAATGGTTAGGAAAGAGCGTGAATACATCAACCGCATTAAGGAATTGGAGGATCGTACCGTTAGAAGCGTAGCTTCGAACTCCTGATTTTTGACAAAAACCACTTTTCTATTACATCTGTGCCGCTCAGGGTGGTTATCGCAACCTGTTTTTAAGGATATATTTATTATTTTTACACATTATGCAATTCCCTATGGTACGAGGTTTCCGGTTTTTTGCACTCTTTATGGCGTTATGCTTTTCTGTTGGCCTTATGGCTCAGGGAGAGCGTAAGGATAAGACAGCCGTTACCTATGAGGAGATATACGATGAGCCTTACTCAGTAAACAAGTTATTCGTACACTTTCAGCCATTATATGGTGAGTTATTTGCCACGAACGTAAATGCCGGTTTTGGATTAGAAGCCAGCTACTACCTGAATGATAAGGCAGATTTTAAAGCTCATTTCCGCAGACCATATGCCAGTAGTTTTTTTGATTTAGCGAACCAACAGGGTTTGCGAAATAGTGAAGTTGACAATGACCCCATTTCCTTTTATTACTTTGAGTTTGGTGGCACGTATCACATTAAAGATTTTGAGTCCCCCTCCAAAACCAAAATGTTCCTGTATAAGAAAAGTTATGCAGGAAATAAATGGGCAGCACGCGTTCCGTTAAATGCTGAAGTCCCGTGTAAAGTAAGGAAAATATATGGAGCCCGGTTGGGGGCCATTCTGTGGCAGAGTTCTATTGATGTAAACAATGTGATGGAAAAACAGGAATTCACAGCCGATGAGTTTGTGGATTCAGAGGACAATTCGCTAACCAGTGTAGCAGGAAGTGATGTGAAGATATTTACTAATATGAAGTCAACAGGACTTTATGTTGGGGGCTCATTAACATGGATAAGGAACGTGGCCGTGAGCTTTGATAAATTTGAAGCGGGCGTTGATGACCTGATTTTAACCACGTACCTTGATATACTGTATTCGCCCAGTATTCAATTGGATGACATTGTCTACACGGAGAGGGATGGCCTTGGAGTTCCCATCGCCACCCGATCGTATGATATCAGCCCGATAGCGGTGAAGAAATTTGGTTTCCGTGCGGGTATTGAAGGGAAATTTAATCGTACCCTGAGTTGGGCTTATGGTGGTGAGATTGGATACCGCCCCGGGATTGACGGAAGAATGTTTTATGCCCTGCTCAAAATCAGCTTCCCTGTATTTGGCACCAACCTCGATTACAAAGTAGAGTCGTTCGGTAAATAATTTCCAGTGGCCTGGGATATTCTCATTCGGAACATTCAGGGATTAGTTCAAGTTCGTGAAGGTAAAATGATTGCTGTGGCTGGAAGTGCCATGAGCGAACTACCGATTTTATCCAATGCTTTTCTCGCCATAAAAGATGGAGTAATTCACGATTATGGGAAGATGAGTGAACTCCCTTCTGGAAATCGGGTTAATACTGAAATTGACGCCACCGGACGATTTGTTTTTCCCAGCTTTGTTGACTCTCATACACACCTCGTTTTTGCAGCCAGTCGAGAGGAGGAATTTGTGATGAAGATTAAGGGTGCCAGCTATGAACAGATCGCAGCTCAGGGAGGCGGTATTTTAAACTCTGCAAAAAAATTACAGCACACCACAGAGGATGAACTGTTTGAACGTGCCATGGTTCGCGCACAGGAAATTATTCATACCGGCACCGGAGCGGTGGAAATCAAAAGTGGGTATGGCTTAACCGTGAAGGATGAACTCAAAATGCTTCGTGTAGCCAGACGAATAGGGAAGGAGTCATCACTAACAGTTAAAACTACTTTCTTAGGGGCGCATGCCGTTCCGAAAGAAATGACAAAGGATAAATACGTGAAAGTCGTATTGAATGAGATGATTCCTGCAGTGGCGGGCGAAAAGCTTGCCGACTATATCGATGTATTTTGTGAGCATGGATTTTTTACGGTTGAAGAAACAGAGCAAATCATTGAAGAAGGAAAGAAATTTGGTATGAAACCCCGTATTCACGCAAACCAACTTCATCGTTCCGGTGGCGTTCAGGTGGGCGTGAAAACGAAAGCGTTGAGTGTTGATCATCTTGAAAATATTGGTGAAGAGGAGATAGAGGCTCTCAAGAATTCCTCTGTTATGCCAACTGCTTTACCGGGCGCAGCATTTTTTCTCGGGCTACCATTTCCTCCGGCACGACAAATGATAGAGGCAGGGTTGCCATTAGCCATTGCCTCAGATTATAATCCCGGAAGCTCACCGAGTGGTAATATGCCGTTGATGGTGGCGTTGGCTTGTATCAAAATGAAAATGACTCCAGAGGAGGCGATCAATGCCTCTACGATTAACACGGCCGTTGCACTAGAATTAGAGAAAACACACGGGAGTATTACAAAGGGCAAGGTGGCGAATGTATTTATTACAAAACCAATAACTTCTGTCGCATTCTTGCCCTACGCTTATGGAAGCAATGTCGTTGACACCATCATCTTAAAAGGGAAGGTAGTTGTTTGATAGCCCTACGGCCTTTTCACTTCTACGGTAATGTGAATGGTACTGTGCAGAGAGGCAGCCACCGAACAATATTTCTCAATAGAAAGGGCAGCAACTTTTTCTAACTCTTCCTCCGATACATCGGGAGAAGTAATGATGTACTTGCAATGGATATCCGTAAACTTTCTGGGTTGATCATCCCTTCGGTTTCCCCATGTTTCAATGATGAAATTGTCAATAGTCTTTTTTCTTTTCTTAAGAATCATCACAATATCTACTGCCCCGCAGCCCGCCAGAGAGGAAAGGAGTAGTTCTGTTGGAGATTGATGTTGCTTAAGCGAGGGTGCCCGCATATCCATGGTGACGGCATGACCATGTTCATTAGAAGCTTCGTACACCTCATCGGCCATCATTTTTGTGATAATTTTCATATCGAGAATTTAGTTCTTACTTTGAGTGGTAATTGTTCTGTTAACGTTTTTACCCGGCATGAATTTAGAAGAAAAAGTAAAACATAGTATCCGCGATGTAAACGATTACCCCAAACCAGGAATTGTATTTAAAGATATCACTCCCGTTCTATCTGATCCGCCTTTAGTGAAGGAAATAATTTTGGAAATGGTTCACCGCCTTAAGGGCCATAAAATTGATGCGATTGCTGCTGTAGAGGCCAGAGGCTTTATTTTTGGTTCCATGCTGGCGCACACGCTGAACTGCCGGTTTATTCCGGTTCGTAAAGTTGGGAAGTTGCCCTACAAAACGGTATCTCAGGAATATGCTCTGGAGTATGGAACAGCATCCGTGGAAGTACATCAAGACGCTGTGCTGCCCGGGTGGAGGGTATTGATCCATGACGACTTGCTGGCCACCGGTGGTACCGCTGGAGCAGCGGCTACTTTGGTAAAACGTTTAGGCGGGGAGGTGGCTGGGTTCTCCTTTCTGGTGAATTTATCATTTTTGGCGGGCGAACAGAACCTGGAAAAGCAATTTGGCGTCAAACCACAATATTTGGTTTCGTATTAACTCTAGGGCCAATTTATTGTTATGGAGGTAACATTATGAATACAATACCCATGTTTCCACTTTCCATACTTCCCCTTCCGGGGGAGTTGGTACCGCTCCATATTTTTGAACCCCGTTATCGCCAGCTTTTGCAGGAGGCTGAAGCATCGGATATTAGTTTTGGTATTTTCTTTAATCATGTCATCAATAGCGAAAAAATAGGGTCACTTGTAAAACTTGAAAGTGTGATCAAACGGTACCCTTCCGGTGAATCGGATATTATTGTGAAGTGCAATGATATCTTTACCATGGATACTTTGTACCGCACCTTTAAATCCAAACTTTACCCGGGTGGAGATGTAAACTTTTGGAATGTAGACTTGCATGAATTAGCCAGTCTTAAGTTAGAGGAACTTTTCCTGGAATACCTTGCAAAACGAAACATTACCCGGCAACAGGCAATTTTTAGTACCTATGCTATGGCACAAGAATTGAATTTGGAGTTGAATGATCGTTACACCTTTCTCCTTGGTGATGAACAAAAGAGAGAAGCCTTTTTACTACAGCGCATCAAATATCAGATGCATATTCTTCAACACGAAGAAAAGAGTAAAGACGTATTTCATCTAAACTGATTCTATTTAATTTATCAATACCGTTTAGGACGCTCGCCTATTGAATTGTAGTGCGTATTTACTATTGATATAGGTTGATGAATTGCTTTTATTGCATATTCTAGTTTTAACCCTAACCAATTGACCCCATGAAATTGAATGAATCTAAGCTTTTAAGAGGAAGCCTGCTTACTATTTTCTTTTTCTTTAGCCTGATTGCTTTCGCGCAATTAAAGACAACTGATTTATTACCGGTTTCACCAGAGATTAAAATTGGCAAATTGTCTAACGGACTTACCTACTACCTTCGTAAGAATGCAAAACCAGAAAAGAAGGTTGAACTCCGGTTGGTTATTAAAGCGGGATCCATCCTTGAGGATGATGATCAACAGGGTCTGGCACATTTTGTAGAACACATGGCCTTTAACGGTTCGAAGAATTTTAAGAAAAATGACCTGGTTTCATTCCTTCAATCTATTGGTGTTGAGTTTGGTGCAGACTTAAATGCCTATACAAGTTTTGATGAAACGGTATATATTCTTCCGATCCCCACCGATAAGCCTGAAAATCTTGAAAAAGGATTTTTAGTACTCGAAGATTGGGCCAGTACCGTGGCATTTGAAAATGAAGAAATTGATAAAGAGCGCGGTGTGGTATTGGAAGAGTCCAGACTCGGTAAAGGGGCTAATGACCGTATGAATAAAGTTATTTATCCTAAATTATTTGAAGGATCAAAATACGGACAACGACTTACTATTGGTAAAGAGGAAATATTAAAGTCATTTAAGTATGATGCTATTAAACGATTTTATAAGGATTGGTATCGACCAAATTTAATGGCGGTAATTGTGGTGGGCGATATTGATCCTATTGAGGCGGAGAAGAAAATTAAAACACACTTTGAAAAGTTGAAAAACCCGGTAAAGGAAAGGCCGCGGGTATATGCTGATGTTCCTTCTCGCCAAACTTCCGAGGGGCTAACCGTTACCGATAAGGAAGCTACCAATCATATTTTACAGATCTACTATTCCTACAAGAAGGATAAGCCTGATCTTACTCTTGGTGATTACCGTACTTCCATTTTACAAAGTTTGTTTGGTACCATGTTAAGTCAGCGTACACAAGAACTTACCCAAAAGGCCAACCCACCATTTGTTTTTGGAGGTAGTAATCTCGGTGGTTTTGTGCATGGATATGAGGTGTTCAGCTCGTTTGCAGTAATCAGTAAATCCGGGGTAGAGCCTGCAATCAATGCCTTAATTAGTGAGAATGAACGCGCCAAAAAATTTGGTTTTACGACCGCTGAGTTAGACCGCGCAAAAAAAACGGTGATGCGTAATATTGAACGGGCGTATAACGAACGCGAGAAAACGGAATCGGAAAATTATGCTGATCAGTATATAAGTAATTTTCTGGAACAAGAACCTATTCCGGGTATTGAAAACGAGTATGCTTATTATAAAGAGTTCTTAGGTACGATTTCACTGGAGGAAATAAATCAGTATGCAACGAAAACGATTCCATCAAGTGAAAGTAAGTTGGTAATTTTTAATGGTCCGGAGAAAGCGGACTTTACCTTACCCACAGGACCTGAACTGCTGGCTATTGCTACAGCAGCGGAAAAAATACCCGTAACAGCCTATGAGGAAAAGGCAGTGGCTGCCAGTTTGATGGATAAGGCGCCTGCTGGTGGAAAAATTGTGAGTGAAAAGGAAAATAAGGAGCTCGGTTTTACGGAAGTTCAGTTAAGTAACGGTGTAAAAGTAATTCTTAAGCCTACTGATTTTAAAAATGATCAGGTGGTAATGAGTGCCACCCGGTTTGGTGGCCAATCACAGTATGAACAAAGGGATTATTTCAATGCAGCGTACGCCACAACAGTGGTAGGGCAAATGGGAATCAAGGATTTTTCTCCCGTAGACATGCGAAAAGTGTTGGCCGGCAAGAATGTAAATGCTTCTCCATTGCTAGGTGTTCTCACTGATGCATTTCGCGGGCAATGTGGCTCCAATGATGTTGAGGCCATGATGCAAATGACCTATTTGTACTTTACACAACCCCGCAAAGATGAAACATTGTTTAACTCGTTTGTGACTAAACAGCAGGCAATGGTTCAGAACATGATGTCAAATCCTCAAACGGTGTATCAGGATTCTGTTCAGAAAATCTTATTTAATAACCATCCCAGGGCCCCTCGTTTTCCTAAGCCTGAGGATTTTACGAAAATCAATCTGGATCGTGCACTAGAGATTTATAAGGACCGGTTTGGTAACGCCAATGGATTTACATTCATCCTGGTCGGTAGTTTTGAGTTAGCCAAAATGAAGGAACTGGTAGCCACTTACCTGGGAAGTCTACCCTCAGCGGGTGCGACACCAACATTTAAGGATCTGGGTGTACGTCCGGTAAAGGGAGTGGTAAAGCGAGAAATAAAGAAGGGTTCGGAGCCTAAAAGCTTTGTTCAGTTAATCTTTACAGGAGAATCTCCGTATTCAGACGAGGCCAACATGAAACTACAGGCTCTACTTGAGGTACTCAATATTAAGTTATTAGAAACGTTGCGTGAAGACCTTAGTGGTATTTATGGTGGCGGAATGAGGGGTGGGTTGACTAAAAATCCGTATAACAATTATTCCATAACGGTTTCTTTCCCCTGCGGTCCCGAAAATGTAGAGAAGTTGATCGCGGCTACGATGAACGAAATCAAAAATATCAAGGAGAAGGGACCGCTTGAGGTGGATTTAAATAAGGTTAAGGAAACCTTTACAAAGCAATATCAGGAAGATTTAAAGGACAATAACTATTGGTTAACCAAGTTGCAACAAACTATTGATCTCGGATCAAATCCTGGCGATATACTTACGGGTGAGAAACGAATTCATGCCGTAACAGTGAATGATGTTAAAGAAGCAGCCAATAAATACTTTAATGTGAACAACTATGTTCAGGTGGTATTGAATCCTGAAAAATAATTGCAATAAAATTTTTATTGAGACCTTCGAAGTATTTGCTTCGAAGGTCTTTTTATTCAAAAGGAGGGTAAATACCCCGCGGCTTGCCGCGTACGAGAAAAAATAATGACTTTTAGGGCGTGAGCCCGAGCACCTTAATCCACAAGAGTCACAATGTATCAGTTCTACTGTACCATATTGTTTACTCAACAAAATACAGGCGAGATGTTTTGAGCCCTAAGGTTGTTAGGGTCTTATTGAAAAC